>Ga0189279_100002_pt1 | contig 1189029 bp, 1092 predicted proteins | sample N26B6minimetaG_FD_130324 | JGI IMG/M metagenome (GOLD analysis project Ga0189279, IMG submission 130324) | Marine microbial communities from the Costa Rica Dome - N26 B6 mini metaG | ecosystem: Environmental > Aquatic > Marine > Oceanic > Photic zone | place: Costa Rica: the Eastern Pacific... | reverse complement strand
TCGCAATTGGAAAGTTCCTGCTCAGAACGAACCGAATTCAGGGATGCACGTCACCGCATGAGGCGAAAAATCAACCGAAAGACTCCGAATTGAAACCGAGGAAGAACGGACTTCTGGTTAAAACCCTCCCTACCGTCCTTGGCCTTAATCTTAGCCACTGAACCGGTCGCGCTTGATGATTGCAGCACGATCGGACACCAAGTTGACCTGCTCCCCTGAAAGTTCCTCGTTTTGAGGTTAGTCTGTTCCCAATTGAAGGAAGCAGACGATGAAGCGATCAAGGTTCTCCGAAGAACAGATCATCGGGATATTGAAAGAGCATCAGGCGGGTATTTCGGCCGCCGAGCTATGCCGCAAGTATGGTGTGAGCGATGCGACCTTTTACAAGTGGCGCTCGAAGTACGGCGGCATGGAGGTGTCCGATGCCAAAAGGCTGAAGGCTCTTGAAGAAGAGAACGCAAAGCTGAAGAAGCTTCTTGCGGAGTCGATGATGGATGTGTCGACGCTCCGCGAGATGCTCGGAAAAAACTACTGACGCCTGCCTCAAGGAGGACAGCCGTGAGCTGGGCAATCAAGACCAAGGGCTATTCGCAACGCCGCGCCTGTGGGCTGGTTGGCATCGATCCGCGTGTTTACCGCTATCGGTCGACGAGATCCGATGATGCCGGGTTGTGCCAGAGACTGAAGGAATTGGCTTCGGAGAGACGGCGCTTTGGCTATCGCCGGCTGCACATCCTGCTGAAGCGTGAAGGCGTCGAGGCGAACTGGAAGAAGGTCTACCGGATCTACCGGGAAGAGCGTCTCACAGTGCGCAAGCGCGGCGGTCGGAAACGAGCCCTGGGAACGCGAGCGCCGATGGCTGTGCCGCAAGCCGCCAATCAACGCTGGTCTCTCGACTTCGTCTCTGATGCCTTGATTGACGGACGCCGGTTCCGTATCTTGTGTGTCATTGATGACTTCAGCCGGGAATGTCTGGCAACGGTGGTCGACAACTCGATCTCCGGAGCCCGGGTCGCGCGGGAACTGGACGGGATCGCTGAGCGCCGCGGTCGCTATCCCTTGATGGTGGTCAGCGACAACGGTACGGAGCTCACCTCAAATGCCATGCTCAAATGGCAGCAGGACCGCAGCGTCGATTGGCACTACATCGCGCCGGGAAAACCGATGCAAAATGGTTTTGTCGAGAGCTTCAACGGCCGGCTTCGGGATGAATGCCTCAACGAACATCTGTTCCGCAGTTACCGACACGCCCGGGACATCATTGAAAACTGGAGGATCGACTACAACCTGAACCGACCGCATACGAGCCTCGACGGGCTCACCCCATACGAATTTGCAACCCAGTCCAACAAAGATCACAACGTGAACAGAGCTAACTTATGAACGCGGACAATCAGGGGAGCAGGTCAAAGTCACAATTGAATTTTCCAAATGACCTAGATGTACTGATAAAAATACAACTTAAATTTCTCGCGCCGTTTCGTAGATCTCAACTTTTTTCTCTCTCCTACGCCATCAAAAATCTTCTCAGGGGAAGTCTCTTTGGAGAAATTTCTTGAAGAAAGTAGTGGGGTCGTGCCTTGCGCCTTTAAGTAAAAATATAAAATATTTCAGCATCTCTTTATTGTTTTTTGCATATCTTGCGGAAAGCAGTTCCATATCGAACCGTCTCTGGTTAACAAACTTGCTACCATAGCGGTCGAAAGTGAATTTGTGTTTTTCAAAAATATACTCATTGCAGTTTCTTATTTCAGAAGCGTTCCTACCGATATCAGACTTATGATAAACGCAGAGCGCATCATCTGTATCAGCTAATCTTATGCACCCTTGTTTATAGATAAATCTAATAAAGTAATCCAAATCCTGCAATCGTGGCAGGTTTTCGTCAAAATAACCGACATTTCTAAATGTTTCTGCGGAAGCAAAAATCGTCCATAAATATGCTCTAAGATGGTTACCTGATAACAATTCTCTAATTTGATCTGCGCCAGTTGATTGAAATCTTTTTCTTTTCTTCTTTCCTATCCACTGCCAGTCGTAGTTACAAGTAATCCAGACATTTTTGTCAGAAATATTTTTAGTCCACCTCAAATAGCTTTGGTGTTGCTCTGTCAATTTTTTACTATACCATTCATCACCACTATCTATCCAAGCTACAAACTCACTATCGATTAGATCTAAAAGAACGTTTCTTGTATAAGGGCGACCTCTATTTACATTGTTTCGAACTAATTCCACTTCGAATTTGCTTCCCTCAACTATTTGGCGAACGATTCTATAATTTTCGTCAGATGAACCGTCATCAGCTATCACCAGCCTAATATTTCCTGACCAATTTTGACCAAGTATAGAGCTAAATGTTAACGAAAACCCTTCTGGATCGTTGTAGTACGGAATTAGTACGTCTACTTTCGGTCTACTTATCGACATTAATCTTCTCAATCAGCTCTATCCAAGCGAACACGAAACGTTCCATGCTATATTTCTTACGAATTTTAAGAGCGTTTTGCGAAAGCCTTTGTCTTTCATCTTCATTTTCAATTAGGTAGTTAATTGCGTTAGCAAGACCTCTAGCCCCTTCTTTCCTATCTACTAACTTTCCATTTGAATCGTCTACAAATTGATTTACTCCTTCACAATCTGAATAACAGACAACCGGCAATCCAACTGCTAAACCTTCGGCAGGAGCTAACCCAAACCCTTCAAAATGAGCCGGATGACAAAATATGGAAGAAGAAATGAGAGCGTCGCCTATTTGATGGGTGTGCCCCCTTATGTGACAAACAGTTTCAATACGAAGATTTCTGATTAGTTTTTCAAGCCTGCTTTTTTCTGGACCTATGCCAAAAATATCTAGTTCCCAGTCAGGGTGTTTGTCATATACTTCTTTCCATGCGACTATCAGTTCCTCATAATTTTTTACTGACGCAAGCCTTCCAACGCCGATTACTCTTTTCTCCCGTTGTGTGGGTATTTTTTTTCCCACAATGGTCGAGGAAATATAGTTAGGAATTGAAACTGTTTTTTTCCTAATCTCTTTTGGAAACCAATCAGCAAACTTATCGAATAGGACATGATTCGCTGCTGAGTACTTCAAAGCTTCCAAACGCAATCTCTTGTCTACTGGATTTTGATCCCATCGACCGTTTGACGCATAGTCTTCTATCGGAACGTTGTGATTTGTAGGTATAACTTTCACTCCACTCCGATTTCCAGCTAGTAGAGTAGGTGTGTTAGCTGGCGGAAGAAAGCTGATCGCCACGTCAGGGTTGATAGATTTCATTACACTTGTAAGTTGATCTACAAACATTTTGTTTCTTAAGCGCCATCTTATTCTATTTCTTATTTCATTAGGGAAAATTATATATTTAGAATTAGAAATAAAATTTACGACACGATGACTTAAGGATTTGTAGATTGGAGCTAAATTTATTACATTAACACGCTTATCAACGGGATAGAATATTGGAACATCTTTGTAGTCAAAATGTACACACGTCACGTCATAATCTCTACTGGCGAGCTGTGATGCTAGTTCGCAGTATATTCTTTCTGCTCCACCGCTTCTCCCGCCAATCAATCTTATGACCATGAGTATTTTTTTCTTTTGTGACATCTTTACCTTTTTCGTAACTTCGCCCGATAACAATTGTTAATTACGTTAACTAGTGGACATGATAGATGACATTTAAGTTGCTATCGTCGGCAGTGAAGAATTTTGATAAATATCCTTTCGCTTTTTAAGCTTCAATTCTAATATCTTTTTTGTGTTCCTTTTAACGAACGTCGGAGTTTCTGTCGAAAGTGACTTGTAACCAAATGTTTGCAATTGCCGATCTGAAGAATGCAGCAACGGATCGTTTGATTTTGCCTTAGCATTCTTTCCAAACTGCTTTGCATAAATGTTTATGAAACCAATCCAGTCCTCTTAAGCATTTGAAATGGAAGGTTACATCCTCCGATGGTTTCTCTTTTACGAAATCACCGGTATGTTGCTCATCTTAAAGCATACAGCGTGGTGAAACGTGCCGTTCCCCTGTCCCAGCTAGGTACATTCAAGAGTTCCGCAAGAATTTTTAGTATGTCCTGAAGACTTAGTAGTCCGAGATATCGCCACCTCTCCTTCCTCTTAGAACTGCCCATAGCGTACCCCTATGATCTGGGCAAGTCAGCCATATACCTAATACGACTTTCTTATCGATTGCGCTAATGCATGACCAGGGCCAAGACCCGCAATGCTGTCGACCAACGCTGAACCTAGGTGTAAAACAGTAGGTAATTTTTTATTCATATGGAAGATCTGAGACTAGGTGATAGCCTCATTAAATCTGATCCGTATCCTTGCAGAAGTGAGTTTGGGTCCTACCATTACAATTGCCTGGGTCCTTTTGATGTTGGGTGGCTACTGGTCTGAAATGTTTGAACTCGTTGAAGAACCACTCCACCAGACTGTGCATCTTGTTGAGTTATTTGATAATGACGGGCGACGGCGGTGTGGTGAGATAGGTTGAATATTGGGGAAAGTAACCTGAGTTCTGATTAGATCGCCGATGGCGTCGGCACCGAATGCCCGGTCGGCGTGTACAAAGACGTTTTCGGAAAGGCAAGAAGAAAAGGAAGAAGTCGGCACAGCACTATGGCCGTGGGTTGTAGTTCAGGCTTGATACGCTTGTCAGACCTCAGACGTTCACAACCGGATGGTTTTTTTGCTGCTCGAGCCAACCTGGAACGGCCTATGTAATCGGATCCTCCTATTATCCCGTTGGAACCATACTGACGACCGCGGATGAGATAGCGGACTAAATAAACTTTGCTCGTATGATGAACCCATATTCGTTGAATGCGTAAATTCTGGAAGGAAACATTCGAGTCACGTCATTCATTGCCTATACCGCGCTTAAAAGAGTTATTCCGTATAACCTACTACAATTGGGATCTTTTAAATCGGGCATTAAAAATTTGAGGACACCTCATCATGGGGCCATCGCTAACACATACAATACAGTCGCTGGAACTATGACTGTGTCCATTGACCATCAAAGTGCATAACCTTTTTTGAAATTCTACCGGATGACAGCGGTATTATCAGCGCTATATTCCCTGATCGCGCGACCAGGTAGCTCCGCTTCAAAAAAAGTCACAAAAACATGACGATAATAGAAAAAGAACTGGTAAGGTCCGACCTGTTAGCAACAGCCCCAGCAAATTGCGAGAACATCCATCCGCGCTAAACCTAACACGTCCCATACCTATAGATAGGCCGAGCTATTGATAAGAATACTACAGGACTGGGCTTACAGCGCCCCTTCCAACCCTGAGAAATTTGCAATGTTGGTCTTCAACAATGGTCGAATTTTTCTATTTACAAACATTCTTGTGGCGGTATTTATTTCAAATACTGAACATTATCTACAATCTCAGTTGGTAAGGATGTCTTGGAAATCGGCACTGCGGATAAAATACCTTCGTCAGTTGATTGGTTAAGCATTCACCACGAAAATACTTCCCTTACATTTCAAATTCTCATCATTTTTTAATTAATTCTTCATCTTCATATTCGTATTATTTGAATAATTTTAGAACTTTTTTTGAGAAAAATTTGCTGGAAAAACCTCCAAGCTTCTTACTGCTCAACTCTGATAGCTTCGTCCGATTCCAATTTAATAATTCTTGATTTTTAGCGCGCTCTCTATCCAGTGTGTGTTCAATTATGCAACTTAGTAACATATCTCTCTCGGGAAAATGATCTGGAATATTTTCTATAAGCAGCGAACTATACTCCTTGGTCATTTCCAAATCCCGTCCCCTAGGCAGCGTTTTCCATCCCAGAAAGCACTCGAGAGAATTTCTTTCCTTTTCGTTAAGCTCCCTCGCCATAACCATTTCATGATATGCTATAGTTGTTTCGAGAGATATTTTTTTCTGAATTTCTCTTTTATTCGCGGAAATTTGCCCATCGTGTACATGATAGTAAGTAACGGCTTCCGGTCGCGCGACCCCCTTTAACTGATGGATATGAAAATTTCTATGTATCCAGTCGCAATCAACGCCTGCTTGTATCGTCTTATCAAACTTTTCTGGAAATCGCTTATTTCTAAATGAGAATCCAGGGAATGGGCTTGGCATTCCAAAAAATCGCCTTACCGAAAAGTGAATGGGACTGTAAAAAATGGGACGAGCGCTTCGATATGCATTTTTGAAATCGAAGATATTAAACCCTATCGCATCACTATCAGGGTAATATTGAAATGCTTTGAGGTTCCACTCGATTCTCGTTGGTATAGAAATATCATCAACGTCCGCTATCGCAACAAATTCTGTGTCAACTTCATCTCTAGCGATGTTTAATGCTTCAGACCTACCGACTTTGTCCGTAGAAATAATCTTAAATCTATTGTCGTTTTTCACCTGATTTTTTAGCTTTGAAACCGAATTGTCTTCGGAGCCGTCATCAACGAATACGACTTGGAATTCCTGGAAAGTTTGCTTCAGGATAGACTGAACATATCGCTCGATAAACTCCTCACCGTTAAAGCAAGTCGTCACCAATGTCATAGAACCTTCACGACTAAAAGGAACTGCACTAGAGGCAATCTGCTTTCTACACTTCAACGCTATCGAATTACCAACATTACTTTTTAAATTGTAGAATACTCTTTTGAATTCTGAATAGTATTCATGAAGACTTTCTATGTATTTTTCATTATTACCCATTCTACGCAATTTTCTTGCCAAAGCCGACCTATCGGCGGGTTCGACAAAATCATGATGTAGGATTGCATTGGGCGCATACAAAAATGCGTTAGGCCCATGCTTTTTGTACAAGCGATATGAGAGCTCGACTCCTTCGTGTCCAAAGAGAAGCGGATTAAACAATTCGGTAGAAATGGACTTCCAATCCCAAGCGGTAAAGCCCTCAATATCCATAAATCTCGCGATTATATTTTCACCCAAATCATAATGTTTGGGAACATGCGTTAAATTACTTAATGGAACGACTTTTCCTCGAACTGCAATCGCGGAATATGCTTCTTTAATTCTTATTAACTCTCTAACCTCACATGAATTAGTTAGGCCATCATCATCTAGAAACAAGATATTCTCACAAGAACTATTAACTATAGCAAGGTTTCTTCCTACTGATGCACCGTAGTTGAAGCCTGCGATAATTCTCCTCACTCGAGGAAATAGTTTCACGTCTAGTTCTGGAAAAACATCGTGATCGGCGTTAGATACCAAGCATAAAGAGAATTCTTCGGAACGAAACAGATCCGAAATATTTTTGATCAACTTACCAGTATCTAGATTTTTTCTATAAGACACTATGCAGACAGTATTTTTTACGCTTTTAAATCCAATTGTGTCGACGACTTTGCCAATCTGCTTATATCTTTTAGAAACACCTGTAATTGTTTGGCTCGCAACTTTAAAATTTCCAGCCTCAAAGAATTCTTGAGCCCGCTGGTATGTAGAAAAAATATCTTGAGCGTCAGCATTACTCACCGATTCATTCCTATGTTTGTCTGCTAGTTGCTGACATAATAAAGGAAAAAAAATTGATTTATAGGACTAAAACACATCGCGAGAAGATTTCTTAAACTTGTTTTATGTTGCGCTTTATTGAAAGCTAGTGTAACGCTTCCCGGTGGACGCAGTTCGCATTCATTGAAAAAATTTCTATGGCTACGCAAGTTACTTCATTCTAGTTTCTGAGAATAAAAGAAGTTCGTCATCTTACAGATGCATACTGATAAATGAACCCATCCACCGAAGTTTATTGAAAAATTTTTGTGTTAAATCAATCCAACAACAAAATTTTAGATATGATACTACAATTCCTATTCATTCTAGTATATCGCTTCTTATAATTAAGCGACGTCTATCCTTTGCATTAATCAAAACCATTCAAGGTGAGAGTATTATTAGAAACAGGAATGAACATATAATAAAAATAAAAAGCTGTTACCAAAACTTCCAAGGCCCTTGGCATAGTTCCCTTACATCGAACAAAGGAACTATCTTTAGTTAGGCCAAAGCCAGAATAGAATGAATTGCCATAGCTATAAACTTTACAACCTGCCATTACTGCCTCAAAACCCATTTGGCTTGATACACAGTAAACTTTTTCGCACTCTTCCAATAGACACCAAGGATTTACTTGTTCGGCAACAATACATATATTTTTCTCATATTTTTGAAGTTCTGGATATTTTTTATAGATAAGATCTAATTTTTGCTCTGACAAGTATCCTTTCTTTTCTCCAGTTTTTACTCTAGGGTGAATTTTTACGATTATTTCTCTATCTATATTATCTAGCACAGCGTCTCGAAACATTCTTTCAAAAGCTTCCTCATCGCAAAGAGCGCCTATTACCGACGCATCACCGTAGGTCTGGTCTACGACAAGTACTCTATCTTGTTTGTCGTTTGACCTTAGTCCTAATTCATGTGAGTTCTTAATTGGTACGGCGTTATATTTCGTCAATCGTTCTGTTCTTAAGCGGTGTATTAGAGTTTCCGCCTGGTGAAATCGTGAGTGAAGATTTGCTACACGTCGTATGTACATTTCAAAATCGTTTGGCGATCTGGAATCGTAGTAAATTCCTGTCCGATCAACAATCATTGTATATGGAATTTCGGTTACCTTACCACAAGGATGGCCAAGTAACCCTTCTTCAAACGCTACATACGGTATCTTCTCGGTGTTAGCAAATTGTCGCGCAGGATCTGCTGTAGTTTTATGTCCCCATCCAACAATCAAGTCTAAGCGTTTTAAACTCTTCGAAAAAATGACTGCCTTGCCACCGAACAATGTTTCTATAGCAGGCCTGACCTTCAGCATACCAGTTGTAGCCAATCCAATTCGCAAAACTTGGTCCAATCACAATTTGAGGAAAAGTCACCAATATGCTACAATAAAATATATATTCAATTTAAGCTTCTTATTATGTTCGGTCTCGAACGTTATAGTACATCATTACAGCGACAGACCATGTCCCAGCAAGCAGGAGAAATGCCGCAAACGAATAAAGCAACCGATGCGGATACTGTGCGTCTTCAGACAAAGTAGGTGGAATGAATGTTGCGAGATAGAGATGTTTACTATCCGCTTCTTGGCGTGCTGTTTCTAAACTCGCCAAGGATGTAACAAAGAGTTGCTGCGCAAATTCTTCTTCCAATGCGAGTTCCGAATAATCCGCAAGACGGAAGGAAAGAGCTGTCCTGTTCGATCCTGACGAACCGGAAGGCGATGTGCCGGAGCCAAGGCGTTCCCGCGCACTTGAAATCTGACCCTCCAGGGCCTCGATTTGCTGGTTCAGGAGTCTGATGCGCGGCGAGTCCTCGTCCAGGTAACTCATCAGGGTCTTTTTTTCTGCTTCACGGCTTGCGCGCTGCTGATCCAGTCCGGCGATCATTTCAACAGCAAGCTTGGCATTTTCCTCCGGACTGACTTCTTGTGTCTCGTTCCTGTAGGCGAGCATTTGCTTGCGAATTGCTTTCAAACGCGCCTCGGCGCGCGCTACACCTTCTTCTGCAAAGCGCACTGTCTCTCGCCGGTTAGCTTCAGAAAGCTGATTAACCAGCAGTTCACTTCGCTTAAGAATTGCTTTGGCGATCTCGACCGAATCCTCTGGGCGGAAGCTGCGCACCTCAACTTGAATGACCCCTGACGTTGCGTCAAAGCTTACATCAACCATAGCGTTCCAGTATTTTAAACGATCCTCGATAGGGAGATCATTTCCCATGCTGAAGATAAAATCTGAAGATTCGCGATTGAAGATCGTTTGCAAATCCAGATCGTTTGGAAGATCCTCCAGCACTGATTGACTTTGGAGATAGTCCGTAACGATGTAGCTATTTGAAGTGGTCGATTCCCCGCCAGCATTTCCCATTACCATACCGAGCACTTCTGTTGGTGCGACTGGGTTAGCACTTCGAACAGCAAATGCAGTCATGCTGTGATATTGATCACTTGCCCAAAAGAACATATACGTTGAAAAAACTGCAGCTGGAACTGCAACGAACAACACAAAGCCTAGGATCATCATCCTATGGCGCATCTTTGTTGCAGATCTAGCAGCCGCTGCCGGCAAAGCCAGATCAAGTAGCTTCTGTGGGTCTAGACCAGATTTTTTTAATCTGGCGATTAGTTTGCCTTCTTTCGTCTTCCCTCTAGTGACGGCCACTCCTTTTTTTGACGGAAGACTAAATATCGTTCCCCCACCAATTTCCCCAGACTTTTCCCCAGGAATTTTTTCGACAGCAGACATATTGATCAGACCTTCAAGTATTTAGAAGCAGATTCATTACCTGCGCGCCATGTTTTCATTATGCATGTTAATAGCATCGTCAATGTCGGTAAAATAAGTCAAATTTCCATCTTCCAGAACAATACCAGTTGTACAATATTCTTTAAGTGATCCATCTGAGTGTGATACCATTATTATATCTGAGTTCTGGAGTTTTTCATCAAACACCCGCTTGCATTTCTTTTTGAAATTTGAGTCTCCGACCGCGGTAATTTCATCGACCAAATAGTAATCGAAATCAATTCCCATGCTGACGCCAAATGCTAAGCGAGCCTTCATACCAGAAGAGTAACTTTTCACCGGCATGTAATAGGATTTTCCCAATTCTGCAAAATCTTCTACGTAGTTCACTAATTCTTCTGTATCGTGTCCATAAATGCGCGCAACAAAGCGTACATTCTGTTCTCCGGTCAAAGATCCATTGAAACTACCCTGAAATCCAAGGGGAAAAGAGACATTGGCAAGGCGGATGATTCTGCCGGAGGTTGGCTTAATTGTTCCAGCTATAAGCCTCAAAAGTGTGGATTTGCCGGCACCGTTGCGACCCAGCAAACCAATACTGTTGCCCCTAGGAACTGTAAACGATACATCTCTAGCAATGTAGCGCATCTCTCCCTTGAGCTTGAAGCGTTTGGTCAAGCGGTCCAGCCTAATCATTTTGGTTCCCGTAATTGCGCATCGTATAGCCAAACCAGAAAAAACCCGAAAACAATCGAAAATACAGTTAACCCGACAACGTAGGGCATGTCGATATAAGACGCTCGGTATGTGGGGTAAAACCCGGTTCGAAACAGGCCGATAATATGAACCAATGGGTTCCACATGAGCCATTCTCTAAAAGGATGCGGTACTGTATCGGGTAGAAAAAATACTCCAGAAACAATGAAAGCTGGTCGATTAATAATTCCCCAAACTTGCTGGTAGGTACTGCTTAAATGGAACCATACAATGTTCGCCGCCCCAACCCCCGCACCAAGTGAAATTGCTATTAGGGAAGCCAAAAAAATCGGAGCCAAATTGATACTCTCAAACGGAACAAGGAGATAAAGTGCCCCGAAAAGAAGCGCATTGACAACGAAAAGAGTAGCTATTTGTAAACAAATTCGACCTATGATTGTATCGTAGGGTCTAACCACTGGATAGTTCAATAGTGCTCTATTCGACTCGACCGCCGATCCAACTTGTTCAGACGTCGATCGGTACATATAAAAAGCAATATATCCCGTAGTGAAAAATAGTGTAAAATTTCGACCCAGTGGAGGAACATGAGCAACCGCTGAAAACACAGTGGTCAAGATTGCAATCGTCAAAACCGGATCCAAAACTGCCCACATGTAACCGCCGAATTTATTACCATAACGGGTAGTCATTTCACGAACGATCAACGCGAAAGTAATCGCGAATTGGCGTTTCAAGCCCTGGCGCAAAGGTTCTGAGTGCATACTGTCAATCTGCAGTTTTTGATCTCTGTTGACGCGTTCTTCGAATGCCAACTGGTTGTCTTGACTAGACCTTTAGACAGTTCATGTCCATCTTCTGACAGACCGTATCATAACGGAATTTCGCGCAGCAACATAGTGTCACGATGCCACAATAATTTCGAAGGCGGGATGATTTGTACAAACTGGAAGTGTGAATGCCTTCTGCCTGAGACTGCGACCAACTCCGATCGCGACCACCGAACCGACGAAACTCATAGTGTGCGGTGTGGGTATTTCGACCTTGTGGCAATGTCCCGACGATAAGCTCCAGGCATCAACGCCAAAATTTTCATTGAACAATTCACCTTTCTCCAGATGGCATCTGCGAGCCGAAGGTTGGAGCCGCAACGGATGCCGGATCGAATGCCTTAAGAACAGCCTGTTTCCGCTTGCCTTTTCGTTTGTTCCCGCCTATCCCGCACAGCCATTTCACTTTTGCAGGATTGCCGTATTCGGAGTGCCCCTACGCACTCCTGCGTCGGTTTCGAATGAGCCAAGGCCATTCAATTGCAGAACGACGTCGGTACAAATCGCTGCGACATAAAGGGACTTTGCCATGAAACAGACCATCGGACTTGATTTCGGCACCTCCAACACGGTCGCGGTTTCGGCGCAGGGGGTGGGCGCGACTGCGCCGATCAGCTTTGTTGATGGCAATGACAGTTTCACATCGCTTCCGACCGTCCTCAGTTTTCTCGACCGGGGGCCGGCCAAGGCGCTGAATGCGGAGGTCGGGCCCTGGGCAATCCGGCAGTTTCTGGAGAGTTTTGGGGACGTGCGGTTCATCCAGTCGCTGAAGACCTTTGCGGCGAGCCGCGTTTTCAAGGGGACCGGAGTTTTTGGTGTCCGGTTCGAGTTTGAAGATCTGATGGCAACGTTTCTGCAGCGGGCTTTCGAGCGGGCCGGGGCTGCGTTTGATCCCGCGGCAACCCGGCTCGTTGTTGGCCGGCCGGTGGAGTTTGCCGGCCACAATCCGGATGAAGACCTGGCGATGGAGCGGTATCGCAAGGCGTTTCAGAAGGTTGGTTTTGAAGACATCCTCTTTGTTATGGAACCTGTCGGGGCGGCCTTTTCCTACGCGCAATCGCTGGAACAGGATACGACCATCCTGGTTGCCGACCTTGGCGGCGGCACGACCGACTATTCGATCATGCGATTCGAGACCGAAGCCGGGCACCTGAAAGCGACGCCGCTTGGCCGAGGCGGGGTCGGCATTGCCGGTGACACGTTCGACTACCGCATCATCGACAACGTGGTGCTGCCGAAGCTCGGCAAGGGCACCGCCTACCAGAGCATGGGCAAGATCCTGGAAATCCCGCCCAACCTCTTTTCCAACTTCGCCCGCTGGCACATGCTGTCGATTTTCAAGACCTCAGACGATTTCAAGGAAATGAAAAAACTGCTGCGCTACTGCATGGAACCGGAGAAGATCGAGCTTTTCATCGATCTGGTGGAAGAGGACCAGGGCTACCCGCTTTATAAATCCGTCTCGGAAACCAAGGCCCTGCTGTCGTCTGCAGACGAGGCGGAGCTGACCTTTGCCCCGCTCGGTTCGGACTTCAGGGCAACTGTGAAACGTGCGGACTTCGACGGTTGGATTGCGCCTGACCTGAAGAAGATGGATCTGGCGCTGGATGTCACGCTGGAAAAGGCCGGTTTGAGCGAAGCCGACATCGACCGGGTGTTCATGACCGGTGGCACGTCCTTCGTGCCTGCCGTGCGCCGCCAGTTTGCGGAGCGCTTCGGCCAGGAGCGGATTTCCGGCGGCAACGAGCTGACGTCGGTTGCCAACGGCCTTGCCCTGATCGGGGCGCGCACGGACGCGGCCGATTGGGCGCTTGCCGCCTGAGTTCGCCTGCACGGATCCGGCTGAACGAGCCTGACCGACGGAAATCAAAAGCTCAAACAGTCCTCTCCGTCAGAAACCCGGCGGCACCTGAAGCCAAAGTGATACGTCGACGGTGTCTCCGGCTGCGATTTTCTCTTTCTTGCGCACGGCCGATTTGACCGGCAACAGGAAGGAGCCGGACGCCTTGTCCGGCCAGATGGTGGTGCTCCATTCGGCCTCGCCGATCCGCGCCTTTACTTTGATCATGCCCCAGGCGCCGCCTTTACGGCTTCCTGTAAAAAACCGGATCTGATCGGCGCAGGCCGGCGGTAACGTCACGAAGGTCCAGCCGCCTGGGCCGTCGGACAGCCATAGTTTGCCGGTAAAATCCAGCCGGTCGAGCATGAAGTTGCAGCCTCTGTTCTGCCAGGCCTGTGTCGTCTCGCTTCCGTCTGGCAGGACTGAGCGACGTCAGTCAATCAGATTGATATCCGCCATCAGGTCTCCTGCCGTTTCCTGAAGTGCGTCGCTCAGGCTCGCAGGGTCCAGTCCACCTGGCAGGCGCAGGTCGGCAGATGCCTTGAACAGGGCTTCTCCCTGCATCGAGCCAGAGACGACTTCCGTTTCCAGATGCTCGATGCTGACACCCTTTTCCGAAAGAACGCGCGTGATATCCCGCAAGATGCCCGGGTGGTCCTGGGAGACGAGATCCAGATGAGCGGATGCGCCTTCCGGCAGCTCGGCACCGGTCTGGTCGGAGCGAAGCGTGATATCGATGCCATCGGCGGAAAGAGCTTGCAGCTTTTCCACCAGTTCGTCCGCATGCAGTCCCTCGATCGCAATGCGCACGATGCCTGCAAATTCGCCGCCGAGGCGGGCCATGGAGCTTTCGATCCAGTTGCCGCCGGTGCCGGCGATGATTTCCGCCATCCGCTCGACCAGGCCTGGCCGGTCCTTTGCAATGACCGTGAAAACAAGATGAGTTTGCATGATGCCCCGCTTGCGCATTGGAACTCGACCATCCTACTAGACAGCCTCAACGTGCTGAAAACAAGACTGCAAAATCTCATCTCGAGCTGTGGCCGTTGCGGCAGACAACCGTCATAATAGCGAAATTGATCGGGTTTCCCTTCAGGCTTTCTTGCCGATCCGCATTCCGTTTCAATTCATACTGAAAATCAGGTTTCCCCATGAAGCAAACAGAACCCCGCCGCGTCGACAAATTCTGGCTCACGCTCATCGAACGACCGGCGGTTTTTCTGGTTCTGGTGCTTATCGGGCTTGGCATGCTGCCTGTTGCCGTGTGGATGGACCTGCGCGCCATTTCAGATGCCTCCCTGCGCTCGCAGGCGGTTGACCTGGACCAGGCCATCGGCAAGATCCGGACCTATTACGCGCAAAACGTGATCGCCCGGGTTCAACAGGCGCCGGGCGACATCACCCCGACACACGAATATCACGAAACGCCAGGCGGCATTCCGATCCCCGCCACGCTCTCCATCGAGCTTGGGGAAGTGATCGGCGGCAACGACCATAATCTGCAATACCGATTCGTGTCGGATCTGCCGTTCATGGAGCGCGGGTCACATAACCTGACACCTTTCGAGATTAAGGCACTGAACGATTTCCGACAGAGCCGTGATCCTGCAGACTTGGAGATTGCCTACGAAGGATCGATCTTCGACCGAAAGATCCAGATCGCCTCCCCCGTCTTGATGGGCGAGGCCTGCGTTTCCTGCCACAACAGCCACCCGGAAAGTCCCAAGACCGACTGGAAGACGGGCGATGTACGCGGCATTCAGGCGATCACCATCAGCCAACCCATTGCCGCAAACCTCTGGTCGTTCAAATACCTGCTGCTTTACTTCGGCTGTGCAGGGGCGATCGGTGCTGCGGTCACCGCCCTGCAATGGCACCAGGCAACGCGGTTTCACCGGATGAACGTCAATCTGGAGCACGCGAATACGGAAATCGCGCATCTCAACAAGCAGCTGACGTCCGAAAACCTGCGGCTGGGAGCGGAAATTGAAGTCGCAAGACAGATCCAGATGATGGTGCTACCAACCAAAGATGAGCTTGGCGGCATTCATGAACTGGAAATCGCGGCCTTCATGGAACCGGCAGACGAAGTTGGCGGTGACTATTACGACGTGCTGCAGCTGGACAAAAAGGTGAAGATCGGCATTGGCGATGTGACCGGCCATGGCCTGGAAAGCGGTGTTCTGATGCTGATGGTTCAGTCCATCGCCGTCGCCCTGCAGGAACGCGGGCCGTCAGATCCGCGCCAGTTCCTGGTTGCACTCAACAGCGCCATCTGCCGCAACCTGAAGCGCACCCGGACCGACAAGCACCTGACGCTGTCCTTCCTCGATTTCGAACCGAACAAGGTAACCTTGTCGGGCCAGCACGAGGAACTGATCATTCTGCGCGACAACGGCCAATGCGACATCGTCGATACGGTCGATCTCGGCTTCCCGATCGGCCTCGATGAAGACATCGAACCGTTTATCGAAACCAGGGAACTGGCGTTCGGTCCCGGAGATCTCATCATTCTTTATACAGATGGCGTGACCGAAGCGGAAAATCCTGACGGTGTGCTATATGGTCTGGACCGCTTGGTCGCGAGTGCCCGCCGCCACGCTGCACCAAAGGCCGGGCGGGTGCTGGAGGGCATTCTGGCGGACCTCAAGGCCCATATCGACACACAAACGGTGCATGACGACATTACGCTGATGGTGATCAGGCACAAGTAAGTTGGCAGCATTGGCCGCAGCTTGCTGCCGCACACTGCGATCAAAATTTTGGAGGCGTGTCACCCCGGATCGACGTAGCGCCTATCCGGGGCGCCTATCCGGGGTAACAGCAATGTTGAGGACCCGAACAGTGGCCTCGTCAGACGCCCCTTACGTCGTCATCCGATCGCCTTTCTCAGAACCGGCACGCGTTTGACAACAAGATAGTCCAGCGCCAGCACGCTCAATAGCGTGATGCCGACTAGCGGAAAGGCCAGGGAGACGGCCAGCATCAGGATCATCGCGCCACGCCAATGCGGCAGGTCATCCGGCGTTTTCGGTGCAAAAACCCGAAGGGCTGAGCCTTTCGGCCGTCGGAGCCACCACATGACAAGCCCGCTGATGCAAAGGAAAATCACCGACAGGCAGAATAGGGTGTTGAGCACCACGTTCCAGAGCCCCATGTCGCCTTCGTGAAAGGCAATGCCGATGGCCATGCCCTTGGCCGGCAGGGAATAATCCGCAAAACCGACATCAGCCAGGATCCGCCCGGTGTATTGATCGATATGCACCGTGCGGTCGACCATCGGGTTCTCTGAGTCGTTGCTCATGGAATCCTGGTTGATGGTCCAGACACCGGTTTCATTGCCGGGAAGGTTCACCCGGAACCGCCCTTCAAAGCCGATTTTCCGGCCGAACGCGGCAATACTGTCCAGATCAATCGGCGTTTCGGCAGCAATCGCATCGGTGCCGGCATCAGAGCCGGACATCGGCATGCTGGTCTGTTCCAGCCCCCAGGGAACGTCCTTTATCGAGCCATGGTTCATCGAGGCGTGGGTGTCGTCGGACAGAGGCACGTTGGACCATTTTTCGGCTGGAAAGGTGCTCCAGGCCTGAACGAATTTCTCGCCCCAGACACCGGCCCAGGAGAGACCACTGACCAAGAAGACCAGCAGGATGAGAGAAACATAGGCGCCGATCACCTTGTGTAGGCTCTTCCAGAGCGCACGACCATTTGCGCGAAGATCCGGCACAAAAGCACTTCCACCGCCTGCCCGTGGCCACCACAGATAAAGACCGGTCACGATCAGCACGATGGCAAGGCCGGCTGCGATTTCGATCAGACGGTCGCCAAGATCGCCGATCAGCAGCGTACCGTGAATGTCGTTCAGCAAATCATACCAGCCGTCACGCCGGATCCAGCTCTCAACGACCGAGCCCGAATAAGGGTCAACTGCCACCATGTTATTGGTGCCAGCGTCGTTGACGCGGAAGACATTGGCTCCGTCGGCGGTCTTGGCGCCGATCCATTCCACCAGGCTCGCGCCCTGACCGCGCGTTGCCAGCGCAGCGTCGGCCTGCTGCGACAGCGCCACTGGTTCGCCGGCAACTGCAACCTTGATGTATTCCCCATCACGGCCATCAAGAATGGAAATATACATCATCGAAAGGCCAGTGACGGCCAGCATGATCAGAAACGGCACAACATAAAGACCGGCGTAAAAGTGCCAACGCCAGGCAGCCAGGTAAAATCGGCTGGGGGTAGACGCATTTACAGCGTCCGAAGGGATGTTGCTCATGGGATCTCCACACCCGAGTGCGTCCGTTCGGCAAAAGCCGCACAGACCTCGGGTTCAAAACGAATTCAGATAAGGTTCGGAAAGATCACGCGTTGAGCGGCGGTGCGCGGGCAAAGTTGCGGCCGCGCGGTGTGCTGGAAGCCCAGACCTTTGCAGGTAGAGAAACCGGTTGGCGGGAGATCTCTTCCTGCACGAAAAGGAAAGGTACCCTGTCAGGCGCAGCAAACGCACCGACGCCGGCAAAGACGCAATGGCGGGAGGCCTTTTCCGCAGGGCTTTCCTCGTCGGAACCAGGCGGTATTTCTGCACCGTTCGCATCCAGCGTAACAGTGCGAAGTCCTTCGGTGGTACACAGCGTGACGGTAAAACCGCCATCCGCGCGCACGTCCGGCATGTACCCCTTGGGCACAAGCGCTGTGACCAGAAACGGCAGCAGAAGCAGTAGCCTGACTGCCGCCATAAGGTCCGGATGTTTTCGCCGGAAGTTTTCCACGCCCCACTTACCCCGAATCGAGACAGGTTGATCACTAATCCAAAGGGATGACAAAGACAAACCGGTTCTTTTCAGGGAGCCGCAAGACGCAACGATTGCCGGTTTCAGGCCATGGCTGCCTCGTGCCAATGGATGTCGCTTTCATGCTTGATCCGCTATGGCCACTCCCCTAAGGTGCGCCCACCTGACGGCGTCCCGTGGAGGGACTGAAAGCCATTCCGGATGAGGTTGACCCAAGCAGGGGACCAAGGCCGGAGCTGTCCAAGGCATCTGCAGATCAACCGGCTCCGCCGGCTTTTGCGCGTGTTTGCTTTCATTCTTCCCGACGCCTGTTGCCACGCTGCCGATCCGGCATCAGCCACTGGGGAGAGACATGATCAGACGGACCATCCTTGCAGGCCTTGCCGCCGCGCTGCCTACCTCCGCCTTCGCCCATGGGGGCCATCTTGGCGAACTCGCCGGTCATTCCCACTGGGTCGGTGTCGCGGCCCTTGCCGGTGCCGCGCTCGTCGCCGGCATCATCGCCCTCAAAGACAAGAAGCAGAAAAAAGCCGAAGACGCGCCTGAAGCCCGTCCGGAAGACGACGAGACTGCCGGAGAAGCTGCTCAATGAGCGAAAAACTCGGACTGATGATCTGCGGCCATGGCAGCCGCAACAAGGGTGCCGTTAAGCAATTTGCACAGCTGGCGGAAGGCCTGACGGCCCGCTTCCCCGATTGGCCGGTGGAATACGGATATCTGGAATTCGCCAACCCGGTCATTCATGACGGATTGAACAAGCTGCGCGAGGCCGGCTGCACCCGCGTTCTGGCCGTGCCGGGCATGCTGTTTGCCGCTGGTCACGCAAAGAACGACATTCCCTCGGTCCTCAACACCTATCAGGCCATGCATCCGGAGATGACGATCTCCTATGGCCGCGAACTGGCCGTCGACACGCGCATGGTGAAAGCCGCCGCTGCCCGTGTTCAGGAAGCGATTGACGCTGCCGACAGCGACGTGCCGCTGCACGAGACCCTGCTGATGGTGGTCGGGCGCGGCGCTTCCGATCCGGACGCGAACTCCAACGTCTCCAAGATTACGCGCATGCTTTGGGAAGGCTTCGGTTTCGGCTGGGCGGAAACCTGCTACTCCGGCGTCACCTTCCCTCTGGTCGGACCCGGCCTCGAACATGCGGCAAGGCTTGGCTACAAGCGCGTCATCGTGTTCCCCTATTTCCTGTTCACCGGCGTACTGGTGCAGCGGATCTATTCGACCACGGACGAAGTTGCCGCCAAACATCCGGAAATCGAATTCCTGAAAGCCGGTTATCTGAACGACCACCCACAGGTGATCGACACGATGGCCGATCGGGTGCAGGAGATCCTGCAGGGCGCCAATCTGATGAACTGCCAGATGTGCAAGTATCGTGAACAGGTCCTTGGCTTCGAAGCCGAAGTGGGTCTGGCCCAGGAAAGCCACCACCATCACGTGGAAGGCCTCGGCGCGGAAGCAGAATGCAAGCTGTGTGACGAGATCTGCACCGGGGCCTGCGAAAAGCAGGTGCAAGCGAGTGGTCATCATCACCACGACAATGGTCATCATCATCACGATCACTCCCATGACCATGGGCATGACCACGCGCATCATCACGGCCACTCTCATGATCATGCACACGAGCATGGGCATGGGCATGCGCACGGGCATGGGCACGGGCACGGGCATGATCACGATCACCACCACCACCCCTACCCGCACGCAGACCATCCGCACGGCCCCCGGTCGTTGAACCGCGGAGACTGAGGCTGCCGTGAGCACCGAAACCATGCCGTCCTACGACTATGAAAAGGACCCGGCGGCGATTTACCGCCAGTCCTTTTCAATCGTGCGGTCGGAAGCAGAACTGTCTCATCTACCCGACGGGCTGAAACCGGTCGCGGTGCGTCTGATCCACGCCTGCGGCATGACAGACCTTCCGCAGGATCTTGCCTGGTCGGAAGATATCCTGTCTGCCGCGCAGGATGCCTTCGCGCGGGCCGCACCCGTCCTTTGCGATGTGGAAATGGTGGTGCATGGCGTCATTCGCTCACGTCTTCCGGCTGACTGCGACGTGGTTTGCACCTTGAATGACCCCGCGGTTCCGGCCCTTGCCAAAGAGCTCGGCACGACCCGCTCGGCGGCCGCGGTCGAGCTCTGGCGCGACAGGCTGGACGGCGCTGTCGTTGCCGTTGGCAATGCGCCGACGGCCCTCTTCCATCTGCTTGAAATGATTGCCGCCGGCGGACCGAAACCGGCGCTGGTTCTGGGCTTCCCGGTCGGGTTCGTGGGCGCGGCGGAATCCAAGGAAGCTCTGATCTCCAATCCGTTCAAAGTACCCTTCCTGGCTGTTCGCGGCCGCAGGGGCGGATCGGCCATGGCTGCCGCCGCAGTCAACGCTCTTGCCGCCGGCCTGCCGGAGGAAACGTAAGATGGCCGGAGGTCCGCCGAAAGATGACGAGAAACCAATTGGATTGAAATCCGTCGGCAGTAAAAAGCCTTTGCGGTCACGCGGGTTTCTGTCCCAGCCAGGTGGTTCGGTCAAGACGCCTGCGGACGGCAGTGGTGACCAGCCGGTCCATCACCGGTCACGGGGTGCCCGGCAGGTATCGCCAAGCAGTAGCGGCACGCCACGGGACCTGTCGGTAAAACCGGTGATCAAACCTTATCGTCTGGAGGACAAATGACTTCCTCGACAGACAAACGCCCCTGGTTGACGCTGGTTGGCCTGGGCGAGGACGGCGTTCTGGCTCCGGGTGGCGCAGAAGCCCTGGCAGGTGCAGATATCGTTTATGGCGGCACCCGGCACCTGGAGCTGACGGGCGGGATCACTGCCGAGAAGCGGACATGGCCCAGCCCGTTTGCAACCGTCTTCGAAGATCTGGCAGCGCTCAGGCAGAAGCGCGTCGCGGTGTTGGCGACAGGCGACCCCATGTGGTTCGGCATCGGCTCATCCTTGCTCAAACATTTCCCTGCGCACGAGCTGATGGTGCTGCCCTTGCCATCCGCCTTCCAGCTGGCTGCCGCGCGCATGGGATGGGCCTTGCAGGAAAGCGATTGCCTGTCGGTTCATGGTCGACCAGTCGATCTGTTGCGGGCATCGTTTTACCCAGGCGCCCGGATCCTGTGTCTAACCAGCAATGCGGAAACTCCCCGCCAGGTGGCTGACCTCCTGGCCGACGAAGGTTATGGGCGCAGCCGGATGACGGTTCTGGAGCATCTCGGCGGCACCAGGGAAAGGTGCGTCGCAGGTACCGCGGAAGACTGGTCGGCCGAGGTCGCCGATTTTCACACACTTGCTCTGGAAGTGATTGCCGACCCCGGTGTGCGGTTCCGTGCGCGGACACCCGGCCTTGCCGACGATGCCTTTCGCCACGACGGCAAGATGACCAAACAGGACATCCGCGCCATCACCCTGGCGGAGTTGAAGCCTCACCCAGGCGCACTGTTGTGGGATGTGGGTGCAGGCTGCGGTTCGATTGCCATCGAATGGTTGCGGGCAGCCGACCGAACCCGGGCCATCGGCCTGGAACCGCATGTGGAACGGCGGCAAATGGCGTCTGAAAACGCTGTCGCGCTCGGCGTCCCACATCTGGAACTGTTGGACGCGACCGCTCCGGAAGGCCTCCACGATCTGCCACAGCCGGACGCGATCTTCATTGGCGGCGGCCTGACAGCCTCCGGTGTGATCGAGGCCTGTCTTGCAGCGCTAGGCCCCGGGGGACGGCTTGTCGCCAATGCAGTGACCCTGGAGAGCGAGGCCATACTTCTCTCCGCCTATCAGTCTCATGGAGGCACTTTGAAGAAAGTTTCCGTTCACCGGGCAAGCGCCGTCGGCGGCTTGACCGGATGGCGTCCCTTGATGCCCGTGACGCAGTGGAGCCTGACGAAATCATGACGGGCACACTCTATGGCATAGGTCTTGGCCCGGGCGATCCGGAGCTGATGACCCTGAAGGCGCACAGGCTGATCGCAAGCGCACGGGTAATTGCCTACCCCGCTCCCGATTCCGGTGAAAGCTTTGCCCGGTCAATCGCCTCTGATGTGATCCCTGTGGGCGTGCGGGAAATCCCGATTGTCGTGCCGATGCGGGTCGACAGGTTCCCGGCACAGGAGATCTACGACAAGGCCGCCGAAGAGATAGCCGCCGTTTTGGCAAACGGTGAGGATGTCGTGACCTTGTGTGAAGGAGATCCATTCTTCTTCGGTTCGTTCATGTATCTGTTCGACCGCCTGTCCGACCGTTTCACGATAGAAATCGTGCCCGGCGTCACCTCGCTGACAGCCTGCGCCGCTCAGTTGAGACGACCGCTGACGGCACGAAACGATGTACTAACCGTCATTCCAGGCCCGCTTCCGGACGCGGCCATCCGCCGCAAGATCGAAGAAGCCCAGGCGGTTGCCATCATGAAGGTCGGCCGTCACCTGACACGGCTGAAGGCCTTGCTTTCCGACATGGGGCTGCTGGACAAGGCCGGCTACGTGGAACGTGCCAGCCTGCCGGAGCAGAAGGTTCATCGGCTCATCGACCTTGAGACCGACACCGCCCCCTATTTTTCCATGATCCTCATCTACAAGGGAGAAGAAGCGTGGACGCTTCCCCCATCCTACTCGTCCTGAACCAGGCTGGCCTTGCCGCTGCCGAAGTGATCGCCAGACGGTTTTCAACCGCCCGCATCCACGGGCTTGCCGGCCGTGTGCCGACAGCGGACACCCAGTTCAACGAAACGATCGACCATATCCGCCTGTTGTTTCAGGCCGGTCATCCGATCGTCGGCTTCTGCGCCAGCGGCATTCTGATCCGTGCGCTTGCACCGGTCCTGTCCGACAAGACAAGCGAACCGCCAGTGATCGCCGTGTCGGAAGACGGCAAGAGTGTCGTGCCGCTTCTCGGCGGGCATCGCGGCGCCAACGAACTGGCCAAGCTTCTGGCCAGCGCTCTCGGTGGGCACGCGGCGATTACGACGGCTGGGGACACCAAGCTTGGTGTTGCGCTCGACGCCCCGCCCCGCGGCTGGCGTCTCGCCAATCCGGAAGATGCAAAACCGGTCATGGCCGAGCTTCTCTCCGGCGCTCCCGTCCGCCTGGAAGGCCGCGCGGACTGGCTGAAAGAGGCCAAGCTGCAGCAGGCAGACGACGCCGCCATCACACTTTCGGCAACCGAACATCCGGAAGAAGCAGGCCCGACCCGTCTGGTCTACCACCCGCAGCGCTATGCTGTTGGCGTCGGCTGCGCGCGCGGGTGCGATGCGGCCGAACTGATCGAACTGGTCGAGACCGAACTGGCGGGAGCCAACATTGCCAAGGGCGCTGTTGCCTGCATCGCGACCATCGACCTCAAGGCAGATGAGGCCGCTGTCAATGCTCTCGCCGCGCATCTGGATGTGCCGCTTCGGGTCTTTTCCGCAGAAGACCTGCAACGCGAGACCCCGCGCCTGAAAAACCCGTCGCCCGTCGTCTTCAAGGAAGTCGGCTGTTACGGAGTGTCTGAAGGGGCTGCGCTGGCCGCGTCCGGCGCCTTTGGAACGCTGAAGGTCGAAAAGCAGAAAACCGACAACGCAACTTGCGCCATTGCACGGTCACCGAAGTGGATTGACACCGACACGGTCGGTCGGGCTCGCGGACATCTGTCCGTTATCGGTATCGGTCCGGGCAAGGACGACTGGCGCACACCGGAGGCCACCAAGCTTCTGGCGGAAGCAACCGACGTTGTCGGCTACTCGCTTTATCTCGACATTGTTGACCAGCACATTACCGGCAAGACCCACCACAACTTCCCGCTTGGCGCGGAAGAGGATCGCGTCCGCTTTGCGCTGGAAGAAGCCGGCAAGGGCAAGAATGTCGCGCTGATTTCCTCAGGTGATGCCGGCATCTACGCCATGGGTTCGCTGGTCTATGAACTGTTGCACCGAAACGAGGAGTATGGCGGTGTGTCGGATGCCGCCAAGCGGGTCAGCGTCACAAATGCGCCGGGCATTTCCGCCCTTCAGGCCTGCTCGGCTCGTATCGGCGCACCACTTGGCCATGATTTCTGCGCGATCTCGCTGTCCGATCTCCTTACCCCTTGGGAGGTGATCGAAAGGCGTCTGAGGGCAGCAGCCGAGGGCGACTTCGTGATTGCCTTCTACAACCCGGTGTCCAAACGCCGCCGCACGCAGCTTGCAGCCGCAAAGGAAATCCTGCTGGAGCACCGCTCGGCAGCGACACCGGTCATTCTCGGCGTCAATCTTGGCCGGCCGGAGGAAACCATCCGCGTCACCAGTCTGCATGCGCTCAGCGTCGACGATGTCGACATGCTGACCACCGTGCTGGTCGGTTCGACCAACACCCGCACCGTCATGCGCGGTGACGGGAAACCTTTCGTCTATACGCCGCGCGGTTATGCCAAGCGGATCGACGCACCAAAGCCGGTGGAAGCAGCACCAGTTGCCACTGAAGCCGCGCCTTCGTCCCAGATGGCAGACGTGACGACCGACATTTCCGACATTCTCGAAACGGATGACAAATCATGACCGTTCATTTCATTGGCGCCGGACCTGGCGATCCCGATCTCATCACCGTTCGTGGCCTGAAGCTCATCCAATCCTGCCCGGTCTGCCTTTTCGCAGGCTCGCTGGTGCCTGAACAGATCGTTGCCGCCGCGCCGGAAGGTGCACGCGTCATAGACACGGCCCCGATGACGCTTGACGAGATCATCGACGAGATCAAGGCTGCCCATGAAAAGGGCCAGAACGTTGCCCGGGTTCATTCCGGCGACCCTTCCATTTACGGTGCAACGGCGGAGCAGATGCGCCGTCTGGACGCACTCGGCATCGATTATGATGTAACCCCGGGCGTGCCGGCCTTCGCGGCCGCGGCCGCTGCACTCAAGACCGAGCTGACCATCCCGGAAGTTGCCCAGACCATCATTGTCACCCGCACGGCAATGAAATCCTCGGCGATGCCGAACAACGAGGACCTGGACACGCTCGGCAAGAGCGGGGCGACCCTGGCAATTCACCTGTCGATCAGGAACCTGCGGGAAGTCGAGCGCCAGTTGACGCCGCATTACGGTGCCGATTGCCCGGTGATCGTCGCCTATCGTGTCGGTTGGCCGGATGAGGCCTTCATTCACGGCACATTGTCGACCATTGCCGCAGAAGTGCGTGCCTCCAAGATCACCCGCACCGCGCTGATCTTCGTCGGCCATGCCTTGAAGCCTGCAGCCGACTTCCGCGACAGCGCCCTTTACGACGCCGACCACGTGCATGTGCTGCGCCCGAAGAAGAAGGCGAAAGCCTGAGGAACCGGCGGAACTAGACCACTTCGCGGCCTTCCACTGTCTGTCATCATCGACATGCGGGAGGTCGCGAAACGCTTCGCAGGTTCATCGAGCGATGATTTGCCTGTCCGAGAGCGCTCATTTGCATATCGCTCCTGCCCTCGCCTAATCTCAACAGGATTAAGACCGGACAGGAGCAATCCCATGACAGATGAAAACCCACTTCTGAAACAGGCGATTTCTCTCAGCGGTGATCCCGATGCCATTCGCAAGTTCTACGCGGACTGGGCAGAGACCTACGATGCCGATCTGCTTCAGACCATAGGGTATGTCGGCCCCAGGATTGCAGCGGAAGCACTGGTCAAACGCCTGCCCAAAACGGCGCTGGTTCTGGACGCAGGTTGTGGGACCGGCCTCGTCGGGAGCGAGCTTGTCAGTCGCAATTCAGCCCTGACCATTGACGGCATAGACCTGACACCGGCGATGCTGGAGCATTCGCGCAGCCGTGGGATTTACCGCAATCTGTCCCAGGCCGACATGATGGCCACGCTCTCAGGCATTGACGACAACATTTATGACGGCATCGTCAGCGCTGGCGTCTTCACGAATGGCCATGTGGGTCCGGAAGGGATCGACGAACTGCTGCGCATCGCCAAACCGGGTGCTCCCATCGTCCTGACAGTACGCGATAGCGCCTGGGAGGCCGACGGCTTCAAGGCCAAGGTCGAACAGCTGGAACAGGACGGCAAAACAAGGACGCTGGAGATCACCCATTGTCCCTATCACACCAAGGAAGACGTCTATTGCGAGCTGGTCGTGCTTGAGGTGATTTAGGCGAGAGCGATGACATGGGCAAAGGAGCCCATGACCGATCCGGCGCGCAGCCCCATTTGCGCCAGTTCGTTGCCTTCGGCATCTTCCGCTGAAAACAGCCGCTCCGCCCCGCCTTCCGCCATTATGGAGGCATAGTGGAATTCGTGTGCGGATAGCGGCATTTGCCAGGGTAGGCCACGGAGTGGCATGACTTTTCGGTAGCCGAGGTGACGCTTGCGGGTCTGAAACGAGGTTTCCAGCGGCAAAAGCCCCAGCATTTCGTGGCGTGTGCCATCGGCATCGATCATGCCCTTGCCGAGTGCCATGTAGCCACCACACTCGCCATAGATCAGCTTTCCGGTGGCTGCGGCCCTCAAGACCCCAGCCTTGAACCTGTCTGCCGCAGCGAGCTTTCCGGCATGTAGCTCCGGATAACCGCCGGGTAGAAAAATTGCATCGGCATCAGGTGACGGTGCTTCATCCGCGAGTGGCGAGAAGAACTCGAGCCTCGCGCCCTGCCTTCGCCAGAAATCCAGCAGATGCGGATAGGAAAAGGCAAAGGCAACGTCCCGGGCAATGGCAATGCACTGGCCAAGCGGCGCGGGCAGGTGTTCCCTGTTATCACCGGCAGGGCTCAGTGGTGCCGCCAATGTTTCCAGGCGGTTCAGGTCTACATTCCGGGCACACAGGTCGCTCGCCTTTTCCAGGAAGGCTTCCAGATCCGGATGCTCCCCCGCCTGGACAAGTCCCAGGTGGCGTTCGGGAAGGCCTAGTTCCTGAGCCCGCGGCAAGACGCCCAGAACATCCACGGCGAGCGGTGCCAGCGCTGCGCGCAACATGGCTTCGTGGCGCGGGCTGCCAACCTTGTTGAGAATAACGCCTGCGAGATTGATATCCGGCCGGAAGCTTTGAAACCCATGAACAAGCGCTGCAACCGACTGGGCCTGTTTGCCGCAATCGACAACGAGAATCACGGGTAGATGCAGCGTTGCCGCCAGATCGGCTGCCGAGCCCTTGCCGCTGGCAGCTCCGTCGAAAAGCCCCATGGCGCCTTCGACCACGAGTACGTCATGACTGTCGGCCTGACGGTGGGCAAGCATCTGCAGCGTCGCCGGGTCCATAGCCCAGGCGTCCAGGTTGATGCAGGGCGTCCCGCTGGCAGCTTCGTGGAATTTCGGATCGATGTAATCCGGGCCGGACTTGGCGGAAACGACCGAACGCCCGGCGGATTTCAGTGCGCGCAGCAACGCAAGCGTCAGTGTAGTCTTGCCAGCACCCGACGATGGCGCCGCGATCAGAACACCCTTGGCGCCTGCCTTGGCAGTGTCAGCCGGCATCGGCAGAACGGGAGGATATGCGCAGGCCTAGCGGGTCACTTTCCAGCACCTTGCCCGACAGGGCGCCGAGCCAGTCGAGCCCCTTGCGCAGACGGACAACCTCACCGACACAAACAACTGCCGGTGGTTCGATCCCGGCAGCCTTCGCGTCTTCAGCGCAGCGGCCCAGCGTGGTTTCCAGAACGTCCTGGCCTGCAAGGGACGCATTGCACACGATACCCACAGGTTCATCCACAGATCGTCCACCGGCAATCAGTTTGCCGGCTATGACATCCAGATGCTTCATCGCCATATACATGACAATGACGGGCGAACCCTTGGCGATACCATCCCAGTTGATCGCGTCCGGGGTGAGGCCCGTCTGGTCATGGCCTGTCAGGAAGGTGACTGCCTGGTTGCAGTCCCGGTGGGTTGCGGGAATCCCCGCATAGGCCAGACCGCCGATACCGGCGGTGATGCCGGGAATGATACGGAACGGTACTCCGGCCTCGACAAGGCCGAGCGCTTCCTCGCCGCCACGGCCGAAGACGAAAGGATCGCCGCCCTTCAGGCGAAGCACTCTTTTACCTTCGCAGGCGTAATCGATCAGCTTCAAGGTTATGTCGCGCTGTTTCGGGCTCGGTTTGCCGCCGCGCTTGCCCGCGTAGTCAGTCACGGCTCCCGGTTTGACCCAGTCAAGAATGCTCTGATCGACAAGGGCATCAAACACGACAACATCGGCCTGGCGCAGACCATTGAGCGCATGCAGTGTCAGAAGGCCGGGATCGCCCGGACCTGCACCGGCAAGCCAAACCCAGCCGGGTTCGAACACGGGTAACCCACCTGGCAGGTCTCCCGGCAAGCCTTCATGCGGTCGGTTGTTGTCGTGTTCTCCAGTCATGGTTCCTGTTTACCCGCGTGGCCCGGTAACGCCAAGCGCTTCGGCGATCAAAAACGATGCGAAAACGACATTTCATCGCGCACATAAACTAATATGCACAAAGCGGAATTTCATCGTCTATAGAAAGAGCATGTCGAAGGAAGAGCCAAAAGAGCTGCGGCGGGGCTGGACGACGGGAGCCTGTGCGACAGCAGCCACCAAAGCGGCGTATCAGGCCCTTTTGACCGGCGATTTCCCGGATCCGGTCGAAATCACCCTGCCCAAGGGTGGCACAGCCTCCTTTGCGCTGACCCGGCATACGCTTTCAGGAAAATCGGCGTCCGCCGCCATCATCAAGGATGCGGGGGACGACCCCGACGTGACCCATGGCGCCTTGGTCAGCGCGACCGTCAACCTGTTGCCTCCTGGTTCTGGAGTAATCTTCAGGGCCGGAGAAGGTGTCGGCACCGTCACAAGGCCTGGCCTGCCGATCCCGCCGGGCGAACCTGCCATCAATCCGGTGCCGCGCCAGATGATGCGGACGGCAATCGATGAGGTTTCCCAACTGAATGGCGGGGCCGGCGATGTCGAGATAACGGTCTCGATCGAAGGCGGCGCAGAGCTCGCTGTCAAGACGATGAATCCCAGGCTTGGCATCCTGGGCGGCCTGTCCGTACTTGGCACGACCGGCATCGTCCGGCCGTTTTCCTGCGCTGCGTGGATTGCGTCCATACATCGGGGCATCGATGTTGCGCGCGCAGTCGGGCTGTCACATGTGGTTGGCGCAACCGGCGCCAGTTCCGAAGACGCGGTCAAGGCCCGATACGATCTGGATGAAACCGCCTTTCTCGACATGGGGGATTTCGCCGGCGGTTTGCTGAAGTACCTGCGCAGTCATCCGGTCGACCGGCTGACCCTCGCAGGTGGATTTGCGAAGTTCACCAAGCTGGCTCAAGGGGCGCTCGATCTGCATTCGGCCCGCAGCTCCGTCGACTTCGAATTCCTGCAAGATCTTCTGCGTCAGGAGAACGCTTCCGCGGATCTGATCGAACAGGCCGCCTCGGCCAATACGGCCAAGGAGGTGCTGGATGCCTCCCTGGCTGCCGGTATCGATCTCAGTGGCCCACTTGCGCGGCGAACGAAGGACGCCGTCCGCCAGATCCTGCGCGATGCGCCGGTGGATGTGGAAGTTCTGATCACTGACCGCCAGGGCAAAGTGCTGGGAGAAACAGGCTTTGACCGCTAAGGCAGATCATATCCTGCTGCTCGCCGGAACAAGCGAAGCCCGGCAATTGGCCAGAACGCTGGCGGAAACATTTCCGGAAAGTCGCCTGACCGCCTCTTTTGCCGGAGCGGTTCGCGATCTGCCTGATCTTGGCGTCCCGACACGCGTCGGCGGTTTTGGCGGCTCCGAAGGTCTGCTTGCCTTCATGCGGCACGAAGGGATCACCGTCATTGTCGATGCGACCCATCCCTTCGCTGCCCAGATGAGCCATAATGCGGCCGAGGCTGCCAAGATGCTCAAGGTGCCGCTTGTGCGCCTGGAGCGGCCATGCTGGCAACCCGGTGAAGGCGACGCCTGGACAAATGTCCTGACGATGGACGATGCGGCCAAGGCCCTGCCTGATAGCGCGCGCGCCTTCCTGGCCATTGGCCGCAAGGAGATCGAGCGCTTCACCCATCGAAACGATATCTTCGGTCTTGTCCGGATGATCGAGCCGCCCAAAACACGATTACCTTCCGCCTGGGAGCTGATCCTCTCCCGCCCCCCGGCATCTGCCGACGAGGAAGTTTCGCTGTTTCTGGAAAAGAACATCACTTACGTGGTGACGAAAAACAGTGGTGGCAGTCGTTCCTACGCCAAGATCGAGGCTGCGCGGACCTTGAAACTTCCCGTCATCATGATCGCCCGGCCAGATCTACCGGAGGCCGAAACTGCTCCAACGAATTCAGCGCTCGTTGACCGGTTACGGCAGACCCTTGCACCTGGGAGCTAGCGCGAAACGCCGGACCTGGAAAATCTGATTTTCATCAGGGCAAACAGAAAACGCGGTATGCCGATGACATAACGGCGGAACAGGCGGCGAGGTTCCTGCAACAGGCGGAACAACCACTCAAGGCCGGCTGCCTGGAATATCTTCGGTGCGCGGACAACGGCCCCCGACATGAAGTCAAACAGCGCCCCGACCCCGATCGCGACCGGAACAGCCAGCGCCGACCGGTTCTCAACGATGAAAGTCTCCTGCCTGGGGTTCCCCATGGCCACAAGCAAAAGGTCTGGTTTTGCCTCGTTGATCCCCTGGCACAAGCTGTCCAGTTCATCGCTTGCGAAATAGCCGTCCCGGTAGCCAACCACCTGGTGCTTCGGATAGGCAGTCTCGATATGCTCCTTGGCAAGGCGAACCTGTTCTTCCTTGGCGCCGAGCAGATAGATCCGCAGCGGAATGCCGATGTTCGCCAGGATCCGGGGAATGAGGTCAGTCCCGTTCAGATTTTCCGGAAACGGCTCTTCCCTGAGCAGCTTGCTGGCAAGGCTCATACCGATGCCGTCGTTCAGAAGCGTCATTTTCTGGAGTGTTGCAGCGTAGCGGGGATCATCCATCGCTGACAGGAGCGTATGGGCGTTGCAGATGGCAATATCGAGGTTCTGCCGCTTTTGAACGGCGGCCTCGACAAGCTGGATGGCATCCCGGGAGCGAAGACGCCCGATGGCAAACGGACCGATAGCGGTTGCTTCGATCCGGCACCCAAGCAGTTCACTCTCGAAATCTTTTGCCAGCATTCCGTTCCCAGTCTCCCCTTTACGTTCGTCCCGGTTACGACGGCGGCGAACGCATTAGAGCAATATCCGATCGGTCTCTAAGCAGTTGTAAACATAGCCGTTAGAAAGTGCGTAGTTACCGATATTTAATGGGCCTGACGGGCACGTTGAATCGGAGGGAAAATCAGTCGGCGGTTTCCAACGGTTCACGCCATCCCCGCTTCGGCACGTCACTACGCTCAAACCGCGCCCGCTCCTTGAGCGCCTTGGCAGGATTACCCGCATAAACAGTCCATGGAGCCAGGTCTTTCACCGTTACCGCACGCGCTCCCAGAACAGCTCCCTCGCCGACACGAACCCCGGGGCCAACAAAGGCTTCAGCGGCAACCCAGCTATAGGCCTCCAAAACGATGGGTTTTGCGATCAGCAGGAACTTGTCGTCGTTGATGTCATGCGTTCCCGCGCAGATGTGCGCACGTTTGGAGACGACACCGTACCGGCCGATGGTGACAGGACCCATGTTGTAGATATCCGCACCATCTGCGATCGCGGCGAAATCCTCCAGGATCAGGTTGCCCGGATGCCATATCCTGGCGGATGGAGCCACATAGACACCCTCCCCCACTGTCGCTCCGAACTGTCGCAAGAGCCAACGGCGCCAACCATGCAACGGCTGCGTCCAGGAGGCCAGAAGGAACCAGACTATGCCCCAGAGGATACGGAACAGCCTGTTCTTCAGGCCGAAGCTTTGCGCGCCGAGCGCCCTGGCGTCCCTGTCTTCGTCGATCTGGTTCGGCATTCATCGTCCTCCTGCGCAGCTCCCTCCAGCAGATTGTTCGTGAAACGTGTTCCCGGCCAACATGGGGACGCCGCTCAACCTTGGGGGCTGCCTGCCGGCAATGTGACGAACTGTCGTTTAAAGTTAGTTATTTTTGTCGATTGTACATTTCCGCTCTCTCGTGACGCTCCAGAATGAGGCCGTTGGTGACGCAAGGTGCGGCATTCACTCTTTATTGAAACGTAATGAGAGAAGTTTGCCCCGAAAATGACGATCAAACAGGCTGATGGAACGACCTGCGGCCTTGTTGCAATCAAAGACCGATGTGCGCGGCGCAACCGTTCTGCCGCTAATATTCGCTGCCGAGGGAAACAATGGACACAAGAGCAGAATTCGGTGAACCGGGTGCAGCAGCACCCCTCATCCTGCATCTGAGCGCCGACTACCCGAACCCGCAGCAATTCCATCGCAGAACCACCGCAATCGAGCGTCTCGTCACCGGCGTGGACTTTGGCAGACACATCGTCGTGACGATGGACCGGACCAGCTTGCCCTGGCAGGCCAGCTTCAAGGATTGCGGTGAGATAAAAGGCGTGCGGCTATACTCCTACCGCTATTTCGGCCTGCCGATGGGTATAGGTCTCGCCTCGGCGATGCGACGTATCGCAAGACATGTGTTTAAGACGCTGAGGACCGAGCACGAGACGCCTGCCCTCGTTCACGCACATAAACTCTCGTTTGAAGGCATCGCGGGATTGTGGCTGGCGGAACGGTTTGGACCGGATACCCGGCTGTTCATTTCCGTTCGCGGTGAATCGGAGCGCAAGATCCTGCTGTTCAAGCCGACGTACCGGAGCCTGATGCGCCGGATCGCGGCACGTGCAGACAAGATCTATCATATCTCTGCCTGGTTCCGGGACACCTACCACAGGTATGTTCCGGCGCAGCCTGAGAAGGAAAGACTGCTTCCAAACATCGTTGGGAACTCCACCAGCAAAGTGCCGGTGAAGGATCCGATCCCCCGGTTCGTCAGCGTGTTCGATCTGGACATGCGCCGCCGGAAAGGCATGTCCGACCTTCTGCAGGGATTTGCCGTTTTCCAAAAAACACACCCGGACATCGGACTGGACCTGATCGGCCCCGGCAGTGCGGAGGCCGTGGAAGCGGCGAAAAAGGAAATTGCCGAACTGGGGCTCGGCGACAGCGTACGGATCCTTGGACCGATAAACAGCAAGGACCTGTTCGAGGTTCTGCCGCACTATCTTGCGATGGCATTGGTCAGCTACAACGAGACCTTCGGGATGGTCTATCTGGAAGCGCTGTTTGCCGGTTTGCCGATTATCTACGGCAAGGATACGGGTATCGACGGTTATCTTGATGACATCGATGTCGGCATCGGCGTGAAACCCGGTGATGTCGCCGGCATTGCGGCCGCTTTCAAGGAATTGGCGGAAAAATCAGCTCACTTTCGCAGCCAGATAGTAGCAAGCGAGCAAATCTTGCACGACCGGTTCAACCCTGCAATGATCCTTGAAAGTTACCGTCAGGACCTGGAAGCTGTCTTGACCCCAGATCAACAACGGAGCCGAACGTGACCGCAAAAAAGTCGAAGCGCCTATGGTCCTGGCTGACCGCGCTTGCTTTTGGTCTGGCTTTCCTCGTTTTCATTGGTGGTTTCCTGTATCTGGACGAACGTCAGAACGCCATCGCTGCCGGAACTCAGGCAGCGAAGGAGGAGACGATTTCGATCCCCATATTCAAACGGGGTATCAATGTTTCCAGACTTCAAAATTTTGCCTATCGGGATCCTGAACGGCCGGGAAAATATCTCTGGCCACCGTTCCGGGGCGAATTGTCCAAGGTCTCCGACGCCGAACTTGAACGCCTGCGCGCGCTCGGGTTCGACTTTATTCGCTTTCCGATCGACGCCGGCGTCTTTCTGGCCGCGACGGACAGCGAACGCCGTATCTTGCTGGATGATACGAAATCCATAACGGTTCGCTTACTGGACAGCGGCTTTACCGTGATGGTCGATCTGCATCCGGCTGCGTATCTCACGGAATGGGCACCTGTCGACATTTTGAGCGATGCACCCGATGGCCCGCGCTTTCAGGCCTACTCCGATCTTGTGGAAGAAGTCGCCAAGCGGATCCGCGATCTGCCGACGGACAAGGTCGCGCTGGAACTGATGAACGAGCCGCAAGGCGTCTGTTTCGAAGAAGACAGCCAAGACTGGTCTGTCTCTCAAAAGCAGCTGTATGACAGGGCGCGCAGTGTTGCGCCAGACCTGCCGATTGTCCTTACCCCGGGCTGCTGGCGGTCCATGGAAGGCCTCGAGTACATGAGTCTCGACGGCTATGACGACAAGATCATCGTCGACTTCCATTTCTACGAGCCCTTCTATTTCACCCATCAATCCCTCCCCTGGGTATTGGACCCTCTCCGCTATATCGCGGGCCTCAGCTATCCCTGGACGGCGGGTGACGTGGAGACTGCCGAAGAGAGGACACGTCAGCATATCGCCGCCCTAAAGGCAGCCGATGTCGACGTTCCCGACTATGCCTTCGACAAGGCGATGGACGGTGTCAGGGACTACTATAAACGTGAAAGGCCCGACAGGAATTTCATTGAAAGCCGCTTTGACACGATCTCGCAGTGGGCGGAAAAACATGACATTTCCCCAGACCAGATCGTGCTTGGCGAATTCAGTGCTATCCGTCCCCCGAAAGGACTTCCGGACGATGGAAGCAGGCTTGCCTGGATCAAGGACGTCCGCACGGTGGTGGAGGAACGCGGCTTTGGCTGGGCCTTGTGGGACTACTACGAAGGCTTCGGTCTGATGACCGACAACGTCAAAAGAACCGTCGAGCCGGCTATGGTCGATACCTTGGGGCTCAACGCAGACGCGCTATGAACCGCGCCATCCAGGCACGACAGTTGATGCGGAATTTGCAGTCGACTGTGCGAAATCGTGACTGATAGATTGAGCTGACAGCTGCGAATCATGCCTAGTGACTGACCTAGCGGTGCGGGCCGGCAGAAAGCTTCTGCAGCTGCAATTGATCTGGAGACTGGGATTTGACAGTTCACCCCGTTGAACAGTCCGGGCCACAGGCCGCCATGCACGGGCAAACGTTGCTGGACAGGATCTTCAACTGGATTCCGGTGCTGCTGCTTGCCTATCCGATGTTGATCAGCCCATTCTTTCTGGTGTCGTCCGGAGGTGAAGACACCGCGGCCAACATCAGCGCGTCAAAGTCCAACGCATTGAACCAGTTGTTCTGGATCTGCCTGTTCATGGTTCTGCTGGTATCGGCGGGGCGGCGCTTGCTCAACGCGTTTACGGTTCTGAAAAGTCCGCTTATCTGGATCCTGATGCTTTATCTGCTGCTCGCTGTCACGAGCGTGCTCTGGTCTCATGCACCCGGAATTGCGTTTCGCCGCGTGGTCTTGCAGATCATCATTGTGATGAGCCTTGTGATTTCGGTTTCTTTTACGGACGACGCCCGCTCACTGCTAAGCCGACTGATGCTGCTGATGAATACCGTTGTTCTGATGAATGCGGTTGCAGTCGTCCTGCTACCGCCGACACCTATCGGTCACGCAGGCATCTACACCCAGAAAAACAATCTGGGCGCGGTCATGGCTTTGGCCATGATGTTCAATATCTACGGGTTTCTGGTTTCGCGCGGTTTTCTGAAACGTTTCGGCATGCTGATCATTTCGGCACTGGCTTTTGGCCTGCTTGTTCTCAGCCAGTCGAAAACTTCCCTCGGGCTTGCCGTCCTCATGCCGGTCATCGCCTATATTGCAGTCGGCATGGCGTTCCTCTTCCGTATCAATGCGGCATTGCTGCTGATTTTCGGAGCGGTTACCGGCGCCGTTCTTCTGTCCTTCCTCTCGCTCCTTACACGGTTCGGGTTCTCGGACCTGTCTCTGTTCCTGTTCAATGACGAGACCTACACCGGCCGGACGTTCATCTGGGCGTTTGTCGTGGATGTGATTTCCAGAGCCCCGGTACTTGGCCAGGGCTATGCGTCTTTCTGGGCCACGGGGTCCGATTCAATTGCCTTCCGTGAGGCGCCGGGTTTCGTCATTTTGCTGATCCAGGCTCATAACGGTTATCTCGATGTCATGCTCGAACTCGGCATTGTCGGAATTTCGCTATTGTTCCTGGTTATCCTGACCGCTCTGTTTTCCGCAGCCCGGGTCGTTTCCCTGGACTACCGGATTGCCTTTCTCTGCTATTCGTTGATCCTCTTCGTCACCTGTCACAACATGCTGGAAAGCGCCTGGTTTCGTTCCTTTTCCCTGAACTGGCTGATTTTCTTGCTTGCCGCGCTGCTGCCGCATGCAGTGGTTCGCACCTGGGACAATCGTTCGCAGAACTAGTGCCCCCCCTCTCTGGCCGCAGGCAAACGACAGCGGGCTTCGTGGTGTCGGAGCACCGTAGTCTTGCCGCAAATTAGCAGTTCACTAACCATAAGTGCTTACAAGCAATAAGACGCATGCCCGCGAGGACATAAGGTGACTTTTTGTGGACCCCAGACAGGTAGAAAACCCGGCTTACGATAAGGCGGCCCTTCAAGGCCGCGATGCCATTGCTCTGGACATCCTGTCCATTTTTCAGGTCTTGCGTCGCCGCATCTTCCTGATCGCGGCAATTGCATTTGTTTTTGCAGCGTTGACTGCCGCCTACTCCCTAACCATCACACCGATCTTCAGAGCCTCCTCGCAAGTCCTGTTTGACCCAACTGTCCGCCAGCCTTTCGATGACCCGAACCGCCCGAGCCGCACGGGACAAGGCTCGGAAGTGATCGACAGTCAGATGTCGGTCATCCATTCCGACACAGTGCTGCGACCCGTCGCCCGGGAAAACAACCTGGCTGAAGACCCTCACTTCGGCGAAGGCAAGCCGGGGTTGATGAGCCAGTTCAAGAGCCTGATCTTCGGGGCAACCAAGAAGGACGCGGCAACGCTTGAAGCGCAGGAGACCGCCGCGGTCGAAGCTCTTGCAGATGCAACCAGCGTCAAGCGCGTTGGTCAGACCTTCGTCATCAATATTGCCGCGGAATCCCCTTCACCGGTCCAGGCTGCCGTTCTGGCGAATTCGATCGCCGAAAGCTATCTGTCCGACCAGAAACGGCAAGTTGACCTGGCCTCGGACGAAGCCGCCGCCCAGATCGATGATCGGCTGGTGGATTTGCGGGAACGCCTGAGGCAAGCCGAAGAAGAAATCCAGAAATTCCGCGCGGCCAACAAGCTGCAGAACTCCGACGAGGGGTCGCTGCTGACGGGACAGGAACTGACCGGACTGAATTCCAGGCTCATCGATGCCCGTGCGGCACTGGCGGAAGCAACCGCCAAATACGATGAGATCCAGCGGGTTCTGCAAAGCGGTGTCGACGCGGAATCCATCGGAGATGTGGTCAATTCCCCCACGATCTCCTCACTTCGCCAGCAATATGCCACGGCTGCACGCACGGAAGCTCAGCTGATGGCCGATCTTCTGCCCTCACATCCGTCTGTCGTGCAGGCAAGATCCCAGCTGGAACGGTTGCGCAATCTCATCCGGGACGAAATCAGGCGGATTGCGGAATCCACACGCATCGATGTCCAGGTCAATCAGGAACGGGTTTCCAGGCTCGAGCAGCAGCTCGATTCCACGCGAAATCTTTCCGACGTCGACCAGGCGGCCTCCATCAGGTTGCGTGAATTGGAAACGGAAGCACAGGCAACTCGGCAGCTTTATGAGATCGCACTGAGCCGGGCCAAGGAAATTTCGCAGCTCGACCAGGTTGTTCTCCCCAATGCCCGCATCATTTCGCCTGCCATTCCACCGGAAAGCCCGGTCTACCCGAAACGGAAGATCATGGTGGTGCTGGCCGGAATCCTGGGTCTGCTGTTCGGCACCATAATCGCCGTTGGTGGCGAAGCCATTCGCATTGCCAAAAAACACCTGTTGCCGGAGTTCCTGCAGAACCCCGAACCTGCAATGGCCGTCGCCGGCCCTGCACAGTCGCTTGATCCCGTAACCACGGCTGTCGACACCTCCCACAATGCACGCTCATCAGTGGGGCTGCTGGGAACGCGGACGAGAAGCAAACGCACTCCCTCCAGGCAGGTGCCCCAATCAGAACCCGGGCTGAAAGTTGTCAGCCAGCTGCCCTGGCTGACGGAGACCGACGAAAACGGCAGTGTCCGTCCGCTCAGCTCCGACGCCATCTCTGCCGTACAAGATGCGATCGAGCAGTTTTATTCGGACGAAGCCGGACCTGGATGGTCTTTCGGACAAGGCGTTGACCAGATCATTGCATCCATCCAGAGCGCGCCTGCCCAAAACGGCACGCGGATCGTTTTTCTGACCTCTCCCGCCCTTGGCCATGGCCAGACCATTGCTGCCCTTGCCCTCGCCCTCGGGGCGGCCCAGCGCGGATTGCACGTGCTCCTCGCCGATGGTGAACCGAAACAGCGCATGCTCAGCCACGACCTGAGCATCGACGATATGGAAGACATTGGCGGAACGCTTCGCGAAAGGGTTGTCGACTACGACGAGCTGGATATTTCCTTTCTGTCGCTGGTCTCCGGATTGCCGAAGTACAAGCACCACCGGATGAACATCCGCGAAGCTTTCGATTTCGCAGACATTGCACGTGACTACGATCTTGTAATCATCGATGGCGTTGCCCTGCCGCAACTTGTCGAAGATGATCCGCTCGCAGGCCTTTCGACGCAATTCCTGGTCACGGTTGCCGAGCGTGAAGAAGATCAGATCTCGATGCCGATCCTGTCGCGTGACCTGCTTACGATCGCAGAAGGTCGACCTTCCGGTCTCGTGCGAACGATGACCGGTACTCCACCGCCATCACGCCGTAAATACGCGTGAAACGGGTCAGCTGACGCATCACTTGCGAGATCTTGAAGCGGAGACTTTCGCAACGAAGTCAGTCAACAGGGCGAACATCTGTTGACGGGCGGCGATAGGTGTCAGGTTGTGATCCGCATCCTGCAGGCCGTGCATCTCGATGTTCGGATAGGCTTTCAATCCATGCCGGTCGACGCCGAACCAGTTGTGTAACTCAAGAAGCCCCCGGTCGTTGTCGCTATAAACGAGAGACACTGGGACATCACGTTGCTCGAGTTTCTGAAGGCGACCGGTCAGGACCTTGAAGAGCCGGTAATGGCGTGACAGATGGCCTAGAAAAGGTGCCAGGGTTCGGTCGACCTTCAACTTCACGGGCCGGGTTACCTTTTTCAAAGCGGAAACCAGATTGATTTCCCCTGACAGAACCCGTTTCAGGGTCGCTGTATCGACCGCCTTGCGTCCATAACTGGACAGCGTCTGTATCGGCTCACGGATAGCCTTGTCCACGTTTTCGTCCGGATCCCAGACCAGTTTGCGTGAGTTCACCAGAAAGGCCGCAGTGACGCGGTCATCGTCTGCAGCCGCCAGAAGGGCGAGATAGGCACCGCTGCAACGGCCGAACAGGATAATGTTCTTCGCCCCGGTTCGTTCCTTGACGAACCCGACGGCGGCCCTGACATCCTCCAGTTGCCTGTCGGAATAAAGAACCTGGGACGACTGATCCGGCCAATAACAGCTCTCACCGATACCAGCCAGATCCGTGCGCAGGACCGCGCAGCCGCTTTCTGCAAGAGACCTGGCAAAGCCGACCGACATGCGTGCCCAGCCAATGGAATGGTCATATCCGGAATTGAGCATGATCACCGCCGTTTCCGCACATTTGCCACGGGGGCACGCGAGCACGCCGAAGAACATTTTGTCGGGCCCGAAACGCAGCGCCTCCTCCTCGACACCTGGCAATGGCTCCGACACGGCAGAGATTTCGGCAAGAGCTGTAGTCTCCAATTGCCCTGCCGGGAAATTGGCCTTCACCCAGGCTACGATCCGATCCAGCGTTTGAACCGGGGGGACGGACAGGGTCGGGTCGGAGACGTAGTCGACGTACCCCTCAAACGACAGGCTCTCGAACTCCCAACCGTTTTCGGCGTAGTGATCTGCAAGTTTCTGATCGCCCGGATGGTCGCCCCTTTGTACAAGCAATGTTTTCAATCCGGAGGGCAATTCCGTCTTGTAGAGATTGAGTGATTTGATTTCGTCGGCCGTTGCGGCCGAGAGCACGAAACCGCCAGCCATCAACCCGCCTTCGGGACCATCCGACGCACTGACCAGGAACGTCGGCTGCGTCAACGCAGTCCAGGCTGCGAGTTCCCGCAGATAAGCTCGTCCCTGGGCAACCGGCGCCAGTAACACTTGTCCTGCAATCTCTCCGTCTGCTGCCAGGTTGCTTGCGAGACTTGCACCTATCCCCTGTCCGACCACGACAACCCGATCCGGGTTTGCCAATCTCTTGAGTTCGGAAAGGGCTGTTCGAACGGAAGCCTGCCATGCCGACTTGTCCTGAATGTCCGCGCTGTCACCGTGTGAATTCGCGGTTGCTGGATAGTCGAACCGCAGACATGGGTACCCGGATGCAGCGAATTTTTCGCCGAGCATCCTGTAGCTTTTCCGGGAACACAGCTCTTCATACCCCCAGGGGCTCAAAAGCAGGATTGCTGTTCCTCCCGCAGCTTGATGAAAATAACCAGCAAGCCCATCGAACGAGATCGGCAAGGCCACAGCAGACGTTCCGGCAACAGGTGTAGCAGAGGAGGTATCAAAACCTTGCCGGTTCATATCACGTGCGAGCTCCAGCTTCATGGCGGGTGAAAGGCGGTCCTTCCAATTTCCGGGGCATCTTGCGCCTTTTTTCTAAGCCATTGTTTAATAATGCTGCAGGAACTTCTGGTGCATTAAAAGATCGTCTCACATCCTGTTGATTGCTTCCAACTCTGCTTCGGAGCCCAGTCTGAATGGAAAAAGTTTCCGTCGCCATAGCGAGCATTGGCCGTGAAACCTTGCTCGATACGTTACGTTCCCTGGCGGCGGTGACCAAACCGGTCGGGATGGAGCTCAACGTGCTGGTGGCCGACGATTCCAAATCCGGTGCGGCGACCAAACTCGTTGCCGGTCATCCCATCAAGTCGCTGGACGTGACCTGTCTTGCCGTGGCGAGCGGTAATATCTCTTCAGCCCGCAACGCATTGCTCGATGCAGCTGATGGCGACTGGCTGATATTTGTCGATGACGACGAATGGGTGGAGCGCGATTGGCTGGAAAAACTCTTCGCCTGCCAGAAAGACTTCAACGCAGACGTCGTGATCGGCCCGGTAAAACCACGCTATCCGGACAATACGCCCGAGTGGATGCGGCGTGCGAACCCGCTTTACACGGACTGGGGGCACCGGGGAAAAAGGCTTTACACCGGCCGGGGCGGCAACACGCTGGTGCGGGTTGGTTTTGTTCGTGCGCTGGAACTGAGATTTGATGAAGCCTATGGCCGGACAGGTGGCGAAGACACCATCTTCTTTGCTCATGCAGCCGAACGCGGGGCCCGTATCTTTGCCACGGACGATGCGATCGCGCACGAACATGTTCCACAAGACCGATTGTCGACGAAGTTCATTCTCAGCCGCGCGACACGGTCAGGCCAATCCTATGGCCAGATGCGCCTCGCCCGGCATCCAGACCCTTTCTGGCACGTTTTTTTCGCATTTGGAGCACTGGCAAAATGTGCAGTTGCCGGTGTTTTAGCGCTCGCATTCCGGCTTCTCGACAGGGGACGTTCTTTCCGGATGCGGCAAAAACTTGCGCTCAATACAGGCAAGCTGCGCGCTGTATTCAACCTGCCCCTTGCAGAGCTCTATAGAAAACCGGATTGAACCAGCTGGCGCCTACGCCTCGGACATGCCTTCAAATGCGGAATTTCGCGCGCCGTGCGAAGGCATAGAGGGAGCTTTTTAGGCGCTTCTTGGCCGAAAACATCGGCGGGATGTCACGATCCGGGTCGAAACCATTTGCAGGCGAAAAGCGCGGACAGAACCATGCCGTCTGATAGGCAAGTCCCGGTGTGCTTGTGAAGACCCGCCGGTACCCGGCTTCCTTGAGACGATGCAAAACGTTCGCGTCCAGAGCACCGAACGGGATCGCCGCTTCTGTGACAGCAGCCCCTACCGCATCCTCGATTTTCTTTCGAGCGTCGTAAAGTTCCCGTTGAAAGCCGGCAGCATCCAGCTTGCGCCAGTCGACATGGTCGTGGCCGTGGCTGCCGATGACCGATCCCGACGAAACAATCTCCCGCATCTGTTCCGCGGTCAGATAGCCCTTTGCCCCGATACGTGCAGCCAGAACGAAAAAACGACCTGGCCGGCCCGCCTCCACTAGGGCTGGCAGCCCAACCTCGAAATCAGACAGGTTGCCGTCATCAAAGGTGATTTCCAGCTTCACTCCGTGTTTCTGCTCAAGTGCAGGAAGGCGTTCAATTGTGCGCTGGTAAGTCTCTATCGGGACGAAGTAATGGCTCTCTTCCGGCGAAACTGGCACCGCTGGTACACCAATACCGTGGAAAGTGAGAACCTGCGTTTTTGCCAGCATTTTTTCTCCGCCTTTTCGAACAGGACGCCAGATCCTTGACGCAGGGAAGTTAAAATAGTTTGTGCAGGTTCGCGTTGCCTGCCTATTAACGGCGCAGTCAGGTTTGGCACCTAGTTTCTGTTGTGACTTATCCGGGGGGCAGATACACAAAATCCGCTCCTGCGGTCCAAGGCCAGCGGCCACGGATCCCGCTTTTTTCGATCAACGGCCCACGCCTCGAGGCAATTTCGTGTCAATGAATTCCAGTTCGGCATCGAGAAAATTTCGCGCGCTCTATGACAAGGCCCTTGGCCTCTCACGACGCCCACTTGTTGCCAATACAATTTCCTACACGATCAATTTTGGTCTCTTGCTCGTCATTCAGCTCGTCTTTTTCCTGTTCATTTCGCGCGCTTTGGGGGCAGCAGACTATGGTCTGTTCATCACCATCGTCAGCGTCTCAATCATGGCCGGTTTCCTGGTCGGGTTGGGCAGTGAATACCTTCTCCTCCAGCGGGTCGCGGTTGAGCCTCAGTCTTTCGGCAGATACCTCGGGCATTCCCTGATCATGATGGGGATTACCTTTCCGTTTGTCCTGCCCGGGACAATCGCTTTGTTGTACGTCCTCATCGGCGATACCGTTCCGCTATCGACTATCGCGATTGTCACTGTTTCGGATCTGCTCCTCACAAAGCTGGTGATCTTGTCCGCGCAGTCCTACATGGCCTTCGACCGGGCAAGAAAACAGATCGTCATCAATGTTCTGGCTGCTTCGTTGAAACTCGCTTTCCTTTTCGTTGCCACGCTTCTCCCCGGAAGTCTCACGCTCCAGGAATGGGCGTGGTGGTATTTCGCCGCCGGAATTCTGTCTGCTCTTGCGGCTTGCTGGCTTGTTCTGCGTGATCTCGGCCGGCCGACCTTCACCCTGATCCGGGACGACCTGAAACTCAGCCTTCTCTATTGTATCGAGTTTTTTGCCATCGGCGGCATGAAGGATCTGGACAAGCCGGTGGTCGTTCACACTTTGAGCGCAGATGCAGGCGGGCAGTACGCAGCCGGGTTCCGCATCATCGACGCAGCCTCAGCGCCCGTCAGAGCGTTTCTCTATGCAACCTACACCCGCCATTTTCGCCAGGCACAAGATGGGCAGGCAAGCAGCCTCGCTTTCGGCGTCAAGCTGTTGCCGGTGACGGTATTCCTCGCCCTGCCGGTCGCAGTTTTCCTGTTGCTGATCGCGGGTTTCATTCCCCTTGTTCTGGGTGAAGATTTCGCAGAAACACCGACAGTCGTTATGTGCCTTGCGTTTTATCCGCTCCTGATGGGGCTTTCCGGTGTAGGGGCGGACATCTTGCGAGCCACCGGTCGTCAACGCGTGCGGATGGCGCTGCTTATCAGCACCAGCCTCCTGTTGATACCCGTCGTCAGCCTTGGCGCTGCGTTGGGAGGCCTGGCCGGGGCAGCACTTTTCCGCTTTGGCGTCCAGATTGCTTTGACCGCAGGCACCTGGTTCTTCATTTTCTGGACAAAGGCACCTGCTCCCGAACCAGACGAAACCGCAGGCTGATCCGTCGCTTCCAGAAAGGCGTCAGACGGGCACGCGCCCGGCGAAGTTCAAGGCCGTAAGTTGTCCTTTTGGGGCTGCCTGATCATCGCGTTCTTCGTCTGGCGTTTGTTGCAGTTGAATGCACTTCGCCTCGCCCGGAGCCAGATGGAACCAGTTATCCTCCGCCTCAAATCCGGGAATGGCAACGACGGTCGATTGCAGGAAGCGCTTGGCACGGATCATCAGCGACCAACTGCCGGCCTCGTCCTGTTCCACACTCACCTCGGGAGCATCGAAATGGCGATGCTCTCCTCGGCCGAGCGGGAAATGATGCGCCTCGGAAATGAGTTCTCCGGTTTGCGTATCGAACAGACGCACCACGGTTACATCATGCGAGGGTGGGCCGAAACGATAGGCGTAGGTTACGTCGAAGAAGGCTCCGATCAGGTCCACTGCATTGAGCGTCTGCGCACTGTTCGGCGCCAACAACAGCTCTTTGTCTCCTGAAACCACCGGCACCTGGCCATCCCTCAGGCAGGCAATGCTGATCCTGACCGGCTTTTCCTCTGCCCTTTCGTTAAGGACGTGAATGGCAAGGCCGTTCGTGCCTTCGTCGGTGACACAGGCAATTACCGGCCTGAATGCGCGCTTGAGGGCATACCACGCGGGTTTGGGACGTCCGGCTGCATCAACAAGTCCCCACCCGGCACCAATCGAGAGGTCGGCAAGTGTCCAGACCAGTGCGCCCTGGCAATTGGAACCGGGCCGCCGCCATTCGGAAAAGGTCTCGGACATGACCTCACCAGTGACCGCCCGTCCGAGGTCGAGGTATCTGTCCGGATCGCCGTAGCGAAGCGCGGCCGGATCGACACCGTAGAACAGCTTCAGATAGTGATCGCGCACATCCTCGAAGTCCCAGCCGGCGCCGCGGTCACGCGGTATCCGTGCCTTCCAGCGTGGGTCATGCCCCGGTTTCACCGGCAATCCTTCTTCCAGGCTTTGCTGGACGGGAATATTGGAAAACGCAAGGCACTCACCTGCAAAGCGGACATCGGCCCGTCTTGCATCTTCCAGAGGCCGCAGATACGCCCCAACGCCGTAATAGTGCGCGATGCCGTCGTTTGGTGAAAATGGCAGAACCCCACCGCAGGGCGAATTTGCTGCATAGGGCACATCCGGCCGCAGCTCTGTGGCAATAGCCGGCAAGATCTCCTCGCACAGCGGCCCCTTCCAGCGATCCTCGGAAAGCCCCATCATGGCGCCCTGCTGGTAGATCTCGCTTCCACCGCACAGAACGGCAAGTGAAGGGCTGCCCATGCTTTCATCCAGCTGATCGCGCAGTTCCGCCTCGACCTCCGCTACGAAGGCGGCATCCTTCACGGGATAATCGTAGTTGGCGAACTGAAAGTCCTGCCAGACCAGCAGGCCCAATTCGTCACATAGCTCAAGGAAGGCGCGGCTCTCGTAAAGCATCGTCCCGCCGATGCGCAGCATGTTCATGCCTGCGTCCCGGGCTTTTTCCAACAGAGGGCGATAGGTTTCGCGGCTGGACGACAGGTTCAAGAGATCCGCATTGGTCCAGACGGCGCCCCGGCAGAAGACCGGCACACCGTTGATCTTCAGGCCGAAGCCTCGTCCATCGGCACCGTGGTCCACCTCGATCCGGCGAAAGCCTGTCTTGCCCAGCGAAAGAACATTGTCAGCGGCCTGAACGGTTACGTCGTAAAGAGCGGGCTCGCCGTGTGTGTGCGGCATCCAGGGCTCGGCGCCCTCAGGACGGACGGTCGCCGCATAGCAACCGTCGTCCTGAAGGCTCATCTTCGCCGATGCTCCCGCGCAAGTCAGCACCGGAACGGCATCCGTATTTTCCAGCCTGACCGTAACTGACAGCGCGGCTGTGCCATCCGGAGCCAGGTCCGCAAGAATATGCTTTTCAACAATACGCGGTGTCGTCTGGGGTTCGAGCCAGATCGGGCGGTATGGGCCAACCGCATGGATTTCCGGGCACCAACCAAGCATGTGACCGAGAAGCGTCGTCCGCACGAGCCTCAGCCCCTGGCTGGTTGCCAACTGAGGCTTCCACCGGGCGCGCGGCCCCTTTGCGTTCAAGTGCGGCTCTAGCGCGCGAAAGCAGATTTTCAGAACGTTGCGATCGGCCAGTTCCACGGGAACATTGTATTTGCGGAACATGTTCCGGCTGGACAGCACCTCAACGTCGTTCAGGTAAACCTCGGCAATGGTCGCCAACCCCTCCAGATGCAAGCGATATCGGCCCGGCGGGGCGTCGAACCAGGCTTCATACCAGACGTCTTTGCCATGAAGGGGAACGGGATTTTCCGGGTCGTAAAGTCCTGCATCCGTCAGAGCACCGGCGACGGTTCCCGGAACGTGTGCCGGAACGAAATCCCACTGGTGCCCCGTCGAAAGCGGTGTTTCAAAGGCACCGGGCTCTGTCATTGACAGCGCCCAGGTCACTTCACCCAGGTCGATCATTCAAGCCCCGGCAGCGCTGACTACGGGGGTAAAACGTGCGTCCTGATCACCGTAGTGGGTGTCGAGAAGTTGCATCAGGTTGTCCCAGGCGTTAACCGCCGGCAGCAAGCCTTCGTCCAGCCCCTGAAACTTCTTGCGCATGACGGCGCGTGCCAGTTTGAACTGCACCATCTTGCAGGTGGAGGAAATGGTCTTGGCCATCTGCACACCTTCGGTCAGATCGTCCCTGCCTTCCGCAACCAGCCATTCGAGATAGGACGAAAACAGCTCGAAATTCGCACCGAGCTGGCGCAGCGTGTTGAAGGCATACAAATGGAAGAAGCCGAACTCGCGTTCGCAGATCTTTTCCACCTGCGCCGGGAACACCTGTGCAAAGGCAGCAATCGGGTTCTGCTTTGGGCGGCGCTTCAGGTGATGGCGCAGAAGACCTTCCGAAACGTTCAGGATGTGAGCCGGCGTTGGCAGTGTGTCCGGAACCTTCACGAATTCCGTGTATGGCAGGAACGGCGTCGGCTTTTCATGTGCGCCGCGCTGGAACACTCCGTCGAAATCGTCACCTTCCAGCCGGTGCAGGCCCAGACCATGGAAATATTCCATTGTCCTGGCTTCAAAATCCATCCAGTTGACTGCGATCGTGGTCTTGCCGTGGGCCTCGTGATAACCGACACCGTGTGTGTCCGGCAGGAAATAGCTGTCGACTTCGACCAGTGACAAGCGGCCGCGTTCGATCTGTTGCCGGACGTGGGCTTCCACCCGGTCGTAGATCGCAAGTTCCGTTACCTTGAGACCATAAAGCGCTTCCAGATCCTCCAGCGGCACCTTGAAGAAGGTGAACTGGTCACCTTCAAAATCCTGGGTGACCGAATAGGACAGACAAGCCTCCGCCGGCAGACCAAGCGACGGCAATACCTCGATCCAGACATCAAGATAGCAATTGGTTTCGGGCCAGTCCCGGTCCTGGGAATGGAGCGGGCTACGCACGTAGGTCGCCGCATTGAAGCGGTCAAACACGGCTTGCGTCATGTTGCGTCCCCTCATCCCCAAAGCGTGGCACGGACGCCTTCAGGCCATTTGGACGTGTCGAAACCGTGATGGCGGAAGAGCGCCAGTGCCAGTCGTTCCAGACCGAAGCCGACACAGGCGGTGTGCGCAGGCGTTCCATCAGCCTGACGGATGTTCCAGGCCTTGCCGAAATTGTCCATGTGGTAATTGAAGCTCATGCAGGCCGTCGGCTTTTCTTCCGACGTGATCGGCACAAGCATTTCGAACTTCAATTCCTGTTCACGCTGGCCGGACGCCATGATCTTGCCAGCTCGGCCGAAGAAGGGATCGTTGGCGACATCAACGTGATGCGGGAGCTGCAGCCGCTCCATCATGTCCGCGCCGCGCTGTTTCCAGGTCTCGCGGAAATCCATGGTCTGTTCGGCAGAACCGACACGCACGTATTCACGCTGGCGGAACATCTGCATCCGCGCCGGATCCTTGGAAGGCTCGTGGCGGAAGCAATAGGACTGCAACGCGACGTAGGCTCCCTCGGCCGGTAGTGCACCACGGCGCGAGAGGATCGGATAAAGCGGATAGCAGGCAGCAGGTGTCAAAGCCACCTGGGTCGGTTTCTGATCCTTGGACCAGTCGTCGCCAGCCGCCATGCATTGCAACAGCCCCATGTGGTCATGGTCGTTGCCGCAAAAGGCATGCACTGTTCCTGCCAACTGCGGGAAGTTCTTCATGTAACCGCTGGTTTCGAAATCCTGCATGGTCATTCCCGGCGGGAACACCATTGCTTCGGAGATCTCGTCCTGACCGTATGTGAGGGCAAATTTTTCGAAACGGGCAATAACGTCTTCAAATTCGCCGCTGCGGGCATAGAGGCCGTCGACGCCGCTGTCATGCAAGACGCCTTTGGCAAAGAGCTGATCCAGAAAAGAGACTTGCGCGTCCATCATTACCCCAAAAGACTGGTGTCTTGTTTGTTGACCAGGAGCATCGTGGACGTGTTGCCCAGAATACGGTCGTTGGAAATCATCAGCTGCGCCGAATGGGCGTCACGCAGGTGGCGTCCGAGGCTGAACGGCGTACCGTTCTTGTAGCCTGCGATCCCGCAGATCAGCATGCAGTGGTTGATGATTGTCAGGATCGTCTGTGACGTGCCGATCTTCACGTTGTTCATGGCAACGGAGAAGCTCATGGCATTGAGCGCATCGCTGTCGCCCTTGCAGCCTTCGAACTGTTTCAGGCCGGCAACAACGTTGGCCTTGACCAGCTGCAGCAGACTTGACGCCTCCGCCAGACGCAGTGCTCCCGGAGGAACCTGGCCGGGAGCCTTGCGCGCAGCGTTCTTCACGAATGCCTGCCCACGGGCAACCGCATCAGCAGCGATGCCATACCAGAGCGCGCCCCAAAGAAGATGGGAAACGGCCAGCATGGATTGGGCGGCAATCTCCGCAAACGGGCGCGGCAGGATCTGCTCGGCCGGAGCTTCCGCCTTGAAAATATAGCCGTCGGAACAGGTTCCCCGCATGCCGAGCGTATCCCATTTGCTGGTCTGCTCAAGCGTGTACTGATCCTTCAGGAAAATGGTCGCAACCTGGTCGGAATGAGCCGCGTCGACATGCCGGCGGGAGGTCACCATGATGGCGTCCGCATTGGCGCCGTAGGAAATCACGGTCGCATCCTTGGTCAGGCGTACGGCGTCGCCCTCGACCTCGACCGCACAGATCGAATTGCGCAAGTTGCCGCCGATACCCGCCTCACTGGTTGCTGAGGCGATCAGAAGCTGCTCATCGCAGATCCGCTTCTGGAAACCTTCGTGCCAGGCACTGCCTACGGCGTAATCCGCCAGGCTGGCAATCTGGATCTGGTGCATGGCGTAAGTCATCGCGGTGGCCGCGCAGGCTTGTCCAAGAATTGCGCAAACATCAGCAATCTCAGTCAGTGTTGCGCCTTCCCCGCCGAATTCCGGACGGATCATGACACCCATCAGGCGTTCCGCTTTCAGGGCGTTCATGCCTTCAACAGGAAAGCGGCCTTCCACATCAACCTTGTCGGCAAACTCGGAAGCGACCTTGGCGGCCCGCTTGGCGCGATCTGCCAACCCCATGGCAGTGATCTTGGCTGCGGCGGTCATGGATTACGCAGCCTGCTCTTTCAGGATTTCAGTCAAGGCTGCGTCGATCGCATCAATGGAGGAGAAAGACTTGCGGTTCAGCAAATGCTCCGGAAATTCGATATCGAACTCTTCCTCGAGCGCCAGCATCACCTGGACGGATGCAAACGAAGACAGACCGGCATCGTAGAGGTCAGCACCGTCCGCGACGTCGTCGATAGAAACCGGCAGATTGCCGTGTTTTGCCAGCAGGGTCCGAATGGTCTGTTTCATTTTAGTCCTTACCATTTTCTAACGGTTACACTTGAACCGGTCCTTGAGTTCCGAGACGTCATTTAGGCGAAAAAACGATAAACTGTAATTAAAGGGCATGGTAAAAAATTACAAAACAGGAACTATTAAAATTTGTTAAGTTAACACTTCCTCAATCATAAAAAAACCTTTCAAGACACTCAACATTACCGCAGAGTATTCGTTCCAAAAACTTAAATCATTCTACCGAGAACACCGTCCTTGCGCACAAGACCGTGATAAAGCGCGGCGGCAATATGCAGCACCACGGCGGCAGTGAAGAGCAGCCCGAGCACAAGATGAATCTGAAAAAGCTGGTCTGCCAACGCACGGTCCTTGGCGACAATGGCCGGCATGGTGAACAGGCCGAAGACCGAGATTGCCGCGCCGTAGGCGGAAGTAGCCACCCACCCGATGAAGGGATTGACCAGCAGAAACCCGTACAGAAAGGCATGGGTAACCTTGGCGGCAAATTGCTGCCAGAGCGGCATACCTTCCGGCAAGGGGGCGGGTTTGTGGGGCAGCCGATAACCGAGACGTACCAGGGTCAATATCATCAACACGATGCCGACCGAGCGATGGTAGTCGAACAGCTGGTTCTGCAAGGGGCCGCTGTCGATCCGGATCATGACAAGGCCGGCAGGCACCATTGTCAGCACCAGAATGGCGGTCAGCCAATGGATCAGCCGGGCAATCGGGCTATAGCGTTCATCACTTGCGCCCATATCGCACCTCTCCTCTCCTGCCTGCACACAGTTTAGGCAGCCCACCCGGTTTCAACAAGTCCCGGGAGGAAGCCGGATACCTGTGTCTTACGGCATGGCAGTGAAATCGACGTGACCGACGCTGAGAGTGAGTTGACCGGAAGTGATGTGTTCCTGCCGCTGCGACCACCATTGCGCCAGTTCCGCCTCGTCCAGCGCGACTTCCCTGCCGACGTTGCACCAGCCTCCGAGAAGCTCTTTCAGGAAATCCGCTGACGAACTGTCTGCCTGCCAGTCAGACCGGCCCTGCACCACCTTGTAGCCTCGATCCCGAAACAGTTCGATGGCACGCATGGCAGCGGCCGGGCCGAGGGCCGGACCGAACCCCTTGTCAGACAGCTGATGCATGTTGTGTGCGGCCAACAACGCGGCATCAAAGGGAAGTTGCGGGGTGAACACCGCGCGGCCATCGTAGGTCAGGCTTGCCAGAAACGGTTTTCGCGCCTTCACGACCTGATCGACCAGCCGGACAAGAAACGGCTCTGCGACCAAGTCCAGAAAAGCGGATGTAGTCACCGCGTCAACCTCGGCAAACGGCAGCTCCTCCAGATCGCTCGCAAGGTCGATCTGCCGCGTTGTTACCCTGTCCTGCCAGCGCTGCCCGGCAACTTCCAACAGAGCCGGATCGTAGTCGGTCAAAAGCCATTCGATCGAAGTGCTTCGATGCCGAGCAAGAGCCGAGACAGTCGAGCCTGCTCCACTTGCGAGATCCATTATGCGCATCGACTGACTGCCGAGAGCCGCGAAGAATGCGGTTTCCACTTCTTCATTGCGAGCCGCCAGATCGACCGGTTCGCGCAAGGCAAGCCATGCTGGTGAAAAACCACTCATCGGCCATTATCCTGCAACAGGTCTGCAAACTTCCGTGCCGCATCCGTCCAGTCCGGCAAGAGTTCAGCGGCCTTTCTGGCTTCAGCGCTCAATCCCGCACGTTTCTCGCGGTCGGAGATGAGTGTTTCGAGCGCGTCACGCAAAGCACCGACATCCTCGACGCCGCAGTAGATGGCAGCTTTCTCCGGAAGTGTTTCCTTCACCGCGCCGCCACCGCTACCGATTACCGGCAAACCGTGGGCAAGCGCTTCGGTATAAGCCATACCGTAGCCCTCATACCGGCTTGCGAGCACGAATATCTCTGCCGAGCGATAAAAGTCGCCAAGGTCTTGCGCCGGAACAGCCCCGTGAAAGGTAATCCTGTCGAGAAATTCCAGCTCACGCGCCTGGCTTAAAAGCGCCTGGTAACATTCAGGATCCGCCTCAAGCCCGCCGACGATATCCAGATGCCAGCGCAACTCCTTGAGGCTTGCAAGAGCGGTCAGCAAGAGATCGTAGCCCTTGCGTGGCAGCAAGGTGCCAACCGACAGCAGCCTCGTGACGTCGTTCTGAGGGCGTTCATACGGCTCAGGCTTTTCCGTGCCGGGCAGAACGGCGGTGATGCGGTCCGAAGATATGCCGAAAAGCTCTTCAACCTGAGTGCCTGTTGCGGGACTGGTCACGATGACATGACGGGCAAAAGCCAGCACTTTGTTTTCGCTCTGGAAAAGAGCTTCAGCCTGTTCCTTTGACAAACCGTTTTCGACACAGAGCGGGTGGTGCACAAGCGCAATAAGAGTGATCCGGTCCTGCAGTCTTTCCATGGCTCCCGCCATTACACCAAGTGCGAGACCGTCGACGACAACAAGCGACCCTTCCGGCACCGACGACAGCCGGGCTTCGGCTTGCCGAAGCGTTTCTTCGGTGGGAAACGGAAAGCCGTCCCCAAGCGAAACCAGATCAACTTCCCAGCCTAGCGTGCGCAGACCGGCGACGATCCTGCGATCGTAGCCGTAGCCACCGGTCGGTGTGTTGAAATCTCCCGGATAGGCAAAGACAAGCGCGGGCATGAGCTTTCAGATCCCGGCTTCGTACCAAGCGCGCGCGACGTGGGATTCTGAGATCGTCACGCGGATCGCCTTCAGTTCAGATCCCGGACGTCCGAGCTTGTCTGCTCTGGCAGCCTTGGCCAGATGATCATGGATGTGCTTTGTCAGAAACTCGGTCGTGGTGTTGATGCCCGCAAATTCCGGCACCTCGTCGAGGTTCTTGTAATTCAGAGGCTGCAGGACTTCCTTCAACGCATCATGCGCCCGGCCGATGTCGATCACCACGCCATTGGCGTCAAGGCTGTCGGCCAGAAACGCGGCATCGATGACAAACGTGGCACCGTGCAACGCCTGGGCCGGACCGAACAGTTCTCCCTTGAAGGAGTGGGCAATCATGACGTGATCGCGTACTTCAACTGCAAACATCTTATCATCCTGAAATCATGAGGAAAATTGAGAGCTTTTCAAACGACGGCTTGGTTGGTTCCGTCATATACGACGAGGGCGGCAAGCACATCTGACGCCTTGTTCAACAAATCGGGAAGACGATCCGGGAGCTCGGCAAACGGCACCTTGTGGGTGATGAGACGGTCGAGGGCAGGATCGGCCAGGAGGCCAAGAGCCGTTTCCAGCCTGCGGCGGTAAGTCCAGCGGGCCTGCCGTTCGATCGGGATCGTTCCAACCTGACTGGAAACAAGCTTCAGGCGGCGGCAGTGAAAGTCTGCTCCCAGCGGAGCCGTGACCGCATGCGCGCCGTACCAGCTCAGCTCGACGATGGACGTACCGTCGCCGGCACAGGCAAGCGCCGTCGCCAGTCCCGCCGACGTGGCACTTGTGTGAAACACCAGATCCTGGTTAGCCGGCGCATCTTCCGGCAGTGCAAATTCCAGACCCAGCCCGATGGCAACTTCCGCTCGGTCAGGGTTTGTATCCACGACAGTTACTTTTGATCCGGGTAACCGTCCGGCAACGTATGCGGTCAAGAGACCGACGACACCACCGCCGACCACGCAGATGTGATCCCCCGGTGATGGTTTTCCGTCCCATAACGCATTAAGTGCCGTTTCCATGTTGGCCGCCAAGACGGCTCTTTCGGCGGAAACGCCCTGGGGAACCGGCACGCACGACATGGAGGGGAGCGTAAAGACGCTTTGATGAGGGAAGAGAGAAAACACAAGACAGCCGTTGAGATCCGGGTCTCCTGCTATGACCCTGCCGACGTTTGCGTATCCGTATTTAACCGGAAACGGGAAATCTCCCTCTTGATGCGGCGCCCGCATGCGCTGCCATTCACTCGACGGAACGTCGCCGCGAAAGACAAGGCCTTCCGTTCCCCGGCTTATCCCGCTAAAGAGCGTTTCGACCAGCACTTCGCCGGTTTGCATCTCATTCAAGGAAACAGTCTCCAGTCCGCATCGACCGGGCTCGGTGTACCACAGCGCCTGCGGTTTACCTGTGTCGCGCGTCACCGGTACGTCTGCGGTCATCCTTTATCCTCTGCGGTCATCAACCCTTGCCTTTGTCAACGTTAGGACATTTTGACATGCGCACTATTGCGATGATCGCTCCGATTGGAAGTCAAAAAAATGTTTCGGGTCTTTGACATGCCAAAATTCAATGGATCAATTGCTCCTATGACCGCACGGCGTTTGACGTTCGCGGCCCTTATCGGGCTCAGTTTTGCCGGCCTTGCCACCTTGATGACGCTGACGCTTTCTCCTGGTGGATATACGGCGCTCGACCTTTTCATTCTTGTCTGCTTCATGATCACCCTGCCCTGGACCATCATAGGTTTCTGGAATGCGGTGATCGGCCTCCTTATCATGCGGCTTTCCAGAAACCCTGCTGATACAGTCTGCCCGATCGAGCACGGCGACCCTACTCAGCCGCTGCGAAGCTCGACAGCGCTGCTGTCCTGTGTCCGCAACGAAGATACTGAAAGCCTGGAAACCAATCTGAACGCCATCGTGTCTCATTTGATACGCGCAGGCGAAGCAGACCGGTTCACCCTTTATGTGCTCAGCGACACCAATATGGACGACGTTGCCCTTCAGGAGCAGCAGATGACGTCCCGGTTGAGAGATCGCTTCGAAGGCCAGATGGAGGTGGTCTATCGGCGGCGCACGGACAATCGCGGTTTCAAGGCCGGCAACATCGAAGACTTCTGCGAACGTTGGGGCGATCGACACGAGTTTGCACTGGTGCTGGATGCCGACAGCTACATGTCGGCCGACGCCATTGTCGGACTGGTGCGGCGCATGGAAGCCAATCCCCAGCTCGGCATTCTGCAAAGTCTTGTGGTTGGCCTTCCGACAGATAGCGCCTTTGCCCGTGTCTTCCAGTTCGGCATGCGGCTTGGCATGCGTTCCTACACCATCGGCAGTGCCTGGTGGCAGGGTGACTGCGGCCCCTACTGGGGACACAACGCCATCTTGCGGATCAAACCGTTCAAGGAAAGCTGCCGTCTGCCGGAACTGCCCGGGAAGGGCCCGCTCTCGGGAACCATTCTTTCCCATGATCAGGTGGAAGCCGTCCTGATGCGCCGCGCCGGCTACGAAGTGCGCGTACTGCCGCTCGAAACGGGCAGCTATGAAGCCAATCCGCCTCATCTGCTGGAGTTTATCCGCCGTGATCTGCGCTGGTGCCAGGGCAACCTGCAATACCGCCGGCTGATCGGGCTTCCTGGTCTCAAACCCGTTAGCCGGATGCAGCTTGTGCTGGCTATCCTGATGTTCCTCGGCTCTCCTGCGTGGCTGGGCTTCATGACATCGGCCGCCATCCTCGGCATGGTCACCGACTACATGCCATATCGCCCTGACACTGGCGCCCTGCTCTTCTTTACCGTCCTGACGATGGTGTTCGCGCCGAAACTGGCAACCGTCGCCGACGTGCTCGCCCGTCCGGACCTTCGCAAGGCCTTCGGCGGGCCGATACGTGTCGTCGTGAGCGTTCTTGCGGAAATCGTCTATTCGGCAATGCTGGCACCGATCATGGCCGTGGCGCACTCACTGTTCATGGGTGGGCTCCTGTTCGGCAAAACCATCGGCTGGGGTGCGCAGGCACGTGGTGTCCAACGACTGCCGGTCTTGCTGGCAGCCCGCAAGCTCTGGCCGCAGACACTCTTCGGACTTGCAGGTCTTGCCTGGCTTTCCACCCAGCCTATCGATCTGGTGTGGCCGGTCATTCCCGTGGCCATCGGGCCGCTTCTGGCAGCTGTCATCGCGGTAACAACCTCGACCAGAACACTTGGCCAGATCGCGATCCGTTCAACCCTGTGGCGTATTCCCGAAGAGACCAATCCCCCTGCAGAGCTCGCAGACCTTCACCTGCCGGCGCTTACCAAAGGTGCAGTTGCCGTCCAGCAGCAAGGGCTCGTTCAGGGCGATGCCAATCCGGCGAAGGCCTGACACGGATCTGGCTCGCGCACTGGGACCTGCCAAGTCCATTGAGGGCTGGGTGACACCAGGTGAACCGTCCAAAGCCTCCTTGCTGGCGTAAAGCGCCGCACATGAACCAAAAGACCGGCCTCGCAGCCGGGTCTTTTGCATCAGAGACTTTGAAACGGATTAAGCCGCGTTGGAAGATGCCAACGGCTGGGTCAGAAGATCGTAGATCTCTTGCGCATCATGGGACGCGCGAATGCCCTGGGTGACAGCGCCGTCGCGGAGCTGGCGTGCAATACGGGCCAGAGCCTTCAAATGGTCGGCACCAGCGCCTTCCGGCGCCAGAAGCAGAAACACCAGGTCAACCGGCTCATCATCGAGAGCATCGAAATCGACTGGTTTTTCCAGCTTCGCGAACAGTCCTACCAGACGGTCGAGCCGTGTCAGCTTGCCATGCGGGATCGCAATGCCGTGACCGACACCTGTAGAGCCCAAACGTTCGCGCTGAAGAAGCGTGTCGAAGATTTCCCGTTCGGAAAGACCGGTCAGTTCAGACGCCTTACCGGCGAGTTCCTGAATTGCCTGTTTTTTGCTTTTGGCCTTGAGCCCGGCAATTACCGCGTCTTTACCCAGAAGATCACCAAGATCCATTAGTCCGCCTACAAGTTTCAGAAGCCGGCTTCCCTGAGGAAGCCGACCCCATCCGCATCCTTATTCGGCAGCCTGATTGGCTACCAATGCTGGATCTATCCAGCCAATATTGCCGTCTGGCCTGCGATAGACAACATTGACACCGCCATTTGCCGCGTTTTTGAACAACACGACCGGCGCTTCGGTCAGATCCAGCTCCATTACCGCCATACCGACGGTCATCGTTTTAACTTTCGCGGAAGTTTCGGCAATCACCAGCGGATTGAAATCCACCGGCACTTCCTCGTCTTCCTCGGGCGAAGCCAGCACATAAGATGCTGCTTCCAGAGCCTCCCGGTCGTGGCCGTTGGGGCCATGATGGTCCTTCAGCTTGCGCTTGTAGCGGCGAAGCCGCTTTTCGATCTTTTCCGCAGCCATATCGAAACTGGCGCGCGGGTCCTGATCCTGCGCGGACACTTGAAGCACAATACCGGTGTCCAAATGCAGGCTGCATTCAGACTTGAAGCCTGTGCCCTCCCTGCTGAGCGTAACGTGGCCTGTGAAGCCGCCTGTGAAATATTTTTCCAGAGCGTCTTCGATTCGGTCTGTGACGTGGACGCGCAGTGCATCGCCTACATCGACATTCTTACCCGAAATCCGCAAAGCCATGGGGACCTCTTCTTTTTCTATTGACCGATAGGTCACCGACGTTGCCGCCGGTGTTGAAACGCGAGACGTTTCAAGCTTACAGAATGGACCAGTCAGCGCCGAAGCGCCATCCCCTGTTTACGTCACGAGGGCGGTGCTATAATTGCGCTCGCTCAAAGAGTCAATTGATTATGAATTAAAGAAACAAAGTTGAAAAAGAGCCGTGTAATTGCCTTGTATTGTTTCAGTGGAAATCTCTGAAACATTTTAAATATTGCACCATTGAGCCCTAACGGCAGATCACATCAGGACTTAAAGTCGCACGTTTTTTTCACGCCGGCGCTGAACGGACGAACCGATCTTCATGGCTTCGCGGTATTTGGCGACCGTCCTGCGGGCAATATCGACACCGTCGTCCTTCAGAATTTTGACAATCGTATCGTCCGAAAGGATCGACTTCGGATCTTCGGCATCGATCATCTGCTTGATCCGGTGCCGGACCGACTCCGCCGAATGGGCATCGCCGCCCACCGTTGCGGAGATGGCTGACGAGAAGAAGTACTTGAGCTCGTAGATGCCGCGCGGGGTCGCCATGAACTTGTTCGAGGTCACCCGGCTGACTGTCGATTCGTGCATGCCGATCGCTTCCGCGACGGTCTTCAGGTTGAGCGGACGCAAATGGGCGATGCCGTAGGTGAGAAACCCGTCCTGCTGCCGGACAATCTCCGTCGATACCTTGAGGATCGTACGGGCGCGCTGATCGAGGCTCTTGGCCAGCCAGTTGGCCGTCTGCAACGAGTCGGTGAGATATTCCTTCTCCGTCTCGTTTCGGGCCGTCTTGATGACCTTGGCATAATAGGTCTGATTGACGAGCACTTTCGGCAGGGTGTCCGAATTCAACTCGATCGCCCAGGTGCCGTCGTTGGCCGGGCGCACGAAGACATCCGGCACCACCGGCTGCACCAGCGCCGATCCGAAGAGACTGCCGGGCTTGGGATCGAGTGCGCGGATTTCCGCAATCATCTCGACCAGATCCTCATCATCGACACCGCAAACCTTGCGAAGCCCCGGCAGATCGCGTCTGGCCAGCAGTTCAATATTGTCGATCAGCGCTTCCATGGCCGGATCGTAGCGGTTCTTGTCAATAAGCTGCAGCTTCAGGCATTCGGCCAGGTTACGCGCAAACACGCCCGCGGGCTCAAAGGTTTGCAAGATGGCCAGAACGCTTTCCAGCCGTTGGGTTTCGACCCCGAGCTGCTCCGCCGTCTCATCGAAATCCAGGTAAAGGTAGCCGTTTTCATCAAGCGAGTTGATCAGGTGGGTCGCGATCAGCTTGTCGGCTTCATCGCCGATCGCCAGATGCATCTGTTCTTCAAGAGACGTGACCAGGGAGGCTTCGTCGGCCACGAAGGCCTCCAGATTGTAATCTTCAGAAGCACCACTGCTGCCGGCGTTCTTGTAACTGTCACCGGCCTTCAGAAGAGCCGGGTCCGGCGATGCAGGCACGCCGGGCTCGTCAGGAAAGACGTTGCCCAGATCGGTATCCATGCGTGAGGCAATGGCCTCCGACCCGGTTTCCAGATCGTTCTGCATCCAGTCGCCGGTATCGGGCTCGTCGCCCTGGCGGGTCTGATTGTCCGCGCCATCGCCGAATGCGTCTGCAGCGGCATCCCTGCCGCCATCCCCCTCGCCTCCGCCTTCGGCAATGTCGTTCTTTTCCAGAAGCGGATTTCGTTCCAATTCGGCTTCGACATAGGCAACGAGATCGAGATTGGACATTTGCAACAGCTTGATCGCCTGCATCAGTTGCGGCGTCATGATCAGCGACTGACTTTGTCGCATCTCCAGCTTGGTTGAAATGGCCATTGAGTTCCCAGGCAAGCGTTATTTCAAGTTGGTCTGCTTTTTGCTTCTTGATTGCAGACCGAGTGTATAACGTAGCTGGCGGCGTGTCATCAAAGCGTAAACTGTTCACCCAGATAAAGCCGGCGCACATCCGGATTGGTGACAATTTCCTGGGGGAGCCCTTCTGTCAGAACTTCGCCCGAAGCGATGATGTAGGCGCGGTCGATGAGGCCGAGCGTCTCGCGAACATTGTGGTCCGTTATCAGAACGCCAATGCCACGCTGGGTCAGGTGACGCACGAGCTGCTGAATATCCCCCACCGCGATGGGGTCGATACCTGCGAAAGGTTCATCGAGCAGCATGAAGGACGGGCGGCTTGCAAGTGCGCGGGCAATTTCCACGCGGCGGCGTTCACCACCGGAAAGGGCGATACTCGGCGATTTCCGCAAGTGGGTGAGGCCGAATTCAGCCAGCAGCTCGTCGAGCTCCTCCCGGCGTTTCTGCCGGTTCGGCTCGATCACTTCCAGAACGGCGCGAATGTTTTCTTCCACCGTCAGGCCACGGAAGATGGACGCTTCCTGGGGCAGATAGCCGATGCCGAGCCGGGCGCGCCGGTACATGGGCATACGGGTGATGTCGAAGCCTTCCAGCGAGATCTTACCCTGATCCGGTCGGATCAGCCCGGTGATCATGTAGAAGGTCGTGGTCTTGCCGGCACCGTTCGGCCCCAAAAGGCCGACGGCTTCGCCAGGCTTCACGGACAGGCTCACATATTTCACCACCTGGCGGCGGCCATAGGTCTTGCCGATGCCATCGACGACCAGCGCCTGCGACAGTTCTTCGCCATCGTGGCCCGTTTCCGGCATGCTTCCCTGCAATCCGTTATACTCCGAAGACGTTCTCTTCACTGGCGCGCCGTCCATCCGATCATTGCCGCGGCTTCACATAAGGTCTGAGGCCGACACTGTCGAGTCGAACCAGCCGTCAATATCAGTTGCCGTTTTGGTCGTTGTTCACACTGTTGGGCTGAATGCGCACCTTGACGCGGCCGCTGCCCTGCCCGGACACCTTGCCATTGCCGGCGCTCAGATTGGCCTGGCCGGTCTTCAGATTGACGGTCAGCCTGTTCCCCACGACAACATTCGGTCCCTGGCTGAGCACGACTTCCTTGCCGGTCATCACCATGACTTCCTTGTTCATGTCGAAGCTGGCTTCGTCGCCCTTCGCGGTCTGGTCCTTGGAGGTGATGAACACGCCTCCCGCCGCTTCCAGCTTCGAAATCTTCTGCTGGACGGCGCTTTCTTCGGTCTTCTCAGCCCCTGAGCCGACGTAGAACACCTTGAGCCGCTGCGTCTTGAGGCTGGTTTCGCCCTGCGTGACCAGCACATCGCCAACGAAGGTTGCGGTGTTGTTGTTGTCTTCGACCCTCAGTTCACTCGCCTCGATCTCGATTGGCTCACCATCGTTCGAACCGAAGCCGGCGAAGGCATCGGAGAAGGTCTGGGCATGGGCCGAACCGGCAAGAAGGGCTGCTGCGGCGGCAATCGTCATGCGTTTCAGAAAAGTCATCTCTTACTGTCCTTGCGAAGCAGGATTGAGGGTCATCTTGATACCGTCGGAAAACCTGACGATTCCCTTGGCTTTATCATAGTCGAGTTTGCCCGCCACGACACGGCCCTGATCGGAACGAATGGACACGACCTGCGAGGTCTTCAGAGCCCCGTTGCTAAGGTCGATTTCCACTTCGGACAGGTCGACCGTGTAGCCTTCACTCCATTCAAGCTGAATGCCTTCATAGAGCCGCAAGCTCTCCGTCGCGTTGTTGTAGGTACCTTTCAGCGCCACAATCTGCGCGCTCTGGTCCTTGCTGAGCGTGATGTCGGCCCGAATGGTCTCAAGATCGATGACGCGCGGGTCACTGAGGCGCTGGATCGCCCTGTAGGCAGTTACCCGGTAGGAGCGGTCACCATCATGACCCGACAGTTCGGGATGATCCATCACCAGCCCCTCGCTGGTCAGCATCATGTTGGTGGCACCAAGCCCGCTGAGCACGTTGAACAAGACCACAAGCCCGACCATGACTGCCAGAATCAACAGCCCGACGCCAGGAAACAGCCAGCGCATGATGCGCACCATCAGGCTGTGCCGGCGCGCGGCTCGTTGGGCGCGGGTCAATGGTCGCCTGGCCGCATGTCCGTGCATATGATCGCCAACAGCGCTCAATCCATTCTCCGAAATCGTGTGCCCGATCTCCTGGCACCTAAGCCATTACGAGTGGGCGAAAATATCGTTTTCTTCCCAGCCCTTCAGATCGAGTTCCGCCCGCGTCGGCAGGAAATCGAAACAGGCCCGGGCAATATGACTACGTTCTTCACGCTCCAGCATCATTTCCAGCCGTTCCTTCAAGGCGTGCAGATGAAGCACGTCCGAAGCCGCGTAGGCCAGCTGGGCGTCGCTCAATGTTTCTGCAGCCCAATCCGAACTCTGCTGCTGCTTGGACAATTCAACCCCGAGAAGTTCGCGCGTGATATCCTTCAGTCCGTGGCGATCCGTATAGGTCCGAACCAGTTTGGAGGCGATTTTCGTACACCAGATCGGCGAGACCTGGATGTTCAGATAGTGCTGAAGCACCGCAACATCAAACCGGGCGAAGTGGAATATTTTCGGTTTGGCCGTATCGGTCATCAGCGCAGCGAGGTTCGGCGCCTCGCTCTGGCCGCGTGCGATCTGGACCACATCGGCGCTGCCATCGCCCGGTGAAAGCTGCACAACACAGAGCCGGTCACGATGCGGATTGAGGCCCAGGGTCTCGGAATCGACCGCTACCGCACTTGCCGTTTCATAGGCTTTCAGATCGGGCAAATCGCCCTTGTGATAGCGGATGGTCATGACGTTTCGTCTCCTCTGGCCTGTCCCGAGCACAATTTCTGTCGATGCTTCTGCCATACTGATCCAGCAGGACACCTGTTTCTTATCTTCAATGACCGCACCTGCATTTATGCCAAGACACATGAACACAGGTTGAACGACCGCAAATGTTATTGCCTGCCGACTGCCCGCAACAGGCAAACGACAGGCCGCTTTTTCGAATAAGTTTTCCGTCAGGTAAAACATGCAGCGGGATGAGGCAAGCCGGTTGACCGCAGAACCATGCCGATACGTGAAGAGAATGCTATTTATTGATACGAATTGCCTTGTGGCAGCTCATTGCAATCCCAGTCCCAAGTCGCAATCAATGCACCTGGCACTCGGCCACCGGCCATCCTTTTTCCATGACCGGTTCGGAAAGATGGCGCGACAGCCGAGGCCAACAAACACCCCTCCGGTTCAAAGCTCGCGCCCGCCCCTTCGAGTTCAGTTGATCCCGTTTGCCCGCTGAAGCGCGCGCACATAGACAACGATCTTTTGTACATCCTCCTGGCTGACACCATCCACGGGCGGCATATCGCCAAATGGCCAGTGGTGCGCACGCACGCCACGGGAGACTGCGAGCAGAAAGGCCCCGTCGGCGTGATGGCCAGGCTCGTAAATCTTGTGTACCAGCGGAGGCGCGATGCCATCGCGTCCGGCAGCGTTGTCGCCATGACAACTCGCGCAGTTTTCGCGAAAAAGAGTTTCGCCAGCCAGGGCGTCTCCTTCCAGGGCCGGAACTTGCACCGACACCAGCGCGGCTCCACTGGCGGCAGGCGGTTGTTCCTTTCCGGACACGAGCCCCCAGAACAGAATGCCCAGCACAATAACGGACAAGATCGCTGAGACTGTCAGAAAGATCCTGCTCATCAAGCCTGCCTGCTATCTTCATCCAGCTGATCGTGGTCATGCTGGCCGGACAGATCGTCGATGATCGGACAGTTGGGCCGATCATCACCATGGCAGGCGGTCACCAGCTCTGACAGAACCTTCTTGAGTGAGCGCAGTTCCTCGATCTTGCGATCCACTTCCTTGATCTTCGCCCGGGTGATCGCCTTGACGTCGGCACTTGCCCGGTTGCGGTCCTCGTAGAGAGACAGAAGTTCACGGCACTCGTCGATGGAAAACCCAAGGCTGCGCGACCTTTGAAGGAACTTCAGCCGCTGGAGATCCGCGTCGATAAAATCGCGATATCCGTTCTCGCTGCGCAGAGGACGGACGAGGCCGATATCCTCGTAGTAGCGGATCGTCTTGACCGGCAGTCCGCTCTGTTCGGAGGCTTCACCGATATTCATTTTTCTTTTCCTTAAAGCTTCAGCGCGCGCAGACGCAGCGCGTTGCTGATAACCGAAACCGAAGACAGGCTCATGGCGGCGGCGGCCAGCATCGGCGACAGCAGTATGCCGAAGACCGGATAGAGCACACCGGCCGCCACAGGCACACCGACCGCATTATAGACGAAGGCGAAAAAGAGGTTCTGCCGGATGTTGCGAACCGTCTCGCGGGCAAGCTTCCGGGCGCGCAGGATGCCTTCCAGGTCGCCCTTGAGCAGCGTCAGTCCGGCGCTTTCCACCGCGACATCGGCTCCCGTGCCCATCGCAAGGCCGACATCGGCAGCAGCCAATGCGGGCGCATCGTTGACACCGTCACCAGCCATGGCAACCGTTGCTCCCCTGGACTTCAGGTCTTCAATGAGCTTTTTCTTGCCTTCCGGCAACACACCGGCGTGAACCTCGTCAATCCCCAGCAGCTTGGCTACGGCGTCTGCCGTGCGGGGCGCATCGCCCGTTGCCATGACGATCCTGATACCGTCGTCATGCAGGGCGCTGATGGCTGCCCTGGCATTTGCCTTGACCGGATCCGCAACGGCGATAAGCCCAAGAAGCTGCGCTGCCTCACCAGCCTCCTGCACCAGATACATCACCGTCTTGCCGAGTTCAGCCAGTTCTTCGGCACGATCGCCGAGATCGGACAAATCGGCGCCACTTTCGCTGGCAAAAGCGGCGTTGCCAAAAAGAACGACGGCATCATCGACCCGTGCACGCACGCCTTTCCCCGTGACGGCTTCGAAGTTTTCTGCCCTGGGCAGATCCAGATCCTGGCTTTTAACTGCCCCGAGGATCGCTTCGGCAAGCGGGTGTTCCGAGCCTTTTTCAAGCGCGCCGGCCAGCCGCAGAAGCTCCATTTTGCTTTTGCCGGCGGCCGGAACAATCTCATCGACAACCGGTTTGCCTTCGGTAAGAGTTCCCGTCTTGTCAACGACGATCGTATCCACCGCTGCTAGCCGTTCCAAACCTTCGGCGGTCTTTACCAGAACGCCGGCCTGCGCGCCTCTGCCTGTCGCCGTCATGATCGACATCGGGGTGGCAAGGCCGAGTGCACACGGACAAGCGATAATGAGCACCGAGACGGCCGCGACAACCGCGTGAACGAATGCAGGGCTTGGACCTACGAACAGCCACATCACGAAAGCAAGCACCGCCACGCCGAGTACCGCAGGCACGAAATATCCTGCAACGCGATCGGCCAGCCCCTGGATCGGGGCCCGTGAACGTTGCGCCGAGGCGACCATGTCGACGATCTTGGACAGCATGGTGTCCGCACCGACCAGCTTCGCCTCCATGGTGAAGGACCCGGTCTTGTTGAGCGTTCCGCCGGTAACCTTGTCTCCCGGGTTCTTTTCGACCGGAACCGGTTCCCCGGTGACCAGGCTTTCATCGACGGATGACCCACCCTCCTTGACCACGCCATCGACCGGAACAGCCTCGCCTGGGCGAACGCGCAACAGATCCCCTGCGAGGATATTCTCCAGCGGAGCGTCGTATTCGTCACCTTCCGGCGTGATCCGCCGGGCTGTCTTGGGGGCAAGGTCCAGCAGGGCGCGGATCGCGTCGCCCGTGCGTTCGCGCGCGCTCAGTTCAAGCACCTGGCCGACAAAGACCAGCGCGATAATCACCACCGAAGCCTCGAAATAGACCGGCATGTGGCCTTCCGGTCCCTTCAGCGCATCCGGGAACAGGAAAGGCAGGAAAGCGGCAATCATGGAATAGAGATAGGCTGCACCGACACCGATCATGATCAGTGTCCACATGTTGAAATTGCGGGTGACCAGAGACGCCCAGCCCCGCTGGAAAAAAGGCAAGGCTGCCCACAGGACTACCGGCGTAGCCAACAGGACTTCGAGGTAGATCGCAACGCCTTCGCCGATCCAGTCGCGGATCGGCACGCCTACCATCGGCCCCATGGTCAGGATCAGAAGCGGGACAGCCGCCAGGGCGCTGACCCATAGCCTGCGGGTGAAATCGGCCAGCTCATGGTTGGGCTCGTCGGAAACGCCGCTCTGCGGTTCCAGTGCCATCCCGCAAATCGGGCAGGTTCCCGGACCTTCCTGGACGATTTGCGGGTGCATGGGGCAGGTATAAAGCGCGCCCTTGGCGGACTGTTCCGCCTCCATCGCCTTTTTCTTCCCGCTATTGCCGGACACATAGAAATAGGGATCAGCCTCGAACTTGTCGTGACACTTCGGACTGCAGAAGTGGAACTCCTCGCCCTTATACTTCAGGCTCGGCTTGCCTTTTCCAAGAGTAACCGACATGCCGCAGACCGGGTCCGTGACCTTGCCTGCCTCGCCAGTCTGGTTCGGCTGGATCTCTGTATCCTGCATGATGTTCGCCCTGATGGATCTTCGATCTCCTCATCAGATAGGCCCTCCAGTTGCTGGAAGGTCAAGGCGGACAATTGCTTATTCTCCGGCCCGGTATTTATCCCGATCCGAGATAGGCTTTCTGTACGGCCGGATCATTGAGCAGGGCAGATGCCGTATCAGCGCCTGTGATCAGGCCGTTTTCAATCAGATACCCCCTGTCCGCGATCGCCAAGCTGCGCTTGGCGTTCTGTTCGACCAGAAGGACGCCGATGCCGGTTTCCCGGATGCGCGACAGGTTCTCGAAGAGTTCGCCCGACAGGAGTGGCGACAGGCCAAGGGACGGCTCGTCCAGCATCAGGATGTCCGGGTTCGACATCATGGCGCGGCCGATGGCCACCATCTGCTGTTCGCCACCCGACATGGTTCGGGCAGTCTGATTGCGCCGCTGTGCCAGCTTCGGAAAGAGAGCAACCACCTTTTCCAGGTTCTCCTGTCGGCTTGCTCGCGCCCGCTCCGGATAGGCACCCAGCATCAGATTTTCCCAAACGCTGAGATCGCCGAATATGCCTCGGCCTTCCGGCACGAAGGCTATTCCAGCCTCGACGATCCTGTCCGATTTCATCTGGCAAAGGGATTGGCCAGCGAGTGCTACCTCACCACCGACCGTTCCTTCACTGATCCCGGCGATGGCCCGCAACAGCGAACTCTTGCCGGCCCCGTTTGCACCCAGAATGACGACGATCTCGCCTTTCGATGCGGTCAGGCTGACACCCTGAAGGGCTGCATGAAGACCATAGGTGACGGTGAGCCCGTTGATATCCAGCATCAGCCGTCCCCCAAGTAGGCCCGGATGACTTCCGGGTCGGAAAGCACGTCTTCCGGTGTGCCTTCGGCAATCCGAGCGCCGGAGTTGATCACCAGGCACCGGTCGCACAGCGAGCGGATGGCGTCCATGACATGTTCGACAAGAATGATCGTCCGCCCCTCCTGGCGCAGGCTGGCAATCAGATCGATGCCGACCGTCAGTTCGGAAGGATTGAGACCGGCGAGCCACTCGTCCAGAAGAAGGACTTCCGGTTCACTGGCGAGCGCGCGGGCAAGTTCCAGCCGCTTCTGGTCGATGTAGGTCAGCGCGGAGACCGGCTTGCCACTTTGCCCTTCCAGACCGACCCTTGCCAGAAGCTCCGTCGCGAAGGTTTCCACCTCCTTCCCCCAGCGCCTGGCATGGCCGAAGACGCCGCCGGCGATGACGTTTTCCAGCACGGTCAGCTCCGGCAGAATGCGGACAAGCTGAAAGGTTCTAGAAACGCCAGAGCGGGCAATTTCGTGGGACTTTTTCCTGGTCAGATCCTGCCCCTTGAGAATGATCGCCCCGGAGCTCGGCTTCAGGGCGCCGGAAATCATGTTCATGGTCGTGGACTTGCCGGACCCGTTCGGTCCGATCAGCCCCATCACCTCATGCTCGAGTACCTGGAAACTGACATTGTTGACTGCAACAAGACCGCCGAAGCGCTTGCTGAGGCTTTCCACGTGAAGGATCGGTTGTCCTGGTGTCATGACGACCTCCCTGCCAGAAGCTTGCCGAAAAGACCGGTGACACCATTCGGCAGGAAATAGACGATCAAAAGAAAGGCGAGACCCAGAACCAGCGTGGTTGCATTGGGGAAAGAGACAGAAATCACCTCCCACAGGAGCGTGAAGGGAAGAACGCCCAGAAGCGGGCCGTAAAGTTTCCGCGTGCCGCCCAGAAGAGCCATGATGACAACGACGAAACTGAGCTCCGGCGAGAACACGACGTTCGGTTCGATGTAGTAGTAGCGCGGTGCGACGATGGCACCGACGAGAGCGGCGACGAAGCCGGTGGTCATGAACATCAGGACCTTGGTGCGCGCGGTGTTGATGCCGACATGACGCGCCACAGCCTCGTCATTACCGAGAATGCGCAGCGCGAACCCGAGCCGCGACCGCCCAAGCCACCAGCCGAACACGAACACGGCGGCAAGAACGGCAAGCAGCATCCAGTAGATATGCGTTTCATCCAGGTCGGTGAGCACATAGAGCCCGCGGCTGCCGAGGAAATTGTTCTGCACCCAGCTGACGAGGTTTCGGACCATTTCCGCAAGACCGAGCGTGAAGATGACGAAATAGACGCCGGACAGGCGCAGGGTTGCCCAACCGATCAGCGCGGCGAGCGCTGTCGCGACAACGGGGGCGAGCGCCGCCATGGCCCAGAAGCTCTGGTCGTAGTCACTCATGCCGAGGCCGACCAGATAGCCGCCGATGCCGAAAAAGGCGCCCGTCGACAGGGCAATGTAATGGGTCGGCCCGGAAAACAGCGACCATGAAGTGGCAAGGGCGGCATACATGAGAACGGTAACAGCGATCGACAGCCAGTAGCCGTCAGCGACAAAGGGAACGCATGCGGCGGCGGCCAGAAGCGCTGCGGCGCCGGGCATCGCAAGGGCTGAATTGTTCATGCGGGTCTCCTGCCAAACAGGCCCTGGGGCCGAAACAGGAGAACAAGCAGAAAGATCGTGTAGGCAGCAGCCAGGGTCAGCCCCGGATCGATCAGCGTCGCCACCGCGGTTTCCACCACGCCGAGGATCAGCGCAGCCACAATCGCCCCGCGAATGTCGCCAACACCGCCCATGATCACGATGATCAACGCCTTCATGGTGAAGATGACACCGAACGACGGATCCAGCGTGACGAAGGTTGAAATCAGCACGCCCCCCATCGCGGTGATCGTGCCACCGATGGCAAAGGCCAGCGCGCTGATGCGTTCGACGTTGATGCCGACAAGACCGGCGGCCATCGGACTGACGGAAACAGCCCGAACAGCCAATCCGGCGTTGGACCGGTTCAGCCAGAGATAAAGCGCCAGACTGATGGCCACGGCCCCGCCGAAGGCAACCAGCCGGTTGGCGGCAACCGTCGTTCCGGCAACGTCCACCGGAACGGCAAGGAAGGAATAGGCAAACAGTTCCGGATAGATCAACACCATGGTGCCCACCAGAATGAATGCCATTCCGAAGGTTGCCAGAATGGAGTCCACCTCCAGCTGGCCTTGCGTTTTTGCCCGCCGGACAAGCGGCAGAAGCAGGACGCGGTAGACCAGCCAGCTGGTTGCGAACGCCAATGGCGCCACGAGGAACACCGTGATCAGCGGACTTATGCTAGCCGCGGTAAAGGCAAGAAACGACGCCAGTGCCCCCATGACCAGAACCTCGCCATTGGCAAGGTTCATGATCCGGGCGACGCCGTATTGCAGATTGAGCCCCATGGCTATGAGCGCATAGGTTCCACCCAGAAGCAGGCCGGAAATCAGGATGTCCATCTAAACTACCAATTCGCGAGACGATCCGGACCGGCCTGAGCCGGCCGGTCCGAAGGTCTTCAGTTCCAGCCTTCCTTGGCGACCGGCTCGACCGCAACCGGGACACCGACGCCGGCGACGGCATTGAACTGGCCGTCGTGCCACTGGCCCACCGTCCAGTAGTGCTTCGATTCATTGTGCTTGTCGAAGCTGATCGTGCCGAGGGCGGTGTCAAAGCTGTTGGCCTTGATGTACTCGGTCACGGCCTCGCGGTCCGTACTGTCAGCCCCTTCGATCGCCTGCTCCAGAACCTGCAGGCTGGCATAGTAGGTGGCTGCGGCCCAATATTCAGGCTGATTGCCATGAAGCGCGTTGAAGGCCGTGCGGTATTCCGTCATCGGCTCCAGATCAAGATTGACGCCCCCTGCCCCGAGATTACCTTCGATCTTGCTGCCGAATTTGCCGGCGTAGGCGGGAAACGCTGTCGCGACCGCCGTGTAGAAGGCGCCGACATCGAGATTTTCAATGATCGCCTGTTCCGTCAGAGCAAAGGTATCCGGCGGATAGGAAAAGGCGATGAACGCATCCGGTTCAGTCGCCTTGGCTCCCTTGACCACCGGGGACAGATCCGCCGTGCCGAGGGGGTAGGACTTGTCGAAGACAATCTCGTAGCCAGCCGCCGGCAGGACTTCACGGGCGACGGCCGCAAGCTCTATGCCGAAGGCATCTGCGACGTTGACCATGGCCACCTTGTTGCCGATGGCACCGTTGTCACGAAGCTTGTTCAAGGTGTCGCGCAGGCCCTCGACAAAACCGGTCGTGTTGCCGAGGGTGAAGAACATGTTCGGAAACCGTTCGGAAAGTTCCTCGATCTCGTCGGTGATGTTGGTCACCGAGATTTGCGGATAACCGTATTTTGCGAAGATCGGAGCAGCTGCCGCGTTGAACCCGGTGCCCCAGGGCGTCAGCAGAAAATCGACTTCATCCTGGGTGGCGAGACGCTGCACCGCCTTGATCATCTCGGCCGGATTGGATTTGTCGTCATATTCGACCAGCTCCACAGGACGACGCTCGCCGCCGACCATCAGGCCGCCGCGTCCGTTCACCTGGCTAACCCAGAGCTCCACATTCGGGCTGTGGCTGGCAGCATCACCTCCTGCCGCCGGACCGGTCATATGCACCACGCGGCCGATCTTGATCGGGTCCGCAGCAAAGGCCGTGGAGGCCAGCAGCGCCGCGGCAAGCGCAGTCGCTCCAAAAACTATTCTACGCATCAGAACTCCTCCCAGTCGCGCAGATCATGCGTTTGATCGCGCATCAACTTTGTATCCATAAATTTTCAACTTTGCAACATATTGCATCCAATAATGGTGATTTCAGAAATTTTGTAATGACATTGCGCTATTTTTGGATACATAAATATGAAAATGCTCATGATAAGGTCCAGCCTCCGAACAGGTATGGATCCGAAAATGGCAAGGACAGATGACGACCAAGGCAAATGAAACAGCCCCGTCCGACAAGCGCGTGCTGGCAGTTCTTCATCGCATGATCATGGACGGCTCGCTGGCACCGGGCTCGAAGATCAGCGAAGTGAGCGTCGCCGACATGTTCGACGTGTCGCGAACACCTGCGCGGCTGGCATTGCGCGCGCTGGAGGTGGAAGGTCTCATCAAGAAGCGTGACGGTCGCGGCTTCACGGTGCAGGAATTCAATCTGGGCGACATCAAGCATGCCTACGAGGTGCGCGGTGTACTGGAAGGCCTGGCTGCCGGCACGCTTGCCAAGAGCGGCATGAGCAAGGACGTCGAGGCGACGCTGAAATCCGTCATCAAGGACATGGACATCGCGCTAACCGACACATCGGCGGATGGTGACAAGATCTCGCGCTATCAGGACGGCAATGTCGCCTTTCACGAGACGATCATGCGCCAGTGCGGCAACGACTACATCGGCTATGCGTTCGATCGCATGGAAAGCCTCCCGATGCTGAAGCTGGGCACGGTGGTGTTCAGCGCCGACAAGGCCGAAGAAGACATGATGCGCCTGCGCCTGGGCAACATGCAGCACCGCCTCATCTTCGACGCGATCTCGAAACGCGACCCACAGCGCGCTGAATCGATCATGCGCGAACACGCCAACCAGACACTCGTCTACTCCGCCCTGTTCGCAGGCCTGGACGACTGACGGGACCAAACAAGACCAATACAACGGAGGATCCCATGGACTACGGCCTTTTCATCGACAACGAGGACCAGGCAGCCAGCAACGCGGCTGTCTTCGAACGCAAGAACCCGGTCAGCGGCGAACGCGCCAGCGTGGCGGCAGCCGCGGTGGCGGCCGACGTCGACAAGGCTGTGCAGTCAGCGCAGGCTGCCTTTGCCGCGTGGTCGAAAACAGGCCCGAGCGAACGGCGCAAGATCCTCAACAAGGCTGCCGATCTCATGGAAGAACGCACGCCGCAGTTCGTCGAGGTCGGCATTCGCGAGACAGGGGCGACCGCGCCATGGCTCGGTTTCAACAACATGTTCGCCGCCAAGATCCTGCGTGAAGCGGCCGCTTCCACAACTCAGATCAAGGGCGAGATCATCCCCTCCGACAAGCCCGGATCCTTTTCCATGGGTTACCGCCAGCCCGTTGGCGTTCTGGTCGGCATGGCGCCGTGGAACGCTCCGACCATTCTGGGCGTCCGCTGTTTCGCGCTGCCGATTGCCTGCGGCAACACGGTGGTGATGAAGGCCTCCGAGAAATGCCCGGGCCTGCACAGGCTTCTGGGCGATGTCATGGCTGATGCGGGCTTGCCCAAGGGCGTCCTGAACATCCTGACCCACGATGCAGCTGACGCTCCCGAAGTGGTCAACGCGCTGGTCGACCACCCGCTGACGCGCCGGGTCAACTTTACCGGATCGACCCGCGTTGGCCGGATCATCGCAGAGCGTGCTGCCAAGCACTTGAAACCCTGCCTTCTGGAACTCGGCGGCAAGGCTTCACTGGTGGTGCTGGACGATGCCGATCTCGACGGCGCGGTCAATGCGGCCCGGTTCGGCGCTTTCATGAACCAGGGACAGATCTGCATGTCCACGGAAAAAGTTGTTGTCGATCAGTCTGTTGCAGACGTCTTTGCGGAGAAATTCGCGGCCAGCGCCAGCGCGCTTAAAGTGGGCGCGCCAACCGAACAGGTTCATATCGGCTCGGTTGTCGATCGCGACACGGTCGACCATGTCAAAGCCCTGATTGACGACGCCGTTGCGAAAGGCGCAAAGGTTCTGTGCGGCGGCGTGCCGGAGGAAGGCACCGTGATGGCCCCGACCATCGTCGATCTGGTTACTCCGGAGATGCGCATCTACGGCGAGGAAAGCTTCGGTCCTGTCACCACGATGATTCGCGCCCGCGACACCGCCCATGCCATTGAGATCGCCAATGACACGGACTACGGCCTTTCGGCCGCTGTCTTCGGGCAGGATACCCGCAGGGCTCTTGAAGTTGCCAAGGACATCCAGTCCGGCATCTGCCACATCAATGGCCCGACTGTCTTTGACGAAGCGCAGATGCCTTTCGGCGGTGTGAAATCCTCCGGCTATGGCCGCTTCGGCGGTACGGCAGGCATCAACGAGTTCACGGAACTGCGCTGGATCACCATCGAAGACCCCGGTCAGGGCTATCCGATCTGATCCATCACCGCTAACTCGCCGCCTCCCCTCGAAAGTGTGCGGGAGGCGGGTGGGCCAAATCATTTTTTCACCAGAGGCCCGCACCAAGGCTGCGCTGGTGCTGCACTGGGGCTGTGCCGGGGCCTGCTTCCTTTTCAAGGCCCGCCGGGCGGGACGCTGCGTCACCTGGCTCAATCAGGTGTGCCTTCACGCACTGTTAACCATAAATTGCAATACCTGACACACCAATAGCGCGCATTCCCGCGTATTCAGACAAGCGGTGTTTCAGCCATGAAAAGACTTTTGCAGTCCCTTCCGATTGCGGCCTTCCTTGCGCTTTCTTCGGCGCCCCTTGCCTCCGCTGCGGATGTCTACTCAGGGTCCGGCGAGCTCTATCAGCCATCGACGTTGCGCGGCAGCATCGGCCTGCGATACTGGTACAGCCAGTCGCGCTCCGATCTGGACAACAGCGGTTTCGACATTTCCAGCACGGATAATGTGACCTCGCATACCGCTGAACTGGTCGGAACGCTCGAGGACACGACGTCCAACACCTTCTTCAGGGGCTATGTCGGCCTCGGCAGGAGCGACGGCGGCGATGTACATTTCTCCGGCTACGAGATGGACGAAACCGATGAGACCTCGCTTGGATATGTTGTTCTCGACGGCGGCTGGGGCTTTGCGCAATTTGCAAACAATCAGGTGCGGCTGAAAGGGTTCGTCGGCTACCAGTACCTGTCCGACGACGTTTCGGCGAAATACGGAAACCTGACCGTAGAACAGTCCCGCGACTGGCATGCGATCCGCCTGGGCATGACTGCCGAAGGCGACATCGGCCAACGCGCCGGCTGGTCCGTCGATGTGGCAGGTGTTCCCTGGAGCTACAACAAGATCGAAACCTGGGAAAGCGACTGGACCTATGGTCTGGAAGCAGATGCAATGCTGAATGTCGACCTGACCAAGAACTGGCAACTTGGCGTCGGCGGCCGCTACTGGTGGCTCCACTCGAATTTCGACCGCAGATATGTCGTCACTGGCGAGAAAGTGGTTCTCGACCAGAACTATCACCGCTACGGCCTGCTGCTGGAAAGCAAATACACCTTCTAGAGAGTGTCGCCTTCAACCAGAAGGATCGTGCATCGCGATTTGCGCCAGGCAGCTGCCCGGAAATAAAGCCCCAGCCTTCAGAAAGGTCCGCGCACGCGGGCCTTTTTCGTATAAACAGACGACACGAAAACCACTCGCTCCCTGAAAGGCCTGCGTACCTTCATCCGGAGCGCCCTCACCGCCTAAAAGAGCCTGAGATGCCGAACAGCCTCGCCGCCACCTATCTTTTTCTCGTCGCGGCCATCATCGCCGAGGTGATCGCAACTTCCGCCCTGGCAAAAACCGAAAATTTCACCCGCCTGCTGCCTTCGATCATCACCGTGGCCGGTTATGCGATCTCGTTCTGGCTGCTGTCCTATCCGATTCGCGTTTTGCCGACGGGAATCGTCTACGCAATCTGGTCCGGAGCGGGCATCGTTCTCATCACCATGGTCGCCTGGCTGGTGTTCGACCAGAAACTCGACCTGCCGGCCCTGATCGGCCTTGGACTGATCCTGTCCGGGGTCGTGATCATCAATGTTTTCTCGAAATCGGTAGGCCACTAGGCCAAAACGCCGAAGCGGCCCCAGAAACGAAAAAAGCTCCGGAAAACCGGAGCTTTTTTAGATTGTTCTGGACCTTGGTAGTGTGTCCAAAACCAAAATTTGGTGCCAGGAGAGGCATGTAATTTATAGCATAAATAACTGACTTAATTCAATATTTTTTAGTTCGATATTTGAAAGACCAACAGAAAGACCAACAAAGTCATCTTAGTCTGCGTTGGCTACCTGACGACGTAATTATGTCGGCGCTCCTTGCAGCCTGCTCACCGATCAGAGGACCTGATTCATGACAATTTTGCTAAAGCTCTCTTCGGAAACGCAGTGGAAGTAGGCACGCCCGTGCCCGTTGACAGCGTTTTCGACGTCGCGGTGCGGATGGCCGTAGCTATTGGAGCCAGCTGCAGCATAGCCGATCACCAGATTAGGCATCGCGTCGAGAACAAGATCGCTATGGTTATGGATGGAACCATGGTGTGGTAGCATCAACACGTGAGTGAGTGAAGTGAAGCGCTTATAAAACCGCAGAAACCGATCACGACGGCGCTTACCATCCAGGTGAGCGTCACCTGTCAGCATCCACCCACTAAGCGTATGCAACCATACAACGTGACGCTGAAAGCCCGATAGCGAAACCTTCGCCAATTCTTGCTTCAACGGTCCTGAGTAGAGCGTCATCGTGATTAGATTGTGGTCGAGCCATATCGCATCATAACAATCTCGCAGCTTGTTCCGAATATCTGCTTCCTTGGCTCGAGCCACAATGTCCTTCTTGTCGACATTCGAGCCGAAAGCATCCGCGAGCGCCTGGTCGAAAGCCCGCATCTGCTTAGCCGAAGGATGGTGGACATAAGGGATGAACACCCAGTTGAGCACACCAGCCGGTGTCGTCACCTTGAGGGCAGAGCCGGTTGCGACGCGCTGCAGCCTAGCAATGTCACCCCCTTTCGCTCGGACAAGGTTGGGGTCGGCAGCCAACTCGCTGGTACGTTCCGGCTCTCGTGTCCATTTCGCGCGACACTCGCCTTCCCCGCCGCTAGGCTCGAATGGGACTATGGGCTCGTCACTGCCTCCATCCTCGTCACTACTGCCCACAAAGTGTTGATTTTCACCGAGAACTGACCCGGTATTTCCACCGAGAATTGACCCGCCTTATGTGTATGGATCGGCAGTTACGCCGTGGTCAAGATTTTGGTTTCCTCCCTTCGTTGTCGACCTGATTTGCGGTGCTGTTTTTGAAGCGGAAGCTTTCGTTTCCGGTTTCAAGGATGTGGCAATGATGGGTGAGCCGGTCGAGCAGCGCGGTGGTCATTTTGGCGTCCCCAAAAACGGAGGCCCATTCCGAGAAGCTCAGGTTGGTGGTGATGATGACGCTGGTGCGCTCATAGAGCTTGCTCAGGAGATGGAACAGCAAAGCGCCGCCGGACGCGCTGAACGGCAAGTATCCTAGCTCGTCGAGGATGACGAGATCGGAATGGACGAGCCGGTTGGCGATCTGTCCCACCTTGCTCTGGGCTTTCTCCTGTTCCAGCGCATTGACAAGTTCGACGGTGGAGAAGAAGCGGACACGTTTGCGGTGATGTTCGATCGCCTGGATGCCGAGGGCGGTCGCAAGATGCGTCTTCCCGGTTCCGGGGCCGCCGAGAAAGACGGCATTGTGAGCCCGCTCGATGAATTCGCAGCGGTGAAGCTGGCGCACGAGCGCCTCATTGACTTCGCTGCTGGCAAAGTCGAAGCCGTTCAGGTCGCGATAGGCTGGAAAGCGTGCTGCCTTGAGCTGATAGGCCACGGATCTGACCTCCCGCTCCGCCGTCTCGGCCTTGAGCAACTGGGACAGGATCGGGATGGCAGCCTCGAAGGCAGGAGAGCCCTGTTCGGTGAGTTCACTGACGGCTTGGGCCATGCCATGCATCTTGAGGCTCTTGAGCATGATGACGACAGCGGCGCTGGCTGGATCATGACGCATGGCGGGCCTCCTTCAGTTTGCGCAGGGCATCATAGCGTTCGACATTGGCCTTCGGCTCCTGGCTGAGCGTCAACGCCTGTGGCGGCCGGATGGCAGGAGGGGTCAGCGGCTTTCCGTCCGTCAGCCGGTGCAGCAGGTTGAGGACATGCGTCTTTGTCGGAACGCCTGCCTCCAATGCCGTCTCGACTGCTGTCAGGACAACCTGCTCGTCATGGTGAAGCACGAGGGCCAGGATCTCGGCCATTTCCCTGTCCCCGCCAGGTTTCTTGAGCAGGTGCTGCTGCAAGGTCCTGAAGGCCTCAGGCAATTCGGCGAAGGGTGCACCATTGCGCAGAGCTCCGGGTTTGCGCTGGATGACGGCCAGATAATGCCGCCAGTCATAGACCGTCCTGCCGGGCCGGTCATGGGAGCGGTTGATGATCCTGTGATGCTCGCAGACGCTCAAACCTTCCGCGACCACGGCGATCCGGTCCGGATAGACCCGCAAGCTGACAGGACGGTTGGCAAACGATGCCGGCACGCTGTAGCGGTTACGCTCGAAGTGAACCAGGCAGGTCGGCGAGACCCGCTTGGCATACTCGACAAAGCCGTCGAAGAGACGGCCGACCTGCATGAGCTTGGGAACCTCTTCTGCCCAGATATCTGCGATCGTTCCTGGTTGCGTTCCGTGCGCAATAGTCTTCCAGAGGTCCTTGCAGCGGCTTTCCAGCCAGTCGTTCAATTCCTCAAGGCTGGCCACACGGGGCATGGGCTGCCACAGCCTGTGCCGCGCATCCCTGACGTTCTTCTCGACCTGACCCTTCTCCCATCCGGAAGCTGGATTACAGAACTCGGCTTCGAAGAGATAATGACTGACCAGGGCCGAGAAGCGGGCGTTGACCTGTCGGTCTTTGCCACGCCCGACCTTGTCGACAGCGGTCTTCATGTTGTCGTAAATCCCACGACGGGGAACGCCGCCCAGAACCCGGAAGGCATGGTTGTGAGCATCGAACAGCATCTCGTGGGTTTGCAGGAGATAGGCGCGCACGACGAAGGCCCGGCTGTAGCTGAGCTTGAAGTGGGCAACCTGCAACTTGGTCCGCTCGCCGCCGATGATCGCCCAGTCTTCGGACCAGTCGAACTGGAAGGCTTCACCAGGCTCGAACGCCAGCGGCACGAAGGTCCCGCGGCCGCTTGTCTGCTGCTCGCGCTGCCGGTCTGCTTTCCAGTCACGTGCAAAAGCGGCCACCCGGCCATAGGAGCCATCATAGCCCAGGCTCACCAGATCGGCGTGCAACTGCTTGATCGTCCGTTTCTGCTTGCGCGATTTGGCGGCCTCTGCGCGCAGCCAGGCCGACAGCTTGTCGGCAAAGGCATCGAGCTTGCTGGGCCTCTCTGGAACCTTGAACGCGGGTTCAACCGTATCGTCACGCAGATACTTGCGCACTGTGTTCCGGGACAATCCGGTACGCCGGGAGATCTCCCGGATCGAAAGCTGATCACGAAAATGCCAGCGTCTGATAACGCTCAACAACGCCATGTCTATCACTCCGCCGTCCCCCGCCGAAATCACGCAGGGGTGGGTTTAAACATGGGTCAATTCTCAGTGAAAAAATCGCGCCTTACCGGGTCAGTTCTCGGTGAAAATCAACACACAAAGGTTATCGTTTCGACGCCTCTGCTGCCGAACCATCCGGCCAGGTCGCTTGCGGCCTCAACCATGGTGCCATTCAGGCTACTGCGCGACGCATCGCGTGCTATCGTTGCGAGCAGCGTTCTCTCGTTTAGATAAGGCAGAACGACTTCTCGCACTTCAACCTGCGCAAGAAGCTGGTCGACCCCACAAATGTGATCACTATCGAGATGTGAAAGAAACAGCAGATCGATTTCGCCACTTTCAGCAACTGTCTTGATTTCCCGCAGCAATGCGTCACGTTGGTTAGATCCACAATCGTAAATCCAGCGCAGCAACCCTTGTCCAGCGTTTAGTTCGCCACTGAAAAGCCCTCCTTGGCCAACAGCGTGCTGAATCATCTTCACTTGCATAATTTGTTCCTGCTGGAATCGATGGAAGGCTACACAATGTTCTAGCTTTTAATTTCGCCATCAAAGTTTAGAACTTCAGAGTCATTGAAAATACGTTCAAACTTGCATTCCGTCATAGCTGGGCACTGCTTCAAATGAGTATTTCAAAGAACCTCGAACCACGGATATTTTACCCTATCAGCGACGTTCTCTAGTCTGCCTCCCGACGTTTTAAACAGATCGGTAACCCAGCGTCCTGAATGCCCTTGGGCGGCACACCAAGCGGCGACCACTGCATCGGCTTTATCATCAGCCTGTTTCGCCGCTTTCCTCACTCCCTCGCCGGCGGCCTTGAGCGCAGTATAGGTTTTCAAGATGTCAGCGCTGGCTGGGTCGGTGACAGGCAGAACCTTGACCAGAAGCTTCGGATGACTCTCGAAAAGTAGGAGGCTACGATCCGCTGCTCTTCTCGCTACCATGGCGCCATTTAACGTCATCGAGCTGTACAAGGCATTCTGAGGTATCACGGTTGGTGCATGCTCCCGGTATTTTCGCCGCAAAACATTGTCGCACTCTCTGCTCCCAGAGGGGGACCAAGCAAGAAGCGTATCAATGCCCAGCGCCTGCGCATCAGTGTAGCTCGAAAGCCAGGTCCAAGCGGCTTCAGCATCTTCAACGACCTCGCAGAGAGGGTCCCCAAGGATTTCGCCTACCTCTGAAACCTGAATAGCCGCGACACCATGAGTGCCTTTCCCTCCTGGGTCATATCCAAGAAATCGCATGTGCTTGCCCCCATATGCTTTGTGTCCCCTCCCGGCCTGGCTTTGAAGGGATATACAAGCTTAAGGGCCTCTGCTGAAGACACAACAACGTCTCAGAGAACCTAACAAACTGCCTAGTGAGACTTTGTTGTCTCACAAAACGTGTCATCGCCTTCCTTGCAGGAAAACGTAGCACAAAAAACCTCACCTTGTGATACCCGCCCACCTTATTTCGAACTATTTTTGTGTCATTTCTCAGCTCTTTGAATAAAGATGACGCTATATTTTTACCCATTCAAGCATCATATTTTTGATTAGAGACTGGAGAGAGAAAATGACTATCCCAATATACCCCAAAGCTTTGAAATCACTTCGCTCACGCTTGAGCTTAACGCAAGAAGGACTCTGTGCCGCTACACGAGGCCCAAACAAGGTCAGCCTTGCGACCATCAAACGAATTGAGAGCCCGAAGTGCGAAGTCCACCACGCCAACGAACGTGTGGCTCTCAGTTTGGCGAAGGCTCTAGGCGTTAATATCGAAGACCTTAGCAAAGAGCCGACTGAGCGAGACAAAGCTGAAACCACACTTCGCAAATTCGGTTATCGGCCTTTTCGTACAATGATCGACCCTGAAACAGCGCTCGCTTTCAATATGGTGCAAGAAGTATACGGCATTCCAGTTCGTGCCCAGATCGAAATGGCGCCACTGTTCATGGCCCTTTTCGCTGAAGGCAGTCTCGATTGGCGACGAAAGCAAGTCGATGCAATCGAGGCGGCATCTGACGAACTTCAAAGCCTTGCACGCGGCCACTCTTGCTATGCCTACATGGCAGGGAGAGTGGATGAGGGGGCAGCGGAAGAAAGAAGTTCCATAGCGAACAAAGATGTTTTTGGTGTCGACGTCTCCGACGATGCCTTTCATTGCGGATACGATCGCTCGGTCAACAATCCCTTTGCAGACTATCTAAAGGAATTTGCTCGAGATGTGGCCGCAGATATCGTCTCCTTCGACGAAGAACCTGGATGGAAAACAAGCCCAGGGCTTCCAGAATATCGCATCGGGGCGGAGATAATCGACCAGCTTACAAATGGGAACTCCGACGCAGAATATGCGCTCATGCGCGGCCATGTGCGTATCAAGGATATCCCCCGGGACCTTAACGTGGTTGAGAAAGCTGACGAGCGGGTTGCCTGGATGATTGCACAGATACCGGAGGAAGAGCTCGCAGAACGTAGGAAACACTCCGAAGAAATGCGAGCTCAGCTCAATCTGGATGCCTTGTTCGGCACCAAATCCGAGCAGTCACCTGACGGAGGCAACAATGACTGAATTAAACTTCACTCATCACGCTTTGGCACGGGCGCGGCAACGCGGCTTTCGGGAAAATGACGCCGAGATCGTGTACCGATTGGGAACCCCGGTCGATAAGGATGCCGTCCTACTGACCAACAAGGATGTCGCCGACGCGTAAGCGCCGTCTGCGGCCCACCGGGTTTCAGCTTGACGGGGTGAAGTTCCACGGCAGGAGTTCGTCGATCCGGCTTTTCGGATGACCGCCAGCAATGGCTTCGAGGGTGGCCTTGAGATAGGCGAAGGGTTCGACGTTGTTGATTTTCGCGGTCTCGATGAGGGATGCGATGCGACCCCAGGTACGGCCACCCTCGTCATGCCCGGCGAACAAGGCGTTTTTCCTGTTTAATGCAATTGGCCTGATCAGATTCTCGACGCTGTTGCTATCGATCTCGACACGGCCGTCGTGGAGGAAGGTCTGCAAACCATCCCAGTGGCGATGGATGTAGGCAAGCTTCTCGCCAAGACGGGACTTGGCGGATACCCGGCGACGTTGCTCTTGCAGCCATTGTCCGAAGGCGTCGACCAGAGGCGCGGTGCGGGCCTGCCTTGCCGAGAGCCGCTGCCCGGGCGCCGTGCCGCGGATATCGGCCTCGACCCTGTAGAACTCGGCGATCCGGCGCAAGCCTTCGGCCGCGATCTCGGAGCCGTCGCGGTCGAAGACTTCCTTCAGTTTCCGCCGTGCGTGGGCCCAGCAATGGCCCACGCGGATCGGATCGCCGCCTTTGCGGGACGAGCGCGTCAGGCAGTTGTAGCCCTGGTAGCCGTCAAGTTGCAGGACCCCGTCGAAGCCACGAAGGATTTTCTCCGCGTTCTCGCTGCGGCGGTCGGGCGCATAGAAGAAGACCACGCCGGGTGGATCGTCTCCACCCCAGGCGCGGTCGTCGCGGGCCAATGCCCAGAGATATCCGGTTTTCGTCTTGCCCCGGCCCGGATCCAACACCGGCGCTGTGGTCTCGTCCATGAACAGCTTGGTCGACATCTTCAGATGCTCGGCCAGCCGGTCGAACACCGGGGCGAGGTGGAACGCGGCGGTGCCGACCCAATCCGCCAGCGTGCTGCGATGGATATCGATGCCCGACCGGGCAAGGATCTGGCTCTGCCGGTGCAAGGGCAAATGGTCCGCGTACTTGGCAACCAGAACATGCGCAATGGCGCCTTCCGTCGGCAGACCGCCTTCGATGAGATGCGCCGGTGCCGGCATCTGCGTGACGCCGTCGGTACAGGCGCGGCAGGCGTATTTGGGGCGGACGGTGACGATCACGCGCAACTGTGCGGGCACGATATCCAGCCGCTCCGTGCGATCCTCGCCAATCTTGTGCATCACTCCGCAACCGCAGGGACATTGCAGGCTATCGGGTTCGATCACACGCTCGATGCGCGGAAGGTCCTTCGGCAGGTTGCCCCGATTGCGACGGGCCGGACGGCGGGTTCTTCCCTCAGAGGAGAGCTGCGTATCCTGGCTTTCCTCAACCTCGGCGATGGCTGTCTCGAGGTCTTCGAAGGCCAGTTGCCGTTCGTCTTCGCTAAGCTTCTCCGACCTTTTGCCGTGAACCGCGTGGTTCAACTCCGCGACCAGGTGCTCCAGGCGCCTGTTGATCTCCTTGAGCGCATCCCTTTCGCGCAGGAGCGCGGCGACAGCATCACGCTGGTCAGCGGGGATCGCGGAAAGATCTATGGCGACAGTGGAGGGCATGGGCCGAGAATAGCCCGGGACCGCTCCGGACGCCCGCCATTTCCGGCACCTGATTCATTCTGCCGCAGTGGGCCGGTTGGCCTCCAGAGCCTTGACCTTGCGCCAGTCCAGGCCCGAGAACAGCGCCTCGAACTGGGCATGGTTCAGCGACATCATACCATCCCGAACGGCGGGCCAGGTGAAGGTCGTATCTTCCAGCCGCTTGTAAGCCATGACCAGGCCGGTGCCGTCAAAATACAGGAGCTTCAAGCGGTCGGCTCGCCTGGACCGGAACACAAAAACCGTGCCGGTGAACGGGTCCTTGCGCAAAACGGACTGGACCAGGGCGCTTAGCCCATCATGTCCTTTTCTGAAGTCGACTGGCTTTGTCGCCACCAGGATACGCACCCGGTTCGAGGGAAAAATCATGATCCACGCCCAAGAGCGCGCACGATCCCAGCAATCCTGTCCGGGCTCACGGAAGCTTCCAGCCGGATTATGGTTCCGCCGTAAATGATCTCCACCGCGGCCAGCGGCTTCGCATCCTCTTCAATGGACACAGGGGGCGGTTCCAGAACGGCCGGTATAAACTCGGCTCCCGGAAGATCCGGCACTACAAGTTTGCCCTCCCGCGCCAAACGCCGCCATGCCGAGAGATGGTTGGGCTTCATGCCGACACGCCGGGCGACCTCGTTCACTGTCACCCCGGGAAGATAGGTCTCCGCGACAAGCTGCCCCTTCACTTCATTGGGCCAACGGCGCATTCCCGTGTCGCGCGGCAAAATCTCATAACCGCATACGGACTCCATATGGAGCTCTCTATGGACTCCCAAACCTGCCTCCATTCCCAAATCAACAATGGGTATGGATTCCTGCATCACGACGGAAGTGAATAGGTGGGGGACAGCCGCCGCTTACGCCGACGCCATTGAAAAAATGAAACGTGAAATGCGACAACTTGAACGCCTTCGAGGCAGCAAGGTTATTGTTGAAGGCGACACCCTAATCACCCTCTACCATGAAACTCAGCGACATGGTCGCCGCGACCGCAAGCGGTTCAGGAGACAGCCATGAAGCTTTTACAGAAGATTCCTGGATCCGGTGACGCGCTCGACTCCAATTATCGAACGACTGGGTAGGCAAAAGGGTAAGAGCTACTCAACGCCCAGCGCCTTAAAAACGGCATCAACAGGTTCAGCATAGAACGACGTCTGGAACTTGGCAAAGAGCTCACCAGGGACCGTTTGAATATCGCCCACACTTGCCATGGGCAGCAGCACTCGCTTGGCACCGCTGTCAAAAGCGACCTGCAAACACTCTGCGAGATTCTCGACTGGAACAATGCTTCCGCCCAGGCTCATATCGCCGAGCACTACGAGTTGATCCTGAGCTGGTTTCTGCATCAGCCCGGAACAAAAAGCGATAAAGCCAGGCAGTGTCATGGTCTTTGTGGGACCCGTGTTGTGAAGCTCGACCGAGTGAAGATGGTAATCATGATCACTGGCCTTCGACATACCGCTCACCCGGGAGACGTTAGCCTTGAAGTAGTCGAAAGCGACACGAAGCGCTTCTTTCGCAGCCGAGTTTGACCCCAAGCCGGAGGTCGTAAGCTTACCATTGCCGGCGGTCGTTTGTGTTTCGAGGCGATAGAGGCCCAAGTGACCAGAGCTTCCAGTAGCAACCGTATGCAAGACTCCCGGCTTCAAAGGTCCTGCGGGAATAAGGCTGCCACCACCTTGTTCAGGCACGGCGACGAAGTGTTCTTCAAGGGTCTCGTTGTCGATGTAAGAGAAATGCACATCATAGAATTCCATACCCCCGATCTTCTTCAACTGCTCCTTCACACGCCGCCGCGATTCAAGCGCGTATTCCAGGCAGCGTCGTACGGCTTCCTTGTCGTACTCGCCATGGGGATATAGAAGCTTCAGCAGACCCGACACCGTCCTGCGCACTGCGATGGTATCGCGTTGATTTAGGTTGTTGCCTAGCTTGAAGAACTGGTCGATCGCATCTGCTGATGTGCGCTTACGCATCTCACGCATGAATTCAGCCAGATAATCGGTGATGAGCCCGTAGCGGTTGGTGAAGAACTCAGGCCGCATTTTCGGCACTTCCCAACCCGGAATATAGGCATGGAAGCGATCGAAGAACGCAGAGTCGATCATCGCCTCAGGGAACGGTGCCAGAAGGTGGCTGGTCTTCACAAGCGTATCGACCGGCTGATTGATATTGCCTACAAACACCATACTGGCCGAGGCCGATATCGCATCACGGCCGCGCGCGAACGATCCGGAGGCCATGTAGTCCTTCATGATCTGGACGCCGTCTTTGTCTTTGAACGAGATCCCGGCAACTTCGTCGAATGCAACCAAGTCCCACATCCCGACAAGCCCGACCTGGCGCCGGCTCATGTTGTAGAACAGGTTCGCAACTGTCGTTTGTCCACCTGATATCAGGATGCTGTTCGGGCTGCATTCCTTATAGATATGGCTCTTGCCAGTACCGCGCGGACCCAGCTCGCAGACATTGTAATTGTTCTCGACGAAGGGGATCATCCGCGCGAGCAAGTGCCACCGCACGCGCTCATCAAGCACCGTCGGCTCCATGCCGGTCGAGCGGAGCAAGACATTGATCCACTCGTCTTCGCTAAATGCCTTTCGACCTTCAAAGAACTCCTCCATGTCCATATTGGGCATCTGAATCGGCTTCAGATCTCCAATAGTGAATGGCGAACCCTTCTGGCCTTCTTCGTGGTAATAATGGACGGTGACAATGCACCAAATGCCGCCCACGAGAAGCTTCTCGAAACGCTTGACGTCGCTCGCAGAAACCTCTGCATCCTTGATCCCGAGATTGGAAAGAAGAGCCTCGTAGATGTCTCGGCGTTCGTTGAGCCTAACCGTCACCTTGTCGATGACCTTGAAGCTCCCGCGCTCCTTAATCTTCGACTTGATCTTCTCGGCCTCGTCAGGACGCACATAGTTCTCGGCAAGCACCTTCTTAACGGTCTTTAGGCCCTCCTGAATAATCTCGTCGTCATCGGAGGCGCAGTACATCCCAAGCAGGTACTCAAGGACGTAGACGGGAACGTTCGCGCCTTCTTTCAGCAGTTTGGTGAGGTCTTTCCGAACGACCTTACCCGCAAAATAACGGTTCAGCTGCTCATCTAGTCCAGTGTCAATTGTCAGCTCAGAAGTCATTATCGAATGCCAGGTCTATCGTTACGTCCATCCGGACTTCCTCGACACTCGTCTCGGCGTTCCGGGCAATGAGTTGGTAGCGGCTCTTCTTATCGAAGTTTCTGCTCGCCAGCGTCAACCAAACCTCTTTGCGCCATTCGTTCATATCACTTGAATCGCTTTCGAAAGAGAGCGTCTCGACATTGGTGACGGGCTCATCTCCGAGATAAATCGCGACCTTTACCTTGAGAGGCTTGACGCGCTCTCTCACCGCTTCGGTCTGGATAAACTTGAAGCGATAGCGATTGGTCGTGATCTTGAAGTTTGATCCGAGCACACTGATGCTGACGGTTCTGGTCCGCGTCCTTACCGCGCTCTTGCCTTTTAGCTGCGCAATTTGAATGACGGGAACAACAATCTCCTGGGGCATGGCGCCACCGTGTATGAAGCGCGAACCTCCGACAAAGTGAAAGCGGTTTGTGCCGCGAGGCACCCAAAACTCCATGTCGCCATCTGCCGATGCCGTGATCTTTGTCTTGCCATGATAAGCACCAGCATCGTCCGGAAGTGACTTTCCAAGTAGATAGCGCTTCTTGCTGATCACGGTCCCCGATGGCTTGTTGGAGATTGGGTTCTTATCGCTCGCCGTCGGCGCGCTTTCCTGAAACAGGAAACCATGATCCGCCGTGACCAAAACATAGTTGGCGTTCAAGCTGTTGACGAGCCTGGCAACAATGTTCCCGACCTCGTCTATCGTGTCGCGCACTGCCGCGAAGGTCTTTTCTTCATTTCCGGTGTCAGCAGTTTGGTCGATTTGGTTGTGATAGATATAGATGACCCTGTAGGGCTTAATGAACGCCCGGCCATCACTCTTGCTCATCGCCATGAAGTCGTCGGCCTTGATCGCCGTGCCATTCACCTTGGCGAGTATTTTCTGTCGGTTGGCGAGACCGCTAGTCGGCATACTATCTGCCATAACAGCCCCCGCATCGGTGTAGCTGAGCGTTTCGTGCGGCAGAAGACTTGCCATGCCCAGCGCGGTGTAAGACGGCAGGACGCCGAGTTGCGGCTTTAACGTCGCCGAAAACCGATAACGACTGTTGAGCTCTTGAAGCAGTTCATGCGCCGCTTCGTAGCGAAAAGCGTCACTTATGATCACGTAAACGCGGCGATCATCTGCCTCGTCCAACCTGGGTTGCAGATTGCGTTTAAAGAAATCCTGCTGCCGGTCGACACCGGGCAACTGCCAGGTATCCAGCAGGCCGCCCCCTTCCAGTGCTTCGCCCCATCGCACGGACAATGAGCCGAGATACCAATTGCCATAGGCATCTTCAATCTTTTCGCGCAGCGTCTTGAGTATGTCCCACCCCTCGGCCTCCGCGGCGTCGGCGGCGTCGCAGAAGTGGCGATAAAGCTGATCGAACTGATAAAGCTCGCCGACATAGGCATCGAAGAATGCCTTTCCGTCTTTGTAATTGAAGCCTTTCGGATATTTTCCACGCAGATCCAGGAATTCGCCGGCTGACATCAGAGCCTTGTAGACTTGATCAAGTGCCCACCTGGGTGCCTTAGGGCTGGAAGGCAACTTGCTGTTTGCCCAGTAGCCGTTTTGACGCCGTGTGACGATATCCCGGATGACCTCGAGATTGATAGTTTCGGCGGTGTCGATGATCCGGTCACGGAGGAGACTGGCGATGTATTTCTCTGTCAGCAAGAAGGTGCGAGACTCCACCAGGTCTTCGACATCCAGATCGCTATGGTGTTCGGCCAGTTTGAGCAGTTCAGCGACCGCCGCTGAAAGTGCATCGTAGCTTTCGTGCAGCCGCGCGCTGTCACGCCACTGGCCGACGCAAACAACGGCGTTCGAAGCACCCTTGGTTGGCAGAACGAGATGCGCAAGCGCCGCGGGACAGGCGCCTTCAAGGCTGCGTCCGAAGTCAGTTACCAACAGGCGCATCAGGAAGGATTTGAGGCTTGGTTCGGCTTCGTTAAAGCCAAAGGTATCCCTCACCTGGTCCCAAAAGCTCTCAGCCAGATCGAATTTCTCGAGGTCCGACCATACAGAGGGAACTGAGTCCAGATTGTCCTGATCAATCGTATGGAGCAGAGCGCGAACCAGTGAGAATATGTCCGTCTGCTCGGTGCGAAGGAGGGCAGCCATCAATGCGCGATCAATTGCTTGCGCATCATCGGATGGTTCAATGAACTTTCCAGCCCTTTCAAGACGTTCCTTGCTGGCGAAAAACTTACCTCGCGCAGCGATATGATCGCGGAGCGCCTGCTCCATGATCCCGAGCTCACGCAAGATCATGGTGGAGCGATCAGCTGCAAAGGGCTCAGCGTACAAGCGGACGTCAAGAAGCCAGTCCTTCTCGGGATCCGGCACACGCCCTTTTTCGTAGAGAAGAAACCGCCCGCCACTCCTTTCGAACTCCAACTCCGACTTGAGTGATAGAGCGGGAATCTCGCCGACACGCCGTAGCTCAACACCTTCAAGCTCCAGGGAGGTCAACGTCTCTTCGAACTCACCGTCTTCGTCATGCCAGAATACGGTCCGTGCCCCTTGGGCGAAGAGACGATCCAAGTTCACTTTGATTTGGCTAGAATCCATCGACCAACTCGCTCGTACCTGACCGATCGACCCCACGTTCTGCTTTCGCCTCCTGGGTTACGTTTAGGACCTCGTTGATGCGTTCCTTCAGCACAGCCCGTCGCTTTTCAGAGAATTCAGGAAAATCGCTTAGATCATTGGACAAACCGACAAGCAAATGCTGTTGGATGTATTGCTGTTGAGTTCCAGGATCTGGATAGGTTTCTTCAATCCACTTCAACGGCATTTTTTTACGCTTATTGTTGTTGATCGCACCGAGAAGCAGTTGCAGGTTCGGTATCTTGTCGCAGAGTCCTTTGATTTCTTCGATTTGACTAGCATCAACGCCTGATTCAAGCAGCTTCCGAGATGTAAATTCACCCTTTGGGAATACATGATCGACGTGGAAGACGTGCTGGTGCTTGATGAAGGGAAAAGTCAGTGACAGCAGTGCAAACAAGCGCTTGTCGCCATAAGCCATGTCAGCGAGTTCTTCGACTTCTTCGGGTTCGAAGCCTATGGACTTCCCGCGCCTTGCCATGACCTCCCGGATCTCACTATACGGAAAGCGGTCAGAACCATGCTCGCGGATCTCCTCACGCAATGCTGTGAGCAACGTGTCCAAACCACTGCCCCAGATGCCAGACGCCTTGAGAAGGCTTCTGATAAACCATTCTCGAATAGCTTCGCGATCCTGCTCGAATGAGGAACGCGCAAGATAGGCTTCACCCAGGTTGCGGTGATGTAAGTAATAGGCAATTGGCAGAATGGCACTATCCGCACGGATCGTCTGGCCGTTGAAGCCAAATGTAGAGATCAGTTGTACAGTGAGCAGCAAGGCATCCTTGATGCTATCCCATTTCTTCTCAAGGACCGCCATGTTAGCTTTGTTAAAATTCTCGACCTTGAAGCCAACATTACCGATGTCGCTGAGCATAAGACCAGCTTTGAGCACAAGGTCTTTCGAGAAATCGAAACCGTCACCGATGCGATTCATCTCATCCACGAGGGTGTGGATCTCATCCCGCGCGTCGTGCTTCTTCCATTGTGCTACGGCGATGGACAGAAGCAGATCCGAATAGGACAGAACTGTGCCGCCGCTGTTCATCCGGATGAAGATGTTCAGAACCTTTTCAAGCTCCTGCCCCTTCTCCTCGTAGTACGCGACCAAATGATGGTTCTGTATGACCTGATAGAGCTGATCAAGCACTTCAAATGCTTGATCAGTCTGGTCCTGGGGCAGGCGCTCGTTCAGCCACTTGAGCATCGCTGGAGCACCCTTCATCTCCATGATGGAAGGCACAGGGAACCAACAACGCTCGTCATTCTGCTGGGTGAGCTGTTCGCTGGTCAGAAACGCGAACCTGTATCGGATTCCGTCTTCATCCGGCTCTCCGCCGCTCAGAAGATCAAGGTGTAGCTTGCGCTTGGGGAAGGCACTTGGGTTGTTCCACCATTTGTTGGGCAGCTTCCATGCCATCGTGCCGCGCAAGCCAATGTTCAAAGCGGTCAGACGCTGCTGGCCGTCCAGGACTGCGGTCAGCGGGCCGTTTTCAACGTCTTCGATAGCCGCACAATGCGCGTTGTCACGCTCATGATAATGGCGCATGAATTCGTAGAATTTAAACTTTTCGACGTTCTCGGCGGCAACTCGCCAGTACAGGAACGTTCCGAAGGGATAGCCCTGCATCAGGCTGTCGTAGAACCTACTGATTTGCGCAGGCTTCCAGACAAATTCGCGCTGGATAGCTGGTAGAACGAAGCTCCCGTTGCCGATCTGATCCAGGGTCTCCTTGATCGTTCCGCCGGTCTGATACATAGGCTAACCCTTCTCACCCGTGATGGCTTTCCGCTCTGCAAGGAGATTGCCAAACTTGCCGTAATTGACCTTTACGCCGTCATCTAGGTCCAGCGTGATCCGCTGGTCAGCATAGTGCCGTAGCTCCTCATCAAAGGCGCGCAGCTCCTCAAGCTGCTTGACCATCAGATCTTTTTCCTTCTGCGCCTTGGTGCGGGCGGCTGAAGACGACGCAGTGGCGATGTCATCCTCCAGGCTGTCGATCCGGGCAGCCATGCGGCTTTGCAGCGGCGTTACATACTCCATCCGCATCCGCGAGAGCGTGCCCTCATTGTAGCGATGCAGATAGACAAGGCATTCAAACGCTTTAAGCTTACCGCTGGAAAATAGCCAATAAATCGGGCGTTTCTTGTAGGTCTTCAGGTGATTCTTGAAAAAGCTTTTGGAGAAATAGGCTCGGATCGTTTTCTGCGGATCATTACCCCCGTTGGGCGCGAGACCTTCCGCAACAAAACGAAGGTTTTCGCGCACGACATCGGACGACCAAGCAACCTGTAGGAACTCTTCGAAGCGGACCGCCGCGTCATCATCAAACCACTCGACCTCTGTAATCGGTACGATGCCGTCGTCATCGGGAAGGAAATCGTTGAACTTGGTTAGATCAAATCTCTCATTCCCGGCGCAGGCATAGATTAAGCCGGGTTTTTCGATGCTAAAGCGCCCCATCATGCAACCGACAGAATACGAAATGAGTTCTCGAATCGTCTCCGCGAAGAACTTCGCTTTCCGGTCACGATCATTTAGATCTCGACCATATCGATAGCGCGGATTTGCGAAAAGTGAAACTTCCTCCAGCTGGATTTGTGGATACAACTCGTCGCCCAATCCATAACTAGATATGAATTCCCGATTGTTTTCCTGTTCAAGGTCTTTTAGCCGCACAGTCTTTGCTTCGCATTCTTCGACGAAGCGTTGATACGCTGCTTGAAGTCCGCTGGTGCAGTCTCGATACTGGAGCAAGGGATTGTACTGAAAATCCCACGAAAGCTCGGAAGAGTCCCAGTCATCCTTCGTGATTTCAACGGCCTCCTCAAAAATACCGGCTACAACACGCCGGTCTACTTCGAGCATTGGGACCCCTCCGACTGGGCCTTGCGAGTAGTCCATAGTGGGAGCCAGCACTCTAAGAAAGACGTCAGATACCTTTGAATTTGAGAGACAAATTGCTTCCGACAATTCTCGATCGGATTGCACTATGCACATTGGACCTTTTGCATCATAGATATGGCCCTTAGGCACATATCGCATGGCGAAGGACGCAACGGTCAAACTCGTCCAAGTGGCACCCTCAAGAAAATAGAATTGTGTGTTTTGTGGCCTTGATCTCAGTCGCCCATTGTCGCCAAAAAAATTCTTAATCTCCTCGCCACCGTTAGCCCAATTTACAACATAGGTGTTATTTCCATACCACTTCCTATATTCTCCTCCCTTTTGGTGCGGAAACCATTTTGCTTCATCTTCGCCGCAAAAAACGGAGAAGTTCCTAATATCAATCTCATGCCAGAACCTAAGAAACCGCTCATTATCTCCAGTTATTAGTCCTTGCCGCAAGGCGAATTCGGAGCCCAAAGAAGCCTCACTATCAAAGCACGCCAAAGCAGTCTCAGATAGTTTTGGAGCAATAATGCTGTCGGGTATTTTCCGAAAATCAGAAACTTTATGAGTAAAACGATAAGGACAAGATGCAGCCGACAAGCCAGAGAGAAGTGCGGTTGGCTGTTTATCGGCTCCGTAGAAATCCCCTAAATCGAAGAAGACAGCAACGCTATCTCGGGCGGTATTCTGCCCTGAAAATGCGCACACCGGCACATATGCCGAGTCAAAAAACGAATGGTATTCCGGGAGCACCAGGCTCTCTAAGGCCAGTCGATCAATTATGCTGGCTCGTACGTCCTTAAACGACTGTAAAGATAGCCAGGTAAACGGCGTCATGAATCCAAATCGCCCACCTGCTTGAATTCTATCGAAAGAAACTTCGAGAAAGGCGGCATAGAGATCAGATTTATTTGCCGCAACTTCTTCAAGATAATGCTTAAGTGCAGGGTTCATGCCCTTTCCTCCCATATAAGGAGGATTGGCGACGATAGCGGTATACTTCTCCCCCAGCATGGTTGCCTGGCGAACAAGATTTCGCAGCGCGCCTTTGGCTTGAGCAACGTACATGTCGTCAGTTGCTTCTGGCCTCAGAAAGTCCTCAAATTTTGACAGAACTTTGAGAAGGCGTCTCGGCGTAAGAATCAATGAACCCAGCATTTGGGCATCTTTAAACAAAGAAACCAAGTCCTGAATTGTTCTGCTCTCAAGCACTTGGTGTTCCGGGCCACTGAGAACCGGTTGCGCCACAGCCTCTGGCAGAAGTTCATCACTTGGCACCAACTCAAACCTACCTTCTGGCATGAGCGTTCGCGCGATTCCCTCCGCATCTAACCCGTTGCTGTCCTGAATGGCCATGACATTCAAGATGGGTGTATTGTCCGGCAAGAGTATTCGCCTATCATCAGCCCTCGCTTTCATCAAAAGCGCAAAGCCCGCCATCTGCGCAGCGCGGGTGTCTATGTCTAGCCCGTAAAGGTTTTTTTCCAGGATCAGGCGCGGGACGTCGCGCAGGCGGTAGCCTCGCTCGAGATAAATCACCTTGAAGAGATCATAAGCCTCGACAAGAATGTGACCTGAGCCGCAGGCCGGGTCCATAAGCGTCAGCTCTTCCGGATTTAGCTCCTTCGGCGCGATGTCGTCGAGCTGGTTCTGCACGTCTTCCGTTTGCTCTGCGGGCTCGATGTAATATTCCATCTGAGCCTTGAGCGGGCTGTCCGGATAGGTCGCGAGCCACTGCGCCCCGAGCGAATTCTGGACCATGTATTTGACGATCCAGTTGGGCGTGAAGAGCTGCGTCGCAGCCGGAATATCCTCAGACTTCACGACCTTGCCAATCACCTGATCCTTTTTTTCCGAAATGTAGAACTGGTAGAGCCAGCCGATGATTTCGATCTCTCGCCAATCCGCCTCGTCGATGGACATCACAAGTTTCCGGATCAATGAATCCGTGTGCAGAAGATTGTCCGGTAGTAGAAGCTCGGTCTCGTCATCGATCCGCTCAAAAAGGAACGGCATTGCGGTGTTCAACGCATTGCACTGCGCGATTAGAAGCAACCTGTAGAGCTCGGCATCCTTGGTGCCGTCGAGCTTGAGGTCGATGACCTTGTTCTTGTTGAGCCCGGCAAAATCAAGGTGCTCGGCATGTTCCAGGATTTCCGGAAGTTCTTTGCCAGCCGGGTGACTGAGCACGCGGTAGCCATGGTCGAGATAGCCGTGGAGTTCCATGTAGCGGATGGCGAGGAGACGGTTGAACCATGTATAAGCCACTTCCTCCATCGTCTGGTTAAAGCCATGGAGTTTTATCCGCGCAATGAGTTTACGGCGCTGCGCACCGACCTTTCGCGGAAAGGCGTCCGCACCAATGATGACAACGTCACCCTGTTCACGCGCGTCGACGATTTCGGACTTGCTGATACCGAACCTGGCCGCCCGTGCGATCATTGCCGCAATGAAGTCTTTGCGGGCCTTGGGCGCATACGTTTTGAGTGCACTTTTGTTGATCGGCATAGTGATCGTTGTCCTTAACGAATTTCGACGCGTTCATTTTTTGAAATGGCATCCTCAAGCTCGCTTCGGAGCTTATCGAGGAAGGCGTCGATATCGTCTTTGGTTTCGATGTAGCCGGTGCCCGCAAGGCGGGTGGGCTCGACGATACGTCTTCTGCGGGGAGCAGGTTTTTGGACCTTCGGCTCCCGAGGGTCAAACGGTGCGGGTTTGTCGCCGAAACCATCGGGTTGAGGGGGCGGCGCAACATTTCGAGACGCCGTTTCAATGTCCGAAAAAGCAGTATCTGCGGCGTCGCGCGCTTCGGTCTGCATCGCCAATATGTGTGCGATACTCTCTTCAGCCTCGATGCGCTTCCGGATGTTCTGGATCCGGAAAAGACTGCTGTTACGAAGCTCAGGAACCGCGCCAACCTCGTCCAACTCCGACTTCACCTTCGCAATGTGCTCATCAATGCGTTGAAGGGCGTGATCGCGACGCTTTTTGACAATCTCCTTGTTGATGTCGCCTACGCGACCAATTAGCGCCTCGCCATCCTTGATCATGCCATAAGGTGCAGCGGCGCCCAGTATCTGGTCGATCCGTTTGAGAGCGGCTTCAGCATCACTGTCCTTGATGAGCTCGTGACGATTCTGATCGAACCGCTGCTTCGCACTGCGGAGCTTCTCCCACGCCGTTTTCTGGCTTTCGTAGAAGTTTCGGAGTTCAGCTACACCGTCTGCCAGATCGAGGAAATCGTCCCTGTACTCGATGAGATGTTTCAAGAGCTGGAAGCTGTCCTGAATATGCAGCGCCTTGGCAATGACGCCTTGCGCATCAGCAATGTCTGATGCGCCGGGATAATTGCCTGTATCGGCAAGGGGCTTCCACGCATTAAGTTGGTTTTGCCAACCGGACAGCTGGTTTCGCACATGGGCGTTGAGTGCGTCCTCGCCGTCCGGGGCAATAATCTGAAATACGTCCTTGGCGATGGTGCGGGCTTTTTGCAGGCTATCGCGGTCGACTGTCTGACGTTTGACGACGTTTATCCTGCGCCATTTGTTTGGGCCGTCGATGGCACTGAAGATGACGTCAGGGGTCAGCGTTTTGTCCCCATCAGCGACGAGGCTGATCTCGCCCATCATAACGAGACGCACGACCAGAAGAACGGTTTCCCAGTCGTTCCAGCCATAGGGCCGGCGTCCGAACCGATCCTCGACAAGATCGTAGAGAACGATGCGATGGTTTTGAGAGCTCTTCAGAGCAATATAGTTGAGAACTTCCTTGAGCGCCTCGTCGTTGGCAATTCCGCTCTCTTCAAGGTCCAGTCGATCATCTGCCGGAGCGCTCAGCACTGCCCGGATTTCTGCCTGCGGGTTGGCGACGGTATGCTTGAGGTAGCCCAGCTTCGGGAAGGTATTTTTGACGAGATACCCCAAAGCGTCTTCAATGGCCGCGCCCGCCGAACCCGATGGAGCCGGTCGTGCCTGTCCGGCAGCGTAGTACTTGGCCTCCTTCATAAGGCGTTCGATAATCACCTTCAGGCGGTCTTTCCGCTCACGATTTTCTTCCTGGCGCTCGCGCAGGATCTTGAGTGTAGTCGGCGTCGCCGTCCCATCATTCTTCCGCTTGACGTATTTGTCGGTCTGAAGAAAGGTGCGGAGTTCGCGGGCCAGCGCCTTCTCGTCATCGAGACGAAGGAGCACCTGGCCGTCGTCCGCCGTGCTCTGCGTGATACATTGGGCATCGTTGAACCGGTCATATTCTTCAGACAACGGCGTTACGACGGAAAGAACAAGATCGCCCTCGCTGCGAGTGCCATACGGGTGCAAGTCCACAAATCGTGAAAGGCCAAAATCCTTATTGTTCTCGGGGTATCGGTACTTCCGGAGGCTTCCAAGCACTTCGTCATAGATGACATCGCCCAGGAGCTTGGTTTCCTCACCTGACCCGAGATCGACGTCTTTGATTTCCCGGCTGATGTCACGCTCTTCGTTGGTCAGGAAGAAATAGTCTTCGCCGTTTCGGTTAACGAGCGTTTCCTTCTCCAGTCTCTGGAGACTGGCCTCGATCTTCTTGCGGAGATCCAGACGATCGGCGTCTATTTCGTCGACGAACAGCGTGACGAGGTTGTCGATGTTCCCGGTAATCTCGTCCACGTAACGAATGAGGAAGAGCGTCTTTAGGACGTTTTCGTCGAATTCTTCGAGATTCGGGTTGCCTTTGACGCTCTCAATCGCCCTACGAACCACACCTTCCAAGAAGCTCTCGATGGCCGGATAGAAACGGTACAATGGGACAAGGACGCCGATCTCTTCGTCCGCTACATCCATCGCACCGGTCTGGAAGGCATCCAGCATCGAGCGTTCGCCCTTGGCGAGGTGAAGGCCAGTTGCGCCATAACGCCGGCTACTGTCGAAGATCTTTTGAACCAACTGGAACTGGTAAGGCGCGAAAGGATAGACATCGATGAAATCATTCTTGTCAGCATACGGTTTCAGGGTCATACCAACGTTCTTGAAGCTTAGCTGGTTCTTCAGAATGTCAGCTTTCTGGTCATAGACTTTGCCCAGCTCGCCTTTGGCTTTTTCGACCTTGGAAAGAAGTCGCTTTTGAATGACTTCATCCGCGTTGGCACCCGACAATGACAGGCGCGTCTTGAACCGTCCTTGAATTTTCGAGAAGTCGTTCGATTTGGACGCTCGGAGCTCACCCAGCACAGAATCCATGTCCTCCTGAGATGTGACACAGACCCATGCTCGACCGTTACACGTCGTTCCGAGGTTCTCGGTGATGGTTTGGAGATTGAGCATCAGGTGAGTGTCCTGGCCGATGAATTGGCCAATCTCATCGACTAGGAAGATGATGCGGTGATCGTGACCTTTGCTGTCCAGGTACTCCTTGACCCATCGGGCGAAGCTCTCAACCGAAAGCGAAAAGTCCTGTTCGAACCGTTCGAGCCAGGTATCTGCGTCTTTGATGTCTTCACCAAGCGACTTGGAAAGCGCATCCGCCAACGCATCAGAATGGAACTGATAGGCATCCCGCTCGTCTTCCCAGACCAGACCATGTTCAGTTTTCAGAACGTCCTTGAAAGCTTGGTATTTGCCCTTCTTATCGAGGTAACGCTCCATATGTGCGATATACGGGTGGTCCCCGCAATATCCGAGCCGCTCGTTGAACACTTTCAGGAAGACACGCAGGATGACATCTCGCCCGTCGGCGTTACTGGCTTTGCTGTCGATATTGAACAAGATCACATCGACGTCGGTTCCGATGGCCCGCTTGATGTCAGCCGCCAGCAGCGGGTCTTGAATCTTCTCCTGAAAGAAATCGATTGCACGCTTGGTCTGCGCGTCGTTGGTGACTTCCCGGTTTTCGAGAAGGTATGAGAGGATCTTTATGAAGTGGGATTTACCCGAACCGAAGAACCCGGAAACCCAGACTCCAACTTTGCCGGCAACATCCGGATCACGGGAGTTTTCTATGGCATTCAGATAAGCCTCAAAAAATTTCCGAAGGTGAATGTCGAGCTCTTTAGTAACGACATACTCGTCAAGTTCCTGCCAGACGGAGTCTGCATCAAATTGCTCGGCCTTAATCACCCCGTTGATTGGCCTGTCTATGCGTCTTTCAAATAGAGACTTCACATCCATAACTTAATTCTCTTCTTAGTCCACCAGCCGGAAGGCGCGGTAATAAGGGTTGTCTTTCAGGAGGCCAAAGAGTCGAAGGCTTTGTCCGTCATATTTGCCGGGGTAAAACAGCACCAACGGTGTGCCCCCCATAAGCGAATGCAGGTTGTTCAGTAGGTTGTGAGTCCGGACGAGCGGGTAGGCGGCGCCTATGCCGGACACAATGATCAGATCCTGCTCTGCGGGAGGCGCTTTTTCGACAAGAGCTTTTGCCAGCTTGGCGGCATCCAGTGGTGCCTTGAGAGCTTTGAGAGCGGCGTCATCCCCCTTGACGCGTTGCATCTCCACGGCCCGGTCATAGAGCTTACGCTCCTGCAGGTAGTCTACGACCAGCTCCCACAAGTTCACGTGCATTACACGCAGCTCTGGACGTCTTTTTGCGATCTGGGAAAGAACAAACTGAATGTGCTCGCGAACCACCGGCTCGGCCTTGGGATCGTAGTCAAAGGCGTAGAATGGAATTTCTCCTGACAGCCTTCGTCCCGAGAGGAAATCATCGGATGTGACCCTGTCGAGAATCTTATTCAGGCGCTCGCTGAGGTCAGTCACAGAGTCACCTGCATTCTCTCGATTACGTAGAACTCCTCGTGCTCACGCAGGTAAGCCAGAACCTCTGATGATATCTGCACGGGCTGTAACCGATAGGTTTTCGTATCCGTGATAAAGCCAACCTCTTTGAGAATTTGAAAAATGCTATCGCCGAGTTTGTTGGTCGTTGCGTCGTTCCAAACTGGCATCGCTTCATCTTCGTTGCGCAGATGCTCAATGAATTCGATCCAGAGTTTGCGCGGCAAATCGTGTTTGAAAGTTCGGAATTGCTCTCGCACGACGCGATCCTGAAACTCTCCTAGAATTGCACTGTGCTTAATAGCGGCAGCAAAAAGCGCGTGCGTCGCAGTTTCCTTCGAGCCATCGCGAACAAGGTGCCACAGCTCCGGCTGCATGGTCTGAAGCCTCGTCCTGAGAAGTGAAGCCTGCCGCATCGCTGTTCCAGGGGAGCGTTTCTGCAAGACGTTCTGCTCTTCGATGGCATTCCGCCACTCCTCGGCCGAAACACCTTTCAGCAAGAGATCAGCGACAATTCGACTTTCCTGGAGTTTTAGAGACCCACCCGCAATATCTGCCTTGTATTTTGACTTTTTCACTGGACCACTTTCGACTGAGCCGGCATGCACTCGTGCGTGTTTTTGGGGGGAAACTGCTACGACACCATTGGACACGGTATGGTCACAGAAGGATTCTTGATTGGGTCTCCCAACTTTTGTTTCCCCCTGCTCCGCCCGGCACTGCATCTCTATTCTGCCCTTTGTTCAACTTGATTCTGAGTATTTTCCGCGGGAGTTCGGCAAGCATTCACCTGTATGTATTTTTTACCTCCATCACGTCCCGCCACTGGTTCTCGTGCTGCAATCGAGGATGCAACTCTAGTTGCAACATGGAAGGCATTGCAAATTGATACACGCATGCGTGGCAGTCTTCATATTTGGTGGTATCCGTCACTCGATTAACATTCTCTAGTTGCTACATCACACGCGGTCGGCGCGGGAAAGTGGAAACGATGACTGATGATCCGGAAAGCTTTTACACCGACGATTTCATGTTTGATATCATGGGCGTCAAGACGCTACCGACGACGCTCTTTCAGTACACTTCGATCGGTTCCCTAGGAAAGATACTTGCAAGCCGTAGCCTGCGCTTTTCGCGGCTCGATACAATGAACGATCCAGAGGAAGCAACTTCTGCTGACGTCCCCTTGGCAGCAACTTCAGTTTTTGTGTCCTGCTGGTCTGCAGACAAGGTCGAACGTATTCCGATGTGGTCAATGTATGGCGCTCATTTCGAAGGAGTGCGGATCGGACTGCCAATCAATATGTTTGCAGGACGCAAGACGCCGAAGGTGTTCGAGAAAGGCGGAGCGTTCTCCTCTTTCTCCGGACAATTTAGCATTGTGCGCAAGGAACCAGCGATGGGCGCGAATGGTCGCTGTATTATAGGACCGAACAAAATCTGGTACAGCGATGATCCAAAGTATCGGAATCGAAAGTTGGTCCATCGCACAGAAGGAAAAGCACATTTTACTCCATACGATCTGGGCATGGTAAAGAGTACGTACTGGGCATATGAGGAGGAATGGCGCTTCAAAATTGCGGCGGTGTCAACCGAGACACAGTTCCCAGACGACCGCTACTTCAATGAGGTAACTTTAGACCTCGCTAATTTTCCAGTTGAAACTGAAGCTTTGTTTGTCCCATTGGACCCTACAGCTCTGGACGAGCTAGAGGTGATAGTCGGTCCTCGCGCCGGCACCAAGGTAATCGCTGAATTAGAACACATTCTCGGCGACCACGCACCACAAGCAAAACTAACGCAAAGCCAAATAGCGTTTCGATAAGGCTACGAGTTAAAGCATGGACGCCAAATTCCAACTCCATTGCTATCACGAAGGAAACGATCACTCACTTTGGGACTCCTCCACCACGAATAACGACCCCTAAGACTGTTCGGTAATTTTCTTCAGATGATCCAAAACCCTCTGGATCGTGTCTTCGTCAGGTTCACCCGGCTTCAAATTTGTCGAGGCATCAGGCCTATGTGTGAGCGAATGGAGTATCTCCGCCTGCCTGTGGCTGGAAACCTGGCCATAATTTGTGAATGTTGTAGTCACCTTTTCATGACCTATGTTCTGGCTCCAAGCTTTGAACTCTTCAGGCGTTTTACACACCCTCTCGCCAATCTGGGCCAGCGTGCTTCGAAAGCTATGCGGGTTGAAATACGGTAGCCCAGCGCTTTCGAACGCCTCCTTGAATATCTTCCGGATAGGCCCGGTAGTGCTCCAATGATTTCTTGATAATCCGACGACCACAAAGCGGTGATCATCCCTTTGCCCTATCCTGGTGGAAGGAAAAATAGGATCATCCGGACCAAAAAGTTTCTCATGGAGGAGGAAGCGGACCCAATCGCGGACGATTTCCTCAACGTCCTCTCCGACCGGAAAGAACCAGGAGGTGATCGTCTTTCGGTTCTTGGTGCGCACGACACGGGCATCCTGAAAGATCTTGCGGTTTTCCAGCTCAATGTGCTTGAGCGACAGCGACGCAATTGCGTCGTCTCTCGCACCGGTCAGGAAGGTGAAAGCGATCAAAGCCCGGTTTCGCTTTTTGATGTCGGTTTCTGTTTTCATGGAATTGAGCACGTGACGGATCTGCTCAGCGCTTGGGACTGGTTGCTCCCGGGTTCCATTAGCGATTCGCGTGTCATTGGCAGAGAGATTGAAATAGTCACAATCCGAGTAGCGGATCTTTGATTTGTAGCCCGGCTCCCTGGCCAGCCATTGGAAGAACGCCTTCACATGAGCGAGGCGAGATTTCATCGTTGCCTTGGCGAGCGGCTTCCCGCTCCTTGGGCTCTTGAAGCCTTCCATGTCCCGTTTGAACTTGCGCGCCTGTTCGATATGAAAGGCTGCGAAATCCTTGAAGCCGGTCGACCTCTCAAACTGAAAGAGCGAAGCGGCCACCTGGTCTGTGGTCCTATTTGACTGACGATCGGCTTCTTCCAGATAGGTCAGATAGCGACGCTTGATCCGTTCGTTTTTGGGATGGCGCTTACGCATGGGTTTCTGGCTCCTCATTGAAGTAATCATGTGTGCAGGCATCGTTGCCATCTCCTAGGCGTCTTTCCGCCTGCACTTCCGTCACTGTCAAAATCGGCTTCAGAGCGTTCAATCCATCCTGTGAGACGCGTTTGTGCATCACATTGGAACAGTGTTCACAAAGCGCTCGAATGTTGCCTCCGCTAGGGCCCATAGGATGAAATTCGACTTCGTTGAATGCAGGTTTTCGTGGCGCCTTGCATGACAAGCAGAAACATTCATCAATGCGGCATTTCTGCTTTTGAGTGCGCCGATTCTTCAGGAAAGTCTTGAGGTCTTGCCCGAGGATCAGGACAGGACGCTGGTCATCAAGGGAAGGCAGCCCCTCCTTCAACCAGCGCCTGACAGTGATCTTGGCGACGCGCAGCAGCCGCGAGACTTCGTCCACAGTGTACGTCCGATGGATCTTGATCCGGCGCCCGCTTGGACGCTTACCTGTCATCTCGAGTGACCCCGTTTTCCAAAAGATCACGGATGTCCTCGACGCGCCAAACGGTGATGCGTTCGCCGAGCTTCACGGGCGGCGGAAACCGTCCGTCCCTGACGCCGGCCCACCAGGTCGACTTGCAGACGGGGATGGGCCCGTTAGGTGCAATGATGGATTTCAACCGGAGGAAGCCGGTCTGGGGAAGTTCGAAGCGATCTGACATGATTTGTCTCCGTCCATTAGTGACGGTTACCAACTGTCAGATCCCGAAAGGCTAATAAGCCAGAAAAGGCTAATAAATCAGTCTTTGGGCTTATTAGCCTCTCTTAAATATTTGTAAATTCTTGATATTTTTAACTTCAAAGTGCTATACCCTGGTTCATCTTCATTTCGATCAGCATACCAAGATTGCATATGCCGAATGAGCTCGGCTTGATTTTTAGGCAAATCATCAGCCCCATTCGCGATGCGAATAATTTCGATGTAGAAAAGCTCCCAATCGTATTTCTCTGGTGGTCCCTTTGTTGCTGGTGCTACTTCTGAGCCTGAAGCGTCAATTCGATTTTGCACTCTCCTATCAAAGTAAGAGTGGACCGCTTCAACAAGTTCAGTTGGAAGCTCGATCCCCTCGGACTTACACCAAGAAACGAAATCCATTGGCTTAACTGCAAGCCTGTAGCTGCCGTAGTCATCCGTTTCCTCTATAGACCGCAAAACTTTGGCTTTGATGGCACGCCGCATCCTATCGTACAGGTGTTTGACTTCGGCAGGACATTCCACGGGCAGTCCATCGGGAACGTAGTCATAGCTTTCGTAGTCATGATCAATTGGGTCTGGATAGAAACAGAGTTGCGCAGCTTCCTCGATAAACCAATACTCAAATGCTGCGTATTCTTCGTATTCGGTCATCTCAAGCTCTCTCTTTTTAGGATGCCAGCGTGGCCATCAGCTCGCGTTCCCACCACTCGCCCATCTTCACACGCTCCTCCCAATAGGCCGCACGGTGATAGGCACGGCGCACTTCGTCAGCGCCCACGTGCCCGAGCTCTGCCTCGATCGCGTCCGGGTTCCATTTGCCGCTTTCATTGAGCAGCGTCGAAGCCGTCGCCCGGAAGCCGTGGGAGGTCATCTCTTCCTTGGTGAAGCCCATGCGCCTCAAGGCGGCGTTCATGGTGTTTTCGCTGATGGGCCGCTTGGGAGATGAAACGGACGGGAAGACGAGCGGCCGGCTCCCCGTTAGCTGGTGCAAGTCCTGCAGAATTTCGACCGCGGCGCCTGGCAGGGGCTTTTTGTGCTCTCGGCGCATCTTGGTCCGGGGTGCAGGGATCGTCCACGTGGCCTTTTTCAGATCGAACTCGGTCCATTGGGCCAATCGTAGTTCACCAGGCCGCGGATAGAGTAGCGCCATCAGCTTGAGCGCGGCGCGGGTCTCGTAGGAGCCTTCGTAGTCCCAGATACAGCGTATGAGGCCTGCCAGGCGCTGCCAGTCGGTGATTGCTGCCCTATGGACCACCTTCGGTGTCGTCAACGCTCCCTTGAGGCCGAAGGTCGGATCGTTTTCTGCACGCGCCGTTGCGATCGCATATCGAAAGACCTGACCGACAGTGGCGCGCAGCCGGCGGGCCGTTTCGTAGTTGCCCAGCGCCTCCACCTTGCGCAGAGGGACCAGGATCTCAGAAGCCGTGATGTCCCGGATCGGGCGCTTGCCGAGATCTGCTCTCGCCATGTCCAGAAGCCAGCGCCGCTTAGTCAGCGTCGTTTTCGCAAGACCTTCCCGTTCCATCTTCTCGAGAAGCTCGTCAGCGATGAGGTTGAACGTGTTCCCATTCGAAAGCGCGGCCTCGGCCTTTTCCGCCTTCGCCTCCTGAGATGGATCGAGTCCCCTGGCAAGCAGTGCCTTTGCCGCATCTCTTTTGCGTCGGGCTTCCAGGAGACCAACATGTGGGTACTGGCCCAGCGCCAGGGCCTTCTGTTTTCCGGAGAACCTGTAGGCCATGCGCCACAAGCGGCCGCCCGATGGCTTCAGCAGGAGATACAAGCCCTCGCTATCGCTCAGCTTTTTCTCTTTTTCCGGCGCTTTCAGCCGGCGAATCTGGGCATCGGTCAGCGGCATTGTTGGTCTCGCATTTCCGGAAAGACCAACACGAATCCCAAGCTTGTTGGTCTTTTCAGGGAAATGGTACCAACAAATGCGCCGGATACCAACAAACCCCGTCGGACGACACCGGACGCCAGAAACAAAAAAAGCCCCGGCGAACCGGAGCTTTTTTGGAGTGCTTTGGACCTTGGCAGTCTGTCCAAAACCGGAATTTGGTGCCCAGGAGAGGACTCGAACCTCCACGCCCTTGCGAGCGCTAGCACCTGAAGCTAGTGCGTCTACCAATTCCGCCACCTGGGCTGTGAGGGGGGCTTGTAAGGGTGGTTCCGGGGCTTGTCAATCACTCTGTGCGACTTTTTTTATTCATTCACAGCCAGCCCTTCACAGACCCGCGGCAAAGGGCTAAGAAACTCCCAGACTGAGCCGGCCAAATTCCAGGCCGCCTCTCCTTTTGGACGCGACAGAAGGCATTTTCAGGATGTCCACAGCACTTAACGGCAAACTCGTCACGGTTTTCGGCGGATCGGGATTCCTTGGCCGTCATATCGTTCAGGCGCTCGCCAAGCGCGGTTACCGCGTGCGCGCAGCCGTCCGCCGTCCCGATCTGGCGACTCATCTTCAGCCGCTTGGCGCCGTTGGCCAGATCATGCCGGTACAGGCCAACCTGCGCTATCGCTGGTCGGTTGACCGGGCCGTGATCGGCGCGGATGCGGTGGTCAACGCCGTCGGCATCCTGGCCCCCAGCGGCAAACAGTCCTTCGACGCGGTGCAGAGTTTCGGTCCGCGAGCAATCGCGGAAGCCGCGCGTGCTGCAGGCCTTGATCGGATCACGCATATCTCTGCCATCGGTGCGGACGCACAGAGCAGCTCCGCCTACGCCCGCTCCAAGGCGGTCGGCGAAGCCGGTGTTCTGGAAACCCTGCCCGGCAGCGTCATCCTGCGGCCATCCATCGTGTTCGGTCCGGAAGACAAGTTCTTCAACAAGTTTGCCGACATGGCCCGCTTCTCGCCGGTGCTGCCGCTGCTTGGTGGCGGCGAGTCCAAATTCCAGCCGGTTTATGTCTGCGACGTTGCCGAAGCGGTTGCCCGCGCTGTCGATGGCCAGCTTGCCGGTGGCACCACGTATGAACTCGGCGGCCCTGAAGTGAAAAGCTTCAAGTCTTGCCTGGAAGACGTGCTGGAAGTCACCCGTCGAAACCGCGTTCTGTTGCCGCTGCCCTTCCCGGTCGCATCTGCCATGGGCAAGGTTCTGCAGCTCTTCCCCTACGCGCCGTTCACCGCCGATCAGGTCGAGCTGCTGAAAACCGACAACGTGGTGTCTGACGAGGCAAAGGCGGAAGGCCGCACCCTGGAAGGCATCGGCGTTCCCCCGGCAACGCTCGCCGCCGTTTTGCCGACCTATCTGGAACGCTACCGCGAACACGGGCAGTACGACGCGCACCGGCCGGCGTAACGCCTGCTTGCACATGACTTCTTCGACGGGCCCTTCGGGGCCCGTTTTCTGTTGAAAGAAACTTGCCCGTTGCCGGGCGCGTATGCGCACGCCAACAGCCCGTCCGCACACAGAACCTTTCATCCGCTGCCCACCCGGCACAGCTTTTCGTTGCCGCATCCCGCTCCTTCGCCTACCGTCAAAATTGACGGGAGGCGCAGATGTCATTTCTTGCCAAGGTCACGTTACTTTTTGTTGTCTTTGTCGACCTGCTCGGCCAGGGGCTGGTGTTTCCGATCATCAATTCCCTGGTGATGGAACCGTCGACATCGATGTTGCCGCAGGCCACCAGCGACGCGATGCGCCATTTCGATTACGGCCTCATCATCGGCGTCTTCTTCTTGTGCTGGTTCTTCGGTGCGCCCTACATCTCCAAACTGTCGGACGTCATCGGCCGCAAGAACGCGATCCTGATCTGCCTGTTCGGCGCGCTCGGCGGCTATGCGCTCACCATAGCAGCGCTCTATCTCAACAGCTTCCTGCTCCTGATCCTGGGCCGCGCGGTCACCGGGCTGACTGCGGGCAACCAGCCGATCGCGCAGGCCGCAATGATCGATGGCAGCACGGATGACGAGGACCGCAACCGGAACATGGGCTATATCATCACCGGCGTCAGCTTCGGGCTGGTCGGCGGCCCGCTGCTCGGCGGTCTCCTGTCGGACCCGGTCCTGCTTGGCGACCTGGCGAGCATCAAACTGCCGTTCTATGCCTGTTTCGTACTGGTGCTGATTGCCATCCTGCTGGTGATAATCTCATTCAAGGATGCACACGACGCCGAGGCGGAGCGGCAGAAATTCGTGTTCCGGCCTTCGGAAATCCTCGAACTTCTATGGCGTATCCGCAAGTATCCGACAGTGATGCGGCTGACGATGGTGTTCTTCTTCTTTCACGTCGCCAACCTGTCTTTCTACATCTTCGTCGACAACTACCTGACCAGCCGCTTCGGTTACGGCACGCTCGGCGGCTCGATGGTGATGCTGACGATCGGCATAGCCCTCGCCTTTTCCAGCACGTTTCTGGTGGTGCCGGCGCAAAAGCGGTTCAGCAAGGAAGCTATTCTGGGCATGACCTTCACAGTCTGGGCGGTGTCGGCGGCAGCTTTCATAGCCTCACCCAACGCAATCCTGACCTATGTGCCAGTGTTCTGTTTCTACTTTGCCTTCGGCATCGCCTACCCGACGTTTCTCGGGCTTTATTCGGCAGCCGTCAGCGACAAGGAACAGGGCTGGGTCATGGGCGTGACCATCGCCGTCTTCACCTTGGTGGCGGGCGTGATCTCGCTGCTGGGCGGGGAACTGATCGGGCTTGATCTTGATCTGCCGTTCTACGGTGTGATCATCGCGGCTCTCACCGCGCTTGTGGTGATGTTCTTTGCCTGGAACAAGCCGGAGATAAAGGCATTGATGCGCGGATCCGGCGGCTGACAGGAGAACTTGCCAGCCGCCGGAAACGTTTATCCACGCCGAGGCCCCAACTTGAAGCGGTCGTCGTGCAGCTCGCTGTAGCCGAGCTCTGTGCGTTGCAGGCCGATATCCTTCAGCTCACTCTCGTTCAGGCGAGAAAGTGCTCGGTTAGTTTCCCGGCGGCGAAGATAATTCCGGAACTCTGCCACACAAACACGAAGGGCAGAAAACAGAACACTGCGGCTGTTTGCGCGGCTGCGGAAAATGGTGTCGATCTCAAGGCTCATCTCTCTTCTCCTAAGGGCTGAACGCCCGTTCCTTCCTGGGGACGAGATGAGAATGACAAATCAATCCTGACAGCAGTGAGTCATGTTTGATCCCGTTCTGTTCTCAGGTTATGATTTTTTTTGTTCCGACCTCACAGAGCCCGATTTTCCATGAACCCGATTGAACGCGCACTCGGCATCCTGCTTCTGCTGACCGGCGGCAAACTTGTCCCGGCAACCGTACTTGCCGAACGGTTTCACGTTTCCCACCGCACGATCTATCGCGACATCGACAGGCTGATCGCGCTTGGCGTTCCGGTGGATGCAGAGCGTGGTGCGGAAGGCGGCTACCGGCTTGCCAGCGGTTATCTTCAACCACCCGTGGCGCTGACCCGTAATGAGACCGCCGCCCTGCTGGCAGCAATGGCACTGGTGCGCTCCAGCCGCACGGTACCGCTGGCAGACGATCTTGCGGCCGCGGAAAAGAAGCTGCTGGCGTCCCTGCCCAAAACGGTTCACGGGCTCTTGAAAGAGGCAGACAGGATCGTCGGCATCGAACCGATCCCGCCTGACATCTTTCATTCCGGCACTAAGGCGGAACCGACGGGCGACTGGCAGAAGGCCCTCGACGGGTTTATGGCCGGTATCCTGGATGGCAAACGGGTCCGCTTCGAACATGTCAACCCGACAAGGCGGACCGTGAAAGCCCATGACGTCGAACCCTATGGGGTCATGTTCGACCGGGACCTTTGGTATCTGGCCGGACGCTGCGTCGATACGGACACGCTCAAGGTCTATCGGGCTGACCGGGTGCGGGATCTGGAAATCAGCGGGCTCTTTTTCCGGCCCGACAAGGCCTTCTCCATCAAGAGCCTTCTTGGCGGGGCATGGCTGTCGCAAGCGATGCGTCGCTGGGAGCAGGAAGAAGCGATTGCCGAAATCCTGATCACTGCCGCACAGGCCAAGAAGCTGAGCGCCGACTGGTATTACCGTCACGCTGTCTTCACACCGGCCGAAGAAGGCCGGATCCTCGTCAGCATCCCCTCTACCGAGCGGGCTCGCATATTGCCGCTGGTCCGCTGGCTCGGGCCGGGGGCGGAACTGCTTGGCCCGGAGGACCTTCGTCAGGAGCTTGCAAGCGAACTGGAGGCACTGGCGGGGATCTACACGGCCAAGAGACAGCTCAACCGCTCGGCCTGAGCCAAGCCCCCGTCACACTCGCTCTGTCGGTCCGGACAAGCGCAACAAAAGCTGCGCGCTGATCCGGACCTTGGTAAAGCGACCTCAGCCCAGAAAATAAAGCCCGGCGAAACCTGCAATGCCGACGAAAATGCGCCACCAGGCAAAGGGCGCGAAGCCGTGTTTGGAGACGAAGTCGAGCAGCCCCTTGACCACAAACACACCGGCGATGAAAGACGCGACAAAGCCGATGCCAATGAGCATGGCATCGTCCATCGAAAGCACGTTGCGGTTCTTGTATAGATCATAGGCAAAGGCACCGGCCATGGTCGGCATGGCCAGAAAGAACGAGAATTCGGCGGCCGAGCGCTTGTCGGTGCCCATGAGCAGTGCACCGGCAATGGTCGCACCGGAGCGTGAAACGCCGGGCACCATGGCAAGGCACTGGCAAAAGCCGATCTTCAGGCAAAGCGACAGCGGGTAATCCATCACGTTGGTGTAGCGCGGCTTCAGCGGCAGGCGGTCGATCCACAGAAGGATGATGCCGCCGAGCAGCAGCGTCGTGCAGATAAGCGCGGGCGTTTCGAACAGCACTTCCTTGATGAAACCATGCAGCAGCACGCCGATGACGGCGGCCGGCAGGAAGGCAATCAGGATACCGGCCACGAAGCGCCGGCTGGAGGGATCGCTAGGCAGCGTGATCAGAAGCGTCCACAAACGGCCGAAATAAACCGACAGGATCGCCAGAATGGCGCCGAGCTGGATCAGAACCTCGAAAGTTTTGCCTGTGCTGTCGAAGCCGAGAAAATGCCCCAGCAGCAGGATGTGGCCGGTGGACGAGACGGGAATGAACTCGGTCAGACCTTCGACAATCCCCAAAATGAGAGCATTAACAATCGTTTGGCCGTCCATTGTGTATCTTGTCTCCAAATGGCTTGATGAAAACCAGCCTGACCAAGTATGTCTCGCGACTCAGGGCGTCTCCCAAGTCGCCGCTTATTTGACGAAGCGAAGTCACGCCGTCAAACCCTTGATAACCATATTCGGGGCAAACTCTCCGTTAAGGCGATTGCAGCATTCGGCATTCGCTTTGACGTAGTCTTGCCACAGTTCAGGCTCTTAACCCCTTCATGCTGACGCTCTACCATCATCCGTTCTCGCCATCTTCAAGGTTCATCCGGCTCATCCTGAGCGAATACGGTGCCGCCTTCGAGGAGCATCACGTGAACCCATGGGAGCGGCCTCAGGCGCTCCTGGTGCTGAACGCGGCAGGCACCGTGCCGGTTATCGTGGAAAACGAAGGCCCTGCCATTTGCGGCGCCGGACCGATCATGGAGTATCTGGACGAAACCCGGGGCTATGCGGTTGCCGACCGTCGCTTGATGCCGGATCATCCTGATGCCCGCGCAGAAACGAGACGCCTGGTCGAGTGGAGCCTCGGCAAGTTCGATCAGGAAGTGATCGGCCATCTTGTGCGCGAACGCATATACAAGCAGATCATGCCGAAGTCCGCCGGCGGCGGTGAACCGGATTCGGCTGCCCTGCGCGTTGCCCGGGCAAACATCCATCACCACCTGAAATACTTCGGCTATCTGGTCGCCTCCCGCCGCTGGGTTGCCGGCGACCGGCTGACCTTCGCCGACTTCGCCCTTGCGGCCTCCCTGTCGTGTGCCGACTATCTGGGCGAAGTGCCCTGGAGCGATCAGGAAGACATCAAGAGCTGGTATGCGCGGGTCAAGTCGCGGCCGTCGATGCGCCCGCTCCTGGGCGAGAAGGTGCTGGGCATGCCAGCCGCACAGACCTATGCGGATCTCGATTTCTGACGCATTCTTCGTGCGTTCAACCGGTTCCGGTTGAACTGAACGTTGTTCCAGCGAGCAGCCGAAGGCCTTGGACCGAAAGACCCAAAAGCTTCTGACCGCCTTTGAGGAGAAGGCCCGCGCCCTCGGTTTCGACGGCGTGAAGATTGCCGCTGCCGACAGCATTCCGGAAGCGGGCGAGCGCCTGCGGCACTTCCTGGACAAGGGCTACGAAGGCAGCATGGGCTGGATGGCGGAAACCGCCAACCGCCGGTCCTCACCGCAAGCGCTATGGCCGGAGGTTCGCTCTGTCATCATGCTGGCGATGAACTATGGCCCCGGCAGCGCACCGCACGAACATCCCCTCGCCCATTTGGCCGACAAGACCACCGGCGGCATTTCCGTCTATGCGCGACACCGCGACTATCACGATGTCATCAAGGGTCGCTTGAAGGAACTGGCCAGCTTCCTGGTGTCCCGGTCCGGTGGCGATGTGAAGGTGTTCGTCGATACCGCGCCGGTGATGGAAAAACCGCTCGGGGAGGCTGCCGGGCTTGGCTGGCAGGGCAAGCACACGAACCTTGTGTCACGAGATCTCGGGTCCTGGTTTTTCCTCGGCTCGATCTTCACCACATTGGATCTGCCGCCGAGCGGTGCGGAGCGCGATCATTGCGGCTCCTGCCGCGCCTGCCTCGACAGTTGCCCGACGAACGCATTTCCCGCGCCTTATCAGCTCGATGCGAGGCGCTGCATTTCCTACCTCACCATCGAACACCCCGGCCCCATTCCGGACGCGTTTCGCGAAGCCATCGGAAACCGTATTTACGGCTGTGACGATTGCCTGGCTGCCTGTCCCTGGAACAAATTTGCCGAAGCTGCCCGGGAGGCCAAGTTGATTGCCCGGGAGGAGATGATTACCCCGAAGCTTGCAGACCTCCTGTCGCTGGACGACGCAGCATTCCGCCAGCTCTTTTCCGGATCGCCGGTGAAACGGATCGGACGTGGAAAGTTTCTGCGCAACGTTTTGATTGCCGCCGGCAATTCCGGAGAAATTGAACTGCTCGGAAAGATCGAAGCGCTGCTGGACGATGCCGACGCCCTTGTTCGCGGCACCGCCGTCTGGGCACTCGGCCAACTTTCTGCACAGGAAGATTTTCAAGCCCGCAAAACCGCGGCGTTGCGCGTCGAAACCGACGAGACCGTGCGTTCTGAATGGCTGCTCGCGCAATCCTGATCCGGCTTTTCCCGATTCGACCTTGTCATGTGATTGGTACATAGTCATGGAATGGCCTAGGTCTTGATGAGGACTTGGACGTCCAACCCTATCGGGACCGATCTCGTTCAAACCGCTCGATTCCGATCATTTTATTGGAGCCACGACATTGAATTTTCAGCCCGCCTCCGTTTTCTCATCCAAACCAGCCAGGGCCCGCGTCCGGCTCCTCATGCTCGGCACCGCACTTGCGCTGGTTTCCGGCTCCGCCCTTGCGCAGGACACCGGCAAGACCGCCTATGAAGCTTATGTAGAAGGCTTGAAGAGCCTGGGTGTCGAGGTCGAAAACGGTAGCGTCGCTTACGACGAAGGTACCGACACGCTGACCCTCACCGACAGCACGATCTCCTTGAGTGGAACCATCGAGGATATTCCGGCAGAGGAAACGGATGTCACGGGCAATGACGGCGCCACGGATATCGAACCGGAAAAGCTGACCGACCTGACCTATTCGCTTTCATTCAGCAGCGGCACGGTCACCATTACAGGTCTCAGCCATGAAGACGGCGACTTTGACGCCGCAAGCTGGGTCTATTCCGACGATTCAGAAATGGTTCTTTCCGCCAGCGCCGAAGGCAAGGGCCGGTTGAAGATCGACGGCCGGTTGAGCGGAGTTTCCGCGACGAACTACAGCTTCACCATGCCGGAAGTGCCGGCAGAAGACGAGGCGCATCAGGTCAGCCGCTGGCTGCCGTTCGTGAAGGCCGCCCTCCTGACTTCCTACGACGAAGTCAAGGCCGACAACACGGCGATGACCATCGAGGCGCATGAGATCGAAGACGGCAAGGACACTCTTGTTCTGTCAGGCACCATGCAGATTGCCGGCTACCGCATGGCCGACGCTGTGGATGGCCGGATCGGGGAATACACGATCGACAGCATGAGCCAGTCGATGCAGACCCTGGACACGACCTCGGGCCAGATGCTGAACCAGACCACCAGCCAGGGCAAGACCGTTTACACGGACATGGACGCGGCCGCGTTCTTCGATCTGTTCGACCCCGATGTTCCCGAAACCGGCGATGAAGTGGTCATGCTCGGCTCGGCGTCGGCGATCGACTACAAGTCCAAACAGGACATCGCCGACGGGCTTGCGATTGAAATTGCCGTCGACAAGACCTCGATTTCAGAAGTCACTGTTCTGAAGCGTGAAAACAACATCCTTGCCCTATTCGACAGTCTGTTTGCCAAGCAGGTTCCAGCCCCTGAAGAATTGATCACCGGCGTATTCCAGTTCTACCGGTCGTTCGGCGTCACCGATGCCCGCATCAGCGGCATCAACGTGACCGTGCCGACGCCTGGTCCAGAAAAGCCGATGGCAATCGCCATCAAGGAAATGTCCATGTCGGAGATCAACTCCGACGGTATCGGCGAAATGATGATGGTCGGTCTCGATGCCCCGGACCTGCCGGAAGGTGCATCGGTCAAGATCGACTGGGCGGCCATTGGCGATATCGAATTCGCCGAATATACGCCCATGCGTGCCATGATCAGCACATTGATGGCGGACCCGAGCTTCGGCGAGGATCACCCCATGGAGGTGGCCCGCGCGTTCATGCCGCGCTCTTTCGGTTATGAGCTGGAAGGACTGGACGTTGCCGTGCCGGACCTCGGCCGGACCGAAATCGGCAGAGCCGAGATGACGCTGTCCACCACGGTGCCGCCAATCCCGACCAGCTTTCACGCCAGGACTGAAGGGCTGAAAGTGCCTGTCGCGGCCATTGATGACCCGGAAGCCCAGGCATTGCTGGAAGCTCTCGGTCTGGAAACGGTCGTCTGGTCCGACGAAACCCGGCTCTACTGGGACGAGGCAACGCTGGAACTGCGCCTGGAGCGCATGATGGTGGATGTCGAAGGGCTCGGCCGCGCCGAATTGTCCGCACGTCTTGCAAATGTACCGAAGTCCCTGTTCGAGGATCCCGAGAACCAGGGACAAATGGCCCTTGTGGTTGCCCAGTTCGTCGACGCATCCCTGACCTTCAAGGATGCCGGCCTCACCAAGAAGGGCCTGGCCCACATTGCCGCGGCTCAGAACATCCCCGAAAATGTCTTCCGGGAAGCCCTGGTGGCACAGGCGACGCAAATGACCGCGCCGATCCAGAATGCGGCTTTCACGCAGATGGTTACTGAAGCAGCGTCCAAGTTCCTCGACAATCCGGGGGAACTGAAGGTCACCTTGACGCCGCCCAACCCGGTTCCGCTGGCGCAGATCCTGGGTTCGATGGCAGCACCGCAAACCCTGCCGGATCTGCTTGCAGTCAAGATTGTTGCCAATTGATTGCTCTGACCACGTGAATGCGAATACCAAAAGGGCGGCCAGTGGCCGCCCTTTTTTGCCTTCAGGCAGTTAGCTCGTTCTTTGAGTTCTGGCGAGACCCGGCGTCACTCTGCCGCCTGCTGCTGTCCGACCGTTCCGATCCGCGCTGCACAAAACTTGAACTCCGGGATCTTGCCGAAGGGGTCCAGCTGCGGGTTGGTCAGGAAGTTGACCGGGGCTTCGCTGAAGCAGAACGGGATGAAGAGCATGCCTGTCGACACGTCCCGGTCTGCGCGCAGGGTCAACGTGATTGCGCCGCGCCGTGTTTCCACCCTCACCTGCTGGCCGATATCCAGACCCGAGCGCTCGATATCGCGCGGGTTCATGGAAACGACTGGCTCCGGTTCGATGGCATTGAGCACTTCCGCACGCCGCGTCATGGCACCGGTGTGCCAATGCTCCAGCATGCGCCCCGTGGTCAGCACCAACGGGAAATCATCGTCGGGAAGTTCATCCGGCGGCACCAGATCCGTCGGCACGATGCGTCCGCGGCCATCTGCCGTCGGGAAGGACTGGCCGAACAGGATCTCGTTGCCAGGCTTGTCCGGGGCATCCGCCGGATAGGTGACCGTGCCGTCGCGCTCCAGCCTTTCCCAGGAAATATTGCTCAGCGAATTCATGTGCGACCGCATTTCCTCATAGATCGCCGGGACGCCGTCATAGGTCCAGTTCAGGCCCAGGCGGTTGGCGATATCGATGAGGATCTGCCAGTCGGCACGTGCTTCACCGGGCATCGGCACGCAAGGACGGCCGATCTGAACCTGGCGGTTGGTGTTCGTGAACGTGCCGAGCTTTTCCGCATGGGCGGAGGCAGGCAGGATCACGTCTGCATGCCAGGCGGTTTCTGTCAGGAAGATATCCTGAACCACAAGATGTTTCAGACTGGCCAGTGCTTTGCGGGCATGGGCCTGGTCCGGATCGGACATGGCCGGGTTTTCACCCTGAACGAACATCGCCTCGATGCCACCATCCAGGATATCGTCCATGATCTCCACCACGGTCAAACCGCGCACGGGGTCAAGTGTACGGCTCCAGGCGTCTTCGAATTCGGCGCGGATATCCGGGTTTTCAACTGAACGATAGTCCGGGAACACCATCGGAATGAGCCCGGCGTCGGATGCCCCTTGCACGTTGTTCTGACCGCGCAGGGGATGCAGGCCGGTGCCCGGGCGGCCTATCTGGCCGGTTGTCAGCGCCATGGCGATCAGGCAGCGGACGTTGTCGGTGCCGTGGACATGCTGCGAAACGCCCATGCCCCAGAAGATGATCGACTTGGCACTGGTGGCGTAAAGCCTTGCGACTTCCCGCAGGGTTTGTGCGTCGATGCCGCAGACCGGCTCCATCGCTTCCGGCGTGAAATCGACGATCTTTTCCTTCAGTGCCTCGAAGCCGTCCACGTGAGCGGCGATATACTGGCTGTCGTAGAGGCCTTCGGTGATGATGACGTTGAGGATCGCGTTCAACATCGCCACATCGGTTCCCGGCTTGAACTTCAAGCCGTAGTCGGCAAAGCGCATCAGCCCCTGGCCGCGCGGGTCCATGACGATCAGCTTTGTACCGTTCTTGGCCGCCTGCTTGATGTAGGTCGCGGCAACCGGGTGGTTCTGTTCCGGACGAGCGCCGATCACGATCATGCAGTCTGCATCGCCGGCTGCATTGAACGGGGCTGTCACTGCACCCGAACCGATGCCCTCCATGAGCGCAGCCACGGAAGAAGCGTGGCAGAGACGCGTGCAGTGGTCGACATTGTTGGTCTGGAAACCCTGGCGGATCAGCTTCTGGAAGAGATAAGCCTCTTCGTTGGAGCCCTTGGCCGAGCCGAAGCCCGCAATACCACGGCCGCCCTTGGCGTCATAAACCGCTTTAAGACCACCAACGGCTCGCTCGAGCGCTTCGTCCCATGTTGCCTCACGGAAATAGTCGAGATGGTTTTCCAGCGTCATGGCAATGTCGCCACGCTTGGGCGCATCGTCTCGGCGGATCAGCGGCTTGGTCAGGCGCTCGGGGCTGGAAACATAATCGAAGCCGAAGCGGCCCTTGACGCAGAGCCGGTTCTCGTTGGCCGGGCCGTCGCGACCCTCGACGCTGACGATCTTGCCGTCCTTCACCGAGACCGACGTCAGGCAGCCCACACCACAGAAAGGACAGACGCTGTCGACGGTTTCTTCGGCAAAGATCTCTCGCTTGCTGGCGCTGGCATCCAGAAGGCTCTTTTCCATCAGGGCCCCGGTCGGACAGGCCGACACGCATTCGCCGCAGGCAACGCAGGTGGAAAGCCCCATCGGGTCTGCCAGATCGAACACCGGCACCGTGTGCGAACCGCGATCCGCCATGCCGATAACGTCGTTGACCTGCACTTCCCGGCAGGCACGCTCGCACAGATTACACGCGATGCAGGCGTCCAGATTGACCGCTATGGCCGGATGGGAAATGTCCTGGGCCGGTTTGGCGCATGGGGCAAAGCGGCTGGTGGCAACACCGACATGGTCGGACCATTTCCAGAAATCACTTTCCGGGTCTGGGTGGTGGTCGCGCGAGGGCTGGTCGGCTGCCAGAAGTTCAAACACCATCTCGCGTGCCTTGGACGCACGTTCGCTGGCGGTCTTCACCACCATGCCCTCGGCTGGGGTGCGAATACAGGAAGCGGCAAGCACGCGCTCGCCCTCGATATCGACCATACAGGCACGGCAATTGCCGTCTGAGCGATAACCCGGTGCGTCCTTGTGGCAGAGATGCGGAATGGCGACGCCTTCACGCTTGGCAACTTGCCAGATGGTTTCGCCGTCTTCCGCGGTGACCATCCGACCGTCGAGGGAGAAAGTGACCTGGCTCATTTCTCGAACTCCTCCGGGAAAAATTTCAGCACCGACGTGACCGGATTGCTGGCTGCCTGCCCAAGACCGCAAATGGATGCCGAGCGCATGACTTCATCGAGATCCGTGATCTTCGTCTTGTCCCAATCGCCTGCTGCCAGCAGATGTTCCATCTTCTCCGTTCCGGACCGGCAGGGCGTGCACTGACCGCAACTCTCGTGTTTGAAGAAGCGCATCAGGTTCAATGCCACATCGCGCATGTCATCCTGATCGGAGAAAACGACGATCGCGTGGCTGCCGATGAAACAGCCGTATTTGTCGAGCGTGCCGAAATCCAGCGGCTCGTCGGCAAGAGACGCGGGCAGGATGCCCCCGGAGGCACCACCGGGCAGGTAGCCCTTGAAGACGTGCCCCTCTTCCATGCCTCCGCAATATTCTGCCAGAAGCTCGTTCATGGTGATCCCCGCCGGGGCCATCTTGACGCCTGGGTCCCTGACACGGCCGGAAACCGAGAAGGAGCGGTAGCCCTTGTGACCACGGCGGCCGTGGCTGGCGAACCACTCCGAACCCTTCTCGACGATATCCCTGATCCAGAACAGGGTTTCTATGTTGTGATTGAGCGTCGGCCGACCGAACAGGCCGACCTGGGCAATGTACGGTGGGCGGTGGCGTGGCAGGCCGCGCTTGCCTTCGATCGATTCGATCATCGCGCTTTCCTCGCCGCAGATATAGGCTCCCGCCCCGCGGCGCAGTTCAATGTCGATGGTCGTGATGATGCCTGCTTCTCGCAGGGCCTCGATTTCCGTCTTCAGGATCCGGAGAACCGCAGGATATTCATCGCGCATATAGAGATAGATGCGCGCGGCGGAAATCGCATGGGCGGCAATCAGCGCACCCTCGAGCATCCGGTGCGGGTCGCGTTCCAGGTGAACGCGGTCCTTGAACGTGCCTGGTTCGCCTTCATCGCCATTGATGGTGAGGTATTTCGGAGCCGGCAGGTCGTGGACGATCTTCCATTTCGTGCCGGTCGGGAAGCCTGCACCGCCCAGCCCGCGAAGGCCTGCTTCCAGCGCCTTGTCCGCAATTGCCGCTGCATCCAGTTCACCCGCGCGCACGCGCTCCAGCAACTTGTAACCACCAGCCTCGCGGTAGGCATCCAGTTTGATGTAATCGGGAACCACCGGATCGGAAGTTGCTTCGAACAAGGCAGCGCGCACGGACACTTCGCTTGCGTTGTCGATGGCCCGCTTGCCGACCTGCACGGCCGGGGCACCGGCACAGCGACCGATGCACGGAACTTTCTGGATGCGGACTTTTGCCGGATCAACCCCGGCTTCAAGCGCTGCAGCCAGAGCGTCCGCCCCCTTGAGCGCGCAGGCAACGCTGTCGCAAACACGAATGGTCAGAGGTGCAGGCTTTGCATCCCCTTCCCGTACGATGTCGAAATGGTGGTAAAAGCTCGCGACCTCATAGACCTCGGCCTGCGACAGGCGCATCTCGTCGGCCAATGCGCGCAGGTGCCGAGCCTCAAGACAGCCAAATGCGTCCTGGATCTTGTGCAGATGTTCAATGAGCAGGTCGCGCCGGCGCGGCTCATCACCCAGCAAATTCCGGACTTCGTCCAGGGCCGCATCTTCCAACTGACGCCCTTTTGGCTGGGACGGCTTGCGTGAAAGCCCCTTGCCGAAAGACATTGGCGTACCTCCCGTATTGCTGGAGCGCATGTGGATTTCGCGTCCGCGCTCCTCTCTCGATCTTCGCGGGGGCGGCTGATGGTTCGAACAGGCGAACCCAGGACCTACCCCGCATTTTGGTCCGGATGTTAGCCGCGCGGAGTCAGCCTGTCTGTTTGAAAAACGACAAGCGGGACTCCAATGCTGACGCTTTGGAGCGCCTCACGGACGAAAAGACCGCAAACCCGGCAAGTTCCAGGGGGCTTTTCAGCCCGTGTTGGATGAGCTTCGTTTTACGAGGTCAGATGAGAAAACGCGGCAACCACGCGCTCATAGACCGGGCGCTTGAACGGCACGATCAAACCAGGCAGCCGGTCGGCATCTTCCCAGCGCCACTCGCTGAATTCCGCGGTGTGGCCGTCCGGGGGCGTGAGGATATTGATTTCGTCTTCCGATCCGTCGAAGCGGTAGGCGATCCAGCGCTGAGCCTGACCGCGATACTTGCCCTTGCGCGATGCGCGGACGACGTCTTCTGGATAGTCGTAGGCGAACCACTCCGGGGCTTCTTCCAGAAGGGAAACGGACTTGATCGAGGTTTCCTCGTAAAGCTCGCGCCGGGCAGCCGGCTCGGGTGCTTCGCCCTTGTCGATCCCGCCTTGCGGCATCTGCCAGCAATATTCGTAGTTGGAGGAACTGCCTCCATCATCGCGGCTGCCGATCCAGACCTTGCCTGCCTTGTTGATCAGCATGATACCGACGCAGGGCCGATAGGGAAGACCGTCGACGGGTTCCGGAAATCCCGGTCCGAGTGCCAGCTTCGTCACGAATACCTCTTGGTGCTCAATTTCTCAGAATTATCGATCGATGGTCGCGCTGACGGGGACCAGCTGGAGACCGCGCTCTTCAAGATCCTGCACCCACTTTTCCAGCTGGCGCACGGTCACAGGCAATGCGGATGCGGTCGCCACCGCGACACCGCGGGCACGGGCGACGCTTTCCAGCTGCAGCAGCTTGGCGTTAATGTCGTCTTCACGCGGGACTTCGTCCAGCACCACGTCCACCCCACTGAAGGGAACGCGCATTTCCTTGGAGACATCATCGGCGATGGACCGGGAAGATGTGCCGTTGTCGGCGAACATCAGGCCACGCGCCTTCAGTTTTTCCAGAAGGAACTCCATGGAAGGTTTCGTCGCCGTGAAACGCGCACCCATTTCAGGAATGACGCCGACATAGTTGGTCGCCCGCGTGAGCAGGAACCCAAGCCGATCAATCATTTCATTGGGGCGCAGGCTGACCAGCAGCGTGTGCGGGCCCGGGTCATTGTCGGGAAAATCGAACGGCTCCAGCGGCAATTGCAGCAGCAGTTCATGGCCCTTGGTCCGGGCCTGCTGCATCCACAGGTCCAGGTCTTCACCATAAGGGGCAAGCGCAAAGGTCGTATCGGCCGGCAACCGGGTAATGGCGTTCTGCGTACCGGTTTCACTCAGGCCGAGCCCGGTCACGATGACGGCAATTTTCGGGATCGAGGTGAACTCGCGAACGATGGGTCTGGAATAGGCATCCAGCGGCCGAATACCGGCATCGCTGACCTTCGGCAGAAACCCGAAATCGGACCGTTCGCTGACACGGCTGTCCGGATTGATCGACAGGCCGGTCACCGGAGCTTCCGGGCCCAGTCCGTCCGGTCGCATGACCATGTCGTAGCGCGGGCCAAGCAGATCCTTGCTGCTTTCCGGACGCAGGTTCGGGCCCAGGTCACCGTTGATGCCCGGGCGGATCTCGACCACTTCGATGTCCTGGGAGGTCACGCCTTCGACAATGGCGTCGAGCGGCAGAACGGCAACGGGTTCTCCGCCAAGCGGGTCGTCGACAACAGTGATCCAGACGAGCGTAGAAGTGAGGATCACGCTCAGAATACCGACCCCGATAAGACCGAACGGCAGCCTGACCAGCCGCCGCTTGCCCATGCCTAAAGGAGCTGTGAGATCTTCGCTCGACATATCGTCCTGAGCCTATTGCCCGGTTTCAGGATGTCCCCGAACCGGAAAGTTTGTTTTTGATATACGCAGAACGAGAACGACAAGTCGCGCGCCGGCGGACCGGCGCGCGTTTTTGATTTAGTTTTTGACAGCCGCGCTGTCGGAGACCGGCGGGAAGGCGCTGTTCACCTGATTACCGCGCAGAAGGTCGAGTGCCAGGTTCAGCTGGGTGTCGTCCTTCGGATCGGACGGCACATAGGCCTGGCTTCCGGATTCTTCCTCACCTTCGGAAGCTTCCAGGTGGCCACGAAGACCGGCTTCGCCCTTGGTATCGACACGGCCGACCAGATCGTCCGGCAGATCCTGCAGAGACTCAATGTCCGGCACGATGCCCTTGGCCTGGATCGATGTGCCAGACGGGGTGTAGTACCGAGCCGTGGTCAGGCGGATGGCGCCGTTGGCACCAAGCGGGATAATCGTCTGCACCGAGCCCTTGCCGAAGGACCGTGTGCCGAGAATCGTTGCCCGGCGATGATCCTGCAGCGCACCTGCTACGATTTCCGAAGCGGAGGCGGAGCCGCCGTTGACCAGCACGATTACCGGCTTGCCGGTTGTCAGGTCGCCAGCCCGTGCGTTGTAGCGCTGGGTTTCGTCGGCTTCACGGCCACGTGTCGAAACGATTTCGCCACGGTCCAGGAAGGCGTCGGAAACGGCAATTGCCTGATCCAGCAGACCACCCGGGTTGTTGCGCAGATCAATGACGAAGCCTTTGAGCTTGTCTTCACCGATGTTCGCGGTCATTTCCTCGATGCCTTCCTTCAGGCCGTCGAAGGTCTGTTCGTTGAACTGGGTGACGCGAACATATCCGACGTCATCCTCTTCCCGCCAGCGAACCGAACGGATGCGGATGATGTCGCGGGTAATGGTGATGTCGAACGGCTCGGCGCGGCCCTTGCGGCGCACCGTGACCACGATGTCCGTCTTGACCGGACCGCGCATCTTTTCGACCGCTTCGTTGAGGGTCAGGCCCTGGACCTGTTCGCCGTCGATGTAGGTGATGTAGTCACCTGCCAGGACGCCGGCCTTGGCGGCAGGCGTATCGTCGATCGGCGACACGACCTTCACGAGGCCTTCTTCCATGGTGACTTCAATGCCGAGACCACCGAATTCGCCGCGGGTCTGCACCTGCATGTCCCGGAAGCTCTTCGGAGACATGTAGCTGGAGTGCGGGTCGAGGGAGGTCAACATGCCGTTGATGGCACTCTCGATGAGCTGGGCGTCATCAGGGACTTCCACGTAGTCTGACCGCACGCGTTCGAACACGTCGCCAAACAGGTTAAGCTGCCGGTACGTATCCGTTGCCGCCGCATTGGCCGCTACCGAGACATTGATCGGCATCTGGGACAGTGTCGTGATTGCTGCTGCTCCCATGAGAGCACCCACAAGCAGCAAGGAAGCTTTCCGTATCATCCGCGAGCCTTTTCTTCTTCAGTGCGTGCCCACCAGGGTGTGGGATCGATCGCACGACCGTCTTTCCGGAATTCAACATAAAGGATCGGCTGGGTCGAGCCCAAACCGAACGTCGAAGCGCTTGCCCACTGGGTTGCGCCCATCACTCCGACCGGTTCCCCGGTCAAAACAAATTGCCCCAACTCCGCATCGATCCGGTCCATTCCGGCCAGCAACACATGGTAGCCGTCGCCGGTATTCAGGATCAAGAGCTGTCCGAACGAACGGAACGGTCCGGAGTAGACCACCCATCCGTCGGCAGGTGACGTAATATTGGACCCAGGCCGTGTGGCGATAGATTGACCCTCCGTCACACCGCCGAAATCGTCTTCCTGGCCATAGTCCTTCAATAGCGTACCGGCAACAGGCTGAGGCAGCTTGCCCTTGGCTTCCTGGAACGAAATGGCCGGTGCCAGACGCCCCGGATCCGCGAAGGGATCATACGAGCGCGACGGATTTTTCCTGGCCTCGAGTGCTGCCTGACGCGACTTTTCCGCCGCCTCCCGGGCGCTCTCGATTTCCACTTCCAGGGTCGCGATCAATTCTTGGAGAGATCCCGCCTTGTCCGCAAGTTCCGCTGCACGCTCCTTCTCTTCCTGAAGGTCCTGTACCGATCTTTGATGTTCCTGCCTTTTCGCGCTCAGAAGAAGCTCCAGCCGGGACTTTTCCTCAGCCAATCGCATCGCGTCGCCGCGCAGGCGGTTTTTTTCCTCTGCAATCACCGTCTTCAGACGGTGCAATTCCTCAAGATCTGCTGCCAGCGCCTCGGTTTCCACCTTCAGCTCCGGCATGACCGCGTTCAGGAGAATCGCACTGCGCACAGCCGATAGCGCATCGCTCGGGCGCACGGCGAGCGCCGGTGGCGGACGGCGTCCGATTCGCTGCAGGGCAGCCAGAACTTCTGCCAGCACGTCACGGCGAGCAATCAGCGACAAGCGCACCGCGTCCTCGTTCTCCCCCAGCGCGCGCAGCCGCCGCTCGGTATCGGTCAGTTCGCCTTCCAGGCCCTTGATCGTGTCGGACGTGCTGATGATCTTGGCATTCAACGTGTCCCGGTCGCGATCAAGTGCGCGGATTTCGCGTGCGATGGTCGCCTGCCGGTCCGTCGATACCTCGATATCGCGCGACAGCGCGGCAAGTTCCTCTTCGCGTTGTTTCTTGCGTTCAAGTGCAGCAGTCACCTCAGCAGGCGGAGCCGCCTGTTCCTGGGTGGTGGTTTCATCGACACTTTCCGTCGATCCGGCTGGCATGGGCAGAACGAGCAAGGCCGCAGTCAGGCCACTCAAGAGCGGGCGGAATTTCTTCCGTCTCTCGAGTTCCGAACGCGCCGCTGTCATGCGATCCGCTATCAACCTGCCTAAGCTCCCAAAGGGTTATCTTCCAATGCGATACACAGTCTGCGTTAACGAACCGTTTACCCTAGTGACCGGCCAATTAACTTCTGCTCCCACCGAGGATCGCATTCCCTCTTCTGTCTGATCGATGACCGTTACGTGGCGAATGCGGCGAGATACAGGCATTCTCGCCTTTTTCCGCCGTTTCAATCGTTAATTTTTGGTCATAGTGCCGTTACGACAACAGGTTTGCCGGCGGAACCCCCATCTCCTGTCCTTCACGATCAGTAATGTCTGTAGACAATATCCTTGGGGTCCGGGCGCGCAGCATCGACATCGAGATGCGCTCCAAGCCGTTCGGCAAGGCGCGCCGAGCGGGTGTTTTCCTGATCCATATAACTGACGAGCGACGGCAGACGGCGTTCCTGCCGTGCCCAGTCACGAAAGGCCCTGGCCGCCTCGAAAGCGTAGCCCCTGCCCTCCGCATGCTCATAGACGAACCAGCCGAGTTCATGTTCCGGAAAAAGCGGACCATGATTGATACCGACCTGACCGAAGACCTTGCCGGAGCCGCGCGCCTCCATCATCAGGGCCCCATGCCCCATCAACTGCCATTGCGCAATGTCGTGGCAGAACAGGCCCCAGGCTGCAAACCGCGATAGCGGGCCTCCCATAAACCGAGATCGATCTGAGGCCATCAAAGCCTCGTACGCCGGCCAGTCCGACATGGTCATCGGCCGCAGGATCAGTCTTTCGGTCTCAAGTGCCGGTATCACCGGTTCGCTCCCAGTGTTCTTTCAGAAGTCTCACACACGGTGATAAGGGTGACCGGACTGGATCGTCATGGCACGGTAGACCTGTTCCGCCAAAAGAATGCGGGCGATCTGATGCGGCCAGGTCATGGCACCAAGAGCCAGTTTAAGGTCGGCGCGGCTCAGAACTTCCTGGCCGTGACCATCCGCTCCGCCAATGGCAAAGACCACGTCGGGAACACCTTCATCCTTCCAGGCTTCCAGTTTCTGGCTGAAGGCCGGGCTGGTCAGGTTCTTGCCGTTCTCGTCCAGCACCACCAGCCGCGCACCGGCGTTGAGCGCGGCAAGAATTCCCCGCGCCTCTTCCGCCTTGCGGTCATCGGCACGCTGCGCACGGCTTTCCGGCATTTCGTTGAGGATCACTTCGGTAACGCCGAGACCGCGGCCTGTCTTGCGGGCGCGGTCGATATATCGGTCGAAAAGTTCTTTGTCCGCACCGGCTTTCATTTTGCCAATGCAGAAGAGCGTAAAGCGCATAAGTCCCTGCCGGAGATCGATCCGGTGATATATCTGCCCGGCAGCAGACGGAGGCCCTGCCTCAGGGCCTCAATGCCGGCTCAGCCGATGTAATGCGGTGCCGCATCCTCTTCCGGTGCCCACATCTTCTCAAGATTGTAGAAGCCGCGAACCTCCGGACGGAAGATGTGTACGATCACATCACCCGCATCGATCAGCACCCAATCGCAAATGTTCAGACCCTCAACCGTTGCCGATCCGGCGCCGGCCGATTTGAGGTCTTTCAGCAAGTGCTCGGCAATCGCGCCCACGTGACGATGGGAACGACCGGACACGATTACCATGTAATCGGCCAGTGAACTCTTGCCTGCGATGTCGAGGGTAACAGCGTCCTCAGCTTTGGAGTCGTCAAGACTGGTGAGGACCGTATCGAGGAGGTCTGCCGCAAGTTCTTTACCTACGGAAGCCTGCAGAGGAGAGGACATGTCTGTCCGCCCACTTTCAAAGGTCATGGTCAGGTGTTGTGCCTTTCGCCGTTTATGCCGTCCCGCGCCCAACGTCGTCACGAACTGAAACGTCCGACTTCGTACGTCACCCGTTTTGGATGCAGGACCGGTTGACCGTACCTCGGCCGCGCTCATCGCGACCGTCCCTATAATACCGCTTCCCGTTTGGCATTTTCAAGACACGCGGGAATTCTTGGCAAATCCGCTGTTTACCGCTTTTGCCCAAGGCGCAGATCGGTGGACGATGTCCGGTCCAATGGCGTGTGCAGGAAAGTCCAGATCGGCGCTTCCATTTCCGGCAGAAGTGCCGCGTCTTCTTCAGGAAGCCTATATTTTTCATAGGCTTTTGCCATGGGAGACGACATCACTGACAAGGAGGCTCCGGGCCGGTCGACAATGGCGATCGGCACAGAGCCGACGATGTCGCGCCAGTCCTGCCAGCGATGGAAGCCGGCTAAATTGTCAGCACCCATGACCCAAACGAATCGGACAGATGGACGCATCTGGCGCAGGGCAACCAGCGTTCTGGCCGTATAGGGTGTTCCCAGAACCTGCTCGAAGGCGGTGACCTTCATGCGTGGATGGTCGGCAAGGTCCGCCGTCAGGCGCAGCCGCCGCTCCAGCGGCGCCAGGTCCGCGTGGCTCTTGAGCGGGTTGCCAGGTGTCACCAGCCACCAGACCTGATCCAGCCCCAGCCGCTTCAACACGGTCGAAGCCACCAGCCGGTGACCTGAATGAGGAGGATTGAAGGATCCGCCGAAAATGCCGATGCGGTTGCCCGGCTCGGCATGGGGCAGTTTCATCCAGTCACGGTCCAGTCCCGCGCCAAGACTCAAGGGGCTCATTCAGGCGAACTCACGATTGGTCATTACGGGCGGGCATTCCTGGCGGTCCTCAAGGGCGGTCGTCACGGGCGGGTCTGGCCGGTGCCATGCACCTTGTACTTGAAGCTGGTCAGCTGCTCCACGCCGACTGGTCCGCGTGCATGCATGCGCCCAGTGGCAATGCCGATCTCCGCACCCATGCCGAATTCACCACCATCGGCAAACTGGGTCGAAGCATTGTGCAGCACGATGGCGGAATCCACTTCCCGCTGGAACCGGTCGGCGGTCGCCTGATCTTCGGTCAGTATGCAATCGGTATGGTTGGAACCGTAGCGCGCGATATGCTCCATGGCAGCGTCGAGATCCGCGACAACCTTCACCGAAAGGATCTTGTCCAGATATTCCGTCGACCAGTCGTCCTCGTTTGCCGGCACGATGTTTTCGCAGATGTCGCGCACAATCGCACCGCCCCGGATCTCGCAGCCCTTTTCCTGAAGTGCCTTCACGATCACCGGCAAGTGGCTGTGGGCCACGTCTTCATGCACCAGCAATGTTTCCAGCGCACCGCAGATGCCGGTCCGGCGCAGCTTGGAATTGACGATCACCTCGACGGATTTCTCAAGATCTGCCGCCTTGTCGACGAAGATATGCACCAGGCCTTCCAGATGGGCAAAGACCGGCACGCGAGCTTCGGTCTGCACACGCTCGACAAGGCTGCGGCCACCACGCGGAACGATGACATCGAGGTTGCCTTGAAGACCGCGCAGCATCTCGCCAACAGCGGCCCTGTCGGTCACCGGAACGATCTGGATCGCATCTTCCGGCAGACCGGCGGCGACGAGGCCTTTCTGCAGGGCTGCGTGGATCGCGCGGTTGGAATTGATGGTGTCGGAGCCGCCACGCAGAACAACGGCGTTGCCGGCTTTCAGACACAGTGCGCCTGCATCCGCGGTCACGTTCGGGCGGCTTTCATAAATGACACCGATAACACCCAGGGGCGTGCGCACACGTTCGATCTTCAGGCCATTCGGCCGGTCCCAGGCGGCGATAACACTGCCGACGGGATCGTCCAGCGCGACGATGTCCTCAAGGGCTTTGGCAATCGCCTCGATCCGCTCTTCGGTAAGTGTGCCTCGATCCAGGAACGCTGCCGTCTGGCCGCCTGCCTTCATCGCTTCGAGATCGACACGGTTACCTGCAAGAATATCCGGTGTCGCAGCCCGAACGGCGGCTGCCATTTCGGCCAGGGCCTTGTTCTTCTGGTCTGCTGGAGCGATGGCAAGGATCCGGCCGGCAGCACGGGCGCGCTGCCCGATCTCTGCCATCAAGTCCTCGGTCGTCTTTGCCTCGACTACTTCCAGCATACTCACTTGCTCCCGTTTTGCGGCGCTCACCGCCGCCAGTCTTTCCGCGTTTTAACGCGTTCTGCCTCAAAAGGCATCCATCGGTTCGCTCACACTCACTCGAGCGCGGGCAGTTCCAGAACCAGATCGTCCCGGTGGATCATTTCCGCCCGGCCCGGATAGCCGACGATGGCTTCAATCTCGCGGCTGTTGCGGCCTGCAATCAACTGCGCCTCGTCCGCGTCATAAGCAATCAGCCCCCGGCCGATGATCCGGCCTTCCGGGTTGAGCAATGTCACGGCGTCGCCGCGCGAAAAACTTCCCGATACCGATGTCACTCCGGCAGGCAGGAGGCTCTTGCCAGACGTCATCGCCTTGACCGCGCCTGCATCCAGCCGGATTTCGCCGCGCGGCTCCAGATGGCCGCCAATCCAGGCCTTGCGGGCGCTGGCAGGTGAACTGAGCGCCGGGAACCAGGTGCCACGGGCGCCCTGATCCAGCCGCTGAAGCGGGTTGAGTTCCTTGCCGGACGTGATCACCATCGACGTTCCGGCCGCGGTCGCGATCTTGCCGGCATCGATTTTCGTCTTCATGCCGCCGCGCGAAAGCTCCGACCCGGCGCTGCCGGCCATGGATTCGATTTCATGGGTAATGCGCGGCACTTCCGGAAGGAACACTGCATCGGGGTTCTGCTGGGGCGGTGCGGTGTAAAGCCCGTCGATATCCGACAGCAGCACAAGGCAGTCGGCACTGGCCATGGTGGCAACACGCGCTGCCAGCCGGTCGTTGTCGCCGTAGCGAATTTCGGAAGTCGCCACGGAATCATTTTCGTTGATGATCGGTACCGCACCAAGCTTCAACAAAGTGCCGATAGTGGCGCGCGCATTGAGATAGCGCCGCCTTTCTTCCGTGTCGCCAAGAGTGAGCAGGATCTGACCAGCCTTCTTGCCATGCGCACCGAGGGCATCCGCGTAGGCCTGGGCCAGCGCGATCTGACCGGCTGCGGCCGCCGCCTGGCTTTCCTCCAGCTTCAGCGGCCCACCCGGCAGCCCGAGAATACCGCGGCCAAGCGCAATCGATCCGGAGGAGACGAGCAATACCTCTGCCCCGGCATCGGACAGCTTGACCACATCGGCGATCAGCGCGTTGAGCCAGCTACGCTTGAGTTCGCCCTGCTCGACAAGCAGGGCGGAGCCGATCTTGACAACGATGCGGCTGAAGTCTCTCAGACTGCGGGACATCAGGGATGCCAGCCCTCTTGTTCGGGTGCAGGCACCTGGTTGGCTTCTTCTTCCTTGTCCCTGTCAATCGCGCGCACGATCATGCGCAGCGCCCGGTCGACATTGAGGCCGCTGGCCGAGGACAGGATCAGCGGTTTCTGACCACAGGCTTCCTCAAGGCTCGCCGCCTTTTCGGCAATCAGGTCTTCATTGAGAGCGTCGCACTTGCTGAGCGCCACGATCTCGGGTTTCTCCGTAAGCCCGGCGCCATAGGCATCCAACTCGCCGCGCACGATCCGATAGGCTTCGCCCGGGTCTTCCTGGCCGGAGCCGTCGACCAGATGAAGCAGAACGCGGGTGCGTTCGACATGCCCAAGGAAGCGGTCGCCAAGGCCCGTGCCTTCGTGCGCGCCCTCGATCAGGCCGGGAATATCGGCCATGGCAAAGCTGCGACCGTCGATCTGCACGATGCCAAGATTGGGGTGAATGGTCGTGAACGGATAGTCGGCAATTTTCGGCTTTGCAGCCGATACCGTCGCAAGGAAGGTGGACTTGCCCGCATTGGGCAGGCCGACCAGGCCGGCATCGGCGATCAGCTTCAGCCGCAGCCAGATCCATTTTTCCTCGCCTTCAAGACCGGGGTTGGCCCTGCGCGGTGCCTGATTGACCGACGACTTGAAATGGGCGTTGCCGAAGCCGCCGTTGCCCCCTTTCAGAAGCATCACCTTCTGGCCAAGCTCGGTCAGGTCGGCAATTAGCGTCTCGTTGTCTTCCTCGAAGATCTGGGTACCGACAGGGACCTTCAGCACAACGTCGCCGCCGTGCGCGCCGGTGCGGTTACGGCCCATGCCGTGAATGCCGGTTTCCGCCTTGAAGTGCTGCTTGTAACGATAGTCGATAAGCGTGTTCAGGCCGTCGACACATTCGATGATGACATCACCACCCTTGCCGCCGTCACCACCGTCCGGTCCGCCATATTCGATGTATTTCTCGCGCCGGAACGATACGCAGCCCGCTCCGCCATTGCCAGAGCGCACATAGATCTTGGCCTGATCTAGGAATTTCATTTTCTTTTTCTCTTTTCGTCCTGTTTCAGGCCGGATCCCGATCGGATCAATGGCCGTTCAGAAAGTCTGTTCGTGTCATCTCGGTGCGAATGGCGGGCATCGTACAGCCTCGCGACACGCTGGCACAGCCCACTTCACCAACTTCCCGGAAACCCAATTTCCGGGCAACGCCGAGCGAAGCCGGGTTATCCGTCATGGCTTCGCAGGCGACCAACTTGTGATCCGTATTGCCGAACAGCCAGGCGACCGCCGCCTGCACTGCTTCGCTCATATATCCCTTGCCCCAATAGGCGCGCCCCAGCCAATAGCCGATCTCCGGGGTCTCCCGCAACTTTTTGAAGCCGATGCCACCGATCATCAGGCCGTCGCAGTCGATCTGGAAACCGAGTTCCTCCGCCTCCTGCCATGTCGACCAGCGCTCGACAGACAGCGCCAGATAGGCCCGGCCCTGCTCCAGATCGTAAGGGTAGGTAACCCGCGACAGCATCTTGGCGACTTCGTAGTCCCCCAGAAGCTCGGCGCAGCGATCCAGATCCTCCGGGCGCGGGGCTCGAAGGACCAGACGCTCGGTCTTCAGAACGGGCGACATCAGGCCGCTTCCTTGCGGGCGTCGAAATCAGTGCGCGCCAGGCGGACGATCACGTTGGAAACCCTGCGGTCCAGTGCCTTCGAAAAACGTTCCGTCATGGAATAGGGTTTGAAACCCATTTTCCGCAGCAGACCGCGGGAGCGGAAGTTGTCCTCAAAGGCGCGCGCGGCTATGGCGTCCGTCTCAAAGGCCTCGAACGCCCAGGCGAGAGCAGCCTCTACAGCCTCGCTGGCATAGCCATGCCCCTGAAACGCCCGGCCGAGCCAGTAGCCGAGTGTCGGCAGGTTCGGCAGATCATCCAGGTCACCCGGCGGTTCGATGGCAACCACCCCGATGAACACCCCACCGAGCGTAATGGCAAACAACGCTTCGGTTTCGAACGGATCCTTGCCGACCACCGTCTTCAGGAAGGCTTCCGCAGCCCCGTCCTCATAAGGCCAGGTGAACGACGTCATCCAGCGGGCAACCTCGAAATCCTTGCCCGCCAGCGCAACCATGGCTTCGGCGTCCGACATCTCGATCGGCCGCAGGATCAGGCGTCTTGTTTTCAGCTCAGGCAACATGCTCATCGTCCCTGCCCCCATCTTTTCAACGACTTCCAGACAGCCCGCTCCAGCGTATAGCGCTCGATGGGCACCGAGCCCCCCGCCCCGAGAGAGCGGATCATGGCCTGGTCGCGATACTGAAATCCGGATTTGACGAGCACCCGGCGCGATGCCGGGTTGGTGACCCTGCAGGATCCCTGCAGCTCGCCAATGTCGTGATAGGTGAAGGCATGGTCGACCAGTGCATGCACCGCCTCTGTCGCCAGACCCTGGCCCCAGAAGGGTTCACCCAGCCAATAGCCGACATGCACCGGACCGCCGGGCTCGACATTGGCATACCGCGCGATGCCGATCAGCCGGCCGGTTAACTTCAGGCGGATGGCAAAGCTTGCAGAACGGGGCTGGTTGATCGCGGCCTTGGCGACCAGCGCACGGGCATCGTCCAATGCGAAGGGATGCGGCATGGTGGAAAGGTTTGCCGCCACTTTCTTGTTGTTGGCCAGAAACACCATATCGGCCAAATCGTCCATACGCGGCTTGTCGAGCCGCACACGAACCGCTTCCTGCGGCAATGGGGCCGCAGCCAGACTGCTTTCGTCTAATAAACCGTCACTTTCAACAACCATCTTTTCCTCCAGCCAAAACAAATCAAGGGAGAGATGGCGCCCCATCTCCCCCTTGGATCTTGACTGGTCGGATTGCTGACCTGTCTCGAATTGCCGGGGTCTTACGGGACGCCGGCGTTTCGAAACTTCACGTCGGCTTTACTCCGCTGCTTCCGCTACCGGGAGCACGTTAATGTAGGTTCGCTTGTTGGCTTTCGCCTGGAACTCTACCTTGCCTTCCACGGTTGCGAAGATGGTATGGTCCTTGCCCATACCAACGCCGGTGCCCGGGTGCCAGGTAGTGCCGCGCTGACGCGCGATGATGTTGCCGGGAATCACAGCTTCCCCGCCGAATTTCTTGATGCCGAGACGGCGGCCAGCTGAGTCGCGGCCGTTGCGGGACGAGCCGCCTGCCTTTTTATGTGCCATCGTTAGAACTCCTCGTTCTTCGAATACTTTTTAGGTTCGGGAGCGGCGGCTTAGTTGCCAGCCAGTTCCTTGGCCTGCTCAACCCAATTACCGCGTTCGAACTTGCCTTTCAGGCCAGTTTCTTCTTCAACGCGTGCGACGTCGTCAGCGGACATTGCTGCGATCTGAGCGAAGGTGGTGATACCTGCTTCGTTCAGCTTCTTCACAGCTGCCGGACCGGCGCCATCGAGTTTCTTCAGGTCGTCGGCGCCTTCTGCTGCAGCCGGTGCGGCTTCAGCGGTTTCTTCAGCCTTCGGCGCTGCCTTCTTCGGCGCTGCCTTCTTGGCCGGCTTTGCACCACCGGTCAGGATATCGGTCACCTTCACGAGGGTGAAAGCCTGACGATGGCCGTTGCGGCGGCGGGAATTCTGACGCCGGCGCTTCTTGAAAATGATAACCTTGCGGTTACGGCCCTGTTCGACCACTTCGGCAACCACGGTTGCGCCTTCGACAAGCGGAGCGCCAACGGTGGTGTCGGTGCCATTGCCGACCATCAGAACCTCTTCAAAGGTGACGGTGCTGCCGGCTTCGGCATCGAGCTTTTCGACCTTCAGGAGGTCATCGGCGGCAACAGTGTACTGCTTGCCACCCGTCTTGATCACTGCGAACATGTCTCGCACGTCCTTCTTTTCGTTTTTGACACACCGGAACGGGCTGTTAAACCATCGAAACGGCTGCTTTTCAGGTCGAACCGAGGCGCCTGTCTCTCCAGGTCTTGACCCTGGCTGACAAGTCTTTGTGTCGGGTTGAGCGTGAAGCTTTTAAAGCCCGGCAGGCCTTGAACGACAAACATAACTCGAAAAAGCGAACCTTTTCGAGCCCGCGCAATATAGTCGGCCGGTTCTCGTTGTCAAACGGAAATCTGGCCTTTCTGCCGCAAAACCGCTTGTTTTCGTTTCCCTGGCGCCCTCGCATTCGCGGCGGTTTCTCTCGTGGTCACCACGATTCCTGCAAACAGGGATACGCCAATCGGCGTTGACGGCCGTTATCTAGGCAAGCTGACATCCGGTCAATCCGAATCTCCATGGTGTTCTCGCCTCCCCTTCCCAGAGATCCTTGCAGACCGCTTTTCGCGTCGTGCGAATACGTCTGCAGGCGGTCAATCCTTGCCCAGGAAGCAGACAAACCGGGCAAAAACAGCCCCAATCCACAAACTGAAAAAAGAACTCATTTCCGGGCTTGCAGGGCGCGCAGAGTGTGTCTATGTTCCGCGCCACTTGAGACCCGTTTATCGCAAGTACCGCGGAGAGGTGCCGGAGTGGTTGAACGGGGCGGTCTCGAAAACCGTTGAGCGCGCAAGCGTTCCGGGGGTTCGAATCCCCCTCTCTCCGCCATATCTATTCCTGCGCTGCAGCCTTCGGCTGCTTGAGCGCATGGCTCCGGGTCAGCTTTATCACCTGCCGCCATCGATGAAGAGTTCCAGGCCGCTCAGCGCGCCGCCGAGTTCCATCAGCCTCCCCCCTGTCGCCAGCGAGCCGATGTACACCGGGTGCAGATGGATGTCTGAAACCAGATGCTGTGCGATGGCGACAGCGTCTTCGTCGTCACCGGCCACGAACAGGACACGGCGCAAACGCTCTTCCTGTAACGGCGCGATCATTGTGGCGACAGGAAGAGTGTTGAACGCCTTCACGACACGAGCGCCGAGGGCCAGGCTGGCGACAATCTCGCTGCCGGTCTCTTCCCCCAGATCATCGATCTCGAACGACGGTGCATAGCTGGTGAAGATATTTGTCGCGTCGATCAGGACGCGGTTGTCCCAGTCGATATCAGGCGTAAGCACGTCGCTGAGTTTCGTCCATGGCATGGCCAGGACAACGGCCGGTTTGTTCATGGCCTCTGCCGCATGGCCGGCGGCAATCCCTCTCCCAAGTCGCGTGATGACATCACGCAGACTTTCCGGCCCGCGGCTGTTGGCCAGGACTATGTCGTGACCGGCAGCGGCCAGCCGGCTGGCGAGGGTCTGCCCGAGCGACGCTGCGCCCAGAATTCCGATTTCCATCGAAGAGACTCCTTGAGAGCGTATCGAAGTGAGCGCGTGGGCCAGACGGCCAAACCGGTTGCCGGCTCGGACCGTCTGGTCAACCGCGGACTTAAATCTGGTTCATGCCACCATCGACGAACAGCTCGATGCCGTTGACGAAGCTCGATGCCTCTGAAGCAAGAAAGAGCACTGCGTTGCTGATGTCTTCCGGCCGGCCGATCCGGCCCGAGGGAATATTGCCGAGGATGTGGTTCTTGACACCTTCGGCCTGCTCACCGCCACCGAAGAGATCGTTGAGGCCGGCGGTCTCGGTCAGCCCGGGGCTGATGGCGTTCACCCGGATATTGCGGTCCTTCAGATCGAGGATCCAGCTTCGGGCGAAATTGCGTACTGCCGCCTTGGTTGCCGAATAGACACTGAAGTTCGGTGTCCCCGCGGTGCCCGTGGTCGAAGACGTCAGGATGATCGAGGCTCCGTCCCGCAGCAGCGGCAGCGCCTTTTGCACTGTGAAAAGAACACCTTTCACATTGGTATCGAATGTCTTTTGATAGTGCTCTTCGCTGATCTCGCCGAGCGGGGCAAATTCACCTCCACCAGCATTGGCGAAGAGTACATCAATCTGGCTGTGCTGCTGCTGGACCGCGTCGTACAGCCGGTCGATATCTGCAAGCACGGACATATCCCCCTGCACGCCGGTCGTTCGCCCGCCTATGGACTTGACGGCTTCGTCAAGAGTTGCCTGGCGGCGACCGGTGATGAAGACGGATGCCCCCGCAGATGCGAATGCTTTTGCCGTCGCGAGACCGATGCCACTGGTTCCGCCGGTGACAACCACAACCTTGTTCTCGAAGTTCTGTGTCATTTCATTCTCCTGTCTGACGGCACGATTGCCGTTGACATGAAGATGCAAATGGAACGATCGTTTCTGTAGTGGGCAATTTCAACACTTAGCGTTCCATAGAAAGAACGATCTATGCAGCAAGACCTGAATGACCTGGCTTATTTCGCCGAGGTGGTGGCGCATCGCGGATTTGCGCCGGCGGGCCGGGCGATCGGCGTTCCCAAGTCAAAGCTCAGCCGGCGAATAGCGGCTCTGGAAGAGCGCCTGGGCGTAAGGCTGATCGAAAGATCAAGCCGGCGGTTTCGGGTCACCGACATCGGGGAGCAATTCTATGAGCGGTGCCGCAGCATGCAGTCGGAAGCTGAGCACGCCCATGCCCTGGTTGCGGAATCCCGGGCAGAACCGCACGGGCTGATCCGCTTCGGATGCCCAACCGGCCTCGTTGAGGTTGTTGCCCCGCTGATAAGCGAGTTCCTGTCTCGTCACCCCAAGGTACGGCTGCAGCTCGTAGCAGCCGATCGGGCGCTGGACCTGATCTCGGAACGCATTGATCTCGCCTTGCGTGTGCGTACGGCGTTGACCAGCGATGCCTCGCTGACAATGCGTACGATCGGTACCTCAATCAGAATTCTGGTTGCAAATCCTGGCCTGGCGCACACCGTTCATGAGGTTGATGACCTGGACAAAGTTCCCTTGCTATCGACGAGCGATAGCGCGGATGAAATCGAATGGAACATCGAAACCGACATGGGCGAAACCCGCGTGTTTCGAAAGCAGGCCAGGATGGGTTGCGCGGATTTTTCGGCAACACGAACGGCCGTGAAGAAGGGTCTCGGTATAGCCCTACTGCCCGACCACGTCTGCAGCGCGGAACTGGCTACCGGGGATCTTGTGCGTGTCCTCCCGCAATGGCGAAGTCAGAAAGGGATCGTGCATCTGGTCTTCACGACGCGGCGCGGGCTGCCGCCAGCGGTCCGATCATTCATCGACCATCTTGCCCGCTGTTTTCCAAAGGATGCGCTGAGCTACGAATAACAGTCGAAACCTACCCATGTTGCGACTCCGTCAGTCCTTCGAAAGACACATGTGGCGGATCCACGAGAAACCACAGCAAACGGATTTCACAGAAAGGAATGGAACAGGCGGAAAACCCCGATGCGAGCTGATCGCTCTGCACCGGGGTCCTGATTTTTCAGGCAGGTTTCCCGTCAAACACTCAAGGTCTTGTCAGCTGGTAGCCTCTTCCCTTTTTGCGGCTTGAAACCGCCGCTTGATCATCGGCCGGACGACAACCGCGACCGTCAGGGCGACAAGAACCAGGCTGGTTGTATTCGAGAACAGGACCAGCCAGTCGCCGCGTCCGATCCGCAATGCAAGACGAAGGTTTTCCTCGGCAAACCCACCCAGGATAAGGCCCAGGACAACCGGTGGCAGCGGGAACTTGAGCTTGTCCATTACCCAACCGATCGCACCGAAGCCGAGCATCAGATACACATCGAACATCCGTCCGTGGATCGAATAGACCCCGATCAGCATCAGCACGATGATGACCGACCCAAGGAGAGGACGCGGGAGATTCAAAAGGCGCGCAAAACTGTTCGTTGCCAGTGCCCCGCCAAGCAGCACCAGAAGGATCGCTCCGAACAGGAACTGCCACATGAAGCCGAATACCACGTCCGGATTGTCCCGGAACAGCATGGGCCCCGGCTGCAGGCCATGCACCAGCAACCCACCCAGCATGACCGCAGCGACGGCAGTTCCCGGGATGCCAAGTGTCAGGGCCGGGATCAGCGCGGAAGCGGTGTCGGCATTGTTTGCTGTTTCCGCGGCCGCAACGCCTTCGGGTTCACCATTGCCCCAGGTATCCGGTGTTTTCGAGGCCCGGCGAGCTTCGTTATAGGACATGAAAGCAGCCATCGAACCGCCGGCTCCCGGAAGAATTCCGATCCAGATCCCGATGATTGATGAACGGATCCATGTCTTCCAGAAGCGGTACATGCGAGGCAGAGCACGCCAGATCGGCTCCGTTCCCAGCTTGGAACTGTTGACGCCGTCCGTTTTCAAAGGCGTTTCCAGCAGATCGATGACCGGAGGCAGTGCGTAGAGGCCGACCAGCAGAATGACGATATTGACGCCGTCCAGAAGCTCCAGCTGTCCGAAAGTGTAGCGATCATTTCCATAGATCGGGTCCGAGCCCACCACTGAGACGAAGACACCGAAACAGGCGCTGATCAGCCCTTTTACCGGGTTGCCTCCCAGCAGGAAGATGATGCTGGCAAGGCCGAACACGGCAACCCAGAACACTTCCGAAGGACCAAACAGGAGCGTGACCTTGGAGAGCGGAGGCGCGAGCAGCATCAGGGCAAAGGCGCTTGCGATGCCGCCGATCGAAGATGAGATGACGGCCACTTGCAGCGCAAATCCACCCTCGCCCTTTTGCGCCATCGGATAACCGTCGAACGTTGTGGCAACGGCTGCGGGGGTTCCGGGAATGCGCAGAAGAACTGCGGGGATGGCACCGCCATACATTGCACCGTTGTAGATGCCGGCCATCAGACCGAGCGCGACCAGAGGTTCGAGACCGAACGTGAATGGCACAAGCACGGAGATGGCCATCGTGGCGCTCAGGCCGGGCATAGCACCGACAACGATGCCCGCAATCACGCCGATGACGACAGCGGCAAAGTTGGCCAGCCCAAAAACTTCGGGAAGTGCGCTGAGAAGATCGGAGTACATTGAGATCACTCCTGCCAGAGGCGTCCTGCCGGAAAGTCTTGCGACATTCCGTAATCGAAGATCAACCAGATGGCTCCGACAACGACCAGGGTTGCCACTGCAAGTCCAAGTGGGTTGCGATAGCCGAAGAGCCAGGCAACGAGCGGAATGGTTATGGCTGTGCTCGGATAAAAGCCGATCAGGTCGGTGGCCAAGGCGTAGCCAAGGATCAGCAGAAAGGCACCTGCAACCCGGCCGGGTGACTTGCTCATGGGCTCGGTTTCTTCACCAGCCGACGCCTTGCGTTGATCGGCGATCAGAAGCAGTAGCGAGAGGATGATCAGCCCGACCAGCATCACGGCTGGCAGCAGGGCAGATATCGGTCTCAATGTCGAGGTCGGGTAGAGAAAAGCAAACGCGGCCGCGGCGATGCCAAGAGCGGTCAGTGTCTCGGGCCGGAGAAGGCGGTGTGTACGATGGTCGGACATGGCACTGGCTTTATCTGAGTAAGAGAGGCCGCGCGGGGGCGTGCGCCGCGCAACGCGCATCAGTTCCAGGGAGTCGTATCCCAGACCTGCTTCGCAAGGGTATGCAGATCCTCGGTCAACGCCTTGAAATCGTCCCCGGTTACCACTTCGACCGGATTTGCGGTTTCCTTCATGGCTTTGAGGAACTCCGGATCAGAGGCAAGCTGTTCGAATGCGGCAAGAAGCTTTGCCTGGACATCCTCAGGCAGGCCGGCAGGCGCAACGAAGCCCCGCATGGATCCGTTTATCAGGTCCAGCCCCTGCTCCTTGAAGGTTGGCAGGTCTGGTGCAAAGTCAGAGCGCTCCGGCGTCGCAACGCCAAGTACATTCAGTTCTTCCTGAAACTCGGCCACCTCGGAAATGTTCAGGATACCCATCGCCACGTGTCCGCCCATGAGTGCGGTTCGCGCCGGGGCGGAGCCCTTGAACGGAACGATGGTGAACTCGGTTTCGGTCAGGCCCTCAAGCTTGATCAGCGCGAAGTGATCATCGCCTCCGAGGCTGGACATCCCGACGGTGATGGCCCCGGGATTGGCCTTGGCTTCCGCGATCAGCTTGTCGAGCGTGTCGAGACCGCTCGCCTTGGAGGTGACGATCACGTTGGGATCGTTCACCACATTGGCGAGATAGGTGAAGCTGTCGGCATCATATTCCGCTTCACGGTCAATCGTGCGCGCCATCATGCCCGGAAGGTTGAAGGTGCCGAGCGTGTAGCCATCCGGAGAAGATCTCGCCGTTTCCGTAATGCCGATCTGCCCACTTGCACCCGGCATGTTCTTGACGACGAGGCTTGCCCCTTCACCCAGATATTTTTCGATGAAAGGTGCAGCGGTGCGGGCCATAACGTCCGTGCCGCCGCCTGCGGAATATCCGACAATGACCTCGATGGGTTTTTCGGGATAGTCGGCCATGGCAGCCCCAGCGACCATAACCAGCGCACCTGCAATTGCAGAAGCCTTCAGGTAAGTAAGCATTTGTCTCCTCCCTTTGTTGAGACTGTTCAGTAATCCGGAAACTCGCAACCGCGTTCCTTGAGGGCTGCGTCCACCCAGCTGCGATCGTTCTTGCCTTCAGCGATTGCCTTCATCTGCCGTTCTTCGGCATCCTGTTTCGCCAGGGTCTGACGAAGAATTTTCTCGGCCCCATCCAGGGGAACCGCGAGCACGCCATCGGAATCGCCCAGCACGATGTCACCTGGCTCGATCACCATTCCGTCCAGACTGATCGGAACATTGATTTCACCCGGGCCGTCCTTGTAAGGGCCGCGATGGGTTACCCCCGCGGCGAAGGTCGGCAGGTTGGTCTTGAGAAAGGCATCGACATCGCGGATTGCGCCATTCAAGACGAAGCCCGCAACCCCTCGCTTGACGGCGTAGGCAAGCATCAGCTCACCCATGAGGGCATTGGAAAGATCCCCACCGGCATCGACAACGATCACATCACCGGGTTTGGCCAGGTCGATCGCCTTGTGCAGCATCAGGTTGTCACCCGGACGGCTCTTGACGGTCAGCGCCACGCCGGCCAGGCCGCCGGAGGCATGCATCGGCCGCAGGCGCGGACCGGCGGCTGCGAGGCGTCCCATGCAGTCGGAGACATTGGCAACCGGAAGCTTGGCAAATTCAGCAACGAGTTCCAGCGGCGCAGCTTGTTTTCGGCTGCAAATACGAAAGCCAACCGACATGTTCATTCTCCTGCTTTGGCGTACATGGCACCGGCGTCGGCCAGAAGTGCACGATTTGCTATGCGTTCGCGGGCGACAGGCTGGCCATCCAGAACCTGGAAGATGCCGCGCACGGCTTCCACTCCGACGCGTGCACCGGCTTCGCGCGTGACGCCGCCGATATGCGGAGTGACAACGATGCGGTTTTCACTGAAGAACGGATGGTTCGCCTGGGGTGGTTCCACGGCAAAAGTGTCAAGTCCCGCGCCTGCAAGATGACCTGATTGAACTGCAGCGAGCAGCGCGTCTTCGTCAATCAGCCCACCACGTGCCGTGTTGATCACGTAGCTGCCTTCCGGCATGCGCGCGATGGCTTCGGCGTTCAGGATCTGGCGTGTCTGATCGGTCAGCGGACAATGAAGGCTGAGGACATCGGATTGTTCCAGCAGCTCTTCGAGCGAGCTGCAGCGTTTTACGCCCAGTCTTTCGAATACGTCGTTGTCGGCATAGGGATCGTAGCCGATCAGGCTCAGGCCAATGCCCTTGGCAATTCGGCCTGTCGCCTGTGCAATTGACCCCATCCCTAACAGGCCCAGTCGGCTTCCTGCCAGCTCGCGGCCAAGAAAACCTGCCTTTTCCCAGCGGCCGGCACGAAGCCCTGCGTCAAGCGGCAGAATGCGTTTCACGGTGGCAAGCATGAGTGCAATCGCATGTTCGGCGACTGAAACTGCATTCGCGCCCGTTGCAACAAGTACCGGAATGCCGCGGGATGCGGCTGCCTGGAGATCGATGTTGTCGACGCCAACACCATGCTTTGAAATGACGCGCAGCTTTGGAGCCTTTTCAAGGACGTCGGCATCCAGTCGGCCCATCCGCGAGACGATCCCTTCCGCCCCGGTCTCGACCAGAAGCGTGGAGATCACATCACTGTCGGCATAGGCCGGAGTATGAACGGTTTCGTATCCGTGGTCTTTCACAAGCGCGACGGCACTTGGGTCGAGGTCGGGGCCGGTCACAAGGATTTTCTTGCTCATGCGTACGTCTCTCTGCTCTCCGCAAGCGGAAAGTGATTGTTCTTTGATAGGGGATGAGTGACCGCGTCCGCCTCCCAGCTTGCACGGTTGAATTCCTCCGCCATCTTGGGTAACGGATAGAATGACTTAACAAAAGCGAATTAATCTGGTTCTTATATTAAGAAAAACTGGATGATGGTATGGACACCCGTCAACTCAAGACCCTGGTCGCTATCGCAACCCATGGCACCTTCACCAAGGCGGCGGAGATCGTAAACCTGACGCCATCGGCAGTCAGTCAACAGATCCAGGCGCTGGAAGTCGAACTGAACATCACCCTGTTCGAACGGTCGTCCCGTCCTCCGAAGTTGACCTCGCAGGGACTTCAAGTCCTTGAAATGGCTCAGGAGATGTTACGTCTCGAAGACGATACCAAGGCAAACCTGCGGGGAGACAAGCTCGCCGGCACCCTCATGCTGGGCTCTGTTCGTTCCAGTGCACTCAATCTGCTGCCGAGAGCCATTGTCCAGATGCGAAACCAGTATCCCGATCTGAAAACCAATCTGAGAGTTTCGCTGTCTTCAACCCTGATTGCCGATGTGGCTTCCGGACGGCTCGATGCTGCAGTGGTCGCGGAGCATGTCGGTATCCCACCCGCCTTGCGCTGGAGCCCCTTCCTTCGTGAGCCGCTCTGGCTGATCGCACCGGAAGACACAAAATCCACCGACCCCGCCGACCTGCTTGCCACCTGTCCGTTCATTCGATTTCGCAGCGCCGTGCCGCTTGCCAACCTTATCGACACGGAGATTTCTCGCATGGGGATCGCAACCAACGACATTGCCGAGATCGACACGATCGGATCCATCGTCACATGTGTCCGGCAAGGCATGGGCGTTTCCGTTGTACCGCATGTCGCCTTGCAGGAGCCGGATCACCAGCGGCTGACAAAACTCCCTTTCGGCAATCCGCAAGTGACAAGGCAAATCGGCATCGTTGAGCGGATCGTATCACCGCGGGCTGAAATCATCGCGCGTATCCACACGGTGCTTGCCGAGCTTTGCGCCCCGCATGGCGTAAGCAGAATAGACGACGTGTCTTGACCATCCTCCGGAGGATCACCAGCCGGTAGGCTGCGCCGCCTCATAGATGTGTCTTGTCAAAAAGACTGTCACCAACGAGGTCGTTCGGTCTCAGGACCGAGAAAGAAGGCGTTGCCTGGACAAACGGAAGATCCTCGCATTGTTTTTTCCATCACAAGAACAAGGTGGCAATGCCGGGCAGAAGAATAACGAGCAGCAAAACCAGCAGCATGACCGCGATGAATGGCATCGTGCCCGCGAAGATCTGTTCGACGGAAACGTCCGGATCGTTGAGCGTATTGTGCACTGTGAACACCGAGATGCCGAAGGGCGGCGTCAGGAGGCCGATTTCAACGGCGATCACGATGACGATGCCAAACTGGCTGAGGTCTATACCCATATGCTGCGCGATGGGCGCTGCGATCGGCACCATGATCAGGAGGATCGACGTACTGTCGAGGATCATGCCCATGACGAGAATGAGCGCCGAGCACAGAACCATGAAGCCCATCGGGCCGAGCCCGGTCTCGTTGACGAGGCTTGCGATGGCGTTGGGAAGGCCGGCAATCGACAACATGCGCGAATAGTAACTGGCAGCGACGAGCAGCAGCAGGATCGATACCGAGATCACGCCGGTCTGCTTCATCACCCGCCACAGGTTATGGCGGTTGAGGGAACGGCGTGAAAGCGCAACCAGCAGCGCACCGAAGGCGCCGACACCGCCAGCCTCTGTTGGTGTGAAATATCCCGAATAAAGTCCGCCGAGCACCAGAACCACGAGCAGGATGATCGGCACCAGCTTGGCGATCATCCGGCCAAGTGGCATCGGTTCGATGGCGCTGTCGCGCCGGCGCTCCCTCGCAGCAGCCGGATCGGTGAGAACGAAACCCGGGAACAGCACGGTGACGGCAACGAGCATTGTCACGAAGCCACCGGCAAGCATCAGCCCCGGCACGATGCCGGCAATGAACATGCCACCGATGGAGACTTCTGCCAGAACCCCGTAAATAATGAGGAGCAAGCTCGGCGGGATCAGCATACCGAGTACCGATGAGCCCGCGACGGTACCGGCAGCAAAGGCCGGGCGATACCCGTGACGCTCCATTTCAGGGACTGCGACGCGCGTGAATACCGCCGCCGAGGCGATAGAGACGCCGGTGACCGCAGCGAAGATCGTGTTGGCCGCGACAGTCGCGACCCCGAGACCGCAAATGACCCGGCGCAGCAGTTCCTCTGCAACTTCGAAGGTGTCCCGCCCGACGTTGGAAACGCTCACCAGCAGCCCCATCAGGACGAAGAGGGGAATGGTCGCGAACAGATAATCGGCAATGCCGCTGTAGACGGTCAGCTCCAGCATCCTGAAGGCAAGGTCGATGTTGTTGCGGATGATCCATATCCCGGCAAAGGCCACCAGGAACAGCGCATAGGCTATTTGCATGCCGAGCAGAACCAGAACGATCAACGCGCCGACAAGCAGGAAGCCAATGGTCAACGTCGTCATGAAAAGCTCCGGAACATGCGAATTTCTGTGTGCGCGCGGTAGAACGCGGCCAGGACAGCCACCGCCGAGCCCAGGACCGTAATGCCCCGGAAGGGCCAGGTCGGAATGGTGAAGACGCCCTGGACGCCGAAAAATTCGGACGTCGCCCAGGCACTGGCGAATTTCGGCCAGGAAGCCCAGAGAATGAGACCGAACACGATGACGCCGCAGAGGGAGAACAGGGCCTCAATCAGGCAGACACCTTTCGGCGACACGCTTTCAAGACGCCGGACGAGAAAATCGGCCCGGGTCAGGCGCTTTTGCAGGATGGCAGCGGCAACCTGCAGGAAGACGATGGCAACAACGGTGCGCGCAGCGATTTCCGCAACGCCGGTAATCGGCGCGTTGAAGAAGTTTCGACCAAGTACATCGGCGACGATCAGTATCATGAGCGCGCCGATGGAAAGTGTACCGACCGATGACATGATGGCGGCCGTGCCGCCGAGCATTGCGCCGAAAGGCGCTTCCGAGAAAGCCGGGACATAGGCGTCGTCGGCCTCGGTTCTGGTCTCATCCGTCATCGTTACGTCCAGTTCGCTCTCAATAAACCCGCCCGGACAAGATGCCGGGCGGGAGAGGTGTGAGGCAAGGCCGCTCTCAGAGCCCTTCGTCCCAGGACCTCAGCGGTTCCGCACCGCGTGCGCGCAGGGCGTCGAAATAGGCCTTCAGCACGACACGGCCGGCATCGCCGGTCTGTTCCAGCCACGGTTCCACGATATTCGGCAGTCCGTTCACCCAGGCGGTTTTTTCTGCTTCCGGCAGTTCGTGGATCGTCAGACCCGCTTCCTGCATTTCCTTGAGTGCTCGCGTGGCAAGATCCTCGACATATTGACCGTGTGCCGCGGAAGTTGCCTTCGCAGCTTCCCGGAAGGCGGCCTGGACTGGTTCCGGCAGACCGTCGAAGAAGTCCTTGTTGGCCGCGATGCCGCCGAAATACATAGAGCCGATGCCCACGCGGGTGAGTTCGGGCGCGACTTCATAGACGCGGGTCGGCAGAATGCCCGACGCGAAGGACAGCGTACCTTCGGTCACGCCGGTCTGGATGTTGGTGTAGTAGGTCGTCAGTGCACCATCGACCGGCGTTGCACCCGTTCCGCGCAACCAGTTGGCCGAGGTTCCCGGGGCGTTGAGCTTGCGGTTTTCAAGATCCTTCATGGAGTTGACCGGGAAGGTGGCATAGATGTCGTAGCTGTCGGTGATGAGCGATGACAGATGAACCATGCCGTTTTCCGCCCAGCTGTCACGCAGCTCCGGCAGGTTTGCCGAAAGATCATCGAAGATCTCGATGATCATCTTGTGGTCTTCCGTGGCAAACGGCGTGAAATAGGTCACGTTCTGGAGCGGCATGTTCGCACCTTCCCAGACGGTGCCGACCATGCCCACATCGACGATACCGTCCATGACGGCCTCACGCGTGTCGGTGAATTTGTAGAGCGTGCCGGCGTAGGACTCCACCCAGTCGACCTTGTATTCGCCGGCGGCTTCCAGGATCCGGTTCACTTCCGGCTGGAAGGTGTTCTTCATCGCATAGACCCAGATGTTCTGTTCCGGATGCGACGAACCGATGTTGACCGTGATCGCCTGTTGCGCGGCGGCAAGGCCGGCAGAACTGGCCAGCATGGCCGTTGCGGTTGCCAATGTTACGAACTTCATGATTTTCCTCCCTGCATTCGGAGCCTTATCCTCCCAGGCTCCTCTGGTTCAGTCACTCAAGGTTCCAAGTGCTCTCACGATCCGTTCAGGCGTGAACGGCATTTCTGTCACTTGCGCGCCCATGGGCCGCAGGGCGTCGTTGATCGCATTCATGACGGCGGCCGGAGACCCGGCAGTGCCCGCCTCGCCCGCGCCCTTGGCCCCGAGCAGGCTCTCCCCCGTCGGCGTTTCAACGTGACCGATGATCATGTCGGGCATTTCAGCTGCCATCGGCACGAGGTAGTCTGCCATCGAGCCGTTCAGGAGCTGGCCTTCCGCGTCGTAGTGGATTTCCTCAAAGAGCGCTCCACCGAGTCCCTGAACGATGCCACCCCGGATCTGCTCGTCCACGAGAAGCGGATTGATCACCCGCCCGCAATCCTCGACGCACCAATGCTTCAGCAGCTTCACGATGCCGGTCTCCGTATCGACCTCGAGGTAGGAGGCCTGGACGCCATTGGTGAAGGCAAAGGGGTATTCGGACGTGATGAAGTGCCGTGTCTGGACGAGTTCACGCGGCAGGCCCTTCGGCAACGTGTCGCCCCGGAAGTAGACGATCCGGCCGAGCTCCTCGAGCGGCATGCGGGCTTCGCCCGAGGTGCTGTCGACCACAGCGCCGTCGCGGATGTCGAGCTGCGCCTGATCGGCCTGGAGCATGGAAGCGGCCACCTCAAGGATGGAAACGCGAAGCGCCCGCGCCGCCTGCAGCGCAGCCTCGCCGCCGATACCAGCCCCGCGCGACGCCCAGGTGCCGCCACCATAGGGCGTCACTTGTGTATCACCGGTAATGACGCGCACACGCGCAGGAGACACGCCAAGACCCTCAGCAACCACCTGGCTCAGCATCGCCTCGGTGCCCTGCCCCTGTTCGGTTACGCCGGACAGCGCGACGATCGATCCGTCCGGATCCATCCGCACCGTGCAACCGTCTTGTGCCGAAATGCGCGCGCCGCCGATACCGTACATGAAGGGCGAGGGATTGGTCAGCTCGATGAAGCTTGCAATACCGATGCCCCTGTAGATGCCCTTCTTTCGGAGCTCTGCCTGTTCGGCTCGCAAGCCGTCGTAATCCATCAGCTCCAGAAGCTTGTCCATGGAGGCGTGATGCGACAGCCCCTCGAAACGCATGTTCGCGGGAGACGTCACCGGATAGGCATCATCCCTGAACATGTTGCGCCGGCGGATCTCGACCGGGTCCATGCCGATTTCGGCGGCCGCCATATCCACCAGGCCTTCGGTGATCGCGACCGCGATCGGATGGCCGACTGCCCGGTACTGGCAGGTCGGCGTCTTGTTCTGGAAGACGACCGTGGTCCTGGCCCGGTAATTCTGGAAGTCATAGGGGCCACCGCAGAGGTTCACCACCTGATTGCCTTCGATGGCGGAGGTGCGCGGATAGACCGAATATGGGCCGATCGCCGTCCAGTCATCGACATCCATGGCGAGAATCCGGCCGTCTTCTCCAACTGCAATCTTCGCCTCGATCTGATGATCGCGGGCGTGGATGTCGCTGGAGAAACTTTCCAGCCGGTCGGCAATGAATTTCACCGGCCGTTTCATGATCTTGGCGATTGCCGCCGTCGCCATTTCGTCCGGATAGACATGCACCTTGATGCCGTAGGAGCCGCCGACATCCTCGCAGATGATCCGGACCCGGCTTTCCGGCAGGTCGAGATGAGTGGCCAGAACTGTCTGGATCATGTGGGGCGCCTGCGTCGCATGCCAGGCGGTCATCTGTTCCTCGGCCGGGTTCCAGTCGACCAGGATCGAGCGCGGCTCCAGCGTCACGCCCGTGTGCCGTCCGGTGACGAACCGCGCCGAGACGACCTTGTGCGCGGTCCGGAAGGTTTCGTCCACGTCCCCCTGTTCGTGCAGGCGCCGGAAGGCGAGGTTGTCACCCATTTCCGGATGCAGCACCGGCGTTTCAGGATCGAGCGCGGTCATCATGTCGGTGACGACGTCCAGTTGCTCGTAGTCAACATCGACAAGAGCCGCGCCATCCTCGGCAGCAGCGCGAGAGGTCGCGACAACGGCTGCCACCGGTTCGCCGACCCAGCAGGCTCGGTCAACGGCAATCGCATGCTCCGGCGGGGATTTCAGGCCTTTCAGATGGGCGAGCACAGCGACCCACGGCTTGCAGACCTCGGCAATGTCCTGGCCCGTGAAGACCCGGAGCACACCCTTCACCGATTTTGCATCCTCGGCGTCGATACGGTTGATCTTCGCGTGCGCGAAGGGTGAGCGCACAAATGCGACATGGACCATGCGCGGCAGCACGATGTCGTCCACATAGACGCCGCGCCCCTGGACCAGACGCCGGGCATTGGGCCGGGGGACCGTCTTGCCGATATAGGAATTGGGCCGGTCCGGATTACCGAATTGAATGGTCATGCGCCCCCCTTCTGTGCGCGGACACGCGCTACCGATTCAACCGCATCCACGATGGCTTCGTAGCCGGTGCAGCGGCAGTAATTGCCCGACAGATGTTCGCGGATCTGATCACGCGACGGCGTGCCGCCGGCCTCCAGCAGCTCGTTAATGGCAACCAGCATGCCGGGGGTGCAAAAGCCGCACTGGAGCGCATTGCGCTCGACAAAGACGTCCTGAAGATCCTTTATCGCGCCCAGGTCCGACAGGCCTTCCACTGTCCAGACGTCGGCACCATCCGCCTGGGCGGCCAGCATCAGGCAGCCACGCACGGCTTTGCCGTCGACCTTCAGTGTACAGGCACCGCAGACACCGTGTTCGCAGCTTGCATGGGCGCCGGTAAGGCCAAGCTCGCCGCGCAGGAAATCAACGAGATGCTGACCTGCCGGCACACGCGCCTCGACGGGCTCCCCGTTCACGGTCAGGCTGATGTCGATCTTGTCGCGGAACATCTCCGTCATGCGTTTCCTCCCTCGATCCTGGCGGCCGCGCGGCGTAAGAGGACACCGGCAAGGTGGCGGCGGTAGGCGGCACTTGCCTGCGTGTCCGACGGTGGGTCGATTTCCGCCTGCAGTGCCTGAACGGCGCCATCAATGTTGCCCTGGTCGAGAGCGGCCATGGCCCCTTCGGCAAGGACCGGCTTGGGCCCGACGGAAAAAAGCGACAGCCGGTGTCCATCGGCGCGCTTGACGAGGCACACTCCGGCAAGGGCATAGTCGCCGGATCTCCTGGCAACCTCGACGATGACCTGCTTTTCGCCGGGCTCTGCCTTCGGGACCGAGAGGCCGGTCAGGATTTCACCCTCCTCGATGGCCGTTTCGAAAATGTCCTGAAAGAAATCTTCCACCGGCATGTCCCGCGATCCGTTGAGGCCCTCCACATGTAGCGTGGCGCCAAGGGCCAGAACGCAGGCTGGAAACTCCGCAGCCGGATCGGCATGAGCCAGCGCACCACCTATGGTGCCGCGGTTGCGGATAGCAGCATGGGCGATGAATTCCACCGCCTGTGAAAGAAGTGGAGCAGACTGCCGGATTAGCGGATTGCGTCCAATCTCCGCATGCGAAGTCAGCGCGCCGATCCGCAAACTGTCCTGCGTTTCGGTTACCCCGGAAAGCTCGCTCAGGCGGGAAATGTCGATCAGGACGTCGCCTGCGGAGAGACGCAGGTTCAACGCAGCAACCAGGCTCTGGCCACCTGCAAGCACGCGGCCGTTGCCGTCGCTCGCGGCCAGCATTTCCAGCGCGTTGCGCAAACTGGATGCCCGGGCATAACCGCCCGCCGATGCCTTCATGGCGTCTCCCTCCCGATTTCATCGCGACGCTCTCCAGCATCGCTTATTGAGCATCTGCTCAACTTTATTGATCAGATGATCTATAAAAATCGGAAGATTGCAAGTAGATTATTACGTGCCGTATGAGGGAGGCAGGAAAAGGAACATGAATGGAATGACCGATGTCGCCGAAACGGGGGACACTTCCAGCCGTCGCAGGCTGCCCCCTTCCGAACGCCGCCAGCAGATCGTCGAAGGTGCCGTCGCCTTCTTCGCCGAGGTCGGCCTTGACGGCAACACCCGCGATCTCGCCAAGCGTATCGGCGTCACGCAATCGCTGCTTTTCAACTATTTCGCCACCAAGGACGACCTCATAGAGGCGGTCTATGAAAAGGTGTACCTCGGGCGTCTTTCTCCCGACTGGCCGGAACGGCTGACCGACCGGAAAGTGCCGCTGCGTCGTCGCCTGCTCGATTTCTACACCGAATACAGCACACTCATCTTCCAGTACGAGTGGATGCGGATTTTCATGTTTTCCGGCCTTTATGGCGCAGAACTCAACCGACGCTATCTCAAACATCTGGGTGACGTCATCCTGCTGCCGCTCCTGGGCGAGATCGAGCATGAGGCCAGTTCCGGCGTCACACCGGTCATGGAAGATATCTGGAACCTGCACGGCGGCATCGTCTACATCGGCATCCGACAGCACATCTACCGAACCCCCTGCCCGGACGATCCGTCCGAGGCCATATCAAGAGCGATCGACCGTTTCCTGCTGTCCTTCGGAATCAGTCCCTGCCCTTGAGCTGGTGCTGAAGAGGTTGTCCGTTGTTCAAGCGGCTCATTCACCACCCCCGGAGAGGCACACGCGGGACAAGGCTCCAATCCTGTTCGAAGCGCAGCTGGACAGTCGGAAACGCGATTTCGGTAACTTCGTGGAGAATAGAGATAACGTCGTTCCGGCTATTCCTCCGGTTTTTCAAGGACCGCCTAACATCCACAAGCTCCCAGGCAGCTACACACATTCCAGGAACCTCTATCTTGCAGTGAGGTAATTCCAGCGAACACCCCGTCAGATCAGCATCCGTCGAGGCTCTTTCAAAAGACCCGCGTAATAGCTCAGGAAGCACGCGGCGTCGGCGCCGTTGATGACCCTGTGGTCGTAGCTGAGATCGAGGGGCACCATCTGAACGGGTTGGAAAGCCTCCCCATCCCAGACGGGGGACACTTCGGTGCGAGTGATGCCGAGTATGGCGACTTCCGGCGGATTGACGATTGGGGTGAAGGCGGTGCCGCCGATGCCGCCGAGGTTGGTGATGGTCATGGACGCACCGCCCATTTCATCAGGGCGCACCTTGCGCTCTTGTGCTCTGGAGGCAAGGTTGGCGATTTCCGCCGCGATTTGCCAGAGGCCTTTCCGGTCAACGTCCCGGATCACCGGCACCATCAGGCCGTGGGCGGTGTCGACCGCGATGCCAAGGTGCACGTAGTCTTTCAGGAACAGCGTCTTGCCGTCCGAGCTGAGAGAAGCATTGAACTTCGGGAATTCCCGCAAGGCCTTCGACAAGGCCTTGGCATGGAAAGCCAGCGCCGTGAGCTTCACGCCGCGCTCTCCGGCTTCCGTCCGCAATTCCTTGCGCAGAGCTTCAATCGCTGTCATCTCCGCTCGGTCGTGATGGGTGACAGCGGGAATGAGCCGCTGGGCGGCGGCCATGTTCTGCGCGGCAACCTGCGCAAACCTTGAAACCGGTTCTTCCGTTATGGGGCCGGAAAGCGCGTGGTCGACGTCCCAGTACCCGCGATCTCCTGTTTCAGCGGGAGAAGCTGAGACCGAAGGCGACATCCCAGTATCGCCTTCACCCTCCACATCCTCGCGGGCGATGGACGTGCGTCCGATGTCGCGCGCGAGTTTCTCTATGTCTATGCCCTTCTGCCGGGCCAGCGCCCTGACCGAAGGCGGTGCGATCACGTCGGACATCTCCACCTCCTACCAGCTTGCCGAAATATACTGGGTTTCCATGAACTCCAGCATGCCTTCATGGCCGCCTTCACGGCCGAGGCCGGACTGCTTGGTGCCGCCGAAGGGAGCCGCCGGATCGGAAACGAGGCCGCGATTGAACCCGACCATGCCGTAGTCCAGCTTTTCACAGACCTGCAGGCCGCGTTTCATGTCCTTCGTGAAGACATAGGCCACCAGACCGTACTCCGTGTCGTTGGCCCTGCGGATCACGTCGTCCTGATCGGTGAAGGTCTGGAGGGCGGCGACGGGGCCGAAAATTTCATCGTGCACGCAGTCGGCCGTCTCGGGCACACCCGACAGAACCGTGGGCGGATAGAAAAAGCCCTTCCCGCCCGGCAGGTCGCCGCCGACTTCGATCTTCGCTCCCTTCTCAACGGCATCACGAACGAAATCCGCGACCTTGTCGCGGGTTTCCGCATTGACCAGCGGGCCGACATCCACGTCCGGGTCAGATCCGTCGCCGACCTTCAGTTTTTTCATGGCCTCGACAAGTCGGCGGGTAAAGTCGTCGGCAACGGCTTCATGCACGTAGATCCGGTTGGCAGCGGTGCAGGCTTCGCCAAGGTTGCGCATCTTGGCCAGCATCGTGCCCTGCACCGCCTCATCAAGGTCGGCATCGTCAAAAACGATCAGCGGTGCGTTGCCGCCAAGTTCCATCGCCGGTTTGAGGACCTGATCAGCCGCAGAATGCAGCAGCTTGCGGCCAACCGCCGTGGAACCGGTGAAGGAGACGACGCGCACGCGCGGGTCATGCAGCATGTGATCGACAAGCGCGCCGGTGCGCCTGGAAGGCAGCACATTGACAAGGCCAGCCGGAACGCCGGCTTCTTCCAGGAGGGGCATGAGCGCCAGCATGGTCAGCGGCGTTTCGGAGGCCGGTTTGATGATCACCCCGCAGCCGGCGGCCAGAGCCGGAGCGATCTTGCGGGTGCCCATGGCCGCCGGATAGTTCCAGGGCGTGACCAGGACTGCAAGGCCCGCAGGCTTGTGCTGAACGATGATGCGCGCGCCTGAAGCCGGCGCATGAGTGATGAGGCCGTCGGCGCGTACGGCTTCTTCGGCAAACCAGCGGAAGAATTCGGCGGCATAGGTCGCCTCGCCCATGGCATCGCTGCGCGCCTTGCCGTTTTCCAGCGTGATCATGCGGGCAAAGTCTTCCAGCCGCGCCGTCATCAATTCCCACGCCTTGCGCAGCACTTCCGAACGTTCGCGCGGCGTTTTGGCGGCCCATGTTGCCATCGCAGCTTCCGCGGCATCCAGTGCGGCGTCCGCATCCTTGATGTCGGCGGAGGCGACGGAGGCAAGCACCTCTTCGGTTGCCGGGTTCAGAACGTCGAACCTTTCGCCGCTCGCTCCCGCGCACCAGGTGCCGTTAATGTAAAGATCGTTATGGTCCATAATGGTCCCCATGGGTTCAAAGCAGGTGGCGAAGCGGTTGCTCCATCCGACCCGCGAAATTGGAAAGCAGGTCAATCGCCTGAGGTGCAGTCAGTCGGTCACCGGCCCATTCCAGCACGAGAGCGAGATCCTCCCCCTGCCGCAGAATGCTGATGACGGGGCATTTGCCTGCATCAAGCTGAAGCGCCGAGATGCGGCTTGCTCTCAGGTCACGCACCAGCAGATCCACTTCTAGATCATCGTCTGCCGGTTTGACCTGACCAAGCCAGAGCGAAGCGGCGGAGTAGACTTGCGACTGCCACATATTCTCAACGCGGACTTTGGCGGGAAAGTTCCCGAAACTGGCAGCCGCAAATCCGGCCAGCAGAGCTGCCTGATCGGCTTGCCCGCCGTTGTCCTTCGCCCAGGCCACGAAGTCTGCAAATCCGGTACCCGATACCTTTGCCCTGAGTTCGAAGCGCTGCGCCGTGGCACTTGCCGCTGCTGTTTCCACGTGCAGGGTCTTGAGGGTCTCCAGATCCTTGACGTGAAACGGCTGGGGATGGCCGGCATCGGCCAGACGCTGCAGGTCCAGCCCTTGTTCCTGCGCAAGCCGCCGTGCCTTCGGCGACGCAAGAACTCTCCCGGCCACCCTGTGCGCGCTCTTGGCCGCCAGCCGTTTTTCAGGAGAAGGTGCAGGCGTGTTGGCAGGCTCCGTCTTTTCCTGCCGCTCCGGCGCTGTTTCACCGGCTGCAGAGGTTGGTGCTCCAGCAGCCTTACGCGACACTGCCTTGTCCGGCTTTAGCGCCGATATCACCGCTATCGTCTGGCCGACAGGCACTTCCTCTCCCGCTTGCGCCAGAAGCGCGGCCACGAAACCGTCGCGCCCGGCGTTGACCTCAACCGTGCTCTTGTCCGTTTCCACTTCGAAGAGAATGTCGTCAGCCACAACGGCTTCTCCGGGCTGTTTGCACCAGGCAACCAGAAGACCCGTGTCCTGAGCCATGCCGAGTGTCGGCATGATTACCTGTTGCCCGTCCGGAAGGGTTTCACCCCCGGCATCTGTCCCGGCTTCCCGGCCGTTCGCTTCGGACTGTTCCCCGGTGGATGTGTTGTCCGGCGATTGGCTCCCGTTTGCCTGAGTGGATCCTTCCGGGGTTTCAGAGATCATCGCGATCACCTGTCCAACCGGAACATCGCTGCCTGCTTCCACGGAGACGTCGGTCAGATAGCCTTCCTTCTGCGCCTCCACTTCCATGGCGGCCTTGTCGGTTTCCACCTCGAAAAGCACATCGCCAGCGGCGACCGCCTCTCCCGGTTTCTTGTGCCAGGCCAGCAACTGGCCGCTGTCCTGGGCCATGCCGAGCGCGGGCATGATCACCTCATGCGGCATGGATCAGCTCCCCGCGGCAGATCTTGCGCGCGTTGTCGGCAACTCCTGCGGCATTCGGCACGGTGATGTCTTCAAGGGCAGGCGAAAACGGCACCGGCACGTCCATGGCGCCCATGCGGATGACCGGCGCGTCGAGGTCGTAGAAAGCTTTCTCGCTGATCCGCGCGGCAATTTCCGCCGTCACGCCGTAGCTCTGGTGGCCCTCGTCGATGACGATGGCGCGCGACGTCTTGCGGACAGAACGCAGGATGGTTTCCTCATCCAGCGGCACGATCGTGCGCGGGTCGATGATCTCCGCGCTGATGCCCTCGCGGGACAACGTTTCCGCCGCTTCCTCGGCCACCTGCACCATGGAGGAGGTCGCCACCAGCGTGACGTCCCGGCCCTCGCGCTTGATGTGCGCCTGGCCGAAGGGGATCAGGTATTCTTCCTCCGGCACAGGGGCCTTGTCGTTGTACATCAGCTTGTCTTCGAAGATGACCACCGGATTGTTGTCCCGGATTGCGGTCTTCATCAGGCCCTTGGCCTCGTAAGCCGAAGACGGCATGGCGACCTTGAGCCCCGGAATGTGGGCAACAAGCGCTTGCAGCGACTGGCTGTGCTGGGCGGCCGAGCGGCGGGTTGCCCCCATGTTGGTGCGCAGGACCAACGGCACGTTCAGCTTGCCGCCGGACATATAGTGGGTCTTGGCGGCCTGATTGCAGAGCTGATCCATGACCAGATAGAGAAAGTCGCCGAACATCAGGTCGACGACCGGCCTCAGCCCGGTCATCGCCGCACCAACGGCAATGCCCATGAAGCCGGGTTCGGAAATCGGCGTGTCGATGATCCTTTCCGTTCCGAACTCCTCCACCAGTCCGGACAGCCCCTTGAACGGGGTTCCCGCCTCGGCAACATCTTCGCCCAGGAGAATGATCGAGGGATCCCGGCGCATTTCTTCCGCGATGGCTTCGTTGACAGCCCTGGACAGGGTGATTTCACGTGTCATGGCGTCCCTCCTCAGGCGGCCGTGTCGGCGTAGACATGCATGTCCACTTCCCGCACATCCGGATATTTCGCGTCGAGCGCATATTTGACGGCAGCTTTGGCATCGGCGGCGATTTCATTGTCGATGGCCACCAGTTCGTCGGCGGTCATGATCTTCTGGTCGATCAGCCACTTGCCGAAGTTGGTGATCGGGTCGCGCGCAGACTTCCATTCCGTCTCTTCATCCTTGGCGCGGTAATAGTCGCGGTTGATGTCGCCGACGTGGTGGCCGTGATAGCGATAGGTGTCGAGTTCGATGAAGAACGGGCCTTCGCCCTTTCGGCATCTGGCGGCGAGCTCGCCCGCCAGCTTGTTCACGGCCAGCACATCCTGGCCATCGACCTTGAAGCTCTCGATGCCGAAGGCTTCAGCCCGGGCAGTCAGCGAACCGGCCGCGATTTCCTCGGTCCTGGTGTATTCGCTGTAGCCGTTGTTCTCGCAGGCATAGATGACAGGGAGCTTCCAGAGCGCGGCCATGTTCATGACCTCGTACCAGAGCCCCTGTGCCGTCGCGCCATCTCCAAAGAAACACACGGTGACGTGCCCGGTGCCCAGACGCTTGGCGGTGAGTGCCGATCCGGTGGCAATGCCCATGGAGCCGCCGACAATGGCGTTGGCGCCAAGGTTGCCGTTGGCCTGATCGGCGATATGCATCGACCCGCCCTTGCCCCGGCAATAGCCCTCTTCCTTGCCCAGAAGCTCGCAGAACATTTCCTTGAAATGCGCGCCCTTGGCGACACAGTGCCCGTGCCCCCTGTGCGTCGACGTTATCTTGTCTTCGGGCGTCAGCGCTTCGCAGATGCCGACGGCCACGGCTTCCTGACCGGAATACATGTGGGTCAGGCCCGGCATCTTCGCCGACAGGTAAAGCTGGTTGGCGTTGTCCTCGAAGGCACGGATGCGCACCATCTGCGTGTACATGCGCAGATACTCTTCCGTGTTGTGTTTCTTTTTCTTCGCAGCGCTCATCTTGTTGTCCCTTGACTGGGCCCGGCCGCCGCGCGGCCGGGCACGATGGGCAGGTCAGTATCGGTTGGCGATCGGAAGTTCTTCGGCCGGGAACAGGCTGATCACTTCAACGCCCGTGTCCGTCACCACGACTTCCTCCTCGATCCGGGCAGCGGAATAGCCGTCGGCGGCCGGGCAGTAGGTTTCCAGCGCAAACACCATGCCCGTCTTGATTTCCATCGGATGGTCGAGCGAGACCGCACGCGAGATGATCGGCCGTTCGTGCAGGGCCAGGCCCAGACCATGGCCGAATTGCAGGCCGAATGCCGTTTCCTCGTTGGGGAAGCCGAATTCTTCCGCCTTGGGCCAGACTTCCGCCACCTTGTCGGTGGAAACGCCGGGCTTGATCATGGCGATGGAGGCATCGATCCATTCACGCGCCTTGACGTAGGCATCGCGCTGCGCGGGCGTGGCCCGGCCAATGTTGAAGGTTCGGTAGTAGCAGGTCCGATAGCCCTGATAGGACTGCAGGATGTCGAAGAACGCCTGATCGCCCGGACGGAAGTAGCGATCGGTGAAATTGTGCGGATGCGGATTGCAGCGCTCGCCGGAAATGGCGTTGATCGCCTCGACATCATCCGATCCCATCTCGTAGAGCATCTTGTTGGACAGGGCGACAATGTCGTTCTCGCGCACGCCCGGCTTCAGTTCCTCGTAGATCATGTGATAGACGCCATCGACCATGGAAGCCGCCTGCGTCAGAAGCTGGATCTCGTCCCAGTTCTTGATCTCGCGCGCAGCCAGCATGATCTGCTGTCCGTCGACCACGTTAAGCCCCTCTGCCTGCAGCGCATGGAACATGGCGGTTTCGGCATAGTCGACACCGACGGGCATATCCGCCATGCCGGCGTCCCGGATCAGCCCGGCAATTTCGCGGGCATATTTGCGCATCAGGCCGAATTCCGGCGGGATGGTGCCGCGCATGCCGACCACACCTGCCCGGCAATGATCCGGCACCAGCCAGTCGGAGAACTTCTTGTGGTGGACGGCGGCTGAACCGAAGTCCCACACGTAAGGGGCGTCATCACCCGTCAGCAGGCAGAAGCGGCACATCTTGTCCCGCTCCCATTCACCGATCTTGGTGGCCGAGACGTAGCGGATGTTGTTGACGTCAAACAGCAGCAGCGTACCGGCGGGAGAGGCCTTCAGCGCCTCCCGTGTTCTGGCAAGGCGATACCGCCGCAGCCGATCATGGTCGATACGGCGTTCGAAATCGACGGATGTGTGCCCCCAGGCGGGCAAACGCCCCTCCCAGCGCCAATGCGGTTCGAGATCCTGCGGCGTCAGGAGGTTGGGTAACAGTGCGCGAGACATGGCTCTCTCCTTCGGATGCACCTGCGCACATCCGTCATGTAAAAAAGAATATTGTTTTTCAGAGTGTTACTGGATGCACCAGCCGCCATCGATGTGGATCATCTGGCCGGTCATATAGTCGCTGTCGGGGCTGGCGAGAAACGACGCGGTGCCTTTGATGTCGTCCGGATAGGACACACGCTTGATCACCAGTTCGTTGTTGGCGATGTCTTCATAGGCTTGTCCTGCCCGTTCCTTGAAGCCGATTTCGACAAGATCCTTGTCGAGCTGTTCCCAAAGCGGTGTCACCACCACGCCGGGGGCATAGCCGTTGACGGTGATGTTGTGTTCGCCGAGCGCAACGGCCCCGCAATGGGTCAACGCCAGGCAGCCATATTTGGACGTGCAATAGACGGTCACATCCACCAGCGGCTTGCGCGAGGCGATGGAGCCGACATTGATCAGCTTGTAGGGAAAATCCTGTGGCCCTTGCGCAATCATCTGCCGGGCGGTTTCCTGCATGCCCAGCCACATCGCCTTGGTGTTGACGCCCATGATGAGATCCCAGTTGTCCTCATCGATATCCATGAAGAAACGGGGCTTGTTGAGGCCGGCGTTGAAGAGGCCCACATTGATGCTGCCGAAAGCTTCGACAGTTGCCGCCACGGCCGCGGCGTTGTCCTCGCGGCGGGTCACGTCCATCCTGACTGCAACCGCCTTGCCGTTGCCGGCTGCATTGATCCGCTCCGCGACGGCCTGGGCTTCGTCGAGGTCCAGATCACCAAGACAGATATTGGCGCCCTGAGCTGCAAAATGTTCGGCGTTGGTTGCGCCCATGCCGCGTGCGGCACCGGTAATCAGAACGTTTTTTCCCTTGAGCCGATTGGGGTCCATGAATTCCTCCCATTAAAGTTTTCCAGCCTCCCGCAGAAGTCGGTCGGCACGATCTTGAGCCATCTGCAACGCGGCTTTTGGCGTCTTCACGCCACGCAACATGTCGTGGCATTCCTCCCCGCAGATGCGGATGATGTCGTTGATTTCCGGGATTGGCGGTCGTGGCCAGAACTGCAGTTCGTCCCGCCAGGACATGGCGTCCACCGCTTCAAAGATCGGAGACAGGCGCCGGACTTCCGGGTCCGCGCCAACCGAATAGCGCGGATTGGTGCGGCTGCCGTGTTCGACGTAGAGCTTTTGCGCTTCAGGCGAAGTGAAGACGATCAGCGCTTCGGCTGCCGCCTCCAGCCGTTCCGGCGCGATATTGGCCGGAATGCCGAGCAGATAGCCGCCGACCGGGGCAATATTCTGCGCATTCGGACCGGAGGGATGCGGCAGGAAACCGACCTTGCCATGAGCCGCGCAGGCCGGATTCTGTTCGAAGTATGGAGCGAGCAAAGTATAGCCGTAGGCCATCGCCACACGTCCGCTTGCGAACGGACGGACGCGCTCGTACCAGGACATCGACAGGATGTCCGGCGGCGAATATTGCAACAGCGCCATCAGGTATTCGGCTGCGTCCAATGCCCGTTCGGAATAGATGACCGGCCGATAGCCCCCGTCCGCAAGTCGCGAGGCGTCATAACCACCGGCCTGTTTGGGCAAATCCAGAATAGGCTGGCCGAAGTCCGCGCAAGTCATCATGAATGTATGGCCAAGCGCGGTCCCGCGTGCCGCGTTCCAGGCAATTCCGTATCTGCCTTGAACCGGGTCGTTGAGCCGGGCGGCGGCCTTGAGCAGCGCGTCCGTCGTGAGGGGCGGTTCAAGCCCTGCTTCCGCCAGCAGATCCTTCCGGTAAAACAGCAGTTCCGGCGTGGTCTGCGAAGGCACACCGTATGGCTTGCCTCCCCAGTGAGCTGCCTGCCAGCCGGCGGTGTGAAAATCGCTCGGCTGAAGCCGCTCGACATCCAGCACTTCGTCCAGCGGCAGGAGATACCCGTTCTCGGCAAACTCGCCCAGCCACGGCAGGTCCAGGGCAATCAGGTCATAGCGGCTTGTCGCCCTGTGGGCGTTCTTGACCGCTTCTTCGTGAAGCCGGTCGATTGAAAAGGCCCGCTGCTGAATGGAACACCCGACCACCTGCTCGAACTGGCGCTTCAGACCATGCATCACCATGAAGGTGGGATCGCCATGGACCAGAACACGAAGATCGCCGGACAGCTTCAAGGGTTCAAGCAGGACCTGGGGCGGCTGGATTGTCTGGGCTTCCAGGTAAGACCCGCCGAAATAATAGTCCTGTGTGCCGGAGCGCAGATCGGCCGCCCCGAACGATTGCGCCGCCATCCTGCGGACACGGCTGCTGAACTGGGTCCATGCCTCCAGCATGTCGGCGCTCGGATGGAGGGAATAGCTTCTGCCGGAAGACGTCCTCGGCCTTTGCTCGATCAGGCCGTTGTCGATCATCTCGCGCATGCGGCGGCTGGCTGTCGCGTAGGGAACGCCCGACGCGCCAATGAGCGAGGTCGGGGTCACCGCCTTCGCTTCCAGATGCCTTTTCACCAGATAGGTCGACATTTTGACATAGGGGTTCGGAGCAGATATCTCCAACAGACCATCCATCTCTTCTTCAAAGTTCTCCAGAAAGCTGAGAACCTGGAGGATTTCCGTCTTGGCCTGTTGCGTCAGATAAGTCTTTTCGCGAACCAACTCTCCCTCTTGCTGGTTCATCGCTCGGCTCCAGTTTTCCGGACGGGATGAACCACTGCTGCGTTTCCTCGTTTTGGATATTTTTTGGATCGACATTGAATGTCCTCCTAAGCGTGAGCGACGTGGCCGATTAGAAAAACGGCCAAAAAATCCATTTTGGATATAAGAACATCCATTTTGGATATTTTCGAGGGGGCGTCGTTCTGCCGAGGCGTGCAGGCTTTTTGGTGACGCTCACGGTGGGCGCATATCCGTGTCAGGAGGAGGCACGGTTCAGAATTCAGACCATTCGAAATGGTCTCTCAGGGAGGAAATGAAACGATGAACACTTTCCGTTCGCTGCTTGTCGCCACGACGGCCGTCGCAGGCCTGACCTTGTCTGGCGCAGCCGGTGCAGAAACGATGAAGATCGGCATCACGCAGAACAACGTCGGCGTCGACAGCTACCAGACCACCTATGAAAAAGCCTTCATCGCGGCAGCCGACGCCAATGCGGATGTCGAGACCGTCGTTCTGGACGCCGGCGGCGATGTCGCCCGGCAGATCGCCCAGATGGAAGACCTGATCCAGCAGGAAGTGGACGCGATCATTATCTGGCCGACGAACGGTGAAGCCGTCATCCCGGCCGTCCGCAAGGCCTTCAAGGCCGACATTCCGGTGATTGTGACCAATTCGAACATCGCCGAACAGGGCTTCGAGTTCGTGAAGTCCTTCTCCGGTCCGGACAACATCACCCAGGGCTCACGTTCCGCCGAGATCATGTGCGACAAGTTCAAGGCCATGGGCATCGAGAACGAAGCCCAGATCGTTCAGATTTCCGGCCAGCCGGGCTACACGACTGCAATCGAACGCGCCAAGGGCTTCGAAGACCGCCTGCCGGAAGTTTGCCCGAATGTGACGCTGGTAGAGACCCAACCGGGCGACTGGAACCGCGAAAAGTCCCAGAAGGTCATGGAAGCGTTCCTGGTCAAGTATGACGACATCGACGGCGTCTACGCAGGAGACGACAACATGGGTGTCGGCGCGCTGAATGCCGCCAAGGCCGCCGGCCGCGAAGGGATCATCTTCGTCGGTGCGACCAATTTCTCCGTCGGTTACGAGGCGATGGAGCGCGGTGAATACTGGGGCTCGATCTACCAGTCGCCCGTTGACGATGCCGAAGCTGCCCTGCAGACGGCAATCGACATCCTGTCCGGCAAGGATGTTCCGTTCCTGAATTACTTCGACACGCCGAAGATCACCCAGGACAACATGGCCGAATTCGACAAGCCTGTCTTCTGAGCCTGAAGGTCAAGCCCGACTGGGGCGCGAGCCAAGCCTTGCGCCCCATTTTTTCCCAATACATTGACCGGGAGGAAACCATGGGCCGAGTGTCCGGGCGTTCCTGTATCGTCACCGGCGCTGCCCGAGGGATCGGACGTGCCATTGGCGAAGCCCTTATCAACGAGGGAGCGGATGTCTGCTTTGCGGACATCAACGGCGAACAGGCAAGTGCCGTTGCCGAAGCCAACCGCGACCGTGCTGCCGAAACCGGCGCCGGGGTGACATGGGCCCAGGTCGATGTGACCGATCGTGATCAGGTTCGTGCCATGATCGCGAAAACCGTCGCGGCTTTCGGCAAGCTGGACGTCAAGTTCAACAATGCCGGCGTCAACAAGCCCATGAACTTTCTCGATGTCACTGAGGACAACTGGAACTTCATCATGGGAGTGAACGGCCTTGGGTGCCTGATCGGCATGCAGGAGGCCGCCCGCCAGATGATTGACCAGGGCAGCGGCGGCAAGATCATCAACACCGCGTCGATCGCCAGTCGACAGGGGTTCGACAATGTCGCGCCCTATTGCGCCTCGAAATGGGCCGTGGTCTCGCTGACGCAATCCGGCGCAAGAGACCTTGCCAGACACAACATCACCGTCACAGGCTTCGCGCCGGGTGTCGTGGCTACCGAAATGTGGGAACAGGTGGACCGGGATCTTCTGGATATCGGCGCTGCCGAGCGGCCCGGACAGGCGATGGAGGAATTCTCCTCCGAGATCCTGCGCGGCCGGGTGGCGACACCGTCCGACATCACGGGAACGACCACGTTCCTGGCGTCACCAGAAAGCGATTACATGACCGGCCAGGTGGTGATGATCGATGGCGGCATGACGCTCGTTTGAAACTTTACAACAGGATGAGGGAGGGTCTGTTGTCCGACATATCAACCAAGGCTGCCAGCCGTCCCGGCAGTTCCAAGGAAAAATCCATGAAGCCCTTCAGTCTGTCGGGCGTTGGGGGACTTCTGGCGAAACAGGGCATTCTGATCGCCTTCGCCGTCTTCATGATCGGCTTCACGATCGCCAACCAGCGCTTTCTCGACCCAGACAACATCATGGGCGTAGTCCGCTCCTCTGCAATCCTGGGCGTGATGGCCCTCGGCGTCACCTTTGTCGTCATCAGCGGCAATCTCGACCTGTCCGTCGGGTCGATGATGTCTTTTGCCACCATCGTCGTCCTCGATCTGCACGACAAGCTAGGGCCTTTGCTCGCCATTCCTTCCATGTACGCCATGGTACTGTGCCTGGGCGCCTTCATCGGCTTCCTCGTCGGATATCTGAAGCTGAATTCCCTGATCGTGACCCTAGGAATGTTGTCGGCGATCCACGGACTGACCCTCACCTATTCCGGCGGCAAGAACATGGATATTGCCGACAAGGAAGGCACCTGGTTCAGCGTGTTCGGCCAGTCGACCGTCCTCGGCATTCCGGTACCGATCCTGCTGTTTGCCCTTGTCGCCTCTGTTCTGGGGATCGTCCTTGCCAAGACACCGTTCGGTCGCAAGGTCTACGCGGTTGGAGGCAACGGCACCGCGGCAACCTTTTCCGGCATTCGCAGAGCCCGTGTCGTCTTCACCTGCTACCTCATGTCCGCGTTTTGCGTCGGGACTGCCGGTCTCATCCAGGCCAGCCGGTCGCTGGGAAGCCAGAACACCGTTGGTCAGGGGCTTGAGCTTGAAGTCCTGGCTGCGGTCATCCTCGGCGGAGCGTCGCTGATGGGCGGCTCCGGCACGATCTTCAAGACCGTTATCGGTGTCTTGATCCTCGGCTTCATCCAGAACGGCCTCTTGCTCGTCGGACTGCAGTTCTATGTCCAGTATGTGGTGACCTGGATCATCATCATTCTTGCCGTGTGGCTGGATATTGCCGCCAAACGCGGCAAGCTCTGGTCGCCGATCGCGTGAGGGAGGGATTGATGGAACCGGGAACCTTGAGCACTTTTCTGAAACGTGGCGCGATCTGGGGCTTCATTCTCGTCGAGCTGGTCTTCTTCTCGGTCGCGGGCGAATTCCTGTCGCTCAGTGACAAGGCGTTCATGGACGTGGACAACATGCTGCTTTTATTCAAGCAGTCAGCCCCCATCGGGATCATCGCCATCGGCATGACGATCATCATGATCAATGGCAATATCGACCTCAGCGTCGGAGCGACCTTTGCCCTGAGCGCCGTCGTCCTGCTCGACAGCATGACCTGGCCGGTTTTCGCCGGCCTCGGCGACGGCGTCATTCCCATTGCCTGGGGACTGGCGTTGCTGACTGGGATCGTTCTGGGCGCTCTGAACGGGCTGATCGTCTGGAAGACCGGTGTCGATGCCTTCATCGTCACGCTCGGTTCCATGCTCGGCTATCGCGGCCTGGTGTTCATGTACAATGGCGAACAGCCCACATCTCATCTCAACTGGACGCTGGTTGATTTCGCCGAAGCCCATTTCCTGGGACTGCACACCGCCACCTGGTTCCTGATCGTCGTGACCGCCGTGATCTGGTTCGTGATGAACCGCACGATCCACGGGCGCAACGCCTATGCCATCGGCGACAACCGTTCTGCGGCCATCAATGCGGGTATCCGCGTCGGGCCGCACATGATGATCAATTTCATGATCATCGGCTTTCTCGCCTCCCTGTCTGCCGTGGTGTTCTATTCGGAATCGGGCTCGGTCAATCCCAACGACGGCGAACTCTATGAGCTGTGGGTCATCACCGCCGTGGTTCTGGGTGGCACCAAGCTTACCGGAGGTGCGGGATCCGTGCTTTCGACGCTCGGCGGCGTTCTGGCCATCCAGCTTCTGCGAAAGGGGCTTGGACACATCGGCGCCGACACGGAAACAGTCAATCTGGTGATCGGCCTGATCCTGATCGCCGTCCTGTTCCTCGACCGTCAATTGAACCTGAAAGGCAAACAGGAGCTGAGAATATGACCGGCACCACCCCCGCCTTGCGCCTGGAAGGCATCGTCAAGACCTTCCCCGGCGTGCGCGCGCTCGACGGTGTGTCCTTTTCCGTCCTGCCCGGCGAAGTGCATGCCCTGATGGGTGAAAACGGCGCCGGAAAATCGACCCTCATGAAAGTGCTTGGCGGCATCTATCAGCCTGATGAAGGCAAGATCATCGTCAGCGAGCAACCGGTTGTCATGACGTCGCCGCTTCAGGCGAAAAGCAAGGGCATCGTCTTCATCCATCAGGAACTGAGCCTCGCCGAGGAACTGACGGTTGCCGAAAACATCTATCTCGGCGAACTGCCGCGAAAGAGCTTCGGCCGGGTCGACTGGCAAAAGCTGCATGAACAGACCAACCGCATTCTGGAGATGCTCAAAGTCGGCTTCGACGCCCGCACGCGTGTCGGCGATCTCTCCATCGCAAACCAGCAGATGGTGGAAATTGCGCGTGCCCTGACAGTGGAAGCCAAGGCGGTCATCTTTGATGAGCCGACTGCCTCGCTGACCGATGCGGAAAAGGTGGTTCTGTTCGATGTCATCGACAACCTGAAAGCCGAAGGCGTCGGCATCATCTACATCTCGCACCGGATGGAAGAGATCTTCAGGATCACCGACCGCATCAGCGTGCTGCGGGACGGGCAGTATCGCGGCACACTGAACACAGCCGAAACCAGCGAGGACGAGATCACGCAGCTCATGATCGGCCGCAAGCTCGACCTGTCACGCAACGCCGTCCACCACGAACTGGGTGATGTGGCGCTGGAAGTGCGAGGGCTCTCCTGTGGCTCGCTTTTCCGTGACATCAGCTTCGAAGTGCGCAAGGGCGAGGTTGTCGGCTTTTATGGCCTTGTCGGGGCCGGCCGCACGGAAATCGCCGAAACGCTGTTCGGTCTCAGAGAACCCAGCAGCGGCGCTATTTTCCTGAATGGTGAAGAAACTGCCATTCACTCGCCGGCCGATGCCATCGCCAAGGGTATCTCGCTGGTGCCTGAGGACCGCAAGACGCAGGGCCTTGTTCTGGGCATGAACTGCCGGGATAACATGACCTTGCCTCAAGTAGACGACTTGAAAGCCGGCCCATTCGTCGCCGAAGGCGCGGAGATCTCGATTTTCGACCAGTACCGGGACCGGCTCGACATTCGCACGCCCGGCTGGAAGCAGCTTGCCGGCAACCTTTCCGGCGGGAACCAGCAGAAGATCGTGATCGGCAAATGGCTCTCGATGCACCCGAGCGTTCTGATCGTTGATGAGCCGACTCGCGGGATCGATGTCGGCAGCAAGTCCGAGATCCACAACCTCATCCGCGAACTGGCAAGCCAGGGCTATGCGGTCATCGTGATCAGTTCGGAAATGCCGGAGGTCCTGCATGTAAGTGACCGGATCGTCGCCATGTACAGCGGCGAAATCATCCGGACTTTCACCTCCGAGGAAGTCACCGAAGACAATCTCATCCAGGCCATTTCCGGCATTCGGCCGGACAAGGCCGCCTGATGCGGGTCGGATTTGCGGGGCTTGGCCGGATGGGCGTGCGCATGGCTGCCAATCTGGCCGCCGCCGGTCTGGATATCAACGTGTGGAACCGGACAGCTGGAACTGCACAGGCCTTCGCCGCCGCCCACAACGCCTTTTCCGCAGCCACCCCGAAAGACCTGGCGGAGCGGTCGGATGTCGTGATCACCATGCTCGCCGACGATGCTGCTGCGGAGACAGTCTATCTCGGGCCGGATGGCTTGTTCGAGGCGTCAGGGGGCAGTCGGGTTCTGGCCGAAATGGGTACCATTTCCGTACCGATGGCAGAACGTCTGGCGCTATCTGCACCGGAGAAAGGCCGACGCTTCGTCGATGCGCCGGTTTCCGGAGCCACACAAGCGGCGGCGGATGCCAAGCTGCTTATCATGGCAGGAGCAAAAGCAACTGATGTGCCTGATCTGGCCCGTCTCTTCGAGGTTCTTGGCCGGAAAACCGTCTGGCTTGGCAAATCCGGCGCAGGCGCTGCCATGAAACTCGGCGTCAACATGCTCATTCATGGCCTCAACCAGACATTGGCAGAAGCCCTGACCCTGACTACAGCAGCCGGCATCCAAAAAGAACAAGCCTATGAGGTCGTGGAAAACTCGGCGGCTGCCGCTCCGGTTCTCGCCTATCGCAAGGGGCTTTATCTGGATGAGGCTGCGCACGACGTCAGCTTCACGGTCGCACTTGCCCGCAAGGATGTCGGGCTGGCGCTGGAGCTTGCATCCACTTGCGGTGTGGTCATGCCACAGGCGGAACTCAATCATGCGGTTCTGAAGGCCGCCGGATCAGCCGGATATGACGACCGCGACATGGCTTCCATTCTTTCTTTCGTGAACAAGGGTCTGAAATGAAGGCAGTTCTGTTTGTCGGTGGCTGGGAAGGCCACACACCAACCCATTTCAGCGACTGGTATGAGGCCTTGCTTCGCGACAATGGGTTCAGCGTTACCGTCTACGATACAATGGAACCGCTGGAACGCCCGGAGGACCTTGCCGATGTCGACCTGATCACGCCTATCTGGTCCTCGGCACGGTCGGGTCACCAGCAGGAATTCGGCAACATGACCAAGCCGCAGGAGGACGGGCTGCTGAAGCTCGTCGCCAACGGCTGCGGCATTGCCGGGTGGCACGGACATATGGGAGATGCCTTCCGCGACCGGCCGACCTACCACTTCCTGATCGGAGGCCAATTCGTCGCCCATCCTCCCGGTTGGCCGGACAACCTCCAGCCCAGGGCGGACTACATCGACTACGACGTGACGATCTGCAAACCGGACGATCCGATCGTCAAGGGCATCAGGAGTTTCCGCCTCAGGTCCGAGCAATACTACATGCTGGTCGATCCCTCCAACGACGTGCTGGCCACCACGACCTTCTCAGGCGATCATCTGTGGTGGATCGAGGGCACCGTCATTCCCGTTGTTTGGAAACGGCGTTGGGACAAGGGCCGAGTGTTCTACTGCTCCATCGGACACGAACTGGATGACCTGAAGGTTCCCCAGGTGACGGAGATCATCCGTCGCGGTGCACTCTGGGCAGCAGAAGGCAAATCCGCTTAGTGACCCGCAAAGAACGCACCCTTCAAGAACTGTCAGCTTTGCAATAGGATATTCAAACTTTCACGATCGTCTGGCGCACCTTTCACTGCGCTGATCTGCGCGAATGCGGTTAATACACTGCAGGAACAGGGAGACGTTTTTGAAGTTTGATAGAAAGATCTTCTTCTGCCATATCCCGAAAACAGCCGGCACGTCGTTGCGCCTGTCGCTGGAACAGGCTGTCGGAGACGCAGCCGTTGTTCCCTCTCAAACGCTGATTTTCCATCATGGTGGCCGCTATCCGCCGCTTCACGAGGCCCTGCAGGAGCTTCACGATAAACCGGACTATCGCCTGTTTCGGGAAACTACGGCTTCTGGGTCCGAAAATATCTTCCGAGGAATACACTGACGATCGTAGTTCTGCGTGATCCGGTAGAGCGTGCCATTTCCCACATTCGCCATTTTCTCGCAGACGGAAAAACCACAGAGGCAGAAGCGCTTGACAGCCTGGATCAGGGAAGATTGCCAGTTCCCGACAATGCTTTGTGCCGATATCTGGGTGGTGCGGCCATAGAAGCGGTAGGACAAGAACTGTCCGCCCGATTTCTTGATTCCAAATCAATACCGATTGTCGATCATAACGATCTTTTCAAACGGGCTATTTTAACCGGTCGCTCGGTAGACATCATGGGTTTTACCGATGATATGCCGGCTCTCTATGAGAAGATCTCGCAAGAAACCGGCCTGCCCCTCACAATGCGGCAGGACAATCCGAGCCGCTATTCTGCGCTTTCGCTTTCAGACCGTCAGCTCGACACCGTCAGGAGACACAATCAACTCGATCTGCAGCTCTATGAGGCAATGCGAGCAGAGCGCAATTCCAACAAGTTGACACGGCTCCTAAAAAGAACAGGACTGTACCGAACCTGATCCGCTGCTAAGGCCCTGTCTGCCAGAGTCCCCACTAGAGACCATCAGCTTGCGGGCGTGGAAATCAACCCCATGAACAATCCAGTTGCAGGCAAATGGGCCGGAGGCGCTAAACCCTTGCACCCAGCTTGACCTGAACGTTGAGACGGGACGCAGCGCCCTGAACATGAGCCGCCATGGCTTCCCGGGCGCCTGTCCTGTCACCTGCCTCAATGGCCTCAAGCACCCTGCAATGTTCACCCAAAGTGATCTCCACCAGATCGTCCTTGGCGTAGATGTCGGATGTCACCCGCGTGGTTTCCTTCAGCCTGGAGGAGATGTAGCAGATGATGCCGAAGAGATAGGAGTTGCCGGTCGCCTTGCCGATTGCGCGGTGAAACACGGCGTCGGCTTCCAGCCGCTGTTCGTCGAACCGCTTGTGCCCTTCCAGAATGGCGACTGCCGCCCGCATCTCCCTGAGATCTGCCCCTGTGCGACGCATCGCGGCAAGTCCCGCAGCTTCGATTTCCAGGAGACCACGCAACTCGAACAAGTCCGCAAGGTTGCCGGACTTGTCGAGTGAGCGGATATCGACCCGGAAGGTTTCGCGCTCCGAAACAGGTTTGACGATGGCCCCGCGCCCCTGGCGCGATTCAATGACGCCGTCAGACCGCAGCCTGGCAATGGCTTCGCGCACCACATTTCGGCTTACGCCAAAGGTTCCGGCGAGTGCATGTTCGGTCGGCAACGTATCGCCGGGTGTCAGTTCACCATCCTGAATTTTCGCCATGATGTCTGCTGCGATGCGGTCCGGTAACAGCGATGACCGACGCACTTCCCGAAACTCAGCCATGCCGGGCTCCTCTTCGCATTGCCAGTGGGTTACTCGTGTTCTTCAACGGCTTAATGCATCCATAGGCCAAGCTCGGGTGCTTGTCGAGCCGGTCGGCACCTCGACATCAGATGGCCGAAACCCGCCATTCTCACGGATCGAACGCGATTACGGAAGCAGATTGCAGATCGAGCCGAAGGACCCGTTTCCCCTGAAGTTCTAAAGCGCGTAGATCACCTCTGCTGCGCGAACGGCAGCGGAAGCCCTGTTCTCAACACCAAGTTTGACGAAGATCTGCTCCAGATGCTTGTTCACCGTGCGCGGCGACAGACCCAGAATTTCGCCGATATCCTTGTTGGACTTGCCCTTGGCGATCCAGATCAGGACTTCCGCCTCGCGCTGTGTCAGTTCAAAGCTGCCCTGCAGCGCCTGGACCTGCCCGGCTTCGTCTTCTGCGGTGACACGGAACAGGTTTTCATCAGGGCCGACACGGCCAAGCGGGTGAAGTTGCACTGCCAGGTTTTCAGATAAGCCGAGCATGAAACTCTTGCGACGCTCGCCCGAGGAATTCGGCCCGTCCAGCCAGTCCCCCAGTGCTCGGCCCAGCCGGAAAAGACTGGTTTCGGCAGCCCCTGTCTTTGCCAGCAGGTTGTGGATCTGCGGTGTCGACCACAACACTGTCCCCTCCTGCGACACAGCCACCAGATGGCGCCCGGCTGCGTCCAGCGCCACATGCGCGCTTTGAACCGACCGGGCATTCTTCAGATGCACCTTGATCCGCGCCTTCAGTTCGTCGACGTCGATCGGCTTGGTAAGGAAATCGACCCCGCCGGATTCCAGCGCCTTTACCACATGTTCCGTTTCGGACAGCCCGGTCATGAAAATTACCGGCACGTGCTGGAGCGCCGGATTTTCCTTGATCTGCCGGCAGGTCTCAAAACCGTCGAGGCCGGGCATGATCGCATCCATCAGGATCGTATCCGGTGTCACCTTGTTGCAGATGTTGAGAGCGGTTTCGCCGCTGGTCGCCACCAGAACGGCTACGCCGGTCTTTTTCAGGGCTTCGGTGACGAAGCCGAGCGTCTCCGGGCTGTCGTCGACCACAAGGACCGTATCGCGACGATCATCCGTCATGTGTTTCCAATTCACTCAAGACGTTTTTGTAGGCATCGAAATCGAACCGGGCGAGATGAACATTCAATGCGTCGATCAGGGGCAGATTTTCCGGCGTTTTCGCCAGTTCGTTCAATTTGGCCTCGATGCCTTCCACATAACCGATCTCCGCAAGCGAGATGAGATCGGCGACGTGATCGGCACCGGGCGATTTCAAGGGATCCTTTCGGGGGGGTTCCTGGTTTCGCTCGACCGGCTGTTCGGTCCAGACAACACCCATGTGTTTTTGCAGCAGGTCGTAAAGCTGGCCGATGCCGAAGGGCTTTGCAAGGGTTGCCGAATGGTGAGCCGGACCGTCCGGCCGCAAAGCCTTGTCACCGATGTTGGCCGACAGCATGATGATCGGCGCGCTGACGCCTCTGTCCCTCAGGTCCTCGGCCAGTTCCCAACCGTTCATTCCCGGCATCAGGATATCGATCAGGTAGAGATCCGGCCGGAGCGGCTCGACCGTCTCCAGGCAGGCCCTGCCAGTATCCGCCTCGACGACGGCAAATCCGATCGGTTTCAGGATATCGCAGACAAGCGCACGGTGATCCGGATTGTCATCGATCACGGCAACGGTCTTCCGCTCGCCTTCGTAGCCTCGCACCTGTCTTTCCAGGCGGATGGTATCGACAGGCCGGTCGACAGCCGCCAGCATCAGCCGCACTTCAAAGGAAGCCCCCTTCCCCGGTTCGCTGAACAGCGCGATGGCTCCACCCATGGTTTCCGTCAGAAGCTTGGTGATGGTCAACCCGAGCCCCAACCCCGGTGTCTTCGCCCCGTCGGCGGTCTTGCTGCGGCCGAATGGTTCGAAAATCTTGACCTGTTCGTCAAGCGCGATGCCCGGTCCGCTGTCCGACACGACAAAGCTGGCCACCTGTGACCGGTAGCTGACCGAAAACGAAACAGTGCCCTCAGAGGTGAACTTGATCGCATTCGACAAGAGGTTCACCAGGATCTGTCGCAGACGTTTTTCGTCGGTTCGTACAAACACCGGCAGGTTGGGTGCGCGCGCATAGTTGAAGCCGAGCCCCTTGGCAGCCGCCTGCATGCGGAACATGTCGACGATCTGATCCAGAAACTCGTGAATGTTGATCTCGTTGGAATAGATCTGCAGCCTGCCAGCCTCGATCCGCGAAATATCCAGAAGGCCGTCGATCAGCCCTGACAGATGCTCGGCACTGCGCCGGATTGTGCTGATCGCAGGCCTGCGGGCTGTCGGCACGCTGTCGTCCCGCTCCAGCACCTGGGCATAGCCCATGACCGCGTTCAAGGGTGTTCTGAGTTCGTGACTGAGGCCAACCACGTAGCGGCTCTTGGCGAGGTTGGCGGCCTCGGCATCTTCCTTGGCCTTCTGCAGGGCCGCGTCGGTAACACCGTGAGCGTCGATTTCCTTCTGAAGCAGCGCGTTCTGGCGCATGGATTCCTCTTCGGCGACCCGCCGGGTGTCATGAGCAAGCACCAGGAACCAGCAGGCAATACCGACGACGATGGCAAAAACAAAGAAAATCAACAGCACCGTCTGGCCGATGATGCCGGTCGGATCTCCCAGACGGTTTTCCGCCTGGGCGTAGATGATCCAGAGCACCAGGCCGATTGCAGCATTCGACAGAACAGAGATGAACGCATAGCGCCCCAGCCGGGACTGCAGGAACGCCATCGCGTTTTCCGGCAGAATGCGGCCCGCGACGGTGCCGACCTGATAGGAGAGCCGCGCCTTCGGCTTGCAGCTGTCGTGGCAGCGGGCATCGAGTGAGCAGCACAGCGAACAGATCGGCGACTGATAGGCCGGGCAATAAGCCATGTCTTCCGGCTCGAACGGGTTTTCGCAGATCGAACAGGCGATGTGCTCCTTCGTCTGCCAGCTCTGGCGCGGCTTGCGGGCCAGGTAGAACCGTCCCCTGGTCGCATAAGCGATCAGGGGCGCGGCGACAAAGGCGATGGCCATGGCCAGAAAGGTGGCGAGGGCCTCCGCTGTCTTTCCGAACTCGCCGAAGTGCGCGGCCAATGCGAGACCCGCGGCCAGAAGCATCGCACCGGTCCCGACCGGGTTGATGTCATAAAGATGCGCGCGCTTGAACTCGATTCCCGGAGGCGACAGCCCGAGCGGCTTGTTGATGAAGAGGTCAGCCGAAATGGCGGAAAGCCACGCCATCGCAATGATGGAAAAGACACCAAGGGTTTCTTCCAGCAACCGATAGATGCCGAGTTCCATCAAAAGCAGAGCGATGCCGACATTGAAGACGAGCCAGACGACCCGGCCGGGATGGGAGTGTGTAAGGCGCGAGAAGAAATTCGACCAGGCAAGCGACCCGGCGTAGGCATTCATGACGTTGATCTTGAGCTGCGCCACCACCACGAACGCCGCCATCAGCAAGAGGACGACGGTTTCGTTCGGGATCATGTAGCCGAAAGCAACCGCATACATGCGCGAGGGTTCGTCGGCGTGATCAACCGGAACACCGTGCGACAAAACGAGGACTGCCAGGAAGGAGCCTGCAATCATCTTGGGGGCACCGAGAACAACCCAGCCGGGCCCGGCCAGAAACAATGCAAGCCGGTGCCGGCGGCGGGCATAATCCTGCGCCGGAAGAAACCGCAGAAAGTCCACCTGTTCACCGATCTGTGCCATCAGCGCCAGAATGACTGCGGAGGCTGCGCCGAAGCTGACCAGGTTGATGCTGTCCCAGCCGCCAGCTGTCGTACGCGGCGCCTGTGTTACCGGGTCGATGCCGGAAAACGTCAACCACTCGCCGACGGCCTGCCAGTCGGTGAAGGCAATGAAGACGAACGGCAGGATGTTCAGGATGATCCAGAAGGGTTGGGTTGCGAGCTGAAAGCGGCTGATCCAGGTAATGCCGTGGGTCACCAGCGGAATGACCGCAACCGCGCTGATGACATACCCCAGCCAGAGCGGCACACCGAAAGCGAATTCCAGCGCGCTCGACATGATGGAGGCTTCAATCGCAAAGAGAATGAAGGTGAAGCTGGCATAGATCAGCGAGGTGACCGTCGAACCGATGTAGCCGAACCCGGCGCCACGCGTGAGCAGGTCGATGTCGACGCCGTAGCGCATGGCATAGCGGCTGATCGGCAGACCGACGACCAACAGCACCAGGCTGCCGACCAGTATGGCGAGAAACGCGTTGGCGGTTCCGTGGGACAGGGTGATCGCACCACCGATCGCCTCCAGAGCCAGAAAGGAGATGGCCCCGATCGCCGTCTGGGAAATCGCACGTGAGGAAAAGCGGCGTGCGCTCTTGGCGGTGAACCTGAGCGCATAGTCTTCCAGGGTCTGGTTGTTGACCCATTTGTTGTACTGGCGCCGAACAGGCAGAATGCGTTGGCGCGCCCTCACGCGTCCGCCTCCATGCCGGCACCGAATGCCCAATAACTGGACATATGACTATTTATTCGGCAAATGCCGTCCTTCATCGCCCGCTTTCCGCCCCGTTTTTTTATTCAGCTCCTCTCTTCAGCACATTTCATGCCGTCTTTGCTTCTGGAACGCCGTGGCAGGCTTTCAAGCCGGTTACGTCAATTGACGTATGTTGCGGTGCAGTGGTGCCAGTGCACGATCCCTTCCTGACAGCGGCACACCTTCCAGCCGCCAATCGCCGGCGTGGGAACCGGTGACGTCAAGCAAAGGGGAACATCCATGAAAAACACATTCACCAAACTCGCATTGGCAGGCCTGATGGCCTCCACGATGATCGGCGGCGCATCCGCCCAGGAAGACACGATCAAGGTCGGCATCCTGCATTCGCTTTCCGGCACCATGGCCATTTCGGAAACCACTCTGAAAGACGCCATGCTGATGCTCATCGAAGAGCAGAACAAGAAGGGTGGCCTGCTTGGCAAGAAACTGGAAGCGGTTGTCGTCGACCCGGCTTCCGACTGGCCGCTGTTTGCTGAAAAGGCGCGTGAGCTGATCGAAGTCAACGGTGTCGACGCCGTGTTCGGCTGCTGGACGTCCGTTTCGCGCAAGTCCGTTCTGCCGGTCTTCGAAGAACTTAACTCGCTGCTGTTCTATCCGGTTCAGTACGAAGGTGAAGAATCCCAGCGCAATGTCTTCTACACGGGCGCTGCACCGAACCAGCAGGCCATTCCGGCCGTCGATTACCTGATGAACGAGGAAGGCGTCGAGCGCTGGGTTCTGGCCGGCACCGACTATGTCTATCCGCGCACGACCAACAAGATCCTTGAAGCCTACCTGAAGTCCAAAGGCGTGGCTGAAGAAGACATCATGATCAACTACACGCCGTTCGGTCATTCCGACTGGCAGACGATCGTATCCGACATCAAGACCTTCGGCTCCGCCGGCAAGAAAACCGCTGTGGTCTCTACCATCAACGGCGATGCCAACGTGCCGTTCTACAAGGAACTGGGCAACGCGGGCATCAAGGCTGAAGACATTCCGGTTGTCGCCTTCTCCGTTGGTGAAGAAGAGCTCGCCGGTCTCGACACCGCTCCGCTCGTCGGCCACCTGGCTGCCTGGAACTACTTCCAGTCCGCAGATACCGAAGCCAACGCCGAGTTCATCGATGCCTGGCACGCCTACATCGGCGACGACAAGCGCGTGACCAACGACCCGATGGAAGCGCACTTCATCGGCTTCAACATGTGGGTTGAAGCAGTCAAGAAGGCAGGCAGCACCGAGCCGGATGCCGTGATCGACGCCATCGTCGGTGTCAGCGTTCCGAACCTGACCGGCGGCTACTCGGCAATGATGCCGAACCACCACATCACCAAGCCGGTGCTGATTGGTGAAATCCAGGAAGACGGCCAGTTCGAAACCGTCTGGGAAACCTCCGGTCTCGTCGTCGGCGACGCATGGTCCGACTATCTGGACGGCTCCAAGGACCTGATCTCCGATTGGCGCGCACCGCTTTCCTGCGGCAACTTCAACACTGCCACCGGCAAGTGCGGCGGCTCCGGGTCTTAAGGGAGGAGACGGAGCTCGGGCGGGTCTTACGAGACCCGTCCTCATTCCCCGGTTTTCCAACCGGAAAGGTTTGCCTGGAGAGTCGCTCTTAGCTCTCCCCTCATCCTGAGGAGGACCACAAGGTCCGTCTCGAAGGATGGGCGGCAACCCCGGAAGCAAGTGACCCATCCTTCGAGACGCCGCAATGCAGCTCCCCAGGATGAGGTCGTCAGGTGAAAGTTCTAAACACCGGTGGACACGATGTCCTTGATGAGATCCTTCCTACTCCTCCTCAGCCTCGCTGCCAGCCTCCTTGCCGCACCGGCACTGGCCCAAAGCGATCCAGAGGCACTCCGTCCGCTGATCAACGACTTGGCCAAGGGCAAATATTCCGAAACCGAAAAGCAGATCGGTGCCCTTGTCGCGACCGGTGACCCGCAGGTGGCTCCTGCCCTCGAGGCCTTGAGCGATGGCGATCTATACGTGCGCAAGGCAGATGGCGAAGTCTTCATCACCAGGAAGGCCGGCAAGAACTTTGCCCTGATCGACCCGCTGACCATGGAAACGACCGGCGAAGCGGCCAAGGGCGAAATCGACAAGATCAAGGTCAACAACAAGCTGCGCCGTGTGATCCGGTCCGCGCTCGGGTCGCTGACCCTGATGGCGCCCGACCCGAAGGTGCGGATGGCCGCTGCCGAAGCCGTGTTCAAGGCGAAGGATCCGGACAGTATCGAAGCCCTGGATGCCGCCATTGCCGCTGAAACGGACGATGGCGTGCGCAAGGTAATGGAAGAAGCCCGGGCCGCGGCCGTTCTGAACTCAGATATGGACGAGGCAGCGAAACTCCAGGCGGTTTCGACGCTCGGCACCATGGGCAATCGCGATGCTCTGTCGCTTCTGATTGCCATGCAATCTTCCTCCGAAGGCGCCTTGCGCGAAGCGGCAACCACGGAAATCACCAAGATCGAGAAATCCATCGCCGCCTGGGATGCGGCACAGAATGTCTGGTACGGCCTGTCGCTTGGATCCGTGCTGCTGCTCGCTGCCATTGGTCTTGCCATCACCTTCGGCGTCATGGGCGTCATCAACATGGCGCATGGCGAGATGGTGATGATCGGGGCTTACGTCACCTTCGTTGTTCAGGAATTCATTCGCTCCTCCGCACCTGGTCTTTTCGATTATTCCCTGTTCATTGCCCTGCCGCTTGCCTTCCTCACATCGGGACTGGTGGGGGTTGCCATCGAACGTGGCGTCATCCGCTGGCTGTACGGACGCCCGCTGGAAACACTGCTTGCGACCTGGGGTATCTCGCTGGTGCTGCAGCAGGCAGTGCGCTCGATCTTCGGCCCGACCAACCGTGAGGTTGGCAACCCGGACTGGATGTCCGGCGCCTTCGAAATCGGCCAGATGACGATCACCTATAACCGCATGTGGATCATCGTCTTCGCGATGCTGGTCTTCGCCGGACTGATGCTTGTCCTCAAGAAGACCCCGTTCGGGCTCTATACCCGGGCCGTGACCCAGAACCGGCGCATGGCCGCCTCGATGGGCATCCGCACTCCCTGGATCGACGCCCTCACCTTCGGGCTCGGCTCGGGCATTGCCGGGATCGCGGGCGTCGCACTCAGCCAGATCGACAACGTTTCGCCGAACCTTGGCCAGGGCTACATCATCGACAGTTTCATGGTGGTGGTCTTCGGTGGGGTCGGCAATCTGTGGGGCACGCTGGTAGGCGCCATGACCCTCGGTGTCGTGAACAAGTTCCTGGAGCCCTATGCCGGCGCCGTGCTCGGCAAGATCTTCGTGCTCATCTTTATCATTCTCTTTATCCAGAAGCGTCCAAGGGGCCTGTTCGCCCTCAAGGGCCGGGCAGTTGAAGCATGATGACCTCTTTCCTCTTCCGCGCCATGGACGCCCGAGCAGGGATCTTCCTCGCCATCATGGCGGCCGTGATTGTCCTGGTTCCTGCCGGCAACCTGCTTGTCCCGGAAGGCTCTGCCTTCCATGTACCTACCTACGCGGTCACGCTGATGGGCAAATACCTGACCTACGCGTTGTTGGCGTTGGCGGTAGATCTGGTGTGGGGCTATTGCGGTATTCTCTCGCTCGGTCACGCGGCCTTCTTCGCGCTCGGTGGCTATGCCATGGGCATGTACCTGATGCGCCAGATCGGGACCCGCGGCGTTTATGGCGACCCGATCCTGCCGGATTTCATGGTGTTCCTGAACTGGGGAGAACTGCCCTGGTACTGGTACGGCTTCGACATGTTCTGGTTTGCGGCGCTCATGGTGCTGCTGGTGCCGGGTGTGCTGGCCTTCGTCTTCGGCTGGTTCGCCTTCCGCTCACGCGTCACCGGCGTTTACCTGTCGATCATCACGCAGGCCCTCACCTACGCGCTGCTGCTTGCCTTCTTCCGCAACGACATGGGTTTTGGCGGCAACAACGGCCTGACCGACTTCAAGGACATTCTCGGCTTTGATATTCAAGCCGACACGACCCGCGTGGGCCTGTTTGCAGCCTCAGGCCTGGCGCTGGTCCTGTGTTTCCTCATCTGCCGGGCGATCACCCGATCGAAACTCGGCAAGGTGCTGGTGGCCGTGCGCGACGCTGAGAGCCGGACACGCTTCCTGGGCTACCGTGTGGAACACTACAAGCTGTTCGTCTGGACCCTGTCGGCCATGATGGCCGGTATCGCCGGTGCCCTTTATGTGCCGCAGGTCGGCATCATCAACCCGGGTGAATTTGCTCCCGCCAACTCCATCGAGGTGGTGATCTGGGTTGCCGTCGGCGGGCGCGGAACGCTGGTCGGGGCTGTCCTCGGCGCCGTTCTGGTCAACTTCGCCAAGACATGGTTCACCGCCGCCCTGCCCGACATCTGGCTCTTTGCGCTTGGCGGCCTCTTCGTGGTCGTGACCCTGTTCCTGCCGAAGGGCATCGTCGGCACCCTTTCCCAGGGTTGGACAGCCTTGCGGCAACGGAAAGTCTCCAAAGACTTCGAAGCCGGGTCGGACCAACCTCCGAGCCAGGCGCCGCAGTCGCCCGCCTCCCCGGCCAACGTCAGCCCGAAAAAATCTGCCTCGACCGTTCCGGCGGATGCCGAACCCCAGCCCGCGGAGTAAAGCCATGGCACGATCTTCCAGTCTTCTTTATCTCGACGGCGTGTCGGTTTCCTTCGACGGCTTCAAGGCGCTGAACGAATTGTCGCTGACAATTGCCCCGGGTGAAATGCGGGCGATCATCGGTCCCAACGGTGCGGGCAAGACCACGATGATGGACGTCATTACCGGCAAGACCCGGCCGGACAGTGGCGAGGTCTTTTTCAACGGCACTGTGGACCTTACCGGCGAGGATGAAGCTTCAATCGCCGAGCTCGGGATCGGCCGCAAGTTTCAAAAGCCGACCGTTTTTGAGAGCCATACCGTCTGGGACAACCTGGAACTGGCGCTAAAGGCACCGCGCGGTCCATTTGCGACCCTGTTTCATGTCATTTCGGGTGGTGAGAAGAAGCGGGTTGAATATCTGCTTGATCTGATCCGGCTTGGTTCGAAGAGAAGCGAGCTCGCAGCCAACCTCAGCCACGGCCAGAAGCAGTGGCTGGAGATCGGCATGCTGCTGGCCCAGGATCCGAAGCTGCTTCTCGTGGACGAGCCTGCTGCCGGCATGACGGATGCCGAAACCGCTGAAACCGCTGAACTTCTGAAGGATATCGCCAATGATCACTCGGTCGTCGTGGTCGAGCACGACATGGTGTTTGTGCGCTCCCTGGGTGTCAAAGTCACCGTTCTCCACGAAGGCTCGGTCCTGGCTGAAGGCTCACTCGACCATGTCTCAGCCGACGAACGTGTCGTGGAAGTTTATCTCGGACGATGAGGAGTAGGCTTTGTCGTTCGCGTCTCGTCGCTCGCGGAAGTGATACGGCGGTACCGACAACGAACGAACCAACGGCCACAAGGCGCATCGCGATCAGCCAAGGGAAGTCAGCTCATGCTGCAAGTTGAAAACATCGATCTTCATTATGGCGCCGCCCAGGCGCTGAAGAAGGTTTCGTTGAAGGCCGAGACCGGCAAGGTAACCTGTCTGATGGGGCGCAATGGTGTCGGCAAGACATCCACCTTGCGTGCGGTTGCCGGTCAGCATGGCATCAGCGCCGGCAAGATCCTGTGGGACGGCGAGGACATCTCCTCGCTGGCAGCCCATGCCCGCGCCAAGAAAGGCATCGCAATCGTGCCGCAGGGGCGCGAGATCTTCCCCCTTCTATCGGTAAAGGAAAATCTTGAGACCGGCTATGCCCCGATCCCGCGCAAGGAACGGTTCATTCCCGATACGATCTTCGAACTTTTCCCGGTGCTCAAGGACATGCTGTCCCGCCGTGGCGGTGATCTGTCGGGCGGACAGCAGCAGCAGCTCGCGATTGCACGAGCTCTGGTCACCCGTCCGAAACTTCTGGTGCTTGATGAACCGACGGAAGGCATCCAGCCTTCAATCATCAAGGACATTGGCCGGGCAATCTCGTGGCTGCGCGACCAGGGCACGATGGCCATCGTGCTGGTGGAACAATATTTCGAGTTCGCCCGTGATCTGGCCGACGATTATGCCGTCATGGACCGCGGCGAGGTGGTGCTCTCGGGCACGGGTGCGGACCTTTCTGAAACGGAAGTCCGTCGGTATCTGACTGTTTAGGCCAGGGGCACGTCTCCCAAATCTCACTTTTCCGCCTCATCCTGGGGCGCTGCTTCAGCGATGCTGCGAGAGATGATGGGGCTAGGTGTGCTGTTACCCGCATTTGACGCAGGCCGCGCAGTTGATAGGGTGCGGGCAAATCGCCCACCTCATCATCCTTCCCAGCCGGATCGTCATGTCAGAACCACTTTCCAACGAAGCCATTTCCGCAATCACCGCTGCCGTTGACGCCGCATTCGAGGACGAGATCGCCTTCCTGCAGGAGATCGTGCGGGCAAGATCCCTTCGCGGTGAGGAAGCCGGTGTCCAGAAGATCATTGCAGACGCTCTCCGTGACCGTGCCTATGACGTCGAGACCTATGGGCTTGATGTGACGCAACTGCAGTCTCATCCGGCCTATTCTCCAGCCACTATCGACTACACCGACACGTTCAACGTCAGTGGTCGCAAGAAGTCTGCCCATGGCGGACGTTCGTTGATCCTGAATGCCCACGTTGATGTTGTTCCCACTGCCAATCCGGCAAACTGGACCCATCCGCCGTTTGCAGCCGTGCGCGAGGGCGATTGGCTTTTCGGACGGGGCGCGGGGGACATGAAAGCAGGCCTCGCAGCCAATCTCTTTGCAGTCGATGCCATCGAGGCTGCCGGGTTCAGCTTGAAAGGACCGCTCGAGTTCCAGTCCGTCATCGACGAAGAGGTGACGGGCAATGGCACCGCAGCTGCGATCATGAATGGTGCGACAGCGGACGCGGTTCTCATTCCCGAGCCGACAGACGAAGAGCTCACCTATGCAAATTCCGGTGTCATCAAGTTCCGGATCTCCGTCCAGGGCGTGCCAGCTCACCCACGCGAGCCGGAGTCAGGCCTCAGCGCAATCGAGGCGGCGTTCCTCGTCATCAACGAGTTGAAGGCGCTGGAAGCTCACTGGAATGAGGAAAAGACCAGCCATCCCGGCTTCGACGACCTGCGCAATCCTGCAAGCCTCAACATCGGCACCATCAACGGCGGCGAATGGCCGGCGTCCATCCCGTTTGAATGCCGTTTCGAAGGCCGGATCGGATTTTATCCGGGTGACGCCCCGCAAGACCGGATGGCCAGCCTGGAACAGATGCTGAAAACGCTTGGTACGAAGGATCCCCGGCTTGAAAAAGCCAATCCAAAGCTCGAATGGATCGGGACATGTCAGGCAGGATATCTTCTTGCCGAAGGCAGCGATGCGGAAAATGCGCTCGCCGCCGCACACAAGATCACGTCCGGAACTGCGCTCAAACGGTCGATCATGGCCTGCTATCTGGATGCGGCTCTTTACGTGAACCATTGCGGCATTCCCGCCCTCACCTATGGCCCGCTGACAAAGAACATTCACGGCATAGACGAATGCGTGAACCTGCCGTCGCTGAAAAGAGTGACGAAGACGATCGCCCTGTTTACCGCTGCCTGGTGCGGGATCGCACCGACGTAGGCCAGTTCAGTTGCACCGAAATGAGGAGGCCCTTCTTCGCACAGGGCCTTCCTTCCGGAGGAGCACATCCCCTCTTTAGCCAGAAAAATGCTCCCGTTTTTTGTGTCGTTCCGTTAGTCTTCATGACCGGGACGCGTTCAGGCAATTGCAGACGCCTCATCCTGTCCCTGTTCAGAGTAGTGTACGGAGCAGAATTTCAAAATTTCAAACAATACGATTTCAACGAACTGGTCTTTTGCTGTCGGTCCATGTAATTCGGGCAGCACCTAGCGGGCTTATGGTGATTGACTAACGCCTGAAGACCACCCAGAAGCAGGAAAATTTAAAATGCGTGTTGCAATGATTGGGACCGGCTATGTCGGTCTGGTGTCCGGAACCTGTTTTGCCGATTTCGGACATGTCGTGACCTGCATCGACAAGGATGCAAGCAAGATCGACGCCCTGAACAACGGACAGATCCCGATCTATGAACCTGGCTTGCAGGAACTCGTTGCAAAGAACGTTGCCGAAGAACGCCTTTTCTTTACCACTGCTCCTGAAGAAGCGATCCGCAAAGCGGATGCCGTTTTCATTGCCGTCGGCACGCCGACCCGCCGAGGCGATGGCCATGCCGATCTGTCCTATGTTTATGCCGCGGCAGAGGAAATCGCACGGCTGATCGAGGGCTTCACCGTGATCGTCACCAAATCGACCGTTCCGGTCGGCACGGGAGACGAAGTGGAAGCGATCATCCGCAAGACCAACCCTGACGCAGAATTCGCCGTCGTTTCAAATCCGGAATTCCTGCGCGAAGGCGCCGCCATTAGCGACTTCAAACGCCCCGACCGGGTGGTGGTCGGGACCGATGACGAGCGCGCAGTCGAAGTGATGCGTGAGCTTTACCGCCCGCTGTATCTCAATGAAACCCCGATCATCGTGACCCGCCGCCGCACATCGGAACTCACCAAATACGCGGCCAATGCGTTTCTCGCGGTCAAGATCACCTTCATCAACGAAATTGCAGACCTGTGTGAGAAAGTCGGGGCAAACGTCCAGGAAGTCTCGCGCGGTATCGGCCTCGACAACCGCATCGGCGGCAAGTTCCTGCATGCCGGCCCTGGCTACGGCGGCTCCTGCTTTCCGAAGGACACTCTTGCCCTCTCGCGGATCGCCGCGGATGCACAGTCCGATCTGAAGATCGTCGATTCCGTCATCGAGGTGAACGCAGCCCGCAAGAAGAAGATGGCCGACAAGGTGATCGAATTCATGGGCGGCGACGTAAGCGGCAAGACGATCGCGCTGCTTGGCCTCGCGTTCAAGCCCAATACGGACGACATGCGCGAAGCTCCGAGCATCGACATCGTGGAAAAACTGCAGGCTGCTGGTGCCAAGATCCGCGCCTACGACCCGGCCAGCATGGAAGAAGCCGAGAAGGTCATGTCGGGTGTGATGTTCTGCGATGGCCCCTATCATGCCATCGAGAACGCAGATGTGGTTGTAATCGTTACGGAGTGGGATCAGTTCCGTGCGCTTGACCTCGACCGCGTCAAAACTCTGGTCTCTGCACCCAAGGTTGTCGACCTGCGAAATATCTACAAGCCGGACTACATGGAAGCCCGTGGCTTCGAGTACACCAGCGTCGGCCGCAGCTACTAAGCGGCCGGTTCCCACTCCAGAATTTAATATTCAATGCGAACGTCGGGCTAACCCTAGCCCGGCGTTCAATTTTTTAAAAATTAATTAAATTTCACATCACTTTTGACGCCGGAACATTGCTCCCGTCGCGTCACTATGGTAACCAAACCCTTAATGGATAACAATTTTCCCGATCTTGTTACCCAAATATTAACGATACGATGGTGATTGCGACTGCCTCCAGACAGGATGCTGGCGCACATCAAGTGGTCTCGTAAATCGGGTTGAGGCTGGCATATCTTGGCAGACGAAACAGTATCTTACGAAGCAGATGATCACGGCCGCGAAGCGATGAATATTGCCGGCTTCGCGACGTGGGGCTATCCGCACCCCGACCTGCTCGATGCGACAAACCGTGCCTCCCGCGACCTCCGACCGGCACGCGGAGTGATTCAATCCGGACTGAAGAAATGTATTGACCTGACCGGTGCAAGTGCCGGCCTTCTACTGCTTTTTCCCTTATTTGTTGCACTCGCGGTTGCAATAAAACTGACAAGCCGCGGACCGGTATTTTTTCGTCAGTGGCGCTACGGTTTGAATGGCAAGAAGTTTGCCGTTCTCAAGTTCCGGACGATGTATGCCAACCAGTGCGACAGCTCCGGGATTTCGCAAACCGTTTCCAACGATCCGCGCGTCACATTGATCGGCGCCTTCCTGCGCAAGAGCAATTTCGATGAATTGCCGCAGCTCATTAACGTGTTGCGAGGAGAGATGTCCCTGGTCGGTCCCCGACCGCATGTGCCCGGCATGCTGGCCGCCGGAATGCCTTATGAGGACTTCCACCCCAGGTATATGGACCGCCACAAGGTGCTTCCGGGCATCACGGGCCTGGCACAGGTCAACGGCTTTCGCGGGGAAACCAAAAACCCTCATGCGGCCCGCATGCGGCTTGCCTATGATCTTGCCTACATCGAGCGTCAGTCGGTTATCCTTGATGTCAAAATCCTCGCGACAACGGTCGCCAGGGAATTCTTCAACGGCAACGGTTACTGAACCGCCGGAAAATCCTCAAACAGTGTCACGGGCAGAGACACGGGATCATGCGTCTGCGCACAAAGTTGCCATGCGCTGCAGGGCAAGCAGGTAACCCTCCACACCGCAGCCAGCAATCACCGCATCCGCCCGGGCTGAAACGTAGGAATGGTGCCGGAAGCTTTCCCGTTTGTGGATGTTGGAGACATGAACCTCGATCACCGGACAGGTGCAGGTATTCAATGCGTCCAGAATTGCGATCGACGTGTGCGTATAGGCCGCCGGGTTGATGATGATACCCGCGGCCGCTTCTCTCGCCTCATGGATCCAGTCGATCAGCACGTGTTCGGCATTGCTCTGATGGAATGCGATCTCCAGCCCCTTGGGCGCAGCGGCGGCCTCACACATCGCACGGACGTCATCCAGGGTCTGAGCCCCGTAGATCTCCGGTTCCCGCTTGCCGAGCAGATTGAGATTCGGACCGTTCAGAACATAGATGATTTTTGCCATTGAATTTTCCCTAGACCTTCGTCGACAACTTGCCCCGCACTGGCGATTTTTACCAAGAAATTCGAAGATTTCCGGCAAAAGTTTGTGGACGATCGTTATCGGAGGTGATACCGCGGTCGCGCATCCTTGCGACGCTCGGTTTTACGCATTATTAACTATAAAACTCCAGTGTGAGAAAAAATCGGCTCATCGGGTAACCATGATTAAACTCCGCGAACGGTTGGACACACTTGAAGCTTTGATGGCTGCCATCGAAGGCTACCATCATCTCCCTATCGATGTTCTTTCCCAGTTCCTGCTCGACCACTACACGGTTGATCTGGACGTTTTGGCGCAGTTTGCCGAAGCGGCAGAAAGTGCCCAAGCTCAAGGCGCATCGTCTTATGCGGCAGCGGAAAATCGCGCGGCAGCACAGTCGGCCGCCTGACGCGTCCACATCACATTCAGCTGAATTTTACGCTTAACCGATCGCGGTGAGATTACCGTCGCCTTCGCCGCCCTGCTGTTGCGGCTGGCCGGGGCCACCTTGCCAGATCTTCTGGCGGTTCCGGATTTCGCGCGGAGCAGGGCCGAAATAGGTGGCCGTCTTGATGAAATCGCGCGGGTGCAGGATCACGCTGGAAACGCGCTGATACAATGCCTTTGCCGAGATCGGCTTGGACAGCAACTCGTGTACGCCGAGCCGGCGCGCTTCCACGATCCGGCTACGCTCGGTGTGAGCGGTCACCATGATAATCGGGATATAGGCGAAGGGATTGTTCGGACTGCGGATCATGCGCACCATGTCCGCCCCGTCCAGGATCGGCATGACCCAATCCAGAATAAGGATGTCAGGGTTCGCCCGGTCCATGGCTTCAAGGCCGGACGCGCCGTCTTCAGCCTCGACAATGCGCCGCGCGCCGAACCCCTGCAGCATGGTGCGCAGGATGGTCCGCATGTAAGCACTGTCTTCGACCAGCAAGAATGTCAGAGAGGCAAGATCCAGGCTCACCTAGTCCTCCTTGTTTGACTTAACCTTTGCCATGAAAGTCTGAACAATGAGTTAGTCTCCGGCCGCGAGGGGCACACAATCATCCGCCGACGCGGCATCGACTTTGAATAGTTTCGGAAAGGCTGAGAAATTACTCGCAATACACTGAGGGATTTCACCTATTGGTAATATTGCGCTCAATTAATCTTTTGGCCGGTTCGATATTAACGGGACTTTCAATTGTACGCCCCCATCTTGCAGGCAAGAAATCGAACTGAATGAGCAGCCTTTTGCAAACGATTGTAAGAACCATGTCCCGGGATCCTGAAACGTTCGGGGAAGACGACCCGCTCCCTATGGAGCATGAACCGTCCGACCTCGGCACAAATGCAAGACTGAGAGACAATCTCCTTCTGCTTGCCGGCATAGGGCTCGTCCTGCTTGCCACAGGCATGGCCCTGTCCAACGTCCTCTCCTAAGCTGCCCGTTGTGCCTTGCCGCGGCAGGGCTCAGGCAAGGCGCGGCTTCCGGGCACTGAAGAGTGCCACGCACCCGATCCTTTCAATCTTCACCTCGGCAAAGCGTTTTTCAAGTTCCGCTCGCAACGTGTCCTGCGTGTCGGCTTCGTTTGAAAAGACACCCTTGCGGTTATAGATCTGCATCAGCTTGCGGGCGGCACCGGACCGCGGCGCATCGCCTTGCAGGATGGTGGAGCCAAAGACCGTTGCCCCTTCTTCGAGATGCGGTACCGCATGATCGAAAATCACTGCCTTTTCAGTCATGGTTCCCGGAAGGCAATGAAGCACGTAGTTGAGGCCGATTGTCTTGAAACTGCCGATATCTTTCGGCCACGGCACGAGTGCATCTGCCTGAACGGTGACGGGGTTCAAGCGGGCAATCCTGGCGGCAGCCTTGTCGAGGCACTCCCGGTTGGGGTCGAGCAACGTCGCGCTTGGATCTGAAACGGGAAACCTGGTCTTGTCCAGGAAGTAACCGGTGCCCACGCCGATATCCAGGTGCTTGGCGGAAACATGCTGGTCATAGAGCGCGACCAGATGAGAGCTCGGACAACGCCAGATCCAGCGGTTCGACAAACCCAGCACCAGGGCATCGTAGATGGCCAGCGACGTTCTGGAATAAACGGCGTAGCCCGGTTTGTGCGCGTCCGGAAACGAATCCATGCATAGCTCCAGTTACCTAAAGGAATGCATGGGGCTAGGCGCACGGGAACACAAAGTCAAGATTGCCGGCAACTACTTGTCTGGCAGGTCGTCGTCGTCAAGGATGCGCCATTTGGCACCTTCGAGATCGTCATACTGGCCGCTTTTCAAGGACCAGAGGAAAGCCCCAAGCCCTAGCGCTCCCAGGAGCAATGCAATCGGTATCAGATAGATCAGAACGTCCATGTTGATCTCATTCAGCAGCCTGTTGCTGTCGCACTGCGGGTGCGTTCGCTCCTGCGTCCCTGCCGCCCTCTCCCCAGCGCAGCTTGAGCGCGTTTGCGGTAACTGCCAGCGACGATGCGGACATCGCTGCTGCCGCCATCAAAGGTGTGACGAAACCGGCCACGGCAATGGGCACGGCAATGATGTTGTAGACGACCGAAATCCAGAGGTTCTGCTCGATTGCCGCCCTTGCCCGTTTCGACAGCCTGAGCGCATCGGCCACCGGCTGCAATTTGTCACCGAGAAAAACGGCGTCTGCAGCGGCCTGACTGAGATGCACGGCAGAGACAGGCGACAACGAGACATGCGCCCCGGCCAGCGCCGGAGCATCATTCAGGCCATCGCCAACCATCAGGACCTTGCGGCCACTGGCCTGGAGTTCTTCGAGACGTGCAATTTTCTGGGCCGGCTTCATGCCCGACCGCCAGTCCGATACACCCAGCACAGCCGCGCAATCGGCCACAGCAGGTTTCGTATCCCCGGAGACAATTTCAAGCGCGTACCCGGCTGATTTCAACTGATCAACCACCGCCCTGGCATCCGGCCGCAGCCGTTGCCGGAAGGCCAACAGGCGGGCAGGATCCGCGCCAAAGCGGATAGCAAGCAGAGAGGCACCCGGGTTCGACTGCAGTGCGGCCTCGACCTGTTCGTCGGATGCTTCGCAGAACAGCGGGCTGCCAAGCCGCAGACGTTGTCCGGCAACGAGGGTTTCAAGACCCGCCCCGGATATCTCGCTGACGTCCGGCAGAGGCTGCAGCGCTCCTGTTGCCTTGACCAGGGCTGCCGACAAGGGATGCCGACTTGCCAGGGCAAGGCGTCCGGCCAGCGCAAGCGTTTCGTCATCCGGATCGATGGAGCTACACAGATCCGGCTCGGTAAGCGTCAGCGTACCGGTCTTGTCGAACAGGATGGTGTCGATATCCGACAATCGTTCGATGGCATCGCCTGAATTCAGCAGGATTCCACACCGGAAGAGCTGCCCGGATGCCACCACCTGCACAGCAGGAACCGCCAAACCGAGCGCGCAGGGACAGGTGATGATCAAAACGGAAATGGCGATGATCAGGGCTGGCTGCCAGTCGAGCCCAGCCAGCAACCAGCCAAGAAATGTCAGCGCAGCCGCGCCATGCACCAGGGGCGCATAAAGGCGGGCGGCTCGGTCTGCAATGCGCACGTATTTGGATTTGGCCTGGGATGCAGCTTCCAGCAGGCGGTTGACCTCATCCAGCAACGTCGCGCCGGAAGCAGCCTGAACCCGGACCTGCAACACCCCAGCTCCGTTCAAGGTACCGGCATAGACCCGCTGACCGGCCGCAACCGGCACCAGCACGCTTTCACCAGTCACGAGGCTCTGGTCGATCTCGGAAACACCGGTTTCAACCACACCATCCACCGGCACCCGCTCGCCGCCCGATACCAGAACCAGGTCGCCTGCGGCGATTTTTGAAAGCGGAACTTCGCGGACAGTACCGTCGGGATGGATCAGCGCGGCAACTTCGGCCTTCAGCGCGGCGATGTTCTCTGCAAAGGATCGCGTCCGCCCTCGCATGTTGTGGTCGAGATACCGTCCGACAAGCAGGAAGAACAACAGCATGACGGCGGATTCGAAATAGGCATGATGCTGGTGCTGGATGGTCTGGACGACCGACAGGGCGACCGCCAGTGTCACGCCGATCACGATCGGCACATCCATGTTCAACCGGCCGGCAGCCAGGGCGTTGAAGGCGCTGCGAAAGAACGGCCGCCCGGAGTAGGCAACCGTCGGCAAGGCAATCAGCGCAGACAGCCAGTGGAAGAAATCCCGGGTTTCCGGGGTGATGTCCGTGGCATTGCCCGACCACACGGAAACGGACAACAGCATGATATTCATGCCGGCAAAGCCGGATACCGCCAGGCAGCGCAGCAATTGTTTGCCGGTCTTGTCCTGACGCTCCTTCTGGCTTGCCGGATCAAAGGGGTGGGCCTTGTATCCGAGACGTTCCAGCTCGGCGACGATCTCGTCAGCCCCGGTCTGGTCTTCCGACCAGTCGACGGCGAGCCGCTGGCTGGTCAGGTTGACGCGTGCCGTCCGGATGCCCGGAAGCCGTTTCAGACCTCGCTCGATGTCTCCCATGCAGGCAGCGCAGGTGATGCCGTCGACGGCAAGGTCCATGTGGACCGCACCGTCTTCGCCCGGCGTCACGAATGCCTGCCAATCACGCTGATGGACCGTCACGGTACGTGCCTCAGTTCTTGACGAAGATCCGGTTCTCGGACCGGAATTTCCGTTCGCCATCCTGTTCGATTTCCAGGATGAGTGTCCAGTTGCCGTCGGCAAGGTTCTCGACTGCTCCGACATAGCGCCCACCGCCGTCAGCCGTAAAATCGACCTTCACGTCGGCGTCGTCATGAACCGGATTGCGCAAAAGGGCATGAAGGACCACCCCGTAAAGCGGCGTTCCCTGCGCATCGTTGGCCGTGACGACCAGCTTGCCATCCGCACTGCTGGTGCGGGTAAATTCGGTCGAGACCTGCCAGTTCAGGTCTGCCTGAGCCTTGGCGGCCGCGATTTCCTGGTTGTAGGCCTGTCCGGCTTCATAGGAACTTTCCACCACCACGCCCGGGAAAGACCCGAGCGCGAGATAGATGAACACGGCGTTGGCGGTAAAGATCACGCCAAAGAAGGCAAGAAGCCAGACCAGGACCGTCTTTCCGGTGATCGCCTTGGGATCTTTCATGTTCGATTGAACCATCGTCATTCTTTGCTCCTCAAGGTTTTTCCGGTGCCTTGAACGTGTCTTTGGCTGTGACCACTTCGCCCATGACGCTTTCGGTGATCCGGAAGGTAACCGGCGTCGAATGTGGCATCTTTGCCCAGGGTGGCGATGTCACGAGAATACGGACTTCCCGGGTCGTGTCAGGACCGACGGAGATGATCGGACGGCCGGCGAAGGTGTCCTCCGTACCGACGGCTTCCACCATCGTGTTGGCCGGCATGCCTTCCACATGCAGCATGAAATGGCGCTCGTGGCGGCGTTTGTTCGACAGCCGCACGGTATAGCCGTTGCGCACGGACCCGTCCGACTGCTCGACGAACACCGGGTTTCTGTCATGCAGAACGCTGATATCGGCGAAATCACGATTGAGCAGTGCGAACAGCATGATACCGCAGACCACGGCGATGATGCCGACATAAATGACCGTTCGGACGCGGACGATCTCGTAGACCGATTCCTTGCCTTCCAGGCGGCGCTGGATGTTTTCGTCCGTATCGTAGCCGATCAGTCCCTTCGGCTTGCCGATCTTTTCCATGACGTTGTCGCAGGCATCGATACACAGGCCGCACTGGATGCAGTCGAGCTGCATGCCCTTGCGGATGTCGACACCGGTCGGGCAGACCTGGAAGCACTGGTAGCAGTCCACGCAATCGCCAGCAGGCATGCCCTGATCGGCAAGTTTCTTGTTTTGCTTCAGGGAACCGCGCGGCTCGCCCCTGTCCCAGCGATAGGTGACGTTGAGGGCCTTCTCGTCGGTCATGGCAGCCTGGATGCGCGGCCACGGGCACATGTAGATGCAAACCTGTTCCCGCATGAAACCTGCGAGGAGATAGGTCGTCGTGGTCAGGATGGCGATCCAGACATAGGCAATCATCGGCGCCTGGAAGGTCAGGAGTTCCCATACCAGGGTCGGCGCGTCGTTGAAGTAAAGCACCCACGCACCGCCCGTCCACCAGGCGATCATCAGCCACAGGAAATGCTTTGTCACGCGCTTGCGGACCTTGTCGAAGGTCCAGGGGTCCTTGTCCAGCGCGATGCGCTCGCGCCGGTCGCCTTCCACCTTGCGCTCGACCCAGAGGAACAGGTCCGTCCAGACCGTCTGCGGGCACAGATAGCCGCACCAGACGCGTCCTGCGACCGCGTTCATCAGGAACAGTACCAGCGCTGCAAGAATCAGGAGACCGGTGAGGTAGTAAACTTCCTGCGGCCAGATCTCGATGAAAAAGAAATAGGCCCTGCTGCCTTCCATATCGACAAGAACAGCCTGGCTTGGAGCATCCGGACCGCGGTCATACCGGATGAAAGGCAGGAAATAATAGATGCCCAGCGTGATGAACAGCAGCGCCCACTTGATCCTGCGGAACAGGCCGTGCGTCGCCATGGGATAGATCTTTTTGGCTGATGCAAACCATTCATCGGATTGCGCGCCCTCATGCGTCTCGGTGTCCGTAGACATACCGTCCGTCCTCTTCAACGCGATCCTGCCCCAATAGGATCTTTGGAAAATCATTCGCCACCCACCATTAGCAGCGAGTGCTCAAAATAAACCGGCGCAAAGCGTCACACTTTGCGCCGGATCAAATCGTTCAGGCTATCTGGCGCATTTGTCGCACCAGATCCGCAGGTTCTACTGCCCGCCCCCGAAGGAGTGGACGTAGACCGTCAGCGACTTGATGGTCGCCGGATCGAGACGATCGACCCAGGCCGGCATCACGCCGTTGCGCGGATTGTTGATCTGCGCCTTGATGGCGTCCAGCGACTTGCCATAGAGGTAGTTGGCAGACAGCAGGCTCGGCGCACCGACATCCTGAATGCCCTTCAGGTCTTCGCCGTGGCAGGCTGCGCAGTTGTCGTCATAGACGGTCTGCCCCGCTGCCAGATCGACGCCTTCGTCGGTCTCAAGTCCCGCGCGGGATGCGACGAAGTTGGCAACCTGATTGATCTCCTCGCGGCTCAACAGCTCATCACGGCCGAAGGCTGGCATTTCGCCGATGCGTGCTTCGTCATGACCGGACCGGATACCGAATTCCAGCGTGGTGTGGATGTTATCCAGCGTGCCACCCCAGATCCAGGTGTCGTCCTGCAGGTTCGGATAACCTTCCGCACCCGTGCCGCCGGAACCGTGGCACGGTGCACAGTTGTCACCGAAAGCTGCCTGGCCGTTGGCCCGGGCAAATTGCAGCAGCTCCTGATCAGTGGAGATGTCCTCAAGCGAGGCTGCCACGATCTTGTCGGCAAAGACCGACCGGTCGGAGATCCCCTTGTCGTAGGCTGCGATCGCCTCGGTCCGCTGGTTGGCACCCAGTACACCGGTGGTGTAGCTGGAGACCAGCGGCCAGGACGGGTAGAGAACCCAGTAGATCACCGCCCAGACAATGCAGGCGTAGAACAGATACAGCCACCATTTCGGCAGAGGATTGTTCAGTTCTTTCAGACCGTCCCATTCGTGGCCGGTGGTTTCGACCCCGGAGATCTGGTCGACTTCCTTGTTATGTGTGTCTGCCATGGATCAGTCCTCCCGAAACGGGATTTGAGCAGCGTCGTCGAACTTTTTCCGGTTCTTCGGCCACAATGCGTAGGCCAGAACGACGCCAAACAGGATCATGAAGTAGAGTAGGCCCCAGGTTTGTGCGAAGCCTGCGAATGCTGAGTATGTCTCGTTCATCGCCCTTACCTCGCGTTGGCCTTGTCGTCATAGATCGAGAAATCGACCATGGTACCCAGCACCTGGAGATAGGCGACAAGCGCGTCCATCTCGGTCACTTCCCTCGGGTTGCCGTCGAAATCGCGGATCGTGGCATTCGGCCAGCGTTCCTCGAAGCCATCGGCCGCTTCCGTATCCGGTCTCGCCTGACCGAGGATGTCAGATGCGGCATTTGCGATCTGCTCTTCGGTATAAGGCACGCCGATCACGGTGTTGACCGTCAGGTGAGACTCGATGTCCCGGGTGTTGAGGCGGTTTTCAGCCAGGAACGGATAGCCGGGCATGATGGACGCTGGAACCAGCGCGCGTGGGTCCTTCAGGTGCTCCACATGCCAGTCGTCGGAGTATTTGCCACCGACGCGGGCCAGATCCGGACCGGTACGCTTGGACCCCCACTGGAACGGATGATCGTACATCGATTCCGCAGCCAGCGAGAAATGACCGTAGCGTTCCATTTCATCGCGCATCGGACGCACCATCTGCGAATGGCACAGATAGCAGCCTTCGCGGATGTAGATATTGCGTCCGGCCAGTTCGAGCGGCGTATAGGGCCGCACGCCTTCGGTCTTTTCGATCGTGCTCTTCAGATAGAAGAGCGGAGCGATCTCGACCAGGCCGCCGATGGCGACCATGACCAGAATGCCGATCAAGAGAACGAAGGAGTTCTTTTCAAAGACTTCGTGTTTTTTCCATGCAGACATAGTCTGTCCCTCCCTTATTCGGCCGGAGCCAGGGAGCCAGCCGGCGTGGCATCGGCTTCTTCAGCCTCGCCGTGACGGACGGTCATCCAGAGATTGTAGGCCATGATCACGGCGCCGAGCACGAAGAGCGCACCGCCAAGAGCACGGATGATGTAGAAGGGATGCATCGCCTCGACGGTTTCCACGAAGGAGTACTCCAGGAAGCCGAGCTGGTCGTAGGCGCGCCACATCAGGCCCTGCATGATACCGGACACCCACATCGCGGTGATGTAGAGAACGATACCGATCGTGGACAGCCAGAAGTGCAGGTTCACGAGCTTCAGCGAATACAGCTGACGCTTGTTCCAGAGCCACGGGATCAGGCAGTAGATCGCGCCGAACGAGATGTAGCCAACCCAGCCCAGGGCACCGGAGTGCACGTGACCGATGGTCCAGTCGGTGTAGTGCGACAGGGAGTTGACCGAGCGCAGCGACATCAGCGGACCTTCAAAGGTGGACATGCCGTAGAAGGCGACCGAAACCACCATCATGCGCAGAACCGGGTCGGTCCGCAGCTTGTCCCATGCACCCGAAAGCGTCATCAGGCCGTTGATCATGCCACCCCAGGACGGCATCCACAGGATGATGGAGAAGGTTGCACCCAGCGTAGACGCCCACTGCGGCAGAGCCGTGTAGTGAAGGTGGTGCGGACCTGCCCAGATGTAAATGAAAATCAGCGCCCAGAAGTGCACGATGGAAAGACGGTAGGAATAGACCGGCCGCTCCGCGCGCTTTGGGATGAAGTAGTACATGATGGCAAGGAAGCCGGCGGTCAGGAAGAAGCCCACCGCGTTATGGCCGTACCACCACTGTACCATGGCGTCCTGAACGCCCGACCAGACGATGTAGGATTTGGTCGAGTAGATCGAGACCGGAATGGTCAGGTTGTTGGTGATGTGCAGCATGGCAATCGTGACGATGAACGCCAGATAAAACCAGTTGGCCACGTAGATATGCGGTTCCTTGCGCTTCCAGAGCGTGCCCAGGAACAGCAGCAGGTAGGCCACCCAGACGATGGTCAGCCACAGGTCGGCATACCATTCCGGCTCGGCATATTCCTTGCTCTGTGTCGCGCCGAGCAGATAACCCGTTCCCGCGATCACGATGAAGGCGTTGTAACCCAGGATAACGAACCAGGGCAGGATCTTGCCAGGCATGCGCACACGGCAGGTGCGCTGGACCACATACATGGATGTTGCCAGCAGCACGTTGCCGCCGAAGGCGAAAATCACCGCGGAGGTGTGCAGCGGGCGCAGGCGCCCGAAATTGGTCCACGGCAAATCAAAGTTCAGCGCAGGCCAGGCCAGCTGAAGAGCGATGATCAAACCGACCGTGAAACCGGCAATGCCCCAGAACATTGCCGCGACCGCACCGAATTTGATCGGTCCGATGTTGTAGTTTGGTTTGCCGTCGATTTCGGCCGGAATCACTTCCCCGCCGTCATCGAAGTAGTTCTTGAAAATCAGAAACACGCTGACGGCGGCGAACAATGCGCCTATGCCAGCGTGGAATGCCATGACCTGATCGAATGTCTTGCCTGCCACGATGATGCAGGCAAATGCAAGCAGCACAAGGAAGATGGCGAAGCCGCCTTCCTCGAGCGAGATCATTTTGGCCTTGTTTTGTGCCATTTTAGCGCCCCAGTCTTGAAATCGTTACAAGGTGCCAACGATGGCACGACCATGCACACGACTCTGAAAATGCCGCGTTGATTCATATCAACATGCCAGCAATTGGCGATGTCGGAACAGCCTCCAAAGGTCAGATTGCATTGCGTAAATTGTCGCGGGCAAGATGAAGGCACGCCGTGAAAGGGATGTGACGCCGGCCTGAAGGACGTAGGCCGGTTTGCGGCAACGTCCTGGCACCCTTGCTCATCCGCCGGTCTTGCGGTTTTCCGAAGCCAAGGACCGGGAAACGTGTTACGCCGTTCTTCCCGCCGCTGAAAGGCGTTGCTTTCTGGCACGTCCGATGCCCCCTGATCTGCCGCTGACGACCTTCCACCTCGACACGGGACCCCTCCCTTGAACGCTGCATCTCAAAATGGCGCAAGCCTCCATCCCAATATCATCGGCAGCCTCTGGATGGTGGCTGCGATGGCCGCCTTCGCATTGGAAGATGCCTTCGTGAAGCAGGCTGCGGCACAATTGCCCGTCGCGGAAATCCTGGTGCTGTTCGGCGTCGGCGGAACCATTGCCTTCTTCGGCCTTGCCACTGTCACGGGCGAGAAAGTTCTCAACCGGGACGTTTTCTCGCCTGTCATGCGAGTTCGCTTCGCCTTCGAACTGGTCGGCCGGCTGTTCTATGTTCTGGCGTTGGCCCTGACGCCGCTCTCCTCGACCACTGCCATTCTCCAGGCAACACCGATATTCGTTGTGCTGGGCGCTTCCCTGTTCTTTGGCGAAAAGGTCGGCTGGCGCAGGTGGACAGCAATCTTTATCGGCCTCGTGGGCGTCCTGATCGTGCTCCGACCGACCAGCGACAGCTTTTCTTTGCTATCGATCCTGGCCGTCATCGGCATGCTTGGCTTCTCCGGCCGCGACCTTGCCAGCCGCGCTGCGCCGGCAACTCTCAGCACCAATATCCTCGGGTTCTACGGTTTCCTGACAATCATTATCGCCGGTCTTGTCTATGGTCTTTGGGACAGGTCCGCCTTCGTGGTGCCTGACACAACCGCCCTTCTCGCCCTTGGAACCGCAGTTTTCTGCGGTGTCTTTGCCTATAGCGCCCTGATGAAGGCCATGCGCACCGGAGAAATCGCCACCGTCACACCGTTCCGCTATTCGCGGCTCCTGTTCGGCGTCCTGCTCGGCGCCGTCTGGTTCAACGAACGGATCGACGCACAAATGCTGGTTGGCTGCACCGTCATCGTCGGATCGGGACTGTTCATCCTGTGGCGCGGCAACAAGGCGAAGACCCGGCGCACTTGAAACAGGAACAACCTTTCAGGCACCTAGCCCAACTGACGCAAGGCCTGCAGCACCTGACCGGCCGCACCTTTGCCCCGGCTTGCCGGAAGGGTCCACAGGCAGATCTGACGCTGTAGCGGGACAACTGCTGCAAGAGGCGCCACCAGGGTGCCGGCGGCAAGCTGATCTGCGACAAGTGAGCGGTGCGCCATCAGAACGCCTGCGCCGTTCAGTGCTTCTTCGACCGCAAGAGCATAAAGCGAGAAGACAGGTCCGCGTGGCGCAAACCCCTCGCCCGGCATAGCTTCATCCGCCCATATCCGCCAATCGTCTGCCCAGGCCGTGTCCGTCAGACAGACCGCCTCTTTCAGATCACGGGGCTGCTTGAGCGCCTTTGCAAGCGCTGGTGTGCAGACCGGCAGCAATTCGTCTCCCGCAAACGCGATCCCGTTGTCCGGAACGCTGTCGCAGTAGAACAGGCAGAGATCGAATGGCACCCGCTTCAGGTTCGGCGGTGTTTCAAGGGCTGTGACCGAAATGTCGATCTCCGGCAACTTCTCGCGTAGCTGCGGCAGTCTGGGGGCCAGCCAAAGCTGCGCCAGCGCCGGCAGGGCCGCGATGTGTATCCTGCCGGGTGCAGCATCACGCCTCAGGTCGCGCACCGCAGTTCCAAGCTGGTCGAATGCGGCGACAAAACCCGGCAGTGCCCGCTGACCAGTGGCCGTCAGGCGGACCCCCTTGGCATGCCGCACGAACAGGGCCGCGCCGATCTCCTGTTCCAGCGCCTTGATCTGCGCCGCCACGGCTCCGGGTGTAACCTGCAGTTCCGCCGCGGCCTGTGCAAACCCGCCGAGGCGCGCGGACGCTTCGAACGCTCTCAATGCGTTCAGCGAAGGCAGTCTGGGGACGGGAGGAGCTACCGACATCTGCAAGACCTATTTTTTCTAGCCCTCGAATTTCTAAAATCTGATTTGCGTGAACACAAGCAGAGATGGACACTTTGTCCAAATAGAACCGGAGTTCCGACATGACCGCGCAAGACAAATGCCCCTGGCTCCCCGCTGTGGCTGCCACCCGTATCGACGAGATCACCCAAGCAACTTCGCCTCTCGGATCCGAAGGAATTGCCGCGCGCATCGAAGCGCTGGCCGAGGCCAACAGGACCATCCACGAGAAAGACTGTTTCAATCTCAACCCCGCGACCAACGTGATGAACCCGCGCGCCGAAGCCTTGCTGGCAAGCGGCATGGGGTCCCGCCCCTCGCTCGGCTACCCGGGTGACAAATATGAGATGGGCCTCGAAGCCATCGAGGAAATCGAGGTGATTGCAGCGAACCTTGCCTGCGAGATCTTCCAGTCGGCTTATGCGGAAATCCGGGTCGCCTCGGGCGCGCTGGCAAATCTTTATGCGTTCATGGCAACCACAAGGCCGGGCGACGCCATCATCGCACCGCCTGCGTCCGTCGGTGGCCACGTCACTCACCACGCGCCTGGCTGTGCCGGTCTTTATGGCCTGGATATCCATGAAGCACCGGTCGATGCCGACGGCTACACGATCGATCTGGAAGGTCTGCGCGCCCTGGCCCTGAAGGTCCGGCCGAAGCTGATTACCATCGGCATGAGCCTCAACCTGTTCCCGCACCCGGTGAAAGAAATTCGGGCCATTGCCGATGAAGTCGGCGCCTTTGTCCTGTTCGATGCAGCCCATCAGTGCGGCATGATTGCCGGTGGCGTCTTTTCCGACCCGCTATCGGAAGGCGCACATCTCATGACCATGAGCACCTACAAGAGCCTGGGTGGTCCCGCTGGCGGGCTGATCGTCAGCAATGATCAGGATCTTGCCCGAAAGCTCGACAAGATTGCCTTTCCGGGTCTGACAGCCAACTTTGACGTTGCAAAGTCTGCAGCGCTCGCCATCACCCTTCTGGATTGGCGCGATTTCGGCAAGGCCTACGCTGCCGAAATGGCCGCCAGCGCCGGTGCGCTCGCCGCAGCTCTCGAAGCAGAGGGAATGCCGGTGTTCTCTACCGCCAAGGGGACAACCGCTTCACATCAGTTTGCCCTGGAAGCGGCAGCCCTCGGCGGCGGTCAGGCAGCTTCGAAGAAGCTTCGCCAGGCAGGGTTTCTCGCGTGCGGAATCGGACTGCCGATAGCTCCCGTCGCCGGTGACATGAACGGCCTGAGGTTCGGAACACCGGAACTGGTCCGCTGGGGCATGACGACGGTCGACATGCCAGAGCTGGCCAAACTGATAGCCGAAGCGCTGCGATCGAACGATCCGGCAGCGATGGCAGGACGCGTGGCCAAATGGCGCCAGAGTTTCAACACGCTCCACTTCATCCGCTCGTAAAATAAGGGCAACAGCCTGCAGCGAGTCTCAACAGCCGGTCTCCTGTTCCGCTCAGGAACCGGCTGTTCCTTTGCCCCCGCTAACAATGTCAGCACGTGTCTCCTGACATAAAGGAAATCACTTCCTTCAGTTGCAATTTTGAAAATTTCCCGCACTTTCCAGACTGTTTTTCAGGTCTTCGGTTCAAGGGAATTTCCAGTCATGCAGTTATCGCCATCCAATATTCATGCAGCGCTTCTTTGTGAACAAGACGGCAAGACGCTTGCGACAGGATGCATGCACTGCACCTTCTATTTTCGATATGCGCCCTATGACGGATTGAAAGACTTTATCGACCGGTCCCGGGAAGCGCTTGGAGACCTGTTGAGCCATTTGAGCTGGGGCGCGCGTTACACAAAAATCACCGCGCGAACCGAAACAAAGATCCAGCGGATGTTCGAGAACATTTCCTTCGAAAAGCACCCTACGCACTATTTCAGCATGCGGAGCCATAACCAGGACAAGGGGTGTTCCGCTGCGTGCTTAACACTCGTATTTAATCCTAAGGAAAATTGGGCAGTTACCGAACAAGATCGCGAACTGAGGCGGTCTCGTAGAATGGCGCTAGAAAAAACAGACATCGCCTTCTCGCCTCCAATCAGCATTGTAACGGTGACCTTTCCACTCGACCATCCCATTGCCAAACCGGCACGTTTCAAGGACTGGGTCCTCGGCCTTAAGTGTGTCCGCGACGGCTCTTTTGTCGGTGGGCATGCAGGGTATCGGTTGGAAACATATTCGGAAGTTTATGATTCCAGACACCAGAAAACGATGGAATGTCATGTAGCAAAGTTAATTCTCAACCACCCAGGTCTTGATTACGACGGCATCCCCGGTCTTGGAGTGCAACTGTTGTGCTACAGGCATGGCGACTACGACATGACCGCCATGATGAAGCGTGTCCAATGGCTGAATTTCTTGCGTGCAGACACATTGCAGCTTGCCGGCAACCGGGACGAAATCTGCGCGCGATTGGAAGCAGACCCCCTGGTTAAGGTCTTGCCTGTCGGTGACGGGCTAATGGTTCAAGCCGGAAAATGTCCCGGCATTGGCGATGTTTCGGAAGGCGACATGCTACCAGCTTACAGAGCTGCTGCGAAGATCCTCAGTGCTGCGCGTTTCCGACACAGGCGCTCCAGAAACACCTTGTCGCCGCTGCAGACAGACTGGCTTGAAGCCCTGGATAGCTGAACAGGATCATTTGCTTCGACGCCCCAGAACAAGTCCGGTGATGAAAGGCAGCAGCAGCACCATTCCGGTAAAGCGGGCGATCTGGTGCGCAGCTACAAAGGCGGGGTCGAGATCCAGCATGAATGCGAGCAGCGTCATCACCTCAAGTCCACCCGGTGCATAGGCAAGCAGGGCCTGGCCAAAAGGAATATCCACCAGTTCGGCAACGATCCACGCCCCGGCAAGCGAGGTCAGGAACGCCGCCGCAAAGGCAGCCATGGATGCACCGAGCACGCTGAGAAACTGGCGCAGTGTCATGGACGCAAAGCGGCAACCGATGTGAGCGCCCATCATGACAAAACACGGCAGCACGATGTAGCCCGGCAGGACAAGGACCAAGAGGCCGGACGCATTGAGGCCGGCACTCATGAAAAACGCACCCGTCAGACCGCCACCCGGAACTCTGGCCTTGATAGCAAGCCAGCTTGCCGCGAGGCAGAGCGGTATCCCGATCAGGAAGTCCTTGAGACCGGAGACATAAATCGTGCCGCTGCCACCGCCCGCCGGTTCTGCTGAGGATACAACGGCGAAAGGCAGCACCGCCACCAGAACGAACAGACGCAAGGACTGGCTGGAAGCGATACGCGGAAGGTCCGCTCCTCGTTCGGTGGCAAGGGCTATGACATAGGAAAGTGCACCGGGAATGGCGCCGAAGTAGGCTGTTTCCCTGGACCATTTTGCCCCGTAGTGCAGAACCGCGTAGCCCGCGAACGTGACCGCCACCATGACAGCGATCAGCATGGCCATCGACACCGGCCACTCCGCCACCCGGTCAACGATATCGGGATGAACACCCGCCCCCATGGAGATGCCGATCATGACGAAGAGCGCGTCCCGCAGCGGGACCGGCATGAGCGTCGGCACTTGCGCAAGCGTTGCGATGGCAACGAAGACCATGGCTCCCGACAGCCATGCCGCGGGAAGCCCGAACAGGTTGAATGTTGCTCCTCCGGCAGCGGCAATGAGAAGTGTGACCGCAAGTCTTCCGGCGGCAGATTGAAACGAATTGGCAGGCATCGGGAACCGTTGAGCTTGGAATGGCTCCTTGAGCTATAAATGGATTGATCGGCCAGCGCATGGTTGATTGCATGGATCAACATGTACGGCCTGTATTTTATCAGGCGGTTGTCCCCGGCAACTGTACAGGACGGGGCTCCGTGAAAGGTTTACCCTCAATTCCTTCCAGTTCACAGGCCCTGTGTATCGCCGGACGCATTTCCAGTTGTTCGCACAGGGCGCGCAGGTGCGGCGTCGCCGCCAGGGACCACTTGCCATCATTACGATAGATCTGCGCCCACCTGGCACAGGCAGCAAGATAGTGGTCGAGGATGGAAAGGTCCCGCCCCAGGAGAAATGGTCCACTCCAAGTGGCAAGTTCAGTTTCCAGATGCGCGAAACTGCCGGCAATCCGGCGGGTCAGCCCGGCGTGAAGGCTCAAGGCCGCCTCCGGTTCGCGAACGTATCTTTCCGGCTTGAAGGAGATCCGAAGGTCGGAATGCAGGGTGTTTGAGAGAAAAAACATCCATTTCAGAAATCGGCCGCGCTGTGGAGAGGCCGGCGCCGGAGCCAGACAGCCGTGCGCATCTGCCAGATGCAAGGCGATCGCGGCGGTTTCGAACATGGGGGCATCCTGACCCGGCACTTCCAGAACCGGGATCAAACCTTGAGGATTGAGCCGCCGATATGCTTCCGAATTCTGTTCGGAGATCAACCTGTCAACAGCCACGTAGTCATAGGGCAGACCCAGTTCTTCCAATATCATCCTGACAATGAAATTGGCGCTGTCAGGCGAACCGTGCAGGCGATAGCGCTCCAGACCCTCAGGTTTCCGGGTCGGTTCAGTTGCGACAAGCAAATCGGTCACCCCAAAGCTCTCCATCGAATTGCGTGTCTTTCAAACGGCTGGACTTGAGCGATATCAAGGCACGACCGGGCGAAGGACGGATAGATCGACACATGATGAAAGATCCGCTCTCCTACGCCATGCGCAACGTACCGCGCTATACAAGTTATCCGACAGCACCGCATTTTCATGACGGCGTAACGGCCGGCGTTTATGCGGACTGGCTCAAGGCGCTTTCGCCGCAGGATTCGCTTTCGCTGTACCTGCATGTCCCCTATTGCCGTGAGCTCTGCCATTATTGCGGCTGTCATACCAAGGCGACCCGTCAGGATGCGCCGCTCAAGGCCTATGCAGCGACACTCGGCCAGGAAATCAATCTGGTTGCCGGGCACATGCCGAATGCCGGTCCTGTCCGGCACATTCACTGGGGCGGCGGCACACCCAGCCTTCTGCCACGGCAGAGCCTGATCGACCTCACCGGCCTGATGCGTGTCAATTTCGACCTTGCACCGGACCTGGAACATGCCATCGAACTCGATCCGAGGCTTGTTACAGAACAGCTCGCCGAGACGCTGGCCATCATCGGAGTGAACCGTGCCAGCCTTGGCGTTCAGGACTTTGATCCCGACGTTCAAAAGGCCATCGGCCGTCTTCAGCCCTACAGGGTCGTCAAACAGGCCGTAGAGTTTCTGACAGCAGCCGGTGTCACCGCACTCAATTTCGACCTGATGTACGGATTGCCCGGCCAGTCGCCGGAAACGATACTCGATACGGTGGAAAAGACGCTCTCGCTGGCACCCGGGCGCATTGCCCTGTTCGGCTATGCCCATGTGCCCTGGATGCGCAAGCACCAGCGCCTGATTGACGAAAGCACCTTGCCGAATGCCGCCGAACGGCTGGCCCTTGCGGACCTCGCCCGCGCAGAACTGCTCAAAGCCGGTTATGTCGCAATCGGGCTTGATCATTTTGCCCGGCCGGACGACAGCATGGCCATCGCCCTTTCGGACGGCTCCTTGAAGCGCAATTTCCAGGGCTATACGACGGACCAGGGCGAACAACTCGTTGGCTTCGGCGTCTCCTCCATCGGACGTCTGTCTGCCGGTTATGTTCAGAACATGTCTGATGTCGGCAACTGGCGCCGGGCAATCATGGCGAGCGAATTGCCGGTATCCAAGGGTTTGGCGCTTTCTGCCGACGACCGTTTGCGGGCGCGGATCATCGAAGAGCTGATGACCAACTATGCCTGCGATCTCGTACCGGCCTGCCGCGCATTCGGCCTGCCGACAAGCCACTTGAACGATGCTTTCGATGCCTTGCAGGACCTGGCCGCCGACGGCCTGGTCCGTCTGGAAGTAGGCAATGAAACTGCCAGAGTTGAGGTAACTGAGGCCGGACGGCCTTACGTACGTCTCGCAGCCGCCGCCTTTGATGCCTACCTGGCGGCGAGCCAGGCAAGTGGCAAGGCTCGGCATTCTGCCGCGGTTTGAAGAAAATGGCCCCAAGGTGAGACCTCGGGGCCGAATACCGAACTTGCCAGCTTACGGATCGCCGAAGATCGACAACAAAAAAGGGCCGCGAAAATCGCAGCCCTTTCCAGGTCGACTATAAAGCAACGGATCAGTGCATACCTGTCATCTGACAGAGGCTGCAGACCTTGTTGAGATGGATCTGATCGGCGCGGTCGACGCGGATAACGCCCCGGCGTTTCAGATCGGACACAACGCGGCTGACAGTCTCGATGGTCAGACCCAGATAGTCGGCGATTTCCTGCCGGGTCATGTGCAGTCTCAGGTCGAACCCGTCGTCGCTGTCCTCAATCGGCCCAACGCAGCCGACACCACCGCGATCCGGAACGAGATGCATCAGAAAGCTTGCAACCCGTTCGACAGCGGACTTGCGGCCAAGCAGAACCGCATGCTCGTGCAGCACGCGCATCTGGTTGGTCAGGCATCTGGTGAGCGTGCGCTGAAGCGCATCGGAACGTTCGACCTGCTTCAGATCGATTTCCTGAATTTCGGCATTGGTGAGTGTTTCGGCGGTGCAGTCGTTCTCGTCACTGCCGGCTAGACCGAAAATGTCACCGGGACGAAGGACTTCGACAACCTGGCGGCGTCCGTCCGGCAGCAGCTTGTAAAGCATCACCGAGCCCTTCACCAACTCATAGAGCCGCTTTGCGGGATCGCCTTCGTAATAGATCACCGCATGGGTGTCGTATTGGACAGCCTTGCCGCCAAATTCCGAAAACGATGTCTTGCTGGGTGTGCAGATGGGAGCACCTGTCATTCTTGGTGCTGCGCCCTGGCCGGGGGTACCCGCGTCGAAATAAGCCATATGTCCCTCCTTCGTGCCTGTGGCACGGCCTTCATTTGCTACGTCAGCGGGTGATCTCCATTCCTTGGTGCTTCCATTTCCGCACCGCTCGAAAAATCGACCACTGCTTGCAGGTGTCCCGTCCGACACCCCGCAGCTTGCAGGATGCACTCTAAAACGCGGAATGCACACAACGTAATTCGGTCGACTGCGTAAGATAAACTACATATGAGCCGTAACGACGCAGCCGACTAAGGTCTAATCAGGCCGGGACCGCCTACGCGTTTTGGGCGCGTGAAGCCAACGGCCGCCAAAATCGGCGGCGCTCAATCTCGAACACTCAATTTTCTGAAATTGCTTCAAGCAGGAGGAGAGATCAGATGATCGCCTTCTGAGCCATGGCCGCCGTCAGCATGTCTATCGACAGCGGTTTCCTCAGAATCTTGAGCCCCGGAAGCTCACGAATTTGCTGCAACAGGTTCACTCTCGACTTGCCGGAAATGGCAAGGATGCTCGGAGGTGTTGGCAGGCCCATGAGTTCACGAACGACATCCGTGCCGCATCTGTCGGGAAGGCCGATGTCCACGATCACCCAATCGTCCGACGAAGGAATTCCGCCGGCGAAAAAACTCTCCGCATCTTTGTAAGTTATCGGATGATGATCGAGATCTTCGAGCGCAATCGCCAATGCATCGGCGACTGCTTCATCATCTTCAACAATGTGAACAACCACGAATGTAGATCCTCAAGGCCAGCCCCCAACGCAGACGATCAATCATACATACGCGATATTTTGCTTGCCGGATGTACGCAGAAATACGTTTCGGCATGCCGGTCATCCGGAAATGCATTCCAGCCGTTCACTCGAACCCGGTTTATCCCGAGGCGGAGTGGCCCAGAACAATGCGAACGAGATCCGCCGCATTGCGTGCACCCAGTTTTTCCATGATCCGCGCCCGGTGCACCTCCACCGTTCTCGGACTGATTCCAAGAGTGCGGCCGGCTTCCTTGTTGGAAGCTCCGTCGGTGATTTCCTTCAGGACTTCCAGCTCACGGCGGGTCAGCAGATCCGCTCCCTGGAAGGAGGCCGTGACGACCTCGTCCTGACGCTGCTTGGTGATGGCGATGCTTTCCTTCACCCGCTCCAGCACGGTTTCGGCGGAAAACGGTTTCTCCACGAAGTCAAAGGCGCCGTTGCGGATGGCTTCAACAGCCATCGGAATGTCGCCCTGGCCGGAAATGATGAAGATCGGCGCCGGATAGTGTTCGGCATTCAGCGCCTTGAGAATCTCGATGCCGGAGCGCCCAGGCATATGGACATCCAGCATGACACAGGCAGGAACAGCCTTGCTTGCAGACTGCACGAAAGTGTCGCCATCCGAGAAGGTTTCGACCACATAGCCTTCCATATTGAAAAGCACCGACAGGGCGTCGCGCACCGCCGGATCATCATCAACGATGTATATGGCCTCCGCGTCAGCTTTCATGTCCATCACTTCCTCAGCTCATTTCTTTCGAACCGTTCGTTTCGGCTCTTTCTGCAACATCTTCTTCGGGCGGGTCTATTGGCAAAGACAACACGAAGGAGGCTCCTCGTCCGTTTGCCCCCTTCTCCAAGCGCAAATCACCACCATGGTTTTGAGCAATTGAACGGGATATCGCCAAGCCCAGACCAACCCCCTTGTGCTTGGCACCCGTAAAGGCCCGGAACAGGTTGTCAACCAGCTCTTCGGGAACGCCCGGGCCGTTGTCCGTAACCCGAAATTCCAGGCGATCTCCATTCCGGCATACGGCCAGCACCACCTTGCGGTCGGCCTGGTCGCAGACCGCTTCGCGCGCATTGCGCAGCAGGTTGATGAGAATCTGCCGAATCTGCACCGGGTCGGCCATCAGTGGCGGCAGTCCTCTTGCGATCTCGGCCTTCATGATCGATCTGCCATTGCCGCTGCCGAGTTCCGCCATTTCCAGGCAGCTGGTGACAAAGTCCCGCACTTCGATCGACTGGCGATTGGGCGTTTTCTTTTCCACCAGTTGACGCATGCGCTGGATGATTTCTCCCGCCCGCTCGGCTTCGCGTACCGCCTTGTCGATAACCTCGATGATGAAGGGATCCAGGGATTTGTCGGCACGGGTCTTGCGCGATACGGATTGCAGGTAGAGCAGTACAGCGGTCAGCGGCTGGTTGAGCTCATGCGCAATCGCCGCGCCCATTTCGTCCAGTGCGCTGATCCGGGTCATGTGGAGAAGCTGTGCCTGGGTCTTGGCCAACCGGTCTTCCATCTGTCTGCGCGAGCGCAGATCGCGCAGGATGCCGATGAATTGTCGCCCGGCCGGTGTCCATGCCTCACCGACAGACAGCTCGATGGGAAAGACCGTGCCGTCCTTGTGGCGGGCCTGGACCTCGCGGCCGATACCGATGATCTTCTTATGACCGGTGGTGAGATAGTTGTTCACGTAGTGATCATGCGCGTTGGCATATTCTGCAGGCATGATCCTGTTGACATTGCGCCCCAGAAGGTCGGCGGCTTCATAGCCGAAAAGCCGTTCGCAGGCCTTGTTGAAGGCCAGCACCTGCGCACGGTCATTGATCACGACAATACCGTCGGCCGCGGTATCGAAAACACTGGCAAGACGCGCTTCCGTTACGGCTGCATTGTCATCATCGTGATCTAAAACGTCGTCGCCCACCGTCCCCGCACCCAAATGGAATTCTCATCCCGTCTAGGTTTAAGGGTTTTCCCGTAGGCCAGCAACCCGTCAGGGCTCTAAATCTCTGGTATCCAAGTGCTAATTCGACGCACTGCTTCCTCAAGGTGATCCTCGCGCCGGGCATAGCATAACCTTAGGTGATGTTCACCGCCCTTGCCGAACGCGGTGCCCGGTGCAAGACCCACACCTGTCTGGCGAACAAGGTCCAGCGCAAAGTTGCGCGTGTCCGTGACGCCCTCAATGGAAAAGAAGAGATAGAACGCGCCGTCGGGCGGCAACACCTTCACGCGGTTAAGGCCCTGCAATCCCTTGAGAACACAGTCGCGCCCCTTGCGAGCACGTGCGACCTGCTCCTGCAGGAACGCGCGCCCTTCAGTCAGAGCGGCAACGGCGCCCCACTGCGAAAAGGACGGAACACCCGACGTGGAATACTGGATCAGGTTTTCAAACACCTGGCCGAGTTCCGGCGGCGCCGAGATCCAGCCGACCCGCCACCCGGTCATTGCCCAGTTCTTGGACATGGAATTCACGAAGATGATGCGGTCGTCTTCTTCGGCGATATCGTAGAAGGAGGGCGAGCGCTCCCCTTCCCCGTAATAGAACAGCGCATAGATTTCGTCCGCGATGATCCAAAGGTCATGCTTTCGCGCAAGCTCCAGAAAAGCCTTCAAGAGGTCTTCGCTTGCAACCCATCCGGTCGGGTTGCAGGGCGAGTTCAGGAAGAGCGCGGTCGTCTGCGGCGTGATCGCTGCTTCGACGTCCTCGATGGCCAGCCGCCAGCCGTCATCCTCTTCCCGCATCGGCACACTGACCGAACGCGCCCCGTGAATTTCGATGGCAGCCGATATGTTCGGCCAGGACGGCGTCGGCACGATCACTTCGCGCCCGGCTCCTGCAACCGCCTGCACGGCCAGCTGAATGGACTGCATGCCCGATCCGGTCACATAGAATCGTTCCGGCGAGAAAGGCTTGCCGTAAAGATCCTGATGATAGGCCGCCAGTGCCTCGCGCAGCTGCGGGATGCCGCGCTGGTATGTGTAGAACGTCTCGCCCCGGTCGAGCGACGCTTTTGCGGCTGCGCGGATGAACTCGGGCGTCGGCAGATCGCCTTCGCCGGCCCAGAGCGGGATCAGATCTTTCCGGTCACGTCCGGCATTGAAAACTTCGACGATACCGCTTTCAGGTGCGGTTCTGGCTTCCGGGCTCAATCGCTCGATCAGGCTGGTCACGTGGCAGATCCTTCATTGTCAATTGGCGCCACCTTATCGGGTTTGCTTGCCAATGTTCCATGAAAGGATGTGAAGAAGACTTCACCGAAGGTGATCAATTCACATACCTTGGGAAAGCCTTGAAAGCAGATCAGTCGCAAGGCGAATAGACAGATCGATTTGGCTGTGGTCGGATCGGACAAGGCAGCGTAAGGGGTTGCCGGGAAACAGGTTCGAGCCGGCCCGACAAGAGGCCGACGGACCCCATGCCGCTCGGGAGGACGGTTACCAGATCATGCTGCATGGATGGCTCGTGATACTGGCCGCAACGGCCTACATCCTGTGCTTGTTCGCCATCGCCAGCTTCGGCGACCGGATGCCGCGCCGGTATTCGTCGCGTACGGGCGGCCGCCCCTTCATCTACGCCCTGTCGCTTTCGGTCTATTGTACCTCCTGGACCTTCTACGGCTCAGTCGGCAACGCCAGCCGGACGGGCATCGAATTCCTGACCATCTATATCGGCCCCTTGATTGTTTTCGCGCTCGGTTATCCGCTGCTGCAGCGGATCATCCAGATCTCCAAGACAGAAAGCATCACGTCGATCGCCGATTTCATCGGTGCGCGGTACGGCAAGAGCCAGTCGGTCGCAGCACTTGCCACACTGATTGCAGTCATTGGCGTCATTCCGTACATCGCCCTGCAGCTGAAAGCCGTGTCGCTGTCGATCACCACCATGATCGGCCCGCTGATTTCCCCCGGTGACATATTCACGCCGGTGTTCGATGACGTCACCCTGCTGATCGCCCTCGGCATGGCCATCTTCAGCTGGGCGTTCGGGACAAGACACATTGATGCGACGGAGCACCAGGAAGGGCTGATGCTGGCGATCGCAGCCGAGGCGGTGGTCAAGCTCATTGCCTTTCTCGCGGTCGGCTTCTGGGTCACCTACTCGCTTTTCGACGGCCCGGTCGACCTGATCCGTTCCATCTCGGAAGCGCCTGAAGTCGCGCAGATTTTCGAAAAACCGCTGAACATCGGCAACTGGCTTGTCATGTCGTGCCTGTCGGCCTTTGCGGTGCTCTTGTTGCCGCGCCAGTTCCACGTCACTGTGACAGAGAACAATTCAGACGCCGAGCTGCGCCGCGCGACCTGGATGTTTCCGCTCTATCTGGTGTTGATCAACCTGTTCGTGATCCCGATTGCAGCTGCCGGCCTGCTGCGCTTCGGACAGGACGTCAATCCCGATACCTTCGTTCTGGCCCTGCCCATAGACGCCGGACACCCGTGGCTTGCCCTCTTTGCCTTCATCGGAGGCCTTTCGGCGGCAACGGCCATGGTCATCGTGGCGACGGTTGCGCTGGCCATCATGATTTCCAACGACATCGTTGTGCCGCTCCTGCTGCGCCGGCACAGCGAGGACGACATCGTCAACATCGGCGGCCAGGACATGAGCGACCGGCTGCTGACGATCCGCCGCCTCGCCATCTTCGGCATCCTGCTGCTAGCCTATGCCTACTACAAGGCGGCCGGCAATACCGCGGCGCTCGTCTCCATAGGGCTTCTGTCCTTCGCCGCAATCGCGCAATTCGCTCCCGCTTTCGTCGGCGCCCTCTTCTGGCGCCGGGCCACGTCTTTGGGCGCCATCGCCGGGCTGAGCGGCGGGTTCGTCTTCTGGGCCTATACACTGCTTCTGCCGACCTTCGCCAAATCCGGTCTGATTTCCGACGGCTTCCTGGAAACCGGCCCGTTCGGCATCAGCGAACTGAACCCGCAGGCCCTGCTCGGGATCACCATGGACCCGTTCATCCATGGCACCCTGTGGAGCCTATTCGTCAACATCGTCCTGTTTGTAGGCGGCTCCTTCCTGAGAAAGCCTCTGCCCGCGGAAACCCTTCAGGCAAACGTCTTCGTTCCGGCCGAGTTCGCGCCCTCCCCCAGCCTGCGTTACTGGCGTACGTCCGTTACCGCCGGAGACTTGCAGGCAACCGTCGCGCGCTATCTCGGCGAAGAACGGACGGCCCGTTCGTTCCGTCGGTTTGCGAGCGAACGAGGTATAGAACTCGACCCGAAAACACTGGCGGACGCCAACCTGCTGCGCTTTTCCGAGCAGCTTCTGGCAAGTGCCATTGGCGCGGCCTCGTCGCGCCTTGTGCTGACCTTGATGCTCAAGCGGCACGACCCGTCGACCAAGGGCGCAGTGAAGCTGCTCGACGACGCCTCCATCGCCATTCAGTACAACCGCGACCTGCTGCAGACGGCACTCGATCAGGTGCGCCAGGGCATCGGAGTGTTCGACCGGGATCTGCGTCTGATCTGCTGGAACAGGCAGTTCCGCGACCTGCTGGGACTGCCTGCCGAATATGGTCAGGTCGGCACCACACTGGATGCGATCCTGCGTTTCAACGCGGAACGGGGCGAGCATGGCCCCGGGCCTGTGGAAGCGATCGTCGCCGACAGGATCGAGAAGCTGGTACTGATCCAGGAAACGTTTCAGGAAAAACTGGAATCAAGCGGAGCGGTGTTCGAAGTCCGCATCAGTCCGATGCCCGACGGCGGCATCGTGACCACCTATACAGACATTACCGAACGGGTCCTGGCGGAAGAAGCTCTCGCCCGCGCCAACGAGACGCTGGAACGCCGGGTCAGGGAACGCACGGAAGAACTCACCCACGTCAACGAACGCCTGGTGGAGGCCACTCACGCCGCGGAAGAAGCCAATATCGGCAAGACCCGTTTCCTGGCAGCGGCCGGACATGACATCCTGCAGCCTCTGAATGCCGCCCGTCTTTACGCCTCGGTTCTGGTCGACAAGCTTAAGGACGGCGACGACGGCTCGCTGGTCCGCAATGTGGAAATGGCGCTGGAATCGGTCGAGGACATTCTCGGCGCCGTCCTCGATATTTCCAGGCTCGACACCGGCGCCCTGAAACCGGAACCGACTGTCTTCCGGCTGGACGAACTGCTGCGCGGAATCGATCTCGATTTCCAACCTGTCGCCAAGGAAAAGGGGCTGGAACTGCGGATCGTGCCGACGTCCCTTTCGGTGCGGACAGACAGGCGCCTTATGCGGCGCCTGCTGCAGAACCTCGTTTCGAACGCCTTGAAATACACTCAGTCAGGCCGCGTCCTTGTGGGGTGCCGCCGACGCGGCAATCGGGTGATCGTGGAAATTCACGACACCGGCATGGGCATCCCGAAAAGCAAGCAGAAGGCGATTTTCCAGGAGTTTCACCGGCTGGATGACGGCATGCGCGTTGCAAAGGGGCTGGGGCTAGGCTTGTCCATTGTCGAGCGCATCAGCCACGTTCTGAACCACCCGGTTGAACTCCGCTCGGAAGCCAACAAGGGCTCGTGCTTCTCGGTCGAACTGCCTCGTTCCGCGGACATGCCCGATCTCGTTCCCATACCGCAGGCCCCAACCATGGCTGGCCAGCTTGATGGTCTTTGCGTTGTGGCCATCGACAACGAGCCGGACATCCTGAGCGGCATGCGCCACCTGCTGACGAACTGGAACTGCAAGGTGATTGCAGCTGCCGATGACGTGGAGGCGGCAAACGAGCTCAGCAAAGCCGGCCTGACGCCGGACGTCATACTGGCGGACTATCACCTCGACAATGGCACCGGTATCGAGGCGATCTTGAAACTGAGATGGAAATTCGGTCGCCAGATCCCTGCAATCCTGATCACCGCGGACCGGAGCCGCCCTGTGCGCACGGAAGCCGAGGAAAAGGACATCGCCTTCTTCAACAAGCCCCTGAAACCGGCTGCCCTGCGCGCCCATCTGGCCCGCTGCCAGGCAGGCCAGGCGGCAGAATAGCCGGGTTGGAGCCGAGGTCCCGGACGTTGTCAGCACAAATGCATCAGGAAACTGAGCGTAGCGCTCCAGGGTTCTTCGGCGCGGTGCTCGGCGAACGGTCCTGCCAGTCTTCCTTGCGGATCTGGGCGATCCGCATCGGATTGGGATCCGGCTTGCCGAAGTAATAGCCTTGCATGGTGTCGCAGCCGAGCGTGCGCAAAGCATCCACCTGAAACTGGCGCTCCACGCCTTCTGCCGTGACTTCCAGACCAAGGTTATGCGCAAGCGCAATGACTGCGGAGATGATCGCCAGACCGTCGCTGCGTTCGCCGATTTCATCGACGAAGGATTTGTCGATCTTGATCTTGTCGAACTTGTAGTGCCGCAGATACGAAAGAGACGAATAACCCGTGCCGAAGTCGTCCAGAGCGATGCGGATACCAAGGTCACGCAACTTCTGAAGCTTGATCGATGCTGTGCCGAAGTCGCGTAGGAACACTGATTCGGTGATTTCCAGGACAAGGCGTTCCGGCGGGAACCCCGTTTCCTGCAGCACGGTCAGGATCTGTTCCACCAGATTTGGATCCATGAACTGGACCGGCGACAGGTTGACCGCAACGCTCTCCAGCTCGGGACATTGGGCCGCCGCTGCACAGGCTTTCCTCAGAACCCAACTGCCGAGCGGCAGTATCAGACCGGCGTGTTCGGCAATCGGAATGAACACGTCCGGCGGCACCTCACCACGCTCGGGATGCAGCCAGCGGAGCAGGACCTCGCTGGACACCACCTTGCCGGACCGGGCGTCCACGATCGGCTGAAAATCGACATTGAGCTTGCCGTATTCGAATGCTTCGCGCAGATCCGATTCCAGTTCGCGGCGTTCGCGGACCTCACGCTCCATGTCCTGCTCGAAGGCGAGCGACCGTCCCCGGCCGCCTTCCTTTGCCTTGTAAAGCGCAATGTCAGCCTTGCGCATCAGATCGTCGACAGTGTCCTTGCTGTCGCACAGACGGGTGAACCCGACGGTGGCACCAATGGCGAAGTCGCGACGGCCAATCCGGAAAGGCTTGCGTGTCACGGCAACCAGTTCCTCGGCAAATGCAAGAGCTGCCTGATCGCTGACGAAACGGCCGAGCGCGGCGAATTCGTCGCCACCGAAACGCGCGAGCATCGTCCTGCCTTCGCCAAGGGCGGTAAACCGGCTTGCGACCTGCCGCAGAAGTTCATCCCCTGCCGGGTGACCGCTGGTGTCGTTCACGACCTTGAAATTGTCGAGGTCAATGAGGAAGAGCGTCAGTGTGTTCTGACCATTCTGGTTTTGCTCTTCCAGTTGCGCCTCGGCCTGTTTCAGGAACCAGCTCCGATTGCCGATCCCCGTCAGGGAATCGTGCTCGGCCAGGTGAGAAACAAGGGCGCTTGCCCTGCGGGCTTCGGTGATGTCGGAAGCAACACCGCGGTAACCGGTAAAGGAACCATGGTCGTCGTAGACCGGACGTGCTGCCAGGGACCACCAGCGCTCCTCGCCGTTCACGTCCACTCCGATGACGATTTCGCGGAAGGCCTGCTGACGCTTCATGGCGTTTTCCAGCCTGGTCACGGCTGACCGCGCATCGTTTTCGTCCAGGGAAAAGGCCAGATCGACCATACGCATGGTTTCCAGTTCCGCCCGGTCCCGGCCGCTGGCATGCAGAAACCGGTCGGAAATGGAATGCAGATTACCGTGGCTATCCGATTTCCAGAGCCAGTCGCTGGACTTTTCCTCGAACTCGTTCAGCAGCAGGGCGATCAGTTCACCGCGTTGTTCCAGCTCGGCTTCAGCAAGGAAATGGGAGGCAAACAGCCAGCCTGCCGAGGCAACGCTGCCGACCACCACCAGCGTGTAGCTGCTCAACAGGAAGACCAGTGGCCACAGCTCCGCGCTGCGTCCGATTGCGAACGATACGAGCGATGCAAGGAAAAGGATCGCAACCCAGCGAAAGGCTGCCTGCGGCACGGTTGCCAGCGTAAAACCGCCACCACACAGCATGCCGGTGGTGACACAGGAGGCAATCCAGATACCGTCCGGATCGCCATAGCCGAATGCGGCAATTGGAACGACCGCCCAAAGGCCACTGAAAATCGTCGCGTGCAAGACCGCCTTGTTCAGCGATCGCCGCGAGGCAAGATGAATTGGCGACCTGTTCGCTTTCAGCCACTTGAACAGGGTGTAGGCAAGAAAAGCTCCAATAGCCGCAATCCAGACGGCAATGAAACTGAACGGCATGAAGTGCTGAAACGCGAGCGTAATGACGATTACGTTGACGACGTTTGCCAGCACGATAAAGGGTGTCAGGCGCGCGATGCTTGCGATCTGTGCTGCACGTACCTTGCGGGCCAGGAGCTCGTCGACCACCGGATGACCGAACGCGAGCATGAAGGCGCGAACAGGATTGCTTTCCTGCTGTCCGGTTGGCGTGTCCGCGTCAGACTGAAAGTCCACCTTGAGCTGACGACCGGGCAACACGAAGGCCATGCCGATCGTCTTGAAGATCAGTCGCCAATTGAAGCTGGACCGCATTTTCTCTCCGGGTGGCTACTCGCACTCTGCGTGGCAGCGCCCCGCAGCAATGACGGTTACAGCCATTCCCTGAAATTACGGTAAAAACGGTGGTCTGGATTCCGCTATGTTTTTGCAATCCTGACTGGAAAGCTCGCACTGAAGGCCTACAGAAATTGCATCCGGGCAGGTCGATTTCAGCACGCAAAGCAGAAAACGGTCTCCTGCGTTGGAGACTGTTTCCAAGTGAAGCAGCCAGAAAGTAACGTCGCGCGTGTGCTCGCTGTCACTGTGCCTGGGCAGCCTCGGCGGTTTCGCCGCCAACCTGCCATTGCCCGGCCTCGATCTTGGACGCTGCAATAACGGCCTGGGTTCTGCTTTCCACGCCAAGCTTTTGCAGGATCGCGGAAACATGAGCCTTTACGGTCGCTTCCGAAACGGACAGTTCGTAGGCAATCTGCTTGTTCAGAAGACCTTCGGACAGCATCATCAGAACACGAACCTGCTGGGGGGTAAGCGTTGCAAGGCGCTGCACCAGATCGCCGCTGCCATCGTCGGCGGCAAGGTCGACATCCGGCGGGGTCCACATGTTGCCGGACATGACCTCCGAAATCGCCTCGCGAATGACATCGATCCCGTGAGACTTCGGAATGAAGCCGGAAGCTCCGAATTCAACCGCGCGCCGGATGGCCTGCGGATCTTCATTGGCCGAGACCACCACCACCGGAACGCCGGAATATTGAGCCCGCAGGTACATCAGGCCGGAAAAACCGCGCATGCCGGGCATGGACAGATCAAGCAGGATGAGATCGACTTCGCCATCCTGTTCCAGCTTGGCCGTAACGTCCTCCAACGCACCGGCTTCCTCGATCACAGCATCGGGGTATTGTGTTTCGAGCGTTTGACGCAGAGCACCCCGGAACAGGGGATGATCATCCGCGATGATGAACCGATACGATGTCGCCGACACGTTGTTATTCCTCCCTCAACGGTCCGTTTGGCCCGCAGGTTCCGCCAGAGCCATGCGTCGCAGTCATCCTGCAACCGCTCGCTTCTTGATTTTATGGCGAAGCCCCGTTGTTGCGGCCATTGTGAAGTATGTTTGCAACATGGGTTACGCGCAAGTCAAACCATGCTTTTGACCAACACGCCATGTTCACGCGCTGCGCATTGGCTGCTGCCACGGCAAATAGGCTGCCTTCAGGCGCAAGAAAAATAGTTAAGTTAGAGCCACCAACAAAAACAACCTAAAGTTTAAATCACCTCGCCGCAGTTGATCTTTTCATTTTACCCGCTTCCTCAACGTTGCCTGAACTAATTTTCCAGAATCTACATTTCTTGTTGATAATCAATGCAAAGACAGCAACAAATGACCTGTCCAATACACATCACATAATCAAAAATCACTGAGTGCACGAAGCAATTATGACAATTCAGGCAACGCTGTTTTCATTTGTGAACCGTTGGGAATGTGACGAAAACGATCATCTGAACGTCCAGTTCTACTTCAGCCGTTTCGAGGAAGCAGATCGCCAGTTCCGGCTGATGACCGGCTTGAGCGAAACCGTCGTGGGGGCTCGCCGGGTGCGCCACGTGCGCTACCACAAGGAGATGCGCACGGGGGACCTGATCACGGTTCACTCCAGCATCGCCTTCGACGGCCCGCATATGCTCACTGTCATTCACGAAATGCGCGACGCCGCCACGGGAACGCTTTCGGCAACAGCTCTCGACGGATATGAACCAAGCGCCAGCGCCGCGAAGACCTTGCGCCAGCGCTTCCGCGACTTCCAGACGCCAATGATTGCAGAGGCCGGACCAAGGGGGATTTCCGCCGGACCGGCAAATGCACGTGCGACGCTTGCGGCCCTGCAGTCGAAAGGCGCCCAGATCGTCTATCGGGGGACCGTTTTGCCACGCGACATCGGTCCGGACGGCAAGGCCGACGACAGATTTGCGCTGTCCTGCTGCACGGACGGCGTAGCCCATGTCTGGCAGCGTACGCCGATGACACACGCCTATCTGACGGAAAACGGTTTCGGCCGGGTGGCCGTTGAAATGAAGCTGACCTGGATCACACCGCTGAAGACCGGCGACGCAATGCTGGTGGTTTCCGGCTTTACCGGCGTCAATCCAAAGACCTTCTCGATGCGCCACCACCTGTTTGAAACACGGACGAACCGTCTCGCCGCCGTCCTGGATGTTGTTGCGCTGACGATGGATCTGACCAGGCGTGTTGCCGTGGAACAGCCGGATGAAGCCTATCAGAGCATCAACAAGATGCTGATCGACTGACGTCTCCCGGCCAAGGAACTTTGCCGGACACGGCGTGCCCCTGGCAGGGACACGCTGTTTTTTTATCCTGACTTCAGGCGATCAGTTGGCTTCGCCTTCGAAGTCCTTCTGCAGATCGCGAACCATGCCAAAGAAACGACGCATGGCGCTTTCTGTGAAAGTCAGAACCTTTTCCAGTTCCTCATCTTCCTCGGTTGTCGATGGGCTGCGTCCGCCCTGACTGGAGCCGGGTGCTTTTGGGCGATCAAGTGCGGAACCAGGTGGCAATTGCTTGTCGGACTTTACGCCATTGCCTTCCAGCTCCTCCACACGGGCTGTCAGGCGATCCACTTCACCGGCCAGCTCGTTGATTTCTGCAAGATAGGCATCTTCTGCCAGCGGCACGGGATTGCAGCGCCAGGCGTCGCTCTGCTCCTTGCAAATGGAGACGGTCCCGTTCTGCCGGTCCACCCTGAGGATATCCTCATCCACCCTGACCAGGGAAAAGCGGTCCGACTGTCCCTTTGTGACTGCGTCTGCGGTTTCAGGGGAAACGCTGTCCTGGGCGACAGCTGCCGGGGCCAGAAGAACGGCCACGGTCAGCCCGCGGACCACGGGAGCCAGATATTTGTTGCGGATCGTCATATTGCCTCTCCGGTTGCCGGCCTCGCGCTTTTGGCCCCAAGCATTTCAGTTGAAACAGGGGCACAAGCGTCTGGCCGTTTGTATCTTGCCATGGGTGCCATATTTCCATGGCCAAAGCACGACTTAAGGGCGGGTTTTCAAAAGCGAGTTGTCGAACACCGAATTACCCTTCTTTGCCTGGCAACATTGCCTGAAGCGTTTCCAGCCTGTCAGCCTCAGCCACCGGCTTGTCCCAACGCAGCCTGGAAATGCGAGGAAAACGCATGGCAACGCCTGACTTGTGCCGGGTGGACCGGTTGAGTCCTTCAAAGGCGACCTCCAGCACAAGCCCCTTTTCAGTGCTATGAACGACTTCCCTCACCGGTCCGAACCGGTTGATGGTGTTGTTGCGCACATAGCGGTCGATTTCACGCAATTCCTCATCGGTAAAGCCGAAATATGCCTTGCCGACCGGAACCAGCTCGGCTCCCGCCTCCCCGTCACGCCAGACACCGAAGGTATAGTCGGAGTAAAAGGATGAGCGCTTTCCGTGACCGCGCTGCGCATACATCAGCACGGCATCGATCAGGTAGGGTTCCTGTTTCCACTTGAACCACAATCCCTTCGGCCGGCCGGTGACATAGGGCGCATCCCACCGCTTCAGCATCAAGCCTTCAACGGCATCGGCGTCGGCAGGAGGCAGATGGGCATGGGGATCGGCGCGCGCGGCGGTGATTTCGTCCCATCCGGTTACCTTCACCATGGGCGACAGATCGATGCTTCCCTCCGGCAATCCGGTGATAAAGGCTTCAAGCGCCTTGCGCCGTTCTGCAAACGGCAGCTCCCTCAAATCGGTTCCACCGACACTGAGCAGGTCGTAGGCACGGATCGCTGCCGGGTATTCGCGGATCAGCTTTGGCCCGGCGGTCTTGCGGTTGAGGCGTTTTTGCAGATCTGCAAAAGGACGCACCTGACCGTCCGACACCACCAGCAATTCGCCATCAATGCAGGCATCGAATGTCAGCAAATCCAGAATATCGGGAAAGGCCCTGGATATGTCTTCACCGGTCCGGCTGAACAGGCGGCGTACGCGGTCGCCACGCTCTGTCAGACCGGCTGCCGCCTGAACGCGAATGCCGTCCCATTTCCACTCGACCGCAAAGTCCTCCGCTTCCAGAAGCTCCGTGTCCTTGTCCTCGTCCAGGGGGTGCGCCAGCATCACCGGCCGGAAAGGCGCGGGATCGGATGTTTGCGGTTGGCCGCTCAGTCCTTCCGCCCAGGCGAACAGTGCTTCATAGGGGGGCTCCAGCCCGTGCCAGACCTCTTCTACGGAAGCAACGTCCAGTCCACCGAGCTTCGCCACGGCCGTTTTCGCAAGGCGCGCAGATACCCCGACGCGCAAACCACCCGTCACCAGTTTCAAAAGGGCCCATCTGCCGGTCTCATCCAGCGTGTCCAGCCAGTTGGTCAGCAAACCGGGCACTTCGCTCTTTCCGGCCCCTTCCAGCCGCTTGACCACTTCAGACAGGCTGGGAGCAGCTTCTTTCAGGGCAACCTCTCCGTTTGCTGCCTGCGGCCACATCAGCGCAATGGTTTCGGACAGGTCACCAACAAAATCATAGGAAAGCGCGAACAGCTCCGGGTCCGTCCGCTCGCCGATCAAAGCCCTCAGCAGGGCAGGTTTGGCGTGTTTGAAACTCAGCCCACCTGTCAGTGCGGCCAGGGCAAAACCCCGATCCGGATCCGCGACCTCCTGGAAATAACGGATCAGGAGCGCTTCCTTGGCGAGGCGCCTGGGTTCCAGCGAAAGCCGGTCGAGCAGATGGGAAAAAGCCAGCATAAGCGTTATACGAACCGCGAAAGCGCCCGGACCGCAAGCCCTTACGTCAGAGACAAAAAATTCAGCTTACCATCTCAAGGCGGTCTGAAAGCTAAGACCGGCTCTGGGCCGAGTTCAATTTAGCAACGGCATAAGATAATTGGTCAATGCCCCATAAGATGACCGGTTACGGGGAACAATAGCGCACTTGCGTCATCGCTCGGTACCTGGCGCACTGCGTAGAAACGCTGCAGTTTTTGCCAGTGCACCACTTTCACGCCTGAAAAATGCGGGATGGACGGCAAGGAAAAATGCCTGTATAAGCCGCGGCCATCCATGGGCCGATGACTGGATGGCCCTATCCGGTAGACTGCTGACTGGCATGCAGAAGATCCGGAGCAGTTGAAAGATTTCTATGACCGATTTGACTTCTCTCGCCCCGGCGCTGAAGGCCGCGCTGGCGAAACGTGGCTATGAAAACCTCACCTCCGTGCAGGAAAGCGTTTTGAACGACGCTCCGCCGGAAGCCGACCTTCTGGTATCTGCGCAGACCGGGTCCGGCAAGACCGTTGCCTTTGGCCTCGCACTCGCCCCGACGCTGCTTGACGGCCAGGACAGCCTCGGCCAGGCAGGCGCTCCCATTGCGCTGGCCATTGCACCGACCCGCGAACTTGCCCTTCAGGTGAAGGAAGAACTGACCTGGCTTTATAATGAAGCCGGCGCCGTAACCGCCTCTTGTGTCGGCGGCATGGACCCGCGCACCGAACGGCGGACGCTGGAACGTGGTGTTCATATTGTCGTCGGCACGCCTGGCCGCCTGCGCGACCATATCGAACGTGGCGCACTGGACCTGTCGGAGATCAAGGCTGTCGTGCTCGACGAAGCCGACGAGATGCTCGACATGGGCTTCCGTGAAGACCTGGAATTCATTCTGGATACTGCGCCGCAGGACCGGCGCACGCTGATGTTCTCAGCAACGGTTCCAAAGCCGATTGCAGAACTCGCCAAGCGCTTCCAGAAAGATGCCGTCCGACTGTCGACCATCAACGCTCGCGAACAGCACGGCGACATCGACTACGTTGCGCATCCGGTTGCCCCGAACGAGCGCGAAAACGCCATCATCAACGTGCTGCGCCAGCATGAAGCGGAAAAGGCAATCGTCTTCTGCTCGACGCGTGAAGCTGTCAGCCGGCTGACATCGCGCCTTGCGAACCGCGGTTTCTCCATCGTGTCCCTTTCCGGCGAACTCAGCCAGGAGCAGCGCTCCAGCGCACTGGCCGCGATGAAGGACGGCCGCGCCCGTGTGTGTGTGGCAACCGACGTTGCCGCACGCGGTATCGACCTGCCGAACCTCGATCTGGTGATCCACGCCGACCTGCCGACAGGCAAGGCCGCCCTGCTGCACCGCTCCGGCCGTACGGGCCGTGCTGGCCGCAAGGGCACCTGTGTGCTCATGGTTCCCTTCCCGCGCCGCCGCCAGGCAGAGCGCGTGCTGCATTTTGCCGGCATCACGGCGACCTGGAAGGGGGCTCCGACCGCAGACGACATCCGAGCCAAGGACAAGGAACGGCTTCTGGCCGATCCCGCTCTCAAGGTGGAACTGGAAGAAGAAGAACTGGCGATCGCGAACGAGCTGCTTGCGCTTCACAGCCCGGAACAGCTTGCAGCCGCCTTCGTCAAGCTGCGTCAGTCGCGTCTGCCCGCTCCGGAAGAAGTTTCCGATCTCGATGAGACCTCGCTTCGAGGCAGGGACGCCGGCTCGCGCGGTGGCCGCAATGCGGAAATCACCGGCAAGTTCGAAGACGGCATCTGGTTCTCGCTGTCGCTCGGCCACCGCCAGCGCGCGGAACCGCGCTGGATCCTTCCGATGATCTGCCGTGCCGGTCACGTCACCAAGAAGGAAGTCGGCGCGATCAAGATCTTCCAGAACGAGCTCTACTTCGAAATCGCCGGCAGTCATGGCCAGCGCTTCGCCGATGTGGTCAAGCGCGAAGGCACGGGCGAGGAAAATGCCACCATCACACTGCTTGATGCACGTGGCGGCAAGATCCCTGCCCCGCCGAAGGAAGACGGCTTCCGCCGTGACCGGTCCGACCGTTCCGGCCCGCCCAAGCGCCGTCCGCGTGGTGCAGATGCACCGGACTATGAAAGCCTCGGTGCCGAAGACAGCATGAAATCCGGCCGGCCGAAGCGCGAAGGCAGAGGCAAGTTCGACGGTCCGAAAGGCAAATTCGACGGGCCGCGCGGCAAGTTTGACGGACCTCGTGGCAAATCCCGCCGCCGGTCCGGTGACGACGATTTTGTGCCGCACCACCCTGCCTACGAGCCTCTGAACACCAAGGAACTGGCTCGCGACCTCGACGGCGGCGAGCGCGCTCCCAAGCGCAAGGAACGTGCCGCGGATGGCCCGGACGGCGACCGGCGCAAGCCGCGGACCCGGTCGGCTGCCAACTCCGCGCCGCCAAAGAAAAAGGCCGCAAAGAAAAACAAGCCGTCGCGCGCCGAGCGCAAGGCCTCGAAAACAAAGCCCTGACAGAAAGCCGGTGACCTGTGTCACCGGCAAAGACGATGAACCAGACTTGCCTCGCCTGCCGTCATCCCGGTCAAGCGTAGCGCGAGCCGGGACCGGGGAGGCGCAAGCCTTTCTGTTTTCAGGTTTTTCTTAAAGTCATCGGTACCCCGATCCCGGATCCTCGCTTCGCTGCGTCCGGGATGACAAACAGAAGGGCCTGTGAACAACAACAGCCGGTGACCAGCGTCACCGGCTTTTTTCATTTGAACCGGTCTAGGTTTGTCCCGTCTTGCAGGTATCCGGCGCAGGCGCGGATGAACCAGCATCGGGCTGGACGATGACAGTGTCCTTGTGCTCGTCATCGGCCAGAAAGCTGTTCTGGAGGAAGCTTCGCGACGAGGGAGAGGCATTCTTGTTGCCTTCTATCACTGTTCCCTCTATCGGCCGGTTCAGCATTTTTGCCCGGAACGGACTGCCGAGATAAAGGTATTCGAAGTCTCCCACAAACAGATTGTCCCGGACCGTGTTGCCGTCGTCCTCGATCCGGATGCCCGTGACAAGGTTCTCGAAGCAGTTGTCCTGGTACGTGTTGTCTTCGGCGAAATCCTCGTAAAGGTGCAGCTCCATCGGAAACGGCCATCTGGGAGCAAGCGCGTTCTTGTCGACAAAACCGGCGATGAGTTCCGGGTTGAAATGATACCCCAGAAAAGTGTCGGACTGCCCCCATGGGCGGTCGCCCATCATCGGGGTCAGTGAGACCGGACTGTCGTAAGGGCTCTTGTCGCCGCAGTCCCACATCACCAGATCGCGCGCCTGGCGCGAGGCAACCCAGATGCCGATGTCCATGTTCCGAAAGACATTGCCGCGGATGACGTTGCCGTCCGATCCTTGCAGGCGCGGTCGGCTTTCCGGGTTGGTGGTGTGGAACTCCCAACAGTTCTTGTAGTGAAAGATGCCGCCGAAAGCGTTGCTGTCGAAAATGTTGTTTTCGATCAGATTGTACGCGGATCCGTCCACGGAGAGGCCTTCGCGGCGGGTCGGGCCGATGCGCCGGATGCCCTTGTTGGTAAAGAGGCCATTGTTGCGGATCAGATTGCCGGAAACGACGTTCTTCTGCGACCCATGCTCCAGGTAGATGCCGACATGATGACCATCGGCAACGATGGAATTGCGGATCGTCGCGCCGACGACGTAGTGATCGACAAAGACGCCGGTCATGTAGGACTTGGTGATGGTCAGATGGTCGAGGACAACCCCTTGGGACGAAGTTGCCCGCGCCTCGTCCCGCGCCGCCGCATCATCCGACGGTGTTTGACCTTCAATCAGGATGCCGCCGGTATCGTCGAGGCGACAATCGCGAATGGTGATGTTTTTCAGACCTGGCCGAATGGTAATGCCGCGCCGGTGCATGCCCGTGATGGTGCCACCGCGGCAATCCAGCAGGATGTTGTCGGAGGAGATGACGACCGGTTCCGTATAACGGCAATCGGTCTCCAGCAACACCTTGCCAGGCGTCATGTCAGGAAGTGTGCAGGCTCGCACGGTTTCCGGTGCTGGCGTCAATGCCCCATAGATAGCCCGCGTTTCGCCCGCTGCGGTTCCCGACAGGACCGAAAGCAGGCAAAGGATCGGCAGCAGGGCAAGACACTCTGCCCTCCGGCCCGTCGTTCTATTCATTGACGATGCAGGCAATAACCCAATCCGCTCCGTCCTGGATAAGCTGATAATGGCAGGTGAACTCGAACACGGCTTCGCCGTCCGCCGTTTCCTGGCTCCAGTCGAGGGTCACCAGTGCGACCGAGCCGCTCACATGGCTGGATACGACGTGAAAGTCCGAATGGGACACGCCTTCCTTCTCCAATGCCTGAAGGAGAGCTTCGATGTTCTCGATCAACTCCTCGTCATCGTTGAAGACATGCCCCTTCTCGTGCTGCCAGATGATGGTCGGCAGGGCGAAGCAGTCGCAGATCCTGTCGATGTCATAATCGTTGAAGCCGGCCTGATAGTCGTCAAAGAGCTGTGCAATCGCCTCTTCGGCTTCGCCGTTGGCACCAGCCCCGGCGCCGTTTGTCTGGCCGTTGCCGGCACCTGCAAATTCACCGTCGTCCGCCATGACTGCCTCTCCCCCAAAAGGAAATAAATGCCGCAATTTCGCGTGGGCCGGATCAGCCTTGTGCGGCCCGCGCAACGTCGGCGTCCTCGCCGTCGTCATAGCCTATCATATTGAGCGGGCGGGCGTTTCGTCCATTCATTTCGCACCAGTGGACAAGTGCCTCCTCCGCGCCATGGGTCACCCAGATCTGCTCGGCACCCGTTTCCAGAATGGTGCGGCAAAGGTCGTCCCAGTCGGCATGGTCGGACAGGATCAGAGGCAACTCTGCCCCTCTTTGACGCGCCCGCGCCCGAACGCGCATCCACCCCGAGGCCATTGCCGCGACCGGATCACCGAACCGGCGGGACCAACGGTCCGAAAGCTGGCCGGGTGGACACATGACGATTTCACCGGCAAGCCCCTTGCCGCGCTGGCCGACAGGTTCGACATCGCCAAGTTCGATCCCCTGGCTTCGGTAATAGGCCGTCAGCTTCTCCAATGCGCCGTGAAGGTAGACCGTCTTTTGGTAACCGGCCGCCCGCAATTCTGCGAGAACACGTTGCGCCTTGCCGAGCGCATAGGCACCGACCAGATGGGTCTGCTCCGGAAACAGCTCCAGCGACGACAGCAGCTTGGCAATCTCCTCTCGCGCCGGGGGATGACGAAACACCGGCAGGCCGAAGGTCGCCTCGGTAACGAAGGTATCGCAGGGCACCACTTCGAAAGGCGCGCAGGTCGGGTCTGCCTGCCGTTTGTAGTCTCCCGATACGACGGTTCGCCGCCCGGCAGATGACAGCAGAACCTGTGCAGAGCCAAGTACATGACCTGCAGGGTGCAGTGAGATCTCGACATCCCGAAGCTTCAATGCCTCGCCATATCCGATCGCCTGTGCCGATCCGCAGAAGTTCTCGCCATAGCGGATTGCCATGATGTCGAGCGTCTGGCCCGTTGCCAGCACCGCGCCATGGCCCGAACGCGCATGATCTGCGTGGCCATGCGTGATAACCGCCCTTTCGACCGGGCGGACGGGGTCGATATGTACACCTGCTTCAGGACAATAAAGGCCTTCGGGTGTCAGCGTCAGTAGATCGGACATCCGTCGCTAGATAGGTCTGATTTGCGGATGTGCCATGGCCATGCGTCGAAAAGGTCGCATGGCCATGGCGTCGTGGTTCACTAGCAAGTGGCTCACTGGCAATAGGAATACTCGATACGGCAGCCGCTTGCGCCGCTGTTCGAGCACCAGCCCATGGCAAAGTTCATCGCTGCCTGCTCGCTGTCGCCAGCGCCAATACCGTTGCTGGAAGGCGAAACAGCCAATGCATGGCACCTTGCCTGGGTGGCGTCCGCAATCCGGCATTGATCGTTGCCGCAATATTGCATGGCGAATTGTTCCGCGGCTGCCCTGGTGGGGGCAGCGCCATGACCAAAGGCTCCACCAGGTGCCAGGGCAAACGCCATCCAGCCACTACCGAGTTGCTGAGCCACTTTCGTGGCCGGCTGCGCAGACGCCTGCGCACCACAAGCTTGATAGACACCGGCAATCTTCGAGCCGTTGGAGCACATAATTCCGCCCCACTGGAAACCGCGCAATCCGCTGTCGGCCACAACTTCAAACCAGTCGTAGCCGTCCATTCGAACAGCACTGTTTTTCAGGATGGTGACCCAGGTCCCCTCCGAAAGGCTGCCGACCTGCGCGAAATTCGTTCCCGGGCCTGCCCGCAACTTGCCCCCCCGAGATTGGCCCTGGAGATTCAATTGCGTTTCATTTTTTCCAACAGCGTTGCTTGCCTGGCTCTGGCCGATGGAATCTGGTGCCGCTATTTCGCAGTTATGCGACACATCGCCAAGCCAGAGTTCAGGAACGGCTTTAGCCCGCTCAAAAGAGATTTCCTCATCATCGTTGAAGTAACCACCCCGCCCATCCGGCACCAGGATTGTCTTGCCGTTGATATCCTCGAGAATTGCGCGTCCCTCTTCCGGGATCGTTTCAATGAAGACGAACTCATTGCCGAGTTTGCAACGGTAATTGAGGCTTTCCGAAGCATTTGCGCTTCCACCTGCAGACAGAACGATTACCGACAAAAGTCCCATAAATACCAATGTTTTCAAAAGAACCTCCCCTAGGTCATATTCGCGCAGAATTGACCAAAGGTCACCTGAACACAAGCTGAACAATCAAGGAACATTCCCCCTCGCCTTTCACCCATCCCTGGCCTAAAACCAAAGCCATGGACGTGCAGTTGCTACCAAACAGATTCCAAAGCTGGTTTGCCTCGCGGGGATGGGCTCCAAGGCCCCATCAGCTGCAACTGATCGATCATCTGCAACAGGGCCATTCCACGCTGCTGATTGCGCCGACAGGCGCCGGCAAGACCCTGGCCGGGTTCCTGCCAAGCCTGGTGGAACTGGAAGCGCGGGGCAAAAGAAAACCCGGTTCCGTGGGCAATGGCATCCACACACTTTACATCTCGCCGCTGAAGGCACTTGCGGTCGATATTGCCCGCAACCTGGAGGCTCCGGTTTCGGAAATGGATCTTGCCGTCCGGCTGGAAACCCGCACCGGTGACACACCCTCTCACAAGCGCCAGCGGCAAAAGCTCAATCCACCGGACATTCTGCTGACCACGCCGGAACAGATTGCCCTGCTCCTGTCGGATCCAGCCTCGGCACGGATGTTTGCCTCGCTTCGAACCGTCATTCTGGACGAGTTGCATGCGCTGGTGACCTCCAAGCGTGGCGACCTCTTGGCACTTGGCCTGGCACGGCTAAGACGTCTTGCCCCGAACCTCAGGACCATCGGGCTTTCGGCGACTGTCGCCGAACCGGATGACCTGCGCGCCTATCTTGTCGATCAGCCCAATTCGGACGCCCGGGCGCTGTCTCATGTCGTTGAGGTCGCCGGTGGCGCCAAGCCCGACATCTCGATCCTGGAGAGCGAAGAACGCGTTCCCTGGTCCGGTCACTCGTCGCGTTATGCCATTGCCGACATCTACAAGCTGATCAAGGCACACAACGTATCGCTGCTGTTCGTCAACACGCGCAGCCAGGCCGAAATGGTGTTTCAGGAACTCTGGCGCATAAACGACGACACGCTGCCGATCGCACTGCATCATGGCTCGCTTGATGTCGGCCAGCGGCGGAAAGTCGAAACGGCTATGGCCACCGGTGCCCTGAAGGCGGTGGTTGCCACCTCTTCGCTGGATATGGGTATCGACTGGGGCGATATCGACCTGGTGGTCAATATCGGCGCGCCGAAAGGGGCGAGCCGCCTTGCCCAGCGGATCGGCCGTGCCAACCACCGCATGGACGAACCGTCGAAGGCGGTTCTCATTCCTTCCAACCGGTTCGAGGTGCTCGAGTGTCAGGCGGCCCTTGCCGCGTCGATGCGCGGCGACCAGGACACGCCACCGCTGCGCCAGGGTGCGCTGGACGTGCTTGCCCAGCATCTGCTCGGCCTTGCCTGCGCAGACCCGTTGGATGCAGTAGATGTCTTTAATGAAATACGGTCCTCTGAAACCTACAGGCATCTCGACTGGGAGACGTTCGAGCGGGTGCTCGATTTCGTCGCCACCGGCGGCTACGCGCTGAAAAGCTACGATCAATATGCCAAGCTGCGGAAAGGCCAGGACGGGCTTTGGCGGATTTCCCACCCGAAGATCGCGCAGCAATACCGGCTGAATGTCGGCACCATTGTCGAAGCCCCGATGCTGAAGGTGCGGCTGGTGCGCTCCAAGGCTTCCGGACGAAGGACGCCCGTTGGCCGGGGCGGCCGGGTTCTGGGTGAGATGGAAGAGTATTTTCTGGAGCAGATGGCGCCGGGCGACACGTTTCTTTTCGGTGGCGAGGTCGTGCGTTTCGAGGGCATCCGCGAAAACGAGGCCTATGTCTCGCGCACCACGTCGGACAATCCGATGATCCCGTCCTACATGGGCGGAAAGTTTCCGCTCTCCACCTATCTCGCTGAAGGCGTCCGCACGATGCTGGCGACACCCGAGAGCTGGAAGGCGCTGCCCGAACAGGTGCGCGACTGGCTGAACATCCAGAGGGAGAAATCCGTCCTGCCTGCAAGGGACGGCTTGCTGGTGGAGACGTTTCCGCGCGCCAACAAGCACTACATGGTCTGTTATCCGTTCGAGGGACGATTGGCGCACCAGACACTTGGCATGCTGCTGACCAAGCGCCTGGAGCGGCTGGGTGCGAACCCGCTCGGCTTCGTCGCCAACGACTATGCGCTTGCCGTCTGGGGCCTCGGAGACCTGTCTCTGCTGTTTTCTTCCGGCAGAATTCCTCTCGACCGATTGTTCGAGGAAGACATCCTCGGCGACGACCTGGATGCCTGGCTCGCCGAATCCAGCCTCATGAAACGTACGTTTCGTAATTGTGCCGTCATTGCCGGTCTGATCGAACGCCGCCATCCGGGGCTGGAGAAGTCAGGCCGGCAGGTAACCGTATCCTCGGACCTGATCTATGACGTGCTGCGAGCCCATGAACCAGACCACATATTACTCAAGGCAACCTGGAACGACGCCGCCGAAGGACTTTTGGATATCTCGCGTTTGGGGGAACTTCTTGCCCGGATCCGCGGACGAATCACGCATACTGAACTTCCGCACGTCTCTCCCCTTGCCGTGCCAATTCTCCTGGAAATAGGGAAGGAACCGGTCTACGGGGAGGCCATGGACACGCTGTTGGCAGAGGCAGCCGAAGAACTCGTACTGGAGGCTATGGAATGAGTGCCCTGACATCCCATTTGCGCAAATATGCTGCTGCGCCGGTATGTCATGACATTCAGATCAATGGTCAACTGGTCGGCCTGCACGACAGCGGGATCTTGTGGTGGCCGGACGAGTCCACCCTGATCGTCGCGGATCTCCATCTTGAAAAAGGGTCCAGCTACGCCCGGCGCGGCGTGATGCTTCCGCCCTATGACACCGGAGCAACGCTGGAGAAACTTGCCGGCGTAATCGATGCCTTCGATCCGGCTTGCGTCATTTGCCTTGGCGACAGTTTCCACGATCCCGACGGCTCCGACCGGTTGCCAGCGCCTTACCGCGCGATGTTGACAACCCTTCAGCTCGGCCGTGAATGGATCTGGGTCACGGGAAACCACGATCCGATTGCACCGGTGCGCCTGTGCGGTGTAACGGTCGACGAAATCACTATCGGCCCGCTGACCTTCCGGCACGAACCAATCGAGAAGGTCGGTTCCACGTCGACCGCAGGAGAAATCTGCGGACATCTGCATCCGGCCGCCCGCGTGCGCCGCTTCGGCCGCTCGATCCGGCGGGCCTGCTTCGTCACCGACGGCACCCGTCTTGTCCTGCCCGCCTTTGGCGCGTTGACCGGCGGGCTCAATGTCACAGATGAAGCCTATGGCATGCTCTTCCGGCGACGGCAGTTTTCCGTTTTCATGCTCGGTAATGACCGCCTGTTCCCCTTCACTGCCAGCCGTCTGGTCGGGGACTGACGCTTCATCTGCCGCTTGTGCTCATGGCTGCCGTTGGCTAAGCCAGAGCTATGCTGACGAATTCTCCCGTACAAGCTTGCCACTCCGTCCATACCGACAGTGCTTCGCCAGCAATCGCTGCACTTAGTGATGCCGTTCGGAAGTTTGCGAAAACGGAAGGGGTCACTCCGTCCCCTCTCGGCTCCGTCTGGGCTCTGAAACTGTCGGAATGCGTTCCCTATCACCGTGGCCGGAACAAGGGACTTTCCGTCGCCGTTGCCGTCTCCGGGCTGAAACGCGTTTGCCTGGGTGACGAGCAGATCGTCAATGACCCCGGCCACGTGATCGCGTTTCATGGTCACGCTTCTTACAGCGCAGTTGTCGAGGGCACTCCGACAAGGCCCTATCTGGCCCTCAAACTGCAATTGTCACCTGAGCTGATTGCTCAAACACTGGTTCGCCTTGCCGAAACCGATGCCCATGCGTTTTCCCCGGCCAAAGGCGCGCTTATCTCCTGTGAACCACTGGACGATGAACTCGCCGGTTCGCTGCTGCGCCTTGTGACCTCTTTTCGGGATCCGGCCGACTGCCATGTGCTGGCACCGCTGTGCCTGCAGGAAATCTGTTACCGGATCCTGCGGTCCGACGCCTTTGGCGTCTTGAGGTCCCTGTTCAGTGCAGGGGATGAAAGGCTGGTCAAGGCCTTGCGCTATATCGAGACCCATGCGGCACGACCGGAGCTGACGATTGCCGAAATCGCAACCGAAGTTGCCATGAGCCCCTCCCATTTCGCACATGGTTTCACTGCTCTGTTCGGTCAGTCGCCGCTTCAATACCGCAAGCAGATACGCCTCGACCGCGCCCGGCAACACCTACTGACGTCAAACGCCAGCGTGGCCCGTGCAGCCGAGGCTGCCGGCTATGCAAGCACGTCCCACTTCACGCGTGATTTCAAATCCGCTTTCGGTTTGGCTCCGCGCCAATATGCCGAAACTCTGGACCCGCCTCGCCAGAACGGTACTTGAGGAAAGTTCCGCAGGATCGGGCAGCCGTTCAGCAGGAATGGATCTGTCGCCAACTGCCTTGGCTGTTTATCCCATGCCGGCAACATACAGCCGACGCGGAAAGGATCCCCCATGGCCATCAAAGTTGTCGTTCAATTCAAGGCTCTCAAGGACCGGCAAGAGGCGTTTGAAACCATCATGCACTCGGTTTCAGCCGATCTTCCCGTCGTGTCGGGATGTCAAGGTGTCGAGGTTCTGAAGAACCTGGATGATGCATGCCGCTTCACGCTTGTCGAAAGCTGGGAAAACGAAACAACCCACAAGGCACATATCGACGGACTGATAGCTGATGGAACCTGGGCCATGATTTCCGGTCATCTCGCCGAAGATCCGGTAAGTGGCTATTTTCAGACGCTCTAGCGATCGGGCAAGGTCGTCACTGCAGGCGGCCTTTTCTCGCCTGCCTTCACCCAAGCAATGATCAGTTCGTAGAACACTGCCAGGATGACGGGCCCGAGGAAGAGACCGATCAAGCCATAGGCAATGGTGCCGCCGAGAACGCCGATCAGGATCACCAGCATCGGCACGTTGAGGCCACGGGACATCAGGATTGGCCGCAGCACGTTGTCGATCAGCATGACAGGCACCATCAGAACAGTGAACAGAAGCGCGGGCAGAAGCTCCCAGGAGCTCCAGGCCCAGATGATCGTGGGAACAATCACCAGTGCCGGGCCGATCTGGATGATGCACAGGATCAGCGCCACGAAGGTCAGGACGCCGGCAAGCGGCACGGAAAACGCAATCAGCACGATCCCCGTCAGTAGCCCCTGGACGACAGCAACACCGATGACACCGCGCGAGACGTTGCGGATGGTGGCACCGGCCAGATCGACAAATTCCGATCCGCGCGGCGCGATGATGCGGTCGGCAAACAGCTTGCTGCCCTTTGCCAGGGACGGGGCCGGTACAAACAGGCAGCCTGCGAGTATGATGGAGACGATGAAGAACAGCACGCTGCCACTGAGCGAAGCCAGAACACCGAGGATGCGGCTGCCGGCCGGCACCAGCGTCGGCCCGACCTTGGCCAGGAGTTGTTCCAGCCCCTGACCGGCGAGTTGCCAGAATTCGGAAATCTTGGCACCGACGACCGGCAACCCGGCGAGTTTTTCAGGCAGGGGTGGCAGCTTGAGGACGCCGTTCGCCATGCCGTGGTACCAGCCCTGAAGCGTGTCAACGAGACTGACGATCAGCACGGCAACGGGACCGATCACGATTGCAAGACAGCAGAGCGTGATCAGGACTGCTGCAAGAACCTTTCGTCCACCAAGCCTGGCGACGAGCCAGTCAAACACTGGATAGAGTGCGACCGTCAGCACCACCGCCCAGACCAGGAACAGAAAGAACGGGGCGACGAGCTGAAGTGAAAAATAGGCAAAAAGCCCCAGAACGCCCAGGCGGATGGCGATATCGATGACCTTTGCATCCAGTGTCGGGTCAGGTTTCACAACTGTTTCCACCCGTGGAGTGGATGAGGGTTCTTCTGTCATGTCCGCCTGCCCCAACAGCCTGAAAATTCTTTGGACTCGAGAATAGCCGCGGCGGCGGCAAGCGCCAGCGGAAAGTGCGCGAACATGCGGTTTCCGACGATAACATTCGGCATTCAGTCAGATGGGTAAGCCCGGTAGGACAAGATCGGCTCGAGAAGGCAAACTCAAGCAAGCCGAGATTGGGCGGGCCGAGATCGGGTCTGCCTAGTCCTTGCGGAAGATCACACCGGCGAGCCAGCCTGTGAAAATGGCCAGTGACACCGCGAGGAGGCCATAGAAGAACGGATAGGACTGCGCCAGTTCAAAGGTGACCTGTTCGAAACCGCTTTTGGCAACAGCCAGCGTCTGCTCCGTCTGGGCCACCACCTCGCCGTGGAGGAAGAGGAAGCTTTTGACCTTGTAGTCGCCCACCGGAATGTTGGCCGGCAGGGGAATATTTGTTCGGAACATTGTGTCGGTCAGAAAGGTGATCGAGGTTTGCTGTTCCGAGTAAAGACCCATCTGCTCCCGTAGCCGGACGAAGGCGCGGCGAAAATCATCCCTGTCTGACAGAGCGACATTGGAAACGCCCGAGACAGCCAGGTTGATGTGGTTGAGCCCGATGCCAAGGTCGTCAAGAACAGTGCGGTTCGCAAGGTTGCCGATATTGATGGTGCTGGCTACCGCGTAGTAGGAAGGAACGTTCTGGAACCGCTCGGCCTCCCGGTTCACCCAAACGCCCAGAAAACGGCCCTTGCGCCGCGTGGTGATGTCCTGCGGTGGCCCCTCCACGACGATGGCCAGTTCATAGCCGCTCGGATCGTTGGGTTGGCGCTCGATGTTGCTGGCTTGCCCGAAGATGACGATTTCCGTGCCCGTGAAATTGGACTGGATCGAGATAAGATCCGAGGACAGGGACGTCACCAGTTCCTGGTTTGGCCGGCTCTGGGCAGCAGCGCCGGTTACCAGGCCAACGACAATCGACAGAAGCAGGATCAGCCGGCTCATGCCCCTGCCCCCTTCCGGATCGCGATGGAATAGAAATCGTCCGGTGTCAGCAGCAGGTCGACCGCAAAGCGCAAGCCGACAGCCAGGACCAGAAGCGCAAGCAGCAGACGCAATTGATCGCCGCGCAGGTTCTGTCCCATGCGAGCCCCGAACTGGGCTCCGATCACCCCGCCGACCATCAGCGTCATGGCCAGAACGATGTCGACAGTCTTCGTGCCCATGGCATGGAACACGGTCGCAGCTGCCATTGTGAAAAGGATCTGGAACAGGGATGTGCCGATGACGATGCTGGTGGGCACACGCAGCAGGTAGATCAGCGCAGGCACCATCATGAAGCCGCCGCCGATCCCCAGGATCGTGCCGAGAAAGCCGATGATCGCGCCAAGGCCGACAACCGGGATGATGCTCACATAAAGCTTGGACCGCCGGAAACGGACTTTCAGCGGCAGCCCGTGGATCCAGTTATGCTGACCGGGTTTGCGGGCTTTGGGCGCAACGCCGGACTTGCGCCGACGGATGGCACGGATGGATTCGAACAGCATCAGGCCGCCAATGGCGCCCAGGAACGTCACATAGGACAGCGAAATCACGACATCCAGCTGACCGATGGACTGCAGAACCTCAAACAATATGACGCCGATAAACGACCCTATGACACCGCCGCAGAGCAGGATTGTGCCGAGTTTCAGGTCGATGGCCTTTCGTCGCCAATAGGTGACGACGGCCGATGACGAAGAGGCAACCACCTGCGTGGTGACAGTGGCAACGGAAACCGCTGGCGGGATACCGGAGAAGATCAAAAGCGGTGTCAGCAGGAAGCCACCGCCAATACCGAACAGCCCCGACAGAAAACCCACGGCGCCGCCCATGCCGAATATCACGAAGATATTCACCGGAATCTCGGCTATGGGCAGGTATAATTGCACGGGATCAACCGGAAAACTGCAGAAATGACTGCGTATAGATTACGATGAAATGGTTAAAGACCTGTACAGTCCGGCATGTCAACCGGCCAGCAGGTCGGTTTGGTTCGGTTCGCCGATTTTAGACAAGTGCCAGGCGGAATTCGACCATTGCGTTGCGCAAATATCCCGCGTTCCGGTCTGTTTTTGAAACCACGCCCATAGTGCTTCACGTTCGAATATCTGACCGCATTCGGGCTCTGCCTTTTCCATCGGCAAATTGCCTGTAGCGCCGTTACCGAAGAAAATTCCATTTCGTGTCACCGTGAAAAAACAATGCGGGCCGCAAAGTGAAAACACCCAGCCGGGCATCTGGCCTGGCTGGGTGTTCGTTTCATCAGGTCGCCGCTTGTCGCGCCCACCCCGGATACACCAAGGGATGGTCTAGATCGCCTGGCTCTTCAACTCTTCCAGCAGACGGTTGTCGACTTCTCCGGTTTCCGGCAATCCGATGCTCCGCTGGAAGGCGCGGATCGCGCTGCGGGTGCGCGGACCCATCTGGCCGTCCGGGGTACCGGTGTCAAAACCAAGGTAGTTGAGCTTGTCCTGTGCTTCCTTGACCATGGCCGTGTTGTCGGGTGCCTGGATCGACACCTTTTCCGCCGGCAATGTAGCGCTGTCCACCCAACCCGGCTCCATCGTCACCTTGTTGGCCGCCGCGTTCGGCGTCTTCAGCTTGAAGTTTTCGACCGCGAGCCGGGCATTGGCCAGGGTTTCCTGATCCATCATGTTGGCGACATCGTCGCGGCGCTTGGCTGCTTCCGGGTCGCCCTGATCGGCCGCAATCGCGAACCATTTGTAGCTGGCTACCAGGTCCTTATCGACGCCGATGCCTCCGGCATAGAGGATGCCCAGGTTGAACAGGCTGTCCTTGACGCCGAAATTGGCGGCTTCTTCGAACCACTTGGCAGCAGCTGCATAGTCAGGCTGTTCACCACCTCCCTCGGCATAAAGAACCGCGAGGTTATGCATGGCCTTCGCATTACCGGCTTCGGCCGCCTTGGAATACCAGGCCTTTGCCTTCGGCAGGTCCTTGTCGACACCACGGCCTTTTTCGTAGAGGCTTGCGAGCCTGTACTGGGCAGGCGCAAGTCCCTTGTCGGCCGCTTTCTGATACCAGACTGCTGCCTTGGACAGATCCGCCGATACACCACTGCCTTCGGTGAATTTCACACCCACCAGGAATTCTGCAGCCGCATTGCCACTGGCAGCAGCGCTACGCAGCGCCATCGGGCCAACGCCTTCCGGCGGCAGGTTTGCAAGGAGGCTTGCCGGAGCGCCGGCTTCGCTTGCCGGTTGGAACCCGGACACAGTGCTTTCACCTGCTTCGCCGAAGCTGCTTGCAACGCCTGCAGGCGGCGCGAACGCCAGTTCGGTTTCAGGGGCAAGCGGACCGGACGCGGAAGCAGCCTCAACATTGTTGCTTTCGGTGACCGGTGTCGTTTGCGGAGGCGCGGACTGCGCTGATGCAACAGCCGGGGCCTGTTCTGACATCGTGTCGGCTGTCTCGTCCGGCATCGCGCTGACTGCCCCGGATTCTGCGCCTTCGGCCGCAGATCCGACGCCTCGGCTTTCTGCCAGAGCGACCTCGCTAGTAACCTCAACGTCCGGCTGCACGTCGGCTTGTAGCGGAGCAGCGTCTGCCATTTCCGGCGCAGGAACCGCTTCAACGGTTTCCGGCGTGTTCGCGGCAAGCTGATCGGCCTCTTCCGGGCCACCGGTTGCCAGGCGGAACACCTGAAGTGTTCCGATCAACAGGACAACGGCGGCAGCTGTATAGAGAATGGCCCGACGACGGCCGCTGGAGGCCTGCGGAGCTTCCGGTGCCGGGCGATCACCCGGCAGAACGGCAGAATCCTGGGTTTCAAACGCCTGATCGGCAACGTCCTCGGCATTCAGCTCCAGATCTCCGACCGGTTCGGCCTTGTCTTCTTTCGCAGCGGACTTGTCGCGCTTGAGAACGTTGCGCAGCCAGCCGACACGGGCCTTGCCGCGTTCCTCGTCGGCAGTTTCAGGTTCTTCCGTTACCTTCTGCCGCTTTTCCAGCTGGGCAGCTTCCGCCGAAGCTGCCTGTGCTGCACGGCGGGCAGCTGCGATGAAGTCTGCCTTGCGATCACGGGTCCGGTCATCGGCGCGCGGTGCCTGCGGTGCATCAGCGGACTGCTGCTCGTCTTCCGTCTTCCTGGCCTGTGGGGCCTTGGAGAACAACGGGGCCGGTTCATCAACCTTGATCGGGGAGAAGCTGGAGGCCGGCGTTTCACCGAAGTGGTCGGCACGTTCCAGGTTGTCCAGGCGCTCGGTCAGCGAGCCCAGCACGGACTTGACCCCGTCAAAGGTGTTCCGCGTCCGTTCGTCAGTACCTTCAGCAGCGTCAAGCAACCGCTTCAGATCGGACTGAAGCTCCGTGATGGCCTGATCGTACTGGCCGCTTCCTGGTGCCGGTGCGCTTTCGATCGCTTCCCTTGCCGCTTCGCGGGCGATGCCCACAACGTCCGAGCGGGTTTTTTCCAGGCCCTTCTCGATCCGCTCCAGGAACGGCGAGAACTGCTCCATGCTGAACGCCTGAGTGGACGTGCTTTCGATCTGTTCCGCGAGCGCGGCAACCTTGGCTCCGAGCTGTTCGAAACGGCTGTCGTCGGTAACTTCGGCACCCTTCGACACGATCTGCGCCAGATCGGCAATCCGCTGCTCGAGCGCTTCTGTCGATGCCGGTGCGGACACGCTGGCACGCATGGATCCGATCTCCGCGCGCAGCTTGTCGAGGTCCGATGTCGTGACCGTGTCTTTCGGCTGATCCAGACGAGCAGTCAGATCGTTCAACCGCTCCTGAAGCTGGGCCATGAACTTGGTGTCCGGCGCATTGCCGCCGGACCGCATCGCGGCTGCATCCAGAACCGGCACAGGGCGCGCGGACTTCTTTTCGATCGCATCGATCTTGCCGGAGATCGTTTCCAGACGCTGTTCCAGCGCTGCAAAGGCGCCCGTGTCGGTCGACGGAAGCGGACCTGCCTGCTCCATCCGCTCGAGACGGTCCACGATCTCATCGAGGCGCCGGTCAACCTGACCGAGATGCTGAGTGTCCACCGGAGCTGCGCGGTCGTCGGCCATCATGCCGACGATGTCTTCCAGGCGGCCCTGCAGCCTGGAGATCGTTTCCGGCTCGGGCATGCGCTGTTCCATGGCGGACAGACGGCTGTCCAGGCCGCGCTGTTCCCGGGCCAGGACTTCCAGATCGTCGAGGCGGCCGGACACGAACTTCATCCGGTCATCGATACCCTCGACAAGACCCTTGATATCGATCTGTTCGACAAAGCCGCGCACTTCTCGCAGTTCCGCGCGAAGCGGTTCGATATCGGCATGGCCCTTGCGCTGCAGGAGCTCTTCCATGCGTTCGGCAATGCTGACGACCCGGTCTTCCAGCACCATCATGTGCTCGGACCGCGGCAGCGCGGCAAAGGCGTCCTCGATTTCATTCAGGCGCGCGGTCACACCGCGCAGGACGCGGGGATCCACAGACGCACGGGACAATTCATCAAGACGCTGCAGGATATGGGCATACCCGTGCTCCAGGGTCTGGAGTGCCCCTTCCACGTTCGTGCGGCCGACCATGTCCTTCAGGTCGGCGACTTCCTTGCGGATCTCGCGGGCAAGCTGGTCGTTCTTCTTGTCGGCACGCAGACGCTCGACCATGTCGGACAGGCGACGCAGTTCCGCATTCTGCCGGCTCACGGTTTCGTTGGTGCCGCGCGACAGGCCGCCAAGTGCCTCGCGCAGCGAACCAAGCTCATCGCGAACCTGATTGAAGGCCTGTTCCTGCGGCGCTCTCAATGCGTCGATGCGGCGGCCAAGATCCTTGTAGATATGCATGGACGCTTCGCTTCTGGAGCGTACGTCCCGATCGCGCTGGCGGGAAGGCTGCGGCGCATAGTGCGCTTCGTAGGCATCGTCCTCGTCATAATAGGGTTCGTCAGCCGGCAGATTGTCGATGGCATAGCTCCCCGGGCGAGGACGTGGCATCGGCGCCGGCCGAAGCGGCTCATCCCGGTAGTCCGCGCGATGCTCCTGGCGATAGTCTTCCCTCGGGTCCGGTCTCGCAAGCCCCTGCACCTGTTCGTCCAATCGGTCGAGCGCTCCCATGACTTCATCAATGCCCGGCTCGCGCCGAGACACCCTGCGGCGCGGCGCAGACTGGTGAGGCTCCGGCCGACGCACTTCGGGCCGGCGTGGTTCCGCCTGGTCGGCCAGTAGCCGGTCCAGCTCGTCGGCCACGGCGTCGAGATCCTCGTCACGTTCCTCGGAGGGATAACGGTCATTTTTGCCAAGCGCCGTTGCAGTGCGCGTCAACCGTTCTATCCGGTTTCGCGCCGGCTCGCGGCGTGGTGCATCGTAAAAGTCGTCGCCTTCATACGCATCACGGCCGCGGCGTCCTGCCTCGTTTTTCTTCCAAGCCGGCATCTCTTGACCCTGGGCTGACGGTCATTCAGACCGCTGATGAAACAGGCTGCGCCATGATTCCGTCGAGGACGGGACAGGCACAGCGTTTTGAAAGACTTTGTCGTTTTAGGGTAAACAGGCCGTTAATTGGCCTTGCTAAATGCGAAAACAGACCGTTTTCGAATGAAAATCAGATGTTCACGCGATCAGGGTGACGCGAATCGGCAAACGCTGCGTTAACGAATTTTTCCCCTGCGACCTTCCGTGACTGGACCTTAACGCAAACGTAAGCTAAACAGTGCGCAAGAAACCGGCTGAGCCACTGTGCACACAACCGCATCGCCTGAGAACGCACTGGAGACCATGTCTTCGGAGCGGGTTTCGAAAACTGCAAAACATCAACGATGAGCCGGACAACGGCTGAAAAACGAGAACAAACTGCTATGAGCGAAGCGCTTTCGATCCTCAATGAAGACGATCTTGTGGACGTTGTGTCCGCAAACGACGACAGCACAAAGAAAACCCAGTTCACAATCGGCGACCTGGCGAAAGAATTCGACTGCACCCTGCGCACGCTGCGCTTTTACGAAGACAAGGGGTTGCTCAACCCCAAGCGCGACGGCCTGAACCGCGTCTATAACCGCCGCGACCGTGCCCGCCTGAAACTGGTACTGATGGGCAAACGCGTTGGCTTCTCCCTGTCCGAGATCCGCGACATGCTCGACCTTTACGACCTGCGCGACGGTCAGGTGACGCAGCTCCGCGTCGCGCTGTCCAAGTTCAACGAGCAGATCGCCGTTCTGGAAGATCAGCGCAAGGACATCGAACAGGCCATCGAGGAATTGTCACGCACTGTCGAGATCGTTTCCGGCATGCTGAAGCACAAGGAAGCGGAAGAGGCATAAGTCCCTTTCCTTTCGACCTCAGAGTTTTGAAACCGCTGGCGGCAACGCCGGCGGTTTTTGTTTGTGCATCCGCCAACTTGCAATTTTTGCGAGAATTGACGCCCTTTTTCCAAAAACTGTGAAATTCCCCAAAAACGACAAGTCGCAACACGATTTCGCGCACGGGACCTTCGGAAATCATTCCCATCAGCATGTTTTAGGCGTATTTTTTTGACAACCCTTCCGTTGGGACACCACTTGCCGGGCAATAACAACACGCGTATATAGGCCTCAAGGTGACGTTTACGGAAACGTAAGGTCGAGACATAAACGGCAGATCTGGGAGGATTTCCATGCCGAGCTATACCGCTCCCGTCGATGACACGCTTTTCCTGTTGAAGGACGTGTTCGGCTATGACCGATATTCCAACCTGCCAGGTTTTTCCGATGCTCCTCTCGACCTTGTGGAAGCGATCTTGCGCGAAGGTGGCAAGTTCGCGGAAGAAGTTCTCCAGCCGTTGAACCAGACCGGCGACAGCGAAGGCTGCACGCGCAACGACGACGGCACGGTCACGACACCAAAAGGCTTTCTGAAAGCCTACAAGGCGTTTTGCGAAAACGGCTGGGGCACCTTGTCGGCAGACGCGAATTACGGCGGACAGGGCCTGCCGCATACTCTGACCACCGTCTTCAATGAATTTGCCTCTTCGGCAAACATGGCCTTTTCCATGTACCCGGGCCTGACCGCAGGGGCCGTTGCAGCCCTGACGATCCACGGCACGGATGATCAGAAGCAGACATACCTTCCCAACATGATCGCCGGAACCTGGACCGGCACCATGAACCTGACCGAACCGCACTGCGGAACGGATCTCGGCCTCATCCGCACCAAGGCAGTGCCGCAAGCCGACGGCTCCTACAAGATTACCGGTACCAAGATCTTTATCTCAGCCGGTCAGCACGACATGGCGGAAAACATCATCCACCTGGTGCTGGCCCGCATCGAGGGCGCCCCGGAAGGCACCAAGGGCATTTCGCTGTTTGTCGTGCCCCGCAACGCGATCGGCGACGATGGCTCGGTGGGAGACAACAATGGCGTTTCCTGCGGCTCGATCGAGCACAAGATGGGCATTCACGGCAACGCCACCTGCGTGATGAACTACGACGATGCCACCGGCTGGCTGGTCGGCGAGGAGAACAAGGGCCTGCGCGCCATGTTCACCATGATGAACGAGGCCCGCCTCGGCGTTGCGGTTCAGGGGCTCTCCCAGTCGGAGGTCGCCTATCAGAATGCCGTCATCTACGCCAAGGATCGCATCCAGGGGCGCGCCCTCACCGGACCGAAAAACCCGGACAAGCCCGCCGACCCGATCATCGTGCATCCGGACGTACGCCGCACCTTGATGCAAATCCGCTCGTTCAACGAGGCCGCCCGTGCTCTCGTCATCTGGACCGCGCTTCATGGCGATGTCTCGCACAGGTCCGACGACGAGAAGTCCAAGCAGTTCTCCGACGACATGATGGGGCTGATGACACCCGTGCTCAAAGGCGTTCTCACCGACACCGGATTTGCCAACGCGGTCAATGCCCAGCAGCTTTACGGTGGCCATGGCTACATCAGCGAGTGGGGTATGGAGCAGTTCGTTCGCGATGCCCGTATTGCCATGATCTATGAAGGCGCCAACGGCATCCAGGCACTGGACCTCGTCGGCCGCAAGCTGCCCGCGAACGGCGGTCGGGCAGTCATGAGCTTCTTCAACGAGGTCAATACCTTCCTGAAGGAGAACAAGGACAACGAGGCCCTTGCCGCCTTCACCGGACCATTGAAGAAGGGCATGGACGATCTTCAGGCCGCGACCATGTGGTTCATGAACAACGCCATGAAGAACCCGGACAACGCCGGCGCCGGCTCCGTCGACTACATGCATCTCTTCGGGCTTGTTGCCCTTGGCTACATGTGGGCGAAGATCGCAAAGGCCATTCAGGAAAAGGTCGCGGAAGGCGCAGGTGAAAAGGCCGAATGGCTGGAAACCAAGCTGACCTTCGGGCGTTTCTTCATGGAACGCACCCTGCCGGAAACGGGCGCGCATCTTGCCCGGATCTCGTCCGGGTCCGAAACCATGATGTCGGTTGCCGCGGACGCTTTTTAAAGCGTCCGGGGGCCAGCTCGCTGATGGCGGAAATTTGAGCCCGCAAATCGAAACCGGCGGCTATAGTCGCGTTCCAATTTGATTTGCGAGGGGAATTTCAAGTTATGGCTGAATACGTTCTTCACTGCATGGCCCAGTCGGGACACTCCTACAAGGTGGCCCTGATGCTGGAGCTGTGCGGCGCCGACTGGAAGCCGGAGTGGGTGGATTTCTTCAACGGGGCCACCCGAACCGAAGAATTCCGGGACACGCTGAACGAGATGGGTGAAGTGCCGGTGCTTGTGCATGGCGACGACATCCTGACCCAGTCCGCCGTCATCATGGACGACCTGTCCGAGAAGTTCGGCGCCTTTGGCTGGGAAAACGATGAAGAGCGGCGGGAAATCCTGCGCTGGACAATCTTCGACAACCAGAAGGTTTCCGGCTTGCTCGGTCCGCTGCGCTTCCTGCGCACACTGATGAAGACCGGCGAGACGGACGTCGTCAAATGGCTCGACGGGCGGTCGAAATCCGCCCTCGCCATCCTGGACAAGCATTTCGCGAAGAATGACTTCGCCATCGGCAAGAAGCCGACAAGCGCTGATTTCTCGCTGTGCAGCTACCTCTTTTACGAAGGTGAGCTCGGGATCGATCTCGGGGCTTATCCGAATGTCACCAAGTGGCTGGGGCGGATCAAGGCTCTGCCCGGCTGGAAACATCCTTACGACCTCATGCCCGGCCATCCCTTGCCGGATAAGACCTGAGGCCAATCCGATCTAGAGGAGGATCTGATGCCCGAAGCCTATATCTACGACCACGTGCGCACGCCGCGCGGACGCGGCAAGAAGGACGGTTCGCTGCACGAAGTGCCCGCCGTCCGGCTTGCGGCCACCGCGCTGGAAGCGATCCGCGACCGGAACGGTCTCGACACGACCCGGGTGGACGACGTCGTCCTGGGCTGTGTCGACCCGGTTGGGGAAGCCGGAGGCGACATTGCCCGTGCGGCGGTGTTTGCGGCCGGTTACGACAAGTCGGTTCCGGGCATGCAGATCAACCGCTTCTGCGCTTCCGGTCTCGACGCGGTCAACATGGCTTCGGCCCAGGTCATGGCAGGCCAGCACAAGCTGGTGATTGCCGGCGGCGTGGAAAGCATGAGCCGTGTCGGCCTTGGCGCCTCCGGCGGTGCCTGGCCGATCGAGCCGCAGGTGGCCATTCCCTCCTATTTCATGCCCCAGGGCGTCTCGGCCGACTTGATTGCCACCAAATACGGTTTTTCGCGCGATGACTGCGATGCCTATGCGGTGGAAAGCCAGAAGCGCGCCGGCAAGTCCTGGGAAGATGGCCGGTTCTCCGGATCCGTCGTGCCGGTGAAGGACGTGAACGGCATCACCATTCTGGACCGGGACGAGCACATGCGGCCGGAAACCGACATGCAGTCGCTCGCCTCGCTCAACCCCTCCTTCGAAATGATGGGCAACATGGGCGGTTTCGATGCGGTCGGCATCCAGGCCCACCCGGAAATCGAAAAGATCACCCACGTGCACCACGCCGGCAACTCCTCCGGCATTGTCGATGGAGCTGCCGCCGTTCTGATCGGTTCCAGCACCGCAGGCCGTTCCTCCGGCCTGAAGCCGCGTGCCCGCATCAAGGCTTTCGCCAATATCGGTTCCGAACCGGCCCTGATGTTGACCGGCCCGGTGGATGTTACCGAAAAGCTTCTGAAAAACGCCAAGATGGACATCAAGGACATTGATCTCATCGAGATCAACGAAGCCTTTGCCTCCGTCGTCCTGCGTTACCAGCAAGCCTTCGATCTTGATCCGGCAACGGTCAACGTTAACGGCGGTGCGATTGCCATGGGCCATCCTCTTGGAGCCACCGGCGCCATGATCCTTGGCACCGTGCTCGACGAACTGGAACGCCGCGATCTCAACACCGCCCTCGTCACGCTGTGCATCGGCGCGGGCATGGGAACAGCGACCATCATCGAACGGGTCTGATCATGATCAGCAACATCGACAGGGAATTCGCCCAGATCACTGACTACTGGTCGCCGCGTGTGGTGGCCGACGTCAACGACCAGAGCGTCAAGCTTGCGAAGCTGAAAGGCGAGTTCGTCTGGCACGACCACCAGGACGAGGACGAGCTCTTCTTCATCATCAAGGGCAGCCTCACCATCCGCTACCGCGACCGGGACGATGTCGTCCTGAACGCCGGCGACATGCACGTCGTGCCCAAGGGCGTCGAGCACAATCCGCTCGCAGAAGACGAATGCTGGGTGATGCTGTTCGAACCCGCAGAGACCAAACACACCGGCGACGTTGTCGTCGACGGCACGAAGACGGCTGCGCAACAGCGCGCCCATCTGCAGTCGACCGGCGCCTGACCCGAGGAGGACCATCAAATGAGCTACAAGAATTTCACCGTTGAAACCGATGAGGACGGTTTTGCCCTGATCACCTGGGACATGCCGGAAAAATCGATGAACGTCATCGATCTGTCGGTCATGGACGAGCTGGATGCGATTGTCGACCAGGTGGCAAGTGACGACGCCATCAAGGGGGCCGTGATCACGTCCGGCAAGTCCGCCTTTTCCGGTGGTGCCGACCTGACCATGCTGGAAGGGCTTCTGAAGGACTTCCACATCAAGCGTGGTAACGACGCGGAAGCTGCGGCCAAGGCTCTGTTCGAAGGATCGCGCAAGCTGTCTCAGGTCTACCGCAAGCTGGAAACCTGCGGCAAACCCTTCGTCGCCGCCGTTGCCGGCACCTGCATGGGCGGCGGTACCGAGTTGGCACTGGCCTGTCATGGCCGCGTCGTTGACGAAGGCCTGAAGATGGGTCTGCCGGAAGTCAAGGTAGGCCTCTTTCCGGGCGCCGGTGGCACCCAGCGTGTCATGCGCATGACGGACGGACAGCAGGGCATGCAGTTCCTGCTCCAGGGCCGCACCCTGCGGGCACCCCAGGCCAAACAGATGAAACTGGTGGATGAAGTCGCCCCGACCAAGAAACTGGTCGCCGCCGCCAAGAAGATGCTGAAGGCAGGCCTCGACCCGGTCAAGGACTGGGACAAGAAGGGTTACAAGCTGCCAAACGGCAAGGTTTATTCCCCCGCCGGTTTCCAGTTCTGGCCGGCCGCTAACGCGATCTACCGCCGCGAGACCTATGACAACTATCCGGGTGCCCGCTACCTGCTGCGCTCCGTCGTCGAAGGTCTGCAGCTGCCGATGGATCTCGCGCTTCAGGTGGAAAGCCGCTACTTCGCCAAGGTGCTGCAGGCACCGGAAGCCGCCAACATGATCCGCTCGCTGTTCGTCTCCATGCAGGAGCTGAACAAGCTGGCCCGCCGCCCGGTGGATCAGCGTCCAAACAAGATCCGCAAGATCGGCATTCTCGGCGCAGGCTTCATGGGTGCAGGCATTGCCTATGTCACGGCGCAGGCGGGCATCGACGTCGTGCTGATCGACCGCGACCAGGAAGCCGCCGACAAGGGCAAGGCTCATTCCGAAGAGCTGATCACCAAGGCGATCAAGCGTGGCCGGGCGAGCGAGGAGCAGAAGGATAAGCTTCTGTCGAAGATCACCGCCACCGTCGATTATGAAGCCCTGGCAGATTGCGATCTGGTGATCGAAGCCGTCTTCGAAGATCGTGAGATCAAGAAGACGGTGACGGAGCGCGCCGAGGCGGTGATGAAGTCTCGTGCCATCTATGCTTCCAACACCTCGACCCTGCCGATCACCTCCCTGGCGCAGGCGTCCAAGCGGCCGAAGAACTTCATCGGCATTCACTTCTTCTCGCCGGTCGACAAGATGATGCTGGTGGAAGTGATCCTCGGCAAGCGCACCTCCGACCGCGCACTTGCCATGGCGCTCGACTATATCAAGGCCATCAAGAAGACCCCGATCGTCGTCAATGACAGCCGCGGCTTCTATACCTCGCGTGTCGTCATGACCTATATCCGCGAAGGTCTGATGATGCTTGCGGACGGCGTTCCGGCGGCCATGATCGAGAATGCGGGCAAGATGGCCGGCATGCCGGTCGGGCCGCTGTCGCTTGGCGATGAAGTGGCGCTGGATCTTGCCTGGAAGATCGTTTCCGCCACCCGCAAGGACCTCGGCGTCAAATATGTCGAAGGCCCGCTCGACAACATCCTGGAAGAGATGGTGGTGAAGCAGGAGCGTTTCGGCCGCAAGAACGGCAAGGGCTTCTACGACTACAAGGGCAAGGACAAGAGCCTGTGGCCCGGCATTCCGGAAGTCACCGGCCAGCCGAAACCCGCAGAGAGCTTCAACATCGAGGAACTCAAGCAGCGTCTCCTGGTGATGCAGGCGCTCGAAACCGCCCGCATCTTCGAGGAAAAATGCCTGACGGATGTGCGTGAAGCCGATGTCGGCTCCATCCTTGGTTTCGGCTTCGCACCCTATACCGGCGGTACGCTCAGCTATATCGACATGATGGGCACGCCGGCCTTTGTCGACTTGTGCAAGAAGTTCACCCGCAAGTGGGGACCGCGCTTCAAGCCGAACAAGCTGCTGAAGGATATGGCCAAGGAAAACGAGACGTTCTACGGCAAATTCCCGCCGAAAGCCGAAGCGAAGGTCAAGGACGCAGCCTGATCGACAACCGATGCCGCTTCCGGACGGGGGCGGCATCGACCTTCCGTGTCCGTCAAGTGTTAGCATTTTACGACAAAACTTGATCCGGCATGACTTGTCATGCACAGTTCTGCTTGGAATTGGGCATGGGCAGGCTGGAGATACGAATGCCGCTAGATGGCGAATGGGCACGCTCCGATGTCTTCCGCGTTCTGCGCGACATTTGTTCGAACGCCAATCTGGACTGGCCTCAAATGGCCAGGGACTACGAATTCGATCTCGCCAGCCTGGACGACCCTCAGGGCACCGTGCCGATAGCCGCCTGGCACGCCGTTTTTGAACATATCGCCGATGTCCTGGGCGATGACGCCGTCATGTTCGATCTGTTCAACACGATCGACATCGGCTGCTTTTCAATCTTCGACTATCTGTTTGCCTGCGCACCGTCGCTCAGGGAAGCCTGTCAGGCCTGGGTAAAGTTCAGTCCGATCAGAACCAATGCCTATCGAGTGATTTTCGAGGAAGACGAGACCGGCGGCTTCGTGGAATGGCCTATCCTTGAAGGACGCGGTGAATGGCGACAGAACATGTTCGGACGCGTCGGGTGGGCAACCCAGCAGATTGAACACGCACTCGACATGAAAGCGCCCCCAATCCTCATCGAACTTGCAACTTCGCAACCTCAATGCATGTCCAACTTCCAGAAAAAATATCTGGGTCGGATCAAGTTCGGCGCGACACGCAACAGGATTTCGTTCCCGAAAGCCTTGCTGTCCCGACCGCTGCGTCGCCACGATGCCCATCTTTACGAGATCATTCTGACATCGGCGAACTCGGAGCTGGAAAGGTTCGGCCAGTTTGAATCGCCGCTGTCGCGCATTGCCAACGAAGTCGCCGCCAGCCTGTCGACTGGTGCCTGCACGCTGCCGCAGATTTCAGCGAAACTCGGCATGTCACAGCGAGCGGTACAGCGGCTTCTGGAAAAGGAAGGCACTAGCTTTCGTCAGCTGAGCGAGGAAGTTCGACGTTCCGCAGCCGAACGATATCTTCTGGGAACGGACCTTCCGATGAAGGAGATCGCCTATCTCCTCGGCTTTTCAGAACTGAGCACCTTTTCGCGCGCCGTGAAGACATGGTTTGGCGTCTCCCCTAAGAAGGTTCGGGATGCACCCCGCTCCAGATCTCCTGCATCTGCTAAATCCACGACAGAGCGCAAGCAACCGCTGCAGCGCTCCAGGGTCACAGTGGCGACGGCCTCCGCTGTACGGCAATCCGCTGCCACAAAATGATTTTGTTTCCAGCCCCTGAGCAGGGCTTGGTCACCGCGAAGCTGTGATGCCTTGAGAATTGCGGCACGGCGGTTACGGGCTTGTCACCACCGTGCCAGAGATCATTCTTGTTGCCGGCGGTTCCGTCGAGAACACTCGACTAAACCCGCCAATACCGCTATCGGCTGCTCTTTCACTTGCATGAAGAACAGGACGGGTCGATGGCGGCTGGCCCATCCTGCAGTGTGTGCGCCTTTTCTGCCGGTTCAGCACTTGTGCCGGTCCGGCGGCTGTCTTTCACCGCAGGTAGAGGAAGGCAGACCGTTGCGGTTGTGGGTGGCCGCAAACAATCTAGATGCACATTCCTGAAAGTTTAATACGCCAACCGGACCGCTGCGTCTTTGGCAGGAAGCGAACAGAACTTTACGAATTACGACACCAAACTTAATTAATAAGAAATTTTACAAACGGCCTTCGCACGAGCTGGAGTTGCCGCCGTGCTTGCCAGGCCTCATTGTAATCGACACCGAATATTCCTAACTTCTGGCCAGGAATACTAGCAACGTCATGCAGGAGACACATATGTCCGACACCGGCCTGAGCCGATTTCTGGGAGGTTCACCAGCCCAGGTGCTTTTGCGGCTTGTGTTCCTGTCCTTTGTTGTCGGCATTATCCTGTCCGCGCTGAACCTCGACCCGCTCGACCTGATCACCATGTCGATCGATTTTGTCGAACGCCTGTGGAACATGGGTTTCAACGCCCTTGGACGTCTGGGCAAGTATCTGGTTATCGGCGCAATGGTTGTTGTCCCGATATGGCTGGTTACTCGCATTCTGGCCATGGGTCGAAACCGCTAGTCCCGGCAGAGGCCTGCGTTTGTCACTTAAGGCAAGCACGCAACCCTTGCGGGAAATTAACCCTTTCTTAATCATAATTAACTGAAACTGGCGGAACCTCCCGAGCCTTAAGGGGCCCTTGCATGTCCGCCATCGCAACATCGAAATTTGCCGCCTCCTACCAGGCCTACGCCCGCGCGGGTTCTGGTGCGGGCAATCGCTCAGGTTCGCTTGCTGCCGCACAAACGCTCACCACGTTTCTGGGGGCCAACGGTTCGGCCGACGACGAGGACAAGGCAAAATCCCTCTTCGAAACCTACAAGGATTCTGTTGAGCTCAGCGACGGCCTCGCCCGGTCGGTAGAGAACAACAAGGATGCGATGCGCAGGCAAAAGATCGAGATGGTCCAGAAGCGCATCGAACGGCTCAAGGAAATGCTGCGGTTCGCAACGCCGGAGCAGGCCAAGCGTCTGCTCAAGGAGCTGAAACAGATCTCCAAGGAGTTCAAGTCCGCCTCCCAGGACCTCAAGTCGGCAGGCCAGAGCTTGAGCGGTGGAGGCGTCGGCACGGGTGTTCTTTCAGGCGCTTCAAACATTGCCACCACAGCAGAAATCATAACCGGTGCCGGGACGCAGGTTAATGCAACCTCCGCATTGGTCGAGACGGTGTCTGCGGCAGCGAGCAGTCCCGAGACACAAATTCCGGTATCCGGATCTGAAACGGGTGCCGCGACTTCGGGACCGGAGAGCCAGGCGACGGGTCAGGGTCAGGCTCAGACCGGAGTGGAGCAGGATGGTTCTTCCGCAGGCGCACAGGAACCGGACAGCTGGCGGGAAGACCTGAAAGCGGCTGTCCTGACCTACACGGAACAGCAACAGGAAACGAACAAGGCACTCGCCGCAAGCCGCAGGTCCGGGCTGCAGGGCGACAAGGAAGCCCTCGCCAAGATGGCTGAGGACATCAAATCTCTTGCCCAACAGATAGAACGCCTGCTCAAGCGCGATGAGCGCGACACAAAAAAAGATCTGAAAGACGTCCGTGCCGATCTCAAGGACGGCGTCAAGGCACTGAGGGCCTCAAATTTCAGCGCGCAGCCAGACCCGGCTTCCACCGCGAGCCCTGCGGGTACGGACGGGGTTTCGACCGCAACCGGTTCGACATCGGTCTCCCTGCAGGTGTCCGATATCCTGGTGTGAACTGGCTTGCTTTAGCCGGCCACCTGTTCATGCGCGGCAATGATAGTGAAATCTTCAGCCATCACAGCCTTGGCTGTTCGATGCAGTGTCACATGGCGATCGGCCAGTTCGTCGATATCCGTCGAATAGCCTCCGCCCAGAACGCCTGCCAGCGGCACCCCCGCCTTTCGCACCGTTTCGATGACATAGCGGTCACGCCTGCAAAGACCGTCGCGTGACAGCGACAGTCTGCCGAGGCGATCGCCGGAATAGGGATCGACACCGGCATTGAAGAAAACGATGTCCCAGGGCCCCTGGCGCAGCAGATCAGGCAGAACCTCTTCCAGAACAGCAAGATAGATTTCGTCACCCGTCCCATCGGCAAGACCGATATCGAGATGGGAGGGAACCTTGCGCACGGGGTAGTTCTTTTCCGAGTGAAGCGAGAACGTGAAGACATCCGGGTCGCCCTGAAAGATGTCCGCGGTGCCGTCTCCCTGATGCACGTCCAGGTCGACCACCAGCGCCTTGCGGATGGCGCCGTCCGCCTGCAACACCTTGATGGCAACTGCGACGTCGTTGAAGACGCAGAACCCGGCTCCGTGTGCACGCCGGGCATGATGACTGCCGCCGGCGGTGTTGCAGGCAATGCCGTGTTCCAGCGCCAGATATCCCGTCAACACAGTCCCGCCCGTTGCACAGCGCGCCCGAAGGGCGATGTCCTCGCGCATTGGAAAACCGATTTCCCGCGCCACCTTTTCCGGCACCCGGGCATTGAAGACCTGATCCACATAGGCAGGATCATGTGCGAGTGCGACCCACTCGAAGGGGGCGGGACGAGGCCTGAAAAAGGCGCTGTCGCCGAGAAGCCCTTCCTGCCGTATCAACTCGGCGACGGCACGGAACTTGTCCATCGGAAACCGGTGATTGGCGGGAAGATCGGCGCAGTAGGCCGGATGGTGAACGATAGGCGGGGTCATCTGTGCGCAATATAAGGCGCGCCGGCGCTACGGGCACCCCTTTGAACGACACAGCAGATCCGAATTTTACGGCTAAGTGCAAATTCGGCAGCCATGTCCGTGAATACCCGGTATGTGCCGAAATGAATTGACGTGCCGAGGCAAGGCAGACATGAAGGTCTTCCTCTCGAAGCGAGCCATCGATGTCCCAACTTTCAGCAACCGGCGAGCGGCCGAAACTGGCGTTTGCGGTTACCCACCGCACTGTTCTTGCCATCGCCATTCCGATGACGCTCGCCTATCTGTCGACACCCCTGCTCGGCATCGTCGACATGGCCGTGATCGGCCGCCTTGGCGACCCGGCTCTGCTTGGCGGGATTGCCATAGGCGGGATCATCTTCGACCTGGTGTTCACGACCTTCAACTTCTTGAGGTCCGGGACGACAGGCCTGACAGCCCAGGCTTTCGGCGCCCAGAACGAAGAAGAAGTCAGGGCAACACTGCTGCGCGCCTTCGTGATTGCGGCCATCGGCGGTCTCCTGGTCATCCTCTTGCAAGCCCCCTTGCGGGAAATCGGGCTCTGGTTCCTGGGGGGCAGTGCGGATGTGCAGGCCGCAACGAGCCGCTACTTTGACATCCGCGTCTACAGTGCCCCTTTTCTCCTTGCCAACTATGCCATGCTCGGCTGGTTCATCGGCCTCGGGCGCGCAGGAACAGGGCTGGTGCTTCAGCTTGTTCTGAACGGGCTCAACATCGGCCTCAGCGTCTGGTTCGTCATCGGTTTCGGCTGGAGCGTGGAAGGTGTCGCGCTGGCAACTGTCCTGAGTGAAATCGCGGCAACGGCACTGGGCGTCTGCCTGGTCGTCTGCACCACCGGCAAGACGTCCTGGCCGGCTATTCAGGTGATTTTCGACCGCCGCCTGCTGGTGCGCATGATGGCCGTCAACCGGGACATCATGATCCGCTCCTTCACCCTTCTCTTCGCCTTCGCGTTTTTCACGGCGCGTTCGGCAGACCAGGGTGACACCGTATTGGCCGCAAACGCTTTGCTTGAGAAGTTCATCATGCTGGCTGCGTTCTTTCTGGATGGTCTGGCAACTGCGGCGGAACAGCTTGCGGGCCGCGCGGTCGGCGCAAGATACCGGCCCGCCTTCGACCGCGCATTGAAACTGACAGCACTGTGGAGCTTCGCCCTGGCGGGGATCCTGTCGACGCTGTTCTGGTTTTTCGGGCAGTACATGATCGATTTCATGACGACGGCAGAAGATGTCCGTCAGGTAACGTCGACCTATCTTGTGTGGGCGATACTGACCCCGGTCTTCGGCGTGCTGGCATTCCAGATGGACGGGGTCTTTATCGGCGCCACGTGGTCATCGACCATGCGCAACATGATGCTGTTGTCGCTCGTCGTTTACCTGGCTGCCTATTACCTTCTGTTTCCTATCCTGGGGAACCACGGACTTTGGCTCGCCTTCCTGCTGTTCTTCGGAACGCGTGGCCTGACATTGCTGGCCGCCTGCAGAAAGCGGGCAGCCGAGACGTTCGGCAACGCATAAGAACAGCTGTATCTAGGCCGTTTCCGATGCCCAGGCATCGACATTGGCATCCCGCGCGTCGCGCAGCGACGCAATCCCGTGCTGGTCCAGTTTTGCAGAAAGGCCGCTCAGGATCTCGTCAATCAGCCCCGCACCCTTGAACACAAGGGCAGAATAGAGCTGCAACAGGTCCGCCCCCGCCGTGATCTTGGTCCAGGCGGTTTCCGCACTGTCGATACCGCCGACACCGATGATCGGCAGGTCCGGTCCGGCCAGTTTGCGTGCGCGCGCCAGCATGATGGTCGATTTCCGGAACAGGGGCTTGCCCGACAAGCCTCCGGTTTCCTGTGCCGGCCCCTTGCCGCTCAGGCCGTCTCGTCCGATCGTCGTGTTGGAGACGATCAGGCCGTCGACACTCTTGGCGAGTACTTCCTCGACAATATCCTGCAGGTCCTCATCAGCAACGTCCGGCGCGATCTTCAAGAGCACAGGAACCTTGCGCCCAAACGTCTGCGTGCACTCGTCTCGCGCCGTGATCACGGCGGTCAGCAGATCGGCAAGTGCAGACCGGGCCTGCAAGTCGCGCAGTCCCGGTGTGTTGGGTGAAGAAATGTTGACGGTAAAATAAGACGCCATATCGGCGAATGCGGTGATACCGGCCACGTAGTCGGCAATCCGGTCGATTGCATCCTTGTTGGCACCAACATTGATCCCGACAATTCCTGTCAACCGCCGGCGGGCTTCAAGTCGCTGGCGCAAGGCTGCGTGGCCTTCGTTGTTGAATCCATAGCGGTTGATCACGCCTTCGTCTGCGGGCAAGCGGAACACCCTCGGCCGCGGATTGCCGGGCTGCGGCTTCGGGGTGACCGATCCGGCTTCGGTATATCCGAACCCCAGCTTCAGCAGTGCATCGGGTACTTCGCCGTTCTTGTCGAACCCAGCAGCCATTCCGAGCGGATTGGGAAAGGTCAGATCCCAGAGCTTCACTGCAAGTCGGGGGTCTGACACCTTCCGGCGCGGCGGCATCAGACCGGATTTCAAAGCCACAATAGTCGCACGGTGCGCAGTTTCGGCGTCCAGGCACTGCAGGCCTCTCAGCGCGACGTTTTCAAGGAAAGGCGGTATCATTGATCCAGCTCCGGAAAGTCATGTGACCCGTCCGGTGAAAGCGGCAGTTCCTTCACCCAGAGTGCGGCCTTCGGGTCCAGCGAGCCATAGAGATGGGGAAACAGGGCCCCGCCCCGGGAAGTTTCCCATTTCAACAAGTCGCCAAACCCATCAGCATCAAAGGCGGCCAGCAACAGATCGTGCTGGCCCGCGAAATGCTTTGCAGCAGTTTCCCGCACCTGATCCTCGGCGGAAAAATGAATGAAACCGTCCTGAAGGTCCACCGGCGCGCCCTTGAAGACGCCTTGGTCGGTTGCCTCCTGCCACATGGATTTCGGAACGATCTTGAAAATCAGGGTCATCAGTCTGCCTTGCCTCTTGCCGGGGACGGCATGGCAGGCAAAGACCCGGCGCATGCTCAGCCGGTCGGGACACTACTCATCCGAACCGTAGCGAACAAGCCGCACAAGTGGCTCCAGCCTGTTTCTTTTGAATTTTGGTCGGGAAAACCCATATGAGCGAAAGGTATTTATTCCTGTCGCGCCAATACGGAGAAACGGCAGCCGTGCTCTCACATGAAAAGGTCTGGGCGGCCATTGATGCCCTCGCCTCGCAGAACGGGCTTTCGCCGTCCGGCCTGGCTCGGCGTGCCGGACTGGATCCGACCGCTTTCAACCCGTCGAAACGCGTTGCGGGCGACGGACGCCCACGGTGGCCATCGACAGAATCGCTTGCCAAGGTGCTGGCCGCCACCGGCGAAGCCTTGAACACGTTTGCCGCCAGGATCGAAACCCCGGGCGGGCCAACCGACGCTGCGCCAGCTTTGGTACCCCTTGCCGGATTGGATACAGCCTCGGACCGAAATGCCTTCGACAGTGCCGGCCGGCCAGCCGGCGCGACGTGGCAAAGTCTCAGCTTTCCCCAAATCGGCGCTGCGTTTGCGCTGCAGGTCAGCACCGAAGACTTCCATCCCCTTTACAGGAACGGCGATATCGTCGTGGTTGCTCCCGGCGCCCCCCTTCGCACCGGTGACAGGCTTGCCATCAAGCTCAACAGTGGCCGGTTGTCGCTTTACACGTTGCAGGAGACAGGCGACGAAGACCTGGCGGTTTGCACAATCGGGGACAATTCACAGTCAGTGCGCTTTCAGCACTCGGCAATCGAGTGGACTGCCCGTATTATCTGGGCGAGCCAATAACCTGCGAGCACACATTTGATGAAGCTTCGGCCTCTCATAACGCCAGCAATCGTGCTGACCACCGCAGGTGGTCTGCTCGCCTGGCTGCTCCTGGCAGACCCGCCGTCCGTACAGGACGAGCCGGTAGCGGCAGGCAGCATCACCAGCGCCGCCAAGGAAACAAGTGAGCCGGCAAAGACGCCCGAGCTCGCACCGCAGTCGTCCCCTCCCCAAGCCCAGACGCAGAAACCGGCACAGACCCAGAGTGAACCCGTCGTTGTTGCAGCTGCGCCGCTGCCGAACGACATTCGCAACGTTTCGCCGGAGGGGGTATCGGCACCGCAGGTACAGGGTGACCTCAAACGTATCGAACCTTCCAAACGCTACCTGGAACTGAAGGATCCACCGATTGAACCGGTTCCGGATGGCCCACTGGAGCTGATGCGCGTGCAGGTTCTTGACGGCGGGCGCATCAAGTCGGACCGGTTGACAGTAACGCTTGCCCATATCGTTCCGCTGAAATCGGACGAAACCTGTGTTTCCCGTCTCGGAGGCACCTGGCCTTGCGGCGCAAGGGCGCGCACTTTCCTCAGAGGACTGGTGCGGCAATTGAAGGTGGTTTGCGAAAAGATCGAGGAGACCGGACCGCAACAGATTCTGGCAACCTGCACCCGCGGATCGATGGACCTCAGCAAGCGTCTTGTCCGCTATGGGTGGGCGGATCCGGCGCCGGGCGCACCTGCCGATTTCATGGAACTTGCCGAAAAGGCCAGAGACAGGAAAGTCGGCAAGTGGCAATCGGAATGGCTGAACGAGCTGCCGACGAGCGAACTGGAAACAGAAGTGCCGTCCGCCTTGCCAGGCCTTGAGGAACTTGCCCCGGAAATCGTCGAATGGAGCCTGAGGACCGAACCGGAACAGCCGGGGGACGGTCAACCGGCAATCGAGGATTACCCGCAAGCAGATCGGCCTGTGCAGTAGGGCTGGAGCGGCACTGCTTTGCGTTGAAGCAAGCCTTTGTTTCTCCTCGTCAACCGGCCGCCTCTCACTGCTGCTGAAAAATCCTTGCGAGCGCCTCGATGCAGCTCATACCTTCGGCGAATAGGGTTAATACATAGACAAATCAATCAGTACTATTAGTTCAATGTTTACGCCCATAAGGGAAAGTGGCTCAAACATTATCAGTCCGTGACGAGGACCAAAGAAATATGAGCGCACCTGCCCCCAAGAACACTGTCGAAACTGACAATATCACGAAGTACATAAAGTTCATGTCCTCAACGGGAAGCGACACGTCTTCCGCTCAGACGGCATGGAACTCCCTTCAGAAGCACCTGCCCGACATACTGGATCGCTTCTACGTAGAGCTCCTTTCGCAAGAAGAGCTGCGCCAGAAAATGGGAACGCATGAGAAGAACACCGTTCCTCTCAAAAACGCACAAACCAAACACTGGGAATACATCTTCAATCACGACCCGGACCTGGAGTTCATCGGACAGGCTGCGCGCATAGGTCAGGCTCACGTAAAGATCGGGCTGAAGGCCGAATGGCTGATGTCGGCGTTTGGCCGGCTGTTGAACGAAATCCTTCCCGTCATCGTCAAGAAGCACCGGTTTTCGCATAAGGCCATGATTGCCGAGATGCAGGCCGTGGTGACACGGTTCTTTCTGGACATGATCCTTGCACAACGTGCGTTCGAAACGGAACAGCGCCGCATTGAAGACGCTGAAATGCGGGATACGATCGGGCTGGAGAACCTGCGCACGACCGCAAACACCATCAGCGAGCTGAACGAAATCGTGATGTCGATGGCGTTGTTGTCGCGCAATACCCAGGAAGCCAACGCGAACGGCCAGTCGATTTCCGCCGCGGCGGACCAGCTTGTCGCCTCCATCGGCCAGATTTCCGAAAACAGCGAAGGCGCGGCCAACGAAGCCGTGCAAACAAACAATGCCGCCAAGGATGGCCTGGACAAGATGTCCGCTGTATCGAGCGCGATCGGCGATATTTCCTCAACGTCCCGGCAAACCGCGCAGAGCCTGTCAGACCTGAGCGAAGCTGCATCGCAGATCGGCGAATTCCTGTCGGTCATTCAATCCATCGCAGACCAGACCAATCTTCTGGCGCTAAATGCCACCATTGAAGCCGCCCGTGCAGGAGAAGCCGGCAAAGGCTTTGCCGTCGTTGCTTCGGAAGTCAAAACCCTCGCCTCGCAGACTGGCAAGGCGACGGAAGACATCGCACAGCGGATCGAAGCACTGACCGCTGGCATGGAAACAATCCAGACAGCCATCCAGAGCTCCGAAGGCGCCATCCAGAATGGCGAGGATGCCATCGCGGCCGCCAATGAACTCATGCAATCCATTGACGGGATGGTTGGCAATGTTTCCGAACGGGTCACCCAGATTACGGATATCCTTCATCAGCAGAAAGAAGCCAGCCACGAAATCGCTCGCAACGTCGCCAATGTCGCTGAATCGAACCGGAATACGGATCAGCAGCTCGGCGCCATGCAGCGTGTTCTGAAACAGAGCAACGACAGTTTCAGCGGCTCGGCCAAAAACTTCTTCGACGCCAATTCCGACAAGTCGCTGCTGGAGATGGCAAAGATTGATCATGTCCTGTTCAAGAAGCGTGTCGTCGACACGGTGACCGGACACGACGATTGGGCATCCTCCGGCATGCCGGACCATCATCACTGCCGGCTTGGCAAATGGTATGACGCCATCAAGAACGAGAAAATCAAGGCACACCCGGTCTTCCGCAACCTGATCACTCCGCACAAGGCAGTTCATGATGCAGGCCACAGAGCCCTGCATGCCGCCGAGCAAGGCAATTCCACGGAAGCCTTCGCTGCTCTCGTCGATCTGGACAAGGCCAGCAAGGAAGTCCTGAAAGGCCTGACGGAACTTGCCGTTGCCATGGAAACCGACCTGAAAGACGCAGAACCTCGCAAGTCGCCCAGACAGGATGTCGGCAAGAAAGCTGAAGTGCTGCTGGACGGCACCATCCAGACCGTGGAGCTCGAAAACGTGTCCGTAACGGGTGTCGGCCTGAAGGGCGTAAAAGATGCAAAGGCGGGCAAAACCGTTTGCATCCGTTGCGACGGCAAGGAACGGCTTGCCCATATCATCTGGGTAGACGGAACCAGGGCGGGTGCCCAGTTCTTCGACGAAGACAACTAAACTTCGCGGGGAACGCCTGCTGGCAACCCTGATAAGGTGCCCCCTTGGGCACCTTATCCAGCTTTATCGCCATGCACGTTTGAATGAACGGCTGCTATGGCCATTCACACCACTGGATGCAGGCAGACTTGCTGACAGACCTCTGCTCAATTGCGATCCGTCGGTTTCTTATTTGTCCTGATTGGTATTAGGCTCCGGACTTCGGAGGTCCCGGATCTGGAGTATTCATGACTGGAGAAATCAAGGTCGGCATCGTTGGTGGAACCGGGTAACTCGGCAGCGCCATCGCAACGGCTTGGCTGGAAAGCGGCTGTGTCAAACCTCTCCAGCTCTGGATATCCAATCGCTCCGGAACGGCCGCAGGCTTCGAAAGCTGGCCGGAGATCACCTTCACCGCATCCAATCAGCTTTTGGCTGACACCTGTGATGTCATCCTTCTGTCCGTTCCGCCAGCGCTTGTCGAAACGGTCAGCATTTCGGCGCCCGGCAAACTGGTCCTCTCGGTCATGGCGGGTGTCTCGCGTGAGAGGCTCAAAGCCCTCACAGGCTCGGAAAAGGTCGTTCGTGCCATGTCGAGCCCGGCGGCGGGCAAGCAACTGGCCTACTCCCCCTGGTGTGCGGCTTCGTCGCTTTCGCAGGAAGACCGGGGCCTCGTCCAGTCGCTGTTGTCGGCCTGCGGCCCGAGTGATGAAGTAAAGGATGAACAGCAGATCGAGGTCTTCACCGCCATAACCGGTCCAGTACCGGGATTTGCGGCCTTCTTCGCCGACTGCATTGTTGACTATGCAAGGTCAAACGGTGTCGACAGGCATATTGCCGAACGCGCCGCAAAACAGCTGATCCTGTCGGCCGGGCAAATCATGGCCGGTGACACCAGATCTCCGGCGGAACATGTTCAGGAGATGGTCGACTACGCAGGAACAACTGCCGCCGGTCTCGTCAAGCTGAAGGAACTGGGTGTTTCGGATCTGATCAGTGAAGGGCTGGACGCCAGTACGGAGCGCGTCAGAACGATTGCCGGCAAAGACTGATACCGCGCTTCTTCCGCCGGAGAGCAAAACTGAAAACAAAAAAAGCGGCGCTGGTGCGCCGCTTTTCCTGAAGTCTGATAATCAGGCTGTCAGTTCGCCAGCCAGTGCCTTGCGGATCATCTCACGCGTTTCGGCAATGCCGTAAAGAGCAACGAAAGACCCGAAGCGCGGTCCCTTTTCCTGCCCGAGCAGAAGCTGGTAAAGCGCAGAGAACCAGACGACGGACACGCCAGGACCACCATCGGGCCCTTTTTTGGACGGGTCCTGATAACGCTCGATGGACCGGGCAACGTCCAGCACCGCATCCTGGATGGCACTGCCATCCGCATCGGCCGGCAGGGCGGCCAGTGTTTCGTCCAGTTTTTCCAGCGCAGTGCGCTCGACATCGTCCGGCACTTTGAACGACTTGGTCGGTTTGACGAAATCGTCGAAGTAGCGGATCGCATAGCCGACAAGCGCATCCAGTTCCGGATGGGTCGACGCCGTCACGCCCGGAGCGTAGCGGGAGATGAACGCCCACAGCACGTCCTTGTTTTCCGCGTTGGAGGCGGACACAAGGTTCAGCAGCATGGCGAAGGGCACCGGCATGTCGATCTTCGGAATGTTGCCCGAATGGATGTGCCAGACCGGATTCTGAAGCTTCTGCTCGACCGGCATCTGCTCGTACTTCTGGACGAAGGTGTAATATTCGTCGACCGCCTTCGGAATGACGTCGAAATAGAGCTTCTTGGCCGTCTTCGGCTTCTGGAAATTGTAAAGCGCAAGACTCTCCGGTGCAGCGTAGGTCAACCACTCGTCAATGGTCAGACCGTTGCCCTTGGACTTGGAGATCTTCTCGCCCTTTTCGTCCAGGAACAGTTCGTAGACGAAGTGTTCCGGAGCGGTCCCGCCCAGGATGTTGCAGATCTTGTCGTAAATCGGCGCATTGGTCATATGATCCTTGCCGAACATCTCGAAATCGACGTCAAGCGCAGCCCAGCGCATGCCGAAGTCGGGCTTCCACTGCAGCTTCACCTTGCCGCCGGTGACCGGCAGCGTGATGTCCTCGCCCGTCTCGTCCGCAAAGGTGATGGTGCCGTCCTTCGAATTGACGTCCTTCATGGGCACATAGAGCACGCGGCCGGACGTCGGCGAGATCGGCAGGAAGGGCGAATAGGTCGCCTGACGTTCCGCGCCGAGCGTCGGCAGCATCACGTCCATGATCTTCTGGTACTTCTCGGTCGCCCGGATCAGCACGTCATCGAACTTGCCGGCCTTGTAGTATTCGGTCGCGCTGGCGAATTCATAATCGAAGCCGAAGGTATCCAGGAACCGGCGCAGCATGGCGTTGTTGTGCTCGGCAAAGCTTTCATAGTCGCCGCCGAAGGGGTTCGGCACTGCCGTCAGAGGCATCTGCAGAAATGGCTCAAGCGCTGCGCGGTCCGGCACGTTTTCCGGGATCTTGCGCATGCCGTCCATGTCGTCGGAGAAGCACAGCAACCGCGTCGGGATCTTGTCTTCGGTCAGCAGCCGAAACGCCGTGCGCACCATGGTGGTCCGCAGGACTTCGCCGAAGGTACCGATGTGCGGCAGGCCGGACGGGCCATAGCCCGTTTCGAACAGAACCGGTTTGTCCGTTCCCCGTTTCTCGATCCGTTTGACCAGTTTTCGCGCTTCTTCGAACGGCCACGCTTTCGATTTCGTGGCCGCCTCGACAAACTCTTGCGAAAGGTCAAGCGGAGGCAGGGATTGATCGGTCATTTTTCAAGTCGTTCTGTTCATGAGAATGGATGGAATGCAACCCGGTCGCTTTTTTGACTTTTCGGCCGGTTGCTGCGGCGCGACACTAGATCAACGCGACTCTATGTGCAATCACATGAACACAGCTAAGTTGACCGAAATCTCGGGCTTTGCGCACTCTTTCCGCCTGAGGACATATCGCGCCGGAAAAAAGCGGATAACTCCGGTCAATCGATTGTCTCATACCGGTGACTTGAAGCTTGTCTTCCAACCCGTTACATCGGGCGCACGATCAAGAAGAAATTTTCCGTCTTTTGGCGCTACGGGAGAATGAATAGTGTCTATGAACGAGCCGATCAGCGTACAGGAAGCCCTTATCTACGTGATGGTTATCGTCTCGGCGTCGGACAACCAGATGACCGACAACGAACTGGCCACCATCGGCGACATGATCAAGATGCTGCCCGTTTTCAATGGCTATGACGGCAACCGGATCATCCCGGCAGCCCAGCGCTGCGGCGACATCCTGCAGGAAGACAACGGCTTGCAGCTGGTGCTGGAGCTGGTTGGCGACGTCCTGCCGGCAAAGCTTTACGACACCGCATATGCGCTTGGGGTTGAAGTCGCGGCTGCCGATCTCCACGTCGAGAAGGAAGAATTGCGCATCCTTCAGCTTCTGCGTGACCGCTTCAAACTCGACAAACTCACCGTTGCCGCAATCGAGCGCGGTGCGATTGCCCGTCACCGGACCATCTGATCCTCTCGGAGCAGGTATTTGAAAGCAACGAAGGCCCTCGCCTGGGCCGGGGCGGTATCGATAGCCGTCCTGGCAGGTGTTTTCCTGATCTTCCAGGGCCTTCAGGATTTCGATCTTTCTGAATATGAAAGTCGGCCGATTGCCTTTTCCTTCGACGGACATTCCGTCGCCGGAACGTTGCATCTGCCCCGCCTGCAAGATCCTGGGCACGCAAACCCGCCTCTGGTCCTGATCGTTCACGGGGACGGGCCAGCGGACCGCTATTCCGGCGGTGGGTACATGCCTCTCATCAGCTGTCTTCTGGACAGCGGTCTTGCCGTCTATTCCTGGGACAAGCCTGGCGTCGGCGAAAGCCAGGGCAACTGGCTGTCCTTTTCCATGGAAGAGCGAGCCCGCCTCGCGGCAACGGCCCTTGCAGCCGCCAAAGAACAGCCCGAATTGAAGACGTCTCCAGCCGGATTTCTCGGCTTTTCCCAGGCGGGTTGGGTTTTGCCCATTCTGGCGGAAGAGCCAGCGCAGGGCGATTTCTTCGTGATTGTCGGCGGAGCCGTCAACTGGCTGCGGCAGGCTGGTTATTATACCCGGCGCAGGCTGGACCTTGCAGGTGCAGACAGCAAGGCGATCGACAAGACACTCGCGCAGGACGCAAAAGACGGACAAAAGTTTCTTGACCGGGATTTTTCCTATCAGGACTATCTCGACAGCGGCATGGACAGGGTTCCGATGCCGGAAGATCGCTTCACCTTCGCGCGCCGGAATGCGGCCTCCGACTCCACCGCCTCCCTTGCCCTTATCTCCTCGCCCGTTCTGACACTGCACGGAGCAGAGGACCTCAATGTCGATCCTAGTTTCAATTCCGGCATCTATCGAAAGATCCTGACGGACAACAATCCCGCCAACCGCTTCGTGATCGTCCCGGAAGCAACCCATGCGCTGTTGCGGGCGGAAGCCTTCAACTACCAGCTCGAGGGGCAAATGCCTTCCTGGTCGAAGGCTTTGTTCATGGTCCTGGGGCGCCGTGCCTACGCACCGGGCGCACTGGACACCATAACAATCTGGATCAAGGAACAGGCCTCAACAGCAAACAGCCTTTCAACTTCACCAGATCGATCAAATTGAACCCTTTTTGTTTTCGGTCCTTCAATCCGCCGCACCTTATCACCGGTGCGGGGACAGCACGCTTGTGGGCTGCCGGGACCTGTGGGTCCTTCAGTGCGGAGACGGGGACATGAGCAATCAGGCAATCGGAGAACGGACAAGTGTGCGCTATCCACTGAGGCGGCGCCGCCAGAGGCTGCGCGTACAGCGCCCCATGCCTTATGCTGTCCGGTACGTGCAGGTTCGCACCGCTCCAAAGCAGGCGAACTGGGGCACGCGAATGATGATTGCCTTTGCAGGCTTCGTCTGCGGACTTGCAGCCGACGCGCTGGTGATGTTTGCCGAAGACCATTTCCATCTGGCAAAGAACCGGGATCCGGATCTTTTCGCATGGGTGCTCGGCACCGGCTTTGCTGGCCATATCCTCTATCTGATCTTCGGAATACTCGCGGTCACGTTGCTGACGGCCTTCAACCGCCGCAAGTGGATCTTGTGGCTGCTGATCGGCTTTGTCGGCGGACTACTGAGTATCTGATCGGCTGATAGCCTCAATTCAGGCTGTGGATCGCATCCGGCAGATCGAGTGAAAACGCCGGAATGACGACGTCGAACATGGAGCCGTCCGGACGTTCCATCGAGTAGGACCCGGCCATGATGCCGCTGTCGGTCGAAAGCGGGCAGTGCGACGAATACTCATAGGTCTCGCCAGGCTCTATCACCGGCTGTTCGCCGACCACGCCCTCGCCGCTGACTTCTTCCTGGCGCCCTCTGGCATCGGTTATCTGCCAGTAACGCGTCTTCAGCTGCACCGGTTCGCTGCCACCGTTGTGGATCTCGACCATATACGCCCAGATATATTCGCTCTCTTCCGGACGCGATTCATCGTCCAGATAAAACGGCTCGACGGAGACTTCGATCCCTTGGGTGATGGCGGTGTAACTGCCAGACACGGCTTTTCCTTAATTTCAGAACTGCGAACCTTGAAATAGACCGGTCCGAAGCGACTTCCACGGGTGGTGCCCGCTCGTTCAGGAGGGGCTTATAGGGCGAATGACGCAAGCGTGAAAGAGGGTTGTGACACATGAGGCCGGAATTGCTTGAGATTTGAGGCCGGATTTTGCAAGAACACCATCTGTCAGACCCAAAACAGTGATCTCTTCATGTTCGATGCCCACCTGCGCCCGCTGATCGATCCGCCGCTGAACCGGCTGGGCCTGATCCTTGCCGCAACCGGGCTTACTGCCAACAGCGTGACGCTGGCGGGCTTTGCCGCCGGCATGGGGGCAGCCATCGCTATCGCAACAGGTCACACCCTGATCGGCTTGTTCCTGATCGCGGTCAACCGATTTGCAGACGGTCTCGATGGCGCATTGGCCCGGGCAACGGCCAAGACGGATCTTGGCGGCTACCTCGACATCACACTGGATTTCTTCTTCTACAGCGCAATCCCTCTGGCCTTTGCCATACAGGACCCGGCCAGCAACGCGTTGCCGGCGGTGGCACTTCTTGCCAGCTTCTACGCCAACGGCTCGGCCTTTCTGGCCTTTGCCATCATGGCGGAGAAGAACAAGCTGACCACCGACGCTCAGGGCTCCAAATCGCTCTATTACATAGGCGGGCTGGCCGAAGGTACCGAGACCATCGCGCTATTCCTGCTGATGGCCCTGGTCCCCGCCTGGTTTCCTGCGCTTGCCTACGGTTTTGCCGCGATATGCGTCGTGTCCGCCGGCGCCCGGGTGCTCATTGGCGTGAAGGCGCTGCGGCAGACAGGCCGTTAGATCGCCTGGAGCGCCTTCTCGATATCTTCCAGCAGATCCTGCGGATCCTCCAGACCGATTGAAAGCCGCAGGATACCATCGGTGATACCGAGTTCCGCGCGCGCTTCCTCGCCGATCGACTGGTGCGTGGTCGTCGCCGGATGGGTGATCAGGCTCTTGGCGTCGCCCAGGTTGTTGGAGATCTTGACGATTTCCAGCGCGTTTGTGAAACGGAACGCGGCTTCCTTGCCACCCTCGATTTCCATCGCCAGCATGGTGGATCCGCCGCTCATCTGGCGTTTGGCGACATCGGCCTGCGGGTGGTCATCCCGGCCCGGATAGATCAGCCGCGCGACCTTGGACTGGCTTGCCAGATAGTCGGCAATTCTGCCCGCCGTTTCCGTCTGGCGCGCAACGCGCAGCGGCAGCGTTTCCAGGCCCTTCAACAGGACCCAGGCACTGAACGGGCTCATGTGCGGACCGGTATGCTTGATGAAGGGCATGACCTCGTCGTTGATCCATTCCTCGTCCGACAGGATCACACCGCCGAGGCACCGGCCCTGGCCATCGATGTGCTTGGTGGCCGAATAGACGACCACATCGGCACCGAGCTGAAACGGCGACTGATAAAGCGGGGTCGCAAACACGTTGTCGACGATCAGACGGGCACCGGCTTCCTTGGCGATCTGTGCCACGGCCTCGATGTCGATGACTTCCAGCGTCGGGTTGGTCGGGCTTTCCAGGAACAGGGCCTTGGTGTTCGGCCGGACAGCCGCCTTCCACTGCTCGATGTCCGTTCCGTCTACCAGCGTGCTTTCAACGCCGAAGCGCGGCAGCAGTGTTTCGCAAATATAGCGGCAGGAGCCGAACAGGGCCTTGGCGGCAATTACGTGATCGCCTGCCCTTACCGCTGCCATCAGCGCCAGATTGACGGCCGCCATGCCGCTGGCGGTTGCCCGTGCGGCCTCAGCCCCTTCCAGTGCCTTGATCCGGTCCTCGAACATGGTGACGGTCGGGTTGGCATAGCGCGAATAGACATAACCCGGGTCCTCGCCATTGAACCTGGCCTCGGCAGCTTCGGCACCGCTGTAGGTGAAGCCCTGGGTCAGGTAGATGGTCTCCGAGGTCTCACCAAACGGTGACCGCATGGTGCCGCCATGAACCAGAGTGGTTGCAGGACGCCAGTTCTTGTTTCCGGTCTTGGTGGTCTCAGTCATGTCTTTCATTCGCTCCAAACGCAAAAAACCCCAGCCTCAAGACCGGGGTTCTCACCTCCGGCCTTTTTAGCAACTTGTTTAACGTGGCTGCAAGCCGGCCGGCCCAAATCACCACGAAGTGAGCCTGTCCTACGGGAAAAGCAGGCACAGGTCAATTGTCTTGCGCACGATCCTCTCAAAAGCCCCGTTCTGCCAGAATGCCTGTTGGCGCGGGCGGCCCGATCCTTTAATGACCATAGACCAGCATAATGCGGAACATCTTCATGAACGTCACAGCGGGTCAGGTCTTGAACGGAAGCGCACTTCTCACAGCAAACGGCATTCTGCCGGAACGGGTAATCCAGGCCATGTTCGCCGCCGGAGAGATTTCAGCGGACGCACCACCTGTCACCGGTCAGATACAGCCTGCCAGCCTCGACCTGCGTCTGGGCAAGGAAGCCTACCGTGTGCGTGCCAGCTTCCTGCCGGGCCCCGACATCCAGGTAGCGGCTCGGCTTGAGCAGATGAAACTGCACACGGTCGACCTGAGCGAAGGTGCCGTCCTTGAAACAGGCTGCGTCTATATCGTGCCGCTGCAGGAAAGCCTCGCCCTGGCTCCCGACATTTCGGCAACTGCCAACCCGAAAAGCTCGACCGGCCGCCTGGATGTCTTCACCCGCGTCATCACAGACAACGGTCTTGCCTTCGACACCATTCCGGCCGGCTACACCGGTCCGCTTTATGCCGAAATCTCGCCGCTGACCTTTCCGATCCTCGTGCGGTCCGGGTCCCGCCTCAGCCAGATCCGTTTCCGGCGCGGTCAATCGCTCATTCCCGATGCAGAACTGGAAGAGGTGCACAAGGCCCACACGTTGATGAGCGGCGGCAACGAGCGCATCGGCAACGGTGTGCAGCTCTCCATCGATCTGGAAGGAACCGGACCCGACAGCCTGATCGGATATCGCGCCAAGCAACACTCCGGACTGATCGATGTCGATGTCGTCGGCGCGCAGGACGTCCTGGATTTCTGGGAACCTATCTATCGCCGCCAGCGGGCGGAGCTGATCCTCGATCCGGATGCATTCTATATTCTGGTCAGCCAGGAAGCGGTGCATGTGCCGCCGGACTATGCCGCCGAAATGGTGCCGTTCGATCCGCTCGTCGGCGAATTCCGCGTCCATTACGCAGGCTTCTTCGATCCCGGTTTTGGCCACGCCAGCGCCGGTGGTGTCGGCTCGCGTGCGGTTCTTGAAGTCCGCTCGCATGATGTCCCGTTCATCGTGGAACATGGCCAGACCATCGGGCGTCTGGTCTATGAACACATGGCGGAGCGCCCGGCGACGCTCTACGGTGAAGGCATCGGCTCCAACTATCAGGGCCAGGCACTCAAGCTGTCCAAGCACTTCAAGGCACCCGCCTGACCGCCGATGGCCCTGAAAACCGTCACCCGTGAGTTTGAAGGATTTCTGGAAGACCGGAAATCCCGCTTTCTGGCGCATCTGGTGCCGGTGGACATGTTCGACCAGCGGATGGAAGAGCTGCGCAAGGAGCACAAGAAGGCCAATCACATCGTCACGGCGCACCGGAGACTTCTGGAGGACGACCGGATTGAGGAGAGCGGCAAGGACGACGGTGAACCGGCAGGCACCTCCGGCATGCCGACATTGCGTGTGCTGCAAGGGGCAGACCTGATCAACTGCGCTGTTCTGATCGTGCGTTATTTCGGCGGTACGAAACTCGGCGGCGGAGGCCTCGCCCGAGCCTATTCCGGCGCAGCGCAGGATGCGATCAACAACGCCGACCTGGTACTGTTTCAAAAGATACTGTCGAAAACAGTTCGCGCAGATTTTGCGTCCGGATCGGAACTGGAACGGCGGATCGAGACCCTCGGCCTCACCGTCATGGAGCGCGACTACACCGAAGACGGAGTGACGCTGACCGTCGAAGGGCCGGAAGAGGTTCTGGCAGAGCTATAAGGTCTCCAAGTCGGGAAGTTCTTTCCAACTTTTCCGAATGAGGCTGATTGCCCCCCTCAAATAGCCGACAGTCGCTTACGTCATCCCATGGCGAGACCATGGGATCCATGCCGTTTCCTCACCAAACAGCCTTGTGCCGTTCGACCGAAATCACGGCTTGGATTGCCGGATCAAGTCCGGAATTGACGAACGGATGGTTGGATATCCCGGGCCGACGTCGCATCAGCGGGAGTTGAGGCCGGATCTGTTTGACAAAGCAATTGCACTACTCGCCAAGTAGCCGACCGACTGCGGCTCTCCTCACCCATGCGGGATGCATGCCCCCTTCTGCCCGTTGTTGGAGAGCAAAACCGCGCCGATGGGTCACCCGAATGATCACCAGCATCAAGCGTCGCAGGTCTTACGTCCGCGTCTTGCCGGCTTCCGCCTTCAGCTCTTTCAGTTCTGCTCGAAGCGCCCTGACCTCTTCCAGGATCAGCCCTGTATCGTCGTGGATGGCCTGGCGGTTGGCGTCTGCTTCGGCCTCGTGCTCCTCCTGCATGGCAGAGACGATAATACCGATGAAGAGGTTCAGCACCGTGAAGGCCGTGCACAGGATGAAGGGGACAAAGAACAGCCAGGAATAGGGATAGACATCCATGACCGGACGCACGATGCCCATAGACCAGCTTTCCAGGGTCATGACCTGGAACAGCGTGTAGAGCGATGCGCCGAGATTGCCGAACCATTCCGGAAAGGCTTCGCCATAGAGCTTGGTCGCCATGACGGCGAAGACGTAAAAGACCAGCGCCATCAACACGACGATGGAGCCCATGCCCGGCAGGGCGGCCACCAGCCCGCCGATAACACGGCGCAGGGACGGTACGACGGAAATGAGGCGTAGAGCCCTCAGGATTCGCAGCGACCGCAGAACGGACAGGTTGCCTGTTGCCGGCATCAGCGAGATTGCAACGATGCTGAAGTCGAAGAGGCTCCAGGGGTCCTTGAAGAACTTCAGGCCATGGGCATAGAGCCGCAGAGCCAGTTCAACGACGAAAATGCCCAGGATCACCTGATCGACCAGCCTGAGGAAACTGCCTACCTCTGCCATGACAGCAGAACTGGTCTCCAGACCGAGCGTCACCGCATTCAAAACGATAACGCCAATGATGCAGACTTCCCAGTTGCGTGAGGTGACCAGCACCCTAACCTGATTTCGCATATATATGACCCGGTTTGATGTCTTTTCGTGCTTACCGCACTGCCCGGGCCGGAACATGGCGATTTCAGCGTCGCAGCGCAAGATCGCAGCGCTTTGGAAAAGCATCTACCCATCAGAGAAGCGTGCTTGACAGGTCGGGCAAGTCGGCGCAGAAAGCTCATCAGGTTCGGCGGGTGTAGCTCAATGGTAGAGCAGAAGCTTCCCAAGCTTAAGACGGGGGTTCGATTCCCCTCACCCGCTCCAAACAACCAATCCAATTCCTGAATTTCCCATTGACTTTTCTTCAGCGCAGCGTTTCGCCGACCTGTGGGGTTTTCTGGATATCAGCGCGGCTGAGGCCAACATCCTTCAGGAGATAGTCGGGCAGATCCGCCAGGTGGGCCATGTCGCGCCGACGGCGCAGGCACTTCAGCGCAAAGTGCAAGACGGCAGCACCGAGACCGGCTCTACGGACACGTGCCAGGTGCAGGGGTACAAGGTGATCGGTCATCTGTTTTGCTCCTTTCCAACGGGACAGGAGCAAGTTTAGAAAAAGCCTTTACGGACAGTGCGCAAAATTCTCAAAATTGAGCGACGGATTCGCAAAAATTCGGATTTTGAGATAAACTACCGCACAACTACGCCGAACAGGACTTCCCCCATCATGGATCTGGACGATTTCGATCATCAGCTGCTGCATCTGCTCAGTCTTGATGCCCGCCAGACCGGCAAGGAACTTTCCGAGAAGGTTGGCCTGTCTTCTGCCGCCTGCCTGCGCAGGGTGCAACGCCTGAGAGAAGTCGGGGCGATCGAGCGGGAAGTAGCCATCGTGTCACCGCAGGCAATTGGCGCCTCCGTTACCCTGCTCGTGATGCTGATGCTGTCGCGTGGACAGCCGGAACGCATGGCGAAGTTGCGGCAGAAGTTGCTGACGCTTCGGGAAGTGAAAAAGATCTATCACGTCACGGGTCCGGCCGATCTGGTACTCACCGTGCAGTGCTCTTCCATGGAAGCCTATGCAACTTTCACCGAAGCGCATTTCTATGAAGACGACATTAAGGGTTTCGATACGATCGTCGTCCTGCGCTCCTATGATCCGGAACCGGAGACCTGACCGCATTCCGCGGAATTCAGCCGACGATGTGAATGTCAGAGTTCATGCGTTTGTTTTCAGGAATGCCTCGTGCCATCTTCGGCGGAGCGGGCTGACAAGCGCTGCCGGTTCGCGATATTCTGTCTGCACGATTCCCGGCGCGTATTGCCGACCATGACCTGATATGGAACGAGACGTCCGCGTGCCTGCTTCACTGCCACCACTCAAGACTATCTGCCGCGTTGCAGCCGGGCTGTTGACGCTTGGCACTTTGGCGCTCGGCGTCCTGTCGGTTTCAGCCCAGGAGGCATCGGTCCGCGTTCCCAATTTCTGGGATCCGAAAGCCGTCCACGACCGGCCAAATGCCATTCCGGACAAGATCCAGTTTCTGGCAACCGATGGATATCCGCCCTTCGTGTTCCGCGACCAGCATGGCCGGCTCACCGGTTTCAACGTCGATCTCGCCCGGGCACTGTGCCAGGAACTGGGCAGTTCCTGCGCCCTGCGCATCAAGGACTTCGAGGTTCTTCTGCCTGCACTGGACGAAGAAGAAGGTGACGCGATCATCTCCGGCCTGTCGCGCAGCCTCCCCTCCACGCGCCGCCTCAACTTCACCGAGGACTATCTGAAGCTGCCGGCGCGGTTTGTGGTTCGAGCGTACAACGCGTCCGATTTCAACGAGCAGGCGCTCACCGGCAAGCGGATAGCCGTTGAAGCAGGGTCCCGCTACGAGGCGTTTGCCAAGCGCTTCTTTCCCGATGCCGAGATCATCAGTCTGGAAACCGCAGAGGCGACACGTGAGGCGGTCAAGGGCGGTTCGGCCGATGCTCTGTTCGGCGACGGCCTGAACCTGTCGTTCTGGCTGCCAAGCGAAGCTGCAGATGGCTGCTGTGCCTTTGCCGGCGGCCCGTGGCTGGAGCCGGGCTATTTTGATGAAGGCATGGCCATTGCGACCCGCCAGGATGATCCGGAACGGGCTGCGGCCCTTACATATGCCTTGCGCCAGCTTCACCAGAAGGGCATCTACCGCGAGCTTTACCTGCGCTATTTTCCCATGAGCTTCTTCTGACCTTTCCGGCCATTCCCGACAAAGAACCAGGTCAGCTTTTGCCTTTCGCGCCCTCGACACGCGCCGCCTTCCGGCGGTCCGGATTTTTCAGGAACGGAATTGCCAGGCTGAAGGGAAACGAATGCGCGCGTGGCGTGAGCGCGGCGCCGAGCCCGATTTCCATCGTCTCCTGTCCCTGCTCGGGATCTTCCACGTAGGTTCCGAACAGACGGTCCCAGACCGAAAGGTAAAACCCGTAGTTGGAATCCGTCTCGTGCGGTAGCACCGAGTGATGAATGCGGTGCATGTCCGGAGTGACGATCAGAAACCGCAAGGGGCGGTCCAGCCAAAGCGGCAAGCGGACATTGGCGTGGCTGAAAACCGCAGAGCCGTTGAGAACGATCTCGAAGATCAGCACGGCTTCAACAGGACCGCCGAGGGCGATGATGACCAGCCCCTTCCAGAGGAAGGACAGCAGGATTTCGATCGGATGGAACCTCAGAGCCGTCGTCGCATCAACTTCGCTATCCGCGTGGTGCATGCGGTGAATGCGCCAGAACAGGGGAACCTTGTGCGACACCAGGTGCTGAAACCACACCGCAAGATCGAGCACGACAAAGGTGATCAGACCAGCCACAACAGCTGACCAGCCGAGCAATGCAAAGAGACCCCAACCCTTTTCCTGTGCCAGCATTGCAAGGCCGACACCGCCGATGGGAAAGATCAGCCGCACCAGAAGGGCATCAAGTAGAACAATGCCCCAGTTGGTCGGCCAGCGCTTCAAACGGCTGCTCTTCAGTCGCCGCCGTGGCAAGCCCGCCTCCAACAGCGCCATTATCAGAAAGATGCCGCCGAAACAGGCCATGCGAACCTGGTTGATGTCGATCTGGTCAAACATGGGGTCTATTGAAACGTCCTGACTAATGCTGCTTGCCACGGTCCCGATGGCACGATAGGGCGATACGACAATACTCCTGATATCATTCCTTGCCGCTGCGACAGATCACATCATCATGACCGACTTTCTCTGGACCCGCCCCGAAACGCCACCTGTGGCAACCCTGCTGCTGGCCCATGGCGCTGGCGCTGCCATGGACTCAACCTTCATGAACAAGCTCGCGGCAGCCCTTTCGAGCCAAGGCATTGCGGCCGCACGCTTTGAATTTGCCTATATGGCCGGCCGCCGGACGGGAGGCCCGAAAAAGCCGCCGCCCCGGGCCGACAAGCTGATTGCCGAGTTCCAGACCGCCTTGCAATCTGTCCTCAGCCAGAGCGACGGCCCTCTGCTGATCGGCGGCAAATCGATGGGTGGTAGGGTCGCCGCGATGCTGGCAGGCGGCGGCTCGCTGCCTGGCCGCGCCAAGGGCGTTGCCTGTTTCGGCTACCCTTTCCACCCGACCGGCAAGGCCGATGCCGAGTGGCGGCTCCAGCCGCTGCAGGACGCCAAACGGCCGGTTCTGGTTCTCCAGGGCGACCGGGATCCGTTCGGCTCGAAGGCGGAACTCGATGAAGTCACCTTGCCAGCTCATGTCAGCCTTACTTATCTGGAAGACGGCAACCACGACTTCGGACCGCGCGGCAAGTCGCCGGCGACACTCGACGGCAACATCAAGCTGGCAGCCGAAGCAGTCAGGGCATTCGTGGATCGGCTCACGAGTTAGGACCCACTACGTACCCGGACAAGCGCAGCGCAAGTCCAGGGCTTACGCGCAAGGCAGCAAGAAAAAAGCCCGGACCGTTTCCGATCCGGGCTTTTTGAATTTCACGACAGTCCGGCTTACTGGCCGGGCTTGCCGTCGAATTCGTAGCTGGTGCTGCAGAACTCGCAGGTGACGATGATCTTGCCGTCGACAGTCATGTGGTCGACATCGTCGTCGCTGAACCCGGCGAGAACATTCTCGATCTTCTCGCGAGAGCAGCTGCACTTGTCGACCAGCGGCTGCGGCTCGAAAAGGCGGACGCCGCGTTCGTGAAACAGCCGGAAGAGCAGCATTTCCACGCTGACTTCCGGATCGGTCAGTTCGACATCCTTGACCGTCTCGACCAGTACCTTGGCTTCCACCCAGGCATCGTCCTCGTCAATCTCGTGCGGGCTCGTGCCTTCCGGGGCATTGCCCGGATCAATGTCAGCCTGGCGCATGCGTTCCGGCGCTTCGGGCAGGAACTGGATCAGGATCCCGCCGGCTGTCCAGGTTTTCACGTGCCCCTCGCCTTCCTGGCGGGTGAACAGTTCACCAACACCAAGACGAACTTCTGTCGGGATCTGCTCGGATCGCTCGAAGTACCGGCGTGCGACTTCTTCCAGCGACACACCATCCAGCTCCACCAGTCCCTGGTAGCGCTGCATGTGCATTCCCTGGTCGATGGTCATCGCCAGATGTCCGTGCCCGAGAAGGGCCTCCTGCGTTGCCTTGCCGTCAGCCATCAAGGCTGCGACTTCAGCAGCATCGAAGGTTGCGCAGGCGCGGATTGCGTCGGGTGACTTGAAGTCGACGACCAGCATGGACACCGGCCCCTTCGTCTGCGTCTGCAGCGTGAAGCGACCGTCGAATTTCAGCGACGTGCCCAAGAGGCTGGTCAGAACGATCGCTTCCGCCAGCAGGCGCGAGACCGGTTCCGGATAGGCATGCCGGTCCAGAATTTTTTCCAGGACAGGACCAAGCGCGACCGCACGGCCGCGCACATCGAGCCCTTCCACGGCAAAGGGCCGGACAGCGTCCAGCCCTGCAGGCGTAATGCCCAGTTCATCAAGATTAAGTGCCACTTGGCTTGCCTTATGCTGCGCCGAAGCACCAGGCCAGAATGCCCTTTTGGGCATGGAGCCGGTTTTCGGCTTCGTCAAACACAACGGAGTTGGGACCGTCCATGACGTCCGAGGTGACTTCCTCACCCCGGTGGGCCGGCAGGCAATGCATGAACAGGGCGTCCTGGTTTGCCTCAGCCATCAGGCGTTTGTTGACCTGATAGGCGCTGAGGAGGTTGTGACGCGATTCCGCATCGTCATCACCCATGGACACCCAGCAGTCGGTCACGACACAGTCGGTCCCCTTGACTGCCTCATATGGGTCCGTCGTGACCTGAATGGAACCACCCTTGGCACGAGCAGTTTCAATCAGGTCCATCGGCGGCGCCAGTTCGCCCGGCGTCGCGATGCGCAATTCGAAATCGAAGCGCGGCGCGGCATGAATCCAGGAAGCCAGCACGTTGTTGCTGTCACCGGTCCAGGCAACGCTCTTGCCCTTGATCGAACCGCGATGCTCTTCGAAGGTCAACAGATCCGCCATGATCTGACAGGGATGCGAGAGCTTGGTCAGGCCGTTGATCACCGGCACTGTCGCATTTTCGGCAAGTTCACGCAGGTCGTTGTGATCGAGGATGCGGATCATGATCGCGTCGACGAAGCGCGACAGAACCTGCGCCGTATCGGCGATTGTCTCTCCGCGGCCGAGCTGCATTTCCGCACCGGTCAGCATCAAGGTCTCGCCGCCAAGCTCGCGCATGCCGACATCGAAGGATATGCGCGTACGGGTCGACGGTTGTTCGAAGATCATGGCCAGCACCTTGCCGGCCAGAGGACCCTGGCCGCGATGCACGCCGTTACGGCTCGACTTGATCTTCCGGCTGGTGTCCAGGATGGCGCGCAGTTCGTCGCCCTCGAAGTCCGTCAGATCCAGAAAGTTCCGGTAGGTTCCGTTTGCGGTCATCAGGCCGCTCCTTCCGCCAATTTCGCTTCCATGGCGACAGCAGCCTGTTCCAGGCGCTCGACAGCAATGGAAATTTCCTCTTCGCTCATGGTCAGCGGCGGCATGATGCGCACCACGTTATCGCCGGCAGGAACTGCCAGCAGACCGGCTTCACGGGCTGCAAGCACATAATCTGCTACCGGCACCACGCATTTCAGACCGAGCATCAGGCCGTTGCCGCGCACTTCGGCCAGAACGTCCGGATGACTATCCACCAGTCCGGCCAGCTTCTGCTTGAAGCTGAGCCCCTTCTGACGGACACCTTCCAGGAACCCGTCTTCCAGAACGACGTCCAGAACGGCATTGCCGACTGCCATGGCCAGCGGATTGCCGCCAAAGGTGGTGCCGTGGGTCCCGGGGGACAGCGCCGCTGCCGTTTCTGCCGTTGCAAGACATGCGCCCATCGGGAACCCGCCGCCGATACCCTTGGCGATTGCCATCAGGTCCGGTTCCACGCCCGCCCACTGGTGAGCGAACAGCTTGCCGGTCCGTCCGACACCGGTCTGGATCTCGTCGAAGATCAGCAGAATGCCGTTGTCATCACAGATCTTGCGCAGTGCACGCAGGAAATCGGCCGGAATTTCGCGGATCCCGCCCTCGCCCTGCACGGGCTCGATCGCGATTGCGGCCGTTTGCGGACCGATGGCATCTTTCAGCGCATCCAGGTCTCCTGCCGGCACCTGGTCGAAACCGGGAGCCTTCGGGCCAAAGCCTTCAAGATATTTCGCCTGGCCGCCAGCCGCGATGGTCGCGATGGTCCGGCCATGGAAAGCGCCTTCGAAGGTCACGATGTGAAACCGCTCGGGGTTGCCGTTGTCATAATGATAACGACGCGCGCATTTGATGGCAGCTTCCATCGCTTCCGCGCCGGAATTCACGAACAGCACCTTGTCGGCAAAGGTTTCCGCGCACAGGCGCTGCGCCAGCCGTTCGCCATCCGGGATCTGGTGCAGGTTGGAGGTATGCCACAGCTTGGCTGCCTGATCCTGCAACGCCTTGACCAGATGCGGATGGGCATGACCGAGTGCGTTGACCGCGATGCCGGAACCGCAATCGAGGAATCGTCGGCCATCGGTGGTAACCAGCCAGACGCCTTCCCCATGATCGAAAGACAGGTTCGATCTTGCGTAATTTCCGAATAGTGCAGTCGCGGACATAACCTCGTTTGTCTCCTTTAAACGCCCCTGCTGTCCCTGCGTCGCCCCGACGCCGGACCGTCACCTTGAAAAGATGCCGAAGGGCCAAAACGCAACGTGCCGCCCCGATGAGGCGGCACGCAGCGGCTTTCTTATACACTGCCGGTACCATGCACTGTCAATGGAAATGGCGCACAAGACATTTCATGTGCCGCAGAGGGCGGATTTCATAAAATTCTCAATGACCTCGCCATAATTGGGGAAAAGTCGTTTCATCCCCAACTGGTTTGGGTCGAGTGGTTGCCTGACAAATTAACGTTATTGTAACCTCTCAGCAATCAGACACGAGATCTCGTGAGGCAAATCACCAAGAGGCACTAGATCTGCCAGCATTAAGCGTGCTTGCGCATGCTTAACACGGGGTTAATGGCCGCAGGACGGTCAAACTAAAGGGTGCGGCAATGAGTTGGACAAACGAACGAGTTGAGCTTCTCAAAAAGCTTTGGGGCGACGGCTTGAGCGCAAGCCAGATCGCAGGCGAACTGGGTGGTGTTACCCGTAACGCCGTGATCGGCAAGGTGCACCGCCTTGGCCTGTCCGGCCGCGCCAAGTCCACCTCTTCAAGCGCCAAGCCGCGCCGGCCGCGCACCGCAGCTCCTGCAACGGGTGCAGCGCCGAAGAAACCGACGACGTCACATCCGCAGTCGATCGGCGCGACGGCCCTGAAAGCAGACATCTCGCCTGCACCAGTGGTGGCCGCCAAGCCACGCGTAGAGCCGATTGCAGAGCTCGTTCCGATCTCGCAGCGGGCAACCATCCTGACGCTGACCGAGCGGACCTGCAAATGGCCGATTGGCGACCCGGCAACCGACGACTTCTACTTCTGCGGCCGCCAGTCCGATGCCGGCGTCCCCTACTGCGCTCATCACTGCAAGATCGCGTATCAGCCGGTCGCCGACCGCCGCCGCGACCGCAAGACGATGGCTCAGGCAGGCTGATAACCGCGCACCGAAGCAATTCATGAGAAAGCCCGCCATCTGGCGGGCTTTTTTTGTTTGGGCCTTCCATTGACCAGATGCCCGACCCCGAACAGTGACCTCCCACGGCTTGTTCTCGGCACCGATCCATGCAGTTTCCGTTCCATCAAATCAAACCTTGTTTGACCGCTCCGCCACGACAGTGACTGCAGGATCAGCCCCGACACCGACACAACTGATGGGGTGGTCGCAGAAGAGAACCTTGCTCCGCGAAAGGCACATAACCGCTGAGAAACAAAAAGCCCGCTTGAAAGCGGGCTCCTTAATTCCATTCTGCAAGTTGCGCTCAGGCAGTGGCAGAGGTGAACTGGTCATTGAAGGCGTATCCGGCACCACGGACGGTACGGATAGGATCCTTCGCCTTGCCCTTGTTCAGAGCCTTGCGCAAGCGACCGACGTGAACATCGACAGTGCGTTCGTCCACGTAGACATCGTGACCCCAGACCCCATCCAGCAGTTGTTCACGGGAGAAGACACGGCCAGGCGATGTCATCAGGAATTCCAGCAGGCGGAATTCCGTCGGCCCCAGGTGTATTTCCTTGGTGTTGCGGCGAACACGGTGCGTTTCGCGATCCAGTTCGATATCGCCGGACCGCAACATGCTGGACACCACTTCCGGGCTTGCCCGGCGCAGGATGGCGCGCACACGGGCCATCAATTCCGGTACCGAGAAAGGCTTGACCACGTAGTCGTCGGCACCGGTCGACAGGCCGCGGATGCGCTCTGCTTCCTCACCGCGTGCCGTCAGCATGATGACCGGCAGGCGCTCGGTGTCTTCGCGCGCCCGCAGGCGGCGGCACAGTTCAATTCCGGACAGTCCCGGCAGCATCCAGTCGAGCAGCAACAGATCCGGCAGGCTTTCCCGCAGGCGGATTTCCGCCTCATCACCCCGGACACAGGACTCGACCGAGTACCCTTCCGCTTCCAAATTGTATCTCAATAGAAGGCTGAGCGGTTCTTCGTCTTCAACGATGAGCACCTTCGGCATACATCTCGCTCCAATTACCGCAACCGGCGCCGAAGCGCCGGCCGTTAAGATCTTCTGCAAATCCGACGATTACCAGCGGGTCAGACCGCGCCTGTTTCGTCGACCTTTGCCCGGTCTTCCGGCAAACGCTCGCCAGTGACCATGTAGTAGACGTTCTCGGCGATGTTCGTCGCGTGATCGCCGATGCGCTCGATGTTCTTTGCGCAGAACAAGAGATGGACGCACTGGGTAATGACCCGCGGGTCTTCCATCATGTAGGTCAGGAGTTCACGGAAGATCGACGTGTAGATCGCATCGACCTCGGCATCGGCTTCCTGAACCCGGCGGGCGGCTTCCGCATCCTTCCGGGCGTAGGCATCCAGCACCTGCTTGAGCTGCGAAAGAGCGAGTTCCGTCATGTGCTCCACACCGATCGCGAGCTTCTTGGACTGCAAGTCGCTGTCGATGGCGATGACGCGCTTGGCAACGTTCTTGGCAAGATCGCCAACACGCTCCAGGTCATTGGCAATGCGCGTTGCGGCGGTGATTTCACGCAGGTCCTGCCCCATCGGCTGGCGGCGGACGATCAGCTCGATCAGCTTCACTTCAAGTTCGTTGTAAAGGCTGTCCAGACGGACATCACCCTTGATCGTCGCCTTGGCAAGCTCCAGATCCTGCGACACCAGCGCGGACACCGCATCGGCGAAAGCCTTTTCGGCAATACCACCCATTTCGGCAACCTTGCCGGCCATGGCCGTCAGTTCGTCATCGTAAGCCGAGACTGTATGTTCAGACATCCTGTGTCCCCTTCAGAAACCTAAAAAATGCTTAGCCGAAGCGGCCCGTAATATAGTCCTGCGTACGCTTGTCCTTCGGATTGGTAAAGATGTCCTCCGTCAGACCTTCCTCCACCAAAATACCCAGGTGGAAGAACGCGGTACGCTGAGACACACGGGCAGCCTGCTGCATCGAGTGGGTCACGATCACGATGGTGAAGTTTTCCCGCAGCTCGTCGATCAGCTCTTCCACTTTCGCGGTCGCGATGGGGTCGAGCGCCGAGCACGGTTCGTCCATCAAGATCACTTCCGGGCTGACGGCAATCGCGCGGGCAATGCACAGACGCTGCTGCTGACCGCCCGACATGCCGGTGCCCGGCTCGTCCAGACGGTTCTTGACTTCTTCCCAAAGCCCGGCCTTCTGCAGGCTGGAGGCAACGATTTCATCAAGCTCGGACTTGTTGCGGGCCAGACCATGGATCCGTGGACCGTACGCAATGTTGTCGTAGATCGACTTGGGAAACGGGTTCGGCTTCTGGAACACCATACCGACCTTGGCACGCAGCTGTACGGGATCGACCTTGGGATCGTAGATGTCCTCACCGTCGATCTTGATCGACCCTTCCACACGGCAGATGTCGATGGTGTCATTCATGCGGTTGATCGTCCGCAGGAACGTCGACTTGCCACATCCGGACGGACCGATGAAGGCAGTCACGGACCGCGGCTGGATCTCGATGTCCACGTCCTTGATGGCGTGGGTATCGCCATAATAGACCTGCACCTTGTTCGCGGAAATTTTGCTGTCGGTCATGGTTTTCGCCTGTTCAAAATTCGGCATCTCGTTCATCGGAGCAATCCTTACCAGCGGCGTTCAAACCTGCGGCGCAGGATGATAGCGATAATGTTCATGGTCATGAGGAAGACCAGCAGCACGATGATCCCGCCCCAAGCGCGTTCATAGAAAGCCGGGTCGGCGCGTTTCGCCCACTCGTAGATCTGGGCTGGCATGGCCGAGTTCGGAGAGAAGAAACCGGCGGCTACACCGTCCGGGAAATTGGAGGCGATGAAACCGACCATCCCGATCAGCAGCAGCGGAGCGGTTTCCCCAAGCGCCTGTGCCAGACCGATGATCGTGCCGGTCAGAATACCCGGCATGGCCAGCGGCAGGACATGGTGGAAGATCGACTGCATCTTGGAGGCGCCAATGCCAAGGGCCGCATCGCGGATGCTCGGCGGAACGGCCTTCAAGGAGGCGCGGGTGGAGATGATGATCGTCGGAAGTGTCATCAGCGTCAGCACCAGGCCACCGACCAGCGGTGCGGATTGCGGCAGATGCATGAACTGGATGAACACCGCCAGACCGAGAATACCGAACACGATGGACGGAACGGCGGCCAGGTTGGAGATATTCACCTCGATCAGATCTGTGAACTTGTTCTGCGGAGCGAACTCTTCCAGGTAGATGGAAGCGGCCACGCCGATCGGCAGCGACAGGAACAGCACCACCAGCATCATGAACAGCGACCCGATCATGGACGCCCCGATGCCGGCCTGCTCCGGACGGCTGTCGGAAGCATCGGTCCCGGTGATGAAGGCCCAGTTGAAGCGCTTCTCCAGAATGCCGGCGGACTGCATCTGGTCAGTCAGATCCAGGTGTGTGGCATCCAGGTTCTTGTCTTCGGCAAGATCCTCGCGCTTGACGCGGCCCTTCAGGTAGCCGTCGACACGGGATGAGGCGATCAGCTCGAAGGTTACCGTCGACCCGATCTTGTCCGGGTTGGCAAGCGCAAAGTCACGGACCGTGGCGGCAGCACCCGACGAGAACAGCTTCTGCAGGTCTTTTGCCGACATGTCTGTGGTGATGTTTGCACCGGCGAGTTCCTTGGCAAAGGCGTCGTCGATGATGGCCCGGTACTTGGACGTCTTGACCACCGACTTTTCCGCTTCGGCAATCTGCTCCTGATTGAGCGGGACATCCACCTTCAGGAAGGTCTGGCTGAAGGCGCCAAGGCCGTTGGAAAGGATTGCCCACAACAGCGCAACGAGGAAGAACAGGCCGATGCCGATGGCAATGATGCCGTAGAGCTTGAAGCGCGCTTCAGCGGCGTTGCGCTTTCTGGTCAGCGGATCGAGTTCGAGGATCGACGTGGTCTTGTGCGGGGTCGGAGCACTGGTCTTGCCCGACGGTGGCGTAAGGGTCGTGTCGGTCATTAGTCGTACTGCTCCCGATATTTGCGCACGATGTAGAGCGCGACGATGTTGAGCCCCAGGGTCACGACGAACAGGGTCATGCCGAGTGCGAAGGCGACAAGGGCTTCCGGGGAGGCAAAGTCGGCGTCACCAGTGAGCTGGCTGACGATCTTCGCGGTCACGGTGGTCATCGCTTCGAGCGGGTTCATGCTGAGGCGGGCAGCTGCGCCGGCCCCCAGAACAACGATCATGGTTTCACCGATGGCGCGAGAGGCCGCCAGCAGGATGGCCCCGACGATCCCCGGCAGGGCCGCCGGCAGAATGACCTGCTTCACGGTTTCCGAATGGGTGGCACCAAGTCCGAGCGAACCGTCACGCATGGCCTGCGGCACAGCGTTGATGATGTCGTCGGAGAGCGAGCTGACGAAAGGGATCAGCATGATGCCCATGACAGCGCCCGCGGTGAACACCGAGGAAGCACCGGACATCCAGCTTACGCCAAGCGCACCGCCGGAGCCGAAGACGTTCATCAGAAGCGGCCCGACTGTCAGCAGCGCGAAGAGACCGTAAACGATGGTTGGAATACCGGCCAGGATCTCGAGCAGCGGCTTGGCGACGGCGCGTACGTGCGGCGTTGCATACTCAGACAGGTAGATGGCAGCGAACAGACCGATCGGCACGGCAACGGCAAGCGCGATCAGGGAGATATACATGGTCGCCCAGATCAGCGGCACGATCCCCAGCTCCGATCCACCGCCGAAGCTCGGCGCCCAGGTCAGGCCGAAGAAGAAATCAGCGGCCGGATAGAGCCGGAAGAACTCGACCGTGTTGAAGATCAGCGACAGCACGATGCCGACAGTCGTCAGGATGGCGATCGAGGCTGCTGCAATCAGGATATAGCGGACGACCGTTTCCACGACGTTGCGGGCACGGAAATCCTTGTTGGTGCGCAGAACACCGACAGCGAAACCGATCAGGCCGACCGCCAGAACGCCGATTGTCCGCAACAGCAGGCCTGTACCCGAGATGCTGCGGTATGTCTGCGCGGCCCGCAACGTTTCGGCGGTCACTTCTGAACCGAGCGCGACACCTATCTCGCCGAGACGGCTGCGCACGTCGGTCAGATCGGTACGGATGGAAGACGCCATGTCGGTGGACATGGCGCCCTGAGAAACGGCAAGGTCGAGACCCTCGGCAACACGTACGACGTCGCTCATGACCAGGTCGAGCGAACTTGCGGCAATGGTCTGTTCGGAAATCTTGGAGGAAACCTGGCTGTCAAGAATAATGGGCTGGAAGATTAGCCACGCAATGAGCAGCAGGAGGGCAGGAGCCAGTATCGAAACAACGACGTTCCAGCCGTAATAACCAGGCAGGGAATGGAGCTCACGCACATCCCCTCCGGCAGAACTTAAGGCTTTTCCGCGGCCGACTATGTATCCGGCGACAGCCAGAACCAGCAGCGCAATAAGAATATATGGAAGTGACATAGGGCGACCCAACCGGCAAAGAAGAAAGAAAGGGCGGCCGAAGCCGCCCTTCCGGAAAGATGTGCTTAGTTGCCCATCGTTTCTTCGGCTTCGATGGAAGCCTGCGTAGCTGCAAGCTCCGGATCGGAAACCAGGCCATACTGGGCCAGCGGGCCGTCCGGGCCAGCGATTTCGTCAGAAACGAAGAACTGAGCGTATTCTTTCAGGCCCGGGATAACGCCGATGTGTGCCTTCTTGATGTAGAAGAACAGCGGACGGGAAACCGGGTACTCACCCTTGGCGATGGTTTCGGTGGACGGAGCGATACCGGCCATCGTTGCCACTTTGAGTTTGTCGGTGTTGTTCTCGTAGAACGCCAGGCCGAAAACGCCAACGCCGTTCGGGTTGGAGTCGATGCGAGCCAGGGTCTCGGTGTAGTCGCCGTCGATGTCGACCGACTTGCCGTCCGTGCGAACTGCGATGCAGGCGTCTTCAGCGTCGTCTTCGGACATGCCGCCGTCGATCATGGCTTTCAGAGCGCCGGATTCTTCACAGCCAACAGCCAGAACTTTTTCTTCGAACACTTCACGGGTGCCGTGCTTGGTGCCCGGGATGAAAGCAGCGATTTCCGCGTCCGGCAGGGAAGCGTCAACTTCGGACCACTTGGTGTACGGGTTGTCGACGATCTGACCGTCCTTCAGGACTTTCGGGGACAGAGCGTTGAACCACTGAACCTGGGTGAATTCGTTGAAAGCCGGGCCGTCTTTCTGGGAAGCGAAGACGATGCCATCGTAGCCGATGCGGACTTCGATGATGTCTTTTACGCCAGCTTCGGCACAAGCCTTGATTTCCTTCTCGCGGATAGCGCGGGAAGCGTTTGCGATGTCGATGGTGTTTTCGCCAACGCCGGTGCAGAACTTTTTCAGACCAGCAGAGGAACCACCGGATTCAACGACCGGTGTCGGGAAATCGGTGTTTTCGCCGAATGCTTCAGCAACGATGGAAGCATAGGGAAGAACCGTGGAGGAACCAGCAATCTGCACCTGGTCGCGAGCCTGAGCCGAACCAACGAATGCAGTGGAAGCAACGGCAAGAGCAGTTGCGCTAACGAGGGTCGTAAATTTCACTTGACCACTCCCTTTGAATGTCAAGGTTTCTAGATGATCACCGCGCTTGGATGTGCACGAGCGATGCGGGGAACCTAGGCTCCACGGATGAGAGTTCTATGACAGTTCCTTTTCAGTTTTGTGACAATTTAAGATGCTGAAATTACTCAAGAAAACCTGTTCCTTGACGGTTTTATGTCGCAAAGGGTCACAAAAACCCGCTTCAAGGCGCACATGGTGCAGCTCTCGCTTGCCTCGGCAAAGCTGACAGGCATCCCTTTTATCAATCTGGCGAGCGTTATGCCTGATCAGGGAGGTTTTCAGGCACCTGCCGCAGCGGCCGAACGGGGTTTTGCATTGCCCGGTTCGGCTCGATCAGAGTTGCAAGGCCGGCAGCGCCATTGCGTCGGTCGCCTCTTGCCTGCGTTTTTCGGCAGACAGGGGAATCAGTCCCTTGCTCGCCAGATACCCATCGTCGCCCCAGGCCTCTTCGCTGGTAAAGGCAGCCACATACTCCTCCATGCCAGGAATAAGGCCGACATGTTCCTTCTTGATGTAGAAAAACAGCGGGCGGGACACCGGGTATTCCCCGGAGGCAATCTTTTCGAACGTCGGCTCGACCCCGTTGACGCCAACGCTCTGGATCTTGTCCCGGTTCTGCATCAGGAAGGAATAGCCGAAGATGCCGACCGTCACGGGATTGGCCTCCAGAGCACCGACGATCAGGTCGTCGTTCTCGCCCGCTTCGACAAAGCTGCCGTCCCGGCGAATGCGGGTGCAACCGTCCTTTTCCAGATCCTTGACCGTCTTGCAGCCTTCTTCCATGACAAGTTCCTCGAACGCGTCACGGGTGCCGGAGGTCGGAGGCGGTCCAAGTACCTCGATCTCCTCATTCGGCAAGCCCGCATTGATGTCCGACCAGGCGAGGTTGCCATTGTCGACTAGCTGTCCGTCCTTCGGGAGTTTCTCGGCCAGCGCCTCGAAAATCTGCTCCACTGTCAGGGTGAATTTCGGGCCATTGCGCGAATTGGCCAGCACGATGCCGTCATAACCGATTTCCACTTCGACCGGCGTGACACCGTTTGCGAGACAGGTGTCCAGTTCCGAAGGCTTCATGCGCCTGGATGCATTCGTGATGTCCGGCGTGTGTTCACCAACGCCCTTGCAGAACAGGTTGAAACCGGCGCCTGAGCCCGTGGATTCGACAATAGGGAACTTTACGCCGTTGCTGCCGACCGCTTCTGCGACCGCGGTCGCAAACGGAAATACCGTGGACGAGCCGACGATAAGCAATCGGTCACGCGCTTCGGCGGTCAGGGATGCCAAACAAAAAACGCCACACAACACAGCGCGGGCTGAAAAATACATCGGCACGTTAAAACTCCTGGACAAAAATGCTGGCGCGATCCGGCAAGACAGGCCTTCCTTTAGGCGGATCACCTGACCGGTCACAAAAGACTTTTCCGATCTTGCAGTGGCAAGTCTCTAGCAGTCTCGCGTCTCAGGAATACGACAGTCGCCAATCCGGCATCAGGCGGAGATCTTCTCGGGCAGACCTTCAACGTTCTCCATGGCAGGCAAACTGACCTTGAACGTCGCCCCCTGCCCCGGCTCGCTCTCCACTTCCAGCCGGCCCCTGTGGCGGGTCAGGATGTGCTTCACGATGGCAAGCCCGAGGCCCGTCCCCTTCATCGCCCGGCTCGATTCGACATCGACCCGGTAGAACCTCTCCGTCAGGCGCGGCAGATGCTCACGCGGAATGCCCTCGCCGTAGTCGCGTACCGAAAGTTGCCAGGTCAGTGCATCCTGCGGCGCCTGCGGTCTTTCAAGGCCGACGTCGACGAGCTTGCCGTCATGGCCGTATTTCAGCGCGTTCTCGATCAGGTTTTCCGTCACCTGGATGAGTTCGTCCCTGTCGCCCCTGATCCGCACGGGGGTGTCCGGGAGCTGAAGCCGGATCTCGACGCCCATGTCGGAGGCCAGTGGAGACAGCGCATCGGTCGTATGCCGGACGATTTCTGACAGATCGACAGCATTTGCGGGCCGGACGTGCGCCTTCAGCTCGATCCGCGACAGCGACAGGATATCATCGATCAACCGGCGCATACGCCCCGCCTGATCCAGCATGATCGACAAAAACCTGTCTCTCGCCTCCGGATCGTTGCGCGCAGGTCCCTGCAAGGTCTCGATAAATCCGGTGAGCGAGGCCAGAGGCGTGCGCAGTTCGTGGCTGGCATTGGCGACGAAGTCCGTGCGCATGCGTTCAAGCCGGCGATTTTCTGTCAGGTCCTGAATGACCACCAGAATGAAGTCCGGCAAGCTCGGCATCTTTTCCAGGCCTGCGCTTCCGGGCATGTAGATCGGCGAGATATGAGCCTCGTACCAGGTTTCGGTCGGCACCTTCTCGATCCAGCTGATCTTCTCGGCCTCACCCGTTGTGCAGACACGGTCGAACGCTTCCAGCAGCGAAGGAGCCCGGAGCGAGAAGGACAGAGGATCCCCCGGTTTCACGCCTTCATAAATCGACAGCGCCTGCTTGTTGACATAGCGGGTGATGCCCCGCCCGTCGGCAACGAAGCAGGGTGTCGGCAACGCATCAACGGTGACCTTCATGCCCGTACCCGGCCACATCCTGCGGATTTCCCGCTGGGCATTCAGCTTGACCCTGCGGCTCGAAGACTTGCGCGGCACGAAACAGGCCACGACAACAATTGCCGCCATGGCGAGCAGCGCCGTCGTCAACGGCACTTCATGGACGATGACCGCGCCTGCGGCAGCAGCAAACGCGAACAGCAGAATCCAGCGGGCCTCGCCAAGTCGGGTCAGCGGCGATGCGGCCTGCCGGTCTTCAGCAGGTTCTTCGATTGGCGAAGGCGGTTGGGTCATGGACGGTCGAGCGAATTCGTTTCAGCAGTTAGGTGTCCCGAGTGCAGACACTATTTCGACGTCTCAGTAAATGTGCAAGGCCGGAATAGGGAGATCGGGGCAACATCGGACCACTCCCCTAACACGGAAAGCATGTCAGCCAAGCGACAATCAAATACACCCCTGAAAATGGGCTCCGACCCACCAACGCTGTTCGCGTCAGGTGAACCGAAACTTCCGAACCGGCGCCAAATACCCGCACCAATCACCGATTTTGAGGCAAGGGATGTCTGGCGGCGGATTTCAGGTTGTCCAGAATACGCGGCCAGCCATCAGGCTGGCGCATGCGTTCCAGATATTCCGCTCCCGCTTCGCCATGTCTCAGAAACTCACTGTGAACGATTTCAAGGCGCGTGCTGTCCCCGGCCTCGCGGAAGTTCACCATGACACGGCTTGCCGTCGCAGGATCCGCAACTTCCTCGCCATCCCGGCTGACCTGCCAGGCCAGACGAATGTAAAGCGGCGGTTCCAGTGAGAGGACGGTTCCCCAGACCCTGTGCTGGCCTTCACTGTCGATCTCATAACAGCTACCGCCCGCATAGGGATCGATACCCGCCTGAACCTTGCCGTCGCCCGCATCCTTGAAAGGCGATGTCCACCACAGATCAAGCCGGTCGACAAACAGTGAAAACGCCTGGCTCCGCGGCAGATTCAACATGCCTTCAACCCGGCACTCGGTGTCATGTGTCATGATTTTCCGTCAAATTCGTTCTTTCCAACCCCAAACGCACTGTTTCACATTTGGACCCGGCTTGGCAAAGTACCGCTTCCCTAGCCGATTCAAACGTCAGATACATGACGTACAGACCGAGGCAGAACCTGCCGAAACCATCGCCCCCTGGCGGAGCCAACTGGAGACATCATGAAGCACGATCGCGCGTTCGATCCGCAATATGGAACTGCCGTCGAGCTGATGCCGGGCGTGCGCCGGCTAACGGTTAACAACCCGGGTCCTTTCACCTTTCATGGCACCAACAGCTATCTGCTGGGGACCAGTCGTCTGATCTGCGTTGACCCCGGGCCTGCTCTGGGAGGTCAGGTCGACACCATCTTGAAGGCTGCACAGGGCGCAGTCATCGAGGCGATCCTGATCACCCATACGCATGTGGATCATTCGCCGGGCGCACGGCTGTTGAAAGAAAGAACCGGTGCCGAGATCATCGGGTGCGGGCCACACCGGCCGGCACGCGCGCTTCTTGAAAACGAGGTCAATCCGCTCGACGCCAGCGGCGACAAGGACTACGCGCCCGACAGGTTGCTGGAAGATGGCGAGATGTTCGAGGCCGCAGGCATTTCGCTTGAAGCCGTCGCCACCCCCGGCCACACGTCCAACCATCTGTGTTTTGCCCTTGCCGGGGAACCGGTTCTGCTGTCCGCCGATCACGTCATGGGCTGGTCGACATCGGTCGTCGCCCCACCCGACGGCAGCATGCGGGACTACATGGCCTCGATCGACAAACTGCTGGCCCGTTCCGAATCCGTCTATCTGCCCGGACACGGCGGTATTGTTCGCAATGCCATCGACTACGTCCGCGACCTGAAGCAGCACAGGCTCGACCGGGAAGCCTCTATCCTTCATGAACTGGCAAAAGGCGAAAGATCGATTCCGGAAATCGTATCAGTGCTCTATGCAGCGGTTGATCCGGCGCTGCACCCGGCGGCAGGTCTGTCCGTATTCGCGCACCTGGAGGACCTTGCGGACAGGGGCCGCGTCGAGGCCAGTCCGGAGCTGTCTCTTGCCGCCCGCTATCGCCTCACCGGCTGAACCTGCAAGCGATCAGCCTTCCAGATCGACCGCATCCAGACCTTCGGCAACCGGCGCATCCTCGTCCTCGAAATAGGGTTTGAAGCTCGGCAACGGAATGGTTTCGCGCAGGTCTTCAACCGGTTCGGCCGGCAGGTCTTCTTCCAGCTCTGTCTCGTCGACCGAAAGCCGCGCCAGATCGCCGTATGTTTCCAGAAGGACACGGTCGATCTCGCTGAAGACAAGACGGATGCGGTCCGCATTGTCGGTCAGGTCCTTCAGCGGTGTGCGCGAACGCGAACGGACGTCAAGCAAGGCCCCCACCGAATCCGGCCGGACGCGCAGTACGATATCGTGTTTCAATCCCAGGATCTGCGAAGTGCCCTCGGCCTGCAGATAGGTCGGTGCATCGAGGAGATCGGGCGGCAATTCATCAACAACCTGCCAGTTCAGACTTTCAAGCGCCTTGACACTCGCCGCATGCAGTTGAGCGGTAGAAATGCGGTATCGGCGCGGAACGATATCGGGGTAAAGACGGTCTTCCGCCGAATTGGCCACGGCAGTCATGCCCGGCGCGGCACCCGTATAAGCGGCTACGGCCGGCCAGACGTCTTCAACAAGCACGGTGTTCAGCCAGTCGAGAAAAGGCTGTTCGTTTGAAGCCACATTTGTTTCAAGTTCGGGTGGATCGGTTCGGTTGGTGGCCAGGTCGCTCGCTCCCGCGTGCATGACCAGCATTCCGACCACAAGCACGGGCGTCGCAAGCGCCAGCAGCCCCAGGAACAAACCTGTGAGCGCCGCCGGCACGCCGGGTCCGCCAAAGGTCCAGATCCGGTGGAAGCCGAACAGGGCAAGCAGGATGGCGGCGAGCGCAATCGTAGCCGCTGCAATCAGAGACAGGACAAACACATCTGCGTCGATCAGGCCGAACCGCTTTGCCAGAAAGGCAATTGCCGCGAGCGCCAACGCCACGGAGCCGGTCGTGCGACTGGCCGGTGCCGAAGCTGTTTTATAGACGGCGTAGCGCTTCATGAGATCCTATCTCGCCTGGCTTGCCGCATCGGCGCGGCAAGGTGTCCACCTGATTGTTTCTTCGTTTACAGCCAATTTGTCAAAAATGAACTTCACTTCGACAGCGAACACATCATACATTCCTTCTGGGCAAACGATAAACGTGCAAGCAAGACACGCCGGAAATTCAGTTGCAAATCGGGGTAAGGCATGACCGGATTGCGGTCCCGTCATACGGCGAGCGAACAGGAACACCGCGCTGCCGGTGACGGAAAACAAAAGGCGTTTTCACCATTTGGCTTGTTTCGGCCAGGCTCTGCCAATATCTGCCTGTGCCACCTGCTGGTTCTGACGATACTCCTGTCGCCCATCGCCCTGGCATTTGCGATCCTCTATGCCGAACCGGGAGGACGCTGGCTGCAAGCCCACTATCACTACCTGCGGACAACCATCGCCCTCTTGGTCATAGGCCTCGGCACAGGTGGCCTGATGATCCTTCTGGGAGCTTCGATCTCTTCTGCATTGATGCTGGCCGGACTGGGCCTTTGTGCCACGACGGTACTGCTCAGCTACGCGCGATCGCTGCTAGGATTCTGCAGTGCCTTGCGGGGCTCTCCACTACGGAATCACAGAAGCTATATCATATGAATGGGTAGTCATATACTTGCTCAAATGACCGGCAGGCCTAATTCGTAAATAAATCCTTACTGTATTACTTCAAATCCGGCCGGGATTCGTTACATCTTGTTATTGTTTTTGACTGGCCGATTTCCGCCAATAAGCGCATGCTTTTTCACATCCATTGCGAAAACCGGCTGAAAGGCGTGTTTTCTGCCTTCCGTTTGCCGCAATTGGATACGACATGCACACCGCCCGCGAGCCATGAAAACTTTAACCCAGAGAGCGGGCACTGGAAAAGACAACGGACGAGACAAATGTCTGAGCAATCTGCCCGCCCTGCCCCGAAGCAAAGCGCCGACGCGAAACTGGTGAATCTCTACAAGCCCGTCGGCATCGCAGCCCTCAATGCAGCTGCCCTTTGCAAGAATTCGGGCACGGTGGCCAAAAAGAAGAACTGAGCCGCTGCGCCATAGCGTTCGAAGACGCGGCAAGCCGCTGGTGACGGCCAGCTTGCCATGGTGTTTCGAGACGCTGTTTGAATGCCGGCATGACCGGTCCAGGATAGCGTTCGGACATACAATCGGTGACGATTGAATGTCCGCCATCCTGAAGCGGCCAAGTCCCGTCGGGGTGCCGCAAAATCACTTTCTTCAGACGGTTGCCGTCTTCCGATCTGTTGGGCAAACTGCCGCCGAACAGGGCACGCTCCGTGTCCTTCGGCGGAGATTGCCTGCATGATCATTGCCTACTGCCCGACCGTCAAAGGTCTGGAGCGTCTTGAGCTTGCCTCCGGCGCGCCCCTTCCGACCACGTCTGTATGGATCGACCTGATCGCCCCGACGCAGGAAGAGCAAAAGGCAGCAGAAAAGCTGATGGGCGCGGAAATCCCGACACGGGACGAGATCGCCTCCATCGAAACCTCCGAACGCCTTTACCTGGAGCCCGGCGCCGTGGTGATGACCGCGCAGCTTCCGATCGCTACGCAGATGATCGACCCGGCGCTTTCGTCTGTCACATTTGTCGTCAATGCCAAGCGGCTGGTGACTGTGCGCTATGGCGAACCGAAATCCATCGCCCTTCTGTCGCGCAAGGTTCAGGCCGATTCGACTATCGCCCACAAGGGGCCGGCTGTTCTCTTCACGATGCTCGACATCATCGTCGACCGGTGTGCCGATGAAATGGAAAGCGCGTCAGCGCGGTATGACAAGCTGGCAGTGCAGGTGTTCGGCGACGGCCTCAACATGCGCAAGACAGCAAGCTATCAGATCGCCATCAAGCAACTGGGGCAGATCGGACTGCATGTGTCCAAGATGCACGATGTCTGCACCAGCCTGTCGCGGATGATGCTTTACCTCAGCACACATGCCAAACGTCTGAACCTGAACGAAGAGCAGGAAGCCGACTGCAAGATGTTCGGCAGGGACATCCATTCCATCAAGGAACACGGCGACGCACTGGACAACAAGCTGTCCTTCCTGCTGGACGCAACGGTCGGCCTCGTCACGCTGGAGCAGAACCAGATCTCGAAGATCTTTACGGTCGTCAGCGTGATCTTCCTGCCACCGACCTTGATCGCCTCGATCTACGGCATGAACTTTGCCAACATGCCCGAGCTGAACTGGCAGCTCGGGTTCCTGTTCTCGTTGGGCCTGATGGTATCGTCAGTCGGGTTGACGTTCCTGTTCTTCCGCTGGAAACGCCTGCTATAACCGGTCCGGCATCTTGCAAGTTTCGGCCCTGGTCGCAGGCGCGTTACGGATAAAGGCGCGCCTTGGACCATGGCTGATCCGCGCCAGTTCGGGTGAACTGCACGCGGTCATGAAGCCGGAACGGCCGGTCGTGCCAGAATTCGATTGAAACCGGCACCAGGCGCATGCCTGACCAGTGGTCGGGCCGCGGAATGTCGCCGATACCGAACTTGGCGGTATATTTCGCCACTTCCTTTTCCAGCGCGAAACGGCTTTCCAGCGGCCGCGATTGCCTGGACGCCCAGGCACCGATCCGGCTGCCGCGCGGCCGGGAGCGGTAGTACTCGTCCGCTTCCTCGTTCGAAACCTGTTGGACAAGACCACGAATGCGAACCTGCCGGCGCAAGGACTTCCAGTGGAAGCACATGGCAGCCTTGCCGGCGGAGAGCAGCTCCTGCCCCTTGGCGCTTTCGAAATTTGTGTAAAAAACAAAGCCGCGTTCGTCGAAGTCCTTCAGCAGAACCATCCGCACATTCGGCAGGCCGTCTGCGTCGACGGTCGACAGCGCCAGTGCGTTGGGATCATTGGGCTCCGAAGCCCTGGCGTCCTCAAGCCATTCTGCAAAAAGCTCAAATGGCTTCACTACCTCTGTAAAGTCACCTTTTGTTAACTCTTCAGGGGGATCTTTAAGGTCTGTCATCGGTAACCTGTCGAAGGAAACGACAGCCTTTAAAGCGGCTCGAAAAAGCCGGACCGGGGGGCTGCCTGAAAAATGTATCGTATGCGTTCATATACTGCCGGGCACATAAAGATCCAACCCTTAGCCGCACTTTGCATGGCCATTGCAACCGCACTTGGCGGCTGTAGCCAGTTGTCCGTTCCGGTGGGCAGCAACAACATCGATTCCCCGACAGTCCTGACCGGCTCCATTCCGTCCGCATCCGACGTTGCCTATGCCGATATCAACGAGGACGACCGGTCTGTGATCGCGCAGAACCTCGACACTATCAGCCAGGACCTTGCTGCCGGAAAGCCGACGCAGGCCTTGTCGCTGACGTGGCTCAACGCTATCAGCGGCAATTCCGGCACATTGTCGAACATCAATGCCTCCACCTACGGCGAGACAGGCTGTCTCGGCTTTCAGACGACGGCGAATACCATCGTCGGCATCAAGCTGTACTCCGGCACGGCCTGCCGGGACATCACGCAAAAATTCGCGGTCACCAGCCTGACTGTCGCCGAAGCTTGAACCCCGTCAAAAAACCGCTAAAACCGGAAGGTCCTCAAGACGAATTCGGGGTCTGGAATTTTTTCCTATCCATCCCGATATAGAGGACAAGTCCGGTCAAGCATGACCTGCTAAACTTGCACGCTTGTGTTCGGCTCGCTGAACGGAGCAGTGCGCGGGGCAGCCTGCCGGAAAATCTTAGGAACCTGGTGAGACGAATGCGTGATCCCTATAGCGTTCTCGGGGTGGCAAAATCTGCCAGCGAGAGCGAAATCAAGAAGGCCTTTCGGAAGCTGGCCAAAAAATACCATCCGGATCAGAACAAGGATGATCCGACGGCGGCACAGCGTTTTTCCGAAGCTAATCAGGCCTATGAAATTGTCGGCGACAAGGAAAAACGTGCCAAGTTCGACCGCGGAGAAATCGATGCGGAGGGCAAGCAGCGCTATCAGGCGCATGGTTTTGACGGCTTTTCCGGATATGAAGACTTCGGCGGTGCACGCACCCAGAAGACATCCGGTGGCGGCGGCAGTTTCGACGATATTCTGAACGACATTTTCGGCAGCTTCGGCGGTGGCCGTGCACGCGCCGGCGCAGGTGCAGGCGCTGGACCCGGTGCTGGTTTCGGCGGCGGAGCCCGTGCGAAAGCGCCGCCCAAGACAAAAGGCGCCAATGCGGAAATCGTCGCCCGCGCCTCGCTGGAAGACATCGTCAACTCCGGCAAGACCCAGGTAATGCTTCCAAGCGGCAAGACGGTGAATGTTACCCTGCCCAAGGGGGTGGTCGAAGGCGAAAAGATCCGGCTCAAGGGCCAGGGGCACCCCGGGGAAAACGGCGGTCCTGCAGGCGACGCCCTGGTCGAGATCCGCTTCAAGCCTCACAAGCTTTTCGAAGTGAAGGGATCCGACCTCCACCTCGACCTGCCTCTGACACTTTATGAAGCTGTCCTGGGCGCAAAGGTGCGTACGCCGACCCTGTCCGGTGCTGTCAACCTGACTATTCCGGCCAACGCCTCCAGCGGCAAATCCATGCGGCTGAAGGGCAAAGGCCTGCCGACCAAGACCGGTGGTCATGGCGACCTTCTGGTCAAGCTGCAGATCGTAATGCCGCCGCACGGCGACGACGAGTTGGACACGCTGATGCGGGCCTGGAAGGAAATCACTCCGTACCGCGCACGCGGACCGGAATTCGACTAGGCTGCTTCTTCGTCAACTGTTGACCGTCACCTCGCCCCGTCAGTGCCACTGGTGGGGCGAGTTTTTTAAACCTTCCACATCTCCGCCTCAGGTCAGTCTCCAATTTCTCGACAGCTAGATCTTGCGAATTTACATAACTAGTTATATATCAAGTTATGTAAATGGAGTGACCCATGAGCGAAGATGTCGTCCGCGCGCTTGGCTATGCCACCTTGGGCAGCCGGCTGAAACGGATCGGGGAAATGCTGCAGGCACAAACGCAGATCGTTGCGGCCGAGCTTGCCGACACCAGTCTGCCGACACCGCACAACCCCGTTCTTGCCGCACTTGACCGGCAAGGCCCGCTGAGTATCGGCGATCTGGCGAAGACCCTTGGCCAGAGCCAACCGGGCGTTACCAGAACGATCAACAAGATGAAGTCGGATGGACTGGTTGAATCCGTTCCCTCGCAACAGGACCGTCGCGTGACGACAATCGGCCTGACCGACAAGGGAGTCGCCCTCGTCGCCCATCTGAAAGAAACGCTCTGGCCCGCGATCACACTGGCCGTTGCCGATGCCTGCAACAGTCTGGAAGGTCCGTTGCTAGACCAGCTTGCAGGTCTGGAGGACGCCCTTTGCACCAGGCCGCTTTCCGTCCGCTGCAAGGACAGGCCGTTGCAGGACTGGAACTCTCTGCAATCGCCCTCGGAGATTGAACCATGATCAAGCGCATCTGGCACGGCTGGACGGCCCCCGGCATGGCCGACACCTATGCCCATGTACTCACGACACAGGTCATTCCGGGCATCGAGGCGAAAGCCATTCCCGGCTATCTCGGCATCGAGGTGCTTCGAAGGAACCTGGAAACCGAGGTGGAGTTCATCACCATCATGAGTTTCCGCTCGCTTGACGACATCATCGCGTTTCAAGGCCCGGATTACGAGCGCTGTTATGTGCCCGATGCCGCCCGGGACGTGCTGAAGCGATGGGATCTGATTTCACAACACTATGAGCTCGAAGATGCACGCAGTTATGAATGAACCGAGCCGGGACAGCCTTCTGAAGCGGGTCGTCTGGTCAGCCCTGACCTCCCGGCATGCGCAATTCAGCCAGGGAGGCGACCTTGCCCGCCGTTTCGATCCGGCCATCTCCCCCTTTGCGGCAGCGGCGAACAACTCGCCCGAAGCTCTGGCCGCGCTGGCGGAACTAATTCAACCGGGTGACGACCGGGCGTTCATACTGCAGGCGGACGACATCGCCCTGCCCCATGAACTTGAGGCAGAGATCACCGCGCAGGGTGTTCTCATGGTCGAAGTTTCCCCGTCAGCAGGCCCATCCCGATCAACTTCAATCGTGCAGCTGGACGAAACCGATGTCCCGGAGATGGTCGAGCTTGCAACGCTTACAAAACCGGGTCCGTTCACCGCTCGCACGCCGGAGCTGGGCACTTTCTTCGGCATCAGGCTGGACGGCCGTCTGGCTGCAATGGCGGGTAGCAGGATCAACCTCGACGGCTATACGGAAGTCAGCGGGATCTGCACTCATCCCGATTTCCGAGGCCGAGGCCTGGCATCCGAGCTCTCTCTTCATGTGACTGAAGTTATCAGGAGCCGCGGCGACATTCCGTTCCTTCACGCTTATGCGGACAATCACGGAGCAATTGCCCTCTACCGCAAGCTGGGTTTCGAGATATGGCGGGAGGTCAACGTAGCCGTTGTCAGACGCAAGGCTCAGATCGACCCGGACTGATCCCTTACATCGGAATTGCGCCGGTCTCTTCCCTGCTGAAACTGCGCGAGACGTTGGCGAAGATATTTCGAAGCCGACCGGTAATGGCTTGGACCGGCAGCTTCCGCCCAGCGTCCCGTCGTCCACTTGTTGTTGGAGCCTTTCATCGGTTCGCCGTAGAGTTCGTCATTCTCCAGACTTTCCACGAGGGCGAGCAATTCGGCGTGGTTTCCCTCCAGAAGGGATCGCACCGATCGCCAGGAAAGACCGGATTGCTTTTGCCGCAAGTCGGCATTGTATCTGGGTGTCTCGTTCCACTTGTAGCCTTTGGCCGGAAACCAGACCGGTCTGCCGGCCTGGCCGTCCCGGTACCAGCCCAGAAACAGGTCTATCCAGTGGGCCCGGTGACCGACGATATCCTTTGGCGATATGCCGTCCGCATCCTTTTCAAGACGCAGCATCGCGGGCAAGTCATCGAGGAGCGTTTGCAGCTTTGAAAACTCGCTCTCGCTTGCGGCGAGCAATTCCGTTTTCGTGGTTGCAGGCATTCCGCTCTCCCGTGACCACAACATTCAGTGCGAACTATGCGGAGCTAAAGCCTTGTTGGCCCGTGGCGACTACAAGCTTCGCCCGCACCAGATGGTGGCTGAGATCCGCTGTTGCTGACTGTCAGAACCGGACGGAACTCCCGTGCTGTCCAGAAAGCGAGCCCGGCTTCGTTGGCAGCGCTCACCCCGGCATGAACAGCCGATACACCCTTCAGTTTGGCAGCGGCAATCCAGGCGTCCAGCAGCCTCGTGCCAACTCCCCTCCCGCGCGCACGCGACAAGAGGTTCATGTGAATATGCGCCGGATATTCATCGATGACGGCCCGTGGCACGGGCGACGGATTGTGGATCGTGCGGATCCGCTGATCATCTGCTGACTGCACGGTTTCCTGCTGCACCGGTTCCGGGTAACGTTCCCGCAAAGCCGGCCACCATTCCCGCTCCAGTTCGTGCTCGAAAGCCCGTGTATCGCTGACGCCGACGGCATAACCGAATACGCCGAGATCATCTTCAGCGACAAAGCTGATGGGACCTTTCAAAGCCACATAGGGCCCTGCGTAGATATGGCCGATCAATGCGGGGTCAGAATAAAGATCCGTGGCGTCGCGCCCGGCCTGGCCGGTTTTCAGGCAGATATCGTAAACGGCTTCCAGGTCCCGAAGCTCGGCCTGCCGCACGATCATGGTATCAGTCATAAGCATCCGATTTCTGTCTTCAATGGTCCCGGATCATGGCGAATGCAGATCTGCGGTTTACCTGTCCTGCCAGCCGTACCACCAGTAAGCGCCCTGAAGATAGAGTTTGCGCAGTGACGGTAGGGGAAACCTTGCAAAAGGCCGGCGCAGGGCAACCGGCAGATCTTCCGGCTGAAGTTTGCCCAGGATCAGACCGGCGACCTTCTCCCCCGAGATCGATGCCATTGCTATACCGCTGCCGTGCCACCCCATCGCGGCATAGACGCCGCCGAGACCGGGCACTTCCCCAACGAAGGGGGTCAGATTTCGCGCCAGGCACACATGTCCATACCAGCTGTGTTCGGCCTCAATGCCCGCCCAGGCAGGAAACATCTCGTCGAAATCCAACCTTGCACGCTTGTACATCGCCGCGAGCGACTGGGCATTTTCGAAGATGCCACCGCGCGTTCCGAACAGGAACCGCCGGTCGGGCAGCAGGCGGAAATAATGCAAAAGGTTACGAGTGTCGGCAGCCATGGTGTCGGAGGTCCAGCCCTGTGCGGCGAGTTCACCCTCGCTCAGGGGGCGGGTCACCAGGATTGACGACATGACCGGCAGCGTACGCCCATGCAGCCATTTGGGCGCATCCTCGCGTGCATAGCCATTACCCGCCAGGACAACCTTCCGGGCCCGAATGAAGCCGTGTTCGGTCTCCAGTTGCCAGCGGTCATTGTCCCGGGTCATCCCTGTCACCGGCGACTTGCCGAAGATCTTGCCGCCGGCTCGGCGCACCTGATCCGCCAGAGCCTGGACATAGGCCATCGGATTGAGTGCAAAGCCGTAGGGTACCTGCAGTCCGCCGTGGAATGTCGGCCCGCCATAGCCTTCCGCGTCCAGGTCCGTTTTGGAAAGCACTCGGGCCTTGATGCCGAAGTTCTCCTTCAGGAACGCTGCTTCCGCCTGAAAGCCGGCGAAATCTTTCCGCCGGTGGGCAAGATAGATTTCGCCATTGGAATGGCGGTCGGCGTCAACACCCCAGCTGTCGAGCCTCTGGGCAACCAGATTGACGCCCGCGACCTGATAGGCAACGAAACGGCGCGCTTCCTCGAGGCCGAATTTCTTGATGAGGCGGCGTTCATCGAGTTTGGTACCACCCAGGCAACAAAATCCGCCGTTGCGGCCCGAAGCGCCGTAACCAACGTGTTCCGCTTCCAGAACGCACACGGAAACGCCTGCCTGCGCGAGCCGTAGCGCTGCGCTCAGCCCGGCGAACCCGGCGCCGATAATCGCAACATCGAAAAGCGCGTTGCCGATGAGCTGCCGGTCCAGCTTGACCTGCGGAACACTGGCTTCCCAGTAACTGCCGATCGTCCGGCGCGCTTCTGTACGGCTCTGCGGCATCTCAGAACCCGAGCCTGTCCCGCAGAGAGAACCACGTCATGGCAAGTACCAGAAGCGGGAAGCGAAGCCGGTCACCGCCGGGGAAAGCCGGTACGTTCAGTTTTTCAAAAACGTCGAAGCGACCCGCAGTTCCCGTCACGGCTTCCGCCAGCACCTGACCACCAAGGGTTGCCATGGCAACGCCGTGGCCGGAGTACCCACCTGCGGTCAGCATGTTGGGCGCAATCCTTGCGAAATAGGGCATGCGCTTGGGCGTAATCGCCAGCGTACCGCCCCAGCCGTAATCGATGGCCACGTCGCTGAGCTGGGGGAAGATTTCCAGCATCGGTTCGCGCACGAAGGCCTTGATGTCTTCCGGAAAGCGATAGCCGTAATTCTCACCGCCACCGAAAAGCAGCCGGCGGTCTGCCGACAGACGGAAATAGTTGATGACGAACTTGCTGTCGGCCACGGCGACGTTGTTGCGGATGATCTTTTGCGCCTCGTCTTCCGAAAAGGGCTCCGTTGCGACAATGAAATTGTTGATCGGCATGACGTGCGCGGCGGTCTGCCGGTCGAGGCGGCCGAGATAACCGTTGCACGCCAGAATGACGTGCTCTGCACGAACGTCGCCCTGCCCCGTCCTCACGGTGATCCGTCCCGTGCCCTGGCCGTCAATGCCGGTGACCTTGGTTTCCTCGAAAATCCTGGCCCCTGCCGCTTCGGCTGCCTGCCCGAGACCCAGTGCGAAATTGAGCGGATGCAGATGGCCTGCACCCGTGTCCAGAGAGCCGCCGTAGTACCGGGGACTGCCGACCTGCTCGCCGATTTCATCCGGACCGACAAAGCGAATGTCCTCATAGCCGTAGACGAGCCTGAGATGCTCGACATAGTCCCGGCTTTCCTCGACAAAACTCTTGCGGTGATCGGCATGCAGTATCCCCGGCGTGTAGTCGCAGGCGATCTGGTGCTTGATGATCAGTTCCTTGACCAGCGCCTTGGAATCCTCGGCAAGGTCCCACAGCAATCTGGCGTGAGACTTGCCATGGCGTTCTTCCAGAACCGTCTGGTCCATGCGTTGGCCGGAACCGACCTGGCCGCCATTGCGGCCCGAGGCGCCCCACCCGATCCGGTTGGCTTCCAGGAGGATGACGTCAACACCCCGTTCAGCCAGATGCAATGCAGCCGATAGCCCCGTATATCCGCCACCGATGACGCAGACCGTGCAGGTGTGTGAGCCATCGAGTGTCGGGTGAGCCGTTTGCCTGTTGGCAGTTGCAGCGTAATAGGAAGGTGGGTGTTGACCTGGCGTGTCATTAGCTGTCAGGAGATCAAGCGCAGTCAGCATGTCGGAAGCCAGGCTCCTCTTATCAACATGAATTTCCGTGGCCGGGAGTGGTACGCCACATTCCCTTGTTCAGCAGCCAGTTTCAAGGTGTAATCAGGTGATGGCAGGCAAGTTTTGCCTGATTTTGCAAGCTCTTGAGGCTCCCGCTACGTCAGCAAGCCCGGGCAGCTCGGCTCAGATGACGCAAAAGGAAGGCAAAACTGTGTTTGGTCCCGTAGAACATCCCTGGTTTGATGCGCTTTGGCGCAGAATTGTTCTGGTCGCTTTTTGCGCCGGCTGGACCGGAGTGGAATATGCATTCGGCAATATCACCTGGGTCTACATCATGGCGGCAATCACCGCCTATGCCGCCTGGGCGTACCTGTTCAACTACAAGGGGCCTGACGATCCGAGCCGGGTGACCCGTCCGCGGATGGAAGACGATGAAGGTTGATGCCTCTGGCATGAGTGCGGCCGGCCGCCTTCAGGCTCTCTGGTCCCGGATCCTGAAACAGGCGTTTCGCGCCATACTGCTGATTTGCTGTGCCGGCGCTGCATCGGCGCAGGAGGATACGTCAGCTCTCGATGTCCTCAACAAGCGCTGCGTCGTCTGCCACGGCTGCTATGACGCGCCTTGTCAGCTCAAACTGTCATCCGCCGCGGGCTGGATGCGCGGAGCGAGCAAGCAGAAAGTCTACGATTCCTCGCGTCTGGAAGATGCTCCGATGACACGCCTGGGGATCGACGCAAAGTCTGTTCCGGGCTGGCGCGCCAAGGGTTTCTTCGACGTTGTCGGTGCACAGGACGGACCATCCGTTCTGGAACAACTGCTGCTGGCCGGCCGCAAGAATTCGTTCAAGCTCGGAGCGCCGCTTCCTGACGACATCGACATTTCGACGCTGCGTGCAAACACCTGCGCCATGCCCGGCAAGGTGAATGACTATCTCAAGGAACACCCGCAGGGCGGCATGCCCTTTGCCATGGCGCCGCTTGCAGATGGCGACTACGAGACCCTGCTGTCCTGGGCCAGGGATGGGGCACCTGCGCCGGACGCCGGCAAAGGATTGCCACAGAGTGTCGAACAGTCGGTGCACACCGTCGAAACGTTCTTCAACCGCGGCGACAAACGGTCGAAACTTGTCGCGCGCTATATCTATGAACATCTGTTCCTGGCCCATGTGCACCTGGAAGGCGATGACCAGAACCGCTTCTTCCGCATAATCCGTTCCAGAACCGCGACCGGGTCGCCTCCTGATGAGATTGCCTCGCGCCGACCCTTTGACGATCCAGGTGGCCCCTTTCATTACAGGCTCATCCCGATTGACGGCACCATCCTGCACAAGGAGCACATGGTCTATGAGATCGGCCCCAAACGCCTGAACCGCTATGAAGACCTGTTCCTGAAAAGCGACTGGGAGATTGCGAGCCTGCCGCCCTATTCAACGGCTGCAGGCGGCAACCCGCTGTCGACGTTCCGCGCCATTCCTGCCCGCAGCCGCTACCAGTTCCTGCTGGACGAAGCGCTTTATTTTGTCCGCTCTTTCATTCGTGGTCCGGTCTGCTACGGCCAGGTTGCGGTGAACGTGATCGAGGACCGTTTCTGGGTCTCCTTCCTGACACCCGACGCCGATCTCTCCGTCACTGACCCGAGCTTCCTGGAAGCCGCGACCCCGATCCTCGAACTGCCGGTTGCCCAGTCAAAGGGAAAACTGTCCAAGCGTCTGGAAGGCTTCCTGTCGCTCGGACCGGTCAAGTATCAGGAGTTTCGCAAGGGACGGTATGAACGCAAGTTCCTGGCGGAAGGCGGCCCCGACTACGGTGACATCTGGCAAGGTGATGGCTCCGAGGTCGATGCCCGTCTGACCGTCTACCGTAATTTCTCTTCCGCCTCGGTGGTGACAGGCTTCGTCGGCGCGGTGCCCGAAACCGCCTGGGTAATCGATTTCCCGCTGTTCGAGAGGATCTACTACAATCTCGTTGCCGGGTTCGATGTCTTCGGCAACGTGGAACACCAGCTCACGACACGCCTTTATATGGACAGCCTGCGCCGTGAAGGAGAGCGAACCTTCCTGTCGTTCCTGCCGCCACAAGTGCGCAAACCCATGCACGAAAGCTGGTATCAGGGTCCGCTTGTCAGCATGGTCGATCTCTGGAAGGAAAGCGCGCTCGACACCAGGTCTCCGACGGGTATCGCCTTTTCCACCAGCGATCCCAAGGAGGAGTTCCTCACCGAGCTGCTGCGCGAACCTGCTGGCCTGTGGGCTGAACAAGACCCTATCAACCGCTGCACCGGCAATGCCTGTGCGTCCAGTGACACGCCTGCCGGGCAACTACGTCCGCTTGCCCAGAAACCTGCGCCATATGCAAAGTTCCTGCCTGATATCTCGGTTCTGCTCGTGGAAACGGAACGGGACACGCAGGTCTTTACCCTGGTGCATGACATGGCCCACAGCAACGTTGCCTTCATCTTCAACGAGGATCTGCGCCGCGAACCCCAGAACGACAGCGTGACGGTCGTGCCCGGCCAGTTCAGCAGCTATCCGAATTTCATGTTCAAGGTGAAGCAGGATCACCTGCCGGCCTTCGTGGAGACGGTTCGGGAGATCAGGTCACAAGATGATTTCCTCAAGCTCGTCGACCGTTTTGGCGTCCGCAGAACCGACCCGGAATTCTGGACCGACTTCGACCGGATCCAGACCGCCCTGAAAGACCAGGACACCCTTCAGGCAGGCTTGCTAGACCTCAATCGATACCGCGACCCCAAACCGCTCGACCCGATTGACCGGTTGTTCGAGTTCACCTTCTCGCTGGATTAATCTTGCAGCTCGAGCGGGTGAGCTTTTGCTCAGCCAAATTCTCTTCCTCATCCTGAGTGTCTGATCCGAAAGTGGTTCCCGCGGCGACTGCCACAACCACACTTGTCATTCCCGCGAAGGCGGGAATCCAGTACACCGTGAGGTGAGAATTATATTTCCAAAGCAAATTCATGTTGTTACTGGATCCCCGCCTTCGCGGGGATGACAACTGAGGAGGGCGCAAGTTCGTTACACGACCCACGTCAACTGCGTCCTCTGATACTTTCAAACCAAACTCTGAGGAGCGGCGTCTCGAAGAATGAACCGGAATTTGTTGCGATCAACCAGGCAAGCAGTTCGTATCCCTGGACAAATTCCTCACCCCGCTTCGCCGCCAAGTTCCCGGAACATCCAGTCGCAAAAGATCTGGGCGTCGGGGCCGAGTGCCTGACGGGAGCCGTCGGTGACGAGATAGTAGCTGTGCCGGCTCTTTATCTTCTTGTCCGATGAACGGATCAGCCGGCCGCTGTCGAGATACGGTTGGGCCAGCGTTTCCAGAACCAGAGCGTGTCCATGGCCGAGAGCAGCCAGTTCCAGGGCAGAGAGGGTCTGGTCGACCTGCAGGCCGTTGCGTTTTGGAACCGCATGACCGTGGCTGCGAAAGAAGCTCTCCCAGGTGTCGATCACGCCCATGATGTCGAGCCGGGTTGCTTCCGCCAGCGCCTCGATTTCACGCTTGCCAGGGTCAAGCGCCAGATCCGGATGGCAGACCGGAATGATCGGGTCGTTCAACAGAAACGCCACCACTCCGTCAGTCCAGCTGCCGTCGCCGAAGCGGATATCGATGTCGAACAGTTCCGGGTTGAGAGTTTCCGCCCAGGAGGCCGAGATCATCTGCAGGTCGATGCCCGGGTGTGCCTCCTGAAAAGAGCGCAGACGCGGGATCATCCAGAGCTGGCCGAAGCTGTTGAGGCAGCGAAAACGAACCGGTTGCCTGTCCCGCTCGCCAAACACCGAGACGGTGGCGATGGAAAGATCCGAAAACGCCTTCTCGACCGTCGGCAGATAAGTCTGCCCCAGTCTGGTCAGGGCCAGTTCCCTGTGAACACGGTCGAACAGCGGGTAACCGAGGAGCCGTTCCAGCTGGCGAACCTGGTAGCTGACAGCAGCCGGAGTGATCAGCAGCTCCTCCGCCGCCCGGGTGAAGTTCCCCAGACGCGCAGCCGCCTCGAAGGCGCGCAGCCATGTGAGCGGTGGCAGGCTGTAGGCCATTTCGTCTTCCTTCCATCATCAGGTGCGGAAGCTGTTTTCATTTTCTGAAACGAATTCGCACCTGTGCAACAAGCGTCTCCTTCAAATTTTTTCAAAGCTATACCAAATATTTTTTCGTTTCAGGAATTTTCCATCCTCGCAGACACTTCTCCGAAACAGCGGTCAACCGGCAGAGCGTCATGGACAACGTCGATTACATCATCGTGGGAGCCGGCTCGGCCGGTTGTATCCTGGCGGAGCGCCTGAGCGCAGATCCGCAGACGCGTGTCCTGCTGCTGGAGGCCGGTGGGTCCGATGCCTCGCCCTGGGTGTCGCTGCCACTCGGCTATGGCAAGTTGAATTCCGACCCAAAACGCACCTGGCGGTTCATGACCGAACCAGACGAAGGCCTGGGTGGGCGCAGTGTCTACTGGCCCCGTGGTCGGTTGCTGGGTGGCTCCGGCTCGATCAACGCCATGGTCTATTGCCGAGGTCTGCCTGGAGATTTCGAAGACTGGGAGACCTCCGGCGCGGCAGGTTGGGGCTGGGCGAATGTAAAGGCAACTTACGAGCGCCTTGAAACCCGGGTGACCTGCGAGGGTGTGAAGCAAGGCGAGGGACCGATCCATATCCAGAATGTGTCCGACCAGATCCACAAGGTGAACCGGCACTTCTTTGCCGCGATCCGCGAAGTGGGCCTGCCCTGGAGTGACGACTTCAACGGTGATGCTCCTGAAGGTGGCGGCATTTACCAGATCAACACGCAAGATGGCCGCCGGTGTTCGTCCGCACGCGCCTATCTCCATCCTGCCCTTGCCCGCAAGAACCTAAGCGTCCGGACACAGGCCCAGGTTGCCCGCATCCTGTTTGAAGGAAGAACGGCTGTCGGCGTCGAACTCCTGAGCGGGGAAACCCTGCTTGCCAGCCGAGAGGTCATCCTGGCGGCAGGCGCAATCGGTTCGCCGCAACTGCTTCAGGTTTCCGGCATCGGCCCGGGAAGGTTGCTGAGTGAGCTCGGCATTCCGGTGATCCGGGCCAATGACAATGTCGGCGGCAATCTGCAGGATCATCTGGCTGCGAACTTCACCTTCCGGGCCAAGGAACCGACACTCAATGCGATCCTGCGTCCCTTGCTGGGCCAGGCCCTGTCCGCCATGCAATATGCAGCAACCCGCAAGGGTCCTCTGGCTCTATCCGTCAACCAGTGCGGCGGATTCCTGCGCTCGCGTCCCGAGCTGAACCGGCCGGACCAGCAGCTCTATTTCAATCCGATCAGCTATCGCCTGAGGCCTTACAAGGACAAGACACGGCTGAGCATCGATCCGTTCAACGGCTTCATCATTTGCGCACAGCCTTCCCGCCCGACGAGCCGCGGCCGCATCGACATCAAAAGTGCCAATGCCAGTGCAGCGCCTTCGATCCAGCCCAATTCGCTGGCGACCGAGGAAGACCGCCAGACCGTGATCGACGGCGGCAAGCTCTGCCAGAAGCTGATGGCAAGCCAGGCCTTGAGCGCGCTTGTCGAACACCCCATCGCTCCGAACCTCGGAGAACTTGACGGCGACGGCATCCTGGCGGACTTCCGCGCCCGGGCCAGCACCGTCTTCCATCCGGTATCGACTTGCCGCATGGGCGAGAACCGCGAGACAACCGTCGTCAACAGCCGGCTGCAGGTGCACGGAATTGAAGGGCTTCGCGTTGCCGACGCCTCCGCCTTTCCGAACATAACCTCCGGCAACACCAACGCCCCGACCATGATGCTGGCTCTCAAGGGAGCCGATCTCATTCTAGAAGACCAGAAGCGAGCCCTCTCATGACCGTTCAGGACATCGCAAAAGACTATCTGACCACCGGCAAGCTGGATGCCTTGCCCGACGGGCATTTCATTGCCGGCAAACGCACTCCGGCCTCGAACAGGAAGATGGAAAGCTTCGATCCGGGCCGGGCGGAAGCCTTTGCCGAATTTTCTCTCGGGTCCGACACCGATATGGATAACGCCATCGACGCTGCCGAGAAAGCAGCCCTGCATTGGCGGCTAGTGTCACCGGCAGAGCGCTGCCGTATCCTCAACAATGTTGCTCGGGTCTTCCGCGACAACGCAGACCGGTTGGCCGTGATAGAGGTGGTCGACAGCGGCAAGACGCTGGCGGAGGCCCAGGGTGACGTTCAGTCCTCCGCGCGCCTTTTCGAATATTACGCCGGCGCTGCCGACAAGCTCGATGGCCGATCGGTCAATCTTGGTCCGGCCTATACCGCCTTCACCGTGCGCGAACCGGTTGGCGTTACAGGACACATCATTCCCTGGAACTATCCCACCTCGACATTCGCGCGCGGTGTCGCCCCTGCCCTTGCCGCGGGCTGTTCCGTTGTTGCCAAGCCGGCTGAGACCACGCCCTTTACCGCGCTGGTCATGGCGGAACTGCTTTGCGAGGCCGGGGTGCCGGAAGGGCTGGTGAATGTGGTCACCGGCCTGGGCAGTGATGTCGGCGCGCAGATGGCGCGCGATCCGCGTATCAAGCAGCTGACCTTCACTGGCTCCGTCACCACCGGTATCAATGTTGCCCAGATGGCTGCTCCGAATGTGACCCGCCTGACGTTGGAACTTGGCGGCAAGTCACCACTGATCGCCTTTGCCGACGCCGATCCGGAAAAGGTCGCCGACGGAGCCTACTGGGCAATCTTCTCGAACGCCGGTCAGATCTGTTCGGCCGGATCCAGGCTGATCCTGCATAAATCGATCCGCGACGAAGTGCTTTCCATCCTTGCCGAACGAGCCGCCAAGATCAGGACCGGTCACGGACTGACGGCTCCGGACATGGGGGCCATCAATTCCGAGCTGCACCTGTCCCGCATCAAGGTCCATGTGGATGCCGCAAAGGCGCGCGGTGCCAACATCCTGACCGGAGGCGACGCTACCGGCGACGCGGAGACGGGCAAAGGCTGGTTCTTCCAGCCAACGGTAATTGCGGACCTTGCACCGAACGATCCGGCGGTTCAGGAAGAGATTTTCGGCCCGGTCCTGTCGGTGCAACTGTTCGAAAGCGAGGAAGAAGCCGTCGCCCTTGCAAACGGTACAGACTTCGGCCTGATTGCCAGCGTCTATACCAATGATGTCGGGCGGGCGATGCGGGTTGCCGGCGCAATGGATTGCGGCCAGGTGTCGGTCAACGATTATTGGGCCGGGGGACTTGAGCTGCCTTTCGGCGGCAACAAGAAATCAGGTTACGGCCGCGAAAAAGGCTGGGAAGGCCTCGATGCCTATACCAAGGTAAAGTCCATCACGATCAGCAACGCGAGCTAAGCGGACCACCATGAAACTCGACCAAATCGAGACCTTCGTCGTCGAAAACGCCCCGCCGCGCCATGGCGGGCGCTACTTCATCTTCGTCAAGCTGGTGACCGCTTGCGGCATCATAGGCTATGGCGAGATCTACAACGCCACCTTCGGCCCGCACCTGGTAGCCGAGATGGCGAAGGACGTGTTCCAGCGCCAGTTCGAGGGCGAAGATCCGCATCATATCGAGAAGCTGTGGCACAAGACCTATGGTGCCGGATATACGCAACGTCCTGATGTGACCGTGATGGGCGTTTTGTCAGGTCTGGAAATGGCTTGCTGGGACATCGTCGGCAAAGCCGCCGGCAAGCCGGCCTATCAGCTTCTGGGTGGCAAGGTGCATGAGCGCCTGCGCTCCTACACCTACCTTTATCCCTCCGATGGCGATGTCTATCCGGACCCGTCGAAACCCAATGTCTACAACGATCCGGACATGGCGGCCGAAGCGGCGGTCAAGGCCGTCAGCCAGGGTTTCACGGCGGTGAAGTTCGATCCGGCTGGTGCCTATACGATCTACGATGGCCACCAACCGAGCCTTGACGATCTGGAACGCTCTGAAGCCTTCTGCCGGCAGATCCGCAATGCCGTCGGCACGAGGGCCGACCTTCTTTTCGGTACCCACGGACAGTTCACCGTTTCCGGGGCCAAGCGACTTGCACGCCGGATCGAAGGATATGATCCGCTCTGGTTCGAAGAGCCGATCCCGCCCGAAAAGCCCGAAGACATGGCCGAGGTTGCTCGGTTTACTTCCATGCCAGTTGCGACGGGTGAGCGTCTGTGCACCAAGTATGAATTCGCCCGCGTGCTTGAAACCGGCGCGGCCAGTATCCTGCAGATGAACCTCGGCCGCGTCGGCGGCCTTCTGGAAGCCAAGAAGATTGCCGCCATGGCGGAATGCCGGTCAGCGCAGATCGCCCCCCACCTTTATTGCGGTCCGCTGGTGGCGCTCGCAAACATCCAGCTGGCAACCTGCAGCCCGAATTTCCTGGTGCTGGAATCCATCCGGACCTTTGACGGGTTCTATGCCGACCTCTTGAAGACACCTATTCGATGGGAAGACGGCTATGTCATTCCTTCAAGCGAACCGGGCCTCGGGCATGATCTGAACGAAGACGTCGCGCGGGCCCATCCCTATACCGGCAACGAACTGCATCTCGGGTTTCAGGAAAGCCCGGCTTTGCCGCTATAAGGGGATCAGGGCCGGCAAGGCGGTATTCCTTTGCCTGGCCCAGGCCCTTGTCATGCCATGGTCAAACCATGAAATGACGGGAAAAAAGGTTGCCTCAGGCCACCTTGCTGATCAGGGTCATGTCCTGCGCGGGTTCAGCGGGCGGAACCGGTTCTTCGACCCGGATGGCGGTTGATGCCATCAAGGCACGGCGGACGTCGGCCACCGGCATGGGTCTGCCAAACAGGAAGCCCTGAACCTCGTTGCACCCTTGCGAAGCAAGAAAGCCGAGATGGTCTTCCGTTTCCACACCTTCGGCCAGCACCGGAATATTGAGACTTTCACCCAGGATGATCGTTGCCTTGATGATCGCTTCTGACTGCTTGTTGCCCCCGAGATCCTTGACGAACTCCCGGTCGATCTTGATCTTGTCGAACGGAAAGGCCTGCAGTGTGGCAAGCGACGAATAGCCGGTGCCGAAGTCGTCCATGGCGATGCGAATGCCGAGACGTTTCAGCTGGTGGATGATCTGAAGCGCATGCGATGTGTCCGCGATGATGCCGGTCTCGGTGATCTCCAGTTCGAGACGCTCCGGCGACAGGCCGCTTTCCTTCAAGGCGTGGGCAACGATATCCGGAAAGCTGCTGTCAGCAAGCTGCACTGGCGCCACATTGACCGCGATCTTGACCCGGTTGTCCCAGGAAGCCGCCTCACGGCAGGCAGTGCGAATGATCCAGGCGCCGATTTCTCGGATCTGGCCCGTCTCCTCCGCAATCGGAATGAACTCGAACGGCGGGATCATGCCGCGCTGCGGGTGGTTCCAGCGCAGCAGAACTTCCGTGCCGGTGACTTCCCGGGTCATGACATCGTTCTGAAGCTGATAATAAAGCTCGAACTCGCCGTTCTTCAGGGCATTGCGCAGGTCCATGGCAAGGGCACTGCGCTCGCGGGTCTGTTGATCTAGCTCGACGTCATAACAAAGCGCGGCATTGCCGCCGGCAGCCTTGGCACGGTGCATGGCCCGCTCCGCGGCTTCGATCAGCTGCGCACCCGACGATGCGTGATCGGGATAGTTCGCGTAGCCGACACTGCAACTGACGCGGATTTCTTCGCCCTGCCATAGCAGTGGCCGAGCGACCAGCTTCTGGATGCGCTTGCAAAGGTCAAGGATGTAGCCCCGGTAGTAGACCGGCTTGCCGACGATCACGAATTCGACGCCGCCGTTCCTGGCGATGTATTCATCGGCCTCAAGGTTCTCCGACAGATGCTTGGCAACGTGCCGCAGCAGAGCATCTCCGCACGCATGGCCATGAACTTCGTTGACTTCCTTGAACCGGCTCAGACTGCAGTTGAGCACGACGACCCGGGCATTGTCGGCGGCATACCTTGTCAGGAAACTATCGAGATGGCGGTCGAGTGCCCGGCGGTTCGGCAGACCGGTCAGTGGGTCGTGATGGGTAATGTGGTTGACCCTGCTTTCGGCAACCTGTGAGTTCGCACTGTCGATCGAATAGGTGATCATCGCCGACAGCAACAGGACGCTCATGGTGAAGACCACCGAGATGCCGATCAACTGGTTGGAGACAAGGTCCTTGACGCTGCCATCCAGCCGCAGGGGCAGAATTTCGACATCAGCCATCGCAACAAAGTGCAGGCTGGCTACTGCCAGGATCAGGCTGAGTACAGCCCCGTATTTGCAGTAGCGTGTCACCGGGCGGGCGACACGGCTTGTGGCAATGAGGCAGAAGACGCAGGCCAAAACGACGGAAACCACCACGAAAGGCGTCGACAACATCATGATGCCGGATATCTGAAGCGCCTTGATTCCGATGAAATGCATCGCCGCAATAGAGGCGCCAAAGATGACACCCCCGACCTCGATAAGTGCCGAGCGCTGAGAGATGCTACTGACGAGAAGTCCTGCTGTCGTCCCGGCAATGGCGATAACCAGCGAGAAGGCCGTCAGTTTGAGATCGTACCCCAGAATGAACGGGCTCTTGTAGGCGATCATGGCAACGAAGTGCGTGCTCCAGATCGTACCGCCGGCGATCAGGCCGGACAACAGCAGCCAGAGATACTTGAGGTCGCCCTGTGTCCGCCGGACACGGGCGAACAGCCGCATAGTCAAAACGGCACCGACCGTCAGGATTATTACCGCCAGGGCAACAAACAACGGGTCATGCTCGAAAGCTATGCAAGACAGGACGGTTAGCATCATCAACTCCAGATGATGCAAGATAGCGTTTTTCTGCTCTAAAGTAGTAAAAACACCTATATCCCATGCAATATGGATAACAGTTGGTAAATTGTTTTAACTGATTGTAAATGCGAGAGTATTTTCCAGAAACTGTACGCTTTCGATCCAAGACAGTTTGCTTCGATTTTTACCCGTTTACCATTCCCGTATTGCGCAGCACAAAGCGAAGCAACACGCCATGCGGGAACAGGGGATCATAACGATTTCGGCCGCCGGGATCGCTCCCGGCGGCCGAAACTTCAAGACCTGGTGACAAATGTCAGGCTGCGGTTTTCGCCTTGAACTCGATCCTGCGGCGATGCAGCACCGGCTCGGTGTAACCATTTGGCTGGCTGGTGCCTTCGAACACCAGTTCGCAAGCTGCCTGGAAAGCGACCGAGCCGTCGAAATCCGCCGCCATCGGCCGGTAGAGCGGGTCGCCTTCATTCTGGCCGTCAACGACAGCGGCCATACGTTTCATGGTCTCCAGAACCTGCTCACGGCCGACAACGCCATGGTGCAACCAGTTGGCGATGTGCTGCGAAGAAATGCGCAGCGTTGCGCGGTCTTCCATCAGGCCGACATCGTTGATGTCCGGCACCTTCGAACAGCCAACGCCCTGTTCAACCCAGCGGACGACGTAGCCCAGAATGCCCTGGGCGTTGTTGTCGAGTTCTGCCTGAATGTCTTCCGGTGCCCAGTTGGGACGTTCGGCAACAGGAATGGAGAGAATGTCTTCCAGCTTGGCGGAAGCGCGGCTCTTCAGCTCGTTCTGACGATCCTTCACGGCGACCTTGTGATAGTGCAGCGCGTGGAGCGTTGCAGCGGTCGGTGACGGAACCCAGGCCGTATTCGCTCCGGACATCGGATGACCGATCTTCTGCTCCAGCATGGCATGCATCAGGTCCGGCATCGCCCACATGCCCTTGCCGATCTGCGCGTGGCCCGGCAGGCCGCAGGCAAGTCCGACATCGACGTTGTTGTTCTCGTAGGCGCTAATCCAGGTCGCGGCCTTCATGTCGCCCTTGCGGATCATCGGGCCCGCTTCCATGGACGTGTGCATTTCATCGCCGGTCCGGTCGAGGAAGCCGGTGTTGATGAAGAACACCCTGTCCTTTGCCTGGCGGATACACTCCTTCAGGTTCACCGTGGTGCGGCGTTCCTCGTCCATGATGCCCATCTTGAGCGTGTTGCGCTCGAGGCCCAGCGCATCTTCAACGCGGTTGAAGATCTCGCAGGCGAATGCCACTTCTTCCGGTCCGTGCATCTTCGGCTTGACGATATAGACCGAACCCGCACGGCTGTTGAGCTCCCGGCCGTTCGGGCCAATGTCGTGCAGGGCAATCAGGGAAGTGATCATGCCGTCGAGAAGACCTTCCGGCACCTCGTTGCCGTCCTTGTCGAGCACGGCATCGTTGGTCATCAGGTGGCCGACGTTGCGGATCAGCAGCAGCGACCGACCGTGCAGCGACAGCGCGGAGCCGTCGGGAGCGGTGTAATTGCGATCGCCATTCATGCGGCGAGTAACGGTTTCGCCACCTTTGACGAAGGTTTCTTCCAGGTCGCCCTTCATCAGGCCAAGCCAGTTGGTGTAGACGACGACCTTGTCTTCCGCGTCGACAGCGGCAACGGAATCCTCGCAGTCCATGATCGTCGACATGGCCGATTCCAGGATCACGTCGGCGATGTGGGCGGCATCGGTCTTGCCGATCGGATGCTGCGCATCAATGTCGATTTCAAGGTGCAGACCGTTTCTGACCAGCAGGACCTTGTAGGGAGCAGCGTTGTCCCCGGAATAGCCGGCAAACTGCGAACCGTCGGCAAGGCTCGTGGAGCCCGTCTTGGTGGAAAGAACCAGAGCTTCGCCTTCAACGGCAAATCCGGTCACGTCGGACCAGCTTCCATCAGCCAGAGGTGCAGCCTCATCCAGGACCTTGCGTGCATAGGCGATCACCTCGGCACCGCGTGCCGGATCAAATCCCTTGCCTGCCGGCAAAGAGCCCATCGCATCGGTGCCGTAAAGTGCATCGTAAAGAGAGCCCCAGCGGGCGTTGGCGGCATTCAGCGCATAGCGCGCGTTCATCACCGGAACGACAAGCTGCGGGCCCGCGACAGAGCCGATTTCCGGATCGATGTTGGCGGTACCAACGGCAAAGTCCGCACCTTCCGGCACCAGGTAACCGATTTCCGTCAGGAAGGTCTTGTAGCCGTCCATGTCCGGAGTCCCGGGGTTGGCCTTGTGCCAGATATCGATCTTTTCCTGCAGGCTGTCGCGCTTTGCCAGCAGTGCCCGGTTCTTCGGTGCCAGATCGTGGATCAGGCTGGACAGGCTTTTCCAGAAATGGTCCTGATCGACGCCGGTATCCGGAAGGGCCTTTTCATTGACGAAGTCATAAAGAACCCTGGCAACTTGCAATCCATGGGCATCGACGCGGCCTGTCATCTGTCAGCTCCCCTAAACGAACTTGAATGTCTGATATTAGCCCGTGTTTTGGGGTCTTAACACGCAATCGTCAATTGCCGGGTCGATTGGATGACTTTTTCCATTTTGGAAAAGATCCAGATCATTATCTCCAACAGTATAAGTCGGTATACAAAAAGATAGCCCTTTGCCTCCGCCCGCCAATCCGTTACCGATGGGTTTCCACTCCATCTTCCACGCAACGGTTTTCATGTTTTCGCTGGTTAAACGTGTAGGCGACCTGACCTACGGCAACGCCCTGTTGATGCTGGCCCTGACCACGCTGTTCTGGGGCGGCAATACCGTCGCCGGTCGTCTGGCCGTGGGCGAAGTGTCTCCGATGGTGGTGGTGTTCCTGCGTTGGGTGATCGTTGCCGGCATCCTGGTCCCGCTGCAATGGCGGCACATACGTGCGGAGTGGCCCCTGATGCGGCCCTATTCCTTCCGCATGGTGCTGATGGCCGTCTTCGGGTTCATCGGGTTCAACACCCTTTTCTACATCGCCGCGACGGAAACCACGGCCGTCAACCTTGGCATTATCCAGGGATCCGTCCCAATTCTTGTTCTGATCGGTTCCATGATTGCCTTCGGCAGCAGGATCCGAGCTCTGCAGGTGATCGGCATTCTGCTGACGCTTGCCGGGGTGACGCTGATTGCCGCCCAGGGCAGCCTGGACGTGCTGCTGGCGCTTGCCATCAATCCGGGCGATGGCGTCATGCTGATCGCCTGTGTGCTCTATTCCGGCTATACACTTGCCCTGCGTGACCGGCCCCAGGTTTCACCACTGGCCTTCTTTGCGGTTCTGTCCGGCATTGCGGCCATCACATCACTGCCCGGACTTGCATACGACATCGCTGCCGGCACCGTTCAGTGGCCGTCCCTCCAGGGCTGGCTCGTGGTCCTTTATATCGCGCTGTTTCCCTCCTGCCTCGCGCAGATCTTCTTCATGCGAGGTGTCGAACTGATCGGACCGGCACGCGCAGGGGTCTTTATCAACCTCGTGCCGATCTTCGCCGCCATACTGGCGGTCTCCATCCTCGGAGAACCGTTCAAATGGTACCACGGCACCGCTCTGGCGCTGGTAATCGGCGGCATCTGGCTATCGGAGCGCAAGGCAGGTTAAGCGGATCGGCACAGTGCCGACCCAGTTGCAACCGGGTCGCAACCCATTATCCTTGCTGCCGTTTTGAGTTTTTTGGATACACCTTTTCTATCTGACCGGGATTTCAGGCGTGTTGCGCAGTTTCAAAGGTTCTCTCCGCGTGTTTGCCCTCGTTGCAGCCACCTTGTGTGTTGTCTCGACCGCCGACGCCGGACTGTTGTCGCGGCTTGCGCGGGAAGCAGGCGATGCGGCGGGGTCTGCAGGCAAGCATATCGACACGCCCAAGCATCTTCTCGATGAAGGCGCCTCCCTTGCAAAGCGGTTGCCCAAGGTCACAGGTGCTGCATCCCTTGCCCTGATGCCGGCACCCGGCAACGCCTGGCAGCTTGTCACGCCTGACGGGAAAAGCCTTCAGCTCGCCTCCCTGCACGACTTGCCGAATGCCCTGGATGATACCGCCAGACAGGCCCACCGGCCACTGGCGGGCGATCTCCCGGGTAAGGCTCCTGTACCCGACACCCTGCAACTTGCGCTTCGGGAAACCGATTTTTTCAAGCTTCGGGACCAGCTGGATAGCCTGCCCCCCAAAGCCCGGCCGGTGATGGTGAGGCCAAATGGCAAGACCTACGACCTGAAACCGATCCGCGCTTCAAATGGCACGCGGCTTGCGGTTGCGCTTTCTCCAGACGTCCTGATCAATCCGGCAACCGCAAGGGCGCTCGACGGAAACATCAGGTTCCTGTCCCGGCCGGTTAAACGCGCGGATCTCAAGATGGCGCGGTTCAACAGTTCCGAGGCAGCCAATGCGTCAGGTCCCGGAGACATGATTGCCGACCTGAATGCCGACATTCTGGCCTCCAGCCTGGCGAAATACAAAAACAGGACGCTGGTTGTCACCGGCCGCATCACCCCGCACCCGCAAACCGGTCGGCCTCAGCTCAGCGTGCGTGACGGCAAGTCCTTGCGGGAAATCGACCTCGACGCATTTCAGAAGGCGGCTGAAAGCCAGCGGGTCAACCTGATGCTTGTGGAAAGCAAGTCTCTGGTTCAGCCCGGCAAAAGCTGGTTTTCAAGAACAGCGCTCGAAAAGCGCTTCGAGGCCGCGCAGTCGGCAATGACCCAGGCGGATCTGCTCAAGGCACTTTCGCCTCCGAACAGCACGACACTGATCCACGCTGCCGATGAACGAAACTTCCGCCTTGTTACCGCCGCCCGTTTCAGCCCGGCAGCGAACCCCGTAACGACGTCCCCTCAGGTGTCTGCGTCTGCCGGAGACGATAATACGCTCGCAGGCTGGTTGCTGGACGCAAGCTTGCGCACAAGTGTCAGGACCATTCACCGCAATGGCGAGGACCCCGAGCACACGGAAGAAGTCGAAAGCCGCTGGATACCCTGGATATCAAATTTCGACCTGATCCTGCTCGCGGTCCTTTCCGTCGTGACGCTGTTCATGAGCTGGTATCTCTGGCGCTGGTGGAACAGGTTCTGGCGTTTCGTGCTGGGCAAGCGTGCTGCCGCCGATGCTCCCTCTTTGCCGCTCAAGCTCGTGAAGATCGTCTTCTTCCTGCCGTTTGCACTGATCATGCTGGTTCCGGCGATGATCTGGCTCTTTGTCGGCGACTGGGTAAGATTTCTTACATGGCCATTCCGAAAAGCATTCGGACGTTAACGCATTTGCGCGTAATCCTGTGCCCTATTGCCCGTGGCGGCAATAATTTTGGAAGGCCAATTTGAAATTGCCGCAATCGCGGTGCACCATAACGACATGGAAACTCCATTAATTACAGGCGCTTTCGCGCTGCTCCTGATTACGATTTCCCTGCTGCAGCCCCTTGCCAGACGGCTTGGGCTGGCGCCCAGCGTTTTGCTGGCAACGGTCGGCACCATGATCGGTATTCTGGCGATCTATCTGCGCTACACTGCCGAAACGAATGCCTTCAACGCTATTGCGGACGTCTTCATCAATCCCCCTCTGGATTCGGAGATGATCCTCTACATTTTTCTGCCAATCCTTCTGTTTCAAACCGCACTCACTCTGGAAGTTCGACGGATCGTCGAGGACATTGCCCCGATCCTGCTGATGGCGGTTGTCGCCGTCTTCGTCGCAACAGCCTTTATCGGCTTTGCCCTTTATCCGCTGGCAACGCTGTTTTCGCTCACCGACATCACGCTGATCGCCTGCCTGCTGCTGGGCTCGATTGTCGCCACGACGGACCCGGTTGCCGTTGTCGCCATCTTCCGGGACATTGGCGCGCCTGCGCGGCTCGGCCGCATCGTGGAAGGCGAGAGCCTGCTGAACGATGCTGCCGCCATCGTGATCTTCGTCATCCTGCTGCACATGCTGGCCGGTCACGAGACCATGACCGTAGGCGAAGCCGCCATTGCCTTCTGCCGATCTTTCGCCGGCGGCATCATCGTGGGGGCGCTGCTTGGCCGGATTGCGGTTTCCCTTCTGCCGATCATGCGCGACATTCCGCTGGCACAGGTGACCCTGAGCCTGGCACTGCCCTATGGCACCTATGTGCTTAGCGACCAGTTCGTTGACGTGTCCGCCGTTGTTGCCGTCGTCTGTGCGGGCACTGTGTTCAACCTTTACGGCCCGGCCCGTATTCAGCCGGCCAGTTGGCAGTTTCTCCACGCGGTCTGGGAGCAGATCTCCTTCTGGGCTGCTTCGCTCATCTTCCTCCTGTCCGCCATCCTGATCCCGCGTTTCGTGGAAGGCTTCACGCCTGTCGACATCCTGTTGCTGTTCGTCGTCATCGTCGCCGCATTGGCCGCCCGTGCGGTCGTCATCTTCGGACTGCTACCGGTGCTCAGCGTGTTCCGGATGGGACAGGCGGTCAACGACCGCTACAAGACGGTGATCCTGTGGGGCGGCATGCGCGGCGCCGTCACGCTGACGCTGGCGCTCAGTGTGTCCGAGCATGCGATGCTCTCGGACGAAGTGTCGGTCTTCGTCACCAAACTGGCGACGGGCTTCGTCCTGTTCACGCTGCTGGTTTACGGCACCAGTCTGAAGCCGCTGATCCGGCTGCTCGGCCTCGACAAGCTGAATGCCCGCGACGAGGCCTTGCGAACACAGTTCCTGGCCCTGGCTTTGTCAGACGTCCGGCACGAACTGGAAACCGCCGCCCGCAACTATCACATTGCACCGCGCGTCACGGACGATGTGCTGAAAGACTACGAGAGCCGTGCGGAAGCCGCAGCTGCGGAAACCAACAAGCTGGAAGAACTGAAGGACTGGGACCGCGTCCGCATTGGCCTGATTGCCCTGGCCGACCGGGAACAGCAGCTCGTGCTGGAGCATTTCCATGAAAAGACCATCTCCGGACGGTCTGTTTCGCGGTTCCTGGCCCTGACCGGACGTACCGGCGATCTGACACGAAGCGACGGCCGGTCCGGCTATAATCAGGCTGCGCGTCAGCCGTTGAAATTCGGCCTCGGCTTCCGTCTCGCCCAGACACTGCAGCGGCGGCTCAGGATTGCCCGGCCATTGGCAATCCGTCTTGCCGACCGGTTCGAATTCCTGCTGGTCTACCGGATCCTTGCCGACGAGCTGGTCGACTTCAACAACAAGCGGATACGCCCCCTGCTCGGTGACCGTGTTGCCGACATTCTGCAGGACACTCTGGCGATCCGGCAGGACGAGACCCTTGCAGCCATCGATGCCCTGCGCCTGCAGTATCCGGACTACGCCGACGCCCTGGAAGGACAGTTCCTGCGCAAGGCCGGCGTCCGGCTGGAAGAAACCGCCTATGACGAAGCCAAGGAGCAAATGCTGATCGGCACCGAGCTGCATCGCGACCTTCTGCGGGATGTCGAACGGACCCGAAAAGCCTGTCACACGCGACCTAAACTCGATCTTGGCCTGAAGACCCGCGAACTCGTCAGCGCGCATCCGCTGTTTGCGGACCTCACCCGCAAGCAGCAAAAGGCCATTCGCCGGATGATGCGGCCGCAATTCGCGACGCCGGGCGAGAAACTGATCCGCAAGGGTGACCGCGGTGATGCTGCCTATTTCATTGCGTCCGGCGCAGTGGAAGTGCGTGCACCCAGCCACAATATCCGTCTTGGCCGCGGTGACGTGTTTGGTGAAATCGCGCTGATGACCGGCGGCCGCCGCAGCGCGGATGTCGTCGCACTCGGGTATTGCCAGTTGCTCAGCCTCAGGGCGCAGGACTTCAAGGCGCTGCTGGCCGAAAACGAGGACTTGCGCAACCACGTTGCCATGCTGACCAAACGGCGTCAGCTGATGAACCTGGACGACGGTGAAACAGAAATGGAAGACCCTGTCTTTCCCATTTTCACCGAGATCAGAACCAGCAACCAGACCGGTGAGGAGCTGTACCCGGAGACCGTTCTTGCGGAGCCTGATGCAGGAGAAACAGAAACCGAAATTCTCACCTTCGATGAGGCGGACGCGCAGAATGACCCTTCGCTCATGGAGAAGTTGAGCGCGGCGGATACCGTCACGGCAACGCCTGAAGAGCCGTCTCTGTCGGAGAAGGACAAAGACAGCCACGACGAAGAAGGCAAAGAATTACGGGAAGCCGCCAAGAGCGACGCCGGCTCTGCCGATGCGGAACCGGAAAAGGGTGGCGCTGAAGACGCGCAGCCACGCTCGAAAGGCCTTGATGCTTTTGCTGCGGACGCATCAGTACCGGACCAGGGCAAGACGGAACCAACTGAAGAGGCCGCCGCCACGAGCGAGCCTGAGGAAACTCGAAAGCCGAAGACCAAGACCCGCGAGACGGCATAGGCCCCTGATTGGAATACAATCGCCGCAGAGAACGTACCCCTGCGGCGATGGCACACTGTATTATCCAGCCTTCTGAATTTCGACCGAATGCGGATAGGGAATGGAGATGCCGCCGGCATCAAACGCTTCCTTGACCGACTTCAGCATGTGGAACTTCAGTTCCCAGTAGTTTGCGGCATCACACCACAGCCTGACGCCAAGATCGACCGAACTGTCTCCCAGATTGGTCAACCGGACCCAGGGCTCCGGATCATTGTGAACGCGCTCGTCCGCGTTGGCGACATCGAGAATGATCTGCACCGCCTTGTCGATATCGTCGCCATAGTCGATGCCGAAGGTCAGATCGAGACGCCGGGTGGAATGCGCCGAGAAATTGGTGATGACCGTGCCCCAGGCCTTGCCGTTCGGCATGATGATCTGAACGTTGTCCGGCGTCACAAGCTCGGTGACGAAGATGTTGAGATCCTTCACCGTTCCGGACGTTCCGCCGATATCGACATATTGGCCCATCTTGTAGGGCCGGAAGATGATCAGCATCACGCCTGCGGCGATGTCGCTCAATGTTCCCTGCAACGCCAGGCCGATGGCCAGTGTACCGGCGCCCAGCACGGCAACGAGACTGGTGGCCTGAATACCGAAGAGTTGCAGAACCGCGATAACCGTGATGAGCAGGATCAGCCAGCGAACGATGGATGCGGCAAAGCTGCCGATCGTGTCGTCGATGCGCGGGTGAGCCACGATCCTGCTCTTGACGATGCTCGACAGGAAGCCGGCCAGAAACCAGCCGATCACCAGAACGATGATGGCTTTCACTGCGTTGATGATCAGTGGCGTATAGACGCTCACCTGGTCGATTGCGCTTTCCATGAAGTCCCTCCGTTCCCATGCAATCACTTGAATACGTGGAAGTACTATCAGCAGATTTAGGCACTGGCCAGCAATGCACCCTGAGATTGCTGTAACTTACCGGAATATTGCCGGGGAGCCGGCTTCATCGGCTGAACCGGCAAGCCAATCCTCGAGAAACTGTGCCATTTCCTCGTTGCCGCATCCGCTGATGTAGCGCGGATCAAGCAAGCTGCCGGCCTCTAGCAGCAGACGTGCACAAGCGATGTGATCGGCTTCACGGCGTTTCGGGGCAAATTCCGAACCGTGGACGACTGTGTCGAGAGCGTCGCCACCAAAGCGGTTCTTGCGGGTAAGGTCCGGTCCAAGCGAGAGGAAATAGGCCATTTCATCCGCAAGGCCGTTCCAGCCCGCCACCTGCAAAGGCGGCAGTCCCATGTCGTCGGGCTCATTCGGGTCCAGCCCGGCCGCAATCAGCGCCTTCATGTGATCCAGCTTGCCTGGAATGAAGGCGAGCCGGGTCAGCAGGCTTTTGTCTTCCTTGCTCAGACGCGCATTAACGAGACTACCAGGATTTGCCTTTCCCTCGGCGCAGGCGGCCAGAACCTGTTCGTTCCGGTCCAGCTTGTGCGCATGACCTTTCTCCGCCAGGTATTTGGCGACCGGCAGATTGCCGTAAATCAACGCCATGGCGTATCCGGTATGGCCGTCCCAAACCGCGTCCGGATCGGCGCCATGGGCAAGCAACAGCTCGACAACCTTCACCGAGCCACCGCGCCGGGCTGCCTGATGCAGGGAGGGAATCGTGTTCATGGGCTGGCCGCTCGGATGATCCGGTACGGTGATGTTCGGATCGGCTCCGGCTTCCAGAAGCAGACGGACCTTGATTTCATCATCGAAATCGAGTGCGCGCGGCAAGGCATTGGTCCCATCCGGCTGCGCGCCATGCTTCAGAAGCAGTTCGAGCGAACGCGGATGCTCAAGCTCAGTGGCGTGGTAGAGGCTTTCGTTGTCGTTGGGACTGGCTCCCTGGTCCAGCAACCAACGGCCGAGTTCGAAATTATCCGCGTGACACAACGCGCCGTAGAGTGCGGACAGCATGTGTTTGTCGCCCGGCCTTTCCGGGTAACCGTCATTCACATCCGCGCCGTTGGCGACCAGCAGTTCGGCAATGGCAATCATGTCTGCCGCCCGTTCCGGACGCCGATGTATTTCCTTGGAAAAAGCCAGATGCAGGATCGGCGAGCGCACACCCACCAGGCGCGTGGCGGCTGCAGCATCCGCTGCCACCACCCTGCGAACGGCGTCGAGGTCGTACAGGGCAACCTGAAGACCGAAATTGTCGTCCTTCAGCGTCGGGTCATCGGCAAGCAGTTTTTCCGTAACCCAATGCTGGCCGAAATAGAGCGCCTGTTTCAAACGCTCTGCCCGCTCATCCCTGCTCAGGGATGCTGCTTCGAGGGTGAATTTCAGCTTCGGCCAGCTGTCATGACCGGCTTCACGGGCAATGACATGAAGAAAATCCGCGTGGCGGAGGGGCTTTGAGGAGTCTACGTGGGCAGAAACGCGTTCAGTGGCTTCCGCCTCGCCTTTCAGAAAGGCTTTTCTGAGACGGCGTGCGGATTTCTTGAAGTCGTCGAGGGAAGTTGCAGGTCCTGCGGACATGGCTTTTCTCCTGTGTCGAAAGCCCGGGCGATCCGCTGGTGTCGGGCGCAGGTGAAAAACCGGCATATGTCGTCAGAAGTCAGGGTGCTTTCGCTTTCCGCGGATCCGGCAGCCGCCCTCGTCGGCGACGCCAAATTGCATGAGGACACAACGGATTGCAACCCCGGAGGTCAGTCCGGACCGTTCTCCCGCTCGAACCGTTCTCGAGCCGAGGAGACAGCGGCTTCGTTCTCGATCGCCCAGTTGGTGAGCGCTTTCAGCGGCACCAGAAGAGTCCGGCCGAGCGGCGTCAGCGAGTAGTCGACGCGCGGGGGAATGCTGGGGGTCACGACGCGGCTGACCAGGCCGTCCTTTTCAAGTTCCCGCAAGGTCGCTGTCAGGGATTTCTGGGTCACGCCGCCAATCGACCGCTTGAGATCGGAAAACCGGCGCGGCTCATATTCAAGATGGGCAACCACCAGGCTGCACCATCTGCTGCCGACAGTTTGCAGCAGTCGTCGGACCGGCACGCAGCGCGGATCCTCGTGGTGCGGCAACTGTTCACGCGGCAGCTCTTCGACAGGTTTTGCCAGTGGTTTCATCAAGGATACCTCGGTTTCCAAAAAGTGCCGTCTTGCGGCCGGCTCAGTCTTACATCATTTCATACCGGTATCCAACGTATACCGAGGTATCGTCTGGATACTCCTCCCAAGCTTTTGTTTCTCAAGGAATTCATCATGTCGCTGAAACTGAAGATCATCTCCGGGTCGACCCGGCCTGGCCGGGTCGGGCCGACGATCGCGAAATGGGCAGCCAGTGCCGCCGAAGCGCATGGCGGCTTCGAGGTGGAAAGCATCGATCTCGCCGACATCAACCTGCCGCTTCTGGACGAGCCGGCGCATCCGGCTGCCCAGCAATACACCCACGACCATACCAAGCGCTGGAGCAGCATTGTCGCCGACGCCGACGCGTTCCTGTTCCTGACCCCGGAATACGACTATTTCGCGCCGGCATCCTTGGTGAATGCCGTTCAGGTGCTTTACCGCGAATGGAACTACAAGCCGGCCGGCATCATCAGCTACGGCGGGATTTCCGGTGGCCTGCGCGCGTCGCAGACGCTGCGTGAACTGCTTGGCAACGTCAACGTAATGGCTCTGCCGCAGGTGGTTCCGGTTCCCTTCTTCCCGGAATTCATCAACGACGAAAGCGTCTTCACGCCGAACGACAAGATGAGCGAAGGCACCACCCAGCTTCTGGGCGAGCTGACCAAGTGGGCAACCGCCCTGAAAACCATGCGCGGTTAAAAGACAAGGCCGCCGGATGTCGATCCGGCGGCCCTCAAACCTTCTGAACAGTCTGGAAGACCAGGTTCTACTTCTTGACCGGCCCCAGATCGCATGGCGCCTTGCTCTCGTCAGGTACGAAGAAATCGGGTGCCAGTGCCAGGCTCGGGTCCACCCGATACTTGTCGAAATCGATGACACCGCGACTGGCCAGGAACGTGTCGTCAATGACGAACTGTCCGGTAAATTCCTTCGACGGTGTGGTGAAGATCTCATAGGCTGCATCGGCCAGAATGTCCGGTGTCCGGCTCTGCTGCATCATCTTGTCACCGCCGATGATGTTCTTGATCGCCGCCGTCGCAATGGTCGTGCGTGGCCATAGCGCGTTGACCGCAATTCCCTTGGAACGCAGCTCGCCTGCCAGCCCCAACACCACCAGGCTCATTCCGTATTTGGCGATCGAATAGGGCGTGAAGGGCGCGAACCATTTCTCCTGCATGTCCAGAGGGGGCGACAGCACCAGGATATGCGGGTTGTCGGACTGTTTAAGATGTTCGATGGCATGCTTGGAACAGGCAAGCGTTCCACGGGTGTTGATCTGGTGCATCAGATCGAACCGCTTCATGTCGGTCTGCTGCAGCGGGGTCAGTTGAATGGCACTGGCGTTGTTGACCAGAATGTCGATCCCGCCGAAATGCGCCGCGGTCTTGTCCATCGCTTCCTTGACCGCTTCGTCGTCGCGCACGTCGAGCAGCACAGGCAATGCCTTGCCTCCTGCCGCCTCGATCTCCTCGGCCGCGGAATAGATCGTGCCTTCCAGTTTGGGATGTGGCTCGGCGGTTTTGGCGGCAACGGCAACGTTGGCTCCGTCACGCGCGGCCCGCAGCGCAATTGCCTTGCCGATCCCGCGCGACGCGCCAGTGATGAAAAGTGTTTTGCCCTTCAGGGACATGGTGGTTCCTCCGTAAGCCGCTCTCCGGCGACAACCTTGCGGTCTGAAATTTTCTCATCCGAGCAAACGTGGCTCAGGCCTTCTTTTTCGTCATGAAAGCCTGGAAGGCAGCTATCGTTTCCGGCGCACTCAGCCGGCTAGCGAAGATCCTGATTTCTTCCTCTACGCGCTCTGACAGCTGAGCTGTGTCGCCGCGCAGAAGCTTTCTGGAAAGCGCCATTGCTTCGGGTGGCTTTGCGGCGATTTCCTTCGCGCAGGCAAGTGCCGCCGCGTCGACGTCACCTTCGACAACCTCGTTTACCAGTCCGGCCTGTGCCGCTTTTTCGGCCGAAAAGGCGTTGCCGAGGCAGAGCAGCTCAAAGGCCCGGGCCGGCCCCATGATCTGTGGTCCGAGCAGGCTGGACCCCGCCTCCGGAACAAGCCCAAGATCGACAAAGGGGGAACGGATGAGGGCGCGCGGGCTGGCAAACACCATGTCGCAATGCATCAGCAAGGTCGTGCCGACACCGATGGCAATACCGTCTATCGAGGCAACCAACGGCTTTTCGTTGCGAACCAGAGCCCTCAGGAACCGGACGACCGGTGTTTCCCCAAGCCCGGTCTTGCCGGCGTATTGCAGGAAGTCGCCAATATCGTTGCCGGCGGTAAAAACTTCCGGCAGGCCGCAGATCAGATGGCAGCGAATATCCGCATCCGTGTTGCCTGTTTCCAGAGCTTCGGCGAGATCACTGTACATCTGCCCGGTCAGGGCGTTCTTCTTTTCCGGCCGGTCCAGACGCAGGGTCTGGACACCGTCTTCAAGGGACTTGCGGATCATCATCTACTCCGATCAGGCGGTTCAGGACGCCAGGGCTTCGGCGTCGAACGCCTGAATGGCTTCGGCGGACAGAAGAATATCCGACTTCAAACCGGCGGTTTCCCCCATTGTGGTTTCACAGAAACTGCGGGCAAGCAGCGTACGTTCTGACAGCCGCTGTGCCGGTTCACCTGTCGAGGCGAGCGCCCCCTTGGCAAGCAAGGCTCCGCCCAGGGTCAGTCCGGCCAGCCGCAGATAGGGCGTCGCCCCGGCCAGGGCATCGCCGACCCTGCCGTCCGCCTGCGCGCTCAGCATGAAGCTTGTTGCTTCCTCGAGATCCCGGATACTGGCCGAGAGCCGATCCGCGGTGGCACCGAATTCAGGGCGGTTGGAGGCAGCAACCTCGTCGGCCACGGTCTGCAGCTCCGCGATGAAGCCCTTGATGTGCTCGCCGCCGGACAGCGGCAGCTTGCGCATGACCAGGTCGATGGACTGGATACCATTGGTGCCTTCATAAATCGGGGCGATGCGCGCGTCGCGCAGATGTTGTGCGGCGCCGGTTTCCTCGATGAAACCCATGCCGCCGTGTATCTGAATACCCAGCGAAGCGACCTCGACGCCGAAGTCGGTCGGCAGTGCCTTGGCGATCGGTGTCAGCAGACTTGCACGCTCGTTCCAGAAGGTCTTGCCAGCATCGTCTTCGGCAATCTTCGACATGTCGATGGCGTGGGCGCAGGCGTAACAGATGGCGCGGGCAACCTGCGTGCGCGCCTTCATGCCCAGCAGCATGCGTTTGATATCCGGGTGGCGGGCAATCGGGCTCATGCCTTCGCCGGTCTCGCCGGGGGCCCTGCCCTGCTTGCGCTCCAGCGCGTAGGCAAGCGCATGCTGATAGGCGCGCTCGGCCACACCAAGCCCTTGAATACCGACCGCAAGGCGAGCGTTGTTCATCATCGTGAACATGCAGGCCAGACCGCGATTTTCCTCACCGACCAGCCAACCGATGGCACCGCCCTCGTCGCCATAGACCATGGTGCAGGTGGGCGAACCGTGAATACCCATCTTGTGTTCGACACCGGCCACTTTCACGTCGTTTCGCTCGCCCAAGGAACCGTCGTCGTTGACCAGGATCTTCGGTACAAGGAACAGCGAAATGCCCTTGGTGCCTGCGGGCGCATCCGGCAGGCGCGCCAGCACCATGTGAACGATGTTGTCGGTAAGATCGTGGTCGCCGTAGGTAATGAAAATCTTCTGGCCGAAGATGCGGTAGGTGCCGTCGTCCCGACGCTCGGCCTTTGCCTTGAGCGCGTTCAGATCCGAACCGGCCTGCGGTTCGGTCAGGTTCATGGTGCCCATCCACTCGCCTGAAACCAGCTTCTCCAGGTATTTTTCCTTGAGCTCTTCCGAAGCGTGTTTTTCCATCGCCTCGATAGCGCCGATGGTCAGGGTCGGTCCGATGGCGAATGCCATTGAGCCGGAGTTCCACATTTCCAGCGCCGCCGCCGACATCATGACCGGCAGGCCCTGGCCGCCGGACTCCGGATTGGCGGTCAGGCTGTTCCAGCCGCCCTCGATCCATGCATGATAAGCCTCGCGCCACCCCGGAGGAGTGGACACCTTGCCGTCGGCAAGCGGTGTGCCGTGCTTGTCGGCAACTGCATTGAGAGGTGCGATTTCCTCGGCGGCAAACCGGCCCGCCTCGGTCAGGATGGCATCGACAAGATCGTCGCCGAGTTCGGCATGACGGGCACTCTTTTGCAGGTCGGGCAGACCGCAGACATGTTTCAGAGTGAAGGCAATCTCATCGACGGGTGCGCGATACATTCAGGTCCTCCCAAAACCAATTGGCTTTCAATTCTTGCCGCCGGGTGGCGGTTTTCGCTGTTCCGAGCTTGACGGCGGCAAGGCTACTCCGCAAAAGGCGCTATCGACAGCGGTTTGAAAGGACAATAGACCCGTTGACGTTAACGTCAACCCGTATCGCAGCGGCAGGTCATCGTCTTTTTGGTCAATTGCGGAAATGACATGTCCGGTCGGCTCGAGCCCTTCCGGAACTCATTGTACCGTCACTGTCGGAACCGAAATCTTCGCACATCCGGGCAGCTCTCGGCTGCCGGGTACGCAAGCGAGTGAGGCACATGCGGACTTGGACGCTCGACATCGCGGCACCTGACTGGAAGAAAGCGCCTGAAGCAGATGCGGTGTGCGCTGCGCTTATGGCGGGTGACCTTGTGGCGGTGCCAACCGAAACCGTTTACGGCCTTGCCGCCGATGCCACCAACGGCACGGCCTGTGCGAAGATTTTTGCCGCCAAGGGCAGGCCCCAGTTCAATCCGCTCATCTCCCACGTCCAGACGCTGGATGCAGCACTGGAACATGGTGTTTTCGACGAACGCGCACTTGCACTGGCTGAAGCCTTCTGGCCCGGCCCCTTGACGCTGGTCGTGCCCAAACGCCCGGCCTCCCCGATTTCCGATCTGGCCACTGCCGGACTTCAGACTGTTGCGCTTCGGGTGCCGGTCGGTCCGGTGATGCGATTTCTGGCAGAAAAGACCGGCAGGCCTCTCGCGGCGCCAAGCGCAAACCGCTCAGGCAAGATCAGTCCGACGCGCGCAGAAGACGTCGTTGCCGATCTCGGCCCTTCGCTCAGCTTCGTCATTGATGCGGGCGCTTGTGCCGTCGGTATAGAGTCCACCATTGTCGGCCTGGTTGACGGCACACCACGCCTGTTGCGGCCGGGCGGTCTTGCCCGCGAGGACATCGAACGCGTACTTGGCCAATCGCTGCAAGGCGCCAGCCCCGACATGCGGCCGGACGCTCCGGCGGCCCCCGGCATGTTGACGTCTCACTATGCCCCCGACGCTGCGATGATACTGAACGCCAGCGAGGTGAACGCCGCAGACGGACTGCTCTCCTTCGGGGCTGATCGTTTGCCAGGAGCTGATAGTGCACAGGCTGAATTCAACCTGAGCCCGGCAGGTGACCTTGCCGAAGCTGCCGCAAATCTGTTTCGCGCCATGCGATTTCTGGACGCTAGGGGTGTCCGCGTCATCAAGGTGCAGTTTATCCCCAGCTTTGGATTGGGCGAAGCGATCAACGATCGGCTGCGCCGCGCGGCGGCACCACGCGACTGACCCCGACCAACGCTTGCGATGGAATGAGCCGGCTAAATTTATCCGGCAATGATTTGGCGCATTCTTTGGCACCAAAACAAAAGGCCTTAAAAAACAGCAACTCGGAAGCAGGCGCTAAAATTCAAGCTGAATCCGGATCGCCTTAAGTTAACCGAAGAGAGACGCAAGTTTCCGCTTTAACGGACAAGCAACCGTCGCCTTCGCAACTCGATTTTGGTTAAGCAAACCATACAATATCTATCGAGATACGACCCTCTACTGCAAACTTATCAACACCATGCCCCGAATGGATTACGGTAAAAAGCTCGCATTCCCTTACTGGAATCACGTAGTTTAAGAATCAGATTTGAGATGCAGCGGACCTCCCCTCGGGCATTGCGGTGCTCGCACCTCGGTAAGGGCCGGCAAAGAGCCGGCCCCTTTTTTTGACCTTCCCTTTCCATGACCCAAGTCCGACCAGCCGAAGCGGAAGCCGGTACACCAGGACGCGTGCGACACTGGCCCAGTCTGCTGCCTCATGTAGGTCACCTGCCTCAAACGCGCTCGATGCGCCTCCCTCGATGCGAGACAAGCCGAGGTGGAACCGGTATCGGGGTTCGAGTTGGGTCCGATCTGACTTGCTCAATGCCTCGCCCGAACTCCCGGCTTTCCTTTCCGCGGCTCACCAATTTTGCCGCAGTCGTTATTCCAATGCGGGAATTGACAGCCTGTCCGGCAACCGTTCTGATGCAGAGCCGACAAAAGATAACAATCGACCTTCCGGAAACGCCCCCTTGTCTACCTTGCTTCTGCATCATTCGTCCTATCTCGACCACCTGACACCCGTGGGGCATCCGGAGCGACCGGACCGGATCCGGGCGATCGACAGGATCCTGGAGCACGAAAAATTCCAGTCCGTGGAACGCGACCTCGCTCCCATGGGAACCGTTGAGGACATCGCCCGCGCCCACCCGATGAGCTACGTCGACCAGATCCACCGGCTGGCGCCGGCGGAAGGAACAGCCCGGGTTGATGCGGACACCACCATGTCGCCTGGCACCTGGGAAGCAGCGCTTCGCGGCGTTGGCGGTGCATGCCGTGCTGTCGACGAGGTCTTGACGAAAAAGGTCAACAACGCCTTTTCCGCATCACGCCCGCCGGGCCACCACGCTGAAAAAGACCGCGCCATGGGCTTCTGCTTTTTCAACAACGCAGCGGTTGCCGCGCGTTATGCGCAGGCAAAGTTCGGACTGGAGCGGGTGGCCATCGTCGATTTCGACGTTCACCACGGCAACGGCACGCAGGACATTTTCTGGGACGATCCCACGGTAATGTATTGTTCTACCCACCAGATGCCGCTCTATCCGGGCTCGGGGGCCGCCTCGGAGACCGGAGAAGCCAACACGATCGTGAATGCACCTCTGGCCCCGGGGGAGGATGGAACCGGCTTCAAGGAAGCGTTCGAAGTCCTGTTACTGCCTCGCCTCAATCACTTCGCACCGGAGTTGGTCATCATTTCCGCAGGTTTCGATGCGCACATGCGCGACCCGCTTGGGGGCCTTAATCTGGTCGAAGCCGACTTTGCCTGGGCAACGCGGGCGCTAATGGACGTTGCCGATGCCCATAGCAACGGCCACCTGATCTCCGTCCTTGAAGGCGGATACGATCTCGAGGGCCTGGCGCGATCGGTCGCAGCCCATGTCATGACGTTGATGACGGGTTAAGCGATCCCGCTTCGGCGCAGCAAGACCGAAAAGCACGGGGATGACCGTCTGAAGGCCCAAATGAAACCTTGACCTTCGGCCCTCAGACCGCAAGTTTCCCTCAAGACCAGATGCCATCCAGACAAACGGGATCCGACCGATGACCGATGCTGCCAACGATATTGCCGGCCTTTCCTTTGAAGAAGCGCTGAAGCAGTTGGAAACCATTGTGCGGGAACTCGAGCAGGGGAACGTACCGCTGGAGCGAAGCATCGACATGTACGAACGCGGTGATGCGCTGCGCAAACATTGCGACACACTCCTGAAATCGGCGGAAGCGAAGGTCGAGAAGATCCAACTGGGTCAAAATGGCGAAGCCAGCGGTACCGAAGCACTCGACCCGCAGTAATCCGACAAGGTCATTTTCCAGTCCGACCCGGCACCATACCGTCAGATCGCGATCAGCCCCCCCCCCATATACGTGGCCTGTTCGGCCGACAGAGGCGTTTAGCTTACGTCAAACCTCATCGTCTTGACCGGCTTGCGGCTGCTCAATCGCCAACCGGAATGTCGCCGGCATTGCGAGCGCGTCGCCTCGTTGATGTACCGGCCACCTTTATCCAGACGACGGCGTCAACTGCGTCCAATTTAGCTGTACAAGCCGGCATTCACTTTGTTCATTTTAAAGTAAGTTCAAGTTCCGCCCTGATCCTGACACAATAAATTTCATACTATTCAACGATCATACTGCCATTCGTACGCTAGGTTATCATTGGTGCATTTATTGCCATTTATTCGATAATTTGATAAATATATTGTCAAATAGAACCCTGACAATGTAATCATTAATAGACGCAGCAGAGCATGCCGGCACTCAGCCAACGCGACCACATAGAACTACTTATGCAGATGCTCAAGCGCCCGCTGCAACCTGAAGGTTGGCCCCCGGTACTGAACTTCATCGACGGCAAACTGAACTGTAGAACCTTTCTTGCCGAATACGATGGAGACGGGACGCCGTTAAGGTCTTTGGGCGGCGAAGACCAGGCCAGAGAGTTCGCGACCCTTTTGAGCCGCATTGAAACGGTGAACGGCAACACCGCATTTCAGTTCCTGCTCACCGAAGCCTCCCCGCTTTACCCCTATTCAAAGACATCCTTGGCGAACCATCGACAGACGGCATCCGACCCCGCCACCGGATCACAGGAAACTTCGCACCCAGATCCGGATATGGCAGGCAACTGGCTGAAAAATGCTCCCGGGCTGGTTACCCCAGTCAGGCGCACTGCAGACGCTTCCGTCCTTTTTGGCTGCCTTTTCAGAGGATACAGTACTGAAAGGATTGACGCGGACCGGGCCAGTGCAACCTTTCACACCCTTGTCAGCGCGCTGCTGCCCGCACTCGATCTGCATTTCCAACTGGAAAAACAACGGCTCGAAAACCAGCTCCGGGAATTGATGCTCTTGGAACAGGACAGCGCTGCGATTCTTGTCGACGCTAACCGGGTGATACTTGCCGAAACGTCCGAAGGGTTGGAAAGGTTGAACGAACTGGATATCGCCGTCCGTCGGCAGCGACACCTGGCGATCAACAGCAGACGCCTTGAGATTGCCCTCCAGGAACAACTGGCGACATTCGAAGAAGGTGGCATCGCAGACCCGACAAGCGTCCTTTTTTGTCCCGCACCCGAGAGCGGACTTGTCTGCCGGGTGTCGCTGGAGACCGTTTCCTGCCCAAGCCTGACGCCGGACGCCTGCGCACAACCTTTGTTTTTGATCCGCACGACAACATCAAAGGACCCTCCGGATGAGGTCGAGATTTGCCTTCAGGACCATTACGAGCTTTCACATTCCGAAGCACGTCTGGCCTGGCATCTGACCATGACCGGCGCACTGAGCACCACGATCCAGGACCTCGGCATCACGCAGAACACAGCAAAAACACACCTGCGACGGATATACGAAAAGACCGGAGCGCACACACAACTTCAACTCGCACGGCTCGTCCACCGGATCGCCCGCCTGTTTTGAAAGTATTCAGGAACGCAGAATTTTGTGTTGAAGCCACTTGCTATCATTGTTGTTTCAGCAATCGGATAGCGGCCCACGCACAAAAAAATGGAGCCGTGGATTACGACTCCCAGTTGATCACTGTGCACGTGGCCCCATCGACCACACCCATTCCGTAGGCCAGTTCTGATTTTTTTGCATCACCCAAAGGGGTGATTGCGCGTATTTTCACTAAAAATTGCACGGTTTCTGCCAAACACCGTCTTAAGTCTTTTGGGGCGAAGACGTGGTAAATTTTCGACCGAAATCATGAGGCCAATTTGGCGCATACCCCCTGCCCGATTTGCGCCCTATATCCGGTTGGTGTATGCCTGCCCGCCATGTTTCAAATCGTGGAGCTATCTCCAGAGTGACTTCCAAGCTCGATACCCCGCTTCTTGACAAGGTCAAGTCCCCGGCCGATCTGCGCCTGCTCGATGAAAGCGAACTCAAGCAGCTCGCCGAAGAGTTGCGTGCGGAAACGATTGACGCTGTGTCGATTACTGGCGGACACCTGGGCGCCGGGCTTGGCGTCGTGGAACTTACTGTCGCGCTGCATTACGTGTTCAACACGCCGGAAGACAAGCTGATCTGGGACGTCGGCCACCAGTGCTATCCGCACAAGATCCTGACAGAACGCCGCGACCGCATTCGCACGCTTCGCCAGGGCGATGGCCTGTCCGGCTTCACGAAACGCGCCGAAAGCGACTTTGACCCGTTTGGTGCAGCTCATTCCTCGACGTCGATCTCGGCAGGCCTCGGCATGGCCGCCGGACGGGATCTGAAGGGCGGAAACAATAACGTCATAGCGGTGATCGGTGACGGCGCCATGTCCGCCGGCATGGCCTACGAGGCGATGAACAACGCCGGCCATCTCGGCTCTCGCCTTATCGTCATCCTGAACGACAACGACATGTCCATTGCGCCGCCGGTCGGCGCCATGTCCGCCTATCTGGCCAGGCTCGTTTCAGGCCCGACCTACCAGACCCTGCGCGATGCGGCCAAGAACCTGGTGAAGAACCTGCCCAAGCCCATGTTCGAAAAGGCGGCTCGGGCTGAAGAATATGCCCGCGGGTTCTGGACGGGCGGCACGCTGTTCGAGGAACTCGGCTTTTATTATGTCGGTCCGGTGGACGGTCATAACCTGGAACACCTGCTGCCTGTTCTGAAGAATGTCCGCGACACCCACCATGGCCCGATCCTGATCCATGCAGTCACGCAGAAGGGCAAGGGTTATGCTCCTGCCGAAGGGGCGAAGGACAAGTATCACGGCGTCGCCAAGTTTGATGTCGTCACCGGCAAGCAGTCCAAGCCGAAGGCCAATGCGCCCAGCTACACCAACGTCTTTGCGACGTCCTTGATCAAGGAAGCGGAAACGGACGACAAGGTGGTCGCGATTACAGCTGCCATGCCGGACGGAACAGGCCTTGATCTGTTCGGCGAAGCCTATCCGAAACGCACCTTCGACGTTGGTATCGCCGAACAACATGCGGTCACTTTTGCCGCGGGTCTTGCCACCGAAGGCTTCAAGCCCTTCTGCGCGATTTACTCCACGTTCCTGCAGCGCGCCTATGATCAGGTTGTCCACGATGTGGCGATCCAGGGTCTGCCGGTGCGTTTCCCGATTGACCGTGCAGGCCTCGTTGGTGCGGATGGCCCGACCCATGCCGGCGCTTTCGACACCGCTTTCCTGACCTGTCTTCCCGGCTTTGTCGTCATGGCGGCTTCGGACGAAGTGGAGCTGCGCCACATGGTGGCAACTGCCGTTGCCTATGACGAAGGCCCGATCTCCTTCCGCTATCCGCGCGGCGAAGGTGTCGGCCTGGAAATGCCGGAACGCGGCAGCGTGCTTGAAATCGGCAAGGGGGTCATCCGCAGGGAGGGCACCAAGGTTGCCCTTCTCAACTTCGGTGGCCGCATGAGCGAATGCCTCAAGGCTGCGGACGAACTGGATGCGGCCGGTCTTTCGACCACAGTCGCAGATGCCCGCTTCGCAAAGCCGCTCGACATGGACATGATCCGCCGTCTTGCCCGCGAGCATGAAGTTCTCGTGATGATCGAAGAAGGTTCCGCCGGTGGTTTCGGCAGCCATGTGCTGACCCGGCTTGCCGAGGAAGGCTTGCTGGACAACGGACTGAAAGTGCGGGCCCTTGCCTTGCCGGATGCCTATCTCGACCACGACAAGCCGGACCTGATGTATGCCCGGGCAGGCCTCACCTGCGACGGCATCCTGAAGACCGTCTTCACCGCACTCGGAACGGCCTCCGTCAGCGCGCCGCAACGCGCCTGACCGGTCTTCAGGCTACCGGCTCCAGCACGCGACATGCTGCAATGGACAAAGTCGATTGGGGAGCGGGTTTCAAACCTGATTGACACAGGCCGCCATACCTGAAAAGGCTGGTCGAAAGAAACAGACGCGTCGGATCAATCCGGCGCTTTTGTTTTATTTCTGGAGCACGATACCGGCCGCGACGCTTCTGTTGGAGCTGCGGCGTTCCATCGTCAGGATGCAGCCATGGCTCAGACCCTTCTTTCCGTGTCCGCTCTCTTGTTGTCCGTTGCCCTGCTCATATTCGGGCATGGTCTGCAGACGACACTGCTGCCGCTGGCCGCCGAACGGTTTTACTTTACCGACTTCGAAATCGGTCTGGTCTCTTCGGCCTATTTCTTCGGCATGGTGCTTGGCTGTCTCGGCGCGCCTCTGGTGATCATGCGGGCCGGGCACATTCGTGCCTTTGCCGCGCTTGTCTCGCTGATGTCGGCTGCCGCAATCCTGCATCCCGTGCTCATCGATCCCTATGCCTGGATGATCATCCGCATGATCTCCGGTTTCAGCCTTGCCGGCTTCTACATGATCGTCGAGAGCTGGCTCAACGAAAGCGCGTCCAACGAGAACCGCGGCACGGTGATGTCGTTTTACATCGTCATCCTGTTCGGTGCCCTGATGCTGGGCCAGATATCGATCGCGTCGATGAATATTGCCGATTTCATCCCGTTCGCGATTGCCTCGGTGATGGTGTCCCTTGCGGTGATGCCCGTTTCGCTGACCACCTCGACCCAACCTGCACCGATCACGCTGGTGCGGTTCCAGCCCGTCAAGCTCTACAAGAACTCCCCTGCCGCCTTCATCGGCGTGCTGTTTATCGGCAGTTCGCAAGGAGCCCTGCTGACGCTGTCTTCGCTCTACGGGTCCCAGATCGGCCTCTCGACCAAGGAAGCCGCCTTTTATGCGGCGGCCATCGTCGGCGGCGGGCTTATCGCACAGTGGCCCGTTGGGCGTTTGTCCGACCGCATTGACCGGCGTCTTGTGATCGCAGGGCTCGGGATCGCAACCGCTGCCGTCTCGGCTGCTATCGTGTTCTTCTCGCCGAAGGACTTCACGATTGCCATACTGAGCGCCGTGGCCGTGGGCATGGTCGTCCAACCGCTTTATGCAATCGCGGTTGCGCACGCCTTCGACCACGCGGCAGCTGAAGATTTTGTCGCCACGTCGTCCGGCATGCTGCTGTCGTTCGGTATCGGATCGATCATCGGGCCGCTGGCCGCCTCCATGATCATGAGCAACACCGGCCCATCCGGGCTCTACATCATGATCATTGGGGCGAATATCCTGATGGTGATCTTCATCCTTGCCCGCGTCCTGACCCGTCAGGCACCGACAGCGGAAGAAAAGACCGACTTCGAATACGCTTCCACGGCACAGGTCGGTTCGGTTATCTCCGCTGAACCGCTGGATGCAGCAGCAGAAGAATACGTCATCGCGCCTGAAGATTTCCCCGCCTACGAAGACGACATCTACAATTTCGAATCGTCATCCGATGCAGAGGCAGAGGAAAACAACGCGTCCGCTGAAGGCGCCGCAACGGATGAAGCGCCGGATGCGACTGCAGACAAGACAACTCCAAAGAGCTGACACCGCCACGCGGCGGGTGACAGGCCTCGGCCCATGCACCTGCGCGGTTTCGCCTCTCGACACGGCATTCCAACCGGCTTATAGCCGCTAGCATGAATGCGCGCGTCACAAAGCTGCAACAGCTAAGGCAGGAGCGCCACCCTCTGGTGGCGCTGGCAACCCTTGCCTTTGCAATGCGGCTTGTTCTGCTGGTTCTCGCCAGCGCGCTGACGCCGGACGCAGCTGTTGCCGCAGGCCTTACCAGTCTCTGCCAGCCCTCCGGGCAGGAACAAAACCTTCCTGGACCGCACAACCCGCTGACCTGCCATTGCGGCCCGGTCTGTGCTCATGGCTGCGCTATTGCGCCCTGCCTTGCGAGTGCTTTCGCCCCTCTGAACCTGTCACCCGAGATTTCCGCCACTGAACGTGTACCGGCAGGGCAACAGGCTGTGCTGGCCGTTCCTTATAGAGCTACTGCCATCAGGGCTCCTCCCTCCTTGATCTGAAAGAAAATCCAACTTCTCAGACCTCAAGGAATAGCATTATGAAACTCTGGAAATCCGTTGCGGCCGCAGCCGCCCTTTCGCTTGTCTCCCTGTCCGCCCTTGCCAGTGACTACAAGGTTGGTGAACTGACCCTGACCCAACCCTGGACCCGCGCGACACCGCCCAAAGCAAAGGCCGGTGGCGGTTTCGTCGAGATCGCCAACAACGGCACCGACACTGACCGCCTTGTCGCGGTCAGTTCCGATGTTGCCGCCAAGGTGGAAATCCACGAGATGGCAGTCACCGACGGCGTGATGAAAATGCGCAAGATGGAAAATGGCATCGACATCCCGGCTGGCGAAACAGTTGCGCTTCAACCGGGCGGCTTCCACATCATGTTCATGGGCCTGAACCAATCCTTCGAAGAAGGCACCAGCATTCCGGTTGTCCTGACCTTCGAAAAGGCCGGGGACGTTGCCATCGAACTTCCTGTTGCCAAGATGGGCGCCAAGGCACCTGATGGCGAAGCTGCGCATGGTGCGATGGACCACAGCAAGATGGATCACGGCAAGAACTAAGCCCCGTCAGCGGGCGTTGTCTCGGTGAAGAGGCAACGCCCGGCAATTACTTTTCCAAGCGTCAGAGCCGCCAGCCCGTCTCGAAGCCGGCACTGAAGGCTCTGGCCAAAGCAGGACGAAACCGATGTCTGGTTTGAAACTCTTCCGGTATGTGGCCTGGGCTGCTGTTGCCGTGCTCGCTGTCGTGTCCGGTGTTCTGGTCTATCAGCAGACTGCCGGCAACAAGGGCACCGGTGCCTTGATCGAGCCGCTTGCGGCCATTGGCGGCCCGTTCGAACTTGTCAGCGGCACCGGCGAAACGGTGACCGACGAAACCTTCTCCACCAAGCCGACAGTGATGTTCTTCGGCTTCACCTTCTGTCCGGACGTGTGCCCGACCACCCTTTCCGAACTTCAGGGCTGGATGGCTGAACTCGGACCGGATGCGGACAAGCTGAACTATGCTTTTGTCACCGTGGATCCGGAACGCGATACGCCCGAAGTCATGCGTGACTATGTCTGGGCATTCGACAAGCGTATCGTTCCGCTGACCGGTTCGCGGGAACAGATCGATGCGATGCTGAAGGCCTATCGGGTCTATTCCAAGAAGGTGCCACTTGACGATGGCGACTATACGATGGACCATTCCGCTGCCGTCTACCTGATGAGCGCCGACAACAAGTTCGTCGGTACCATTGCCTATGGTGAGGCGGAGGAAAATGCCCTGAAGAAACTGCGCAGGCTGATCGACAACGCGCCTGCCTCTTCCTGAGGCGATAGCTGGAGCAAGCCGGACACGATGCGCCTGCCGCTTTTCATGGGACTGACCGCCGGCGCGACGGGCCTCGTCGCGCTTTCGGCGTTTCTGTGGCTGTATGCCGGTGAGCGGGTTTATGCCGACCGCCTGATCTCGGCAATCGCCGGCTGCTTCTGAAGGCTGCATGTCCAAACAACGCCTTGACCAGCATCTTGTCGATACGGGTGTCTTTCCGAGCCGCGCACGGGCGCGTGACGCAATCCTGCGCGGAACGGTGAGCGTCGATGGTCATCTATGCACCAAACCGGCGCAGAAGACTTCGGCGGACGCCAGCATCATGGTTGAAGATCCCGCTTCCGGTTATGTCAGCCGGGCCGCGCTGAAGCTGATCGAAGGCCTCGACCGGTTCACGGTCGACCCCACAGGCCGGATCTGCCTCGATATCGGCGCGTCCACAGGCGGATTTACCCAGGTTCTGCTGGAACGTGGGGCCAACAAGGTTCACGCCATCGATGTCGGGCATGGTCAGTTGCACGACAGTCTGAAGTCACACCCGAAGGTGGCTGCGCGCGACGGCCTCAACGCCCGGGACCTGACCTCACAGGACCTTGGAGGAGACGCCCCGGCTCTGCTTGTCTCGGATGTCAGCTTCATCTCGCTAAAGCTTGCCCTTCCTCCCGCTCTTGCGGTGGCTGCACCGGGTGCTGAAGGCGTCTTTCTGGTGAAGCCGCAATTCGAGGCGGGCAAGGACAATATCGGCAAAGGCGGTCTGGTCGATCCGGAAATTGCCGAAGAGACCGCAAAATCCCTGCAAGCGTGGCTGGGCACCATTCCCGGCTGGCATGCAGGCGACCTCGTCCCCTCGCCGGTCAAGGGTGGTGACGGCAATGCGGAATGGCTGCTCTACGGAAAGAAAGCCGGTTGAGGGCTGTCGCATTTCATCTCCTTCGACGTCTGGTGAAAGCGCAAAAGCCTGTTTCCATCAAGGGAGCGGAAAGCACGTCCCATGATCAAGACTTGCCCAAACCCCTACTTGGCGTTATCGCTCGCCCATGAGCGAGAGAGAGATTGAAATCACCACGCTCGGTCACCGCGGCGACGGCGTTGCCGAGACGGAGACCGGGCCGATCTACGTGGCCGGGGCCCTGCCCGGGGAAATCGTCCGGGCGAAAGTCGTGGACGGGCGCGCCCAAAAGCCTGTGATCGAAAAGCCGTCGCCGGACCGGATCGAACCCGTGTGCCGTCATTACTCCGCCTGCGGCGGCTGTTCCGTACAGCACCTTGCGGAAGAGCCATACCTTGTCTGGAAAAGCGGGCTGGTCGAAAAAGCCTTGCGCGACCGTGGCATCGAGACCGAAGTTTCCGGGACGATAGCTGCGACCATGGGAGGTCGCCGCCGGGCTGTACTGACGGCCACCCGCGCCGGACGCCACACCTTGCTCGGTTACCATGAAAAGGCCAGCCACAGGCTGGTCGATATCGCCGAATGCCCGGTGCTCGACCCGGTCATCGTTGAAGCGCTGCCTGGTCTCAAGTCCCTTGCCTCGGAAGTGCTTCCGAAAAAGGGTGAACTGCGGATGACCGTCCTAGTAACGACCACCGGTCTAGATGTGGCTCTCGACAAGGCCGACAAGGGATACGAGCGCAAGATACCGGCCCTGTCGCAAAAGGTCGTCGATCAGAACCTCGCCCGGCTTTCGGTCAATGGCGAAGTCATTCTTGAGTTGCGCCCGCCGCTGCTCGACATGGGCGGCATCGGCATTGTTGCCGCGCCCGGCGGGTTTGCCCAGGCGACACTGGCGGCGGAACATGCGCTTTCCAAGCTGGTAATTGACGGTGTCGGCAAGGCCAAGACAATTGCAGATCTCTTTTCCGGTGTCGGCACATTCGCGCTCAGGCTCGGCCGACAGGCAAATGTGCATGCGGTCGAAGGCGATGCTGCGGCACTGGCCGCCTTTGACAAGGCCCTGCGCAAACCCCAAGGCCTGAAGAAGGTAACCTTTGAACGGCGAGACCTGTCACGCAGGCCGCTGGTGAAGGAAGAGCTGGAGCCTTACGACGCCGTGGTTTTCGACCCGCCGCGCGCAGGCGCTCAAGCCCAGGCAGAGCAACTGGCGCTTTCCAGGGTCAAGACGATTGTTGCCGTCTCCTGCAATCCGGCGACGCTTGCCCGGGATCTGCGCATCCTGCTCGACGGCGGTTACGTGCTGCAAAGCGTCACACCGGTGGACCAGTTCCACTATTCGCCCCATATTGAAGCAGTGGCGGTGTTAACCAGACCTTGATCAGGGAGTGAGCCATGAGCGCGGCAGATGAGGAATTCGGACCTGTCAAAGGAACCCGCAGCCTGCCGCCCCTCCTGAGCCTTGCCCGGCGAACGCGCTATGCGCTTTACCAGGGCAGCCGGGTCGCGCTCTACACTCTTCATTCCGAAGCCATGCGGCGGATGAACCGGGATCTCCAGAAACAGCTTCCGGAAACGCCGAAGGTGGTGCCGACCGGCCCGGTGCCGAGCCAAAGGCGCATGCTGTCGGACATCGTCAAGCTGTTTGCGGATGATCTGAAGTCCGTCGAGGACGGGATTTATCCGCTGCCTTCCGATGGCACCATGACGCCGGGCGAGCTGATCACGACCAGCCGTGCCTTCTTCAAGGACGTGCCGGAGGTGGCACGCCGTCGCGCAAGCGGTGCACATCAGGAGGTCAATTCCACCGAGGGGTTTGCCGCAGCACTGCCGCGCTATTACCGGCAGAACTTTCACTTTCAGACCGATGGCTGGCTGTCGGAGGAAAGTGCCCGGCTCTATGACTTCCAAGTGGATGTGCTTTTTTCAGGTGCCACTGCCGCCATGCGTCGACGGGCCCTGGTACCCTTCGCCAGGATCTTGCGCCGCAAGGACCAACGCCACGTTTCGTATCTTGATATCGCCTGCGGCACCGGCGGTCTCTTGCGGCCCGCCCTGGCCGCATTTCCGCGCCTCAAGGGCACGGGGCTCGATCTGTCGGAACCCTATCTGAACGTTGCCCGTGAGCGCCTGCCGTCGCGCCGTGCCGGCTATATTTGCGGCCTGGCCGAAACCCTGCCGTTTGCGGACAATTCTCTCGACGTCGTATCCTGCGTCTTCCTGTTCCATGAACTGCCGCCGAAAATCCGGCGTCAGGTCATCTCGGAGGTCGCACGCGTTCTGAAACCCGGCGGCTCCTTCCTTTTCGTCGACAGCCTGCAAACCGGAGACGTGCCGGAATATGACGGCCTTCTGTCGGTCTTTCCGCAGCTTTTCCACGAGCCCTATTTTACGTCTTATCTCAGCGAAGACCTGACAGGTATTGCCAAGGCGGCAGGGCTCGAAGAGAGCTGGATGGTGCCTGCCTTTGTCTCCCGCGTCGCGGAGTTTATCAAAAGCGACTGATCTTTCAGTATTACTGAAAAATCTCATTCCTTCTCTTGAGACTGAAAACAATCAGGCGTATATCGAACGCCATGAGATTGGATCTATGGCTCTTGCAGACAGGGGAAAGCCGCAGCGCCTTTGCGCGCCGCGCCAACCTGTCGCCTGCCTCCGTAACCGCCCTATGCAATGACCCCAATGTCTGGGTCTCGCGGGATATGGCCCGCAAGATCGCCATTGCCACCAATGGCGCCGTAACCCCCAACGACTTTCTCGGACTGTCTACAACCAAGGAGCATCCCGTGTCCCAGGCCCGTGTCGCAGAAGCAATCCGCGCATTCGAACGTGGTGAAATGGTGGTCGTGACTGACGATGACGACCGCGAGAACGAAGGCGATCTGATTGTTGCCGCCGCCAAGGTCACGCCGGAACAGATGGCCTTCATGGTGCGTCACACCTCAGGCATCATCTGTGCGCCGATGACGGTTGCCCATGCACGGCGCCTGCGTCTTGACCCTATGGTTGCCGAAAATGATGCTCCGCTTGCGACCGCCTTCACCATTTCCGTGGACTACCGCCAGGGTCTGACCACCGGCATTTCGGCCGAAGAGCGCTGCTCTACCGTACGCGCACTTGCAAACCCCAATGTCGGCGCTGACGACTTCGTCCGCCCCGGGCACATCTTCCCGCTGGTGGCCAAGGAAGGCGGTGTCATGATCCGCTCCGGCCATACGGAAGCTGCCGTCGACCTGTGCCGTCTTGCCGGACTGGAGCAGGTTGGCGTCATCAGTGAGCTGGTCAATGACGATGGCACCGTGAAACGCGGCCAGCAGGTTGCCGAGTTTGCAGCCGAGCACGACCTGAAGATGGTTTCCGTTTCCGACCTGATCGCCTGGCGCCAGCGTACCGAGAAACTGGTGGAACGGGTCAACGAACAGCCCGTCGACACGGTTTTCGGCCCGGCCTATGCCACCACCTATTCCACCCCGTATGACCCGATGCACCATCTGGCCATCGTCTACGGCGACATTCTGGACGGCCGCAGCGTGCCGGTGCGCCTGCAACTGGAATCCGTGCTCGATGATGTCTTCGGAGACGTCCAGCCACTCGACCAGATCATGAAACACTTTGCGGATCGCGGTCGGGGTGTCATCGTCTATCTCCGCGAAGGGTCGGTGGGCGTTGCCCGTCAGTCCAAGCGGCCGAGATCCGACTTCGAAGCCGCTGATTCCGAGGAACACAGCTCCGCACAAGCTAGACAGGAACAATGGCGTGAGGTCGGGCTTGGTGCACAGATCCTGAAGGATCTGGGCGTCAGTTCAATTCGCCTGCTGGCCTCCCGTGAGCGTCATTACGTTGGGCTGGAAGGCTTCGACATCAAGATTGACGAAACAGAGATCCTCGACACCTGAGGATCCTTCGGAAGGGGCCTTTCATGGCGGCGAAGAAAGAGGCAGTCAAACAAGAGGAAAACGTGAAGCCGACACCGGTGCCCTTCACCGTCGGCTTTAACCGCAGTCAGAGCGAAAGCATTGTCTACGGCAGCCTCATCCTTGGCATTCTGTTCGCCGTGATCGGGATTGTCGGCAATCTTCCCTTGCTGGCCCTCGCCGCCCTCGCCCCGCTCGCAATTGCCTTCTGGCACTATCCGATGATCGAAAAAGGCAAGCCACAGCTCGGCGCCAACGAAGACGGGCTTTATGTGGAACGCATCGGTTTCATCGACTGGGCCGCAATCCGGATGACGGACGTCAAACGGACGTCCGTCCGCAACATCGAGCTGGTCCGGCTGGACGTCCTCCTGACCCGTTCACTGGATGACGCCGTCACCAAGGCACAGACCTTTCCGGTCTGGAAAAAGTTCATGATGCGCAACTGGAAGCGAACGCCGCGCGAGCATGGCCGGGAGCTGATTGCGATCAACCTGCACACGCTTGCAGCCGACCCGGAAGAAATCCTGAGCCGCATCCGCGCCTTCAAGTTTGTCTGAGATATCGCGGCCCTGGCACCAAGCCGGGCCGCGATTTATTGGAAGACGACCAAACCAAGCCTGCTCATCGTGATCATCCCGGCCGGGCAAAGCCGGAACCAGGATGAGGTACGACGAGCAGAACCAGGCAACCCTACATCAGGTTTTCCTTGAAGAAGTCGACGGTTCTCTGCTCTGCGAGCTTTGCAGCCTCTTCGTCGTAGCGCGGTGTCGTGTCGTTATGGAATCCGTGGTTCACACCCGGGTACATATGCGCCACGTAGGTCTTGCCGTTGGCCTTCAGAGCTTCCTCATACGCCGGCCAGCCCGCATTGATACGCTCGTCCAGCTCGGCATATTGCAGCATCAGGGGCGCTTCGATCTTGGAGACATCCGCAGGATCCGGCTGACGTCCATAGAAAGGAACGCCCGCGGCAAGCTCCGGATAGGCGACCGCAATTGCATTGACCACACCGCCGCCGTAGCAGAAACCAACCGCCCCAACCTTGCCGGTGCTGTCGTCACTGTTGAGGAGATACTCGAAGCCGGCGAAGAAATCGTTCATCAGCTTGGTGCCATCGACCGTACGCTGCAATTCGCGGCCCTGATCGTCACTGCCCGGATAACCGCCGACCGATGTCAGTCCGTCCGGCGCCAGCGCCATGAACCCGGCCTTGCCGAGGCGGCGCGCGACATCCTCGATATATGGATTGAGACCGCGGTTCTCATGCACGACCAGCACCGCCGGCAGCTTGCCGGTCGCACCTGCGGGCTTCACCAGATAACCGTTGACCTCGCCATGGCCGTTTGGTGACGGGTAAGTGATGCGTTCGGTGACGATCCCCGCATCATCGGGAGCAACCTGTTGTGCCAGCGCATAATTGGGTGACAGCTGATCCAGCAGCATGGCCGCCGTCAGTCCACCAACCGCGAATTTTGCTGCCCCGTTCATGAACTCGCGCTTGGTAATCTTTCCATGCGCGTAGAAATCATAAAGATCCAGAAGCTCCTGAGGAAAATCCTTTGCCGTCATACGGCGCACAGGCGTCATTTCATTCATGTCATTACTCCCTGAAATGCATGAGACGTCATGCTGGAGATAAAACTAGAGAGATGACGGGCAAGGTCCATGGCCCTTGCCTTCCGGAATTGTAACGAGTTGTAACGCTGCGAAGCTGCCCGTCAGCCGATCTGGCCGCGATGACGCAGGAAATGGTCCGCCAGAACGCAAGCCATCATCGCTTCGCCGACCGGCACCGCGCGAATGCCGACGCAAGGGTCATGCCGGCCCTTCGTCATGACGTTGACCTCTTCACCCTTGCTGGTGATCGACTTGCGCTCGGTGAGGATCGAAGACGTCGGCTTGACCGCGAACCGGACGACCAAGGGATCGCCGTTGGAGATCCCGCCCAGAATGCCGCCGGAATTGTTGCTCAGGAAGACGGGCCGGCCGACATCATCAAGGCGGATCTCGTCTGCATTGTCTTCACCGGTCAGGCTTGCGGCATCGAACCCGTTGCCGACCTCAACCCCCTTGACCGCATTGATCGACATCATCGCAGCAGCAAGATCCGTGTCCAGCTTGCCGTAGATCGGCGCGCCCCAACCGGCGGGGACACCTTCTGCAACGACCTCGATGACGGCACCGACGGAAGACCCGGCCTTGCGGATGCCGTCCAGGTAGTCCGCCCAGAATGCGGCGGCCTTTGCGTCCGGAGAAAAGAAGGCGTTGTTATCGACTTCCGCCCAGTCCCAGTTGGCCCGGTCGATCTTGTGCGGCCCAACCTGCACCAAAGCGCCGCGAACGGTTACGCCCTGCAACACCTTGCGTGCGACGGCCCCGGCGGCAACGCGCATGGCGGTTTCGCGCGCCGAGGACCGTCCACCGCCGCGATAGTCTCGGATGCCGTATTTGGCGTCATAGGTGAAATCGGCATGGCCGGGACGGAACCGGTCCTTGATCTCCGAATAGTCCTTGGAGCGCTGGTCGGTGTTTTCGACAAACAGCGAAATCGGCGTCCCGGTCGTTTTCTGGATACCGTCCTCGTCAACCATGACGCCGGACAGGATCTTCACTTCATCCGGCTCGCGCCGCTGCGTGGTGAAGCGGGACTGGCCCGGCTTGCGCTTGTTCATGAAGCCCTGAATATCGGTCTCCGTCAGGGGAATGAGCGGCGGGCAGCCGTCCACCACGCAACCGATAGCGGGACCGTGGCTTTCGCCCCAGGTGGTAACCCGGAAAAGATGACCAAAACTGTTATGCGACATGAACGGTGACCGAGGCTTGCAATTGAACTGTCAGGCGCCGAGCGATACGCCATCGCGCCCGCAAGCTCAAGCCCGCAGCCGGGAATACAGGTATTTTTGGCAAGTCCTTTCGTCCACCACCCTTGTCAAAATTAAAGACAAGTAGATTTCGAATGGAAGCTGGCGTCCTTGGTACGCGTTTCACGATGTCTTGAATTAACGACCTAGGAAATCGCGCGAACCGTTCGCAAAAATTCGACCCTTGATTTGCTAATCCTTAAACCTCTACCGTTATTACACGTTGGGATCTAATAAACACCAAGAGGCAAAACGTTGCGGATCAGGGGCTGGCTGACTGGACTGATCGTATTTCTGCTGGCACCCAGCCTGCTCTTTGCCTCACTCTGGTTTCATAATAAATTCGAGAAGGTCAACTCGATCGACCACAGCCTGGCCGGGCTGCACCTGATCGAGGCACTCGGGCCGCTGATGCAGGAGAAAGCGCTCACCGGCAAGATCAGGGAGACGCCGGTCCAACTGCGCGAACGCCTGGAAACACTCGGGGGAGATGAGCTTTCCGCCGACCTCGTTCAGCCGCTCGACACCTTCCTGAACGAAGGTAACATTCCGCTCGCGCTTCGGCAGGCCCGTATCCTCGCCTCGATGATCTCCCAGGTCACCAGGCTGAGTTCGACTTCATCCTTCGAGACCGCAAAACTTCCGCATCTGATCACCGACACCATGCCGACCGTCGTGATCGAATCCGCGATCATGGCAAGCAATGCGAAAAGCATTTCCAGCCGGGGCGAGATCAATGTCTGGGACAAGATGCTGATCCCGGTGCAGGGAGGCCAGTACAAGATTGCTGCCGACGGGGCATCGCGGGACACGGTTGATTACTTTAACGACCTGACCGGTGAGCAAGCCGATCTGCTGCAAAAACAGGCGAGAGCCTTCCGGACAACGAACGTCGCCTTTCAGACCGCAGGTTCGAAACTGCTCTCTTCCACAATCACCGCCTCAAAGGGGGCGGATGTCATCGCCCAGCCCGTGGTGGAGATGCAGCCGGCCCTGGTCAGTGCCGCTTTCGACCTTTGGCAATCCACCGTCGACTACCTCCTGATGGACCTGCAGAGGCAGCGGTCAGAGACGCTGTTTGCTGTTGCCCTGGCCGGTCTTGTCGGCGGACTGGTCATTGTTGCGGCCTTTGCAATTGCCATTGCCCTGTCGCGCGCACTTGCCGACCGGACGCAGCAGGAATTCGAAAATCTCGGATTTCACGACCCCCTGACCGGACTGCCGAACCGTCGCGCTCTTTTGAATACGATACGCAACCTGCCACCGGCAGAGCCGAGAACGCGCACGGGTGCGATCCTGATCGACCTGCGCCAGTTCAAGAAGGTGAACGACCGGTTCGGGGACCACAACGGCGATTCACTTCTGCGCCAGGTGGCCGAACAGCTGACCCAGCACGCGGAACCGGAAGACTTCCTGTGCCGGACAGGCGGAACGGAGTTCCTTTTTCTGCGTCCGCGCCTCAAGAAGGCGGCGCAGTTCGAGCAACTGGCTTTCACACTTCTCCAGGAAATTGCGACCGACCGGATCATCGGCAACAGCAGGTCGGCCATCGAGGCGAATGCGGGCATTTTCATCAGCAGTCCGGGCGAGCAAGTCTTCGATCATTTGCTGACCGATGCGGCTCTGGCCCTGAGAGCGGCCAAGCAAAAGGGGCCGCGCAAGTTCGATCGCTTCACCCCGGCAATGCGCGCTGCCTTCGAGGAAAGCGACGAGATTGCCAAAGAGCTGCAGAATGCGCTCAAGAACGGCAATATCGTTGCCTGGTTCCAACCGCAGGTGAATATTCACACGGGCGAAGTTGTGGGTGCAGAAGCCCTCGCCCGTTGGATAGATGACGACAAGATCCGGTATCCAGGCTCTTTCCTGCCCGCCGCAATGGAAGTCGGGTATCTGGAGGAGATCGAGGAGGCCGTGCGCAGCCGGGCGCTGAAGTTTGCCGCCAGCCTGAGCGGCAAGACGAGGCCAGCCATACATCTGGGCCTGAACGTGACCGCCAGTCTGCTGACAAGCGCCAAGGCGGTGGATGCGCTCCACAGGCAGGTGCTTGACCTGGGACTTCAGCCTGCAGATGTCAGCCTGGAAATCCTGGAAGCGGTGATGATCGACGAAATCACGGCCACCCCCATCAAGCAGAATATCGCCCGCCTCTCGGAACTGGGGTTCTTCATCGAATTGGACGACTTTGGAACCGGCCATTCAAGCATTTCGAGCCTGCGCGATCTGAAGGTTGACCGGGTCAAGATCGACAGGAGCTTCATTTCCGGCGTCGATGCCGATCCCGCCCTGCAGAAATTCACCAGTGCGCTGATCAATCTTGCCAAGAGCCTCGACATCAGTGTCCTTGCCGAAGGTGTGGAAACCGAAGCCGAGCGTGACTGGCTGAAACGCCACGGTTGCGACGTCATCCAGGGGTTCCTCATATCAAAGGCCGTTCCCGACAGCGACCTTGCGATGATGATCCTGAAACAGAATTTTGCACACCCAATGCCCGCCCTGGAACGACACGGCCCGCTGCGCAGTCAGGCCTGACCGACCGCCTTCGGCACCATGTTCGCCTGCCGTTTCTTGAATTCAGCGGCTGCCAGTGAAAACCCGCCGTCAGCCCCGTCGACGAAATGGATATGCCGGCTTTTGCCGATATCCTCGACAAAGCAGGTCATCAGAGCGGACGTGGACACATGCAGCCCGAACACCAGATCCCCGGCGGCATAGCCAGCTTTCAGATAGTCTTCGACCCCTGCAAACTGCTCCGGTGTCAGATCCAGCACGAGCTGCAGGCTGTCGCCGACCTTACGATGGTCAGTGTTGAGGCCAAGTTCGGGAAAGTATCGTTTCGGGTCAAAAGGGCCGATGCGCCAGCCCGTATGATAGCTGACGACGAAGACCATCGCCTCCAGCAACGCCTTTGCCCATCCGCGGAAGTCTTTTCCCGGTGAGCCCAGGCGCACCTCATGACGCGTACCGGTTGGTGGAAAGCGAAAACGAAGACGCGTCTTGTCCGCCAGTCTCATCCGGCTGTCATCCCTCGAGGGATCATAGCCGAGTTTATCGGCCAGCCCCCGCAGGACATCCTGCATTGGAATACGTCCGGTCGGCTTGACGATCAGGGAAACGATGTGTCCGTTTCGTGAAGGAAGCGGTTCCCATCTGCAGGAAAGCCCGTCGAGCGGCGGTAACGCGGCATCGGGGAGAGAGATCTCAAATGGGCGCGCTTTTTCCGGATCTTTCAGAATATTGTCCGCAACGGCCAGGCCCTCCCCCAGGATCATGGCCAGATGATTGCCCGGGCTGAGCTGGTACTTGCGCACGCGGACGTCGCCCCCAAGATCCCGCAAATGAGCCACCGGAATCGCAGCGGCGCGCAGCTCCAGCTCCATGACCTGGCGCGCCAGACCCACAACACCGGCCAGCGCGTCGCTGGCTGCCTCGACATCGTGTTCGGACACGACCAGCATCGCGCCATCTCCCCCGAAGACAAACGGTACACGGTCGCTGCCGATCCGGTTCAACACCGCAGCGATCACCGCGGCGCCCACCATGTTCACTTCCTTGTACCGGCCCTGTGCGACCGCATCGCTGGAGCGGACTATGTCGGCAGCAAGAACGTACCAGTCGTCCGGCACCGGTCGGTAATCGGCCAGATCCCCGACGGTGCTGAAATCTGAAAAGCTTGGCAGTTCGCTATAAAATTCATTGGCGGACACGGCACTTGACCCGGATTGTCTCCAGGTTCCCTCGCAATCGCTGTAAACATCTACGCCGCAGCTGCTTCGCCCGATCACCGTCACTGGACAAACCCGAGGCACGGATGGTCGGGGGTTCCTTTGCAGTGCCCAAGGTCACACGTAAAGCGGCCTTCACATGCGTACATTTCGAACAGCAAACGCTCATGGCCCGTTGTACCAGAGGAAACCGAAATGACGTATTCAAGAACCGCTTTCGATCAGGATCTACTGACACTTTCCTACAATCACTATGAGCTGAACGAACTGAGGCAGAACCCCTGGGACGCCAACCGGACCCAATTTGAATCACCTGGCGATGCAAACAGCAAGATCAGCCTGTCACACATATCAAGACACACCGCGTGGGCCGTTTACGACAAGGTCGCCCGTTCCGGTGGCGAGATGTATGTCGGGAGACTGGCGCAGACCCAACAGCTTTATCGGCGCTTCAACCTGGAAGACCCGACGCATTTCAACCTGACCCCCGGTCTTCCGATCAATGTCCAGAAGCTTGCCCGCTGGTCGGTGTGCATCAACGACTGCTGGATCCTGGGGGCGATTCACACCCACAAGAAATTCTGCCTCGTTACCAAGATCCGCAATCCGGGTGAAATTTATGATTACGGTCGCGGCTTCTTCATCGTGACAGGGCGTGAGCTTTATGGCCTGAGCAAGTTCGGCTACGAGCCGGAACGGGAATGGGGAAGTGTGATGACCTTTGTCTGCACCAACAAGCAGAAGGCCGACCGTGCGACGCTCAGGAATTACGCCTCCCTCATGGGACAAGCTGCCAATAGCGTTGTCGCAAAAGCGAAGATTTCCCTGTTTGCCCAGGGTATCTACTGAGCCAAAGGAGGCATGCCGCAGATCTTTGATATGGCGGATTGGTTCCGGCTTATTCTATGGATTGATTGGCGATTCCCGCAGACGGAACTTTCCCGCATGCTGATCTGCAACAGCTTGTCGCAAGCTACAATCGAACGCCGATAAGGGGGCGTCAAACGATCTCGAAAGCGCCCTTACGCCAGACAAAGACCTTGTCCTGCGGCACATCCAGCTTGGGAACGGAAACCGTGTCCAGCCCTTCCAGCAAGCCGCGCAGAACGCGGAAGACACCGCCATGCGACACGACGACCGAAGGCCGATCAACGGTCACCAGCCAGCGCCCGATGCGCTCGGCCAACATCTTGTAGCTTTCGCCCTTGGGGGGAACGAAGCCCCACTTGTCGGCGCGGCGCTGCAGGATCAGATCCTGCTCTTCCTCTGCCAGTTCTTCCAGCGTGAAGCCTTCCCAGTCGCCGAAGGTGATCTCCTTGAGCTGGTCCTCAAGGCGGTAGGCCTCCACCGGAAGATCCATGGACTGGCGCAGCAACTCCATTGTCGACCGTGTGCGGTGGAGCGGTGAGGATACGAAATCCAGACCGGCGGGATCGATCATCTCCTGCTCCAGAAACGCTTTGAGACGCTTGCCATTGCCGCTGGCCTGGCCGCGCCCCGTGTCGTTCAGCGGAATGTCCCTTTGCCCCTGCATGCGCCCTTCGAAGTTCCAGTCCGTCTGGCCATGGCGGACAAAGATCAGGAAATCCGGATCGTGCAGCTTGGGCAGCAGGTCGGATTTCGGGGCACTCAGCACAGATGTCATTTCAGTTTCCGGAATGCGGGATCACCCCTGGCGGGCGGGGCCGGACAATATGAAAATGGCCGGTGCGAAACCGGCCATTCGAAACGGTCAATCCTTGACGACGGAAATGTCCGGGGCGTCCACCGCCTTCATGCCGACAATGTTGTAGCCGCAGTCGACGTGCTGGATCTCGCCGGTAACACCACGGCCGAGGTCTGACACCAGGAACAGCGCGCTGTCGCCGACTTCCTCGATCGTCACCGTGCGGCGCAGAGGAGAGTTGTATTCGTTCCACTTCAGAATGTAGCGGAAGTCGCCGATACCGGAGGCAGCCAGGGTCTTGATCGGCCCAGCGGAAATCGCGTTGACGCGAATGTTCTGCGGGCCGAGGTCCATCGCCAGATACTTTACGCTGGTTTCCAGCGCGGCCTTGGCAACGCCCATGACATTATAATGCGGCATAACCTTCTCGGCGCCGTAGTAGGTCAGCGTCAGAATGGAGCCGCCGTCGGGCATCAGCTTCTCGGCGCGCTGGGTGACAGCCGTCAGCGAGTAGCAGGAAATGTCCATGGTGCGGGCGAAGTTATCGGAAGACGTATCGACGAAACGGCCGGTCAGTTCGGATTTGTCGGAGAAGGCAACGGCATGGACGAGAAAATCGATCTTGCCCCATTTGTCTTCCAGCGTCTTGAAGACCGCATCGATGGAAGCGCCATCGGTCACGTCGCAATGGCCGACAACAATGGCGTTCAACTGGTCTGCCAGTGGCTCCACGCGCTTCTTCAACGCATCACCCTGGTAGGTCAGAGCCAGTTCAGCTCCCGCGTCGGCCAGTGCTTTGGCAATGCCCCAGGCAATTGACTTGTTGTTCGCCACACCCATGATCAGGCCGCGTTTGCCATTCATCAGTCCGCGCGTTTCCGCCATCGTCGTCTCCGAAAGAATTCCAATACCACCCCAGCGGGCTGGCTTCCTATGGCACAAGGGGTTTGTTCCTTCAAGAGACACGGTGACAGAATGAACCGTCGACGCCAGCGCTTTCAGACACTATGTTGGCGCCCGAATTTTACTGTCAAACTTCACGAGGACCCCGCTCATGGAGCGTACTGCCCATGCCGACCGCTTCGCCGAGATGATCGGCGCAGCCAACGTTCTGACAAGTCCGGACGACCAGGCTCCCTACCTCACCGAATGGCGCGACCTGTATCAGGGCGTCACTCCCATGGTGCTGCGCCCGGGCAGCACCGAAGAGGTGAGCGCCGTCATGACCTATGCGTATCAGAACGATCTCAAGGTCGTGCCGCAAGGCGGCAACACTGGCCTTGTCGGTGGCCAGATTCCGCAGGAAACCGGGGATGAAATCGTCCTTTCGCTGTCACGCCTCAACAAGGTTCGTGCGGTAGATCCGGCCGGCTTCACCATTACGGCCGAGGCCGGTGTGGTGCTGGAGACGCTTCAGAATGAAGCTGAAAACGTCGACAGGTTGTTCCCGCTTGCGCTCGGGGCTCAGGGCTCCTGCCAGATCGGCGGCAACATTTCCACGAACGCGGGCGGCACCGCCGTTCTGGCCTATGGCAACACGCGCGATCTGGTTCTGGGCCTCGAGGTGGTGCTGCCGACAGGGGAGATCTGGAATGGCCTGAGAACCCTGCGCAAGGACAATACCGGTTATGATTTGAAACAATTATTTATCGGTGGTGAAGGCACTCTGGGCATCATTACAGCCGCAGCGCTGAAACTTTTCCCCAGGCCCAAGAAGCTGGAGGCCGCTTTTGTCGGCCTGCCGGACCCGCACGCCGCCCTCAAGCTGTTCACCCTTGCCAAGGCACAGGCCGGACCGGTTCTGACCGGCTTTGAAATCATGCCGCGCGTTGGCGTCGAATTCTGCCTGCGCCACCTGGAAGGCGCACGAGATCCGCTCGAGGGCGAACATGCCTGGTACGTGCTGATGGAGCTATCCAGTGGTTCTGAAGCCTTTCCGGTGCGGGACCTGATGGAGAGCATTCTCGGTGAAGCATTTGAAGAAGGCTTGGTGGAAGACGCCGCCTTTGCCCAGAACCTGACCCAGGTTCAGGATTTCTGGCACATCCGCCACGGCATGTCGGAAGTGCAGAAGCCCGAGGGTGGCTCGATCAAGCATGACGTTTCCGTGCCGGTTGCCTCGATCCCGGACTTCCTGGACAAGGCCATGGCCGCGGTAGAGGACTTCGTGCCCGGATGCCGGCCTGTTCCGTTCGGTCATATCGGCGACGGCAACATCCACTTCAATGTCAGCCAGCCGGTGGACGCCGACAAGGAAGACTACCTGGCGAAATGGGATGAGATGAACACCATTGTTCATGGCATCGTCGGCGAGTTCGGCGGCAGCATATCCGCAGAGCATGGCATCGGCCGCCTCAAGCGCGATCTCCTGAAGGACGTCAAGCAGGGGATTGAGCTGGATCTCATGAAGCGGATCAAGGACGCATTCGACCCCAAGGGACTGTTGAACCCGGGCCGCGTCCTCTAGGGCGCTTGGCCTGCTCTTGAGAGCAGACAGTACGTCCGCAGGTTTGAAAGCCGGTCATCGGCAGATCTCGACAAACAAGAAGTGCCGGTGCCAAAAGCGCCGGCATTTTTTTGCTGTCCGAACCTCTCAAGTCAAAGCGGCTTTGCCAGCGTGGCCTGCATTCCAAATCCGCTTCAATGAGGGATGTATTCTTAAAGCTTTATTCAGCACTCTTTGGTTGCATTATTGTGAAATTGCACGAAAAAGTATCTCATTTCTGAGCGCAAGACTTCCGCAAAAACCCTTTATTTCAGGCGACCCACCATGACGACAACCAAATGGACATGTTCCGTCGACAGCAATGGAACCGCAAATCTTTACTGCGAACTCACCGAAGACGGACAGCAGCCCACGACCGAGAAGGTCAAATTGAAGGGAGTCTGCTATTCCCCGGCCCCGATCAACGGCTCTAACTCCTATGCCCCCGCCCTGGGTGACTGGTATTGGGACGACTTCGAAGCAGGCTCCACTTTCATTTCCAGCTGGTCTCCCCTGCTGTCCCGCGACTTCCCCAATTTCAGGAACCTCCACAACAATGCGCTGCGGGTCTACTGCATGCTGTCACGGCAGCTGGAAGGCAACGGAACCTTCCCTTCCCCCTGGGACAACGGCCACTATTTCACGCATAAGAACTTTCTGGACCTGGCCTGGGACAAGTCTGCTCCGCCAGAAGCAAAGATGCGCCGGTCCGTCCTGGTCGGCATCCCCCTGCCTGCCACGATGTTCTGGAAGACCCAATACGACCAGGCCTCACAGGTAGAGATCGACTACTGGACAAATGTCCTGCGGGAGACCGTCAGATCCGTAGCAGATCATCCGGCGGTGATGGGGTTCACCATTCAGAACGAACAGGACGGCGCCGACGTTTGCTACAACAATTCGGACTGGGCCACTTTCTGGTGGGGCCAGGTGGAGAAAATGGCAGCCATCGTCAAGGAAGAAGCTCCTGGCAAGCTGGCCGGCATGGCCACCCACGACGACCCGAACATTCCCCTGAAGGCGTCCTCCTACATGGAGAACTGCCCGAGCATCGACTTCTGGGGCGTCAACACCTACCAGACCGAGACCTTTGAAAGCATCTTCAAGGACTACGGCAGCCTGCCGCCAAAGGCGTTGAAACCCGTTCTCTTCACCGAGTGGGGCATGCCGGCAACCAGTCACCGGGACCCGAACAACCCCGGAACCATTTATGCCGACGATCAGACCTGCAGCAAGGCGGCGCAAGTTGCGCAGAAAATGCTGCCTCAGGCCTTTGCTCATCCGCTTTGTATCGGGCTTTACTACTTCGAATATTGCGATGAACTGTGGAACCAGCCTGAAGCCCCCAACATCTACACCTGGTGGGGCGGTCCGCCTGCGCCCGGTTTCCCGAACGGATACTGGGACAACGACGGCTTTGGCCTCGTTTCGGTGCAACGGGGTCCCGGCCTGCCCAACGACGCGCCCATCTGGGCGAACACCGGCCCAAAGTTTCCGATAGATGTGCACACGAACAGAAACAATCTGTTCTCGACTGTTGCGAATGTTTTCAAGACGACAACTTGAGCTGACAAGCTGCGGAGCCGGCGCACCCAATGCCGGTTTCGCCACGTCGGCGTAGCCGAACTTCGTGATTTACTGATCTCTACTTGGAAAGCGCCAGGTATCGGCTATGTAAAAGCACCTAGTGCCGGGAAGGCCTGCTCCGCCCGCAACAGCCTCAAGGGATCAATTGTCAAGACTGGCAGGTTGCCGAAGTTTCCCGGTGCTGGGGATAAGGTTCATTCGATCTGCCAAATACGAATGCCCCATCAACGTATGCATTGATACGGCCAGGATCCTGATCTGTCAGCAGTTTACGGGAACGGCAACCAGGCCCGGGTTCTGGTTTTGCCGGTCATAAAGCCTGTTTTCAGGCGTCCCATTTTCCCCAGCTTCCACCATCATACGGACCTGTAAGACCGGTTAGGTGGAACGTTAGCCGGTTCAGTCACCATGTGACGGGTGAACCGGCGCGTACGCACCCCTGTCATAAACAACATGACCTTTCGATTTAAGCCGGCTTTTTCCTTGGCTAAACTTCTTAATTTGACAGCGTCCTTTTGAAAACTCGCAGAAAAAATCCTGAAAAGTTAAATTTTTCCTAAAATCGTCTTCAAGCTCACAGGCAGAGCGGAAACAGCGACAGGAGAACAACTGGGTCGGGACTTGCGGCATGTCCTGACGATGACGAAACGCAAGATTCGCTATGTAAAATTTACATGCGCAGCGCCCGTCATCTACAAAAATTACAATATGAAACGTCTATGACCTCATAAAAATAAGCTATTTGTAAATATGGTAAGCAAAAGGTTAATGGTGTTTCATAGGCGCTAATAAGCCATCCGGTCTGGAGACCCAAAATGGGCAAAAGACCTAACGAAAGAAACGGGCAGCGAGGCGGAACGTCGTTGCTCATAGACAGTGCACGGGGGGAGCGGTTCCAAACGGTCCCTCCAATGGAGGCCACAATGCAGGTTCAGAACTTAGCTGGTTCGGATCAATGGGATCGTGTGAAAAAGGAACTGAGAAACGAGCTCGGTGACGATGTATTTTCCAACTGGTTCGGCAGAGTAAACCACGAAGAAACCACGGGCGATGCAGTCCGCCTGTCGGTGCCCACCCGCTTCCTGAAAAACTGGATCCAGAACAACTACGAGAAGCAGCTCGTCGGGCTCTGGAAACGTGAGCAGGACGATATCAACCGTATCGAGCTGACCGTTCGCGGTGCTCTGCGTCCTCGTCAGCTCAATGTCGGCCTTGCCCCCAAGGCGATCTCCGCCCGGCGGATCAGCGGCCGTCCCGGCCCCTTCAGCAGCACGCCTCAATTCGGCGCGGCCCATGGCATGTCGGTCATTCCGTGCCTTGCGGACAGCAACGAGGATGCGGCGGCGGATTTCCTGAACGGTGCGTCTCTCAATCCGAAGCTGACCTTCGACACCTTTGCCGAAGGCGCCTCGAACAGCCTTGCCTGTGCCGCCGTGCGCCAGATGGCTGCCGGCCACCAGGGCACCCTGGACCTGCTCTATATCCATTCGTCCACCGGCATCGGCAAGACCCACCTGCTGCAGGCAGCGGCGGCCGAAGCTCGCAAGACGGGACGGCAGGTTGCCTATCTGTCGGCTGAATTCTTCATGTACCACCTGGTGCCTGCTCTCAGAACGCCGGCCTTCCCGGTGCTGCGCCAGGCAATGCGCTCCATCGACCTGCTCCTGGTTGACGATCTCCAGTTCCTGCATGGCAAGCAGGCCGCAGACGAGTTCAGCAAGACGCTGGAACTGCTCATGGAGTCGCCGACCCAGATCATCATGGCAGCCGACCGCTCGCCTGAAAACCTCGATACGCTTGGCGATGCATTGCGCTACCGGATCCAGAAAGGTGAAGTCGTCGGCATCCAGGCAACCGATTATGCGCTGCGCCACGATATCCTGAAGAAGCGGATCACCGCGGCGCGTCGCACACATCCGGGCTTCTCCGTTCCCGAAGATGTAGCCGACTACATTGCCCGCTACGTGATCGCTTCGGCCCGCGATCTGGAAGGCGCTCTCAATCGCCTGTTCGCTCACAACCAGCTGACGAAACAGCCGGTGACGATGGACCTGGCGGAAAAGACCCTGCACGACCTGGTGCGGATCGGCGAGCCGCGCTCCATCAAGGTGGAAGAGATCCAGCAGGTGGTGTGCAAACATTTCAGCGTTACCAAGGCGGATCTCCTGTCGTCGTGCCGGGCGCGCACATTGGTCCGTCCGCGCCAGATCGCGATGTATATCGCCAAGGTGATGACCGGACGCTCGCTGCCGGAAATCGGCCGGCGGTTCGGCAACCGTGATCACACCACCGTGTTGCATGCAGTCCGCAAGATCGAGGACATGGTGTCCAAGGACAAGACCCTTGCACAGGAAGTCGAACTCCTGAAGCGGCTGGTCCACGCCTGACCTGTTTCCGGGGACACCCCTCCCTCGGAAAACCTGCGGCGGCGGGCTTGCCCGTCTCCGCGATTGCCCTGCCCCCAATTCAGGGCAATCACCCTTCTGCGTCCGACGGGGCGCGGTCGAACTCAGGCGGTAAGAACCGCCGGGTGTTTCATCTTAACCTCCCTCTCCTTGAAGCCGCGCCAGCGGCTTTCTTTTTGCCGCGTTGACAGACCTGGAGCCGGGGCGTATGCCTTGCGCCGGTTTGAGGAAACCGGCCGCCCGCAGGCTTCGGCCATGGTGAATTCCCTTGCGCAAGACATCTTGCAGCTTTGATCGACCTTCACGAGACAGTGCAGGCTGATGGCAACGCGGGCCCCATGACGGGTCGCCGCCAATTGGCGAACACCTTACCGCCTGCCTTTCTTGGAAAGGTAATCCCATGACGCTGCCCAGCGTTGCCAATCTCAAAGCACAGGCCAAGCGCCTGCGCGCCGCGCTAGCTGCCAAGGGGCAGGATATCTCCCACAGCCAGGCGCTCGAACTCCTGTCCGCCCAATACGGCTTCAAGGACTGGAACACCGTATCCGCGACAGCCGCCAGACCAAACCAGATGCAGTTTGCCGTCGGCAACCGTGTCTCGGGCACCTACATGAAGCAGCCTTTCGAAGGAGAGGTGCTGTCGCTGACACGGGTGGGGCCGGCAGGCCAATACCGGGTGACCATCAAGTTCGACACCCCGGTGGATGTGGTCACCTTCGACAGTTTTTCTGCTTTTCGCAGCCGGGTTGTCGTTCTGATCAACGGTGACGGTGTCGCCGTCAAGCGAACGTCCGACGGTGAACCCTATCTGCGCATGCAAAGGGCCGACTGACCGAAAGGCGATAGTCTGCCGTGCCATCGGCCATGATGGAACGGCAGATGATCCCTGGCCTTCCCGTTGAATATCGAACCGAAGAGATGCTCTTCAGCGCATTGGTTCTAGCGCAGCCGCGCAATCACAAGGTGCCCGGGGACAGGGTCTCCGTCCTCGAGACGAACGGTGATGGGGTCCATCGCGAGAATGTCGAAGCCAGCCGCATCCAGAGATGAGCGAATATAGCCTTCCCCCTGCGCAAACCGGCTTTTCGGCCCGACCATGTAGGGTCGCCCTTCAAGTGCTTCTTCAGACAGGGTTTCGGTAGAGAAAGCCAGGTAACCGCGCGGTTTCAGACGGTCGACTGCACCGGCAAGAAATGGTTCAACCGCCCCCAAATAGGGAAACACGTCGGTTGCCGCGATCATGTCCCAGCTGGGACGAGAGCCATCGTCTTCCTCGAACTCTTCAAGGAACGCGACAGCCTCGCCCACATAAAGGTCGTCATAGACTTCCCGGTCGTAGGCAAGTTCAACGATCCGCTCGGAGAGATCGACGCCGGTCCGGTGGCCCGTGCAATCGGCAAGAGCCATACCTGTAAGACCCGTGCCGCAGCCGAGGTCGAGCAATCGATCGAATGGGCCAATCTCAAGCTTCTGGACGAGATCGCGAACCAGCAGAGGCACGCAGTAACCGAGCTCATCGACCAGAATGTCGTCGAACACATCTGCGTGCTGATCGAAAAGGGTCGCGACATAGGCATCCGGCATTTTCTGAGGGGCGGCTTCCGCGCCGATTGCCGCCAGACGAATGCTGACGCCGCCCGGGTCGTCCGGATCCAGCGCAAGGGCTTCGCGAAAGGCCTGCGCGGCACCTGCCAGGTCGCCAGATTTCTGCAGGGCGAGACCTCGATTATAGGCTTCGGCCAACGCTTCGTTCTCAGATGTGTCCTCTTCCAAGGCCTCGTCTAGCTCAAATTCTGGCGTGTCGTCGTTGCTCATGATCCATCCTTGCGGCTGAGCCCCTTGCCCTACAGCCATGAGCCGACTTTTGCACGGCAATTCTGATGCCTGCGACGGTTCAGAACAGATCGAGCTGGTTCTCGTCCTCCTGCGATTTCTCCGCGGCTGACGGCTTGGCAAGTTTTTTCAAGGGCACCGACATTTCTTCCGGCGAAATCTCGCGCTGCACATCAGAATCGTCATTGACGACCTTGTTCACCCGGTTGGAAACCGGCGTCGCGACCAGAAAATCGTCTTCTACAGGCTGCAGCAGCTTTTCGGCTTCGCGCCTGTCGACGTTGGCAACATCCAGCCACGTTCCGAAATCTTCCCGTTTCAGGATCACCGGCATCCGGTGATGGATCGCAGACATCATCCGGTTGGACTGGATCGTCAGGATTGCACCCGTGTCGATGTCACCACCATCGGGATCCGACCAGGTTTCCCAAAGGCCGGCAAAGCCCATGACGTCGCCCTCCGCCGGACGGATCCAGAATGGCTGCTTGCCTTCCGGCGTGCGACGCCACTCGTAAAAGCCGGACGCCGGCACGAGGCACCTGTGATGACGCATGGCATTGCGGAACGACGGTTTTTGCGACGCTGTTTCCGCCCGGGCATTGATCAGAAGCGTAAAGCTTGCCGGGTCCTTGACCCAGGGCGGCATCAAGCCCCAACGCACAAGATGAAAACGGCGCGTGCCGTCGAGCATCTGCCGCACAATGGCCAGTGGCTGGGTTGGCGCAATGTTGTATCGCGGCGGAAAAATGGGCTGATCGACATAGTCGAAGAAGCTGCGCACAGCGTCCGGTGGTGTCGTCAGAGCCAGGCGGCCGCACATCGTTCTTCTCCCGTTGGGGGCCCTGAAGCGGGGCAAACAGGGTTCCGCCAAGTTAGGCAATTGGAAATAAAAAAGAAGTACCGTAGACCCCAAGTCAATAACAGGGGGACCGGTATGGAATGTTTGCATCCAGTTTTGGGCGCCGGGGAGCTGGCAGCCGAAAGGCTGGAACAGGCAAACATTAATCCCCAAACCGGTTTGGCGACCGATTATCTCAATCATTTCAATGAAGTCATGATGCTTCTGGAAATGCTGCCGGATATGCCGGACTGCGCCGAAGATGTTCTGGAATGGGAGCCGCTCGACTATGAGGGCCATTTCGAGAACTCGAGTTTCAAGGACAAGAATCTGGCCATCATGGCCTATCATGCCGCCCCGAACTTCTTGCGCGAACACCTGGAAAAACAGGTTGCGGGCATAAACAGGCTCGTGGGCAAGATTCAGGACCAGCTGCGCGATACACCGGATCCCGCAATGATCGCGACTGAGATTGCCGACCGGGCCACGAACGAAATCAAGCCGCTGATAGCCGTTGCCGGCGCCGTCATCCACGGCCATGTGGAACCCGAAGCGACCCAGCACGAAGGCGAAGGCGCTCAGGCGGAAATCGACGCCCTGTTCGCATAGCGTCTTGCGGCTTATTGTGCCCGGACAGAATCAGCCGTCTTTCCGCCCGCCGAGGTTCCATGTCGAGGTTTTATCCGGAAGCGCCACGCGCCAGTGTCAGTGTCCTGTGCCATCGTGATGGCCGTGCCCTGCTGGTGAAGCGCGGCAGGCCTCCTTTCAAGGATCACTGGAGTTTGCCTGGTGGAGTGATCGAGCTTGGCGAGACCCTTCAGGAAGCGGCCGCGCGTGAACTGCTGGAGGAAACCGGTGTCACTGCTGCAATCGGCGAGCCTGTCGAGACCTTCGATTCCATCCAGAGAGATGATGACGGCCGTGTCGTCACTCACTTCATCCTGACCGTCTTTTGTGGGCCTTATGTATCGGGAACCGCAGTCGCCGCCGATGATGCCGCGGCGCTCGACTGGGTCGACCTGGCAGATCTCGACGGGCTGCTGACCACACCCGGTACGCCGGATCGCATTCGGCGGCACCTGGCTATCCCTTCAGCCAAGCAACCAGACCTCTAATCTTTGGATCAACTTGCCATAGTGCTTGCGGTGCGGCGCCGGGTTCAGCATGATCCGCCCATGATCAAACGCCGCATGCAAGTTTTCCTGTCCCGGACTGCTGTTGTTCTGGCCCTTGCGGCCATGAGTCCGGTGCAGGTTGTATCGGCGCAGGAAACCGCGGTCGACGCGCCCCCTTACGAACAGCAACTCATGCGTCTGTCGGAGATATTCGGAGCGCTGCATTTCCTGCGACCGCTGTGCAAGGAAAGCGATAACCCGAGCTGGCGTGACCGCATGGAAGATTTCCTGGACGCTGAAACGCTGGACGAGAATCGCCGCCGAAGGTTCATTGAGCGATTTAACCAGGGTTATCGTGGTTTCTCAGTTGCTTACCGAGAGTGCACAGAGGCTGCCCGTCTCGCAATGGGACAGTACTTGAGCGAAGGCGAGGTCATCATCAGCGACGTCACCAGTCGCTATGGTCGGTAATTTTCGCAGAAATCTTCAAATCGTTACGAGTTGGTTAACCTTTTGAATCAAATTTGTGGGTGGCCGTTAAGTTTGCGTTCACGGTTACTTATCAGCGCGGTTCGCCGTGCTAGGATCATTACTCAAGATTCGGGGCAGGAACACGCGGGAGTTGTCCCTCTTGCGTTCGGGAAGGACCGGTAAGGAAGCGAATGATAAACGACGATTACGCCGACGCGGCAATGGAAGCCGAATTTGCTGAAGACGAAGACATCAGACGTGCTGCACTCGGCTTCATTTCCGACGCCTGGGCCGAAGCCATCGCCAATGGTGTAGATGCGGACGCCGTCGCTCACGCGGCGATGTTCACTGCACTTGCGGATCTGGTTGCTGCCTATGGTGAAGATGCCGTGGCCAAATTGGCTGAAGGCCTGCCGGATCGTATCCTGCAGGGCGACTACACCGTGAACCGCGTACTTCAGTAAAACGCACGCTCACGACACGCATTCTGAAGAGGCCGGTTGCCCGGCCTTTTTGATTCAGGTGTATTTACGCTAGGCCCGTGCTACGTGATCAGCCCAACGCCTGCCGCTTCGAGCGCCAGCTTGAGATAGATCAGCGCGCCGAACACGACCAGCAGAAATCCGGCAATATGGTTGGCACGATCCAGCCAGAGATCGTCGATGCGCGACTTGAAGTGTGAAACGGACGCCGAGACCAGCACCCACCAGGTGGTCGCCCCTGCCGTAACCCCGGCAACCATAACCAATGCGCCGAAATGATCCCCCGTCTGGGGGCGATAGTCTCCGAGACCGCCAAATATCGCCACGAAGGCAAGCACTGCACCCGGATTGGTGATCGCCATGAAAAAGGCTGCGGTGGCATCGGCCAAAAATCCATGTTCTCTCGGATTGCCGTTCCTGGTCAGATGCGGATGGGTGTTCCAGATCTTGATGCCGAAAATGATCAGCAGAGCTCCGCCGACGATCTCGATGAGGTCGAACTGGCCTTCGATGAAGTTGGTGACCGCGGAGATGCCGAAAATCGCAGCAGCCGCAAAGATGGTGTCGGCAACAACAGCCCCCAGCCCCACGAAGACTCCCTGTCGAAACCCGCCATGCACAGCGTGTTGAATGGCCATGATGTTTACAGGACCAACCGGGGCTGTTGTGATAATGCCAACAAAAAACCCGATCAGTGCATATTCGAAAAACGACACGGCCGGTCCTTTTCTAGACCCTTGATATTACTTTTAAAGCGAACGGACCTCTCGATAGCGGCCCCGCGGCGTCGTGACAAGACAAGAGGAAATTCCAGTCCCGATGTTTTCAGTCTCGCATGAATTGTTTAAGGAAAGGCGCGGGGCGATGCCTGCTTGTGCCAGTGTTATACGACGGGGACCGGCAGGTGCGGATAAACGAGGAACTTTCATGAGTCGGATTTATCAGGCTGCGGTTATTGCCGCCGGTCTTCTGGCGGGCACAGCGCTCGCAGCCCCGGGTTTCGCCAAGACTGTCCAGGTGGAAACAATTCCGGTTGCGCCGTCCGAGCCTGAAAATGCACCCGCAATTCCGGCGGAAGACCTGGCAGCGCCCGAAGCTGGAGAGCCGGCAGCCGCAGAAGGTTCCAAAGCACCTGCGCCGGCCAGTGCCGAGTTGCCTCAGGTGCTCTACAGCACGTCCTATCTGCCGAAGCCTGTGCAGCGCATGCAGGCCCAGCTGAAGGAAGCAGCGCTTTCGGGCAACATGGAACGGCTGCGCATGGTGTTCGAGAGCAACGAACTGCCGCCTACGGTCTCGTTCGGGCAAATCGACGACCCGATAGACTTTCTGAAGGAAATCTCCGGTGACGGCGAAGGCTTCGAGATCCTGGCCATTCTCGCCGACATCATGGATGCAGGGTTCCTGCATGTGGATGCAGGCACACCCCAGGAAATGTATCTCTGGCCGTATTTTGCCCGTTACCCCCTTCACGATCTGACACCCGATCAGAAAGTGGAGTTGTTCCGGATCGTTACCGCAGGCGACTTTGCTGAAATGCAGGATTTCGGCGCCTGGACGTTTTATCGCGTCGGCATCGGTCCTGACGGCACGCTTCATTACTTCGTGGCCGGTGACTGACAATAGCCCCCCTCAGAACGCAAACCGCCAGATAAATCGGGCGCCTGTACCGATGGGGCTATTGCAGCAAAACAAAAAATCGTGACAATCAATACGAGCGCAAGAAGTTCATTACGCGAAAAGCACGTACTTGCGCCCCGCCTTCCAACTCCCGCCATCTGCGGCGCATGCGAGTGACCAATATGATTGTAAGATTTTTCTCTGCTGCCTTTCTGATTTCGCTTCTGGCCCTGGGCGGCTGCCAATCCAGCAACCAGTCCGGCGATGGTCTGGAGAACGGTAGCGCAGCACCTCCGATCGGCGGCCTGAGTTCAGTGGACCAGGGCCCGGATGGTGACCCGGACGCTTGCGCAGGCGAAATGTCCGAAGGCACTTCGATGACACCGGGCTGCTAAGCGCCCGGAACCTGATCAAAACCCGCTTTCCGGAACGCCTGCCGCAAACAGCACAAACGTTCCGGAAAGCTTCCGAGCTACTTCGCCGGTGGGCGACCTTGACTGATTTCAAAAAATCGCCGGACCTCACTGTCCGGCAGCGGCGGTCCAGCCTGCTTCTTTCAGTCCTGCCATCAGGGAACTGACAATCCGCTCGCTCGCCTGATGGGAGCGCAGGAAAGTACCTGGGTCACGGCCCAGGCCGGGAGAAACGTCCGCCATCTTTTCCAACGCAGCACGAGCTGCTGCCTTGTTGCCGAGCTTCGATTGGGCAATCGCGACGAGACACCAGCTCACCCCTGATCCATCCAGAACACCCTTCTTCGCTGCTGTCAGCATCTCGGCGTAGCGGCCGTTCAGCATGTGGTTTATGGCAATCAGGTGAAAATACCATCCAGGCGCGTTCCGCGTACGTTCGATCGCCTTTTCCAGATAAGGAATGCCTTCCTCGAACTTGCCCACCACGGCCAGTCGCCAGCCCAGTTGAGCCAGCGTGTCCGGATCGTTGGGATTGAGATCGAGCGCCTTCTTGGCGAGCCTTTCCCCTTCCTCGATATTTCCCATGTAATGATTGATCGAGGAAAGCGCCTTGAGTGCGAGAATGTTGTTGCCATCAAGGCTCAGGGCATGTGACGCGGCGTCCAGGGCGCGGTCGAAGGCAAGTTCCTTGTCTCCCTCTGCAGCCAGACCGAAGCGCGCGGAATCCAGATAGAGCCAGCCCAGCATCGCCCAGGCTTCTACATAACCCGGATCCCGCTTGACCGCGCGGTTCAGGCACTCCTGAACCTTCGCATGCAGTTGCCTGGAAAAGTTCCTGCGGTAAACGTAGCCCCGCAGCACGCACTCGAAACTGTCGTTGCTCGGTTCACTTCCGGCGGGCAGGTTGCTAGCAAGTTCCGACTTGATGACGCCGTAGGGCTGACCGGCGACCGTCGCAATTTCCGAAGCGATGCTTTTCTCGATTTCCAGCAAGGTTGTTCGGCTGCGCTTGCGATCGTAGCTGCCAGACCAGAGCACCCGCTTGCTGGGGCTATGCACCAGCTTCGCAGCGACACGGACGATCTCGCCTTCCGAGACGACAGACCCGGAAATCAGAAAGGAGACGTTTTCCTGCTGACCGATTTCAACCGGATCAAAGGTTTCGCCAACCTTTCTGCCGGATGGTGGCCAAAAGATCCGGAAGTCCGGAAACCGGCTCAATGCAGTCATGATCTGCTCGGCAATACCCGCCGCCAGGATCTGTTGTTCCGGATCCGTCGACGTCACGCTGAATGGAAGAACCATCACGGAAGGTTGGGAGGCCTCAAGACGCTCCTGCTGTACCGGCTGAAAGCGCGTCACGACGGCTTCCCCCAGCACCAGAAGCGCGAACAGGACCGCTCCCCCGGCAACCAACCAGGGCAACCTGGATGAGGTTCGCACAGATCTTGGTGACGCATTGACCTCTTCCGGCGCATGAGAACCTGCCGTCTCATCGTTGCCGGTAGTCGAGCCGTCCCGTGCAGTCACACTGGCCAGATTGTCATGAAACTTCGGCGCATACTGGCCTTTGGGAATGGAAATGCGGATCGGATTCCGCGCGCCTTCGGCAATGTAGTAACTGTCCAGATCATGCCGCAGGCGGCGGGCCTCCAGACGAACGATCGGGTCTGATTGCGGGTCAAAGTTCTCGTCACGACCGAAGACGGCCAACCCGATAGCATAGCCCTTCAGCGTGTCCGCGCGCCCGGCCAACGCCTCCTCTATCAGGAACGTCAGCATGGCGCGGCGCTTGGGCGTTGCGTGAAAATGATCGCTTTGCAGGACACGGGAAAGTTCTTCCCGAACGCGGGCCGGACAATCGAACTCCTCCACGTCACCCGTTGCAACTAATTGTTGCCTGCCTGACCGCATCTTTCCTCCTGAAAGTGCCGGACAATAAATTTAGTTGAACGATAGTCCATCGCCATGAGTTCTGTCATCCGTAAGAAGCACTATAGCCGACAATCTTGGTGAACACACCACCTCAGACTCCTGTACGTACCTGTTCATACCTTGTAACCGGCTTGAATCCCGTACGTAATCCTGGAGGAATTTTCCTGGAGCCATCGACAACGGGGCAATGTCGTCATGCCGACAGCAGCTCTCATAATGCGTCGTTTCAACGTGGATGAACTTGCTGTCCGCCGCCTCTGCAACTCTCATCCTGCCTTCTTGTCACTGTGCGAGGACTACGCAACCGCATGTTGCGCCCTCGAACGCTGGCAGAACGATGAAGCCAAGGCTGCCGACTATCGCTCCGTGATTGAAGAACTTGAACGGGAAATTTCAAGCTTCCTGACTGGAAGTGCACCTATCGACGGGCCGTCCCCGGCCTACTCCACGAATGGTCCAAAAAGGAGCCATTAGGTATGTTGACCAGAATAGTAACCGGACTGGCGGTCGCAGGCATGGCCTGCACAGCGCTGTCAGGTGTCGCCTTCGCGCAAGACGCAAAGAAGCCCAACATCCTCTTCATTGTGTCGGACGACACCGGCTACGGCGACACTGGCCCGTATCTGGGCGGTGAAGCCCGCGGCATGCCGACGCCGAACATCGACAAGCTGGCTGACGACGGCATGATGTTCACGCATTTCTACGCCCAGCCCAGCTGCACGCCGGGACGTGCCGCCATGCAGACAGGCCGTATTCCCAACCGGTCCGGCATGACGACGGTGGCCTTCCAGGGCCAGGGTGGCGGCCTTCCCGCTGCCGAGTGGACATTGGCGTCGGTTCTGAAAACCGGTGGCTACGATACCTATTTCACCGGCAAGTGGCACCTTGGTGAAGCGGACTACGCGCTGCCAAATGCGCAGGGCTACGACGTGATGAAATACGTCGGTCTCTATCACCTCAACGCCTACACCTATGCCGATCCGACCTGGTTCCCGGACATGCCGAAGGACCTGCGCGAGATGTTCGAGAAGGTCACAAAGGGGTCGCTCTCCGGCAAGGCCGGTGAAAAGCCGACAGAAGACTTCAAGATCAACGGCCAATACGTCGATACGCCGGACAAGGGTGTGGTCGGCATTCCCTATTTCGATGGCTACGTCGAAAAGGCGGGGCTCGAGTTTCTCGAAGAAGCCGCCAAGAAACCGGACACGCCGTTCTTCATTAACGTCAACTTCATGAAGGTGCACCAGCCGAACATGCCGGCGCCGGAGTTTGAAGGAAAATCAATCTCCAAGACCAAATATGCAGACTCCGTCGTCGAGCTGGATAGCCGCATCGGCAATCTGGTCAATAAACTCGACGAGCTCGGCCTATCCGACAATACGATCGTCTTCTGGACCACGGACAATGGCGCCTGGCAGGACGTTTATCCGGACGCCGGTTATACGCCGTTCCGCGGCACCAAGGGCACCGTGCGTGAAGGCGGCAACCGCGTTCCGGCAATCGTCCGCTGGCCTGGTCACGTCAAACCGGACACGAAAAGTGCCGCTGTTGTCGGCGGTCTCGACCTGATGGCCACTTTCGCTTCTGCCGCCGGCATTGCGCTGCCGACCGAAGACCGCGAAGGCCAGCCGATCATCTTCGACAGCTACGACATGACACCTGTGTGGGAAGGTTCCGGTGACTCCGGCCGCAAAGCCTGGTTCTATTTCACCGAGAACGAACTTTCCCCTGGGGCAGCGCGCGTCGGCAACTACAAGGCCGTGTTCAACCTGCGCGGCGACGATGGCGCAACCACCGGCGGCTTGGCAGTCGACAGCAACCTTGGCTGGAAGGGTCCCGACAGCTATGTTGCTACTGTTCCGCAGGTGTTCAACCTGCTGGACGATCCGCAGGAGCGCTACGACATGTTCATGAACAACTTCACCGAACGCACCTGGTACTTGCCGGTGATCAACAATGAGGTGACGGAACTCATGAAGTCCTACATCAAATATCCGCCACGCAAGCTGCAGTCGGAAACCTATACAGGCCCGATCACGCTCAGCCAGTATCAGCGGTTCAAATATGTCCAGGAGGCTCTTGCCAAGGACGGCTTCTCGATCGGCCTGCCGACCGGCAACTGATTTTCGAAGCTGAATAGTCTCCGCCCCGGCCTGGTCCGGGGCGGACATCGCTTTGAACAACACATAAGTGGAAGGGTGCAGCTATGAAGGTCAAATTCCTCTTCGGCGCAATGGTCTCCTGCCTGTTGGGAGCGAGTGTCTGGATATCGGGTGCCCTTGCACAGACCGACCCGCTGCCATCGTGGAACGATGGTGCAAACAAGCAGGCGATCGTTGAATTCGTCGAAGCCGTAACGAGCGAAGGTGGCGCGGATTTCGTGGCACCGGGAGAACGGATCGCAACCTTCGACAATGATGGCACCTTGTGGGTCGAGCACCCCATGTACACCCAGCTTGCTTTCGCGCTCGACCGGGTGAAGGCAATGGCACCGGACCACCCGGAATGGAAGACGACCCAGCCTTTTCAGGCCGTTCTCGAAAACGACATGGAAGCCCTCGGCAAGGCCGGTGAAAAGGGATTGATGGAGATCCTCGCTGTCACTCATGCCAGCATGAGCACCGCCGAGTTCGAAAAGACGGTCACCGACTGGATCGCAACTGCCAGGCACCCGAAATTCGACAAGCCCTACACCGAGCTTGTCTATCAGCCGATGCTGGAACTTCTCGCCTATCTGCGTGCCAACGACTTCAAGACCTTCATCGTTTCCGGTGGCGGCATCGAATTCATGCGCCCCTGGACAGAGAGCGTTTACGGGATACCAACCGAACAGGTGGTCGGCTCATCGATTGTCACCGAATACAAGGTTGTCGACGGCGTTCCCACCTTGATGCGGACACCCAAGATTGCCTTTGTCGACGACAAGGCCGGCAAACCTGTCGGCATCCTGACCCACATCGGCAAGCGTCCGTTGGCAGCCTTCGGCAACTCCGACGGCGATTATCAGATGCTGCAGTACACGACCGCAGGCTCCGGCAAGCGCCTCGGCATGTTTGTCCATCATGATGATGCAGATAGAGAATATGCTTATGATCGTGATACCCATTTCGGGTCGCTGAACAAGGGGCTGGACGACGCCCCGAAGGAAGGTTGGCATATCATCAGCATGAAAGACGATTGGAAGCAGATCTTTCCGGAATAGATTTGCCGGAAAAGACACATGAATTGAACAGCAACTGGATTGCACCGCTTTCGGGACAAATGCCTGAATGGCCGGACCGGGGCGATGCAAGCTGCAAGGATAGATCATGAAAAGAATTTTTTGCCTCGCCCTCATGACAGGATTGGCATTTGCCGGCCCGGCGCTGGCGCACGACCCCCAAAAGATTCAAAAACGCATGGAAGAGCGCATGCGGACACTCGGACTGGATGTCGGCAATGCCTATGCCTGCACTCCGGACGACCAGAAAAAGGCGTTCCGAGACCAGGCCCGCCACCTGTTTGTGCACGTCCTTTACGACCACGGTGAAGATGCTGCCTACGACTATGCAGCCTCTGTCGGTTTTGGCGCTGCTCGCGATCTGGAAAGCATCAACTGTGAAGAGCGGCTCGCCTATTGGGAAGACGTCAAGGAAACGCTGGAACTGGAGGAAAAGGAATGAGGCTTCGCACGATCAGACTTCTTGGTGTTGGCGCTGCCCTGCTCCTCGGCAGCAGTGGCATTGCAATGTCCCATGACGTTGTCCGCGGCGGGTACCATGGCGGTTATCACGGGGGCTACCATGGAGGATATCACGGCGGGTACCACGGCGGATATCATGGTGGCCACAACGTGGTCGTGGAAAACAACAGCAGCCATGGCTACTACGGCCGCCCCTATTACGGCCCGACTGGTGGCTACCTGGCCGGAGCGGCCGTTGGCGCAGCAACCGGTGCGTTGGTCGGATCTGCAATCGCAAGCTCGAACAGTGACAATGGTTGCCAGGTAACGGATGCTGCCGGCCAGAAACACGTCGTTCCCTGTTCAGACCTCGACTAGGCATCGGCGAGACGAAGCCGTGCGGAGAAGCAGCCGGAGCACGGCAGCTCCTCCGCATGGAGCTTGCACAAGCACCTGGCAGTGCCGGCAGAAACTGACGTCTCGTTTTACCCAGCGGATTTGACGGAGAGGTTTGAGCGTCCAGAATGTTGTTCACCCGATTGCTCGTCGCGCTCCTTGCCGTGCTCTGGTTCCAGAGCGCCCATGCAGCCGAAAACCTTTCTGCCGCTGTCCCGGACTATGCCGGCACAGCAACCTGTACCGGTTGTCACGAGGCGGAAGCCGACGCCTGGCGCGCTTCACACCATTCCAAGGCATGGATGGAACCCGGACCGGATACGGTCGATGCGGACTTCGACAATTCGCAATTCACGCACAAGGGACGCACCAGCCGCTTCTTTACCCGTGATGGCGACTATTTCATCGAGACGAGCGACGTTCCGGGTAAAACGCAAACATTCAAGGTGATCGGCGTCGACGGAATTGCACCGCTGCAACAGTATCTTGTCGAAACGGACCCGGGACGGGTTCAGTCTTTCGACGTGGTCTGGGACCAGCAGAACAAGCGCTGGTATCACCTTTACGGAGATGATGCTCCACCGCCTGAGGACGGGCTGCACTGGACCGGACCTTACAAGAACTGGAATGCCCGCTGCGCCGAGTGCCACGCCACCGGCTTTGAAAAGAATTACGACCCCGGCACCAGAACCTATTCCAGCAGGCAGGCGGAAATCGGCGTCGGATGCGAAGCCTGCCACGGACCGGGCGCGGCCCATCTTGCCTGGGCGAAAGACCCGGAAACCTACGGCAAAAGCCCCTTCCCCGGAACCGGACCGACCGGTCTTCTGCCGGTGTTTGCGAAAGGCCAGCCGGAAGCGGAAATCCAGCAATGCGCAAGTTGTCATTCGCGCCGCGAAGCCTTTGAGGACGGCAATCCGGTGCCGGGTACACCGTTCCATGATGCATACCGCCTGTCGCCGCTTCGCGAAGGCCTTTATCACGCCGATGGGCAGGTCCTTGACGAGGTCTATGTCTACGGTTCGTTCCTGCAGTCAAAGATGTATGCCAAGGGCGTGAGCTGCAGCAATTGCCACGAGCCGCACAGCGGAGAATTGCGCGCGGAAAGCAACGCCGTCTGCACACAATGCCACAGTCCCGCAGGCAACGAGGCGTTCCCGTCGCTGACGGGCAAGCTCTATGACGACCCTTCCCATCATTTCCATCAGCCGAAGACGCCGGGCGCCGAATGCAACTCCTGCCACATGATCGAGCGCGTCTATATGGGCATTGATGGACGAAGAGATCATTCCTTCCGCGTTCCACGGCCGGATCTTTCGGAAAAGCTCGGCACGCCGAATGCCTGCAACGACTGCCACACCGACAAGTCCGCCGCCTGGGCCACCGGAGAACTTGAAAAGCGGTTTCCGGGCAGTCGTCACCGTGGGCCGCATTTTGCGGAGATCTTTTCGGCGGCACGGCAAGACCCGGGCGTGAATGCCGCGGACCTTCTGGCAGTCGCCCATCAGGCGAGCTACCCCGGGATCGTGCGGGCGAGCGCGCTGGACCTGCTGCTGCCTGTTGCGACACCGGAGATCGCCGAGGCCGTCACCGACCTTTTGGCAGATCCGGAGCCAATTGTCCGCGCCGGAGCGCTGGCGTTACAGCAGCCGGTTCCGCCAACCCAGCGGCTTCCACGGATCATTCCTGCCTTGAGTGATCCGGTCAAAGCCGTCCGGATTGCCGCGGCCCGTCTCATGATCGGCGCGCCCATTGCCCATATGCCGGACCAAATGGCCGAGGCTGCCTCCAGAGCCACAACCGAATGGCAGCAATCGCTCGCGAACAAGGCGGATTTTCCGGAGACCCAGCTCGTTCTTGGGGGAACCGCGCTCGTTCTTCGCAATATCCCTGCAGCCATAGCGGCCTTTGAGGAAGTCACCCTGCTGGATCCGCAAATGATCAATGCCTGGGTGATGCAGGTGCGCATCAAGTTGGCGGTCGGTGACATGGCGGGAGCGCAGCTCAGTCTGCAAAAGGCCCTGGTTGCCAATCCTTCTGACCCGACATTGCAATCCTACAGGCAACAGCTTTCACAGCAATAAGACGAAAAGGCATGCTATACTCCTGATTGCCATTTCCTGAAATACATCCAAAGAGCCCAGAAGGAGCTTCTGGGTTTCATGGATGATTGGGTCCCTGCAAGGGCTGTCCTCTTGAGCATGGAAGGCATGAGACCATGAAACAGCTGGTTACCTTGTGCGCTCTGGCGCTTTTCTTCCAGATGACACCGGCGGGCGCTCAGGATTCCGATCTCGCAAAGAAGCTTTCCAACCCCGTGGCGTCGCTCATCAGCGTCCCGTTTCAATGGAACTACGATCACGGATTTGGTCCTGCCGACGGCAACAAGGTCACGCTCAACGTACAGCCCGTGGTGCCGTTCTCGCTCAACGAGGACTGGAACCTGATCTCTCGAACGATCCTGCCTGTGGTCTGGCAGGATGACATTGCCGGAAATTCAGGCACGCAGTTCGGTCTCAGTGACACGACGCAGAGCTTCTTCTTTTCGCCAAAGGAGCCAACGTCCGGCGGGATCATCTGGGGCCTTGGCCCGGTGTTGCTGCTTCCGACAGGTACCGACGACCTGTTGAGCACCCGCAAATGGGGCGCCGGTCCGACGGGCGTCGTGCTACGCCAGTCCGGCCCGTGGACCTATGGCGGGCTCGTCAATCACGTCTGGTCCTATGCAGGCGATGACAACCGCAACGACGTCAATTCGACCTTCCTGCAGCCGTTCCTGTCCTACACAACCGACGACGCCTGGACCTTCACGCTGAACTCGGAAAGTACCTATGACTGGACGTCGGACGAATGGTCCGTGCCGATCAACGCCATGGTTGCCAAACTTGTGACCATCGACAAGCAACCCATCAGCTTTCAGGCAGGTGTTCGGTATTATGCGGCAAGTTCCGACAACGGCCCGGAGGGCTTCGGCGCACGGGCAGCAGTAACCTTTCTCTTCCCGAAATAGGGAGCCAACAGGGGTGGGGTGATATGAAAAGAAGTGCATATCTTTTGATTTTGGCCAGCCTGCTGACCGGGGGCGCACAGGCTGCCGATCTGGCCCAGGCGCCTGCTCCGGTTGAAACACCGGATGTGCGTGTCGACCGAACGTGGAAATTCGTCGTCGCGCCTTACCTGCTTGCCCCGACCATTCAGGGAAACAGCCGTATCGGCCGATTGCCCAATACGTTGCTCGACGTTTCCCCCGGAACCATTTTCGAGAACCTTCAATTCGGGGCGATGGGTCATTTCGAGGCGCTTTACGACAATCGTTTCGGCGCGACGCTGGACGTGGCCTACATGGACCTTGGCAAGGGCCGCAGTTTTCCGCGTGTTGGCGGCAGTATCGATGCTGGCGTCAAGCAATTGGTGACCGAAGCCTTCTTCGGCTACCGCTTTTGGCATCAGGACCGGAACTGGGCGGAAGCCTATGCCGGGGGCCGCTGGTGGTACAACCAGCTGAAGGTCAGTGCCAACACGCCGGCCAACACCTTTACCCGAACAATCACCGAACAATGGATCGATCCGGTGATCGGCGTTCGCGGGCAGGTTTTCGTGGCACCCAAATGGTCGCTGTTCGGCAGCGGTAACGTCGGTGGTTTTGGCCTGGTGTCGGACTTCACCTGGGGTCTGCAAGGCGGTGTCGGCTATCACTTCAATGATCGTGTCGCGCTGCATCTGCAATACAAGGCAACCGGCGTCGATTACGACAACGGCAAGTCCGGCCAATCAGCCTTCAGCTATGACACGGTCACACACGGCCCATTGATGGGAATTGCCATCAGCTTCTAGGACGCAGGCAGGGACAACAAGTCAAAAGGCCGGTTCCTCATCGGGACCGGCCTTTCCTTTTCGTGCTACGATCTCGTCGCAAGATCACGAAAGCACGTCCGTTGCCTTATGATCCGCGTCGACGCCTTCGATCAGAAACACCTCGCCCACCGCCTTGTTCAGGCGTAGCGGCAGGATCGTCCGGTAAGCCGGCGATGCATACCAGGCCTCGGCCCGTACCCGGTCAGCAAAGGCAATCACGATGAGGTCCCCCTGGAACGCGCCTTCCAGCTGATGTTTCTCGCCACCATGGATGATGAAACGGCCGTCAAAGGGTGCCAGCGTTGCGTCGATCCCTTCCAGATAGGCCACGATGTCGGGCCCCATTTCGATTTCGCGCAGATGGCCGATGGCGTAACAGGTCATGGTCCGGCCTCTTCAAGCAAGCGGTTGCGCAATGACGGGCTGAAGCCTTGCGGCTTTCCACTCCAGCCAGGTGAGGCAGAGCACGACGACAGCCTGCGCCAACAGGAACGCCCAGCCCAGCACATTGGGCGCAATCAGGCCCGCCAACGGCAGCAGCAAACTGGCCAGCACCCAAAGAAGATTGCCGGCAACGACCAGGCTTGACGCCCAGACAGGCACCTGACCGGCAAACGCAAACACTCCCATGAAAACCGCTACCGGAAACAGGGCCAGACCTGCCCAGAACAGGAGCTCGCCTGGAAGTGCCGTTAGCCCGGCAATCCATCCGGATGCGCTGACCAGCAGGACACCCATCACCGCACAGGTGAGCGCGTCAAACCTTAGAACCACCTGTAACGGAACACCTGAATTCGATTTGGTCATCATCTGTCTCCACTCGTGAAATCCACCCGCACACTGCAAGTGCGATGACAAGAGGATTGCCAATCGTTGTTCTGAAGTCGATTACTTCGCAGGTAATTGAATCTCAGAAACTGCACCGGCAAGGTAGTGCTCATGAAACGAACAGCGGAAACGGCGGGTGACCTGCTGCGCCAGTGGCGACAACACCGGCGAATGAGCCAGCTTGCACTGGCCAGTGAAGCGGATATCTCTCAGCGCCACCTGAGTTTTCTGGAATCAGGACGGTCTCGTCCGAGCCGGGACATGGTGATGCATCTTGCCGAACAGCTGGATGTCCCCTTGCGTGAACGCAATGCCATTCTCGTTGCGGCAGGTCATGCCCCGCAATATCCGCAGCACGGGCTGGATGAGCCTGAACTTGCCGCGGCAACCGCTGTTGTCCGACAGATCCTCGACGGACATCTGCCTCACCCTGCCCTTGCGGTGAACCGGTATTGGGAGCTGCAAGCCGCCAATCAGGCGATTTTTGCCCTGCTGGACAGCGTCGCGCCGCACCTGCTGGAACCACCGGTAAATGTGCTTCGTCTCAGCCTGCACCCTGATGGTCTGGCCCCGCGCATCCTCAATCTCGGTGAATGGCACGCCCATATTCTTGCACGCCTCGCACATGAGGTAGATCAGTCCGCCGACCCGAAGCTTGCCGCGCTCAGGGACGAACTCGCCGAGATGGCTCCGGACCGGTCGCCCAAATCACGGAACGAGGCACCGTCACAGAAGGGACGCATCGCCGTTCCGCTTTATCTGCAAGGCCCCAACGGAACATTGAGCTTCCTGAGCACCACGACGGTGTTCGGCACGGCCGTGGATGTCACCTTGTCCGAAATCGCCATCGAGGCCTTCTTTCCCGCAGACGAGGAAACGGCAAGGCAGATGAGTGCCTTGAGCGCAGGAAGCGCAGGCGGCCGTTCTTGAACCGCCCGCGCTCCGGACTCAAACGTGTGCCTTGACGATCAGGATCATCGGGCGCTCCATCTCTTCCGCCAACGATGGCATGGCTTCGATCTGCTCTTCGCCGGGGAACCATTCCAGTACATGATCAACCGTGAAACCTGCCGCGATCAGCGTGTTGAGCGTGGTGCCGATGGTACGGTGGTATTTGACGACGCCATCGGCCAGCCAACTGGTTTCCCGTGCTCCTTCGAGAAGATACTGGTTGACCGGCCAAGACTTCCGGCCGTTCAGCTCGATCCATCCAGGTTCTGCTGGTGCCATGAAGATCGGGTGTTCGATGCTGAAGACGAAACTGCCTCCTGCCTTGAGTGATCTGAAGATCTCTCCAGCCAGCCGGTTGAAGTCCTCGATATAGTGAAAGGCGAGCGAGCTGTAGACCAGGTCGAAGGCAGCCTGAGGCAGCTTCAGGTTTTCCAGGTCAGCAGCCCGGTAAACGATCGCATCGTCTTCGGTTTCGTCCCGCGCACGGGCAAGCATGTTTTCAGACAGGTCGAAACCGAGTACATGCGCAGCACCAGCGCTCCGGACCCAGCGGGCAAACCAGCCAAACCCGCAGCCGAGATCTGCAACGTGCAGCCCATTTGCTTCTGGCAACAGTGCCCGGATAGCAGGCCATTCGGGAGCCCCGTCAAGGCCGAACTGCGACCTGGGCAGCTGGCTGTAGCCTTCAAAAAAGGCCGGTTCGTCATAGATGTTTTGTGCCATTTATTTCTCCATCAGAGTGCCGATGGACGGCGCGCACCGCAACAGGCAAAGCCCCGCCCGATCCGGCGGGGGTGCAGGTGCGCGAAACGCTTGAAACTCAGCGTACACAATCAGCCTGCATCCCGCCTATTGGGATGCAAGCGAGCCGGGACACGATATGAGTATCTTCTTCGCACATGAGAGCATCATTAGGAGCGCCCTTGTTGCCTGTCAACGAGTTGCAGGTTTCTGGCGCGGCTCGCCCTGGCGAGATGCAGCTACTTCCCGCAGATTGCGAAGAGGCCGGCTCTGGAGGTAATGCCAAGCTTTGCGTAGGCGCGTTTGCGGTATGTGATGACTGTCGAAGGAGCAACGTCGAGATCCGCCGCGATCGCCTCCGCCTTTCGACCGGACAGGATGCCCAGACACACCGAACGCTCCCGCTCGCTGAGCGCTGCCAAAGGCGGTGGCAGATCCGTGTCCGATGCCTTTTCGAAATGGAGCAGAGCCAGTCGGCCTGCAAGGCGTGCAAGGCGTGCAAGATCCGGATCACACAGGGGGGCGGCAGGATCGCTTTGATAGAGGCTGACGAAAAGGCGCAGTTTTTCTCCGACCGCAAGCAATGTCGTCTTTGCCAGCATGCCGGGATTTTCGAAAAAAAGCTTCCGGTAGTCTGCGCTCATCCGGCCCTCGATCTCGTCCAGCCGGCTCAAGGTTACGGACTGAGGCGGTGACGCCACCAGATCGGGCAACAGAGGATCCTTGAGAAACCAGCCGTCGAGATAGGTCTCGGCAAGTTTTCCGGCCATGACGGAGCGGCTGAAGTGCCACGACAGCAGACAGCGAGCCTGTGTGTTCTCGATTGCAAAAACCATGATCTGGTCGACACCGAGCGTTTCGACAAACGAGACAAAGGTCTGGGCAAACCGATCCGTGCCCAGATCCGCAAGGCAGGCTTCGATGTGACAGGCTGTGGTGTGTCCCTCCGGAGTGCTCATGAAATGCTGATAGCATGTCCTCCCCGAAAGGGGACAGACGCGAGACGGCAAGGCTCCTAATCTTCTGCCAACAATCAGGGAGGATCCTCAAATGAGGCCAGCCGGACGTGCCGAAACGGACTCGCTCTATTTCACCTATCCGCATTTCGAAGCGCCGATAGACCGTGCGCATCTGACCCGGCCTGCGCGTGTTGCCATTGCCGGAGCGGGGCCGGTCGGAATGACTGCCGCGCTGGCACTTGCCCGCGAAGGAATTGCTTGCGTCCTGGTGGATGCGAAGTCCACCTTCAACGACGGCAGCCGCGCGATTTGTATCGCCCGACAGAGCTACCACATTCTCGACCGGCTTGGCGCAGTGGGGCCCTTCCTGGAAAAATCACTCGGCTGGACCACGGGCCGCAGCTTCTATCGCGGCAGGCAGATCCTCGAATTTGAAATGCCGGACAGTCCGCGTGAGAAATACCGGCCAATGTACAACCTCGAACAGCAATATATCGAGCAGTACCTGTGGGATGCGATCCAGCGGGAGCCGCTGATCGAAACGAGATGGCAAAGCCGTGTCTGCGGTCTGGAAGATCTTGAGCAGGGTGTGCGACTGACAATCGAGGATCCGCTTGGCACCTACCAGATGACCTGTGACTGGTTGCTGGCGGCGGATGGTGCTCGCAGCACCGTCCGGAGCTTGCGCGGTCTGCGGCTCAAGGGCGAGAATTTTGAAGGCCGCTACGTGATTGCCGACGTCCAGATGGAGCATGATTACCCGACGATCCGACGCGCCCTGTTCGATCCGGATTGTCGCCGGGGCGGAACGATCCTTGTTCACAAGCAGCCCGACAACATTTGGCGCATCGACTATCAGCTTCGCGATGGCGAGGACGAAGCCGAGGCCATCCGCGAGGACACCGTGCGTGCCTCAGTGGCCGCGGTTCTGACGGAAATCGGTTATGACGGGGACTGGGACCTCGAATGGTGGAGCATCTATTCGGCCAACACCCTGGCGCTGGATGACTACCGCGACGGCCGGGTGTTTTTCATCGGCGACAGCGCGCACATCGTGCCGATCTTTGGAGTACGTGGCCTCAACAACGGTCTCGCCGACGCCCATAACATTGCCTGGAAACTCGCCTGGATGCTGAACGGCAAGGCCGGTCCGGATCTCCTCGACAGCTACACGCCTGAGCGGCGTGGGGCGACGCTGGATGTGTTTCGGAACGCCTCCAAGTCTGCCCGTTTCATGACACCTCCGACGGCAGGCTGGCAATTGATGCGCGACGCAGCTCTCAATCTTTCGCTCAGCCACTCCTTTGCGGGAGAGCTCGCCAACCCTCGCCAGATGACACCCTATACTTATGCCGACAGTCCGGTTGTTACCCCGGACGACGAAAACTTCGAAGGTGGGCCAAAACCCGGCGCTGTCTTGCCGAACGCCCGCGTTGGTGACGGATTCCTGTCCGACTTGCTCGGTGACGGGTTCTCGCTGATCGCCTTCAGTAAAAAGGTGGCGGATCGTCTCGCCGACCTGGATTTTACCCGGGTCGTGCTGCAGCCGGGTTCAGAAGCAGCTGAAGTGCTCGCGGCTTCCGCCGGCAGTGCCTATCTTGTCCGGCCCGACATGCACATTGCAGCGCGCTGGCAAACCGCTTCACCAGAGGCAATCCGCCAAGCTCTCGAGCTTGCAGTAGCTGGAGGAAAAGCATGACGCCCGCCGATCTGGAAACCGTTTACGAGGCCTTGGCCGAACAGCTGGATGCCATCGGATCCGCTCAACGGGAGCTTTACCTCGCCAAGCTCGCCTTGCTGCTGGCGCATGAGATCGCCAATGCCGGTCGTGCGCGCTCGCTTGTTGCCGAAGCTGCCAGCAATCTCGAAGTATGACGTCAGCGCAATTGAGCGGCGGATTCTTTTGAACGGTGCCCCTCGGCTCGTCATCCCGGCTCGCGCTACGCTTGGCCGGGATGACGCCGGTGGTTGAAACCGGAAGCCCTGACTTCGAACCGGCCGACCTCGCTTTAAGCGAGTGCCGCGATGACGATGATCTCGACCTTGTATTCCGGGGCTGCCAGTTTGGCTTCGCCGGTAGCGCGTGCCGGCGGGTTTGCCGGATCGACCCAGGCGTCCCAGACCTTGTTCATCTCGGCAAAGTCCTTCATGTCGTCCATCCAGATAGTGGTCTGGAGAATGCGGCTCTTGTTGCTGCCAGCCTGCTCCAGAAGGGCATCGATGCGCTCCAGGATCGTCTGGGTCTGGTTGGTAACGGTGTCACCAGGATTGCCGACCTGACCGGCAAGATAAACGAGACCGCCGTGGATAACAGCTTGGCTCATACGCGGGCCAACTTCCAGCCGTTTGATGTCGGACATGATTGAATTCCTTCTTGTCTTGACAGAGACGCCCGCTCAGAACAAGCGGGCGGGATCGAGAGCAGCCACTACCTTCTCGGGCAGTTCGCTCGGACGCTTGAGACAAAGATCCGCAACGAGCCGGGAGAGCGCTGGGGCCGTTTGTACGCCGTAGCCGCCCTGACCGGCAAGCCAGAAAAACCCTTCCGCATCCGGTGCAAATCCAACCACAGGCGTGCGGTCCGCAACGAAGCTTCGTAGGCCAGCCCAATTGCGCTCGACGCGCGTGACGGGCATGGTCACGGCCTGCTCGAACCGGTGCAGACCTTCTGCCAGAACCATGTCATCGGCCCAGGCATCGTGCGGCTCCACCGGGTCTTCATCGGCAGGCGATACCATGAACTTGCCGGCATCCGGCTTGGCATACCATCGCTCCGACGCGCTGGCGACGAGCGGCCATTTCGTGACATCGACTCCATCCGGCGGCGGCACGATGGCCGCCGAGCGGCGCATGGGCACCAAGCCGACCTTGCGAACGCCTGCGAGCCCCGCGACCTGATCCGCCCAGGCCCCGGCTGCATTGATGAGGACCGGAGCTTCGAAGGCACCCTTGGGCGTCTCGACACGCCACTGCCCGCCGCTTCTGAGAATGCGCTGTGCGGGCGCTTCCGTGACGAACCGCGCCCCGGCCTTGCGTGCAAGCCGGGCAAAGCCCTGCAACAATCTGTCGACGTCGATATCCTGTGCGTCCCGCTCGATGGCAGCAGCGGCAATCGTTTCCTTGCGAAGCAGTGGAAACAGGGCAACAGCTTCGTCCGCCGTCAGCATTTCCATGCCGTCCGCACCCTCAAGATAGGTGCGGAATGCCTCCAGTTCGTCCTCCGTCGCAATCAGCATTTCACCACGGGGCGACAGCAGGCTTTCCTCCGATATCCCTTCCGGGTTCTTCAGAACCGGTTCAGAAGCTGCATTCAAGGCCCGCAAGGTGGCATTGCCGTAGTTGCGGATGAAGATGGCGGCGGAGCGACCGGTCGCGTGCCGGCCAAGCGCATCTTCCATTTCCAGCACGGTGACCTTTGCGTCCGGCGCAAGCCGTGCCGCGGCCCCGGTGCCGGCAATGCCGCCGCCGATAATCAGAAAATCCGATGTCTCGATCATGCGTCCTGGAACCCTTTCAGGAAACTGGTGAGGTTCTGGCCGAGTTCTTCCGACAGGTAACCGCCTTCCTGCACGAACAGCACCGGCAGGCCGAGCTTCGCAATGGCGGCACCAATCCGTCCGAACCCGGGTGTGGTGATGGCGAGCCCTTTGAGAGGATCTTTTTCATAAGCGTCGAGCCCCAGGGCAACAACCAGAATATCGGTGCCGAAGGCCCGAATGTGGTCGAAGGCCGTTTCCAGGGTTTTCAGGTACGCGTCATCCCCGGTGCCGCGTGCCAGGGGCAGGTTGAGATTACAACCCCGTCCCGCGCCCTCGCCGCGCTCATGGCCATGGCCCCAGAAGAACGGATAGAACCGCACCGGATCGGCATGCAGCGAAACGGTGAGAACGTCACCGCGCTCATAGAAGATGCCTTGCGTGCCATTGCCGTGGTGGACGTCGATATCGAGAATCGCCGGACGCTTGCCTGCCTTCAGAAGCCTTTCGGCCGCAATGCCGGAGTTGTTGAGAAAACAGAAGCCGCCCGCCAGATCGGCGAATGCATGGTGACCGGGAGGGCGCGACAGCACATAGGCGGCCTGTTCCCCGGCCACCATCAAGTCCGCACCGTGGATCGCACTTTGGGCAGACCAGTAGGCCGCTTCCCAGGTACCGGCTGCGATGGGACAACTGGTATCGGCCTGGTGGAACCCGGCCTGACCGACTGCGGAGCGCGGATAACTTGCCGTGCGCCGGTCCGGATGAATGTTCGGAATGACCTCGTCGGATGCGCCCTCGATCCGGCTCCAGCGTTCATGGATGGTCTGAAGAAAAACGAGGTATTCCGCAGAATGGAGGGCCGCAATCGGACCGAGTCCATGGTCGTCCGGCACCTCGAAACGGCAGCCCGCTTCCTTTGCACCTTCGGTCAGGACCTCGATGCGCTTCGGCTGTTCCGGATTGGCCAGCCTGGTGCCGTTCGCCATGAAATGCTTGGGATCGTGAACCCATTGGCGGTCGTCAAAAATGGCTTTCATGAGCGGTCCCTCAATTTGTCGAGTGCCGGTGCGCGCAGATCGAACACGGTTTCGCCTTCCCGAGGCGCAAAACCGAGGCGTTCATAGAAACGGCGTGCATCCGGATTGTCGTGATAAACGGCGAGCTTCAGAAAGACCGGCGTCCAGCTATCAGGCGCAAGATCCAGACTGGCGGCAAGCAGGCGCTGGCCCAGCCCTTCTCCGCGCGCTTCTCCATCGACCCAAAGATCGGAAACATAGAGACCGGTGCCGCCACGCGTCGTCGAAAAGACAGGCGAGGCCTGCAACACCCCGAGCGTTCGGTCGTCAGACGGCCGGATCGCAAGCAGCGCGAAGAAGGCGGGGGTTTCCGAGAAACCGTGACGGATCACATCATCAAGACTGGCGACATGAGTGTCGCCCATATCGGCCGAAAGCTGGAGTAGCGCTGCGTGAAGCCTTTCGGCATCAGCTCGTTCAGCCCGCCTGATCGTTATGTTGCTCATGATCAGAAGGCCGTCTCGCCGGCCCCTTTGAGGCCCAGCATCTGCCGGGCTTCTTCCGGTGTTGCGATCGTTCGCCCGACTTCCTCGACAATCTTGCGGATCTTGGTGACCTGCTCCGCGTTGGAGCGGGCCAGCTCACCCTTGGATATGTAGAGATTGTCCTCCAGCCCGACACGGACGTGCCCGCCCATGCTGGCAGCAATGGTGGCGAAAGGGATCTGCTGTCGGCCCGCTGCAAGAACGGAGAAGATATAGTTGTCGCCGAAAAGCTTGTCCGCCATCCGCTTCATGTGCTGCAGGTTTTCCGGGTCCGCACCGATACCGCCCAGAACGCCGAACACGAACTGGATGAAGTACGGCGGCTTGACGAGACCCCGGTCGGCGAAGTGGCGCAGCATGTAAAGATGCCCGACGTCGTAGCACTCGAACTCGAAACGCGCACCGCGCTGCTGACCCATCTGTGTCAGCACGAATTCGATATCCCGCGGTGTGTTCTTGAAGACGAGATCATCCGTTCCGCGCAAGAAAGGCTGCTCCCAGTCATGCACCCACGCGTCGTAACGGTCGGCCAGCGGATAGAGCGCAAAGTTCATTGTGCCCATGTTGAGTGAGCACATTTCCGGCTCTGCCTTCAGCGGACCGGCAAGCCTGTCCTCCAGGCTCATGATGGCGCTGCCGCCGGTGGACAGGTTGAGCACCGCGCCGCAGCCCGCCTTGATCTCCGGAAGGAAGGCCATGAAGTCGGCCTCCCGCGCCGACGGCTGGCCGGTTTCCGGATTTCGGGCATGAAGATGCAGGATTGCGGCGCCCGCCTCGGCAGCGCCTATCGCCTGGCCTGCAATCTCGGCAGGCGTCACCGGCAAGTGAGGCGACATGGTGGGTGTATGAATGGAGCCCGTGACGGCACAGGTGATGATGATCTTGTCTGTCATGTCTTGAATGTCAGCTGGCTCTGGCCTGTTGCTGCGAAATCCTGTCGAGAAACTGGCGGAGAGAAAGGTCGAGACCTTCGATGATCTCGGCAACATGATCCGGTGTCGAGATCATGGGGGGCGCAATCAGGAAGTGGTCGCCGCTGTAGCCGCCTCGCGTTCTGCGGGAATAGATGATCAGGCCGTTCTCATAAGCAATATCGACCAGTTCGTTGAAGGCGTTCAACTCCTTGGCAAGTGGTCTCAGGCTTGCACGGTCCTCGACCAGTTCGAAGGCCAGCAACAACCCTTCGCCGCGCACGTCGCCGATGATCGAATAGCGGTCCATCAGCTTCTTCAGTTCGCTCTTCAGGAGCGCCCCGGTCTCAGCCGCGTTCTGGCACAGGTTTTCCCGCTCGATCTCCTCCAGCACCGCCAGACCGGCAGAGCAGGCAAGCGGATTGCCGGCATATGTGAAACCATGCAGGAAACCGCCATTGTCGAGCACATTGGTAACGATGTCCTTATGCGCAATCATGGCGCCCAGAGGCGCATAACCAGCAGCAAAGCCTTTGGAGATCACCAGAATATCCGGATCGACATTCCAGTGTTCACCGGCGAAGAACTTTCCGGTCCTCCCGCCACCGGTCATGACCTCGTCATGGATCAGCAGGACGCCGTAACGCGTGCAGATCTCGCGAATGCGTTGCATGTACCCCTTCGGCGGCACGAGCGCGCCGGTGGAGGCGCCACCGATCGGCTCGACAATAAAGGCCAGAATCGTTTCCGGGCCTTCGGACAGGATCTTTGCCTCCAGCATGTCGGCGTAGTGTCTGCCCGTTGCCTCGTCGTCCGGGTCCAAACCGTCGAGATAGGCGCGCGGTGCCGGGATCTTCGGCATCGGCCGCATCATGGGGTCGAACGGCGCAGTAAGGGGTGCATAGCCTGTCAGGGCCAGAGCGCCGAGCGTGCAGCCGTGATAGCTCGGTTCGCGCGAGATGATCTTGTAACGCTGCGCCTGGCCGATCGCGATGGCGTTCTGGCGGGCCAGCTTGATGGCGCTCTCCACCGCTTCCGACCCACCGGAAACGAAGAAGACCTTTTCCAGCCCCTCGGGCGCCAGTGCGGCGGTCCTGGCGGCCAGCAGTTCCGCAGGCTCTGTCTCGAAATGGAGGCGGTAACCGAAGGTGGACTTGTCCATCTGCTTGCGCATTGCCTCCAGCACGCGCGGGTTGGAATGGCCGATGTTGCAGACCATCGCCCCGGACGAACCGTCGAGATAGCGCTTGCCGTCGACGTCCCACATGTAGACACCGCGCGCCTGGTCCAGAACAGGCCGGCGCTGACGAGACTGATAGAACAGATGAGAGGTTTGCGGACGGCTCATGAAGCAGCTCCAGGCAGGGCTGCGCAGTCGCGCGGACGGAAGCGAACGGAGACGTCCGAGCCTTCCTCGAAAGGGTGCTGATCGATCATGTTGATCACCTGAAGTTGCTGGTCGCCGACACGAACGAAATACCGTGCCGCCTGACCCTGGTAGTCCACCGCCTCGACCTTGCCGTCGAGCGCGATGCGATCATCCGCCGGAGCGGATTTTTCCGCCAGCAGAAGTTTTTCAGCCCGGATAACAAGCTGTGCAGGACCGGCCTGCGAAAGATTGGGGGCCTTTTCCCTCGGCACATTGATCTTGCCGAAGTAAGGCAGTTCAAGGGACAGCTCCTGCCCGTTCACGGCCTGGCACGTCGCTGGCAGAATGTTGGAGATGCCCAGGAAGCGCGAAACGAACTCGCTTGCAGGCGTGTTGTAAACCTCCTGCGGCGTGCCGATCTGCTCCACCCGCCCGTTGGACATCACCACGATGCGGTCGGACATGGCGAGCGCTTCGGACTGGTCATGAGTAACGAAAACGGTGGTGATGCCGATCTGATGTTGGATGCGTTTCAGCTCGACGCGCATGTCCTCGCGCAGGTTGGCGTCGAGTGCGGACAGCGGTTCGTCCAGAAGCAGCACGTCCGGCTCTATGACGATGGCCCGCGCCAGCGCGATACGCTGCTGCTGACCACCGGAAAGCTGCTTGGGATAACGGTCGCTGACATGGGGCAGCTGAACCAGTTCCAGCGCATCGCGCACTTTCTTTTCGGCATCCGCCTTCGGGATGTCGCGATATTTCAGGCCGAAAGCCACATTTTCGGCAATCGTCTTGTGGGGAAAGAGCGCGTAGTTCTGGAAGACGAGACCAAGGTTTCGCCTGTGGATCGGCACATCGTTGATGCGTTGACCCTTGATGGTGATGTCGCCTTCGGAAGGGTCGATGAGACCGGCGATCATCCTGAGGGTGGTCGTCTTGCCACATCCGGAAGGGCCGAGCAGCGTTACGAAGCTTCCGTCCGGGATGTCCATGCTCATCCGGTGAACGGCGGTAAAGCCACCGAACTTCTTGACGATATTGTTTAGGGAAACCGCGCTCACGCAAATTCTCCAGGTCTTGGGGAGAAGACGACCTTCCGGCAGCAACTGCCGGAAGGTTCTGGGTCAGTGATGGGGCCGTACCGGGCTCAGTACCCTTTCTGGATCCGCCCGAACATCTTGGACCAGTCCTGTTCGTGGCTGTTCCAGTATTCCGGATTGGCGAAGGTCAAACCGTCGAGCGTCCCTGTCGGATCGAACGCCGGAAGGGTCGGGATCTTCTTGCCGAGTTCAACCTTTGTCGGGTCAAGCGCCGGCGGGTAGTTCTGGCCTTCTGCGACCGCGATCGAGGTTTCCGGTGCCAGCATGAAGTTCAGCAGCTCTTCACAGGCTTCCATCGGCGAGCCCTTGATCACGAACAGACATTCCTGCCAGCCGAAACCGTTGGGCGGATCGATATAGCCGATGTCATGGCCCTGCTCCTGAAGGGCGTAGATCCGGCCGGACCAGCCCTCGGTAACGTAGATTTCCTCTTCGGCCAGAAGGCTCATCAGTTCCGCGCCGGACTGCCAGTATTTCAACAGCAGATCGCGGTTGGTGCGCACAGCCTGCCAGACGGCATCCATATCCGTTGCGTTGTTCGGATCCTGGTCGGTCTGCAGCGATGCGTACCAGATGCGGGTGCGCCAGTCGGACCAGCCGCCGATCTTGCCCTTGTAGGCTTCGTCGATCAGGAGCTTTGCGCCCTTTTCCTTGGCTTCGTCGTCGGAAATGTATTTCCGGTTATAGGCAATGCCCGTGGTGCCGTAGTCATACGGCACGCAGGACAGCTTGCCGTCGGTGACACCGCGGAAGACGTCGGTGAGTTTCGGGATCACGTATTTCAGGTTCGGGATGTTGTCCTCGTTGAGCGTCGAGTTCAGCCCGAGATTGACATAGCGTGCGTAGTCGAAGACGCCTGACAGGTGCGCGATATTGTATTCGCCTTCCTGGCTGGCCTTGACGCGCGACAGATATTCATCACCGCCGCCGAACGTTCCATCGACAACCTTGATGCCGGTCTTTTCGGTGTAGGGATCGAAGGCATATTTGCGGAAGGCTTCCGAGACGACCCCACCCCAGCCGTCGAAGCGGACTTCCTCCGTCGCGGCCATGGCATGGCGGGCAAAGGGTGTCTGCACACCATAGGCCAGACCGGCTGCCCCGATCAGCCCGAGAAACTTGCGGCGGTCGAGATCACCGTTGAGATAGCGTTCGCGCAGACGCTCGTAGCGTTTGGTATTGTCCATCTTGTTTTCCACTCTGGTTCTTGTGTCGGTTTCTTGCTTTGATCGCGCGGTTCTAACCGCCGCGCTGCATGGCCATCCGCCGGGCGATTGCCAGCCCGAGAAGCGGCAGGCCGACGGTCAGGAAAATCATCACGGTGCCGAGCGCGTTGATCTCCGGGGAGATGGAATTGCGCAGCATGGCAAAGATCTGGGTGGGCACGGTTTCGACACCGCCCGGCTTCCAGAACAAGGTGCCGGTGATATCGTCGAAGCTGATGGTGAAGGCGAAGAGCATACCCGCGAAGACCGCCGGGGCCAGCAGCGGCAGCGTGATCTGGAAGAAGGCCTGCACGGGACTTGCGCCAAGGCTGAGTGCGGCTTCCTCGTAGTCGCGGCGGATGCCGACAAGGCGGGCCTGCACCACCAGAATGACGAAGGGCAGCGTGAAGATGACGTGCCCCATCAGGAGCAGGAAGAAGCTCTTGTTGATCGACAGGAAATTCAGGAACAGCAACAAGGCGACCGCCAGCACCACCTCCGGCACCAGGATCGGCGCAATCAGGAGGGTGGAGATCAGGTTGCGGCCGGGCACGTCGTAGCGCACCAGGGCAAGACTTGCCAAAACGCCAAGTGTCGTGGAAATCAGCGCCGTCAGCGCACCAAGGACAATCGAGGTCTGGAATGCCCGCAGGATGGCGTCGTTTCCGGCCAGTTCGACGAACCAGCGGAACGAGAAGCCGGTCATCGGAAAGCTGCCGAACTGGCTGGCATTGAAGCTGAGCAGAACCACCACCGCGACCGGCAGGAACATGAACAGATAGACCAGCAGCGTGTAGGCCCGGATCAGTTGCCACCCCATCAGCCAAGCCCCTTCATCAGTTGGCCCATGCCGAGATAGTGGTTGTAGATCAGCACCAGGGCGCCGAGGACGGCGAGCAGCATGAGCGAGAGCGCAGAGCCGAGCGGCCAGTTGAGCTGTGTGATGATCGCCTCGAAAACGAGATTGGCGAACATGGCGTCCGTCGGACCACCCAGAACCAGCGGCGTGATGTAGGTGCCCGCACTCAGCACGAAACAGAGCAGACCACCCGCGGCGAGCCCCGGCAGGGACAGCGGCAAGGTGACCTCCCGGAAGGCCTGCCAGCGGGTGGAGCCGAGGGAACAGGCCGCGTCCTCCAGCGAAACATCGATCCCTTCCAGCGCCACATAGACGTTCAACACCATGAAGGGCAGCAGGAAATGCACGAGGCCGAGGATCACGGTCGGCTCGTTGTAGAGCATCTGGACCGGTTCGGAGACGATGCCGAGGTTGAGCAGGGCCCAGTTGACCGCACCCGATACACCCAGGATGTTGATCCAGGACATGGTCCGGATGATGTAGCTGATCCAGAACGGCAGCATCAGCAACAGCAGCAGCAAGGCCTTGTTGCCACGCGAACGGGCAATGAAATAAGCCGCCGGATAGCCCATGACGGCACAGGCAAATGTGGTGATTGCGGCAATCCGCAACGTACCAAGCAGGATGTCCCGATAGAACGGATCGGTCAGCGCCTCGTTCCAGTTGTCCAGGTAAAAGCCCGCCTGGTCAGCACCTGTGGCCGTGCGCAGCCAGAACGAATAGACGACAATAAAAACGAGCGGCACGAAAAGCAGCAGCCCCACTGCTGTGAGCGCAGGGGAAAGGAGTATCCATGGCTGTCGTTTTTCCCGCGCTTCGACGCTCATGCGCTCAAACCCTGCCAGATGCCTTGTCAAAATTGCTTGACTTCAGCGTCGCAGGCAGGTGTTCATTGATCAAATAGATAATGAAAATTATAACTATAGATCTGATCAATGGCTGATGGATTACGCCCGATCCAGGCAGAGCGGCTTGCCCGCGAACTGGACTGGAACCTGCTGAGAACCTTCATCGTCCTGGCCCAGTCCGGAAGTGTGACGCGGGCGGCAGACAGACTGCGCCTCAAGCAGCCCACCGTTTCCAGCGCACTGAAGCGGCTGGAGGACCGGTTGGGACGCAAGCTCATCAATCGCAAGCCGGGTCAGTTCGAGCTGACGGAAGCCGGCCAGTTGCTGTTGAAGGAAGCCATCGAGATCCAGGGTTCCATCCTGAGGCTCGGGACCCTGATGCGTGACGTCACCGACGAGATCCGCGGCCACGTCGAAATCGCCATGGCCAGTCACGTGGTTTCGCCGCTCTATGACGACACTCTGCGCGAGTTTCACGAACGGCACCCGGCCGCAACCCTCACCATCAACGTTTCGGCCAGCAAGGACGCACTGGAAGCCGTCACATCCCGCCGGGCTTCGCTCGCCGTCTGCCTGGTGCGCGAACGCAATCCAAAGCTTGAGTACCTGCGCCTTTTCCGGGAGTTTTTCGGCCTCTTCTGCGGCCCGCCTCACCCGCTTTACGGCAAGACCAACCTGACAAAGGCCGACCTTGCCGGCCAGTCCGCTGTCAGCTTCGTGACCGACCGGCTGGAAGACGCCCTTCGTCCGGTAACGCTGATGCGGGCGGAAGCGGATCTTGAGGACCGGATCGTCGGCACATCGGCCAACCTGGAAGAAGTCCGGCGCATGATCATTGCCGGACTGGGCATCGGCCCTTTGCCCGTCCACGTTGCCAAGCGGGATATTCGAGAGGGTCTTTTGTGGCAACTCCCACCCTATGACGCGCTGCCGGAGATCGACGTTCATGTGGTCTGGAACCCGAAGGCGAAACTCAACCGCGCCGAACAGGCCCTTCTGGACATGCTTCTGGAAAAGATAAGGCAGACGCCGATAGAGGAGCGGACCTATCGATGACATACATCGTGGAGCACTGGCCAGCCGGCTTCTTTACCAACCCGAGCGACCAATACGGGAAACCAGGTAGCGGCCCGTTGCATTCCCCCGCTGACGTTGTAAAACTTTCAGGACGTTACGAAAAATTGGCGATCAACGCCGTCCGGGTCGAAGGGGTAGGAAGATGAATGGTGTGCGGTTCGCCTGGAAAATGCTCTTCCTTGCACTGGTGACAGTGGCCCTTCTTCAGTCGCCTGCCAATGCGTCGGAAGATTTCCTTGAAGGCGGCTGGACCCTGCAACGGGATGCATCGTCCCTGCGTTTCCAGTCGGTCAAGAACCTGACCATCGTTGAATCCAGTTCTTTCGCGGAATTTGAAGGCGGCATTGACGATACCGGCAACGCCAACGTCCGCGTCTTTCTTGATTCGATCGATACGAAAATCGACCTTAGAAACGTGCGCATGCGGTTTCTCTTCTTCGAAACGTTCGAGTTCCCTGAAGCCGTCATCTCGACGAAAATTGATGCGTCAGCCCTGGCTGACCTTCCGACCGTCAAACGCAAGACGATCCCGCTTGCCTTCAATCTCGACCTTCACGGCGTCTCAAAACCGTTCGAGGCCAATGTTACGGTGACCTATCTGAGCGAAGACCTGGTTGCCGTTTCGAGCACCGCGCCGGTGTCTGTCGCAGCTTCCGACTTCGCCCTCGGTGGCGGTATCAAGAAGCTCGAGGAAGCCGCTGGCGTCGTCATCGTGCCATCGGCAACGGTCTCTTTCGATTTCGTCTTCGCCCGCAAATCGGGCGAAACGGACGAGGACGATGCCGACGACCAGACCCAGCAGGCGGCGGCTTCTCAGCCAGCTGCAAGCACCGCGCTTGAACCGGAAGGCAACCTGGACAACGAGGCTTGCACCGGCCGGTTCGAGATCCTGTCCCGCACGGACAACATTTACTTTCCAAGCGGCAGTTCGCAGCTTGATCCGCGGAGCCAGCCACTCCTGAACAGCCTCGTTGACATCATCATGAGATGCCCGGAGCTGACCATTGAAGTCGGAGGACATACCGACAGTGACGGCAGCGATACATCGAACCTTGCCCTGTCCGAACGCCGGGCGGGTGCGGTCAAGCAATACCTCGTCTCCAAGAACGTTCCCGACAGCAGGATCAGGAGTGTCGGGTATGGTGAAAGCCGTCCCGTAGCTCCGAACACCTCTGCGGAAGGAAAGCAACGCAACCGGCGGATAGAGTTTGTCGTTGTCGAATAGGTCCAACATGAACCGCTTTGCAATCGCAATCCTCCTGGCACTGACAGTGACCATTGCTGCGCTGTCTGAGAGGGCTCACGCGGAACCACGACTGGCTCTGGTTGTCGGCAATGGCGCCTACACGACTGTCACACCGCTGGACAATCCGGTGAACGACGCAAGCCTGATGGCCGACGCGCTGCGCAAGGTCGGCTTCGAGGTAACCCTCGTCACCGACTCCAGCCAGAACGAGATGATCACGGCGATTTCGCAGTTCGGCAGCAAGTTGCGGGCTGCGGGCGAGGATGCAACCGGGCTGTTCTATTATGCCGGCCACGGCGTGCAATCGTTCGGTGCAAACTTTCTCCTTCCAGTCGATATCGAACTTCAGGACGCTGCCGACCTCAGCCTGGTCGGTGTCCCTGCACAGGCCGTTCTGCGGCAGATGTTTTCAGCGCGGAACCGGACCAACATCGTCATTCTGGATGCCTGCCGAAACAACCCGTTCGTTTCCATCCCGGACCTCAGCGACAACGGTCTGGCAGAAATGAAGGCTCCCAGAGGCACCTTCCTCTCCTATTCCACCGCACCGGGCGACATCGCGCTCGATGGTATCGGCGGCAACAGCCCCTTCACCGAAGCGCTGGCCCGGCACATGCCGACACCCGGCATGCCTGTCGAAACCCTTTTCAAGGCGGTGCGGGTCGATGTTCTGAAGGAGACCGGCAACCAGCAGACCCCTTGGGATACATCCTCCCTCACCGTGGATTTCCAGTTTGTCCCGGCCAAGGCTCCCTCGGCAGAGGAAGTCGAATTGCGCCAGATCTGGGACACGGTGAAACTCAGCAAGGACCCCTTGCAGGTTCTCCTGTTCCTGCGCGCGCATCCGGACAGCCGATACTCCGCAGAAGCCAGGGAACTCCTGACGGCCCTGATGGAAAAGGAAACGCAGCCCGCCGCGCAGGCGACACCTGCCCCGCAACAGGAATCCGAACCTGCCACGCCCCAGACAAGCGAGCGTGACATGATCGAAACAGCGCGCCGAGAGGGAACCGCAAGCGCCTATCAAACCTATCTGGATGCATATCCGAACGGTGCCTTTGCCGAACTCGCTCGCCTGGAGCTGCAAACGATCGTCAACAAGGAGCAGAGCACGGACCCGGTCGCCAATCAGCCGCAACAGGAAGACGCGCCGGCCATCGCCGAGCAAGGCTCACCTGCCGCCGATCCGGGGGAACCGTCAGCCGTCATAGCATTCAACGCTCCCCTTGCCATGGGAGAGCCGGATATCGCCACCCGAAGCATTTCGGAGCTGATCACCGGATCGCCGAAATTCCCGCCGATCGAGGGCCTGCCGGAAGCGGTCTGGAAGGACAAGACTTGTGCCGCCTGTCATCAATGGGAGCAGGCGAACCTGTGCGACCAGGCAAAGACCTATGTTGCAGACAAGTCCAGAACCATCGAGAAACAGCACCCCTACGGCGGCACTTTCAAGAATGCGTTGCGGCTTTGGGCCGAACAGGGGTGTCCGTAACTTCGACGCCGGGTCTGTAGCGATCCGACGTGTTTTCGCGTGCCTCGGTTACTGCGATTTCGAGATCACTGCATAGTCGGAGTAGCCGGCATAAAGGCGATGGAAAGAGGCAACTGCGCCGATGCTGGCAGCCAGGGCTTTCAACTCGTCTTCCAGGTCGGCTCGCGGAGATACGTGGAAGGATTTGAGCCAGGCAAACAGCACGCGCTTGAACCAGCCAGGCAAGCGTTCCTGCTGACCGAAATCGACCACGTGGATCCGCCCGTCCGGCGCCAGCCGCGCGGCACCTGCCGCCAATGCTTCGCGCCAGATCGGGATCATGGACAGCGTATAGGAATAAAAGACGCGGTCGAAAGCCGGAACACCAAAACCTTCCGTTGCCACCGGGTTTGCGGCATCGCCTTCCACAAGCGTGATCCGGTCTGTCAGGCCTGCCTTGTCGATGTTCTTCTGCGCGGTTTCCAGCATGTTCCTGGAAATGTCGAGACCGTAGCAACGAACGTCCGGATAGGCTTTTGCAGCCGCAATCAGGTTCCTGCCGGTGCCGCAGCCAAGTTCCAGTACGACGCCATCTCGCGGCGGCTGAAGCTCTCGGATCAGCTTGTCGCGCCCGAGCAGATAGAACTTGCGGGTCAGGTCGTAAAAATGGCGCTGATGGCGATAGACGGTATCCATCAGCCGGGCCGTTTCGACGGCTTGGGTCATGACGCTATGTTTCCGTACGCAGGACGGCCAGCTTAGCCGTTGAACACATAAAGATGGAAGCCACCATAAATGGAGGAGCGGTCCTGACGGCCAAGCTCCAGGCTTTCCTCTTCCTCGTAGGTCCAGCGATTCAGGATCCGGTCGGATACGCGGCCCGGCAGAAGTGTCGGTTCGGCAGCGGTGCGGAAGATGACCCGGGCACCTGGAAGCGCAGTCCGTGTTATCTCGGTCCAGAGTGCATTGAGCTGATGGTCTGTCATCCAGTCCTGGGCGTCGAGCAGCACATAGGCGTCAAGCGTATTGTCCTGAACCGACTGAAGGTGTTCGGTAAAATTGCGATTGAGCACACGGACCCGGCCCGCACGCTGACGGATTTCCTCGAAATGCTCGCGCTTGAGGTAAGGCGGCAACGGCCCGGCCGGACCGGTGCTGTCCTGACCGCTTGGAGCATAACCACGGCCGAAGGCCTGCCAGGCGAAATAATTGTCCTGCATGGAGAAGTCGCAAGCGAGTTTCTCAAGCCGCTGACGCAGAACCGCGGACATGTCGCGTTCGGCACTGGCCGATACCAGGGCGTCATACTGCGCCGGCGGAATGCCGAGGCCGTAGAGCGACATCTTCTTGGACGTAGCCCAGCGCACCAGACGCTTGTCGAACAGCGGTGCCAGTGCGGTATCGAAGAAAGTGCGCTGTTCTTCCAGCGACCTGGTCTTGACCATGTGCTTCGGATCGATGCCATAGAGCCTTGCGACCAGATGTCCCGCGCCGATGCAATAGCCCAGCAGACCGTGATGATAGAGGTCGCGCGAGAACAGCGTGATCCTCTTGCGGCCCCAATTGGCCATGTCACGGCCTTCCCAGTAGGCGACCGTTTCAGGATCGAGCTTGTCTTTCAGGAAACGCTGATAGGCGGCAACATTGGCCTTTTCGTCTGCTTCGCCGAAGAACCTGTAGAAGACCTCGTAATTCGGCAGATGCTTGGCTGCCGCCAGTTTCAGCCGGCCCAGCGCCACATGTGCACGGTTGAGGTCCACCGCAATGATCTCTGCCGGATTTGCCGTCAGGTAGGACATGACGTTGCAGCCGCCCGACGCGATGGTGATCATTCGGGAGTCCGGCGTCAGGCGAAGAGCCCTCATGTCGACATCCGGATCTTCCCAGATCTGCGGATAGACAAGGCCCTTGAAAGCGAATGTGAACAGGCGCTCGAGAAAACCGTCCTTGGAGGTGGCTTCGGAACGGTGAACCGCATTCTTGAGACGTTTCTTCGATGCGGTAAGCGTGCTCTGCGCCATGTCTTTCTCCCGAGTCACCTGCGCCAATAAACTGCCTTCCGATACGTGATGGACGCGACAGTTTGGTGACGTTTGCAGAGAAACGAGCCGTTATCCGGATAATAAACCGCCAGTGAAGACCTGCCTCGGCAGTCCAGGAGCGTCTTCGTCGAGGGGAAGCCTTCCTCCCCGGCGGAAACGAAACAATAAAGCCCCCGCCGAAGCGGGGGCTGCGTTTCCGTCCGGACCGTTGGGAGATCCGAACCTAGCGTGTGATAACCACGAAGTCGGTGCCGAGACCCGTGTTGCGGGTGAAGTTGCGGTCCGTGACCGTCAGGGACGAACCCGGGGTCAGCATCCTGGAAACTTCAAGCGCGACCTTCTTGGACATCTCGATCCGGTCGAGAACGTCCATCGACGCGCCACCGCGTTCACCTTCGGCAGATACCGCCATCCACTCGACCGACGAATCACCGGGCTTGAAATCCATGGCAGTGAAAACGTGCGTTCCGATTTCCTGATCGATATCCTTGATCGAGACCGGTGCGGAATAGACATCGCGGAACTTGCGACGGATCCGCAGCGTTGCATTCTTCGGCTCTTCGTATCCGGCATCGGCATGGATGCGGAACTCAAGCGCATTGGTCAGCTGACCGGTTACCGGCAGCTCGGCACCTTCCTGGTACAGGCTGATTGCTGCACGGGTCTTGCGGCCCATGACACCGTCTTCCGGACCGGCATTGAAGCCCATCTGGTTGAGCAGCTGTTGCAGCACCTGAATGCGGCTTGGTGCTTTCTGCGGCGTGATGATCATCCGAAGAGGCTGATCGAAATAAGGATTTTCCGGCTGTACTGCCGGTAGGTTAGCCTGCAGGGGCGCTTCCTGAATGGCACCACGCAGAGCCGGATCGGCTGCAATGGTCTCGTCCGTCAGGCTTGCGACCTCGGTTTCAGGCACATAGGGCTGCGGCAATACAGCGTGATGCACACCAAGCGGGTTCGCCTCACCCCGTGTCACGACAACATGCATGCCGCGCTCGGTCATGCTGTAAAGCGACTGTGCGAAGGCCTTCGGAAGACGAATGCAACCGTGCGAAGCCGGATAGCCGGGCAACCTTCCCACATGCAGGGCAATACCCGACCATGTCAGACGCTGCATGAATGGCATCGGCGCATTGTCGTAGAGGTTGGAAAAGTGCTTGCGCCTCTTTTCCAGAATGGAAAACACACCGGTCGGTGTGCTGTGGCCACGCTTCCCGGAGGAAATCGACGACACTTCGATCAGATCAAGGCCGCGGTAGACCTTGATCTTCTGCTCGTCCAGCGACACCAGCATGTGCAATGGCGGTTCGCTTGCCACATCCGTTTCCGGAGCGGCATCACGCGCGAATGCGGCCGACATGGCGGCGAACGAAATAACTGCGGCACCGGTCAAGTTGAGCAGCGAGCGCTTGTGCCTGCTCCGGCTATTCATTTCCAATGACAACATCCCTGAGCTCCCCAACGCAAACACCCATAAAGCTCGATTAAAACTGTAACCAACATCTGTGTAGATCGGGTTAGGAAACACGGTTACTTATTGGTTTCCTTCGACCTTTCAGCCGCAAAGTCGCACATTACCCAGCTCGCGGCTGTTATTCACATCACATTTTGTACAGCTAGCAGCCACAACGTGAACGGGGCCTGAATGGGGAAAACGGCCCATTCAGGCCAACGGTTCCGGCAGGAGTGGCTTTTCTCAGGCTTTCAGTCCGTCCAGGAAACGGACAGGTTCGCCACGCGAAGGTGTCGTCAGCTCGCCGTCCCACATGACGCGCTGCCCGCGGACAACAGTCCCAACCGGCCAGCCGGTGACGTCCTTGCCGTCATAAGGTGTCCAGCCGCACTTGGAGGCAATCCACTCGTTGCGGATCGTTTCCTTGCGCTTCATGTCCACCACGGTGAAGTCGGCATCGTAGCCGACTGCGATCCGGCCCTTGAGCGCCGTCTGGAAAAGACGGGCCGGGCCTGCACTGGTCATGTCGACAAAACGCGCGAGGCTGAGGCGGCCTGCGTTGACGTGATCCAGCATGATCGGAACCAGCGTCTGCACACCGGTCATTCCGGACGGGGACGCCGGATAGGGCTTCTGCTTTTCTTCCAGAAGATGCGGGGCATGATCGGAACCGAAGATGTCGAGAATGCCCTGCTGCAAGGCCCACCAGAGACGTTCCGAGTGGCGCGGTGCACGCACAGGCGGGTTCATCTGAACCAGCGTACCCAGCCGGTGGTAGGCTTCGTCCGTCAATGTCAGGTGGTGCGGTGTCACCTCGATGGAAGCGACATCCTTGTGGTCGATCAGGAAATCGACCTCCTCTGCCGTAGACAGATGCAGAATGTGGATCTTGGCGCCGGTTTCGCGCGCAATGCCCACAAGACGCTGGGTGCACTGAAGCGCTGCGATCTCGTCACGCCAGATCGGATGGGAGCTTGGGTCGCCTTCAACACGTTCTCCCTGACGTTCGCGCAGGCGGAATTCGTCCTCGGAGTGGAAGGCCGCCCGGCGGCGGGTTACGGACAGGATTTCCTTCACGCCCTGGTCGTCTTCCACCAGAAGGTCGCCGGTGGAAGACCCCATAAACACCTTGATGCCCGCTGCTGCCGGCAGTCGTTCCAGGTCAGGAATGTCCTTGACGTTATCCCGCGTACCGCCGACCCAGAAGGCAAAGTCGCAGTGCATGCGGTGGTGTCCGCGCCGCACCTTGTCGGCAAGGGCTGCCTCGGAAGTCGTCAGCGGATTGGTGTTCGGCATCTCGAAAACCGCGGTGACGCCGCCCATGACGGCAGCACGGGAACCGGATTCCAGGTCTTCCTTGTGGTCGAGACCGGGCTCGCGGAAATGCACCTGGGTGTCCATGACGCCCGGCAGGACATGCAGGCCCGTGCAATCGACCGTTTCGCCTGCCTGTGAAGCGTCGAAGGAGCCTATGCCGACAATCCGGCCGCCGCGAACAGCGACATCACGCTGCCCCTCGCCGTCCTGATTGACTACGGTTCCGCCCTTCAGGATCAGGTCATAGGTCGCGCTCATGTGGCTCCTCCGCGTTAATTCGGGTCTATCGGCAGGTCGGTTTAACGGGCTTATACGCGGCCCGGCGGCAAAGGACCAGACAGGGGTCGACAGATTCAGAACCTTGCCCACGGTGGGGAAAGCGCCTATGTGGCACTCAAGTGAAACTGGCCAGTCAACCTGTCTGAAACAGTCATCCGTTCCATGGAGCCTGCCGTGTCGACCCTGTCCTATGCCCACCTGTCCGACCGCTCGTTGATCCGCGTTGGTGGTGCCGAGGCACAGCATTTCCTGCAAAACCTAGTGACGGCGGATATCGACGGCATGGCGGAAGGCGGCGCTCGCGCAGGTGCCCTGCTGACACCCCAGGGCAAGATCCTGTTCGATTTCCTGATTTACCGCGTCGAAACCGGGTATCTGCTGGATGCCCCATCAGCAACGGCAGCCGACCTTCTGAAACGGCTGACATTCTATCGGCTGCGGGCAAAGGTGGAACTGGAACTGCTGCCGGAAGACATTGGTGTGATTGCGGTTTGGGATGACGCCTCGGAAGCGGGCAACGCTTTGAACCTTGGTCTGGAGGCAGCCCTGGCCTGCGTCACGGATCCGCGGCTGCCAGCGCTCGGGATGCGCATTTCCGGTTCAGTGGCTGATGTTTCCGCAATGCTCGACGGTTCACCCGCGGACGTTGCAGCCTATGATCTTCACCGCATTTCAAAAGGCGTGCCGGAAGGTCTGAAAGACTACGACTACTCGGATATTTTCCCTCACGATGCCGATCTGGATCAGCTTGGCGGTGTCTCCTTTTCCAAGGGATGTTACGTCGGCCAGGAAGTGGTTTCGCGCATGCAGCACCGGGGCAGCGCCCGCAAGCGGTTCGTTCAGATCGAAAGCGGCGCGATGCTCCCCGAAAAGGGCGCCGATATCATGGCCGGCGGCAAATCCGTCGGGGCGCTCGGGTCCAGTGCCGGTACCGGCGACAGCGCTGTGGGCCTTGCCCTGCTCCGTCTTGACAAGGTAGCCCAAGCCAAGGACAACGGCATCCCTCTGCAATGCGGTGACGCGGAGATTCTGGTCAAGGTGCCCGACTGGGCATCGTTTTCCTTGCCGGAGCCCAGCACCGCGGATTGAAACCGCGAGATCTTTGAGGACCGATGGCCTCTGCCCGAACCGACCAGCCCCCGCGCGCCTGGCAGCGCATGTTGTCCGGCAGACGGCTCAATCTTCTGGACCCCTCACCGCTCGACGTCGAGATCTCCGACATCGCTCATGGCCTTGCCCGTGTCGCCCGCTGGAACGGACAGACCTATGGCAACCATGCCTTCTCGGTCGCGGAACATTCGCTGATCGTTGAAGACATCGCCATGATGCTGAAACCGGACCTGCCGCCGCACTGGCGCCTGGCTGTTCTGCTGCATGATGCGCCGGAATATGTCATCGGCGACATGATATCTCCCTTCAAGTCCGTCATCGGTGAAGCCTACAAGGGAGTGGAATCCCGCCTGCAGGGGGCAATCCATCTGCGGTTCGGTCTGCCCGCGGCAATTCCCGTGACCGTGAAGAAGCTCGCAAAGCGCGCCGACATCATCTGTGCCTATTTCGAGGCTGTGGAACTGGCCGGTTTCGACGAAGACGAAGCTGCCAAGATTTTCGGCAAGCCACGTGGTTTTCCGCTCGATGCGAACGGCAAGTTGCGTTACGGCCTTGAGCCTCTGCCGGTGAAATCTGCCCAGGAAATGTTCATGCAGCGCTTTGAAGCGATCGAAGCCCTGCGCGAAGCTGGGAACAACCCGAAAAGCAGACAAGCTAACGGGTGACCTTGCCCACGAATGACCCTAGTTTATTGACGGATACGAAGAACCGGTTCTGTCATGCTGCACGTTTGTTCCCTGTCTAAATTGCCCGAAACGGTGGTCTCCACCGGCGCCAAATCCGTGATCACCCTGATCAACGCCGAAATGAACGTGCCGACACCCGTCGGTATCTTGCCGGAGCGCCATCTGTTTCTTGCCTTCAACGACATTGTAACGCCGGTGAAGGGGCTGATTCCGGCCAGTGAAAGGCAAGTGGAGGCTTTTCTGTCCTTCGTGAGATCCTGGGACCGGCAGGAACCGCTGGTGATACACTGCTGGGCAGGCATCAGCCGCTCGACGGCCGGTGCCTATGTGGCAGCTTGTGCGCTCAACCCGAATGCGGATGAATACGATCTTGCGAAGATCCTTCGGACGCGGTCGCCGTCGGCCACACCGAACGCCCGGATTGTTGCGATGGGCGACAAGATCCTCGGCCGTGATGGCCGTATGATCGACGCCATCCGCGGCATCGGCCGCGGTGCAAATGCTTTTGAGGGCAACCCCTTTGTCATGCCGATCGACTGACGACCAACCACGGAGACGCAATGCCCCACCGGCAAGCCAATATTGAAATCGGATTGAATGCCGTCATCGTATCGGTTGCCGGAGGCCTGCCCCAGATCGTTCACGTGAACGATGCGAAGGAGGCCAGTACACAGACAGGCCAGCAAACCGGAGGAGAGAGCGGCACGAACGCGCCGGGTGAGGCAACACTCGACAGCCTTCCGTTTGGTCCATTCGACCCGATCCGTCACCGCACCTTCGAAATCGGCCTGCGTTCCTGGGTGGAAAACCAGACCGCGCTGAGGTTGGGATATGTAGAACAGCTTTACACCTTCGGCGACCGTGGCCGGCACCGGGTCTTCGGTGATGAAGGACCGCATGTGGTTTCGGTCGGATATCTGGCTTTGACACGTCAGACCCCGGATTCGGAAAGCATGCTCCTGCGGCACGATTCGGCATGGCGTTCCTGGTACGACTATTTCCCCTGGGAAGACTGGCGCACCGGACGTCCCGAGGTCCTGGATCGGGACATTCTGCCGGCTCTCGACGCCTGGTCCAGCGAACCGCCGCCTTCGGGTGAGCCGCCCAAACCACTTGGGCGTCAGGAACGGGTGCGGCTTGCCTTTGGCACCGGCGGGACTTCCTGGGATGAAGAAAGGGCGCTGGAGCGGTTCGAACTTCTTTATGAGGCTGGCCTCGTCGAAGAAGCCCGGACCGATGGACGGCCCGCGGCCCTGCGGCGGTCAAACCTGCCTTTTCTCGGCGCGTCGATGCGCTTCGACCACCGCCGGGTACTGGCGACAGCCATTTCCCGGTTGCGCGGCAAGTTGAAATACCGGCCGGTGATCTTCGAACTGATGCCGGAGACCTTCACGCTCACCGAGCTTCAAACCTCAGTCGAGGCCATTTCGGGACGTCATCTGCACAAGCAGAATTTCCGCCGCCTGGTAGAAAACGCCGACCTTGTTGAACCGACCGGTGCAACGTCGACCGCGACCGGGGGCCGCCCGGCCGCCCTGTTCCGGTTCCGCCATCAATTGTTGAGCGAACGGCCTGCCCCCGGGCTTCGTGTAGGCGGACGCTGACGGCTTTCTGCGATTTTTTTCGACACGGCCATTAAAGTTAAGTCCTTAGTAATATTAACCATAACTCCTCCTATTGGCGCGAAAACTTCCACGATTTTCCACGAATTCCAGTCTTATTAACGCTCTTTCAAGGTTAAGCAGACATCTTCAATTTCAGCGTCGTTGTTTACACAGCGTTCACGCTGTTCGTCCGGCGTTTTCGGGACGATGTGTAACGAGTTGGAGTTGGCTGCGTATGTCTGGCCTTAAGTCCCGCAACGGAAAGCGGTTTTCTTCTAAAGTGACACAAGATTTCGGCCCGGTCCGTGCGCGTATGCGCCGGCTCAAATATGTTCTTGTTGCCTGCCCACTGGTCTGGCTCGGTATCGGCGGATCGGTTGGAAACCAGGACATCTTTTCGCTCGTCAACTCGCGCAAGGCGGAATCGCCGCGCTGGATGATGTATCTTGAGCCAGCGAATTTCACGACGAAGGTTGCACCGAAACTGGCGCTCGGCACGACGCCGGTACCCGACCATATCTCTGCACCGATCCTGACACTGACGTCCGCAGATGAGGATTTCGAGGCCAGGCCACTCGTCGGTTTTGAAGAGGTCGCCATGAACGCCAGGCCGACCGAAGTGCCCGATACCATCCTCACCAACAGCACCGCCAAAAGCGACCGCCTGATCACGATGGCGCCGGACCGCCAGATGGTCGACAGGGCAGCCGGTAATCTCTATGCCATGTCGAGCCTGATCTCGACGGAGAAGAAACACGAGGATCTGCCCCGCGTCGCCTTCGTCAAGGCGCAGCCGCTCAACTCCCAGGAAACCAGCATGCTCGCCAGCAACGGCAAGGATGGTTTCCCGGAAGGTGGCCCGCTGGACCTGCAAAAGGTCATGATGGCTCGCAATGCCGCTGCCGCCAGCTTCTCCCTCGTTTCCGCCTACGCTCCTGAAAGCGTGAAGGAAACCAAGGAACCTTTCGACGCGCTGTTCGGCGCTGCCATGTACGAGCAGGAGCTGCCACCGCCGGAAGATCCCGACAACCCGCATTGGTGGGCGCAAAAGCCGCTGCCGCTGTCCGTTGGAGACAAGAAAGAGCAGCGCTGCCTTGCCGAGGCCATCTACTTCGAAGCTCGCGGTGAAAGCGAAGATGGCCAGGTGGCCGTCGCACAGGTTGTGTTGAACCGGGTCAAGAACCCGGCCTACCCGGACAGCATCTGCGGCGTCGTTTACCAGAACCGCCACAAACGCAACCGCTGCCAGTTCTCCTTTGCCTGCGATGGTATCAAGGATCGCATTTCCAGCCCGACCGCCTGGGCGACGGCCCAGAAGCTGGCAAGGGATGTCGCTGACGGCAAGCGCTATTCGAAGATGGTCGACGCTTCGACGCACTATCATGCGACCTACGTCAACCCGCGGTGGGCGAAATCCATGGCAAAACGCGGCAAAGTCGGCCTGCACATCTTTTACAAGACCTACGCCGGCGGCTGGAACTGATCCTGCCGCCCGGGGCCTTCTCCACGTCCTTCTTCGGCCTGCTCGTGCCATAGGCATCCTCAGACGCCAGTGGCACGTCCTTTCCCGTCAGTCGCTCGACTTGAAGACGTTGGTGACCACATAGGTTGCCAGAAGGACGAGATGAAACCCCAGAAGCGCGGCAACCTGAAGCGGTGTGGTCTGGGAAAATTCCAGAAGTTCGCTCAATACATGGATCGATGAGATGATGATGATCGTCGAGACGATCCGGTGCTTCATCCGCCTGTAGGCCTTCTCGCCCTGCTGGATGTAGTCATCGCCCTGCACAAGCGCCTTCAGCCGAAAGGTGTTGTAGGTGTTGGTCGCCACCATGATCACCAGATTGGCGATGAACACCATGTCGAGCAGATTGAGAATCAGCAGGATCGTTTTCTTGCGGTCCAGAAACTCGAAGCTCTGGATAGCGTCGTAGATATCGACGAAGAAGGTGACGAGAAACAGCACCATGGCAACAGACAGACCGGCCAGGATCGGAACCTGCGCGTAGCGGGTCAGCCTGATTACCGGATCGCTTGCCGAGATCTTGCGGTCTTCGTTCTCACGTTCGCTCATGTGCCTGCCCTGACTGTCCTTCTTCAGAGCTAGCACGAGTATGGATTGCAGACCAACCCGGAAGGTCGGCCGGCGATAGATGCCGGCCGGATCAAACGGCTAAGATCAAGCGGTTGCGAAAGTGTCCTTGAACTGCTCGCGAAGAACGTTCTTCTGGACCTTGCCCATGGTGTTGCGCGGCAGGCTGTCGACCAGAACAAGCTTCCGCGGATGCTTGAAACGGGCGAGCGATGTTCCGGCAACAGCAAGGATCGCGTCCAGATCGGGCGTTTCCGGGCTATCCGGCACCACCAGGCCCAGCACTGTTTCACCGAAATCGGAATGCGGCACACCAATGACGGCGCTTTCCCGAACACCGGGCTGGGCATCCAGGATCAACTCGATCTCCTTCGGGTAGATGTTGTAGCCACCGGAAATGATCAGGTCCTTGTTGCGCCCGACGATATGGACATAGCCGTCTGCGTCGATCATCCCGAGATCACCGGTGATGAAGAAGCCGTCCTCCCGCAATTCGGCAGCGGTCTTCTCCGGCATCTGCCAATACCCCTTGAAGACATTCGGTCCGCGCACCTCTATCTGGCCAACCGTTTCGGCCGGCAACGTGTCGCCCGTTGCAGGGTCCGTGATCTTCAGTTCCACGCCCGGGAGCGGGAAACCGACCGTCCCGGCGCGGCGCTCGCCTTCATACGGGTTGGAGGTGTTCATATTTGTTTCGGTCATGCCGTATCGCTCCAGGATCCGGTGACCGGTCCTTTCCTCGAACTGCCGGTGCGTTTCGGCAAGCAGTGGCGCGCTTCCGGAAATGAACAGCCGCATGCCCTTTGTGAGGTCCGCCGTAAAACGCTCGTCCTGAAGCAGTCGGGTGTAGAAGGTAGGCACGCCCATCATCGTCGTTGCCTTGGGCATCAGATCGATCATGGCGTCGAGATCGAATTTCGGCAGGAACAGGATGGCGCCACCAGCGGCCAGCGACACGTTGGTCGCAACGAAAAGCCCGTGAGTGTGGAAGATCGGCAAGGCATGCAGCAGCACATCCTTCTCGGTGAAGCGCCAGAGGTCCGCCAGGGTGGCGGCATTCGACAACAGGTTCGCCTGCGTCAGCATTGCCCCCTTGGACCGCCCGGTGGTGCCGGAGGTGTAAAGGAAAGCGGCCAGATCGTCCGGCGCCCGTTCCACTGTTGCAAATTCCGAGGGTTTGGCTTTGGCCTGATCCGTCAGCGACCCGCTTCCGTCAGCGTTGAGCGTCTCGAGGCGGGCACCGAGTTTAGAGACGACAGGGTCCAGCAAGGTCTTGCTGCCACCGTCGCAGACCACGGTCCTGGCGCCGCTGTTTTCGATAAAATAGCTGAGCTCATCGACAGTGTAGGCCGTATTGAGCGGCAGGAACACGATCCCCGCCTGGGCACAGGCCGCGTAAAGAGCCAGAGACGTGGCTGACTTTTCGACCTGGGCGGCGAGACGGTCACCAGCCACCATGCCGTTGTCGGTCAGAACATGGGCAATCTGCGCCGCGCTTTCCAGAAACGCAGCATGGGTCAGGATGGAGCCGTCCTGAAAGATCAGAAAGGGAGTGTTCTTGCCGGCATGCTTTCCGAACAGTTGGTCGTAGAGTGGGTTTGTCATCTATGGGGCTCCTGGATCAGCAGGCTTTCGATCTAACCTTGCAAGGCCAAAAAGCTGATCGATTCTATATTGTTAGAGCTTATTAGCCGCTTTCAGTTCAGTGCGGATAGCTCTAAAGTGAACGCATTTTCTCCAGCAGTGCTGAGTGATTTGATTTCAGATGAGGCGGCAATTGTCCGGGTCGAAGCGAACCTCTCATGGTTCTGGGTTACCTTCTCCAGATCGTAGAGATAATTGACCATGACGCCGGCAGACTGCTTCATTCCCTTGTCGGAAAGATCTGCGCCTGCGTGCACCTGGTGCACCAATGCACCGTTGCCAAGGTGGAAGCGGGCAACTGGGTCCAGCGGCAGACCATCCTTGCGCTTTGCGGTCATCAGGTACCGGGCAGCAAGCTTGCGCAAGGTATCCTCGTCGGCAGAGCCGTGGTCGATCCCCTCGCCTTCCAGCCAGCGGACCAGCCCCGGGATCGGCGACAAGGTGACGAATGTCTTGAGCTTGGGCAGCTCAAGCGACAAATCCGCGGCCACCTGTTTGATAAGCGAGTTGCCGAAAGAAATCCCTGCGAGGCCGGCCTGGCAGTTGGAGATCGAATAAAACACCGCGGTATCCGCCGTATCTGCTTCGATCTGGGTTCTGTTTTCGGCAAGAAGACCCTGGATAGAGCCTGGAATTCCCTTTGTCAGGGCTACTTCGACGAAGATCAGAGGCTCATCCGGCATTGCCGGATGCAGAAACGCGAAGCACCGCCTGTCGACAGGTTCCAGACGCCGGCGAAGATCGCTCCAGCTGTCGATCGCGTGAACGGCTTCATAGGCGATGATCTTTTCCAGAAGCTGGGCCGGGCTTTCCCAATTGATCGGCCTAAGCACCAGGAAGCCGCGATTGAACCAGCTGGCAAACAGATGCCGGAAGTCCAGATCAAGCGCCTGAAGGGCATCATCGCCCTTACTGAGGCGCAACAGGTCCTCGCGCATGCCGACCAGAAGCCGGGTTGCATCCGGAACCTGGTTGAGCCGCCGGATCAATTCCTGCCGCGGAGGTTCGACAGCCTCCATGAATTCTCGATAACTGGCCTTCGACTGCCCCTTCTCATAATGCTCCAACGCCGATCTGACAGCCGGAGCCGATACGGCCAGACCGTCCGCGAGATGACGGAAGAAGGCACGTTTTTCCTCGTCATTGAGAGCGCCATACCGGCTGAGGATCTGCCGGGCGAGATTTTGCCCGGAGACCTCCCCGGTTGCACCGATCAGATCGGCGACGAGCGCCTCGAGCGGACGGTCATCCGCCTTGTCCGCCCCCTTCGACAGGTATCTTCGTTCGAAAACGGTCGTCAGCAGATCGGCCAGAAACATCACCGCGCTTCTCCCATCACCACGTCCGGCAGCCAGGTGGCCAGTTCCGGAAACAGACAGAGGATGACGATCGCCACGAACATGCACGCCACGAATGGCAGGGACCCGGTGAGGATCGTCTTCAAGGAAATGTCCGGAGCGATGCCGTTGATCACGTAGAGGTTCAACCCGACCGGAGGAGAGATCAGACCGATCTCCATGTTGATGGTCAGGACAACCGCGAACCAGATCGGATCGAAGCCGGCTGTGGTGATGATCGGCAGCAGGATCGGTGCCGCCATCAGGATCACCGCGACAGGCGGCAGGAAGAACCCGGCAATCAGCAGGAAGACGTTGATTGCCGCCATCAGGATCCAGCGGTTGACGGACAGCGTACCGATCCATTCTGCAATCGCCTGCGTGATGAAAAGCGACGACAGCATGTAGGAGAAGACACCGGCTGCCGCGATGATGAAGAGGATCATCACGCTTTCTCGCGTGCTGTCGCGCAGCACCGTCCAGAGCAGTTTCGGGCTCCAGAGCCGGTAGATGATGACCGCGATCAGCAGACACAGCAGAGCGCCGACGGCAGCGGTTTCAGACGGTGTCGCGATGCCGCCGTACATGGCATAGAGCACACCCAGGATAATGAGCATGAACGGCAGGACGCGCGGCAGGATCTCGAACTTTTCCGCCCAGGAATAGTTGCCCGCGCTGAGCACGCTGGCATTGCCGCTGCGCCAGGTCGAATAGAGCGACCAGGCCATGAAAAGGCCCATCAGCATCAGGCCGGGAATGACACCTGCCAGGAACAGACGACCGATCGAAGTTTCGGTTGAAATGCCGTAGACGATCATCGTGACGGACGGCGGGATCAGGATGCCGAGCGTGCCGCCCGCGGCGATGGAACCGGCGGCGACACCATCCGGATAACCGCGCTTGCGCATTTCCGGAATACCCATCTTGCCGATGGCCGCACAGGTGGCGGGTGAAGACCCGGACATGGCAGCGAACAGGGCGCAGGCACCGAGGTTCGAGACGACCAGTCCACCGGGTACCCGGGTGAGCCAGCGTTCCAAAGCTTCGTAGAGATCGGCCCCCGCTCGAGTGGAGGCGATGGAGGCCCCCATGATGATGAACATGGGGATCGACAGAAGAGCGAAGTTATCAAGTTTGCCGAACAGGATTTCGGGCATCAGTTCGAGCGACCGGAAGCCGTCGAATGCCAGCAGGAAGCCGGCGGAAACGATCAACAGACCGATCGCAACGGAAATGCCGGAGAAGAGGACCAGGATGGTGGCGACCGCCACCAGTGCGCCGAGCAGCAAGGGATCCATTATTTGTCCTCCAGACCGAAGGGTTTGTCGATACCGATGAGAACCGCGTAAAGATCTGCGGCGAGCTGCAGCAGCAGCAGTCCGAACCCAACGGGGATCGACAGATACGGGATCCAGAGCCTGACGCCCCAGACAGTGTCTGAGGTCCAGCCCTTCGACCAGGCGAGGTACCAGAATTCAGTGCCGTAAAAGAGCATCATCGCCATGACCAGGATCGAGATTGACAGCGTGATGCAGGCCAGCACGAAGCGGGCACGTGGTGCCAGCGACAGGGGAAAAAGGTCGACATTGACGTGCCCCCGAAGCCGCTGAACGTAAGGCAGCCCCACAAGAGTTGCGGCGATGACCAGATAAATGACCGTTTCGGTCTGCCAGACGGTGGAAGCGTTGAGCACGAGGCGCACGAAGATCATCTGGCAAGTGACGACGACAGCGACAACGATCATTGCTGCCGCACACCAGCCGGCCACGGTCGAAATCGCTGCGACAACGCGCAAGAAGGGGTTGCTGCCGGCATGCGCTACCGCAGCCGTACTGTGGCCCGCCATGGGTCACTCCTTGAAATGAGGTCCTTTGGAACAGGTTTCGGGGCGGCTTTCAGGCCGCCCCGCAAGTTCAGTCGCTTATTCGACGGCGAATGCCAGATCGAGAAGCTGCTGACCGTTCGGGGTTTCTTCCACGAACGCCTTGTAGGAGGTTTCCTTGGCAAGAGCCCGCCAGGCATCGAAGTCCGCCGCGGTCATTTCGGCGATCTCGACACCGTTCTCACGGAAGACTTCTGCAGAGGCCGCATCTTCCTTCTTGGCTTCTTCGAGATAGAAAGCCTGCGCCTTTTCAGAAGCCGCAAGCAGTGCTTTTTGCTGGTCTTCGGTCAGGCTGTCGAACTTGGCCTTGTTCATCAGGAGCGGCTGGTACATGAACCAGAGCGCATATTCGCCAGCCGGGGTGTAGCAGGACACCTGCTCGTAAATGCGATAGCTGACGAAAGACGAGGACGAGGTATTGACCGCGTCCAGAACGCCAGACTGCATGGCGTTGTAGACTTCCGAAGACGCCATAGAGGCAATCGAGGCGCCTGCGCCTGCAAGCATCTGCTCAAAGGCCTTGCCCGCAGCGCGGGTCTGAAGGCCCGGCATGTCTTCCGGCTTGGTGATGCACTTGTCCTTGGCTGCAAAGCCGCCGGCCAGATACCCGTGCACCAGCACGATCACATCGTCCTCGGCCATGATTCCCTCAATGGCCTCCATGAACGGGCTTTCGTTCATGCGGGCCGCATGGTCATGGTTTTTCACCAGACCCGGCATCAGGGTGAGGTTATAGGCAGGTTGCTGGCCACCGGCATAGCTGAGCGGCAGAACGGTCATGTCCAGCAGGCCGCGAGACAGCGGCTTATACTGTTCGCGCGCCTTCAAAAGCGACTGGGACGGGAAAATCTTGATGTCGAGATCGACACCGGCCGCCGCCACGTCGTCGGCAACCATCTGGGCCACCTTGTGGCGAACGTCGCCGGTGGACCACTGGTGAGACAGGCGCAGCTCGGTCGCGTTGGCGGTGAGCGCGCTGGCGAAAAGCGTCACGGCAGCAACCGACGCTGAGAATTTGAAGTTCATTTTTTCCTCCCTGATGGTTCCGGACGGGAACCGGAATTTGATCTTACCCTCATGTGATGTTTTTCTGTCAAGTCATTTTGTATACAAGATCGACAATATTGCGCGCGAAAAACTCCTATGCTAAATGCGAAACATGGAAAGAAAACGATCCGACCGCATCGCGGATGCGCTTGAAGGGCTGATTTTCGACGGCACTTTCGCCGATGGCGACAGGCTGGACGAGGTTCAGCTTGCCGGCCGTTTTTCGGTTTCCAGAACACCGGTCCGGGAAGCCCTTCACAGGCTTTCCCAGTCCGGTCTGGTCGTGCAGATACCCCGCCGCGGTGTGTTCGTCCGGCAACCCGGCCCGGTGGAACTGATCGAAATGTTCGAAGTGATGGCAGAGCTGGAAGCCGTGAGTGCACGCCTTGCTGCCGCGCGTATTTCCGAAACTGCCCTTGCCGATCTTCACGCTGCGAACGAACGTTGCAAACACGCCGTCGAGGCGCAGGACACGGATGGCTACTATCTGGAAAACGAACAATTCCACGCCATCATCTACCGCCAGTCAGGCAACCGTTTTCTGGAGCAGGAATGCCTTCGCCTTCAACGGCGTCTGCAGCCCTTCCGAAGGGTGCAACTGCGAGTGCGCGGGCGCATGAAACAATCCATGGCCGAACATGAAGACGTCGTTGCCGCCATCGAGGCTGCCGACGGTGAACGGGCGGCGGCTGCCATCCGTCGGCACGTTTCCGTACAGGGCGAGAAATTCCATCACCTGATGGCAAGCCTGAAGCCCGCAGCCGAGTAAGTCCTTCTAGAATTCGAAAACCCGGCCATGCTGCTGACGGTCCGCGGCAGGACTTGTGCCGAGGGCAGACCGGTAGCGTTTCGAAAAATGGGATGCGCTGGCAAAGCCGCAGGCCATCGCGATGTCGATCATGCGCATTGAGGTGCGGCAGACGAGCTGGCGGGCAATGTCCAGACGAACCTTGGCGTAATATTCCTGCGGGCTGCACTTCAGATATTTCTGGAATTCCCGCTGCAACTGGCGGGGGCTGACGTCCAGTTTCTGCGCGATTTCCTGCAAGGAGAGCGGCTCGACGACGTTCTCCGTCATCAGGGCGATGCTGCTGCGCACCCGCTGCGAGACGGATTCCAGATCATCACGCATGTGCTTGTGCTGCCGCTCGTTGCCACTGCGCCAGTCGTGATGAAGGGCAATTTCGGCAACATCCGCAGCAACCGCGCCGCCATGGACCTGGGCCACGAAGCCGATCATCAGATCGAGCGCGGAGGTTCCCCCGGCACAGGTCATGTACTTGCCGTCCGTCTGAATGAGACTGTCCACCAGCCGCGCATCCGGGAACCGTTCCTTGAAGAAATCGGCATATTCCCAGTGGATCGTGCAGTTCCTGTTGTCCAGCAGGCCGAAGTCGGCCAACACATAGGCACCAGTGCAGATGCCTGCGATCCGGCTGGAGCGGTTGGCCAGTTTCCGGATCGCAACCTTCTGGGCCAGTGTCAGCCCAATGCGTTCCACATCGTCACTGCTGCAGACCGCAAGAAGATCCGGTCGCTCGACATCGCCGATGGCGCAGTCGGCCCGTATGGTGCTGCCGTTGCTGGCAACGGCATCGCTGCCGTCCAGACTGCAACAGCGATATGTGAAGGCCTTGCGTTTCAACACCTTGTTCGCGATCCGCAGAGGCTCGATTGCAGAGGCAAAGGAAAGCAGGGAAAAATTTCTCATGAGCAGAAAGCAGATCTCGACGGTCCGCGAGGCAAGCGCCTCTCCGCCGTCATCCCCTTCGCTTCGGCCGGGGGCCGGAGAGAATTTCCGCCCTGGGGAAACTTGTGCTTCGTCCAATCTAGCGCTCACAGGTATCCTGCCTTCACCATCTTCATCGGCTCGTACCGATCTTGAAGAACCTTCAGCCGGAAATTTAGCAGCCTGAAAAGCTGCTCCCTATCGGGAAACCGGACTACATTGTCGCAGTTCTTCCGTTGCGCTACCTGGCACACGCCTCACGAAAGAGACCGCCGTTGTGGTTTACAGGCTCCCAGAATCATCGATAGTACACGGGTCTTGAGCTCTTCATGAACGGTGCGACCCATCCCGGGGCACCGGAGTGACCAACCGAAGGAACATTTCATGCTCTACCGCCTCGGCCTTGCCACCGCATTCGGCCTGTTGACCGCCTCTCCCGCCCTCGCCCATCTGGATCCGTCCGAACACGGTTCCTTTGCCGCCGGCTTTACGCATCCACTGTTCGGCACCGACCACGTGCTGGCGATGATTGCCGTTGGTCTTTGGGCCGCCCTTCTTGGCGGGCGCGCCGTCTGGGCTTTGCCGACTGCCTTCGTCGGTGCGATGATCGTCGGCTTCCTGCTCTCGATTGCCGGCGTTCCGCTGCCCTACGTCGAACCGTTCATTCTGACATCGGTTGTGGTTCTGGGTGTCGTCGTCGCCCTGGCACTGCGCCTGCCACTTGGCGTGTGTGCGGCACTGGTGGGTGTGTTCGGCATTTGTCACGGCCATGCCCACGGCGGTGAAATCGGCTCGGCCGGCGAACTTTCCTATGCCGGTGGCTTTGTTTTGGCGACCGCACTCCTGCATGCGGCCGGGCTCCTGATCGGCTACGGCGCCAATGTGGCCACCCGAAACGATCCCGCCTGGGCACCACGCATCATTCGCAGCCTGGGTGTGCTGACGGCACTCGGCGGGCTGTATCTTGCGGCAGCGTGAATTCGGTGACTGATTAAAACAGCCGCGACTGTCGTCCCACTGCTCACCCACATCTGAGCATGCGTGCAGCGCTGTTTCGAAGGATGGCCGGCAAACTTCAGAGCAAGGGCCCATCCTTCAAGATGGACCTGACGGTCCTTCTCAGGATGACGTAGAGACGGGATGGCAGACAGGGCAGAACACCGAACGGGTAGCCGGTAAAGAGATCTCAGCCGATCTCGATATCCAGACCCAGATCCAGAACCGGAGCCGAATGGGTGATCCAGCCTGAGGAGATCAGGTCAACCCCGGCTTCGGCGACGGCCTTGACCGTATCGAGTTCAATGCCGCCGGATGCTTCCAGCAGAACCTTGCCTCCGGCCTTTGCGACGGCCTGCTTCAGGACTTCGGGCGGCATGTTATCGAGCATGACCACGTCCGGACCGGCGGCAAGTGCATCGTCCAGCTGTTCCAGCGTGTCAACTTCCACCTCGATCTTCACCAGATGACCGGCGAAAGCCTTGGCGGCTTCGATGGCTTGCGTCACACCGCCGGCGACCGCAATGTGGTTGTCCTTGATCAGGATCGCATCGTCGAGACCGAAGCGATGGTTGGAACCGCCGCCACATTTGACCGCATATTTCTCGAACGCACGCAGACCCGGTGTCGTCTTGCGGGTGCAGACTATGTCCGCCTTGGTGTGTGCGATCAGATCGGCAAATTTCGAAGTAGCCGTCGCAATGCCTGACAAGTGACACAGGAAGTTCAGCGCCACCCGTTCAGCAGCCAGAAGCGCGCGGGCCGGACCCTTGATCCGGGCGACGACTGCCTTGGGTGACAGCCGGTCACCATCTGCCAGAACGGCCTCGAAATGCAAACCGGCATCCGTCTGACGAAAGGCGCTTTCTGCGAAGGCCAACCCGGCGAGAACCCCCGGTTTGCGCGCGGCAATCACGGCGGAGGCTTTTGCATCGGGTGGCAGTGTTGCCTGGCTGGTGACGTCACCTGCCCGGCCCCAGTCTTCCAGAAGAGCGGCCTTGACGGCTTCATCCACCATCAAGCGTGGCAGCTCGGGCAAAAATCTACGGGTCATGCGCCTCTCCGGTCAGGCAGTTTCCAGGGCCTCGGCGGTGATGGCTTCGACTTCCTTCAAGGTGGTGTAGGAGCGGCTTGCCATGTCAGGGTTTTCCTGCGGGAAATCCTTGCGGAAATGCCCGCCACGGCTTTCCTCGCGCTTCAGCGCCGCCGCGGTGATGATACGCCCGGCGACCATCATGTTGAGGATCGACTGGCGCACGCAATTCTGTTCAACCTGCGCAATATCGGCCAGGGCCGTCTTGAGACCGGCCGCGTCGCGCAGCACGCCGACATTTCGCGCCAGTGTCTTGCGCAGAACGGTGATCGCTTCCCGCTCCTCGACGTTGCGCTGGCTCGGCAAGCCTGGGGCATCGTCCATCTCGTTCCAGTAGGCGCTGCGCGGGGTCGGCATCAGGCCCTGGATATCTTCCGCGATGCGTGCGGCAAAAACGACCGCCTCCAGCAGCGAATTGGATGCCAGGCGGTTGGCGCCGTGGGCACCGGTTGAAGCCACCTCACCCGCGGCCCATAGACCGTCAAGCGACGTCCGGCCGTTGGCATCGGTCAGGACACCGCCCATGTGGTAATGCTCTGCAGGCGCCACTGGCAGCAGATCCTTTGCCGGATCGATGCCCGCTGCGGAGGCTGCCGCGAAGACGGTCGGAAAATCGTCCTTGAACCTTTCGCCGATCGCTGTCCGGCAGTCGAGGAAGGCCCCCCGGCCTTCCGATACTTCCCGGTGAATGGCCCGGGCAACGATGTCGCGCGGCGCCAGTTCCAATTCCGGGTGAACACCTTCCATGAAGCGTTCGCCGGCCTTGTTGACGAGGGTAGCTCCCTCGCCGCGCAAGGCTTCGGTTGCCAGCGGTGCCGGATCCTTGCCGAGATCAAGCGCGGTCGGGTGAAACTGCACGAATTCGGCATCGGCAATCACCGCACCGGCGCGGGCCGCCATGGCGAGGCCATGACCGTTGGCTTCGTGCGGGTTGGTCGTCAGTTCGTAAAGGTGGCCGATGCCGCCGGATGCAAGCACGACGGCCTTTGCCGGGAAAATCAGCCGTTCCAGGCCGCCACGCCGGCGCGCCAGGACCCCGGTTACATACCGTCCTTCGCCAATGAAGCTTTCGCCGATGTAGCCTTCCAGAATGCGGATCGACGGCGTCTTGCGAACAGCCGCGATCAGGGCATCCATGATCGCGCGGCCTGCCATGTCGCCGCGCACACGCACGACCCGGCTCTGGGAATGGGCGGCTTCGCGCGAAAACTTCAGCCGGCCTTCAAGATCCTGATCGAACGGAACGCCATAGGACAAGAGGTCATGAACCCGGGCACTGCCTTCGCGGGTCATCTCTTCGACGATCTTTTCCTCGCAGATGCCGCAGCCGGCGGCCAGCGTATCGTCGCGGTGTTTTTCCACCGAGTCCTGCTCGGAGATAGCAGCGGCAATACCGCCCTGCGCCCAGGCAGAGGACGCCCCCTGCCCGATCGGTGCGTTGGTGATGACGGTGACCGGACGCGGGCTGAGCTTCAGCGCGCAGAAAAGGCCTGCCAGACCTCCCCCCAGAATGACGACATCATCCACATCCTTGCCTATATAGGCAGGTGCAAAATCCTCAACCGACACGGCCATGGGAAACTTCCTGGAACAGACGGGGCAAGAGCCCCAAAGAAACTCCCGGGCCGGCAGGCCCGGAAGCAATCGCATAGATGCGGTTTAGACCGAAGCCGGTCAGATTTTCAAGTTGATCATCCGCTCGACTGCGGTACGGGCCCTGTCGGCCACCGCGGGGTCGACGACCACTTCCTCTTTCATCTCCAGAAGAGTGTCGAGGATCTTGTTCAGCGTGATCCGCTTCATGTGCGGGCAAAGGTTGCAAGGGCGGATGTAGTCGACACCCGGCGTTTCGCTGGCAACATTGTCCGCCATGGAGCACTCGGTGATCATCATCACCTTTTCCGGACGCTTTGTCTTGACCCAGTCGATCATGTGCGCGGTGGAACCGGCAAAGTCGGCTTCCGCGACCACTTCGGGCGGGCACTCCGGATGGGCAATGATCTTCACATTCGGTTCGATCTTGCGATAGTCGCGCAGCTCTTCCGCGGTGAAACGCTCATGCACTTCGCAGGCACCGTCCCAGACCAGAACCTCGACGTCGGTCTTGTTGCCGACGTTTGCGGCCAGATACTTGTCCGGGATCAGGAACACCTTGTCGACGCCGAAGCTTTCCACGACCTGCAGCGCGTTGGAAGACGTGCAGCAGATGTCGCATTCCGCCTTCACATCGGCAGACGTGTTCACGTAGGTGATGATCGGGATGCCGGGGTTCCGCTCGCGCAGGGCCCGCACATCGGCACCGGTGATGGATTCAGCCAGCGAGCAGCCTGCACGCATGTCCGGGATCAGCACGGTCTTTTCCGGGCTCAGGATCTTCGAGGTCTCTGCCATGAAGTGCACGCCGCACTGGACGATGACTTCCGCATCGGTGCGGGTCGCCTCGATGGCCAGCTGCAGGCTGTCGCCAACGATATCGGCAACACCATGGTAGATATCCGGCGTCATGTAGTTGTGCGCCAGGATAACCGCGTTGCGCTGCTTCTTCAGCTTGTTGATCGCATGGATGGTCGGCGCCAGAGCAGGCCATTCGATGGCCGGGATGATGTGCTTGACCTTCTCGTAGATCGGCGCAGTCGCCTCTGCGACCTCCGGCGTATAACGCAGGTCCGGGCGCTCCAGCTTGCCGAAACGCTCCAGTGCCGTCAGTCCGGCGGCAATCGGTGCTCCAACCGGTGCTTTGGTCTGGGCAATGGTCATGGCGACCTCCCTTTTTTGCGCGGCGCGAGGGGTATTTTGTGCCGCTATTTAATTATACTCAACTTGAGCATATCAGAGACAAAAGAAAACGGGCGGTGATGCCCATACTTTTGCTCTTTCGGAGTTTATATAGTCATGAGCAAATCGAAAATCTACAAAAATCCGAAAAATTCTCGCGCGGAATCCGATTTGCCTTTGTTTTCCTGAGCTTAAGGCGCAACTTTTCCGTTTCCGGAAAGCCGGCTAACAATTATCGCCTTCACACACGAGATGCAAACGGCAAAACCAACCGTGCTCTTGCAACATCTGTTGCCGTGTTTCCACCACAACGTGCAACTTGTTGGCGTGATCGAAGTTTTTCCGTTCCATTTGCAACGTTGATCAATCCATCAAAATTACGCGTTTTGCGACTGGATGGCTTCAGACTATACCTATCGTAATTTCACGATCAGAGACTCATCCATGACAACAGCTTCCTCCACCGGCCGGGTCGGCCCGAATATCCCGCTGGTGATTTCCTGCGGCTGTTTGATCGCGCTCATTTCGTTCGGGCCGCGTTCCGCAATGGGCCTGTTCTTTCAGCCCATGACCGAGGCCAGGGACTGGAGCCGCGAGATCTTCGCACTGGCACTGGCGATCCAGAACCTTATGTGGGGCATCGGACAGCCGATCGCCGGCATGATGGCCGACCGGTTCGGAACCTGGAAGACCATGACACTTGGCGCAGTCCTCTACTGTGCCGGCCTTTTGCTGATGATCGACGCGGAAAGCACCGTCGCCCTGCACATTTCCGCAGGTGTACTCATCGGGCTCGGCATTGCCTGTTCGTCCTTCTCGCTGGTTCTGGCGGCATTCGGCCGTGCCGTCACGCCTTCACAGAGAACGCTGGCCTTCGGTATCGGTACAGCCTCCGGATCTCTCGGCCAGTTCCTGTTTGCCCCACTTGGCGGCACGCTGATTGCCAGCATCGGCTGGCAGCAGACCCTCATCGTCTTCGCCGGCCTTGTGGCAATTGTTCCACTTCTGGCGATCGCGCTCAGGGGCAAGTCGGAGCTGCCGAAAGATAGCAATCCGGCGAACGACCAGAAACTGTCCTCCGCCATTTCCGAAGCCTTCGGAACACGCGGATTTATCCTGCTCACCTTCGGCTTTTTCGTCTGCGGCTTTCACGTCGCCTTCATCACGGTGCACCTGCCGCCCTATATCGCCGACCTTGGCCTTGACCCCGCCTGGGGTGCCACGGCCATCGCCCTCATCGGTCTTTGCAACATCGCGGGCTCATTGCTGTCAGGATACATTTCCGGCCGCTATTCCAAGCCGATCTTCCTGTCGCTGATCTATCTCGGCCGCGCCGTCGCGATTTTCGCCTTCATCATGCTGCCGGTCACGCCCGCCTCGGTACTCGTGTTCTCCGGCGTGATGGGTCTCCTGTGGCTGTCGACCGTGCCACCGACATCGGGCCTCGTCGCCGTCATGTTCGGGCCGCGCTACATGGCAACCCTGTTCGGCTTCGTCTTCCTGTCGCACCAGGTCGGCTCGTTCCTGGGTGTGTGGCTCGGCGGCAAGATCTACGACGAAATGGGCTCCTATGACGCCATCTGGTGGCTGGGCATCGCCCTCGGCATCTTCGCCGCCATCGTGCACTGGCCGATCCAGGAAAAACCCGTTGACCGGCTCGCTGCGGAACCTGCCGAGTAAGAGACGCCGGATCTTCAAACTTGAACGTTGAGGCACAGAACGAAAAAGGCGGGCCCAAGGCCCGCCTTTTTGTTTGTCAGTACAATTTCGCTTAACCGGCTAATTCCGTTTACCCAGCCACTTTCGAGAAGTCCGCCACCACGTGGGTCGCATCGCGGATTTCAGCAAGGAGTTGCAGGCGGTTCATGCGCAGCGTGGCGTCCTCGGCATTGACCAGGATATCTTCGAAGAAACGGTCGACCGGAGCACGCAATTTCGACAGCGCTTCCATTGCCCCTTCGAAGTTCTCGCTTGCCACGGCGTCGGCCGCTTCAGCCCGGGCCACATCGATGGCAGCGGCCAGATCGATTTCGGCCTGCTCCTGGAAGTGGTCGGCGTGCGGCTTGCCGGAAACAGGGCTGCCGTCCTTCTTTTCCTCGGCCTTCAGAATATTGACCGCACGCTTGTAGCCAGCCAGCAGGTTGGTGCCGTCGTCGGACGATACGAACTTGCCAAGCGCCTCGACACGGCGAACCACCATCAGGAGATCGTCCTGGCCTTCCAATGCAAAGACCGCGTCGATCAGATCGTGGCGCGCGCCTTCATCTTTCAGGTGGACTTTCAGGCGATCCCCGAAGAAGGACAGCAGATCGGCTACAAGGGCTGCGGGATCGCTCGCTTCAACACCTTGAAGATCCAGAGCGGAACGAATGGCATCGCCCAGCCTGATCCTGAGGTTGTTTTCCAGAATGATCCGGATCACGCCCAGGGCGGCCCGGCGCAGCGCGTAAGGGTCCTTGGAGCCGGTCGGTTTTTCGTCGATCGCCCAGAAACCTGCGAGCAGGTCCAGCTTTTCGGCAAGGGCCACGGCAACGGCGACCGGGTCGGTCGGCACGCTGTCACTTGGTCCCTGCGGCTTGTAATGCTCTTCGATAGCCGTTGCCACCGACGCATCCTCGCCCTGGGCTGTTGCATAGTAGCGGCCCATGAGGCCCTGCAATTCCGGGAATTCGAACACCATGTTGGAGACAAGGTCCGCCTTGGCGAGTTCCGCCGCGCGTCTGGCCTTGGTTTCATCCGCCCCGGCAACCGTAACCAGTTCGGCCGAAAGCGCGATCAAACGCTTCACCCGCTCGCCAACGCTGCCGAGCTTTTCGTGAAACTTGACTTCATCCAGCTTGGGCAGGTTGTCCGAAAGCTTCGACTTCAGGTCGGTTTCCCAGAAGAAGCGGGCATCGGACAGGCGTGCGCGGATAACCTTCTCGTTTCCGGCCACGATCAGCTTGCCGCCATCGTCGGCAATGATGTTGGAAATCAGCACGAACTTGTTGGCAAGGCGCCCGGTGGCCGGGTTCTTCAGCACGAAGCACTTCTGGTTGACCTTGATGGTCAGCTGAATGCACTCGTCCGGGATTGTCAGGAAATCCTCGTCGAAGCTGCCCGTCAGCACCACAGGCCATTCAACCAGCCCGGCAACCTCTTCCAGAAGACCCGGATCCTCCACCAGATCGAGGCCTAGCGCCAGTGCACAATCCTTGGCGTCATTCTGGATGATGTCCTTGCGGCGGTCGGCATCCAGCACGACCTTGTGCTTCTCAAGCGAAGGCACATAGTCGTCAAAACGGCGCACGTCGAAGGCCTCGTCCGCCAGGAAGCGGTGGCCGCGTGTGGTCTTGCCCGCCTTTATGCCATCGAATTCGAACGGAACCACGTCCGGTTCTTCCGTTTCCGGGCCAAAAGTGGCGACGATGGAATGCAGCGGCCGCACCCAGCGGGTGGATCCAGTACCCCAGCGCATGGCTTTCGGCCAGGGGAAGTTGCGCAGGATGCCCGGCATGAACTCGGCAATGACGTCGATCGCCGAACGGCCAGGCTTTTCGATCACCGCAACGTAGAAATCGCCCTTTTTCGGGTCCGTCTGGATGGTTGCCTGATCGATCGACGCCAGCCCGGCGCCTCTCAGGAAGCCTTCCAGTGCCTTTTCGGGAGACCCGACGCGCGGTCCCTTGCGTTCTTCACGTGTGGCGGCAGAACCGGCGGGAACGCCGGCAACATGCAGGGCCAGACGCCGCGGGGTCGCGAAGGCCTTGGCACCCTCATAGGGCAAACCGGCATCCACCAGGGCATTGGTCACGAGAGATTTCAGGTCTTCGGCCGCCTTGCGCTGCATGCGGGCCGGAATCTCTTCGCTGAAAAGTTCAAGCAGAAGATCGGGCATGGATATCTGGACCTTTGGTCTGGTGGAATAACACCGGAAACGGTTTGCGCCGTCCGTTACCAAGACAACGGAGACTTGTCACCCCCTTTCGCGGCACCGGACAACGGGCGACCTGCCCATTTTGACGCCAGTCCGTCTGCTTTGTTTCACTCTTCTTCAAGGATTGCATGTGAAACTGCGCGACTTGTTAGCAGTTGTATGTATTGGGACCGACCTTGTGGCGAACCGGGAAGTTGCAGACAACAGATATATGACACGATCTATAGTTGCGTTACTTGCGACAGTCCTTGTCATTTTTACTGGGGTTAAGGTCCTACCAGTACTTTTCCCGACCTACCAACTCCATAATTCGCAAATGACGTTCGACGTGGTCACCAGCCTCCTTCTGGGCATTGCCATCTTCAGTCTGGGATATGGCACGTGGGCAACGCGCCGTTTGCGCAAGGAGCTGAAGGCAAGATCCTCGGCTCATTCCGAAGCCCTGGCCCTTGCCCAGCACGACCCGCTGACCGGGCTGCCGAATCGCCGCCGGCTGCTGGAGGCCTTTGCCGATCTGACCCGTGAAGTGAAGCCCGACTGCTTTCGGGCCGTAATGATGCTCGACCTCGACGGGTTCAAGCCGATCAACGATGTCTATGGTCATGCCTTTGGCGACAATCTGCTGCGAAGCTTTGCCGACCGGCTGGCCGAAACTCTCGGCAAGGAAGGCATTGTCGCCCGTCTCGGAGGGGACGAATTTGCCATCGTCTCCCCGGTGTTCAAGGACAAATCCGAGGCAGCCGGCTTCGCCAGGCGACTGTTGACGCGGATCAACGACCGTTTCGAGTTCGGCGACCGCCAGATTTCCATCGGCACAGGTATCGGCATCGCACTCTACCCCCATGACGGTCACGCGGTCACCGAGCTATTGCGCCGGGCCGATATTGCCCTTTACCGGGCCAAATCCTCGGGGCGCTCGACCTACCGGTTCTTCGAGGTCGACATGGATGCCTCGATCCTGCATCGCACGCTACTGGAACAGCGTCTGCGCCGCGCAATTTCGGAACATGAGGTGAAGGCCTATTACCAGCCGATCCTGGACATGGATTCCGGCCGCATCGCAGGCTTCGAAGCCCTTGCACGCTGGACCGATGCCGATTTCGGCAAGGTACCGCCGCTGCAGTTCATCCCGATTGCCGAAGACTGCGGCATCATCTCCGAGCTGACCCAGCATCTGCTGGAGGACGCCTGCAAGGTCGCTACCACCTGGCCGGACGATCTCTACCTGTCCTTCAATCTGTCGCCGGTGCAGTTGCAGGATCCGGCCTTGCCGACCCAGATCAATGCCATCTTGAAGAAATTCGAATTTCCGCCCAGACGGCTGGTGCTGGAGATCACCGAAACGTCGCTGGTGAAGAACCCGGAATCGGCCAAACGCATCCTGACCGAGCTGACGGAAGCCGGCATTTCCATTGCGCTCGACGATTTCGGCGCAGGCCATTCCAGCCTGAGCTATCTGCGCGATTTCCCGATCAAGAAGGTCAAGATCGACAAGTCCTTCACCGAACGCATGCTGGAAGACAAGCAGTGTGCCGCCATCGTCGAGGCCATACTGGTCCTGTCCAAGGGTCTCGACATCGACGCTGTCGCGGAAGGGATCGAGGAAAGCGCGGTCCATGACGCGTTGAATTCCAACGGCTGTCACTACGGTCAGGGCTTCCTTTACGCCGCGGCCGTTACTTCAGACGAAGCCTCTAGCCTGCTGGAATCCCAGGTCGACGGACGGTTTCCCTTCAGCGAGAAGACAGACGCCGCCTGACCGCGCCCCTCATCCTCCGAGAAACAGAAGGATGATGACCGCATTGGCCAGATCTACAAAGAATGCGGACACGAGCGGCAGGATCAGGAATGCCTGGGTTGCCGGGCCGAAGTGTTTGGTGATTGCGGTCATATTGGCAATGGCCGTCGGTGTCGCGCCCAGCGCAAACCCTGCAAAGCCCGCCCCCAGCACCGCCGCGTTGTAGTTTCGGCCCATCAGCGGATAAAGCGCAAGGATGATGAAGGCGGCCGCAACGACGACCTGCGTGAAAAGAATGAGCAGCATCGGCCCTGCCAGTCCCGCGATGGTCCAGAGCTGCAGGCTCATGAGTGACATCGTCAGAAATATGCCAAGTGCAAGGTCCGACAAGACCGCCAGGGACTTGGACCGGGCCGGCCAGGTCATTTTCGGAAAGACCAGCGGCACGGTGTTCGACAGCACGATGCCACAGAAGAGGCAGCAGACGAAGACCGGCAGATCGAGGCCTATTCCCGCGCTCAAGGCTTCCTGAAGCGCGACGCCGAGGCCAATGGCGATGTTGAGAACCAGCAGCGAGCGCATCAGCCCGGTGTGGGTCACGCTCGTGTCTGCCTCTCGTTCCATCTCAAGGCCGATCATGGGGGCTTCTTCCGGGCGGTTCGGATCCGGTTTGCCACCCCGTTTTTCGATCAGGAACTTGCCCACCGGACCGCCAAGAAGGCTGGCGGCGATCAAGCCGAGCGTCGCAGTCGCAGCACCGATCTCGACCGCCCCTGGAACGCCATAGTCGGTGGCCAGCTTCGGCCCCCACGCAATTGCCGTGCCGTGGCCGCCAACCAGCGAAATGGTGCCTCCAAGAAGGCCGAACCCTGTGGGCAGACCCAGCGCCGCCGCAATGCCCGAACCAACCGCATTCTGCAACAGCATGTAACAGACGGTGAGCATCAGCAGGATCAGGAGCGGCTTGCCGCCCTTGGCCAGGTCCGTGAAGCGGGCGTTCAAGCCGATTGCCGTGAAGAAGCAATACAGCAGGTAATCACGCGACTGCAGGGAGAACCCGATTTCCGTCCCAAGGCCCAGATAAACCACGAGGGACAGGAACGCGACCAGCAGTCCGCCTGATACCGGTTCCGGAATGTTGAACCTGTCCAGAACCGGGATTTTCTTGTTCAGCCGCACGCCCAGGAAGTAGACGAGGATTGCCAGATTGAAGCTGACAAATTCCGTTAGCGTGATCGTTTCGCCGGCCATCCGCACCCCCGCTCCTGCTTGATGCTTCCACTATGCCGTTCGAAGCAGCTTGCGCAAGGCGGAGCTGACAATCCTCAGCTCGCTACCAGCCGCCGCCACCGCCACCGCCACCGCCGCCGCCGGAAAAGCCACCAGAGGAACCCGACGATCCGGAGCTGGAGGATTTCGGAGCTGGAAGCGACGACTGGAAGGAGCCTGCCATGGCACTTGCCGTCCGGCCGAGGCTGTCGGACACGTGCCGGGCGTCGAAACGGTTGCCGGAATACCAACCCGGATAGTAGCTGGCCGCCGCAGCGGCCCCTGCCGCTGTCGTCAACCAGGCTTCGAAGGCCTTTGTCCAGGGCTTTTCAACCCCCAGTGCAACGGCATAAGGCAAAAGCTCCTCGAAATGCTCAGTGGTCATGTCCGGGACTTTTTCCATGTTGAGCCGTTCCTTTTCCGCAACGCTCAGATACATCTGCAGGCCTTCGATTTCATCGAGTGACTGACGGCCAAGCGCCGTCGGTGCGCCGAGCAGGAAGAAGAAGAGGATGTTGAGGGCAACCAGTGCCACCGCGATGAACGGAAGTACGGGAAGGGATTCGACCCCTCCATTCACATGGTAAGCACCGAAGACCGCGCCGGAAACGGCAATGCCGAAAACGACGAAGATCAGCCCCATGCGCAATTTCATGCTGGAGAGGCGAAAAATGGCCTTGCCGATACTGACCGCCATTAGGCTTGCGAATACAGAGAAGACCAAAAAGACGATGACGAACCCTTCCTGACCGGGTTGCAGCCCACCGACGACCAGAAGCGCAACAATGGTGACGAGGCTCAGAATGAAACCGGGTATGAGATAGCCCTTGTTTGCCTTGAAAAAGACGTCCCTGCTTTCCCGCTCGATTGCCGCACGGAATTTTTGACCCAAAGTCTGGATAGAGGTGCCGTTGTCCTTGTTGAGCGTCAACGCCTTGCCGCGCCCGCTCAGCCAGGCCTCAAGCGCCGCTTCGCCTTGCGGCAGCTCCACTCCCGTGTGTTTTCCCTTCCGTCCCTTGCCGATCAGCTCAAGGGAGGTATCGCCATTCGTTTCACGAAGGCGCAAGCGCTTCTTGACTGCCAGGCTAAGACAGGCCGCCGATAGCGCCACCCATCCGCCATCGCCGAACCCCCGGTTGACGATATACTTGGCAAGTGCCGGAGAAATGCCCGCAGGCGGGGTAAACCTTGGAAAGATCACACCTTGGGCAGGGTCCCGGCCAACCATCCACCAGGCTGCGAAATAATAAAGCAGCACCAGCAAGACACCTGCTCCGCCGATCAGCTCCGATCTGTAGTCGTCGACGAAATACTCCAGCTGTTCGGCTTCCGTAGGCGCTGCAATAGCGCCCTTCGGAAGGCTGACGTTGATCGACAAGCCTTCGTAGCCCCCCAAAACCTCGGTTGTCCGGAAGATAACCTCAGAACCACCTTGGGCGCTCTGTGTCTCAAAGGCATTGCCGGTTTCGCCATAGCCGCCCGTATAAGCCGTCCATGCACTGGCTTTCACCCCTTCCGGCAAAACAACCCGCGCGATGGCCTCATCAACGGGGAAGATCCATTCGTTGCCGGTCGCGTTCCAATAGACCTCGTCATGGTCTTCAAAGAAACGGATTTGCCGATTGGTTTCATAGGTGAAGGTGTAGGTGTAGTTGCCCGGTGACAGGAAGGTGTTCTCGTCCCCCACATAGATCCGAACACCCTGGCTGTTCTCGTTGGTGTGGTAGGAAGCCGGGGCGCCGTCCTGCAGCACCGAGAGCAGCTTGAAGCCGGCCTTGTAGATGCGCCCGTTTGCACCTTCCACCGCAAGCGGAATATCGCGGAAAATGCCCCGCTTGATCTGATCGCCTTCCGCACGGACTGTAATCGTTTCGGTGACCGTCAGCGTGCCATTGCTCGCAACGTCAATATCGGAAACGAACTTCAAGATGCGTTCGTCTGCTTGCGCGCAAAGTCCGGCAGTCAGCAGGACGAAGACGGCCAGGATGCCGGCGGAGATCCGGTTCAGCATTGCGCGCACCTCAGAACTGGACCTTGGGAACCGCGCGGTCAGCCTCGTCTTCGATTTCGAAGTACTCGGCCTTTTCGAACTTGAACTGGTTGGCAATCAGATTGGATGGGAAGCTCTCGACCGCAACATTCAGGTTCCGGACCGCGCCATTGTAATAACGGCGCGCCATCTGGATGGCGTTTTCAATCTCGTCCAGCGAATTGTGAAGGTCGGAAAAATTCTGGCTGGCCTTCAGGTCGGGATAGGCTTCCGAGACTGCAAACAGGCGACCGAGAGCATGACTGAGTTCTCCCTCCGCCTTTGCACGGCCAGCGACGTCATCCTTCGGCACTGCCGAAACTTGCGCACGCATGCTGGTCACGGCCTCGAGCGCTTCCTTTTCGTGCGAGGCGTAGCCTTTCACGGTCTCGACAAGGTTGGGAATGAGATTTGCCCGCCGCTTGAGCTGGACATCGATGCCGCTCCAGCCCTCCTCGACCATCTGCCGTTTCTTGACAAGTCCGTTGTAAAGAACGATCGCAAAAACAGATAGCGCAATCAGCGCTGCAAGAAAGAACCAGGACAAGACAATCACCTCCAGAAAATGTGTTCTGGAAGCTAACCGGGAGGTGCTGACTTGTCATCTTCTTCAAGCGACCGACGCCTGAATTGAGTCATTCTGTAATCTTCGACACAGGATTGCAGATAAGCTTGGGCGAGCTTGCCCGAAACGCCTGAACGAAAGGTCGGCCACCAATGTGCGTCTTGCAACTTTGCAGAATGATCCCGGCAATTGCGGTGCTGCTGTTGGTGCTGGCAACGCAAGAGGCCCATGCCTCGCTTGCTGACCAGTATCGCTGCTCGAATGGCGATCTGGTCTTTCACGTCATCTTCTCCCCACAGGAACCGGGACCCGCGACGCTTTCCGGACCTGTCGGCGGAAAGGCGCATACGCAAGTGCTGCTTGACCCGGTTCCGGGCGCTTCGGGAGAAAGTTTCGAGCGGGGAAACACCCGGTTTTCCGGCAATCGACAGGCAAGCCACCTGGACATCGGCGACATGCGCCTCGCCTGTGAACTGGAGCCCGAGTCGGGCTCGGAACCCGAGTAAGTCTTCGCAGGTTGCTGGTAGCGGGCAAATGAACAGCCTGGGTATTGCCTGACGAAAACGGGGCCAACCTGGCCCCGCATTCGATTGATCAAGAAGATCCGCCTAAAGGCGGAATGCGTTATTCCGCAGCCTGGTTGTGATAGCCGACACCGCCGGCTTCCGTTTCCAGGAAGGCAGCGCCGCAGGCCTTGGCCAGTTCGCGGACGCGCAGGATATAGCTCTGGCGCTCGGTCACGGAGATGACGCCGCGCGCGTCGAGCAGGTTGAAGGCATGGCTGGCCTTGATGCACTGGTCATAGGCCGGCAGCACCACCTGATGGACATTGGCACCGGCAGCTTCACGTGCTTTCGCACCGGCTTCCAGCAGTGAACGACATTCGGCTTCGGCATCCTTGAAATGGCGGAACAGCATTTCGGTGTCCGCGTGCTCGAAATTGTGCCGCGAGTATTCCTGCTCGGCCTGCAGGAAAACATCGCCATAAGTGACCTTGGCATCGCCTTCCATGCCGTTGTAGTTGAGGTCATAGACGTTATCGACGCCCTGGATATACATCGCCAGGCGCTCAAGGCCGTAGGTCAGCTCGCCGGAGACGGGCGAGCATTCAAAGCCTGCCACCTGCTGGAAATAGGTGAACTGCGAGACTTCCATGCCATCGCACCAGCATTCCCAGCCGAGCCCCCAGGCCCCCAGGGTCGGGCTTTCCCAGTCGTCTTCCACAAAGCGGATATCGTGCAGCTTCGGGTCAAGGCCGATCGCATAGAGCGAATTCAGATAGAGCTCCTGAAGGTTCGCCGGTGACGGCTTCAGGATCACCTGGAACTGGTAGTAGTGCTGCAGACGGTTCGGGTTCTCACCATAACGGCCGTCGGTCGGGCGGCGCGACGGCTGCACATAGGCGGCCCGCCACGGACGCGGGCCGAGTGAACGCAGCGTGGTCGCCGGGTGGAACGTACCGGCGCCGACTTCCATGTCGTAAGGCTGAAGCACAACACAGCCCTGGTCGGCCCAGTAGCGCTGCAGGGTCAGGATCAGGCCTTGAAAGGAGTTTTCCGGCCGCATGTGCGCCGGCAGGGTTTCAGTCGACATGAAGATGTTCCGCGAATATGGCTGTGCCCGGCGTGCACGTATCGCCGGTTTGGGCGACAGGTGCCACGATGTCGGGGCAAGGTCAAGGCGAAGCGGGCGTGGCTGTTTCAGATTGACGGAGCGCCGGCACCAAGGTATCCCTCGCACCGGCTTCAGAATGCCTGCCGCTCGCGGACGACAGTCACGGTGAAATTCTGGTCTTCAAGACTTTCTGTTCCCCACGCATTTCGCGCTGGTGGCAATGCGAGCCCCTCCTTCCCGATCGAAATGCCCATTGATGGAGAACGGAATGTCTTCCGACATATCCCGGCCCAACGCCTATACGCATGGGCCAATCCTACCGACCCTGGCCAGAACCGCCTTGCCCATCATCCTGGTGATGAGCATGAACGGGTTGCTGACCGTGGTCGATGCCATATTCCTCGGCCTTTTCGTCGGGCCGGATGCCCTCAGCGCGGTCACGCTGATGTTTCCTGCCTATATGCTGCTTGCGGCGTTGGCGACACTTGTTGCCAGCGGCATGTCCAGCGTGCTTGCCCGCAAACTCGGAGCCGGCCTTCGTGCAGATGCCGAAGCGGTTTTTGCCGGCGCCCACGGCCTGGCACTTGCCATCGCTGGCATCGTGATCGCCCTCTTCCTGGGTGTAGGTGACGGCCTCACCCGGGCCGCCGCTGACGGTTCGGCGGAGATTGCCGGTATGAGCCATACCTACATGGCGATCACGGTTGCCTTCACACCTCTGATGTTCGTGCTGTCGGTAAATGCGGACGCGCTGCGCAACGAAGGCCTCGCGGTGGTAATGGCGGGCTTCAGCCTGCTTGTTTCGCTGGCCAACATCGCCTTCGATTATCTGCTGATCGCGGTCTACGATTACGGTGTTGCCGGAAGTGCGGCCGGAACCGTGCTGGCACAGGCGATGGCGCTTGCAATCATGCTGGGTCTGAGACTGAGCGGGAAAACGGAATTGTCACCGTCCGCGCTCCTGCGATATCCGCTGACATCTTTCTGGCGCGATATCCTGATGCTTGGTGCACCTCAGAGCCTGAGCTTCATCGGCATCGCCCTGGGGTCCGCTGCAACCATTGCCGCACTGCAGACGGCCGGTGCCAGCGGATATGAGGCAACGGTCGCCGCATTCGGGATCGTTACCCGGGTCATGACCTTCTGCTATCTGCCTCTCCTGGGCCTTGCCCAGGCGCTACAGTCCATGATCGGAAACAATTTCGGGGCAGGTCTGTGGCATCGCTCGGACAGCACCTTGCGGGCTGGCCTGGTTGTGGCCCTTGTCTACTGCGGCCTTGCGGAACTCGTGCTCACGCTGTTCTCACACCAGGTCGGCTTCGCATTTGTCGACGATCCAGGCGTGGCGGCGGAAGTCGGCCGGATCCTTCCGGTGATAATGGCGCTCTACTTTGTCGCGGGGCCGCTGTTCATGGTTGCGACCTACTTTCAGGCGCTCGGAGATGCGGCTCGGGCAGCTCTGCTGAGCCTCGCCAAACCCTATGCGTTCTTTCTGCCGCTGGTGTTCCTGATGCCGGTCTATTTCGGAGAGGACGGCATCTGGCTGTCCAGTCCGCTGGCGGAACTGATGCTGCTGGTGGTGACGCTGGTCCTGCTCGGGATTACCGCGCGCACCGGGACGGCGCGATGGGGGCTTTTCCGGGCGGTACCGGCAAATTGAAGCCGCTGAAACAAAGCGTCTGACGGCGGGCGGGCAAACTGCCCGCCGTTGCGTCAGGCTTGCGGACGGTATTTGCCGCTGACCGGGTCAAGCACAAGCTTGGCACCGCGGCCATTGGGATCGGCTTTTGCAGCTGCCCTGGAAATCTGGTTTTCAACCTCGGCCATCTTGCGCTTCACGCGCTGCACGATCCAGTAACCTCCCACGGCCAATGCGGCGACGCCTATCAATTCGGTCATGTCTTTTCCCCTTGCTCACCCGATTTTCACACAGGCATTGTGCCCTTTTAAAGGCCGTAACGCATCCACATTGCCCGTTCCTCGACAGAGGAGATCAACTCCTCGCCGACCCCGTCCAGCAGTCGGCCCTTTGCAAGGCCGACACCAAGCCCGGCCTTGCGGCCAAAAAGGCCACGCGGTGCCGAAATCAATTTCGGCTCGGCCTTGTCACCATACCGGTCCTTGATCACTTCGCGCAGGTCGCCGATCGCGTCGACCAACCCAAGCTGAACACCGGTGCGCCCGGTCCAGAACTTGCCCGTGAAAAGATCCGGATCATCTGCGAGCACGTCACCGCGACGCGATTTCACCATGTCGATGAAGGTCTCGTGGATCTCGAACTGCAGGCTCTTGATGTATTCGATGTCTTCCGGCACTTCCGGCTGGAAGGGATCGAGCGTCACCTTCTTTTCACCTGCGGTATAAACGCGCCGGTCAACGCCGATTTTCTTGATCATCTCCGTAAAGCCGAACCCGGCTGCAACCACGCCGATGGAGCCGACGATGGACGACGGATCGACAAAGATCTCGTCCCCTGCGAGCGCGATCATGTAACCGCCGCTGGCAGCCACATCCTCGACGAAAACCAGAACGTCCTTCTCGTTTTCCTTGGCCAGATCCCGGATCCGCTTGAAGATGAGCCTCGACTGAACAGGCGAGCCACCCGGCGAATTGACCACCAGGGCCACCGCCGGTGCTTTCTTCATCGAGAAGGCTTTTTCCAGGGGGATGGACGCGGTCGCCAGGGACAATCCGGACTTCAGCGGCCCACCGCCACCGATTGCCCCATGCAGGCGCACGACCGGAATGACAGGCTTATCGTTTCGAAAGGGTTTGGGAAGAAACCGGCGAAGGGATGAAATCACGCGCAATAGGCCCTGAAAGAGTTCACAAACTCCATCCGATATATGTACGCAAAGCCCGCTTGCAAAGACTCCAGGCCGTCAAAACCTTGTCGCACGGTTTAACGCGCCCAAGCGCTGTTCAACCACCGAAGGCGCTGATCTTCTTTTTGCGCTTGCGTTTCGGCTTTTCGTCTTCTTCTTTCATGCGCTCCAGAACGTCTTCCGGTTTGGGCTTGGGCGACGCTTCGAACGGCCAGGTGAGCCTGACACCGGCCTGGTTGTTCTTGCGCCAGACAATTTCTGCACTGATCGGCAGATCGAGACCGGGAATGGAGACCTCGATGTCATCGGGAAGTCGATCCAGCTTGTCGCCTTCCAGCCGGCATCCGGACCTGCTGGCATCAACGATCCGACATCTCATTGTCGCTGGATTGGTCTTGCCGCAAACGATTGCCGTGATCCAGACTTGCCGCCGAATCTCGCGGCGTTTTTCGCCTGACGTCTCTCGTTTGGTCTGAAAAGAAATTTGCGCCTGCTGATCGCCGTAGGCAATCACGGTCCCCCGGACCAGTTTGTCGAATCCGGCCAGGCGCAAACCCACCTCCTCCTTCAGGAGGTCAACCCTGTCGGACGCAATCCAACAGCCGTTCTCTGTCAGATCATAGGCCGTTGCTTCGAAACACGACATGTCCGCCAAGTCGACGACGAGCGCCGAAATGCATTTGTCTGCATCCATCGTCATGACCGGTTGTTGGAATCACCCACAGCGTTACACACTCAACGATACAACCTGTAGGCTGAAACCCAAGTTAACGCAAGGTCACTTTCGATCTAATAAAGAGGGCAACCTGAAAGCTCAACCACCCTGCCAGGCAGGGTCGAGCAAACGAGGAAACGTCTGGATGATTGCAGAAATCCATGCGATCCGAAGGTTAATGCGCTGATTTTTCTTCCAGCTTCTGCTTGATCGCCAGAAAGTCACGCCAGGACAATCGTTTCTCAAGCGGACTGCGCAAAAGATACGCCGGATGATACGTGGCGATAGCCGAGATTTCCCTGCCCTTGCAGGGATAGGTCATCCAGCGCCCGCGCATCTTTCGGATGCCGTCCTGTACCCCGAGCAGGGTCTTGGCGGATGCTGCGCCGAGAAAGACGAGCACGTCCGGATTGACCAGTTCGATCTGGCGCAGAATGAACGGCTTGCAGATCTCGGTTTCCTGCGGTGTCGGTGTCCGGTTGCCAGGTGGCCGCCAGGGAACCACGTTGGCGATATAGGCCGACGAGCGATCCAGACCGATCGCACCCAGCATTCTGTCCAACAATTGGCCGGAACGGCCAACAAAAGGCAGGCCTTGAAGATCCTCGTCGCGGCCCGGCGCCTCGCCGACAAACATCAGATTTGCCTGTGGATTGCCGTCGGCAAACACAAGCTTCTTGGCGGTCAGCTTGAGGTTGCAGCCGTCGAAACCGCCCAAGCAATTGCGCAGTTCCTCGAGCGTCGGGGCAGATGCCGCCAGATCCCGGGCTGCGGCGATTATCTCCCTGTCGGGCAAGACCGGCGCTTGCCCCACAACTGCGGGCGGCACGGTAATCGCCTGGGGAGCGACGGGAGCTGCCGGAACCGGAGAGCCTGTCTGCCCCTGGAAATTGCCTGCCGGGGCCTGTTGCCGGGGCTGCTGAGCATGCGTGGGGGCTGCCGCATGCTGACCGGCCAGCGCACGCTGCGCTGCCTGGGCACGCGTAAGCGCTACCCAATCGACGGGTTCGTCCTGAAGAAAACAATCGACACCCGCACCGGCATAAAAATCCAGCAGGGCTTCAAGGTGTCTGGGGTCGTTCGGGATCTGTTGCAAGAGGCTGCCTCCGGCGCGGAGTTTAACCGCCCCGATCATTTCTACAAGCATGCAGCGCCAGACCGTCTCCAATCCGGCCGGTTTTCCAAAGCCTGTGCACATTTTCGAAACTGTCGGGAACGCGCTCGAATTACGTTTACGTAAACGTTAACTACGCACTTGACGCCCTGCGCCTGCTTTGGTCTATCTGATGCCCAACTGAAGGAATAGCGGCGAAATTTCGCAATTGCCGATGAAAAATGTCGTGTTTTGCGCTGCAAAATGGGGCAAATAGGCGGTAAGGGCTAATAGGCGCTGCTTCCGAACGGACGCAGGTAAGTTGCTCTAACAATTGGGCATCAGCCGTTATCCATACGCTGGTTCACTTGATTTGAGCACCTGGCGGCGCAGAAGTTGCCCTTTGGGCGGAGGGAGAAAAAGATGAGCGAACAAGAAGCGCTTGGCGAACGCGAAAGCATGGATGTGGATGTTGTGATCGTAGGCGCAGGGCCTGCCGGTCTTGCAGCTGCGATCCGGCTGAAACAGATTGCCAACGACAAGGGCGAAGAGCTGAGCGTTGTCGTACTGGAAAAAGGATCCGAGGTCGGCGCGCATATTCTCTCCGGCGCCGTGATTGATCCGATCGCTCTCGACAAGCTGCTTCCGGAATGGCGCGAAGAAGACACGCCGATCAAGACGGCGGTTACCGACGACCACTTCCTCGTGCTGGGGCCGGCAGGTTCCATGCGTTTGCCGAACATGTTCATGCCGAAACTCATGAACAACCACGGCAATTACATTGTCTCGCTTGGCAATGTCTGTCGCTGGCTGGCCGAAAAGGCTGAAGCGCTCGGCGTTGAAATCTATCCGGGCTTTGCAGCTGCCGAGATCCTCTATGACGACAATGGCAACGTGGTTGGTGTTGCGACGGGCGACATGGGCATCGGCCGGGATGGCAAGCCCAATGCCATGTTCACGCGCGGCATGGAGCTGCGCGGCAAATACACCCTGATCGGTGAAGGCGCACGTGGCTCTCTGGCCAAGCAACTGATCGAGAAATTCGACCTCGACAAGGACAGCGACGTGCCGAAATTCGGCATCGGCATCAAGGAGCTGTGGCAGATCGACCCGGAGAAGCACCGGCTTGGCCTGGTACAGCATTCCTTCGGCTGGCCGCTTGACGGCAAGACCGGTGGCGGCTCGTTCCTCTATCACTTGGAAGACAACCAAGTCGCTGTCGGCTTCGTGGTTCACCTCAACTACGAGAATCCCTGGCTGTCGCCCTTTGACGAGTTCCAGCGTTTCAAGACGCACCCGGCGATCCGTGACACCTTCGAAGGCGGCAAGCGCATTTCCTATGGTGCCCGTGCCATTACCGAAGGCGGTTTCCAGTCCGTGCCGAAACTCTCGTTTCCCGGCGGTCTGCTGATGGGTTGTTCCGCAGGCTTCGTCAACGTGCCGCGGATCAAGGGCTCCCACAATGCCATGCTGTCCGGCATGCTGGCGGCAGAAGAAGTCATGGCCGCAATCGGCCGCGGCGAAGCACACAACGAGCTGGCCAATTACGACACAGCCTGGCGCGAAAGCCCGATCGGCAAGGATCTCTGGCGCGTGCGCAACGCAAAGCCGCTGTGGTCCAAATTCGGCACCGCTATCGGTGTTGCCCTCGGCGGTCTCGACATGTGGACCAACGAGCTGTTCGGCTTCTCCTTCTTCGGCACAATGAAACACGGCAAGAAGGACGCCGACACCCTGAAGCCGGCCAAGGACTGCAAGAAGATCGACTATCCGAAGCCGGATGGTGTCGTTTCCTTCGACAAGCTGTCTTCGGTGTTCCTCTCCAACACCAACCACGAAGAGGATCAGCCGATCCATCTGAAGGTGAAGGACGAGGCACTGCAGAAGCGCTCGGAACACGATGTCTTTGCCGGTCCGTCCAACCGCTATTGCCCGGCTGGCGTATACGAGTGGATCGAGGAAGGCGAAGATGCGCCGCGGTTCCAGATCAATGCGCAGAACTGCGTCCACTGCAAGACCTGCGACATCAAGGACCCGAACGGCAACATCAACTGGACCGTTCCGGAAGGCTCCGGTGGCCCGAACTATCCGAACATGTAAGGTTCGCTGCCAAACTGGAAAACATTGAAAGCCACGGGGAAACCCGTGGTTTTTTTGTGCCTTGAAAAAACGAACAGCACCGGAAAGGAAGCCTTCCCGGTGCTGCAGTCTTGCGGCCGATGGGTCGTAATCAGGCTGGCGTATGTGGGGGTCCAGCCTGTTGCGGTTGTCAAACACACGGACAAGGCCGAGTGGACATGCCACTCCGCTTGCTGCCGCGTGGTTGCCCGCGCCACAAGTTCGTACCCGTATTAACAACGGGCAATTCTTATGAGGTCGTTGGTCCCGATGGAGCCAGCGTGCACATTTATCCCAGAGATGATCTGGATTTTTTTCGGGTTTCGATTTGTTTAATTCTGTTAACCAAAACCGTGATGGCGCCGGAATAAACTCCCCCTACGGCAAGGTCAAATAAATAATGAGACGAATAAAAACTTGTTATGACTCCAAAAGACAAAATTATACCAACTGGTCAAAAAAATTCCGGGAATACGCCTCAACTGAAAACACGGAGCCTGCAAAATAAGGGGTGTCCGAAAATACCGATCAATACATCGCGATATTTGACAGTATAACTATTGCCGGTTTTTTCCGTTTACAAACAAGGTGATAGGGAACTTATCGACCTTCAGAGGGTCTATAAATTTTTTCTATATAACAATAAATTAAGAAAATGAATTAGCCAATTCTTTGAAATCTAAGCGTTTATTTCAACCACTCAACCATCAACTCCATCTGAGGTTGTTCGTCAAATCCATCGCTATTTCACCAAAAGCAAACTAACTAGCTGAAATTACTGATAAATCTATTTATCCACATACCAAATAGCGACCAGCTGGTTGTGATTGCAGTCTCGCATTGGTTAATTTACTTTTACTTTCACGGGGCAAATTTGTAGCAAATCACCAAGATCTTGGTGACTTTCTACAAGTTCTTCGCGGAGTTCCCGCGGTTTTCCCGAAAGCTTAACGAGATCGAGCCGCGTAAGCGGTTGGATACCTTGTGGACAGGAAGACAGCAGGGTCATAACCAGCCGGCGGCGGTTCTGGTTCGGATCAGGCGGTTCATCCACCAAATTCATTCAGCACTGTTTCAACAGTTCTGAAACCCATCGACCACAAGGTTCGGCACCGGGAAGGCCACTTCCCGGTGCAATTTTTTTCACATCACAATGAACTGCGACGTAACCCGTCAGTCGTCAGGCTGCATCTCTGCGTGTGTTCTGACGACGGCGACGCGGAGGACGACGGTTTTCGGACGCGTTGTCGTTGGCGCCGGAGGACGACTGCTTGCGGAACGGCTTCTTACCGCCCGGCTTGCTGTTGCCATTCCGGTTTCCGCCGCGCTTTGCGCGCCCGGCAGCCGCGGACATCGGCGGAATTTCACCACCGGCAACCGTGATATCGATACCGATCAGCTTCTCGATCTGGCGGAAGAGACCGATTTCCTCCGGAGCACACAGGGCAATCGCCTCACCTTCCGCACCGGCGCGGGCCGTACGGCCAATTCGGTGAACGTAGGCTTCCGCAACTTCCGGCAGCTCGAAGTTATAAACGTGGCTGACACCCGGGATATCAATGCCGCGAGCGGCAACATCGGTTGCCACGAGCACGTTGATGGTGCCTTCCCGCAGATCCTTGATCGCGCGGTCACGCTGGTTCTGGCTCTTGTTACCATGGATCGAGCCAGCGGAAATTCCGGAATGCGCCAGCTTGCGCATCAGCCGTTCCGCACCGTGCTTTGTGCGGCAGAACACCAGCGACAGCCCGTCCGGCTTGTCACGAAGCTGATCAACCAGGAAGTCGCCCTTGTCGTTCTTGTCCATGAAATGAACTGACTGGGTAACCTTGTCAGCTGTCTTGCCGGCCGGAGCAACTTCAACCCTCTCCGGGTTGCGCAGATATGACTGTGCCAGCTCGTTGATCTGCTTCGGCATGGTCGCGGAGAACAGCAAGGTCTGGCGCTTGTCGGCTACCAAGCCAGCGATCCGGCGCAGGGCATGAATGAAGCCCAGATCGAGCATCTGGTCGGCTTCGTCGAGCACCAGGTAGGAAGCGGTGCGCAGGTCGATCGCTTCACGATCTACAAGGTCCAGCAGCCGGCCCGGTGTTGCCACCAGGATGTCGGTGCCCTTTGAAAGCCGCTTGATCTGGCCGTTGATGGACACACCACCGACAACGGAAGAAACCCGCAGCGGCGTATGCTTCAGGAAGGAAATCAGGTTCTTTGCGATCTGGTTCACCAGTTCGCGGGTCGGGGCCAGAATAAGCGCCCGTGTTCCCTTGGGAACCGCTCTTTTCTTCTCCAGGAGAAGCCGGTCGATCAGCGGCAGGCCGAAAGCAGCCGTCTTGCCCGTACCCGTCTGTGCCAGACCCATGAGGTCCCGGCCTTCCAGGATCAACGGGATGGCTTTTTGCTGGATCGGTGTCGGAGCGTCATAGCCGTTTTCGGTAACGGCAGTCACAAGGCCATTGGAGAGTCCCAGGCTTTGAAAGTCGGTCAATATAAAATCCTTGGTTCAAGCGAAACAAACGCTTGTTAAGCCGCACGTCATTGACGGTGCGACTTGAAGTTGGAATGCGGCACAGCCGGCAGCCATCGCTACCCGGTCTCTCTGCCGCCAGACCCTCGCGTGAAATGGGAACTGGTTGAACCCCTCATTGGGTTCTTGAAGTGGCAACCCTCTTGCGACTGCCCGCCAAGAAACGTCTCTTGTCCGGGGCGCACTCTCTGCTCACGCGGCAGCGGTTGCAGTGCGGTATATCGTCGGGAACGGCCCTAATGTCAAGCAGAGAAGCCGCAAAAGCGCTTACAGCTCAAAAAGTTCGACCTGTTTCAGGGTTGCAGCCGCAGCAACCGGCCATCGTCGCTGTCTGTCAGGACATAGACATAGCCATCGGGCCCTTGCCGGACATCGCGTATCCGCTCGCCAAGATCTGTCAGCAGCTTTTCCTCGCCGACAACCGTTCCGCCGTCGAGGTCAACACGGGCAAGGTGCTGTCCGGCCAGCGCACCGACCAGCATGTCGCCCTTCCAGTCGGGATATCGGTCGCTGGTTACAAAGGCCATGCCGGACGGCGCGATGGAGGGATCCCAATAGTGAACCGGCTGTTCCATGCCTTCCTTCGACGTGCCTTGACCGATGGTTGCCCCGGAGTAATGGCGTCCGTAGGAAATCACCGGCCAGCCATAGTTCTTTCCGGCTTCGGGAATATTGATTTCGTCGCCGCCACGCGCCCCGTGTTCAACTGTCCACAATACCCCGGTTTCAGGATGGATCGCAGCCGACTGCGGATTGCGATGACCATAGGACCAGATTTCCGGCTTGTAGCCTTCCTGCCCGATAAAGGGATTGTCCGGAGCAGGTTGACCGTCCCTCGTCAGACGCAACACCGAGCCGGCGTGGTCCGAGGTATCCTGTGCACGCTCGCCGTCTCCCCGCTCACCGACGGTCATGAACAAGGTGCCATCGGGCGCAAAAACGAGGCGTGATCCGAAGTGGCGGCCTCCGTAGGCCTTGTTGTTGCCGGAAAAGATCGTCTCGCCATCTTCCAGCGCGAAGCCTCCTTCATAGGCACCGGTAAGCTTCGCCCGGAACAGGGATGTGCCGGCGCCCTCCGCCGATCCCTGGGAATAGGACAGAAAGACCGTCCGGTCGGTGGCAAAGTCCGGGCTGAGCACTACGTCCAGCAGACCACCCTGTCCTTGGGCAAAGACTTCCGGAACACCGGTAACTTCGCTCTGCCTGCCGGATGCATCAATGTGCTTCACGGTCCCGTCGCGTTCCGTCACCAGGTAGCCCTCCTCCGGAAGGAAAGCGACGCTCCATGGGTAGGACAATCCCGCGGCAACGGTTTCCAGCTGAACCGCGGACTGGGCCATAGCGGCGGGGACAATCGGCAGGACGAGCGCTGCGGCCATTGCGGCCACGCCTGGAAGAAGATGCGAATTCAGGGTCATTGGGGCTCCACGGACGTTTCATACTCCCTGTTAGGTAGGAGCCTGAACGGTCTGGAAAACCCGGCACGGTGCTAAAAATCGGAGCCCGGTTTCGTTGGCCCGTCCTGCAGCGCCTCGAGCCGTGCGGCGATCGTTCGCTTCTCGAAGGCCACGTTCCAGTCGATCAGCGTCCGCCAGACCGCTTCCGCCTGCTCGCCTTCCAGCCCCAATTCTTCCGCCCGGTCTTTCAGAGCAGCCACCATTGTTTCAATCCTCTGGTGATCAAAGGCCTCATCAGGATGCTGTTTCAGGTCCGCCATCCGCCGGACATAGCCCTGGCGACGGGCAAAGAGCTGCAGGAGTTCTTCGTCAAGCGCATCAATTGCGGTGCGGATATCCGTTTTGCTGACGCAGTCGGCTGGCTGTTTCACAAGGGTCATGGCAGGCCGTTTGAAAAATGGAAAAGCGGACCGGTTGTACCGGTCCGCCTTGTTCAACAGAAGGCGCGATTTGAAGCAGGACTAACCGGCAGACCGGGTCTGTGCCTCGACACTGGCAAGTGCCGACATGTTCACCACGCCGCGCGACGTGACAGACGGTGTCAGGATATGCGCAGGCTTGGCCGTGCCCAGAAGGATCGGTCCGACATGAAGCGCCTGGGTCGAAACCTTCAGAAGGTTATGGGCAATGTTGGCCGCATCCAGGTTCGGGAACAGAAGCAGGTTGGCTTCTCCCTTCAACTTGCTGCCCGGCATCACCCGCTCACGCAGCTCCACGCTGAGCGCGCTGTCGCCGTGCATTTCGCCATCGACTTCCAGTTCCGGGTAGCGCTTCCAGATCATCTCCAGCGCTTCGCGCATCTTGCGCGAGGACGCCGTGTCGCGGGAACCGAAGTTGGAAAGCGACAGCAGGGCGATCTTCGGTTCGATACCGAAGCGCCGGATTTCCTCAGCCGCGAGGTTTGCCATTTCGGAGATCTCTTCGGCGGTCGGGTCTTCCGTCACGAAGGTATCCGACAGGAATATCGCCCCTTGCGAGTTGATCAGCAGCGACATGGCCGAAAGGTCCCTGGCCGTCTCGCAAACGCCGATCACCTGCTTGATGTCCCGCAGATGGCGGATGAATCGGCCTTCCAGACCGCAAATGACCGCATCGGCATCGCCGCGACGCACCGCAAGGGCCGAAATCACCGTGGTGTTGGTGCGCACGACCGTCCGCGCCGCGTTGGGTGGCATGCCCTTGCGGCCGACACACTCGAAATATTCGTCGACATATTCACGGTAGCGCGGATCGTCCTGCGGGTTGACGAACTCGAAATCGACATCGGGACGAATGCGCAGGCCAAAGCGTTCGCAGCGTTGCTGCAGGACGTCCGGACGGCCAACAAGGATCGGCTTGGCGATATTGTCTTCAATCAGCACCTGAGCGGCACGAAGAACACGTTCGTCCTCGCCTTCGGCATAAATGATCCGCTGCGGATCCTTGCTGGCGTTCTGGATGATCGGCTTCATGATGAGGCCGGACCGGAAGACAAAACGGTTCAGCCGGTCCAGATAGGCCGTGAAATCCTCGATCGGACGCGTGGCTACACCTGTCGCCATGGCCGCCTTGGCAACAGCCGGTGCAATGCGCAGGATCAGGCGCTGATCGAACGGCGACGGTATCAGGTAGTTCGGGCCGAAGGTTTCGGTCTTGCCGCCGTAGGCACGGGCGGCAACGTCGGACGGTTCCTCGCGCGCAAGGCCGGCAATTGCCTCGACGGCAGCCCGCTTCATTTCCTCGTTGATGGTGGTCGCCCCGACGTCGAGCGCGCCCCGGAAGATGTAGGGGAAGCACAGGACGTTGTTGACCTGGTTCGGGTAGTCGGACCGTCCGGTACACATGACCACGTCGTCACGGACAGCCTTGGCGTCCTCCGGCATGATTTCCGGGTTGGGGTTGGCGAGCGCCAGGATCAGCGGGCCCTTGCCCATCTTTTCCACCATGCCCGGCTTCAGCACGCCGGCAGCGGACAGCCCCAGGAAGACATCAGCGCCGTCGATTACCTGATCGAGCGACCTCAAATCCGTCTTCTGGGCAAAGACCGCCTTCCATTCGTCCATCAGCGCCTCGCGGCCTTCATAGACGACGCCTTCAATGTCGGTAACCCAGATGTTCTCCCGCTTGGCTCCCAGCGAGACGAGCATGTTGAGGCAGGCAAGCGCAGCCGCGCCCGCACCGGACGCCACTATCTTGGCTTCCTCGATCTTCTTGCCGGCAAGGTCCAGACCGTTGCGAACCGCAGCACCGACGATGATCGCCGTGCCATGCTGATCGTCGTGAAAGACCGGGATCTTCATTCGTTCCCGGAGCTTCGATTCAATCATGAAGCATTCGGGTGCCTTGATGTCTTCCAGGTTGATACCGCCAAAGGTCGGCTCCAGAACCGAAACCGCATCGACGAATTTTTCAACGTCGGTCTGGGCCACCTCGATATCAAAGACGTCGATGCCGGCGAACTTCTTGAAGAGAACCGCCTTGCCTTCCATCACCGGCTTGGATGCCAGCGGACCGATGTTGCCGAGGCCGAGCACTGCCGTGCCGTTTGAGATGACGGCGACCAGATTGCCGCGCGAGGTGTAATTGGCTGCCAGTGCCGGATTGTCGGCAATCGCAAGGCATGGCGCGGCCACGCCGGGTGAATAGGCCAGCGCCAGGTCGCGCTGGTTGCCCAGCGGCTTGATTGCCTGGATCTCCAGTTTTCCCGGGCGCGGATGCTCGTGATAGAACAGGGCCGCTTCGGTCAGGTCACTTCCGGTCTTGCTGCTGTCGCTCATGACGGTCCCTGTCTCCTGCCTCTTCCCTAAGGTCATATTGTTTTTCTGCAAAGCTCTGCGGCTTGTCCGCAAGGATGATCTGCAATTTCGTGAATACTCTGTGTGATTTAACCGGCGCGCTGCCTGATGAGAACCCGTAATAGCAAAAACAGCACGACCCCGTTCAGGATATGCCACAGGAAATGCGTGCCAATGGCAAGTTGATCGCAAACCGGGCCGTCCAGAGTCCGGAATGTCAGTGATACGGCAAAGACGACACCTGTCAGCAACACCTCACGCCCGAGCCGCGCATTCTTGCGAAGAAACAGTGCCCCCACCACGAAGATCGCCAGCAGCGCAGGCACATAGCCTGCAGATGAGCCGACCAGTGGTGCGACCGCGCGCCCAGCAAAGGGCGTGACTGCGAAAAACACGATAACGATGCCTAGCGCCGCCCACCAGGACAGACCCAGAAACCGGTTCAGCGCCGCAAAGAGATAGACATGGATAAACAGCGCGATCGGGATCACATCGGCAAGGCTCGCCCAACGTGTCGCGAAGGTGTGAAACAGGAACGACCCCAGGCCGGTCACGAAGACGATGCCGATCAGGACCAGGGCAAAGAGATCGTCCGGTGTCTTGCGGCGCCAGAGCATGTATCCGGCAATGGCCGCAATCAGGAAAGCCGCATTGGTGAGCGCATTGAGCGGCTCGGACCAGAACTCCGGCCCGATCCGCTCACAATAATTGTCCAGCTTGTCGGTCAGCGCCATTGGCTCCAACACCCGCCCCTGCTTCTTTCCTCGAAGGACTTACAACTTGGACGTGACAGTTTCGGTAATCAAGCGGCCAAGCCTTGAAATACCTTCTTCGATTTTCTGATAGTCGTTGCAGGAGAAGCTGAGCCGGAGGGTGTTCGCCCCGGTGCCATCCGGATGGAACGCACGGCCGGGAACGAAGGCGACACGCGCCGTTTCAATAGAGGTTTCCAGCAGAGTTGCCGCGTCCATCCCTTCGGGCAGGGTCATCCAAATGAACATGCCCCCTTCCGGATGGGTCCAGCTGACACCAGCCGGCATGTGTCGCTCAAGCGCGGCCAGCATTGCATCGCGCCGGGACTTGTAGACCGCATTCGTCTTTGCCGTATGCTCTTCAAAGACATTTTCGGCGACCCGGGCCATGGCTTCCTGGTTGAGCACCGGCGAATTCAGGTCACTCGCCTGCTTGATCAGAACCAGCCTGGAGATGACTTCAGCCGACGCACAGATCCAGCCGAGGCGCAATCCCGGTGAGAGCGACTTGGAAAAGCTGCCGCAGTATAGTGTGCGGGCGTTGCTGATGCCCCCCGAGGCTTCGCAATCAAGCGCCAGCATCGGTGGCAACGGTTCGCCGTCATAGCGCAGCGCCTCATAGGGCGAATCCTCAATGACTGCACAGGAGAGTTCTCCGGCCAGTGCCAGAAGGCGTTGTCGCTCGGCCAGATCCACCGTCAGGCCCGTGGGGTTGGCGAAATCGGGAGAAAGGTAAGCGAACTTGATCCGTCCGCCCTTTTCGCGCGCGGTTGCCGCATAATCTTCCGCAGGGCGGTTGGCTCCAGGGTCAAGCCGGTCGTAACCGGGCTCATAGGCATTGAAAGCCTGCAATGCGCCCAGATAGGTCGGCCACTGCACCAGCGCGGTATCGCCTTCCGTCAGGAACAGTTTGCCGATGTAATCGAGCCCCTGCTGAGACCCGGATGTGACGAGAATATTTTCCGGCCCGCACTCGACGCCAAGGCGGCGCATGTGGTTGACGATCCAGTTGCGCAGGCGGGCGCTGCCTTCGCTCATGCCGTATTGCAGTGCGCGGCCCGCGTCCGGACCTGCCAGAATTTCCTGATACGCTGCCTTGAACGCTTCGGCGGGGAACAGAGCCTGGTCGGGAATACCGCCGGCGAAGTTGATCACATCCGGCTGGTCCAGCAGTTTCAGGAGTTCACGGATTTCCGAGGCGCGCATGCGGCTGGCGCGTCGGGCGTATAGGCTTTCCCAGGTTGTCATTGTTGGCTCGTTGCATTTTTGGATTGGTTATTTAAGTCAATAATACTGACCTAACTTTTTTGCAAGTGTCTCAATCTTGTTATTTTTTGTAATTTTATTTCAATATCAAAATGCCGCGACAGTTTGCTTGCTGCCTCTGGAAGCCATTGCGGCTATTGCCTATGTCTGGAGAGCAAAGGAGTTCACCATGTCCCGTCTCGATGAAACCCGTCCGTTCATTCCGCTCAACATTGCTGTGCTGACGGTATCGGACACGCGCAAGCTGGAAGAAGACCGCTCCGGTAATACGCTGGTGGACCGGATCGAAAAGGCAGGACATACGCTTGCGGACAGGCAGATCGTCACCGATGACGTTCCGGCCATTCAGGCGGTCGCCAAAAGCTGGATCAATGACAAGGGCGTGGATGTGATCGTCTCGACCGGCGGCACCGGCTTTACCGGCCGTGACGTGACGCCGGAGGCTATGGAGCCTCTGTTCGAAAAACGCATGGACGGCTTTTCGGAGGTCTTTCACCGGATCTCCTACGACAAGATCGGCACCTCCACGATCCAGTCCCGTGCGACCGGCGGCGTTGCCGGGGCGACTTATATTTTCGTGCTACCCGGTTCCCCGGGCGCCTGCAAGGACGCCTGGGACGGTATCCTGAAATGGCAGCTGGACTATCGTCACATGCCCTGCAATTTCGTGGAGATCATGCCCAGGCTGGACGAGCACCTGAAGCGCGGCAAGCTGCGGGAGGCGTGAGCCCCACCACACCGAAGAAGAGCGTCTCCGCCCAGAACCGTGCAGTGCCTTGTTCAGCCGTGCAGCTTGACGGCAACACTCGCTGGAATACGCAGGGTACCGACGCAGAAGCGTGCGAAGGCCTGGCGGAACCTGGAAAACAGCCCTTCCCGCTCGGGTTCACCCGAAGAGACGGCGGCAGCGCGCAGGAACACCATCCGCCCACGTCCGATACGCTTGGCGATATCGAGATCTTCCAGCTCCGGCAACGGCCGATGGCCGCCGAGCTTCTGATAAAACTGTCTGGAGATCAGCAGGCCCTGGTTACCGTAAGGCATGCCAAGAAGTTGGGACCGCAAGGCTGCAAAAGACTCGCTTACCCGCGCACTGAGCCCGAAAGCCTCATAGCGAAGACGGAAGCTTGCGGCGGTCCGTGGACCGTTGGAGGCACGGGCTGCCCGCTCGATGAAGGCCTGTGCCTCATGATGCCAGCCGCTTTCCAGAAGCGTTTCCGGCCGCAGGAACAATAGCCAGTCGCCCCGGCTCGCCATGGAGGCGCCATAGGCAAGGCGTTCGCTGCGGGAAGCATTGCCCCGGCTGATCCAGACACACCCGGCCGCGTCGGCAACCTTCTCGGTATTGTCCGACGAACCACCATCGACCACGATAACTTCGCGGATAACGCCCTCTGCAGCTGCCGGCACCAGGGCCGAAAGCGCGTGAACGAGCTCGGTTTCGGAATTTCTTGTCGCAATGATGACGCTGATCATGATCTCAAGTTTTACATGATTTTTTTCAAAGTGCGAGTGTCGCAGACGAAGCGGGAGCTGTTTTTTGTTGGGGTTCTTAACAAACTCCAATAATCGGCCACCAACTTTCGCGATATATATCGCCAGGTAATGTCTACTTTGGTTGCATGAAAAGAAAAGACCGGGCGAAAGCTGTAGCAGTACCTCTTTCACATTTGTCATAGGGCAGTGAAAAGTTGCTCCAGTGTGAAACCGATCGGTATCCATTTGACGGTTTTCAGGAAAATAGCCCCTCTTCGGCAAATGGAAGTGCCGGATTTCATGTTATCTTAAGAGTGCATACCAAAGCTGAAAGCTCTTACTTCGACCAGAACCCAAGCGATCGCGCCATGACGACACCCGATCAAAAGCCAATTTCAGGCGCAGGATACCTGACGCGGACGCTCGGCCGGATTTTCATGCGGCTCGCCGGGTTTGTTCTGTCCCTGGCTTTGCTGGCCGGGACAGCATCGGCCCGAGACCTCGTGGTGCTGGCAACCCCGGAAGAGCCATACAAGTTCCTTGAAGACGGCGCTTACAAGGGTATCGACGTCGAAGTTCTCGATGAAGTCATGCGCCGTCTCGGCCTTTCCTATTCGCTGGAACTGGTCGATTCCGGAACCCGCATCCAACAGGAAGCGCGCGCCGGACGGGCGGACATGCTGTTGTTGTTTTCCAAGAAGCCGGACCGGATGGAGTACCTGAACTATCCGGACGAAAGCTACATCGACATCAGCTGGAGCTTCTTCATCCGCGCCGAAGATGCCGGCACAATCCGTTTCGAAGGCTACGACGATCTGAAGGGGCTGCAGATCGGTATCACGCAGGATTTCGCCTATACGCCGGAGTTCCTCAATGCCGGCCTCGACTTTCAGACAGTCGCCAGCAACAATCTCCAGATCGGCATGCTGCTGGCAAAGCGTGTGGATGCCGTTCCCATGAACACCATCAGCACGCTCTACGAGGAAAAGAAGGCCGGGAGGCTGGACCAGTTGGCGACGTTACCGCTGCCGCTGACAACGAAGCCCTACTACAACGTCTTTGCCAAAGCCTCTACCTACCCGGACATCAAAAGCCTTCCCGGACGCTACGACGAAACCATTCGCGAAATGCAGTCCGACGGGACGCTGGATGCGATCCTGATCAAATACCTTGGTCGCCGACCAGGTCACGATGACCGTGGCGGTTCCTGAATTCCGGCCTGGTCTGCAGTCCACCATCTTTTGAATGTCAAAACCCACAAGGTGTAAACAGCATCTTGCGTCGCGTTGGCGTCGTGATAATGTTCTTGTTATGTTCCATTTCGTAACCTGGACGTTCTCGCGTGCCCTTCAGTCCCCCCGATGAGATTTCACTACCAGCCGACGCAGCCGGCCTTGTACCCGATGTCCGCTCCGTTGCCGAGCACAGGCGGCGGGGACGCGCGGCTGCGCTCAATGCCTCCGGCCGCTTCGAGAAATTAACTCGTGAATGTTTCGACGATGGCTGGGAAACGCTTGAAGACCTGCCGCCGCTGAAAACCCAGGTTCAGGAAGAGCGTGCGCGCACAATCATCACCCGAAACGAGTCGCCGGATATTTCCTTCGACCGCTCGATCAATCCCTACCGGGGCTGCGAACATGGATGCATCTACTGTTTCGCCAGACCGAGCCACGCGTTCATGGGGCTGTCTCCGGGCCTGGATTTCGAAACCAGGCTGTTTGCCAAACCCAATGCCGCACAGTTGCTTGAACGTGAACTTTCCCGCCCCGGTTATCAGCCGCGCGTGATCGCCATCGGCACGAACACTGATCCCTACCAGCCTATGGAACGCGGCTACAAGCTGATGCGTGAGATCCTGGAAGTGCTGGACAATTGCTCCCACCCGGTTGCGATCGTCACCAAGTCAGCCCTGGTTACGCGAGATATCGACATTCTGTCGAGGCTGGCAGAACGAAATCTGGTGAAGGTTGCCTTGTCGGTCACGACGCTTGACAAGAAGCTCTGCCGGGCCATGGAGCCGCGTGCGTCTGCACCCCACAAAAGGCTTGAGGCCGTCCGGGCTCTCTCCGACGCGGGCATTCCCACGTCCGTAATGATGGCGCCGGTAATCCCAGCCCTTACAGACAGCGAAATTGAAAACGTTCTGGAAGCGGCAGCCGAGCATGGCGCGACGGAGGTCGCCTACATCCTTTTACGGCTTCCCCTGGAAGTGTCTGAACTCTTTCGGGACTGGCTGCTGCGAGAACGTCCGGACCGCTACCGCCATGTGATGAACCTGATCCGCGCCATGCGCGGCGGCAAGGACTATGATGCGAAATGGGGCGAGCGCATGCGCGGGAGAGGTCCGTATGCCGACCAGATTGCCAAACGGTTCTCGCTGGGAGCGAAGCGCCTTGGCCTCAATCTGCGTCGCCGAAAGCTCAACACCGAGGCCTTCGTCCAGCCGCAAAAAGGCGGTGTGCAATTGGACCTGTTTTGACGCAAGATCTTGAGAAACTTGCTGCCGGACGGCAGGGTGCTGTTCATGACGTTCAGCCCTTCCCTCTTTGACCTTGCCTTTCCCGATAGCCCGGACCTTGCCACTGAGCGCAAGCACGCGAAATCCTTTGACGGTCGGCTCTGCGGCGTAGACGAAGCCGGTCGCGGCCCCTGGGCCGGGCCCGTGGTCACGGCCGCGGTTATCCTGGATTACGACCGGGTACCGGTTGGCCTCAATGATTCCAAGAAACTGACCGAAGCCCGGCGCGAAGAGCTTTTCGAGCAGATTGTTGCTACAGCCCATGTCTCGCTCGCCAGCGCTTCACCGGCAACGATCGATGCTGTCAATATTCGCACCGCAACCCTTTCGGCCATGGTGCGGGCCGTCAATCACCTACCTCTGGTTCCCGACTACGTTCTTGTCGACGGCCGAGATGTGCCGCAAGGGCTGACACAGGCCGGACAGGCATTGATCAAGGGCGATGGCCGCTGCCTGTGCGTTGCAGCTGCCTCTATCGTTGCGAAGGTGACAAGAGACCGGATGATGGTTCACCTCGACGCCAGTTTTCCGGACTACGGGTTTGCCCAGCACAAGGGGTATGGCGTGCCGCAGCACCAGGCAGCCCTGGAACGCCATGGGCCGACAGTTCATCATCGCCTCAGCTTCAAGCCGGTCAGGCTGGCTGCAGGGTCTTGAGGTTCCGGACATAACGAATTGGGTTTAGACGGCAGGAAACACGCTGCAACTCAGCAACACTCCTCTGCTTTCGGGCCTCTCAAGACCAACCGGCAATGGAGATCGCTGCCGATTAGTGCCAAGTAGCCTGCGAATTGCCTGCCGCAACAAAAAAGCGGCCCCGGAAGGCCGCTTCTTCAATTCGTCAGCAGAGTGGACCGAACTTAGTTCAGCCGTTCCTTCACCTGCTCAATGCTCTTGGCGAGGATGTCGTCGGCGACTTTATCCTTCACCTTCGCTGCAAGGATTTCCTCGGCAGCGGCAACGGCAATGTCAGCGGCCTTGGCACGGACTTCAGCGACTGCCTGGCTTTCAGCCTGTGCAATCTTGTCTTCCGCAGCCTTGGTACGGCGAGCAATCATTTCTTCCAGAGCCTGGCTGGTTTCGAGCGTCAGGCGCTCGGCTTCCGAGTTGGCTTCTGCGATGATGGCTTCCGCTTCGCTTTCGGCTTCATGACGCTTGCGCTGATACTCGGACAAGAGAGCCTGGGCTTCTTCACGCATCTTGCGTGCGTCTTCCAGTTCCTTGCGGATGGTTTCTGCGCGTTCGTCCAGTGAACCGTTGATCTTGGCCGGAACCTTGACGTAGAAAATCACGACGAAGAACAGGATAAGACCGATCAGGGCCCAAAATGTAGCGTCCATGACGGTCTCCTCAGTTCATCGCCGACTTGAGCGCCTTGGTCAGGTCGGTCTTGGTCGGAGCTTTGCCCATCAGCTGCTCAACGAGCGCTGAAGCGGTTTCTCCGGCAATATCCCCGATCTGAGAAAGGGCATCGGTCTTGGTTGCAGCGATCTGTGCTTCAGCCGCTTTCAGCTTCCCGTTCAGCTCGGCTTCCGCCTTTTCGCGGCGAGCTTCATGATCTGCCTTGAGCTTGGTCCGCGTCTCGTGGGCAATGCCATGAGCCTTGTTGCGGGCCTCGGCCAGCGCCTGCTCGTAAGCTGTGATCGCAGCGTCGGTTTCTTCCTGCAGCCGGTTGGCTTCGGAAATATCACCGGCGATACGGTCCCTGCGGTCTTCCAGAATGCCTGCGATCCGCGGAACGGCCACATTCTTCATGATCCAGTAGAACACGCCGAACGTGATCGCGAGCCACAAGAGCTGGGAGGCGAATGTGGTGCTGTCAAAAGGCGGGAAACCCGCGCCATGCTCTGCGGCCGGCACTTCTATGGCTTCGTGCATGCCTTCTGTGGTCGAGTGAGTTTGGCCTGCCATTTCCAGTCTCCTAAATCCGGCTGGGCGGCGCTAGAGAGCGCCGCCACCGGAGTCGCATCGATAGTCGCTAAGGTTTAGCGATTAAGCGAACAGGAGGATCAGAGCCACCAGCAGGGAGAAGATGCCCAGAGCTTCCGTCACGGCGAAGCCGAAGATCAGACGGCCGAACTGGCCATCAGCAGCGGACGGGTTGCGCAGAGCGCCTGCGAGGTAGTTACCGAAAATGTTGCCAAGGCCGATGCCTGCGCCGCCCATGCCCAGGCATGCGATACCGGCACCGATGTATTTTGCTGCTTCTGCTTCCATGACACGTGCTCCTAAATGGTGTTTGCAGATTGCTCACTCGCGGCGCAATGGCCGTGTGATTGGGTTACCCTCAGTGTGAAGGATGAATGGCGTCGTTCAGGTACATGCAGGTCAGAACGGTGAAGACGTATGCCTGCAGGAACGCGACCAGGAATTCCAGAGCCGTCAGGGCAACCGTCATTCCGAGAGGGAGAATGGATCCGAAGATACCGACCGCACCCATCGCGCTAAGGCTGACGATGAATCCGGAGAACACTTTCAGCGTGATGTGACCGGCGAGCATGTTCGCGAAAAGACGAACGGACAGGCTGATCGGGCGCGAAAGGAACGAGATCACCTCGATCAGCGTCACGAGCGGGATCAGTGCACCGGGCACGCCGCTGGGGACGAAGAGCTTGAGGAACTTCATGCCGTTTTTCATGAAGCCGTAAATGATCACGGTGAGGATCACCAGCATCGCCAGGGCGAAGGTCACGATGATGTGGCTGGTGATGGTAAAGAAGTACGGGAACATCCCGAACAGATTGGCAACCAGAACGAACATGAAGAGCGAGAACACGAGAGGGAAGAAGCGCATCCCTTCCGTTCCTGCTGAACTTCGCAATGTTCCGGCAACAAACTCATACGCCATTTCCGAAATCGACTGCAGGCGGGTCGGAACGAGTCCGCGGCCGCTGGTCGAGAAAATCAGGAATGCAGACGTCGCCGCCACGGTCAAAACCATGAACAACGAAGAGTTGGTAAAAGAGAAATCCATGCCCCCGACTTCAATCGGGAATAGCGTCTGGATATGGAACTGATGGATCGGATCGTTCGCCACCGGCCAGCCTTCTTCGTTCGTTCATATCAATGCGCCAGAAGGCGCGACAAATTCTATTTCGATCTGTCGTTCTGAACGTCTTTTTCGCGCTGGACCTTGGCATCCGGCTGCTCGACGACACCGGCCGCGCGCAGAACGTTCAAGACCCCGGCCACGAAACCCAGCAACAGAAAGACAATCAGCCCGAAAGGCGACGTCCCAAGCCACTGGTCGGCAACCCAACCAATCCCGGCCCCCACCAGCACGCCGGCGATAAACTCCGAAGAGAGTTTCATTGCCTGCGCGTATCCGGATGAGCTGCTTTGAGACTTCCGAGCGGTCTTTTCTTCAACCACCCTTATGTCATCAAGCTTCCGGTTCAATTGAGCCCGCCGTTCCGACAGACCTGCTTCCGGGGAACCAACCGCCCGATCCTTGTTATCGCCGTTTTGCGAAGACATGTTCTTAAGTCCTCAGCTTGCGCCGACATGCTTGATCCGACAACTGGGGAGCCCCCTAAGCCGCGCGCACCATAGTCGGCACCTCATGCCGTGTCAAGAAGCCTGCACTAAACTCTATCCATTTGAAAAATAAAGATCTTTTCTGTTTTCACAGAATCAGCCAGACCTAAGTTGCATAAGGTTTTCGCGGCAGTGCCGCACCAGACGCAATCTTAGCCAGTTTCGCGGAATCGCTCTGCCGTCTCCAGATCGACCGAAACAAGCTGGGAAACCCCGCGCTCGGCCATCGTCACGCCGAAGAGACGGTTCATGCGCGCCATGGTGATCGGATTGTGCGTGATCACCACAAATCTGGTTTCCGTGCTCTTGGCCATCTCGTCCAGGAGATCGCAGTAACGCTCCACGTTCGCGTCATCCAGCGGTGCATCGACCTCGTCGAGCACGCAGATCGGCGCAGGGTTGGTCAGGAACACCGCGAAAATCAGGGACATGGCCGTGAGCGCCTGCTCACCGCCCGACAGCAGCGTCATGGTCTGTGGCTTCTTGCCGGGGGGACGCGCGATGATTTCCAGCCCCGCATCCAGCGGATCATCGGAATCGACCAGCTGGAGTTCGGCCGTGCCGCCGCCGAAAAGATGAGTGAACAAGCGCTGGAAATGACCGTTGACGATCTCGAAGGAGGCGAGCAGACGTTCGCGCGCCTCGCGGTTGAGATTCGAAATCCCTGTTCGCAGACGGCGAATCGCCTCGATCAGGTCGTCGCGCTCCGAGGTCAGCGTGGTCTTCTGATCGTCGATTTCGCGCAGCTCCTCCTCCGCGCGCAGGTTGACGCCACCAAGCCGTTCGCGCTCCGCCTTCAGCCGTTCCAGCTTGCGCTCCATGGAATCGGGATCCGGCAGCGGTGCGCCTTCCTTCAGACCCGCGATTTCCGGCAATGCCGTTACCGCAACCTCCAGGTCCTCGTCGATCCGCCGCTCCAGGTTCTGCTTGCGGTCGCGGGCGGCTTCCAGCCGTTCCTCGGCGCGAATCTTCTCTTCTCGTGCGCCCGCCATTGCTTCCATAGCGGCCTTGGCTGCACGGTCGACGTCGGCAAGATCCAGTTCCGCCTGCTGAAGCTGATCGTCGCGCGCCTTCTTTTCCTCTTCTGCCTTGGCAATGGCGGAAAACACGTCGCGGCGCTTGATTTCGATGTCTTCGGGCGCCTCGATCAGCTCGGCCCGCTCTTCTTCCGCTTCTTCACGCCGTTCCTGCAAAATGGAAATCTGCTGGGCGGCATTGGCAGCACGGGTCTTCCAGCCGTCATATTCCCGGGCGATGGCTTCAAGCCGCCTGTCGCGCATCTGCTGCTCGCGGGCAAGGCCCTCGGCAACGGCCCTTGCCTCGGCCAGGGCGCCGCGCGCGGCCGCGACCTGCCCCTGCAATTCTTCGATACGATCGCGATAGCTGGTTCCGTCTGGCGCTTCTTCCAGGCGTTCTTCGGCCTCTGCCAGCTGTTCACGTGCCAGCTCGGCCTCTTCACCAAGACGCTGTGCCCGGTCCTGCGCAGCTTCCAGCTTGGCGGCCAACTGGGAAACGGCCCTTTCCGCCGCAGCCAGGGCCTCGCGCGCCGCGGCTGCCTGACGCTGGCTGTCACGAACCTTGCCTCTGGCCATCTGTTCAAGTTCGACGGCCTGACGAACCCTTGTAGCGGCACCTTCCAGTGCCTGCTGACGATCCTCAAGCTCGCGCCGGGCCTGCTCGATTTCATCTCCGAGTTCAGCAAGGCGGTTCTTCTGCGCCAGGCGCTGTGCCGCCGGTGTCGGCGCATTGGCCGCGATTACGAATCCATCCCAGCGCCACAGATCGCCTTCCACGGAAACCAGACATTGCCCCGGTTTCAGGGTCGTGCGCAGGCCTGGCCCGTCGGTCTGGTCGACAAGGCCGATCTGGCGCAGGCGGCGGCTCAGCTCGACAGGGGCTTCAACCACCTCGGCCAGACTGCGGGTTCCGGCGGGCAAGGCCGGATCGCCATCATGAGAGAGGACACCCCCCCAGCGAACAGCGGCAGCTTCTTCAAGTGAGGCATCAAGGTCTTCACCAAGTGCCGCCCCCAGAGCCGTTTCGAAGCCCTGCTCCACCTGGATCTGCTCGACAACCGGCGTGTGATCCTGTTCGGAGTGAACATTCAGCACCTGCTCCAGCGTCCGTGCCTCTGTCTCGAGGCCCTGCAACATCTGGCGGGCATCACCAACGGGTCCACGTGCGGACTGTTCCTGTTCACGCGCTTCGCGGGTCGCGGTTTCGGCCTCTTCCGCGGCCGCTTCCGCCTCCAGAAGAGATTCCTCGGCCATCTCCAGCGCTTCCCGGTTCTCGGAAACACCGTCCTGTTCGGCCATGCGTTCGTTGATTTCCTGAAGAGCCTTCTGAGCGTCCTGCGCCTGGGCTAACAACCGGTCCGAGCGCTGGCGGCTTTCCGCGACTGCCCGCTCCAACTGCCGGCGCTCGGCGGTTGCACGCGCTTCGGCCGCGGTCAGGTCGGACAACTGGTTTTCCAGCGTTCCCACGGTCTCTTCGGCCTCGGCCACCTTTTCACGAGCGCTTTCAGTGCGCTCCTGCACCATCTCGTTTTCTTCCAGAAGCTCTGCGCGTTCTTCCGACAAGCGCTCCAGAACCTCGTCGTTCTCGGACACCATGGACTGTTCACGCCGGATGTCTTCCGCCAGCTGCACCAGGCGGCGCTCCAGATCCTGAAGCTTTTCCTTTACCCGCCGTTCTTCCGCATCCAGTTCGTTGCGGGCGATCACCAGCCGCTGTAATGCAGCGCCCGCCCTGGCCGCATCCTCGCGCAGTTCGGGCAGCTTGTGGGCGGCGATAGCCTGGATGCGGGCGCTTTCCGCCTGCAGACCGGTGGCTTCGTTCACCTGCTTCTGGGCTTCGGCAAAATGGCTTTCGGCTGTTCCCAGCGCATCGCGCGCCTCGGTCCAGCGAATGTAGAGGATCGAGGCTTCAGCCCCGCGGATTTCAGACGACAGGTTACGATAGCGAGAAGCCTGGCGCGACTGGCGGCGCAGATTGTCGAGCTGGCTGTCGATCTGAACGAGGACATCTTCCAGTCGTTCCAGGTTCTGCTCAGCGGCGCGAAGGCGAATTTCCGCCTCATGCCGGCGCGAATGCAGACCGGAGATACCGGCGGCTTCTTCCAGGATCTGCCTGCGGGAGGTCGGTTTGGCGGCAATCAGCTCGCCAATCTGCCCCTGGCGGACCATGGCAGGTGACCTGGCGCCTGTGGATGCGTCGGCGAACAAAAGCTGCACGTCACGCGCGCGCACATCCTTGGCGTTGATCTTGTAGTTGGAGCCCTGCTCGCGCTCGATACGGCGGCTGACTTCAAGCGCATCGGCATCATTGAAAGCGGCAGGTGCCGTACGGTCCTGGTTTTCCAGGTAGAGCGTCACTTCCGCGGTGTTGCGCGCCGGGCGGTTCAGGCTGCCGGAAAAGATGACGTCGTCCATGCCGGACGCACGCATGTTCTTGTAGGAGTTTTCGCCCATCACCCAGCGAAGAGCCTCGACAAGATTGGACTTGCCGCAGCCATTCGGCCCGACCACACCGGTCAGGCCGTTGCCGATGATGAACTCCATCGGTTCGACGAAGGATTTGAAACCGACAATGCGGAGTTTGGAAAATTTCATTGGCGCCCGTGCCTCCTAGACACGGACACCTGAAGATCACGGGCTTGATCGGCGCATACCGAAAAGACCGGCGGACAGACCGCCAGTCTAGAGGTTTGCGTCAATAAGTTTGCCCATCTCTTCAATCGAAAGCGCCCCCGAGTGCTTTTCGCCATTGATGAAGAACGTCGGGGTGGAGTTCACGCCAAACTCGTTTGCACCGCGGTTTTTCACCGCATCGATGGCGTCGAGCAGACCCTGGTTCCCCAAGCATTCCTCAAAGGACTCTTTTGTAAAACCTATCTGCTTGGAAAAGTCGAGCATGGATTGGTACGGATTGTCGGTAAACGCCCAGGTCCGCTGCTGTTCGAACATGATGTCCACAATCTCGAAATATTTGTCCGCAGGAGCGCAGCGGGCGAGCATGAACGCGCCGGCCGCAACCGGATCCAGCGGGAATTCGCGGAAAATGAAGCGAACCTTGCCGGTATCGATGTAGTCGGCCTTCAGCGCCGGATAGGTACGCTCATGGAAATTGGCGCAATGTCCGCAGGTCATGGATGCGTATTCCACAATCGTGACCGGCGCGTTTTCGTCGCCAAGGATCTTGTCGCCCAGCGGGCCGGGTTTGACCAGCTCGTCCTGGTCGACGGCCTGCGCAAGAGCCAAGCTCGAACCGGCAAGGCAGAATGCGGCCGTCGCCAGGGCAGTGGTTTTGAGAAACTGTCTACGGGTCTGGGTCACGAAGATCGTCCTGTCACATTAATCAAGCGCTGCACCGGCCGGTGCGTGGATCGAAGCACATCCTGTCGGATATCCTGGCCGATCGGGTTAATTGATACCGGGCCACCCTATTTGCGTTCAGCTGAATGCAGGATGAACCAGCTTGCCGCTTTCTGTGCCCTCTCGGGCAGGCGGCGTCAACAAAGCTTATCAAATGTGGCAGGAGCGAGGACGGTCAAAGGCTATTAAATACTGGCATCCACCCTTGACCCGCCGACACCAACACAAGGGAAATCCTGAGTTCTTCGATATCATGCCAAAGCCGGCGGCACGTTTGCCAATGCCGGTTTCACAGAGTTGTTATTGGAAGAAGTAATGTGGACCGTCAGGCCGCATCTTCTGCGCTGCGGGCAATAACCTGGGCACCAAGCTTCCTGAGCGCCTGCCGCAGGCGGTCGTTTTCCACCCCCTCCAGCCGCGCTTCGAGCTGCTGTTCCTCGGTTTGCGTCAAGTCGCGCAAGGGCTTCTTGCGCACGGGCTGCTTCACCAGAACCGGCTTCTGCAGGATCTTGATGCGGCCGATGGCCCGCCAGCCATAGAAAGTATTGATACGCTCGATCACCTGGGCACTGTCATGAGACAGGATCAAGGCTGTCGCCCCGTCCGTGTGCACCACCAGCGTCGCCGGTTCCGGCGGGTTTTCCGGATCGCCGCGTTCAGGCTGCCGCGGCCAGATCAGCCTGTCCGGCTGCACGCGCGTGCCGTAACGCTCGCCGACAATATCGGCCCAGGAGGCAATGATATCGACGGACGCAAATCCACGCTTCCGGCAAACAGGCGTCATCGCCTTGCCGACAAGATCGGCCAGCGATTTCACCCCCTTCGAGGCGTGCACGGGATTTGCCTTTGTAGCGCTAATAGCCTACCTCCTCATCCAGATGTAAGGTGCGGCGATTTGCCGGCCATTTTCCGGATTGGGGTGTTGTGTCTCAATAGAATACGACAAAATGACGACGAATACTTTCCCCAACCTCACCGCACTGCCTTTATCAGCCAAGTTGTCCCCAGGCTATCCAAGGCTTGCTGCTTCATATCAACACCACTTGTTCTGCTGATCTCATGGCGTCTGCTTCCCCTTCCCGACTGCTTCTCGACTGGTACGACCGTCATGCCCGGCGCCTGCCCTGGCGGGTTTCCCCGGAAGACCGCCTACTGGGCGAAGTCCCCGATCCCTACCGGATCTGGCTGTCCGAAGTCATGCTTCAGCAAACGACCGTTGCCGCCGTCAAAGACTATTTCACGAAGTTTACGCGAAGCTGGCCAACCGTAACCGATCTTGCCGCCGCGGCTGAAGAAGACGTCATGAAAGCCTGGGCGGGCCTTGGCTATTACTCGCGGGCGCGCAATTTGAAAAAATGCGCAGAAACCGTTGCCCGTGATCACGACGGCCGCTTTCCGGAAGACGAAGACGCATTGCTGAAGCTGCCGGGCATCGGCCCCTATACGGCTGCCGCCATCGCAACCATCGCGTTTGACCGGCACGCGGCAGTGGTCGACGGCAACGTGGAGCGGGTGCTGACACGACTTTTCCAGATCGAAACGCCGCTTCCGGACGCCAAACCTGAAGTAAAGGCGAAAATGGCTGGCCTGACACCGGAGCAACGGCCCGGTGACTTTGCACAGGCGGTCATGGACCTTGGCGCAACCATATGTACGCCCAGACGTCCGGCCTGCGCGCTCTGCCCGTGGCGCTCTATCTGCAAGGTGCAATCCTCAAGCCTTGCCGAAACACTGCCGCGCAAAGCACCCAAGAAGGAAAAACCCACCCGTTTTGGTGCTGCATTCGTGGCTGTCGATGCGGCGACGGGGGCCGTGCTGTTGCGCCGCCGCCCACCAAAAGGCCTGCTTGGCGGGATGAGCGAAGTGCCGGGGACCGAATGGGCAGAGGATTTCTCCCCCGAAGCGGCTCCAGACTTCGCACCGTTTCCAGCGGATTGGCAGCAGCGCCCGGTGGAAGTGAAACACACCTTCACCCATTTCCATTTGCGGCTCTCGGTTTATCGGGCCGACCTTACGGCAGACACCACTCCACCGCTTGACGGTGGCTGGTGGTCTACCCCGGAAGTCATTGAAACCGAAGCACTTCCCACGGTTATGAAGAAGGCTCTTGCCGCTGCGTTCGAAAGCCCCCGGAAATAGTTCTTTCCCGGCTCAAGAAAACAGTTGCAGTTTGTCCGGTTTGGATGTTGAACAGCGCACCCAATCCTTGGATCTGAGCCTCGATGTTCACCTATTCCTATGACGCACTCTTCTCTCAAAAGGACTGCGATGAAATCATCCGCCTGAGCCGGGCCGAAGCTCAGGATACGGGCGGCCTCGTTGGTGGCAAGCAGCAGGGTGACATCCGCCGGGCCAGAATCAGCTGGCTTGATGACGAAGGCGATGCGGGATGGGTTTTGAACCGCGTGATGACCGCCGTTGCAAAGGCCAACCGCGAGGCTTTCGATTTCGACATCACCGAGTTTCGTGAAAAATTGCAGGTCGCCATCTACGACGAAAGTGAAGAAGGCCATTACGACTGGCATTCCGATGTCGGCGAAGGCCCGATCGCGCAGTTCCGCAAGGCAACCATCGTCACCCAGCTTTCCCCTTCACAGGACTATGAAGGTGGCGCGCTGGAAATCAGCCTTGGGCACAAGGTGATGGCCGCATCGCGTGAACAGGGCTGCGCAACTCTGTTTGCCAGTTTCATGTTGCACAGGGTCGTACCCGTGACCAAGGGCACCCGCTACTCCCTGACCTGCTGGAGCCACGGCCCCCGCTTTCGGTGAGATCTGAGCGGGGACAGGTGTCCACGTCTCCGAAGCTTGCTCACTACTCCCGGAAAAACGTCAAAGCGCATGTGATCGGTTTCAATTCGCTGTTTCGGGGTGTAACCAGTGGAAGTTACACTTCCGTGCGCAATGGACCCTTGCGCCTGCCGTGAATTACTCTAGAATAATTCTAAACAAAGACCGGTTTGCAATAAGGAGGCTCTGCCGTGAAAGGGAATGAAAAAGTCATTGAGTGCCTGAACGAAGCTCTGTTTCTGGAGCTCGGCGCCATCAATCAGTACTGGCTTCACTACCGCCTCCTGAGCGACTGGGGCTTTGCGCGCCTTGCCAAGAAGGAACGTGAAGAATCCATCGAGGAAATGCAGCACGCCGACAAGCTGGTCGACCGCATCATCTTCCTGGAAGGCCATCCGAACATGCAGAAGGTCGCACCGCTGCGCATCGGCCAGAACATCAAGGAAGTGCTGGAATCAGACCTTGCCGGCGAATATGACGCCCGCACGGCCTATGCCAAGTCCCGCGATGTCTGCCGTGAAGAAGGCGACTATGTTTCCATGCAGCTTTTCGAAGAGCTGCTGTCCGACGAGGAAGGCCATATCGACTTCCTGGAAACCCAGATCGACCTTCTGGAAAAGATCGGTGTCGAGCGCTACGGCATGTTGAATGCCGCACCAGCCGACGAAGCCGAGTAGTCGCAAGCGGCCATTTCATTGGTTATGTTGAAGCCGGTGCAGGTCTGCACCGGCTTTTTCATTGCAATTGGAGGTGCGAAACCATGACGGAAATCCGGATCGGGCTGATCGGAACAGGCTATATGGGCAAGGCCCATGCTGTTGCCCTGAAATCAGTGGCGTCGGTTTGCGACACAGGCCTGCGCCCGGTTTGCGAGACGATTTGTGCAACAACGCTGGAAGGCGCCCAGGAAAAGGCCCGTGCTTTCGGGTTCAACCGGGCGACGGACGACTGGCGCACTGTCGTTGCCGATCCGGCGATCGATGCGGTTGTAATTGCCTCGCCCCAGTCGACCCATATGGATATCGCCATTGCCGCCTTTGAAAACGGCAAGGCTGTCTTTTGCGAAAAGCCGCTTGCCAGCCACGCCGAAGATTGCCGCAGGATGATGGCGGCGGCAGAAGCCTCCGGCCTGCCGAACATGACCGGCTTCAATTACATTCGCACCCCTGCAAGCCAATTTGCCCATGACCTTGTCCAGTCAGGCCGGATCGGTCAGGTCCACTATATTCGCGCTGAACACACCGAGGATTTTCTGTCAGATCCGCAAACGCCGTCGCACTGGCGTACCAAGGACATAAGCAATGGATGCATGGGCGATCTCGCCCCTCACATCATCAACGCCGCACTGCGCCTTGCCGGGCCTATCTCCAGCGTTAGTGCGGATATTCAGACCGTCCATTCCGAACGCCCCGGCGCTAACGGGCCAGAGGCGGTCACCAATGACGACCAGGCCCATCTGATGTGCCGCTTCCAAAACGGTGCGATGGGTCATCTCTTCATCAGCCGTGTCGCCACCGGCCGGAAGATGGGTTACGCCTACGAGATATACGGTGACAAAGGTTCGATCCGCTTCGACCAGGAAGACCAGAACGCACTCTGGCTTTACCTTGCCGAAGGGCCGGAGGCGGAACGCGGCTTCCGCAAGATCCTGACCGGACCGGCACATCCCGATTACCTGCCCTTCTGTCAGGGCCCCGGTCACGGAACCGGTTATCAGGACCAGATCATTATCGAGATGCGGGACTTCCTGAAGGCCATCGAAACCGGAACACCTGTCTGGCCGACCTTCCGGGACGGGCTGGAGGTGCAACTGGTCACGGAAGCTGCCTGGAAATCGTCGAAGACCGGTACGTGGGCGACGGTTTGACGGACGGGGTGGCTGGGGGCGAGCGTTGTTCTCCAGGGTGTCACCCCGGACATGCGCAGCCCAGATCCGGGGCCTATTCGCAAGTCAGCTTGCCAACGCAGAAGGTTCTGCCGACCCCTTGCCGCGCCAGGTCATTTCTCTGGAAATGACTTGGCCCCGGGTCTCGCTTTGCTCGCCCGGGGCGACACTGATAAATCGGGAAACTTCCTGCCTGCACAGGAAACTTTACTGGAACGCCGTCTCGGCAAAGCTGCGGAGCTTGCGGGAATGCAGGCGTTCTGCCGTCATGTCTCGCATCTTCTCCATTGCCCTGATGCCGATCTGGAGATGTTGGGCGACCTGGCGCTTGTAGAAGTCGGTCGCCATGCCCGGCAGTTTCAATTCGCCATGGAGCGGCTTGTCCGAGATGCACAGCAGCGTGCCGTAAGGCACCCGGAAGCGGAAGCCGTTGGCCGCGATGGTTGCCGATTCCATATCGAGCGCGATGGCACGGGACTGGGAGAACCGCTTGACCAGTTCCGGCTGGTCCCAGAGTTCCCAGTTTCGGTTGTCGAGCGATACGACGGTTCCGGTGCGCATGACACGTTTCAATTCATACCCATCGATGCCGGTGATTTCGGCAACCGCGTCTTCCAGTGCCACCTGCACTTCGGCAAGCGGCGGGATCGGCACCCAGATCGGCAGGTCCTGGTCGAGCACATTGTCCTCTCGCACATACCCATGGGCCAGAACATAGTCACCTAGCGTCTGGCTGTTCCTGAGGCCCGCGCAGTGACCGAGCATCAGCCAGACATGCGGGCGCAGCACCGCGATATGATCAGTGATGGTTTTGGCGTTGGAAGGCCCGACACCGATGTTGACCATGGTGATGCCGCTGCCGTCAGCCCGCTTCAGGTGATACGCCGGCATCTGGGGCAGTTTTGTCAGCTCTTCGCCATCCGGCTGGGTCTGTCCTGCCTCCAGCACCACGTTGCCGGGGGAAACAAAAGCCTCGTAACCACTGTCCGGCTGCAACAGCAACGCCTTGGACATGCGGCAGAACTCGTCGATGTAGAACTGGTAGTTCGTGAAAAGCACGTAGTTCTGGAAATGCTCGGCCTTTGTCGCCGTGTAGTGCTGCAGGCGGTGCAGGGAATAGTCGACGCGCGGCGCCGTGAAAGATGCCAGCGGCATCACACCGTCGGCCGGATCGTAGGTGCCGTTGGCGATGGAATCGTCCATCACCGTCAGGTCGGGAAGATCGAACATGTCAGCGAGGGGACGGTCGAGATTTGCTGCTGCAGCGCCGCCTTCCACATGCGTTCCGTCATAGAAAGCGAAGTGCAGCGGTATCGGCATGTCGCTGTCGCCGACCTGGATCGGCACGTCGTGATTCTTCATCAGCAGCGAAAGCTGCGACACCAGATAGTTACGGAACAGATCCGGGCGGGTAATCGTGGAGGCGTGGGTGCCAGGGCGGGAGACAAACCCATAAGACAGGCGGCTGTCGAGGCGGACGTGGCTGTCGGTCACGATACGGACCTGCGGATAGAACGCGCGCACGCGGCCGTCGATTTCCTTGCCATCCAGAAGGTCCTGAAAATGCTGGCGCAGAAAGGCGGTGTTGGATTCAAAAATTTCGATCAAACGGTCGACCGCCTTGTTGGCGTCGGTAAAGACCTCAAGCGGATGCGATGGCGCATGCCGAACCCTGCGGGCGGCTTGATGAAAAACGTTTTTGGTTGAGTTGGACATAAACCGTCTCCTTATTGTTGTTATGGGCTCACAGTCCCGCTAACGCTTGCCTTGGTCAATAGATCTAACATCGGATTTTGAATTTTTTTTCGCAGAGAGAAAATTTCTGCACATGCCCCTCAACGATGCATTTGAGCAGGCTTTCCCAAACCGTAGCAAGCGGCTAAAGTCCGGCTAACTTTTGACCAGGAGTTTCCCATGAAAAAAACCGTTCTGACCCTCGCGGTCGCCGTTTCCTCCCTGATTGGCGCAGGCGTCTCCGCCCTTGCCGACAATCTGCCGGATCTCGGTGGCCGGGACATTGTCATTGCTTCGGAAAACACCTACCCACCGCTGCAGTTCGTCGACCCCAAGTCTGGCGAGGCAATCGGCTGGGAATATGATGCGGTTGCAGAAATCGCCAAGCGGCTAAACCTGAACGTCACCTTTCAGAACACCAGCTGGGATGCGATGATCCCTGCCATCTCCGCCGGCGAATACGACATGGCGATGAACGGCATCACCATTCGCGCCGACAGGGCCGAGCAGGTCGACTTTTCGGAGCCCTACATGCGGTCCGAAATGTTCATGCTGGTGCGCGCCGATGAAGACCGGTTTACCGATGCAAAGGGCTTTGCTTCCAACACGGACTTCCTGGCCGGTGCTCAACCGGGCACCACCCCCTTCTACGTCACTGTTTATGAAGTTCTGGATGGCGATGAAGCCAACCCGCGCATCAAGCTGTTCGAAACATTTGGTGCCGCTGTCCAGGCGCTCAAGGCGGGCGACGTCGATCTGGTCCTGACAGACAGCACCGGCGGCCAGGGGTATGTCGCGACCAATCCGGACACCTTCAAGCTGATCGGCGATCCGATGGGCTCGGAAGACTTCGGCTTCATTTTCCCGAAAGGCTCCGACCTGATCGAACCGATCAATGCGGCTGTCGCCAGCATGCGCACAGACGGCACGCTGGATGCACTGAACAAGAAGTGGTTCTTCGACTATAAAGTCGCCCAGTAAGGCCATCCTCCGCCCCTGCGCGGCTGGACTTTCCACTCCATGGCCGGTATCCGGGCTTTTGGCCCCGATGCCGGCCATTTTCGTTTGAACTGCCGTTAACAAAGCTGGAGCCGAGACCAACCCATGTTCCGCAACAAGACACCGTCCGGCGCCCCCAAGGAAGACTTTCCCTATTGGCTTGTTGCTGCCGCCGGCATTGCGGTTTTCCTGTTGTTCCAGATCGCCACCGACGACATCTATTCGCAGGTCATGTCGACGGTCTCGCGTGGTATCGGACTGACGGTCTTCGTCACGCTTGTCGCCTTCTTCTGCGCCTCCCTGATCGGGCTCCTGCTGGCGCTTGCCTCCCTGTCCGGATCAATCGTCTTGCGGCAGATGGCCCGGTTCTACGTCGAGATCGTGCGCGGCATGCCGATCATCGTGCTTCTGCTCTATATCGCCTTCGTCGCGACGCCGCTGTTCATTGCCGGGGTCAACGCCATTGTGGAACCTCTGGGTCTGGATCCGTTGCGCACGCGGGATTTCCCTCTGCTCTGGCGCGCCGTTCTCGCGCTGACCATCGGCTATTCGGCCTTCATTGCCGAGGTGTTTCGGGCAGGCATCCAGGCGGTCGACAAGGGACAGATCGAGGCCGCCGAAGCACTCGGCATGAACGGTTGGCTTCGCTTCCGCCTGATCATCTTCCCGCAGGCCCTGAAGACCATCCTGCCGCCCCTCGGCAATGATTTCGTCGCCCTGATCAAGGACAGCTCGCTGGTCTCGGTTCTGGGTGTCGCGGATATCACCCAGCTGGGCAAGGTCTACGCTGCCGGCTCCTTCCGGTACTTTGAGACCTACAATGTCGTCGCGCTGATCTACCTGATGATGACGATCACGCTTTCGCTGGCCCTGCGCAAATTTGAACGGGCAAAGCAGATCCAGGAGCGCTAAGGTTTTCGCCTGACCACGCCTTTCCTCCTCCCTCATCCTGAGGAGGGGGTGCAGGGGGAGCGGCGTCTGCAGCGAGACGGAGACCCGCATGCGTTCCTTTGAAGAAATAGAAGCACTGGCCGCGGAGAAGAAAGGCGGACCGGCAGCACTCAACGCTCTTTTGGCAGAGCATAATGCGCCCAGGACTGCGGAAGAGCTGGAGAAGGTTGGTGACGATCGCTGGCTGGCCATGTTCACCAAGTGCGTGTTCCAGGCCGGTTTCAGCTGGAAGGTGATCGACCAGAAGTGGCCGGGTTTCGAGGAAGCTTTCGAGGGGTTCGACGTTCCCCGCCTCGCCTTTCTCCCTGACGAGGCCTTTGAAGCGCTGCTCGGCGACAAACGCATCGTCCGCAACGGTGCCAAGATCCGATCTGTTCAGGAAAACGCGATTTTCCTCAAGGACCTAGCGACCGAACACGGCAGTGCAGCCGGTTTTTTCGCGCATTATCCCGTCAACGACCAGATCGGCCTCATGGAGCTGCTCAAGAAGCGCGGCAGCCGGCTTGGTGGCAACACAGGGCAAATCGCCTTGCGCTTCATGGGCAAGGAAAGTTTCGTCCTCTCCGGCGATGTGGTTAACGCCCTGATCCGCGAAAATGTCATCGAGAAGGACGCGATGTCGAAAAAAAATCTTACCGCGATTCAGGCCGCCTTTAACGAATGGAAAGCAACTTCCGGTCGTCCCCTGAACGAAATCAGCAGAATTCTGGCCTTTTCGGTCGGGACAAGTCATTAACTTCTCATTCAGCTTTTACGATTGTAAACAAAGCCTTGATTCAAAGGGAATTTTTGTTCCGTCAGCTTAACCGCTGATTTACCAAACCCGGTAACCATGACACTCGAAATTGCGTGAGGTATTGCGTCGCAATGAGTGTACTGCGTACCGGGGTGTCCTTCGCGGCACCCCGCCTATCAAATGAACCGGAAGCTGGTGCTTCCTGGCTGAACACGATCCTGAAGGGCGACTGCGTTGCCGCCCTTGAGAAACTGCCGTCCCGGTCTGTTGACCTGGTCTTCGCGGACCCGCCCTACAACCTTCAGTTGGGTGGCGATCTGCACAGGCCGGATCAGTCAAAGGTGGATGCCTGTGACGACCATTGGGACCAGTTCGAAAGTTTCGAAGCCTATGACGCTTTCACCCGGGCCTGGCTTCTGGCCGTCCGGCGGGTGATGAAGGCGGATGGCTCGCTGTATGTGATCGGTTCGTATCACAACATCTTCCGCGTCGGCGCGATCCTGCAGGATCTCGGCTTCTGGATCATGAATGACATCGTCTGGCTGAAGTCCAACCCGATGCCGAACTTCCGCGGCAAACGGTTCACCAATGCCCACGAGACCATGATCTGGGCGGTCAAATCGAAAGATGCGAAGCCGACCTTCAATTACGATGCGCTGAAGACCTTCAACGAGGATCTTCAGATGCGCTCCGACTGGCACCTGCCGCTGTGTACCGGCACCGAGAGGCTGAAGGGCAAGGACGGGCAGAAGGTGCATCCGACCCAGAAACCGGAGGCCCTGCTCTACCGTGTTCTGACGGCCTCCTCCAAGCCGGGTGATGTCGTGCTCGACCCGTTCTTCGGGACCGGCACCACCGGGGCTGTCGCCAAGAAACTTGGCCGCCATTATGTCGGCGTGGAGCGTGAGCAGGACTATATCGACGCGGCCACGGCTCGTATCGAGGCCATCGAGCCTGGCGATGCCGCATCGCTGGAAATGCAGCAGGGCAAGCGGGCGCTGAAACGCATCCCGTTCGGCACGCTTCTGGAAAGCGGTCTGCTGCAGCCGGGGACGGAACTCAGCTGCCCGAAAGGCAAGCATCTTGCCATCGTGCGCGCCGACGGCTCTCTCAAGTCCGGCGATCATACCGGCTCGATCCACAAAGTCGGTGCTCTGGTACAGGGTCAGGAAGCCTGCAACGGCTGGACCTTCTGGCACATCAACGAGGGCGGCAAGACGTCGCCCATCGACGATCTCCGCAAGGAAATCAGATCCCGCCTGCAGGCATAAGCAGGCACTCCAAAGAGAGACTTCGCGTTCCCCGCGAGATCGACTTAGCCCCGTTTCCCAGAAAAGGAGACGGGGTTTTCTTTATGGAATACGGGAACGGTATCTCGATCAGGCGCTTTTGTATTTCACGTCCGGCGCCCAGACATCCAGCCATTGCAGGATCTCGTCGGCACCGATGGGCGGCGAAAAATAGAAACCCTGGAATAGACGGCAGCCACAGTTTTTCAGGAACTCCAGCTCCTCGCGGGTTTCAACGCCTTCCGCCAGAACGTCCAGCCCCATGTTCTTGGCCATTGCCAGCATGGCGCCGGCAATTCTCTGCATCTTCGGGTTCCTGTCGAGCCCGGAAACGAACGAGCGGTCGATCTTCAGCGTCGCGACCGGTGTTTCGATCAAGGTTGCGATGGAGGAATGTCCGGTGCCGAAGTCATCAAGGGCCAGGGCGAAACCTGCCTGTTCCAGGTTACGGCACTGGGCAATCAGCTCCTGATCCGACTGGTCGAAGAGGATCGATTCCAGCAGTTCCAGCTGAATGTCCCCGGGCTTCAAACCCGCGGCGGCAAGTTCGGCATGCAAGATCGCAACAAACTCCACCGACCTGAGGTTCGATGCCGTCACGTTCAACGAGAGCTTGCCAATGTCCCTGCCTGCGGATTTCCAGGCAGCAAAATGGGTGAACGCCTTGCACCGCACCTGCCGGTCGATTTCGGACATGATGTTTGCCCTGGTCGCCGTTTCCAGGAAACGGGCCGGTGGCAACACCCCTTGTTCTGCCGTCTCCCAGCGCGCGACCACCTCCAGGCCGCATACCCGACCCGTGACGATATCGATCTGCGGCTGAAAATAGGGAACGAACTGGCTGCGTTTCAGACCTTCTTCGATCTGCGAGACCAACCTGCTCGTCTCCTCGTGTCGCCGGATCATCTCTTTTGACAGCAATTTGACGGACGACCGGGTGACCTTGGCATCGTAAAGCGCGATATCGGAATTCGCGATCAGCCTGTCGGCGTTCTGCACTTCGCCGGGATGAAACAGGACCACGCCTATACTCGCGCTGACCTGGCAGCTGTGACCGTTGTAGCGGATCGGCATGGCGATCGCATTCAAGAGGCGCAGCGCCATGGCATAGAGTTTTTCCTTGTCCGGAGGCTCAGCCAGAAACAGGGCAAACTCATCACCTCCAAGCCGCGCTGGAAGATCGTTCGGACCGCATATCGCCGACAACACCTCTGCCGTCTGCATCAGGATCATGTCGCCCGCGGTATGGCCGAAGTTGTCGTTTATCGACTTGAATTCGTCGAGGTCGATGTGAAGGAGCGCAAACACGTGCCCGATGTCGGGCAGCTGCAACGCCTCTTCCAGACGCCGGTGCAACGCGCCCCTGTTTGCAATCTCCGTCAGCGTATCCTGTGAGGCCTTTTTTTCCGCTTCGATCTTCGCCGCCTTCAATGCGGTTGCCATCTTCTGGCTATCCTCCAGAAGCGTGCGCTGCGCTTCGAAGGAGTAGAATAGATCGATGGAGAAGTCGTTCGGTTTGAAGTCGGTTTCCGTCAACCTGAAACGCTCGACGACCTGTGAAAGGTGAAGACCGAAGGACAGGTCCAGAAACACCGTGTCCTCGTCCGCAGCAGCAAGGGCGAAACCGCGAAACTGTATTGGCTCGCCATCCTGCGGACATGCGGAGAGGACCAGTTTTGTGCCGAGCCTTTCGCGAACACAGGCCATGGATCTGACGTTACGCGGCCGCTCAACCGTGAAGACGTCGAACAAGTTTGCTCCCGACGCTTCCGGCCCGAGGATCCGTTCAAGGGTCGGGCCCAGTCCACTGATCCGGCCGCAATTGTCCAGAACAACATGCATGGGAAAAAGCATGTCGATGGCCTTGCAAGTCAGATCGAGTTTGGATGCTGTCAAATTTCGGCCTCGGTTCTCACGGGCTTGAGTGCAGTGTCGAGGATCCGGATTTCAAAGATGTCGTGATCCGCCTGTTCCGATTTCACCGCGACCTGGTTGACCTCGATGCTCTCACCGGTCTCCTTGGCGAGACCATGCAGAAGTCCGATGACCATCGGCGCCAGTCCGTCACGATCGGAATAGTAGTGCAGAATGCAGGATCCATCGTCCTTCTGGTCGACCTCGAAGGACGGCGGCTTCAGATGTGGCATCGACAGCAGGATCCGGTCGTGCATGTCATCGAGTCCCTTCAACTGCTCGATGAAGGAATTGCCGGCAAGGCGCATCAGATTGCCGAAATGCGAGGCGCCTGCGTATTCAACCCAGTATTTTCCGAAGATGCTCAGGACGTCCGATGCAGGCAGGCCGGTAAAGCTGCAGATGGCACCGACAAGCTTGTAGGTTATGGCATCGTCATAACTCGACATTCTTTCAAATTCGAGTTCCTCCAGGCCCGCGGTTTCGCAAATGCTTTGCCAGGCTTCGGGTCCGTGGTTGTCCAGAATGAAGGTGCGAATGCCTTCGTTCACCATTCCATACATGCAGACTCCTCCAGAGTTAGCATTGTGAGTATACGAATTTGCTTACGTCAGCATTAATCAGTTCCAGACATATGTCTGTTTTTAACTGCCATTACTGACAAACAATCACTACTTCCGCGCGAATTTTTCGAATTAATTACCCAACGTTTCTTTTTCTCCAAATAACCCATTGAGAAAAACAACAATGAATACCTGAAACTCTTGCCGGAAGAAGGCGCATCGTTTGAGGTGCCGGAAAGGCAATGCCAACCTTCATGTCCAGCCCGCCAGCGTCTTCGGCTCGGCACCTTGCCGGACAGACGACTTGCAATCGCCATGCAATCCCTCCATCCTCCGCGATTAATCGAGCGTTCATGGGAGGAACGATCCGACGGTTTGAAACCGGCGCAAACGGCTGGAAGACCCGAGGTCGGCGGTCGCATTTATGAAGGACCATGTCGAGACAGTTCTGCGAACCGTGCAATCGGGATCGGCGCCTGCGCTGTCCCGGATTGCCGCCTCGTGGCGCAGATCGATCGACAAGCACGGCCTGGACCCTGCCGCCCACAAGGCGCCCCAGCGCATGGGGGACGACCAGCTTTACCAGCGACGGGAAGAGACAGGTGCCTTCCTGAAAATCGCCACGCCGAAACTGGACCAGTTATTCGGCCTGGTCGGTCAGTCCGGCTGCACGGTTCTGCTGACCGACGCGGAAGGCGTCGTGCTCGACCAGCGTTGCATGAGCGCCGATGCGGATATCTTTCAGGATTGGGGTCTCAGCCAGGGCACCGATTGGAGCGAAGCCGCCGTCGGCACAAACGGCATCGGCACCTGCCTTGCCGAGGAACGCAATCTGATCGTCCACCGGCAGGAACATTTCCTGGCTCGCAATGTCGGCATGAGCTGCATGGACGCGCCGATCTATGGTCCGGACGGCAGGCTGGCCGGTGCACTCGATGTGTCTTCTGCCCGTTCCGACCAGACGGAAACCTTCAACCGGCTGATCGCAGCGATGGTCTCGCAGACTGCAAGACAGATCGAGATCGAAACCTTCCGCGCCGCCTTTCCTGCCGCCCGTATCATCGTCGCCGACGGGGAAACCACCGATACCGCAATGCTGCTTGCCGTCGACGCCGACGACATCGTTCTCGGGGCAACGCGCGCTGCCAGGAAGGCCTTCGGGCTTGGTGCAAGCGGCCCTCTGAAGCCCCTGCCCGCTTCCGATCTGCTTGGCCGCGAGGATGGCCCGAGTGGCTTTGAGAAGGCTGAAAGGGCTGCCGTCATTCGTGCACTGGCGCGGGCCGGCGGCAACGTTTCCGAAGCCGCGCGCGCGCTCGGCATCGGCCGGGCAACCCTTTACCGGCGAATGAAACGGCTGAACATAGACTGATATCCCGGCTGACCTGTCTCAGAACTGAGACACATGCCGGACACAGGCATCTGCCCCCTCCTACCACTGCGCAAGCTCCTCCGGCACAGTCCACCCATTCCCGGTGGAGGACCGGGACCTTCGGCCCGTCGCAGCTTCGGCTGCCTGACCGCCGATCTTGTGGAGGAACCCAGATGAATCAGATGCCCAGTTTTTCCGTCGACACGACGTCTCCGTTCAAGTCCCGCTATGACAACTATATCGGCGGCAAATTCGTTGCGCCTGTGAACGGACGGTATTTCAACAACATCACGCCGATTTCCGGCGCCACCGTTTGCGAAGTCGCCCGTTCCGATGCCGCTGACGTTGACCTGGCGCTTGATGCGGCCCATGCGGCCAAGGAAGCCTGGGGCCGGACCCCGGCAGCAGAGCGTGCCAATATTCTGCTGAAAATCGCCGATGTCATGGAGCAGAATCTCGACATTCTGGCCAAGGCAGAAACCTGGGACAACGGCAAGCCGATCCGCGAAACCACGGCAGCCGATATTCCGCTTTCCGTCGACCACTTCCGCTATTTCGCTGGCGTTCTGCGCGGCCAGGAAGGCTCCATGTCGGAGATCGATGCCGACACCATTGCTTACCACTTCCATGAGCCGCTCGGCGTTGTCGGGCAGATCATTCCCTGGAACTTCTCCATCCTGATGGCTGCCTGGAAACTGGCTCCGGCGCTCGCCGCCGGCAACTGCGTCGTTCTGAAACCGGCCGAGCAGACCCCGGCGGCAATCATGGTGCTGGCGGAGCTCATCGGCGACCTGTTGCCGGATGGCGTTCTCAACATCGTCAATGGCTTTGGTGCAGAGGTTGGCGCCCCGCTCGCCAAGTCAAATCGCATCGCCAAGATCGCCTTTACCGGGTCGACCGAAACCGGCCGGATGATCATGCAGTACGCAACCGAGAACCTCATTCCGGTAACGCTGGAACTGGGCGGCAAGTCGCCGAACATCTTCTTTTCCGACGTCATGAGCGAAGACGATGCGTTCCTCGACAAGGCCATCGAGGGCTTTGTTCTATTCGCCTTCAACCAGGGTGAAGTCTGCACCTGTCCGAGCCGGGCCCTGATCCAGGAAGACATCTACGAAGCCTTCATCGAACGGGCGATCGCCCGTGTGAAAGCTATCAAGCAGGGTGACCCCCGCGCCATTGAGACCATGGTCGGTGCCCAGGCCAGCCGCGAGCAGCAGGACAAGATTCTGTCCTATCTGACCATCGGGGTCGAGGAAGGTGCACAAGTGCTGTGCGGCGGCGCGGAAGCGAAGTTCGACGGCGACCTTTCCGGCGGCTTCTACGTTCAGCCGACCATCCTGAAAGGCCACAACAAGATGCGGGTCTTCCAGGAGGAAATCTTCGGCCCGGTGGTGTCCGTCACCACGTTCAAGACCGAAGAAGAAGCCCTGGCGATTGCAAACGACACCATGTACGGCCTCGGCGCCGGCGTGTGGTCGCGTGACGCCAACCGCTGCTACCGGTTCGGCCGCGCCATCGAGGCAGGCCGCGTGTGGGTGAACAACTATCACGCCTACCCGGCCCATGCGGCCTTTGGTGGCTACAAGCAGTCCGGCATCGGCCGTGAGACCCACAAGATGATGCTGGATCACTATCAGCAGACCAAGAACATGCTGGTCAGCTACAACCCGAACAAACTCGGGTTCTTCTAAAGACTGCCGGCGTTACCCGATCTTGTCCTGGCAGTGATGCGGGGCAGTCTTCGAAAGAAGGCTGCCCCGTTTTCCGTTGAAGCTCCGGGAACGGCAGCCTGTTCATCGTCAAAGTTCGTCTGCAATCTCTTCCAGCAGATCCGCAAGCGCCTCAGGCTCGCTCACCATGGCATCGTGGCCTGTCGCGATCCGTGAGACTGGCCATCCCTTGGCCTGTGCCCGGGCCAGCGCGACTTTTGCCGGCGGATACGGCGGGTCAGTGCATTCGATGTAATGGGCTGGAAGACCGTTTCCGACCGGGTGCTTCAGGTCTAGTGCCGTGGTGAAGGTTCGGAACGGGTGCGGTGTCAGGCGCGGTTTCAAAAAGGCAACGTCGTCTGGCTTGGTGATGCCAAAACTTTCCGGCTGGGCTGGCGGCAGTGACAGGCCGCCGCTGCTGGTTTCCGCCAGCTTCCTGCGGTCTTCGGCAAGATCTTGCGGCAGAAGATCGAACCAGGTCTCTCCGCTTTCCAGCATGATCGCGTCGAGATAGATCAGACCGGCAATCCGCTCCGGCACGAGGTCTGCAACCCCGGTGATCGGAATGCCGCCAAAGCTGTGGCCGACTAGAATGACGCCGCTCAGGTCCTCGAACTGGAGATGGCGCACGATATCTTCCACGAACGTCCGGATCGTGATGTCCGGCGAAAGCAGATGCGAGCGCTCGCCGAGGCCCGTCTGCGTTGGTGTAGTCACGCGATGCCCACGTACCCGCAGGATGTTTGCCAGACGCGACCAGCACCAGCCGCCATGCCAGACACCATGGACGCAAACGAAAGTCTGCTGTTTCAAGAGCCCCTCCCCGCTTCACCGCCTATTCGGCGGCTTCGGCCGCCATCTGGAAATCGCGCCGTACCTTCAGTTTGTGCCCGACTTCGACAATGGCTTCCAGTGCCGGAATCAGATCCTGGCCCAGATCCGTCAGCTCGTATTCAACGGAAGGTGGCGATGTCGGGCGGACATGGCGCAACAGCACGCCGCGGCCTTCCAACTCTGAAAGGCGCTGTGACAGCACCTTGCCGGACACAGGGGGAATATCCGCCTTCAGCTCGTTGAAGCGGCGGGGACCTGCCCGCAGGCTCCAGATGACGTTCGGCGCCCAGGCTCCGGAAATCACCTGCATGCACTGGGTCAGACTGCAAGGGGTCGGCGGTTTCGGGCTCAGATTCTTGCGCATTTTCAAGGCCATGGGCACCACACGATCTTCAAGGGTCCAAGGTCACGCGGGAACCATCAGGTTTCTGCCCGGTAACTCGATAATGTAAGTTACCAATAGAAACCTACTTGTCAATGGTGACTTCAAAAGACACCTTCCGGGCATCGACACAAACCAAGGAGCCAATCGATGAAACTGTTCTACAAACCCGGTGCCTGTTCCATGGCTGCTCATCTCCTGCTCAACGAAGCCGGAGCCACCTACAGTCTCGAAAAAGTCGATACGACCGCGGGTCTGACGGAGACCGGCGCAGCATACGCGCAGACCAATCCGCGCGGCTACGTGCCGGCACTTCGGTTTGAGAACGGTGACGTTCTGACGGAAAACGTTGCCATCCTGCATTGGCTTGGCGAGCAGTACCCGGATTTTGCGACGGATACAGCAGGCAAGCCGCTCGACCGGTTCCGCGTGCTGGAATTGCTCAGCTTCCTGTCCTCAGAGCTTCACAAGGGGTTCAGCCCGTTCTTTTCCGGCAAGGAGTTTTCTGAAGCAGAAGCAGCTGAAAACCAGGCAAAGCTGAATACCAAGCTCGGCCAGTTCGACGCCTTGCTGGCCAAGGGCGGCGACTATCTTTTGGGAGATACCTTCTCCGTTGCCGACGCCTATGCCTTTGTCATCTTGAACTGGACGAACTTCATCGGCGTGTCTCTTGGCGACTGGCCGCAGACGGCAGCCTATGTCGAGCGCATTCGCACTCGCCCGGCTACCCTGAAGACCCTTCAGGAAGAAGGCCTGGCAGCATGAGCAGTACCTTGGCTGCGCTGGAAAAGGTCATATCGAACTATTTCGACGCGCTTTATCATTGCGATACCGGCCTGCTGCAGCAAGTGTTTCACGAGAAGGCAATCTACGCCACGGCGGACGAGACACCCCTGCTCTATCGCACGATGGCCGAATATGTACCGGTCGTCGCCGCCCGCCAGTCGCCGGCGTCCCGGGGTGAGGAGCGCCGCGATGTCATCGACGAGATCCAGTTCGCCGGTGAGAACACGGCCTTTACCAGAGTTCGCTGTTCGATCGGCAACAACGATTTCACCGATTTCCTGACCTTCGTGCGTGACGAAGGCCGCTGGCAAATCATGGCGAAGATCTTCGAAATTCGACCACGCAACGAAGGAGTGGCCTGACATGCCTTACGTGAATATCCAGGTGACCCGTGAAGGGGTGACGGCGGAGCAAAAAGCCAGGCTTATCAAAGGCGCGACGGACCTACTGGTTGACGTGCTCGACAAGAACCCTGCAACCACCTTCGTGGTGATCGAGGAAGTGGACCTTGAGAACTGGGGCGTCGGCGGCCTGCCGGTGGAAGAATACCGGGCAAGGCAGCTGGAAAAACAGGACTGAACGGTCAAATGGAAGCCGGGGCAATCCCGGCTTCTTTCTTTGCCGCGTTGCGCTTCTCTCTTTCAGGTCCTCGCCACTGTCCGGAAAACCCTGGACTATTTCGTTCGTCCCAAACATTCGTCATTGCAGGGCTCGACCCTGTAATCCATGCCGTGACCGTGCCTCAGCCAGAAGCCTCAATTGGCAGATGGGGAGCGGCATGGATGCCATGGTCGAGCCATGGCATGACGGAGGAAACGGAGAATTGCGCGTTTGGACAGCGTGTTGCGGGCAGTCCTCCGGGCGCGACGGGCGTCCGCACATAGGGCAGCACCATCCACCTCTTCCTGTCTCTCTCAAACTCCCCCGTCATTGCAGGGCGCGACCCTGCAATCCATGCCGTGACCGTGCCTCAGCCAGAAGCCTCAATTGGCGGATGGGGAACGGTATGGATGCCATGGTCAGGCCATGGCATGACGGAGGAAGTGGAAGGTTGGGCGGTTTGGACAGCGTGTTGTGAGCAAGTCCTCCGGGCGTCAGCACACAGGTAGCAACACCCCAAAGATCTCAAACTCTTTCTGACCCCTCAAATTCCCCCGTCATTGCAGGGCTCGACCCTGCAATCCATGCCGTGACCGTGCCTCAGCCAGAAGTCTCAATTGGCGGATGGGGAACGGCATGGATGCCATGGTCAGGCCATGGCATGACGGAGGAAGTGGAGGGGGATGATGGGAAGGCTGAATGGTGTTCACCTGGACGTCACCAACAAGTGCAAAGAGATTTGCTGTTGTCCAATCGACGCGAGAATGATCTGTCTGAGAAGACACAACGACATCAAAGCAGTTCTCACATGCCCCGCACGCTTTATCAAACCATCCTCGGGCCCGAGTTTGACAAGGTTCCGGCAGAAATCCGGCGGATGCACAGCTTCGCGCGGGTGGCGCGGGGCACCGCGGATGTCAGCCGGGGAAGCTCGTGGGGCGCAAAGCTGATTTGCCGGCTGGCGAAGTTGCCGGAAGCACGGATGGGTGTTCCGGTCGAGACCAGCTTTGAACCTATCGTGGGTGGAGAGCGCTGGACCCGGCGGTTTGACGGGCAGCCGTTCCAGACCGACATGATGGCCGGTAAAGGCGACGCGTATCCCTGCATGCTCGAGCGCCTTGGACCGTTCCTGTTCAAGATGCGGGTAACGGTAAGTGACAAGGGCATCGACATCACCCCGGCAGAGGTTTCGCTTGGCCCGCTGCCGCTGCCGCTGCGCCTTGCTCCGAGAGCGGTCGGGCGCGAGCGTGTTGTCGATGGAAGGTACAGTTTCACCGTAGAGGTGACCTTCCCGCTGATCGGGAAGGTCTTCGGCTACAACGGCCGGCTGGAGCCGGCCGTTCTGATCGATGATGCGAAAGCCGTCTGACCGGCCTCACTCGAAGCCGACCAGGGCCTTGCGGCGTTTGCCGACAGAAATCGACAAACGGTCGTTGGCCTGAAGATCGCCGGTGGCAATGCGGCGGCGCGCGTCGTCGACGATCTGGTTGTTGAGGCGAACGCCTCCACCTTCCACCAGCCGCCGTGCTTCGCCGTTGGATGCCGCGAAGCCGACCGCGACCACAAGCTCCAGAAGACCGAGACCGTCTGCCAGAATTTTCAGCGGCAGACTGTGGGTCGGTTCCAGGATCTCGCCTTCGCCCGAAAACAGGGCATCGCCTTGCTGCAAGGCGCCGCGCGCTTCTTCCGGGCCATGAACGATTGCCGTCACCTGGGTTGCCAGGATCTTCTTGGCTTCGTTCAGCTCCGCCCCTTCCAGCGCCGCCAATCGTTCGATTTCGCTCATCGGCAGCTCGGTAAAAAGGCGCAGGCACTTGGCGACATCGGCATCGGCGGTGTTGCGCCAGAACTGCCAGAAGCCGAAGGGCGACAGGTGTTCGGGATGCAGCCACACGGCACCTGCAGCCGTCTTGCCCATCTTCGCACCACTGGCGGTGGTCAGCAGAGGCACTGTCAGGCCGTGCAGCTTGCGGCCATCACGGCGGCCGAGTTCCACACCATTGACGATGTTGCCCCATTGATCGGATCCACCGACCTGAAGCGCACAGTCATGACGCTTTGCCAACTCCAGAAAATCAACGGCCTGCAGCATCATGTAGCAGAACTCCAGAACCGTCAGCGGCATCTGAGCATCGAGGCGCGACTTGACGCTGTCGAAGGTCATCATGCGGTTGACTGTGAACTGGGAGCCATAGTCGCGGAGGAATTCCAGGAAGCGGAATTCATTGAGCCATTCCGCATTGTCGACCAGCAAAGCCCCATCTTCGCCGTTCATATCCACGAGACGCTCAACGGATCGTCGTATGCTTGCGATGTTGGCTGCGATCTGACGTTCTTCCAGCATCGGCCGGGCATCCTTGCGGAAACTCGGATCGCCGATCTGACTTGTGCCACCGCCAAGCACGACGATGGGACGATGGCCGAGCTTCTGCAGCCAACGCATGGTCATCAACGGCATCAGATGGCCGACATGAAGACTTGCCGCCGTGGCATCGAACCCGGCGTATGCGGTGATCGGCCCTTGTGACAGCGTCTGGTCGAGCGCCTCGATATCCGTGCATTGGTGCACAAGACCACGTTCCAGAAGCACGGCAAGTGCTTCCGATTTGAGTTTTGTCGCCGGTTTGCCGGCTTCGATCATATGTCTGGTCATTTTTCGCTTCCTGGTTCCCCCGCCAGGAAGCTCAGGTCTCTAGAAACCAAAAAGCCGCCTGACGCGGCGGCTTTTGAGGTGTCTATGGGGTGAACAAGATCCTACGCAGCCGCCGGTATGTCGGTGACGTAATAAAAATACACGAAGGATGCGCTCATCTTGGTCATGCCAGCTTAAATGCGTTAGGGCGGGAAAAGAGTCAAGCCTGTTGTGTTCGTGACGTTCCAGACCCCGGCAAGTGTAACCGGCATGCCTCAAGGCTGCGCGCGGTCAAGAAATCCCACCTGACGCTGTGCGAAAGGCGTGCGCTTGCGCACGACTGGCCGCGTTACGACAACCCGAGTTTCCGTTCGCCGCGATCCAGGATAACCGGAACGATCAGGTCTTCCTCGTCATCCAGATGGCGCATCAGGCCGGAGATCAGGGTGTCGCTGACACCGGCGAAACTGTCGGCCGCGCGGCGGATGGCATCGCGGTCTTTCGTCTGCAATTGCCCGAAAAGCTTGTTGGCGCTCTTGATCACCGCCTCAATGCGATGGTGGATCAGTTCGTGGTCGCCCTCCAGCAGCTCGAAGCCATCCACCAGGCGCTTTTCGGCTTCCATGAATACAGGGAAATAGTGCTCATCCTCGATCATGTGGTGGTGATGCAGCTCACTGAGAAACTGTTGCAGACGCGGTGCAAAGAGGTTGCCGAAACGGTTTACCGGGAGCCGTTGCTCGCGGAAGTCGGTCAGGATCGTATCCAGGTCAGCACCGAGCTGACGGAAGCCATTATGCCGTGCGAGCCAGAATTCGGTCAGTGGGCCGAGGTTCCGGTGACCCGGCCAGTCTTCGCGCGGATGTTCTTTCAGAAGGAACAGCCACTCCTGCGGAAGTCCGGTCCGTTCATCCAGATTGGTGGTGTTGGTCATGGGTTTCAGGTCCGGTCAGAGAGAAGGTTTGCCGACCTTATACGCATGTTTTGGCCTGTCATGCGGAAACAGTGTGTTCACTCCCCGGGAACAGACGTCACTGCACCAGTTTGCCCAGCACCTTCCAGAGCGCTTCGGTGTCCCCCGGCTCCAGATGCCTTGTGAATTCGGTTTCCACCGCTGCCCGGTAACACGGCCACATGGCCTTCAAGAGCATCTCCCCTTCCTGGGTCAGACGCACCGAGACACCTCTACCGTCTTCCGGGCTCTTCAGCTTTTCGATGTAGCCCGCAGCGGCCAGCCGGTCGAGCAGGCGCGAAACATTGTACTGGGCCAGCAGCATCCGCTTTTCGATTTCGACCGGACGCAAAGTTTTGTCCTCTGCCCGGCTTAATTCCAGCAGCACATCGTACCAGCCAAGAGGTGGGAATCCGGCCGCCTTCAGGCGTGCCTCGACCCGCGCCAGCACGTTGCCGCTTGCACGCTGCAGACGGGCCCAGGCGTCGATGGCCTGAGGGACGGTTTCGGCGGAATTGCTCATGGCCAAGAAATAGAAAATTTATGCAATTGCATCAATCTTGATTTTTCATGCATATGCATCCACCTTAATGCAGATGCATGAAAAGGAGTTTCCAGATGCCCGACACACTCACGCTGATCAGCCATGCGCTTTGCCCTTACGTGCAGCGCGCGGCGATCGTCCTTCATGAAAAGAATGTTCCGTTTGACCGGGTTACCATCGACCTTGCCGACAAACCGGACTGGTTCCGCGCGGCCTCACCACTCGGCAAGGTGCCGCTGCTGAAACTGGGTGGTGATCGCTATCTCTTCGAATCCGCCCCGATCGTCGAATTCCTGGACGAGACAGAAGGGAGCCGGCTGCACCCGGAGGACACTGCCGAACGCGCGCGGCACCGGGCCTATATCGAATTCGCCTCGCAGATCCTGAACGGCATCGGCGCGCTCTACAACGCCAGGGACGACACCGGGTTTTATGCTGCGGGTGAAGCACTTCGTGCAAAGTTCCGTCATCTGGAAGGTGAACTTGATCCGGACGGTCCCTTCTTCGCCGGTAGAGCCTTTTCGCTCGTCGATGCGGCTTTCGCCCCGGTGTTCCGCTATTTCGATGTCTTTGAGACGTTCTTGACGCTTGCGATGTTTGACGACCTCGACCGGGTTCTTGCGTGGCGTGGCAAGCTTGCGGCCCGTACATCGGTTCAAGAAGCAGTTACTGCGGACTATCCAGCGTTATTGACCGCCTTTCTGCGAAACCGAAATAGCTGGATCTCCCAACTTCTCGACTTGCGCAGCCGGGAGCGATCACTCCTGGTCGCACACTGAGGCCTTCAAGCGCAGCCGGACATGGCTCCGACTGCGCCCGCTTCAGGCGAAGGCTGCGCCGAGTTTGCCCAACTCGCCTTTGAGGTCCGTCCATCTGTCCGGCGTCGTGGTTAGTGTCGCAGGATCCCTGATTTCGACGTCATAGCCCCGGTTCAACGCACCTTTTGCGGTCAGCTGAACGCAGTGACAGGCATCAAGCCCAACCAGGACCAGCCGCCCGATCCGCTTTTCCTCAAGCCAGGCTTCAAATTGCGGACTGGAGAAACTGTCACCGATCGACTTCTCAAAGACCGGAGCATTGCCGACAGCAAGTGTTCGGTCGAGCTTCAAACCGTCTCGCCCCGGTGTGCCGATACCGCCCGCCGACATCTTCATGGCCACGATCACCGGCCAGTCGCGGAAGACATTCTTGACGAAAGCGACCTGGTGGCCTGCCATCCGGTGCGCTTCCACCTGGCGCCCTATTTCGGCAAGCACGGCGTCTCTCTGGCCTGGGTCAAAAGCGTGTTTGCCGGTGTTCCTGGTGAAGTCCTCCTGCACGTCGATCACCACCAGAGCTGTGCCCGGCCGCATTGACCTGTCGATACTTGCGCCCTTTGTCGGCGTTCCCAGCCGCCGCAGGCAATAAACGATATAGGCGACAACGCCTGCGGCACAGAGCCCGGCCGCAATCCAGATACCGGTCATGTGACCTCTCCTGTTCGTGAAATTATTCCAGTGCCTTGGGCCGATCCGGGTCGTCCTCGAACGCGGCAAAATGATCAAGCATGGTGCAGAGCACCCGCTGCGTGGAACGCAGATCGTCGTCCGAGAAGAGCTCGCAGACTGTCTCGATTTCGTCAGTCTCCCGTGCCCGGATTTCGCCGAACCGGTCGTGCCCCGCTTCGTTCAAGGCAAACAGTGGTGAGCGCTTGTGCGCCGGATTGGCCCGGCGCTCGACCAGTCCCTGCTCTTCCAGAGCGTTCATCACGAGCTGGATCTGCTGGCGGGCAAGAAACAGCGCCCGGCCGATCTCGGGTACCGCCATCGGCCCGGCCTCCTCCAGCACTTCCATGACCGCTCGCATACCTACGGTCACGCCGGTTCCCTCCAGCTTGGCCTCCACCGCCCGCGCAAGCCGGCGGTGCACGGGGCGTATCAGGCGGATGATTTCATAAAGCTCGACGGACTTCTTCATGGACACCTCATTTGACAACTTGTATGTCATTTTGACATTTATATTGTCAATAAGAATTTTGAAGGCCCCTGTGTGTCATCACCCTGGAATCGAGGGCCCTAAGCCAGACGTTTCGATCCCGGTGAAAACCAGGTTCCGTGCCTTGGCGAGGGTTTGGAGCTATACTGCCGGTCCCGTTCGTAGTCTGGAGCGAACCATGAGCAATCAGGAAGGCGTCCCCCGAAACGGAACATTCGCCGAGCGATACGACAGTGTCATGGTGCCGGTGATCTTTCAGCCTTGGGCACAAGAGCTGCTCCAACGGCAACCACCCCAAAACGGAGACCGGATCCTGGACCTTGCGTGCGGCACCGGTGCGGTAATCCGTGAAGTCGCGAGCCTTGGGAACGGATTTGCGAGGCTGGCCGGCGTGGACATGAGTGCGGGAATGCTGGCCGTTGCGGCCGAAAAGGCCAGCGTAAACGGGATAGACGCAGAATGGTTCGAGGCAACCGCAGGCGATCTGCCGTTCCCTGATGGCGGCTTTGACCTCGCTTACTGTCAGCAGGCTTTGCAGTTCTTCCCCGATCGTGTCGGAGCCCTGCGCGAACTTCACCGCGTTCTGGCACCCGGGGGCCGCGTCGCCTTCTGCGTTTCCCGCGGTCTGTCAGAAAATCCTCTGCTGATGGCGCAGGCAACCGCATTGGAAAAACACGTCGGCGCAGAGGCGGGGGCAGCCGTTCGTGCGATCTGCCAACTCTCTGACCCTGAAGAAATACGATCGAACTTCGAGGCCGCCGGGTTTCTGGATATCCAACTGGAGACAGTTTCACTGACGCTTCATCACCCGGATGGCCGTGCGTATGCCGCCGGAGCCATGGGTGGCATGCATACCGGAGACAAGCTCTCCCGGCTATCCGAAGACGACAGGAACGCCTGCTTCAATGATTTCCTGAAAGAACTGGGCCCCTGTTTTGACGGCAAGGCAATCCGGTTTCCTCACGTCTCCAACGTGGTGACAGCGCACACCTGAGCGACAGGAAACAAAAAAACCCGGCCGAAGCCGGGGTTTTCATCCTTGAAAATTCGTCCACGTGCTACTCGGCAGCAGCCGGGGTCACTTCGGCCGGAGCCGGCTCGGTCCATTTCAGGACCGGCTTGCGAGCTGCACCCGTTTCGTCCAGACGGCGTCGCGGGGCAAGGTACGGTGCACCGGAGAAGCGTTCCGTTTCGCCGCGCTTTGCGCTCATCACGAGATCGCGCATGGTGGCGACGAAAAGGTCGAGCGCCGCCCGGCTTTCCGATTCCGTCGGCTCGATCAGCATCGCGCCATGGACAACCAGCGGGAAGTACATGGTCATCGGATGATAGCCTTCGTCGATCATCGCCTTGGCGAAGTCGAGCGTGGTCACGCCGGTGTCCTTCAGGAAGCTGTCGTCGAACAGCACTTCGTGCATGCACGGACGCTCGCCAAAGGGCAGGCTCATCAGGTCCTGCAGGCCGACGCGAATATAGTTCGCATTGAGCACCGCATCTTCGGACGCCTGCCGCAGACCGTCGGAGCCGTGGCTCATCATGTAGGACAGAGCCCGCACGTACATGCCCATCTGGCCGTGGAACGCGGTCATGCGGCCGAATGGCTGCTCGCCGTCCTTGGTGGCAGCTTCGGTTTCGACCAGTTCGACACCTTTTTCCGTCTTGCGGATGAACGGCAACGGCGCAAAAGGAGCCAGTCTCTGGGACAGGACGACCGGACCGGAACCCGGGCCACCGCCGCCGTGAGGCGTCGAGAAGGTCTTGTGCAGGTTGATATGCATGGCGTCGACACCAAGATCCCCCGGGCGGGCCTTGCCGACGATGGCGTTGAAGTTGGCGCCATCGCAGTAGAAATAGGCATCTGCCTTGTGAATCAGATCGGCGATCTGCTTCACTTCCCGTTCGAACAGCCCACAGGTGTTCGGGTTGGTGAGCATGATGCCGGCGATGTTGCCTTCGTGTTCGGCAATGGTCTTCTTCAGTGCCTCCAGATCGACGGTCCCGTCGTCCTTGGCATCGATGTTGACGACCTTGTAACCCAAGAGCGCTGCCGTTGCCGGGTTGGTGCCATGAGCGCTTTCCGGCACCAGAACGATCTTCGGATCACGGCCGGCAGCGGTGTGGGCTGCCTTGATCGCCATCATGCCGCACAATTCGCCATGAGCACCGGCTTTCGGGCTCATCGCAACGGCGGAGGTGTTGGTGGACACCATCAGCCAGTGGGCAAGCGCATCGATCAGTTCCAGTGCGCCGGGCACCGAGGAGACCGGCTGAAGCGGATGGATGTCCGCGAAGCCCGGCAGGCGGGCCATCTTCTCGTTGAGGCGCGGATTGTGCTTCATGGTGCACGAGCCGAGCGGATAGAGACCGCTGTCGATGGCATAGTTGTTCCGCGACAGGCGCACATAGTGGCGCATGGCTTCCGGTTCGGCGAGGCCGGGCAGACCGATCTCGGCCTTGCGCTTGAAGCTGCCAAGCTCGAACTCGGCGCTTTCGTCCTCGTCGAGATCGACACCGGTGGTTTCCAGCGAGCCGAATTCGAAAATCAGCGGCTCTTCCATATCGAGACCACGGTTGCCGGTGAAGGTCTTCGGGCGGAAAGCATCCCCGGCATCACCTGCTGCGGTCGGGCGGCCTTGCGTGTTCATGCTCATGCCAGCACCTCCTTCAGCGCGTCCGCAAAGGCCGCGCGGTCTTCATCCGTATTGACTTCGGTCGACGCGACGACCAACAGGTTCGCGAGATCCTTGTTGCCCGGCTCCAGTCGAGAAACCGGCAGGCCTGCGAGAACGCCCCGTTCGGCCAGTTGCTCAACCACGTCCTCGGCCACCTTCGGCAGCGCAATCGTGAACTCGTTGAAATAGGCCGAGTTCAGAACCTCGACACCGGGCACGCCGGCAAGAAGCTTCTTCAGCTTCACCGCGTTGCCGTGGTTGATGCGGGCGAGTTTGGTCAACCCGGCCTGCCCCAGCAGCGACATGTGAATGGTGAAGGCAAGGCAGCAGAGACCGGAGTTGGTGCAGATGTTGGACGTTGCCTTGTCGCGGCGGATATGCTGCTCGCGGGTGGACAGCGTCAGCACGAAACCGCGCTTGCCTTCCGCATCCACCGTCTCACCGCAGAGCCGGCCCGGCATCTGGCGGACATATTGCTGGCGGGTGGCGAAGAGGCCGACATAAGGACCACCGAAATTGAGGCCGTTGCCGATGGACTGGCCTTCACCGACCACGATGTCGGCGCCTTGTGTTCCCGGCGGTTCGATCAGGCCGAGCGACACCACTTCGGTGAAGACCGCGATCAGCAGCGCCTTGTGCTGGTGCGCCTTTTCGGCAATCGGCTTCAGGTCGATCAGCTGGCCGTAGAACGACGGCGACTGGACGACAACGCAAGACGTCTCGTCATCGATCTGTGACAGGATGTCTTCGGTGCCCGTCGGGTCTGCCGGCAGGCTGACGACCCGATCGCCGGCCATGTTGGACAGGCCTTCGACGACTTCCCGGTACTGCGGATGCAGCCCGCCGGAAAGCACGGCCTTGTTGCGCTTGGTCACCCGGTGCGCCATCAGCACGGCTTCACCCGTGCCGGTGGAGCCGTCATACATGGACGCGTTGGCGACATCCATTGCGGTAAGGCGCGCTACCTGGGTCTGGAACTCGAACAGGTACTGAAGCGTACCTTGCGTGATTTCCGGCTGATAGGGCGTATAGGAGGTCAGGAACTCCGACCGCTGGATCAGGTGGTCGACCGTTGCCGGCACATGGTGCTTGTAGGCACCTGCGCCGACGAAGAACGGAACGGAGCCGGCCGCAGTGTTCTTCGATGCCATGGCCGAGAGCTTGCGCTCCACTTCCATTTCGCTGGCTCGTTTGGGAAGGTCGAGCAGACCCTTCATGCGAACGTCTTCAGGGATGTCCGCAAAGAGTTCATCGACGGATTTGACGCCGACCCGCGCGAGCATATCGCTGCGGTCGGTATCGTTCAAAGGCAGGTAGCGCATCAGGCAGCTCCCAAGGGTTTGATCAAAAATCGGACCGGCGAAAACCACGCTCTCGCTTCATCAGCCCGGACCCGGAGAACTGACAAGCTTCCGGATACGGGCTCCCCGTTTCCTGCTCGGCGCGGTGGCGCCGTGCAGACGCACAGAGAAGAGAACTGGTCACCATCCAGAACAGGGAACCGGCTGCGACTTCGTGCGGCCGGTTCCGGAAAGTCACGGTGCGACGAGGCGGAGCGGTTCGGGCTCCACAACGATCTCGCACTTCACGGAGTTGGCTATGAAACAGACGTCATGCGCCTTTTCATGCAGATCGGTCAGCCAGGTCGGATCCGGGTCCTCGGCCGCAACCAGCGTGATAACCGGCCGCAGCACCACTTTCGTGATTGCCATCTTGCCCCGCGCCACCCGGCTCATTTCGCCCTGGGCACGGTCGCTGTAACTGGCGACAACGAAATTCGCCCGCCGGGCAAGATCCAGGAAGGACATCATGTGGCAGGACGAGATAGCGGCGACGAAAGCCTCTTCCGGATCGACGGCGGCCTCAATGGAATATGGCAGGGGTACCACCGTGGGCGAAGCGCTTGCCGGGATCTCCAGACCACCGTCAAAACGCCAGATGTGCCCTCTGGAATAGGCGTTTGCGGCATAGTCGCCGTCGCATGCCCATTCCACCTGTGCCGTGTAGTAGTGCCCTGCCATGAATTACAACGTCTCCACGTACGCCTTGTAGGCTGCCGCGTCCATCAGGTCGGACAGCTGATCCGCATTGCCGACGGTCATCTTGATGAACCATGCAGCGCCTTCGGGATCTTCGTTCACCTTGGCCGGCTCGTCCACCAGCGCATCGTTGGCTTCAACGACTTCACCGTCGATCGGAGCGTAGACTTCACTGGCGGCCTTGACGGATTCCACGACGGCGGCTTCATCGCCCTGTGACAGCGCCTTGCCGGCTTCCGGCAGTTCGACGTAAACGACGTCGCCAAGCTGCTCCTGCGCGTAAGTCGTGATGCCGATGGTGGCTTTGTCGCCATCTACGGCGATCCACTCGTGGTCCTTGGAGTAATAGGTGGTCATATTGTGCGTCCGTTATCTGGAAAGATTTATGCTTTGGGTTTGCGGTAATACCGGTTCGGAACAAACGGCATGTCCGCGACGGTAGCGGGCAAGCGCTTGCCTCTGACGATCAATTCAAGTGGCGTGCCAGTTTCGGAGTGCTCCACCGGGACATAGCCCATCGCGATCGGAGCACCCACGGTCGGTGCGAAACCGCCGGATGTCACGGTACCGATCACCGGCCCGTCGGGCAGTGCGATCTCGGCCCCTTCCCGCGCAGGTGCCTTGCCATCGAGGCGCAGGCCGACGCGGACACGGCCCGGTCCCTTTTCGAGTTCGCCCTGAATGCGCTCGGCGCCCGGAAAGCCGCCTTCTTCTCGGCGGCGTTTCTGCATGCAGAAGGTGATGGCGCCTTCGACGGGAGACGTCATCTCGTCAATGTCGTGTCCGTAGAGGCACAGCCCTGCCTCAAGACGCAGGCTGTCGCGGGCCCCGAGCCCAATCGGTTCGACCCTGTCGTCGGCGAGCAGTGCACGGGCAATCGCTTCAGCAGCACCGGCAGGCACGGACATCTCCACGCCGTCCTCGCCGGTATAGCCGGCACGGGCAACGTGGCAGTCGATCCCGTCAAACTCCATCGGGGCGGCGGCCATGAAGCCAAGTTCGGCTGCCTTGGGCGCATGTGCTGCGACTGCAGCCACGGCTTCCGGTCCCTGAACCGCGATCAGCGCACGATCGTCAATCACTTCAAGGGTCACGTTTTCAGGCAGTCTGTCGCGGAAATGGGCGTAGTCGACCTCCTTGCGGGAGGCATTGACCACCAGCATCAGCTTGCCGTCTTCTGCTTCGGACAGCGGCCGGGTGACCATCAGATCGTCGATGATGCCGCCTTCGTCGTTGAGCAGCACCGTGTAGCGCTGACGGCCGTGGCCAAGTTCGACGAAATTGGACGGGGTCAGCGCTTCCAGCGCCCGGGCCGTCGTTTCGTGATCGGGACCGATCAACAGGGCCTGGCCCATGTGGGAGACGTCGAAAAGGCCGGCCTTCGTGCGGGTCTGCTGGTGCTCGGCCATGATGCCGGCCTTGTACTGCACGGGCATGGAATAGCCGGCAAACGGCACCATGCGTGCACCCAGTTCCACATGAAGGTCGTGAAGAGGCGTTTGTTTCAGATCTTCGTCTGCAACGGTTTCCGCCATGAACGGTCCTCGTATTCGGGGTTGCGCAGTCCCGAACCGGCCCGCATGGGTCCTGATCCGTCTGCACCCCCTCTGTCCGAGTACCTGAGAGATTTCCCGACCGGCGCCGATGACGCCTTTCGGTTACTCCTTCGGTGAGCAGTCCGCAAACCCACTTGCGGAGCACTGCTTTCCAGAGCGTTGCAGTTCATGCGGTCCTTCTGCCTGAGAGTTTCCGGGGCGGTTGCTCCTTCGGCGCCAGGATCCTTTCACCCGGCCTCTCCCGCATAAACATTGACGTGTTTCCACGCCAACCGGGGGACGACCCCGATTGGGGCCGGATTGTGCGAGGCAGACATAGTCTTGTCAATATGCGACATGCAGCCTCCGCAATTTTGCCGGTGCACAATTTTAGGCACCGCCTTGCAGAGTGCGCACGATCAATGGCCGGCCGGTTTCCATCTTCCCGGCCAGGCCTCAAATTCAGTCGACACTGATGTGCTACGCGCGTGGCCGGGCCTTAGCGGCGACGGCCTTCGTCAAAGCCGAAGACAACCTTGGCGTCCGCACCTGCCGGGATCGTGAATTTCTCTTCGATCAGCGTCCAGGTTTCGCTTGGCGAGTTCGCTCCGAGCGTGACCGGAATTTTCACGATCTCGGAGCTGAGCGGCTTGGCACCACTGCCGCCGGGCACAATGGCGACGCGCATCGGCAGAACCACTTCGCCGCCCTTCCAGGCAGGACCGGAGGTGACATCGCCGGACAGGCCCAGCTTCATGCGGCGGCTGCCGTCCGGCTGCTGCGTGCAGGTGTTGGCCCAATCCTTGACGGTGGCCTGGTAAAGCAGACCCTGCGGGTCATCGTCCTTGCCGCGAACATACTTGCGGATCAGAAAGGTGTTGGACTGAAGCTGCAGCGCAGGACAGGGAACCGGCGGGGCGAAGGTTTCGGGAGAAATCTCGATCGGCTGCTGGCCACCGGAAATAACCTTGCCCGCAACACCGTCAGCGGCACTCATACACCCCGCAAGAGCCGCGGCGGAAAGGCCCACGGCCATAATTATCTTCAGGGTCTTGCCGGAGACGGCGGGAATCGCACTGATCATCTTCATTCCATAAAAATGCAACAATTGTCGGCGGAGCTTCATAGCAGGTGAAGAATTGCTTGGCGAGGCTTGTCAAACGCAAACCTTCAAGCAGCTCATTGTGGCTGAATTGGTTCAGCTTGCCGCACATCCCTTGACACGGCGTGGCTGCGAGCCCTTATTGCGCGCAGAAACGTTCCTCGAAAGAGCATGATGACCGAGAGCAAACAGGAAAAAACACCGCTTGCCATTCACCTTTGCGCGCCCCGCGGGTTCTGCGCCGGTGTCGATCGCGCGATCCAGATCGTGGAACTTGCCCTGGAAAAATACGGCAGTCCGGTCTACGTCCGTCACGAGATCGTGCACAACAAGTTCGTGGTGGACGGGCTGAAGGCCAAGGGCGCTGTGTTCGTGGAAGAGCTGGAAGAAATACCGGCCGGGCACACCGACAGACCGGTGATCTTCTCTGCGCACGGCGTACCGAAATCCGTGCCGGAAGACGCCCAGAGCCGCAAGATGTTCTACCTCGACGCCACCTGTCCTCTGGTCTCGAAGGTCCACAAGGAAGCGGAAATCCATTTTCGCCGGGACCGCGAGATTCTGCTGATCGGTCATGCGGGGCATCCTGAAGTGATCGGCACCATGGGCCAATTGCCCGACGGCACCGTCAGCCTGATCGAGACTGAAGACGACGCGCGCGCCTTCACGCCGAAGACCGACCGCCCCCTCGCCTATATTACCCAGACCACCTTGTCCGTGGACGACACGGCCGGGATCGTGGCTGTGCTGCAGGACCGGTTCCCGCAGATCGTCGCTCCGCACAAGGAGGACATCTGCTACGCAACCACCAACCGTCAGGAAGCGGTCAAGCGTGTGGCGCCAAAGGTCGACGCAATGATCGTTGTCGGCGCCCCGAACTCCTCGAACTCGCAACGCCTGCGTGAAGTTGCGGAACGGGCCGGGTGCAGGACTGCAGTGCTGATCCAGCGCGCAAGCGACATCGACTGGCACGATTTCGAAGGTATCACGTCGTTGGGTCTGACAGCAGGTGCATCGGCCCCGGAGACCCTGGTAGAGGAAATCATCGCGGCATTTGCCGACCGGTTCGACGTCAACGTCGAGACGGTGCGTACTGCCGAAGAAACGATTTCCTTCAACCTGCCGCGGGAGCTGCGCGAGATGATCGCCTCCTCCCAGGCCGCTGCCGGATAACCCCATGGCTGTTTATACCGAAGTAACCGATGAGGAACTGAACGACTTCATCGGCAGCTACGATGTCGGACGTCTGTTGTCATTCAAGGGCATTGCCGAAGGTGTCGAGAACAGCAACTTCCTGGTCCACACGGACAAGGCGTCCTACATCCTGACGCTGTACGAAAAGCGCGTGAACCCGGAAGATCTGCCTTATTTTCTGAACCTACTGCAGCATCTGGCCGCAAAGGGCCTTTCCTGTCCGACGCCGGTCCCTTCGAGGGACGGCGAACTTCTGGGCACACTCGCCGGCCGACCGGCCGCGCTGGTCACCTTTCTGGACGGCATGTGGGTCAAGCGGCCCAAAGTGGATCATTGCGCCGAGCTGGGCCGGGCCATGGCAGAGTTGCACCTCGACGGCGCCGATTACGACGGGTTCCGCAAGAACGCGCTCGACGTCAGCGGCTGGCGGCCCCTGTTCGATCAATGCGGGGAGCGCAGCGATACGGTTCATCCCGGTCTCGGTGCAGAGATCGCCAGCGAGCTGGACCACGTGGAAACGGTCTGGCCCAGGGACCTTCCGGGCGGGGTGATTCATGCGGATCTGTTTCCCGACAACGTGTTCTTTCTGGGCAACGAGCTTTCCGGGCTGATCGATTTCTATTTCGCCTGCAACGATGCCTTTGCCTATGACATTGCCATCTGTCTCAACGCATGGTGCTTCGAGCAGGACATGTCGTTCAACGTGACCAAGGCAAAGGCCCTGCTCAAGGGCTATGCCGCCGTGCGACCGTTGAGCGAGGCTGAATACAATGCCTTGCCGACCCTTTGCCGGGGCGCGGCCCTGCGTTTCCTGCTGACACGGCTCTATGACTGGCTAAGCGTGCCGGAAGGTGCGCTGGTTACGCCGAAGGATCCGCTGGAATATCTGAAGAAGCTCCGCTTCCACCAGAGCATTTCCTCCACGCAGGCCTACGGGTTGGAGCGATGACGGAGAACAACAACCGGGTCACGATCTATACGGACGGCGCTTGTTCCGGCAATCCTGGCCCGGGCGGCTGGGGTGTTATCCTGCGGTTCGGGGAGCACGAGAAAGAGCTTTCCGGGGGCGAGTCGGAAACCACCAACAACCGCATGGAGCTGATGGCCGCCATTGAGGCGCTGAATGCCCTCAAGCGCCCTTGTGCGGTCGACCTTTATACCGACAGCACATACGTGCGCAGCGGCATCAAGGAATGGATGTACGGCTGGAAGCGCAAGAATTGGCGCACGGCCGCCAACAAGCCGGTAAAGAATGCCGATCTCTGGCAAGCTCTTGACGCCGCAAGGGAACGTCATGACGTTACCTGGCACTGGGTCAAGGGACATGCCGGCCATCCGGACAATGAACGCGCAGACGAACTGGCGCGCGGCGGAATGGCCCCGTATAAGAGCGGCGAAAAAACGAATCCTGTCTGATGAGCAGAGGATTTTGAGTGAGACTTTTCTGGTGGTCCGGCGCAGCAGCAGTGCGCACAATGGTTCCGGATATGGCCGGAAAGGTTCTGATCGTGGCCAACCCGACCTCGGGTGGCTATAGCGCCGAATTTCTGGATGACGTGCGCAATCGCCTGGAAGATCTCGGCTGCAAGACCGAGATCCGGTTGACGAGACGCGCAGGCGAGATCGGCGACATCTGCGCGGATCCCTCGCTGCCTGTGCAGACGCTGGTGGTTGCCGGCGGAGACGGCTCCGTCAACGAGGCCCTGACCGGATTTCAGAACCACCCCGCCCCGCCGCAACTGGGCATCATTCCCTTCGGCACCGCCAATGTGCTTGCCCTTGAACTTGGCCTCCCGCGCAATGCGAAGGCAATTGCCGAACTGATCCGACGCGGCAAGACCAGGCAGTTGCACTATGGCCTTGCCAACGGCAGGCCTTTTGTACTGATGGCCTCTGCCGGGTTCGATGCCGAAGTCGTTCACGCCGTGCCGCTTTCCCTGAAACGGCGCCTTGGCAAGCTCGCCTATGTCATCACGGCGCTGCGGACCGGTTTCAAACGCAAGAGCGCCTCGTTGAAAGTGATCCTGGATGGAGAAGAGCTGACCGGCAAACTCGCCGTAGCCAGCAACGCCCGCCACTATGGGGGCCCCTTTGTCATCTGTCCCGGCGGGGCGACCGATCCCGGCCTGCATATGCTGGTTCTGGAAAGGGACGACCCCTGGTCGTCCTTCTGCTACGGCGTCGCGCTCTTGATGGGCCGCATCCACAAGGCCAAGGGCGCTTTGGTGCGCCCGTTCAAAACGGCTTCCATTCTGGCAACAGGTGCCGTGGCTGCACAGGTGGACGGCGATCCCTTCGGTGCAACGCCGCTGGAAATCCGGCAAACCGACAAGACCGTGCCCATCCTGGCACCTTGACGCGGAAACGGCGCGGCATCGCCTCCTCGCCTTCCAGCCCCAACTACATCTACTCCCTTTGCCATTGCAGGGCTTACCCCTGTAATCCAATTCGTGACCTCGGCAACCCCGAAGCCCTTGCGGCTGGATAGCGCACGGCATGGATGCCATGGTCGAGCCATTGCATGACGGAGGGTGTGTCGAGGGGCTCAGTGTCTCGATAGGGGCTTTGCGTGTTGTCGCAAACTGAATGGCACGCCAAAAAAAGGCATCGCGCACGACGCTCCTTTTGTCGCCGCAGCCCTTTCCATTCCCCGTCATTGCAGGGCTCGACCCTGCAATCCATTCCGTTTCCTCGCCGCACCCGAAGTCTTTTCGACGGGATATCGAGCGGCGCGGATGCCATGGTCGAGCCATGGCATGACGGTGGGAGGGGGAGGTGAGCACATCTCAACGAGCTCATTAAAAGCGTCATCTAAGACTGATTGGCGCGCCCAAAGAGGCATCGCGCACGACGCTCCTTTTGTCGCCGCAGCCATTTCTATTCCCCGTCATTGCAGGGCTCGACCCTGCAATCCAATCCGTTTCCTCGCCTACCCGAAGTCTTTGCAAAGGGATATCGAGCGGCGCGGATGCCATGGACGAGCCATTGCATGACGGTGTGAAGGGGAAACAGCTGTCAGAGCCCCTGACGCAAGATCAGCCGGCACGATAGATGCCGGCCAATATCAGGCCGTTTCGGCTTCCGCCGGCATCTTGCGCAGGATCTTGGTGGCTTCCGCTGCCGTGACGGCCTCGCCGAAGTAGAAGCCTTGAGCGTATTCGCACCCGAGCTGGTAGAGCTCCAGCGCATCGTTCTCGCTCTCCGCTCCTTCGGCAACAACCGACATGCCAAGGTCATGCCCCATGGCGACGATTGTCCTGAGCAGGACCGGCCGGGCGGAAGACCCGTTCGGTTTGACGAAGGACTGGTCGATCTTGATCGTGTCGAACGGAAACCGCTGAAGATAGGACAACGAGGAATGACCGGTGCCGAAGTCGTCGAGGGACAGGCCTGCCCCCAGCCCGCGAAGGCGCTCGAGCACCTTTGCGGAATATTCCGGGTTGGACATGACGAGTGATTCCGTCAGTTCCAGCTTCAAGGTTCCCGGTGCCAGCGATGTTCTCGACAGAACGGCCTTCACATCGTTGATCAGGTCCTGTTTCAACAGTTGGCGAGAGGAGAGATTCACCGAAGCGAACAAAGGCTGCTGCATCGGGAACTCGCGCTGCCAGAACGCCAGCTGCTGTGCGCCCTTGTCGAGCATGTAGATGCCCAGTTCGTTGATGAGACCGGACTGCTCTGCGACGGGAATGAATTCCGAAGGTGAAATCTTGCCGCGCTTGGCGTGGTTCCAGCGTGCCAGCACTTCGAAGCCGGCAACCGCCTGGTCTTCCAACCGGATGATCGGCTGGAAGTAGACACCCAGCGTTTCTTTCTTGATCGCTTCGCGCAGGTCGGCTTCCAGATCGACGATGTTCTTGTCGAGCGGGCGCAAGATCGGACGGAACACTTCCTGGCGATCGCCACCCAGACGCTTGGCGTGATTGAGGGCGATCTCCGCATTGGTGACCATGTCCTCGACCGCCTGTTTGCCACCTTCGAAGAAGGCAATGCCGACGGAGCAGGTCAGAAAGATTTCGCGGTCGCCGAAGGTGATCGGCGCGCGGACCGCCTTGCGCAGCGAATCCGCCAGCGCAACAATCCGGTCCGGCTCCTGCTCGGACAGGAGAACAAGGCCGTACTGGTCGCCGGAAAGACGTCCCAGCGTGTCCTGCTGGCCGATCAGTCGGCCGAGACGACGCGCCACCGTCAAGAGAATGCTGTCGCCGGCAGACAGGCCAATGCTGTCGTTGACCTGCTTGAAGCGATCAAGATTGAGCACGAGCAAGGTCGGCTTGGAGGTTTCCTCCGCACGAGACCGGATGACGCTGGTGCGCAAGCGGTCGACGAAGAGTTCGCGGTTCGGCAGGCCGGTCAGATTGTCGTGGACGGCATCGTGCAGAAGGCGTTCTTCTGCCGTGCGTTCCTCGGTCACGTCCAGGAGCGTGCCCACGCAGCGGATCACCTCGCCGTCCGATCCGATGATCGGCCGGGCCCGCAGGCGGAACCAGCGGAAATGACCGTCTTCTGAGCGCAGACGGAAGGTTTGGGTTACCTTGCCGCGACGCTGATCGATCACCGCGTCGAGCGTCGCCCGGAACCGGTCACGGTCCTGGGGATGCAGGATGTCCAGCCAGTCACGCGCAGGCCCTTCCAGGGTGCCACGCTTCAGGTTGAGCAGATCTTCGACCTCATTGCCCGTGTAGATGCGGTCGCGGTCGATGTCCCAGTCCCAGATGATGTCACCGGCACCGGTCAGGGCCAGTGCCTTGCGTTCGACATCGGAGATGAGCCCCTGCGCGATCGCGCCACCGGCAAAGGCGTGCTGCATCACCGTGAAGCCGATCAGCAGCACGATGAGAACAAGACCACCGCCGAGCGCGGGCTGGACGATGTCGTTGGACAGATATCCGGTTACGGTCATCGCCGCCCCGACCAGCCAGGCCATCAGCAGGCACCAAGTCGGGATCAGCAGGATGGCGCGGTCATAGTGCTGGAAGGCCAGCACCGCGATGGTGACGAACCCGAGCAAGCCAATGATGGCCAGCGCAAGACGGGCGATGCCGGCTGCAATCGAGGGATCCCAAACGGCAACGCCAAGCAGACCCAGGATCAGGATCAGCGTCGTCAGTGCCAGATGGGAATAATGAATGTTCCAGCGGTTGAGGTTCAGGTAGGCGTACAGGAAGATGATCAAGCTGGCCGCGAGCATGACCTCGGCGCAGGCGCGCGCAAGCTGGCTGCCGCCGCCCTCCAGATTGAACACCATGCCCCAGAAGCCGAAATCGATGCACAGATAGGCCAGCACCGACCAGGCAAGTGCCGCGGTGGCCGGGAACATGACCGTGCCCTTGACCACGAACAAGATGGTGAGGAACAGGGCCAGCAGCCCCGAGATGCCCAGAATGATGCCACGGTAGAGCGTGTAGGCGTTGACGGTTTCCTCGTAGACATCCGGTTCCCAGATCCGGATTTCCGGCAGGTTCGGCGTCGTCATTTCCGCGACGAAGGTGACGATCGACCCCGGGTCGAGCGTGACCAGGAAGACGTCTGCCTCAAGGCTTTTCTGACGTTCGGGAGCGATGCCCTGGCTCGGTGTGATCGCCAGAATGCGCGAAGAACCGAGATCTGGCCAGAACAGGTCGGAGCCGACCAGCTTGTAATTTGGCGCAACGATCAGCCGGTCGATCTGTTCATCGCTGGTGTTGGCCAGCGCGAACACGGCCCAGTTGGTGTTGGTACCATCGCGGGAGGGAACCTCGATACGGCGCACGATGCCGTCCGCACCCGGTGCGGTCGACACCTGCAGCCGGGTGCCGGCTTCGCGATGCAGGTCGACGGAATTGGTGATGTCCAGTGCTTCGACGTCGATCGGAACAGGGATCGGCTCCAGCGCCCGCGCAGGCAGGGTGGCAAGCAACGTTGCAAACAACGTCAGAGCAATGACAAGGTTTCTGATCACGCTTGTTTTCGGATCCGGTATCACAATCGACATGGGGCGAAGAAGTACCGGGTTGTGGCGCATGTCACAAGAATTCTTTCAAGATTCCCTCGACGCTCGGTGCCACCTTTTCAGGTCGCGACGCATGGTCTTCCGCCAAACAGGCAAACAGAAGATGATCCTGCCAGGTCCCGTTAATTAACAGATAGTTGCGTGCGTAGCCTTCCCGGTGGAACCCGGCATTTTCGAGCAGACGGATGGACGGCATGTTCGTTGGCAGACATGCCGCTTCAATACGATGAAGGTTCAACACGTCGAAACAAAACGGCAAGATCATGGCGACAGCCGAGGACATATGTCCTTTTCCGGCGTGCCGCTCGCCCATCCAGTAGCCAAGTGTCGCAGTCTGGCTGACACCCCTGCGGATATTACTGAGTGTCAGTCCGCCGAGGATCTCATTGCTTCGTGCGCGAAACAGCAGGAACGACAGGCTGCGCCCTTCCTTGCGGTCTTTCGAATAGCGGCGCAAGCGGCGACGAAAGCCGGTTCGGGTGAGATCATCGGAAGGCCAGAGCGGTTCCCAGGGCTTCAGGAACGCCCGGCTTTCGCCGCGAAGTTCCGCCCAGGGCTTGAAGTCGTACATGATCGGCGGGCGAAGATAATAACCGCCGGCCTCGATCAGGAGTTCGGCGTCAGGTGTTGCTCCCGGCCGTAACAGCGCCATGCCCCACTCTCCGCCTTGTTCTGTCCGACTTACATGGATGCGGCCCGCAGGACCGGGCTTTGCTGAAGCCGTCCTGCGAGTTCGTCCGCAGTCATGATACCGTCAACCGGCCCGATCGCAGTCAGGGTCGGCACCGTGCCCACGAAAGTCTCGTGCGCGACCCTGCGGATGTCGGCAGCCGTCACCGCTTCGATCTTCGAGGAAATCTCGTCCGGATCGAGCACGCGGTTGTGCACGAGGATCTGACGGGCAATCTGTCCGGCGCGGGCTGCCGGGCTTTCCAGCGCCATCATCAGTCCCGCGCGGATCTGCGCCCTGGAGCGGGCGACTTCCTCGTCGGTGATCGTCTGGGTGGCGGCGATCAGCTCGTCCACGATCATCGGCATCAGCGCAGCCAGGTCTTCCTGGCTTGTGGCCGCATGCAGGCCGAACAATCCGGTATCAGAAAACGCCCAGTGGAAGCTGTAGATGGCGTAGCAAAGGCCGTGCTTCTCGCGGATTTCCTGGAACAGGCGCGAGGACATGCCACCGCCCAGGACCGATGCCAGGATCTGGATGGCGTAATAGTCCTTGGACTTGTAGGGCCGGCCTTCGAAACCGATCAGAACCTGTGCTTCCATCAGCTCCTTCGGCCGAAGGGTTTCCCCGCCGCGGTAGCGTGCTTCTGATTCCGGAGCTGCAGGCTCGGAGTTGAAACCACCGAACTTTTCGCGGGCAAGAGCGACAAGCTCTTCATGATCAACCGCGCCGGCAGCGGCCAGCACCATGTCGGGTGCCCGGTAGCGATCGGCGAGATAGGCGTTGAGTGCGTCGCGGTTGAACCCCTGCACCGTTTCCGGCGTTCCGAGGATCGGCCGTCCGATGGCCTGGTCCGGCCAGGCGGTTTCCTGGAACAGGTCAAAGGCCTGATCGTCGGGGGAGTCGTTTGCCGCGCCGATTTCCTGAAGGATCACATGTTGTTCACGCGTCAGCTCCTGAGCATCGAATGAGGAATTCTGCAGGATGTCAGCGAGAATATCGACCGCAAGCGGCGTGTCTTCAGCCAGGATACGCGCGTAGTAATTGGTGTGTTCGATGCTTGTGGAAGCGTTCAGCTCACCACCGACGGCCTCGATCTCTTCTGCGATGCCGCGCGCCGTGCGGGTCTTGGTGCCCTTGAAGGCCATATGCTCCAGAAGATGGGTTATCCCGTTCTGATGCACATTCTCCGCGCGGGATCCGGTCCGCACCCACACGCCAAGAGCCGCCGTCTTCAGATGAGGCATCTGGTCGGTGACGACCGTCATCCCGTTATCGAGGATTGTTGTTTGTACTTTCATATGCTCACACCCCAGCAGTAACGGCCCGGGCGTGATCTTCGATGTATCGCTCCACCACGCCCTGATCCGCCGCCAGAACCTGCTGGCGCTCCTCCGCAGTCATCATATCCTTCAGGTTTTCCGGCAGCTCCGGCCGATTTCCTGAAGCCCTTTCCACCGCATCCGGGAATTTGGCCGGATGCGCCGTGCCCAACACCACCATCGGTGTCTCACCGTTATCATGGTCTTTCGCCACATGGACACCGATTGCCGTGTGCGGGTCCAGCAAATAGCCTGTCTCGTTCCACAGTTCGGCAATGGTCGATGCCGTTTCTTCCTCGTTGCAGCGGCCTGCGCCGAAGACCGCGCGCATGGCGCGGAGCGGGCCTTCCTCGATCTCGAAACTGCCGGACTGGCTCAACTGGTTCATCATGCGCCGGACTGCCGCGCCATCGCGTCCGCAGACCTCCGCCAGAAGTCGCTCGAAATTGGAGGACACCTGGATGTCCATGGACGGAGAAATGGTCGGCGTCACGCCGCGCTTTTCATAACGCCCGGTCTTGAGTGTCCGCGCCAGGATGTCGTTGACATTGGTCGCCACCACCAGCTTCTCGACGGGAAGCCCCATCTGCATGGCGGCATAGCCGGCGAAAATATCACCGAAGTTGCCGGTCGGCACCGTGAAGGAGATCTTGCGATGCGGCGCGCCAAGAGCAGCGCCTGCGACGAAATAATAGACGATCTGCGCCAGGATCCGCGCCCAGTTGATCGAATTGACGCCGGAAAGGGCAACCCTGTCGCGGAAGGAGAAATGGTTGAACATGCCTTTGACGATGGCCTGGCAATCATCAAAGTCGCCGTTTAGTGCCAGGGCATGAACGTTCTTTTCCGCCGGGGTCGTCATCTGGCGGCGCTGCACGCTGGAAACGCGTCCGTCGGGAAACAGGATGAAGATATCGGTGCGCTCGCGCCCGCGGAAGGCCTCGATGGCGGCGCCGCCGGTGTCTCCGGATGTTGCGCCGACAATGGTCGCGCGCAAGCCGCGTTCGGTCAGGACATAGTCCATCATCCGGCCAAGCAGCTGCATCGCGACGTCCTTGAACGCCAGCGTCGGGCCGTGGAAGAGTTCGAGGATGAAAGTGTTCGGTCCGGTCTGGACAAGCGGCGTCACGGCCGGGTGGCGGAAGCCATCATAGGCTTCTGCAATCATGGACTTCAGATCGTCTTCGGGAATGGCGCCGGCCACAAAGGGCGAAATAACCTCGAAGGCAACATCCTGATAGGGTTTACCGGCGAAAGACGCGATGGTGTCGGCATCAAATTGCGGCCAGGTTTCGGGTAAATAAAGTCCGCCGTCGCGTGCGAGCCCCTGTAGCAGGACATCGGAAAATTCCAGAACTGGTGCTTCACCACGCGTACTGATGTATTTCACCGCGCAACGTTCCTCTTGCTTTGTTTGTCGCGGGACGCCCGCGTCCCCTGCCTGTTTGCCAGACCTCTGATGCGAGAAGGATCAGCCTACTTGAATTCCGGCAGATTTGAAACAAACCATGCCATTGATGCGACTTACGCGCCATAACATTCAAGCGCAAGTCGCTTTTGGCTAAAATGATGACCGTGGAGAGACAAGTTTTGCGAAACCGGCCGTGACGTCAGCGCCGTCAGGCGTGCCCCGCATCGGCATAGAGCATGGCGGGGTCGATACCCATGCTGGCGAGCGCGCGATGCCATTTCTTGTCGGAGGCCTGATCGAACAGGATTTCCGGATCGGCCGGAGCCGTCAGCCACCCATTGGCCTGGATTTCGTTTTCAAGCTGCCCCGGAGCCCAGCCCGCATAACCGAGGGCCAGCATGGCCTGGTTGGGGCCGGTCCCTTGCGCAAGCGCCCGCAGGATCTCCAGTGTTGCCGTCAGGCAGATGCCGTTATCAATGGCAAGGGTCGACTGGTTCAGCATGAAATCGTCGCTATGCAGCACGAAGCCGCGTTCGACCTCTACCGGGCCACCCTTGTGGACGCTCATGTCGCGGACTTTCGACGGCAGGCGAATGGCACCATCGTCGTTGACGATATCGAGTTGAATCAGAAGCTCTTCCAGTGACAGATGGCGGGCCACCTGGTTCACCACGAGGCCCATTGCGCCCTGGTCCGAATGAGAGCACAGGTAAATCACAGAATGTTCGAACCGGCTGTCTGACATGCCCGGCATCGCAATCAGAAACTGACCTTCAAGGGAATCTGTTGCTGCGGATCCGGCCATGCGTACCTCGTTTTCTGTTGACGCTCTCTGCCCAAGGGAAAGCATAGCCCCTTTGCCGAGCTTTGTTAATGTCTGTTTGTGCTCGCCGAATGGCAACCGGCTCACTTCAGCGTCACAAGGATATGACCTGGATTGCCCAGTCTGGCCGATGACGCTTGCCTGAAACTCGTGTAGCAAAGAAGGCATGAAACGCTCTGTCCTTGCCCTTGCGCTGACCTTTTTTGTTTTTGCTTCACCCGCCCATGCCGCCATGACCGGCTGGACGGAAGTTCAGGGAGGCGCCGTCAGGCTGATCGCCTCGGGCCCCATGAAGGACGGCCACTATGAAGCCGGTTTGGAGTTCCTTCTGGAACCGGGCTGGCACACCTATTGGCGCTATCCGGGCGAAGCCGGAATTCCGCCCCAGATCGATATGACCGGAAGCGCAAACATCAAGACCACAGAGGTGCTCTATCCTGCGCCGGAGCGCTATGACGACGGCTTTTCTGAATCAATCGTCTATCACAATGGCATTGTTCTGCCGCTGCGGGTCGAACCTGAAAATCCCGGTCAAGCCGTGACGCTTTCCCTGGACGTTTTCTTTGGTATCTGCAACGAGATCTGCGTTCCCGGAGAGGCCTCCCTGACGCTTGATCTGACGCCGGATGACCAGACCGACAGCCTTGCCCAGACACTGATCCTACGAGACCTCGAGGCCGTGCCTGCCAAGCAGCCGTCCGCGGATCTGAAGATAAGTGCGATAGCCCTGTCGGCATCGGGCGATTCAGTGGAGATCGAGGTCCAGGCGCCTGAAGACACCACGCCGGATCTTTTTGCAGCAGCTCCCGAAGGCTCCTATATCGGCCTGCCTAAACCTGCCGGCCAAGGCGGTGAAAAGACACTCTGGCGCTTGCCACTCAAAGGCATGAAAACAACCGAGACCGACGCCGATCTGCGCCTCGTGCTGACTGCGGGCGGTCGCGCGGTCGAGCAGCTGTTTCCCATTGATCCGGCCTGGGTGAAATAGAAACTGCTTCCTGCCGGTCTGCCCATCGAACCGCTTTTGCCTCAACTTCCCTCGACGGATGGTCAACAAAGCCCTATCTGTGTCGCGGGGCTGCCGTTTCGCCGCAGCCGGTCAATCAAGGGATATTCACTATGACACTTTCTGTTGGGGATCGTCTTCCTGAGGCAACGTTCAACACCATGACTGCGGACGGCCCCGGCGAAATATCGACCGGCGAGCTGACATCCGGCAAAACCGTTGTGCTGTTCGGCGTACCGGGTGCCTTCACCCCGACCTGCCACATGAACCACCTGCCGGGCTTCATCGAGCATGCGGAAACGCTGAAGAACAAGGGTGTCGACACCATTGCTGTCCTGTCCGTGAACGACGTCTTCGTCATGGACGCCTGGAAGAAAGCCTCCAGCGCCGGCGACAGCATCACGTTCCTGTCCGACACGGCTGCCGGCTTTGTCGAAGCCGCGGGCCTCGGCCTCGGGCCGGCACCGATCTTCGGTCATCTGCGCTCACAGCGTTTCGCGCTGATTGCCAAGGATGGCGTGATCACCTTCCTGGCCATTGAAGACGCTCCGGGCGAAGCCGTGAAGTCTGGTGCCGCCGCAATTCTGGAAGCACTCGGCTAAGCTGTTGGCTGAATGATTTTGAAATGACGAAGGGCCCTGCGGGGCCCTTTTTTGATTGTCCCCTCTCAACAGGTCATCCCGGACGCAGCAATGCGGAGATCGGTGACCGGAGAGCCGAGGGCTTTCCAACCTACCTGCTGACAAAAGTAAAGCTGTGGCTTCCCGATCCCGGCTCGCGCTTCGCTTGGCCACGACGACGACCGAGAGCCTGGGTTCTCCTGCCACTCCAGAGCCAAATTCTTTCGTGTCACGAGGCCACCAGCACCACCTACTTGGTCGACGTTTCACCCGCCTGCCGTTTGCGCGGCCAAAGGATACTTGCAGCGTAAGTCAGGTAGACACCGATCAGCGTTGCCGCCAGACCGAACCAGGTCAGCGCATAGCCGAGGTGGTCGTTCTTGAAATGAACGATGGTCTCCCCAGCCTGCGGCAGACCGGACGGCGGCGTGAAGGAAGCGTCGAGATCTATGCTGAAGGGAGCCAGCCTGGCGGGATCGAGGCCCAGTTCTGCTGCCATGGCATCCGTATCACGTGCGAACCAGATACGATCTTCCCGACCGGGTTCCGGCGTTGTCCAGTTCGGTTTTTCACTCAGCCGCAAAAGTCCGGTCAGCTCCCAGGCACCATCAGGCGGCGTGATTGCCTTTTCGCGCGAAGCCTTGTCGAGCCCTTGTGGCAGGAATCCGCGGTTGACCAGAACGATCCACTGCTGATCCGTTTCGAAAGGTGCATAAACCATCACCCCGGGCCCGCTTACTGGCCCGACCGGATCAGTCAGCGCGGTGTAATAGAAGACCGCCCCTTCCAGGAAACGTCCGGTGAGCCTGACATGGCTATAATCGTCGGAAGGTCCAAGGTCGCCCCAGGCCTCCGGTTCGGGTGCTGTTTCCGGCGGGGTCGAAACACCGGCTTCCACCTGTTCGATGAGGTTTTCTTTCCAGGCCAGGCGGTCGAGCTGCCAGAAACCGAGATTGAGCAGAACCACCAGAGCAGCGATGGCGGCGAGTGTCGGGATAACGAGTTTACGCATGGGATTGTCTTCCCGGGACCCGCCCGGTCAATTGTCGTCCTTGCCGGTGTCCAGTTGGCCTTCGGCGGCCTTGTGCCGGAACTGAAGTGCGATCATGAGGCCTTTCAGCGGTCGAAGCACTCCACCGGCCAGCAGGATCGTCAACGGCAGCCAGAGGACCAGGTGTACCCAGATCGGCGGCTGGTAGGAGAGTTCAACGAAGAGCACCAGACCGACCACGATAAACCCGACGATCATGATGACAAAGACCGCCGGGCCGTCACCACTGTCGGCGAAGGAGTAGTCGAGCCCGCAGGCCATGCAGGATTTCTTGACGCTCAGGAAGCCGTCGAAGAGCTTCCCTTGGCCGCAGCGCGGACACTTGCCCGACAGGCCTGCGGAAACCGGATTGACCGGTGGAAAATGCGCCTTGTCTTCCATGATGTGCCTCAAGCCTCAACTGAAATGAAAACGCCCGATCCGGTGACCGGATCGGGCGTTGCTCGTGCCGGTTTGGCGCGATCCTAGTGAGCGGCCGGTGTGCCTGCGCCCCAAATGTAGATGGAGACGAACAGGAACAGCCAGACGACGTCAACGAAGTGCCAGTACCATGCGGCTGCTTCGAAACCGAAGTGCTTCTCCACGGTGAACTGACCAGCCAGTGCCCGGAACAGGCAGACGGCCAGGAAGATGGTGCCGACGATAACGTGGAAACCGTGGAAACCGGTCGCCATGAAGAAGGTCGCGCCATAGATGTTGCCGCCGAAATCGAACGCGGCGTGCATGTATTCGTAGACCTGGCAGATGGTGAAGAGAACACCCAGCAGAACCGTAAGGGTCAGGCCCCACTTCAGGCCATCGCGGTCATTGTGCAGCAGCGCATGGTGTGCCCAGGTGACCGTGGTGCCGGAGCACAGCAGGATCAGGGTGTTGAGCAGCGGCAGGTGCCAGGGATCGAACGTTTCGATGCCAACAGGCGGCCACTGACCGCCGGTAGCCTCGACGCGTGCAAACTGGATGGCTTCGCTGGTGAACAGCGATGCATCGAAGTAGGCCCAGAACCATGCAACGAAGAACATAACTTCCGAAGCGATGAACAGCAGCATGCCGTAGCGAAGATGCAGCGAGACCACCCGGGTGTGGTGACCCTGAGCGGATTCGCGAACGGTGTCGCGCCACCAGCCGAACATCACATAAAGGACGATCAGCAGCCCGATAGCGAACAGGCCCCAGCCGGTGAGATCCAGGCCAAGCAGCACGAACTCCGTGCCCTGTGCATATTTCATGAAGCCGATGGCACCCAGTGCCATGACGAATGCACCGACGGATGCGATGAACGGCCACGGACTCGGATCGACCAAGTGGTAATCGTGGTTTTTGGTATGTGCCTCAGCCATCGGCAAGCTCCCCAAAGACAGTCATTTCAAGCGCGGATGCGCCAATCACTCGAATTTTGTTTCAGCTGCGGCCTTCTCGGCCTTTGCTGCAACAGGACGTTCCGGTTCTTCTACCGGGAAGAAGGTGTAGGACAAAGTGATTTCCTTCACGTGTTTCAGCTCAGGATCCTTGTCCATTTCCGGGTCGACGAAGAAAACGACCGGCATCTGAACAGTCTCGCCGCTTTCCAGCGCCTGCTCGGTAAAGCAGAAGCATTGCAGCTTGTTGAAATAGGCTCCGGCCGTCGGCGGCGACACGTTGAAAGTCGACGTGCCGACGGTCCTGCCGGAACCCGTGTTGGTTGCCACATATTCCAGTTGGGCGGTTTCGCCCATCTGGAGCGTGACCGAACGCTGCACCGGTTTGAATTTCCAGGGCAGCTCGTGATTGACGTTGCCGTCGAAGCGCACGGTGATCTTGCGGTCGATGATCACGTCGCTTTCAGCCGTGGCAACCTGCGTGGTGCCACCAAACCCGGTGACACGGCAGAAAAGATTGTAGAGCGGCACGGCGGCATAGGCCGCCCCGACCATGAACATGAACACGCCAGCGCAAACCACCGCGACCTTGCGGTTGCTGCGTGACAGGTTTGAAGTGTCTTGTCCGTTGCTCACACGATCTCCCTCAAAGCGCCCGGTCCAGGATACCGGGGCCCAGTTTGACGATGGTCACGACATAGAACAGCACGACGAGGCCGCCGAGCACGCAGGCGATTGCAATCGACCGCGACCGGCGCTTCTTCTTCTGCTCTTCGGTGAGCGCAATGCCCTGCTCTTCCTTGGCCATCACGTCACACTCCTGCAATCAGGCTCTCGCCCAGAAGCAGGGCAAACAGCATGAACAGGTAAAAGATTGAAAACTTGAACAGACGCCAGCACGCGGCCTTCGCCGGATCGCCCTCGCGCTTGCGCCAGACGTCAAAGGAAAGGCCGACGAAGATGGCACTCAGAAGAGCGGATGCAATGCCGTAGACGGGGCTTGCAAAGCCAAGCAGGTAAGGCGCGACACCGATGGGTGCGAGCAGGATGGCATAAGCAAGAATATGATGCCGTGTCACGGTCTCGCCAGCGACAACTGGCAGCATCGGGATCTTGGCGGCCTGATAGTCACCATTCTTGACCAGCGCCAGCGCCCAGAAGTGCGGCGGTGTCCACATGAAGATGATCAGGAAGAGCACGAAGCTTTCCAGGCTTACGCTTCCGGTAACGGCAGCCCAGCCGATCATCGGAGGAAACGCCCCGGCTGCGCCGCCGATAACAATGTTCTGCGGCGTCGAACGCTTCAGCCACATCGTATAGACGATCACGTAAAAGAAGATGGTGAAGGCCAGGAACGCACCGGCAAACCAGTTGACCAGAAGGCCGAGCAGCACAACCGAACCGATGGACAGCGTCACACCGAAGGCAAGCGCTTCCTCACGCGTGACCTTGCCGGCCGGGATCGGCCGCTTGCGGGTGCGCGTCATGACTTCGTCGATGTCGGCGTCGTACCACATGTTGAGCGCGCCGGAAGCGCCCGCTCCGATGGCAATGCACAGGATCGCGACAACGCCCAGCACTGGATGCACGGAGCCTGGTGCCAGCATCAGGCCGACAAAAGCGGTGAAGATGACCAGAGACATCACACGCGGCTTCAGGAGCGCCACATAGTCGCTCACCGATCCCATGCCACCGTCCCAGACAGCGGTTTCCTGGCTCATCATATCCTGGCGCTCAACGAGCGACATAGGCGCGTCCTTTGAATTCTTGTTTTCTTCCGCGATCCAGGGATCGCGCATCCGGGAGCACATGGCCCGGCAGTTTTCTTGAAAGGGAGCACCGCGCCGGCAACCGGCGCGGTGCTGATCTTGACCGGGAGGCGAACCTCCCGCCGCGAATTACTTGATGCGCGGCAGGGTCTCGAACTGGTGGAACGGCGGAGGAGAAGACAGGGTCCACTCCAGGGTCGTTGCACCTTCGCCCCATGGGTTGTTGCCGACGACGCGCTTCTTGGAGAACGCTTCGACGATGCCGAAGAGGAACACCAGAACCGCGAAGGCCGAGATGTAGGAGCCGATGGAAGAAACGAAGTTCCAGCCGGCAAACGCATCCGGGTAGTCGACATAGCGGCGCGGCATGCCGTTCAGACCCAGGAAGTGCTGCGGGAAGAACACCAGGTTCACGCCCACGAAGGTGATCCAGAAATGGGCCTTGCCGATCGTCTCGTTGTACATGTAGCCGAACATTTTCGGGAACCAGTAGTACCAGGCCGCGAAGATTGCGAACACAGCACCCAGCGACAGCACGTAGTGGAAGTGAGCAACCACGTAGTAGGTGTCGTGGAACGAACGGTCGAGACCGGCGTTGGCGAGCTGCACACCCGTCACACCACCAACGGTGAACAGGAAGATGAAGCCGATTGCCCAGACCATTGGCGTGCGGAACTCGATGGAGCCGCCCCACATGGTGGCGATCCAGGAGAAGATCTTCACGCCAGTGGGAACCGCGATCACCATGGTGGCAGCCACGAAGTAGGCCTGCGTCTCGGAAGACATGCCGACGGTGTACATGTGGTGCGCCCACACGATGAAGCCGACGACGCCGATGGCGACCATGGCGTAGGCCATGCCCAGGTAACCGAAGATCGGCTTGCGCGAGAAGGTGGAAATGATGTGGCTGATGATGCCGAAGCCCGGCAGGATCAGGATGTACACTTCCGGGTGGCCGAAGAACCAGAACAGGTGCTGGAACAGGATCGGGTCACCGCCACCGGCAGGCGCAAAGAACGTGGTGCCGAAGTTACGGTCGGTCAGCAGCATGGTGATGGCACCAGCCAGAACCGGCAGGGACAGCAGCAGCAGGAACGCGGTGATCAGCACGGACCAGGCAAACAGCGGCATCTTGTGCAGGGTCATGCCCGGTGCGCGCATGTTGAAGATGGTCGTGATGAAGTTGATGGCACCGAGGATCGAGGATGCACCAGCAATGTGCAGGGACAGGATCGCCAGATCCATAGCCGGCCCGGGCTGACCGGACGTGGACAGCGGCGGATAGATGGTCCAGCCGCCACCGACACCGTTGGAGCCCGGAGGACCTTCAACGAAGAGGGAGAGAAGCAGGAGCAGGAAGGCCGGCGGAAGCAGCCAGAAGGAGATGTTGTTCATCCGCGGGAACGCCATGTCCGGCGCACCGATCATGATCGGCACGAAGTAGTTGGCGTAGCCGCCGATCATGGCCGGCATCACCATGAAGAAGATCATGATCAGGCCGTGAGCGGTGGTGAACACGTTGAACAGGTGCGGATCGCCGAAGATCTGCATCCCCGGTTCCTGAAGTTCCATCCGCATGCCGACGCTGAGCGCGCCGCCAACGATACCTGCCATGATGGCGAACATCAGGTACATGATACCGATGTCCTTGTGGTTGGTCGAATAGACCCAGCGGCGCCATCCGGTCGGATGGCCATGTGCCGCATGTGCTTCGGTCGCAGCCATTTTGGGCTCCCTCTTTCAGACTTTCTCAGCGGCGCTGCATGACATAGCGCGCATCGCCAAACAGGATCGCCGCCGCATTATTTCGCGGCGACAGAGATCTCTTCAAGCTTGCCTGCGGCAGCCAGCTTCTTGGTATCGGCGATCGAAGCCAGGAGCTGCTGGTTTGCAGTGTCCAGATCGTCCTGAGCGGCAGTCGACCAGGTCTGGAACTGATCCTTGGAAACCACACGGATTGCGATCGGCATGAAAGCGTGATCCTTGCCGCACAGTTCGGAACACTGACCGTAGTAGACGCCTTCCTCGCGAGCATGGAACCAGGTCTCGTTCAGGCGGCCCGGAATGGCATCGACCTTGACGCCGAAGGACGGCATCGCGAAGGAGTGAATCACGTCTTCGGAAGTCACCTGGACGCGAACCGTCGTGTCGACCGGAATGACGAGGTCGTAGTCAACGGACAGAAGGCGCGGAACTTCGTTCAGCGTAACGCCGCGAGCGTCTGCAACAGCCTGGCGCTCGTCGTCCTTGACCATGATGGAGTCGAAGGAGAGCTCACCCATGTTTTCATCGGTGTACTCATAGCCCCAGTACCACTGGTACCCGGTCGCCTTGACGGTCATCTCGTATTCGGGAATGTCCAGCTGCTTGTAGAGCAGGCGGAAAGACGGGATCGCGATCACGACCAGAATCAGGATCGGAGCAACCGTCCAGACCACTTCGATCATGGTGTTGTGTGAGGTTCTGGACGGAACCGGGTTCGACTTCGCGCTGAAGCGGGTCATGCAGACGATCAGCAGCGCCAGCACGAACAGGGTGATCACGGTAATGATCACCAGGGTGAACCCGTTGAACCAGGTAATGTCGTCCATCACATCGGTGACAGAAGCCTGAAAGCCCAGCTGCCATTCCTTGATGCCGGATTCCGCTGCCAGGGCCGCCGTCGACACTCCAGCAAAAGTTGCCGCCGCACCGGCCATAGTCATGAGACGCTTGAAGACTGCCTTCACGTCCGCGCTCCCTTCCCTCATCCGCCTGAAATGGCGGAAAATGCTAAATTTCCGGACTCAGATCCGGTCCAATCCGGTGCGGCAGTAGCGGGCTTGGCGGCGCTGCGCAAGCCAAATCTGCTGCGTCCTGGCGTTGGACAAGGTCATGAGTTTGACCGGACTATAACCACAAACTCATATAAAGGGCGATGGCTACCATCGGGCATAGCGGCGATGTGCCGCATCATTCCACCGACACCTTTGAGCCGCACAAAAACCACAAGAAACGCCGAGCTGCAACGGAATTTCCAACTTTTCACAGCCACCTGAAGCTCTCTGTCATTTGACACGGGTCAAGGACATGCGAATTTTCGACAAGAATTGCGGCTAATCCTTCGGTTCCTGAACTGCCGGACTGGAAACGTGCGCCGTCATGCGGCAATGTCTGGCCTAGAATTACACCTTGATTCGCCAAGCAGGCCGCATCTTTTTTCGCAGGCCGACCAAAAGCGAACCGGACAACGATTGACTGGAGGATTTCTTGTCAACCCAATTGCCGCAGTCACTGGCTGCCCGCCCTAATGGACGTTCCAGACTGTCTTTTTCCAAACTCGCGGCCATAGCCGGGATCGTCTTCAGTTCGTTGACTTACGGAAATCTGCCCGCCGCGGCACAAGGCGAGGTCCGCTCGACTCACGGCGACTGGCAAATGCGCTGCGACACGCCTCCCGGTTCCACCGGTGACCAGTGCGCGCTGATCCAGAACGTCACTGCGGCCGACCGGGAAAACGTCGGGCTTTCCGTGATCATTCTGAAAACCGCCGACAAGCAGGCCCGCATTCTCAGGGTTCTCGCACCGCTCGGCGTGTTGCTGCCGTCTGGTCTTGGCCTCAGGGTCGACAACGCCGATATCGGTCGGGCCGGTTTCGTCCGCTGCCTTCCGAACGGCTGCATTGCCGAGGTCATTCTCGAAGAAGATCTGCTGAGCAAATTGCAGGCCGGCTCTCAGGCGACCTTCATCATCTTCCAGACCCCGGAAGAAGGGATCGGCATCCCGATTTCGCTGAACGGGTTCTCCGCAGGCTTCGACGCCCTGCCCTGACACGGAAACGCAAGCAAACAAACGAAAGGCGCCCATTCGGCGCCTTTTTTGTTTCCGAAATCCTGGTGATCAACTTTGCCGTCTATTCCGCGGCTGGTGCGTCAGGAGCGTTCGCCTCCATCGACCGGCGCGGCGTTACCTTGTGCAGCTTGTCGGCGCCGGCAAACATGCCCTCGCGCAGTTGCTGGGCAAGCCGCTCCTCGTCCCGGTCGCGAACGTCTTCCTCGATCTGGTCGATCCGGTCGAGGGGAGTTCCCAGTGCCTCGAGTGCCGCCCGGCCGAAGACGACGCTTGATTCGAAGGTCTCGCGAATCTGGAAATCGACGCCCCGTTTGGTGAGATCCAGCATATGCGCGCGGTCGGTCGCCCGGCAGAAGATCAGCGCCTCGGGGAAGCCCTCGCGCACGAGGTCGATGGCCTTGCCCATCACCTTGTCGTTCTCGATACACATGGCAACCAATGTTGCCTTGCCCGCTCCAGCCGCCGCCAAAACGTCTGCCCGCGTGGCATCGCCGTAATAGACCTTGTAGCCCTGCTTGCGGGCGTAGGCGATACGGTCCGGCCGGTTGTCGATGGCGGTGATCTCAAGACCTTCGGATGTCAGGAACTGGGCCACCACCATGCCGAAGCGGCCGAAGCCGATCACCAGCACGGTCGGAGTTGCCTCCTCGAAAGTTTCGATCGACGGGTTTTCAACACCCCGTGCCTTGACCCTGGCCGCCAGCCGGTCCAGCCCGAGGCAGGCAACCGGCGTCAGCAACATGGTCAAGACCACAATCGCGTTCAGCTGGTTGACGGCCTGATAGCTCAACAGGCGTTCGCCGACCGCGGCGGTGAACAGGACAAAGGCGAATTCACCACCTTGAGGCAGCGTGACGGCAATGCGCAATGCATCGGAATTCGGCGAGCCGGTGCCCCGTGACAGAGCCCAAAGGAATATGCCCTTCACGCCCATCACACAGATGACGCCGATTGCGAGGATTTCCCAGTGGGTCATCACCAGGTAGACATCAAGCGACATGCCTACGGCGACAAAGAACAGGCCCATGAGCAAAGACCGGAAGGGCTCGATGTCGGCTTCAAGCGTATGGCGGAAACTCGATTCGGCCAGCAGAACACCTGCCAGGAACGCCCCGAGCGCCATCGACAGGCCGACCGCATGCATGATGCCGGCACTGCCAAGAGCGACGAGGAGAGCGGCTGTCAGCATGACCTCGCGCGCGCGGCTTGCCGCCAGCAGCAGGAAAATCGGCGATACCAGATATCGGCCAGTCAGGATAACGGCAGCCACCGCCGCCAGAACGATCAGGATCTCGCTCGCGATCTGGGTGTAGGTGGACGGGCCTTCCCCCGGCGCCAGAATGGCGACCATCGCAAGCAGTGGCACGATGGCGATATCCTGAAGCAACAGGATGCCGAACGCGCGCTGGCCGTAGGCTGAGGAAAGTTGTCCGCGTTCCTGCAGGATCTGCAGCGCGAACGCGGTGGAAGAAAGCGCCAGGCCGAAGCCAGCAACCAGAGAGGTGGTGAAGGAATAACCGAACAGCCGCCCTATGGCGTAGAAGGTCACACCGGTCAGAAGCACCTGGGCCGTTCCAAGGCCGAAGATGTCACGCTTCATCCGCCAGAGTTTTTGCGGGTCCAGCTCCAGACCGATGACAAACAGCAGCAGGACGACGCCAAGTTCGGCGACATGAAGCACGTCCTCGCCAGAGCCGAGAAGCTTTAGGCCGTGCGGGCCTATAACGGCTCCGGCAGCGAGATATCCGACCACCGATCCAAGCCCCAGCCTTTTGGCGATCGGTACGGCGACGACCGTCGCGGCCAGAAACACGATCGATTCGGCAAAAAACGGAGGGGCTCCTTCTGCTGCCATTCCTTCTCCTTAACCGCATGGTCCCGACACGTCGCCTTCTTGTTTCAGGCGACTTCGGCTCACTTCTACGATATCAGAGAATACGCCCTATCCTTTAATCAAATCCAGCGACTGCAGCAAAAAAGTGCTTTATTTTCAATCAAAGGACAGCCCCACGCGCCGAGAAATGCACAAGCTGATTGCACGTTGGATATTTGCTGCGTAGCGTTGCAGATGTCCGGTGAAAAAGTCTGGTAGGCAACGTCCAGTCCAAAGGCTGGCTATCTATCCCTGCACTTCAAGACGGAGCTCTTGCACCGCATGTCCGATCTGTTTGCCTCAATCGATGCCGCACGCCTTGCCTGCGGGTTTCTGCCGCTGTCTCAGATGATGGAAATCCTGGACGGCAATCATGTTCTGGATCCCTTTTCCACGCTGGTTTCCGAAGGCGTATCGGCGGGCAGCAACAACATCTTTTATCCGGGCGTCACGCTGAAGGCCTCATCCGGAGCGGCGATCCAGCTGGGCGACGACAACATTGTGCACTCCGGCAGCCTTTTCGAAGCGTCGAACGGCAATATTCTGATCGGTAGCAAGAACCAGTTCGGCGAAGGCGGATTTACCGCCAAGGCCAACAGACCCGGCGCGGAAATCCGGATCGGAAGCCATGGCCGGTTCCTCAACAACCCGGCCCTGTTCGGCAGATGCATGCTGGGAGACGGCAGTCAGATCCTCGGCAATATCACGGTCGACACCTGCACGCTGTCGGACGGAGGCTCCTTTCAGGAAGATGATCCGGACATGAGAGGCGGCCTGCTGAAAGGAAGCGGCGTTGCCAGGAACCTGAGCGTGGCACGCGGCATGGTGATAGCCGGAAACGGAAGTTTCAGTTCGGAAGACCTGCTGCCTCAAAGGCACTTTCACCCAAAGCCCTGACTGAAACACCCTGATCGCGCAAACCTGCGTTCCGGATCAGAGTAGCCGGCAAGTCCTCAGGAACGTTTCCAGGCCATCCGCAGTCACGTAGTGATGGCCCTTAAGCCCGACGCTCTGCGCCCCTTCAATGTTTTCCGCGCGGTCATCGACAAACGCACTTTCCTCGGGACCGTAGCCGTAGCGGCCGCAGATGCGCTCAAAGACCAGCGGATCAGGCTTGCGGGCTCCAAACTCAGCCGAGACATGGGCTTTCTCGCCGAAAATCTCGACCGTTTCCGGCGCGCAGACGGGCAAGGCATTCTTCAAGAGCATGCCGTTGTTGGTCAGCAGCGCAATGTCTGCGGTCGCCTTCAGGCGGCGGACAAGCGACAAGACATTCCGGCGCGGGCGCATCATCTGCCGGCGCACGTCCGCCCAGGTTTCGAAATCGATCGGAAACTCGAGCAGTCTTGCAAATTGCTCCAGATAGGCTTCGGCCGTTGCAGGATCTCCCGCCTCGGCTGCATTCTCATGAGGACCGCCCCAGACCGAGCGATCAATATCGGCCGCAGGCCTTCCTGTCAGCTCCTCAAGCAGCTTCAAGCGGATCTGGTGGTCATAGTCGTAGAGCACCAGATCCATATCGAAGATGACGAATTTTATGTCTGGCATAGGTCCTTCCAGGCGGCTTTGTCAGACCGCCGTCCCGCCTATGGTCATGGCATTGATGCGCATGGACGGTTGGCCGACGCCAACCGGCACGCCCTGCCCCTGCTTGCCGCAGGTTCCCATGCCGGGATCGAGCTTCATGTCGTTCCCGATCATGGAAACGCGGGTCAGCGCGTCCGGTCCGTTACCGATCAGCATTGCGCCTTTCAGCGGCGCGCCAACCTTGCCGTTCTCTACGCGGTAGGCTTCGGTGCAGGAGAACACGAATTTGCCGGAGGTGATGTCGACCTGGCCACCGCCGAAAGACACGGCGTAAATGCCGTCCTTGACCGATGCCAGGATCTCGTCCGGGTCCTTGTCACCGGCCATCATTACCGTGTTGGTCATGCGCGGCATCGGGATGTGGGCGTAGGACTGCCGGCGACCATTACCGGTCGGCTCCATGCCCATCAGGCGTGCGTTCTGGCGGTCCTGCATGTAACCCTTCAGGATACCGTCCTCAATCAGTACCGTTCGGCTGGAAGGCGTGCCTTCGTCGTCCACAGTCAGCGAGCCCCGACGATCGGCAATCGTTCCGTCGTCAACGATGGTCACGCCAGGCGAAGCGACGCGCTGGCCCATGAGACCGGCGAACGCGGACGTTTTCTTACGGTTGAAGTCGCCTTCCAGTCCATGGCCGACGGCTTCATGCAGAAGAATGCCCGGCCAACCCGGCCCCAGCACGACATCGAAGGTGCCGGCCGGTGCCGGAACCGCTTCCAGATTGACCAGAGCCTGACGCAGTGCCTCGTCGACACCGCCCTGCCAGTTTTCCGTGGTGATGAAGCGCTCGAAGCCTTCCCGGCCACCGCAACCGAATGAGCCGCTTTCCTGGCGTTCGTCATTGCCGGCGACGACGGAAATGCTGAGCCGCACCATCGGACGCACATCGCGCACCAGATGACCGTCCGCACGCAGGATCTCGACCACCTGCCAGGACCCCGCCAGAGACGCGGACACCTGCCGCACGCGCGGATCCTTTGCCCGCGCGTAGGCATCGATTTCCTGCAGCAGCTTGACCTTGTCCTCGAAGCTCGGCCCGCCAAGCGGATTTGCATCGGTGTAAAGCGTCTGGTTGGTGCGCGCAGGTGCTGCCGCGTAGCTACCCGAATACCCCTTCTTGACGGCGCTGACCGCATCGGCCGCCCGTTTCAATGCACCTTCGGAGATATCTCCGGCATGAGCGTAACCGGCAGCTTCACCGGCAACGGCTCTCAGGCCGAAACCTTGTGCGGTGTCGTAGTTGGCCCCTTTCAGGCGCCCGTTGTCGAAGACCAGGCCCTCGCTTTGCCGGTACTCGACAAAAAGCTCGCCATCATCCGCTCCATCAAGTGCGTCTTGAGTGATCCGCCTTGCCGTTTCGAGGCCCAGGCCTGAAGTTTCGATAAGATCGGTGGTGGAAAGGGTCATCTGTCTGTCCTGATTTCGCCCGGAGTGTCTGCCGATGCAGGTTGCATTGCCAGACCGGGCAATTTGGTTGTTTCTCTCAACATAGGCGTTTTGGCGCGCAAATCATCCCATAAGCGGAGAATTCCACTTGCCAGTCATACGGTACCGCGCGCCGAAATGCAGTCGGGGCCGGGTTACCCTGCTGCGCGGTTTTGAAGCCGACTGTCCCGCAACGGGGAATTGGCCCGCTGGCAAAGCTTTGACTTGCCCTCTCCTGCCAGTCTGCCATAAATGCTATCAAGACTTCCCGATAGACCGACAGCCAAACTGCAGATCATGAACCGCTACGAAAATCCGCGCATCCCCAATGAAGCCCGTGTCCGCTACCTGGACGGCGACTATCAGGTGGAAACACCGGGGACATTCGTGCGCTGTGCGGTCACCGGCACGGCGATCCCGCTGGACGAGCTTAAATACTGGTCTGTCGAACGGCAGGAAGCCTATGTCGATGCCAATGCGTCCATGAAGCGGTATCTGGAAACGCGCTGAGCCGCGTCAGGCGAAGTCAAGCAGCCTCATTTTCCGAACTGACGCCGGCGAAGCCGCTCCTTGATGAGTGACGCCAGCCTGTCTTCGTCGTCAATCTCCATTCGCACTTCCAGAACGGCCGCACTGGATGCGATCCAGTGGAACAGCTCTCCCGTCGACGTTTCCAGCCTGGCCATGTCCTTAGACGTCGTCACCAGCTTGAACCCGGCTTCCTCGGCTTCGGTCAGCAGCGCACGCACGTCGGCTTGCGTATATTGATGGTGATCGGGGAATTCCCGCGTTTTCTTCACGTCGTAGCCAAGCGTTTTCAGCGTATCGAAGAATTTCTGCGGTCTGCCGATGCCCGCAAATGCAAAGAGCCTGCTTCCCGCCAGTTCATCGTTCGGCTGTGGCCGCACATGCGCGTGAAGGATCGGCAGCCCCTTGCGCCCGGCCAGATGCACAGCTTCCTCTGCCGCATCCCCCTCGCCTACCAGGACCAGGCAATCGGCCTTCACGATCTGCTTGGCCGCAGGTGCCCGCAAGGGCCCGGCAGGCAGACACTTGCCATTGCCGAACCCCACGCTGCAATCGACCAGCACCAGACTGAGATCCTTGGCCAGCGCCGGGTTCTGAAATCCGTCATCCATCAGAAGGACATCAATGGGCTGCTGTTCGGCAAGCCGTGCCCCCGACGGCCTGTCTGCCGCAATCACGGTTGGACCGTACCGGGCCAACAACAAGGCCTCGTCACCGACAACATCGGCGTCGTGCATGCTGGCATCGACGAGGAGCGGCCCTTTGGCCTTGCCGCCGTAACCGCGCAGCAGGAAACCGGGCCGCAAGCCTTCTTCCTGCAATCTGTAGGACAGTTCGATGGCAAAGGGTGTCTTTCCGGTCCCGCCGACGACGAAATTGCCGACGCAGATTACAGGCAACCGGCTTTTCGCCTTCGGCTTCTTCAACATGCGGCGTCCGGACATCAGTCCGTAAATCCAGCCTGCCGGTGACAGCAGCCAACTTGCCAGTGTCTGTCCCGGCTTCCACCAGAAGTCGGGCGCCGTCTTCATGCGCGGCCCCGCGGCAGCGGATCGCCAGTCGCCGGACCTGCTTTTCCCAACATGGGTTGCAACACTTTCAGGGTTTCGGCCAAGGCACCGCGCCCGGCTTCGACCAGGGCTCTTGCTCTTTCCGCCTGCGCCCGGGCAGCGTCAGCATCGCGCAAAAGACTGCCGACACAATCTGCCAGGTTCTCCGGCAACTCCGCTTTCAGCGAAGCCCGCCGGCTCCAGAAGTCCTTGTAGACGGCGCGGGCGTTCGCAACACGCGGGCCAGTGACCAGCGCGGAGCCTGACAGCGCAGCTTCCACCGGGTTGTGACCGCCTGCATCGTTGAATGAACCACCCAAAAACGTCACCGGTGCCAATCTGTAAAAAAGTCCCATCTCGCCCAGTGTATCACCGAGATAGACATCTGTGTCCGTTTCAATTGCCTGATCCAGACTTCGACGCGCCGCACGCAGGCCACGGCTATCGATCAAGGCCGCAATATCATCTGTCCGGACGGGATGTCGTGGCACCAGGACCAGCAGGAGACCGGGAAACTCCTCGGTGAGACGGCCGAAGGCCTCGAGCACGATCTCGTCCTCGCCCGGATGCGTCAGTGCGGCCAGCCAGACCGGACGCGCTCCTGTCTGCGCCAGCAGGGCGGTTGCCTGGCCTTCGTCCACGGCCGGGTCCGGTGCATCGAATTTCAGATTGCCGGGCGTTGAAACATTGCGGCAGCCCAACAGGCGGAACCGCTCGCCATCGGCGGCGCTTTGCGCCAGAACCATGTCCAGACACCGGAACAGATATCCGGAAATATGCGGAAAGCGCGCCCAGCTTCGATAGGATCGGTCCGACAGGCGGCCGTTGAGAAGCACGAAGGGCGTTTGCCGTGAACGCATTTCATCGAAAAGGCAGGGCCAGATTTCGGATTCGACCACCATCGCCAGATCCGGGGACCAGTGGTCGAGAAATCGGCTGATCGGCCCGGGTGCATCGAATGGCATGAACTGGTGGATTGCCCCTTCCGGCAAGCGGCCCTGTGCCAGCTGTGCCGCCGTCACGGTGACTGTGGTCAGGAGCACCTTGTTGCCGGACCCCGTCAGTTCGTCAACCAGCGGCAGCACGGATACGGTTTCACCGACACTGGCCGCATGGATCCAGACAAGCTTGCCGGCAGGCCGGCTTGTTGCGCTCCGTCCGAAACGCTCCCCCTTGCGAGCCGGCAATTCCTTGCCGGAGCGGCTGCGCAGCCAGAAAAGCAGATTGAACAGAGGCGTCAGGGCCCGTGCAAGGTCCCTGTAGAGACTGAAGACAAGGGGTCGCCGGTCAGCCATCCGCCCTTCCGACCAGCTCGTAAGCACGTTTCGTTGCGGCGTTGAGCCCCTCTTCCACCTTGAGGCGGTATTCCTCAAGCGTGTCGTCGTCCGCATCGGCAGGAACCCAGATCAGATCACTCACCGCGATGCTGCCCCGACCGAATGGCAGGTTGACGCTGGCCTTGTCCCAACTATTCAGCTCGATGCTGCGGCTGGTCGCCACCGCCACAGGAAGGACGGGACGGCCCGAATGCTTGGCAAGCTGAACGATGCCAACGCCGGACTTGCGGGCCGGACCTTTGGGCACATCCGCCGTCATGGCGATGGAATAGCCTTCCTTGAGCGCACGAAGCGCCTCGATGAAACCACGCATGCCGCCGCGCTTCTTTATCTGGCGTGCGTTCTTGCCGCCGGAGGCACGGATCAGGCCGAGACCGAGCTTGCGGGCCGCGATCGCGTTGACCTCGCCATCGGCAGACCGGGAAATCATCACCTTTGCGGGCCAGTGAGCCGGCTTGGCGAAGGGCACCATGAAGTGCTGGCCGTGCCACATGGCCACGATGACCGGGAGATCCTGTTCGGAACGTTCGTGCACGCCCTCCGGCTCGATCACGAACCGGTTGGTACGGTAGACCAGTTTCAGGTAAACGGCCATCAAAGTGCCGATGCTGGCCAGAACCCAGGGCTGACGGCCGAGGCGTTTTATCATTTGGTGTTGTCGCCTGAGAGAGCTGCGCTGCCTTAAGAAGCCGTTTCCGGATCGAGCAAGCGGTGCATGTGGACGATGAAGTAACGCATATGAGCGTTGTCGACCGTCGCCTGCGCCTTGGACTTCCAGGCTTTGTAGGCTTCGGCATAATTCGGGTAGATTCCGACGATATCCAGTTCGTCCAGATCGCGGAACGTCAGCCCTTCCGGTGATTCCAGCTCGCCGCCGAACACAAGATGAAGGAGCTGCTTCGGAGTATCGGTATTACTCATGAATATCCTCGCTTTCGTCGCTGCAACCGGTCTGTTACCTGATCAGGTCGTCGAGCGCGTCGCGCACAGGCCCGATCAGCGCAACAGGAGCTGCGATCAGGGCCGGGTGGCCGGTCTTGGCGCGGTTGTAGATCAGGTTCCGACCCGACAGGTCGGTCAATACACCGCCCGCTTCCTGCACCAAAAGATCCGCCGCCGCAAGATCCCAATCGCTCGGCCCGCCTCGTGCGGCCCCGACATCGACCCGTCCCGCCGCCACGATCGCCAGCCGATAGGCCAGGGAGCGCAGGATTTCCGTGCCGACAAAACCTGCAGCGACAACGTCCTGATTGGCAACAATGGAATGAGGTCCGGTCAAGGTTGCGCCGGAAAGGCCGGTGCGATCTGACACCGCCAGTCGTGCCCCATTGAGCCAGGCTCCGCCGCCTGTACGGGCCAGAAACATCTCGTCCCGGCGCGGGCAAAAGACCGAAGCCGCAACAGGCCGACCGGCCTCGACCACGGCAATCGCCACCGTCCATTCGTCCCCACCCGCCAGAAAGGCTCGCGTGCCGTCAATCGGATCGACAATAAAGACACGCTCGTGGTTGAGACGGCTGCGGTCGTCGGCGGTTTCTTCCGAAAGCCAGCCGTAGTCCGGCCGCGCGGACCGCAGGTAGTCCGCGAGAAAACGGTCTACCGCGAGATCCGCCTCGGAAACCGGCGACATGCCCGCCTTGCCCTTGTACCAGGTCTCCGGATCCTGACCGAAGAATCCCAGCGCAATATCGCCCGCCTGGCGCGCAGCCAACTCCAGCAGGCGCAGGTCCGCGTCCCTTCCGGCTTCATCCAGCCCGATTTCGCTTCGTCCGGTGTCGTTCAGGCCCTTGTCAGCTTCCGGCAAGGGCCATTCCTTCAATCATGACCGAGGGAGTGGCTGCCGAATAACGGTTGTCGAGGTCGCTGCCGGGCACGAGCCGTGCAAACATGTCCTTCAGATTGCCTGCAATGGTGATTTCGCTGACGGCTTCTACGATCTGGCCGTTTTCGAACCAGAACCCGGCTGCCCCGCGCGAATAGTCACCGGTGAGGCCGTTTACGCCGTGACCGATCAGGTCGGTCACCAGCAGGCCCTGCCCGGCTTCCGCCATCAATTCTTCCAGCGATTTTTCGCCAGGCATCAATGTGACGTTCGTTGCGCCAGGCGACGTGCCGCTGCCACTGCGGTGCGCCCGGCCATTGGGCGTCAAACCCAGTTCGCGTGCGGAAGCACCGTCCAGAAACCAGTGTCGCAGGACACCGTCTTCAATGACATCGAGACGTTCCGCCCGGGTCCCTTCCCCGTCGAAGGGGCGTGTTGCGGCACCCCGGCGCTTGAACGGGTCGTCAACCACCTGGATGCCAGGTGCGAACACGGCCTCGCCCATCCGGTCTTTCAGGAAGCTGGTCTTGCGCGCAATTGCGGCCCCGTTGATCGCCCCGACAAGGTGCCCGAGAATGCTGCGGGCAGCGCGCGATTCATAAATGACGTTCGCGGTGCGGGTCGAAAGCTTGTTCGGGTTGAGACGGCGCACAGCTCTTTCCCCGGCCCTGCGTCCGATCTCCGCCGGTGCTTCCAGGTCTTCGTAATAGGTACGGCTGTCGAAATCGTAATCCCGCTCCATGCCGGTCCCTTCCCCTGCGACGGCTGTCATGGACATGCCATAGCGGGACGACATATAGGACCCCTGGAACCCATGGCTGGTCGCCAGAACGACACCGGCAAGACGCCAGGAGGCTCCCGCACCGCCGGATTTGGTGACGCCTTCGACGTCCAGACCGGCAGCTTCCGCTTCCAGCGCAATCTGCGTCAGGTCCTCGGCAGTCATTTCCTTTGTGTCCAGAAGCTCAAGTTCCGGAAACTCCTTCACGAGAAGATCCTGATCGGCAAGACCGGCATAGGGATCTTCCGGCGCGACCTTGGCCATGGCGACGGCACGTTCAGCCAGGCTTGCTGGGTCATCGAGACGGTTGGCTGAGACAGCAGCAGTGCGCTTGCCCACAAAGACCCTCAAGGTGACGTCGTCGCCTTCGGCGCGCTCGGTTTCTTCCACCTTGCCTTCGCGAACATCGACCGAAAGCGAGACACCGGTAACCGCAATCGCGTCGCAGGCGTCAGCTCCGGCCTTGCGGGCTGCTTCCACCAGACGGGCTGCCCGGGATTGCAATTCGCTTTGATCAATCAGTTCCGACATCGTGTCCGCTCTTTCGTCTTCTGGTTCGGCAGTTGTTTACGCCCCGCACGGCTGCGCTGCAACTGTCGGGGCCTTTTGCGGGCAATCCGGTCGTGCCGGGCGCCTTCCAGAGCCATGGTTTTCCCCTGATAGGTGGGAAATGGGATTTTGAGCCGGTTCCGGCAAGAGGTTGCAATGCCGCAGCGCCTCATCCGATTTTCGTAATGATGACCGCAAGATAGGCGGGATCGGGACAGGGCGGAAAATTCATTCAAAGGTTGTATCAAGTCGAATCTGCCACATGACTGAACAAGGTGTTACCTGTCTGATTACATTCCAGTAACCCTCTTATAAATCAGACTTTTTTAACTCTGTATCTTAAGTGGTTCACGACTTTTCTTCAGTAGATTGAATGCATCGAGAGACCAAAAATGGTCCGACCTAAAGGTCCGGTGGAGAGTCATTTGAGACGTCAAACAGAAATACAGGAAATGGTAGCAACCGGGGTCGGCGCCCAAACGATGCCGCATCCCGGTTGCCTGCCGGCCCACTTCGAGCAACGCCTTGAAAACCGGCCGGGTACTCCTTCCCTGCCAGCCGAAATTTTCCTGGACCGCGACAGGGCGGTCATCAAGCGGCGGGTTGCCGGTGTTCCGGTGACGGTGGTGGTGCCCGCTCAAGGTTTCGACGGTGTCATGGTCCGGATCGTTCCGGGCGCGGTGCCGGGCGAAATCGTGGCAGCACTGATCCTGAAACATCCCGATAGCGCGCTGTCGATCACCCTGGCCGAAACCGAGAAATCCGACGACCTTGCGGTCCTGTGGAGCCGGTGGGCCCAGGTGTTCAACCTGCCGATGCTGGTGTGTGACCTCGGCGGCAAGGTAAAGCCGATCGAAGCCTACAGCGCCGTTCCGGCTTCAAAACCTGCGCCCCGGCGCAAGCTGCGCCTATTGACCGGCCGCCGTCCGCGCTTCCTGAACCGCCGTCTTCCCGGCCGGCAGGAACCTTCGGCAACCGTCCACGCCAATGAGCGTGAGATCATCGCCCGCACCTGAGCGTGCACACAACAGTCTTCAAAAAAAAGCCCCGCTGAGCGGGGCTTTTTTCGTTAGAGCGCACCGATAAGGGCATCGGCGAAGAACCCGAAGAACAGGATCCAGCCATAGGTCCCGTTGGATCGGAACAGTTGCAAGCACTGATCGCCGTCATCGATATCCAGAACGACGATCTGCCACCCCAGGTGAATGACGCCAGCCAGGATACCGATAAAAGCGGCCGGACCGGCATCGGCAAAGATCGCAGCCAGAAAGAACAGCGCGGTTGCGCAGCTGTAGAGCAGGATGAGAGCCGGCTTGGTGTGCTCATCGAAGAGGCGGGCCGTCGACTTCACACCGACAAGCGCATCGTCCTCCTTGTCCTGATGGGCATAGATCGTGTCGTAGCCGATCGTCCAGCAGATGCCGCCGATATAGAGAAACACCGGAGACCAGGAAAGGGACCCAAAGGCGGCCGCCCAGCCCATGAGCGCCCCCCAGGAAAAGGCGAACCCCAGAAACAGCTGCGGCCAGTTGGTGATGCGCTTCATGAACGGGTAGACCGCAACCGGCAGCAGCGAGGCGATGCCCAGCCAGATCGTGTAGGTGTTGAACTGAAGCAGCACCGCAAGGCCGATGAGGGCCTGGACCACCAGAAAGATCTTTGCCTGAAGTCTGGACACCTGCCCCGCTGGGATGGGTCGGGAGCGGGTCCGCTCGACCTTGGAATCGATGTCGACGTCGACGAGGTCGTTGTAGGTGCAGCCTGCACCGCGCATGGCAACCGCACCGATGAAAAACAGAACCATGTGCCAGGGGTCCGGCCAGGCCTTGCCACCGGCGACCGCCGCCAATGCCGCCGACCAGAAACAGGGCCACAGCAACAGCCACCAACCGATCGGACGTTCCCAGCGGGCAAGGCGCGCATAGGGGCGCAGGCCAGCCGGCAGCCGCGTGTCCACCCAGTGCTGCTTGACCGCATCTGCAACCGGCCCCGTGTCGTTCGTGGAAAACACTTTCGATCCGTCCATTTCTCGATTATCCGGCGGAAACGCTCCTGCTTTCCGCCCTTCTCAGGTTCTTTTAGCGATTTTCAGCAGGAAATTCATCCCGCAAGAGATCACAGGGGCGCTATCGTGAAACTCAGAGTTGGGCAAGGTGCCATGGTCTGACGACCCAACCCCGGTCAGCCCTCGGCTTCCTCTTCGCGCTTGCCACACCCGGCTGACAAGCGTTCCGGCCTTTTCCTGGTCGCTGAAACCACCTCTCCCGCGGCGTCACAAGTTGGGCTGTGACCGGCAGAAATGCGCCGCTGTATGCGCCGCCAATTGCGGTATGCCGCCCTCCGTGTTAGGGGACGGCCCTCTTGCTTCAACCTTCACGAAGAGACTGCCCGTTTATGAAACTTCTCCTGATCGGATCCGGCGGCCGCGAACACGCGCTCGCCTGGGCGCTGGCAAAATCTCCCAAGCTGACCAAGCTCTATGCAGCACCCGGCAATGCCGGGATTGCCGAGGTGGCCGAGCTTTGCAATCTGGACACCGCGGATCATCAGGCAGTCATCGGTTTCTGTCGCGAACATGCCATCGATCTTGTGGTCGTCGGCCCCGAGGCACCGCTTGTGGCGGGCCTTGTCGATGATCTGGAAGCGGCCGGGATCAAGGCTTTCGGTCCGTCCAGGGCAGCGGCCCAACTGGAGGGCTCCAAGGCCTTCACCAAGGGCGTGTGCGACGAAGCAGATATTCCGACCGCCGGATACGGCCGCTTTGATACGGCAGATGCCGCGCTCGCCTATGTCCGGGAAAAAGGTGCACCGATTGTCGTGAAGGCGGACGGGCTTGCAGCCGGCAAGGGTGTCGTGGTCGCCATGACCCTGAAAGACGCCGAAGAGGCGGTAACGGCCTGTTTCGAAGGCTCGTTTGGGGCCGCGGGTGCGGAAGTCGTCATCGAGGAATTCCTGGAAGGCGAGGAAGCGAGCTTCTTCGTGTTGTCCGACGGCACCAACGCACTGCCGCTTGCCACCGCCCAGGACCACAAACGCGCCTATGATGGTGACGAAGGCCCTAATACCGGCGGCATGGGCGCTTACTCGCCCGCACCCGTCCTGACAGATGCACTGATTGCCGAGGTGATGCGTACCATCATCGAGCCGACCATCGCGACACTGGCCAAACGTGGCACCCCTTTCAAGGGCGTTCTCTATGCGGGTCTGATGATAGGCACGAACGGCCCGAAGCTGATCGAATACAATACCCGCTTCGGTGATCCGGAATGCCAGGTCCTGATGATGCGCCTCAAGAGCGACCTGCTGGAGCTGCTGCTTGCAAGCGTCGAAGGCCGGCTGGACCAGACAACGGCAGACTGGCGCGACGAAGCCGCACTGACGGTGGTCATGGCCGCCAAGGGTTACCCGGGCAGCTACGACAAGGGCACGGAAATCCGTGGTCTCGATACACCAGCAACGGATGACGTTGCCGTCTTTCACGCAGGCACCAAACGCGATGGCACGCAGATCCTGGCAAATGGCGGACGCGTTTTGAACGTGACGGCGGTCGGCACCACCGTTCGCGAGGCACAGCAACGGGCCTACGAGCGGATCCGCGACATCGACTGGCCGGAAAGCTTCTGCCGAACCGACATCGGCTGGCGGGCCATCGCCCGGGAAAGCTGAGGCCGAGCCAAGCGAAAAACCGGCAATCGTGGCATTTCCGGTTTCCGGGACTTGGCAGGCGCTTGAAAGCAAAGGTAATCTTCTCCCCGGTGCGGGCTGGGGAGACAGACGTGAAAAACGACCTGCCGGATCTGTTTCCGGGGTTTGACAGCATCACTGTAGAAGCCAACGATGTGCGGCTGTTCTGCCGGATCGGCGGGTCCGGCCCACCGTTGCTTTTGCTGCACGGCTACCCGCAATCTCATGTCTGCTGGAACAAGGTGGCCCCGCAGCTTGCGGAACACTTCACGCTCGTCCTGCCCGACCTGCCGGGGTATGGCCGTTCGTCCGTGCCGCCGCTATCACACGATCACGCGGCCTATTCCAAACGAAGCATGGCCTCGGCCATGGTCGAGCTCATGAAGGTGCTCGGCCACTCGACGTTCTTTCTGGCTGGCCATGACCGTGGCGGCCGGGTGGCTTACCGCCTTGCCCTCGATCACCCGCAAGCCCTTCTGAAGGTCGCCGTTCTCGACATCCTTCCGACATGTGACTACTGGGACCGGATGGACAGGCTGTTCGGCCTCAAGATCTATCACTGGATGTTTCTGGCCCAGGCTGCGCCTTTCCCGGAAAAGACAATTTCTGCCGCACCGATACGATTTCTCGATCACACGCTGGCCAGCTGGACTGCGGCCAAGACCCTGTCGTGCTTTTCCAAGGAAGCCATGGCGCATAACCGTGACTGGTTTTGCGAACCAGACCGGGTATCGGCAACCTGTGAGGACTACCGCGCAGGTGCAACGATCGACTACGACCACGACCGGGCGGATCTGGATGCGGGAAGAAAGATCCTTGTTCCCCTTCTTGCACTTTGGGGAAGCAAAGGTATCGCCACCAGCGTGGACGATCCACTTGAAGTCTGGCGGGGCTGGTCAAGGACCGCTGTCGGCGCCGCGCTTCCCGGTGGGCACTTCCTGCCCGAAGAAGCCCCGGAAGAGACGGTCACTGCCCTCCTCGAGTTCTTCGCAAGCACGTCAGGCAGTTGATGGCACCGCGCCATACGACTTGCTTGCCAAGTTGAGGCTGGCTCGCGTCAATCGGCTGGTTCGAACACAGACGCTTGGGCGGCGATATCACCTCAACTGGTGACGTTCAAAGGAGATCGTCTGATTTAGATCAAACTATTTTGCTGCATCACCAATCATCAGGCTCAGCGTAAATACATTTGATCTTGAGACTGGAAGAATTCCTCTCGGATGAATTCTATTCTTAATAAGCCTTAAGGAACACATTCAATACAATTTAACCAATACAGCCTATTGAGAAAATTGGCAGTGATGGTTTGCATAACTTCGCCGTGCCCGGTGACAATAACAAACAGCGAACTGTCCTTGCCGATCAAAGAGGAGCTACGGCTGCTCGGGGGAACGGGTGCAACGCGTGGGCAAGCAAGAGTTTTGGCAAGACAAGGACTTGCGCGACGAGAAATCGCGCACAGTTGCGCGCGCGCGAAGTCCGAGTGCCATTCTTGACCAGATCCTGGCGCGGTGGTGCAAGGACGAAACCCGTTTCGAAAAACCTCTTCGCGTCGTTTTTCTGTCGTTTCTCTGCCTGACAGTTGCCGTTCTGACGCTCCAGAACGTGGTGACGGAATATCGCACGCTGAGCGAACCGCAGGACCTGATCGTCCGGACGACTGAACGTCTTTTGATGCATCAAAGAGCGTTGGGGGAACAAACGCTCGATCAGGCAGTCAGTGTCGTCAGCGCCGACACCGATCTGCAGACAGCCATCCGCAAGAAAGACACTGCCAACATCAAGGCCGTTGCCGACAGGGTCTTTGCCGGAAAAGCTGCCGATCTCAATATTGCGGAATTGACCATCTATTCCGCCGACAAGCAGATCGTCTATCGCGCGCAAAGCAATGCCACCCCGGCACAGGATTCCGCCAGCTTCGAGACCGAACTGAATTCCAACCGTTTTCGCGAAGTCGATGCTATCGAACTCGGCCGCAACAACGAGTTCATCGTCAGCGTGCTGAAACCCTGGCTCGTTGAGGGAACCCGGATCGGGTATCTGAAACTCGCGATCAATATCGAACAATCGCTCGCGCTGGCCAGTTCCGCGGTCAATGCCCAGATCGTCAAGGCCTGCGAAGTCGCCGAAGCAGGTGATTCCAGCACGGTTCACTACAAGGTTCTGGGCAATCTGACGCCGACCGGCTTCGACTTCAGCAAGATCGCCTCCAACGGCCACTTCGCCGGCTTCAACAGCTTCTTCCTCCAGAACAGCAAGGTGTTCATGGTTCGCGATCTGCCAATTATGGTCGTAACCCCGAACAACGACGTGAAGCTTCTGCTGGTAAAGGACATCACGGACAACATCTGGGACTTTGCCAAGGGGACATTGCTCTCTCTGATGGCAGGCATCGGTCTGGCGCTGCTCGCCTGGACGGTGGTCTTCCGTCTCCTGTCCCGTCTTCAGTCCTCCGTGCAGCTGACGCGTTCGCGCCTCGAGGCAGAAGTTCTGGACAATACCCTGAAGCTGGAAAGCAGCACGCTTCAACTTATCGAAGCCCAGCGGATTGCGCATGTGGGCAGCTGGGAACGCGATATCGCTTCAAACGAAATCCTGGGCTCGGAAGAATACTACCGGGTCATGAAGATCCCGCCGGACCTTCCGGCAAACGAGATCCAGGCCTATCTCTTTGATCGTATTCCCGGTGACGACCGGAAGAAAACCCTGGACGCGGTCAACGCAGCAGTGAAATCCTGCGGTGAATTCGACACCGAACACCCGCTGGTGCATGACGACGGCACCATCCAGTACCTGCACGTTCGCGGGTATGTGCTTGCTGGTCGGGATGGCAAGGCGTCCAAGGTGATCGGCACCGTTCACGACATCACCGACCGATGCCTGGCAGAACGCAGGAACCACCTGCTGGCCAATATTCTGGAATCCTCGCTCAACGAGATCTACATCCTCGACGCGGAAACCTTCCAGATCGAATATGCCAATCGCTGCGCCCTGGCCAATCTCGGCTACACGATCGAAGAGCTGAAATCCCAGAAGATCGGCGATATCGATCCCGTTTACGACCCGAACACGGTCCGGCGCCACGTCGCGCCCCTCCTGAAAGGACATCGGGACAACCTGTCGGTCGAAAGCGTTCACCGGCGCAAGGACGGCACCGAATATCCTGTCGATCTCAGGGTACAGCTTCTCCGCGACCAGGACCGCGACCTGTTCGTCGCCATTGCCAATGATGTTTCCGAACGGGTGCAGCGGGAAAACGAAACCCGCGAAGCCAAGGTCCGGGCGGAGCGCCTGGCCTATTTCGACCCCCTGACCAAACTGTCCAACCGCGCTGGCTGCCAGCGCGATGCCAAGGAGCGTTTCGCCCGGAGCGAGAAGCCGGCGTTCCTGGTTCACGTCGACATGGACGGATTCAAGCGGGTCAACGATACGCTCGGCCATCTTGCCGGCGATCATTGCCTGGAAGAGACGGGCCGCCGGCTGCGCGAAGTCTGCCGTGGGCTGGGCACGGCCTATCGCTGGGGAGGCGACGAGTTCGTCATTCTGGCGGAAAGCGGAACGTCGGATCCCAACGAGTTGTGCGAACGGGCACGCCGGATCATGCGGATGCCGATGGAGTTCAACGGCAACAGGTTCTGGCCGACCGTCAGCATGGGACTGGCACTGTGCCCGGAGGACAGTGACAACTTCGACACGCTTCTGGTCAATGCCGATCTCGCGCTTTACCAGTCCAAGGAAAACGGCAAGGACCGCTATACTTTCTTCCGTCCGGATATGCGCACAGACAGCGAAACGGAAGCACAGATCGAGCTTGAACTGAAGGACGCGGTCAAGAACGACCAGTTCTTCCTCGTGTTCCAGCCGCAGGTCAACCTGCGCACTCAGGCCGTCACCGGCATCGAAGCGCTGGTACGCTGGCGACACCCCGAGCGCGGCACGGTTTCACCCGGAGACTTTCTGCCGGTCGTGGAAAAATCCGGTCTGGCGCCGATCCTGGGTGAGATTGTCATCGACAAGGCTTTTGCCGCTGCCCGGCACTGGATCGACCAGGGCCTCGATTTTGGCCGCATCTCCGTGAACATCTCGCCATCGCACCTGTCGTCCGGGCTGCTGCTCGAGCACTTCAAGGCCGCGATGGAAAAGCACAATGTCGGGCCGGAGCGGATCACCGCCGAAGTTCTGGAATCGGTGTTCCTGAACGACAACCGGTCAGGTCACCTGGCTGCGCTGCGGCAACTGTTCGAGCTGGGCGTTCATATCGAGCTGGATGATTTCGGCACCGGCTATGCATCCCTCTCCCATGTCTCGGATTTGCCGATAAACGGGCTCAAGATCGACCGTTCCTTCACGCGCCAGATGCTTCAGGACCCGAAAAAGGAAGTGATCGTCAACCAGCTCATCCACCTGGCCCGGTCGCTCAACATCGGCATCGTCTGCGAAGGCGTTGAAACCGAAGAGCAATACGACCGGCTTCGGATGATGGGCGATTTCTCGATCCAGGGTTACCTGATTGCCCGGCCGATGCCGTTTGATCATGCAACGGACTGGATGTCGGAAGCCGCGGACGATCTATACTTCGTGATCTGAGTTTTCCCGGCGCTGAGCAGGTTTTCCTGTTCGCAACTGCCGTTGCAGGCAGTCGCAAGGTTGGCAAGGCGCGTTTCCGCCCCCATGTGCAGGGGAGTAACGCTCTCAATGCCGGACCCGCGCCATGCCCTCTACCTCCTCCCCCAGAATCGGTCTTGCCCTTGGTGGCGGCGGTGCACGCGGCCTCGCCCACATCCCCGTTCTGGAAGCGCTGGATGACCTGGGCATAAAACCTGTCCGGATCAACGGCACGTCCATCGGTGCCCTGATGGGGGCGGCCTATGCCAGTGGTCGCAGTGGCCAGGAAATCCGCGACATTGCGCTGGAGATTTTTGCTGATCGCAACAGTGTGTTGTCGCGCCTGTGGCAGTTGAGACCACGCAAGTTCGCAGATGTTTTCCGTGGCGGCCCGGTGCAGTTCGATCCACTTCGCGTGCTGGAAGTGTTTGTCTCGGACTATCTGTCCGACACATTCGAGGAGCTGGACATCCCGCTGCGTATGCTGGCGACGGACTTCTATCGCTGCGAGGAGGTAGATTTTGAAAGTGGCCCCTTGCTGCCTGCCCTGGCCGCCTCGATAGCGATTCCCGCGGTTTTCAGACCCGTGCGCTATGGCGATCGGTTTCTGATCGACGGCGGCGTCGTCAATCCACTGCCTTTCGACGGACTCAGGGCGAGTTGCGACATCGTCATTGCCGTTGATGTCGTTGGCGCGCCGGTGCCGCGTGACAACAAGGATGACATCAGCATGCTGGATTCCCTGTTCGGCTCTTCCCAGATCCTGATGCAGACCATCACAAAGCAAAAACTGAAATCAGATCAACCGGATATCCTGGTCAGCCCACCCCATGACTCCATCCGGGTTCTGGACTTCATGAAAGCCGAGAGCATACTGGATAAGGCGGAGTCCTTGCGTACAGTTACCAGGGAAAAACTGGAGGAGCTGATAAAAGAAACAATGGAAGTTACTTGATGGCAACATCAGCAGATTTATCCGTATAATTCCTTTTTATTGGACCCGACTTTGCGTTTAACAAATCATTAATCTTACTCCTAAATACTTTTCTCAATCTATTAGGAGAAGGTCAATGCGGCCATCGGGATCAACAGATTTGGAAGCCTGTCCGGTATCGGACGATTTGCTGAAACGGTTGCTGGATGCAACGTTGAACGCGGTTAGTGATGTCGGATGCCAGTTGCCGGAACAGCAGCGCGCAGCACTTGCCGTCTACTGCTATCGCCGTGCGCATTTCCGCCGTCTGGGCCTGTCGCTGGCCTCGCTTTGCAGCCAGCAGGCGCTGGTCATGGAGGCCGGGCACGCGGGCGACCTTATCTACCGCCAGGCAAGCAGCGCCGGTTTCATGAGCGAAGGCGATGCAGCCAACCGGACGGCAAAGTCCGGGAAACCGCCGGTCAGCCTTTACGTGGTCTGAAAGTCAATTCCGGGGCTGGTTCTTCCTCCCACCCGCCCCCACCTCAGGCAACCGCCTTTGCAGCTACAAGCGCAGGCCGGTTGCCTTTTCTTTTGGCATCCCCTTCCAAAACGTCTCAAGTTTCAGGCAAACGGGCAGCGCGCACCTCGACATGCCTTGCCGTTGGCGGTCTGCCCCCTAGTATTTTGCTCAGGTGTGGTTTTCGGGATGGACTGACATGGCAATGTGCTTTTTCCCTATTCACGAATGGCGACAGAAGGCCGGCGGATTGTTCCGGCTGGTTCCGGTGCTGCTCAGCCTCCTGGTTACAGCCGTTCTTGCAGGACCCGCATTCGCGGTCTGTCAATTGGTTGCAGACGCCCCCTATCGAGCGCCCGGGCCGGACGAAATGCGCATCTGGCGCGCGTCGCTTCAGGCAAATGAAGTCCAGATCCGGTACATCGGCCATTCCACCTTTGAACTTGAAACGCCCAAGGGCGTGCGGATCGCGACCGACTACAACGACAGTGTCCGCCCGCTTCTGCCACCGGATGTAGCCACGATGAACGGGGCCCACAGCACGCATTACTCCATCAACCCGGATCCGAATATCGAACATCTTCTGTACGGCTGGAATCCGAAGGGCGGCCCGCTGGACCATGACATCACTGTTGACGATGTCCGCATCCGCAATATCCAGACCAACATCCGCGGTTGGGACGGGGAAGAACGCCGGCTCGGCAATTCGATCTTCATCTTCGAGGTCGCGGACATGTGCATTGCGCATCTCGGCCACCTGCACCACCGGCTTACGCAGGAAGATCTCGTCCGCCTCGGTCAGATCGACGTCGTATTTGCGGCCATAGACAATTCCTCGACGCTTCGGCTGGATAGCCTGATGGACGTTCTGGAAAGCATCGGCCCTGCGATGGTCGTGCCGATGCACTTCCATTTTTCCGGAGCGCTTCAGGCCTTTGTCGGGCGAGCGCAGGAGGCAGGGTATGACATCGTGCGGGCTGAAACGCCGGCCCTGATCGTTAGCCGCTCCAACCTGCCAACGCGGAAAACCGCCTACATCATGATGCCGGGCGGCGCCTGACAGTCCGTGGACAATCAATAGCAAGACGAGTGGACTGATGGCGGGCCGAAGGAGACTTCAGCCGCCATATCGCAGGAACACGACCTGACTATCGCCTGCCTGACGGCGATCAAGTTCCTCGAAGCCTTCGGGAACATCAATGTGAGCTGAGGATCTTTCTTCAAGCACGCACAAGGCGCCCTGTTTCAGCCAGTCTCCACCCGCTGCCGAAGCAAGGGCCTTTTCACCCAGCTTCTTGTCATAGGGGGGGTCGGCAAACAGCAGATCGAAAGGCTCGATGGTGCCTGCACTGCCAAGGCGGGTGGCATCGCGCCGGAATATCTTGGCAGCGCCATTGAGGCCCAGCGCCTCCATGTTCCGTCGAATGATGCCGCGTGCTTCCGTCCCTTCTTCGATGAAGGTGCAATGGCGGGCGCCCCGGCTGATCGCCTCGAAGCCCAGCGCGCCGGTGCCGGCAAAAAGATCCAGGACCCTTGCATCTTCAAGATCAACATCCAGGCCATGAGCCAGGATGTTGAAAATGGTTTCACGCAATCGGTCGCTGGTCGGCCGTGTGTCGTGCGATTTCGGCGCGACCAGAGCCGCGCCCTTGAAACGCCCGGCGACTATTCTCAAGACCGGTCTCCACGACGCGGCGGGCGGCCGCCTTTGGGAGGCCCGCGCCGGTCGTCCTTGTCACGGTTGGAACGACGTTCCTGCTGCTTGTCTTCCATCATGCCTTCCTCACCCCAGATACGGCGGGAAGGTGGTGTGAAACGCTCTTCACCGAAATCCTTGCGCGGTTTCGGTTCGGACGTCAGGCGGAAACGGGAGCGCGGCGAGACTTTTACTTTTTCCTGGCGCGGCCCGGCATTCTTGCGCGGCCCCTGGCCGGACGTCTTCTTGCGGTCTTCACGCTTTTCGTTGCGTTCAGTCTTGGCTGCCCGCTTGCGGTCGGTCTCACTACGGCCTTCGCGCGCGGTCATCCAGCGGCCCTGGCTGGCTTCGCGCTTGCCGCTGTCCCTGCCGCTACCTTCCCGGCCGCCACCATCCCGGCCACCGCCACGCTTGGCGCCTGCGGGCTTCTTTTCCGCTTCCGGCTTGGGGGCATGAAAGATCGGAGCGTCAAAATCCGCGCCGGCTTCCTCGGCCAGCGTATCGCCCAACTGGTCACGCAAAACGCGGCCCCGGATTTCACGGACGTCGCCTTCCGGCAGATCCATCAGCTGGAACGGGCCATAGGACAGGCGGATCAGGCGGTTCACGGCAAGGCCGAGATGTTCCAGAACCCGCTTGACCTCACGGTTCTTGCCTTCGCGCAGGCCGACCGTCATCCAGACGTTGTTGCCCTGCTCCTTGTCGAGCGTCGCCTCGATCGCGCCGTAGAGCACGCCCTCGATCGCGATACCGTCCTTCAATGTGTCGAGATCCGCCTGGGTCACCTTGCCGAAGGCGCGCACGCGGTAGCGGCGCAACCAGCCGGTGGCCGGCAATTCCAGAACGCGCGCCAGGCCGCCGTCATTGGTCAGGAGCAGCAAGCCTTCTGTATTGATGTCGAGCCGGCCCACGGTCAGGACGCGCGGCAGATCATCGGGCAAGCGCTGGAACACCGTCGGACGGCCTTCCGGATCCTTGTTGGTCGTCACCAGGCCCCGTGGCTTGTGGTAGAGCCAGAGCCGGGTGCGCTCGCGCATCGGCAACGGTTCCCCGTCTACCAGTACCTTGTCGTCTGCCGTCACTGTTACCGCAGGCGTGGTCAACAGCTTGCCGTTGAGCTCAACCCGGCCGTTTTCGATCCACACTTCCGCCTCTCGGCGAGAACACAGGCCGACGCGCGCCATGACCTTGGCAATGCGTTCGCCACGATCATTGGCTTCGTCTGCCAGCGGTGCAGTCGCCGGTCTCGGCGCCCGTTTTTCGAAGTCGCCCTTTTTGGGGCCGGCTTTCGATTTGTCGTTGGGTGCGGGCCGGCGCTTTTCCGGTGCACGTTTATCGCGTCCCCGGCCTTTTGCGGGACCCGGGCGCTCGGAAGAGAATTTTCTTGTCGTCATGAGCGCGTCATAGCAGAGCTTGAGCCTTTCGGGAATCGCTTGTTTTCTGCATAAACCGCAGAGGCGCCGTGCTCCGGATGCATGGCACCGGCCTGACGTCTCCGCGAAGGCCCTGTCCGGGGCTGACGACCGGCATAATAACGGGTAAACAGAACAAAGCCGACAGCCTCTCAAATCGAGGCTGAACCCTACACTTACGCTCCGACTCACCCTGCTCGATGCTTACCACTTCTGCCAATCAGACATCGTTCATGGATCTCGCGCTCGAAGAGGCCGAGAAGGCGGCGGCACGCGGTGAAGTGCCGGTCGGTGCGGTGCTCGTTCGCGATGGTAACGTGATCGCTCGAAACGGGAACCGGACGCTGGAGCTCAATGATCCGACTGCTCACGCAGAAATTCTCGTGATCCGCTCCGCATGTGAACGGGCAGCTTCGCAACGCCTTCCGGACTGCGATCTCTATGTGACGCTCGAACCCTGCCCCATGTGTGCGGGTGCGATCTCCTTCGCGCGGGTCCGCAGGCTTTACTATGGCGCGGGAGATGAAAAGGGCGGCGCGGTCGATCATGGCACGCGCTTTTTCTGCCAGCCGACGTGTCATCACGCACCGGAAGTCTATTCCGGCATAGGCGAGACACGCGCGGCGGAGTTGCTCAGGTCGTTCTTTCAGGCAAAGCGCTAAACGGTTTTCAAGTTAAATTGACCGGATTGCCCGTTGCTCAAAAGCAACAACATCAACCAATCGCTCACATCTGCTGATTTCACCTCTGCGAGAGGCTGAAACTGACATCTACGAACGGCATAATGTGCGTGGGGGTATTTCCGCACTTCATCGGAGTATCAAATGACTCGTAATGTTGTTCTCGGGGCAATTGCCGGTTTCTTCGCGGCCGCAAGTCCGGCTCTATCGGCCGACCTGCCAGTGGCTCCGGAACCTGTCGACTATGTCCGGATCTGTGACGCCTACGGTGCGCGCTTCTATTACATTCCCGGCACCGAAACCTGCCTGCGCGTAGGCGGTCGTGTCCGGACCGAATTCCGCGTCCGCAACTTCGGCGAGGCCGAAAACGCCTGGGGTGACCGGGACACCGACGGTTACCAGTGGCGTTCGCGCGGGTATCTCTACCTCGATGCACGTACCGCGACCGAATTCGGCACGCTGCGTGCCTTTATCGAATCCTACATCACGCTGACAAACGCCTCGACTTCGACCACGCTGGACAAGGCCTATATCCAGTGGGGCGGCCTGCTGGCCGGTCACAACGGCTCGAACTTCGACTTCTTCACCGGATATGCCTTCAACGCGCAGATCGAAAGCTATTCCGATCGCAAGCTGAATCAGGTCGCCTATACGATGGCCTTCGGCAACGGCTTCAATGCAACGGTCGCACTGGAAGATCGTTCGGGCCGCGAAGAGAATATCGCGTTCAACGGCACCAACCAGACCTATGGCGGCACCCGCGCACCGGACTTCGTCGCGGCACTGGGGGTCAACCAGGGCTGGGGCCAGGCCCAGATCATGGGGGCCCTGCACCAGGTCTATCCGAGCGCTGCCTACAACGGTCTTGCAGGCCGGACGGAAGACGAACTCGGCTGGGCAGCCGGTGCTGGCGTGACCGTCAACTTCGGTGGCTTTGCCAAGGGTGGAGCGGTCTCCCTGCAGGCCGTCTATACCGATGGAGCCAGCGGATACGGGTCCACGGGCTGGAACAGCCGCATCACCGATGCGGTCTGGAATGGCAGCAGCACCGAGACCACCAAGACGCTGAACATCTTCGGCGGCGTGACGCTCGGCGTGACCGACACCGTTCAGGTGAATGTCGAAGGCGGCTACCATGATGTCGATGGTGGCACCAGCGCCTATGACTTCACCCAGTGGGACGCAACCGCAAACGTGGTCTGGGAACCGGTCTCCGGCTTCCTGATGGGCCCGGAATTCCAGTATCGTGACGTCGACTACAGCCGCTCTTCCGGCCTGAACGACACCTACGAACTCTACGGGACCTTCCGTCTGCAGCGCACGTTCTGATGCCGTAACCCCGACAAAGGAAAACCCCGGGCGCTTCGCCCGGGGTTTTCTGTTTCAGGCGCGACGCAGCAGAGGGTTCAAGAGCCTTCGTGCCATTTCACCCAGGCGGCGAGAACGAAGTCCCACATCCCGTTTGACCACAGATTGCTGTGACCGCCACCTTCGACGATCACAAGCTGCCTGGGGTCTTTCGCAAATTCATAAAGATGCCTGCCGTGTTCCACCGGGATGACCCGGTCTTCCGTCCCATGCACAATCAGGACCGGCGCGGCGATCTTGCCGACGCGGTCCCGTGTCGCCATCGGGTCGCTCATCATGAGGCCCACCGGCAACCAGGGATACCTGTCCCAGGCCATGTCGATCAGCGCCGTATAGGGCGCTTCCAACACCACAAGGTCCGTTTGCGGACGCTCTGCCGCCACTGCGGCGGCGACACCCGAGCCAAGACTTTCTCCATGGATGATGACCGGCGTGCCCGAGGCTGCCATCCGGTCGAAATGTTCAAGACCATCCGAAATCAACGCCTCTTCCGACGGGCTCCCCTCGCTGCCGGCATATCCCCGGTAGCTTGGCGCATAGAGACCGAAACCGCTGTCCAGGATCTGCTTGAACCGCTTCCAGCGGGAGGAGACATTGGCTGAATTGCCGTGAAAATAGAGTACCGTGGGAGCGTCTTCAGCAGCAGGTGGCGCGTGCCAGACGGTCACCCTTGTACCGTCAGCCATCGCCGCTGTTTCAACGGTGACACCTGAGAGCCCCTTTTCATCCGGCGTACTCAACTCTCCGGTTGGAACGAAGATGAAGCTGCGCTGGTTGAAATACATGTAACCGGCCGCCATGGCGTAGGCGATGCCGGCAATGACAGCCACACGCGAGACGGCCTTCCAAAGCGTGCGCCCAGGTCTGCCGGTCTTGTTCAATGCCTGTTCCGTGCTGCCGGAGCCGGTTTGTGTCATCTGACTGTCTCCCATTGCTCCGACGTCTACGATCCGCATCGGGAGGTCGATCAGATTGCCGGGTTATTTGCGGCCGAACAGCTTCTCGATATCGCCGAGTTTCAGCTCCACCCAGGTTGGCCGACCGTGATTGCACTGTCCGGAAAGCGGCGTGGCTTCCATATCGCGCAAGAGCGCATCCATTTCTTCCGGACGCATGCGCCTGCCTGCACGCACCGAACCGTGGCAGGCCATCGTGGCGGCAACATGGTCCAGCTTTTCCTTGAGACCTTCGGCAGTGTCCCATTCGGCAAGCTCGTCGGCCAGGTTCCGGACCATGCCCTGGATATCCATGTCGCCGAGGATTGCGGGGGTCTCCCTGACGGCGATGGCACCCGGGCCGAAGGCTTCCAGGGACAGGCCAACCTTTTCGAGATCTTCCGCGCGATCGGCCAGCCGGATTGCATCTTCTTCCGGCAACTCGACGATCTCGGGGATGAGCAGCATCTGGCGGGCGACATCCTTCTTGGCCAGAGCTTCCTTCAGACGTTCGTAGACAAGGCGCTCGTGCGCAGCGTGCTGGTCAACGATGACGACACCGTCCTCGGTCTGGGCGATGATATAGGTCTCGTGAACCTGCGCACGGGCGGCACCCAGCGGAAGGCGGGTCTTTTCGGCTTCGACCGGGACGTCATTCGCGCGGGCATCCGCCGACGGTCTGGCAAAGTCGGCAAAGCCGTTCTGCCGTTCAAAGGCCGGCTGTGCTGCTTCGGCAAAGCCTGCTGCAGGCGCCTCCTCCATCTGGGGCGGGCGAAAGGCTTCCGGCGCCCACTGGGGCGCGGCAGACGTGCGTGTGTAGGAACCACCGCCATATCCCCCGGAACCTGCCGGAGAAGTCGGTGTGTGACCCGGTTGAGAGAACCCCGCCGACTGTGCCCTGATGGCGTCCAGTGCAACGGCCGCGTTCGAGGTCGATGACCGGTGTCCGGACTGGACCAGTGCATGCTTGATGGCACCCACCAGAAGCCCGCGCACAAGCTGGCTGTCCCGGAAGCGCACATCGGCCTTGGCCGGGTGCACATTGACATCGACCAGTGCCGGGTCGAGATCGATGAACAGAACCACAACCGGATGCCGGTCACGGGCCAGCACATCGGCATAGGCCCCGCGCAATCCGGATAGCAGCAGTTTGTCCTTCACCGGGCGGCCGTTGACGAAGAAGAACTGGTTCTGCGCATTGCCACGGTGGTGTGTCGGCAAGCCTGCAAAACCGGTGAGACGCACGCCTTCGCGGGCAGCGTCGATTTCCATGGCGTTGTCGACAAACTCCTGGCCGAGAATCTGCGCGATCCGAGCAAGATGCGGTTCACTGCCGCGCGCCGCTGGCCAGCTCTGCGACTGCCGGTCGGCGCCGCCGAGGGAAAAGCCGATCTCCGGATAGGCGAGCGCGATCCGCTTGACGATTTCGGTTATGGCGGCCGCTTCCGCACGATCCGATTTCAGGAATTTCAACCGGGCAGGTGTCGCGAAGAAAAGGTCACGCACTTCGACCTGGGTGCCTTTTGTACGGGCTGCGGGCACGAGCGGTTGCTCCCTGCCACCCTCGACGGCGATGGCCCAGGCGTGGTCCTCGTCCTTGTGACGGGTCTGGATCGCCAGCCGGGCAACGGAGCCGATGGACGGCAGCGCTTCACCGCGAAACCCGAGCGTGCGGATGTCGAACAGGTCGTCGTCGGAAATCTTGGAGGTGCAGTGCCGGCGGATTGCCAGTTGCAGATCCTCCTGGCGCATGCCCTCGCCGTCGTCGGCAACGCGCATGAGCGTCTTGCCACCGGCGGCGGTGACGATCTCGACCTGTTTTGCCCCGGCGTCGACGGCGTTTTCCACCAACTCCTTGATCACGCTGGCGGGTCTTTCGATGACCTCGCCGGCCGCAATCTGGTTGATCACCTGTTCGCCAAGTTGCCTGACCTTCATGAAACTCCCTCTACTCGGTTTCGCACCGCGCCATGTTCCTATATGGTCCGCGCCGAGTTTGCGTCGATTCTTCAGCAAAGCTTATCAGACCTACCCAGATCCGAGTGACCCGCCATGACAGTTTCTGCACCGCTTCTTGTTGAGGGGCTCCGCACCCTCGCCCCGTCCTACAAGGGCATCCTGTGTGACGTGTGGGGCGTGCTGCACAACGGTGTATCGGCTTTTGAAGGCGCACACAAAGCCCTCAAGGCCTTTCGCGAGGAAGCCGGTGGCAAGGTGGTCCTCATCACCAATGCCCCGCGCCCTGCAAAGCAGGTTGGCGAAATGCTGGCCGCTCTTGGCGTGCCGGAGGGAACCTACGACGACATCGTCACCTCCGGCGACGTGACCCGCGAGATCCTTGTGGCTCAGGGCAAAAAGACGCTCCTGCACATCGGTCCGCACCGGGACCAGCCGCTGTATCACGGCCTTGAAGCCACCTTCACCACCAATGACGAGGAAGCGGAAGGCATCAGCTGCACCGGGCTGGAAGACGACGAGGTCGAAACGCCCGACGATTACCGCGACCGGCTGCAGAAGCTGGCCGAACGCGGCCTGCCGATGATCTGCGCCAACCCCGACATCGTGGTGGAGCGCGGCGAGCGCCTGATCTGGTGCGCCGGTGCCCTTGCCCGTCTTTACGAAGACCTCGGCGGCGAAGTGGCCATTCTCGGCAAACCGCATGCCCCCATCTACGACGCGGCGATGAAGCGCCTCGCGACGCTGGCGGGCGAAGAGGTCGCCAAGGAAGACGTCCTGGCCATCGGCGACGGTCTGCCGACCGATATCCGCGGTGCGGTGTCTCAGGATCTCGACGTTCTGTTCATCACCGCTGGCATCCATGCCTCCGACTTCGGTCCGAGCGACGCGCCGGACGAACATCTGATCCGCCGCCGTCTGGCCGAAGAAGGCCTGCGCGCACGTGCTGCCCTGCCGCGTCTTTGGTGGTAAGCGCGCGCAGTATTGCCAGCGGGCTCATTTAACGTCCCGTATCGGGGCCATGCCCCTGCAAATAGGTCTGGACGTAATTTTCCACGTCCAGGCCTTCGTGGCCTGTCCCCAGGCCCATCTCCTTCATGAAGCCCATGACGGCCAGCGGCGCGATGAGCGCAACGGCGAAGCTGACCGGATCGCCCGGCTTGAGCCGCCCGCTGCTCTGATGCTTTGCCAATGTGCGGGCAACGCCCTGCAGGTTTTTCAGCAGAAAGGGTGTCACCGCTCGCAGTTCGGGATGCTGGGGCACCTGCGCAAACAGCGTCAGGGCAAGCCCGCTGTGCTTGCGGTAGGTCTCCAGATAATTGCGCACGATTTCCAGAAGATCGGCCTTTACGTCTTCCCCCGGCAACATCTTGCCGAACGAGACGTCGGATAGCGTGTCGCCGATGGCGGCCTCGATCAAACCTGCCTTCGACCCGAAACGGCGAAACAGCGTGACTTCGTTCACCCCTGCCCTGTCCGCTATTTCCTTGGTCGTGGTTCCGCTGAACCCGCGCTCGCAAAACAGTGCGACGGTCGCGGAATAGATTTCTGAAACATCTACATTTCTAGGCACTTGGCCGCCAAACGCGCCGGGCGCGCCCTCAATTTTCCGGAAGACATTCCGTCGCACCTAATGCCAAACAGGATGCAAATGCAAGCAATCGCTTGCAATAAAATTGGATCATCACTATTTGCAAGTTTGGACTTGCATTAAAAGAATTGTGATCGGCGGAGGTCTGCAGCCCGCCGAGCGAACATTGCCAGGAGAGCCGCCGTGTCGCTGTTGCGAAAAGCCCTGATCCTTCCCCCCGTGATCGCCGGTGCAGCAGTGCTGGTTTATGCGGTGAGCGGGCGCGAAGCACCCAAGCGCACCGACATCGGGGAAACGACGACGCTCGTGCGTGTCGTCACGGTCGAGCCTCAGGACTTCGTGCCGCGCGTAACCGGATACGGCACGGTCGATCCGGCCCATACACTTGATGCCATCGCGCAGGTGTCCGGCCGGGTCACCTACATCAATCCGGATTTCAAACGCGGTGAATTCATCCCGGAAGGCAAGATTCTGGTGACACTGGCACCGGAAGACTACGAGCTGGAGATTGCCGAGGCGCAGAGCGATATCGCCAGTGCCGAGGTGGATATTGAAGAGCTGGCCGTTACCCTGGATACACAGAAACAATCCCTGGCGATTGCCAAATCGGTCCTCGACCTGGAACAGCGTGAGCTGGCCCGGCTGAAAACGCTTCAGGAGCGCAAGGTCGCCTCCGATCAGCTGGTCGAAAACCAGGAAGGCACGGTGCTTCAGCAAAAGTCGCGGGTTCAGGACCTTGAGAACGAGATTGCGCTCAACCCGGTGAAGCGCAAGGCACTGGAGCAGGTAAAGGCCAAGAACGAGGTTCGTCTGGAAACCGCAAAGCTGAACCTTGCCCGCACCACGATCCGTGTTCCCTTCGATGCCAGGGTTTCGAAGGTCAATGTAGAGATCGACCAGTATGTCGGTGCCGGCAGCTCCATCGGTGAACTTGACGGCATCGACGCTGCCGACATCGACGTTCAGATCAGTCCTGGCAACATGGCCGGATTTGCCAATCTGGCCTTTCCCGGACAATTGGAAACGGAAGAAGGTGTCATCCGGGCACGGCATTCGCTTGACCGGCTGAAAGCCAAGGTAAGGGTCGGATCCGTCGGAGAGACCGCCGTCTGGGATGCGCACGTCAAGCGGGTCAGCGACACGGTGGATCCGGACACCCGCTCCATCGGACTGATCGTAAGCGTGGACAAGCCCTATGACACCATCCGGCCGGGTATAAAGCCGCCATTGGTCAAAGGCATGTTTACCGAGGTTGAGCTGTCCGCACCGCCCGTGGCCGATCAGATCGTGTTGCCGCGCAACGCGGTCCACAGTGGCAGGATCATGACTGTCTCGCCCGACAGCCGACTGGTTACGGTGCCGGTCGAAATCGCCTTCCGCTTCGATGATATCGTCGTTCTGGGAACGGATCTGCCAGCTGGAAGCAAGGTCATCGTCAGCGATGTGTCCCCGGTGATCGAAGGCATGTTGCTGAAGCCTGTCGAAGACGAAGCCGTGAAGGCAGGTTTGAAGCGAATGGCGAGCACGGATGCTCTCAACGGTGAGGACCAGCCATGATCCGCTACTTCGCCCAACACCCAACCGCCGCCAATCTATTGATGGCCGGTTTCATCATTCTCGGACTGCTCAACCTTCCGGGTCTTCTGCTGGAAACCTTTCCGCAGATCCCGATAAAACGGATTACCGTGACAGTCGCCTATCCCGGAGCAACCTCAGCCGATGTCGAACGCACCGTTTGCCGGCGCATCGAGGACGCGCTCGACGGGATCGAGAACATCGACGAACTCAAATGCGATTCCCGGGAAAACCTCGCACTTGCGACCGTCAAGATCATGGAAGGCAAGGACATCGACCAGCTGATGCTGGATATCGACCGCGAGATCAACGCGATCGATGATTTTCCCGAGGGCGTTGAAGACCCGATCATCGAAGAGGCGGGCCGCCTGAGCGAGGCGACCTCCGTCGTCATCACCGGAATTGACGACAAGCCGCAGCTGAAGAACTACGCCGAAGCGGTGAAGGACCGCATGTTGAAGTTCGGCGGCATACCCCAGGTCGAGATTTCCGGCTTCTCTGACCGGCAGTTCCGCATCGAGGTGCGCGACGCCGCTGCGCGTGAAGTTGGGCTAACCCTCTCGGAAATCGCAAATGCCCTCACCAGGCAGAATATCAGCGCTCCCTCCGGAGAGATCACGACTGTAGGCGGCTCGATCCTGCTGCGTTTCGCCGACGAGCGCCTTGCCGCGGATGCCTATGCGTCGGTGATTGTTGCCTCTTCCCCGCAAGGCGGCCAGATCAAGCTGGGCGACATTGCCACGATCAGTGATCTCTTCGAGGACGAAGAGGTCGAAACCCGGCTGAACGGCAGGTTGGCCGCTGTTCTCGACATTTCCATGACCCGCAGTGACGACCTGATCAAGGTGGTGGAGCGGGTGCAGGAATTCGTCGACGAGGAACAGGCCCGTACTGCCCCAGGCATCGCCCTGACCATCATCAACGACGGCTCGATCATCCTGAAGGACCGCCTGTGGATGCTGGTCAACAATTCTCTCCAGGGACTGGCGCTTGTCGTTGCGGCCATGTGGATCTTCTTCGGCGGGAGACAGGCATTCTGGATCGGCATGGGCCTGCCGGTGTCCTTTCTGGGCGCGCTCGCCGCAATGTCCATTCTGGGGCTGACGATCAACATGCTGTCGATGGTGGCCATGCTGATCGTGGTCGGCATCATGATGGACGACGCCATCGTGATTTCCGAAAACATCGCGACACGGCGCCAGAAAGGGCTCGGTCCGCTGGAGGCCGCCGTGCAGGGAACGCGGCAGGTCGCCCCGGGTGTGCTGTCTTCGTTTGTCACGACCACCGCCATTTTCGGTGCACTTGCCTTTATCGAGGGCGACCTCGGCGACCTGTTGCGCGTGATCCCGATGGTCATGTTGCTGGTTCTGGCCGTGTCGCTGGTCGAAGCTTTTCTGATTTTGCCCAACCACCTGTCCCATGGTGCTACGCGCGACACCCCGAACTGGGTAACCCGCAAGGCGGAAAGCGGTGTCGGGTGGGCGCGGGAGCATGTGATCGGTCCTTGTGCCTCTTGGTCTGTGCGGAACCGCTATTTCGTCATCGGCGCCTGCTTCATGCTTTTCCTCGCTTCGGTCTCGCTGCTGGCCGGCGGCGTCGTGAAATTCCAGGCCTTTCCGAACGTGGAAGGCGACCAGATCGAAGCGCGGATCGAACTGCCGGCAAGTGCGACGCTCGCCGACACGCGCAAGGTCGTGATCGAAGCTATCAGTGCGCTGGAACGCACGGATGCGGCGCTGTCGCCGCGCAATCCGGATGGAACATCCCTCCTCAAGAACATACTGGTGCGGTTCAACGAAAACAGCGATGCCGGCACCAGCGGAGCACATCTGGCGACGATCGACATTGACTTGCTGGACGGGCCGCTTCGTGACGCAGGCAACCAGGAGATCCTGAAAGTCTGGCGCCAGGAACTGCCCGAAACGCTCGACGTCCGGCGCATCATTCTCACCGAATCCAGCATCGGTCCGGCGGGACGCGCCATCGAATTGCGCCTGGCCCACAATGACCTGCAATTGCTCGACCAGGCTTCTGAAGAGCTTCAGGCCTGGCTCAAGGGCTATGACGGCGTCTACAACATTTCCGACGATCTCAGCCTCGGAAAACCGGAACTGGCCCTGTCTCTCAAGAACGGAGCCGGGGCGGTCGGCCTTGATGCCAAGGCGATCGCCGACCAGCTGAGAGGGGCCTACAACGGCATTACCGCCGATGAAGTGCAAGTCGGTTCGGAAAGCTTCGAGGTCGATGTCCGCCTTGCCGGAAGCGACCGCAACAGCCTTGGCGATTTCGAACTCTTCACCGTGGAGACCCCTTCTGGTCACCGGGTCCCGCTCGGCTCCGTCGCCGACATCCGGTCCGACCGCAGCTTCACGCGGATCAATCGTATTGACCGGGTACCGACGGTGACGGTCACCGGCGACGTTCTTCTCGGTGTTGCCAATGCCAACGAAGTCGTCAAGGACACGGAAACGAGATACCTGCCGCAACTCCTGGAAAAATACCCCGGATTGAGCACTTCGACCGAAGGGCAGAATGCGGAAGGCGCCAAGACGCAGGCGTCCATGGTCAAGGCACTCGGCACCGGCCTGATCTTCGTGTTCATCCTGCTGAGTTTCCAGTTCCGCAGCTACAGCGAACCGGTCGTGGTAATGACGCTCATCCCCATGGCGTTGATTGGCGCGGTCTGGGGGCACTTCCTGATGGGCATCGACTTTGCGATGCCAAGCATGCTGGGCTTCATTTCGCTAGCCGGGATCGTGGTCAACGATTCAATCCTGCTGGTCCAGTTCATCAAGGACGAGCACGACCCATCGCTGGAAAGCGTTGCAGAGATCGCTCCACTGGGTGCCAAGGCCAGGTTCCGTGCGATCCTGCTGACGTCGGTGACCACCATCGTCGGTCTGCTGCCGCTGCTGTTCGAAACAAGCCCTCAGGCACAGGTATTGATCCCGCTGGTGACTTCGATCTCCTTCGGACTGATCGGCACGACACTCATGATCGTCTTCGTGGTTCCGGCGTTCTATACCATCCTCGACGATTTCGACCTGACCTCACTCGCCCGGGAACGCAAGGCGCATCGGGAGAAGCTGGCGGCCGCCGAATAGATGCTCCTCTCCGACGTCGTCGCTGCAGGGCTTACCCTGCAGTCCAAGCCGTTGCCTTGACCCGCACAAGGCCAATCCGACTGGAGACCAAACGGCATGGATCCCATGGTCAAGCCATGGGATGACGAAGGAGAGAAAGTTCACAACCAAAAAAGGGCCCTCCAATGGAGAGCCCTTCGAAATCGTTTTTTCAGTCCGGATCAGTCGAACAGCTTGTCGATATCCGCCTGTGCGCCGCCCAGAAGGGCATCGATATCGTCCTGCGAAACACCTTCGCCTGAATGCTGCGGACCATGGAGGATCAGCTCGCGCTTGCGGCGCTCCGACTCTGTCTCGACGAGCGTCGCATCGAGATCTTCCGGAATACGCAGTTGTTCGATGAAGGAAGTCACACGCTCGTCGATGTAACGAAGCGTTGCGACCACCTTGGAAATTCTCTGGCCGGTAATGTCCTGGAAGGTGCAAGCCTCGAAGATGCTGATCATCTTGTTGCTGACCAGCTCCTGATAGGCTTCCTGGTCGCTGGCGTCGGCGCCCATGATCTCTTCGGCTGCTTCCATGATGGTGTTGGTGGCTTCTTCCGTCGCCTCCACGATGGCGTCCAGTTCCCGTCCGGCGTCCGGAATCTTGCTGCCAGTCATGTCATTGGCGCGCAGTTGGGAGATTTCCTCCTTCATGCGCCTGATTTCCTTGGCGATGACGGTCAGCTCTTCCGTGACGGCCGGTTGTACGGTCGACAGGAAGTCGTGCATCGAACCCGACATGACTTCTGCAAGATGCATCACGTCGGTCAGGGAAACTTCACCTTGCCTGTTCTTGTTTTCCTGCAGGAAGTCTATGACTCGGGCAATGTTTTCCTGTTTCATACTGGCCACCAGGTCGAGCCTTTCCATTTTGAAAGCATCCTCCGAAGCGCGGAACCGGATTTCTCAGGAACCGCTATAACTTTTCGGATGCAGCAAAGCTGACCCGGCCTGCCTGCCCAGCAAGACCGCGCCGATCCTGTACATCCGTCTGGCACTGGCGGAGGTGCGCCCCAACGCAACTCCCCGCCAAGTGCAAGAAATCAATCGGAGAAGACCGCCTCGATCTTGCCTTTCAGCGTCTGAGCATTGAAGGGCTTCACGATGTAGTTGTTCACGCCGGCTTTCTTGGCGGCGATGACGTTTTCCGTCTTGGATTCAGCAGTCACCATGATGAAAGGCGTCTTGCTGAGGCTGCCGTCGGCACGAACCTGCTTCAGCAGCTCGTAACCGGTCATCGGCTCCATGTTCCAGTCGGAAATCACCAGGCCATAACGGCGCTGTTTCATTTTTTCCAAAGCTTCGGTGCCGTCCGCAGCATCGTCGATGTCTTCGAAACCGAGTTGCTTGAGCAGGTTCCGAATGATGCGAATCATCGTTTTGTAGTCATCGACCACGAGGACCGGCATCTGAAGATCAAGGGCCATTGTCTACTCCATACTGTCAATTTGCGCGGCCCCTGGCCGTGGGCCGGTGGAAACGCGTTATGACTTCGAAGGAGAGCGACACATTATTGTGTCCTCACCTCCCCACACTCAACGCAATCTACCCGCCGCCCCTGAAAAGACCGTTAATAACAGGCGCTTTTTTCTTCGCCCAAAGCACAATTGCCAGAAAACCTTGCACCGCCTAGCGTCCGCCTACTTCAAATCAAGACAAATCAGGGCGGAAACCGTAATGTTGGAACTGCAAAAACTCTGCTTCGAAGATCTTTCCGTGGGTATGAGCGAAGTACTCGTGAAGCATGTAAGTTCTTCCGACGTGGTCGGCTTTGCGGAAGTATCCGGCGACCGGAACCCGATTCATCTGTCCGAACATTTTGCCGCCCGCACGCCCTTCAAGACGAGAATCGCCCATGGCCTCTATACGGCCAGCCTGATCTCGGCCGTGCTCGGCACCCGCCTTCCCGGCCCCGGCGCGATCTATCTGTCGCAGACGCTCAATTTCAAGGCCCCGGTCAGGATCGGCGACGACGTCAAGGTGACTGTCACCGTCGAGGAACTGATGGAGCGCGGCAACCGTGCCCGCCTTTCCTGTATCTGCAGTGTCGACGACACCGTGGTTCTGGAAGGCGAGGCACTGGTGAAGGTTCCAGGCCGGGACGAGGATCAATCGGGTCTTTGACGGGCAGCGACTGCAAAGGCAAGTCTTCGGCACATCCCCATCTTGACCTTTGCTTTGCTTGACGGCAGGTTCCACGCCAAAGTCGGCAGGGCTGCTCCACCCGGAGCGCCTTGTTCGACGTGTTCCTGCAGGACGGGCCGGCACACCGGACCGTTGTGACGTATCGATGCGCGAAGGTTTGCCGCATGAGCTCCACTGATCCCTCCAGCTTTCCGATCATCGAAAGCCTGGATGCCTTTCCGGCGGACCTGAAAGGCGGCATCGTTGCCATCGGCAACTTCGACGGCGTTCACAGGGGCCACCGTGCCGTGCTCGACGCCGCGCTCGGTCTTGGCCACGGCACGCATCATCCCGTCTATGCCATGAGCTTCGAGCCGCATCCGCGCACGGTCTTCAACCCGTCCAAACCCGTTTTCCGTCTGACCCCGCCTCAGCAGAAACTCGACCTGCTGCGCCTGTGCGGTCTCGACGGCGCGCTCATCCTTCCCTTCACCCGGGAGTTTGCCGGCATCGAAGCGAATGCCTTCGTTCAGGACATTCTCATCGACACGCTCGGCATCTCCCACGCGGTCACCGGTTATGACTTCCACTTCGGCCGGGCCAGACAGGGCACGCCAGACTATTTGCGTTCCGCCGGCGCCGACCACGGCTTCGGCGTGACCATTGTCCAGCGCGAAGAAGACGAAGGCGCCGAAGTCATTTCTTCCACCCGTATCCGCGACAGCCTCTCACGGGGGGATATCGCCCAGGCAAACGGTCTCCTTGGCTATCGCTGGTTCTTCGAGGCGGACGTGCGCCACGGAGACAAGCGCGGCCGCGACCTCGGCTATCCGACCGCCAACATGAGCCTTACCGAGGACTGCCCGCTGAAGCAGGGCATCTATGCGGTCAAGGTCCGTGTCGACGGGGCCTGGCATGACGGCGTCGCCAGCTATGGTCGCCGCCCGACCTTCGACAATGGCGCCGCGCTGTTTGAAGTGTTCCTGTTCGACTATGCTAGCGATCTCTACGGCAAGACGCTGCGCGTGCACCTGGTGTCCTATCTGCGCGGCGAGGAAAAATTCGACTCGGTCGAGGCACTGATTGCCCAGATGGACCGGGACAGCGAAGAAGCCCGCGCCGCGCTCGGCTCGCTACAGCCGCTTTCCGAACTCGACATGAAACTGCTCGAACTTTCCGCCTGAGCAGCCTTCAAAATATTTTCACTTTTCTGACGAACTTGGCGTTTGCCGGCTTGCTCCGGGAAACGTTCAACTTCAAAAGGAATATGGATCGGCAATCCTGCTGCGGTGAGCAACCGCAGAGATTTTTGCCCGGCCCTTTCCTTGTTGCCGGTCCTTCTCCCAAGCGATTGCCAATCGCCGGAAGGCCGGCGAGTTCCCTGTTCGCGTGTGGTTTTCAGTGATGAAGACGCTCCGGAGGTTGCAGCACGATGAAGCGTCAGTCCAGTTCCTCGCATTCCGGTTCCTCGGGTTCCGGGGATGTCGAGCAGAACCCGCTCACGGCGATTTTCCTGATGACGTCGGCCATGCTGCTGCTGCCGGTGATGGATATCACCGCAAAATATCTCTCCGCGGAGCTGCCGACGCTTGAAGTCACATTCGGCCGCTTTTTCTTTCAGCTTCTGATCAGCCTTGCCATTGCATTGGTCACCGGCCGCCTCATGCACCTGAGGGGCAAGCAACCGGTCGTGAACTACCTGCGCGGCATTCTTCTGGGCACGGCATCGCTCTGTTTCTTCACTGCGGTGAAGTACATGTCGGTGGCGACCGCGATCTCGATCTTCTTTGTTGAACCCATGGTTCTTACCATGCTGGCGGCGGTGCTTTTGAAGGAACAGGTCGGCCCGCGGCGGATCGGCGCCATTCTCGTTGGCCTGCTGGGGGCCATTATCGTGCTGCGGCCGACGCTGGCGGAGATTGGCCTCGTCAGCCTGCTGCCGGTCGCGACCGCCGTTCTGTTTTCCTTCTACCTGCTGCTCAACAGACTCTACCCCGTTCGCGACGATCTTCTGACCATCCAGTTCAGCGCAGGCCTTTCCGCTTCACTGCTGCTCGGTACAGGTCTCGTGATCGGATATCTGACCGGGATCGAAGGCATGGAATTCGTCATGCCGGACGCCCCCCAGTCCGGCTTGCTGGCCTTGATCGGGCTGATTTCCTTTGCCGGCCACGGTCTTGTCGTTTCCGCGTTTCAACGCGGCAGCGCCAGTATGCTGGCACCCCTGCAATATATCGAAATCGTCAGCGCGACCCTGTTCGGGTATGTGGTGTTTTCCAATTTTCCGGACGGACCGACCTGGCTGGGGATTGCCCTGATCATCTCGAGCGGGCTCTACATCACCCACCGCGAGCGCAAGCTGCGGCAGGCGGCCTCAAACTGATCCGGCAACCGCGCCGTCGAGGTGCTCACGTTCCGGATGTGCGGCGTGCAACTGCAGCCTGCGCAGCCCCAGCCAGACGAGCATCACCGGCAGGACGGGTGCGATCGGCATGCCGAGCCAGATCGCAAACGGGCTGGTGGATGCAGACAGGCCGATGATGATGAAGAGCGCTATTTTCTCGTAAGGCAAGAAGCCGTTTCTAAGGCCCTCGCGGATCAGGAAGGCGCAAGGGATGATGATCAGCGTCAGATCGTAGGAAAGGGCAAAGGGTGTGACCAGCAAGGTGCCGCCGACCAGGACCGGAGCCCGCACCGACATGGCGTCCGTCCGCCGCCAGACACGCCACACGCAAACGGCAGCGGCAAGGGCAAAGACCACCTGCACCATCATCGCCGACAGATGACCGAGCCCCAGCACCCTGCCTGCGCCGTAAACCGAAATCATCTTGACCCATTCAACGCCGCCCAGCTCCATCATGGCGGAGGCAACCGGCGCCTGAATCCAGAAGGCCTGCCAGGTGCCAAAGCCGAGTACCGCAACGCCGAGCGCAGCGAACGCCAGCGTCGAGACGGATGCACTCAGGAAGGTCCGCCAATTGAAGCTGGCAACAAGGGCCAGCGGAACCAGGATGCCCAACTGCGGTTTGATGGTCAGAAGACCCAGCGCGATGCCCGCCCACATCATCTGACGCCGTTCGATCCCGACGAGAAAGAAACCGTAGAGCGCTGCGGTCAACGCTGCATTCTGGCCATGGAAGGCGTTGTTCGCGCAGGCCGGTACAAGGATCAGGCAGGCGGCCAGCAGCCAGTTGCCCGCAATCAGGCGGCAGGCCAGGCACAACAGACCCGTGGTGATCCCGATAAAGACGGCAAACGCGATCTTGTAGGGCAGAAGCGCAAACGGCATCTGCAGCATCTGGAACGTGGGCGGATAGAAGAAACCGAAGACGGTGTCTGTTCCGGTGTACTGCTGCTGGAGGGCGGAAAACGCAGCGGGACTGTATGCCACTTCCGGCGTTCCGTTGAGAGCCTGGCCCCCTGCCATCCAGAAGCTGAGGTAATCCATCAGCAACGTGCCGTTGGGCGCGCCATAAGTATTGGGCACCACCAGCATCCACAAAAGGCCCAGCGTGAAACCGATTGCCGAACACAGACACGCAAAGCCGATCCGGTCCCAGCTCAGCCAGTCGCCTGTCACGACACCGCGAGACCAGAGACTTGCCTTGTGTACGCCTGCCTGCGACCCATTTGCCGCCTGTTTCACCTGATTGGCCATATTCTGCCGGTCTGTCCGTCGCTCACCCGTCTCAATCCGGGCCTATCCATGACCGAAAGACATTCATATTCGGTTACCCGAAGCCGGTTTTCGGAAGTTGTACGTTTGCCGGACAGACAAACAACACAGGATTTGCCGGAACATCTTTATTCATCGCCGAAGTGCTGCTATGTCCCTTGCCATGCAACACAAGGCTCTCATAGTCGTCGCCAGACCGACGACCGCGATTACGCGAATTACTTGCCCGGCCTTCGGCTGACGCGGCAATGCGGCGCCAGGGACCGGGACTTCCTGATTTCATGTTGCTGCCCGAAACGGGCCGGCAATCATCCTGACATATGACGCGGGCCCAGGGCCCGAACGACCGGATCGACCTGACGATGACCGAGACAGATAAACGCGACTATTCCGAAACGCTGAACCTGCCGCAGACCGAATTCCCCATGCGTGCCGGCCTTCCCAAGAAAGAGCCGGAAATCCTCGCTCGCTGGGAGCAGATGAACGTCTACAAAAAGCTGCGCGAACAGGGCAAGGGCCGCAACAAGTTCGTGTTGCATGACGGACCTCCCTATGCCAACGGCAACATCCATATCGGCCATGCCCTGAACAAGACGCTGAAAGACATCGTCACGCGCTCCATGCAGATGACGGGCTTTGAGAGCAACTACGTTCCGGGCTGGGACTGCCACGGCCTGCCGATCGAATGGAAGATCGAGGAACAGTACCGCGCCAAGGGCAAGAACAAGGACGAGGTGCCGATCAACGAATTCCGCCGCGAGTGCCGCGAATTCGCCGAGCACTGGATCGACGTCCAGCGCAAGGAGTTCAAGCGCCTCGGCATCGAGGGCGACTGGGACAACCCCTACCTGACGATGCGCTTCGAGAGCGAAGCCGTGATTGCCCGGGAACTGATGAAGTTCGCAACCTCCGGCCAGCTTTACCGCGGTTCCAAGCCGGTGATGTGGTCGGTGGTCGAAAAGACCGCGCTTGCAGAAGCCGAGATCGAGTATCAGGACTACCAGTCCGACATGATCTGGGTGAAGTTCCCGGTCGAAAGTGCCGGCGGACGTGATGAAGCGGCCGTCGAGGAACTGCTGGACGCTTCGGTCGTGATCTGGACTACCACGCCCTGGACCATCCCGGGCAACCGCGCCATCAGCTATTCCTCGCGCATCGACTACAGCCTCTACGAGGTTACGCAGGACGGACTGCCGGACGACAACTGGGTCCAGAAGGGCGACAAGCTGATCCTGGCGGATGCCCTTGCAGACGAAGTGTTCAAGAACGCCCGCATCACCGATTTTGCGCGTGTCCGGTCCGTCAGCAACGACGAGCTGGAAACACTGACCTGTGCTCATCCGCTGGCCGGGCTCGATCTCGGCGGTTACGAATTCGACGTGCCGCTGCTGGACGGTGACCATGTGACCGACGATGCCGGTACCGGCTTCGTGCACACGGCACCCGGCCACGGCACGGACGACTTTGAAATCTGGATGACCAAACGGGCCGATCTGGAAGCACGCGGCATCAACACCGCGATCCCCTTCACTGTTGCCGATGACGGCTTCTACACCAAGGATGCGCCTGGCTTCGAAGGTTGCGAAGTCATCACGCACAAGGGCGAGAAGGGCAAGGCCAACAAGGCCGTAATCGAAAAGCTGAAGGAAAGCGGCAACCTGATCGGCCTCGGCCGGCTGAAGCATTCCTATCCGCATTCCTGGCGTTCCAAGAAGCCGGTGATCTTCCGCAACACGCCGCAGTGGTTCGTCTACATGGACAAACAGCTGTCCGGCGAAGGCGACACGTTGCGCACGCGGGCACTGAACGCCATCGACGAGACACGTTTCGTGCCGGGTGCCGGCCAGAACCGTCTGCGCTCCATGATCGAGAACCGGCCGGACTGGGTTCTGTCGCGCCAGCGCGCCTGGGGTGTGCCGATCACCGTGTTCATCCACAAGGAAACTTCTGAAGTCCTGAAGGACGAAGCCGTCAACAAGCGCATCTTCGATGCCTTCGTGGCGGAGGGTGCCGACGCCTGGTTTGCGGACGGCGCCAAGGAGCGTTTCTTGGGCAACGACTACAAGGCAGACGAGTGGGACATGGTCCGTGACATCCTGGATGTCTGGTTCGACAGTGGGTCCACACATGCGTTCGTTCTGGAACAGCGCGAAGATCTCGCCCCCAAACGCAAGACCGACGGCGGCAAGGACTATGTCCTTTACCTTGAAGGCTCCGACCAGCATCGCGGCTGGTTCCATTCCTCGCTGCTGGAAAGCTGCGGCACACGCGGTCATGCACCTTACGACGCCGTTCTGACCCATGGCTTCACCATGGCAGAAGACGGCCGCAAGATGTCGAAGTCTCTCGGCAACCAGGTGTTCCCGCAGGACGTCATCAAGCAGTATGGCGCCGACATCCTGCGCCTGTGGGTGGCCTCCACCGACTATTGGGAAGACCAGCGCCTCGGGCCGGAGATCATCAAGACCAGCGTCGACAGCTACCGCAAGCTGCGCAACACGCTGCGCTGGATGCTGGGTTCGCTTGGCCATGCCACCGGTGAAGAAGTAGCACTGGCCGACATGCCTGAGCTGGAGCGGCTGATGCTGCACAGGCTGGTCGAACTCGACAAGATGATCCGTGAAGCCTACTGGGAGTTCGACTACAAGAAGGTCTTCCACCAGCTGTTCACTTTCATGACGGTGGAACTGTCGGCCTTCTATTTCGACATCCGCAAGGACGCGCTTTATTGCGATGCGGCTTCGTCCGTGCGCCGCAAGGCGTCGCTTTTCGTGATCGACAAGCTGTTCGATTGCCTGGTGACCTGGCTCGCGCCGATGATGCCGTTCACCATGGACGAAACCTGGACCTCCCGTTACGGCGAGGAGGCCTGCGTTCATCTGGAGCAGTTCCCGACTGTTCCGGCCGAATGGCGTGACGATGCACTGGCCGCCAAGTGGGCGAAGATCAAGACGGTTCGCCGCGTGATCACCGGCGCGCTGGAAATCGAGCGCCGTGAAAAGCGGATCGGCTCCTCGCTGGAAGCTCACCCGGTCGTGCATGTCACCGATGCGGAACTGATGGACGCGCTCAAGGGCAAGGACATGGCGGACATCGCCATCACCAGCCAGTTGACGCTCAGCAGCGAACCGGCACCGGAAGGCGCGTTCACGCTCGGCGACACCAAGGGTGTGGCTGTCGTGCCCGGCCTTGCCGAGGGTACCAAATGCGCCCGTTCCTGGAAGATCCTGCCGGAAGTGGGATCCGATCCGGATTATCCGGATGTGACCCTTCGCGATGCTGCCGCCCTGCGTGAATGGGACGCTGCCCATGCCGCGGCCTGAGCGGCAGGGTTCCCGGTCACGATGACGCAACAGGATACATCTTCCAACAATACGAAACGGCCCCTTCTCTGGGGCCGTTTCAGCACATTTGTACTTCTGATCGCGCTTGTCGGTGTTGTCATCGACCAAGGCAGCAAGCTCTGGCTGGTTTACGGCTTTGATCTTGCCCGCAACGGGCCGGTCGACCTTTTGCCGGTTCTAGAGATCATTCTGGTCTGGAACCGGGGTATTTCCTATGGCCTGTTCCAGCAGAACAGCGACCTGGGCCGCTGGCTTCTGGCCGGTGTGACGATTGCAGTCACGATTGGCCTGTGGGTCTGGTCGGCGCGATGCCAGTCACGCCTGGTGGCCCTCGCCCTGGCGCTGGTCATTGGCGGGGCGATCGGAAACGGGATCGACAGACTGACCTATGGCGCCGTCGTCGACTTCGTCCATTTCCACGTCGGCACGTTCTCCTGGTACGTGTTCAACCTGGCAGATGTGTGGATCGTTGCGGGCGTCGTCGGTCTCCTGTATGACAGTTTCCGAGATGGTCCTAATTCAGCCGCAAAATAATGGTTTAGGCTGGACAACGACTGATCGCGGGCGGAGTGCTGCCGGCTGTTTTTTATGAGAAATCGAGGGGTCTGCGCAGTGCGGACGTTAGTTGGGTTTGTAAAGAATTCTGCAGTGCTGGTGCTTCTGGCCGGTTTGGCCGCATGCCAGGCAGCGGATGGCACGAGCCAGGCACCGGATGTCGCCCTTGTCGACACCGTGATGAAAGGCCTTGGCGCCGTCGATCCGAACGAAAAGCAGATCGAGTACAAACCTCGCGGACCGCTGGCCATGCCCGCAGAGCCGACGAACCTTCCCGAACCGGAAACCAATGTTGCCGGTGTGAACGATCAGAACTGGCCGAAGCAGCGTGAAAACGAACAGCTGACCGAGCTGAAGCAGCTTTATGCCAGCTCCGGCAAGACCGGCAGCATGAACAGCGAAGCGCTGACCCCGGAACAGATGCGCGGCTTCAAGATTACCGGTGTTACCGGTCAGAATCGCGATCTCGATGCGGAGCGCCGCTTCAACGAGATCACCGAAGGCGGCAAGCTGACGCGTGAAGAGCAGCGGGCCGAATGGGAGCGCCTGCAGCAGTTGCGGTCCCAGCAGGCAGGTATCGAGCAGAATGGCCTGTCCGCACGCCGCTACCTGACCGATCCGCCCACCGGCTACAGCACGCCTTCTCCGGATGCACCGATGCCGGAAGTGGTGAAGAAAAAGCGCAAGCCGACGAATTACGACGAGTACGACTCCAAGCCGCTCGATCCGCGCTGCCTGGAAGGCGACCAGAACTTCTGTAACTGATCTCTTCAGTGACCGGACTTCAGGGTCCGAAAGGCAGATGACAAAATTGTAACGGGACCTCCGGACCGCACCTCCTATATGGAGGATAGGTCCGGAGGTCTTTTTTGTTGGCCACCATGAAATTGCCCGGCTTTGCGCTTTTCCCGCACCAGGTTGAAGCGCATGCTGTTCGAACGACAAAGAACGGGAGTTGCACGTGAACCCATCGTCCTCGAAGCACGACAAGACATCCCCCGTGCGGCGGTTGAAGCGCTCCATCGGCCTTGTGCTGATGCCTGCGCTCCTGCTGGGCGGCGGCATGGCCCTTGTGCCGGGAAGTGCCTTTTCCGCGCCGGCACCGGCAGGAAATCTGATGATTGCCCCGAACCTTGAAAGCTTCACGCTGGATAACGGTTTGCAGGTCGTGGTCATCCCGGACCGCCGGGCACCGGTTGTCACCCACATGATCTGGTACAAGGTCGGTTCCGCCGATGAACCGGAAGGTCAGTCTGGTGTTGCCCATTTTCTCGAACACTTGATGTTCAAGGGTACTCACGACCATCCCAACGGAGAATTCTCCAAGATGGTTGCCGATCGTGGCGGCCAGGAGAACGCCTTCACCAGCACCGACTACACTGCCTATTTCCAGAAAGTCGCCAAGCAGCATCTGCCGCTCATGATGAAACTGGAAGCCGACCGGATGGAGAACCTGGTTCTGAGCGACGAAGTCGTGACGCCGGAACGGGACGTGGTTCTGGAAGAGCGGCGCATGCGGGTCGACAGTGAACCCGGTTCCCGGCTGCAGGAAGCGCTGAATTCCATCACCTTCGTCAACCACCCCTACGGCTCACCCGTCATCGGCTGGCAGAGCGAAATCGAAGCGCTCAACAAGGAAGCTGCGATCGCCTTCTACGACCGGTTCTACACGCCCAACAACGCGGTGGTGGTAATTGCCGGTGATGTGGACGTTGATGCGGTTCGCAAGCTTGCGCAGGAAACATATGGCAAGGTCGCCCGGCGCGCAGAGCCAGGAGAACGCCTCCGGCCGGCCGAGCCGCCACTTGCGGGTGAAAGACGCATTGCCGTTTCCGATCCGCGGGTGCGCCAGGAGTCCCTGTCGCAGATCTGGATCGTGCCAAGCCAGACCACCGGCGAAGGCCGCACGCCCGAGGCACTGGACATTCTGTCGTATATTCTGGGCGAAGGACCCTCCAGCCGCCTGCACAAGGCACTGGTTCTCGACCAGGAAGCCGCCCTCAGCGCCGGCGCCTATTATCAGGGCAGCGCCCTTGATAACGGCCGCTTCGGTCTCTACGCCGTGCCGCGCCCCGGTTACACGCTGGAAGACATGGAACGGCTGATAGCGGCCGAACTTCAGAAACTGCTCGAGACCGGCGTCACGGAAGAAGAAGTTGAACGCGCCCGAAACAGCATGGTCGCCAGCGCGATCTACGCCCAGGACAGCCAATCCGGCCTGGCACGCCTTTTCGGCGGTGCCCTGACAACTGGGCAAACGATCGAAAACGTCCAGACCTGGCCTTCGCAGATACAGGCTGTCACCCCTGAAGATGTCCTGGATGCGGCCCGCACCTATCTCGCCGGCCTCCCCGTGGTCGGAGAGTTGCGCATGGAACCGCCCGTCGTGCCGGATGCCGCCCAATCCGATGCGCCCCAGACGAAGGACAAGTCCTGATCATGGCACACACCCTCTTCTCCCTGCGCGGCCCGGTCTCCGCCCTCGCTTTGTCGCTTGTTGCCCTGCTTGGCCTGATGAGGCTGGCACAGGCCGTCGAGATCCAGGAAGTCACCAGCCCCAAAGGCATCACAGCCTGGCTGGTAGAAGACCATACCGTGCCCATCATTGCGCTCGATTTCTCCTTCGATGGCGGCTCCGCGCAGGACCCTGTCGGAAAGGAAGGTCTGACGCGCCTGCTCGCCGCGACGCTGGACGAAGGCGCGGGTGAGATGGATTCCGAGACCTTCCAGGCCAAGCTGGAAGAACTCGCCATCAGCATCAACTTCAGCACCGGCAAGGACCGGTTCTACGGCAGCTTGCGGACCCTGACGCCCACCCTTGACGAGGCCAGTGACCTCCTGGCCCTCGCAGTGAACGAGCCGCGCTTCGACGAAGCCCCGGTGGAGCGGATGAAGGCCCAGCTGTCGCAAAGGGCGCGACGCAACGAAAGCGATCCGGATGCGATTGCCGGAAGAGCCCTTGCCGAAGCTATGTTCGGTGATCACCCCTACGCCCGGCCAACGCTTGGCACTGCCGAAACACTGGCCGGCCTGAACGCGGATGATCTTGCAAGCCAGCAGGGCAAGGTTCTCGCCCGCAAGGGGCTGATCATAGGTGTCGTCGGTGCCATCGATGCTGAAACCCTCGCCGGAATTCTCGACAAGGTCTTTGCCCCTCTGCAGGAGGAAGGACAGCTGGTGCAGATTGCCGATTTCGAACCGGAATTCGGAACCGGAGTAAACCAGCAGCTGGCGGTACCGCAAACCACGATCCTGCTCGGTCTTCCCGGGCTGACACGTGACGATCCGGACTATCAGGCCGCCTTTGTGATGAACCACATTCTGGGTGGCGGTACCTTCACCTCCTGGATGTATGAAGAAGTGCGGGAAAAGCGCGGGCTTTCCTATGGCGCCGGCACATCTCTTTCTCCTTACGCACACGCGGGTCTTCTGATCGCCAATGCCGCGACCAAGGCGGACCGGGCGGACGAGACGGTGAAGATCATGTTGGAACAGATCAGTCGCATGGCCGAGACCGGACCGAGCGAAGACGAATTGCAGTCTGCCAAACAGTATCTGACCGGCTCTTACCCTCTGCGCTTCGACAGTTCCGGCAAGATTGCCCGGCAGTTGGTCGCTCTGCAGAATGCGGAACTGGGGATCGACTATTTCGACCGCCGCAACAGCGAGATCGAGGCTATTTCGCTGGACGACGTCAAACGGGTGGCCAAACGCCTGCTGGCCGACAAGGCTCCGACAGTGGTGACTGTCGGCCCGAAGCAGGGGTAGCGCCAAACCACCAACGACACTGCCTCAATGACAAACGCCCCGGCTCAAACCGGGGCGTTTTTGATTTTGCTTGCGAGACTGAAGTGCGATCATCACTGCTCGAGCCTGGGACCAGCCTTCAAGGCAGACAACGTGCATTCGAGACAGGCATTGCGACCCACTTGTCCGGGGTGACACAGGAGGATCCATGTCGGCACTTGAAAAGGCCGTGTGGAAAAGCCCTCAAGCCGACTGCTTTTGCCATACGGCGGCAGACCACTGTCATGGGCTGCTCCGCCGGCTCACGGCGGCTAAAATGTCGAAGCAGATTATCGTTTCGGGAACGCGGAAGCGCCTTGCGCGGATCAACCGGCGGCGGAGCGTCTCGGGCCGGGTGCAGGTGCGCCCTGCAGCACTTCCGCACGCACCGGGCGCGGCGGCGAGAACAGGTTGCCCTGAGCGAGCTTGACGTCGTAGTCGAGCAACTCCAGCACCTGGGATTCCGTTTCCACATGATCAGTGATCAGCTGCATGCCATAGCGATGAAGCAGGTCACCGAAATCGGACGGATGGATGTGGCCGTGTTTGGCTTCGCGGCGCCCGATAAGATAGTCGGCGTGCAGCTTGCCGTATTTGAAACCCCGGCCCGCCAGGGAGTTGAAGTCCATCTTCATGTCCGCGATCTGGTCGACGGAGAAGCGGAACCCGGCTTCGAACAGCGAACTCAGGCTTTCCAGTTCCATCCCGCCCATGTGGGCGACATCGTCCTGGGAGAATTCGAACACAAGCACATCGGCCAGATCCTGGTTCGCCTTCACGAATTCCAGGAAGCCGGGGAAGAAGGTTTCGTCAACCAGCGACTGCGACGAGATATTGCAGAACAGGATGGCATTGCGATTGCGCGAGGTCAGGCGACGCACGACCTGGATGGAGCGGAACAGCAGCAGATTGTCGATCCGGGCTATCTGGCCCGAGAGAACCGCTTCCGGAACAAAAGCCGATGCTTCGATCAGGTTGCCACCATTGTCACGCAGGCGGGTGAAGGCTTCATAGTACTTCACCTGGCGCTGCGGTAGTGTCACGATCGGCTGCAGGTGGAGTTCCACCCGGTTGGCATTGAGTGCCGACGTGATCAGTTCGCGCATGGCCATGTTCGGCTTCGGCTTTTCTGCCGGCATCGCGGTACGTGCGGCAAGGCGCTGGTCGGGTTCATCCGGCAGTTCGAATGCGTAATCCTGCTGCTGGTTGATCGGCTGTTCCTTGACCGGAACATGACCCAGCTTATCCTCGAGACGCGGTGCGTGCACACCATAGCGTCGATCGAAATCGTTCATGTCCCGGCGCGGTGCAGCCGCTGGCGCATAGGGCTCCTGCATGCCGTTGTCCGCTTCATGAGAAAAGGACGCCGGGGCGTGCTGCTGGCGCTGCGGGGCCTGCGCAGGCTGCTGAACCGGAGGCCAGTTCTGCGGTGCCTGATAGGTGGACCGCCTTTCTTCCTGGTAGGTCTCCTGCGGCTGCTGATAACGTGGCAGGCTTGGCATCTGCGGCGGCGGTGCGATGGCCTGCTGGTCCTCGACCCTCGCTTCAAGGTCGGACATGGCCTCGGCCATCTGCTTGACCAAGGTGCCCAGAACTTCAACTTCAGCAAACAGAGGGTCGATTTCGGCGCGGGTACGGCGCGGCATGGTGTGTTCCATGCCCGTGAGCCTGCCTTCGAGATTGCCGACATCCTCGTCCAGATCCGCCATGCGCTCTTCAAGACGGTCGACCGCTTCACTCACTGCGCCGCGGTCGCGTGCACGACCGATCAGCAGGTGGATCAGGATCATGGTGCACATGAGCGCAAGCGACAGGGAAACAGCTTCGCCGAACGGCCGTCCGAACTGGAAGACCAGAACTGTCGCAGACGACAGCGCGATCACGGCCATGCAAATTGCTACGAATATGGTCCCTGTCCGCCCCATGGTATTCGAAAGTTCCAACGCGAATCAAAAGTTACTGGTTAATCATGCCTTAAGAACCATGCGTGGCCGAATCTACAACCGCCTTGCGGTATGGAATCCGTGACTTGTCCCCGACTATGGTTGATGCGCCATGGTATTTCGGCGTTTTTCGCTACTCACGCAGCGTTCACAGTGTCTCAAACAGCTCACAACCACAAGTCTCCCACTCACCCGCTGGACGCACCGGGCAATGACGTCCCCATGACTTTTTGACCGTTGCATTCGGTAGTACTTCGTCTAAATTTACGTAAGGGAAGCTACTTCACGGCGGATCAGTCAACAGGTCTAGCAGGGGGCTGATATGCATGCAGCCGAACAAACGTCATATCGGGCACCGCGCGACAATGCGCCGGATGCGAAGATAGACCAGCCTGCCAAGGACCGCCCCGCACCCGAGGCCTCAACGTCTCTCAAGTCAGGTGAAGCGGCGGCCCCGAACACTGTGCAGGAACAACTTCCCTGCGAGGAGCAGATCAAGGCCGCGCTCATCAACACCCTGAAAAGCTCCGAATTCCAGTCCGCGCCCCAACTGCGCGCCTTCCTGGGGTTTGTCGTGCATGCCACGCTGAACAGACAACAGGAAAAGATCAAAGGTTATACGATCGCGGTCGAAGCGCTGGGGCGGCCGGAAGACTTCAATCCGGTGACGGACCCTATCGTACGTGTCGAGGCCGCCCGGCTGCGGCGCAGGCTAGAGAAATACTATGCCGGGTCCGGTGCCAACGACCCCGTGCGCATCACCATTCCCAAAGGCAGCTATGCGCCGGAGTTCCAACCGGCACACGCCGGGTCGTTGCCGGATTGTGCAGCAGACCTTGCCACCAAAGATGCGCCAGACGGGGACTCGGCCGGTAAACACTTCGCGCCGGAAACGATTGCTCATCCGTACCTTGAAACAGGTGGAGTGTCGGGAACCGTGGACGAGCATGATGCCTTCCGGCCGCCTGCACGCGCCTTGCGCACCGGAACCAACGCACCGGGTAAAACCGGCCTTCCGGAAGTCTTCCGAAAGCTGCAACGCGCATTGGCACATCCCGTTGACCTATGGCTGGCGTTCGCCCTCTGCCTTGCCAGTTTGCTGGCAGGATACCTGTTGGCGGGCCTTTGATTTCTCCGGTTTGACCGGCCTTCGGCATATCCACGACACACCGCCTGAGCTGGAATTTTTTGCTCACTTCGGCCCTTTTCTGTGCCGAAAGCGAAGATCGACTGCAATTTGCGTCTTCTGACAACGCTTTGTTTACCCTGTTCGGAGAATTATCAAATTGACGAATCTTTCGATATTCGAATGACCCGTATCCAGCGATGGGAGTTACCCAGCAATGGGGAGTAATGAGGGCAAAGAGCTGCCTGTTATAGTACGCGTACTTGACGCAACGGCCTCCGAGGCTGCCCGCACGTCCGCGGTTTGCGCCAAGCTGTCTCATGCCTGTACGGACCCCATCCTGTACACGGAATCCTCGTCCTGCCTGCAGGACCTTGCAGACAAGACCACCGACATTCTGATCATTGATCTGGAAACCATTGGTGGCGACGAAGCCCTGGAAGCCTATGCGGTCCGCTGTCCCAAGGCAGTCATCATCGCGGTTTCGGCCAAGGGGTCTGTCTCGCGGGCCGTCAGCGCAATGCGCGCCGGAGCCCATGATTTCCTGACCAAGCCCTTCTCGCTCGATGCGCTTGCGTCCAAGATTTCCTTCCAGCTGAAACAAAGACGGCCCGTTCAACCGGTTGCTCCCGCAGCACCGCAGAATGTCCAGCCTGTCGTTTCAATGCCGGAGCTATCAGCGCCTCCGCTTCGCGCCGCACACATCAGAACCGAAAGCTCCGGAACGAACCGCCTGGTGGGCACCTCCGCCCAGATGCGCGACATCCACGACCAGATCGGTCGCATGGCGCCGTCGCAGGCTCCAGTCTTCATTACCGGAGAGTCCGGAACGGGCAAGGAACTGTGCGCTGCTGCGGTTCACGAATTATCCGAGCGCCGGTCCAACCGTTTCGTCACCTTGAACTGCGCTGCCATTCCGCGAGACCTCATTGAAAGCGAGATCTTCGGATATGTGCGCGGCGCCTTTACCGGAGCTGCAGACAACCGTGCGGGCGCGGCCGAACAGGCCGATGGCGGCACGCTGTTCCTGGACGAGATCGGCGAGATGGACCTTCTCCTGCAGAGCAAGCTGTTGCGCTTCCTGCAGACGGGAACGTTCCAGCGCCTCGGCGACACACATACCCGCAAGGTGGACGCGCGCATCATCTGCGCCACGAACCGAAACCCGGTTCAGGAAATATCCGCCGGCCGCTTCCGCGAAGACCTTTACTACCGGCTGCACGTGCTGCCGATCCACATGCCGCCTCTCAGAGAGCGCCGCGACGATATCCTGCCGCTCGCCGAAACTTTCCTTGAACGCTATTCGGCGGAAGAGCGGCGTGGTTTCAGAGGATTTGATGCGGACGCGGAAGCGCGGATCATTTCCTATCCCTGGCCGGGCAACGTCCGCCAGCTTGAGAACACCATCCGGCAGATCGTTGTCATGAATGACGGTGCCGCTGTCACCTACGACATGCTGCCGCTGATCATTCGTGACCAGAGCAGCCGGCCGGGCACCTTGATCGACCTGTCCCGCGAGCGATCGCGCGTGGCGCCGCCAAGCCGGCCGTTCGGAACCATCGAGCCGCTTTGGGCCCAGGAGCGGCGTATCATCGAAGACGCTCTTGATGCCTTTGACGGCAACATCGCCATGGCGGCAGCAGCTCTTGAGATCAGCCCTTCCACTATCTACCGAAAGCGCCAGTCCTGGACAGCCCGCAGCATGTAAATGCCCGGACCGGAGACACGTTAACCGCAATCGGGTTTTCTACTTTCGCGGATAACGAGTAGAGTACAGCTAAATCCGGCGTTTACCGCGCCGCACACATTGCCTTGTTTAATCGGACAAGTCGGTTTATATCGGCAAAATCGCTGAAAACGACAAGATTTAAAGGCGTGCGGGGATATAGATGATGCTGGTGGGAAAATGTGCTTTTCGGCAGACGCTGTCTGCTGTTCTGATTGCAACCGGACTGTCTGCTGGACAGCTGTCCGCGCAGGCCCAATCCCCCGCCAGCCCTCCAGAAGCTTTCCAGACCGCACTTGCCGCATATGACCAGGCATGGGCGGCTGCCGGTCTTTCGTTCACGGCCGCAACCTTCGCTTCCAGCCCGAGCACCGGATATGGCGAGTACACGCCGCGCGCTGATGCGACGTTCGCCGATGGTGAAGCGCTGTCTGTCTACGCGGAACCGGTCGGTTACGACTTTCAGGAAACCGAAGGCGGTTATGCCTATGAGCTGACCGCGGACTACAGACTGCTGACCAAATCCGGCCAGGTTCTGGCCGAACAGGAGAACTTCGCGACCTTTTCCGGCAGTGGCCGGTCCAAGCAGCGTGAGCTTTCCGCGGCCCTCACGTTTCAGTTCAGCGGCCTGCCGGCCGGCGACTACCAGCTGGAAACGAGCTTCACCGACGAGATCGGCGGCAAAACGAGCGCCTTTACACTGCCTTTCAGCGTTTCCGGCGCGAATTGAGCCGGGCTCGCTGACGCAGTAGCAGCGACGCCATAATTCCGCCTCCCCGGTCTGTTGACTACCCCATAGGCGCAACGCGACCGATTGCGATTAAATTCTCGTCACAAAGCATTGACAAGCTGAGCACAGCTACATAAATCCATGGCGCTGTTAGCACTCGCTGTTAAGGAGTGCTAATTGGTGACGGGAGGCAATTTCCTTCCGTGCAACGCAACCCAATGTTCATGTCTCGCGCGCTGCCTATTGCGTGGGGCGCGCTCATGAGAGGAAACAGTGTTATGGCATTTCGTCCACTGCACGACCGTGTCGTCGTTCGCCGCGTAGATTCTGAAGCAAAGACTGCTGGCGGCATCATCATTCCGGACACCGCTAAGGAAAAGCCGCAGGAAGGCGAAATCATCGCCATCGGCACCGGCGCCCGCAAGGACAACGGCGAGATCGTTCCGCTCGACGTCAAGGCTGGTGACCGCGTTCTGTTCGGCAAGTGGTCCGGCACCGAAGTCAAGATCGACGGTGAAGACCTCCTGATCATGAAGGAATCCGACATCATGGGCGTGATCGCGTAACCAGCCGCGAACCGCTTCTGATTTCAACCTGTTCCAAAAGAGTGAGACGATCACATGTCTGCTAAAGAAGTAAAATTCTCCTCCGACGCACGTGAGCGCATGCTGCGTGGTGTCGACACCCTCGCAAACGCCGTCAAGGTGACCCTCGGCCCGAAAGGCCGTAACGTCGTTCTCGACAAGGCTTTCGGCGCACCGCGCATCACCAAGGACGGTGTGTCTGTCGCCAAGGAAATCGAACTGGAAGACAAGTTCGAAAACATGGGCGCCCAGATGGTGCGCGAAGTGGCTTCCAAGACCAACGACATCGCTGGCGACGGCACCACCACCGCGACCGTTCTGGCTCAGGCCATCGTCAAGGAAGGCGCCAAGGCTGTTGCAGCCGGCATGAACCCGATGGACCTGAAGCGCGGCGTTGATCTTGCTGCTGCTGAAGCCGTCAAGGCTCTGACCGCTGCTTCCAAGACCATCACCACCTCTGGTGAAGTTGCACAGGTCGGCACGATCTCCGCTAACGGCGACGAGCAGGTCGGCAAGGACATTGCCGAAGCCATGCAGAAAGTCGGCAACGAAGGCGTGATCACCGTCGAGGAAGCAAAGTCCCTCGAAACCGAACTCGAAGTCGTTGAAGGCATGCAGTTCGACCGCGGCTACCTGTCTCCTTACTTCGTCACCAATGCTGACAAGATGATGGCTGACCTTGAAAAGCCGTACATCCTGCTGCACGAGAAGAAGCTTTCCAACCTGCAGGCCATGCTGCCGATCCTGGAAGCTGTTGTTCAGTCTTCCCGTCCGCTGCTGATCATTGCTGAAGACGTTGAAGGCGAAGCACTTGCTACCCTCGTCGTCAACAAGCTGCGTGGCGGCCTGAAGATTGCTGCTGTCAAGGCTCCGGGCTTCGGCGACCGCCGCAAGGCCATGCTGGAAGACATCGCGATCCTGACCGGCGGCACCGTGATCTCCGAAGATCTCGGCATCAAGCTGGAAAACGTGACCCTCGACATGCTCGGCACCGCCGAGAAGGTGTCCATCACCAAGGAAAACACCACCATCGTTGACGGTGCTGGCTCCAAGGACGACATCAACGGCCGCGTTTCCCAGATCAAGGCTCAGATCGAAGAAACCACTTCCGATTACGACCGTGAGAAGCTCCAGGAGCGTCTTGCAAAGCTCGCAGGCGGCGTTGCCGTTATCCGCGTTGGCGGTGCGACCGAAATCGAAGTGAAAGAGAAAAAAGACCGCGTCGACGACGCTCTGAACGCAACCCGCGCTGCCGTTGAAGAAGGCATCGTCCCGGGTGGCGGTACCGCTCTGCTGCGCGCCAAGAAGGCAGTCGAAGGCCTGGCCTCCGACAACGCCGACATCGCAGCTGGTATCAAGATCGTCCTGCGCGCTCTGGAAGCTCCGATCCGTCAGATCGCTGAAAACGCTGGTGTCGAAGGCTCCATCGTTGTTGGCAAGATCCAGGAAAACGACGATCCGTCCTTCGGCTTCAACGCTCAGACCGAACAGTTCGTCAACATGATCGAAGCTGGCATCATCGACCCGACCAAGGTTGTCCGTACTGCTCTGCAGGACGCAGCTTCCGTCGCTGGTCTGCTGATCACCACCGAAGCCATGGTTGCTGAACTGCCGAAGAAAGACGCTCCGGCAATGCCGGGCGGCGACATGGGCGGCATGGGCGGCATGGGCTTCTAAGAAGCCCAAAGCTCGCAAGCTTTGCAGAAAGGGCGGTCTTCGGACCGCCCTTTTTTCTTGGCCGCCCATCATCTCACGCTTGTACTGCAAGGCAGCCCAGGGCTGGCATGGGTTTCCAGAAAACTGAATAGCAACTCAACCAAGCAGCGCACTTGCCCTTCTTGCTACCTCCGTGTTTTCATATCGGTCCAAGATAGCCCTGCTCTTCGCGCATCCTTCAAATGTCCTGCCCAGCCAATGTCTTTCGAGAACTGCACGAGACCGGGTGCTTTATCGTGCCCAACCCGTGGGATGCCGTATCTGCCAGGCTGTTGGTGCACTGCGGCTTCAAGGCTCTGGCCACCACGTCGTCGGGATATGCCTTCACGACAGGCCGGCGCGATAGTTCCCGGCAAATTTCCAGGCAGGAAGCGATCGACCACGCATCGGCATTGTCCCGTACGACTGGCCTTCCCGTAACGCTGGACGGCGAAGACTGTTTTGCAGACACACCGGAAGGTGTCGCGGAGACGGTCGCACTTGCCGCAAAAGCCGGGCTTGCCGGCATCTCGATAGAAGACCGGGACACGTCCAATCCCGGTCGTATAAGACCATATTCCGAAGCTCTCGAGCGCGTTCACGCCGCTGTCTTGGAGGCCCGGAAATCCGGGATCGTCCTGACGGCTCGCGCCGATGGTCTCGGCAAGGGAGCCTATGACCTTGATGAGGTTCTTCGCCGCCTGTCCGCTTTTGCCGAAGCAGGGGCAGACGTCGTCTACGCCCCGGGCCTACCTGATCTTGAAGCCATACGGACGGTCTGCGCATCGGTACCTGTTCCGGTCAACCATGTCATCGGGCAAGGTGCATCGGGCCTGTCCTTCGACCAGCTCGCAGACGCTGGCGTGCGGCGGATCAGTCTTGGCGGGTCATTTACCCGCGCGGCTCTCAATGCGATCAATACACTGGGTCAAACCATCGCCGCGGGAGATTTTACCAGCCTTGATGCTGCTCCCGCATGGTCAAGGCTTTGTTAGATGCCGAAGCCCAACACCTTCCTCGTCCGGCGACAGATCAGGGCCGCAAGATTGACAACATACCAACTGGTCGGTATCTTTTGATTGCCTGATGGCCGATCGGCAAGACCACTGGCTATGGCCACAGGTAAATCAGCCACGGCTGCACCTGAAATCGGCCTGAACACACCGCTGTTTCCAACTTCCGGTCAATAGAGGAACCACTATGCCACTGTCCCCGGGACTTCGTTTTCTGTCCGCCCTTTGCGGTGTCGCAGCGGTGCTGTTGCCATCACTTGCTGCAAATGCAGGTGACGCCGCGACGGCTCTACCGGCAGGCAGTTACAAGATCGACAAATTCCATTCGACGCTCATATTCCGGGCAAATCACCTCGGCTTTTCGTACTACAGCGCGTCCTTTGCTGACTTTGACGCCGCGCTGGAACTCGATCCCGCTGATCCGGCTAACGCCAGCCTGAGCGTCGACATAAACGTCGCATCCCTGCATCTGACGGCAACGCCACCCGATGGCTTTCGCGACATGCTGCTTGGCCCAGACTGGCTGAATGCAGGAGATCACCCGAAGATCACCTATCGCTCGACCAGCATTGAACTGACTGGCGCTGAAACTGCCGTCGTGACAGGCGACCTGTCATTCAGGGGAGAAACGCGGCCAGTTGAGCTCGACGTGCGTTTCAACGGCGGTTATCCGGGCCTGGAAGTCTACGACCCACAGGCTCGGATCGGATTTTCCGCAACAGGTACGCTGAGAAGGTCCGATTTCGGCATGTCCTACGGACTGCCGCCAGAAGGATTCAACCTCGGGGTGGGGGATGATGTTGAATTCGTTATCGAAACGGAGTTCAGCGGCCCTCCGCTGAAAGAGGCTGAAGGGCAGTAGCCCGGTCAGCATCCGTTCCTCATTCGTGACCGATTCACACGGTTTTCGGAACCTTAGCCGCCTCTGACGGTTTTCTTCCTAGAACTGAACCATGGAGAGACCGATGGCACAGAGTATGCGACAGGCTGCGGCAGACCAGTATGAGAATGCCGATCAACTCAACAGGACGATCGCTCAGGAAGCCCAGACCGATCAGGAACTGGAATCCCAGGTTCCCCCGGTTTCCAGATACGGCACCATCTGGCGGGTCGCAGCGGTGATCATCCTGCTGCTGGCTTTGCTGACTTCAGTCGTCTTCCTGGCCTGATCGACACCGTTTCACGTTAGTCGCGCGAGGGAATGTTGACCGCCTTCTGGCTTGCCGGACGGCTCATGCAGGTGTCGACCCAGCGAACCACATTGGTATGGGATGCGAAGTCGGTCACCTCGCCGGCCTCGTAGAATCCGTTGAGATTTCGCGCCCAGGGCCAGCAGGCCATATCTGCAATGGTATAGTCGCTCCCCATGATGAAATCGCGCCCATCCAGCTGCCGATCCAGAACGCCAAGCAGGCGTTTCGTCTCGTCCCGGTATCGCTCGAAGGGCCGACGGTCTTCATAGTCCCGGCCCGCGAACTTGTGGAAGAAGCCCAACTGACCCGCCATCGGGCCAAAGCCACCCATCTGCCACATCAGCCACTGCAGCGTTTCGGCGCGCCTTGCCGGCTCCTGCGGCAGGAACTTTCCCGACTTTTCCGCCAGATAAATCAGGATCGCGCCGGATTCCCACAAGGGCAGCGGCTCGCCGCCTGGACCGTGCGGATCGATGATTGCCGGGATCTTGTTGTTCGGATTGAGCGACAGGAATTCCGGGCTTAACTGGTCATTGCTGCCGAAATCGACCACATGCGGCTCATATGGCAGGCCCGTTTCTTCCAGCATCGCCGAAACCTTGATGCCGTTGGGCGTCGGCAGCGAATAGAGCTGAATACGGTCTGCGTGTTTGGCAGGCCATTTGCGGGAGATCTCGAAGTCAGACAGATCGGTCATGGAGCCCTCTTTAGGGATTGCAGGTCCCGACCCCTATCAGGATTACGCATAGATATAGCGCGGCATCGCCCGGCGCAAACTCACAGTCGCCGACAATGAGAGTTGGTGTTTCGCCACCGCCGCAATATACCTGCCTCGACAGACATCGGGCGGGTGCCGAAAGAAGCCACATTGCCCCAGGACGACGCAGGAGACACCCATGGCGGACGACAAAGAAGCCCGAATCGAGAAGCTCGAGATCGATCTCGCTCATGCGCTCAACACCATTGATGAACTGAATACGGTCGTCTTCGATCAGGGACGCCAGCTGGACAGGCTCAACCGGCTCGTCACCAACATGACGGACCAGGTCACGGAACTGATGGAGAACGTTCTGCCCGGCCACCAGATCGAAAAGCCGCCGCATTACTGATCTTCGACGAGGGCGTCACCTGATCGCGCTCGTGAGTCACACGACCGGCCAGCCTTTGCGCGCAGGCATCCTCATTTGATCCAGGCCATGGCGTTCCTCGCTCGAAACGTTATTGTGGCGGCAGATCCGGCAAGGGTGTGCCATGCGCTTTTTGAAACTTTTGATATTTGTACTGCTGATCGCGGGAGCCGTCGCGGGCTCACTTTGGTGGTTCAAGAAACCGCCGGAAGTGCAGACCGTGATGCCGACGACCGGGCGGGCGGCCGAAGTGGTCTATGCCACCGCAGTCGTTGAACCCGTCCGATGGGCGAAGGTTACCAGCATCATCCGCGAGCGGATCGTCTCGCTGTGCGGCTGCGAGGGTGATCAGGTCCAGAAAGGCGACCAGCTGGCGGAACTGGACAGCGGCGATGCCCGTGCGACGCTTGCCGAACTGGAAGCCCGCCAGGAGCTGGCACAATCCGACAAGGAACGTGCGCTGCAATTGCTGGAACGCCGCGTCGTCAGCCAGCAGGTTTACGACAAGGCCCAGAACGAACTGATCCGCATCAACGCCATTACGGCGGCCCAGAAGGAACGGCTGCGCGACTATGTCATCGTGGCCCCCATGGACGGCATGGTTCTGAGGGCGGACGGGTCGGTGGGGGAAGTTGCCGAACCCGGTGAAATTCTCTTCTGGATCGGTCAGCCTTCTCCCCTTCAACTGGTGGCGGAAGTCAACGAGGAGGACATTCCCAAGGTCGCCAAGGGTCACAAGGCCCTGATCCGTGCAGATGCCTTTCCAGGCAAGGAACTGACAGCAGAAGTTGCCAGCATCACTCCGAAAGGCGATCCGGTGCTGAAGAACTACCGTGTCTATCTCGATCTCCCGGAAGACACCCCGCTGCGCATCGGCATGACTGCCGAGATCAATATCGTCACCTCGGAGAAGGACGACGCGCTGCTGCTGCCGACCGCGGCCTTCGACGGCTCGAAACTGCTGACGCTGGATGGGGATAACAAAATCGTTCTGCTGGAGGTCGAAACCGGGATCAAGGGCACCCGCGCCACGGAAGTGCTGAAGGGGATCACTGGAGATAGCCGGGTCGTCTTTCCCTATAACCCGGATCTGGCAGAAGGACAGAAGGTCAGGCCGGTTCCCGGAGACGGCAAATAATGCTTCTCCTGCGCATCGCCTCCACCCACATTCGCAACCGCTTGCGCCAGACCATCGTCTCGACGCTTGGCGTCGCACTCGGTGTCGGATTTTCGGTGGCGATGGCGAGCCTCATGGAAGGGTCCCAGCGGGATTTTACCGCAACACTGATCGACGCCATTCCCCATGTGGAGATCCTGGACGAGCAGCGCGCACCGGCGGAACAACCGGCCAGTGCGGTCTATGACGCTGTCACCTATCATGGTCTCAGGCCGAAGGAAGACCTTCGCGGCATCCGCAACTCGACCGAAGCGCTTGCCTCGCTGCGCGACTGGGTGAACGGATCGATGGCGCAGCGCCTGAGCGGCCAGGCGGTGCTGCGGTATGCCGGACAGGACATCGGCATGACCCTGGTCGGTGTGGAACCCAAGCGCGAACTGACCGTCTCCAAGATCGGCGATGATATGCGCCAGGGCTCCTTCGAGGACCTGGACACGACGTCAAATGGCCTCGTTGTCGGCGACAAGGCCGCCGAACGGCTGGGGGCGGACCTGGGCGATACCGTGACCCTGACATCCGCAAACGGTGTCGCCAAGCGCTTCAAGATCGTCGGCCTGTTCCACAGCGGCATCACCACCAGCGACGAGGGGCTCGCCTATGCGCCGTTGAAAGCCGTGCAGATCCTCCTGGAAAAACCGGACGTCATCAATTCGATCGCGATCCACCTCAATTCCATCGCCGATGCCAACGCGGTTGCCGCACGGGCTGAGCGGCAGCTCGGCTACAAGGCGGTTTCCTGGGAAGAGGCCAACGAGGGGCTGATGGAGGCCTTCTTCGTGCGCAACGTGATCATGTACACGGTTGTCGGGGCCATTCTCGTGGTAGCCGGCTTCGGCATCTTCAACATCGTCTCGACGATCGTGCACGAAAAGGCGCGTGATATCGCGATCCTGAAGTCACTGGGATTTCCGGAAGTCGATATTCAGCAGATCTTCGTGCTTGAAGGGCTGGTGATCGGTATCCTAGGCGCTATTGCAGGTTCGGCGCTCGGCTTCGGACTGTCGAGCTATCTCGCGTCGGTCAAATTCGAATTTACCCAGGACGTGGAGATGACCCACCTGCCGATCTATTTTTCCGCCCTGCACTACATCATAGCCTGCCTGTTGGCGCTGTTTTCATCCGGGATCGCCGGCTACATTCCCGCCAGGAAAGCCGCCCGGCTCAATCCTGTCGACATTATCCGAGGGGCGACATGACCCCTTCCCCGGAAAAACAGACGGCTCCCGGCCACGTTCTGCTGGAAGCGAGCAACCTCACCCGCATCCTGCCGGCCATCGTGCCGGTGACACTGGTACAGGATGTCAGCTTTCAGGTTGGCGAGGCGGAGTTCGTTGCCATTACCGGTCCGTCCGGTTCCGGAAAATCGTCGCTTCTGTATCTGCTTGGCCTTCTGGACAGGCCGACGTCCGGCGAGGTCCGGATAGACGGCCTTCCCACCCATGCGCTGACGTCTGCCGAAATGGCGCATCTTCGCCTGGAAAAACTCGGCTTCGTCTTCCAGTTTCATTTCCTGCTGCCGGAATTTACCGCGCTGGAAAACGTGATGATCCCGATGCAGCGGCTCGGCAAACGCAGCCCCAAGGCCCAACTCGACCATGCGACGGAGCTACTGGCGGCGCTGGGTCTGGAAGAGTTTCTTCACCGCCGCCCGGAGCAATTGTCCGGCGGCCAGCGACAGCGCGTCGCTGTCGCCCGAGCACTTGCCAATTCACCGCAGCTGATCCTTGCTGATGAACCGACCGGCAGTCTCGACAGTGTATCGACGGAACAGGTGTTTGAAAGTCTTCAGGCCATTGTGAAGACCGAAAGGACCACCGTCGTCGCCGTTACCCATGATATCGATCTCGCCGACAGAATGGACCGGCGTATCCATCTGGTCGACGGCCGCATCGATTACGACCGGCACCACCAAAGGGAAGAAGCACCCGGCTTGGGCGCATAATTTTCGGCCTGAGTAGCTGGGCCTGAGTAGATGGCACCGGTTTCAGGCGACTTGAGGCTCATGCACCGGCTGGACTATCGCCAGCAGCATCAGGAGCGCAACAGGTATCGCAAGCGCCCAGAACCCCATGACGGTCATCAGGAAACTCGCCAGAAGACCTCCGGCCGCGAAGGCCATCAGGACGAAGGCCTGGTGACGGATCCGGGAGCGGCTGTCGGGCCGCGTTTCGGGATGCGTGAAATAGTCGGCGATGCCGAGCACAAGCTTCAGAGTATTGCCGGTCATGATGGTCGTGGGAACATGCCTGTTGAGCAGGGTCAGCATGATGACGTTCTGCAACGACATGGCCACGGTCGAAAACCCGACAGCCGTCAGAGTGACGGCAGACAACGGTCCTCCGGCTGACGGATCTCCAAGACCGGCGACGAACATGAAGCCCGCCACCAGCAAAGCTTCGAGCGCGAACAGATGCCGGACGGCAATCCTGTTTTTGCGCACCAGTGCAGTGACCGAAACGAACCAGAAGAGAGTCGAACCGAAGAAAACCGCGAGCACGAAAACCTTCAGAGCCGCGTTTTGCCCCTGGTGAAACACCTCCGTGCACAAGACGACAAGCGTTCCGGTAATGAATGCCGTGAAGGTGTGAAACAGGCCGAGAATACAGACCACATCGATGAAGCAGGCACAAAAGGCGAGCAGGATCGGCACCAACGGCCGACTGTGATGCAACATGGATCGGTCCAATTGTGGAGCTCCCGAGCTAGTCCTTTCAGGAAGATGTGCCATGCACTGGCGGACTTGCCAAGCCGGATTGGACATGGCATAAGCGCGCCATCATCAAGAGAAGGGCTGGCGCCCTCGCCAACCTGCCATTCCGGGCAAGGTGGTTTCCGCAACAGGGATGCGGCTGGTCAGACCCTCAACCGAGGCTTTCCGGCAACTAAGCGGTTAATTTGCATGCGCCAGTCCTCCTCGGGCAACCGATGGAGGATTTTTTGTCTCAGGACCCTTTTGCCGGACGTGCGGCAGATCTGATCGAGAACCATGTGGCGGCGAGCTCCAAGCTTGCCGGAACGGATATCTGGTGCCAGGCCGCTGAAGACTGCGTGCTGGCGCGGATCAAATCCCTGCGCATCCTGGGTGGGCTGCCGCGGCACAAGGCGCCGCTCAGCCAGGCCGCCCGCACCGAGCGTTTGAAAACACTGCTTCAACTGTGGGCGAACGGCTGCACCTGCGCTGTCGATGAAGACCTTTTTGCCGATATTCTCAACCGGCACGGACCCGTCAGGCACTGACGGGGCATGCCCCCGTGTGGTGCACAACGTCTGCACTCTGCCAATTTCTTTGATACAGGCGTGCTGCAACAACTCGCCCCATCCTGAGGAAGGCCGAAGGCCCGTATCGAGTGATGGGCCGCTTGCTCATCAGAATGCCGCCCATCCTTCGAGACAGCGCTGAAGCGCTTCCTCAGGATGAGGTTTTTTATGAGGTTTTTTGGGGAACCAAGCCGGATGAGATCGCGACGCTCAGTCCCGCTTGGGGACCGGGCGCGGCTTGCCGCCGTCATCGACGGCCACCATGGTGAAGACCGCTTCGGTCACCTTTTCGCGGTGGCCGTACCGATGGCGCAGGGCCCAGGATTCAAGCTTGATTTCCATCGACGAATTGCCGACACGAAGGACTTCGGCATAAACGCACAGCACGTCGCCCACATGGACAGGCCGGATGAATTTCATCTTGTCGACCGCGATGGTCACGACACGTCCCTCGGCCCGTTGACCGGCTGCAATACCGCCTGCCAGGTCCATCTGCGACAACACCCAGCCCCCGAAAATATCTCCCGAGGCATTGGTATCGGCAGGCATTGCCATGGTGCGCAATGTCAGATCGCCTGTCGGCTTTTCGTCGTACACGCCTGAGCCCCTCCGCTGATTCTCGCAAGAAGACTAGGTCATCACCTGCAAGAATAGAAGTGGTTGATCGGAGGGCCTCAGAAGGAACTGCGGATCAATTCCACCGTCAAAGGACAAACATCAGGATTGCCATGATCCACAACGGCATGGGGGCAGCGACCCAGATCAGCAGGATCGGCAGGCCGCGATGCAGAAGGTTGGAGGTATTCATTTCGGTTGCTTTCTAGCTGAAGGCCTGGATTTCAAGGACTGTCATCGCCGAAAGGGCGACGATGCCGGTGATGAAGGCCAGTTTCGCGCTGCCGATGAGTGTGCGGCCGGCAACATCCAGTTTCGGCAGCGGCATGCCGCGCGAATCCAGATACATGGACAGAAGCATCAGCGAAAAGACGGTGAACCAGACGAACACCAGCACTTCCGCTATCAGGACAATCGTTACCAGCATGATCCGCTCCATTCAGAGGGTTGCGATGTCAGTTCGGCAGGCGGATTGGCTCCGGGAGTTCCGAAGGTGGCCAGCCACAGGCTCTGCGCGATGCGTTCGGCAATGGCCACAATCTCGTCTGCAAGGTCCGGCACGAACAATTCACGGATCACGGGCCGGAAGACACTGAGCCATTCGCCATAATCCGTGCTTACCAGCTCCTTCTGCTTCAGGTGAGCCGGCACGGGCTTGCCCTTGTAGGCGCCATTCTTCATCAGGACGGATTGCCAGAAGGCTTCCATTTTCGGCAGGTGCTCTTCCCACCGGCCAGCCAGACGGCGCTCGAAGATGCTTCCGAGCCGCGGGTGCTGGCGAATGCAGCCATAGAAAGTATGCACCATCACATGGATCGCCTGTTCATCGACCTTCTCGTAACGGCGGAGCCGGTCGCCCTGGTCCGGCGTTTCGCGTCTCTTCAGCTTGTATCTGTTGGTACTGGAGTTAGGGGCTTCCATAGCCGCCTCCATAACATTCATTTAAGATGCATCTTTTAAATGGCACAGCAACCCGCTAAAATCAACATATAAGATGAATGTTTAAAGAGACCCTGCCATGCGCCTCAGTCAGGCCAGCGATTTTGCCTTGAGAATTCTGATGGCGACCGGCCAATCCGACGACCCGCAAACCGTCGACAAGCTTTCGCGGCAGCTTGGCCTTGCCAAATCACATGTCATGAAAATCGTCGCTCATCTCGCCAAGGGTGGCTATCTGGAGACGACGCGCGGGCGTGGCGGCGGGATACGGCTGGCGAAAACACCGGACATGATCCGGCTGGGGGATGTCGTGCGGCTGATCGAGCCGGACCTTGGCGTCGTCGCCTGCCTGAAGCCCGAGCCCACAGTCTGCGCCTTCCTGCCCCGGTGTGCCCTGAAAGGCGCAATGGCGCGCGCCTCGGAAGCCTTTCTGGAAAGCCTCAATACCGAAACGCTGGCATCCATTCTGGCCGGAACACAGATGGCACTGCCAGTCGAAACCAGCGCCTGAGGCAACCCCGGCTGCAACAAGGCAGACCGGGACCATCCGTTTCGAGCCTGGTTTTCCTAGAGCGTCGAAGCCTTTTCCAGGAAGTCCATCTGCTCCAGGCAGTAGTAGCCGGAAATCCGGCTGATGGTGCCTGCCCTCTTCCAGTCGTTGAGGACACGGCTGACGTTCTCGCGCGCGGCACCTGCCATGTTGGCGATATCAGCCTGGCTGAGCTTGTAGTGGATCAGCAACCGGCCATCGTCGAGCGGCTTGCCGAAGGTTTCCGCCAACTGCAGCAGGGTCTGGGCGACCCTTCCCGGCAAGGGCAGGAACGAGCGTGCCGCCAGCACATCATTGGCATGCCGCAGCCGCTTGCCGACGATCGACAGCATATGCCGGTAGACGGCCGGGTTCTCGTCGGCAAACCGCTGGAAGGCGGCCTTGTCGATGAAGGCAAGCTGGGCTTCCTTAAGGGAGATGACCGTTGCCGACCGCGGACGGCCATCAAGCAGGGCCAGTTCGCCGACAAGATCGCCAGGGCCGAGCACTGCGAGCAGCTGCTCGTCACCTTCAACGGACAGAAGCGATACCTTGAGCGAGCCCTCCAGAACCGCGTAACAGCCGTTTCCGGGATCGCCATTTTCGAAGAGAATTGTGCCAGCCGATATTTTCATCGGCCTTGCAAGGCGCGACAGGCCGACAGCCAGTTCCGGGTCAAGCCCTTCAAGCGAAAAGCTATTTTTTAAAAAATCCTTGATTTCAGCCACACCTTACCCCTGCCAAAAGCGCTGCTGCCCGCGAAATTACAAGATCAAACGCCATCTTGTGATGCCCATCACGTGCATTCCAGCAAAATAACCCTATATCTAAGGACATGGAAGCGGGGCCGCCCCTCCCCTCTTCCGGACCTCCACGAAAAACGGCCCTGTACCCCGCAGGGCCGTTTTTTCGTTTCACCACTTCGTCATGCCCACTGGCCAATCCGAATTCGCAAGTCCGAACCAAATCACACAAAGCCTGACTGCCAGCACCTTAAGCGAAAGTTCGGCGTCAGTTCAGAAAAACGTCCTTCTTCTCCAGCGTCTGAAAGAACCTCTGGCTGGAAAGAACCTCAAACTGGCATTCGCGTATCGCGATCTTCCGGCGCGGTTCGTCCCGCCGCAGGCGATCGTCAGAACGGCCGGGAATGGCAGCCACGAAACTGAGATCGCTCATGCCGTCAAAATGGTTATGCAAAAGAGCGTGCAGCGCTTCCTGATCCTCGGTCTCCGGCAAGGGATCCGCCTTGGGAAGCAGCTTCAGGCCGTGCGCCTTGGCAAGCCGTGCCAGGCGGACAGCCTTGAGACCTGATTGCACCGGCGAAATCAGCAGTGGCGGTTCGGGATAATCGGCATGCTCGATCGCCTTCAGAACGATCCGCGCAAGGGACGTGCGCTCCAACAGACCTTCACGCACCGCCACGAAATCCGGCTGACGTTTCATCAACACGCTGTAGCGGGCAAGCTGAGCCTGGGCTTCCTCCTGCAGAAGCTGGTCCGGTAGAAGCCGCAGCAAGGCACGGCGCTGCAGTTGTTCGCGCGTGAACATCCGGTCGCCATAGATTTCCTGCATGCGGGCGCTGACCGGCGAAACACGATCACCGCTGAACGCCAAGGTCACCCCGAAGAGTGCCCGTTTGCCGACCTTCTCCGCGGTTTCCTGCAACGGACGGAATTCGCGTGGCCACAACTCGGTGGCAACCATGGCCCCGAGAGCGCTCAGGCGCCCGCGTTCCACAAGTTCACGCAATGCGCGATCGACCCCGAAGGCAAGGCCGTAGTCCAACGCTCCAAGTGTAATTCGCTTCATGAAATTCCGCAGGCGGACCGGACAATGTGAATATTAAGCCACATCCCTGCGTCATTCAGCCAAGCAAATCAAGTCGGATGTTGGGTGGAGCCGACATCTCCTGCCGGTTCAATTTGGGTCAACCGGCTCGAACACCGGGCCGATACGCCCCTCAACCTTGTAGACGACAAGCTTTTCCAGCGGCACATCTTTAACCTTGCGCTTCAGCTCGGCAACTTCCTCGACGTTGGCAAAGGACTGCCGCAGGTCGCCTTCCCGGTTCCGGCGCTTTTCAGCAACATAGAGCCCCGGCCCGTCGAACAGCGACATGTCAGGCGCAGGCTGCATGACATAGCGGATACGCTCGGTCAGCTGGAACACCGGCAGGTCGTCTTTCATCAGGAAATCGAGCTGGCCATTGAGGCCGTAGCTGGTCGTTGCCACGAAGCCGGCCCCCTCCCTTTCTGCCAGGTCCCTCACTTCCTGTCCGATCTCCGGCCAACCGCGTAACTGGAAGGTCGGGTCCTTGCGGGCAAAGGTACCCGTCAGCGGCCAGACTGCGTGCAATTGCACCACGAAGGCAACTGCAAGGCCAAGGACGACACTGGCTTGCGCCAGACGCTGCCACAGGGCTGGGCTGGCAGGCCGGCTGGTGACAAAGACCGCAGCCATCATGGCAAAAGCGGGAAAAAGCGGTGCCGGCCAGTTGGCCTGCACGCGCGAATGCATGGAGTGATACCCGAGATAAAGCAGGAACGGCAAAACAGTCAGGAGCAGGAGAGACGCCGCGTTTTCCCGCGCCCGAAGCCCCTTGAAGAGCCTGGCGGCACCAGCAAACGCCAAAACAGCGATCAGCGGGTTCATCAGCCCGACCAGTGCGCCCAGGAACTCTGGAATATATCTTGCCGTGTAACCGCCGGTGCCAGCCCGGCCGAACTGCTTGTAGAAGCTGACCCATTCGTGGGCGTGGTTCCAGTAAAGCACCGGCGAAAAGCAGAGCAGCGCGATCAGTCCACCGGCCCAGAGTTGCCAGCAGCGCCACCAGCGGCGGGCATCCGGCACCCAGATCAGCCACAGGACGATGCCCGCGCCCAGAAACAGGACCGAATATTTGGCAACCAGGCCGCAACCGGCCATCAGCCCGACCACGAACCACCAGTTTGCGTTTCTGGACGTTGACAGTTCTGTCAGCGCCCACAGGCTGAGGCCCCAGAACAGCACTGACGGAGCGTCGGGCGTTGCCAGAATGCCGCCGATGCCCACCAGCAGGCTGGCGTTGAGGAACAGGACGGACCAGGCCGCGGCAGTGCGTCCAAACAAAAGGGAGGCTGTGCGCCACAGGGCCAGGGAACCGATCACGCCAGAGGCGATGACAAGGGCGCGAACCGCGAAGACCGTGTCACCGAACAGTGCCTGACCGATACCGATCCACCAGCCGATCATCGGCGGATGGTCGTAATAGCTGAGCGCCGGCGAAAGCCCCCAGAGGCGGTAATAGGCTTCGTCCTCGACAAAATGCGAGTGGCTTGCGGCAAAGATTTTCAACGCCGTCAACAGGCCGACAATCAGGATCAGGCCTGCAGGCCGCAGGTAGAAAGGCAAGGGTCCGGTCTGAGCTTCAGCGGTCACAACGGGCCTTTACGACTTGCGCCAGGTCAGGGCGGAGCTGGCCGCGTAGTTCCAGACAGCCCCCATGATCGCCCCCGCCGTACCGGCGAACCACCAGTAGGATGGATCGGCGTAGATCAGGTTGGCGACACCGACGTTGGCCAGCACGCCGACCGAACAGACCGCGTAGAAGGTCAGGAGGCCGACCAGCGCCCTCATGCCGTTCAAGCGGCGGTCGCGATAGGTCAGCTGGTTGTTGAGAAAGAAGTTCGAAGTCATTGCGACGAAGGACGCCGCCGTCTGGGCGAGGTTGAATTCCATGTCGCTCAGCAGGAACACGCGCAGCGCTGCCAGATGGACGAAGAGGCCGCTTGCCCCCACGAGGCCGAACATCAGGAAACGGACCGAAACGATGTTGCCGAAGTATTTCGCGAGCAGCAGACCGAAATAGTCGAGCGTGACCAGCGTATCCAGCTTGCTTTCGCCGTGCTGGCGCTCGCGGAAGGTGAACGGCAGTTCCTTGATCTTCAAGGTACCACCCGCACTGGAGACCAGGTCGAGCAGGATCTTGAAGCCCTGGGGCGAGAGCTTCGGGGCGAGAGCTTCGGCCTTGTCCCGGCGGATCATGAAGAACCCGCTCATCGGATCCTTGAGGGTGACGTTCAGCAGCTTCTGAGCGAGGCCGTTGGCGAGATTGGAGCCCCAGGCGCGAAAGGACGACAGGCCTTCGCCAATGGTGCCGCCATCGACCTTGCGGCTTGCGACGACCAGGTCCGTCTCGTCTGCCTTCAGGGCGGCCAGCATCTTCGGCAGCATGGTCTCGTCGTGCTGCAGGTCCGCATCCATGACGGCGACAAAGGGGGCGGAGGACGCCAGGATGCCCTCTATACAGGCCCCCGACAGGCCCCGGCGGCCAATACGGCGGATGACCCGGACGCGCGCATCGGTTCGGGCAATCTCGCGGGCAACCTCGGTGGTTCCATCGGGCGAATTGTCGTCGACGACGATCGCTTCCCAGGCGATCCCGGCGAGCGCCTCGTCCAGGAGGCCGATCAGGATTGGAATGTTCGCAGCTTCGTTGAAACTCGGCAGGATGACACTGAGTTCAGCGGCCTTCGGCCCTTTCAGAGCCTCGGCTCCAACTTCGCCGGCATTCCCGTCCGCCATGCGCACCGCACTGTCCATACTGAGCCCTGTCCGCCGGTCCCGTGCCTTCCTTGCAGCGCCGGGACGGCCCTTTTCACCCGATCCGCGCGGACCATAGCCCGGCAGAGATTAAATACAAGAAAAGACAATGGATGCCCGCACTGCCCGGCCGATTTACCGGCCCATTGTGCTTCACCTGTCTTTCGCAGCTGCACTTCCACTGTTCCTAAAGCGCCCTTTTACCGCGAACTGTGATGCAAACAAGGCACGGACTGCAGAATTGCTTCCCTGTCGCTGGTCCCGCACGACATTCACTGGTTCGCGGCCAGAACCACCAGCTTCGATCGAACGAACTGGCAGGATGTTGCACCGCCTTGCCCTTGCGCCTTGTTTCGTCTACGACAGCCGCAATATCAGACAGCCGGATGCGAGAGGTTTCCTTGGGCGCGTCCGGCCGGGAACTCGCCAGGATTCAAGACCTTTATGGCCAAAAAACCGAACAAGCTGAAAGCCCGCCTGCCGCGTGGCTTCGTTGACCGCTCTGCCGAGGACATCCGCGCCACCGACGAGATGCTGGCGAAGATCCGCGCTGTCTATGAGCGTTACGGTTTCGATCCCGTCGAAACCCCTGCCTTTGAATATACCGATTGCCTCGGCAAGTTCCTGCCAGACACCGACCGGCCCAATGCCGGCGTCTTTTCCGTACAGGACGAAGACGAGCAGTGGATGAGCCTGCGCTACGACCTGACCGCACCGCTGGCCCGCCATGTTTCGGAAAACATCAACGAGATCCAGCTGCCCTATCGCACCTACCGTGCCGGCTGGGTGTTCCGAAACGAAAAGCCAGGGCCGGGCCGCTTCCGCCAGTTCATGCAGTTTGACGCCGACACCGTCGGCGCACCCGGTGTCCAGGCGGATGCCGAAATGTGCATGATGATGTCCGACACGATGGAAGCGCTCGGCATCGCGCGCGGGCAGTATGTGATCCGCGTCAACAACCGAAAGGTCCTGGATGGCGTTCTGGAAAGCATCGGCCTTGGCGGTGAAGAGCACGAAGAACGCCGGCTGACGGTTCTGCGAGCGATCGACAAGCTCGACAAGTTCGGGATTGAAGGCGTTCGTCTGCTGCTGGGCGACGGACGCAAGGACGAGAGCGGCGACTTCACCAAGGGTGCGGAACTAGACCCGGCTGCCATCGACAGCATCGTTGCCTTCGTCTCCGGCACGGGCACGCTTGAGAATGAAGGCATCACCGAGCTCAACACCATGGCGGAAATCTTCTCAGCCTGTGGTTATGGCGAAGACCGGATCAAGATCGACCCGTCCGTCGTGCGCGGTCTGGAATATTACACCGGTACGGTGTTCGAAGCCGAACTCCTGTTCGACGTGACCAACGAGAAGGGCGAAGTCGTCCAGTTCGGGTCTGTCGGCGGTGGTGGCCGTTATGACGGGCTGGTCAAGCGCTTCACCGGACGTGACGTGCCCGCGACGGGCTTTTCCATCGGCGTTTCCCGCCTGATGACAGCGCTGAAGAACCTCGGCAAGCTCGGCACGTCCGACGTTGTCGCGCCGGTGCTGGTCACCGTGATGGACGGCGACGTTGCCGCGCTCGGACGCTACCAGAAGATGGTACAGGACCTGCGCGAGGCTGGTATCCGCGCAGAGATGTACCAGGGCAACTGGAAGAAGTTCGGCAACCAGCTGAAATATGCCGACCGGCGCAACTGCCCGATCGCCATCATCCAGGGCTCTGACGAGCGGGATGCCGGCGAAATCCAGGTCAAGGACCTGATCGAGGGCAAGCGGCTTTCCGAAGAGATAACCGACAACATTACCTGGCGTGAAAGCCGTCCGGCGCAGGTCACCGTCAAGGAGACGGAACTCCTTGCGACCGTGCGCGGCATCCTGGACGGGCAGGCGGAAGACCGCCAGCGCCAGAACGAGGGCTGATCATGAGTGGGGCGGCACAGGTGACCGGACTGGCTCCGGAGAAGATCGAGACGGTTCTTGGCCTCTTCAAGGCCGCGGGCCATGACGAGGTCAGCCCGCCGATCCTGCAACCGGCGGACGTCTTCCTGGATCTCACCGGCGAGGACATCCGACGCCGGCTCTATCTGACCAGCGGTACCGACGGGCTGGACCTGTGCCTGCGCCCCGACTTCACCATTCCGGTCTGCCGTCATCACCTGGCGCAGGACGCCGTCAAGCTTCCGGCCGCCTATTGCTACAATGGCCCGGTGTTCCGCCAGCGCCCGGACGGCCTGGGCGAAATCCCGCAGCTCGGCGCGGAAAGCCTCGGCCGTACGGACACGGCCGAAGCGGATGCGGACCTGCTTACGCTTTCCGTCAAGGCCCTGGAGGAATTCGGCCTGTCGGACATCGTCATCCGAATTGGCGACGAGACCCTGTTCGCCGCCGTGCTGGAAGGGCTTGACCTGCCGACCGTCTGGCGCCGCCGGCTGCGTGATCTCTTTGGCGAGACCGACCGTCTGACCGCCGCGATCACCCGCATGGCCGGAGCCTCCTCCTCCGACGATGACAGCCGCGACGTCCGCCTCGGCTTCCTGTCTGCGCTGGAAGGGGCTGATCCGGAGGCGGCTCATGCAGTCGTCGAGGACCTTCTGTCGATTGCCGGAATTTCTGCCGTCGGCGGACGCACGCCCAGCGAAATCGCAGACAGGTTCCTGGAACAGGCCGCCCTTGCCAGCGGTGCCCGCGGCCATGACAAGGCGGCGGAAACACTTTCCGCCTATCTGGCCCTGAAGGCGGACGGCGCCAGCGCCGCCGGAATGCTGCGCGATTTCTCCCGCGATTTCGGCCTTGGCCTGGATACGCCCATCGCCGCCTTCGAACAGCGCCTAGCGGCTCTTGCAGCCAAGGGCATCGATCCCGCCCGGCTGACATTCGCAGCCGAGTTCGGCCGGCGTCTTGATTATTATTCCGGCTTTGTCTTCGAGATCCATGCAGTCAATCCACCCGTGGAAGGACCGCTGGTCGGCGGCGGGCGCTACGACAAGCTGGTGACCCTTCTTGGGGCCGAAGACGACGTACCGGCCATCGGCTTTTCCATGTGGCTCGACCGGATTGCAGCGAGTGTTAGGTCATGAGCAAACTGATTATCGCCATTCCCTCCAAGGGCCGTCTGCAGGAAAACACGCACGAATTCTTCGGCCGCGCAGGCCTGAAGGTGGTACAGCCCGGCGGCGCGCGGAACTATCGCGGCGCCATCAAGGGTCTGCCGAACGTCGAGATCGCGTTCCTGTCGGCTTCCGAAATCGCGCGAGAACTTTCCGACGGCACGGTCCATTTCGGGATTACGGGTCTGGATCTGGTGCATGAAAACATCGCCAACCCGGAAAGCACCGTTCACATCGTCACGCCGCTTGGCTTTGGTCCGGCGGATGTAGTGGTTGCCGTGCCGAAAGCCTGGATCGACGTTGAAACGATGGCGGATCTTTCCGATGTCGCTTCCGATTTCCGCAATCGCCATGGCCGCCGTCTGCGTGTTGCGACCAAATACGTCAATCTCACGCGATCGTTCTTCGCCGGTCACGGCATTGCCGACTACCGCATTGTGGAAAGCGCGGGGGCGACCGAAGGCGCACCGGCAGCCGGATCCGCGGAACTTATCGTCGACATCACCACGACCGGCTCGACGCTGCAGGCCAACAACCTGAAAATCCTTTCAGATGGTGTGATGCTGAAAAGCCAGGCCAATCTGGTAGCCTCCCTCAACGCCGACTGGTCCGCCACCGCCCTTGGCGCTGCCCGGGCGATCCTCGACCGCGTGGCCGCGGAAGAAGCAGCCCGCAACGTCAAGCTGGTCAAGGCCGTGGTTGCCGACCGCACACAGGCCCTTCGATCTGTCAGCAAGGTTGGCGCTCTTCAGCGTTTTTCCGAAGTCGATGACCTGCACCACGTCAGCGTCTTGTGCCCCAGGGACGCGGTTGCCGACTGTGCCCAGCTGTTGATCGAAGAAGGCGCGGAAACGGTTACCGTCGAAACACTCGACTATGTGTTCTCCAAGGAAAACCGCCTGTTTTCGCCGCTAAAGGCGAAGGTGAACGGGTAAGCACACAGCAGCGTTTCCGAGCCGCGTGACATGATTGCGGAGGTTGCTTGCGGACGTTGTTTTTCGGCTTCGCCGAATACCCCCTTCCCTAACCCTTCCCCACAAGGGGGAAGGGAATCCAGCCGAGTAACTCGTCAGGACCCGGTCACCTTCAGCGCCTCACAGGACGCTTGAATGCCGTGCGTGCGGCTTCAACGCTTTCCCGGCAGCAGCAGCCTTCCAGGTGGTCGTTGACCATGCCCATGGATTGCATGAAGGCATAGACGGTCGTCGGGCCGACAAAGCTCCAGCCGCGTTTCTTGAGATCCTTGGAGAGTTCGGTGCTTTCGGCCGTCTTGCCCAGGGTCTTTGCCGTGGCGAAGTCCAGCTTCTCAGGCCGGTTTTCCGGTTTCGGCTCGAATGACCAGAAGTATGCGGCAAGCGTGCCGAACTCCTGCCTCAGCTCCAGTGCCCGCCGGGCGTTGTTGATAGTGGATTCGATCTTCCGGCGGTGACGGACGATGCCGCTGTCCTGAAGACAGCGTTCGACATCCGCCTCGGTAAACTCTGCCACCCGTTCAAATTCGAAATTGGCGAAAGCTGCCCGGAAAGCCTCGCGCTTGCGCAGGATGGTCAGCCAGGACAGGCCCGACTGGAACCCTTCCAGGCAGATTTTCTCAAAAAGACGCCTGTCCTCGTCAACCGGCCAGCCCCACTCCGTATCGTGATAGCGCTGGTAGTCCTCCAGACCGCCATGCCACCAGCAGCGGTTCCTGTCGTCCTCGCCCAGCAGCAGACCTGTTACCGGATCGCGTTCCGCTTTTGCCGTTTCCGCCGGTTTCTGCTCTGCCATACGCCACCTTGATATTCACTGTTTGTTCCCACTTTGGTACCCTCCCCGATACCTGGAAGCAACCCGAAATGCGAGCCCGGCTTCAAAAACAAAAACCCGGCCAGGCCGGCCGGGTTTCGAATTTTAAAGGCCAGAGACTTTTCTCAGGCGAACAGGGCGTCGATATCGTCCTGGGTCGCCACATCGATGTCGCTTTCCAGTGCGGGACCATTGAGAAGGGCAGCGTCACCTTCCTTCAGTTCGCGCTGTTCGACTTCGATATCCTTGAAGGTTTCGATGCCACCCCAGATATCCATCATCTGCATGATGCGGTCTTCGACGAACCGCAGCGTCGATACCACCTTGGTGATGCGCTGGCCGGTCAGATCCTGGAAGTTACAGGCTTCGAAGATCTGGATGACCTTGTCCTGGATATCGTTCGCCAGTTCGGCGTCTTCCTTGCCAAGTCGCGCGGACAGCGTGTTGGCGGTCTCGTCGATGAACTCGGCAGACGCCAGGATCGTTTCGGTCGCCCCTTCCGTTCCGATCACCACGGCGTCAAGCTCGTTGGTGACCCGGGTCATCTCTTCGCCCTTGGAACCAGTGGTGTGATGTAGCGTCGCGATCTCGCGCTTTGTCTGGGCGATTGCCTCGTAGATGGCGTCGAGTTCAACCTTCAGCTTGGCGGCCTCGGACAGTTCCTTGCGGAATTCGGCCATGAACTTTGCGCTCATGGCTTCCGGATCAAGCGGTGCCTGTTGGTCAGGTCCACTTTTCAGCATGGATTTGAGGCTGGCGATCTCTGCCAGGACTTCCTGGTGACGACGTTCTTCGGCATAGGCGGGGTTCTCGTTCGCCCCGGAATTCATGCGTATCAAGCTTTCCGCTCGAAAGGATCTTTTCACCGCGGCCATGCCTACTCCCGTTCCCCGCCCCTGCAGGCTTTCTTAAATCGCAATACCGACCCTTATAGCGCGGGAAGTTTAAAGAATTGTTTTTTCAATGCTTGGCGCGCCTTACGGCATAATTTGGTGTTTGGTAACGGTTTCTTGGCTTTCCTCGCGGCGGCGCTTTGGTTATCCTCGCGCAGATTGACAACGAACTGCTGCGCGCATGATCAGGCATGACCCTCAGGCCAATGTGGCTGCAAACGGTGCTTTGACCTAGATGAATTTCCTGCGCATCCTTTTGACCTGCCTGCTCTTTCTTACGGCCCCCGTCACGCTGAGTTCCCCTTCGGCGGCAAACGATTCCTTTTCAACGGAAGAGCTGCTGGAAGGGTTCGAGAAGACCGTATTCGGGCTGGAGTACCGCAGCTGGAGCTGGCGTCCCTATCTGGTCAAGAAGTTCACCACCCCGGTCCTGCTCTACGTCCATAACCTGTCCGCGCGCGACAGGACACAGACGGTCCATCGCTTCATAAAGGAAATCGACAACCGCATTGGCGGATTGACGACCGGCGTTACGAACGATCCGGCCAAGGCGAATTTCGAGATCTATGTGGTCGACCGGGCACAGTATGAACCGGTGGTGAAAAAGGACATCTACAAGAACGAACATGCCCGGGTTCCAGGCAGGTGCCTTGTTCGTGTCGTTTCCGGCCGCAAGGGCATCAAGCGCTCGGCGGCAGTCATCGTTTCCGACGAAGGCGAATTTCTTTTCAAGCGTTGTCTTGTCGAGGAACTTCTGCAGGGGCTGGGGCCGATGAACGACGACGAGCAGCTCACCCATTCGGTGTTTAACGATTCCTCGCGCCACAGCCGCTTTACGGTGTTCGACCAGATCATTTTGAACATGCTTTACGATCCGCGTATCAAACCGGGCATGTCGATGCAGCAGACCCGGCCGATCCTGCCGCTGGTGGCGCGCGATGCCAGAAGGCGCGTGCGTTAACCAAGGAATCGCGGAAAGCTTTGTCTTTTCAAACCACCTTCAAAGGTTAATCCGGCGACGACCGAAGCGCCTAGGATTTCATTAAGCCTGTTCCTCAACCAACAACTAACCATAAGAAAAGATTACCTGATTTCCGTGCGCCGGATTCATCTTTGCAACAGCCTGAGCTGCTTATCATCCTTGCCAATCCGTTAACCGGCGGCTGTAAAAGGCCGCTGAACGTGGTCGATGACAAGTTGATGAGTACTGCCATGTTGCTGCTGCGAAATATGTTTCCCAAGGCTCTCGCGTTTGCCGGTGTCCTGGTTCTTTCCACCGGCCTTTCCGGCACTCCGGCAACCGCGGGCCAGGTCTCGCCACCGCCGCTCGTGCTCAGCCCGAACCTGACAGAGCCCTGGATGCTGCAACTGCAGCCCCAGGTCCAGCGGCGTTCGACGGCACAGCGCTACCAGTTCAAGCAGCAACGTGTGCAACGGCCACGTGTCCAGCAGCAACAGCCGCAGGTGCGCCGCGCCAACTGGTGGTCTCCCCGCCAGCAGCCGGTCCGTCAGCAGCCGCAACGCCAGGCACGAGCCCCGCAGTCGCGGCAGATTGCACCGCAGTTCCTGCCGACCATCGTGAACTATGACGGTCCGCACAAGGCCGGTACGATCGTGATCGATACCAACGAACGCTTCCTCTATCTGGTTCAGAGCGACGGCACCGCGCGGCGCTATGGTGTCGGCGTCGGCAAGCCCGGTTTCGAATGGGCCGGCACCCACAAGGTCACCCGCAAGGCCGAGTGGCCGGACTGGCGCCCGCCGGCGGAAATGCGCAAGCGTCGTCCCGACCTGCCGACCTTCATGGCCGGCGGTCCGGACAACCCGCTCGGCGCACGTGCCATGTATCTCGGGTCCACCCTTTACCGCATCCACGGCTCCAACCAGCCCTGGACCATCGGCCACGCAGTCTCCTCCGGCTGCATCCGCATGCGCAACGAAGACGTCATGGATCTCTACGAACGGGTCAAGGTCGGCACCACGGTGCACGTGATCTGACGAAGTTTTCCGCTTTCCGGCAAACGGAACACAGACGCGCGGCTCTGCCGCGCGTTTTTGTTGCCGGCACCTGCTTTTCTTTGCAGTCTGACGTCACGACAGGTCGAATCGCCGGCCTAGAGCAGTCTCCCTAAAGTCTCTTTCAGGACCGCGGCATGAAAGCCCCCCACATCTCCTTTTCGGTTCGATCGGATGCCGCCTATTTTCTCAAGGCGACACTGGTCGGCATTCTGGTTGGCGGTCTGGCAACCGGATTTCACACCGGTCTCGATTTCCTATTCTCCCGTTATGCGGCACTGCGGCTGGCTCTTGGCCCGGGATACATGCCTTATGTCGTATCCATGGCCATTTCGGCAGCCTGCGTCACGGGAGCCTTTCTGCTCATCAGGCGGGTTGCCCCGGAAGCGGCAGGCAGCGGGATCCAGGAAATCGAAGGGGCCATGGAAGACAAACGGCCGCTGCATTGGCCGCGCGTCCTGTTCGCCAAGTTTTTCGGCGGTCTGCTGGCGCTTGGGTCAGGGCTTGTGCTCGGCCGGGAAGGTCCCACCATCCACATGGGTGCGATGACCGCCGAGGCCCTGTCGCGGTCGCAGGATCTTTCGCCCGATGATCACAAGGGCCTGCTGGCGGCGGGCGCAGCCGCGGGACTGGCCGCCGCTTTCAATGCCCCCCTGGCCGCGATCCTGTTCATTGTCGAGGAAACCCGCCGACAGTTTCCCTTCGGCTATCGCACCTACATGGCCGTCATCATCGCATCGATCCTGAGTGCGGCCATCACCGAACAACTGACCCATATCGGCCCGCCCCTGCAGGTGGATGTCGGCTATGTTCCGGTTTGGAGCTTCGCGCTGCTGGCGGTTCTGGGGGTTTTCCTCGGCGCGCTTGGCGTTTTCTTCAACCGGGCGCTGATCACGGTCATGGATCTCTTCCTGAAGATCCCTTCCGGCTTGCGCTGGGTCCCGGCGCTTGTCATCGGTGCGGTAACAGGCCTGTTGCTCAACGCCCTTCCCGCCGCGACCGGCGGCGGCGAAGACCTGGTCCACAACCTCATTTTGTCGAACTATGGCGTGATCACGTTACTAGTGCTGACGCTCCTGCGTTTCGGCGGGGTGCTGTTTTCCTACGCATCCGGTGTTCCCGGCGGCATCTTTGCGCCGATGCTGTCGATCGCGACCTGTGCCGGCCTCGCCTTCGGTGTCGCGTCGGCCGAATTCCTGCCGGTGGAAGACGATTTCCGCAGCGCCTGTGCCGTTGCCGCCATGGGCGGCTTCTTCGCGGCCTCTGTGCGCGCACCACTCGTCGGTGTTGTGCTGGTCATGGAACTGACCGGCGCCTATTCGCTGATCATGCCGGTATTGATCACCTGCACGACGGCATCATTGACGGCACACCACATGGGTGGTCGCCCCATCTACGAGGAATTGCTGGAACGCACGTTGCGGCTGGCCGGACAGCCTGTGGACGGCCCTCCGGACGGAGACAAGACACCGGTTCAGCTGGGTACACGGGAGAGCTGACGGGCTGAAAACAAGCCCGCGAGCCACTTGTCACGTTGTCCAGCTATTCCGCTGCCTGGCGCTGCTGAAGTACCGGCGTCAAGATTTCGGGCTGAGGGCCGCCATAGACCCAGTCGAGCAGTTCCGCCGTGTGCAGGATCGGAATTTCCGTGCCAAGACCGATTTGTGTCATGCAACCGATGTTGCCGGTTGCAATCACATCCGGCCGGGTCTCTTCGATATTGGCAACCTTGCGGTCGCGCAGTCGGCGCGCGATCTCCGGCTGGAGAATGTTGTAGGTGCCGGCAGAGCCGCAACAAAGGTGGCCTTCAGGAACGTCTTTGACCGCAAAACCGGCAGCCTTCAGGAGATCTTTCGGCTGCCGGGTGATCTTCTGGCCGTGCTGCATGGAACAGGCGGAGTGATAGGCAACCGTCAGACCGGGCTTCATCGGCGGCTCACCGAGATCGACACCGGTCAGGAACTCGGTCACGTCCTTCGCAAGGGCTGACACCCGGGCCGCCTTTTCGGCGTAGGCCGGATCGTCCTTCAGCATGAAGCCGTAGTCCTTGATGGTGGTGCCGCAACCGGATGCCGTGATCAGGACAGCATCCAGCCCTTCGCCCTCGGCTTCCTTCATCCACACATCGACGTTGCGACGGGCGTTTTCCAGCGACGCTTCTTCCTTGCCCATGTGATGAACAAGCGCGCCGCAGCAGACTTCCCCCTTCGGCATCACGATCTCGTACCCGGCCCTGCGCAAGAGCCGGATGGTCGCGTCGTTGATGCCGGGATTGAGCACGGGCTGGGCGCAGCCGCTGAGGAGTGCAACACGCCCCTTGCGTTTGGGGCTTTCGGCCGCAAAGACGCCCGGTCCCTCCAGCTGGCCGCGGCCCGGCGCCTTTGCCGGGGCCAGTTCCAGCATGGCGCCCATCCGGGCAAGCGGGCCGCCCATCATCTTCAGCAGCCCGGCGAAGGGTCGGCCGAAATAGGCCCCGATCAGCGCCAGCCGGAACCGTTTCGGATAGGGCAAGACAAACGCAAGGACCGAGCGCATCAGGCGGTCGGCAAACGGTCGCTTGTAGGTCTTCTCGATGTGAATGCGTGCGTGATCGACCAGATGCATGTAGTGCACGCCGGACGGACAGGTGGTCATGCAGGCAAGGCAGGACAGGCATCTGTCGATATGCTTGACGATGGTTTTGTCTGCTGGACGGTCGTTTTCCAGCATGTCCTTGATCAGGTAAATCCGGCCTCGAGGGCTGTCGAGCTCATCTCCAAGCAGTGTGAAAGTCGGGCACGTGGCCGTACAGAAACCGCAGTGCACGCATTTGCGCAGGATCTTCTCCGACGCTGCAACGTGACTGTCCTTGAGCTGCTCTGCGGTGAAATTTGTCTGCATTGCTCCCCGTATCCCTCAATGACCCGTCGTTTCGGGTTTCTCCTTCCGAGCGAGGCGGATCGTACGGTCAGAAGGAAAGTGGCACAAGGCACCTTTGTGGCACAACGGTTTTGCCGACACGGACTTTCTGCCTCACCACCTCCCCCTTCCCTGAACGGACAGATGGAACATGAACCCGGGATAAACAGTGCACTCAGAACCGGTTCAACCGGGTCTGCCTAAGTTCCGAAGCGTGGGCGAAAGAAATGCCAACCAGGGAATTGAATTGATGATTAAGACGATTTCAAAAACTGCCGTTCTGACCGCTGTTCTCGCCAGTGTCGCAACCGGAGCCATGGCCAAGGACTGGATCGAGAAAGTGGAAGTCAAGCGCGACGGCATCGACGTCATTCCCGTCGAAGTGAAGGCCAACGCCTACAATTACACCAAGATCAAGTCCGGCAATCACCGGTTCCTGCTGCGCCTGTCGGCAAAGGCGACAAATGGCGAGCGGATTGTTGCCATGAAGGTCGGTTCCTTCAAGAACGTGCTTTACTTCGAAGGGGACGGCAACCTTTGGAGCAAGAGCTTCCAGAACCGCGACGTCGGCGCGGGCACGAAGCGTTCGGTTTCCATTTCCTACACGCCGGTTATCCCGATGGCCAAGGTCAAGTGGCAGGGCTGGGATCCGGTTCAGGCCTGCTCGCTCAACCTGGACAAGGTTCTTAAGAGCGGCATGAAGAAGTCGGTCGCGCTCAGCAAGACCTGGACGGTGTCCGCCAAGGCCTATTTCGAGCTGGACGCTGTGGCCGCGAAGAAGAACAAGGCCGAAAAGAACAAGTGGTCGCTCAAGAACACCACGCATCAGCGCGATGGTTATGGTTACGACGTGACGGTGAAGTGCCTGCCGGCGCAATGACGTTCGCCGCACCGGCAGCCTGGTAAAGGTTCATGGCCCGTGCCGCGCCTTGCGGACGGGCCTTGCCCTCTTGTCAGAACATCCAGGTTTCCGGGTTGGGCACAGGCTCGTTACGGCCTGCAAGCTGAAGCCCCTTGATGCAGCGGACGATCATCCAGATCAGCACGGCAATCAGCATCAGGAAGCCGATCAGGATCAGGGTCAAAAGACCACTGACGATGCCGAACAGCAGCCCGATCCAGAAAGTGCGGATCTGATAGGTGTAGTGACTATCAACCCAGGCCGAGCCCTTGCCCCGATTGAGATAGGCAAAGATGACACCGACAATGGCGGTGAACGGCACGATGATATTTGCCAGATAAAGAATATAGATGAGCGTGGCGTTCTTGCCGCCTGGCTCCATGTAGCCTGAAACGTCGGACTGTTGATCCATGAAGGCACTCCGTTGGAAATGCGTGTGACAATTATGGCCTCACACTACACACCACTGACCATTTTTCCAGGATTTAGAATGCCTTTCGGGTCGAACTGTTCCTTCAGGCGGCGAGACAGTGCCGCGAGCGGAGCAGGCTGCGGGTGAAACACCGGCACATTTGACCGCTGGGACGCATCGGCCCGCACAAGTGTTGCGTGACCGCCACCGACGGCATCGACCGCAGCCCTGATTTCCGCCTCATGCAGGCTGCCATCCAGACACGAGAGCCAGACAAGGCCGCCGCTCCAGTCGTAATAGGCCTGAAGCTCGAACGTTTCCCTCAGGCTGGCAACCAGTTGCGGCCCCGCAGTCGGGGCAACGGAAAGCCGCCAGACCGGGGTTTCACCACCCGCGTAGGGTTTGACATCCCGGATCGTCTGCCAGATAGCACCTGTTTCCGATGCCTCCAGTCGCGACGGCGTGCCATAGGTGCCAAGCAGTGCCTGCAGGGTCTTGAAGCGGTAATCCACCGAGGTGGAGAAGCCTTCCAGGCGCAGTACGGTTGAGCTGCTGCCGCCGTTCACCTCCGCAGGCAAATGGGCCGCGCCGGACACTTCCGCCGACGATCCCATTGCCTGGCACAATGCCTTGATGCCATCGTCGTCATCGAGCCCGGAAAGCACGAATGTTGCAGAGGTCTCCGGCTTGGGATTGACCTTCAGCGTCACGGTCGTTGCAACGGCAAGCGTGCCATATGCGCCGCACAGAGCCCGCGGCAGGTCATATCCGGTGACGTTCTTGACCACCTTGCCGCCGGAATTGAAGATCTCGCCGCGCCCGGACACCGCCTCCATGCCAAGCACGTGATCGCGAGCAGCCCCGGCCTTGATCCGGCGGGGGCCGGAAAGATTGGCTGCAAGCACGCCGCCGATTGTCCCCTGTGCCGGTGTAACGCCCAGGAGCGGGCCGAAGTCCATCGGCTCGAACGAAAGCTCCTGACCGTTGTCGTCGACCAGCTTTTCCACTTCGGCAATTGGCGTACCCGCCTTGACCGTCAGCACCAGTTCCGCAGGTTCATAGCTCTCGACCCCGGTCAAACCCGACAGGTCCAGCACATGAGCGGCCTGCACAGGGCGTCCGAGCGTCCGCTTCGAGCCCTGACCGATGATTTCCAGCGGCTGGTCTTCGGCAGCGGCCCAGGCCACCACCTTTTCCACGTCGCCGGTGTTTCGCGGTTTCATTGTCGCGTCCATGCCCCTACCCTCAGAACCGCGGAATATCTGGAAAGGGCAACTGGCCCTTGTGTACATGCATCTTGCCAAGCTCGGCGCAGCGGTGCAGCACCGGAAAAACCTTGCCCGGATTGAGAAGATGCTTCTGGTCGAAAGCGCATTTGACCCGTTGCTGCTGCTTCAGGTCCGCTTCGGAGAACATGTCTGTCATCAGATCGCGTTTTTCGATGCCGACACCGTGTTCGCCGGTCAGAACGCCGCCGACCTCAACGCAAAGCCGAAGAATATCGGCTCCAAAGGCCTCCGCCGCATCGAGTTCACCCGGCTTGTTGGCGTCGTAAAGGATGAGCGGGTGCAGGTTGCCATCACCGGCGTGAAAGACATTGGCAACGCCCAACCCGTGTTTTTCGGCCAGCTCCCGCATGCGGGCCAGCACCTTCGGCAGTTCGCGGCGCGGGATGGTGCCGTCCATGCACAGGTAATCCGGGGAAATGCGGCCCACCGCCGGGAACGCGGCCTTGCGGCCGGCCCAGAAGGTCATGCGCTCTTCCTCGCTTTCGGAAATGCGCACATGGCTGGCCTGATTGGCCCTGGCGATTTCCTCGACACGGCCGATCAGGTAATCGACCTCGCGCTCCGGCCCATCCAGTTCCACGATCAGCAAGGCCTCGACATCACGCGGATAACCTGCGTTGACGAAATCCTCCGCCGCGTGGATGGCGGGCTTGTCCATCATCTCCATTCCGCCTGGAATGATGCCGGCGGCGATAATATCGGCCACACAGCGCCCCCCGTCCTCGCTGGTCGGAAAACCGATCAGGAGCGCCCGCGCCGTTTCAGGCTTTTGCAGGATCCGCACGGTAACTTCGGTGACGACGCCGAGCAGGCCTTCCGAACCGGTCATCAGCGCCAGCAGGTCATATCCTTCGCTGTCCAGATGCTTGCCGCCGAGGCGAATGACCTCGCCTGTGACAAGCACCATTTCAAGGCCGAGAACGTTGTTGGTGGTCAGGCCGTATTTCAGGCAGTGCACACCACCGGAGTTCTCAGCGATGTTGCCACCGATGGAACAGGCGATTTGCGACGAGGGATCCGGCGCGTAGTAGAAGCCCTCGTGCTCGACCGCACGTGTAATGCCCAGATTGGTGACACCCGGCTGAACGACCACGGCCCGGTTGTCATAGTCGATATCGAGCACGCGGTTGAACTTCATCATCGACAGCAGAACGCCGTCTTCCAGAGGCAGCGCGCCGCCGGAAAGCGAGGTGCCCGCTCCGCGTGGCACGACCTTCACGTCATTGTCATGACAGTATTTCAGAACCTTCGATACCTGCTCGACCGTCTCCGGCAGGACGACGATCAGTGGCAGCTGGCGATAAGCCGTCAGCGCATCGGTCTCATAGGCGCGCATCTCGCGTTCGTCATGGATCACCCCTTCTCCGGGCACAATCGCCTGAAGCGCGCTCAGGATTTCCTGGCGGCGGGCCAATACGGCCTGATCTGGCGCGGGCATCGCAATGGCGGTCACGAAATGAACTCCTTCTACTTTTTAATACGTTGATCCAGTTGAATTGGTCCTACGTAACATGAGATGGCAGTGAATTACCCTTGCTCAAGTGTGGCAAGGTTCGCGCCCGAGGAAAACGACCGGCAAATACTAATTGTCTTTCTGAGAGATTGAAAATGAGCAATCTGACCGACATGGAGATTTTCGCAAGGGTGGTAAGCGCCGGCAGCATGTCGGCAGCCGGCCGCGAAATGAGCCTGTCGCCCGCAGTCGTCTCCAAACGCATCCGGCGTCTGGAAGAAAAACTCGGTACCAGACTGCTGCAACGGACGACTCGCCAGATTGCAATGACCGAGGCCGGACAAGGCTTTTACGAGCGCGTGGTGGCCATTCTTGCCTCCGTTGAAGAAGCCGAATCATTTGTCTCGCGCGGCTCGGCCAAGGCACGCGGCAACCTGAAGGTGGCAGTTCCGACGTCCTTCGGCCGGCTTCACATTGCTCCGCACCTTGGCAAGTTCCTGGCTGAAAACACCGATCTTTCGGTCAATCTCGATCTTTCCGACGATTTTGTCGACATCGTCGGTGACGGCTATGACCTTGCCATCCGTATTGCGGAGCTCTCCGATTCCAGTCTTGTCGCCCGGCGCCTGGCACCGGTCCACCGCGTCCTGTGCGCAAGCCCGGTCTATCTCGAAAAGTACGGCACTCCGGAAAGCATCGAGGATCTTGTCGCAAACCATGTGACCATTGCCGCAACCAACCAGGACCCTTGGCGGCTCGCCGGTCCGGACGGGATCGAGACCGTTCGCACGCAGGCGCCGGTCAAGACCAACTCCAACGAGGTCGTGCGCGAATGCCTGTTGGCCGGCGTCGGCGTTGCGCTTCGTTCGACCTGGGACGTCGGTCCTGAGTTGCGTGAAGGCAAACTGCAAATTCTCCTGCCCGAGTACCGGGCCTCCAAGGATGTCGGGCTTTATGCCGTTTACCCCAGCCGCCAGTTTCTGCCGGCCAAGGTGCGTGTCTTTATCGACTTCCTCGCCGGGCTCTATGGCTCGTCGCCCTATTGGGACCATGGGCTTGAGGACTGGTTACGCCTGCCGAGCAATGCCCGCGCGGGCTGACCTTCCACCCGGACGCCAAACGCTCCGAATCGGTGATCGCGGGTTGGCATGCGGGATGCGACGGTCCGTCACTTGCATCAAAGCCTGACATCCTGTTCTGTTGACGGGGGTTTTAAACACCCAAACCGAGGGAGATATACATGCAGCGACTGCTGATGATCGCCGGAACCGCGCTTCTGGCCCTGACCGTTCAGGCAAGCGCCGAAGGCGACCCTGCCAAGGGTGAGAAAGTATTCAAGAAATGCGCCGCTTGCCATGCGGTTGGACCCGAAGCCAAAAACAAGGTCGGTCCGGAACTGAACGGCATTGTCGGCCGGGCATGGGGCGCGGTTGACGGCTACAAGTATTCCGCCAACCTGCTCGAATTGGCCGACGGCAAGGTGTGGGACGAGGAGACGCTTGACGTTTACCTGACCAAGCCGAAGGATCTGATTCCGAAAGGCAAGATGGCTTTTGCCGGCCTGAAGAAGGAAGACGACCGCGCCAACGTGATCGCCTATTTGAACCAGTACAACGAAGACGGTTCGAGCAAGTGAGCACTGCTCGCCGACTGACGACAAAAGGCCGGGTTTACCCGGCCTTTTTTTCTCTGGTGAAGCCTCTCGTCAGTCATCCGGACGCAGCGAAGCGCGCTGCCATTTACGGTTTCAGTGCTCACCGTGTTGCTGACGGATGCGCTTGACGGTCCACCAGATCACCAGCACGACCAGCGGCACGGATATGCCGGTCATCAGGTTGGAGTCAGGCAGAGGCAAGCCGGTTTCCTTGGCGGCTTTCGCCAGATAGGAAATCAGGCCGACGACGTAGTAGCTCACCGCGGCAACGGACAGGCCTTCGACGGTCTGCTGCAGGCGGAGTTGCAGATGGGCTCGCCGGTTCATGGATTCCAGCAGCGAACGGTTCTGCTCTTCCAGTTCGACGTCGACCCGCGTGCGCAGGAGCGTGGTTGCCCGCGCCAGTTTGCGCGAGAGCATCGCCTGACGATCTTCGATCGCCTGGCAGGTGCGCATGGCCGGAGCAAGCCGGCGGACGAGGAAGGACGCCATTGAAAGTTCGCCGGGGGCAGCCTCCTCACGCAGGGTTTCCAGCCGTGCCCGGACGATCTGGTCATATGCGCGGCTCGCGCCGAACCGGAACGTGCTGGCGGTTGCCCCAGCTTCCAGCGCAGCGGCAAGGCCGCTCAGTTTGTCCAGAAGCTCCTGGTTGGCGCCGAGCGCGGAGGTCTCCTGCATCTGGCCGGTCAGTTCCGCAAGCTCGATCTCGAAACGCCTGATATCCGGCTGAAGTCTGGTTGCCTCGAACAGGCCCAGCATGGCCAGCGTTCGATAGGTCTCAACCTCGAGAAGCCTTTGGACGACGGCGCCGGACTGAACGTCGCTCAAGGTCCGGTTGCAGACCAGGAGCCGTGTGAGCCCATCGCCATCCTGTCGGAAGTCGGTCGCCACCATGGCAGCACCGTCTTCAAGATTCGATACCGTCAGGCTGGCTTCATCAAACTGGCTTCGCCATTCCTTGCCTTCATCACCGCCGCGCAATTCCAGCCGGACGGCGACCAGCAGATCGCCGGGCGCCCGAAACGCAGCGCCAAAGGGGTGCTTGATCGGCACCTGCCCGAAAATCGTTTGTTCGTGGGCGCTACCATCCCAGGTGTAGGTGGTGAATTCCGCGTGCTGTTCCCAGCTCAAGGTGCCGCCGCCGAAATTGACGGTGTGATGACGGGCTCCGGGCGCAGGACCGTGGCCACCGCGGGAAATGCAGAACTCTGACAGCCAGGCATGATCTCTGGCGGCTTCCTCAGCATCTGTCAGGAAAGCGTAGTGGAGCACCGTCCGCGGACAGGGCAGCGGGCGAAACGGCCGCGCATGAACCTCCCCCAGCACCTTTTCCCGCAAGGGAGATGTGCGAAAGGCAGGAAAGGTGGACCCGTTTTCTGATCCCTGATCCAAGGAGTAACCCCGACTTTGGAAATGTTCTGTCAATTCTACATTCCGCTAAGGCATTGCCGAAACCAATCCGCATTTTTGCCGCAGCAGACAATTGGGTTTCCGGAGCGACATTTCAGCAACAAATAATTGGACAAAAAAATTGACCAATTTTGAAAGCGGCGCTATTTTCCGCGCCAGCAATTGGAGCGGGAGCGGCATGTTTCAGCCGGTCGATCATCAGAAAACGGCAAATGCCGTGGTGGAGCAGATCGAAGATCTGATCCTGAAGGGCGTGCTGCAGTCCGGCGACAGGCTGCCAGCCGAGCGCGACCTTGCCGACCAGATGAAAGTCTCCCGTCCTGTGCTTCGCGATGCCTTGAAGACGCTTGAGGACCGCGAGCTGATTTCGTCGCGCCGGGGTGGCGGCACCTATGTTGCCGAGCTGATCGGCCCGATCTTTTCCGAAGCAGTGGTCCAGCTGATTGCCCGGCACCCGGGCGCGGTAAACGACTATTTCGAATTCCGGCGGGGCATCGAGAGCCAGGCGGCAGCCCTTGCAGCCGCACGGGCCGCCCCATCCGACCTTGCCCGGCTGCAGGACATTGTCCGCCAGATGCAGGAAGCGCATGACAGCGAGGACCTGCCTGCCGAAAGCCGGCTGGACGTTGCCTTCCATCACGCGGTCGGTGAAGCGGCCCACAATGTGGTGATGCTGCACACTCTCAGGTCCTGTTACCGGCTTCTGGAAAACGGCGTCTTCTACAATCGCGGGCGCCTGTACCACCACCCGTCGGCACGGATCGAGCTGCTGCAGCAGCACAAGGCCATTGCCGACGCCATTCAGACCGGGGATGCCGACCGCGCGAGGCAGGCCTCGGAAAACCATATCGACTATGTGCGCGGCACCCTTGCCGAAACGAAGGATCTGGACCGGCGCGAGCAGCTGGCCGGCCTGAGACGGACCCGAAAACCGGCTCGCGCGTGAGCCTCAGGAGGAATTCGATGACTGTTGTGACCGATGTTGCCGACATGCAGGCCCTGGCCCGGCGCCGGGTACCGAAGATGTTTTACGACTATGCGGATACCGGTTCCTGGACGCAGAGCACCTACCGCGAGAACGAAGCGGCGCTGCAGCGCCAGAAGCTGCGCCAGCGCGTGGCCTGCAACATAGACAACCGCTCGGTCAAGACCACCATGATCGGCCAGGACGTAACGATGCCGGTTGCCCTTGCCCCTGTCGGCCTGACCGGGATGCAGCGCGCCGACGGTGAAATTCTCGCGGCCCAGGCCGCAGAAGAATTCGGTGTCCCTTTCACCCTGTCCACCATGAGTGTCTGCTCGATCGAGGATGTCGCCGAGAACACCAAGAACCCGTTCTGGTTCCAGCTCTACGTCATGCGCGACAGGGGCTTTTCGGAAAACCTGATGCAGCGTGCAACGGCTGCCGGCTGTTCGGCACTCGTGCTCACGCTTGATCTTCAGGTTCTGGGCCAGCGGCACAAGGATCTGAAAAACGGCCTGTCCACGCCGCCGAAGCCCAAACCGCACGTTCTGCTGGATCTTGCCTTCAAGCCGCGCTGGTGCTGGCACATGCTGCAGACCAAGCGCCGCCAGTTCGGCAACATCCATGGCCACGTGTCCGGTGTTGGCGACATGACCTCGCTTGCCGAATGGACCAACAGCCAGTTCGACCCGACCCTCGACTGGTCCTCGGTGGAATGGGTGAAGTCCCACTGGAAGCGCAAACTCATTCTCAAGGGCATCAACGATGTGGAGGATGCGAAGATCGCGGCGGACGTGGGAGCCGACGCGATCGTCGTCTCCAACCATGGCGGCCGTCAGCTTGACGGAGCTCTTGCGTCCTATGAGGTGCTTCAGGACATCGTCGATGCGGTCGGCGACAAGATCGAAGTGCATTTCGACAGCGGCATCCGGTCCGGCCAGGATGTCTTCAAGGCCGTCGCAATGGGAGCCAAGAGCACCTACATCGGCCGCGCCTTCATCTATGGTCTCGGCGCCATGGGCAAGGAAGGGGTCTCGAAGGTGCTGCAAATGATGCACAAGGAACTGGACGTCACCATGGGCCTTTGCGGCGAAACCGACATCAAAAAGGTCGGCCGCCACAACCTGGTGCTCTGACGGGTCACCGATCCGGGCGCGCGAACTTGGAGGGACTGACCCCGAGGCGCGTCCGGAAACTCGCCGTCATGTGGCTTTGCGAGGAAAAGCCCGACCTGAGCGCGATTTCCGAAAGCGGCTTGCCGGTGGAAACGATAAGCGCCCGGGCGCGCTGCAGCCGCCGGCTGACGATATAGTCGTAGGGCGACTGCCCACAGTAAGCCGAGAAGGCACGGCTCAGGAAACTGGCCGAAACGCCGATTTCCTGCGCCAGAACGGCAACGGACAGATTTGACCCGAGATCGGCCTCGATCCTGTCCGCCACTTTCCGAAACCGGTTGCCTGTCATCCATCTGGCAGCCTTGCCAGGGCGCTGCGGCTTCAGCCCCGCCTCTGCAAGTGCGTTGATGCATGCTTCGGTTTCCAGATGATCCAGAGGCGTATCCGACAACATCCACTTGCGCAGTCTGCCTGCGGCCATGGAAGCAGACTTCGACAGGATGTTGGTGCGGTAACCCCCTTCCGTCAGACGGATTTCGCGACCGCTGACCAGAAGATATTCACCGCCCATTTCTGACCGGGAGCGGATGTCGCAACCGCTGGGTGTCAAAGCCAGCGTGTTGGGCAAGCGAACGAAATCTTCCCGCCTGTCCGAAGCGATGGCATGGCTGCCCGATTGACAGTCAAACGCAAAGCCGATGGAGCCCGTCTCTGCCACGAAACCGACATCGTAACCGGCGGCCGGCAAAAGGCGGAGCCCATATCCGGCCATCTCCCGATGGATGGGCACAGATCCAGGCTGGGTATGAACAGTATCCGTTTGCATGGCGCGCAAACCTGACGCAGGAACAGGGGCCGCGCAAGTCCGAATAGGTTCAGGATCCTGAAAGACAGTGCGGGCCACGCGGATATACTCGCGGCCGACCAACACCAGAAACCGGACCTGACCACGCCCATGACCGCTCTCTTCACCCTGGACGACCTTGAAGCCGCTTTTCCGATCGTGCGCCAGCTTGTGCCGGAAACGCCAAGTTATGCCTGGCCACTTCTGAAGGAGCGGTTCGGCCTGGAAATCGCGGTCAAACACGAGAACCACACGCCGATCGGCGCCTTCAAGGCGCGCAGCTCCATCGTCTACATCCAGAAACATATCGAAGAACACGGCCGCCCCAGCGGCGTCGTGTCGGCCACCCGCGGAAACCACGGCCAGTCCATGGCGCTGGCCGCCCGAATGCTTGGCCTGCCCGCCACCATCGTGGTGCCGGAAGGAAATGCGGAGGGCAAGAACCGGGCGATGAAGGCCTTTGGTGCTGATCTCGTGATCGACGGTCGCGACTTCGACATTTCCCGGCGCACTGCTGAGCGGCTGGCCAGTGAAAGCGGTTTCCTGATGGTGCCGAGCTTTCACAGGAATATTGTCCTTGGCGTTGCGACCTACGCGCTGGAATTTTTCAGGGCGCATGACGATCTCGACGTGGTCTATGTCCCCGTTGGCATGGGTTCCGGCGCCTGCGGACTGATCACGGTGCGCGACCTTCTGGGGCTTAAAACCGAGATCGTTCCTGTCGTCACGGAAAACGCCCCCGCCTACCGTCTGTCCGTCGAGGCGGGAAAAATCGTGACCACGGAAACCGCAGCCACTTTCGCCGACGGCATGGCCTGCCGGGAGCCGGTACAGGCGGCGCTTGATATCCTGCAGACCGGTTCCAACCGGATCGCAACGGTTACGGATGACGAGATCGCTGCCGCCATCCGCGTCCTGTTTGCAGATACGCATAATCTTGCCGAAGGTGCAGGTGCTGCCGCCCTCGCCGCATTGATGCAGGATGCGCCGAAGCTTCAAGGCAGGAAGGCCGGTATCATTCTATCAGGAGGCAACCTGGACGAAACGGCAATGCAGACAGTTCTGACCGGTGGAACGCCGGTGGTCTGAATACCGGGATGATAATACCCCGGGACACAACCCCGGAACCAGAAGTGCGATAAGTCTCAAAGCAACGACAGCCAGGCCTTTGCAATTGCGGCTCCGGTCTCGTCGGCCTTTGCTGCATGGCGGGACGCTTCGGTGTCGAAACGGCTGTGCCAGTCCGGCGTATGCGCGCGAATATCGTCACTGAAGGCTTCGCTCCAGTTACGGACTTCCGGCAGGCCGGTTTCGAAATGAAACTGGATTGCGTAGGTCAAATCGCCCATGCGGAAGGCCTGGACCGGTGTCATGTCGCTGCTCGCCAGAAGCACCGCCCCGTCCGGCAGCGTTACGGTGTCGGAATGCCAGTGGAACTGAGGAGCACCGGCCCCGAGCTTGCCAACCACCGGGTCTTCCAGCCCTGCGTCGGTCGGTGTCACGTCGCGCCAGCCGAATTCAACGGGCAAGCCCAGAAGGTTCTCTCCACCAAAGGCGCGGGCGATCAGCTGCGAGCCCAGACAAATGCCGAGCACGGGCTTGCCGGCATCGTCAAAGGCACGGATCAGGTCGCAGACCTTCGGCAGATGCGGGTAGGCTTCGTCCGCCAGCGCATCCTGGGCTCCGCCCAGCACGACCAATCCGGCAAAAGCATCGGTGCCTTGGGGTAGCGGGTCGCCTTCAAATGCCTTGACGGTGTGCCAGTTGTGACCTTCCTGCGTAGCGACACGGCCCAGAACGCCAAGTTCCGTATGCTGATAGTTCTCAATGACGAGAAAATGCATGTTGTCCTCTAACCTGCTCACGAGCCTTGCCGTTTCAATTCCGGCAGGACTTTATCCATGCGCAACCTTGATGAAAACATCAAAAACAATCATTTGCATTGAAGTGTCCTGACCGCCAATCTTAGGAACAACATCCCCATAAAGATCGGTTCATTCATGAGCGTTGCATCCCCCAGCCTCCGGCCCGGCTCTGCCGGCTTCAGTGCAACCGACTATGGTCTTTACGCGGCAACGGTTCTTGCCTGGGGCTTCAGCTGGATTGCAATGAAGGGCCAGGTGGCAACAGTCGCGCCTGAAGTGTCTGTCTTCTGGCGCTTTGTGCTGGCAGCGTCGATCATGATGGCGTGGGCACGCTTTCGCGGACACCATCTTGCCTTCGGCCTTCAGGATCACCTGCGGTTTGCCGGACTTGGCGTGTTTCTGTTTTCCACCAACTTCACGCTGTTCTACTACGGCGCGGCCATTTTGCCGTCCGGTTTGCTGGCGGTGATCTTCTCGACCGCCTCGATCTTCAACCTGTTTCTGGGACTGATCCTGTTCGGCCAACGGCCAAGTCCGATCGCTCTCGGTGCCGGGCTGCTCGGCTTTCTGGGTATCGGCCTGATGTTCTGGCCGAAGCTGGCCGGGGCAGAGTTCAACGACGAAGCTGCCATTGGCCTCGCCATGTGTGTCGGCGGCACGTTGTCCTTCTGCCTTGGCAACATGCTGTCGGCTGACACCCAGCGACGCGGCATCGGCGTTACACCGGCCACTGCCTGGGGCATGGTCTACGGCATGCTTTTCCTGGGGATCTTCTCGGCCCTGCGCGGCCAGAGCTTTTCCGTCGAATGGTCCGTGAACTATTTCGGAAGCCTGATCTATCTGGCGGTTGTCGCCTCGGTCATTGCCTTTGCTTCCTACCTGACCCTGCTCGGCCGCATCGGCTCAGCACGGGCAGGCTATGCCACCGTGATGTTCCCGGTGGTCGCTCTCACTCTGTCGACCATTTTCGAAGGCTATCAGTGGACGCCAGTGGCCGCCGCCGGTCTGGCCTGTGTCATCGGTGGCAACCTGATGATGCTGCGCGCCCGGTAGGTCTATCCCTGACACGAGAAGAAACCGGACGGCGGAGGTTTATTCCGCCGCCAGTTGCGTTGTGCCGCTGCCAACGTTGCCGATGGCTGCCACCAGGTGGTTGCACAACGTATCGTGCATGGTTTCGCGTGCCGTATCCGAGCGCAGCAGGGCGATGTCGCAATAGGGCAGCGTCGGAAAGCCGTCCTTCTCGTCCAGAATACGCATGCCGTCTCGAATCGCGCTTTCAGGAAACACCGTCACGGCAAGTCCGGCCTGAACCGCACCAACGAGAGCCGCAGCGCTGGAGCTTGTGTAGGAGACCCGGTAGGGGCGTCCCGCCCGGTCGAGCGCATCCATCGAAATCCGGCGCCAGCCACAGGTGACCGGTCCGAGTGCCAACCGGACAACGTCCTGTGTGTGGGCGCAATGTTGGTTAGACGTAACCCAGTAGAGCGGCTCACGGCGAATGATTTCACCGCGCAGGTCCATCGTATCCTGGGAGGTTGTGATGGCGACGTCGAGCGTCCCTTCCCGGATCGCATCCGTCAGCCTGGCACTGGACAGGCATTCCACCTGCACTTCAATGGAAGGATTGAGCCGGTTGAAGGCCGCCAGCACCTGCGGCAACAGCCGGTCGGCATAATCGTCCGGCACGCCCAGCTTCACATGGCCGACTTCCTTCTGGCCATTGAAGGCAGACAGGGTCTCGTCGTTCAACATGATCATCCGGCGGGCGAACTCGACCAGCCGCAGGCCGTTTTCCGTCAGCCGGGACTGGCGCCCGTCCTTGATGAAGATCGGCTGACCAACACGCTCTTCCAGCCGCCGCATCTGCATGGAGACTGCCGACTGCGTCTTGTGCACAGCCTCACCAGCCTTGGTGAAGCTTCCCAACTCCGCGATCGCCAAAAACGTTCGAAGTTGGTCGATGTCCAGTGCGTGATGCATGCAAGGACCCTATGAAATGAGCCACAAACCGGTGGTGAAATTTGAGATTCGAATTAATTTACTAAAGATACATCACAACTTCTTACACTTCAATCGATATTTGGCCAGCAGGACAAATCAATACTCTAGGTAAGATTTTGAAATCGTTCCGGGAATTCCGTTCGCCTGCAACTATTCGGCCGCGAGCGGAACCGAAAGGTTGTCGAGCGATGAAACAATGTGCTCGACCAGGGCATCCGTGACCCGGGAATTGTTATGCCAGGACCGCATGATACCGATTTCGCAATCAGGCAATTTCGGGAAACCCTCGGCTTCCGTCAGGACCCGCATGCCGGACCGAAGCGCAGATTCCGGCAGAACGGAAATGGCAAGCCCGGCCAGGACGGCGGCGCCGACTGCCGTAGAGTTCCAGCTTGAATAAAGCAGGCGATGTTCGCGCATCTGGTCGCTGAGTGCATTGATCGCAGCCCGGCGCCAGTCGCAGGTAGCGCGCCCCAGCGCCAGAGGCAGGGGCGACTCGTTTTCCACCGCGTGGCGGGCCGAAACAACCCAGAGCAAAGGTTCACGCCGTACCAGATCAACGTTCTTGCGACCACGCTTCTGTACGTGGGTGATGATGGCGACATCCAGCTCACCCTCGGCGATCATGTCGGCCAGATTGGGTGTCGGCGCGCAGACGACGCTGACCTCCGCCTTGGGGTTGGACCTGGAAAAGCGCGCCAGAATTTCCGGCAGGAACCGATCTGCGTAGTCGTCCGGTGTGCCCAGACGCACGAGCCCGGCAAGTTCCGTGTCATCGAAAGCGGCAAGCGTCTCGTCGTTCAATTGCACGAGCCGGCGCGCGTAGTGAAGCAGACGCTCGCCATGTTCGGTCAGGCGGGACTGCCGGCCAACCCGGACAAAGAGCGGTTTGCCGATCCGCTCCTCCAGACGGCGCATCTGCATCGACACCGCCGACTGTGTCTTGTGCACATTGTCCGCCGCCTTGGTGAAGCTGCCGCTTTCGGCAATGGCCACAAAGGTCCGGAGCTGATCCAGGTCGAGCATGAGCGCCTCACTGATAAAGGATGCTCATATTTAACATGGCATCCATTTAAAGGGGAAATGATTTCGCGAAGCGGCGGCATTGCTTCAATCGAAGCGCTTTGGGGATTTTGACTTCACAGAAAGTGATAATTTCAATCACAAACATGCGTTGGATTAATAGCAGCAAACAGTCCACATAGGGGATGTTCCACAACAAGCGACGCCAAATCAGGCTCGGAACAGGCAGTCGGAATCCCTCCGTCCGCCAACAGGAGAATTTTGCCATGACACATACAGCAAGCACCCCGTTCTTCGCTCTCTTCGGGCAGATGGTTGCCCGTGTATGGCGTGTGTCCAAAAACCGTCGTCAGTTCGCGGAACTGAATGACTGGTCCGACGAGCAGTTGAAGGACATCGGCCTGACGCGGAGCGACGTTCGACGCGCATTGGCCCAACCGTTCTATACCGATCCGACATCCCTGGTGAACGGATCTTCAGCGCTCCGCGAGACCATCGGCTATAGCGCTGCCAATTCGGCGCAGGACAAGCCGGTGATGACACTCGTGACCGAAAGCAAGACCCGCCAGCTGGCGGCCTGACCTTTCGGCTGACCTCCCCTCATTTGCAGCCCCTGTCGGCAAGCCTTGCTGACGAACCTGACCCGCCTCCCCGGCGGGTCTTTTTTTGCCAAAAGCGTTAAGGGCGGCCCAAGTCTGAAGACGGCTCAAACGTCGCGGAAATCCTTGGCGGCCTTTTCGAAGAAACTGTCGAAAGCCTTGAACTGGTTGGACTGGAAATCACGGCCGGCTGACATCCAGCTCGACACCATTTCCTCAAATTCGGACGCATTGCCCTCAGGGCCGTCCGGCTCGTCTTCCGGGGGCAATTCTTCTTCCTGCGGCTCGGGCTCAGGCTCTGGCGACGCGGATTTGGTGACGATGCTGGCCGGTTGCAGGAACGCACCCCAGAAGGATTGCATCGCCTCGGCATAGCCTTGCAGGTAGTCGACGGGGGTCGGCTGCGGTTTCGGCCGGCCTCTGGCAAAGCCGCGCAGATAGGCGTCAAGCAGGTTACGGGCTTCACCGTGGACAAAGGGCCTGGCGATCTGCCCCATGGCGAGCGTCGCCGCCACGGGCATCATTTCCTGGATGGCATCACGCTGAAGGCCTGTGAGGCCGGAAATCTGGCTGGCAAGCGCCTTTTGAACAGCTTCAGGCCCGAAAAAGGGTGTCAGGGCTGCATCGGACGGGCTCTGGAACAGGCCTGCGTAGCCGGCAAAGGGGTTTTGCGCGACTGTGCCAAGCGGCGACGTCTGCCCGAGGAACTCGGAAAAGCCCGGTACCGTGCTGCCGAAGTAGCGGAAACCGTTGAGCGCGGCAGGCAGGAGCTGCTCCATCACCCGGCTAAGGTCTTCATTCGACCAGCCGAAGCGGTTGCGCACATCTTCCGACAAGGAAAAGATGTCGAAGGGAGGAGCTCCCGTCTCGCTGCCAGTCATTTGCGTCGCTCCGCTCACGCTGTTGCAAGGCCTTGAGAAAAAAGACCGATCACAGACAGAGTGACGCTTCGCGGGCCTCAGGTCAATTCAGGCCTTTTGCGGACAGCGCCGGTCGCCCACAACTTGATGCTGCGGGCGGAGCTTGTTCAGTAGGCGTAGTCGCGGAAGACTTGGCTGATATCGCCCTTCCAGGAACCGTTATAGCGCTGCAGCAGAACGTCTGCCGGGCACATGCCGGAGGCCAGGCCTTCCTCGATCGGAGCCAGATGCACGCGCTCGTCCAGATCGCCATCGCTGAGGCGATTGCGACGCTTGAGACCTTCCTGGGACAGGGCAAGCACCTGTTTGGCGACATCCAGAACGGTGCCTGAGCGGAAAGGTGTCTGCAGGGCGGTTTTGGGAACGCCCGCACGAAGAGCCGCGCGCTCTTCCTGGGTCCAGTCCTTGACCAGTTCCCAGGCCTGATCGAGCACGCCCTTGTCGTAAAGCAGGCCGACCCAGAGCGCCGGCAGAGCGCAGATGCGCCGCCACGGGCCACCGTCGGCGCCTCGCATCTCGATGTATTTCTTCAACCGGACATCGGGGAAAAGCGTGGACAGGTGGTTGTTCCAGTCACCGATATTTGGCGTTGCGTCCGGAACCTTGCCTTCCAGCGCGCCGTTCATGAACTGGCGGAAAGTGGTGCCCGTAACGTCGTAGTAGGTCGAGCCGCGCTTGACGAAATACATCGGCACATCAATTGCCCATTCCACATAACGCTCGAAGCCGAAGCCTTCCTCGAAAGCGAAGGGCATGTCGCCGGTGCGGTCGTGGTCTGTGTCGGTCCAGATCTGGGCGCGGAAGGATTTGAAGCCGTTCGGCTTGCCTTCCGTGAAGGGCGAATTGGCGAAAATGGCGGTCGCGATCGGCTGCAGAGCCAGGCCGACGCGCATCTTGAGGGCCATATCGGCTTCGGACGAGAAATCGAGGTTCACCTGGATGGTGGAGGTCCGGTACATCATGTCGAGACCAAGCGAGCCGACCTTCGGCATGTAGTTGGTCATGATGTCATAGCGAGATTTGGGCATACGCGGCATGTCGGCACGCGACCACGTCGGGGTCATGCCGATGCCAAGGAAGCCGATGCCGAGCGGTTCGGCCACGCGGCGCACATCGGCAAGGTGCTGGTTGGCTTCGCGGCAGGTCAGGTGCAGGTTGTCGAGCGGCGCGCCAGAAAGTTCGAACTGACCGCCCGGCTCGATGGAAATCGCGCCGCCGCCGCGGTCGTCTGCCAGACCGATGATCTTGCCGGCGTCCTCGATCCGCTCCCAGTTGATCAGCTTTTCCATGCCGGTCAGGATGGCCTCGACGCCCTTTTCACCGCCATAGGGAATTGGCGTCAGTTCGTTCAGGCAGAAGCCGAATTTTTCGTGCTCGGTGCCGATGAGAAACTTCTCTTCCGGCTTACAGCCCTCCTCGAGCGTCGCGGCAAGATCCGCAACCGTTTCAATCGGGGTGGAGTCGACCGTATCGCGGGCCATGAAAGCGTCCTAAAAACTGCGCGGCCCGTCAGGCTGCCCCCTACAAACCGCAGTGATCCGGCGCGTTCCGGGAGGAACGCTTTTGAGCCTCGGTGATTTAGGTTTCTTGAAACAAGAATGCAAGCAAGGAAACGACACCGAAGTGTGCGTGGTGATCATGCCGGTCCGTTTCAGGAACGCAAGCCGTTCGTCGGGGAATGTGCAATCGGCTTCTGTGACGGCGCTGATCCCAGCTTTGCCCTGACCTCGCAGAGGAGCGATACCAGATCAAACAAGGTTCCCTCCCCGAACGCTGTCACGTGATCCTGAACATGAATAACGGTTCCGTGCAGCCGGACAGCCGCCTACCTCCAGTCGCCCACCGTTGCCTGCAGAACCGCCAGGGCTGCGACAGCTGCCGTGTCGGCGCGCAGGATACGTGGGCCCAGGGGAATTGGCGTGACAAAATCGAGACTGCGCAGAAGAGACCGCTCCTCCTCGGAAAAACCGCCTTCCGGCCCGATCAGTATGGCGAGCGGCTTCGGACCGCTTTCCTTCATCTGGGCCAAGGTCAAAAGCGGATTGTTTGTCCCTTCCGCTTCATCGCAGAACAGCAACCTGCGGCCGGGCTGTGCTTCGTTCCAGACTGCAAGCACATCCGTCAGCGGCTGGGGCGCAAGAACTTCCGGTACGGCCAGAACACCGCATTGCTCGGCCGCTTCGATCACATTTGCTTCCATCCGCTCAAGATTGATTCGGCTGGCCTGGGTATGCTGGGTCAGCACCGGCTTCAGGCTGCCAGCTCCCATCTCCACGGCCTTTTGCACCATATAGTCCAGCCGGGCGTGCTTGAGCGGCGCGAACATATACATCAGGTCATTTGCCGAGGTTTGCTCGCGAGTGCGTTCCATCAGCTGCAAAGTGCAGTCGCGCCGGCCATTGCTGACGATCTTGGCCAGCCATTCACCATCATTGCCGTTGAAGACAAGCACGTAGTCGCCATCCTTGAGGCGCAGAACGTTCAGCAGATAGTTCGCCTGGCTGCGGTCCGCATCTATGCGTGCGCCATCGGCAAGGATATGTCGCAGGAACAGTCGTTGCATATTGAACTCGTATTTGGCCATGGTGCTTAGGTATGCGCTCGATTGTGAGGGTTTCAAGGCGGTTCGGATGGCTGTGGAAGCTTCCACAGCCTATTCGATTCTTACGCGTCTGCTTAAGCCGTATCTTCTTTTCCCAAGCCTTGGGCAAAGGCGGTCCGCACGGTCCTTGACCCTGCCTCCCCGAACGGCCACTTTCGGGGCAGAAGAGGAATCACCTGCGTGAGCGAAAGCCAGTCCAACGTCGCCGAATTCTCAGTCTCCGAAATTTCCTTCTCCATCAAGCGTACGATGGAGGATGCTTTCGGTTACGTGCGCGTGCGCGGCGAGCTGGGCCGGATCTCCCGGCCGGGATCCGGTCACATCTATCTGGACCTGAAAGACGACCGCTCGGTCCTGTCCGGCGTTATCTGGCGCGGGGCAGCCTCCAAGCTGAAGATCCAGCCTGAACAGGGGTTGGAGGTGATCGCCACCGGCAAGATCACCACGTTCCCGGGCCAGTCGAAATACCAGATGGTGATCGACTCACTGGAACCGGCGGGAGCTGGCGCCCTGATGGCGCTGCTGGAAGAGCGCAAGAAGAAACTTGCCGCGGAAGGCCTCTTCGCCGAGGAGCGCAAGCGCCCGCTGCCGCCCTTGCCGAGTGTCATCGGCGTGGTTACTTCTCCGACCGGTGCCGTCATCCGCGATATCCTGCACCGGATCGCAGACCGCTTTCCGCTGCATGTGCTGGTCTGGCCGGTCCGCGTCCAGGGCGAGACCTCGGGTGCGGAAGTCGCCAACGGCATTCGCGGCTTCAACGCCCTGCAACCCGGCGGACCGATCCCGCGGCCGGACGTCCTGATCGTAGCCCGCGGAGGCGGCAGCATCGAGGACCTGTGGGGCTTCAACGAGGAAGCGGTCGTCCGTGCAGCCGCAGACAGCCAGATCCCGCTGATCTCGGCCGTCGGCCATGAAACCGACTGGACGCTGATCGACCTTGCCGCCGACCTGCGTGCCCCGACGCCGACAGGCGCTGCGGAATTTGCCGTACCGGTGAAGGCCGAGCTGATGGCCATGGTCGATGACCGTTCCCGCAGGCTCAATTCGGGCCTGGTGCGGTTCGTGACCTCCCGGCGAACAGAACTGCGTGCCGCCAGCGCCGCCCTGCCCGCGCCGCAAGACCTTCTCGCCCTGCCGCGCCAGAAATTCGACACCCTGGCCAGCAGCCTGGAACGCGCACTGATCGTGAGCACCAGAACGCACCGGACCCATTACCAGAATTTTGCCGGACGCCTGTCACCGCTGCTCCTGTCCCGCCTGAGCACGAAAGCCCGGCAGGACCTTGTCCAGGCGAGCGAACGCAAGCAACGCGCGCTGCAAGTCGCTGTCTCGCAAAAGCGGCATGCCTTCGAAGCCCTGGCCGTGCGGCTGACACCGGCCCGGCTCGCCCAGCAGACGACGCTCGGGACCGAGCGCCTGTCCGGTCTGGGTGACCGGCTTGACCGGGCCTATCTTGCCCGTCTTTCGCAGGAAAAGGCGCGCCTTGACGGTTTGCAGAAACTTCTGAAGTCGCTTTCCTACAAGGATGTGCTTGCACGCGGGTATGCCGTGGTGCGCGACGACAGCGGCCAGCCGGTGCGCTCGGCAGCAGCGATCGCGTCTGGCGCAGCCCTTGCCATCGAACTGGCGGACGGTACGGTTGACGCCGTCGCGCTCAGTGACAGTGCTGGCCCTAAGCCTGCCAAAGTGAAAAAACCGGCAACCGGCAAGAGACCGGCAACCAGCCAGGGCAGCCTTTTCTGAACGGGTAGAAAACCCTCCGCAATTTCACCAAGATTTAACCACGTCCCTTACGTCAATCTTAAGCCGGCTCGCGTAAGGTTACCTTCGTTCTGACAAGAAATTTTCGGACGGGGGATACTCATGCCTGTGCAGCGCAAGCAATTTGGAAAACGTGGACTGGACCCGCAAGGTCAGGGCCAGTGGGGCCCGAGCCAGAACGGCTATTCGGGCAACAATGCCTATGCTTCGAGCGCCGGCGGGTATGCGCGCGCCGGAGGCGCCGCCGTTCAGGTTGCCGGCGACAGCAGTCTTTCCATCATCGATGCGGTGATGCAGTTCCTCGGTTTCTTTTTCAGCTTCAACGGCCGCATCGGCAGGCTCGGTTACTGGGGTATCGGCACATTCAACCTGATCATGATGGTCGCGGTCATCTTTGCCTATTTCACCGCGATCGAGAACGAGATTCAATACTACGCAAACGCGGACGAACTGCTGGCAAGCGGAAGTGGACTGACCATGTGGTTGCTGATCCTGCCGTTCTCCATTTCGAACCTCTCCGTTCAGGTTCGCCGGTTCCACGACAGGGATGTATCCGGCTATTGGCTGCTCGTCTGGTTCATCCCGATTGTCGGTAGTCTCTTCGCCCTCTGTCAGGGCTTCGCCAACATGTTCTTCTCCGGCACACAGGGACCCAACCGGTTCGATACGCCGCAGAGCCAGGCTCACATCTTCGATTAACCCGAACCCGGGGCAATTCCCCGGCCAGCAACAAAAAACGCCGCCGGAAAAACCTTCCGGCGGCGTTTTGTTTTCTTCATCTCGGCTTTCCCGTCAGGCCATCAGCTCGGGCAGGATGGTGATGATTGAGGGGAATGCCAAAAGGCCTGCGATGGTCAGGACGTCCGCGACGAAGAACGGTACGCAGCCGCGGAAGACTTCCTGCACCGGAATATCCGGCCGGACACCCGAGACAACGAAACAGTTCAACCCGATCGGTGGTGTGATCAGACAGAGTTCCGCCATCTTCACCACCAGAATGCCGAACCAGATCGAGCAGGCCTCACCCGACATGCCGAACGCACTGTCGGCAGCCGACACGCCCTCACCGCCGTTCAGCGCCATCACCGCAGGATAGACCACCGGCAGCGTGAGGATGAGCATGCCGATCGCATCCATGAACATGCCGAGAACGGCGTAAGCCAGGAGGATGCAGACCATCACCACCCAGGGCGAATAATCCAGGGCGACGATGAAGTCCCTGAAAGCGTCCGGCAGGCCGGCGAAACCCAGGAACCGCACGTAGACAAGCACGCCCCAGATCAGGGTGAAGATCATCACCGTCAGTTTCGCGGTCTCGTGCAAGGCCTGACCCAATTGCTTGGTGCGCATTCCTTTCATGAACGCAACGACCAGCACCACGAAGGCGCCGAGCGAACCGGCTTCGGTCGGGGTGGCCAGACCGAAGAAGAACGAACAGAAGATGATCGCGACGACGGCGATGATCGGCAGGGTTCCGGGCACGCTTTCAAAGCGCTCTTTCCAGGTAAAGCCGCCGACCGGTGGTGCATCGCCACGCCAGGCGGCAACGGCCACGATGATGCCGACGTAGATCAATGCCGAGAACACGCCCGGCAGGAAACCGGCGATCAAGAGCTTGCCGACCGACTGTTCCACCAGAATGGCGTAGATCACCAGGATTGCGGACGGCGGGATGAGCGAGGCCAGCGTGCCACCGGCGGCAACGACGGCAGCCGACAGTCGTTTGGAATAACCGGCGGCCAGCATTTCGGGAATGGCGACACGCGCAAAGACCGCGGCTGTTGCCACCGATGCACCTGATACGGCTGCGAAACCGGCTGTGGAGAACACCGTGCCCACGGCCATGCCGCCCGGCAGCCAGCCCAGCCAGCGCTTTGCAGCTTCAAAAAGCTGCTTGGTAAACCCGGCGTAGAAAGCCAGGAAGCCTATCAGAATGAATGTCGGCAGCACCGACAGGGCATAGGTGACCGACTTGGAATGCGGGATCGTGCCAGCCATCTGCAAGGCCACGAAGAAGCCTTTCGAGAATCCCATTTTCAGGGAGAACAGCACGATAAGGCCGACCAGTCCCGTAAAGGCCGCGGCAAAAGCCACACGCACACCCAGGACGACGAGGACCAGCAGGACGCCGGTCATCAGGAGGCCAACTTCAAACGGCGTCATCGCGCGCCTCCTTCTTCCACGTCATCGCCAAAGGCTTCTTCGATCTCGTGTTTCGCGTGTTCCTCGACACCCTCGATCATCGGCACGCAATAGGCTTCGCGAGACGGGTTCACGACCAGACGGGCGTACCCGTAGATCTGCATGCACAGGCGCAGGAACAGGAGACTGAGCGCGACCGGAACCATCAGCTTGGACGGCCAGGTCGGCAGGCGAATATCCATGGTGCTGTCGCCGATCGCCCAGGACCGGTCAAAATGGTACCAGGAGCCCCAGATCAGGAGCGCGACCGTGAAGGCGATCAGGATGACACCCAGCATTTCGCAGATGTAAAGCGTCCGGCCGCTGAGCCGGCCGAGCACGATCTCCATGCGGATATGGCCCCCGACGCGTTGGCAATAGGCAATACCGGCGAAGGCGAAGATGGCCATTGCCTGTTCGGTGATGTCGATGAAGCCGGGTACCGGGGTGTTGAAGCCCAGGCGGCCGACAACCTGAAGGACGGCCAGCAGCATCAAGGCCAGGATGGCTCCCGCGGCAAACAGGTTGAAGGCATTCTCGACATGAGCGAGCCAGCCGTCAAAGCGGATATAGGTGACCGGGCGCTCCGAAACGGAACGTCCTCCGGGATCGATTGTGTTCATGAGTTAAGCCCCGAGCATTGGCTTCCCGGCGCAGGTCGCGCCGGGAAGAGTGTGAAACAGTCCAGGCTTGCCGGGCTTATTCCGCGAGGGTCGACTTGACCATGTCCAGGATGTCCTGCGCCGGCAGACCGTTGGCGGACTGCTCTTCCACCCAGGCGGCCTGGATCGGACCGGCCTTTTCGGCAAAGGCAGCCAGTTCGGCATCGGAGAACTCAATCTGCGTCACACCGCGGCTTTCCAGTTCCGGCCACCACTTTTCGTAGACCTTGTCATAGGTCTCCAGGTAATGCGCCAGGGCCGGCTCAACCGAGCTGTCGAGAGCTGCCTTGAAGTCGTCCGGAAGAGCGTTGTAAGCGTCGATGTTCACGATCACCGGGCACTGCACGGTTCCCGGGTTCAGGTTCTTGGTCCACCAGTTGGCGACTTCAACCACCTTGAACGACAGATGCGCATGCGGTGCGAAGCTGGCAGCCGCCACCGTGCCGGAATCAATCGCCTGATAGGTTTCCGAAGCGGTCACGGAGGTCGGCACCGCGCCGACAGATTCCATCAACTGGCCGATGCCGCCAAGGGCACGCACGCGCATGCCGTCAAAGTCGGAAATCGAGCTCGGCACATCGCCCTTGCCAGCAAAGTTGTACTGCGGCATCGGCGAAGGCATCAGAGCCTGAGCGTTCCAGCGGCCAAGGTCTTCCTTCACGGCGGGATGCTCATAGAGCTTCATCGATACCTTGATTTCCTGGTCAAGGTCCTTCACGCCGAGGAACGGCAGTTCCAGAACCGTCAAGCTCGGGTTCTTGTCCGGGTGATAGGAGGCGCAGATCTGCGCCATTTCGAACGCACCGAAGGAAATGCCATCGAGATTCTCGCGAGATTTCGACAGGGCTTCACCGTACTGCAGTTTGATTTCGAACTTGCCGTCGGTCTTTGCGGCCACTTCTTCGGCCAGCTTTTCGACATGCTCGGTAAACGCACGGCGCTTGCCCCAGAGCGACACGTTCCAGGTTACGTCGGCGGCGAAGGTTTCGGTGGCGAATACCAGAGACAGCGCAGCCGCGGATACAGCGGTTGCGGATTTCAGTGAAAAGAGCATGCAATCCTCCCAAGACGTTTGCTCATTTCCTTGACAGCTCGGCCTGAACACCTCCGCGCACAAGCCCGTGCCAAGTCGATGAGCCTGTAGCATGACCCGTGCCAGTTCTTGCTGGCAACACTTTCCGGCAGGAAATCGATGCTTCTTTCCGCCCCACCCTCGAATTGCTGCAGTGCAGCTCGGCAAGATCTTGCCGATAGCCCGATACCCTCGGCGGATTTCCGCCGGTTCGGGATGATGTGGGGAGCTTGTCTGCCAGCTTCGAACTGCCATCTCATGTCCCGATTACCTCCATCTTGAGGAGGACCATCAAGTCTGTATCGAAGGATGCGCAGCACACTCGGGAGCAAACGGCCCGTCCTTCGAAACAGCGCTCACGCGCTTCGCAGGATTAGGCTGGATGTTGGGGCATCGCTCGGGTGAATGCTCTCGGGAATGCCTATCCCTCGACAATCTCGGCATTCGCCTGATCGCGGCTGAGGCCGAGGCGAGTCATTTTTTCGTTGAGCGTTCGCCGCGGCAGGTTGAGTTCCTGCATCACGTCGGCCATCCGCCCACCGTGACGACGCAAGGCACCTTCGATCAGGTTGCGCTCATAGGCGTCCATCAGCTCCTTCAGGCCACCGCCAACGGGAACCGGTCCCGTTTCCCGCTGGCCGGTCACCAGTTCTTCCAGCGGCTGCGGCGTGACCGGTGCGTTGAGCACGAAGCGCTCGGCGGCATTGCGCAGTTCCCGGACGTTTCCCGGCCAGCCATAGGTCTGCAGGAAAGCCTCGTCGCGGGCGCTTGTGGCCGGGGCATCCAGACCATACTGGGCGGCGAAGCGGTTCAGGAACGTGTCGAACAGCAGGAGCGCATCACGGCCTCGCTCGCGCAGCGGCGGTACCCGCAGTTCAATCGTATTCAACCGGAAGAGCAGGTCCTCGCGCAGCCGTCCGCTGCGCACTGCTTCCCTAGGGTCGACATTGGCGGCGCTGACCAGACGGATATCGACATCGACGGGTCTTGTGCCGCCGATACGGTCTACCTTTTTCTCCTGCAGCACGCGCAACAGCTTCGGCTGCAACGCCAGCGGCATTGAGACGATCTCGTCCAGAAACAGGACGCCGCCACTTGCCGCCTCGATCCTTCCTGTCCTTTGCTTGTCTGCACCGGTGAAAGCGCCGGCCTCATGTCCGAACAGCTCCGCTTCCACCATGGCCTCCGGCAGGGCTGCCGCGTTGATCGCCATGAAAGGCCCGTCCTTGCGCGGGCTGAAATCATGCAGAGCCTGGGCAATCACTTCCTTGCCTGTGCCGGTTTCACCGGTGATGAGAACCGCAGCATCCGTTGCAGCAAAATGCAGGATCTGCTGGCGCAGGGCCTGCATGGCGGGGCTATTGCCGATCAGGCGGCTTTCCAGCCCCGCGCTATCGAGCAATTGCGTGCGCAGCGAACGGTTCTCCAGAACAAGTGCACGCCTGTCGCACGCCCGGCGAACCACGTCGGCAATCAGATCTGGATCAAACGGTTTTTCGACAAAGTCATAGGCCCCGGCCCGCATCGCCTCGACCGCCATCGGCACATCGCCGTGACCGGTAATCAGCACCACTGGAAGATCCGCGTCGAGCGCCCCGATCTTGCGCAGAAGCGAGACGCCGTCTTCCCCGTCCAGCATCACGTCCGAAACGACGCAACCCTGGAAATCGGCGGACAATCTGGCAAGCGCCTGACCTGCCGTTGCAACTTCATGGGTTTCAAAACCCGCAAGTCTTATCCATTGCCGCAGGGCCGCGCGCATGGACGGATCGTCGTCGACGATGAGAACTGGAATCTTCTGGGAAAGGTCGGTCATTCTGCGGCTTCTGGTTCCCGTTCGGTCCTGGTGCCGGAGGCGCTGTCACCGGCGCTGTTACTGGCTCTTTCACTGGCTTTCTCGCCGGACAAGGCAGGCAGACGCAATTCGAACACAGCACCCTTGGGGGTGTTTGCGCGCACTGACAAGTTACCGCCAAGGTCCTCCGCGAGCCGCATCGATATGGCAAGGCCGAGCCCCATGCCCCCGCTGCTGGTCTTGGTGGAAAAGAACGGGTCGAAGATCCGTTCCTTCAGGTCCTCCGGGATGCCGGGGCCGTTATCGGAAATTGCCAGCACCAGCTCTGTCCCTTGCCGTTCCGCGTGCAGTTTGACTTCACCGGCTTCTTCGCCCGCCGTTGCATCGGCACCGTTGCGCAAGAGATTGACCAGGATCTGCTCGATCCTGAGCGGTGCGGTTTCCGCCTCCAGCGGATCGGGTGGAAGGTCCAGTTTCAAAAGGCAGCCGGTCTCTTCGAACCGGGGCCGCACGATCTTTTCGGCGGTCCGGACACTTTCTGTCAGGTCAATCTTCTCGATACGGCTTTCACCGGGCCGCGCAAAGCGCTTCAGTTCTTGCGTGAGGCTGGCCATGCGCATCTGCAGGGAATCGATTTCGTCCAGGTTTTCCGAGGCGGTTTCCGTGTCGCCCTTTTCCAGGAACTTGCGTGTTCCGGCAACGAACATGCGCAAGGCCGCAAGCGGCTGGCTGAGTTCGTGGACCACTGCCGCGGACATCTCGCCCACAGCCGCCAGACGGCTGGAGCGGGCAAGGCCGCGCTGTGCTTCCAGAAGCTCCTTTTCAACGCGCCGCCGCTCCTGGATCTCCTCCACCAGACGAGTGTTCAGCTCTTTCAGTCCGGCCGATTCCTGACGCAGCAACGCGGAGGCCTTGCGCAGACGCCGACCGCGCAGCACAAGGACGATGACCGCATAGACAAGGCAGAGCGAAATGGTCGCCGCCCAGATCGGCAGCACGCTTTTGCGGGTCTCCTCCACCGGGACCAGGAAATGCAGGGTCCAGCCAAGCAGGCCGACATCCGCCGAATTGTGCCGGTAGTTCTTGCCGTCGATGACAAGCTGCTGTTTTTCCTGATCCAGACTATCGCTGACCGGGGACAATTCCCGCCCGGCATACTGGCGCGTTGCCTCGATCATCTGGCGCACTTCCTGCGGCAGCGCCGTCAGCGTCCGGTAGCGCCAATCGGGCTGGCTCGACAGAAAAATCACGCCATTGTCGTCAGAGGCAAAGACGGTCTCACCGCCTTCGGCCCAGGCCTCTTCCAGGGGGCCCATGTCCACCTTGACCACAGCTACACCAACCGGCTTGCCGCTGACCGGCGTCGGCCGTGCCAGGAACAGGCCCGGCTCGTCCGACGTCGCGCCGATTGCAAAGAATCGGCCTTCCTCGCCTTCAATGGCGGCCGAGAAATAAGGCCGGAAACCGTAGTTGCGGCCGACCAGCGACAAGTCTTCCTGCCAGTTGCTGGACGCCAGGGTCGTGCCTTCGGCGTTCATGACATAGAGCAGATCCACGCCGGAATTTTCGGCCATTTCCTGCAGGAACCGATTGGCGCTTTCCGACGGCTGGCCAAGGCCCAGCGCTGACGTTGCGCGGGGATCCCGCGCAATCATGTAAGGCAGATAGCGGTACTTCTGATATTCGCCCAAAATCGTCTGGCGATAAAGCGTCAGCCGCTCGGCGGCCTTCCTGTCAACGCTGTCCTCATCCAGCTCCATGAAGAGCTGAACCAGCATGAAGGCGACAGCCACGAGCAGGAACGGTGGCAGGGCCAGATAGAGCCAGCGGTTTGACATGGCTCCATATTGCGCATTTTTTTCATTCTCGCCACCCGGCCGGCGATCAGAACAGGAGGGTGACATTGATGCGCGTCAAGGACTCACCACATTCAGACCTATAGATTTTTAACGAGGCTGGTTCGATGACATGATACCGGCCGCAGGAGGGATATATGCCTATCAAAGATATTTTGACCGTTCTGGATCTCGCAGGTGACCAGCCGGCCGCCAAATACGCCCTGGAATTCGGCCGAAACTACGATGCTCATGTTACCGGACTGGCGGTGTCGTTCGAGCCGGTCGTTCCCGCATTCGCGGCCGCGCCGATGCCGGTCGACTATTTGCAGGCAGCACACGAACAGGCGGTTGCCGCGGCCACCGAGGCCAAGAAGGAATTCGACGAGCTGGCCCGTCTGGCAGGTGTGAAGAGCGAAAGCAGGCTCGCGGAAATCCTCACCGGCGGCCCCCTGGAAAACGTGCTGGTTCATTGCCGCCCGACAGACCTGGTGGTCATCGGTCAGGCCAATCCGGACAAGCCGGAGCCGATGCGTGAGCTCTTGATCGAGACCGTCCTGTTTGAAAGCGGCGTACCGGTACTGCTTGTACCCTATATCGGCAGCAAATCCTTCCAGCCGAAGAATGTGCTGGTTGGCTGGGACGGCAGCTCCACCGCGACACGGGCCATCCATGCGGCTCTGCCCGTTCTGGAAAAGGCGGAGAAGATCACGGTCCTGGTTGTCGAGAAGAAAGCCACCAAAGCAACCGGCCAACCGGGTGCCGACGTCGCCAACTATCTGGCGCGCCACAACATGGATGTCACCGTCGAGGTTGTCACCAACCCGCAAGCCGGCATTGCCGACACGGTGCTCAACCATGTCTCCGACAATAGCAACGATCTGGTCGTGATGGGCGGTTACGGCCACAGCCGCATGCGTGAATTCCTGTTCGGCGGGGCAACCCGGGAAATCCTGGAAGCCATGACCGTACCGGTTCTGATGGCCCATTAAGCCACCGGCGCACACTCGATCGCCGAGATTTTGCGATGCATGAAGCCCGCGAACCTGACACACTCCGGTCCGCGGGCTTTTTTTGACCGGAAAACATGATGAAACTGCAGGCTCGAAACACCGGCAAGGCCGGACGCTTGTCTGCAACCACCCTGTTGTTTTTCGCTTCTTGTTCGTGAATTTTGCGACGCGCGACCTAGGTTCGTTTCAGACGCCTCGTTCCTTGCGGAGCATTTCAAAGGATCGATCTCATGACCATTCGCAACCTCGACGGTTTCTTTGCGCCAGGATCGATAGCCATTATCGGCCCTTGCAGGCATCCGGGCGTCCTGACCAGCAAGTTGATTTCATGCCTGCAGGATATCGAGGCCGGCCATCCGGTAACGCTTGTCGGGATCGACGAGGATGTCCCTTTCAAGGGCCGAAAGGTCGCTCGGTTGGCCGATCTGGAGAAAATGCCGGATCTGGCAATTTATCTCGCCAAAGCGGAAGCGCTGCCGGAAAAGATCCGGATCCTTGCTGCCGGTGGGACAAAGGCCGTGCTTATTCCTTCGCCCGGCTTTGAAACCTGGCCGGAAGAGTTGCTCCAGGAGTGCCGCGAAGCTGCGCAGACCACGAACTTGCGTCTTATCGGTCCAGGTACGCTTGGCCTTGCCGTTCCCGCCAGGGGACTTAACGCACTCCTCAGCGCGGAGCGCCCCGAAAAGGGGGAAGTCGCGTTTTTCGCTCGTTCCGGTGCCGTGCTCAATGCAACGCTTTCCTGGGCGAAGACCCACAATACCGGATTTTCCGCTGTCGTTTCTCTCGGCGCGCGGATGGATGTCGATATCAGCGACCTGATCGACTATTTCGCGCAGGACTATCATACCCGTGCGATCGTGCTTCACCTGGAAGGCATCGCGGTCCCGCGAAAATTCATTTCCGCCGCCAGGGCAGCTGCCCGCAGCAAGCCGGTGATCGTGATCCGCTCCGGCAAGAGCCGGGATACAGGCGGCTCGGGTAGAACCCACGCCGGGCGACTCGCACGGACTGACAGGGTTTATGAGACTGTGTTTCGCCGCACCGGCCTTTTGCGGGTGCATGATCTTGACGAGATGTTCGAGGCACTGGAAACCCTCTCCCACATTCGCGTTCCCCGCTGCGACAAGCTTGCCGTCATTGCGAACGGCCGCAGTCTTGCCAGTCTTGCCGTCGACAGGCTGATGGATCTGGGTGGATCCTTCGCCGAGCTTGGCACCGAAACTCGAACAGCCCTTGAAGACACCAGCCGGAGCCATGCCGGTCTGTCGGTGACACCCGCTGCCGATGGTTCGGTAATCCTGAAGGAGAACGTGACGCCGGAACAGATTACCGAGGCAATCGTCACGGTGTTGAAAGACCCGAATGTGGATGGTGCCGTCGTGCTTCAGGCTGCCAGTGCCTTCCAGCCCTTGTCGGCCATCGCAAAGGCAATTGCCGATGCGGCGGCACTGGACAGGCGGCGCACCGGGCGGCGCAAGGCCCTTGTCGCCGGTCTTATCGGTGGTGATGGGGCAACGCGTGCTGCCCTTTCCCAAGCGCGCATCCCGAACTATGCCAGCCCGGCAGAGGCTGCCCGCAGCCTGATGCATCTGGCGCATGATGCGCAGGCGCGCGAATTCCTTATGGCGGCCCCGGCCAGCCTGCCCAGCACGTTTTCACCCGATGTTGCGCGGGCACGCGGTATTGTCACAGCGGCGCTTCAGGAAGACCGCACTTGGCTCAGCCCGCCGGAAGTGGTCTCCGTTCTGGAAGCATATGATCTGCCGATCATGGCAACCGCCATGGCGACAACGCCAGAGGAAGCCGGCAAGCTGTCGGAGCCTTTCTTCAAGACCGCGGCTCATTGCGTTGCCAAGCTGATTTCGCCGGATCTGCCGTTCAAGTCGCGCATCGATGGTGTGCGGCTGGGGCTGGAAAGCCCTGAAGCCGTCCGTCACGCGGCACAAGAACTGATCGAAAAGACCAGACGGGACTACCCGGACGCCCGGATCGCCGGGCTCTCCATTCATCCGATGCTGGAAGACCGGCACGGGCTGGAACTTTATATGGGTGTTGCCGAAACACAGGACTTCGGCCCGGTCCTGGTGTTCGGCCATGGTGGTACCGCAATCGAGGAAAGCGAAGACGTCGCGCTGGAATTGCCGCCGCTGGATCTCAATCTGGCAGAAGCCCTGATATCCCGCACACGAATTGCCAGGCTTCTGGATGGCGGACCGGCGCGCCCGGCCCTCGACAAGGCCGCCCTTGCCCAGGCGCTGGTGAAACTCTCCCAGATCACCATCGATATTCCCGAGATACAGGAACTCGACATCAACCCACTGGTTGCCCTGCCGAGCGGGCTTATCGGGCTCGATGCCCGCATGACGTTGTGCCATCCGGAAAAGCGACCGGGACGTGCCGGCAGTTCCCGCCTGGCCATCGCCCCCTATCCTCAGGAATGGGAACAGACACTTGAGTTGAAGGATGGGCACGAGATCTTCATCCGGCCCGTGCGCCCGGAGGACGAGGACCTGTTCAAGACGTTTTTCGAACAAGTGACGCCCGAAGACCTGCGCCTAAGGTTCTTTGCACCTGTGCGCGATTTCAGCCACAGGTTCCTGTCCCGGCTGACCCAGCTCGACTATGCCCGCGCAATCGCCTTTGCTGCCATCGAGCCCAAAGACGGCAGCTTGCTAGGCGTCGTCCGCCTGCATGCGGATCCCGACCATCAAACCGGCGAATACGCGATCATGGTCCGCTCCGACCTGAAGGGACAGGGCCTCGGCTGGACCTTGATGAAACTGCTCATTCGCTATGCCAGGGAAGACGGCATCGAAGTCATCAAGGGCGAGGTTCTGAAAGAAAACACCTCGATGATCTCCATGTGCCAGTCGCTCGGCTTTTCCGTCGGCACTTCTCCGGACGATCCCGGCATAGCCCTCGTGACGCTGCCTGTGGCGGAAGTGCCGGAACAAATCTGAACGCGTTGCGCAGTCCGCAACGCATCTGATTGCCGTTTGCCTGTCAGCACGCCCACATGGGCGTTGCCCCAAACAAAAAACGCTCCCCGCAAGGAGGAGCGTCCCGGGTGGTTCATCTGCAGATGCTCAGTGCGTTGCTGCCATACCGAAAGGCAGTTGTTCGCGGGCGTTCTTGTACCATTCGATGATCTTCTTGCGCTCGTCTTCTTCCATGAAGGAGACGTTGGCGGGCGGCATGGCGTTGGTAACGCCTGCCTGGAGGTAGATCTGCTTTGCGGCGCGCACGACGTCTGCCTTGGTTTCCAGATGCAGGCCCTTGGGTGCCCAGTGGATGCCTTCGTAGAAGGGTTCGCGGGCGTGGCACATGCCGCAGCGGCCGGGAATGATGTTCATGACATCATCGATGCCTTCCGCATTGGCGAATACCTGTTCGGTCTGCGTCAGCGGACGGGCCTCCGAAGCTTCCCAGGTATCCTGCTGGAGCGGTGCCATGGACAGCTGGATGATGGCGACGAACAGGATCGCCGTTGCCAGCCAGGTCCAGGTCGGTGCCGGAGCACCCGTGTGCTTGGTGTTGAAGTAATGCCGGATGGTGACACCCATCAGGAAGACAAGGGCAGCAATCAGCCAGTTGTATTCCGAGGCAAAAGCGAGCGGGTAGTGGTTGCTCAGCATCAGGAACACGACCGGTAGGGTCAGGTAGTTGTTGTGGGTGGAGCGCAGCTTCGCGATCTTGCCGTATTTTGCGTCCGGGGTCCGCCCTGCCTTCAGGTCCGCCACCACGATCTTCTGGTTCGGAATGATGATGAAGAACACGTTCGCGGTCATGATCGTCGCGGTGAAGGCACCAAGATGCAGCATGGTGGCGCGGCCGGTGAAGATCTCGTTGTACCCGTAGCCCATGGCCACCAGCAGCGCGAACAGCAGCAGCATCAGCAGGGTCGGGCTTTCGCCAAGCTTCGACTTGCACAGCCGGTCATAGACCAGCCAGCCGATGGTCAGAGAACCGGCGGAAATCAGGATACCCTGCCACAGGGCAAGATCGGCCTTTGCCGGATCGATCAGGTAAAGCTCGCCGCCGACCCAGTAGACGACCATCAGGAGAGCCGCGCCGGACAGCCACGTGGAATAGCTTTCCCATTTGAACCAGACCAGATGTTCCGGCATGTTTTCCGGGGCCACCAGGAACTTGCGGATGTGATAGAAGCCGCCGCCGTGGACCTGCCATTCCTCGCCATGGGCTCCCTTGGGCAGGTCCGGGGCTTTCTTCAGGCCAAGGTCCAGCGCGACGAAATAGAACGACGAGCCGATCCAGGCCATCGCCGTAATCACGTGCAGCCAGCGAACCGCAAAGGCGATCCAGTCCCAAATGATGGCAATGTCCAGCATTGCTTCCCCTCCAAATTCGTTTGACCCAAGCTAGCTCATGCAAGAATTTTCTGGTATCTCGGGATAATTCCGAGCAGTTTCAAAAAAATCGGAACAATAAACCGGCCCGGTTGGACATCCTCATGGCGTATCTGGAAAACATCCGAACCTTTCTGCGCGTTTACGAGCTGGGCAACATGTCCGCTGCCGCGCGCGATCTGCGGATTTCCTCCGCCGTCGCCTCGTCGCGGGTGTCCCAACTGGAAGAGCACCTGAACGTCCGCCTGTTCCAGCGAACCACCCGAGCCCTCAGCCCGACAGAGCATGGCAACTTGTTCTATCGCGGTGCAACAAAAATAATCGAGGCGGTGGAAGAAGCAGAGGCGGAGATCAGCAATGTCACCCGTTCACCGCGCGGCACGCTGTTTGTTGCCGCCCCCATCGGCATGGGCCAGCGGCTGATCGCCCCGGCGATCCCGAAATTCAAGGAAGCCAATCCGCTGATTGACATTCGCCTGCGCCTGTCCGACCGCAAGGTCGACCTTACGGGCGAAGGTCTCGATGCCGCGTTCTTCCTTGGCCTGCCGGAAGATTCCAATCTCAAGATCCGCAAGATCGCCGATTGCGACCGGCTGCTTTGCGCCTCTCCGGAGTATCTCGCCCGCAAGGGCAACCCGAAAACAAGCGACGAGCTTGCCGCCGGCCGCCATGATTGCCTCAACATGCGTTATCCCGGTGCCCCGGAATTTCAGTGGCCGCTGCAGACGGAAAATGGCGTCAAGCGCGTCGCGGTGTCCGGCCCGTTCGAATCCGACCATGGCGATGTGCTGACCGGCTGGGCGCTGGAAGGCCACGGCATCGTGCTGAAACCGACGTTTGAAGTTGCCGAGTATCTGGCTTCGGGAAAACTGGTGCCGGTGCTGGAAAACGAACCGCCGATCCCGGTGCAGATGGCCTGCCTTTACACGCACCGCCGCCGCCAGGACCCGAAAGTACGCCTGTTCCTGGATTTCATGGTGGCGCATATCCAGAAGTCACTGGCGGAGTTAGCGAACGCCCACTGAGGGTTAGCCGTCTCGCCTCTTCACCAAGACCTTAAGGAAGATCGCGGAGACCGGCGGCTCTCTCCACGAGTGCCTTGATCTCGGCACGCAAAACTTCAGCAAAGCTTTCCACCAGAAGGGAAAGCGGCCGGTTGGCCGGGGTAAGCAGCGACATGTTGAGAAAGCAATCCGGCTTGAAAGGCCGGAAGACCAGGCTGTTCTGGTCGCCGAAACTTTCCTGGTGGCTGATCGCCGACAGTCCTTCGCAGATCGTGTAGCACAGACCTTCGGAAACCAGCTGCAGCGCGGGCAGGAACGTCCTGAGCTCGAAGCGCTTGTTGAGCCTTGCTCCGGCTTCATTAAAGGCCTTGCGGGTCTGTTCGCTGATCGAGTGATCGTCAAACAGCATTGCCATCGGCTTGCCATCAAGATCAGCGGGTGTGATGACTTTCTTGCGGGCAAGCGGATCGTCCTTCGGCACGGCGCAGACCCCCGGCAAGGCAAAGACCTCCGAGATAATTGTCCGCCGCGGCTCCGGTGTTTCGGCAAAGCCGATATCGTATTGCTGGGAGGCGATCCAGTCGGTGACGACGGGCGATGAGCGCATCATCAGCGAGGCTTCGATGTCGGGCTTGTCCCGCAGGAAGTTGGCCAGAACCCGGGGCATGAAGAAACTGGAGGCAGCCGGATTGCAGGCAATACGCAGCTTGCCCTTTTCCAGGTTGCCGATGTCCTGCAGCGTGCGGGTGGAACGTGTCAGCCGTTCCAGCAGAAACTCAGCTTCCTCCAGAAAATAGTGCGCTTCGGGCTTGGGCACGAGGCGGCCGCGTTCTCGCTCGAACAGCTGGAAGCCGACCTCCCGTTCCAGCCCTGCGATCATTGCGCTGACGGCAGGTTGCGTTCGCCCCAGCGCACGCCCTGCTTCGGAGACGGATCCGGTGCGCATCACCTGCACGAAAGTCTGCAATTGGCGGAAGGAGAGGTTCATGACCAAACTATAAAGTCACTCTATCAAAGTAGCAATATTTCGAATTTGCCTTTATGGATTAGCCAACTCCATACTCCCCTTCCAGACAGAGGGTGTTCGAGCGCCAAAAAAAGGGCGCCAACAATACGGGGGTGGTTTTGGAACGGTTCACGCAGTGCCTTTTGACGGCTCTGATCCTGATCGTTGCGCTTGGCCAGTTTGTACAGGTCGTCACGCGCTACGTGCTTCAGGTCCCGGTGATGGGACTGGAAGAAACGATCATGTATCCGACGCTGTGGCTCTATATTTTCGGCGCGGTCAACGCCTCGCGGGAAAACAGCCACATCCGCGCCAACGTCCTTGAAATCTTTCTCAAGACAGAGCGACAGCACACCATACTGGCCATCGTCGGCGAGTTGATCAGCCTCGTTGTCGGCATCTGGCTGCTGACCTGGGCGTGGGACTACACCCGCTATGCCTGGCGGGTCTGGCGCGAGAGCCCGACCCTTTACATCCCGACCTTCTATGCAGATGTCGCGCTGGTCGTCGGGCTGGTGCTGATGATGGCCTACACCGTCACCTATCTGTTGATGCATGTCCGCAGCCTGCGGACGGCGGAAGGAGGCGCACGATGATCGAGATCGCGCTTCTGGCCATTCTTGTTCTGGTTATCACGCTGACCCTGGGCGTCCCGCTGCCCTGGTGCTTTGGCGCCGCACTGATGGTCATGTATTTCATCGGCGACGTTACCATGAAAGGCATGGTGCTCTGGGGCTTCCAGCAGCTCGGCAACCCGGCGCTGCTTGCCATTCCGCTGTTCGTTCTGGCCGGCACCATCATGTCGGAAAGCGGAATAGCGGCGGCCTTGCTGCGGTTCGTCAATTCCTTCGTCGGTCATGTCCGTGGCGGTCTGGGTGTCGTCGCTGCGGTCAGTTGCGCCATCATCGGTGCGATTTCCGGCTCGGGCCTCACCGGTATATCCGCCATCGGGCCTCTGCTCATTCCCGAAATGGAAAAGCGCGGTTATCCGAGGGAATACGCCACCGCGCTGATCGCAAACTCGTCGATCCTCGGCCTGTTGATCCCGCCGTCCCTCTCCATGATCCTGTTCGGCTGGGTAACGGACACGTCGATTGCAGCCTGTTTCCTGGCAACGCTCGGCCCGGGCCTCCTGATCATGTTCAACTTCTCGGCCGTGAACCTCTGGATGGCGCGCAAGTTCAACCTGGTTCTGGACGAAAAGCCGACTGCGCGGGAGTTCACCGCCGATATCACGAAACGCGGCATCTATGCCTTTCCGGCCCTCCTGATGCCGGTGATGATCCTTGGCGGCATCTACGGCGGCATCATGACACCGACCGAATCCGCCGCTCTTGCGGTCATCTACGCAATCCCGGTCGGCTTCCTGATCTACAAGGGCCTGCGTCTCGACAACTTCCTCTTTGCCGGCAAGGAAGCGGCGACGGCAGTTGGCGCGATCATGCTGATGATCCTGTTTTCCATGATCCTGGGACAGATGTTCGTCTATGAGGGCGTGCCGCAGAAACTGGTCAGCGTCATCTTCGGCATCACCGAGAACAAGATCGTTCTGCTGATCCTGATCAACATCCTGCTGTTCCTGATCGGCATGGTCGTCAACGATGCCACCGCCATCATCCTGGTGGCGCCGCTTCTGCTGCCGCTGATGCAGGCGCTCGATATCAGCCCGGTCCAGTTCGCCGCGATCATGGGTGTCAACACCGCCATGGGTGGGGTCACCCCGCCCTATGCGTCGATCCTCTATCTCGGCGCACGCATCGGCAAGGTGAAGGTCACCAAGGTCATTCCGCCGGCGATGTTCCTTGTGCTGACAGGATATGTGCCGGTGGTCTTCCTGACCTCTTTCTGGCCGGACCTTTCACTCTACCTGCCGCGTCTCTTTGGCTACTGAGCCGGCTCATAAACACAGAATCGAACCGACTTTCTTGGGAGGACAAACATGAAAACCACGGGGAACACCAACATGAAGAAGTTTCTGACCGCGACTGCCGTCGCAACACTGATCGGACTTTCCGGCGCTGCCCAGGCGGCCGATTTCAAGATGAGCCACGTCCGCCCACAGGGCGCGACCATAGACGTTGAACTGAAGGCCTATGCCGAAGCCGTGAAGGAAGCCACCGGCGGCGACGTCAACATCGAGATCTACGCCGCTTCGGCCTTGGGCGACTACACCACCGTCCAGGAACGTGTGTCCGTTGGCGCCATCGAAATGGCAACCCAGCCGGCGGCAACCGGCACGGACCGGCGCATGCAGATTGCGTCCGTGCCGTTCCTTGCCTCCAACTGGGAAGACGCCCGCAAGATCTACGGTCCAGGCGGTGTGCTGCACGAAACCATGGCCGAACTGTTCTCAAAACAGGACATCACCATGCTCGCGGCCTACCCGGTCTATTTCGGCGGTATTTCGCTCAACCGCGACGCTGTCACGCCGGGCACCACCGAGCCGAAGGGAATCAAGGTTCGTGTCCCAGGCATCAAGAGCTTCCAGCTCACCGGTGAGGCGCTCGGCTATATTCCGGCACCGATCCCCTTCTCCGAAGCCTTCACGGCCATTCAGGTGGGCGTGGTCGACGGTGTCATCGGCTCCGGCGCGGAAGGCTACTACGCGTCGTTCCGGGACGTGACCAAGTCCTACATTCCAGCGAACACCCATTTCGAGGTCTGGTTCATGATCATCTCCAACGAGGCGCTTTCCGGTCTCGATGAAGACGACCAGGCGGCCATGAGGAAGGCTGCTGAAGATTTCGAGGCGGCACGCTGGGTTGTTGCCGAGGAAGACCAGGGCAAATGGGAACAGCGTCTTGCCGACGAACTCGACGCGAACGTGGTTGAACTCACCGACGAACAGCTTGCAGGCATGGCCGCCAAGGTTCGCGAAACGGTCTGGCCGGAGCTTCTCAACGATGTCGGTCAGGAGTGGGGCCAGTCGATCCTAGACAAGGCCCTGAACTGAGGGGCCCCTCACTGAGGTGTGCTGAACTGACAGCCGTGAACCGCTGGGCGGCAACCGCCGCCCGGACATTGATCTTATTCGGGAAACATCATGGAATCGGACTACGCCATCATTGGTGGAGGCGTCGTGGGGCTTTCCGTTGCCTGGGGCCTGCTCCAGCGCGGCAGGTCGGTCACCGTTCTTGACGGTGACGACGGCAGTTTCCGCGCCAGCCGAGGCAACTTTGGCCTCGTCTGGGTGCAATCCAAGGGCATGAAACAGCCTGCCTATGCCCGCTGGTCTCAGCGCTCCGCCGCTGCGTGGGCTGATTTCGCAGCCAGCTTGCGCGAAGCCACCGGCTTCGACGCGGCGCTGGAGCAGAAGGGCGGCTACGATCTCCATTTCTCGGACGAGACACTCGCCGAGACAGTTGCCCAGTATGAAATTCTGAAGGCAAAGCTTGGCGGTGATTATCCTTATGAAATCCTGGGCCACAACGAACTGCGCCGGGAAGAGCCGGAAGTCGGCCCGAAGGTTGCCGGGGCCATTCTTCATCATCAGGACGGCCACGCCAATCCGTTGAAGTTGCTGCGAGGCCTTGCTGCCGGTGTACGCGGCAAGGGCGGAACCGTGCTGAACGGCAAGACGGTCGACACGGTCACGCGTGACAGCTCTTTCAGGATCAACTGCAGCGATGGCACCGTGGTCGAAGCGAACAAGCTGGTGCTGGCTGCCGGTCTCGGTTCGGCTGCACTCGGCCCGAAACTCGGCTTCAAGGCGCCTATCCGGCCGCAGCGCGGCCAGGTTCTGATTACGGAAAAACTGCCCAGAATCCTCAACCGGCCATCCCTGATTGCACGCCAGGTCGATGAAGGTGGCATACAGATCGGCGCGACCAACGAAGAAGTCGGCTTCAACGACAAGGTCACCGCCAAGGGGCTTGCCGGTCTCGCGGCCGAAGCGATCGCCGCCTATCCCATTCTGGCCAAGGCTCAACTGGTGCGCAGCTGGGGTGCCTTGCGCGTTCTCTCGCCTGACGGCCTGCCGATTTATCAGGAAAGTCCGGAGATGCCGGGCGCGTTCCTCGTGACCTGTCATAGCGGTATCACGCTAGCCGCCGCCCATGCCTCTTTCCTGCCCGACTGGCTGGAAAAGACAAACACGGCGCCAGACCTGGAGGTGTTCAGTGAAGACCGCTTCGCCCTTTCGTGAGCTGGAACAAAGTGCCGGGCGGGTCCGCGTTCACTTCGCCGGCAAGGACCTGATGCTGCGCGACGGCGGCAATCTGGCAGCCGAACTTCTGGCTGCCGGTGTCCGTTCCTTCCGGCAGACGCCCGTTTCAGGCGCAGAGCGTGGGCCGTTCTGCATGATGGGCGCCTGTTTCGACTGCCTGGTTGAAATAGACGGCGTTACCCGGCAGGCCTGCATGTGCACGGTCAGCCCCGGCATGGATATTGGCATGCCGGGCACCGGAGGAGATGGCGATGTATGAAGCTGACCTCCTTGTCCTCGGCGCCGGTCCGGCAGGAATGGCGGCTGCCAGAACGGCGGCGGATGCCGGGCTTTCCGTTCTGCTTCTGGACGAGCAAGCCCGGCCCGGCGGACAGATCTATCGCAGCGTCGGAAACGTGCCGGAAGGCCGGGCGCAGATCCTTGGCAGCGATTACACCAAGGGAAAGGCTCTCACTGAGGAGCTGGATCATCCGATGATCCGGCATCTGAGCGGCGCAACCGCGTGGCAAATCGAAAAAGGGCCGCGTGTCTCCTTCACACGAGACGGTGCTGCCTCCGCCGCGAAATCCAAACGCCTGCTGATAGCCACCGGTGCGCTGGAGCGACCGATGCCAGTTCCGGGCTGGACCCTGCCGGGCGTGATGACCGCGGGTGCGGCGCAGATCCTGTTGAAGCAATCCGGCCTCATGTGCGAAAGGGCGGTTCTGGCCGGAAGCGGTCCCCTGCTTTATCTGGTCGCCGCCCAGATGTGCCGGGCAGGCACACTGCCCCTGGCTCTGGTGGAAACACAGACATTCGCCGACAGGCAGGCAGCGCTTCGGCATTTGTCCGGTGCGCTGCGCGGCTGGCGGCTGCTTGCCAAGGGGTTGGGTCTGCTTGCCGAAATCCGCAAGGCGGGCGTTCCCCGCTACACCGGCGCATCGGCAATTGCCATTGAAGGCAAGGCGCAGGCCGAAACGATAAGCTTCACATCGGGAGGCAAACGGCACAGGCTGGAGTGTGCAACGGTGCTGCTGCATCATGGTGTGGTACCCAACACCCAGGCGGCACGCTCCATCGATGTGCCGCATCACTGGAACGAAGTTCAGCACTGCTTCGTGCCGGAAAAGGACGGCTGGGGCCGCACGCAGCTTCCGGACGTCTTCATTGCCGGTGATGGCGCGGGTATCGGCGGCGCAACAGCTGCGCAGCTTCAGGGCAGGCTGGCCGCCCTGGAAATTGTTTGCGATCTCGGCAAAATCACGCCGGCAGATCGTGACCGGAACGCCGCCCCGTTAAATCGGCAACTGGAAACCGAAATGACCGCCCGGCCATTCATAGACAGGGCCTATCCGCCGTTCCGCGAAGCCTTGCTGCCTGCCGACGGCACCATCGTCTGCCGCTGTGAGGAAGTCACAGCAGGCGATATTCGCCGCTATGCCGGTCTGGGCTGCCTTGGACCCAACCAGACCAAAGCTTTCGGACGGCCCGGCATGGGTCCGTGCCAGGGCCGTTATTGTGGCCTGACGGTCACGAACCTTCTTGCGGACGAAAGTGGACGTTCACAGGACGACACCGGCTATTACCGCATCCGGCCACCCCTGAAACCGGTCACACTCGGTGAACTGGCGGCCATGACAGACCTAGAAACAGACGAACAGGAACCCGTCACATGATAGAACGCATCGAAACCGGCCCCCGCATGAGCAAAATCGTCAAGCACAACGGTGTTGCCTATTTGTGTGGACAGGTGGGCGATGGCGCGAGCGTCGCCGACCAGACCCGGGATTGCCTGTCGCGCATCGACGCTTTGCTGGAAAAGGCAGGGTCCTCACGCAAGAATATTCTGCAAGCCATCGTCTGGCTGTCGGACATGAGCGACTTCGCCGACATGAACTCCGTCTGGGACGCCTGGGTACCCGAAGGACATGCCCCCGCACGTGCCTGCGGCGAATCCAAACTTGCCCGGGCGGAGCTGAAGGTCGAGATCATTATCACCGCCGCCTGCGACTGATGGCGGTCCGACAGTCGTCGCTTGGCGTAACTTGAGTGCTTGCCAGCAAGACCTCAGACGCAAACGTGCGCCGGTGTTCATCCTTTGAAGTCACCCCCGGGCGAGCAACGCGAGACCCGGGGTCTGCTCATTTCCAGAATTCAGGCGTGGTTCTCAATGCGACCGCTTCAGCGAGCTGCCTCTGCGAGTAGGCCCCGGATCTGCGCTGCGCTTGTCCGGGGTGACGGCCTTGGGGGGGCGGGGCTTGAACGAAAACGGCACTGCCGGCTATGGCAAACGAAACGTCTGCGCGGTTGGCAAGGTATCCCAAAACCTGTCCGGCAACAGAGACGATCTTCCAGCCCCCAGCCCCCCATCCTGAGGAAGTGCGCAGCGCTGTCTCGTAGGATGGCCGCTTGCTCCGGATTTGCCGCCAATAGTTCGAGGCATCGGCCAACCTCGGGATGAGCGATCCTCTCTGGAAAATTCACGGACAGAGTGTTGCTCGCCAGCCACCCCTTGATCAAAATCCATTGCAAATTCAAGCCTATGACCGGTGCAATCCCCGCGCATTGCTTCAGGTGTCTTGAACCTGTCACCGATCCTTGAAATGAACACCTCATGATCGGCTACTCGTCCTACATCCTGTGCACCTCCCCCCGTAGCGGCAGCACGCTGCTCTGCAAGCTTCTGGCGGCGACGGGTGTTTCCGGGCATCCGGGCTCCTATTTTCACGAGCCGTCCCAGGAGGATTGGCTTGAGGACCTGAATGTCGATGTTGTGCCGGGGGAAAACGAGCAGGCGACGCTGCGCCGCATCTTTGCGGCAGCAATCGAAAAGGGCACGCGGGGCAAAGGTCTTTTTGGCCTGCGGCTGCAGCGGCACAGCTTCGATTTCTTCATGAAACAGCTGGCCATCCTGCACCCGGCCCATGAAAGCGATCTTGCACGTCTTGAAGTAGCCTTCGGCAAGACGCTGTTCATTCACCTGACCCGTGCTGACAAGGTCGACCAGGCGGTTTCCTTCGTTCGCGCCGAGCAATCCGGCCTCTGGCACAGGGCTCCGGACGGCACCGAGCTCGAGCGATTGTCGGAACCGCGAGATTTGCAATATGACGCCGCTGAAATCCACGCCTGTCACGATCGCTTCACCCGGTTTGACCGCGACTGGCAATCATGGTTCGAAATTCAGGGCATTTCCCCACTTCGGATTACCTATGACGCGCTTTCGGCAGATCCGCAGGGCACGCTGAGACTGGTTCTTCAACGGCTCGGCCTGGAAGCGTCAGCAGCGGAGGGTGTCGTGCCCGGCGTTGCCAAACTGGCAGATGCCACCAATGCCGACTGGGTGTCCCGTTTCCGCGCTGAGCTGGAGATCGACAGCGCCAGCTAAAGCCTCCTGTGTGAACCACCTGCGCGGCCGAGCCGTATCCTTCTCGAACAAGCAAGCGTTTTGCAGCCGCCTTGGCCGCGGGCCAGGAATGCTGTTAAGCTGTTGATGCTTCGACGGGAAACAGACGGACGGGTGGTTTGATGAACCTCGAAAGTTTCGTTGCCGAACTTCAATCCTGGGCCACGCTGGCTCTCAGCTACCTGACTGCGCCCTGGTTTGCCTATCAGCTTGCCATCATCGTAGTTCTGTTCGGCCTGGCCAAGCTGCTGAGCCTTCGCGTCGAGCCGAGACTTGAAGCCCGTGCACGTGAAATCAGGGGCCATCCGGGCCTGCTTCGTGTGGTGGTGGCCCTGCTCCGGCGGATCGAATGGATCTTCTTCAGCCTGTTCCTGTTCATTGCCCTTACGGTGATGCGCAGCGTCACCTGGCCGAGCCGGAGCCATTTCATCGCGATCGCCCTGTCGCTTTCGCTCGCCTGGCTGTTTGTCTCGGTTCTGTCGAGGGTCATCCGCAACCGGCTGGTGGCAAGAACGCTCAGCTGGCTCGCCTGGATCTATGTTGCGCTGGTCATTTTAGGTTTCGACGATGAGGCCGGCACCTTCCTCGACAGTCTGGCGTTGCCACTCGGCGAGATGCGGTTGTCCTTGCTGCTGATCCTGAAGGCGGTTCTGCTACTGTTTGCAACCGTCTGGGTCGCGGTGGTCCTCGGGCGCTATTTCGATGAACAGGTACAAAAGTCGGATGAGCTGACACCGTCGATCCGCGTGTTGATCGGCAAGGTCGCCAAGTTCGGACTGATCCTGGTGGCCGGAACGGTTGCGCTTTCCTCGGTCGGTATCGATCTCTCCGCCTTCACCGTCTTTACCGGGGCGGTCGGCCTCGGTCTCGGGTTCGGCCTGCAGAAGGTCATTTCCAACTTCATTTCCGGCATCATCATCCTGCTCGACAAGTCGATCAAACCGGGCGACACCATCTCGCTGGAAGGCACGTTCGGCTGGATCCGCGAGTTGCGCGCCCGCTTCGTTTCCGTGGTAACGCGGGACGGACGCGAATATCTGATCCCGAACGAGGACTTCATCACCCACCGTGTGATCAACTGGTCCTTCAGCGACGAACTTGTCCGCCTTGACGTCAATTTCGGCGTCTCCTACGACGCCGACCCGCATGAAGTTTCGAAGCTTGCCATCGAAGCGGCGATGACGGTCGGCCGGGTGGAAGGCTCCCGCCGTCCGGTCTGCTGGCTTACGGGATTTGGCGACAGTTCGCTCGACTTCGTCCTGCGCTTCTGGATCCGCGATCCGCAGCAGGGACTTACCAACGTACGCGGCAAGGTGTTGCTGGCGCTTTGGGACACCTTCAAGGAAAACAATGTCGGCATCCCGTATCCGCATCGGGAGATTATTTTGAAGAAGGAGACGGGCAATGGATTGCCTGCCGAGGCGTTCCAAGAGGTCCGCGGAAAGCAGAAAGAAATCGATTAGCAGGTAGCGCTTCAACCTTGTCCGGACGGGTGTTCACCGATCGAAGCTGTCGATACCCCGGCTCAGCAAAAAAACCTCATCCTGAGGAGGACCTTAGGTCCGTCTCGAAGGATGGGCCGCTTGTTTGGAGCAAGGGTCCCATCCTTCGAGACGCGAGCAGGCTCGCTCCTCAGGATGAGGCTGAAACTTTGGAAAGACACTCGAAACAGCGACTTTCCTCAACTCCCCCGGTAAGTCGAATAGCTGAACGGCGAGACCAGAAGCGGCACGTGGTAGTGGGCTTCTTCCGACATGCCGAACCGCAGCGGCACCGTGTCGAGGAATTTCGGGTCCGGCAAAGCGATTCCAGCGGCGTCGAAATAGGCGCCGACATGGAACACCAGCTCGTAGGTTCCGGTCTTGAATTCGTCTTTCGGCAGGATCTGGCTGTCGGTGCGGCCGTCGTCGTTCGTTTCCAGGCTGCGGACGTAGGTCCTGTTGTCACCATCAATTGCATAAAGATCGATCTTGATGCCTTTTCCAGGGCAACCCTGGGCGGTGTCGAGCACGTGAGTCGTCAGGTAACCGGCCATCTTGGCCTCCTCCAAATGTCAGTTTGCGCGCATGATGCTGTGGGCCTCAATCGAAGGGCACCCGTGGTTCACAGGAAGCACTTTCTAAAAAGACGAGAAAGTCATGTCCATTATTCTGTTTTATAAGAAGACAACATGCCAGCCCTTGAATGAGGCATAGTCTTTGCTTGGTTCAAAACACGTTGGTATCACGAGGAGGTCCGTCTTGAATCGCTATTCCCGGAACATGCGTGGCTATGGTCAGAACCCGCCGGATCCAAAGTGGCCGGGCGGGGCCAGGGTCGCTGTCCAGTTCGTGTTGAATTACGAGGAAGGCGGCGAGAATTGCGTGCTGCATGGCGATGCGGCGTCCGAGGCGTTCCTGTCCGATATTCCGGGTGCGGCCCAGTGGCAGGGCAAGCGCCACTGGAACATGGAATCCATCTATGAATACGGCGCCCGCGCCGGTTTCTGGCGCCTGCACCGCTTGTTCACGCGTGCCGGCATTCCGCTGACCATCTATGGTGTCGCTTCCGCTTTGGCCCGCAGCCCGGAACAGGTGCACGCCATGAAGGACGCCGGTTGGGAAATCGCCAGCCATGGCCTGAAGTGGGTCGAACACAAGGATATGCCCGAAGCAGAGGAACGTGCGGCCATTGCCGAAGCGATCCGCCTGCACACGGAAGTGGTCGGCAGTCGCCCGCTCGGCTGGTACACGGGCCGTTGCTCGGAAAACACCGTTCGCCTCGTCGCCGAGGAAGGCGGTTTTGCCTATATTTCAGACACCTATGACGACGATCTGCCCTATTGGCTGGATGCCGATGGCCGTGATCAGCTGATCATTCCCTATACGCTGGAAGCCAACGACATGCGCTTCGCGACGGCACCGGGATGGACGGATGGTGAGGATTTCTTCCTCTATTTGAAGAACGCCTTCGACATGCTCTATGAGGAAGGCACGACGGACACGCCGAAGATGATGTCCATAGGCCTGCATTGCCGCCTCGTCGGCCGTCCGGGCAAGATCATGGCGCTGAAGAAATTCATCGATCATATCCAGGCTCATGAAGGCGTCTGGTGCCCCCGCCGCATCGAGATCGCGGACCATTGGGCCAAGACACACCCGCCGCAGAAGGGTCTTCGCCCCAGCCGTATGGAGAAAGCCGAGTTCGTCAAAACCTTCGGCGGCATCTTCGAGCACTCCCCCTGGATCGCCGAACGTGCCTTCGAGCTGGAACTCGGCCCGGCTCATGACTGTGCCGCCGGTGTTCACAACGCGCTGTGCCGGATGTTTCGCTCCGCAAGCGAGGAAGAGCGCCTCGGCGTTCTGACTGCCCACCCGGATCTTGCCGGAAAGCTGGCACAGGCAGGCCGCCTGACGGCGGAAAGCACCAACGAGCAGGCCAGCGCCGGTCTCGACATGCTGACCGACGAGGAACGCGAGACCTTTACCCGGCTGAACAATACCTACGTCGAAAAACACGGTTTCCCGTTCATCATCGCGGTGCGCGATCATGACAAGGCCTCGATCATGGCTGCCTTCCAGCGCCGGATCGACAACGACCGGGCGACGGAGTTCGAGGAAGCCTGCCGCCAGGTGGAACGGATTGCCCAGTTCCGGCTCAAGGACCTGCTGCCGTGAGCCGTCTCATTGCCCCATCGATCCTGACCACAGAGGCCTTCGCTCCCTATGGCGATGTTCTCGAGGTGGCGGGCGCGCCCGACAAAATCATAAATCAGGGCATGTGCGGCCGTCATCATGACCGGGCAAAGCTCGACTTCGGCGAAGGCCGGGCGGGCATCAGCCTGTTCGATGCCAAGGCCCGGTCGTTTCCCTATTTCGTCGACATGGTCGAGCGACACCCGGAAGGCAGTCAGGCCTTCATACCGCTGGACGGTGTGCCGATGCTGGTTGTCGTCGCTGACGACGAGAATGGCCAGCCGGTCAACCTGAAGGCATTCATCAGTCAGCCCGGACAGGCGATCAACCTGTATCGCGGCACCTGGCACGGTGTTTTGGCCCCGCTCTGGCAAGCGGGCCGCTACGCGGTCGTGGACCGCATCGGGGAAGGAACCAACCTGGAGGAACACTGGTTTCCCGACCCTTGGACAGTGGAGGCCGACAACAAGGAATAAGCCTCCCTTTCAGAACGATCCCTGCCCGCTCAACGAGGCGGAGACGTTCACACGACCTTCAGAGGAGCAGAAATGTCTAATTCATCGATCGGATCTCCGGAGCAGCTCCGGGATCCCAATTACACGCCACCGCTTTACAAGGCGATCCCGCTCGGCATCCAGCATGTCCTGGCCATGTTCGTCTCCAACGTCACACCTGCCATCATCGTGGCCGGTGCAGCCGGCTTCGGCTTCGGGTCCAATTCTCCCGACTTTCCGGAACTGCTTTATCTCATCCAGATGTCGATGGTCTTTGCCGGCGTCGCGACCCTGTTGCAGACGATCACCCTCGGCCCGGTCGGTGCGGCATTGCCGATCGTTCAGGGCACATCTTTTGCCTTCCTGCCGATCATGATCCCGCTTGTTGCCGGCAAGGGGGTCGACGGTCTCGCGGCTCTGTTCGGGGGCGTGATCATCGGCGGTTTCTTCCATGCGTGCCTTGGCCTCGTCATCGGCAAGATCCGCTTCGCCCTGCCTCCGCTGGTGACAGGACTTGTGGTGACGATGATCGGTCTCGCGCTGGTTCAGGTGGGCATCCAGTATGCCGCCGGCGGTGTCCCCGCCATCGGCACGCCGGAATACGGCTCGCTGCTCAACTGGGCGGCCGCTCTGGTGGTGATCGTGGTGACACTCGGGCTGAAGTTCTTCGGCAGGGGCATGATGTCGGTCTCCGCGGTTCTGCTCGGTCTGATCGCCGGTTACATCTTCGCCCTTGCCACGGGCATGCTGACCTTTGAAGCCGTCTCCACGTCCTGGGACCGTGCGGCTGTCTTTGCCCTGCCGCAACCGTTCAAATACGGCTTCGAATTCTCGTTCGCGGCCGTGCTCGGCTTCTGCCTGATGGCCTTCGTTTCCGCGGTGGAAACCGTGGGCGACGTATCCGGCATCACCAAGGGCGGCGCCGGCCGGGAAGCGACCGACAAGGAAATCGCCGGTGCGACCTTTGCCGACGGTTTCGGCACGGCTGTCGCCGGTTTCTTCGGAGGTTTCCCGAACACCTCCTTCAGCCAGAACGTCGGCCTCATCGCAATGACCGGCGTCATGAGCCGCCACGTGGTGACCATCGGCGCGATCTTCCTGATCGTCTGCGGCCTGATCCCGAAGGTCGGCGCGGTCATTCGCACCGTTCCGATCGAGGTTCTCGGCGGGGGGGTCATCGTGATGTTCGGCATGGTTGTTGCCGCCGGTATCTCGATGCTGTCGGATGTGAACTGGAACCGGCGCAACATGGTGATCTTCGCCATTTCGCTTTCCATCGGTCTCGGCCTGCAGCTGGAACCGGGCGCCCTGCAGCACATGCCGGACACCGCGCGTATCCTCCTGACCAGCGGCCTGCTGCCGGCAGCCCTGATCGCCATCGTCCTCAACCTGGTGCTGCCGGAAGAACTCTCCGACGAATCCACCGAAGAGGTTTCCGGCGGTCTCTCGGGCCACGGACGCGGCTCCCTGCCGAAGGAAGAAGGCGCGTAGGGGCAAGCGTTACATATGCATGAGAAAGGGCCGCGTGAGCGGCCCTTTTTTGTGATCGGTCGCCGTCTTCCTGGACGCGAACATTCCGGACCGGGTTCCGAGGCCATTCGATAGATAACGTGAGACTATCCAGTCTCGTGGGGCCCCGATCCCGGCTCGCACTTCGTTTGGCCGGGATGACGATGGTGGGGGTCTGCAGGGAAGAATTTCAGGCGTTTCAGCAGTTGCCCCCCCTCCGTCATTCCGGACAAGGGTGGCGCAGCCGGACGCAGATCCGGAATCCAGACATATTTCGCGCTGAAGGCGCGTCTCTATTTTTGAGAAGTCTTCGCTTTGCTCACGCTGACGCGCTGGGTTCCGGATCTGCGTGCAGCCAAGCTGCACTTGTCCGGAATGACGGGGGAGGAGAAATTGTGTCCCTACCGTCCCGCCATCAGCCGTGCCATGTCGATCATCCGGGCAGAAAAGCCCCATTCGTTGTCGTACCAGCCGAAGATGCGCACCTGGTAGTCATTGGCCTCGAGCGTTTCAGGCAGATGGATGACCAGGGATTCCGGTCGGGCACGCATGTCCGTCGATACCACCCGGTCCCCTACGAAGCCGATCACCGGATTGCCGGAAAAGATCTCGAGCAGCCTGGTGTTGAAGGGGGCCTTCACAGGCTGTGCGAGCGTCACTGTCAGGTCGACGGCGGAAACACTGATCGCGGGCACCCGGACGGCGGCACCGCTGATCTTGCCCTCAAGCTGCGGCAGCACCTTGCCGACAAGCTTGGTTGCGCTGGTGGTAGTGGGCACCATGGAGACGCCGCCGGCACGACTGCGCTCCAGCGGCCCCCTCGGGGCGTCCACCATCGGCTGGCTGCCGGTGTAGCAGTGAATGGTGGTCATGTGCCCGCTCCTGATGCCGACAGCATCATCAAGGCCGCGTAGCAGTGGAGCGAGGGCATTGGTGGTGCAGGAACCGTTGGAGACGATGCGGTGGTCGCCGAGCTGGTCTTCGTTGGCACCAAGCACCAGGGTGATATCGGCTGCCTTGGAAGGGCCTGAAATCAACACGTTGGCAGCGCCGGCTTTCAGGCCACGTTCCGCGATCTCGCGCGTGTCGGCCTTGCCGGTGCATTCCAGCACCACGTCCACCTGGGAAAGATCAAGGAGAGACAAATCGGGTTCGGCGGAGAAGACGATCTCGCGTCCATCTACCGTCAAGGTTCCCTCGCCCGCAGTTACTTCGCCCGGCCACGGACCGAAGACGCTGTCATACTTGAAGAGATAGGCACAGGTCTCAAGCGGTGCGATATCGTTGATCCGCACCACCTCGATGCGTTCCGTTTCCGGAAGCTTCAGCACTTGACGCAAGAGGGTCCGGCCGATCCGGCCGAACCCGTTGATCACAATCCGCATTTTCCACGGTCCGTCTAGAAATCCACTTCGATCGCGACGCCCTTCTGGATTGCCAGATCGACCGCGGCGGATGCCACGGCAAGATCCTGAAGGCCGACGCCGGTGCCGTCGAAGAGGGTGATATCGCTCTGCGACGTCCTGCCTGGATGATTACCATTAATGACGGCACCGATCTCAATTATATTGTCCTCAGAGACAATTCCGCTGGCCACCGCATGCTGGCATTCACCGATCGTCGCCGACTGAGCGACTTCATCCGTGAAGAGCTTTGCCTTGGCAACAAGCGCAACATCGACTTCCTGTTTGCCCTTGGTATCGGTGCCCATGCACGCGATATGCGTGCCCGGCGAAACATGCTCTTCCATCAGGATCGGATCGAAGCTGGAGGTGATCGAGATGATCACGTCGGCTTCCGCACCCAGCCTGGCCAGATCGACGGATTCGTAAGGCAGACCGAGTTCGTTCGCGGTTTCCTCCAGACGCACCAGCATCTCCGGATGAAGGTTCCAGCCAAGCACCTTTTCGAAGTCGCGCTGTTCGGCGGCGGCCCGCATCTGGAACGCGGACTGGTGGCCGGCTCCGATCATGCCAAGCACCTTCGCGTCCTTGCGTGCCAGATGCTTGATGGAAACCGCAGATGCTGCCGCTGTTCTGAGGGCGGTCAGCAGGTTGCCGCCGACGACGGCCTTCGCCTTGCCGGTATCGGCATCGAACAGGAACACGGTCGACTGGTGGTTGGTCAGGCCCTTTGCCATGTTGCCCGGCCAGTACCCACCGGATTTCAGGCCGAGCGCGAGCGAGGACCGGTCGAAGCCGGACTTGAACCCGTATAGCGCATCGGCATGACCGATTGCCTCGCGAATAACCGGAAAATTATAGGCCGCCCCGCCCGCCATGGCGGCAAAGACGCTTTCGACAGCGTCAAAGGATTCCTGGCGGCCGATCAGGCCGGCGATTTCCTTTTCAGGAACGATGATCATGTGTGTCTCCAGCGAAGCATTTTCTCAAACTCCGACCTCATCCTGAGGAGGCGCAACGCGTCGTCTCGAAGGATGGGCCGCTTGTTTCAGCGTGTGCCGCCCATCCTTCGAGACGGGCTTGTCTGCCCTCCTCAGGATGAGGTGTTGGTGTTCGTTTGCGCACTTAATGCCAAACCCTCCATCGTCATCCCGGACGCAGCGTAGCGGAGATCCGGGATCGGTGAGCCGGGGCGTATCGGGTTAAACCCGAAGACCAGGTGGCTCTCCGGTCCCGGCTCGCGCTGCGCTTGGCCGGGATGACGAAGGGGAGGCCTTAAGTCGTAACTTCAGTAAGCCTTGCCGCGGGCCGAGACCGGCCAGACCGTCTCGACCTTGCCGCCCCGCACGCCGACATACCAGTCGTGGACGTTGGCGGTCGGGTCGCAGTGGCCGGGCACCAGCTTCAGCTTCTCGCCCACCTGCAGAACACCCTTCGGGTCGGCAATGACCCCGTGCTCGTCCGAGCACTTGATGTATTTGACGTCGTTGCGGCCGTAGATGAACGGCAGACCGCTGTCGACGGACTGGGCTTTGAGGCCCGCATCGCAGATCGCCTTGTCGGCTTTCGCGTGGCTCATCACCTGGGTCAGGATGAAGAAGGCGTTTTCCCATTCCCCCTGGTCGATGCGCTTGCCGTCCTTATCGAGAATGCGGCCGTAGTCTGCATCCATGAAGGCATAGGAACCGCATTGCAGCTCGTTGTAGACGCCAGAATTGGACTCAAAATAGTAGGAGCCCGTGCCGCCACCAGAAACGAGTTCCGGCTCCAGGCCTTCCTTCTTCAACGCCTCGACGGCGTCCTTGACCATGGCAATGGCAATGTCGAGCTTTTCCTTGCGGGCTTCATAGCTGTCGATGTGCTGCATGGCGCCCTGGTAGGCCTGGATGCCGCTGAACTTCAGGTTCCTTGCCGCGTCCACAGCCTTGGCAATTTCGACAACCGCCTCGCTCGTGGTAACGCCGCAGCGACCGGCACCGCAATCGATCTCGATGAACACTTCCAGCGTGGTACCGTGTTTGGCAGCGGCTTCAGACAGATCGGCAACATTGGCGAGATCATCGACACAGACGATGGTGCGGCAGCCAAATTTTGGCAGCCGGGCCAGACGATCGATCTTGGCCTTGTCGCGAACCTGGTTCGACACCAGGATGTCCTTGATGCCGCCACGGGCAAAGACCTCGGCTTCCGAAACCTTCTGGCAGCAGACGCCGACAGCACCGCCGAGGCGTTCCTGCAGCTTTGCGACATCGACCGACTTGTGCATCTTGCCATGCACCCGGTGACGCATGCCGTGAGCCTTGGCGTAGTCGCCCATCTTCCTGATGTTGCGCTCCAGTGCATCGAGATCGAGCATCAGGCAAGGCGTCTGGATATCGGCCTCGTCCATGCCCGGAAGGGCCGGAACGTCGTAGCCGACTTCGAGTTTTTCAAATCCGGTTTGTGCGTTCATTTTGTATTTCTCCAAGTGGCTCATACGTTCCAGATCAACCAGCTGTCGGAATTCATCCGGAAGCTGAAAAGCTGATCGTTTTTAGAGCGATGGGGTATCTTAGCTGCGGTCCTCGGAACGCAGGATGCTCCAGGGCAGCTTGCCGAGATCGACATTGCCGCCGGTGATGATGATGCCGACACGTTTGCCGGCAAAGACGTCCCTGTTCTTCAGGATGGTTGCCAGCGGCACTGCGGAAGACGGTTCCATGACGATCTTCATCCGCGCCCAGATCAGGCGCATGGCGTCGACGATTTCCTGTTCCGACGCGGTCAGGATGTCGGTGACATGGTTCGAGACGAAGTGCCAGGTCAGCTCCTTGAGCGGCACCTTCAGCCCGTCGGCAACAGTTTCCGGTGCGTCATCGGCAATGATGTGGCCCGCCCTGAAACTGCGGGCAGCATCATCCGCCTGCTCCGGTTCGGCAGCAAAGATCTTCACTTCGGGCGCCAGGTTCGACAGGGTCAGGCAGGTGCCTGAGACCATGCCGCCACCGCCGATCGGTGCGACAACCGCATCAAGACCATCTGTCTGCTCCATCAATTCCTTGGAACAGGTGCCCTGACCGGCGATGACACGCGGGTCATTGTAGGGATGAACGAATTCCGCTCCGGTCCGGGCCTCGACCTCGGCAAAGACCGCTTCGCGGCTGGAAGTGGACGGTTCACACTCGGTGATGATGCCGCCGTACCCACGAACGGCATCCTTCTTGGCCTGTGGCGCCGTTCTCGGCATGACCACGTGGCACGGAATGCCCCGCCGGCCTGCCGCATAGGACAGGCTGAGCGCGTGGTTGCCGGAGGAATGGGTGGCAACACCGGCCTTGGCGGTTTCCTCGTCCAGACCGAAGACGGCGTTGGATGCACCGCGCACCTTGAAGGCACCTGCCTTCTGGAAGTTCTCGCATTTGAAGAACAGTTCCGCACCGGTCAGCTCGTTCAGGAATGACGAGGTCAGAACCGGCGTGCGGTGGATATGCGGCTTGATGCGCTCATGAGCGACGAGCATATCCTCTAGCGTCGGGATGTACTGAGTCAGGGCGTCGGTTTTCATGCGGCTTCCTTCGAGGCAATGGCGCTGTCGCTGCGATAGACTTCCTGGGCGGCTGCAACACCGGAGCCCAGTTTGATGTTGAGGCCGAGATCAGCCATGACCATTTCGGCAGTCGCCAACCCCGACAGCATCATGACGTCGGTCAGGCTGCCCAGGTGGCCGATGCGGAAGACCTTTCCCGCGACCTCGCCTAGGCCGACGCCGAAGGCGACGCCGTATTTCGCGGCGGCGTGGGTAACGATGCCGGTGGCGTTGAAACCTTCAGGCGTTCGGATCGCGCTGACCGAATCCGAATAGATGTCCGGTGACTGCGCGCAAAGCTCCAGGCCCCAGGCCCGAACCGCGGCGCGCACGCCTTCTGCAATGCGGTGATGCCGAACAAAGACATTGTCGAGGCCCTCTGCCAGCAGCATGTCGCAGCTCTGCTTCAACCCGTTCATCAGGCCGACGGCCGGCGTGTAGGGATAGGCGTTGTTGGCGTAGGCTTTCATCATGTCGCGCACATCGAAGAAGGTGCGCGGCAACCGGGCGCTTTCAACGGCGGCCTGTGCCTTTGGCGACAGGGCGATGATGGCGAGCCCCGGTGGCAACATGAAGCCTTTCTGGGAGCCCGTGACCGCGGCATCGACACCCCATTCGTCCATGCGGAAATCCATCGAGGCAATCGAGCTGACGCCATCGACAAAGAGCAGCGCCGGGTGCTTCGCGGCATTCAGCGCGCGGCGCACCGCGGCAATGTCGGATTTGACGCCGGTCGCGGTTTCGTTGTGGGTTGCCAGCACCGCCTTGATCTCGTGGTTGGTGTCCGCCGTGAGGATTTCCTCGTAGCGGTCCGCAGGCAATCCCGTGCCCCAGGGCGCCTCGACCACCTCAACCTTCAGGCCGTGGCGCTGGCACATGTCGATCCAGCGGTGGCTGAACATGCCGTTGCGGGCAGCCAGGATCTTGTCGCCGGGGCTCAAGCAGTTGGTGATCGCGGTTTCCCAGCCGCCGGTTCCCGTCGACGGAAACAGGAACACCTCGGCGGCTTCCGTCTTCAGCACCTTTTTGACGCCTGCAAGCGCGGGCTGCAGGATCTCACCGAACAGCGGCGAGCGATGGTCCAGGGTCGGCATGTCGCACGCTCTGCGGAGCGCTTCCGGCATGTTGGTGGGGCCGGGAATGAAAACAGGATTTTGGAAGCTCATGGCCGTTTCCTCTTATGAATTTTGAGAAACGGTACCGTGCGGGGGCGAAGCTCCGCAATTTTTTTAAAATATTTTTTCAAAAATTGATTTTGCAGAAATTGCCAATCTTGTCAGTATGTTATATTTTTCATATGGTGAATTGATTTTTCAAAATTCGAAAAAATGAGCTAATGACAAATCTCAAATCCGATAGTTCCGCCACCAGACGCGCTCGTGGGCGACCGCGTGCCTGGGACGACAAGACCGAACAGAACACCATCAAGTCGCTCGACCGGGCCATGGCCGTGTTCGAGCATCTGAGCACCCAGTCCGGCGTCTCTCTTTCAGCCCTGTCGGATCAGCTTGGAGAATCCACGGCAACGCTCTATCGCATCCTGTTCACGCTGGAGACACGTGGCCTGGTGGAATTCGATCAGGCGCAGCAGCTCTGGCACATAGGTCCGGGCGCCTTCATCATCGGCGCACGATTTTTAAGGCGCACCAGTCTGGTGGAACGGGCGCGTCCTGTCCTGCGCTCCCTGATGGAGCAGACAGGGGAAACGGCCAATCTTGGTGTGGCACAGGCAGACCAGGTGCTGTTTGTCAGCCAGGTCGAGACCCACGAAAGCATTCGCGCCTTTTTCCCACCCGGCACCTTGTCGCCGCTGCATGCCTCCGGCATCGGCAAGGCGCTTCTGGCTTTCATGGACGAGGATCAATGCAAGCGTATCCTGAAGCAGACCGACCGGGAACGCTTCACCGAGCACACACTGTGTGATGCGGGCCTGCTGGCCGCGGACCTGGAAGCGATCCGTGCACGCGGTTTCTCGATCGACGGGGAAGAAAAGAATCTCGGAATGCGCTGCATCGCGGCACCCGTATTCAATCACTATGGCGAGGCTGTCGCCGGGCTCTCCGTCTCGGGCCCGACCAGCCGGGTCAGCCCGGACAGAATCGGGCCTTTCGCAGAAGCAGTGAAGGCGGCGGCCGCTGCACTGACCGCCGCCCTCGGCGGCGAAATCGCTCCGCCGCAAACGAAGACCGTAGAATGAGGACGCTTGCTTCACTCCCGACCCGATCCGGAGGAGTTCGTTACACCCACACCCTGAAGCGGCCAATCCCCCCCTCTCCCTCATCCTGAGGAGGACCGTCAGGTCCGTCTCGAAGGATGGGCCGCTTGTTCCGGAGTGTGCCGCCCATCCTTCGAGACGCCGCTAAGCGGCTCCTCAGGATGAGGGTGCAAGGAGGAAGGGGCTTTTCTCTTTACTCCGCGGCGCTGCGGAAGCTTTGCCGGGTACCTGCCTCGAAACGGCCTGCCGCCTGCAGCTTCATGTGGCGGTTGACGTCCTTGTAGAGGAGGTAGCGGAACGGGCCCGGGCCGCCGGCATAGCAGGCCTGCGGGCAGAACGCGCGCAGCCACATGTAGTCGCCGGCTTCCACCTCGACCCAGTCCTGGTTGAGGCGATAGACCGCCTTGCCTTCCAGGACATAAAGCCCGTGTTCCATCACATGGGTTTCCGCAAACGGGATGACGGCACCCGGCTGGAAGGTGACGATGTTGACGTGCATGTCGTGGCGCACGTCTTCCGGGTCGACAAACCGGGTCGTCGCCCATTTGCCGTCCGTGCCAGGCATTGCCCGCGGTTCGATATCGTTTTCGTGGGTGACGAAAAGTGTCGGTCGCTCCAGGCCTTCAACAGGCTCGAACGCCTTGCGGACCCAGTGGAACCGCACGGGCTCACTGCCAGTATTCTTCAGGCTCCAGTCGGTTTGCGGCGGCAGGAAGGCATAACTTCCGGGCCTCAGGTCGTATCGCTGTCCTTCAGCAGTCAGAACAGCCTCGCCTTCGACAACGAACAGCACGCCTTCGGCGGAAGGGTCTGTCTCCGGCCGGTCAGAGCCGCCACCCGGCGACACTTCGACGATGTATTGCGAGAAGGTTTCGGCAAAACCTGACAATGGGCGCGACAGCACCCACAGGCGGGTCTTGTCCCAGAACGGCAGATAGCTGGTGACGATGTCACGCATGGTGCCTTTCGGGATGACCGCATAGGCATCGGTAAAGACAGCCCGGTCTGTCAGGAGTGTTTCCTGACCGGGATGACCGCCGGTCGGCGCGTAATAGGATCTTGGGGGCATGGACTGGGACACGGCCAACCTTCTTCTTCAACAAAACCAGTTGCCGGGAACTATGACCTGCCTTTCGAGGCCGGACCACGGGGCATGTCCGAAGAGCTCCTTTCGGAAAAACAAGATAATCGTCCCTTGATTTTCTTATTCTTCCGATCAATTGAACCCGCGCCTCAAGCCCGCGCGATGGCGATGTTGAGCAGGACCTGCCGCTTCTCCTCCGTCGCCACCTTGATGGCACGTTCCAGCGCTGCCGGCAGCGCGTCACCTTCCGTCACCGTTTCGGTGTAGGCGCGGCTGGCCTCCGCGGTTCTGGTGAAATCCGGGCTTGGCCGAAGGGACGTCAGCGGCACATCGTTGGCCTTGCTGGCAAGACCATCCTTGTAAGTTCCCACCACCGAGTGTCGCACCGCGCCCCACTCCTCGTTGTTCAGCACAAGCGTGATCACCGGCAACTCATGCGCCTCGGCAACCATGTGGCAGGCCGTCGGGTTGGCGAACATGTAGCTGCCGTCGCCGATGGTTGCGAAGACCAGCCGGTCGCGGTCGGCAAGCTGTGCGCCAAGTGCTGCCGCGAGGCCCCATCCAAGACCCCCGGAATGAGGTTCCTGGAAGTAGCTGTTCGGTTGCTCCAGATCGAGCGGCTCGAGCGGACAACCAAGCTCATGGAAGATGGTGGCCTTCCGCCCCTTGATGGCGCGACCAAGGCAAAGACTGACCCAGTCCTTGCTCATCGGGCCGGCATTGCCACGCTTGGCCCGGGCGACAACTTCCGCACGATTGGCGGACGACAGTTCGGCAATACGATGTCTGCGGGCGTTCAAGACGGCTTCGTCACGCGGACGGCTCTGCATTTCGGCAATCAGCGCCAACAGCGTCTGAGCGGTTTCTCCTGCCAGGGTCACATCCGCCTGGAAGTTGCGGATCGGCGTGCGGGTGAACAGGGGATCCGGCCCGAGCTGGATCACGGTGACATCATCGCGAAGGGCGACCTTGTCCGGCCACCAGGGCGCCAGAGAGTTCATCACCAGCACCACGTCTGCCTCGGCAAGCAGGGCTTCAGGCGACGCACCGACCTGCATCGGGTGCGACAGGGGCACGGAAAGCTGGTTTGCCCAATAGTGAGACAGAGGCAGGGCCCAGTCCGTCAGAAACCGTCCGAGGGCCGCAAAGGCCTCTTCCGATCCGGCTCCTCGCTGACTGATGATCAGCGGGCTTTTGGCCTGCGCCAGCAGGTCTGCTGCCCGTTTGAGGGACGAGGGATCCGGCGCGGCGATGACCGGGGCCTGTTTCGACGGGGTATCAAGGCCGTCCGGCGGAGTTTGCTCGCACAGAACCTCACGCGGCAGGCTGAGATAGACGGGCCCCTTGGGTGTGGAATTGGCAATCGCCCAGCCCCGGTCGAAGAGATCCGCGATCTGCTCGGGAAAACGCAACTCGTAGTCCCATTTGGTGACTTCGCGGATCAGCGCGGTCTGGTCGAACATCTCCTGTCCCCAGCCGATCGGCACCGTGCGCGCGCCAAAGCGGCCGGCTTCCATCACCGGCGTGCGACCGGACATCATCAGCACGGGAACCTGATCGCACCAGGCATTGATGGCGCCGGTAATGCCGTTGGAGAGCCCCACGTTCGTGTGCAGCATGACCGACTGGATCCTGCCGGAGATCTGGTAAAAGCCATGGGCCATACCGACAGCAACATGTTCGTGCGGTACCGTGATCGGCACAGGAAGGTCGAGCCCGTTCTGCGTCGCTTCGATCAGTCCCTCGATGATCGGTGGAAAATCGGTGCCGGAATTTGCAAAGACATAGTCGACACCGAGCGCCTTCAACTTGCCGAACACCGCTCCACCCGCGGTAATCGTGGTGCTGTCCATCCTGTCGGCCATGCCGTCCTCCCATGTTCCTTTTTGATGCAGAATGCAGAAATTGCGAGGCAATTCAGGCTCTTGCGGGAGAGGAGCACCTCCGCTAGCCGCCGCCTTCGCGTCTGCTTCGACGCGCACCCTAGACGATAAAAAACGGCTATGGGAACAAGGAATTTTCTTTCTAAAATTGGAAAGTATAATGGCTATTATCTCATTTTACATTACCAAACTAATTAGTGAAGATGATCGCGGAGCTACGTTCCCTGCTGGCCGCAAATCTGCAAGAGGTGCGCCCGAAAGGTCTTCCGGCATCATTGAAGGGCGTTCCACGATCGCACACATTGAAGGTTGGCCAGCAAGTTACAGACCGGGAGTCGACAAGAGCTTCCGATGGGAGGAGACAACATGAGCATTCTCAAGAACGCGTTTCTCGCCGCTGCCATGATCGCCGCCGGCGCATCGTCCGCAAGCGCGGCCGATTACGAATTCAAGCTGCACCACTTCCTGGGTGAGAAAGCCCCTGCGCACACGCAGATGCTGGTGCCGTGGGCCAAGCAGGTGGAAGAAAATTCCGGTGGCAAGGTCCATATCGAAATCTATCCGGCCATGACGCTTGGCGGCCGTCCGCCCGAGCTGATCAACCAGGTGCGCGACGGCGTGGTCGATCTGGTCTGGACCGTGAACGGCTATACGCCTGGCCTCTTCCCGCGCACCGAGGTGTTCGAGCTTCCGGGCATTCACACCAACGATCCGGCCGCCACAAACCAGGCTCTGATGGATCTGTACGAAACGGACCTGAAGGACGAATACAAGGGCGTTGAAGTGATGTTCCTGCATGTGCATGCCGGCCAGGCCATTCACATGCGCGACACGGAAGTTCACTCCCCGGCAGACCTCGCCGGCAAGAAGATCCGTATCCCGACCCGTACCGGTGCCTGGGTGATCGAGGCACTCGGCGCTTCGCCGGTCGCCATGCCGGTTCCGGAACTGCCGCCTGCGCTGCAGAAGGGTGTTATCGATGGCGCCTTCATTCCTTGGGAAATCATTCCGCCGCTGAAGATCCAGGAGCAGACCGAGTACCAGATCGAAGGCGTCGACAAGGAGCGTTTCGGCACCACCACCTTCCAGGTTTCCATGAACCAGGAACGCTGGGATGGTCTGCCGGAAGACATTCAGAAGGCCTTTCGTGATGCCTCCGGTCCCGAATGGATCGTGAAGGTTGGCGAAATCTGGGCTGCTTCGGATGACTTCGGGATCGGTCTGGCCACCAAGGCGGGCAACACCCACGTCACCTTGACCGAGGAAGAGACCGAAGCTTTCCGTCAGGCGCTGGCCCCCGTTGCCGACCGTTGGGTCGAGGAAGTCTCCGCAAAGGGTATCGACGGTGCCGCGCTGGTTGAAAAGGCCCGCGCAGCGGTGGCCAGCCACTCGGCCAACTGATGTCGAACACTCTCAAAGCCAGCAGCTCCGGGTTCACCGGGGCTGCCAGCAGCCTGATAACGCTCTGGGCCCTCCTTGGCGGCGCCGTGCTGTTGCTGGTCGTCGCTGTCAACATGCTGTCGATCATCGGCTCGGTTTTCGGCACACCGTTTCCGGGCGATTTCGAGCTGACCGAAATGGGCGTGGCCATCGCGGTCTTCGCGTTCCTGCCCTATTGCCAGTTGGTCGGGGCAAACGTCTCGGCGGACATCTTCACCGCCGGCGCGTCCAGACGGGTGATTGCCTTCTTCACCCTGCTCGGGTCGCTGGTTGCCCTTGTGTTTGCGCTGCTGCTGATCTGGCGCATGTATTACGGCATGCTGGACCAGAAGAACTACGACTACACCACCACCATCCTGCAGATCCCGCACTGGATGGCCTTCGTGCCGATCCTGATATCGCTTGCCCTGCTGGCACTGGCCGCGCTGGTCACGCTGCTGCAGGACATGACCGCGCTGTCGAGAGGACACCACTAGAATGACGGACGCACTTGTCCTCGGGCTTGGCGCTCTCGTGGTGCTGATCGCCCTGATCGCGATCCGCATGCCCATTGCCTATGCGATGATCCTTGTCGGCGGTGTCGGCACCATGATGCTGAACGGCCCTGCCCTCGTCCTCAGCCAGCTGAAGACCCTCGCCTACGGCCAGTTCTCCATATACGACCTTTCCGTCGTGCCGATGTTCGTCCTGATGGGGGCGATCGCCTCGAAGACCGGCCTCAGCCAGGCTTTGTTCCGGGGGGCCAATGCCTGGCTCGGCTGGCTGCGCGGCGGCACGGCCATGGCGGCCATCGCCGGCTGCGCCGGGTTCGGTGCGGTCTGCGGCTCGTCTCTTGCAACCGCCTCCACCATGGGCAAGGTCGCCCTGCCGGAACTCAAGCGCTACAATTATTCCGGCGCGCTGGCGACGGGAACACTCGCCGCGGGCGGCGTGCTCGGCATCCTGATCCCGCCCTCGGTCGTGCTGATCATCTATGCCATCATCGTGGAAGCAAACATCGTCACCATGTTCATGGCGGCGTTCCTGCCGGGCCTGCTGGCAGTGGTTCTCTTCCTTCTGACCATCGCCCTCTATGTCACCATCAAGCCGGAAGCCGGGCCCAAGGGAGGTGTTGCCGACCGCAAGGAATTCCTGGAGGCGACTGCCGGCATGATCCCGGTGCTGATCATCTTCGGGCTGGTCATCGGCGGCATCTACTTCGGATTTTTCAACCCGACACCGGCAGCTGCCGTCGGCGTTTTTCTAGTCCTGCTGTTCGGGCTCTTGCAGCGCAAGCTGTCCGGCCACGACTTCATTCAGGCGCTCAAGGAAACCGCGTCCACTTCAGGTATGATCTATCTGATCATCCTTGGGGCGGAACTCCTCAAGATCTTTATGTCCCGCGTTGGCCTGCCTCAGGAAACCGCTTCCTGGATCGCCAACTCCGGGCTCGAACCGATGACGGTTCTGATCCTGCTGCTGATCGCGCTCATCCTGCTCGGCTGCCTGATGGACAGCCTGTCGATGATCCTGCTGGTGATCCCCTTCTTCTGGCCGGTACTGGTCGAGATCAACGGCGGCATCTACCAGGTAGCGGAAGGGGCAGGCTTCGGAATGAGCACGGAGGACCTGAAGATCTGGTTCGGCGTACTCGCCCTGATCGTGGTCGAGCTCGGCCTGATCACGCCACCGGTCGGCATGAATGTCTTCGTCATCTCCTCGCTCGACCGGGAAACGCCGATGATCGAGACCTTCAAGGGCGTTGCACCGTTCTTCTGTGCCGAGATCCTGCGCGTAATCCTGCTGGTCTGTTTTCCGATCATCACCCTGTGGCTGCCGCAGGTGCTGAGGTAGGCCTCGAAAGCCCCCTATAAATGAAAAAGCACGCCCGGGGTCACGGGCGTGCTTTTTTCGTTCAAGGCTGGGCTTTTTTACTTGCCCTGTGCCGCCGCGCGGATCTGGGTGAGGCTTGCGGCCGGGGTGATGGCTTCCGGGTCCAGCTTCAGATGCAGGATTGCGGGTGTGCCGGCGGCACGGGCGCGTTCGAATGCGGGACCGAAAGCGTCTGTCGTCTCGACCGTCTCACCGAAGGCACCATAGCTGCGGGCAAGCGCTGCGAAATCCGGATTGACCAGCTTGGTTGCCGACGGACGGCCAGGATAGGTGCGTTCCTGATGCATTCGGATGGTGCCGTACATGCCGTTGTCGATCGCCAGCACGATGATGTTGGCACCGTCCTGACAGGCGGTGCCAAACTCCTGCATGGTCATCTGCAGGCAGCCATCGCCTGCAAAACAGACGACTTCGCGCTCCGGAAAGGCAAGCTTGGCGGCAACGGCTGCCGGCAGGCCATACCCCATGGAACCGCTCGTCGGAGCGGCCTGGGTGGCGTAGCGACGGAACCGGTGGAAGCGGTGCAGCCAGGTGGCGTAGTTGCCGGCCCCATTGGTGCAGACCGCATCTTCCGGCAGGTTGGCTTCCAGCCATTCCATGACGCCGGCCATCTGGAGGTTGCCGGGCACCTGTGGCCGGGCACCGGACCAGTCCAGATAGTCCTGATGGGCCTTGGCCGCTTCGCCTGCGCCTTTCAGTTCGGACGGCGGCTGGAGGCCTTCGGCCGCCTTGCAGAAGGCAGTCGGGCTGGCATGAATTGCCTGCGCCGGCCGGTAGACCCGGCCGAGTTCCTCGGCATCCGGATGGACATGAACCAGTTGCTGCGTGGGCGAGGGAATGTCGAGCAGCGAATAGGACTGGCTCGGCATTTCCGACAAGCGGCCACCGACAAGCAGGATCAGATCGGAGGACTTGACCCGTGCCAGCAGCTTCGGATTGATGCCGATGCCGACATCGCCGGCATAGTTCGGATGCAGGTTGTCGAACAGCATCTGGCGGCGGAACGAGCAGGCAACCGGCAGGTCGAAACGCTCGGCAAAGCGGGTAAAGCCGGCGACGGCCTCTTCCGACCAGCGGCTGCCGCCCACAATGGCGATCGGCCGCTCGGCCGCCCAAAGGCGCTTCTGCAGGTCCGCCATCTGGGTGAGGCCCGGATGCGTTTCGACCTGGGTCCACGCAGGCGGCTGCGGGGCATCTGCCTTCTCGACCAACATGTCTTCCGGAAGCGCCAGCACTACCGGTCCCGGACGACCGGACGTGGCGACATGGTAGGCGCGCGAAATGAACTCCGGTACGCGATCCGCGTGATCGATCTCCGCGACCCATTTGGCGATGCCACCGAACATCTGGCGGTAGTCAATTTCCTGGAACGCTTCACGCTCGCGCATGCCGCGCTCGATCTGCCCGATGAACAGGATCATCGGCGTGGAATCCTGCGCCGCCACGTGGACACCAGCAGAAGCGTTGGTAGCCCCGGGACCACGGGTAACCATGCAGATGCCCGGTTTGCCGGTGAGCTTGCCCCAGGCATCGGCCATCATTGCAGCCCCGCCTTCCTGGCGGCAGACCGTGACCGGGATCGACGCATCGTAAAGAGCATCGAGCACGGCAAGGTAACTTTCGCCGGGCACACAGAACACGCGCTCTGCCCCGTGGCGCTCCAGCGCCTCCACCAACAATTCACCGCCGGTCTTCTGGTCCATGTTCCGGGTCCTTACGAGAAAGATGATCTGTTCATTCTATAGCGTATGAAAATCCGGCCTGTTAGAGGCGAAAATCAGATTAATTGGCAATGGGGTCATTCCGATTTAGAATAACATATCTCCGACAACGGACTTGCAGCCCATCCTTCGAGAAGCGCCCAAGCGCGCTCCTCAGGATGAGATTGAATGTGTTGTAAGGCTGCCTGATTGTGCCACACACAGTCCTCATCCTGAGGAAGCGCCAAGTGCTGTCTCGAAGGATGGGCCTCATGTCATGGTAGGCCTTGCCGGTAAGCATCGGCGCTGCAAACAAAAAGGGGCACCGGTTTCCCGGCACCCCTGCCCCCATTCGATTTTATGTCTTGTTATGGGAAGCTGATCTCAGATCGACTGAACCGTCACCACCTGGAAGGTGTGCATCTCGCCATCCTCGTCCTTGATGGAGACGTATTCACCCGGGTTGAAGGCATGAGCGCCGAAACGGTAGCCCGCCTCATCGTCGTCCTCGCCGTCGATATCGTAATGGAATGCCCAGGAGCCACCCGGACGGTGGATGAGGTGGCCGACTTCCTCTTCCTCGGTGCCCCAGAATCGCCGCACACGGCAATGGTCGCGCTGCTTCTTCCAAAGACCGGCGTCGATATGGCCGGTTTCGTCAAGCGGAGCGGTGAATTCATAACCGTGGTTCGCCGAACCTTGCGGGAAATCCTTGGTTCTGGCCAGGTTCAACCTGATCTTCTTCAAAGCCGGATAGTCGCTCATGGGGCCCTCCTTTACTGACAATCCGGTTTATTTGTGCCACATCCGGGGCACCTCACATTGAGAAGGATCAAACCGGGTCGTTTGCATGTGAGGCATGTATTGCCACGTGTCAGCAAAAGGGACGGAAGATGGATCAGGCCGAAACCCAGAACCAGGCGCTCGAGTTCCTCGGTAGCCTTCCGTCCGACGATCCGGCGCGGCCCGAGGTGAAGCGGATCGACACCCATGCCAATATCGTCTTTCTGGTGGGCAGCAAGGCCTACAAGGTCAAACGGTCGGTCAAGTTTCCCTTTCTCGACTATTCGACGTTGCCCTTGCGCGAAGAAGCCTGCAAGGCGGAAATAACCTACAACCAGCCGAACGCACCTCAGATCTACCGGCAGGCCTTGCCTGTGACGCGGGAGGCAGATGGCACGCTGGATCTTGGCGGCACTGGAGAGCCCATCGAATGGGCAGTTGAAATGAACCGGTTCGAGCGACAGCACGAACTGGACTCCGTCGCTGGAACCGGCCCGCTTCCGGACACTCTGACGGACAGGCTGGCGGACATGATGGTGACTGCGCATGACGCCGCGCCACTGCGGCAGGGCAACGGCTTCTACGCGGAGCTTGCAAGCTATGTGGAGCAGAACGACGCCGCCTTTCGCGAGCACCCCGATCTGTTCGAAGCCGAGGCGGTCCGGCATCTGACCGAGACTTCCCGCACTGTCCTGTCGGCTCTGCACGAGCTGATCCTGCGCCGAGGCGAACAGGGCCTTGTCCGCCGTTGCCACGGAGACGCCCACCTTCGCAACATCGTCATGGTTGATGACGCCCCGGTCCTGTTCGATGCGGTTGAATTTTCAGATGCGATTGCTACCGGCGACGTTCTTTACGATCTCGCGTTCCTGCTGATGGACCTGTGGGACCGGGGTCAACAGCGTGCGGCCAACCGGGTGTTCAACCGCTACATGGACAAGAGCCGCCTGGACACGCATTCGGAGGGTCTGGCAGCCCTGCCCTTCTACCTGATGATGCGCGCGGCGATCCGCTCCAAGATCGCGGCCAGCTCCGCGCTCAACCAGTCGGACCCCAACCAGAAACAACGTGAGCGCGACCAGGCCCAGGCCTATTTCCGCCACGCAGTGGACTTTCTGGATCCTTCACGCCCGCAACTGGTTGCCATCGGCGGCCTTTCCGGCACCGGCAAGACCACGCTTGCCTACGAAATTGCCCCCGGCATCGGCCGGGCACCCGGCGCGCGCGTGCTGCGCACGGACGTGATGCGAAAGCGCCTGCTGGGCATTGAAGAAACGGAAAAGGCGCCGGCGGAAGCCTATACGCTGGAGGCGTCCCAGAAGGTCTACCACGCGCTGGACGACACCATTCAGACCGTCCTCGCAGCGGGTCACTCCGCAATCTTCGATGCGGTTTTTGCCGCCGTGAGCGAACGGGACCGTATCGAGGCCATCGCCAACAATGTTGAATGCGGTTTCTGCGGTCTGTGGCTGACCGCGCCGGCGAACATCCTGAAAGCCCGGGTCTCCGCGCGCGGGGACGATGCCTCGGACGCAAACGCCGACGTTGTCGATACCCAGCTTGGCTACGACCTCGGCCAGATGAACTGGGCGGAAATCGACGCGGGCAGCAACGTCGACGAAACCGCCGGACAGGTGCGGAAAATCCTGAACCGCCAGTAGCCTACAGTCCGGCAGCCCTGAGAGCTGCCGCGGCTCCGGCTGCACAAAAGACGGCGACATATTCCTTGCGCAGTGTCACCTGTGCCGCTGCAGCTACGACAAGGCACAGCGCCACGGCCAGCCCGCCCTTCAACACGATGGGCAGGATGGTGGAAACGATGATCGCCCCCGGCAACGCCTCCAGACCGCGCCGCACCCGCGGCGTGATGGGCAGCCGGCCCATGACCCAGTATCCACCCGCCCTCAGGGCGTAAGTGACCGCTGTCATGCCAAGCACGGCCAGGATAAAGATCGGGTCGGCGGTGAATGCTCCCTCAGTCATCGAGATAGGCCCCCGCGAAAGCACCGGCGATGGCACCGGTGAAAATGCTCCAGTAGCCCCCGACCAGATACCAGGTCAGCGCGGCGATACCGCCTGCGAACAGCCAGCTGACTGTCTGGCGCTTACCCTTCCAGAGCGGCACCAGAAGTGCGGCGAAGAAAGCCGGCAGAACCACGTCGAGGCCATAGACCTTCGGGTCCGACACCAGACTGCCCGCGAAATAGCCCGGAACGACGGAAAGCGACCAGACCGACCAGGTGAAGAGGCCGCTGCCGAGATAGATCCCCCAGTCGCGCGTGCCCTTGTCGTATTCCGACAAGGCCAGCAACCAGTTGAGGTCCGTCAGCAGAAACAGGGAAGGATAGGTCTGCCAGGCCGGTACCTGGCCAAGCCAGGGCCGCAGGCTCGCGCCGATCAGCAGCATGCGCATGTTGACGGCAGCGGTAACCCCGATCATCGCCACGACAAGAGCATAGTTGAGCGGATCGCTGTAGACTTCCATCGCGACAAACTGGCTGGCGCCGGCGAAGACCAGCGAGTTGATCATGATCGTTTCGAGGAAGGTCAGCCCCTTTTGCGCGGCGACCGTTCCAAAGACCAGTCCAAGCGCGATAATGCCCGGGGAAACCGGAATGCACATCGTGGCGCCCCGCACGCAGCCTTGCAGGCTGAGGGTCACATTTTTGTTCAACATGTCTGTCCAAGAGTGTCAGGCGGCGGGCAGCCCCCGCATAGAAAGGTCAGTATTGCTGATAATTCGCCTCAGAACCAATGAAACCTTTTGATTTACCCATCAGCGATCCTGTAGCCGGGACCGGGCCACGGGTCAGAACACGACGCCGTAGATCATGCGCAGGCCGGTAAAGCCGAGGAACAGCGCGAACACGAGCTTCAGCTTCGACGGATCGATGGCATGGGCGATCTTCGCGCCCCAGGGTGCAGCAAAAGTGCTGGCCGGAATGATCAGGAAGAAGCCGATCAGGTTGACATACCCGAGCGAGAACGGCGGGCGCCCCTCCTCGCCCCAGCCAAAGAAGATCGACAGCAGGGTACCCGGAACGGCAATGATGAGGCCGATGGCCGCTGCAGTGCCAACCGCCTTGCGGATCGGATAATTGAAGAGGGTCAATGTCGGAACGCCGAGTGTTCCACCGCCAATGCCCATCATCACCGAGATCCCGCCAATCAGGAAACCCAGCGTTTCCTTAATCGGAGATCCGGGAAGCTTGTCGGCCAGATGGGAGCCCTCCTTGCGGAACATCATGTTGGCCGACACGGCCAGAGCGACAATTCCGAAGACCAGCGTCAGTGCGCCACCCGAAATATTCCCCGCGAGCGTTCCCCCGGCGATGACGCCAAGGGCGATCGCCCACCACCAGCGTTTCAGGAGATCCATGTCGACGCTCCCCCGATTGTAGTGGGCACGCGCCGACGACGTGCCGGTCGCCAGAATGGTTGCAAGCGACGTTCCCACCGCCACATGCATGAGAACCGACGGGTCGATCTTCAGGGCGGTGAACATGTAATAGAGCACCGGCACGATGACGATGCCGCCACCGACGCCGAGCAGGCCTGCAATGATCCCGGCCACAAGCCCGGTTGCCAGCAGCGCAACAGCCAGAAGGCCAAGGGAGAAAAGGCTGAGATCTTCCACGCGATAATCCTCGTTGCCGGTGCCGAGCTCATGCCGGCCACCAAAGTCTTCTTCCAGCGCTTAGACCAGCTGCGCGAATTTTTCCAGCCGCATGCGCGGACTATCTGTTTTGCGACGCTTGCAACCTCTTGCGACACGGGTGAATTGCAGCCAGTCTCTGCCGGGTGTCATTCAGCCGGGGAGGAAGCATGAACGGTCACTGGCTTGCGCTTTATACATTCGGCCAATTCCGTACGCGGGCGGTCCACCCGGTTGTGGAACCCTTTCACCAGGCCGAGCCGCTTGTGTGGGCCGCGATGGAACGCGCCGAGGGTTTCGTCGCCCGCTCCGGCTACGAGGACGAACCGGGACCGGACAGCTGGGGCGAGCAGGTTTTTCCCAGGTACTGGCAGGACAATGGCGACGGCTGGGCACCCTCCACCATCTCGCTTTGGCAAGACCTGGAATCAGCGCTTGCCGCCGTCTACCGAGGGCCGCACGCCGAGATCCTGAAAAAGGGTCCGGACTTCATGCGCGAAGACCACGCCTACCCCGCCTATGCCCTGTGGTGGGTGCCGGAAGGCCACCAACCGGACTGGGTGGAAGCGATCGACCGCTTCGAGCGCCTGGGCGACGCGGGCCCCACACCCGCGGCCTTCACATTCAAATCCGCTTTCGATCCTTCCGGAAAGCCCACAACAGTGAACGGCGGCGTATCGAAACAGATCGCGGAACGAAACCGGACCCGGACCGAAGCTCCCAAGGCTGTTCAATAGGGAATTGTTCAAAAATCGATGACTAATTGTCCAGATTTGGCAGAATTGTAAAACAATCCCCCAATGGCAATCTTAGGTCCAACAGCGCACGGACATTCCCGTGCCAGAGATTGGGAAAGGATTGAACCATGAACCAGATACTCCGTCCTTCGGATGCTCGCGGCGATGCCGATTTCGGCTGGTTGAAGAGCAAGCACACGTTCTCCTTCGGGTCCTATTTTGACCCGAACCACATCGGTTTCGGTGCCCTGCGGGTGATTAACGAGGACCGCGTCGCCCCCAGCGCCGGCTTCCCGACCCACCCGCACCAGAACATGGAAATCATCTCCTATGTCGTTTCCGGTGGTCTGGAACACAAGGATTCGCTCGGTACGGGCTCAGTCATCCGGCCGGGAGAACTGCAGCGCATGAGCGCCGGCACCGGTGTCCGCCACAGCGAGTACAATCACTCGGACACGGATCCGGTCCACTTCCTGCAGATCTGGATCGTTCCGGAAGCTGACGGAATCTCGCCAAGCTACGAGCAGAAGGCCTTTCCGGAAGACGGCCGCCGCGATGCGCTGCGCCTGATCGGATCGCGCGACGGGCGGGACGGATCCGTTACCATTCACCAGGATGTCGATCTCTACGCGTCGCTTCTGTCCGTGGATCGCAGCCTGGCCTTCGACATCCGTCCCGGCAGGAAGGTCTGGCTGCAATTGGTGAAAGGCAAGATCAGCGTCAACGACCAGCCGCTTTCCGCAGGCGACGGTCTCGGCCTGCTTCAGACAGGCGCAATCTCGCTGACAGCCAGTGAGAATGCCGAATTCCTGCTGTTCGACCTGGCAGCCTGATCCGAATTGGGGCGGGATTGTTCCCGCCCCATCCCATGTACTTCCCTGGAAACGAACAGCCAGATTGAACACAGGATCAGAGCAATTGCTTTCATCCACTTCAGGAGACCGACAATGGTAGAGACAACTTCCCCCGACATCACCCTGGAACAGGATGGCAGCAAAGGCCGCTATGTGGCGAAGGTGGGCGGGATCACCGAGCCGGCCGAACTGACCTTCTCCATTGTCAACGAACACCTGATCATTGCCGATCACACCGGTGTGCCGGACAGCATGCGTGGCATGGGGGTTGGCAAGGCACTGGTGGAAAGGCTTGTTGATGACGCCCGCCGCAAGCAGGTGAAGATCGTGCCGCTGTGTCCTTATGTGAATGCGCAGCGGCGCAAGCACCCCGAATGGGCGGATGTGTTTCAGGCCTAGGCGAAAAGAAACATGCTCAGCTCGAAGGCTCGCTGTCCTCTAGCGCCGTCTCGCACCCCCGCAAGGTGTAGAGCGCACCGGTCAGCATGTCGCCGGCCTGTTCGAAAGCGGTGTCGGTGATTTCCGGACCGGCTGCGCTCAGACCAACGGCCGCCAGCCTGATGTCGGCAAGGTTCCGATTGAGTTCCTTCAGTTGCTGCGCCACTTCCCAATGATCCCTGAGGTCGGGATCAGAGAGTTGCGCAGCAAGCGTGGTGATCTTGCCGTCGAGCGCTTCTATCCGGGCCTTGAATTCGCCCGGAGAGACCTGCAACCGGGCGAGCGCGGCTTCTGTCAGATTGCCGGCGATACGTTCGCCCGCTGTATCGACCCTGTTCAACACAAGGAGCGACAGCACGCAGGCTGCAATGACAAGCAGCGCCGTCGCATTCACGAGCGCCAGCAGCAGCTGGCCGGGCAAACGGACAAGACGGCGGCCAAGGCTGGGGGCATCGTGATAGGACATTGCATGCTCCTTAGAGATCAGGTGCTCTCATTCAGACAGAGTCCCGCATGACACACAACGGCCTCCCGGCCCGTGAACCGTCAGAAAGGCCTGATTTCTTGGGAGAACCGGCCGTCCCTCCGTTCACCGTATCAGAGCCCCTGGTATCTTCTGCCTGCAGCTCAGCCTACACTTTATCCGAGAAACGACACTCACCTTTAACGGAAAAAGGGTTACTCCGTTCTCATTCAAAACAGCGATAGGGCACGGATGAACTACGGCCGCCTGATCACAGCAATATTGTTCCTCTGGATGATGTCCGCCCTCTTCAAGTACGGCAACCAGAACTACGAGGCGCTCAAGGCGGACTTTGGCCTGCTGGCTCCATTGATGTGTTTCATCGCCGGCGTCCTTCTCGGCTGCAGCGCCATTGTCCTGCTCATCAAGTCTTTCAGGAAGACATGATCGCACTTCGGCAGCTATCAACCTGCTGCGAGGTACCATCAAACTTCAAGACGGCTCGCCAAGCACGGAGCAGGTGTCTATTTCGCGTCGTGGAAGATGATCCCTGCGGTGTGTCTCGTGCCGGAGCGCACGCGGCTCACGCCGTGGCGCAGGTTCACGCGGTAATTACCTCTCGTTCCCTGGACAGGCCGGTTGTGAACGGCAAAGGCCACGGCATCCCCCTGGCGCAGGCTGACAACCTCAACGCGGCTCTGCATGCGCGGGCGTTGTTCGGTCATGCAGAACTCGCCTCCCGAGAAATCCTTGCCCGGTTCCGATAGCAGAATCGCGACCTGAATCGGAAAAACCAGATCGCCGTACAGATCCTGGTGAAGGCAGTTGAAGTCGCCTGCGCCATACTGCAGCAACAAAGGGGTCGGCCGGACCTGACCCGCCTTGTGGCATTGCTCCAGATACGCGTCGTGAGTAGCCGGAAATCGTTGATCGAAGCCCATGGCCTCGTTCCACGTGTTGGCAAGACCGGCGAAGCGGGGATAAAGGGCGGTCCGCAATCCAGCCAGAATATCCGGCAGCGGATATTTGAAATAACGGTATTCCCCCTTGCCGAAGCCGTGCCGCGCCATGACGACATGGCTACGGAAATGCTCTTCCTCGGCATAAAGTGACGAAAGGGCACGACATTCCCCGGGTGACAAGAGCTGAGGCAGCGTGGCACAGCCGAAACCGTTCAACTCTTCGTGGATCGCGGCCCAATCATAACCGGCAACCCGAGCCTCTAAAGAGGTCGCCAAAGCATCCGAACGATCCTCGTTGGCGGTAATCTTTCTCATGCCCGTTTCTCCCTCTCGATGAGATCGCGCTTGCGCTCCACACCCCATGCGTAGCCGGAAAGTGCACCGCTGGTTCGAACCACACGGTGGCAGGGAATCGCCACTGCGAGCTTGTTGGCAGCACAAGCCCGGGCAACAGCCCGTGATGCCTTGGGTGCCTTGATACGCCGGGCAATCTCGGCATAGGAGACCGTTTCTCCGGCAGGAATTTCCTGAAGAGCTTGCCATACCCGTTGTTGAAAGACGGTTCCGCGGACATCCAAAGGCAGGTCCAGACCGATCTTTGGACATTCGACAAAGCCCACCACCCGGGCCACCAGACCTTCATAGTCGCGATCCGCCCCGAGCAGTGTTGCCCTGGGAAACCGGTCCTGCAGATCCCGGACTAGATCCCCTGGGTCACTTCCGAGAAGAATCGATACAACGCCTTTCTTGCTGGACGCGACCAGAATGGCACCAAGCGTCGTCTGGCCAACCGCGAACCTGATCTCCTCGTCGGCTCCGCCGGCACGGTATTGCGTGGGTGTCATACCCAGCATCCCGGTGGATTTTTCATAGAACCGTCCGCTGGAATTGAAGCCTGCGTCATAGATTGCCTCAGTCACCGTTATGCCGGCACCAAGTCCATCACGGACCTTGTTGGCCCGATGCGCTGACGCATAGTCTTTTGGCGTGAGCCCGGTCGTCGCCTTGAACACCCGGTGAAAGTAGCTGGGGCTACGACCGACGGAGCGAGCAAGATCATCCAGTGACGGCTCTTCTTCGCTGCCTTCAATGATGCGGCAGGCCTTTGCGACAATTGCTGCATTCTCGGCACCGGCAGGCAAGCCTTCCGGCTTGCAGCGCTTGCACGCCCTGAAACCGGTCGCCCGGGCATTTTCGAGCGTGGTGTGAAGCTGTACGTTTTTCGGATTGGCCAGGCGCGAAGGGCACGACGGGCGACAATAGACACCGGTTGTCGACACCGAATACCAGAACTGGCCGTCTGCCGTCTTGTCACGGGCTGCGATGCGCGCCCACCGAGGGTCCTCTGCCAGGGGCAGCTTGGTCTGATTGTCGTTCAAGGCTTCCATTGGTGCGTCTTCCCGAAATTGTTGTCGTCAACTTCGCCAATCCTGTCACCGGCTTCACGACCGTGCACTCCGGTCCTTACCTTCAAATCGGGATCTTCAGCGACCCGTTTTCCGAGCTGCTGGCATATTTGAATTTCAAGGCAAGGGACGGAGCGGAGGCTCTGTTCAAGTCTGTTGAAAAGGCGCTGTTGCCTGAAACAGGCGGTCCGGGATTTGCCACAAGGCGGCGCTCCGCCTTGTGGCAAAGCGTCCGGTCAGGTCAGCCGAATGGACATGCCGCCATCGACAATCGTCGGGCTGCCCGTCATGAAACTTGCGCGGTCGGACAGCAGGAAAAGCGCTGCCTGTGCGATCTCCCTTGCGTCGGCCATGCGTTTCATGGGGTGCAAACCTGCAATGAACGCCAAGACGTCCGGATTTCCTTCGCCGCCGGCCGGTGTAATTGTGCCACCCGGCATCAAGGCATGAGCCCGAATACCCTCCGCGGCGTGGTCGGAGGCAAGTGATTGCACCAAGCCGTTGAGACCGGCCTTGGAAGCCGCGTAAGCGCCCATGCCGGGCATGCCCGCGTTGCTGAAACCAACAAATGACGATGTGAAGACGATCGAGCCACCGCCGGTTTTCTTCATGACCGGTATCTGCGCTTTTGCAGCCAGAAACGCCGCTGTCAGGTTGACAGTCAGGACCTCGTTCCAGTTGCCGATACCCATGTCCGGAACCGGCTCCATGGCCCCGACAATGCCTGCATTGTTGAAGGCACCGTCCAGTTGCCCGAACTCCTTCAGGGCGAGGTCGACCAGTGCCGCGGCATAACCTTCGTCCTTGACGTCGCCCTCCAGGAAAACGGCCGTGCCGCCGGCTTCACGGATTTTGGACGCAACAGCCTCAAGTTCCGCGGAACGCCTGGCACCGAGGATGACATTCGCTCCTTCGGCCGAAAAAAGGGTCGCTGCAGCAGCCCCGATCCCGCTGCTTGCCCCGGTGATGATGATCGACTTGTTTTCGAGTTCCATGACGTTTTCTCCTGTCTGTCATTGGACCCGGCATAAGCCAGGGTCCGAGCGACAGGTGTCATGATCGGGCCGAGCCGAACTATCCGTTTCTTGTTGTCAAATCCGAGAACCCGTCGCTGAAGGTCAGGGACAGCCTGTGTGCGCCATTGGAGATCGGCTTGCAGACAACAGGGATTGCGGCCCCGGTTACAGTCTTCCTGCCGGCAGTTCTGAATTTGATGGTGAAGGATTATGTCTCAACAGCTTCGGACAATCCGGCTGCGACATACCCGATACAGAAAATCATGTCGCCGGCCGCAAGAGAGCCCTGCGCGGGACCAAATTCTGTTTCAAAACGAATGAAGAGGGAAATGGTACAGACGAGTGGATTCGAACCACCGACCTTCGGAGCCACAATCCGACGCTCTAACCAACTGAGCTACGTCTGCTTAAAGGCGTGAGGTGACGCGGACCATACTGACCCGTGCCGCCATTTGCAAGGGCGTCTTCTAAACTCGTTTTTTCCAACCCGCAAGCGGGAATTTGCGGAAATTTTCGAGCTGTTGAAAAGCAAATGCCCGGAGCGTTGCCCCGGGCATAACAACCGTTTGCCGATGTCATCGGCATGGCCCTGCCGAACCGCAATCAGGTGACTGCGGACGGCAGGATGCCGGATTAGTTGACCTTGATGTCCTTGAAGGACTTCTCGAACGCTTCCTTGACCGGTGCGGAAACGTCGGTACCGAGCTTGGTAGCCAGTTCGTGCATTTCCTTGGACTGGGCGCTCAGAGCGTCAAACTGCTGGCGAGCAAACGTGGACTGCAGCTCGATAGCTTCAGCCAGGCTCTTCGCAGACATGATGTCCTTCACGAAAGTGAAAGTTGCGTCGGCGTTGGCTTTGGCAGCATCAACGGCCTTGTGGTTGAATTCGACAACGCCCTGGCGGGAAGTCTCGAAAGTGTCTTCCATCAGGTCGGTTGCGTCTTCAGCAGCGTTTTTCACTTTTGCATAGGCTTCGCGAGCGTTCTCGATGCCTTTTTCGGTTGCTTCACGGAACATGGCCGGAACTTCCATTTTCGGCATAGCAAAAGCCTCAAAGTCAGGGAAAGCTACACCAGCAGCAGCGGTTTTGGCTTTGGTGGTGCGAGCTTTCGGCGCCGGCTTTGCCGGAGCAGTGGTTGTGGTGTCAGTCATGATCTCATCTCCTTGAGTCCGGATGCGATCATTGGTGCAAGTTCATTCCGCCGATACGTGTGCCGGCGGACCCTGTCGTCATCCGCAAACACTACATAGTGCATGCCGTGCTGCATTGCAACATTTTTTTGCACTGCACAACAAACTTGCCGTCGGGGATTTCTGGCGTTTCGTCGGTTCCGTTCCGCAAAAAGCGGAGCGGACTGCAGCCCTTTGTCGGTAAGCCATTGGCTGGACAAGGGAAGACGAAAACAGGCAATCAGGACCGGAAAAACATTACAACCAAAGCAGGAAATATTCAATGAAACACTTGTGGCACCTTGCGCGGGGCTCTGGCGCCCTGCGCAAGGAAAAATGCCGGCCGGATTATTTTTTCTGGGTGGCCTTGGCCGCGTCCTGAACGGCCTTTGTTGCAGAGTTGGAAAACTCGCGCGCCTGTTCGCCGAGGGACTCCATCTGCCGGCGCAGATAGTCCTGCTGCAGCTTCATCATGTCTTCGACATTTTGCGCCTTGACCAGTTCCTGCGCAAACTTGAAGGCCGCATCGACATGCTCTTCGGCATAGTTCAGCGCCTTCTTGTTCACATCCGCAGCACCGGCCTGAACCGCATTTGCGCTGTCTTCCGCATTGCTGACAGCCTTGTGGGTCGCGCCCATGAAGTCGTCAAAGGCCTTGCGGGCCTGGTCGACGCTCTTTTCCGCGAAATCGCGCATCTGGTCGGGAATTTCAAAACCGGTCTTGTCTGTGCTCATGTCGGCGCTCCTCAGGTCGACGAAAGATGTCAGGCGGGTATCCTGAAATCCTTCCATGCCAAAAATTCGTAACACGACGATGGCATTCCGGCAAACTTGTCCGGTCGGATTAACCACGCCTTCATGTAACCCCTTTAGCAACCTTGCTTTACGTGGACTGTGTTGGAGATTGCTTGTATTAACGGAGTGTTTACCACTTTGGGCAAATCCGGCCGCCACGCACCCGTCAACCGGTGTTGCAGACCAGTTTGGAGCAGAGCCATGGACGAACAAACCCTATCATTCCTGGAACTGACTGCCATGGATGATCTGGTTCAGCTTGTCGCCGACAAAAGGGCAGCCTGGCTCTGGTCGGCCGACGGGGCGCGTATTCTATGGGCGAATGCTGCCGGTGCTTCCTTTTTCTCCGCACAGTCCGTAGCCGACCTGGCCAACCTGACGTCGCTCGAGCGCTCACCCGCCCGTCCACATATCTCCCGCATTGCCGAATCCGGCCCTACAGACAAGTTCAGTATCGACCGGCTGCGGTTTTACCGGGGTCTCAGGGTCATGCTGCTGACCTGTCAGTGCATGCGTATCGAGCTGGAAAACGGTAAAGCCGCTGCCCTGATTGTGTGCGGTGACAAGGGTCTGTCCATGACGAAGGACCCGGTGCCGGCTTTTGCACAGATGTTGCGTGCCGATGATGCCACCGTGTTCGTGACGGATGCCGGTTCGGTGGAAGGCTGTTTTGGCGAACTGAAAGGAACACCGGAAGACCTCGACCTGCCGGACGGACAGACGGCGCTTTTCGGTCCTCTGGAACTCGATGGTGACTTTCATGAGGGCGTTGTTCTGAAGGTGACGGACCGCCAGAAGCTGGTGGTCCTGGAAAACCTGCCTCTGGCGGATCCCGGCACTGAAGCCGGGGAAGACAGCTCTGAAAGCGCGCAAGAAGCGGACGCCTCAGCAATTGAAGCCGGGCTGCTGGCCACAGGTGTTGCCGCCGGAGCTGCAGTTGCCGCTGACACTTCGTCCGCGGACGAGGAAACAGTTTCCCGGATCGGTGAGGACGACGCCGGTTGGGTTCGGGCCGACGAAGACGAGTTTGAAACCGCTGACGACATGGCCGCAACGCAGGCCGCCCCTGCCCTACCCGTTGAAGAACCTGTTGAGGAAGACCTCGACGACCTGGCTGCCAGTGAGCAATCCATTGCTGCTGGTGTTGTCACCTCAGACGACATCTCCCCGATGGATGCCGGAGAGGACGACGGCCTCGAAGAACTCGACCTCGAGGAAAATGTCCTTGAGGAGACGACCGCCAAAGTCGTGGACGAAGACACCTCTGACGACGCTGCGACGGAAGGTGGGGACGGCTTTGTCTTTCAGCCACGGCGCAGACCTGTGCGCTTTGCCTGGAAGATGGACATCGACCAGCGCTTCACCTTTCTGTCCGACGAGTTTGCCGAAGTTCTTGGCCCTTCCTCAACCGACATTATCGGTCTGACCTGGAAGGAAGTGTCCGACGCTTTCGATCTCGATCCCCGTGGCCATATTGCGCGGGCGCTTGACCGACGCGACACCTGGAGCGGAAAGACAATCGACTGGCCGGTCTCCGGTGCGGACTTGCGCGTACCTGTCGACATGGCCGCCCTGCCCGCCTTTGACCGGAACCGGAAATTCGAAGGCTATCGCGGCTTTGGAGTTTGCCGGACCGCGGATGCCGTGCCGGAGCATGGAAGCCAGCCCTCCGGCCCGACGCTGGCCGTTGTCGGAGCATCCGACACTGACACTCACACTGACGAAACCGAACGCGACACACTTGCGGAAGATGAAGCCAACCACGCTACTGGTTCGCTGCAGGAAGGCGCGCCCGGTGCGGAAGCTGCCGACGTGCTCGTGGCGCCAGAGGTGGAAGACGACATTGCCACCGCGGGCGATGACAACGGACATGAAAACGTCCGCTCTGAAACAGGTGATGAGACGACAGATACATCAACTGGTGAGGCTGGTACGGATGAAGCTGATTCACCAGACGCAGCAGAGCAGCAGGCAACCGCGGAGGCAGCAGCCAAGCTTGCGGAATTGAAACCGGCAAAACCGGATTCTTTCGCGGGCAAGACCTTCCTTGGCGCAAGTGCGGCTGCTCTCGTCGGCTCCCTGGCAAAGTTCACCGGCAAGGCCCCGCAGCGCCCGGCAGACCCGCCGGTAAAGGCAGACGAGCCCGCCAAGGCGGATACCCGACACCTTGAAACCGACACGTCTCCAGAGGACGTTGCCCCGGATGCCGACAAGGATTTCGACGATCTACCCGGCGCAGCTCTCGACAGCAAATTCAAGGCACTGGAATCCGGTCTGCAAGATGCACCGGAAGACGAAGCTCTTCCCGAGGAAAGCGACGTTCCGGAGACTGGCGAAGACCAGCCCGTCTCCGGTAGCGATAAAACCGTTCCTGAAGACGGCGCAAGCACTGAGAACACCGGAACTGCAACCGACGAAACGGACGACGTGGCAGAAGCAGTCGTCGATGACGCCGATGCAGTAGCTGATGACGAAGACCCTGAAGACGAGGTCAGCGACACGTCGAGCGAAGACACCGCCATCGTTGATGACGACACTGAACTGGCAGACGAAGACGAAGCGGACGCCGACAGTGAGAACTATGCTGCGAGCGACGAGCTGACCGGTGAAGAGACAGGGGACACCACCACAGCCGTTGTAGTGCCCACTCCAGCGAGTGCCGAACCAACCGGTATCTCCGGGCCAGCGGCGCTGAAACCGGCTGAAATCGAAAGCGCGGTCAAGTCGCTCGCCAAGGCTTACAAAGAGGCGGAAAAGAAGTCTCGCGACCTCTTTGAGGAAGAAGAAGACCCCACGGTCCCGGAAGACGACGACATGTCGTCCACAGCCGTCGCAACTGCCGAAAGTGACGAGGACCAGCAAACGGGAACCGATGAGGCTTCGGCTGGCGACGAAGATCTGTTCGAGCCCGAGCCTGCCTTTGAAGACACCCATTTCGATCTTGTTGAGGAGGAAGACCGCGAGATCGAAGCCGTGGCTGCGTCATTGGAAACGGACGATGCGGCTGAAGAGCGCGAGTTCTTCGAAGAAACCGCTGCCTTCGAGAGCGAGGACAAGGCTGCCGAAACCGCCGACGCCGATGAGCCGGCCGAACCGAAACCGACAGGCCAGGTCATCCCGCTCGCAACGGTAAAACCGCGCGTTGTTCCGGTGGATACCTCCGGTCTTTCCCGGCCTGAACGTCAGGCCTTCCGCAAGATCGCCGAAGCCCTTGGAGCACGGCTGGAGGGCGACCTTGAAGATTTCGATGCGCCCGATCCAGTGGAACCGGTCGAAGAGCTGCCGCCCGAAGTTCCGGAAGCCGGCCCAATCGACCCGAGCCTTCTGGACCGCCTGCCCATCGGCATCGCCATTGCCCATGACCGGGAAGTTCTCTACGCCAACAAGGCGCTGCTGAGCATGCTTGGCTACAAGTCGATCACCGCGCTCTCCGAGGCTGGCGGCCTGGAAGCACTTTTCATCGACGATGCGGAAGAACTGCCGGACGCCGAAGGCATGGATGGTGAAGTCGACGAGACCATGAAGATGCGCCTGTCGGATGGCGGTGTCCTCAACGTCGACGCTCATATGCATTCCGTTCCGTGGAACGGCACGCGCGGTCTGATGATTTCCATCACCGAACGCAAGGCCAAGCCGGCACCTGCGACTGCCGCTCCGTCTTCGCCGAACTTCTTTGCGGAAGTCCGCTCGGAACTTGATAGCGCGCGCAACCAGATCGCCGAGATGGACACCATTCTGGAAACGGCGACCGACGGCGTTCTCGTGCTTGATCAGAACGGCACGATCCTGAAAGTGAACGGCTCCGCGGAGGCGCTTTTCAGCGCCAACCGGTCCGACATGATCGGAGCGCCCTTCACGGATTTCCTGGCGCCCGAAAGCCACCGGGCGGCGGCCGACTATCTGGACGGATTGTCGCGCAACGGCGTTGCCTCGATCCTGAACGATGGCCGCGAAGTGCTTGGCAAGGTTCCGACCGGCGGCCTCATCCCCCTGTTCATGACCATCGGCCGGATCAGCGGCAACAAGGAAGACGTCAAATATTGCGCGGTGCTGCGCGACATCACCCAATGGAAGATGGCAGAAGAAGAGCTGACCCAGGCCAAGCGCCAGGCTGAAAACGCCAGCTCTCAGAAGTCCGATTTCCTGGCGAAGATCAGTCACGAAATCCGCACCCCGCTGAACGCGATCATCGGCTTTTCGGAAGTCATGATGGAAGAGCGCTTCGGCCCGATCGGCAATGACCGCTACAAGGACTATCTCAAGGATATCCGCACATCCGGCTCGCACATCATGAGCCTGATCAACGATCTCCTGGACCTGTCCAAGATCGAGGCGGGCAAGCTGGATCTGAAGTTCTCCGCCGTCTCGACCAACGACGTCATCAACGAATGCGTTGCCCTGATGCAGCCGCAGGCCAACCGGGAGCGTGTCATCATCCGTGCCAGCCTGCCGGAATCAGTGCCCGATGTCGTGGCAGATCCGCGGTCTCTGCGCCAGATCGTGCTGAACCTTCTGTCCAACGCGATCAAATACAACAAGTCCGGTGGGCAGGTGATCCTGTCGACGGCGCTGGAAAGCAACGGCGAAGTCGCGCTGCGGGTTCGCGATACCGGCACCGGCATGACAGCCAAGCAGCTGGCTGCGGCGCTTGAGCCGTTCCGGCAGCTGCATACCTCCAGCCGCGGCGGTGGAACCGGGCTTGGCCTGCCGCTGACCAAGGCACTGGTGGAAGCCAACCGGGCCAGCTTCCATATCGATTCCACGCCGGATCAGGGCACCCTGGTGGAAATCATCTTCCCTACACAGCGGGTGCTTTCGGAGTAATGCCGGGCTCCCGACAAGAGAGCGCCTTGGTTGAAGTCGACAGCAATATCTGGATCCTTGAAGGGGACACTGTCTCCTTCTACGGATTTTGTTACCCGACCCGCTGTGTGATCATTCGCCTGCCGTCCGGCAAGCTGTGGGTCTGGTCACCCATCGCCTTGACGCCGGCGGTCCGGCAGCAGATCGATGCCCTGGGAACCCCGGCACATCTCGTCAGTCCCAACAAGATCCACCATCTCTTTCTGCAGGACTGGAAGGCGGCGTGGCCGGAGGCCAGGCTCTGGGGACCTCAGAGCACCATTGCCAAGCGTACGGACCTCGCCTTCGAACCCGCGCTGGACGAGGCGGTGCCAGATGCATTCGAAGGCGTCATCGACATGGTGCGCTTTTCCGGTTCTCCGGTGATGGACGAGTTGGTGTTTCTGCACCAGCCCTCGGCAACGGTCATCCTGGCCGATCTCAGCGAGCATTTCTCGCAAGGTTTTTTGCACCGGCACTGGAAACCCTGGCAGCGCTGGATTGCCGGTCTATGGGGCATTGTCGAAGGCAAGGGCTATGCGCCCCTGGAATGGCGGCTGAGCTTTTTCGACCGCCGAAAGGCCCGAACCTGCCGGGACAGGATCCTTGCCTGGTCACCGGAAAGGGTGATCATGGCGCACGGCGTTTGGCAGCCAGGCAATGGCACAGCCTTCCTGCGGCAGGCGCTTGCCTGGGTGTGACAGTTTTTCACGCCAGCCGGTAACGCGTTCGTGATCAGCCTTTCGAAGCAAGCTTCAATGACCATCAGACCTAAAGTCGAGTCTTAAACTCCTGTATTCTCACCGGTTTTCGGCAAAATAGTGGAATGCAATCCTCCAGTTAGTTTTGAATCATTCTAAAGTATTGATTTTGCTAGATTTATTGACTTGAAGCCCTGCTAACGACATATTCCCGGCAAGCTTCGGACCCCGCGTCCGAGCAACAAGAACCATATCAACGGGAGAGTTACATGAATTCCACTTTCCGCATCCTGGCAGGCGCTGCCCTGCTGTCTTCGGCAACCCTTACCGCTGTACCCGCATTTGCCGACGGGGAAGTGAATATCTACTCCTATCGTCAGCCTTACCTCATCGAGCCGCTGCTCGACGCATTCACCAAGGAAACCGGCATCAAGACCAACGTGGTCTTTGCGGCTGAAGGCCTGGGTGAGCGTATTGCGGCAGAAGGCGCCAACTCTCCGGCCGACGTTCTCTTGACCGTCGACATCGGGCGCCTGGACGGTGCCAAGCAGCTCGGCATTTCGCAGCCGGTTGTTTCTGAAATCGTCAATGCAAACGTTCCGGCAGAATTCCGCGATCCGGAAGGCCACTGGATCGGCCTGACCAACCGTGCCCGCGTGATCTACGCTTCCAAGGAACGCGTCGACCAGGACAGCATCACCTATGAGGAACTTGCCGATCCGAAGTGGAAGGGCCGCCTGTGCACCCGTTCCGGTCAGCATGTGTACACCGTCGGACTGGTCGCCTCGATGGTCGCCCATCATGGTGCGGAAGAAACCGAAAAGTGGCTTGAAGGCGTTCGCGACAACCTTGCCCGCAAGCCTGCCGGCAACGACCGCGCCCAGGTCAAGGCCATCTTCGCCGGTGAATGCGACATCGCACTCGGCAACACCTATTACATGGGCCTGATGCAGACCAACGAGAAGGAACCGGAACAGCAGACCTGGGCTGACAGCGTCCGCATCCTGTTCCCGAACACCGACGACCGTGGCAGCCACGTGAATGTTGCTGGCGTCATCCTGACGAAGAACGCACCGAACCAGGACAATGCGGTCAAGCTGATCGAGTTCCTGTCCTCCGATGAAGCGCAACAGATCTACGCCGAAACCAACCATGAATATCCGGTCAAGCCGGGCGTCGCGGTTTCCGAGCGCGTTGCAAGCTGGGGCGAGTTCAAGAAAGACACCCTGTCACTCGCCGACATTGCCAAGAACCGCAAGACCGCCAGCGAGCTGATCGACGAAGTCGGCTTTGATGACGGCCCGGCCTCCTGAGGCCATATCGACAAAAAAGACGGGCGCCGCATTTTGCGGCGCTTTTCTGTTGAGAGCAAGGAAGGCGGACTTTCAAACTATTCTGGGGCCCGTCATTGCCGGACTTGATCCGGCAATCCATGCCGTTCCCTGTCGACAAAATTCAGAGGTAACGTCGATCCGATCCTCAACGGCATGGATGCCATGGTCGCGCCTCAGGATCTCTTGGCTTTTGCATTTTCCGGGTTTTGCCTATAGAGCTTCCTGCGAACCATTCTCAAAGAAATGACAGGCCTTGCTGCGCACGCCCACCCTCACTTTTGCTGACCGTTTCTGGCAAATTGCATCGCTGGCGATTGCCACGCTTGTGCTGTTGCCATTGGCGGCGATCGTGTGGATCGCGCTGACGCCGACAGGCGAAGTCTGGGGCCATCTTCTGACAACGGTTCTGCCCGGCTCCCTGCAGACGACGGTATTGCTGATGCTCGGGGTCGGCCTGACCACAGGCATCACCGGCGTTGCCACGGCCTGGCTGGTGACGATGTGCAATTTCCCGGGAAGAAAGGTCCTCGACTGGGCTCTTCTGGTGCCCCTTGCGGTGCCGACCTACATCGTCGCCTTCGCCTATGTCGAAGTGCTCGATTATACCGGGCCGGTACAGAGCCTGATCCGCACGCTTTTCGGTTTCAAGACGTCCAGAGACTACTGGTTTCCCGAAATTCGCTCACTGGGCGGCGCAATCTTCGTCATGGGGGCAGTGCTTTACCCTTATGTCTATCTGACGACCCGGGCGAGCTTTCTGATCCAGTCCGCCTCGACGCTGGATGTCTCGCGTACCCTTGGCGCTTCGCCTTACGGGCTGTTCTTTCGTGTCGCCCTGCCATTGGCACGCCCTGCCATCGTCATCGGCATTTCGCTTGCCTTGATGGAGTGCCTCAACGATATCGGCGCGGTGACATTCTTCGGCGTGAAGACCCTGACCTTTTCCGTCTATGACACCTGGCTGCACCGTTCCAGCCTCGGTGGCGCAGCCCAGCTCGCGCTGGCCATGCTGGTGATGGTGTTCCTGCTATTGTGGCTGGAACGGTTCGGGCGGCGCAAACAGCGCTTCGACAGCGGCGGTGGCTCCAAGCACCGGCCACCGACACGCTTCGAACTTGGACGCTGGCAGGCTGCGCTTGCGTTGCTGTTATGCCTGACGCCGGTCTTTGTCGGCTTTGTGGTTCCTGGGCTGCTGCTTGCCGACCTGGCCAGCCGGCGCCTTGAAGGTTTCTGGGACAGCGGATTTCTGGATGCTGTCTGGAACAGCCTCAGCCTCGCTGCCATTGCAGCGCTGATCACCGTGCTCATTTCCGTTGCCCTGGCCTACGCCCTGCGTCTCAACCCCAGGGGCCCATTGAAGTTTGCCGTCCGGCTTGCCTCGATCGGTTACGCCATTCCGGGCACCGTTCTCGCCATCGGTATTCTGGTGCCGTTGGCCGGCTTCGACAATTTCCTGGATGCCCGCATGGAAGCCTGGTTCGGTATCAACACCGGCCTGCTACTGCTGGGGAGCGGCACCGGCCTGGTGTTTGCCTATGTGGTTCGCTTCCTTGCAGTTTCCTACGGCCAGGTTGAAGGTGGCTTCGGCCGGATCACACCACATCTCGACATGGCGGCGCGCACGCTCGGCCGCAACAGCGGTCAGACCCTGACGCAGATCCACCTGCCGATCCTGAAGCCGGTGCTGTTGTCCGCAGCCCTGCTCAGCTTCGTCGATTGCATGAAAGAGCTGCCGGCAACGGTTCTCCTGCGTCCGTTCAATTTCGAAACCCTGGCAACGACCGTGTTCGAGGCCGCCTCGCGCGAAGCCTTTGGCGAAGCGGCCCTGCCCTCGCTTGCCATCGTTCTGGTCGGCCTCATCCCGGTCATCTACCTCGCCCGTTCCAGCGCCTCGTCCTTCCGCACGCAAACGTCCAAGCGGCAACTGGAGCCGGTCGTCTGAACCAGGGCAGTCATGCCACCTCGTGCCCACCTCGTGCCTTGACAGCCTCCGGGCGAACCGCGTCAATGGCGGCATAGTTCAGACAATTGCCGGGACAGTTTCACGATGGAAAAGAAACACCAGATAAACCTTTGGTACGCCTTCATTGCCATGATGCTGGTGCTGATGTTCCAAAGCTGGTGGACCACCTACAAGACCGTCGAGCAGATCCCCTACAGCCAGTTCGAGCAGTACCTCAAGGACGGAAAGATCGAGGAGATCGCCGTCAAGGAGAACTTCATCGAAGGCAAGTTCAAGGCGGAACTGAAGGACGGCAAGCAGTATTTCGTTACTACGCGCGTCGAGGTTCCGCTCGCCGACGAACTCAGCAAGTACGACGTCAAATACACCGGCGTCGTCCAGAATACCTTCATTCGCGACATCCTCTCCTGGGTGCTGCCGGTGCTGCTGCTGTTCGGCCTCTGGATGTTCTTCATCCGCCGGTTTGCTGAAAAACAGGGTCTTGGCGGCATGATGACGGTCGGCAAGTCAAAGGCGAAGGTGTTTGTCGAAAAGGACGTGAAAGTCACTTTTCAGAATGTCGCCGGAGTGGATGAAGCCAAACGGGAACTGAAGGAGATTGTCGATTTTCTGAAAGAACCAGCTTCCTATGGCCGTCTGGGGGCACATGTGCCCAAGGGCATCCTGCTGGTTGGCCCTCCGGGCACAGGCAAGACACTTCTGGCGCGCGCCGTGGCCGGTGAAGCCGGTGTGCCGTTCTTCTCGATCTCCGGCTCCGAATTCGTGGAGATGTTCGTCGGCGTCGGCGCCGCACGAGTGCGCGACCTCTTCGAGCAGGCCCGAAAGGCCGCCCCTGCCATCATCTTCATCGACGAGCTGGACGCACTGGGCCGGGCACGTGCCTCAGGCCCGATGGGCACCAATGACGAAAAGGAACAGACGCTCAACCAGCTTTTGACCGAGCTCGACGGGTTTGATCCGTCCAGCGGCATCATCCTGCTGGCAGCGACGAACCGGCCGGAGATCCTCGATCCTGCCCTTCTGCGCGCCGGGCGCTTCGACCGGCAGGTGCTGGTCGACCGGCCGGACAAGATCGGCCGGCGCGCGATCCTCGATGTCCATGTGAAAAAGATCAAGCTGGCCGCAGATATCGACCTCGATCAGGTTGCCCAGCTGACAGCAGGGTTCTCCGGCGCCGACCTTGCGACGCTGGTCAACGAGGCGGCCCTCCTGGCAACCCGTCGGCAGGCGGATGCCGTTACCCTGCTGGACTTCAACGAGGCAGTGGAGAGGGTAATTGCGGGACTGGAAAAGCGCAGCCGGATCCTGTCGGACAAGGAGCGAAAAACCGTCGCTTTCCACGAAATGGGCCATGCCCTGGTTGCCGCCAACCTGGAAGGCTGTGATCCGGTGCACAAGATCTCGATCATCCCGCGCGGCATCGGCGCGCTCGGCTACACGATGCAGCGGCCAACCGAGGATCGTTTCCTGTTGTCCGCTCTCGACCTGGAAAACCGCATGGCTGTCCTGATGGGCGGCCGGGCGGCTGAGGAGATTGTCTTCAACGAGATCTCTACCGGGGCTTCCGACGACCTGCAGAAAGTGACCGAAGTCGCCCGCGACATGGTCATGCGATACGGCATGGATCCTGACCTTGGCAATCGCGCCTATGCCACCCAGCGCCAGAACTTTCTCGGCCAGCCTGCCGGAGACGTTGCCGAGGTTTCAGAACAGACCCAGCGGGAGATCGACCTTGCCATCAAGCAAAGGGTCGAAGCTGCCTTCCAGCGCGCCAAGGCGCTCCTGAACAGCCATCGCGGCGAACTGGACGAAGGGGCTTCATTGCTGCTCGCAAAGGAAACACTGACCGATCAGGACTTCCCCGCGATCCGCCCCCTCACCGAACGCCGAAAGACCGAGGCGGCGGAGTAAGGCCGGCTCGTGTCAACGTAGAATTGCCTCACGCGGCGAACGTGCTGCCACCTTTCGGCTGTGCTCCGGCGGCCAGGTGCGGATGGTTGCCATCCATCAGAAATGCCTTCGACCAGGCTTCGAAATGTTCTGCCGGCATCGGCCGCGCGAACAGGAAACCTTGCGCAGTCGTGCAGCCGTTCTCAGCCAGGAAAGCGTGTTGTTCTTCCGTTTCGACGCCTTCGGCGACAACCTCGTAACTGAGGCTTTTCGCCATTGCCAGAATGGTTTGAACGATCGAGCGGCTGTGATGGTCATCGGCAAGACCACTGATGAAGCTTCGGTCGATCTTGAAGGTGTTGAACGGCAGGCGCTGAAGATGCGCCAGACTTGAATAGCCAGTGCCGAAATCGTCTATCGCAAAGGTAATGCCGGCTTCCAGAAGCGGCTTTGCCGCCTCCGAGATTCGCTCCGGATCCCTCATGGCAACGGTCTCCGTCACCTCGAGCTGCAGCAGCTCGGCCGGAAAGCCCGTGATCTCCAGAATGTCGAGGACGCGGGCGGTGAAGCCCGGCTTTTCAAGTTGGCGAATGGAAACATTCACGGCCAGCGGCAGACGTTGACCATGATCGAGCCAGACCCGGCCCTGTCGGCAGGCCAGTTCCAGCACCTTGTCACCCAGGCGCGTGATCAGATCGCTTTCTTCGGCAACATCGATGAAACATCCCGGTGCCAACAGGCCACGTTCGGGATGGTCCCACCTGGCCAGCACTTCGGCACCAACAACCCTCAACGTGGCGCAATCGATCTTGGGCTGAAAGGCGATGGTGATCTCGTCCGCCAGAAGGGCCCGTTTCAGTTCCGCTTCCAGACGGATGCGTTCGTGCGAGCGGGAATCGCGTTCAATCTCGTTGAAAAAGCATGCACGGTTGCCGCCGGTTCGCTTGGCCGCATACATGGCAATGTCCGCGTTCTTCAGGATAGCGGTGTAGTCTTCGCCGTCATCCGGATAGGTCGAGACGCCGATGCTGGCCCCAACGGCCATTGTCAGACCGTTGATTTCCAGCGGTTGCTCGACGCATTGCACCAGTTGATCCGCGAGTGTGTAGACGTTGGACATGGGCTTTTCAGCCGGCAGGACGATGGCAAACTCATCGCCGCCAAGCCTGGCGACAAGTGGTGAAAAAGCCGTCTTGCCTGCCGCAACCTTGTCCGAGGTGTTCAGCAAGCGCTGTAGCCGCGCCGCCACTTCCTTCAACAGTGCGTCGCCATGATCGTGTCCGTAGCTGTCATTCACCCGCTTGAAGCGATCAAGGTCAATAAACAGAACGGCCATCCGGACCGGCGTGCCGTCCGCAAGCTGCATGTTTGAATTGAAGTGCTGACGGAAGCTCTCCCGGTTCGGCAGCCGCGTGACCGGATCCACATACGCAAGCTCGTGAATGCGGGCCATGTTGTTCCGAATGGTTCCGACCATGTCTCGATAGGCGCGGGCGAGAACACCGATCTCATCGGTTCGTTCGACTGGGAAAGGCGCGTCGAAATTGCCGGCACTGACCGTGTGGGCAGTCTGGGTCAGCGCCTTGATCGGCCGGACGAAATTTTCCGCAAAATGAAACGTCACCGGAACACAGAATATCAGGAGCACCAGGGTGATGACGATGTTCCGTCCCCAGATGGCGAACAGCATGCCGTTGGCCTGAAGCCGTTTGACCGACACCAGCGCGACCCCGAGAACCGGACTGTCTGCCGTCTCGCGCACCGGCAAGGCTATTTCGATCCTGTCTCCGGTCTGGCGGATCTGATCGAGCCCGGTTTGCAGCGAAAGCGTGATCAGCGGATGCTGGTCCATTTCGTCGAAGTAGCTCGTGTCCGGATCGCTGTCGATAGTGACCGCACGCGCAGGATCGTGAACCTGCGCCAGATCGACCACACCGCTGCCGGCAATGCTTTCCAGTTCCTGTTCAAGGATCAGATAGTGGTGGTTGGTCAGATGCGGTACGGCCAGTCGGCTGACGGTCGCCCCGATGGCTCGCGCGTCCGAAACCACCCTTTGCTCCTCGTCCCGCAGGTCCAGGTAGCTCGCCACCATGATCATCACGACCGAGAGCGCCAGAAACAGGCCGGCCACCAGCAAGACAAAGCGGGTGCGCAGGCTGGGCAGCCAGGTCGACAGGACTTTTATCAGCTTTGAGACAGCCCCATGCGTTCCAGGCACGCCAAACACCCCTTGCGAATACCTGAATACCATACAGAACAAGTCTTGAAGGTGGATTGAAGAAGGTAAATGCCGACGACCAGATCGCGTAAACACTGATCTGTTCTTTAGCCGGGAAATCGACTTTCCCGGCTTTTAAAGGATAACGGGTTATCTATGCTTGATTTATGCGGTTTATTCGCAATTCGATCTATTAACGAATTTGGAAATTTCCTCGGCAATTCTACGAATTGGTTCCAATTCGGGACAAATTGCGCCTGCGACACGTTCAAACAGTCTGTTTTTATTGAAAAAATCGACGAAACAAAGGCTGACAGTAGAACAACATCTGCACGGTTCAGCCAATGGATCGCCTCTGGGAAAAGGGCACCTTCACTTACTTGGCGTATATGTACACAATACGAGCGCGCTCTGGGATTAGAATTATCATGCCGACACGTCCATACGCGTAAAAGGCTCCCGATGAGAACACGGCGTCGTCCACCATCTGAACCGCATCGCGGTCGACACGTATTAGGGCGCCCAAGTAGCGTGTCACGCTTGGGCAATTATAGTGATAACCGCTTGTTTCCGGACTATCGGAACAGTTTTCAGCAGCCGCCCATTTTTCATTGGCAGGTATCGGAGTTGATTTCCAATTTCGATATCGCCCCTGCCAACCACTTCGACCATTCGGCGGCATACCCTCGAGCCAATTCAGGCCACTGCCCACCAAGTGCTGCTTGGTCTTAACCGGCATATCAAAAACTATGATTCCCGCCTCGTTTCCGCCGGGACCAAATCCCCAGCTTTCCTCCAAGGCATAATCCACCCACCAAACATCCATCGCATCTGGGACGAACTTCAAGTGGTGTCTGTACAGGGCAAATTCCCATGCGGAATATGCGACTAGGAATGCGGCAACAACTGAGAAAATTATCTTCATACTAGAAACCCAGAACAGGATCTTGGCTCGCAATCGCTTCAGCCAACTGATTCATGGGTGATGTGCATTTTCTCCCGAAACCGTTCTGATTTTTTGTCAAAGATTACCTTTGAAACATGGTCTTTGTGGAAGCGACAGATTTGGAGGATAGGTACGATTTTGATTGAAGAAAATCGACGAGCTGGGTGAAGCGGCCATGAAAAAAGGTGCCTGCGAGACCGCAGACACCTTGATTTAAAACGACGCCGAAGCGCGCATCCTGCCTTATGACTGGAGCGTTGCCTGGGTCTTTTCCTTGACCTCATCCAGCGTTACGCCGTCAGCGAGTTCAACCACCTTCAGGCCGCCTTCGACAACATCGAAGACACCGAAATTGGTGATCACGCGATCAACGCATTTCACGCCCGTAAGCGGTAGCGAGCATTCTTTCAGAAGCTTGGGGTCGCCAGCCTTGGAGGTGTGATCCATGATCACCACCACGCGCTTGACGCCGGCGACGAGATCCATCGCGCCGCCCATGCCCTTGACCATCTTGCCCGGGATCATCCAGTTGGCGAGATCGCCGCCCTCGGACACTTCCATAGCACCCAGGATCGACAGGTCGATATGACCGCCGCGGATCATGCCGAAGCTGTCGGCAGACGAGAAGTAGCTGGTCTGCGGCAATTCGGTGATGGTCTGCTTGCCGGCATTGATGAGGTCTGCATCAACCTCGTCGTCAGTCGGGAACGGGCCCATGCCGAGCATGCCGTTTTCCGACTGGAGGGTCACATGGACACCTTCCGGAATGTAGTTGGATACCAGCGTCGGAATGCCGATGCCCAGGTTCACATAGAAGCCGTCTTCCAGTTCCTGCGCGGCACGCTTTGCCATGTCATCACGAGTCCAGGCCATGATGTTTTCTCCCTCAGGCTGCGCGCGTGGTGCGCTTTTCGATACGTTTTTCGTGGCTGCCGACGATGATACGGTCGACGAAGATGCCGGCGGTGTGGATGTTGTCCGGATCGAGTTCACCGATCTCGACAATCTCCTCGACTTCCACGACACAGGTCTTGCCGGCGGTTGCCATCATCGGATTGAAGTTACGCGCGGTCTTGCGGTAGATCAGGTTGCCTTCCTTGTCGGCCTTCCAGGCCTTGACCAGCGACACATCGGCCACGAGGCCGGTTTCCATGATGTAGGTCTCGCCGTTGAAGTCCTTGTGCTCCTTGCCTTCGGCAATCAGCGTACCGACGCCGGTCTTGGTGTAGAAGCCCGGAATGCCCGCGCCACCAGCGCGAATGCGTTCGGCCAGCGTGCCCTGAGGGTTGAATTCAAGCTCAAGCTCGCCGTTCAGGTACTGCTTTTCAAAGGTCGCGTTTTCACCCACGTAGGACGAAACCATCTTCTTGATCTGGCGGGTCTGCAGCAGAAGACCGAGGCCAAAGTCATCGACACCGGCATTGTTGGAAATGGCCGTAATGTCCTTGGCTCCGGAATCCCGGAGCGCCACGATCAGATTTTCCGGAATGCCGCAGAGGCCGAACCCGCCGGCCATCACCGTCATGCCGTCAAAGGTCAGCCCCTCGAGGGCGGCCTTTGCGTCCGGATAAATTTTGTTCATGTTTCACTCCCGTTTAAGACCGCTACATGCGTGAGGCGCACATTCGCCGCTTGGTTCGACCGGGTCAAGAGCTCTTTCCCGCGTTGCAGCGAAAAACATGAATGGCCCGTCACTTAATCGATTTGCGTCGCTTTGCCCGACGCCAAACTGCCATTGCAGCGCGGTTTTGGGCGGTTTCCGGCAAGTTGTTTATGGTTTGTAAATCCTTAACGGCAAGAATTGGGCACCGTTCGTGGAGCGTTACCGCCACTCTCCAGCGCACCGGATACCTTGAGCCTACTGAGAGACACTACGCACCGTGTTCCCGTTTCTGTCGACATTCTTCAAGATCGCGGTCATCTCGCTGCTCGTCGGCGCGGGTCTTTCCTTCGTGAACATCACCGCGCAGGACATTCTGGGCTCCGTCGGCATGAGCCCTCTGGAGCTCTGGATCTATCTGCTGGAGTTTCGGGACTGGGCCATTCCCAACATGATCCTGGGCGCCTTCATCGTCGTGCCGATCTGGCTGGTCATCTACCTGATCCGACCGCCGCGAGCGGGATGACATTTCCCGATCAGGCTGTCTGAGCGGTTTTCCGATGTTTCCAGCGATCAACGATTTCCTGGAAGCTCCGTTTTGCCTTCAGGGCAGTGATCGCCGCGTGGCCTTTGACCGTGAGCGGCAAAAGCAGGCGTCGTGTCGGCTGTTCCGTGGCGCCGAACCTGCTTTTGTAACCCTGGTGTCCCGTACCGAAACCATAGACCCGAATGTTATTGTTCTGCGCCCAGTAGATCGATTGGACCAGTGCCACCATGCCAGGTGAAAACCGGTGCCATTGCTCTGCCCCGATCGAAATCAGAATAAGGGTGGCGTAGCCATCTTCCACCAACATCGCAACCACGGCGATGGCGTCGTGACCGGACCTCAACGCCAGAACCTTTAGGGGATTTTCCAGCCCCGCTTGGGCCGCCAGGGCGCGATAGAAGTTTTCCCGGTTATCCTGTTTCATGGAATTGGCGCGGCCAAGAGCTTTGAAACGCTCCTCCTTGGAGACGATCAGAGCTTCGAGAATTTTCACACGCTCTTCAGGGGTCGCTGCTTCGACCAACTGAACGTCTTCGCTTTGAAGCTTGCGAAGGTTGACCCTTGCCTTCTTGTAGATACTTATCCCGGATTTGACCCCGGCGGCGAGCAGGGCGTCAGTTTCCAGAAAGAGGCTGCTGCTTTCCGGGCTCGCATTTGGATGCACAAAAAAGGGATTATGAGCGCTGCCTATCGATACGTGCAGTTTCTTGATGTCCGCCACATCGGCATCCGGGATGGCTTCGATCATGGCGGAGATGACCGCCTGCACCGTTTCAGCACCTTCGTTTGCGAGCGCCTCGCTCAATACCGGACCGTTCTGGTCTGCCACGCCGAGGTCGGGAGTGGATGCGATGCGAACCGGACCTTTCCTGAAAAGGATCAACGGCAGCAATGCAATCGGGTCCTGCATACCGGTGCGATAAGCGGCAAGCACTCCGAAAGTGTCGCAGGCAGCAGGTGCCATTTCCTGAAAAAAGCACTCGACGAACCGCGGTGCCTGAAAAGCCGAACATATGGCTCCGCCGGGTAGTGAAGCCCAAAGCGAGTGCAAAAGGTCCGCGCCGGGCTTCTCATGCCAGACAACATGAAGCTTCTGCCCAGCCACCTGCCCGCGGAAGGTCTCCTTTCCTGCCACGACCGACATCTCCGTCACGTATCCACCCCATTCCTGCGCAACGCGATCTGAAGCATATCCTGAGCGGCACGATGCGCTTCACGGGCACCGACAAAGAGCCGTCCACGCGTGCTGAGTGGCATAAGAAGACGTCGGGAAGGTTGCTCAACTCCACCGAACCGTTGCTTGTATTCCTGTTGTCCTGTGCCGAAGCTGAACCAGCGAACACCGGTTTGCGCAGCGTGCTCTATCGCCTTGGCAAACAACACCATACCCGGCGAAAAGGCGTGCCACCGCGGATCCCCGATGGATACCAGCACGGCGGTCGCCTGGGAACCAGACATCATCAACACCATGGCCGCAACGGTCTCTTCTCCGCACTTCAGCGCGATGGCCCTGAAAGGCGAGGATGAAGCTTCCATCTGCGCAAGGCGGATGTAGAAGTCAGCACGGTCTTCACGTTCCAGACTGTCTTTCCGCCCGAGTTGTCGGAACCTGTCGCTGCGCTGCGCCGCAAGTGTCTTGAACAATTCAGTTCGCTCTTCAGGCGTTTCAGCCTCAACCAGGCTGACACCTTCCTTCACGAGCCTGCGAAATTTGGATCTGGTCTTCTTGTAGATGGACTTGCCGCACCAATTGTCCGATCCCTCTCCATCGCGAAGATCGAGGAGAAGGGAACTGTTCTGGGAAATGGTTTCCGGCATAAAGTTCAATGGGTTTTCCCAGACCTCGATCCGGCCATGCAGTTTATGTATGTCGACGATATCCGCATCGTGGAGACGCTCAAAAAATGCCCGGATCATTGCAACCCGGCACTCTCTGGAGGCCCGGCATCCTGCACCAAGAACCGGTGCATTCTGATCGGCGAGACCAAAATCCGGCATGCCAACGACCCGGATTGGGCCACGCTGGAACCGCACCAGCGGCAACAGCATTGAGGGAGAGGCTTCCTCGCCTTGCTCCGCGAAAACGCCCACTGAAAATCGGTAATCGCCTGTCTTCAGTTTGGTTTCCTGCAAAGCTGCAAGAAACTCCGGCGTCTGAAACGGCGTCGATACGACGCCGCCCTTCAACGAAGACCAAAGACCGCTCATATCCGAAAGCGTTGGAGCTTCGAGTTCACGAACCTTTATCCGGGAAATAGCGCTGCTTTCCAGAGCCAGTAGATGCTCTGTTTCCCGCAATGCCATCACTCGCAATACCCCAATAAAAACCATCGGCCCGGACACACCAATGAAGTGTACCGCCCGGCCGTAAAATAGGCATGGTTTTGTTAAAATTCAGTATTGTCTACAGAATATCACCGACTTCTGGAAGCTTCGGAAATCATCACCCTTCCGCGCCAAAGGCCGCCCTTTCGTCTCGTTCTTTTTGCGCCTGTTGCCGCTTGGTAGCAATGGAGGCGGCAATCACGCCCATGGTGACCAGAGCAACGAGAATGGTACAGACCGCATTGATTTCCGGTGTCACGCCAAGACGCACCTGTGAGTAGATCTTCATTGGCAGCGTGGTGGCGCCTGGTCCCGTGGTGAAGCTGGCGATCACCAGATCGTCCAGAGACAAGGTGAAGGCCAGCATCCAGCCGGCAATGACCCCTGGAAGGATGATCGGCAAGGTGATCAGGAAGAAGGTTTTCACCGGTGGGCAGCCGAGGTCTTCTGCGGCTTCCTCGATCGACTTGTCGAAGCCTACCAGACGCGACTGGACGACAACGGCCACATAACAGCTGGCGAAGGTGGTATGCGCCAGCATCACGGTCCAGAAACCACGCGTATAGTCCATGGCCACGAACAGCAGCAGCAGCGACAGGCCGAGGATCACTTCCGGCATGACAAGCGGCGCGAAGATCATGCCGGAAAACAGAGACCGGCCGACGAAGCGTCCGGACCGCACCAGCACAAGTGCAGCAATGGTGCCGATGATCGTTGCCAGTGTGGCCGACGCAAAGGCAACCCGCAGGGTCACCCAGGCCGCATCGAGCAACTGATCATTCTGCAGCAGCGACGCGTACCACTTGGTGGAGAACCCGCCCCAGACCGTCACCAGACGGCTCTCGTTGAAGGAGTAGATCACCAGCAGCACGATGGGCAGGTAAAGGAACGAAAAGCCTACCACCAGCGAGGTGATGTTGAACCAGGTCGGGCCGCGCGTCATCCGTCTCTCTCCGACATTTTCTGCTGCTGGTTCTGGAAGAGCACGATCGGAACCACCAGGATCAACAGAAGGATCACGGCAACCGCAGAAGACACCGGCCAGTCGCGGTTGTTGAAGAACTCGACCCAGAGCGTCTTGCCGATCATCAGGGTGTTGGACCCGCCAAGAAGATCCGGGATGACGAATTCACCGACGGCGGGAATGAACACCAGGAAACACCCCGCGATGACACCGGGCAGCGACAACGGCACGGTGATTTTCCAGAAGGCCTTCCAGGGTGGGCATCCAAGGTCTTCGGCGGCTTCCAAAAGGCTGCCGTCCAGCCGCTCCAGGCTGGCATAAAGCGGCAGAACCAGGAACGGCAGGTAGGAATAGACGATGCCGATAAAGACCGCGATGTTGGTATTCATGATCACCAGCGGTTCGTCGATGATGCCGAGCATCAGGAGAAGCTGGTTGAGCAGGCCTTCGTTTTTCAGGATGCCGATCCAGGCGTAGACGCGGATCAGGAAGCTGGTCCAGAATGGCAGGATCACCAGCATCAGCAGCGTCGGACGCAAGGATTGCGGACTGCGTGCCATGCCATAGGCGATCGGGTAGCCAATGATGAGCGTCAGAAGCGTTGAAATCGCCGCGATAACAACCGACGACAGATAGGATTTCCAGTAGAGGTCGTCTTCCGTCAGCCAGACATAGTTCTCGAAGGAGAATTCCGAGACGCTTTCCCAGATACCCTTCCAACCTTCTGCCAGATCGAAGGTTGGTACATAGGGCGGAATGGCGACGGCCACCTGGGACAGGGAAATCTTGAAGACGATCAGGAACGGCGCCAGAAAAAAGATCAGCAGCCAGATGTATGGCACCGAAATCAGGAGCCAGCCGCCGAGCGTCCGTTTGGGTTGAGCGGGAACGTGTACGTCGGACATCGTTTCCTCCTACCCTTTAAGAATGACGCCGGCGTCCCGGTCGAAGGACATGACGACCTCATCATCCCAGGTGATCGGGTTTTCGACCATGCGCGAGACATTGGCGAAGGTCGCGCGCAACGTATCGCCGTCGTCGTCGCCGACTTTCGAGTGGATGATCGACATGTCCCCCAGGTAGGCGATGTCCCAGACAACGCCGTCGATCCTGTTGGGGACACCCTTCTCGCGGCGCCCCTGGGCAATGCGGACCTTTTCCGGACGAATGGCATACCAGACCCGATCGCCGACGGCGGCATCGGTCACCTGATCACTTTCGATGGAGAAGTTGTCCGCGACCGAACGCAGCTTCGTACCGGCGTCCGATTTCTCGACGACGTTGGCTTCGATCAGGTTGATGTCGCCGATGAAGTCGGCAACGAACTTGGAATTGGGCGCTTCGTAGATTTCGGCCGGGGTCGCAACCTGCACAAGTTCGCCCTTGTCCATGACGGCGATACGATCGGCCACTGTCATGGCTTCTTCCTGGTCGTGGGTCACGATCAGGAAGGTCATTTTCAGTTCTTCCTGAATGTTCATCAGCTCGAACTGGGTTTCCTCACGCAGCTTGCGGTCAAGCGCGCCGAGCGGTTCATCCAGCAGCAGCACCTTGGGGCGCTTGGCGAGCGAGCGAGCCAGCGCGACGCGCTGGCGCTGACCGCCGGAAAGCTGGTGCGGACGACGTTTGGCGAATTGTTCCAGCTTGGTCAGCCGCAGCATTTCGGACACGCGCGCATCGACTTCCGAGGCCGGCAACTTGTCCTGCTTCAAACCGAAGGCAATGTTCTTCTCGACGCTCATGTGCGGAAACAGCGCGTAGGACTGGAACATCATGTTGGAGGGACGCTTGAAGGGCGGAATTCCGGCCAGGTCCTGGCCATCCAGAAAGATCTGCCCTGAAGTCGGCGTCTCGAAACCCGCCAGCATGCGCATCAAGGTGGTCTTGCCACAACCCGAGCCACCAAGCAGCGCGAAAAACTCGCGCTCGTAGATTTTCAGGGACAGGTCTTTGACCGCGGTGAAATCACCGAACTTCTTTGTGACATTCCGGAATTCGATAAACGGTGCCTTGTCCGGATCGTCCCACGGGCTGTAGGCCCGACGCACCGGTCCAATCGATTTCTTCGCCAAAACAATCTCCCACCCCTAAGAGACCTTCCCAAGACTAAATCGCCGGACCCTTGGAAAGGGCCCGGCGGTGTTCGTGTTCGCTTACTGACCGCTCTTGACCGAGGTCCAGGTGCGGGTCACGACCCGGTTCACCTTCGGAGGATAGGGGGTGACGGTGTAGAGGTTCTTCACCGCTTCCTCGGTCGGGTAGATCGCCGGATCCCCGATCACGTCCTCGTTGAGGAATTCCTGCGACGCCTTGTTGCCGTTGGCGTAGTAGACAACGTTGGAAGCCTTCGCCATCACTTCAGGACGCATGATGTAGTTCAGGAACTCGTGCGCCTCTTCCTTGTGCGGAGCATCGGCCGGGATCGCCATCTGGTCGAACCACATCAGCGCGCCCTCTTTCGGGATCGAATATTCGACGGTCACACCGTTGTCGGCTTCCGCCGCACGGTCGCGCGCCTGCAGAACGTCGCCGGACCAGCCTACCGCCAGGCAGATATCACCGTTGGCAAGAGCGTTGATGTATTCGGAAGAATGGAACTTCTGGATGTACGGGCGAACCGACATCAGGAGCTCACCGGCCTTTTCGATTTCCGCCGGGTCCTTGCTGTCCGGATCGAGACCCAGATAGTTGAGGGCTGCCGGGATCAGTTCGGTCGGAGCGTCCAGGATAAACACGCCGCAATCCTTCAGCTTCTCGATGTTCTCCTTCTTGAACAGGAGATCCCAGCTGTCCACCGGCGGGTTGTCGCCGAGCGCGGCCTTCACCTTGTCGACATTGTAGCCGAAACCGGTGGTGCCCCACATGTAGTTGATCGAGTGCTTGTTGCCCGGATCATACTTGTCGACGCGTGCCTCGATGTCCTTCCACATGTTGGACAGGTTGGTCAGCTTGGACTTGTCGAGTTCAGAGAAAACACCGGCCTGAATCTGGCGAGCCAGGAAGGTTCCGGTCGGGACGACGACATCGTAGCCGGTACCGCCTGCCAGCAGCTTGGTTTCCAGCACTTCGTTGCTGTCGAACACGTCGTAGACAACCTTGATGCCGGTTTCCTTGGTGAAGTCTTCCAGGATGGTCTCGTCGATGTAGTCGGACCAGTTGTAGACATTCACGACCTTGTCCTGGGCGAATGCAGCACCGCTCATCAGGCTGAGAACGGCGACCCCGGTCAACATGGATTTAAACGTCATTTGAGAACTCCCCTCAGAGTTTTGTCAGTGGCCCTTTGATGGCCTAGTGCCTGAATGCAAATGGACATTTGCGCTGTTTGCGTCTTGTCTGTCCCGCAGATTGGCTATGGCGCCGGTTTTTGTCCAGCGTCGATTTTGGGCAGCAGCCGATCACAAATACGTCTGTCGCTCAAGCGATGAGATCTCCCGCCCAAATTCGTTCAGTTCCTCCCGTTTGATCTCGGTAAGTACCTTGTGCATTTCCTTTCCGACCGCCTGTTTCATCAGCTTGGAGGCTTCAAAAGCATCAATGGCTTCGTCCATCCAGGGGGTTAGTCGCTTCTTGCGTTTCTCATACGCATTGCCGGTCACGGGCGCAGGCGGATCCTTTTTCAGCCTGAGGCCTTCCATCATGCCGGCGAGAATGCCCGTCAGCACAAGATAGGGGTTGGCGTCGGCGCCTGCGATCCGGTGTTCGACACGCGCAGCTTCCGGTGTCGAGGCAGGAACGCGCAACGCCACGGAGCGGTTGTCGTAGCCCCAGCAGATGGAGGCCGGGGCATAGGAGCCAGGCTGCATCCGGCGGAAGCCGTTGAAGGTGGAAATGAACAGCAACAGGGCTTCCGGCATGGTCTTCAAAAGACCGTTGATGGCATATCCCAGCCGGTCCGCGCCGGTTTCCGGATCCGCGAACAAATTGCCGTTATCGTCTTCCATGGACACGTGCACATGCATGCCGTTGCCGGGCCATTCCACGAAAGGCTTGGCCATGAAGGACGCCTTGAGTTCGTGCTTGCGGGCGACACCTGCCACCAGGCGGCGCAGCATGACAACGTCATCGGCCGCCAGCAGCGGGTTGCGGCGATGGTGCAGGTTGAGTTCGAACTGGCCGGGCGCGGCTTCGGAAACCGCAGCGTCCGCCGGAATGCCCTGAACCTCGCAGGCCTTCCGCAGATCGTCCACCACCGGCAGCAAGGCCTCCAGGTCGGACAGCGCGTACATGTTCTGGCGGGCCGGGCCGAGATGGGTGGAGAACAGCGGCTTGGGCTGCTCCGTCCAGTCGCCGTCACTTTCCTCGAACAGATAGAATTCCAACTCGAAGGCGCAGGTGGCGGTCACGCCGAATTCGTCCTTCAGCCGGTCGACCATGTTTTCCAGAACGTGACGCGGGTCTGCCAGGAACGGATCGCCGTCCCGATCGTACATGGACAAAAGCACCTGGGCGGTCTTGCGGTCGGTCCAGGGAACAAGCTTCAGTGTTTCGGGGATCGGCCAGCAGACACCGTCCTTGTCACCCGTTTCCAGATGCATGCCGGTGGCCTCGACCTCGCGCCCCCAGACATCAAGCCCGTAAAGCGAATAGGGAAAGGCCACGCCGCCCTCGAATACCTTTTCGAGCGCCTTGCCCGGCAACCACTTGCCGCGCAGCACGCCGTTGGTATCGGGCAGGATGACCTCGAGCGTATCAAGATCGGGATGGGCGGCCATGAAGGCCTCGAAGTCCGTCTTCCAGCCGGGCAGCGCCGGATGCTCGAGGATCTGGTGGGGAAGCTCGTTCATTTAGAGTTTTTACGCCCCTGCGTCTTGCTGGACTAAGCCGTCCGCACTCCTGCGGCAGCCGGCAGCTTTTGTTTGCGTCCTTTTCAAAAATGTGATCACTTTCGGAAAACCCTGTCAAGCGGGATCGCATAAATTGACCGTTTGACTTTTTCGGGAGGACGTCTTTGGCCCTTCGGCAATCCGCTTTGCAATCCGGCCCCGTGAAGGAAGCCAGCGGCCCTTCCACGTCCCGTGGTGCAACCCGTGGGCAGGTCGACAACGCCGTCCGGTCCGGGCTGCTTACGGGCCGGTTCATACCTGGAAAAGCCGTGACAATCCGGGGGCTTGCCGCAGAACTTGGCGTCAGCCCGATGCCAGTGCGCGAAGTGTTGCAACGGCTTGCGGCAGAAAACGCTCTCGAGGTGAAACCGAACGGCCGGGTACAGATACCCGACATGACCCCGGCCCGCTTCGACGAGGTGTTGAAAGCAAGACTTCTTCTGGAACCGGAACTGGCCGAATTGGCCCTGCCGCACCTGACATCCAAGGATGCGAGGGACCTTCAATCGATCGATGACGACATCGACGAGCGGCTCACAAGTGGCGATGCAGAAGCCTACATGCGGCTCAACCACGCCTTTCACTTCCGCATTTACAGGGCCTCCGGATCCAAGGTTCTGCTGCCGCTGATCGACAGTCTCTGGCTGCAGTTCGCGCCATTCATGCGCACGGTTTACGGACGGGTCGGCACTGCCAGTCTTGAGGACCGTCACAAGGAAGCCATCCGCGCGATCGAAGATCAGGACGGCGCTGCACTGCGGGCTGCGATCGCGGCCGATATTGCCGACGGCATGGGGCTTCTCGGCAAGGAAATCCTGTCAAATGCATCAGGCGGTTGATCCTTTTTGAAAGCCATGTCATTTTGTGATCACAAAATGATTTCTCCGACCCGGGACAGCCCCATGCAGACAGGCACTTGATAACGCCCCTGTTTGCCGTCCAAATGGCCTTCCCTGCCCCGGCCAAAGTGCCAAAACCATTGGAGCTTCTTGTGACTGCTGAAACGCCTGCCAGCGAAAGCGAAAATCCGATCGACAGCCTGCGCGGTGTTCCCGATGTCGATGCGGCCCGTGACTGGCTCAACGCGCGCAACATCCAGGACATTGAATGCATCGTTCCGGACCTTGCCGGTGTTGCCCGCGGCAAGATGATGCCGACGGGCAAGTTCTTTTCCGGCCCGGTCATGACGATGCCCGCCTCGATCTTCGCCCAGACCATTTCGGGCGACTATCCGGACGACGACGACTGGTTTCAGCACAACCCCATCGACGGCGATCTCTATTTCAAGCCCGACTACAGCACGCTTACCACAGTGCCCTGGGAAAGCGATCCGACCGCGCAGCTGATCCACGACGCCGTCACCCGGCAGGGTGCACCGGTCGAGACCGCCCCGCGCAATGTCTTGAAGCGTGTTCTCAAACTCTACGAGGACAAGGGCTGGGAACCTGTCGTAGCGCCGGAAATCGAGTTTTACCTCGTCCGTCCGAACACGGATCCTGACTATCCGCTTGAGCCGCCGCGTGGCAGGTCCGGCCGCCCGGAAGTCGGCCGGCAGTCCTATTCGATTTCCGCACTGAACGAATTCGACGACCTGATCGACGACATCTACGACCTGTCGGAACAGCAGGGCCTCGAGATCGACACGATGATCCACGAGGAAGGCGCAGCGCAGATGGAAATCAACCTGCGCCATGGCCAACCGCTGGCCCTGGCCGACCAGGTGTTCCTGTTCAAGCGCACCATCCGAGAGGCCGCGCTGCGTCACGAAATGTATGCCACCTTCATGTCGAAGCCGATGTCGAACCAGCCCGGTTCGGCGATGCATATCCACCAGTCGGTGGTCGACAAGGAAACCGGCCTCAACATCTTCGCAGATGAAAACGGCGAGGAAACACAGGCGTTCCTTTCGTTTATCGCCGGTCACCAGCGGTTCCTTCCGCGGGTCACCTGCATCATGGCGCCTTTCGTCAATTCCTATCGCCGGTTCTCCAAGACCTCGACGGCACCGGTGAATGTCTACTGGGGCTACGACAACCGCACGGTGGGTTTGCGTGTGCCTTATTCCAACGCCCAGGCACGCCGTCTGGAAAACCGGGTACCGGGGTCCGACGTCAACCCGTATCTCGCCATCGCCGCGAGCCTTGCCTGCGGCTACCTGGGAATGGTCCACGGGCTCAAGCCGGATTCGCCGAAATCCGACGACTGCTCGGAACGGTCCAAGTCCCTGCCGCGAGGTCTGCCAGAGGCGCTGGCCAAGTTCGAAAAATCCGACGAGATGATCGAGGTATTCGGCGAACAGTTCGTCGCCACCTACCGCGCGATCAAATACGAGGAATTTGAAACCTTCATGTCCGTGATCAGCCCCTGGGAGCGGGAATACCTGCTGCTCAACGTCTGATCCCGTCTGTCACTATCCGGAGCGTTCGCCAATGACGGCCCATTCCAACATCTATCCGACCAAGGCCCTTCAGGAGCTCGATGCCGCCCATCACTGGCATCCTTTTTCCGACATGAAGTCGCTGAACCAGGAAGGCAGCCGGGTGATCACCCATGCCGACGGTATCTGGCTGACGGATTCGGAAGGCAACCGGATCCTCGACGGCATGGCCGGTCTGTGGTGCGTGCAGGTTGGCCATGGCCGCAAGGAGATTGCGGATGCGGTCTACAAGCAGATGAACGAGCTGTCCTATTACAACACGTTCTTCAAGACGACCCATCCGCCCGCAATTGCCTTGTCTGAAAAGCTGGCGAAACTGGCACCCGATCACATCAACAGGGTGTTCTACTGTTCGTCCGGGTCCGAGGCCAACGACACCGTGTTCCGCATGGTCCGCACCTATTGGGACAAGATGGGCAAGCCGGACAAGAAGGTGATCATCGGCCGCTGGAACGGCTATCACGGCTCGACGCTCGCTGGCACCAGCCTCGGCGGCATGAAGGGCATGCACCAGCAGGGCGGCCTTCCGGTTCCGGGCGTGCATCACATCGACCAGCCCTACTGGTTCGGTGAAGGCCATGAAATGAGCCCGGAAGAGTTCGGCGTCTTTGCCGCGCGCAAACTGGAAGAAGCCATTGACGAGATCGGTGAGGACAAGATTGCGGCCTTCATCGCCGAACCGATCCAGGGCGCTGGTGGTGTCATCATTCCGCCGGAGACCTATTGGCCGGAAATCCGCCGTATCCTCGACGAACGGGATATCCTCTTCGTTTCCGACGAGGTCATCTGCGGCTTTGGCCGTCTCGGCGAATGGTTCGGCTCAACCCACTACGGCATGAAGCCGGACCTGATGCCCATCGCCAAGGGCCTGACGTCCGGCTATCTGCCGATGGGCGGTGTCATGGTGTCCGATCGCGTGGCCGAAGGCCTGATGCTTTCGGGTGAAGAGTTCTACCACGGCTACACCTATTCCGGTCACCCGGCCTGCGCCGCGGCTGCACTCGCCAACCTGGAAATCATCGAGCGCGAAGGCCTGGTCGAGCGCGTCAAGACCGATATCGGTCCCTATCTCAAGGAACGCTGGCTGAAGCTGGGCGATCACCCACTGATCGGCGAAGCTCGCATGACCGGCCTTGTCGGTGCACTGGAACTGGTGCCGGACAAGAAAAATCCGCACCGACCGTTCAAGGACGTCGGCACGGCCGGCACCATCTGCCGCGACATTTCCTTCGGCAACGGCATGGTCATGCGCGCAGTGCGCGACAGCCTGATCATTTCGCCGCCGCTGGTCCTGACCCACGAGGAGGCGGATATTCTGGTGAAGACCGCCGAGAAAACCCTCGACGAGACCTATCAGGTCCTGAAGCGTGACGGCTGGATAGGCTGACACCGACAGCCGAACCGGTTGCGGGGACGATGAAACATGCGTCATCTTGGCATCGGTTCGGCTTCTCTTAATTTGCTAACATCCGAATATAACCTGATCGGTGATCGAACCGGCTCGGGCCGGCGTGCTGCCTGCCTGAAGGCGGTCCACCTGCAAAATGGTAATCCTGGGTGAGAGGCATTGATGTTCGGACGTGTTTTCAGACTGGGAAAGCGGGATTTCTCATCCCTTTCCGAACAGGAAATCCTGGCGCTTGCGATTTCCTCCGAGGAGGACGATGCCCGCATCTACAAGGCTTATGCCGACGGTCTGCGTGACCAGTATCCGCAATCGGCCAAGGTCTTCGACGACATGGCCGCAGAGGAAAACCAGCACCGGCGGAGACTGATCGAACAACACCGGGCGCGGTTCGGCGAAACGATCCCTCTCATACGCCGGGAACATGTGCGCGGCTATTACGACCGCAAGCCCGACTGGCTGGTGCGCCCCCTCGGACTGGAGAAGGTCCGTGCCATGGCCGAGGAAATGGAGGCGCAGGCCTATCGCTTCTACACCGAAGCTGCCAAGCGCACCTCGGATGCAGGAACCCGCAAGCTACTGGGCGATCTTGCGGTTGCCGAGAAAGGCCACGAGAGTCTCGCCCAGCGCCTTGAAGCCAAACACACGCCCGACGACGTGCAGAAACAGGAGCGACAGACCGAACGTCGGCAGTTCATCCTGACCTACGTCCAGCCGGGCCTTGCCGGTTTGATGGACGGCTCGGTATCAACGCTGGCTCCGATCTTTGCTGCCGCCTTCGCGACGCAGGATACCTGGCAGACCTTCCTGGTCGGCCTGTCGGCCTCTGTCGGGGCGGGCATTTCCATGGGCTTTACGGAAGCGGCCCATGACGACGGCGTGCTCTCGGGACGCGGATCACCGCTGAAGCGCGGCCTCGCCTCGGGCATCATGACCGCTCTCGGCGGCCTTGGTCACGCCCTGCCCTATCTCATTCCCGAATTCTGGACAGCGACAACTGTCGCCGCATTCATCGTTTTCATCGAATTGTGGGCGATCGCATGGATCCAGAACCGCTACATGGAAACACCGTTTCTGCGGGCAGCCTTCCAGGTTGTCCTCGGTGGTTCTCTGGTCTTCGCGGCAGGCGTTCTCATCGGCAACGCCTAGAAGATCACACGGATCGGAGTTGCCCGGCTTAACGGCCGGCAACTCTCCCTTTCGGCCAGGCCATATCCTGATCGCAGGCAAGTTTTCACTTTTTTTCGATCAGCTGTCGGATAAGCTCGCGCCTGCACGTTCCTTGGGTATCAATCCAAGCAACCGGAGGGACCCACATGCTTTTTTCCGTTTTGATTTACGCCAGCGAAGATTTCATTGATGCTCTGCCACCGGAAGAGCTTGCCACCGTTTATCAGAAACACGGCGCCTTTCACGAACACACCAAGACAAACAACTCCTTCGCCGTTGCAACCAAGTTGATGTCGACGGGAACGTCGGTCACGATCAACAAGGACAAGGACGACTTTATTGTCACTGACGGGCCTTTTGCCGAAACGAAAGAGCAGTTCATGGGCTTCTACGTGATCGACTGCCCGACACTGGAGGACGCCATCGAGGCGGTGAAGATCCTGCCGCTGGATCATGGCCGCATAGAAATTCGTCCGGTGGAATTCTTCGAGGGAGCCGATTTCAAGAATGCCGAGCGCCTGGTTATCAGCGCATCTTAGGGCTGCCCGCCCGCGCGTCCTGGCAGCGCTCAACCGCGTCTTCGGCGACATTGACCTTGCCGAGGATGCGTATCAGGACGCCTCGTTGAAAGCGCTCAAGGCGTGGTCACCCGACCGGATGCCGGCGGATCCGGTTGCCTGGCTGATCATAGCCGGACGCAATGCCGGCATCGATACGCTGCGAAAACGCAAAAAGGAAACCCTTACCGCACCGGATGATCTCGAGCCTCTTCCCGAAGGCCCGCACCCGGAAGACGAGCTGACCCAATCGCTGGATCATGCCGTCTACCGGGACGACATCCTGCGTCTTCTGTTTACCTGCTGCCACCCGGTGCTGCGCCGGGACCAGCAGATTGCCCTTTCCCTGAAAATTGTCGCTGGTCTTGCTGTGGAGGAGATTGCCCGTGCATTTCTGGTACAGGCCAAGACCATGGAACAGCGTATCACGCGTGCCAAGAAACGGCTGCAGGCGGCCAAACTGAGCTATGAGGAGCCGGACAGAACCGCCCGTGCCGAGCGACTTTCCGCCGTAGCCAATGCCATCTATCTGATCTTCAACGAAGGCTATGCGGCGTCACAGGGTGAAGAACTGATCCGCGAGCCCCTGTGTGAGGAAGCGATCCGCCTGGCCCGCCTGATCGTTCGGCTGTTTCCCGAAGAACCGGAACTGCGCGGCTTGCTGGCCCTTTGCCTGATCCAGCATTCCCGCCGCAAGGCCCGGCTGAGCCGGAGCGGCGCTGCCGTAACGCTGGAAGACCAGGACCGATCGCTTTGGGACCGGAAACTGATCGCCGAAGGCAACATTCTGCTTGAGGCCGCCTTGCGCAAGGCGCGGCCCGGCCCCTTTCAGATCGAGGCAGCCATTGCCTCGACCCACACCCAGGCTGAGACCTACGCAACCACCGACTGGGTCGAGATCGACCGGCTCTACCGTGCCCTGGAACATATCCGGCCTTCACCGGTTGTGGCGCTCAACCGCGCCGTGGTCCAGGCAAAGCTGAACGGGGCACAGGCCGGCTTGTGCCGCCTGGAGCAACTGGCTGGCTCTCTGGAGCGCTACCCGAACTTTCATGTTGTCCGCGCTACCTTTCTGGAAGAACTGGGCCTGGCTGAAGAGGCTCAGGCCGCTTACCGCAAAGCGCTGGAATTTGCGGGAACCGATGTCGATCGCGACCATATCCGCCGGAAAATGAAGGTTTCTGGCGGACCATAGGCCTGTTTCGAGCCTCGTCTTGCTCAGATCCGATCAGAAAAAAATATTTTTTGGTCCCCCTGTCGGGTCTGCCTGTCGCCCGCCGTCCTCTGATCACCTGGCACTGCCAGGCAATTGTTTTCAACACAGAGGATGAAAGACATGAGCACTCCGTCGCAAACACATGGCGCGTTCAGCTGGATGGAACTTCATTGCGCTGACGGTGCCAAGGCGCAGGCCTTCTATTCCGACCTGTTCGGCTGGGGCACAAAAACCGTGGATGTGGGCGTAGGCCCCTACACCATGATCATGAACAATGAAAACATGATCGGCGGCTTCCCATCCATGGAAACTGAAAGTCCCCGTTGGCTGCCCTATGTGACTGTCGACAGTGTCGATGCGCGTGTCGAAAAGGCTCGTGCGCTTGGTGCGACGATTGCAATGGAACCGATGAGCATTCCAAACGTCGGCCGCATGGCAACGATCGTCGACCCGCTCGGAGGCGTGATCGCGATGATCACATACGAAGAGCCGACAGACGCGTGATTGCGCCTGCCGCTTAAACCCTCAGCAGCCCCGGCCTTGTGCCGGGGCACGCTTGGTGGAATGCGGCCCGCGATAACTTTTCGAAAATTCTGGCTGACGGAGCCACTGATGCAACGGATGACGTTCTGGCGCTGGTGCGCTTCGTGGTTTTTCCGGGAAAGGTTCCGGCACAGTTTTTCCGCGTCAGAGCAGCTTTCCGTGCAGACCGCCGATCAGAACTTGTACCAGAGAAACAGACCGCCATGGCCGTTGAGCGCCTCTCCCCGGTCTTCAACGATCGGGCTATCGGCCATGCCGCCGAGAAGCACCGACCCGCCGACGAGGCCACCGACGCCCCAGTTTTCGGTTACGGCAAATCTTGACGAGACATCCACGCTCACGTCCCTGAAGCCTGCGTCGGCCTTGTATTCCTTGAGACCGCTTGCGGCCGCGCCTTTTGCGGTCACGGTATAGTAGGCGTCAGCATAGGTGCCGTCGACAAAGGTCGTGGAGACATCAAGGCCGATAGCCAGTCGCTGGGTCGCGTTGATTTCGTAACCCAGGCTGAATGTGGCCGTTGTGCCGCTGTCGCCGATGACGTCATGGGCAATCTCGACACTGGCACCAAGTGAATCGCGATCAAGCAGCAATCCGGCGTAACCACCGCCTGCCATGGCACCAACCCAGAGCTCCTCGTCAACATCGGGAAGCTTGTCGACAACATTGTCGGACACATCCTTGCGGCCCGTACCGTAGCCAATAAGCGGCCCGGCGTAAAAGCTGTCGAAAGGCAGCACGTTGGCGGTCGCCGTCAAACCGTTGAACTTGACGAAATAAGGCCCCTTTTGCACAGACGCGATGATGCCGGGAACGAAACCGTAGTCCTTGGAGCCCAGGTATTCCGGACCGAAGAAGGGACCAGCGCCAACCAGTACGCTCCAGTCCTTCTGTTCCTCCCCCATGGCAGGACATGCGACAAGCGCGAGACTTGCAAGGACGCTAGCCCGCACATAACACTTAGACGACATTAGACAACCCTTCTGCATTGCGACCCCAGCAATGTTGTCACTGTCTATATGCGGAATTTTCAGCCGTCAACGAAAATGTTGACAGTGTCAACTTTTGGAGGAAACAGGCCTGAGCGACCCGAAATATCATCACGGCAATCTGAAAGAGGCCCTGATCCAGGCAGGGCTGGACATTCTGCACGAAGATGGACTTGAAGCCCTTTCGCTGCGGGCGTGTGCCGCCCGTGCCGGCGTATCGCATGGAGCGCCGAAGAACCACTTTGCCAACCTTGCCGTTCTGCAGGCAGCCATCGCGACGGAAGGATTTCGGCAGTTTGCGAGCACGATGCGCCGGCATATGGCGGATGCGTCCAACGACGCCCGTGAACAGATACTCGCAAGCGCCCGCGGTTACATCGCCTTCGTTGAAGAGAACCCGCATCTGTTCCGGCTGATGTTCTCCATGGAACGACAGATCGACATCTATCCGGAGCTTCAGCCGGCCAGCCGCGAAGCCTATGCGGTTCTTAGGGAGGTCTCCGAAGGACTTTCACCAGAGAATTGCGAGAACCCCGTTCACCGGACTTCCGTTGAAACCATGCTGTGGGCGTTCATTCACGGCTATGCCAATCTGAAGGCAAATCGGCAGTTCTATACGGCCAATGCGGAAACCGGACGAGACCCGGCGCTGGAGGAAATCTTCCCCCAACTGCTTTACCTGACCAGAAATAAGGAAGTCTGACGGCCGCCTGTCCGAAAACCCTATGCCGCTCCGCAGTGCTCCACGCGGTTGCGACCGCGTTCCTTCGCCTGGTAGCAAAGCCGGTCTGCTTCGGCCAACAGGGTATCAAGACAGGCTGCATTGTCGTGTTCGACAGCGACGACGCCGAGGCTTGCGGTAACGCGAACCAGTTTTCCGTCTCCTGCGGCAACCGGTTCACAGCAGACGCTTTGCCGAATTTTCTCGGCTTCCGCCACTGCGTCCATGATCTGGCTGTTCGGAATCATGATGGCGAATTCCTCGCCGCCCATACGACCCAGAAGACTGTCCGGCCGCAACGTGCCTTGCACGCGCCGCACGAAGCTGACCAGTACGGTATCACCGGCTGCGTGTCCGTAAGTGTCGTTGACCGACTTGAAATGATCGAGGTCGACCATCAGCAGGGCAAAGCCGTTCATGCCAAGGGAGAGACTGCGAGAGACCTCCTCGCGGAAGGCATTGCGGTTGAGCACGTCGGTCAGTTGGTCGTGCGTGGCAAGATATTGCAGACGGACCAGCAACGCATTCCGGCTCTGCGTGACGCAGGACAACATGATAGGCGCCAGTGCGACAAGGGAAATGCCGAGCCGGATGGAAATGAGCGTCATCACGTCGAGCTGCAGGGAGCTGCTGTCGCCAAGCCCGTTTGACAGGATGACGAGACCCCACACGCCAATGCACAGCGTCAGTATCGCCGTCGGAAAGACCGGATAGACGACACCACACCACAAGAGCGCCGGAACCGGAAACGCAATGGCGCCAGGCCCTCCGACGACTGCGCCGGCAATACAGGAGATCAGCAGCAGGATCAGCGGTGCGCGTTTTTCCTGCCTCAACCGGGTCAGTAGACCGGAAAAGTCCGGCAACGTTCCTTCCAGCTTCGGTGCTGACAGGATAACCGGCAGAAAGGAGATGTAGTTGACCAGCTCGGTCGTCGACCAGAATATCCAACCGGGAATGACACCCCCGCCGAAGAGGATCGGATTTGCGATGCCCCCGACAACCCCTGCCAGGGAAGCGGCGATAGCCGAAACCACCGCGAGATGGAGAAGGGCCAAGGGTTGTTGCAGCCGAACGGAGGAAGCAGGCAAGAACCTATAGACCTGATACCCGGCAGCCACCCCAACCATGTTGGCCGCATTCAGCAGCACGGCTTTTTCGAGCGTCGCTCCTGTCAGAAGATCTGCTGCCAGATAGCCTACGGCAGCAGCAATCCAGCTCTGCCAACAAGCCGACTTCGGCACACGGACCAGCAGTCCAAGGAGGATTGCATTGGCCGGCCAGACTGCCGCCAGGAACCCGGTCGGCCGGGTAAGAATGCCGAAGATGCAAGCCAGGAACACCACCAGCCCCAGTAAGAATGGTAAGCGCATTTCATGCCTTGCGACCCGCTCCAGGACACCACCCTTTCCGTATAAATTTGCGACCAATGTTCTCTCCATCTGCGACAGCTCGAATTAAAATAATTCAGGCATTCGCCGTCGGACGTTACGCAATTTCCCGAAGTGCGTCCCTGGTTTCGGAAGGTTTCGGCAACCGAATCCGTTGATCCATCTGAGGCATGGTGAGGGTGTTTATCTAACGAACCAATAATAATACAAGCACAAAGTATGCATTAACTTCCGGAGTACGGATGTTTTGCATTAAGTTCACGTGGAGCGTTGACTTCGATTAGGCTGAACGACGTGCGGCATCACGAAAAGACCACGACGCCGAACCAGCCACCGGCTTAAAGCACCGTGTGCCGCAGACCGCCGTTGACTTGCAGGATCTCACCCGTCATTCCGCCGGAAAGATCACTGAGCAAATAGGCAGCAGCTCCGGCAACTTCCTCTGCAGTGACACCGCGGCGCAGGAACGACTGCCGTGAGAGAACTTCATGAACCTTGCGGAAGTCGGGCAGGACGCGCGATGACGTGGTCGGGACCGCACCCGCGGAAACACCGTTCACACGGACATTCTCATGGCCAAGTTCCGCCGCAAGCGCCCGCACGGAGTGTTCCAGGGCAGCCTTTGCGACACCCAGGACCTCGTAGCCGGGCACCACGCGCTCACCGCCCAGGAAGGTCAGGGCAACAACGGATCTGAGGTTCGGGTTGCGCCGCTGCACCTCCCGCACCAGGGCTATGAAGGCATAACAGCTGGTGCTGATCGTCTTCAGAAAGTTCTCTTCGCTCGTCCCCAGCAGACCGTTCTGTCCGGCTTCGCCGATGTCGGTCTTGGCCAGGCAGAACACCATGCCGGTCAGGTCGGTCAGATCGTCAATCGCGTCGATGGACTGCGGATAGTCCAGGAAACGGATGTCGTGATGTGGCGTCTTGGCAGACAGCTTTTCCGGCCGGCGCGACGTCAGCACAGTTTCCCAACCGTTCTGATACATGTGCTCGCCGATTGCCAGGCCGAGCGATCGCTTTGAACTGACCCCGACCACAAGCACCTTGTTGGTCTTTACTGCGGGCTTCCTCAGATCGAAGAGCGTTTCGAGGGTGCGAGTGACGGCCATTGAGCGACATTCCTGCTGAGGACCGGAACCGGCCTGCGGTATTGGATTTCGGGAAACAATTGGCAATGCCCCGGTGTCCCCGTTTCGACGCCATATTGCCTCGTGCGCCAGTGCCGGTTCGCCGGCAAATCACTTTGCCGCCAGACCATATGACGTATAATAAGTCAGTCTTGTGACAATGCGATTCACAGCCTGTAACCGGATGTTTCAATCCACTGACGAACTGCATTCCGCTTGCTGACACAAACTGGGCGGGCAAAACACTTGCCGTGGTTCGGTTTCACCTTTTCCTTCGACAGCAAATGACCTTGGGCGAGCACCTGTAGTCTTCGGCGATCAGACTGCCTCTCGCAAGGATCGCCGCTCGCAAACAAATAGGGACCCCGCCTTGCGGGGTCCCCTGAAACACTCGTTCGAATTTTGTGCCGCCCGTCCTATGACCATTGTCGCTAGACGGGCAGGCCTGTTCGGCTTACTCCGCGGCGACCGCCAGATCCCGGTGGGAGCGGCGCGCCCACGGGCGTGTTCCTTCCGGGATTTCATCGACCGTGCCGACCGGCTGCAGATATTTGGTTACTTCGGGCCATTCACCGGCCTTCAGGGCTTTCAGCACTTCCGGCTTGGAAATCTCGAACGTTGACACACCGCAGCGGCGAGCCAGCGGCACCTGGTCGAGAATGTATTTCCCGAGCGCGCGAATATCACCCTTGTAGCCGATCTGCTCACGCAGGATGCGGGCTGCGGAAAAGCCGCGACCATCGGAAAAGCTCGGAAAGTCGACGGCAACCAGTGCCAGCCGGTCGAGATAATTTTCGATCAGCTCGACATCGTCACCAGCCTCGACGATGACGGCGGTTTTGCCCTCACGTGCCAGATATGCATCCGGGTCGATGAGAAACACGGTCATCGGTACAAGTGCATCGCCTTCGACAGCAGTGCCGGTTTCGGCATCTGTCCGCGCCCAGCTTTCCTCGACGAAATCGCCGTCCTTGAAAATCGTTGCCATTCTTTGCGTCCTCAAAATCCTCTATCGGCAGCGGTCAGATACCGCTGCCGTCAACTTCCTTGCCATGGGTCGGCCAGTGAATGCCGCATTCCGTCTTGTCCTGGCCACGCCAACGTCCAGCCCGGGGGTCCTCGCCGGGGGCAACCTTGCTGGTGCAGGGCAGGCAGCCGATGGAGGGGTAGCCTTGCGCCACCAGCGGATGCGGCGGCAGATCATGGGTCTTGGCATAATCCAGAATTTCGGCAGCCGTCCAGTCCGCCAGCGGATTGACCTTCACCCGGCCTTCGTCGATTTCGAAGAACTCCAGGCTGGAGCGACTTGCGCTCTGGAACCGCTTGCGGCCGGAAATCCAGGCTTCGAACCCGTTCAAGGCCTCGGCCAGCGGCACCACCTTGCGAATATGGCAGCAGGCGTCGGTATCGCTCATCCAGAGCATGCCCGCGGGATCTTCCCTGGAGAGATCATCCTTGTTCGGCTTCTGGGTGCGGACATCGGTCAGGCCGAGCTTCTCGATCAGCTCATCACGATAGAGCAGCGTGGCCGGAAACAGTTTGACCGTGTCCACGAAAACGACCGGCGTCGACGGGTCGATCTGGGCAACCATATGCAGGAGCACCGCGGAATCGGCTCCGAAGCTGGAGACCATGGCAATGCCACCGGCGAACTGGTGGCGGATGGCCGCCCTCAGGACGTCGTCCGCGGTTGCATCCTCGAACTGGGCGTTGAGTGCGGCGACTTCCGCCTGCAAGCCCAGCTCCGGATCAACACCTAGGCTAAATGTCTCATGCAGCGCCATAAAGGGCCTCCTTGAAGGGATCCTCCCCAACCCGGCGATAGGCTTCCAGGAAGGTCTCTTCTTTGCCGTTCCGCAGGCCGAGATAGGTATCGACCAGCTTCTCGATGGCATCGACCACTTCTTCAGACGAGAAGCCGCGGCCGACGATTTCACCAATGGACGCGTTTTCGTTGGCAGAGCCGCCAAGCGTCACCTGATAGAATTCCTCGCCCTTCTTCTCCAGGCCGAGAATGCCGATGTGGCCGACATGGTGGTGACCACAGGCGTTGATGCAGCCGGAGATCTTGATCTTCAGCTCACCGATCTCGGCCTGCCGTTCCGCAGCACCGAAGCGTTCGGAGATCCGCTGCGCCACCGGAATGGAGCGGGCGGTCGCCAGGGCGCAATAGTCCATGCCCGGGCAGGCGATGATGTCGGTGATCAGACCGGCATTGCCTTCCGCGATACGCGCGGCCACCAACTCGTCGAACAGCGCCGGCAGGTCGTCCAGCTTCACATGCGGCAGGATCACGTTCTGCTCGTGACTGATGCGGATCTCGTCATGACCGTATTTCTCGGCAAGGTTCGCGATCACGTCCATCTGCTCATCCGACGCATCGCCCGGGATGCCGCCGATCGGCTTCATGGACAATGTGACGGAGGTATAGCCAGGCACCCGGTGCGGGTTGAGGTTATGTGCCGTGAACTGGGCAAAGGCTGCATCCGCCGCCTTGCGTGTTTCAACGGCAGCCGAGGTCGCATTGCCCACTTCCAGCGGAGGCGGAGCAAAATAGGCTTCGATGCGGCGCACTTCCTCGTCCGGCAGACGCAGGACCCCGAAGCGGATCTTTTCGAATTCGGCCTCGATATCCGCCTTCAGTTCGTCCAGACCGGTTTCATGAACCAGGATCTTGATGCGGGCCTTGTACTTGTTGTCGCGGCGGCCGTAGCGGTTATAGACGCGCAGGATCGCTTCCGAGTAGGCAAGCAGATCTTCCTCGGGAAGGAAGTCGCGCACCTTGCGGCCGATCATCGGCGTACGGCCAAGTCCACCACCGACGAAGACCACGAACCCGATCTCACCGGCATCGTTGCGTGCGAGCTGCAGACCAATATCGTGAACCTGGACGGCAGCACGGTCGTTCGGTGCGCCTGTGATGGCGATCTTGAACTTGCGCGGCAGGAACGAGAATTCCGGATGCAGCGATGACCACTGGCGCAGGATTTCCGCATAGGGGCGCGGGTCGGCGATCTCGTCGGCGGCAGCACCGGCGAAGTGATCCGCGGTCACGTTTCGAATGCAGTTGCCCGACGTCTGGATGGCATGCATCTCGACTTCTGCCAGCTCTTCCAGAATCTTCGGCGTATCTTCCAGTTTCGGCCAGTTGAACTGGATGTTCTGACGCGTGGTGAAGTGGCCGTAGCTCTGGTCGTACGTGCGGGCGATATGGGCAAGCTTGCGCATCTGCCGGCCATTGAGCGTGCCATAGGGAATGGCAACGCGCAGCATGTAGGCATGGAGCTGCAGATAGAGACCGTTCATCAGGCGCAGCGGCTTGAACTCGTCCTCGGAAAGCTCGCCAGCCAGACGGCGGCGGACCTGGTCCTTGAACTGCTCGGTACGCTGGTTCACAAAGCTCGCGTCAAATTCGTCGTAACGGTACATGTCTCAATCTCTCCTCAGCGGGCGCTGCCATGGAAGGCGCTGCCCTGCCCTTCATTGTTGTTTCAGGCGGAAACCGCCTGGGCCTGCTTGCCCAGTTCCGGGTGGGTGGTCGGGCCGGTTGCCCGGATCTTTTCGCGCAGGCGCACCGGTACGATGACGCCCTCTTCCACGGTCACGTCCATCTCGTAGACACCAACGACTTTCTGGTTCTTCTCGGCCTCAAGACCTTCGGCCAGGGCTGCCGCGACCGCTTCCTTGCCGTCATAAACCTTAGCCAGCGTAATGCGCTCGACCCAGGAACCGTTTTCCGCGAGCCAGACAACATCGCCGTTCAAAAGGCGGTTGGCGGTGATGACTTTCATGTGCGTCCACTCTCTTCAAGTTCAGGCGGCTACAACCCGGGCGGCGAGCTGCGGCGCCAGGGGTTCGGCCTTGTCCATTGCGGCATGGCCCACGGCCTCGCCGATCACGATCAGAACCGGCCCGTCGATCTCCGCGCGGTTCGACAGCACCGCGAGTTCGGACAGGGTTCCGGCAAATTGGCGTTCGTCCGGGTGTGCCGCATTCTCGATAACGGCAACCGGCGTTTCAGGTTTCAGGCCCGCGCCGATCATCTTCTCGGCTACGGCAGCCGCCACGGTTCGGCCCATGTAGACAGCCACCGTCGCGCCCTTGAGTGCCAGCCCCGCCCAATCCGGCAGGGTTTCGGACTTGGCATTGTGGCCGGTAGCGAAAACCAGGTTGGAGGCAACACCGCGCAACGTGAGCGGGATCTGGGCCGACGCTGCCGCGGCGAAGGCTGCCGTGACACCTGGAACAATTTCAAAACCGATACCGCCTCCGCGAAGCGCTTCCATTTCTTCTGCCGCACGGCCAAAGATCATCGGATCTCCAGCTTTCAGACGCACGACTTTCAAGCCCTTGCGGCCAAGCTCGACCAGGAGCTCGGAAATTTCGGACTGCGGCACGGAATGAGCGCCCTTGCGCTTGCCCACGGAAATGCGCTCCGCATCGCGGCGGCCCATGGCAACGACATTTGCCGGCACCAGCGCATCGTGAACAATGACGTCGGCTTCCTGCAGCAGGCGCTGCGCGCGCAGGGTCAACAGGTCTTCCGCGCCCGGCCCGGCACCGACAAGCCAGACAAAACCGGGCTCGTCCGCCATCGAATTCAACAACCGCTGCGCCTCGGAACGGGCGACATCAGCCTTGCCTGCATAGAGATTGGTTGCGACCGAACCGGAGAAGAAGCGCGCCCAGAAACTGCGGCGCAGCCCCCCGTCGCGGATCACCTTGGTTGCGGCATCGCGGAAACTTTCGGCAAGACGCGCCAGCTCGCCGGTCGAACGCGGCAGCATGGCTTCAATGCGCGCGCGGATGTGGCGCGACAGGACAGGACCGACACCGGTCGAGGTTATCGCAACGGCGATCGGTGCGCGATTGACCAGGGCACCGGTGTAGAAGTCGCACAGTTCCGGCTTGTCGACCGCATTGACCGGAACGCCCTGCGCCCGTGCCGCATCGACAACAGCCTTGTCGAGGTCCCAGTCTTCGCGCGCGGAAAAGACCAGAGCGGCGTCCTTCAGATGACCAGGCTGGAAATCCTCGGCAACATGCTCGGTCTCGAAGAGGTCAATAGCCTCCTGCAGATCCGGTTCGACAATTTTGGAAACGACGACGATCCGGGCGTTGGTTTCCCCCAGGAGACGAACCTTTGCAGCAGCTTCACCGCCGTGCCCGACAACGAGCACACGCCGGCCGGCAACCTTCATGAAGGCCGGAAACACGTCGAGCCGGTCTTCCGGCTTTTTCAGTGTTTTCAGAGTGTCGCCACCACGGCTAGTCATCGTCAGGGTCTCCAGTCCCAGTTTGATGGGTCTAATGTAATCGGCGGCCCATGCCTGCGCCGGGCACCGGATTTCAAAGCTGGAAACAGAAGCGGAATAGTTTTTTGCAATCCTCTGATTTGGCCAATTTCAATTCCCGGCGGCCGGTCAGAGTGATTTTTGCGAGGAAAAATTTCCAACGGGCCTGGTCCGGTTGAAAGAGTTTTCCTCCTGTTAAAACGGGCAATGAACGCCCCGTTCAGCCCTCGCTTGCAACGGCGTTCAGCCTTCCGGGGAAGCGTGCGTCTTTCTTGATGCCGCAGCGGAATTCGCTTAGCTTTTCCAGATGGCTGGCACTCGGCCGGAATGGCATCAAGGGGGTATGATGCACCTTGTTCACTCATTGATTGCCGCGGGACTACTGCTCCTCGGCAGCCTCGGCATTGGTCATGCGGCCGTTGTCGACAAATTTCGTATCGGCAGCTGGAATGGCAGCGCTTTCACGGACGACCAGAACGGCGCCTTCTCGACCTGTGTTGCATCGGCAGACTATCGCAGCGGCATCACGCTGTATGTTCAGGTCGACACGAATTACAACTGGGCCATCGGCTTTTCGGCACCTCACTGGAACATGAAGGTCGGCGCGGATATTGCACTTCAGTATCGCATCGACCGGGGCGCCTGGCAGAGCGGCGTTGCCAAGGCGACGTCGAAGAATCTGGCGCGCATGCAAATGCCCAGAGGCGGCTACATCATCACCCGTTTTCGCCGCGGACGGACACTTTATGTTCGAGATGGCACCTACAATTACGAATTCCGCCTGACAGGCACCTCTCGCCTGATGGCACGTCTTGCCAAATGCGTGGAGCAGAACATCGCACGGTACGGTGCGGCACCCGTTGCCGCCGCTGCAGGCGCCAGCTCTCAAGGTGGCCTCGGACATTCCGCCCCCACCAAGGACGAAGCCGCGGCGTCCAGTTCGGCGACCGACCCGCAACTTGCCATCGAAGCGACCCAGGCCCTGTTCAACCTGATGGGCAGCGCTGGCCTGTCCGGGCTAAAGCTTGTTCCCGACGGACAGCGCGAAGAAGATCTGAACGGCCTTCATGCCGTTGCCACCAACGACGCCCGCACAATTGTGGCGCACATTTTTCCAGTGGGTAGCTACCAGTCGGAAGAAGAACTGATGTCGCTTATTGTTGCCGACAGCCAGAAGAAATGCGCGGAAGGCAAATTCACCTCAGGTTCCGAACGGATCAACGAGAACGGCAAACCGATCTATACAAGTTACGCGAACTGCGAAACGGGCGACTTCCAGTTGATCGAGCGGGTCGCCATCGCAAAGCGCAAGGCGGGCGGGGTCTTCATTTACGGCGTGGCGGATACTTACGTCGGCGAAGGCGGTGGCGCACCGGTTTCTCCGCCTGAACTGACAGATCCGGATCTCTACTCGGCAATCGCAAACGCTGCAGAGTAAGGCCAAACGAACAGCCCAGATCACCGACAACAAGTCGGCTGTTCACCTAAGGTGCAGGTCGGCGTTTTTCCGTTCGCCGCCTCATTATCACTTGGAGCATTGTCAAAACCGGGAAACAAAAAAGCCGGCGGAAACCACCGGCTTTTCGTAACTGGTCTCGGTTGACATCAGGCCGCAAAGGACTTGATGAAGTCCTCGATCTGGTGGGTCAGAGTCTGGGTGCGTTCTGCAACCAGGTTGACCGCCTGGCGGACTTCACCTGCCGCATCCTTGGAGCGGACCGCGTTTTCCTTCATGCCGGACACGCTGTCGCTTGCCGTCTGGGTGCTGGTGGAGGCCTCGTTGACGCCACGGGCAATTTCGCCAGTCGCTGCGCTCTGCTCGGTAACCGCCGATGCGATTGCCGTTGTTTCCGCCGTTACATTGCCCATGATGTCGGTGATCTGCTGGATCGAGTGGGCTGCATCGGTGGTCGCTTCCTGAATGGCGATGATCTGCTGGGTGATGCTTTCCGTGGCTTTCGCTGTCTGATTGGCCAACTCCTTGACTTCCGCAGCAACGACAGCAAATCCCTTGCCGGCTTCACCAGCACGAGCAGCCTCGATAGTTGCGTTGAGAGCCAGAAGATTGGTCTGTTCGGCGATGGTCTGGATCAGCTGGACGACTTCACCGATTTCCTGGGCCGCAGAGGAAAGGGTTGCGACCTTTTCATTGGTCAGGCTGGTGGTTTCGGCAGCTTCCGAGACAACCGCGGAGGTGGAAGCCACACGCTGGTTGATTTCCTCGATGGAAACCGAAAGCTCTTCTGCGGCGGAAGCGACGGCCTCGACATTACCCAGAGCCGAATTCGACGAATAGGCCGCTCCTTCAGCGTGTGTCGTGGTGTCATCTGCAACACCGATCAGCACAGTTGCTGTGTCTTCCAGCTGCGACATGGTGCCGGTCACATCCACGATGAGGGACGATACGCTGCTGCGGAAGGAAGCAGTCAGCTCTTCGCGCTGCCGCATGCGCCGAATACGCGCCTCGTCTTCGGCCTTTTGCGCCTTGACCAACTCCTCTCGCTCCGAAGCGCCGTCGCGCAGGACATTGATCGCATTTGCAAGCTGTCCGATTTCGTCGGCCCGTTCGCATTCGGCAAGGTGAATGCCATAGTCGCCCTTCGAAAGCCGGGCGACTGCCTCGGCAAAGGACCCGAGCGGCAGAATGACCGCACGCATGATGAAGAAACCGGCCATTGCCAGGGCAAGGACGACGAGCCCGAGGTTAGCGTAGGTCATGACGTCAGCGTTCCGGGCTGCACTCTGATAGCTCGCCACCTCAACGGCCAACTCGGCGCGTTCCGTTTCCAGATGCTGGTGATGAAGATCAAGGGCTGCTTCCAGCGCCGTCGTCAGGCTTTCAGCTTCGCCGTCGAATGCCCCCATGAGCTTGTTGCCCTGCTCCGGTCCACCGGCAACATAGGCCTCCGCCATGGCTTTTCCCGTGTCGTAGTATGACGGGAATTTCGCCTGAACGTTCCTGATCTTGTCAACAAGATCCGCATAACCGAGCTTTTCGGCGAGATCGATTGCCGCGGTGCTCTCGCTCTTGAAATTGTCGGAGAAGGCAACGGCGAGATCAAAACCGTCGTTCAAGCCATCGAGACCTCTTGTTGCGGAAATGTCTGTCAGCCACTGCTGCACCTGTACGATGTCGAACTGCATTTTCTGCAGTGAAATGGCCAGGTTCACGCCGTCGGTGGCAAAGGTTTCCGCCCCTTCGCGGAGATGCCCCGCGTTTTCTTCGAGTACGCCAAGATTGCGTATCGTGCCAAGGCTCAGCGCTGTCGCGACAACGAACAGTACAGCCAGCATGGCGATCATTTTGGATTTCAGACTTTGAAAGACGGACATGGTTAACCCAGCTTATGTCGCACCTGCCCCCTGCCGATGCGTTACTCTGGGCAACAATCTGATTTCATAAGATTTTTAAAAAATTAATTTAGGTGAACACTTAGGAACTTTTCACTAGTATGTATTTAGACAAAAACTACTTTCATCTTCAACAAAAACGAAAAGAGGACGATTTCTCGCCCTCCTTTAAATCTCACTTAAAGGCAGTTTTGCCTATTACTTCATCGCCTGCATCACGGAGACGAAGTTGGCTACCGCGGCACCACCCATGTTGAAGATGCCGCCGATCTCGGCGTTCTTGACCTGGATTTCGCCGGCAGTGCCTGTCAGCTGCATGGCAGTGAGCACGTGCATGGAGACACCGGTAGCGCCAATCGGATGGCCTTTGGCCTTCAGACCACCGGACGGGTTCACCGGCAGCTTGCCGCCCATTTCCGTCCAGCCTTCCAGCACGGCGCGAGCACCCTCGCCTTCCTTGGTCAGGCCCATGGCTTCATATTCGATCAGCTCTGCAATGGTGAAACAGTCGTGGGTCTCGACGAAAGACAGATCGTCCAGTGCCAGATTGGCATCGCCGAGTGCCTGACCCCAGGCCTTGGAACAGCCTTCGAACTTCAGGATGTCGCGCTTCGACATCGGCAGGAAATCCTGCACGTGGGCAAGCGCGCGGAAGGCAACCGCCTTCTTCATGCCGAGAGCCGTTGCAGGATCGGTCAGGACGAGTGCGGCGGCACCGTCGGACACCAGCGAACAGTCGGTGCGCTTCAGCGGGCCGGCGACAAAGGGGTTCTTTTCGGACTCTGCGCGGCAGAAGTCGAAACCGAGGTCCTTGCGCATCTGGGCGTAGGGGTTGCCGACACCATTCTTGTGGTTCTTCGACGCAATCTTGGCCAGGGCATCGGACTGGTCGCCGTACTTCTGGAAGTAGGCGTCGGCGATCTTGCCGAAGACACCGGCAAAGCCAGCCGGGATATCGCCTTCTTCCTTCAAATAGGAGGCCTTTAGCAGGTTCTTGCCGATTTCCGGGCCGGGCGTCGTGGTCATCTGCTCGACACCGACGACCAGCACGAAGCGGGCGTCGCCCGAAGCAATGGCGCGCACACCCTGATGCACGGCGGCAGAGCCGGTGGCGCAGGCGTTTTCGACACGGGTTGCCGGTTTGAAACGCAGCGCCGGATCGGCCTGCAGCACCAGCGAAGCGGTGAAGTCCTGCGCCGAGAAACCGGCATTGAAATGACCGAGCAGGATCTCGTCGACATCTCCCGGCTCGATACCCGCGTCCTTGATGGCATCGACCGCCACCTTGACGATCATGCTTTCAACCGTCTCTTCCGAATGCTTGCCGAAGGGCATGTGTGCCCAACCCACCATGGCTGCCGTCATGACACTTCCTCCAGGTTTTTTGCCCGCAAGATGAAACCCGATTTCCGCCGGATCTCTTGTCCGTGCGGGGTCCTCCATCTTACGTAAGTTCTGTGTGCGGGGACAGTTCCAGCTTCCATGTTGCTTTGCAAGAAGAAACTGACCTAAACGTCATAACAATATTTTTCTATTTTTTATTTCAGTTACTTAACTAAGATAGTCCAAAGAGATAACACCCGTTGACCACGCAGGCGCAGCATGTCGGAGGCTTCCGTCTTCGGCGAGGTCCGCGGCAGGCAAACCGATTGAGATGGTCACACCCCTGTCACTTAAGCCATGTAGGAAAAGCGCGTTCCGGACAAAATCGTGTTTCGTTCCTTTTCAGTAGCTCCACCGGTCCTGCCTCGCAGGGCCGGTTTTTGCATGTGCTCATCCTCCCCGTTCCACATGTGCGACGCAATTCACACATCGCTTACCGAAAGCAATTGCCGAACGACTTTTTCAACACTGTTCACTTGACCTGAGAAGGCGCTGGATATAGCCATTCAAAGCGCTTTGAAACCCATTAAGACCGCCTCAGAAGCGGAACGGAGACAACCGGCAATGTTCGAAGAAGCCGAAACGGGCCTGGAGGCTGATGTGCCGTCAGACATGAAGAATGACCCGGATTGGTGGCGTGGGGCGGTGATCTACCAGATCTATCCGCGCTCCTTCAACGACACCAATGGTGATGGCATAGGCGACCTCAACGGCGTCAGCGAACGCATGGACTACATTGCCTCGCTGGGCGTCGATGCCATCTGGCTGTCGCCCTTCTTCACCTCGCCGATGGATGATTTCGGTTACGATGTCTCCGACTATGAAGATGTCGACCCGATGTTCGGCACGCTTGCCGATTTCGACCGCATGCTGGCTGCCGCTCATGCGCGCGGCCTGAAGGTGATCATCGACCTGGTGATTTCGCACACCTCCGACCAACATCCCTGGTTTGTCGAAAGCCGTTCGTCACGCGACAATGCCAAGGCCGACTGGTTCGTTTGGGCCGACGCCAAGCCGGACGGCACGGTGCCGACCAACTGGCTTTCGATCTTCGGCGGCCCGGCCTGGGAATGGGACAGCCGCCGGCGCCAGTATTACATGCACAATTTCCTGACCAGCCAGCCGGATCTGAACTTCCATAACCCGGAGGTTCAGGACGCGGTTCTGGATGCCGCCAGGTTCTGGCTCGACCGCGGTGTCGACGGGTTCCGTCTCGACACGGTGAATTTCTATTTCCACGACAAGCAGCTCCGGGACAACCCCCCTCTGAGCGCGACTGAAATGCCGTCCACCGTCGATCCGACCAACCCCTACGGCTATCAGGATCACCTTTACGACAAGACCCAACCGGAAAACCTGTTGTTTCTTGAGAAGCTGCGCGCGCTCCTGGACAAATATCCGGGCACGACGTCCGTCGGTGAAATCGGTGCGGACGGACAGGCCGTGGAACTGACGGCGTCCTATACGGAAGCCGGCAAGCGCATTCACATGGCCTACAGCTTCGACCTGCTGACGCCTCAACATTCGGCGCCCTACATCCGAAAGATCGTGGAAGAGATGAACGCCGGCATCGGTTCCGGCTGGGCTTCCTGGGCGTTGTCGAACCACGACGTGAAGCGGGTCGCCAGCCGCTGGGGCGAGGATCTGGACATTGCCAGCTTTGCACCGCTTGAAACCGCCCTCTGCGCCTCACTGCGCGGCACTCCCTGCCTATACCAGGGCGAGGAACTCGGCCTGCCGCAGGCTGAAGTTCCTTTTGAAAAGCTGCAGGACCCCTACGGCATTCGCTTCTGGCCGGAATACAAGGGCCGCGACGGCTGCCGGACACCAATGCCGTGGGTGAAAGACAACAGCAACGCCGGTTTCTCCGAAGCCGAGCCCTGGCTTCCGGTCGCGCAGGATCATCTGGCGCTTGCCGCCTTCGAACAGGACAAGGACGAAAGCTCCATCCTGAACCGGAACCGGGCCTTCTATGCCTGGCGGCAGGCTCAGGAGCCCCTGAAGAAGGGCGACATGGTATTTCTGGACAGCCAGGACAACACGCTGGTCTTCACCCGCAGCCATCAGGGTGAGACCCTGCTGTGCGCCTTCAACCTCGGCACCGAGCCGGCCACCGTCACCTTGAACGGACTTGAGCTGGAAGACCTCAATGCACCCGGCTTCAACGGCACGCTGGAGAGCGCCACGATTGTGCTCCAGGGTCTCGACGCGCTGTTTGCCCGCGTGAAATCCTGATTTCGCGCCTTCAATTCGGGCTCCGGCACGGCTAAATAGTCGCGCCGGAGCTTTTCCGGCCGAGCAAACCAACGCCGGACCTTTCATGACCGACCGACTGCCCCTTTCCGTTTTCATCATCGCCCGTGACGAAGCCGACCGGATCGCCCGACCGATCGAAAGTGTCATCGGCTGGGTGGACGAGGTCATCGTCATCGACAGCGGATCAACAGACGAGACTGTCGCCGTGGCCGAACAACTTGGCGCGCGGGTCATCCGCAACGACTGGCCTGGCTACGGTCCGCAAAAGCGTTTCGGCGAGGACCAGTGCCGCAACGACTGGCTGCTCAATCTGGATGCCGACGAAGAGGTGACGCCCGGGCTCGCCGCGGAAATCAAAGCCAAATTCGCAGACGGCAGTTACGCGGACGCCGATGGCTGGCGCATCATGATCCGCGATCTTTACGCCCATGAAACCGCCCCTGCCCCCTGGGCCTACGGGTATCATCAGATCCGCCTCTACGACCGGCGCAAGGGCCGGTTCTCTGCCTCGACGGTTCATGACACGGTCCGGCCCGAGGAAGGTGCGCGCATCTCGAACCTTTCCGGCATCATGGCGCACCGGTCCATCCGGTCACTGGATTTTCAGGTTGGCAAATACAATCGCTATTCCGGCATGCAGGTGGACGACATGCGCGCCCGCGGCCGCAAGCTGCCGAAAAGCCGCCTCCTGACCGAATTCCCGGTGAGCTTCTTCAAGGCCTATTTCGTGCGCAAGTACCGCAAATACGGCTGGTGGGGCTTTATCCTGGCCATGAATTACGCCCACGCCCGCTTCCTGCGCGTCGCCAAGGCCTATGAGGCCGAGTTGCTGGACAGGACCAAAATGGACTGAGGCAAGAGCTGCGCGTTACCGTTGTCGCGCCCCCCTCACCAGACCTGCATCGGTCTTGCTGAGCCGCTCCATACTAAGCCGCAAAAATGGCAACCGGTTTGCCGACGCCGCGCAGGGCATGTTCGCCCATGGCATTGAGACCGGTCTGGAGGTCGCCGGAAAGAGCAGCGCGTACCGGTTCTGTCAGGAGCAAGGCGCGGCCGAGAGGTTTGCACAGGGATTCCACCCGGCTGGTCTCGTTGACGGCGCGTCCGATCACCGTGAAGTCGAGCCGTTCCTCACCACCGACATTGCCGAAGAAGACTTCACCCCGGTGAAGGCCGATACCGATCTTCAGGGGGTGCCAGTGGATCGGGTCGGGAAGATCCTCGGGCGGATTGCGGTTCAGCTCGTCAATGGCCTCCAGTGCAGCCTTGGCGGCCTTCACCGCCGCATTCGCCGCCGCTGTTTCACCAAATGTCTTCTGATCGAACACGGCCAAAATGCCGTCGCCCATGAACTTCAGGATATCGCCGCCGTGGTTGAGCACGGCATCCGAGATCCTGTCGAAATAGGCGTTGAGGATAGCCGTCACTTCCGGTCCGCTCAGCCTGTCGGCAAGTTGAGTGAAGCCGCGCATGTCGGCCATGAAGACCACCGCCTTGATGGCCTCGCCATCACCGCGCTTGATCTCGCCGTCCAGCACGCGCTGCCCGGCGATCGGCCCGAGATAGGTGTCGGCAACGTTGCGGGCAATCCGCTGAACGATGTGGCGCTCGATGTGCAGTGCCAAAAGGTCGATCAGATTGCGGATCAGGTCTTTTTCCGCCGGAGGGAACCCACCGGGTTTGCGGGTTGCCAAGGTCATGGCATTCCGCTTTTCGTGCGAGGAACTGAGCGGCAGGGCGACATAGGTCGTGTATCCCTGATCGGCAAGTTCGCGCATCAGCGGAGCGGAATTGGCGCCTTCCTCGCTTTCCAGATCGACCTTGATGGTCTGGCCTTCGTTGATGACGTGGAAAAGCGGATTGCGGGTAAAGGCTTCCGATTTGGTCGCGTTGGCATCTGCGGCAACCTCGTCGCAGAAATAGTCCTGACTGTTCCAGACCCAGGAAAAACCGATGACGCGCGGATGCAGCGTACCGATATGAAGCGTTGCCCGATCGATGGCGAGGCCGGCAGCCTTGCAGCGCCACATGAACTCCTCGAACATCAGCATGACATCATCGATCCGCGTCGCTTCATGCAAGAGCCACGAATTCAGCTGGTCGATGCTGAGTGTCTCCGGCGCACAGGAAGGGCCTCTGCTGGAGCGGGCAAGCAGATAGACATGAGGCGCGTATGTGCGCGGGGCTGGGTCAAGAAAGGCTTTGTTCATCGGGGCTCCGTGAAACGCTCTGGCTAATATCTCGGGCGCCGGAGATCAAACTTCAATCGGCAAAAAACCGAATGGTAGGAAATGCCCTCGATTAGCCCAAGGGAAACATCGACCCAAGGGCAACTGGGCATCGAGGACAACCGGCCCAACCCTCGAGACGCCGCTTGCGTGGCTTCTCAGGATAAAGACGCATGTGTTTACAGGCAGCTTGAACGTACCACACACGCCAGCGCTATCCTGAAGAAGCAGGAAACGCCACCTCGAAGGTTGGTCAACCTGTTCTAGGTGGAACGAGAAGCAGCGCCTTAAAACGCCGCCTCTACACCGCCCATTTCCACGTAAACGCTTTTGGTCTGGCTATAGTATTCGATCGCGGCATGGCCGTTCTCGCGGCCGATGCCCGACTTCTTGTAGCCGCCAAATGGCATTTCGATCGGGGTCAGATTGTAGGTGTTGATCCAGCAGGTGCCTGCCTGCAACTGGTCGATCACCCGGTGCGCCCGCTGAATGTCCCTGGTGAAAACGCCCGCGGCAAGGCCGAAGTCGGTGTCGTTCGCGCGGGCGATGACGTCGTCCTCTTCGGTGAAGTCGAGCACGCTCAGCACCGGGCCGAAGATTTCCTCGCGGGCAATCCGCATGTCGTCCTTCACGTCGGCAAAAACGGTCGGCTGCACGAAATAGCCGTCCGGGAAGCTGGCGACAGAGGCTGAACCACCGCCGCACACCAGACGAGCGCCCTCTTCCTGACCGATCTGCATGTAGTGGAGCACCTTGTCGAGCTGCTGTTTGGACACAAGCGGACCAATATTGGTTGCCTCGTCCAGCGGATCGCCGAGAACGGCCTTGGCGGTGCGTTCAGCCAATCGTGCCACAAAGGCTTCCTTGATCGCTTCATGAACGAATACACGGGTCCCGTTGGAGCAGATCTGCCCGGTGGAATAGAAGTTGGCGTTGATCGCGGCGGACACCGCGTTTTCAATGTCAGCGTCCTCGAACACGATCAGCGGGGATTTGCCGCCGAGTTCCAGCGTTGTCTTCTTCAGATGCTCACCCGCAAGGGCCGCCACTTTCGCGCCGGTCGGGACAGAGCCGGTCAGCGAAACCTTGGCAATGGCCGGATGAGCGACCAGCTTTGCACCGACATCACCAAAGCCCTGAAGCACGTTGAAGACACCAGCGGGCAGACCGGCCTCGGTAAAGGCCTCCGCCAGTTTCAAGGCGCTCAGCGGGGTGACTTCCGAGGGTTTGAAGATCATGGCATTGCCGCAAACGAGTGCGGGAGCAGACTTCCAGCAGGCGATCTGGATCGGATAGTTCCAGGCGCCGATGCCGAAACAGATGCCGAGCGGTTCGCGCTTGGTGTAGGCGAAGGAGCCGCCCAGATCGATATGTTCGCCGGTAAGCGTTGCGGCCAGACCGCCGAAGTATTCCAGGCAGTCGGCGCCGGACGCGGCATCGGCAATCAGGGTTTCCTGCAAGGGCTTGCCGGTGTCGAGCGTTTCCAGAATGGAGAGTTCCCGGTTCTTTTCACGCAGGATCTCGGCCGCCCGGCGCAGCACCCGGCCGCGTTCGGCCGCTGGCGTTGCCGCCCAGACCTTCTGGCCTTCCTGGGCAGAGCGGATTGCCGCCTCGATCACGGCATCGTCGGCGGCGCGGATCTGCGCGATAACTTCTCCGGTTGCGGGATACAGCGAGTCAAAGGGAGTGCCGCTCTGGCTCTCGACATATGAGCCGCCGACATAGTGGGACGCTTGCGGTTGGGCGCGCATGGGTTGGCTCCTTGATCTGTGTGTCTGCCGTTGGACTGCCGGGGATCATCGCTGGCTGGATTGCCAGTCCGGGTGGATCCACGGTTCCTGGTTGGCCGCGGGCAGCGGGGTCTTGCCGAGAATATGGTCCGATGCCTTCTCCCCGACCATAATCGAGGGGGCATTCAGATTGCCATTGGTGATTTGCGGAAAGATGGAACTGTCGGCAACACGAAGCCCGTCAACGCCGATTACCCGACATTCAGGGTCGACCACGGCCATGGCATCATCCTTCGCCCCCATCCGGCAAGTGCCGCAGGGGTGATAGGCGCTTTCCACGTGTTCGCGGATGAAGCCGTTCAGGTCCTCGTCGCTCTGCACACTGTCTCCCGGCTGGATCTCCTTGCCACGATAGGGGGCAAACGCCTCCTGGCCGAAGATCTCGCGGGTCAGGCGGATACAGGTGCGGAAGTCTTCCCAGTCGTCTTCGTGGGACATGTAGTTGAACAGGATCGACGGCTTGGCCTTCGGGTCGCTGGAGGTCAGCTTGATGCGACCGCGCGATTTGGAGCGCATCGGTCCGACATGGGCCTGGAAGCCATGGCCTTCGGCTGCTGCCTGTCCGTCGTAACGCACGGCAAAAGGCAGGAAGTGATACTGGATATCAGGATATTTCACGCCCGCCCTGGAGCGAATGAAAGCGCAGCTCTCGAACTGGTTCGATGCACCGAGGCCCTGTTTCAGGAACAGCCACTGAGCACCGATCACCGCCTTGGAAATGAGGTTCCAGTGCTTGTAGAGCGTGATCGGCTGGGTGCAGGCCTGCTGAAGATAAAGCTCCAGATGGTCCTGCAGGTTGGCACCGACGCCCGGCCGGTCGGCCACGACGTCAATTCCCATTTCGGCAAGATGCGCTGCCGGGCCGATCCCGGACTGCATCAGGATCTTCGGCGAATTGATGGAAGACGCCGACAGGATCACTTCGCGGGCTGCTTTTGCCTCGCGGACCTCGCCGCCGGTTTCGAATTCCACACCGACCGCGCGCTTGTCCTCGATCAGGATCCGGCGCACGAGAGCACCCTTGATCAGGGTCAGGTTACCGCGCTTCAGTGCCGGCTTCAGATAGGCGTTGGCGGCAGACCAGCGGCGGCCCCGATGGACCGTCATTTCCATGTCGCCAAAGCCTTCCTGACGCTCGCCATTGTAGTCGGCGGTCACGCCATAGCCTGCCTGCTCGCCGGCTGTCTTGAAGGCGTCGAACAGCGGGTTCCACTTGGTACCGCGCTGGACATGCAGCGGACCGTTGGTACCGCGCCAGCCGTCCTGGCCGCCATGGCTGTGCTCCTGGCGCTTGTAGTACGGCAGCACATGGCGATATCCCCAGCCGCTCGCGCCCATCTCTTCCCAGGTGTCGAAATCACAGGCATGGCCACGCACATAAACCATGCCGTTGATGGAGGACGATCCACCGATCACCTTGCCACGCGGTGTGGCCAGACGCCGGCCCTCCAGATGCGGTTCCGGTTCGCTGGTGTACCCCCAGTCATACAACGGCATGTTCATTGGGTAGGACAGGGCAGCCGGCATCTGGATCAGCGGACCGACGTCGGTGCCGCCGAATTCCAGCACAAGCACCCTGTTGCTCGGGTCTTCCGACAGGCGGTAGGCCATCGCGCAGCCGGCGGATCCGGCTCCGACGATGATGAAGTCGAACTGGTCGCTCATGTTGATCCTAGCTGCTCAATTCTTGGTATTGCGCGCCAGGTGGACGGCAATCTGGGTTTCCACATAATCCTCGACCAGCTCGATTGCGGCCGGCCGGTCGGTCTTGCCGTCGCGCAGGGCTTGCCGGATCCAGACGCCGTCAATCATCGACGCCGTGCCTTCGGCAATCCGGCGTGCTTCGTCCTGAGGCATGAAGGCCCTCAGGTTGTGGGTCAGGTTCGAGGCAAGCCTTGCTGAATAGATATTCAGAAGACGATTGTTGCTGTCGGTGGTACGCGACTGAACGTAGAAGGCGAGCCAGGCCGCGATCACGGCGGGCTGAAACTGGTCGACTGCAAAGTTGCCGGCAATGATTGCCGAAATACGCTCGCGCGGGGTCTCCGCCTTTTCCAGGCTCTCGCGGATCGCCCGGCCGAGTTCGGTCAGGAGATGGCGCATGGTGGCGGCAAGCAATTGGTCCTTGGAGCCGAAATAGTGATGCACAAGACCGCCGGAAACGCCTGCGCGCTTTGCGATCTGCGCCATGGTCACGTCGCTGTAGCCGCGTTCGTGTATGGCATCGACCGTCGCGTCAATCAGACTGCGCCGCCGTTCCGCTTCCATTCCGACCTTGGGCATTTCAACCTCCGACACAGGGCGAGAGAAGAATTCGGCTCAGCGTTTCTGGCGATGATCAGACGGCGGCACATCCGGACAAGAACAAGTCCGGTTACCGATCGTCACGATCATGGTGCAGCAGCGTCAAGGAGAAGGAAAAGCCTTCCCAAGAGCCTCTGAATGCGCCTTGCCGCGTTCGTCTCACACCCAAGTTTTATTTTTAATTGATCAGTCAATCAATGAAAACTTGCAATTTTTTCCCGTGGATGTTTGGATCTAGGTTAGGCAGGCTGTGGGCAGAGGAAACTGAGGGCGTTAGAACCACACTGACACCCCCATGCCCTGCAGAAAAACAAGAAAACAGACTTTCCATAGGAGGTATACATATGAAAGTAGCAGCGAAACTCGCTGGAGGCCTGGCGCTCGGGCTGATGCTCACGGGAACCGCCCTGGCAAACGATCCGGAAAGCTGCCAGACGGTTCGCTTCTCCGACGTCGGCTGGACTGACATCACGGCAACCACCGCCGCAACCTCGGTCGTCCTGGAAGCACTCGGCTACAAGCCGGAAGTTAAAATCCTGTCCGTTCCGGTGACCTATGCGTCGCTCAAGAACAAGGACATCGACATCTTCCTCGGCAACTGGATGCCGACCATGGAAGGTGACATCAAGGCCTATCGCGAAGACGGCTCCGTGGAAACGGTCCGGGCCAACCTGGAAGGCGCGAAGTACACGCTTGCCGTTCCGGAATACACCTACGAAAAAGGCCTGAAGAGCTTCCAGGACATCGCCAAGTTCAAGGACGATCTCGACGGCAAGATCTACGGCATCGAGCCGGGCAATGACGGCAACCGCCTGATCATCGGCATGATCGATGAAAACCTCTTCGAACTGGAAGGCTTCGAAGTGGTGGAATCTTCCGAGCAGGGCATGCTTGCGCAGGTCGCCCGTGCAAACCGCCGCGAGGCGGACATCGTCTTCCTCGGCTGGGAACCGCACCCGATGAACGCCAATTTCAAGATGAAGTATCTTGAAGGCGGCGACGACATTTTCGGCCCGAACTATGGCGGTGCCACCGTCTACACCAACGTGCGCGCCGGCTATGTCAAGGAATGCCCGAACGTCGGCAAGCTGCTTGAAAACCTGGAATTCTCGCTGCCCATGGAAAACGAGATCATGGGTGCCATCCTGATCGAGGGTGAGGATCCCAACAAGGCGGCAGCCGCCTGGTTGAAGGAGCATCCGGCAACCTTTGAAAACTGGCTCGTCGGCGTGAAGACTTTCGATGGCGGCGACAGTTTCGCGGCCGTCAAAGGGGCTCTCGGTCTCTGATCGCTGACCAAAATCTGGCGCCGGTGCGGGTCTCCTGCCCGGCGCCACTGGTTTTCCAAGAACAATAATACCGGAGCAGTGGCGTGGACTGGCTCACAGAACACAAGCTGCCGATCGGGCCGTGGGCGCGCACCTTGGTCGATTGGCTCACCGACAACGCCTATTGGGTGTTTGACGGAATCTCGGCAATTCTCGAAACGCTGATAGACGGAATCCTCTGGTTGCTGCAGACGCCGCATCCATTGGTCATCGTTGTTGTCGCCGTCGCTATCGGCTACCTGGTCCACAGGACCATTTCCTTTGCGGCTTTCGTGGCAATTTCCCTGCTGCTGATTATCAACCAGGGCTACTGGGAAGAAACGACGGAAACCCTGGCGCTGGTGGTTGCCGCATCCGTGGTCTGTATGCTGGTCGGCGTGCCTGTCGGCGTGCTGGCCGCGCATCGCCCCCGCTTCTACGCCGCACTTCGTCCCGTGCTGGACCTGATGCAAACCATCCCGACCTTCGTTTACCTGATCCCGGCACTGATCCTATTCGGTCTCGGCATGGTGCCCGGTCTCATCGCGACCGTCATCTTTGCCATTCCCGCACCGATCCGCCTGACCCAGCTCGGCGTCTCCTCGACACCGACCGCGCTGATCGAAGCCGGAAAGGCCTTTGGGGCCACCAAATCCCAGCTGCTCTGGAAAATCGAGCTGCCCTACGCCCTGCCGCAAATCATGGCTGGCCTGACGCAGACGATCATGCTGTCGCTGTCCATGGTCGTGATTGCCGCCCTTGTCGGTGCGGACGGCCTCGGCGTGCCGACATTGCGGGCCCTGAACACGGTGAACATCGCCCAAGGTTTCGAAGTTGGTGTCTGTATCGTCCTGATCGCCATCGTGCTTGACCGCTTCTTCCGCGCCGAAGAGGGAGGCAAACGATGAGCGAGACCAACAAATCGGCTGTCGTTTCCTTCAAGGAAGTCGACATCGTCTTCGGCGAAAAGCCTCACACGGCTCTGCCGCTGATCGATGCCGGCAAGACCCGTCAGGAAATCCAGGCAGAAACCGGCCAGATCCTCGGCGTCGCCGGTGCGACCTTCGACATCTACGAAGGCGAAGTCATCGTGCTGATGGGGCTGTCCGGCTCCGGCAAGTCGACGCTGCTCCGGGCCGTCAACGGTCTTAACCCGGTCATCCGGGGTGAGGTGCAGGTTCATGACGGCAAACGATACGTCAATCCGGAGACCTGCTCTGAAAACGATCTGAGAGAATTGCGCCGGCACCGGATCGGCATGGTGTTCCAGCAGTTCGGTCTTCTGCCCTGGCGCACGGTGGCCGAAAACGTCGGCTTTGGCCTGGAGCTTGCCGGCATGCCCGCAAAGGAGCGAGCCGCAAAGGTCGAGGCGCAGCTCAAGCTGGTTGGCCTGAACGGCTGGGGCGAAAAGCACGTACACGAACTTTCCGGCGGCATGCAGCAGCGTGTTGGCCTCGCTCGCGCCTTTGCGACCGACGCGCCGCTTCTGCTGATGGACGAACCGTTCTCGGCTCTCGACCCGCTCATCCGCGACAAGCTGCAGGATGAATTGCTCGACCTGCAGAAGGAACTCAACCGGACCATCATCTTCGTCAGCCACGATCTCGATGAAGCCGCCAAGATCGGCTCGCGCATCGCGATCATGGAAGGTGGACGGGTGATCCAGCTGGGCACGTCGCAGGAAATCGTCAAGACGCCGGCAACCGACTATGTGGCCGAATTCGTCAGCCACATGAACCCGCTGAACGTGTTGCGCGCGCGCGACATCATGGTGCCTCCCGGCAGCTTGCCGGGCTCGCTCGCCAGCGGCCTGACCTGCGATGCCGACGCTTCGGTGCGTGAAGTCGCGCAGCTGAAAAAGTCCAGCAAGGATCCGGTCGTCGTGAAAGCAAGCGGCTCCATCGTCGGTGTCATTGGCGAGAAGGAGCTGCTGGACTGCATGGCGTAAGGCGTGTGGCGACCAAGAGTTTTTCCGCACATTGAGCCTCAGCATGAGGCTGAACAAATCGGCCGCGCTGAGTGGGTGAAGATACGAGGCTTGGTCTCATCCTCAAAAACAAACAAAAAACGGGACCGAAAGGTCCCGTTTTTCGTTGTTCAATCCGCGCCAGCCGTCCCCGGACGGAGGCTGCAGCCTGAAACCTTAGAGCAGCTCGAGCTGAGCAGCCTGCTTGCCGCGGCCGCGACGGTCGTCTTCAGCAACGAAGGAGATCTTCGCACCTTCGACGGGCGTTCCGATACCGGCCTGCTCGAATGCGGTGATGTGGACGAAAACGTCCTTGGAACCGTTTTCCGGAGTGATGAAGCCGAAGCCACGGTCATGGTTGAAGAATTTAATGGTACCGTTCTCGCGCATGGAGAAACCTTTCCGCTGGTTGGATGCGCCATCCCGTTTCCGGCAGGCGCGGATAAACGAGAAGTCAACAAGAAACGGAAAGCTTGGAAATTCAGAGCAGCGCTTGATGGAGCCCTGCCGAAGTCAGTCTCACCGGGTCTTTCGTCAGTCCCGTACGGCACAACGCGTACCGATGGAGAATAATGTAGGTCCAGGTGGCGCTTACGGCAAGCGAAAGATTTTTGCAGTGGTCAAACCGAGGCCACAAAGCCGATAAATCCTGTTCCGGTGACAAAATGACAGCTTGTGACACCAGTCACAGAGCCCGACCGGGGGGCGGGTTAGTTTCGTCTCATGAGTTGAGGCGGACAGCAGGGCCTCACGACACTGGAAGGGACACCGTCATGTTCAAGAAGTTTGCAGTTACCGCCTCTGCGCTGGCTCTTGTTGCCGGCGTCACACTGACCTCTCAGGCCACACCCGCACATGCCGCCAAGGGCTGGCAGGTCGGTGTCGGCGTCGCCAGCGGCCTTGCTGCCGGCGCGATCCTCGGGTCAGCACTTTCCCAGCCGCGTTATGTCGCTCCGCCCCCGGCTTACTATCCGGCCCCGCCGGCCTACTATCCGGCACCGGCTCCGGCCCCGGTCATCTACCGTCCGGCTCCGTGGAGCCCGGCCTGGTACAACTACTGCAGCCGCAAGTATCGTTCGTTCAATCCGAACACCGGCTACTTCCTGTCCTATTCCGGACAGTACCGCTTCTGCCAGTAAGGCGGTCTCCAACTTCGCCGGGCCATAACCGGCCTGAAAAGGCCACCGGCCACTCCCTGCAAGGGTTTCCTCCCCTCCTTGCAGGGAGTTTTTTGTTGGAACACCGATGTCGCCAGGAAGGATTTATGAGCCTGCCCCTAGGGGGATATACGTTTCGCCGCGCGCATGATGGTCTCAAGCTGGTTGAGAAAGCGCGAACGGTCGGCCTTGGTGAAGCCAGGCCCACTTTCGCGGATCTCGCCGATTTCACGCAGATGCGTGTTGAGATCCCGCATGGCAAGGCGCATGCCGATGGCATCCTCGCGAAACGGCTTGCCTGTCGGACCGATGACAAGAGCGCCCGCCTTCACACAGCGTGCCGCAAGCGGCACATCGGCGGTCACCACAACATCACCCGCCACAGCACGTTCCGCGATCCAGTTGTCGGCTTCGTCTGGCCCTTCAGGAACGACAACCCGCTCGATCAGATCGCCTTCGGGAAGCCGCATCCAGCTGTTGGAAACGAACTTGATCTCAACATTGTGGCGCTCGCCCACGCGAACGGCTTCGTCCTTGACCGGACAGGCATCGGCGTCGATGTAGAGCACGGTCATGTCGCTTGCTCTCCTTTCGAGCGTTGGAGAAAGGCTGCAATGCCGTCTGCGGCCCGGGCACCTGTCGCAAAACACGCCTGCAGCAGATAGCCGCCCGTCGGCGCTTCCCAGTCCAGCATTTCACCAGCGGCAAAGATGCCGGGCATCTTCTTGAGCATCATGCCTTCGTCCAGTTCGTCCAGCGCGATGCCACCGGCGGAAGAGATCGCCCGGTCGATGGAATAGGGCGCGTCCAGAACAACGGGAACGGCCTTGATGCAGCGTGCGAGGCTTTCCGGATCGGAAGGGACATCGCCGGCTTCGCGCAGCAGCGCCATTTCAACGGGGCTCAGGCGAAGGACCTTCTTGAGGAACGTGGCTGCAGACTGCTTGCCTCGGGGCCTTGAGAGTTTCGCTGCCAGCTCGTCAACTCCGGCCTGCGGCCGCAGATCAATGTGCAGTGTCGCCGAACCGGTTTCGTTGATTGTTTCGCGCAGCTCGGCGGACAAGGCGTAGACGGCACCACCTTCAAGGCCCTGAGCCGTCAAGACCGCCTCCCCTTGCACCCTTTTACCGCCATGAGACAGGGCGATACGCTTGAGCGGCGTACCGGCAAACCGTTCTTTCAAAAAATCGCTCCAGCCGGTCTGAAAGCCGCAATTTGCCGGCTGGAACCGGTTGATGCGAACACCGCGTTCTTCCAGCATCGGCACCCACGCGGCGTTGGAACCGAGCTTCGGCCAGCTTGCACCACCCATGGTCAGAAGGCAGGCACGTGCGGTGAGGGATTGCAGGACGCCTTCACCTTCAGTGTCTTCGGCGGCAGTTTCATCCCGTGTCCTGAGCTGAAGCGGTCCATCTCCTTCAATGGCGCAGAGCGCATGCCGGGTCAGCAGGCGGACGCCATTGGCATCCAGCCGGCGCAGCCAGGCGCGCAGCAAGGGGGAGGCCTTCATGGATTTCGGGAAGACCCGTCCGCTACTGCCGACAAAGGTTTCTTCGCCAAGATCTTCGCACCAGCGCCGCAGCCTTTCAGGCGGAAATTCCTGGATCAAGGGCGCCAAAAAGGGTTCGGCCTGCCGGTATCGCGCGAGGAACGCGGTCAGGTCTTCGCTGTGGGTCAGGTTCAGGCCGCCTCGGCCAGCCATCAGGAACTTGCGCGCGGGCGAGGGCATGCGGTCGATAACCACAACGCTATACCCGTTTTCGGACAGGCGCTCCGCAGCAATGAGGCCGGCCGGACCGGCACCGGCAATCAGGACGTCGAACATGCGGCCTTATAGTTCAAGGCGGGCTGCAAAGACCACCATCGATTTTCACCAGAGCCGGAGTTGGTGTGTCGAGAATTATTGCAAGTATTTGTTATCAGTCTCATGAGAATATCATCCAGGGGGTGTACCTGCGGAAGTTTTCCCGGCGGGTCTGCTTCCTGTGAAAGGAGCCGTGAATGGAAAAAGGCACGGACCTGGTAGTCGTTGCCGATCCGGACAAGGACGTTCAGGCAGGCTTTGAACGCCTGTTCGGCAGTCACATGAGGGTTGCCTGCTTTTCCGAAACGGAAGCTGCATTGCAGTTTCTGAAGCAGAACCATGGCACAGCCGTCATTTTTTCCTGTTTCAATCTGCCGGGCCGTGGCGGAACAGCCTTTCTGCGAGCAGCGGAGACCATTGCGCCTCAAGCCGCGCGGGTCATGCTGACCCGGGAAAACTCGGCAGATGCGATCAAGAAGACGCTGAATGAAGCCCATGCCTTCATGTATCTGGAAAAGCCCTGTCAATCGACAGATCTGGCCAGCGCCATGGAAACAGCTCTTTCCCATCATTTTCAGCTCGCCAAGGATCGGGCACTGCTGGAGCGGACACTTGCCGGATCCGTCAAGTTGCTGATCGACATGCTGGCGCTCTTCCACCCGGAAGCGTTCCGGCGCACGAGCACGGTTCGCAAACAGGCCCTGCGGCTGGCCAAGCGCCTGGGGATGAAGAAAACCTGGGAACTGGAAATGTCGGTGATGTTGTCACCGCTTGGCGAGGCGTTGCTGCCCAAACAGATCCTGGCCCGCTACCGTGCCGCACGCGGCCTGACCGAGCAGGAGCGCAATATCCTGGACCGGGCACCGGACCAGACCCGGGATCTCCTGAAAAACATACCGCAACTGGAGAAAGTTTCCGAATACCTGTTTCTATCCGGCCGCGGTTTCGACGGCTCGGGCTTCCCCAAGGACGGGCCGACGGGCAAGGAAATCCCGATGATTGCCCGCATCCTCAAGCTCTTGACGGATCTGTGGTATGCAAGCCCGGAAAGCGGACCGGATGCAGCAGCCTTCGAGGCGCTTACCATCAACAAGCGCAAATATGATCCGATGCTGCTGGAGCTGGCCAAGGAAACGCTGATGGACGACGTGCCGGAGGCACGCAAGAAACTTGTTGCCGAATGCTACATCCGTTCTCTGCGGCCGGGCGATGTGCTGATTGACGACGCCTTGACCGAAACCGGTCACGAACTGGTTCTGTCCCGCGGCCATATGCTGACACCCACCACCATCCGACGGCTGGAACATTTCCACCAGGCCGCAGGCGTTCGCCAACCCATCCGCGTCGAACGCCATTCGGCACCCGAAGAAGCTCTGATCGATACGGCTTGAAGGTGGAGAACGAAAGGCTGTGGTGAGAGCACCCGGGCAAATCGCAGTTTACAGAGAGGGCGTTCCCTCTGCCGCCCCCCTTCCCCGCAAAAGGGAAGGGATGTCAGCCCGGCAAAATCATTTCGTCAGGATCAGCTTGCCCTGTTTGGTGATCGACAGACGATAGGTTTCGTCGTTGTGGCGGATCTGGATCTGGCGCTGGCCGCTGAACAGGTCGCGCGTGTCGAGCTCCGATTTATGCTCACGCGGCGGTGTTGCCGCAAAGGCGCGCGTGGCGCGGCTGCTGGAACCCAGGGAGAGGCGTTGCTTCTGGCTGTTGGCGGTCGGTGTCATTGCGCGCAATCGGTCCTTGGCCTTTGTGTTGCTCCTGAAACTGTGCAAAAAATCAGCTTCTTAGCGGAGCGGTGGGACATCGGAATCAAAAGATGAGTTTCAAACTCAACTTTATACTTGACACTCATACTCAAGTTTTCCTATCAAGGCAATGCCTGATCGAAACGGAACCGGAAATCGCGTCCTCTGGTTTCGGATTAGACAGGACCTCCGGGCAACCGGAGTGACAAATGCCAGGCCAGCCAACCGCCCTCTCCTCTCCCTCAGCGGCAAGCCAGCCCGGCCTTTTCCTTGAGAGCCCGCGCAAGTCGCGTGGCATGCCTTTCCTTTTCCCGACCAATCGTCACATGTTCGAGACATACGAAACGAAAAAGGCGCCGACCGGATGGTGGCGCCTTCGAAACTTTTTATGTCGATAAAACCTTACGCGTTGGCCGCGATCGGAGCCTTGGTCATTTCGATCTTCAGGAGATCGCGCATGCCGAAGCGGTCTTCCGAAAGGTCGGCAATCGACTTGCCGTCCAGAACTTCCATGAACGCCTCGAGCGCTTCATGCAGCAGGCCATTAAAGCCGCAGGACATGATGAGTGGGCAATCCTTGCGGCCACTGTCGAAACATTCGGCAAGAAGGAAGCTTTCCTCGGCGGCGCGGACAACTTCGCCAACCGAAATATTCTCTGCCGGACGAGCCAGCATGACCCCGCCGTTCCGGCCACGAATGGTCTTGATCAGATTTGCATCGACCAGAACCTTCATGATCTTGAACAGGTGGGTTTCGGACATGTCGAAGCTGGCCGCGATATCAGCGACCTTGCTTGGTTTGTCCGGGTTGACGGCGCAGTACATCAGCGCGCGCACGGCATAGTTTGTCTGTTGTGTCAAACGCATGCACTAGATATGAGGTGCGCGATCTGAAAGGTCAATTCAAAATTTGAGTATGAGAGGCGACTTTTTGGCAGGAATGCCGGAAAGACGCCCAGTTGCCGGGATCAGACAGGTCGTTCGGCGGTGTCTGATGGCTCCAGATCCCCGGGCAGATTGTCCTTCAGGAATACATCGATGCCGATGCGCTCCTGCCCTTCGATGATCGGCACACCATCACAAAGCGCTTTCAGGACGCGGATGGCGCTGCGGATCTCGTGACCCGGGTCCTGCGCGATCACCGCATCCAGCACATCGTCCTGAAGCGCTTCGCGCGTATAGGGCGTCAGTTCGTGTCCGACAAAGACGATGCCCTGGCTGCGGCCGCTTTCCTTCAGGGCCGCAATCGTGCCGCGGTTGCCCGCGCCGATATTGTAGAGCCCGGCAAGATCGGGATGTTCCGCAAGAAGCTTTCGCATCAGGTCTGCATTGCGGGCGTTGTCGTCCCTCCCCTCACGCACCTTCAGCAAGTCCAGATGGGGATAGTCCTGCTCGATGACCGCCCGGCAGCCCTGATAGCGCTCTGCATGGTCGCGAAGGCCGAGCGATCCGGCAATGATGGCGACTTTGGCCGGAGATCTGGGCAGGAAGCGACCGAGCAACCGTCCGGCGGTGCGCCCGGCGGCGACGTTGTCGATGCCGACAAAATGCTGGCGGCTGGAGGAAGGATGATCGGAGACCAGCGTCACGACGGGCACCCCCCTGTCCTGCAGCCGGTCGATGGCTGCCTGAACCTCCGGGAAGGCGGGCGCGACCACAGCGACGCCGTCGCACTGCGAGCGGTCGAGGATCGCAAGCGTACCGGCCACCCTGTGCCCGTCGAAGGCGTCGATGGGCTCGACATGCACATGCATGCGGTCACCGCTCATGGTTTCGGCGTGGGACAAGGCTTCGCGGGTCAGGTCTTCCATGAAGGCGTTCGGGCCATTTGGAATGAGGAAGTGCAGACGGTAGACCCGTTTCTTGGCAAGACCGGCGGCAAAGACATCCGGTTTGTAGTTCAGCGCCTCGACGGCCTGCTTGACCTTTTCGATGGTGACCTTCCGGACACCCGGCCGCCCGTTGAGGACACGATCAACCGTTGCCAGGCTGACACCCGCTGTTTCGGCCACATCGTGGATCGTTACGCGCTTCATTCATCCCCCCGGACGTCAGCCATTTGCCGTTACTTCGCACCGGCACAGACCTTTTCCGCGGGAAGAGGACACTCAAGGCAACGGTGAAAGAGCGGCTTGGTTCCAAGCCTTCTTTCAAGCCACTATAACCAGCTTTGAGGGGCGATCATCAAAAAATGCTGCGCCGCGCAAAGTCTTCTACCAATTGATGATTACGAAACTCAGGCCACCTGCCCGGCAGCATGACCGGACGCCCAGGCCCACTGGAAATTGAAGCCGCCGAGATGGCCGGTGACATCGACCACCTCACCGACGAAATAGAGGCCCGGCACCTTCGTGCTTTCCATGGTCTTGGAGGAGAGTTCCTTCGTGTCCACGCCACCAAGCGTGACTTCCGCCGTGCGGTAGCCTTCCGTGCCAACCGGCGTCAGCTGCCAGCGGTTCAACTGTTCTGCCGCCCGGCGCAGGACCTTGTCCGACTGGTCGGCCAGACGGCCTTTCAGGGCAAACGCCTGCGACAACTCATCGGCCAACCGGTTGGGCAGCAATCCGCCGAGTGCTGTCTTCAGGTCCTGTTTCGGGTTCTCCTGCCGGGCTTGCCGCAGGGCTTCGAAGACGTCGGACTCAGGAGACAGGTTCACCGATATGGGCTTGCCTTCCTGCCAGTAGGACGAAATTTGCAGCACCGACGGACCGGACAGACCCCGATGCGTGAAGAGCAGGCCTTCGCGAAACGACGTCTTCTGGAACGAAACGACCGCATCCACCGAAACACCGGCAAGCCGGCCACACAGTTCCTTGTTGGTATCGGAAAAGGTCAGCGGCACCAGCGCCGCTCGCGGGGCAATCACGTTGTGGCCGAAGCGCTTGGCCAGATCATAGCCGAAGCCGGTCGCGCCCATCTTGGGGATCGAAGGCCCGCCTGTCGCCACAACAAGCGATGCCGCCCGCAACGGCCCCTTGGACGTTGACACGGAAAACCGGTCGTCGGGTTTTTCAATCGCCTTGATGTCCGTTTCCAGCTGCAACGTGCCGCCGGCCGCTTCCAGCTCGGCCAGCAGCATCCGGATGATGTCCTTGGCGCTGTTGTCGCAAAAGAGCTGGCCGAGTGTCTTCTCGTGCCAGGAAATGCGGTGTTTTTCGACCAGTTTCAGGAAGTCCTGCTGGGTATAGCGCTTCAGCGCCGACACACAGAACCTCGGGTTCCGGGAGAGGAAATTAGCCGGCGAACAATGAATATTCGTGAAGTTGCAGCGCCCCCCGCCGGAAATGCGGATTTTCTCCGCCGGGTTTTTGGCATGGTCGATCACGAGCACCTTGCGCCCGCGCTTTGCCGCCTCAATCGCACACATCAGCCCCGCGGCACCGCCACCAAGCACAAGAACATCCAGATCACGCATGGCGGGGTGTATAGCGGGAATTTCGGGAGGGGGTAAGGGAGATGTGAGCTTGTTTTCTCTGCCCCTCCGTCTTTCCGGACAAGCGCAGCCAATGCTGCGCGCCGATCCGGAACCCAGTGCGTAAGCGTGAACATGAGCGAACACTTGTTTGACAGAAAAGGAAGCCGCCCCGCGTGCGCGCGAAACATGTCTGGATTCCGGATCTGCGTTCGGCGTTGCCTCGCTTGTCCGGAATGACGGTAGCATACAAGCAATAGAAACAGAAAAACCGGCGGCCCTTTCAGGTCGCCGGTCTCTTAAAAACGCTTCTTGCGAAGTCGCTTATTTCATTTCGGTCAGGACTTCGAAGCCATTCGCACCGACTTCCCAAAGGGCGTAGGTGCCCGGAACGTCGCCCTTTTCATCGAAGTTGTGGTCGCCAGCTGCGCCCTTGTAGTCGATGGCCGTGCCGGCTGCGATCAGTTCCTTGGCCTTCTTCCACTCGCCCGGACGGATCGCTTCGCCTTCGCCGTTGGAGACTTCGGCCATTGCCGCTGCAACGTCTTCCTTCTTGCCGCCGGCCTTTTCGACCGCCAATGCCAGCAGGAACGCCGCGTCATAGGAGGTGGTGGCAAAGATCGCATCCGGATCGCCGCCGATGCCCTTGAAAGCTTCGTTGAAGATGTCGAGGGATTCGGACTGTTCGCCAACCGGCGAGGACGAAACGAAGGTGGCCAGGTTTTCGGCACCCAGCTCGTTGATGACTGCTTCGGACTTCATGCCGTCGCCGCCGACGAACTTGTCGAAGAAGCCGTTTTCGAGAGCCTGACGCAGGATGGTGAGGCCGGTGCCGTCGCCGTAGTCGAAGATCACCAGCGTGTCCGCGCCGCCCTTGGCGAGTTCGGCAAGGTTGGAACGGTAGGAGGCCTTGCCTTCCTCATGCGCTGCGAACTGGGTGATTTCACCGCTGAGTTCATCGACGAATTCCGCCTTGAACGCATTGGCAAGACCGGTGCCGTAGTCGTTGTTGAGGTAAGCGACGGCGACCTTCTCGTAGCCCTGCTCCTTCAGGGTACGTGCCAGTGCACGGCCCTGATAGTCGTCGGACGGGACGGTGCGGAACACGGTGCCCTTGTCGTCGAGGGTGGAGATTTCCGGCGAGGTGCCGGACGGCGTGATCATGGTGATACCAGCCGGAATGGTAACGGAACCGGCTGCAGCCAGAACCGCGCCCGAGCAATGCGGACCGACGACGCCGATGACGCCTTCGATGTTCACGGCCTTGGTTGCGGCGTCAGTGCCGTTCTGCGGGTTGCAGGCGCTGTCGCCGACAACACCGACCAGCTTTTCGCCGTCGCCGATGCCGCCCTGCTCGTTGACCTGCTGAAAGGCCAGCTGCGCGGCGTCGATCATGGCCGGAGCCATGGCTGCGATCGGGCCGGAGATGCCACCGAGCAAGCCGATCTTGACATCGGCCTTTGCCGGCACGGATGCCAGCGCGGTTGCGGTCATCAGACCGGCTGCAAGCGCGAGAATCTTGGTTTTCATCAAAGTACCTCCTCATTATTCCGGTCTTCGCCGGGACTTTGGATTTTCGAGGCTCCGCCTCCCGATACCGGGAAGCTAGCCTGAGGAACGGATCTAAGTGTGATCCGCACCGGATCTTGTTGCACGCCGGTCGCCTCTCAGCGGTTCCGGCAGCAGGCCTTCCGGCCGGAAGCGCAGCACCAGCTGCAGCATCAGGCCGATCAGGAACAGGCGAATATATTTGGCCTGGATGGCATATTCCGTCGGCAGGCGGTCAGTTGCGATTTCCGACATCGACCAGATGATCCAGACCACCGCAGCTCCGAGAATGGCGCCGCGGTTGTTGCCGGAGCCTCCAAGGATCAGCATGATCCAGACCAGGAAGGTCGCGACCATCGGGTCGATGGCTTCCGGGGTGATAGAGCGATTGAAATGCGCGAACAGCGCGCCGCCCAGCCCCATCAGGGCCGAGCCGAAAATGAAGGCTTGCAGGCGGCGGAACTCGACATCCTTGCCCATGGCCTTGGCGGCGCCTTCATTGTCGCGGATGGCGCGCATCATGCGGCCCCAGGGCGCGTTGAACTGACGCTCGACCAGCAGGTAAGCCGCAATCAGAACGACGATGACAATGGCAAGATAGGCAGCCTGTGACGCCATGTAGGCGCTTTCCTGCGCCAGCGACGGAAACTCCGCCGCCGGGCGCGGAATACCGGAAATACCGCGGGCGCCATTGGTCAGCACCGGTTCGGACTTGACTACAAGGCGAATGATTTCCGCAATCCCGATGGAGGCAATCGCCAGATAGTCGGAGCGGAACCTCAGACAGATCTTGCCGATGGGCCAGGCCACCAGAGCTGCGGCAAGCATTGCCCCGATCCAGCCGACGAAGAACGGCATGTCAAAGCCGCCGATACGGCCGTCGGCATGTTCCGTGGTCAGGATCGCGGAGGTATAGGCGCCAACTGCGAAGAACCCGGCAATGCCGGCGTTGAACAGACCGGCAAAGCCCCACTGAATGTTGAGCCCCAGCGCCAGCAGCGCGTAGATGCCGATGAAGATCGCCATGAAGAGGGCGTAGTTGAGAAGACCGAGATATTCCATTTTCTCTCCCTCCCCTTATAGCACTTTGCCCTTGAGCAGCCCGGTCGGGCGCACAAGCAGCATGAACAACAGGATGGCGAAGGCCATTGCGGCCTTGTATTCGCTCGGGATCACCAGAACCGACAGCTCCTCGGCAATGCCGACGATCAACCCGCCAAGCACGGCCCCCTCGATCCGGCCGACCCCGCCCAGGATGGCGGCAGCGAACATCGGCAGCAGCATCTGCCAGCCCATCAGCGACTTCAGCTCCGTGTTGAGGCCGAGGAAGACACCGGAGGCGGCACACAGACCACCTGCGATCACCCAGGTCAGCATCACGACTTTCTTGTTGTCGATGCCAGAGAGCAAAGCCAGATTGGGGTTGTCCGACATGGCGCGCATGGCCTTGCCCCACTTGGAGCGGGTCAGGAACAGCTGCAGTCCGCCGACAAGCGCGAACATGGCGATGACCGTCAGGATTTCGCGGTCTCGGATACGCAGGCCGAAATAATTTTCCGGACGGACGATACCGCGGGAATAGGTTTCCGTATCGACACCCCAGACCACCTGCACCACGGCGCGGATCATCAGCGCTATGCCGAGTGAGGCCATCACGGTGACGATTTTCGGCCGCTCGCGCAGATGTTCATAGAACACCTTGTCGATGCCGACGGCAACGGCGGCGGTCGCGATGATGGCGATCGGCAGGGCCAGCAGTGGTGAGACGCCAAGACCGGTGACAACCGCCAGCGCAATGAAGGCACCAAGCGTCGCCAGATCACCATGCGCCAGATGGGCATAGCGCAAGATGGCGAAGATCAGCGTGATGCCAACGGCGCCAAGTGCATAGATCGAGCCGAGCACGATGCCCGGAATGACGTAGAAATTGATGAGCTCAAGAAAATCCATACCGCTCAGCCCCCCAGGAACATTTCAGCGACTTCACGGTCGGCCAAGAGGTCGGCACCGCTGCCTTCGTGGCGGTTCTTGCCGGCGGCCAGGACATAGCCCCGGTCGGCAAAGGCAAGTGCCTGCTTGGCGTGCTGCTCCACCAGGAGGATGGCGACACCGGTGTCGCGCACGTCCCGGCAGATCTGGAAGATCTGTTCCATGTATTTGGGCGAAAGCCCGGCGGTCGGTTCGTCGAGAAGCAAAAGCTTCGGATCGAGCATCAGCGCCCGGCCCATCGCCACCATCTGCCGCTGCCCGCCCGACAGGGACCCTGCAAGCGTCTTGCGGCGTTCCTTCAGGTCCGGAAACAGGGTGTAGACCCGGTCATAGGCAGCGCTTAGGTCACCCTTCTTCAGGAAGCCACCCATCTCCAGGTTCTCGTGGATCGACATCTCGCGGAAAATGTTGTCGACCTGCGGGACATAGCAGATGCCGCGCTGGACGATGCGGTTGGGAGCCCAACTGGTGATGTCGTCGCCGTCGAACAGCATGCGGCCGCCGCGGATGGTCAGGAGACCGAAAACGGATTTCATGGCTGTGGACTTGCCGGCACCATTCGGGCCGACGATGACGACGATCTCGTCCGCATCCACATGCATGGAGACGTCCTGAAGGATGTCGGCGTCACCGTAGCCTCCGGTGATGCCGTCCATGGAAAGAAGCGCAGTCATGCGGCATCTCCCGTGGTTTCGCCCAGATAGGCTTCCAGCACCTGAGGATTGGACCGCACGGTCTGGAAATCGCCCTGGATCAACACCCTTCCCTCGGCCATGCACACAACGGGATCGCAGAGTTTCTCGATCATTTCCATGTCATGTTCGATCAGGATGAACGTGTAGCCGCGCTCCTTGTTCAGGATCTCGATCTTGGTCTCGAGCTTGCGCAGCAGGGTGCGATTGACGCCTGCCGCCGGTTCGTCGAGCAGCACAAGTCTGGCATCGGTCATCATGGTGCGGCCCAGTTCCAGAAGCTTCTTCTGGCCACCGGAAAGGTTGCCGGCCGGCTCGTGCGCCACGTGGGTCAGCTCCAGGAATGCCAGGGTCTCATAGGCCTTTTTCTCGACCTCGGCCTCGGCAGCCTTCACCCGCCCCCAGGCGAGCCAATTGGAAAACAGGCTTTCGCCCGGCTGAGACGGCGGCACCATCATCAGGTTTTCCAGCGCCGTCAGCTTGTGAAATTCATGCGGGATCTGGAATGTCCGCACCAGTCCCTTGTGAAACAGCTCATGGCTGGCCAGGCTGGTGACGTCCTCGCCCAGAAACCGGATGCGTCCGCTTGTCGGTTGCAGTGCCCCTGCGATCAGGTTGAAAAGCGTCGTCTTGCCAGCCCCGTTCGGGCCGATCAATCCGGTGATACTGCCTTCCTCGACGCGGAACGAGCAGCCATTCACCGCCCGGAATCCGCTGAAATCCATAACGAGCTGATCAAGCTCCAGCATTCACGCTCCTTGCCGCTCCCAACGGTCAGTCTTTTTCTTATTCCGGCCGCGCTTTCCCGTTTCCCGGGATTAGCGGAGCGGGCGCAAAATGGCCCGAACCGGCGCGGCGTCCAGCCCTTCTAACTTCATTGGCAGCGCAATCAACTCATAATCACCGGGTTCCACCGCAGAAAGAGCAAGATTTTCCAGAATCAGCATGTCACGGGAACGGGCGATCCCGTGACTGGGCAGGGTTTCGGAAGGATCCGGGTCGACGGAGGGCACATCCACGCCGATCAACTTGACACCGGCGTCCGCCAGCTGGCTCATCGTTTCCGGTGCCAGAGCCCTGTAGCCTGCCGGCCAGACCGTAACGTCTCGTTCTTCGGCAAGCCGCACAAGCACTCGGGGCGGGCAGCCTTCAAGGAACGCTTCCAGCTCTTCGGGCTGGCAAAGCGGACCGGAACCGCGTGCATCGATCAGCCGGGCCGGTCCGACGAAATCATGCAGATCAAGCTGATCGATCGTCAGACCGTCCGGGTCGTAGTGCAGGGGTGCATCGGCATGAGCTCCGCAATGGCTCGACATGGAAAACTCGCCGACATTCACCGGACAGTCCTCTGAGATCGTCGCCGTCCAGGAGCTGCGATAAGGCGCGTCGCCGGGATAGACCGCTATACCCGGTCGCACGGGCGGCGTGATGTCGAAAAGTTCCGTCATCTTGAAATATCCTGCTGAAGGGCAATTGCCGCGTTTCAGACAGCTTGAAACAACCATGGCCGGCAAGTGTTGTAAAGCTGAGCAGACACGCCGACGACAGGCAGTCAGCTGTCGCAAAACCAGCGCGATAAGGCCATTTGCAAGCGGGGAAAGCTCAAGTCCGGCATCCAAGGTGTCGCACAACAATCTGTTGGCGTTTGATGCAAGTTTTATCTATCGGCACTATTCTAAATTCAGAAACTGAAAGTATCACCAGATCTCGTTAAGTTTGTCAGCGGTTTTCCCGATTTTAAATTGAATGATATATTCACGTTCCTTACACTTCTGCAAAGTTGCGAATTTGCGTTGCCAGACACGAACTGACGGCTTCGTCCGTCATGATTTTTGATTTCGAATGCGTTCATCCCGGAGAACGACCCTGTCACATATGTCCGATCTTTCCCAGACGCAGCGGGCAACCGAAAAAAGGAAAGCGTCCCTGTCTTTTACACTCGATGATGGCAGGGTGGATCAGGAGCTGATCTTTTCGATTTACGATCGTCTCGACACCGGTATCTGGATTTTCGATTTCGACGAAAAATGCATTGTGTGGGCCAATCGCAAGGCGCTTGAGATTACCGATGCCGAATCGCTGGAAGAGCTGCGGGCACGCGACATGGGCTCGGACATGTCCCATTCGGTGGAACAGCGCCTGCGGCAGTACCAGCAGGATTTCACCAAGCATGACGTGAGCTTTTCGGAGATCTGGACACTCTATCCGAATGGCAAGGCTCAGGTCCTGCAGGTTGTCATGAGCGGCATCCGGCTGAATGACGGTCGCATGGCGCTGCTGTGTGAAGGCCGTCCGCATCACGAGCAACAGCCGGAAACGCTCCGAAGCGCCGAAGCGTTGATGCACACCACGGTGATGATCTCGCTGTTCTCCGAAGACGGGCAACCTCTTTACCGCAACACGGCCGCGAGGGCAGCCTGCACCGATCTCGCGTGCACCTTGTGGGATCATTTCATCGATCAGGTTCTCGCCAAGAACGTGATGGGCGTTCTCACGGAGAAAGCCACGACCAAGTTCGTGGCGGAGGTCCGGACGAGCGACGGCCTGCGCTGGCACGAAATCACCATACGCCGCTGCCACGACGCCGTAACAGGAAAGCCTGCCTTTCTGCTGAGCGAGATTGATGTCACGGAGCTTCACCAGACCAAGGAACGCGCCCAGTATCTTGCAAGCCATGATGCGCTGACAGGGCTGTCGAACCGGACCTATCTGAAGGAACGCCTGTCGCATGTGAGGCAGACTGCGAAGGACAACAACCTGATCGCAACGCTGTATCTCGTGGATCTGGACGACTTCAAGATGGTCAACGACACGCTTGGCCATGCTGCAGGCGACCATCTTCTGCAGCTTGTTGCATCCAAGCTGAAGGATCTGGCCGGAAACAACGACATCGTCGCCCGTCTTGGCGGCGACGAATTTCTGATCTGCCACCTGTCCTCGCCCGAAAGCCCGCGACCGGACTGGTTCGGACAGGCGCTGCTGCAGGCTTTTGCCAGTCCGCATCTGATTGAGGGCAAGCCTCGTCATGTCGGACTGAGCATCGGCTATGCCCATTATCCGGCCGACGGTACGGACATAGACCAGCTCATGCGTCATGCGGACCTTGCGCTTTACCAGGCCAAGTCGGAGCGGAAGAACAAATGCATCCGCTACAAGGAATTCATGCGCAAACTCCGGGACAAGCACATGTCCCTGAAAAAGGATCTCGAACGGGCAATCCGCGAGAATGAATTCCTGCTGTATTACCAGCCGATTGCCTGTACGCGCACCCAGCGTGTTGTCGGCGCCGAGGCCCTGCTTCGCTGGCAGCACCCCGAAAAAGGCCTGGTCAGTCCCGACGACTTCGTGCCGGTTGCCGAGGAAACGGGCCTCATCAACGAGATCGGCACCTGGGTCAGCCGGAATGTTGCCTACATGCAGTCCGGGCTCAAGCTGCTGAACGTTTCCGTACCGCTGTCGATGAACGTCTCACCCAAGCAGCTTTCGGACCCGACCTTTGTTGCCCGCATGCAGAGCCTGCCGAAGGAAACCGGCTGCAATGCAAACGACATCTCGCTGGAAATCACCGAAAGCGTTCTGCTTGGCGATATTCCGCATGCCTACGAATCCCTGACGAAGCTGAAAGCCGCCGGCTACCGGATCGTTATCGACGATTTCGGCACCGGCTATTCGAACCTTGCCTATCTGCACAACTATCCGATCGACGGTATCAAGATCGACCGGATGTTCATGAACGACATTGCCACCGGCGGCGCCATCGTGAAGCTGATCCTGTCGCTGGCATCAGCGCTTGATGCCAGCGTTGTCGCCGAAGGGGTGGAAACCGTTGAACAGCGAGCCTGGCTGTCTGAAAACGGCTGCAACCGTTTCCAGGGCTTCCTCTATTCCAAACCGGTGCCCGAAGAGCAGTTTATCGACATGCTGCAGGCCCAGGTTCGCGTCGCGGCTATGTGACCTTGGCGCGGGTCTTGAACTCCGGCCGGTTCCAGCTTTCCGTATCCAGAATATCCTTCAGGATCTCAACCGCATCGACAATGTCCTGATGCGACAGGTACAGCGGCGTGAAACCGAAGCGCATCACGTCAGGCGCCCGGAAATCACCGATCACGCCTCGGTCGATCAGCGCCTGCATGACGGCGTAACCTTCCTTGAAGCGGAACGAGACCTGGCTGCCGCGGGCATTCGGATCCCGCGGGCTGGCCAGTTCCAGTTGCGGGCATTTGGCCTCGACTTCAGCGATGAACAACTCGCTGAGTGAAACGGACTTGCGGCGGATGTCCGCCATGTCGACCTCCTCGAAGACATCAAGGGCCGCATGAAGGCTCGAAAGCGCAAGAATGGCGGGCGTGCCGACCGTCATCCGGCTGATGCCGGAAACCGGCCTGTAGTCGAGATCGAACGCGAAGGGGGCCTCATGCCCCATCCAGCCCGTCAGCGGCGAGGTGACCTTGTCCTGATGCTCGGGGGCGACATACAGAAATGCCGGAGCACCCGGGCCGCCATTCAGATACTTGTATCCGCAACCAACGGCAAAATCCGCTCCAGCCCCGTGAAGATCGACCGGGATCGCACCGGCAGAGTGGGCAAGGTCCCACATTGCCAGGGCGCCTGCGTCATGTGCCGCACGGGTGATGTCCGCCATGTCATGAACCCGTCCGGTGCGGTAGTCGACCTGTGTCAGCATCACCACCGCGACGTCTTCACCAATGGCGTCCTTCACCGATTCCGGATCGACAACCTTCAGTTCATGCCCGTTGTCGAGCAATTGCTTCAGGCCCGAGGCGACATAGAGATCGGTCGGGAAATTGCCGTTGTCGGAAAGGATGACCTTGCGTTCCGGCCGCAGCGCCAGCGCCGCAGAAAGGACCTTGAACACATTGACAGAGGTGCTGTCGCAGGCGACGACCGTTCCGGCCGGTGCGCCAATCAACTTGCCGATGCGGTCACCTGTGCGGGCGGGAAGGTCGATCCAGCTGTGGGTGTTCCAGGCCCGGATCAGGCTGTTGCCCCATTCCTCGTTGATTACCTGCGCAATGCGGGCAGGCACGTGTTTCGGCAGCACACCAAGCGAATTGCCATCCAGATAGATGACCCCGTCCGGGATCTGAAACGCCTGTTTTTTGGAAGCCAGAACATCTGCCGTGTCGGCCGGGTGCTGCGAGGTCATGAGTAGCTCTTGTGTCGGATAGTTGCATTTGAAAGGAAGCGGCACGCTATCAAAGGGGCATTTCGCAAACAACTGTTTCCGCGAACCGTTTGATCCGGTTCTAACCCGCACGGGAAAACGTCTGTTTCAGCCGCATGTCGCAAATAACACAAAAATGCCCGTTTGAATGGAGGACATCCGGGCGCTATCTGTTAGCGTGACCTCAAAGCGCCGGCAGGGCCGGTGCATCTGACATATGCGGTTCAAGAGATGTTCATCAGCGTCTTCGACATTTTCAAAATCGGCATCGGGCCGTCCAGTTCTCACACGGTTGGCCCGATGGTTGCAGTTCACCGTTACCTTGACCGGGTGCGGGGCCTGTCCGGCGCGGAAAACCGTGCGACACGGCTGACCGTCACCCTGCATGGCTCGCTTGCCTTCACCGGCAAGGGCCACGCCACGGACAAGGCCGTGTGTCTCGGCCTGCTGGGAGCCCGGCCCGATTCCATCGATCCGGACAAGGTCGACCCGATGCTGGAAGAGCTGGAGCAGACCAGGAAGCTGAAGATAGACGGCCTGCCGGAGCTGCATTTCGAACCGTCCCGGGATGTCATCTTCGACTATGGCCCTCCGCTGGCGCTGCACGCCAATGGCATGACCTTCCATCTGCTGGATGCTGCCGGCGCCGTCATCGACACCTTTGTCTATTATTCCATCGGCGGCGGTTTCGTGGTCAGCGAATCCGAATTGCGCAAGACCAGCAACGAACCGGTCAACGAGCTTGCCAAGCAGGATGTGCCATTTCCCTTTGCCAACGCCAAACAGATGCTGGAGATGGGCCGGGAAGCCGAGCTTTCCATTGCCGAGATGAAGCTGCGCAACGAATGCAGCGACAAGCCCCAGGCTGAAGTGGAAGAAGGCATCGACCGTCTTTGGTCTGCCATGGATTCATGCATCAACCGCGGAATTTCCCAGACCGGCATTCTGCCCGGCGGCCTGAAGGTGAAACGCCGCGCCGCAGATATCTACCAGAAGCTCATTCGCGAAGGCCGCACGAACCCGCCTTTCGAGCACAACGTGGTCGACTGGCTCGGCGTTTACGCCATGGCCGTCAACGAGGAAAACGCTGCCGGGGGCCGTGTCGTCACGGCACCGACCAATGGTGCTGCCGGGGTCATTCCGGCCGTGACCCGCTATTACCTCGATCATTGCCCCGGCGCGGACCAGGCTGGCATCAGGACCTTCCTGCTGACGGCGGCTGCCGTTGGCGGCATCATCAAGGCCAACGCCTCGATCTCAGGTGCCGAAGTTGGCTGTCAGGGCGAAGTCGGCTCGGCCTCTGCCATGGCGGCTGCCGGTTTGTGCGCGGCGCTTGGCGGCACCAACGAGCAGATCGAAAATGCGGCGGAAATCGCCCTGGAACACCACCTCGGCATGACCTGCGATCCGATTGCAGGCCTGGTTCAGGTCCCTTGCATCGAGCGCAATGCCCTTGGTGCGGTCAAGGCCGTTACGGCTGCCTCTCTGGCGCTTCGCGGCGACGGTTCGCATTTCGTGCCGCTGGACGGCTGCATCGAGACCATGCGCCAGACCGGCATGGACATGATGGAGCAGTACAAGGAAACCTCGAAGGGCGGGCTGGCCGTCAATATCGTGGAGTGCTGATCCGCCTTTTCCCGCCCGGCGTAAGCTGAACATCCCCGGCGGCCAGAACCTGCGCTGCCGGCTCTCTCTTTCAAGGGGCCGACATGGCGCTTTACATCACCCCGCTTTTCGCGGGCCTGCTGACGCTACTTTACATTTTCCTGAGTGTTCGGGTGATCGGCGTGCGCAAGAGCGAACGCATCGGCCTCGGCGATGGCGGCCATGGCGGTTTGCAAAGACGCATACGCGCCCACGGCAACTTTGCAGAATATACCCCGCTGGGGCTGATACTCATGTTGCTTCTGGAGCTGACGGGCGCCACGCCCTGGCTGCTCTGGGCTCTTGGGGTCGGTCTTTTCACCGGCCGGGCCCTGCACGCCTACAGCGTCAGTCAGGAACCGGAGCCGCTCAGATTCCGGATTGCAGGCATGGCTCTTACATTCACCGTTCTGGTTGTCGCGGCACTGCTGTTGTTAACGCGCTCGGCAAACGGTCTGCTGACCGGCTGATCAGATCTGCTGCAACCGGGTCTTGTGTGCGTGCGCAATGTGAAGCCGGGCAGCGGATTCCGCTGCGGCACAGTCGCCCCGTGAAATCGCGTCAACGATTGCGGCATGTTCCTCGACCGCCGTTTCCCGCCGTTCCGGCGTATCCAGCGTCGTGCCAGCCATCAGGATGAGCGACAGGCGCAGGTGGTCGATCTGGTCGACCAGATAGCGATTGTGCGAAGCCAGGCACAGGCGGCGGTGAAACTCCCGGTTCGAGCGCACCAGGCTGTCCTTGTCCGCAATGCGCTTGCGATCGGCGCTGACCAGATCCTGCAGGATCTCCACTTCCGGCTTTGACGCATGCTTGGCGGCAAGTCCGGCGGCCGTTCCTTCCAGAACTTCCCGCATGAAGTAGACTTCGTTGATCTGGCCATGATCAAGGGTTGGCACCACCATGCCACGGTTGGGCTCGTGCACGGCAAGGCCCTGGGCCTCAAGCCGTTTCAGGCCTTCGCGGATCGGCGTTCTGGAGACGCCGAATTCTTCCGCCAGGTCTGCCTCGCGCAATCGGTCGCCGGGTTTCAAGACCCGCTCTTCAATGAGGCCGATCAGCCGGTGGTAGATTTCAGATCCGTTCATGATGTCTGGTTAGCGGCAAGCTGGGGTTCGCGCAAGCAATTGCAGCTTTCGGGCCGCTTGACCTTCCGAAACAATGTCTTCCGGAAGAGAAGCGTTTTTGCGATTACCGGGAGACGCACCTCGCTACGCACGCTCAGGTGCCGGGCGTAAACAGTTTGCCGCCGACAACCGGCTGGCTAACACCGGTCGTGCCTGGAAAGGTGGTTGGCAGACCGGCCTTCAAACGCGCGCCCAGGAAAGCCATTGCCTGGGCTTCCAGGGCATCGCCGTCGATCCGGTAGTCGTCCGCCGACACGACATCTCCCGCAAGAAGCTTCGCCAAGGCTTTCATCAGAACCGGATTGTGCCGTCCGCCGCCGCAAACCAGCCAAAGCCGAGGAACCCGCGGCAAAAGCTTTTCCGCGCTGGCAATGGTGGCTGCCGTGAAAGCGAGCAAGGTGGCAGCGCCATCCTCCAGGCCAAGACCTTCAGCAAATTCGCCGGAAAAACTGTAGCGGTCGAGGGACTTCGGACCCGGCTCGGCCAGGAACGGATGGGTGAGCGCTGCCTGAAGACGACCTTCATCGACCGTGCCCTTTGCCGAGATCGCCCCGCCCGCGTCATAGTCGCCGGCACCGTGCTTGCGGACCCAGTCGTCCAGGAAAGCATTGCCCGGTCCGATATCGAACGCCAGCAGCTTGTCGCCTTCAATATAGGTAAGATTGGAAACCCCACCGATATTGAGGAAACACAAGGGCTCCTTGTCTTCGCCAACCAGTGTCTTGGCGAGCGCCTGATGATAGACCGGCACCAAAGGGGCTCCCTGCCCGCCTGCCACCATATCTGCCAGGCGAACGTCGCCGATCACCGGAACATTGAGATCCGTTGCAAGAGACTGAGGATCACCCAGCTGAACCGTTTCGCCCTTGGCCGGATCGTGCCAGACCGTTTGGCCGTGAAAAACCACGGCATCCGGCGCGAGACCGTGCGTTGCCAGAAACCCCAGAATCGCCTCGGCATGGTCGCGCGTTACCGCAGCGGCGATTTCCGGCCAGTTGTCGCGTCCGGTTCCCTTGCGCGCAGCAGCTTCCAGCACCCGGCGCTTTGTCTCGGGCCGGTAGCTTGCCGTTTCCGCAGGGCCGAACCGGGCGACCGTCCGACCGTCGGTTTCGATCCACGCCAGATCGATACCGTCGGCCGAAGTGCCCGAGATTGTTCCAAGGATGGAGTAGTGATCGCTCACAGGCTTTCCTGAACTGCCTTGAGACCGGCTTCTGCGATGTCGAACAACTCGTTCACCTGGGCTTCGGTAATGATCAGCGGCGGACAGAAGGCCATGGCGTCCAGCATGTTGCGCGAAATCAGGCCCTTGTCGTGGAACATTGCATTGGTTTTCGCGCCGAGCGCACCGGGCGTTGCCGCAAGCGCCTCATGCGACAGTTCCGCGGCGCCGATCAGCCCGATGCCGCGCGTCTCGATTACCAGCGGATTTTCCGCAAGACCGGCAAGGCGTTTCTGGAAGGTCGGTGCGATGGCTCTGACATGGCCAACCAGATCGCGCTCCTCGATGATCTTCAGATTTTCAAGCGCAACAGCTGCTGCAACCGGGTGCCCGCTGCCGGTGTAACCATGACCAAGCACGCCGATCTTGTGGCTTTCGTCCGCGATCGGCTGATAGACCGTGTCGTTGATCAGAAGCGCGGAGATCGGCTGGTAGGAGGACGACAAAGCCTTGGAGAGGGTCATCATGTCCGGCTGCAGATTGTAGGTTTCCGTGCCGAACATGTTGCCGGTCCGGCCAAATCCGCAGATCACCTCATCGGCAACGAAGAGAATGTCATATTTCTTCAGAACCGGCTGAACTGCTTGCCAGTATCCGTCCGGCGGCACGACCACGCCACCGGCCCCCATCACCGGCTCAGCAAAGAAGGCAGCGATCGTTTCCGGGCCTTCGGCCAGGATCAGGTCTTCCAGATCCTGCGCACAGCGCTTTGCGAAATCCGCCTCGCTTTCACCGTCCTTTTTCATGGTCCGGTAGTGCGGGCAGGTGGTGTGCAGGATCTGCGGCAGCGGCAGGTCGAACGAGCGATGGTTGTTGGGCAGGCCCGTGAGACTGGCCGAAGCGATGGTGACACCGTGGTACCCGCGCACGCGCGAAATGATCTTCTTGCGCTCCGGCTGGCCAAGCGCATTCGACCGGTACCAGATCAGCTTGATTGCCGTGTCGTTGGCCTCAGACCCGGAGTTGGTGAAATAGGCCTTCGACATTGGCACGGGTGCCATCTCGACCAGCTTTTCCGCCAGCTCGATCGACGGTCCATGGCTCTTGTAGGTGAAGGTGTGGTAGTAGGGCAGCTTCTCCATCTGCCGGGCAGCCGCATCGACCAGGCGCTTTTCACCGAAGCCGACGGCAACGCTCCAGAGACCGGCCATGCCTTCGATGTAACGCTTGCCGTTGATATCCTCCACATAGATGCCCTCGCCCTTCTCGATCACCAATGCGCCTGTCTCTTCCTGACGGCGGGCGTCTGCGTAGGAATGGAGCTGGAATGCCGTGTCGCGGGCTTCAAGGGAATTCGGCAGCTGTGCCATGAAGGGTCTCGTCTCAAATGCGGTTGGAAAGATCCGGCCGCAGGCGACTCAAAGGTTCCTGCGCGGTGGGGCCCACGGTAGGCCATAGCCTGACAAAATTGAAGAGATTGCTTGGGACGATTTTTCCTGCAAACGAGCCTCGAAAGGCCGGAGCCTCGTGCGAGGCATCGCAAGTCGTGATCTTTGGCTGAAGGCCGTTTTGCCTGTGAGGGCCGTCACATGTCTCCGGGGCTCAGCCGGGCTACTTACATCTTGTCCGCAGAAACGGACACATCACTGGCAGGAGCAACCCTCAAGCAGATGGCCGGTGGAGCAAACGGGCGGAGGCAGAAAGCTTCCGCCCGTCCGCTTTTCGGCCTACCCGGGATCGCCTAGCGCACATTCAGTTTGTCGCAGAAAGCGCGCGCCGCTCCGGCATGGCTTCGTCCGCTGTCCAGAGCGCAACTTCGAGCTCCTGCACGCGCCCCCTGATTGCGACGGCTTCCCTGCGTGGTGGCATTCCCAACATCTCACCTCCTGCCTCGGCGGCTTTCGTCAGGGCGGTGGAAAGGACGATCGAAGCGCCACGTGACTTGCCGACTTCCATCAGCCTGCTGGCGACATTCACGCAGTCGCCGGTTGCCGCGATCTGCTGCTGGTTCTCATGCCCCAGACGCGACAGCACCACCGGACCGAAATGGCCGCCAAGGCGTACGTCGCGAATTTCGGCGTCGAGCCCGGAGGCAAGGATCCAGCCACGCACGGCAACGACGAGATCAAAGGCACAGCGACAGGCGTCAGCGGCATCCTTTGGTCCGGCGTCCGGAATGCCGAATCCGATCATCGCCCCGTCTCCCATGAAATCCAGTACCAGCCCCTTGTTGCGCGCGGCCTCATTGACGACCAGCGTATGAAAGGCCTTCAGAACATCCCGGGTTCGCGCAGGACCCAGTTTTTCCGAAAGGGCGGTGTATCCGGCCAGATCAATGAACAGGATCGCAACCGGCTGCTCCCGCGGGACCAGCAGAAAGCCGGGATCATCGGCAATACGCCGGGCAAGATCCGGCGCCTGAAACCGGCTGAGAGCCTCACGGGCCGCCACCAGCCGGCGTACCCTGAACCACTCGAAGCCTTCCCTCAGCACAGCAAGCGCAACAACAGGCGGCACGCTTGCCGCAATCGGCAATGCCGCGTTGAGCCAGATGCCCTGGTTGAAACAGATGACGACGACGGTCAGCCAGCCCAGCAAAAGCAGCAGATAAACGATGGTTGCGCTGGCCAGCGGCAGAAACACGACAACGGCCATGCCCAGTAGCGTAATGGAGACGGCAGCGAGTGCATCGAAGCTGCGGACCCGGCTGTCGCGTAGCAGAACCGATCCGTCCAGCAGGTTGGCAATCCCCGTCGACAGGACTTCCACCCCAGGCAGGATAGGGTCGAACGGAGACGAAAACCGGTCGCCGACAGCCGAAGCGGTGACACCAAGAAGCACCAGACGACCGCCAAGAGCTGCCTTGGCGGCTGCGGCATCCTGAAGAAGCGATTGCGCGCTGACGGTTCTGATGGTGCCGCCCTTGCCATAATAGTTCAGCGGTTGCTGCCACTGCAGATCCAGCGACTGCACTCGCCCGGAAATCCGGATACCTTCCGCGGTCACCGATGGAGGTGCACCCAGGAACCCGGCAACAGCCAGCATGCCAAACGAGGGAGCCAGTCCCTGGTCGGTCTTGAAAATAAGAGGGATATGGCGCGGTGTGCCGCCGGCATCGGTCGAGACATTGACGAGGCCGACGCTGGCTGCTTCCGCAAAGGCTTCAAACGGGCGCAACTCGGTTTCGGGAGCCGGCACCAGTACCGCCGCAGCCCTTTCAAGCGGGAACTGGCCACCGGCCGCAATCACCGTAGGCAGAGAAGCAAGCGCCGTCGCAAGGCCGGTGTCTGCTGCCTCGTTCGATTTTCCCATCAGCAGAATGTCGATGGCCAGGGCCTTGGCGCCTGCGTCCCGTATCCGGTCGACCAGCTCGGTCAGAAACACCCTGTCGACCGGATAGTGACCGGCTGCGGCCACCGTCTGATCGTCTATGGCCACGATCACCACATCCTGCGGCGCTTCGCGCGGGCCCTTGATATGGATACGAAGATCGAGAAGCACCGTTTCCAGCCGGTCAAGCACGCTTGCCCGCCCGGCAACATGACCCAACGCCAGGGAGCCTGCCCAGACGGCCCCGACGATCATCGCCAGGACCACGAGACAGACGTAGAGCTTCAGTTTCATTGACCGAAACGGGACATAAGCCCTGCGGCCCTTTCCGCTGACCATGTGGCCGGTGCGAAGGGGAGGCCCGGGGCGACGTCCGCTCCTTCACCAGCTGCGAGCAGCACCGTATCGCTGCCATCCGGCCGGGACACCGACACGTGACCGCGCAAAACGAAGACTGACGTGCGCTCCGGCCCGACATCCACCGCGTAGATCGTGCCACGAACGGCGGCAATGGCGTGAGGGGTTCGCACCTGGAACGGACCACTGCCCGGCTCGACCTCGATCAGCATCGCATCGGTTTCGAGATCGACGTCTTCCGGGCGCGTGGCGCCTGCGGCGGTGTCGATGTTGAAAGCACTGGCTGCTTCTGCTTCGATCACGAGACCGTTCGCGCACTGAAACACAGTCCTGGGCGGATCCTGGACCTGTGTACGTTCGCAGCCGTTCACATTTTGCGCCATGGCCGTGGAGGACGCTGCGAGCATCAACCCGATCAGGGTTCCGGCCAATTTCAATCGTCTTGTTGACATTGCAATCCCGATAGGCTTGTCAATTTTAGGTAAGGCATCGCCGTGAGATACCACCATGGTATGACACAACAACCGTTGTAACCACCGTTGTACTGGTGCTCGCATCACACGAAAAAGAGAGAATATGGCTACCGAAGAGAGTTTGAATAAGGAAAAGCTCCTGGGACAGAGCTTTATTTTCGAAGCGCTGGATGACGAGAGCCGCAAGGATCTGGCCGCTTTCGCACATGTCAAACGCTACACCGCAGGCGATATCATTTTCGACATGGGAACGCCGGGCCAAAGCATGATGGCAATCGCGGAAGGCTCGGTACGCGTCAGCATGCCGACGCCCAGCGCCCGCGATGTTACCTTGTCGGAACTGCATCCCGGCGACATCTTCGGCGAAATTGCCCTGCTCGATGGCGGCGAGAGGTCAGCAAACGTGCGCGCCTTGACCAACTGCAAGCTGGTCGTGGTCGAACGGAGGTCTCTGCTTGAAGTGCTCAATCGCGATCCGGCTCTTTCCATCCGGCTGATCGAGTTGCTTTGCCAGCGCGTTCGCCGGTCGGACGAACGGATGATGGAAATCGGTTTTCTCGGTCTGCCGGAACGTCTCGCCCGCCTGCTGCTCCGCATCACCGTGACCGCTCCCGGCACTGAAGAAAAGCCGCTGACCAAACTGTCGCTCTCCCAGTCGGAAATCGCAGAGATGATCGGCAATACGCGAGAGACAGTGAACCGGTGCCTGCGCAAATTCCAGAAAGCAGACCTGATCGACCTCAAGGAAGGCTGGCTGATCATCCGGAACCGGGAAGGCCTGGAGGACGTCGCGGACTTCGTGTGAGGAACACGAGAGCCGTTTGGCCAGAACTCGGGACGCGCTGGCTGTCATCAGACAGCCGATGTCGGGGCAGTGTCGCGCGTCACAGGCCCCGGCGAATGATCTCTCCTAGGTAAGAGGGACAGGCGAGCACCACTTCGCCTTCACCAAGCCAAAGGAAGATCCAGATGTTCAGGAAAACCATCTTCACCGCCGTTGCCGCCGCAACCCTGGCAACCACGACCTTCGCCCCTGCCGCCTTTGCCGGGGGCTATGGAAAAAGCAGCCACAAGGGCTATCAGCACCAATGGGCTTTTGGCGCTCGTGATGCGGTTGTGACACGGCATATCGACTGGTGCTTTGGCCGCTACAACTCCTATCGTGTTTCCGACAACACGTTCCAGTCCGGGCAAGGCTCGCGCCTGCAGTGCTCCTCTCCGTTCATTAGCCGCTGACCATTCGCCTGACAGGAGACAATTGCCGGCAAAGCGGGCAGAGCACGGAGATCATATCCCGGTTCTGCCCCGCCGGAATGCGCTTCCGGCAAGAGCCAAAATCAGATGCCGTTTTCTTCAAGAAAGCGATGGATGGCACCAAGGCACACCTGCCAGGCAGGTTCCTGATCGACCAGAATGTGATTTCGGCTTTCCAGCGCCACGAATTGCGCCCCCGGTATGCCTGCCGCAACAGCCTGGCCGAGTTCCAGCGGAATGCGCTGATCATATCTGGAGTGCAAAACGATTGTCGGCGCCTTTACCTGCCCAAGGCGGTGCCGGACATCGATACGACCGAAGGCTTCCTGAAACCGCGCCGCGTTTTTCGGCGAGGTTGTCTGACGCTGAAAATCGTCGAACCAGTCCAGGGTTTCCGCGCTGGCGTCCGGCATGAAGGTTTGCGAAAAAATATGCCGGTAGGCCGGATTATCCGTCCCCCAGCCAAGTTCCGTCAACGTGATCACCGCTTCGCGCCGGGCCTGTTCCTCCGGTGAGGCGAGATATCGCCAGCCGGCAGCATACCCACTGATCAGGATCAGTCCGGAAACGCGCTCGGGATGACGCACGGCGTATTCAACCGACACGGCACAGCCCTGAGAAATACCCACCAGCGGAAACCGCTCCAGCCCCAGGGTATCGGCAACGACCTCAAGATCCTCGACAAAGGCGTCGAACCCGAGATCGTCCACATCCCAATCGGACAGACCGCAACCTCTCTCGTCGTAGCGGATCAACGTGCGGCCGCGGGAGAGCTCTGCAAAGCTTCTGCCCCAGATCGGGCTCGACCAGTCGAACTCCAGGTGGTTCAGCCAATTGGCCGCCTTCAGAATAGGTGGGCCGGACCCGATGCTCGCATAGGCGATCCTGGTGCCGTCTGCCACGTCGCAAAATCCGATATTCTGCGCCCTGAGCGCATGGGCACGGGCCTTGCGAACCCTGTCTGCCGGGTCGGCCGAACTCGTCTCGGCAAGCACGACGTGGTCAGCCGAAAGACCTGAGGTCGAAGTGACCCGCTGAAGGCCTGCCGGCGACGTATCACTTCGCATCCGCTGGTGCGCCTCTGCGCCTTCCGGGTCGGCTTCCAGCCACAGTCGCTGCCACTTCCGACTGGCAGCCGGGCCAATATCCCTGTGGGTCGCCAGACGCCTGTAAACTTCCACCTGTGCCAGATGGACGTCTTCACGTTCAGCTGTCAGCCAGGCATCGAAAGCCTCGTCCCCGGCACCGTCCAGACCGTCCAGCAACATGTTCCCGAGCCGCGTGGCCATGTCCTCAAGCTCGGTGACGCCAAGCATCCCTGCCTGGTTCCGAAGCCTTGCGTGAATATCGAGAATGTCGATACCGATGCCTTCAGCATCGAACTGGACGCGCTCGCGGTCGGCGATGATACGCAACCGGTCCGGCGTATCCACCGCCCGCCGCAACTTGCTGAGCGCCCAGCGCAGCGCCGCTTTCGGATCGTCCGGAAGGTCCCAGAACAGCTCACACAATCGCTCACGTCGATGCGGCCGCCCCGTCGCAACCAGAAACGCCAGAAGCGCCCGCGCCTTCTTGGAGGCAGGCAGAACAATTTCCTGCCCCATGGCCCTGACGCGCAGTTCCCCAAGGAGCGAAATTTCCAGCGCCTGGGACATGTATGTCTCTGAACTCACTTTGGAAAAACACTTCGCGTCTTTGTAGCACCTAAAAGAAGGCTGGTAAAACGAACCTGTCAGAATTACCGCCTGCGCCTTCGCCTATTGCCAGACGCCATGACCATTAACCGGAATTCTGTTATTGCCCCACGGGGTGCACCCAGCCGAGATGCCCGGCCATCGGCCAAAACGATCCTGAAATCGGATCAAAACGAATTATTATTGCTAAGTTTCGTCGTCGCAAAAATTCTTTTCAAAGAAACAGGAAAAGCGCCTTGTTTTGGACACGGTTTCAACTTAGGTAACGGTCATCGATATTGTTTGTCGAACTTTGTGACTGCGCGGATTTCCGTGTTCTGAACGATCTTCCCATCAACGTCGACCTAACCGCGCCGCCCCGCATACCGTGAGGCGCGCAAACTACCATGACCGATTGAAAGGAAATCGTTATGCCAGTAGGTACCGTAAAATTCTTCAACACCACCAAAGGCTTTGGCTTCATTCAGCCGGAAGATGGCGCTGCCGACGTGTTCGTGCACATCTCCGCTGTAGAGCGCGCAGGCATGCGCAGCCTGGTCGAAGGCCAGAAGGTCAGCTTTGAAGTTGTCCAGGACCGCCGTTCCGGCAAGTCCGCTGCTGACAACCTTCAGGAAGTCTAATTCTGCATCCAACTCTGTTCGGTGACCACGGATGTACTGGCACCGGGCAGCAGGATGAATGGAAAAGGCCGGGGTAACTCCCGGCCTTTTTTGCAATTACCACCAGTGAACGGTTGGAGACGTGCAGATGACTTCGTCCAAGGATAATGAAAGCCCGCTTCGCACACGACGGGAAACTGCGGAAAGCAAGGCGGAAACAACCCGTCGGGTCGCGCGTGAAATCAATGAGGCCGAGACATCTGCCCGCGATGCCAAGACGGCCCGGCTGAAAGCTGCAAGACTGGCGAGCCAGGACAAGCAGGCAGCCGCCGCCACGAATACCGCCAAAGGCAAGTCGGCCCCGGCAAAACCCCGCAAACGCATTTTGCCCAAGGCCTGACGCCAGGTTTCATTTCTCTTTTTCCCAGGGCTTCTTGCGAGCACTGTCGGCAAGGCGAGTGAAACGGGCATTCAATATGGACCGCCCCTGATTGCCGTTCGGCGTTCGCTTCTGCTTTTCCGCCCAAAGCCTCGGAACCATGGCACACCGTCAGGCGGTCGCCAGTTCCATGACCAGCGCCGGCTCCCTGCAACCGGGCAAGAGCTCGTATTCTACGCGTTCCACAACTACAAATCCCAAAGATCCGTAAAAGGCGATTGCACCCGCGCTGGCGCATAGCACCGTGACCTGAAGCCGCCTTGCGCTCGAACCTTGACGCTGAACATGCCGGATCAATCTGCGTCCAGTCCCCGATCTCTGGAACGCTCGCCTGATGTAACAGCCCCAGACATAGACAATTGCCCCACGAGCTGCGTAGACGCAGCTTCCGACGATCCGATCGTCATGAAACGCGAGGACCACCCGTTCATCCGTTGCAGGCAGAATGCCACCCAGATCCTCTCCCGCAAGGGATTCGACCATCGCAGTGGCAGTGTCGCTACCCAATTGCTCCTGGTAGGTTTCGCGCCAGCACGTTACAAGAAAAGCCCTGAGACGGGATCTGGGCAGGCCGTCTGATAGATCGCCATCAGACGCAAATTCGACCAGTTCCACCACGTTTCCTGTTCCTGGTTCATCAGGCACTGACAGACGAGGAATACCCCTTCTCACGCATGGGCGGAACAGGTTCTCCAGCAACCTAACGGTGGCTTGAACCGAATGTTTTTTCAAGCAGCGTCGAATTGGAACCAGAAGCAGCTTCGCCAACCGCTTCAAGTTGATCCTGCGTGGTCATGCGCTCGTACGCTTCCCCATCGGACTGTATGCGATACTGCGGCATGCCATCGCGAGCAGGCAACCTGCCTGTCACACGATACGTCAGGCCGGACATGCCCTTGCCACCGAATACGTTTTTCAGGCGTACGGCCTGCCCTATCCTGAAACTGTGGTCCGAAGAGCCACCCGAGGCTCTGCCCTGGCTGGTATTTGTGACCGTTTTCCTGGTCATGATAACTGGGTATCCTTTGATTTGAAGAATTCGCCGGCTGAGATCCGCCAAGTGACGCTATGCTATCGACAGATACGCGTATAGGCCTGTTCAACCGGCGAGCGGTGGCCGCTTCCGTGAACTGCTGTTGATCCAACGAGGCCAAATGCGTGACGGCAAGCGGTAAACATCTGCGCCACCGAACCTGTCATGACCGGTTTCGCGGGCACAGTTGTCCAGGGAGGGCGCAGGCGTAAGCAGCACCCTGACAAGGAAAAAATACACTCATGTACTTTGAATTTTCATGAAAAAACAGGCGGTAAGATTAATTTTTATTTTGTTCCGCGCTTATTTTTCTAATTTTCAGCATACACATTTTACAATAATAATCAAAAATCAAAATATTTTGAGATTTTTATTTCTTCCAATTCTTTTGGAATGACCCCAAACGGCCCCTTCTTAGAGGGACCATCCAAGCCGCGCGACCCTAATCACCTGCCCAAGAACATGCGGCATGTATCGTCGGAAACAAGATCCGATTTTCCGGATCAGGCACGTTGGGATTCGGCAAACCACCCGCTGACAACCTGGCCTTCACACGAGATTGACGCCCCCGAGAACCTGTTCGGTCCATCGCATGGAAAGCAGGAACCCAATGCACGAATGTAGCCATTTCAAAGACGGCAAATGTTGAAGTTGCTTCCTGGAAACTGTCCAGACAGGCCGACAACGCTTCAGCGCAATGCACATAGGTGCAAGCAAATCAAATACTGATGGTGCAGGAAAAAGTGGCGCACCGGGGAGGATTCGAACCCCCGACCCCCAGATTCGTAGTCTGGTGCTCTATCCAGCTGAGCTACCGGTGCGTATTTGCGAAGATCTTGTCATCTCGGTTGAACCTGCCGATGACCGGTCTTGGCGCTGCGGGGCGTGTCGTGTGCCCCGGACAGGGCGCTTACCTACTGCGGTCCGATGGGGATTGCAAGAACCTTTTTGAACTTTTTTTCAAAGAACTGTCACACAGTTCGGAAAGCCGCAGAACTCCTCGAGACTTAGCGGTGAATAAGATCGCCTTTCCCGCTCATGGCTTGCGGTCGGGAACCTCGAAACAGAAACATGTGCCGGTCCGGTTGTCTTCCAGCCGCACCGATCCGCCATGCGCCTTGAGCAATTCGGCGACAATCGCCAGCCCGAGACCGACGCCGCCGTTTTTCGAGCCGCTGTGGAATGCCCTGAACAGTGCCTTGCGGATATTGTCCGGAATGCCCGGCCCGGTGTCGGAAACCCGAACTCGGACACATGTGCCCTCCCGCTCGGCTTCGATGGTGATCCGGCGGACCAGCGTTTCGTCCTTTTCCGCCTCCAGCGCCTGAAAGGCATTGCGGACGAGATTGAGCATCACACGGAAGATCTGTTCCGGATCGGCGTCGATCTCGATTTCCACCGGGACCTTGTTGTCGAAACGCACCGTGGCATGATCCACGAGACCCAGCACATCCGCCACGTCGTCACCGACACGCCTCAGAGCCAACAGGCGGCGCTGCGGTGCCCGTTCCTGGGCCTTGCCGTAGGACATCACCGCCTGCGTGTAACCGACCGCCCTGTCGAGCGTTGCCAGGATCTTGGGGGCAAGGCGCTTGACCGCCGGGTCCGGCACATGCTCCAGGCGCTCCAGAAACAGCTGTGCAGAGGCCAGCAGGTTGCGGAGGTCGTGATTGATCTTGGAAACGGCCAGACCGAGGTCAGCAAGCCTCTGCTTTTGATGAAGCGCCCTTGAAAGAGCCTCCTCCATGCCTGCCAGACGGATTTCGGCGTCGCCGAGCTCGTCGCGGCGGCCGGAAATCGACATGATGCGCGAGGTATCTTCCGGGCTTTCGGCAAACCGTTCCATGGAGCGCGTCAGGCGGCGCAGCGGCCGGATGAACAATGCCCTGAGGGTGATGTAGACAAGGCTGGCGGTGATGATCGAGATCACCAGCGACAGTGCAAGAATGCGGCCGGAGAAGGCCAGCATGTCCTGTTGCAGAAGGCGTACGGGCAGGACCACATCGACATGCTCGGTATGGCCCATCTGGCCGACACCGATGATGCGCATGGCGCCGTCGCCGCGATAGGTGAGGATCTCGAAACTGTGCAGGATGGCTGACCAGGGGGTGACTTCGGCCATGTCGACGACGAAGTCCATCTCGCCCGGCACATTGCTCATGGCGATCAGGCTGCGCCGCGAGCCTTCGTCGAGGGAAATCGCGAGCGCACCGGTCGTGCGCAGCAATTCTTCCTGAAGACGCGGGGCGATGGTGTTGGTTTCCGCAAGCACAGAGGCCGCGACACCTGCCGTGGTCAGCCGGTCCGTGAGCCAGGTGTTCCGAAAATTGGCGATCGAGGGCACATAGATGAGGATTTCCGCGAGCATCACGAAAAGCACCGTCATCAACAGGAGTTTGCCCGACAGGCCGCCAAATCGATAATGCCCAAAGCCATCGCCGGGAGAAGCGGGCGTGGCGGCGGGTTCTTGCGGGACAGCCGATCCTTGCGGCGCGCCCTCATGTTTCATGTCACGTCTTTCCAAATCCCAAGGCCCCGGCCCCGCATCAGCGATGGTACCACAGCTTCTCTAAAACAGACGGCACCAGCGGTCACCCGAACAGACGCAGGAAACCGATCGCTTTGCGCAGCCAAGCATTTTTGGGCGCTTCCGCATAGTAAGAAATTGCCGCACGGCGTACGAGTTCACCCAGTGTCGGATAGGGTGCAATGAACCCGGCAAGGTCCTTCATGGTCATCTTCTTCGACAGGGCGAGCGACAGAAGATTGATGACCTCCCCGGCCTGGGCACCTGCGATATCCGCGCCAAGCAGCCTGCCGCGCGGCCCGGCAATCAGCTTCAGGCGCCCCTTCGTGAGGCCTTCTGCTTGCGCTCTGTCATTGCCGGAATAGTCCGCCGTCAGCACCTTGACCTTGTGGCCATAGCGCGAGCGGGCCTCGGCTTCGCTCAGGCCGACATGACCAAGTTCCGGCGATGTGTAGGTAACCCAGGGCACAATGTCGCTGGTCATGGAGACCGGCAGCCGGAACAGGATGGAGCGAATCGCAAGGCCTGCCTGATAGCCGGCGACATGCGTAAACTGCAGACCACCGGCAACGTCGCCAATGGCATAGACGCGCCGGTTGCTCGTTCGCAAACCCTTGTCGACCGCAATGCCTTTCCGGTCATGATCGATGCCGGCTTCTTTCAGGCCGAGACCGTCGACGTTGGGCGCACGGCCGGTCGCCACCAGCAGATGAGAGGCCTCCACCGTGACCGGCTTTCCGTTCGCCCCCTTCGCGCTGATCGCCAATCCCGCACCGGATCGCCCGACCTTTTCGACCGCCGTTTCTTCCAGAATGTCGATGCCTTCGGCACGCAGGGTATCCAGCACCAACGCTGCCAGTTCCGGATCGTCCTTGCCAAGAGCCTTCTGAGCTTCGAACACGGTGACTTTCGAGCCGAGACGCCGGTGGGCCTGCGCCATTTCAAGACCGATTGGCCCGCCGCCGATAATCGCCAGATGCTCCGGACGATCGCGTAACTGGAACAGGGTTTCGTTGGTCAGATAGGGAACGTCCTCGAGGCCCGGAATAGGCGGAACGAAAGCGGAGGAACCCGTTGCGATGACAAAACGCCGGGCCTTGATACGGACCGCACCGGCCAACACCTCATCGGGTCCGGTGAACCTTGCCGGCTCGCGCAGGACGGTGACGCCGAGGCCTTCGAAGCGTTCCTGGGAATCATGCGGCTCGATGGCGGCGATGACCTTGCGGACATGATCGTTCGCTTCGGCAAAATCGACTTTCGGCTTGTCGCCATGCACTCCGAACCGGCTCGCAGCTTCCTGCGTGTGCGCGGCCTTGGCGGCGGCCAGAAGCGCCTTGGAGGGCACACAGCCGTAGTTGAGGCAATCGCCGCCCATGAGCCCCTTTTCAATCAGCACCACCTCGACGCCAAAAGCCGCCGCGGCCGCGGCGACAGACAGGCCGGCGGAGCCTGCGCCAATCACGCAAATGTCCGGGGTCAGCAAATTGGCCATGACGGGCTCCGATTCGGCAGGAAACTGGCGGAAAGTTTAACGATTGCGGACTTTTTTCAAGATCACCGGAATGAGGCTGGCGATTCCGAGCGCAAAAAACGCCGCCAGCAGCTGTGGTGTTACCAGGGCAGCAACGTCGATTTGGCAGGTTCCGGACGCCGCGCAGCCGGGGTTGGCAGCTTCCTGTGCCGCGATGACACTGTCGAGGCCGGAACCGATGAAGGTGAAGGCAAAGGTGCCCGGAATGATGCCGACAAACGTGGCGAGCGTGTAGGAGGGCAACGGCATCTTGAAGATTGCCGGGGCGATGTTGACCAGCCAGAAAGGGAATACCGGCGTCAGCCGCAGGAACAGGAGGTAGTGAAACGCATCCTTGCGAAACCCTTCGGCCAGACGGGCAAGGAAGGGGCCGGCCCGATTGGTGAGCACTTCACCGAAGGAGGATCTTGCAACAAGAAAGACGGCGCAGGCGCCGATCGTCGCGCCCAGAACCGTTGCGAAACCGCCAATTACCCAGCCAAACAGAAAACCGCCCGCGATGGTCAGCAAGGATGCCCCGGGAAACGACAGGGCGACCGCCACGGTATAGATGGCCACATAGGCGAGAATGGCGAGCACCAGGTTCTGCTCGACATAGCCGGCAAGGTCCTGCCGCTGCATGATGAGGTTCGACAAGGTCAGCTGCTTGTGCAGGCCAAGCGCGAATCCGAGCACCATCAGGCCTGCGAGAACCGCCAGTGGAAGCCACTTTCTGAGCCTTTCGGCTGCCGTGCGTTCCTGCGTCTTTCCGCCGGTCTGCCCCGTGTCCTTCGGCGGCGTCATCCTGTTGGCCTCGTCACCCAGCATCCACTCTTCCATCAGCTCGCTTCTTGTCGCAGGGGCGCCCTGCTTTTTTGTTCTGATAGGCAGATGTACCTTAAACCTCGTAAAAAGAACTGTGCTTCACTGATAAGTGACGCTTGCCCGTTTCAGGTTCACCTGTGCGTGATCGAAAGGAAAACGCAGAATCTTAGGCGTGCAAAGTTGACTTGAGGCGGCATGGCCCTTATAAGCGCGCTCGACCGGGACATGCATTCGGACCCAAGGCTGGAAAAGCCGCGCTCTTCATGGCGCTTCGGGTGCTTCCTCCAAAGAATTTAAAAAATGAACAAGGGCCGCGCTCTTAGCCGCGCGGGGAAGAACAATGAAGCGTACGTATCAACCGAGCCGTCTTGTCCGCAAGCGTCGCCACGGCTTCCGCGCACGTATGGCCACCAAGAATGGCCGTCAGGTGCTTGCTCGTCGCCGCGCGAAGGGTCGCAAGAGCCTCAGCGCCTAATCGGCGACCAGCCCGCAGTGCGCCGGGTTGGCGGCGACTGCCAACACCAATCCGCCGCTATGGACACTTTGAAAAAGCGCTCCGAATTCCTGGCGGTCGCCAAAGGCGGCCGGCTGGGCCGGCGCGCTTTTGTCGTTCAGGGCTTGAACCGCGACAGCGACGACGCGTCGCGGGTTGGCTACACGGTTACCAAGAAAACCGGCAATTCGGTTATGCGCAGCCGCATAAAGCGGAGGCTTCGAGCTGCCGTGGCCGAACTTGCGCCCGAAGATATCCCGCAAAAGGCGGATTTCGTGCTTGTCGCTCGCGACAGCGCACTCACTCTTCCCTTTGAAAAAATCGTTGCAGACCTTAAGTCTGGCCTGAGCCAGGTGCTGGATCCGCAAACGCCGCGCGGACGGGGAAAACCGCGCCGGCAGGGCTCGCAGCCCAATCGAAACAGCGCAGGAAACAGGGGTAAATCCAGTTGATTTCTGAAAACCGCAACACGATTCTCGCGATCGTTCTGTCCCTGATTGTTCTGCTCGGCTGGCAATATTTCGTTGCCGCGCCTCAGTTGGAACGCCAGCAGGCCGAACTTCAGGCCCAGCAGGAGGCCGCTCAAAAGGCCGCGACCGGCACAACAAACCCGGATGCACCGCAACCGACCGGTTCGCAGGGCGCCAACACCGCGGCACCGGCGGCCGGGCAACAGGCCGCCTTTGCCAACCGGGATACTGCGCTTGCCGCTTCCCAGCGCGTGACCATCGATACGCCCAGCCTTGAAGGGTCGCTCAATCTGAAAGGCGGCCGCCTCGACGATATCCGGCTGAAGGACTATCACGAGACCGTCGACAAGAGCAGCCCGACCATCGTGCTGTTCTCACCGTCCGGCAGCCCCAAGCCCTACTACGCTGATTACGGCTGGGTCGGCGATCCGGGTTCGAACATCGCCCTGCCCGGCCCGGATACCATCTGGTCCATCGACGGCGAGACGACACTGACCCCGTCAACCCCCGTGACACTGTCCTGGGACAATGGTGCGGGCCTCACTTTCAAGCGCACCTTCTCTGTCGACGACAACTACATGTTCACCGTCAATCAGGCGGTCGAGAACACTGGTGCCGACGCGGTAACACTCTATCCCTACGGCCTGATCGCTCGAAAGGGCATGCCGGAAACCAAGGGTATCTACATTCTCCATGAAGGTCTGCTCGGCGTCTTCGGCGCGGAAGGCCTCAAGGAAGTCGATTACGACGATCTGATGGAAGAAAGCTCCATCCGGCCGGCCAAGGTCGACCAGGGCTGGCTCGGCATCACCGACAAGTACTGGGCCGCGACGCTCATCCCGACCCCGGGTCAGGAATTCCAGCCGGGCTTCAGCCACTCCGCCACCACCGACGTCTTCCAGGCCGACTATCTCGGCAACGGTGTGACCATTGCAGGCGGTGCGACCGGCGAAAGCAGCTCGTATCTGTTTGCCGGCGCCAAGGAAACCAAGGTTCTCGACGGTTACGAGGAAGCGCTCGGTATCGAACGGTTCGAACTCCTCATCGACTGGGGCTGGTTCTACTTCCTCACCAAACCGATGTTCTTCGCGATCGACTGGTTCTTCCACCTGTTCGGCAACTTCGGTGTCGCCATCCTGGTCGTCACCGTTATCGTCAAGCTGATCTTCTTCCCGCTCGCCAACAAGTCCTACGTCTCCATGAGCAAGATGAAGCTCGTGCAGCCGCAGATGACGGAAATTCGGGAGAAATATTCTGACGACCGGCAGAAGCAGCAACAGGCGTTGATGGAGCTCTACAAGAAAGAGAAGATCAACCCGCTGGCCGGCTGTCTGCCGATCCTGGTGCAGATCCCGGTGTTCTTCGCACTCTACAAGGTGCTGTACGTCACCATCGAAATGCGCCACGCACCGTTCTTCGGCTGGATCCAGGATCTTTCGGCACCGGACCCGACCACCATCTTCAACCTGTTCGGCCTGATCCCCTGGGATCCGCCGCAGATGCTGATGCTGGGCGTCTGGCCGCTGATCATGGGGATCACCATGTTCATCCAGATGAAGATGAACCCGGCTCCGCCCGATCCGACCCAGCAGATGATCTTCACCTGGATGCCCGTGATCTTCACCTTCATGCTGGCCTCTTTCCCGGCCGGTCTGGTGATCTACTGGGCGTGGAACAACACCCTGTCCGTGACGCAGCAGTATGTGATCATGCGCCGTCAGGGAGCCAAGGTGGAGCTCTGGGACAATCTGGGGGCGCTCTTCAAACGCAAGAAGCCGGCTCCCGACGACAAAAACTGAGGAATTCAGTTCCCCGGCAGTTGCCTGAAAACATCAAGCCCCGCCAACCGGCGGGGCTTATTCATTGAGAGGCCGGTCATCGAACCTTTTGATGTTCTTATGACGCCCCCTGGCTTCCGTCGGCAGGACATTGCCGACTTTGTCCCGCTCCGCCTGTCGAGTGAATGTTCGGCATGGAAATGACCGGCAAGAGTTCGCCATTTCTCGACAAGACCCAGCGTTGACCACTTCAAGACCCATGCGAGCGCAGTGACGGGCGTCACTGGCCATTTGGCCCCTCTTCCATCAAATTGTCTGCCAGAGACGCAAAAGCTTGTGCGGCCGGGTGCTCGCAGCCGAAAGCGCCTGCTCAATACCCGGTGACACAAGCCAGCCAACCAACACCTGAAACTGAAACCGGCACACAGCAAAGCGTGCGCCTGATCCCTTTTGTGCGGCCGCAAGCATGGCCACATCGTGGAGAACGTGAACATGTACGCAGACTACGACGCCTTCAAAGCAGCGGTTGAACCTCACTGGCAGCGATACTGGGACGACAACGCGTGGGTTCAAAGCTGGTCCAACTGGCAGGATCGGGACAAAATGGACCAGTTTTGCCAGGCTGCTTACAATCTCTACAGGGCTGCCGCAAATAACCGATTGCCATACACCTTGCTTGGCGGCACCGGTATCCGGATGTGCAAAAACCTGATCGCAAACTTCGGTGTGACGGCTGCCAGCGGCATCCAGGAAGACGTAACCAGGAAGCATGTCCAGACGGAACAAAGAGCCCGCAACGAAGGCAAGGGCACGCACACGGACGCGGACAAGAATATCATCCCTTCCGTGCCCGTCACAGGAGGCGCCATCCTAAGTGAAAAGAAGTGGACGCCTCTTCTAAACGATGCACTCATCATCGGTGCGATCACTGCCCACAAGACCTTCAGTCTGACGCTGGAAACCGCTGAGGCCGGCCTTTTTCGCCAGTGCGGCGAGGATTTGCTGGACGAAGAGGTCCCGAAACTGCAGAAGATTCTGCCGCATGTGACCGAGCGGAAAGCTGCAGAGCACCTTGTGAAGGGAACCGTGGACTATCAAAAGAACCACTGGAAGGAGTTCATGAACCGGAACGCCGGCATGTTCTGGACCTTCGGACAGTACACGGACAGACAAACCAACAGGAAAGCATCATTCCAGAACCCGCGTGTGCTGGCGCGCGAACTGCTTGGCCTGGCGTTTTTCGGCTATCAGCCTGCGTTCGGACAAGGTGAGCTCTATTTCAAGCCACCGAAGGACAACGCCCCGGACCCGACATTCCAAGCCTATGTGAGAGGGCTTAATGATATCGGATTTCACGAAGGCAACAGACACACACGCATCAGGTTGATGTCGAGAATCTCCGAATTCCTGTTCGACGACCCGAGGGCAATCCAAATGCCGCAGGACAGGGCTTTTGGTGAAAGGCGTGTCGACGCCCGGGTTCGCATTCCCACCTGAACGCTACTCCAGAAACCGGCGCCACCTGTCGGGTCCACTTTCGATGCGGCTCTCGACCGACCCGAAGAACCCCACCCAAGCGGGTCTTTTCGAGTCGTCGCCTGCCAGACATCCCCACGGCCCCCGATGTGAAAAACGCAGGCAGGCGCCGTCTTTAGGCCTCGTTTCCATCATGACAGTGCCCGCTTTGCCCGACACGTTTCGAGATATGTTTCCGGAGGTGTCCCTTGCGCGTGCTCAAAATCCTTTCCGCCCTCGTCCTGCTTCTGACTGCCGCCGCCTTTGTTTACGGATTTGCCGGTTATCTCGATGCCCGAGCCGATGCCTTTCGCCTGTCTGCGCGCGCCGACAGGCTGATTGCCGGCGGCCGAGGCGGTGTCGATCTCGGGCCAAGGCAACTTGCGAAATTGCTGCAGGTCGAGGATCCCGGCTTTGTGGACCATTCCGGTGTGGATCTTTCCAGCGCTGGAGGTGGTCTCACCACAATTACCCAATCGCTTGCCAAACGCGTCGGTTTCGAAACGTTCCAGCCCGGCATCGCCAAGATCCGGCAGACCGGTTACGCAATCGGGCTGGAACATGAGCTTACCAAGCAGGAAATTCTGGCTCTCTGGCTCGACACCCTGGAAATGGGCCATGGGCCCGACGGCTGGATGACCGGGTTCTTCAGGGCCAGCAATGCCATCTACGGGAAAGCTCCGGCAGAGCTTTCCGAAAGGGAATTTCTCTCCCTTGTCGCGGTCCTTATCGCCCCGTCCACATACCATCTTGGAAAGGACGATCCGAAACTTGAAGACCGCGTTGCCCGGATCGAACGCCTGGTTGCCGGCAGTTGCACACCGCTGGACAATGGCGACGTCTGGCTGGAAGGCTGCAGGGACAAATAGACAAGCCCTAAAAGGTTCCACCTTGACCGGCGCCGGAACCTCGTGTTTTTATCCCGCACCTTGACGCGAGGCTCTCGCGTCTTTCAACCGATCCCGTTTGGAGTGCCTGGACCAATGATCCGATAAAGCAAGACCTGATCCGCAAGGCGAAGCCGCTCACCGGCAGGTCAACCGCGTCCAACACGCGTTTTCCAGTTTCCCTTGTTTTCTTGCTTTTAAGGAGGCCCCATGCACGGCCCGTCCCCCGACACGCTCCATCCCTTCAACGGCGAACCGCACACGGTTTACCTGAAAAACGTGATCACCCGCCCCACCATCGAAGTGGGCGATTTCACCTATTACAACGATGAAAACCACGCGGCCGAATTTGAAAGCCGCAATGTGCGCTATCACTTCGACTTTGTCGGCGACCGGCTGAAGATCGGGAAGTTCTGCGCGCTGGCGCAGGGAACGACGTTCATCATGAGTGGTGCCAACCATGCCATGACGGGTTTTTCGACCTACCCTTTCAACATCTTCCAAAACGGTTGGGAACAGGGCTTCGATCCTGCGACCATTTTCGATCACCTCAAGGGAGATACCATTGTCGGACATGATGTCTGGTTCGGAACCAATGCAACGGTGATGCCCGGTGTCACCATCTGCTCCGGGGCAATCATCGGCGCACACGCGGTGGTCGCGTCCGACGTCCCGCCCTATGCGGTGGCGGTCGGCAATCCCGCCCGGGTGGTAAAACTCCGGTTTGATGAAGCCACTATCGAACGGCTGCTTGAAATCGCCTGGTGGGATTGGCCGGCCGAGACGATCTCCCGGAACCTCGATGCGATCCGCGGCGCGGATATCGAGGCCCTGGAGGCGGTCGCGACAGGGTTGGGCGGTGAGTATGATGCCAAACGAAACAGCGCCTGATCAGAACAGTCCGGCCGTGCGGACCAAAAGACCTGCAAGGCGTCCCTTTCAAATGGGTGCGCCTTGCGGGGTTGCAGGCTTGAACCGGCACGCCAAAACTAGTGACGGTTGCTTTCAGGCAGGGTAGAAGGCGCTTATGAGCGAAGAACAAAAATATTCCGATGAAGACCTCGAAGCCGGCCGGCTGATGTTCTGCCGTCCGTGGGATTTTCTCACCAGCGTCACCGACATGGCCAACTTGCCGGAAGCGGCCGGAGCGGAGATCGCCTTTGCGGGGCGGTCGAACGTCGGCAAGTCCAGCCTGATCAACGCGCTGACCGGCCGCAAGGACCTTGCCCGGACTTCGGCAACCCCGGGCCGGACACAGATGCTGAACTTCTTCATTGCTCCCGAGACGCCGCTGACGATCGTCGACATGCCGGGATATGGCTATGCGCAGGCGCCCAAGGAACTGGTGGAAGCCTGGACCCAGCTGGTGTTTTCCTATCTGCGCGGTCGGCCGAACCTGCGCCGCGTGATCCTTCTGATCGACAGCCGTCACGGCATCAAGAAGAACGATCTAGAAGCGATGGAACTGCTCGACAAGGCAGCCGTCGTCTATCAGGTCGTGCTGACCAAAGCCGACAAGATCAAACCGCCGCAACTCGTTCGCCTCATCGAGGACACGAAGGCAATCCTGCGCAAACGGGTCGCCGCCCATCCGGAGATTCTGGCCACGTCCTCGGAAAAGAACCGCGGTGTCGACGAACTGCGGGCGGAGCTGTTTCTTCTGGCCACCCAGTGACCCGTCACTCCTGCGCCGATTGTGAAGCCACTTCAAACCGGCTATAGCAGGGGACTTTCGCGAGACGTTTTCCCAGCCACGGTGAGTATTTCCGTTCCATGACCACGCCTGACACCGCCACACGCGCCAACATCATTGCCCATGCCCTGCCTTACATGCAGCGCTACGACAACAAGACCGTTGTCGTGAAATACGGTGGCCATGCCATGGGCGATCCGGAACTCGGCCAGGCCTTTGCGCGCGACATCACGCTGCTGCGCCAGTCCGGGGTCAACCCGGTGGTGGTTCATGGCGGCGGGCCGCAGATCGGCAAGATGCTGCAGCGGCTGAACATCGTCAGCGAGTTCAAGGGCGGTCTGCGCGTCACAGACAGGGCCACCGTCGAAGTGGTCGAGATGGTTCTTGCCGGTTCGATCAACAAGGAAATCGTCCAGCTGATCAATGCCGAAGGCGGCCGCGCGGTCGGACTGTGCGGCAAGGACGGCAACCTTGTGACCGCCCGCAAGCTGACCCGGACCGTGGTTGATCCGGACAGCAACATCGAAAGCGTTCTCGATCTCGGCTTCGTCGGCGAACCGGACAAGGTCGACCCGACCGTTTTGAAGCTGGTGCTCAAGGAAGACATCATTCCGGTTGTCGCCCCGGTCGCCCCGGGCGAAGACGGCGAGACCTACAACATCAACGCCGACACCGCTGCCGGCGCCATTGCGGGCTCGCTCAACGCCAAACGGCTGCTGTTCCTGACGGACGTGCCCGGCGTTCTGGACAAGGACGGCAACCTGATCAAGCAGCTCACCGTTGCCAAGGCGCATGAGCTGATTGCCGACGGGACCATTTCCGGCGGCATGATCCCCAAGGTCGAAACCTGTATCGAAGCTTTGGACCGCGGCGTTGAAGGCGTTGTCATCCTGAACGGCAAGGTACCGCACGCGGTGCTGCTGGAACTGTTCACCGACGGCGGCGCAGGGACGTTGATCCGCCCGTGACAGGAAAACGCCCCCTGCCCCACGAGGGCCCGCAGGCTCATCGCCGCGACCTGAGGATCTTCAAAGGCGTCGAAGCCTGGGTCTTCGATCTGGACAATACGCTCTACCCTCACGAGAGCGACCTGTTCCCGCAGATCAACGAGCAGATCTCGCGCTATGTGCAGAAGATCCTGAACCTGCCGCCCGATGAGGCGATGGCGCATCAGAAGGAACTCTATCACGAGTTCGGCACGACCCTGCGCGGGCTGATGACCAACCACGCCATCGACCCGGACGATTACCTGCGTTTCGTCCATGATATCGACTACTCGACCCTGAAACCCGATCCGGACCTTGCAGCCGCGATCGAGGCCTTGCCGGGCCGGAAGTTCATCTTCACCAACGGCGACCGCCCACATGCGGAACGCACGGCGGCTGCGCTCGGCATCGCGGATCATTTCGAGGATATCTTCGACATCGTCTCGGCGGATCTTGTACCCAAGCCCAACAAGGTCACTTACGAACGTTTCCTGGCACATACCGGCGTCGCGCCGGCACGTGCTGCCATGTTTGAAGACCTGGCCAAGAACCTGAGCGTGCCGCATGCGCTTGGCATGTGCACGACGTTGATCCTGCCGACCGGCACGCGGGACGTGTTCCAGGAAACCTGGGACATGGAAGGCGAACCCTATCCGCATGTGGATTTCGTCACCGATGAACTGACCGGGTTCCTGAAGGCCGTTCTTGGCGCCATCAGCTAGCGCCCGACCGCAGGTCAGCCCGCAATATTGCAGAAAACTGTGAAGGCACTGCACAGTTCCTGCACATCGCCAGATGCATAGAAGACCTGCCGGCCGCTTGCGGACCGGCCGGTATCTTCAGCTGAGGCGTTACATGTTACCCACCGGGATCGTCCAACCTCTACAAGCCCCCTCCCGTCCAGGCTCCGGAACAGAAAGGCTCATAAATCACCTCCTGCACATGCTGCGTCCGGTTTTCGGCAAAGGCCTGTTCGGTCTGGCGGCGACGGAGTTTCTCGCCTTCGGCCTGAAGCAGGCCTATGCCTGCATCTTCGGCGGACTGCTGCTCGCAATCATTCTTCTGACGCGGTTCGTCTATCCGGAAGACGCCGCACTCAGTCGCTACGACTTCCTGTTTCTCGCGGCCCTCGGTCTTCAGATAGCAATGCTGGCCACGCGTCTGGAAACGCTGGACGAAGCCAGGATCATCCTGCTCTTTCACGTGGTCGGCACGGTCATGGAGATTTTCAAGACCTCCGCCGGGTCCTGGGTCTATCCGGAGGAAAGTCTGTTCCGCATCGGTGACGTGCCCCTGTTCACCGGGTTCATGTATGCCTCCGTCGGCAGCTATCTCGCCCGCGTTTCCCGGATCTTCCACTTCGCCTATAGCGGTTATCCGCCGTTGTGGACCACATGGCTGTTCGCGCTCGCGATCTACGTGAACTTCTTCAGCCACCATTTCATCATCGACCTGCGGCTTGGCCTTTTCGTCTTCTTGTTTTTGCTCTTTGGACGAACCTGGGTCCATTATTCGGTGTTCCGCTACAGGCACAAGATGCCGCTGGTGCTGGGCTTTTTTCTGGTCGCCCTGTTCATCTGGATTGCTGAGAATATCGGCACTTTCGCCCGCGCCTGGCAGTATCCGGACCAGGCCGATGCATGGACACTGGTTTCAATCGCAAAGTTGAATGCATGGGTGCTTCTGATGATCATTTCCTTTGTACGGGTCACCCTTGTGAACAGGCCGAAAAGGGAAAGTTCCGCCGAAAAGGCCTGACCGATCTCGACAGGGTCTCCGGGGTTCATTATTGAAGAATATTCAACTTTCCGGAGATCGACCATGGCGTCCCTGCGTGCGCTACATGCCTTTTCCCTGCTGGCCCGCCACGGGCGTGCGTCGCTTGCGGCCGAAAAGCTCGGGGTTTCGCCTTCGGCGCTGTCCCACCTGATGCGCAAGCTGGAAAACGAGCTTGGTGCGACGCTGGTCAACCGGGATGGTCGCGGGCTCACCCTGACAGAAGAAGGACAGCGCCTGGCCCTGAGCATGGGCGATGCCTTCGACCGCATCGAAGAGGCTGTCGACAGCTTCCGTCGGCGCGGCCGGACGGAGCTGAGGATCAGCACCGTCTCGACCTTTGCCACCCGCTGGCTGATCCCCCGCTTGCCGGATTTCCAGGCGAGCCAGCCGGATGTGGAACTGCTGTTGTCCGCGTCCACTCGCATGGTTGATCTCGATCGCGAAAACTACGATTGCGCCATACGGCTGGGGACCGGCAACTGGCCGAGTGTCGAGAGCCACCTCTTGTGGAAGGAACACCTGGCGGTGGCCCTGGCACCCGGTCTGCTGCGTGGCAAGGATGCCACCGACACATCCGTTCTGAGCGGCCTCAGGCTTCTGCACAGCGCCTCGCGGCGTGGCGACTGGGTGCGCTGGCTGGAGGAAGCCGGGCTCAGCCATTCCGACACGAAATCGGGAACCGTGCTGCAGAGCCGGGATCTTGCCATCCAGGCTGCCATAGCAGGCATGGGCGCGATCGTGATCGACAGACGCTTCGTCTCCCAGGAACTGGAGGCAGGACACCTGATCATGCCGGACTGGAAACTGGTTGAACTGGAGACCGGATACTGGTTTGTGCGCTCGCCCGCCCGCACCTTGACCCGCCCCGTGGCCGCCTTCCGGGACTGGCTGCAAACCACTGTCTGAACACTGCAATTGGCAACGCCTGCTTGCCATCTTCTTCAAAAAGGCCCCATTATTTGCGCGAGCTGCCGGATAACCATTCAACACAATGGTCCGGCGCAGCTTTTCATGGGGATACTTTGGGGGAAGTATTATGCGTAAGGGGCTTTTGAGCGCCGTCTTGTTGGCGTTCTCATTTGTTTATTTTGCCGCCGCTGCCTTGCCGGCATCAGCGGAAACACTGCACTGGCGGTTCGAAAGCAAACATCCGAACATTGTCGATGTGGAACTTTATTCCGATACCCGCCGCGGACACGTCTGGCCGGGCAACAAGAAGATCTACGTGCTCGACGACTTTTCGACGAAGACGATCAACATATCCTGCCAGCGCGGCGAAAAGGTCTGCTATGGCGCCTGGGTGCGAAATCGCAACAATCTCTACTGGGGCGTGGGCTACAAGAACCGCAATCGCTGTTCCAACTGCTGCTACACCTGCAATGGCGGTCAGACCAAGGTGATCGTCCTCAATCCTTGAGGAGCAGATAGCGAAACGGCCAGGCGTGATGCCCGGCCGTTCCACCTGACAATTGCCGACCGACGATCAGACGCTTTCAAGCGCGATCGCGATACCCTGGCCGACACCGATGCACATGGTTGCAAGGGCGCGCTTTTCGCCGCGCTGCTGCAGCTCCAGAGCGGCCGTGCCGGCAATACGTGCGCCCGACATGCCGAGCGGGTGCCCGAGTGCGATAGCACCGCCATTCGGATTGACGTGGGGTGCATCCTCGGCAATTCCGAGTTGGCGCAGGACGGCAATGCCCTGGCTTGCGAAGGCTTCGTTGAGTTCGACAACATCGAAATCAGTCGGCTTGATGCCAAGCCGTTCGCACAGCTTTTTGGTTGCCGGTGCCGGGCCGATACCCATGATGCGCGGTTCGACGCCTGCCGTCGCACCGCCGGAAATGCGGGCGATCGGCGTCAGACCGTACTTGCGGATCGCTGCCTCGGACGCAACGATCAGGGCTGCCGCGCCGTCATTGACGCCGGACGCGTTACCCGCGGTGACGCTGCCGCCTTCGCGGAAGGGGGCCCGCAGTTTGGCCAGAGCTTCCAGCGAGGTTGCGCGCGGATGTTCGTCCCTGTCGACGACAATCGGATCGCCCTTGCGCTGGGGGATGGTCACCGGCGTGATTTCCTTTGCCAGACGTCCGTTTTCCTGTGCTGCCGCCGCCTTTTCTTGCGAGCGCAGGGCAAAGGCGTCCTGGTCTTCGCGGGAGACGGCATAATCTTCGGCAACATTCTCGCCGGTTTCGGGCATGGAATCGATGCCGTATTGCTTCTTCATCAGCGGGTTGACGAAACGCCAGCCGATGGTGGTGTCGAAAATCTCGTTCTGGCGTGAAAACGCTGTTTCCGCCTTGGGCATGACGAAGGGAGCGCGGGACATGGATTCCACGCCGCCAGCAATCGCCAGCTCCATTTCACCCGCCTTGATGGCCCGAGCCGCACTGATGACCGCATCCATGCCCGAACCGCACAGGCGGTTCAACGTGGTGCCGGGCACGGTTTCCGGCAGCCCGGCAAGCAGCAGGCTCATGCGCGCCACGTTGCGGTTGTCTTCACCAGCCTGGTTGGCGCAGCCGAAAAAGACTTCCTCAACCGCCGCCCAGTCCATGTCCTGATTACGCTCCATCAGCGCTTTCAGCGGAATGGCGCCAAGGTCATCGGCGCGGACGGAGGACAGCGCCCCGCCGAAGCGGCCGATGGGCGTACGGATATAGTCGCAGATAAAGGCTTCAGCCATTTCACACCTCGGGAACAACAAGATCGGCGACAGCGCCGGGAACAAGAAGCTCAGCACCGGTCACCGCCTGAAGATCTTCAAACGACAGGCCGGGCAGTTTTTCACGCAGCACGAAGCGGCCGTTCTCGATATCGATCACCGCAAGGCTGGTATAGACGCGAGTGACGCAGCCGACACCGGTGAGCGGCAGCGAACAGCGCTTGACCAGTTTCGGCTGGCCGTTCTTGGTGACGTGGTCGGTGATGACGGCAACCCGCTTGGCACCATGCACGAGATCCATCGCCCCGCCGACTGCAGGCACGCCCTTGGGGCCGGTCGACCAGTTGGCGAGGTCGCCGTTTTCGGTAATTTCATAAGCGCCCAGAATGGCCACATCCAGATGACCGCCGCGCACCATCGCGAAGCTGTCGGCATGGTGGAAAAAGGCCGCACCTGGCTTTAGCGTGACGGCTTTCTTGCCGGCGTTGATCAGGTCCCAGTCCTCCGAACCAGGCTCCGGGGCCTGGCCGAAACCCAGAAGTCCGTTCTCGGTGTGAAAGATCGCCTCGCGTCCCTCCGGCTGAAACTGGGCGACCTTTTCGGGAAAGCCGATGCCGAGGTTCACATAGGCGCCGTCGGCAATATCCTGTGCCGCACGCCAGGCGATCTGGTTGTTTGATAGCTTTTCCATCTCAGGCCTCCAGCGGATAGGCGGCATTGGCGCGGTTGAGGTCTTCTTCCTGCAGCGGATTTGCCACCTCAACGATCTTTTGAACGAAGATACCCGGCGTGACGACGACCTCGGGGTCGATCCCGCCCGCTTCCACGATCCGGCTTGCCTGTACGATGGCCTCCGCCGCGGCCATGCACATAAGCGGATTGAAGTTACGGGCTGCCATGCGGTAGGTCAGGTTGCCGAAGGTATCTGCTGTTTCGGCTTTCACCAGCGCAACATCCGCCTTCAGCCAGCGTTCCTGCACATACATGCGGCCGTCGAATTCGCCGACGGGCTTGTCCTTTGCCAGATCCGTTCCGTAGGACGACGGTGTGTAGAAGGCGGGAATACCCGCACCGCCCGCACGGATCCGCTCCGCGAGCGTGCCCTGGGGCACCAGCTCCAGCTCGATGCCGCCTGCAAGGTACATCTCGGTAAAGACCACCGGATCGGCAGATCGCGGGAAAGAACAGATCAACTTGCGGACCATGCCCGCCTCGATGAGCGCAGCCAGACCGACATGGCCGTTGCCGGCATTGTTGTTGATGACGACGAGGTCCTTCGGATGCCCCGTTTCGCGATAGCGGTCGATCAGCGCATGGATCAGCTCGATAGGAGATCCGGAACCGCCGAAGCCGCCGATCATCACCGTCATGCCGTCCTCGATCCCCGCCACGGCGGTGGCAAGGTCGGAAACCGTCTTGTCCATCTTTGTCTCCTTTTCGGGCAACGCCCGGAGCTACCTGCGTGTACCTTGAGTGCGCAAGGTTTCAACACCTCAAGGCCGATCAGAATTCACCCCTTGTCGTGTCCATGGAGATAGCGACGGCAAGTGTCTTTCGTCCAATTGATTTGTGCGATATGCTTCATTTGTTTACATATCGCACAAATCAATATCAGCAAGAGACCGACGAATGATTGCGGAGCGAGACATCATGGGGGGCCTGGCCAAGGGCCTGCAGGTTATCGAAACCTTCACCGCAGACCGTCCTCGCCAGTCGATCTCCGAAGTCTCGAACGCATCCGGTCTCGACCGGGCAACCTCCCGCCGGTGCCTTCTGACATTGGCGCATCTCGGGTATGCAAACTGGGACGGCAAGTATTTCACCCTGACGCCGCAGGTGCTGCGGCTGGGGACTGCCTGCCTTGCCACCATGCCCTTGCCACGTGTGGTGCAACCCTTGCTCGACCGCCTGTCGGAACAGATCGGAGAAAGCTCGTCGGTATCGATCCTGGACGGAGACGAGATCGTCTATGTGGCACGGGCCGCCCGAACGAAAGTCATGTCGATCGTGCTGATGCCGGGCTCGCGGTTGCCGGCTCATTGCTCCTCCATGGGCCGCGTCATGCTGGCCGCCTTGCCGGAGAGCGAGGCGCGGGCAAGGCTGGAAGCCATGACCCTGACGGCACTAACGCCAAAGACCCTCACCCGGGTGGACGCCATTCTGGCCGAACTTGCCAACATCCGCAGCCGGGGGTTCGCGACGATTGATCAGGAGGTCGAACCGGGACTGTGTTCGATCGCGGTTCCGGTGCTGAATTCCCACGGCCACACCATTGCGGCGCTGAATATCGGCCACGGCAGCACATCCGCCACGCCGGAAACGGCAACAACGGAGTTCCTGCCTGCCCTCCTGAAGGTCCAGTCGGAATTGCGTCCGCTTCTGACGTGAATTGTATTTGAGTGAGGGGCAAATGAATGTGCCTGCAAAACGTCTCCTTCTCAGTCGCACTTCGCCTGCAGGTTGGCACTCAACTTTCTCCCTCGCCCTCTCCTTCGTCATCCCGGACGCAGCGCAGCGAAGATCCGGGATCGGAGAGCCAAGGTCTTTCCATTAGAGGACAATGCAGCACTGTCTGTGGCTCTCCGATCCCGGCTCGCGCTTCGCTTGGCCGGGATGACGATGGAAACTTTGTCAAGGTGGAGACGTAGTGCCTTTTCAAGCCAATGACTGGACCTCTTGTTCCTCAGCCCGAACCGAGCCTGTCTTCGTGCCCGTGATCACCTGCAGCATCGGGGCAAGTTCCGGGTGGCGAAACCTGAAACCTGCGGCGACCAGTTTCGCCGGCACCACACGCTGGCCGGCCAGCATCGTCTCCCGGCCCATGTCGCCGAGCGCCGTCGACAACAACCAGGAAGGCAGGCGCAAGAATGCGGGGCGGTGAAGTGCCTTGGCCAGAGCCCTCGTGAATTCCGCATTTCGAACCGGCACGGGTGCCGTGGCGTTGACGGGGCCGGACAGGGTTTCATCTGCCACCGCGCGGGCAATGATGCGGATGAGATCGTCCCGCTCGATCCAGGACATCCACTGGCGGCCAGACCCCATCGCCCCGCCACCACCGAATTCAAACGGCGTCAGCAGCTTTGCCAGAATGCCGCCTTCGACACCGAGAACGAGACCGATCCGCAAGAGTACGACACGCACTCCGTCCCGCTCCAGCTTTTGTGCCGCCCGTTCCCAGCGCTCGCAAACTTCGTGGACGAAGGCAGGTTCGAAGTTTGCGTCTTCGGTCAGTGTTTCATCACCGCGCAAACCGTACCAGCCGATGGCGGAGCCGTTGATCAGGCAGGCCGGTTTCGTATCGAGGCGCTCGACCAACGCCCGCAATGCTTCGGTCATTTGAACACGGGAGCCGATGATCCGGGCGCGTTTGCGGCTGGTCCACAAGCCATTCGCGATCGGATCTCCGGCCAGGTTGACGATGGCATCGAAGCGCTCGGCATTGTGGATCCGGTCAAGACTGGTGATCACACGAACAGGGTGTTCCAGGTCATCCGCCTTGCGGAGGTCTCGCGTGAGAACCGTGACGAAATGACCGCCTCTCACCAGCGCTTCCACCAGCCGCTGACCTATGAACCCGGTGCCGCCCGTTACGAGGATGTGCCGGCGCGGTGGCAGAGCTGTAACCAGTCCCGCCGGATCTGCACCAGCAAGCCTTTCGCTGCGCGCGGCCGCAAGCAGGTCCCGCGCGCTGAAGAGCCCGACACCAAGTGCCGAAACGGTGGAAAGCACACTCCACCAGCCGTAGCTGACGGGCACCAGCGCGCTGGGGAGGAACGACCATTGCCACAGAACCGGCGCGGCCAGGACCAGGATCGCACCATAGTTCAAGGCCAGCAGCGTGTGGTTGATCCTTTCGGTCCATGGCAGCTTTCGGGTCATGTCTTCCTCGACAAAATCCCATAGCGTGATCAGCACCTCGGCGACAAGGATTGCCGTCAACAGCATGGTGAAGACCCCGTGCGGTTCCAGCCAGCCGAAGCAGAGGAAGATCACCGCGTAGAAGAAATTGCGCACACCGTGCAGCCGCAGTTCGGTTTTCTGCGACGGACGCCAAGCCAGGCGCTCGCTGCCTTCATGGTGCACGAGCGTATCGAATGCGCCCATGAATATCTGGATGGAGATCAACGTCCAGAGAACGGGATTATCCATGATCAAGTCTCCATGTCATGAAAGAGTGCATCCTGGTGAACCAGTTCACCGAAGACGCGGCTCTTGAGGGAAAGGGTGAACAGGAAACGGTCCTTGCCGAGATCCCGGTGTGTGATCGTCAACGCTCCGGGCCGGAGCCAGGCGGGCAGCCGCAACCGCCACCGTCCGGCCTGCAGAAAATAGTGGTCGCTTTCGAAACTGAGACCGTCTGTGAGGGCATTCACCCGCAGTGCCATGCCAATCCCCGCACCGATATATTCCTCAATGCCGGTTGGGCCTTCAAACCGCTTGGAACTGTGGATCACCTGCGGAAAGCCAGAGCTACGCCCGTATTGGCGGATCCAGAACTGGCCATCGCTCGCAATATCTTCTGTGACGGTGACGACGGCAGGCTGGTTGAAAGAGGATCTGTCAAAGGGGAGTGGACCGCCAACAAGCCGCGCGAGCTGCGCCAGAATGCTTCCGGCAAGGTTCATCCGCATGGTCACGACTAGGCCTTGATAGACGACACTTGCCCCGCCGCTCAGACGTTTGCCGAACCGGCGGCGGACGGCCGCTGGCAGGCCATGCCAGGCGGCTTCTCCCAGAAGATCGCGAAAACGGCGGTCGCCAGCTTCAGGCCGCTCCAGAGTGGCGCTTGCGTTTCGCATTTCCAATCCCTCCTGTTATGTCGGTTATTTCTGTATAAAGAGAAATTACTTGGCAAAAAATTTTGAGCCTGAAATCGGGTGGCAGGTCTGCTGACCTCTCACCCGATCTTATGTCGCAGTCCGGCGCTTCCATGGAGGCTTCCAGGTAAGGCGAAGACCTGACTCGCCCCAGCTGTCAGCCCTTCTTGCCGCCGATCTTGAGCAGCGAGAGAACCTTGTCGCCCATCTTCATCAAGCTGGCGAGTTTCGACTTCGGCACGCTCAGCATCTGCTCCGACCAGCGATCGGCGGTGGTCAGAAACTGGTGCATCTCCTGCATCCGCTCCAGAGCAACGGGGTCAAGCGTCTTCTCCTTTTCCGCCTGGCGCACACAGACATCGATGGCGCGGATCGCCGGATCGATCTCCCGTTCCTTGCGGCCCTTCGCAATCAGCAGCGCCATTTCCCAGACGTCGGTCTCGGCCACGAAGTGCTCCCGGCGATCACCCGCGACAGGCACTCTCTGGATCAGCCGCCATCCGACAAGTTCCTTCAGGGAGTTGGAGACATTGGACCGGGCAATGCCCAGTTCCTCGGAAATCTGCTCCGCATTCATCGGCACCGGGCTCAGGAACAGCAATGCATGGATCTGCGCTACCGAACGGTTGACGCTCCACTGGCTGCCCATGTCCCCCCAATAGAGGATGAACTTCTCTTTTGCCGAAGGATCGGCTTTGTCGGTAATTTCTGTCATGACAGAAATTTGTGACGAAAATCGATTGATGTCAACGGCGAAGTTCGCCAGGGGATGCGGCGCGTGTCAAAAAATCAGCAAGTCAGCCCGTCAGCGCCCGCTTGCGTGAGGCTCCAGGTCGGCACGGCCCCTGCCAGGCGTGCCAGAACCCCGGCCTGGAACAAGTGTATTCATCCCGGATCCGGCGCCACCTTTCTCGTCTGCGCTCACCGAGAGAGCTTCTTCCAGCACGGCCAGGCGGTCGAGAATGGCTTCGCGTTTCGCTTCAAGATCGGCGCTGAGCCGGTCGATGTGCTCAAGCTTTTTCAGAAGCTGCGGAATACCGCCTTCGCAAGGCCCGGACCCTTCGTCCGACAGGCAGGCGGCCATCGCACGAACTTCGCGCGTTGAAAAACCCGTGGCAATGAAATCGCGGATCCGGGCGGCACGGCGCAAGTCCGCGGCACTATAGCTGCGATAGCCGTTTTCCGAACGGCGAGCTTCCATCAGGCCCGACTTTTCATAGTGTCGCAGCATCCGTTCCGTAATGCCAAGCCGTTCGGCTGCTTCCTTGATCTGCATGTCGACCCCTTTCAACACCGGCCTAGGGTGTGGACCCTAGCACCTTGACACTAGTGTCAGGGTCAAGCCCTGTTTTCCCGGAAGTGCTCGCTTCAGGCCTTCAAGTGGCGAGGGGCACCCTCCCCATCAAGGGGAGGATGCCCATATTTGCCCTTGGTCGCAAATGCTCAGCCTGCCTAGCTCCGAAGTGACCAGCCACCGTCAATCGTGATCACCTGTGCGGTGAGCCACTCGTTGGCGGAACTGCCGAGCTGCAAGATCCACGGCACAAGATCGGACGTCAGTCCGCGCCGTCCCATCGGAACCTGAGCTGCTTCTGTTTCCTCGATGGTTTGCGCGACTTCCGGCGGCAGACCCATCATGCCCGTGAGAGCGCCGCTCTTGACGGGACCGGGAGAGACGGCGTTCACCCGTACTCCGTCGCCTGCAAGCTCGATGGCCCAGGACCGTGTCAGATGCTCAAGCGCCGCCTTTGTGGCCGCATAGTGCGCCAGGCCCGGCGCCGCATTCTGGGAGACGGCCGTACCGATGTTGACGACAGCCCCCTTGCTGTCCCGCAGGGCCGACTGGGCTTCCTTCAACAGAAGAGACGGCGCAACGATATTCACCGCACAGATTTCCGAAAGCGTTTCGGCATCATAGGCCTCGATGGGCAGCGGTTTGCCCGCGCCCGCATTGTTGACGACAAGGTCCAGGCGGCCCCATCGTCCCAGTGCCGCCTCGACAGCGCGCCGGCTGCCTGCCGGGTCGGCACTGTCGGCTTGCACGGCCTCGATTGCCTCGCTCTTGCCAGCAACACCGGCAAGCTTTGACGCATCACGTCCGGTGATGACAACATTCGCCCCCTGCCCGGTCAATGCCAGCGCGGTGGCCTCTCCAATTCCGGAGCTTCCGCCTGTTACGATGGCAACCTTGCCCTGCCAGTTTGTCCGTTCATTCATCTTGGCTTGCTTTCCTGAATTAACACCTGCGCATTGCGCGCCAAGCCGGTGTTAGCCGGTTGACGTTAGTGTCAGGGTCAAGCCCGATTTATTGAAAAAATGCCCGCGTCAGGCTGGGTGCTGCTGGACGCTGAGGCCGCCATCGACAGTCAGGCAGGCGGCGTTCATGAAGGGGCATTCGTCGGAAATCATGAACACAGCCGCCCTGGCTATTTCTTCCGGCGTGGCGATACGCCCACCCGGATGCAGTCGCAAAGTCTCCTGCCGGGCCGCCTCGGGATCGGGAAAACTGTTCCAGTAATCGACCACCTTCTGGGTCTGGACATAGCCCGGCGCCAGGGCATTCACCCGGACATTCCGTGCGGCATATTCCAGCGCAAGGGACTTGGTAAGCCCCAGCAGGGCGTGTTTGGCAAGCGGGTAGGGAAAGGTGTGCGGGATGATGGTGAAAGCATGCGTGGAGGCAATGTTGAGAATGACCCCGCCCCCCTGCTCAAGCAGGCCCGGCAACACGGCTCGGGCGCAATTCCACGCCCCCTTCAGGTTGACGTCGAAGCAGCGGTTCCAGTCTTCATCGCTCAGCGAAAGAGGCTCGTCGAAGACATTTATCCCGGCATTGTTGATGAGGGCGTTCAACGGACCGACGGTTTCCCGCGCGCGCGCCACCACGGCTGCAACGTCATCCGTGTTCGTGATGTCTCCGGCAAGAGCCATCAGATACTCTGCCTCCCCGCCCAGATCCGCAACGCTACGGGCAAGCAGCGCTGCGTCCCGGTCCATCAGAACCACGGCAGCGCCTTCGCCGAGGCAGGCTCGGACGATGGCAAGACCAATGCCCTGTGCGGCGCCAGTGATCAGGATACGCTTTCCTGAAAGCCGATCAGCCATTGTTCTTCTCCCCGGTCTCCGACACATGCAGAAATGTCATCTTTATCGTTCCCGCCAGTTCCTCCCCCGGCTCCAGAACGCTCAACCCACCGAGATCCGGCAGATTGTGACCGTTCGGCAGATGGCTCATGGGTTCCAGACAGACAAAGTCTGCAGGTGCCTGCGGGGCAAAGATCATCACCACGTCGAACACCGGATCGCAGCTGAGATCAAGAGCGAGTTCAATATCCGGCCAGTGCAGCCGGGCCTTGCCGGAAAAACCGTCGAAGGCATTGTTGATCCAGCGCGGCGGCACGATACGTGGCATCGAAAAATCGAGTTCGGAAGGAATGTGCTGCAGACCGTCCGGAAGATGTCCCTCGCCTTCCCGCCACATGTTTTGCACCTTCGTCTGCAGGGTCATGTCTGGCGTTCGGCGGAAAAACGGATGAAACCCGATGCCGAACGGCAGGGCCTTTTTGCCAAGGTTCGTCACGCGAAGGCTCAGGGACAGGCTGTCCTCTTCCAGATGAACCTTCTGGTGCGCCTTGAAGGCGTAGGGACTATGGGAGGGGTGCTCCCTGACCAGGTCCAGCTCAAGCGAGTTGCCGGTCTTTTCCGTCAGGTTCCAGGTATCCAGCCAGCCGTCGCCATGCAGAACAAGCGGTTCGTCGGTGTTGGGCTGAAGTGTGAAGCTCTCCCCCCGGAAGGTGAAGCGATTGCCGGCGATCCGATTTCCGAAGGGCACCAGGGGAAAACAGGCTGCCTTCCCCTCCGGTCCACCGGCGGCTTGCAGGATCGGCGTGCCTCGCCACGCGGCCTGGACAATTGAACCTCCCTCAGGGCTGGCGGTGACCACCAGATCCCCTTGCGCGAGCGTCCAGTTCTGCCCGGCCTCCACGGACATTAGCGGCTTGCTGTAGAGCGCAGGTTGTCGAGAAGGACCGCGATGAGCAGGATCAGGCCACGCACGACATACTGGTAGAAGGCCTGAATGTTCAGGAGGTTCATGACATTTTCGGCAATGCCCATGATCATGACGCCGACAATGACACCCGTCATGGCGGCGCGGCCACCGGCCAGGGAGACTCCGCCGAGGACACAGGCGGAAATCACCGAGAGTTCAAGGCCGGTGGCTGCATTCGGTTGGCCGGATGTGATGCGCGAGGCAAGCATGATGCCTGCAACAGCGCAGATCAGGCCCTGCAAGGCAAAGATCCAGATCCGCGTGGACACCACATTCACCCCGGCAAGACGGGCCGCTTCCGGATTACCGCCAATCGCCAGCGTGTTCTTGCCGAAGACCGTGCGGTTCAGCAGAAAGCCGAAAGCGATGAAAAGTGCACCCATGACCCAGATCGGCGTTGGGATGCCCAGGAAACGGGACAGGGCGAGCTGGTAGAATCCGGGGTCGTTGATGCCGACGGCCCGGCCGTCGGACACAATCAGCGCCAGTCCCCGGACGATCTGCATGGTGGCCAGGGTTGTGATCAGCGCGTTGATGCGGAAACAGGCGATGACGAAGCCGTTGACCGCCCCCACCAACGCACCGCTAAGCAAGGCTATGATGAGCCCCATCACGATGGAGCCGGTCATGTTGGAAGCAATGACGGCGATCATGCCGGTGAAAGCGACCGTCGATCCGACCGAAAGGTCGAAATCGCGCGAAGCCAGGCAGAACATCATCGTGCAGGCGACAATGCCGATTGTCACCACCGACTGCAGCAGGCCGAGGATGTTGCGCTCGGTGAGGAAGTTGGGAACGGTCAGGGAAACGATTGCGAAGGCCACCGCGAAGATGACGACCAGGCCCTGGTCTCCGAGCAAAATTTTCTTGAGAGAATTCATCTGAAACGGCCCCGTTCACACCGTGTGGGCAGCATTTCTGTCCGGCAAGGCCAGGGTCAGAATGTTGCGCTCTTCAAAGGTTTCCCGCGCGAACTGGCCGACCATGCGGCCTTCGCACATGACGATGATGCGGTCGGAAATACCCATCACCTCGGGCAGCTCGCTGGAAACGACCACTATGGCCATACCGCCTTCCGCAAGCTCGTAGAGGATGTCGTAGATCTCCGACTTGGCACCGACGTCGATCCCGCGTGTCGGCTCGTCGACAATCAGCACCTTCACACCCTGTTCCGACAGCCAGCGGCCCAGAATGACCTTCTGCTGGTTGCCGCCCGAGAGATTGACGATGTCCTGCTTCCGCGATGGCGTGCGCACCTTGAGCCGGGCGATGAAGCGATCTGCAAGAGCTGCTTCCTTGCCAAGCTGGAGAATGCCGAAGGAGGACATGTGCCTGCGTGAGGAAATGGCTATGTTTTCCTCGATGGACCGCCCCTGGATAATGCCGTCGTGTTTCCGGTCTTCCGGACACAACACGAGCCCTGCATTGATGGCACCGCGCGGATTGTCCGCAGGCACTTCCTTGCCGTCGATGGAGACCGTGCCGCCGCGCCGCGTGTCCGCACCATAGACAAGGCGCATCAACTCGCTGCGTCCGGCGCCAATCAGGCCGAAGAAGCCCAGGATTTCGCCCTGCCGAACCGAGAATTCGGCCGGTCCGGGAAGCTTTTCACCGCACATGCCGGACACTTCCAGCCGCACCGGCCCGAACGACCGCTCACGCCAGCCCCAGATGTTGCCGATTTCACGCCCGACCATCTCGGCGATGATCTGGTCGCGGGTCACATTGGCAATGTCGGGGTGATGGGCTGCAAGACGACCATCCCGCAAAACCGTCAGGCTGTCGCAGAGGTGGAAGATTTCCTCCAGCCGGTGAGACACATAGAGGATCACCGTGCCCTTGGCCTTCAACCGGGCGATCAGCTTGAACAGGATCTCGCTTTCCCTGGAGGACAGGGATGACGTCGGCTCGTCCAGAGCGATGACCCGAGCCTCCATCATCACGGCCTTGGCGATTTCCACCATCTGGCGCGCACCGATGGACAGCGAAGCGACCTTGGCATTGGGATCGACATCGACGCCGATCTCCTCAAGTCGGTCGCGCACGGTCTCGACCAATCGCCGGCCTTCGAGGACGCCACCCCGGTTGGGAAACCGGCCCAGCCAGAGATTTTCCGCCACCGTCAGCTCCGGCACCAGCTGAAGTTCCTGGTGGATCACGATCACTCCGGCCTCGAAGGCATCGCGCACAGACCCGTAGTTCTGCTCGATCCCGTCGATGGAAATGGATCCGCTGTCCGCGGACTGGTCGCCGGAAAGCACCCGGATCAGGGTGGACTTGCCGGCACCGTTCTCGCCCATCAACCCATGTACGGTTCCCTTCTGCACCGAGAAGGAGATGTCCGACAGGGCCTGAACGCCCGGGTAGCTCTTGGATATGTTTTGTACTGACAGATAAGACATGACGCTCGCGCAACAGTTCCCCGGCGACCGCAAGACCGGTCGCCGGATCGGGTGTCAGACGGGACGGATCACTCGATGCCCAGGTCCTTGCGCACGTCCACATAAGTGTCGCGCAGGGCCAGCGAGCCGGACGTCAGGATGAGCGGCTCCGGTGCCTTGTTGTTGGCAATCCACTCGTACATGTTGAGTGCGGTTTCATAACCGTGGCGCTTCGGCGAGATAATGACCGTACCGTAGAAACCGGTCGCGCTCGGTTTCTTGAACTCGTTGATGGCCGATTCAGCACCGCCGATGCCAACGCCAATGACGTTCTCAGCCGGAATGCCGACCGATTCCGTGGCCCGGACTGCGCCGAGAACGGCTTCGTCGTTCAGACCGAAGGCAATCCACTTCTTCACGTCCGCGTGCTGGTTGAGCACGGTGGTGGCAGCGTTCAGGGCCGCTTCGGTATCGGTTTTGGCCTGGGGCGCGTCATAGATGTTTTCCGCGGGGAAGCCGGCAGCCGTCAGAGCTGCGATAGCGCCTTCGACCCGATCGACGGCCGTCGGAAGCTGGTCGTAGGAAACGCGGATCGCGCCCACTTCGGACATGTCCCAGCCGCGCGCCTCGATCTCGGCCGCAATGGACTGACCGACGGTCTCGCCGATCTTTACCGCGGAAATGCCCATGTGCGGCACGCTTTCGATGGGTTCGCCATCAGCGCCGACAAGTCGGTCATCCACGGTCATCAGCTTCAGGTCGTTGGCGGCCGCCTTGGCTACGATCCCCGGTCCGAGCTTCACATCCGGCACGCAGATGATGAAGCCCTGCGCGCCTTGCGCACCCAGGTTATCGATTGCCGCCTGAACCTTCTCTCCATCCGGTGCACCGATTTCAACAAGGGTGAACCCTTTTTCCTCGGCAGCCTTCTGGGCGAACTTCCACTCGTCCTGGAACCAGGGCTCCTCCGGCTGCTTGACGACGAAACCGATTTTCACGTCAGCGGCATGGGCAGAACCGACGAGGGCAAGGGCCATCACTCCGGTCAGAACGGCTTTCTTCAACACACGCATTGCAGAACCTCCCAATTCATTTCGAGGCGCCCAGCCTCCCGGGGCGCTTCAACAGACCTACTGTGAATCATCATACCAGTCAATTGCCTTTGTATGATGTATCGGATAGAGTTGCCCGACTTTAGATGGCGGACGGTGAAACGCGCAGTTCGCGCAGAGCAAAAAATCCGCTAAAAATGCGGGATCTCATTCCGCCACAAACAGGGAGCAGGCCATTGGAAACGTTGAGGGAGGAGACAGCGACCGCTGATCAGAACAGTGGCAAGCGCCCTCGCGTGCGAAAGAATGTGACGGCGGCTCTGGCGGAAGACATCTGCTCTGAAAAATATCCGGTCGGCGCTCAGCTCCCCCGGGAAAACGACCTGTGCGAAATATATGGCGTCAGCCGCACGGTCATTCGCGAATCCATCAAGGTTCTGGAATCCAAAGGCATGCTGCGGGTGAAGCCTCGCGTGGGAACCGTGGTGACCGACCGGGAGGACTGGAACATACTGGATGGGGAAGTGCTCGATTGGATCGGCCCCTTCATCCATGAGTTCGACCTGCTTGGATGCATCCTGGAAGCCCGGCGCACGATTGAGCCGGCAGCAGCGGAATTTGCGGCCAAACGTGCCACCTTGCAGGAAATTGCGGCGCTGGAAGCGGCCTGGATGCGGATGCGCGACTCAAATTCCGACCCTGAGGCCTTCACCGAGGCGGACGTCGATTTCCATAGCGTGCTTATGGCCGCCAGCCACAATCAGGTGTTTCGGCGTCTTTCCAGTGCCATACATACGGCCCTGCATTATACGCTGCATGCGTCCAACACCGCGGTGGAGAGCCGGGACCTTGCCATCGAACTGCATGGCGAACTTGTGGATGCCCTGCGCCTGCGCGATGCGCCGCGAGCCCGGGAAGCCTCGAACCGGATGCTTGACCTGGCCGAGCATGACCTGACTGCGGCCCAGGCTGCTGCCGGGCGTGTCGATCTCTGACCCCCCCTTCGCCTGCCGCCCGATGACGTCGCCTTTGCCGGAAACTTAAAGAATGAAGATCACCAAACTCACGACCTATATCGTGCCGCCGCGCTGGCTTTTCCTGAAGATCGAAACCGATGAAGGCGTCACCGGCTGGGGCGAACCCGTGGTCGAAGGCCGTGCCCTGACCACGGAAGCGGCTGTCCAAGAACTTGCCGACTATCTCATCGGCAAGGATCCCTTTTTGATCGAGGACCATTGGACGGTGCTTTATCGAGGCGGATTTTACCGGGGCGGCGCGATACACATGAGCGCCCTTGCGGGCATCGACCAGGCCTTGTGGGACATCAAGGGGAAGGCTCTCGGCCAGCCGGTTCACTCGCTGCTTGGCGGCCAGGTACGGGACAGGATCAAGGTGTATTCCTGGATTGGAGGCGACAGGCCTTCGGAATTGGCGGACAACGCCAGGCAGGTGGTCGAGAGCGGCTTCAAGGCGCTGAAAATGAACGGTTGCGCCGAACTCCAGATCGTCGACAGCAACTCACGGCTGGACAAGGCCGTGGAGGCGATCGCGAGTGTGCGCGAGGCCGTTGGTCCGGACATCGGCATTGCAGTGGACTTCCACGGGCGGGTGCACAAGCCCATGGCCAAGGTCCTGGCGCGGGAACTTGATCCCTACAAGCTGATGTTCATTGAAGAACCGGTGCTTTCCGAAAACAAGGAAGCCCTGCGCGATATCGTCAATCACACCTCGACGCCGATTGCCCTTGGCGAAAGGCTTTATTCCCGCTGGGACTTCAAGTCGGTTTTGTCCGACGGCTATGTGGACATCATCCAGCCGGATCTGTCACACGCGGGCGGGATCACGGAATGCCGGAAGATCGCTGCGATGGCCGAGGCTTACGATGTTGCGCTCGCGCCTCATTGCCCGCTTGGCCCCATCGCCCTTGCCGCCTGCCTCCAGGTCGATGCGGTGTCCTACAATGCCTTCATTCAGGAACAGAGCCTCGGCATCCATTACAACAAGTCCAACGACCTGCTGGACTACATCACCAATGCCGATGTCTTCGCCTATGCGGACGGCTTTGCCGCCATCCCGCAGGGACCAGGCCTCGGCATCGAGGTGAACGAGGATTATGTCGTCGAGCGCGCCAAGGAAGGTCACCGCTGGCGCAATCCCATTTGGCGTCATGAAGACGGAAGTCTCGCCGAGTGGTGACTTGAACGGATGTGAATAAACCTGACGGGGCGTCTCAGGACGCCTCGCGCCAGCGCTCCTCGCGAACGAATTCGATCAGCCTGTCCGAGGGCATCGCCGGTGCAAAGGCATAGCCCTGCAGGGCATCGCAGCCGAGATCACGCAGGATCCTGGCATGCTCCATGGTTTCCACGCCTTCGGCGACAACCTTGATGCCGAGCGACTGCCCGATTTCGATGATCGATGCCACCAGGCGGCGCTGGCCTTCCGAATGGGTGATCGGGATGACCAGCTGACGATCGATCTTCAGCCGTTTCGGACGCAGGTGAATGAGGCTGACGATGGAAGCATAGCCCGTGCCGAAATCATCGATCTCGATGTCGATGCCCATGTCCCGCAGGTGTTCGAAATTGGCGGCGATAAGATCGTTCTTGTCGTCCAGGAAGATGGATTCCAGAAGTTCGAACGACAGTGACCCAGGTTCGAAGGCAAGACCGTCGAGGCTCTGCATCAGGTTGGCGTCGTTGAGCCTGCCAGCCGACACGTTGACCGACATTTTCGGAATATGGATCCCGGCTGCCTTCCAGCGCGCGGACTGCCACAGGGTCTGTTCCAGAATAATCCGGTCGATCAGGGGCACCACATTAAGCTCGTCGGCCGTTTTCAAAAACACGTCCGGTGTCAGAATGCCTTCGGTGGGATGGTTCCAGCGCGCCAGTGCCTCGACACCGGTGATCGCCAGCGTTCTCGCATCGAACTGCGGCTGGAAATACGGCAGGAATTCCTGACGCTCCAATGCACACAGGATGTCGTCGGCAACCTGCTTGTTGCGGACAATTTCCGACTTCAGCGTATCGGAGAAGAATTCGAACCGGTTGCGGCCGTTGCTTTTGGCCCGGTAGAGGGCGATGTCGGCATCGACCAGCAGGTGCCGGCCGTAGTCGCTCAAGGTCGTGTCGGCCATGGCAATGCCGATGGACACGCCGAAGCGGCATTGATGATTTTCGAAAGTCACCGGCTGACGCATCTGCTCGATGATCTTTTCAGCAAGGGCGGCCAGGCTTTTCTCGTCGGTCGGCTCGGTGATGGCAATGACGAACTCATCACCGCCGATGCGGGCGACAAACTCGCTGGAACTGACGTTTTCCATCAGCACCGATGCGGCATGGGTAAGCATCGAGTCACCGGCTGCATGGCCAAGCGTATCGTTGATATGCTTGAAGCGATCGAGATCGATATGCAGCAGCGCCGTCGGCTTGTGCGGGGCCTGCTCGTCCAATAGCTGCCGGTCCAGGAAACGGCGGTTCGGGAGACCGGTCAGACTGTCATGCAGCGAATGGTGCTCCATCAGCGCACGGGCATCCTCCAGTTCGCGGTTCCGGTCTTCGGCGTTCTGCTTGGCGTTGAGCAAACGGGTCTTGAGCTGGAAGTCCCGGGAAACGTCCCAGTTGACGCCCAGAATGTAACGTTGGCCGCGAGTGTTGGTGTGAACAGCACCGATGGCCCGGATCCAGCGGGTGGAGCCGTCCTGAAGGATCACACGGAAGTCGGAATGATAAGTTCCGCCGGTGTCGATCGCGTCCCAATATTCCTTTTCGGCGCGCTTCAGATCCTCCGGGTGCAGGCACTCGGACCAGACATCGTATTGCGACGTGTCGCGCCACTCCGGGATATCGTAAAGCTCCCGCATCCTGCTGTCCCAGGTCAACACACCAGTGTCCAGGTTCAGTTCCCAGATGCCTATCTTCGAGGTATCGAGGGCAAGCTTCAGGCGCTGAGACAGGCCTTCCATCTGCACCTGCCGGCGCCTCAGTTCGCGGATATGCCCGCGCCGCTGGTCGTAAAGCTGTCCGGCGATGAAGATCGGCAACAGAACCAGCAGCCCTCCGGCCAGCATCAGCAACCGGACTTTCCAGGCGTTGTCCGGCATTGCCGACCAACCGCCACGCGGGATCGCCGCAATCCGCCAACGCCCGGTCGGCAGAACCACCTCGGACAACACCGGGTTCTGGGACAGAATGTTCTCGTCCCCGAAGAAAACCGACTTGTCCGCCATGGTCGCATCGCGGCCCATGATCGCGATTTCCACCGGAAGCGCGGCGTCCAGCAAGCCGCTGTCGGCATAAAGCCTGTCGGCGTCGACGACAGCAGCAACCAGCCCCCAAAGGCGCCTAGTGCCATCATCATTTTCAGTAAAGACAGGGAAGCGTCCGACGAACCCCTTGCCCCCCTGCAAGAGATCGACGGGCCCGGCGAGCACCATCTCGCCTGAATTCACCGCCCGAAGGGCCGCATCACGCTGCTGCTCGTTTTTCCGGTAATCGAGCCCGATGGCCTTTTCGTTGCCGGTCATCGGATACATCAGCCTGACGACAAGATCCGGTGCGCCGGCGACATTGCGAAGCTGCGAGTGATTGCCGATGAGACCGCTGGAAATCCGGCCGAACTGGTCCTGATCAATATCCGGCTGTGTCGCAATCAGCGCAACAAGCCCCCGGACAAGCTGCAGGTTACTGTTGATGTTGCCTTCCAGCCGGGCACGGACAATGCCGAGTTGCTCGGCGACATTCGCGCGCGCACTTTGCAGATGCACGGACCGGTTCTGAACTTCCGCGAATATTCCGGCAGCAATTGTCACGGCAAGGGCAATGCCGATCGCCGCAACGCTGGCCAGGCTGGGCCGTGTCAGAATATGACTGGCTCCAATTCGGGAAAAAAATGTCTTCGGCATCTCATCTCGTTAGGTCGAGAAATCTCCAATGGCCAACGATCAGGACACCGCAGTCTTGGAGCTTATCTCAGAATAACCTTAAAAACGAAACAAATGCCTAAAGGTCACTTTACAGTTTGACTGAAGGGATTGAGCGATATTGCTTCAGAGCTTTTGTGCTGTTCTAACGCAGCAGGATAACCCCCACGACCGCCGCAACGATGAGCATGCAGCCGAAAATCTCGGACCGGGCGATCGCTTCCTTGAACACCAGCCATGACACCAGAAAGGTGAACACGAGTTCGACCTGGGCAAGTGCGCGCACATAGGCGACATTTTGCAACGTCATTGCCGTGAACCAGCCGACAGACCCAGCCACGCCGGAAGCGCCAACCCAGACCGCTGCTCGCCAGGCGCGAAGGCTGGCACGCAACTGGTCGGGTTCACGCAGCACCATCCAGCTTGCCATGACGATTGTCTGGAAAGCCGTTGCATAAACCAGCGCGTAGGCAGCCTGCATCGGCACCCCGGTGCCTTCCAGCGACAGCGAAGCCGTGCGGTAGGCGACGGCGGACGCACCGAAAAAGGCAGCCGAGGCAAGGCCAATCAATGCCGGACGTCCGACTAGCGACGTGCGGATGGCAGTCAGTGTCAACGGAACCCGTGCCAGGGAAATGACCACCACACCGATGACGCCGACCAGAATGCACAGTCCAGCCGCCAGGGAAATGTGTTCACCGAGAACGACGAAGCCGAAGAGCGCAGCCTGGATCGGTTCTGTCTTGGAATAGGCGGTCCCGACGGCAAAGTTGCGGAAGGAGAACAGGTGGATCAGCAGAAACGTGCCGAGGATCTGCGCCAGACCGCCCAGCGCCCCGGCAATCAAAAGCGTTGGTGTCGGTTCCGGCAGCGGGAACTTGAACACGACGTGCAGCACGGCAGCATAGGCGATCGCGAAAGGCACGCCGTAGCCGAACCGCACAAATGTTGCCCCGGTGGTGCCAAGCTGACCTTTCAGGTGTTTCTGGAGGGCCGTGCGCAGGTTCTGGCAGAACGCTGCTGCAATGGTGATCGGGATCCATAATTCCACGGAACGTACTCTTGTCGATTTTGTTGAATTGATTTCACCCTAGCGATTTGGTCACCGCTTTAAACTGCCGTGATCGCAACCAACATTTTATTTTTTCTCAACTCATCGACCTGGACGACAGGTGTAATCCAACCAGCATTCCCCCGAGAATGGCGGCTTGTTTGACGGCTACAGGACATCTGCCGACCCTCTCGTGCTTGACAGCACCTTGCCGGGCGGCTTAGGTCCGCGCCAGAAATGTTAACGCCCGGAGACCATCTGCCTGATGACCCACGATCTCGCTTCCCTGTCCAAGATCATCGACGCCGCCTTCGAAGACCGTGCCGCCATCGACACCACGACCACCGGTGAAGTCCGGGACGCGGTCGAGGAAACTTTGAACCTGCTCGACCGTGGCAAGCTGCGCGTTGCGGAGAAGAAGGATGGCGACTGGGCGGTCAACCAGTGGGCCAAGAAGGCTGTTCTGCTGTCGTTCCGCCTGAACCCGATGGACATCATCAAGGGCGGCCCCGGCGACGCCACCTGGTGGGACAAGGTGCCGTCCAAGTTCGACGGCTGGCGCGGCATGGATTTTGAAAACGCCGGTTTCCGCGCCGTGCCGAACTGCATCGTTCGCCGCTCTGCCTTTATCGGCAAGGGCGTGGTCCTGATGCCGTCCTTCGTCAATCTCGGTGCTTTTGTTGACGAAGGCACAATGGTCGACACATGGGCGACCGTCGGCTCCTGCGCCCAGATCGGCAAGAACGTCCACCTGTCCGGCGGCGTCGGCATCGGCGGCGTTCTGGAACCGCTCCAGGCCGGTCCGGTGATCATCGAAGACAATTGCTTTATCGGCGCACGCTCCGAAGTGGTCGAAGGCTGCATCGTGCGCGAAGGTTCCGTGCTCGGCATGGGTGTCTTCATTGGCCAGTCCACCCGCATCGTCAACCGCATGACCGGCGAGATTACCTACGGCGAAGTACCGCCCTACTCCGTGGTTGTTGCAGGCTCCATGCCGACGTCCAGCGTGATGGGCAACGGCGAAGCCGCTCCGAACCTTTACTGCGCCGTAATCGTGAAGACGGTTGACGAAAAGACCCGCTCCAAGACCGGCATCAACGAACTTCTGCGCGACTGACGCAGACCAGGGAGCGCCGCGAGCGCTCCGACATCTGGAAATCCGGAAAGCCCCGCCCTAACCCGGCGGGGTTTTTCATGCGCCCCACAAAAGCCCGACCACCTGGGAAATCACGAGCGTGAGCAACACATCCAGGACGACGACGCCGATGGTCAGGCTCACGGTTGTCTGAAGAGCGATGCGGGCGACCTGGTAGCGATACCAGATCACGACAAAGAGGCAGGTCAGCGACAATAAGACAACGATGCCAGGCGAGATAACGTCCAGAAGAAACAGGATGTAGGTAAAGAGATACGGCACCGACGCGAGCAGGCTTGTCCAGTTGCGTACGACAATGAACGACACGTAGCGGTTCGAAATGCCTATCGGCGCTGCCAGCAACGCCAGCAACAACGGTAATGCCAGCCAGTCGACGCCCATTCCCAGGAACTGGGCAAACCAGTAGCTACCGTTCGGAAAGGCATCGGGATGGTAGAGGTTCTCGGCGAAAAAGAGCCGCTTTTCCGCAAGGCAACTGACCACGTAAACCGGCACCAGCAGAAAGATGACGGAGAACGAACGCCAGAACCCCTGAATGGACTGGTCGAAAAACGCCATTCCTTCCGGACGGTTGCGCAGAAGCAACCAGGACCCGTCCAATGCCGCGCGAATTTCGACCTTGCTGATCAATTCCCGTCTGCTCCGGAAAAATAGCTGAAGAGGAATTTTTTGTAGATTGCTGCCAGCCGGTCAAGGTCCTCAACCGCGACACATTCGTCCACCTTGTGCATCGTCTGGCCGACAAGGCCAAATTCCACGACGGGGCAGTAGTTCTTTATGAAGCGGGCGTCTGATGTTCCTCCGCCCGTTGAAAGCTCCGGAACCCGGCCGGTTTCCGCTTCCACAGCCTTGCTCAGGGCTTCGATCAGGACTTCGTCCCGCGTCAGGAAGGATTCGCTGGCATCGCGCTTGAACTCCAGCCCAAGCGCTAGATTTCCAAGGTCTACCGCTTCAAGCGTCTCGGTGATGCGGGCCTTGAGGCTCTCCAGCGTCCATTCGTCATTGTAGCGAATGTTGAAACGGGCTTCTGCCCGCGCCGGAATGACGTTGAAGGCCGGATTACCGACATCGGCGGAGACAATCTCCAGATTGGACGGCTGAAAGCGTTCGTTGCCCTTGTCCAGTTCCAGCGCATCAAGCGCGGCCAGAAGACGAACCAGGCCCGGGATCGGGTTGTCGGCCAGATGCGGATAGGCGGCATGGCCCTGGACACCCCGGACCGTGATGGTGCCGGACAGCGATCCGCGCCGCCCGACCTTGATGGCATCGCCGAGCACATCCGGATTGGTCGGCTCGCCGACGATGCAGGCATCGAACACATGCCCTTGTTCCCTGGCCCACTGAAGCAGCTTGACGGTGCCGTTGACTGCCGGGCCTTCCTCGTCGCCGGTGATGAGAAAGGAAATCGTGCCGCCAAAATCCAGGCCCTTTTCGGCAACGTAATCAAGCGCTGCTGCTGCAAAGGCCGCGATGCCGCCTTTCATGTCGACTGCGCCCCGGCCAAACAGCATGCCGTTGTCGATGGTACCCTCAAACGGGCCGTGCTGCCAGTCGCTCTCAGCACCGGCCGGAACCACATCGGTGTGGCCTGCAAAGACGAAATGCGGTGCACCGCTGCCGATGGAGGCAAACAGGTTCTCCACGTCCGGCGTGTCCTCGTCCTGGAACGTGACGCGGGACACGGCAAACCCGGCCTTGCCGAGCAACGCTTCCAGCGATGCCAGCGCGCCGCCTTCGGCAGGGGTCACGGACGGGCAACGGATCAGGTCCTGTGCGATTGCGACGGCGGAAGTGGGCATGAAACAGTCTCTTTGGTTAGTCGTATGCAAGGCTCACGCGCGTTCAGCGCTTGCGCCAGTAGCTGTTTGGCATCGGGCCATGGCGGTTCGGCTGGCCCTGGCTCGGCACAACGCCGAGAAAGATCAGCATGATCACATTCAGGATCGGAACGAAGATCAACAGTGCGAGGAACCCGCTCTGACCGATGTCCTGCAGCCGCTTGACGACCAGTGCCAGTTCCACCCACTGCAGAACGAAGAACAGAACCGGAAACAGCGGATTCGTGCCGATGTAGTCGCCGGAAATCATGGATTCAGGCGTCGGCGTTTCAGCGGAGGAAAGCCACCATATCCGCAGCGCAATGCCGAAGATGATCCAGCTGACAAGGAAACACAGCCAATAGGGTTCCCGGCCCATACGACCGATAGGGCTCAAAAGGGCCCAGATCGGCCCCGGGGCAGTATTCGCGCTCTGTGGGGGCGTTGTCATTCCATCCAGCTCAGGTTCGATTGATCTGGCAAGGAGGTAGACGCATACGCGGGCCGGATCAAGGTCTGTTACACAGTCGCACCGGCCTTGGCCAGTGCGTAATCATGCGAATTGTGCCAGTCGTATAGTTTGCACCCCTATTACCTTGGGTAATTTTAATGGATTTTGCACGTTCGGCGTGCCAATTCTAATTTTGAAGGTTCACTGCCGACGAGGGGGCTCGCTGATGACCGGTGCCTGGAAGACTAGACTAACTGCCTGTGCATTCTCAGTATTTCTGGCGTTCTTGTCCACTATGGCACTGCCGGCCAACGCACAGGACAGCGGAAAAAACCTTCCGTCGCAGCTTCAGCCCGAAGCCATGGAAAAGCTTGTCTCCGATCTCGATCCGGAACAGGTGAAGGCGCTGACCGACCTGATGACCCTGCTGCAGCAAGGTGCCGCAGCCAAGGGTGCGCAGACCCCGCCTCCGTCAGAAGAAGTCGAACTGATCGAGAAGGTGCAGACTGCAGCCGATCAGTTCGGCGCGCTGATTGCGAACAATTTCAGAACCTTGCCGGAGCTCTTCAGCAGCCTTTTCTCCAGTATCGGCGCACTGTTTGCGGGAACGGTCGCAGGACCGGTTCATATCTTCATTGGTGCGATCGCCCTCATCCTGGCAGCCGGGTTTGCCGCCGAATTCCTGGTCAACCGGCTTTTCGCTTCCCGCCGGGAAAAGATCCAGAGCCATGCGCCCCACAGCCTATTTGAAACTGTCAAACTGGTCTCCACACGTGCCGCGCTTGATCTTGGCGGGCTGATTGTTTTTGCAATCGTCGCCTTCGCTGTCGGCAAGATCGCGATTTTCGATCCTGTCGCCAGAGCCTTTGCCTTTCAGGCGGTATACTGGATCGTTTTCCTGCCACGCATCGTCGCAGCCCTGCTGCGTTTTGCCCTGGCGCCGCATCGCAGCGAGCTGCGCCTCGTCACCGCGGACGACACCACCGCCAAGTCGCTTTACCGCAGCTTCACGAGCCTCTTCGCCTTTGTTGGCGTCACGTTCTTCCTGCGTAACATCATGATCGAGGCCGGCGACGGAGATGTTGCCGAAACCTTCCGCTTCTTCATCGGCTTTGGCGTCAATCTCTGGATCGCCATGGTCATCTGGAACGCCCGTCATGGCCTGACGAGCATCATTCTTGGTGATGAGCACCAGCCAACCAGCGGCCTGGAACGCATGGCCCGGTTCTGGCCCTACTTCTCGATTGCCTTCATCGCCTTCAACTGGCTGCTGGTTCAGATAACAACCAGCATGGGCATCGAGGCGCTGACCGCGGGACGCTCTCTCGCCGTGATCGCGTTGGTCGTGTTCGCGCCGTTTCTCGACACGATGGTACGCGGCATCGTCTCCCACATCGTTCCGCCCATGCGCGGGGAAGGTCCGGTTGCGGAAGCTGCCCATATGCAGACCCGGCACAGCTACGTGCGCATTGCCCGCGTGGCCCTGCTTGCCTTCCTGGTGCTGATGGTCGGCAGGATCTATGGTCTCAATCTGCTCGCGCTCGGGGCGGAAGACGGGTCCTCGGTCGCCCGGCATACGGTTATCTTCCTGCTTATTCTGGCCGCAGGTTACCTTGCCTGGGAAATCACCAATCTCTGGGTTGCCCACCAACTCGCCAAGGATTCGCCGCCGCCTTCCAACGAAGATGAAGACGCGGAGATGGGCGGGGCCGGCAAGTCGCGCCTTGCAACGATCCTGCCGTTGATCCGCGTCGTCGTGCAGATCACGATCCTGACCCTGACTACGCTGCTCGCCCTCAGCCAGCTGGGCATTAACATCACGCCGCTTCTGGCCGGTGCCGGTGTCGTTGGCCTGGCAGTCGGCTTCGGGGCGCAGACCCTGGTGCGCGACGTGGTCTCAGGCATCTTCTTCCTGATGGACGATGCCTTCCGTCTGGGTGAATTCATCGATGCGGGCGGCACACAGGGCACTATCGAGAAAATCTCGATAAGGTCCCTGCAGCTGCGCGGCACGCGTGGTGCCGTTCATATCGTCCCCTATGGCGAAATCCCCAAGCTCACCAACCTGTCCCGAGACTGGGTGATCATGAAGCTGAAGTTCACCGTTCCTTTCGACACGGATGTCGAGAAGGTTCGCAAGCTCTTCAAGCGGATCGGCCAGGAAATCATGGAGATGGAAGAGTTCAAGGACGACATTCTGGCCCCGTTCAAGGGACAGGGCGTTGCCGATGTCGACGACGTCGGCATCGTGGTGCGCGGCAAGTACACCACCAAACCCGGCAAGCAGTTCGGCATCCGCAAGGAAATCTACAAGCGCGTTCAGCAGGCGTTCGAAGAGAACGGTATCCAGTTCGCGCGCAAGGAGGTGCGGGTCAACATTCCCGACACCGCGAAGCTGGACGACAAGCAAAAGGAAGCCGTCACAGCAGCTGCGGCTGCCGCAGCCGCCGACATGGACAAGAAGCCGGCTACCGAGTGAGGCCCTGCCTTGCTTCGCCTTCAACAGACCGGCCTGCCGCTTCGCCTGTGAGAGCGGTGGGCACAGCGTTTGTCGCCCATCCTTCGAGACGCCGCTGTCGCGGCTCCTCAGAATGAGGCGATACGGGGAGGAAAGGCTTCAGCAAACCGCAGCCTCATCCTGAGGAGGCCGCCGGGCCGTCTCAAAGGATGAGCCCAAAGCTACAGCTCCCCATTTTCACGACCGGATAACATGGCACGCAGGTCTCCCGCGCTTCACGTCGGATTTAACCGGCGCATAAGCCCTTCTCCCGATTGAGCCGGACACCGTTCCGTGCCTAAGATTGTCTGTCCGCGGGAGGCGGGCAGGCAATATGCTTTTGGGAGGAAGCCGCCTGATGAGTGACAACACGTCAACCCCGCACGGTAGCGGGGCATCCGCAACAGCTGGATTGCGGCCCATGCCAAAGGTCAACAAGATTACCGTCAACGACGTGATCGACGCGTTCGCTGCGGGTCTGGCTGATTTCCGCAGGGCACCGGTCTACGGCCTGGCGATCGGCGCGTTTTTCGCTCTTGGGGGCCTGTTCGTCGTTTTGAGCGCGGCCGCCCTCAACATGAGTTACCTGTCCTATCCGGCAGCGGCCGGTTTCGTCTTGATCGGGCCGTTCGCTGCGGTTGGTCTCTACGAGGTCAGCCGGCGTCTCCAAAATGGTGAGGAGCTTTCCTGGTCACGCATCTTCGGCACCATGTGGGCCCAAAAGGGGCGTGAACTTTCCTGGATGGCCTTCGTGGTTCTGTTCATCCAGATCATGTGGATGTATCAGGTGCGCCTGCTGCTCGCGCTGTTCCTCGGCTTCCGGTCGTTTGCTTCCTTCGACGAGTTTCTGACCCAGGTCATCTCCACCCCGGAAGGCCTGATGTTCCTGGCTGTCGGTCACGTGGTGGGTGCAATCCTGTCGCTGATCCTGTTCTCGTTGACCGTGGTGTCTTTCCCGTTGCTGATGGAAGAAGATCGGGACTTCATCACCGCCATGATCACCAGCGTGCGCGCCGTATTCACATCGCCCGTCCCGATGATCGGCTGGGCCTTTGTCGTGACCGCGGTTCTGATCGTCTCGATGGCACCGGCGTTCCTGGGTCTGGTCGTGTCCCTGCCGATCCTCGGTCATACGACCTGGCACCTTTACAAGAAATGCGTGGAGATACCTGAGGAGACGTTGTGACGGGCTAAAGAGTATCCTCTCACGCGTCGCCGTCTTCTTCACCTTCTCCGGCAGCCAACACGGCCTTGCGGGACTGCCAGTCCTTCTTGAGTTCGATGTCCATTTCCGCCGAGCGGTAGTCGACACGGGTCAGGTAAAGCCCGTCTGCCGGCGCCACCGGGCCGCAGGCGTTCCGGTCGCGGGCTTGCAGGGCCCTGGTGACATCACCCAGCCCCCATTTGCCCTCACCGACCAGGCGCAGGGAGCCGACCATCGAGCGCACCTGATTGTGGAGGAAGGACCGTGAGGAGCATTCGGCAATGACGAACTCGCCCTCGCGGTAGACCCGGAATTCCTCCAGCGTCTTTTCCGGGCTTTTTGCCTGGCAGCGCGTGTGACGGAAGGTGGTGAAGTCGTGATGACCGACGAATTCCTGCGCGGCCGCGTGCATGGCGTCCGCGTCGAGATGCACCTTCACATGCCAGGCAAGCCCAAGCTGGTGGGTGAGCGGCGGCAGCCGATTTTGAATGCGATAGCGGTAGGAGCGGCGGATCGCGGAAAAGCGCGCGTCGAAGCCCTCGTGCATTTCCGCAGCATCCAGGATCACCACCGGATGGGGCTGGCAATGGAAATTCAGCGCCCCCATGACCGTTCTTGCGTCCCAGTCCTTCGAAAGATCCACATGGCAGACCTGCCCGGTGGCGTGGACGCCGGTGTCTGTGCGACCGGCGCCGCCAATGGTCACCTCCTCACCGGAGAATGCCTTGACGGCGCGTTCGATCACCGCCTGGACGGACGGCGCGTTCGCCTGGCGCTGCCAGCCGCTGAACGGCCTGCCGTCATATTCCACCGTCAGTTTGTAGCGGGGCATTACTCGAATTCTTCAAAGGGTGTGGCGAAGGCCACCTCGATTGGCAGGTCCCGCGATCCGGCTTCCGTCAGCGCAAGCGCCATGAAGGCATCGCCCGCATAAGGTCCCTGCACCTTGCGTGCCAGCACGGGATCGAAACCGAAGCGCGGATAATAGGACGGCGGGCCGAGCACCAGAACAAGGTCCTCTCCCAGATCCTTCAGGCTTTCCAGAGAGGCCTTGATCAGCGCCGAACCGATGCCGGTCTTCTGCAGGTCCGGCCAGACGGAAACAGGCGCAAGGCAAACAACCTGCATGCCCTGCCCCGGACCGATGGCAGCCGGGGTGACACGGCTGTAGGCGATATGTCCGACGATCCGGCCGCCGGCATCGACCACGACCTGTTCCAGCACCAGAGCGCCGCAATGACGCAGTGTGTGCACGAGGCGGGCTTCCATGTCGGACGGAAAGGCAGCGGTGACCAGCTCCCTGACGGAAGCTTCATCGTCAGAAGTCACGTTTCTGATGGCAAGGCCGGCAGCTTCGGCAGCTTGGGTCATGTCGGTCTCCTCGAACCTCAGATTAGTCCAGAACAGTGCCGTCAGAAAGCGATGCTCCGCGCAGGAATTCCGCGCCGCTCATCGGCTTCTTGCCGGCCCGCTGAACCTGTTCCAGACGTACGGCACCCGCACCGCAGGAAATCACCGGCACATCCCCACCGGTCTGGACGGATCCCGGCGTGCCGGAGCCTTCGCCAAGCGTGCTGCGCAGGACCTTGACCCGTTCCATCTTGCCGCCGAGCGGCATTTCGCACCAGGCACCGGGAAAGGGTGATAGGCCGCGAATGTGATTGTGAACCTCCGCAGCCGGTTTCGACCAGTCGATCCGGGTTTCCTGCTTGGAGAGCTTGGCCGCGTAGGTGACACCGTCCTCTGCCTGGGTCTGGTCTCCAAGCGCCCCGCGCGACAAGGCCGCCAGCGCCCGAACCATCAGATCCCCGCCGAGCGAAGACAGCTTGTCGTGAAGGTCACCGGCCGTCATGTTCTCGCCGATGGCCACGGTTTCCGACATGCAGACGGGGCCGGTATCGAGCCCCTCTTCCATGCGCATCACCTGAACGGCTGTTTCTTTGTCACCGGCCATGATCGCCCTGTTGATGGGCGCCGCGCCGCGCCAGCGTGGCAACATGGAAGCATGAAGGTTGAGACAACCGTATTCCGGCGCTTCCAGGATCGGTTTCGGCAGAAGAAGGCCGTAGGCAACCACCACCGCGACATCTGCATTCAAGGCCGCAAAGGCCTCCAGCTCTTCTGCCCCTTTGAGGCTCTGCGGCGTGAACACCGGAATACCGAAAGATTCAGCGGCCTCATGAACCGGCGATTTCTTCAGGTCCATGCCCCGGCCCGCTGGACGCGGCGGCTGCGAATAGCAGGCGACCACGTCGTGGCCCTGGCCGACGATTTCCATGAGGGTCGGCACCGAGAAATCCGGGGTGCCCATGAAGATGACGCGTAAGGACATGAGGCTCCTGAGGGGTTTTGAAGATCTGCGCCCTTATTGCGTCTCGCGGCGGGTGTTGCAAGGGGGCAGCGTGCGTTGTTTGGCGCCCCTGCACCCAGGGCTACTTCTTCCTGGAAGTGCGAAATCGATCAGGCCTGCCGAGTGGCGTCAGCTAGGTTCAAGCCAGGCCTGGCAGCAGGACCTTCAGGCTTCCGACCATCATTTCCATCGCAATGGCCGCCAGGATCATCCCCATCAGGCGGCTCATGACGCTGGTTGCGGTCTGGCCGAGGAACTTCGACAGGAACGGGGCGGCGAGGAACGTGCCTACGAGAACGGCGATAGAGGCGGCGATGGCAGCGATATACGCAATTTCGTGGGAAAGATCCGTGACCTGGCCGCGGTAGATAATCATGGTCGAGATCGTTCCCGGTCCGAGCAGGATCGGTACGGTCAGCGGATAGATTGCAGGATTGTCCTGTTCGGAATGATGTTCCTGTTCCTCGTCCGTCCCATGATGCGCCTTGCTCTTCTCACCGGAGATGAGGTTGAGCGCGATCAGGAGAATGAGGAAACCACCGGCAAGCCGAAACGCATCCAGGCTGATGCCGAAGACCTTGAGAATGGCGTCGCCCGTGAGGCCGATGAATGCGGAACCAAGGGCAAGACCAACCAGCACCGTCAGGGCAACCTTGCGCTCAAACCCCGGCCCTTTGTCGGCTGTGAGCGACAAGAACACCGGCAGGTTTGCAATCGGGTTCATGATTGCAAAGAGCGCAGCGAAGAGTTTCAGGAACAGGACCTGATCCATTTGTGCCGCCCCCCGGTTTCAGCCAGGCAGCAGCGGATCAGAGTTTTCCGGCCAGCTTTGCCTGCTTGGTGAATTTCTTGACAACGCGTTCGCGCTTCAGCTTCGACAGGTAGTCAATGAACAGCTTCCCGTTGAGATGGTCAAGCTCGTGCTGAATACAGGTTGCCAGAAGCCCGTCGGCCTTGATCTCCTGTTCGGCGCCTTCCCGGTTGAGAAACTGGACCGTTACTTCGGCAGGCCGCTCGACCTCCTCGTAGTAATCGGGGATCGACAGGCAACCTTCCTGATAGACGGACAGGTCCTCGCTCGACCAGACGATCTTCGGATTGATGAACACCATCGGCTCTTTCGGCGCGTCTTCCTTGGCAACGTCCAGCACGAAGATGCGTTGCAGCAGCCCGATCTGGCTGGCGGCAAGTCCGATACCGGGGGCATCGTACATGGTTTCCAGCATATCGTCGGCCAGTTTGCGGACGTCGTCGTCGACGGTCACGATAGGTGCACACACCTCGCGCAGGACCGGATCGGGAATGGTGATGATCGGGCGTATTGTCATGCGCCTGACATAAGAAATCGGAGCGCTCCGGTCAACGCGGAAATAGCGCGGCAGCCTCCCGTTTTCAACGCCTTCGACCGGACCGGCTACCTGGTAAAAGACCACAGCCCTCTCCTGCTGCGCGGATGGGCCTTCGTCCCGAATCGTTCTATGTTTGTTTCATGAATGAGATCCTGTTCGATTTGAGTGGCCGTCCGGTGACGGTTCTGGAAGCTGCCATCGCCGGCGGCCTATTTCTTCTGGCGCTGATTGTCTGGCTGGTCCTGAAGACCATGCGGGAGATCCGTTTGCGTGCCGAATCGGACGCAGTGGCCGGCGAGCGCATTCACGAGCTGGAAAGCCATCTCTCGCAACTTCTGAAATCTCAGGGGGAAATGACCGGCCGCATGCAGACGATGGCGGAAGTGTTCGGCTCGCGGCAATCCGACATGATGCGCGCCGTCAACGAGCGTCTGGACGGCATGGGTCACAAACTGAACCTTTCGATGGCCGATACCAGCAAGCGCACGCAGGACGGCCTCAGGCACCTGCACGAGCGGCTGGCGGTGATCGACCGGGCGCAGCGCACGATTACCGATCTCTCCGGCCAGGTTGGCCAGTTGCAGGCTATCCTGTCCAACAAGCAGACCCGCGGCGCCTTCGGTCAAGGCCGGATGGAAGCGATTGTCCAGGACCAGATGGCGCCCAGCACCTATTCCTTCCAGGCAACGCTGTCGAACAACAGCCGCCCGGACTGCCTGATCCACATGCCGAACGGTGCGCCGCCCCTGGCCATCGACGCCAAGTTTCCGTTGGAAGCCTTCAACCTGCTGCGCAATGCGGAAACCGACGACCAGCTGAAATATGCCCAGGCCCAGTTTCGCCGCGACTTCACCAAACATATTCAGGACATCGGCGAGAAATACCTTCTGCCCGGCGAGACGCAGGATACCGCGTTCCTGTTCGTGCCATCGGAAAGCGTGTTTGCAGAACTCAACGAGAGCTTCGAGGACCTTATCCAGAAGGCGCACCGCACCCGGGTGGTGATCGTCTCGCCGTCGCTGCTGATGTTGTCGATCCAGGTGATCCAGTCTGTACTGCGCGATGCCAAGATGCGCGAGCAGGCCCATCTGATCCAGGCGGAAGTCGGCCACCTGGTTGCCGATGTCAGCCGGTTGAACGACCGCGTCGGCAAGCTTCAGGCCCATTTCGCCCAGGCGAACAAGGATATCGACCAGATCCTGATTTCCTCCGACAAGATCTCCAAGCGCAGCCGCCGGATCGAGGATCTCGAGTTGGGAGAACTTGAAAGCGTGGCAAAGGACACTTCCAGTACCGAACCCCAGCTGGCGATGACACCGAAGGGGTGACGCAGCAAATCTGTTGCTGCTGTTCTACCCCGGGTCTACAGTCCGGCCGGCTCGATCCGAGTCGATTTGGAGGCAGGTATGTCGTTCCGGAATTTCCTTTTTTCCAAGACACTTAACATCGCGATCACCGGCGTGGTGCTTGGGGGGCTCGCGCTCTCGCTGAGCCAGAATGCAGCGTCGGAAGAATGCTCGCAGTCCGTCGAAGCGGTCTGGCTGGACACCTATTCGGTTGAAGCTGATGCACAGGGCGAATGCGGGTCTGCGGAAGTCTCGCTCGCGGTCTTCAATCAGTCCGGTGGCATTGAATATCAGGCTACCTTTGATCAGAATGACCTGTTCGGTTTTTACGGCATCGAAACCCTCACCGACATGCAGGCAGCCCTGCTGGACTGGATCAGCGGCTATACCGATGTCGCGACATCCGCCAAGCTGCCGGTCTGGCCTGAAGGCGCTGAAGGCCCGCAGGCCGGCGAATTTCCGTTTTATGCAGAAGAAGGCGTGACGCGGGAGATCTATGAGCGGGCCCGCCAGGAAGAGCGCCCCATGGTCTGCTTCATTCAGGGAACTGAAAGCCAGCTTTGCTTGGTCAAGAACCCGAAGTCCGGCGCACTCGAATCCATTGGCGTCCAGACGTTCCCCGGCTGAGAAATTCGCGTAGATTAGACAAACACAAGACCACAGCCGACAGGTCCCCGGGCGAACACTTGAATGCCCGGGGCCCTGCTACCTCTTGTCCACTTACAACTCCGGCAGGCGCCGCGCCTTCGTGATCGCGCCCCATTCCGTTGCCGCGATGCGATCAATTGCCTTGTCCAGTGGCTCATAGGCGACGGTCATCGTGAAGCCGTTGGCGTGCAAAAGGCGGTTCTCGCCCGCGATGATGCCGACATGGCCTTTCCAGAACAGCAGATCACCACGTTTCAATGCGGCCGGATCATCATGCGGAACGGCTTCGCCGGCTTCCGCTTCCTGCATGTCGCTGTCGCGCGGCAGGTCGTGTCCGCCTGTCTGCGCCGCAAGTTGCACCAACGCCGAGCAATCGAGACCCAGGCTCGAGCGCCCACCCCAGCGGTAGGGCGTGCCGATCAGCTCTTCGGCGACAGCCACCCAGTCATTCTCAACGGCGTCCAGCGGCACAAGATGTTTGGCAACAACCGCCGAACCATCGCTGAGGAGCGCATAGGCCAGCCCACGCGTTTCGGTTTCACCGATAACCGTGACCAGCGAGCCAATGGACAGGAGCCCGAGTGGCGGAAACTTGAGGTCGGCAACCGGGTAACGGTAGGTCCGAAGGGCGCGCACCCGGTGGGTTGCCGGCTTCACCGGCCCAAGGTCGTCGGAGGAGAACCAGCCGACGTAGCCGTCCGTGTCGAGCTGTCCCCAGGCCCAGCCTTCCGGTGTCTGCTCGTAAACCGTCACCCACTCGCCGCTAAGGGCCTCGGTGTCGATCGGCCGGTCCGGACGCGGTTCAGGCCGGATCGGCAGCTGGTCGGCAATGACCTGAAACACCTCGCCCTCAGCGAAACGGCTAGCGGCTGCCCGGCCTTCATAGTCGATGGCGGCAAGGTCGGCACGGACCGGATGGCGGCGGCGGTCGAAGGTCTCGGTCATGGTCGATAGTCGATCCCGAAATGGATTGGACTGTCAGCGCGGCAGTTCCCGGGCCTTTTCCACCACGAGATCGCCAAGCTGCTCCAGATAAAGCGCGCCTTCCACCGTGCGAGTGATGATCACATTGCGTTTGTCGGCTTCGTCGCGCTTGCGCGACAAAAGCCGCATACCGCCCAGAGTGTCAAGCGCCCGGGTGATGGCAGGTTTGGTGACATTCAACTTGGCAGCCAACCCGCGCACCGTATGCGGCGGCGGCTCCAGATAGACTGTCATCAGGATCGTCAACTGGCGCGCGGAAAGATCCTGTTCGTTATCGCGAACAAGCGCCAGATTGACCTCGTGCATCAGTTTCAGCGCCTGCGAGGCGCGCAATTCGACGGCCATGAGTTACAGGGTCCCATCCTTTTCCCCCATCCATCTCCATGACCATCGAAGCACGAAAACGTTTCGGAGCCGTTATTGTGCGCCCGCAAAACGCTCCGAAAGGACATCGAACAGACCACGAATGCCCTGGGCTTCCCCACCCATCGGTTTTCCGGGCTTTTCCATCGGGGTCCAGCCGAAAATATCGAAGTGAGCCCAGCTGCCGGTGTTCTCGACAAAGCGGGACAGGAACAGCGCCGCCGTGATCGACCCAGCGAATCCAGCGCCGGATGTATTAATGTGATTGATATCGGCGACCTTGCTGTCGAGATATTTCAGATAGGGCTGCCACAGCGGCATGCGCCACAGCGGGTCGGCGGCAGCCTCGGCCATGACCGCGATGTCCTCGGCAAGTTCCTCGTCGTCCGTATAGTAAGGCGGCAGATCCGGCCCCAGAGCAACGCGGGCAGCACCAGTGAGCGTTGCCATATCGATCAGGATTTCCGGGCTCTCCTCATCTGCAAGCGCCAGGGCGTCGGCCAGGATCAACCGGCCTTCCGCATCGGTGTTGCCGATTTCGACAGTCAGCCCCTTGCGGCTCGGCAGGATGTCTCCCGGCCGGAAGGCGTTTCCGGCAACAGCGTTTTCGACACAGGGAACGATGACGCGCAGGCGAACAGGAAGCTTTGACGCCATGATCATGGACGCAAGGCCCAGCACATTGGCCGCCCCACCCATGTCCTTTTTCATCAGCGCCATGGAGGAGCCCGGTTTCAGGTTGAGACCGCCGGTATCGAAGATGACGCCCTTGCCCACCAAAGTGACCTTGGGCGCGGCTTCGTCACCCCAGGTGAAGTCTGCCAGGCGCGGCGCCCGGCTGCTGGCCTTGCCGACTGCGTGCACCATCGGGAAGTTTTCTTCCAGAAGGTCTTCCCCGATGACGATACGCCCGGTGCCGCCATGCTGCTTGAACAGGGCGACAACGGCCTGGGACAGTTCCGCCGGTCCGAGATCGTTCGCGGGCGTATTGATGAGATCACGCGCCAGCTGGACCCCGTCGAGAATCGTTCCGAGTCGATCCAGGTCGACGGTCTCGTCAACGGCAAGACGGCGGGACTTGCCTTCGTTTTTCAAATAGCGGGTAAAGGAATAGGTGGAGAGGGCAAAGCCGAGCGCCGCCTGTTCGGGATCCGGAAACCCCTCGGCAAGATGGTAATCGCCTTCCGGCAGTCCGGCGACCAGGCCACCTAGTGCCAGCGGATGCGACAGACCGCCATCCTCTACGCCGAACAGCACCGCAGCACCATCTGCTCCCGGGACAAGCAGGGATGTTGCGGGCTTGCCTGCAAAATCGTTGACCTTGCACCAGTTCAATGCTGCTGATCCGAGCCCGTCCAGAACTTGGGGCAGGCTTGCCTCGGTGACGGCGTGGATGGGCGTGGAGCTGGATACATCGCTCTTGCGGACTAGGCTTTCGCGCACGGGAGGACCTCCGTTGGAGATTGGATTCGATCTTCAAGACCTAGGATGCCCGACGTTCGGACGCAATATGGTGCGCGTCGATGCGCACCGCTTCTCGCATTTCGCAACGGTGCTTAACCAAGCATTAGGGTTAATTATCTATTTCTCATAAGGAAACCTGAAAGCCGCCGACAACAAGGATGTTGGAAATGCAATCGCCCAGAACCGGTTCCGTTCGCCGTCGCACTCGTCTCGCTACGACGCTGCTGGCCATGTCGGCGCTTGTCGTTGTCACTGGCTGTGCTTCCAACCGCGCCAACACCGGCACGCACTCCCCTGCCTCCGGCTACACTTCGCCAGGTTCCTCACAGGCGCTGGCACAAGTGTCCAAGTGGTCCAAGGCCTATGAGCGTGATCGCAAGGACCGCAGTGCCATTCTTGGCTATTCAAGCGCTCTCAGCCAGAACGGACAAATTCCGCAGGCCATGGCCGTTCTTCGGTCCGGCGTGATCGCACATCCCAAGGACCGGGAAATCTCTTCCGCCTATGGCAAGGTTCTGGCGATGAACGGCCGTTTCGACGAAGCGCTGAACGTCATTCGTGGTGCCCAGAGGCCGGACACGCCGGACTGGAGGCTGATGTCCGCTGAAGCGGCGATCTATGATCAGACCGGCAACCACGACAAGGCCCGCAGCCTCTACAAGCAGGCGCTTATCATCGCGCCAAACGATCCCAGTCTCCTGAACAACCTGGGTTTGTCGTATCTGCTGTCCAATGATCTGCCCGACGCGGAATACACCCTTCGCAAGGCAGCCACCCTGCCCGGCGCAGACAGCCGCGTTCGCCAGAACCTGGCCTTGGTGCTTGGCATCCAGGGCAAGTTCGACGAAGCCATTCAGGTAGCCCAGTCCGAGATCGATCCGCAGCAGGCCCAGGCCAACATCGCCTATCTGCGCACCATGATGCAGAAGCGCCAGCAGGGCTGAGGCAACAGCGCGGTTTCAACAAGTTCCGCTTTTCTAAATGACTGTACGGCCTTGAACTGCCCGCGTCGGGCCAGAACTAAATCCAGAAAATTCGGAAAAACGACCAAAGGAGTGCTGCTCAACATCGGCACTCCTTTTGCGCGTTTGACGCATCCGGTTTTCGGTCGTCGCTGAGAGAACCCTGGGCCTCCGGCGATAAGCCCGCCGGAGAGCAAACCTGCTGCCTATTGGAAGGTGTTAATCACCTGAATCACTGCCGGCCCCATGATGATGAAGAACAGCACAGGCAGGAAGAACATGATCATCGGCACCGTCAGCTTCGGCGGCAGGGATGCAGCCTTCTGTTCGGCCATTTGCATGCGCTGCTCGCGGGTGTCGTCTGCCATCGTGCGCAAGGCCGTGCCGACAGGCGTACCGTAACGCTCGGCCTGGATAAGCGCCATCATGACGTTCTTCACACCTTCGACACCAGTGCGTTTCGCCAGGTTTTCATACGCGATACGGCGGTCGCTCAGGTAAGACAGTTCGGCCGTCGTGAGCGATAATTCTTCTGCCAGCTCAACCGACTGCACACCGACTTCTTCCGCAACGCGCTTGAAGCCTTCTTCGATGGACATGCCCGATTCCACGCAGATCAGCATGAGATCAAGTGCATCCGGCCAGGCCCTCTGGATGGTCAGCTTGCGCTTGTCGATCTTGTTCTTCAGATAGATGTTCGGCATGAAAGCGCCGAGGCCGGCAAGACCCAGACAGAAGCAGAGCTTCGACAATGCCGGGAAGTCGTCGGGCAGCACGAGAAATGCGTAGGCCACCGTGAAGGCGAAGATACCGACAGGTAACGCTATGCGCGCAATCAGGAAGTAGTAAAGCGGTGCGGAACCGCGGTAGCCGGCCATTCTGAGATTTTCGACCGTGCTCTCATCTGAAAGCGCTTCCTTGAGATTCAGCCGGTCGACCAGGCTTTTCATCTGCGCCTTGGGCTGGTTTCGCAGGGATGCCTTGGCGTCTGCCTGGGCTGCCTGAAGACGGGCCCTCTCCTTGGCGCGCAGCTTGTTGCGCTCGATCGCAACCGATTTCATCCGCGATTTCAACGTGTCGCGGGACAGAAGTGGCATCACCAGGGAAAAGATGGTTCCCGTGACCGCCACCATGGCCAGAACAGCTGCCAGAAACTGACTGGATGCGATGGTATCGATATCCATGTCGTCTCCTAGAAGTCGAAGTTGATCATCGCGCGCATCACCATGATGCCGCAGAACATCCAGAACAGGCAGCCAGCGATGATGATGTTTCCGGCTGTGGTCTCGAACAGGACCAGAATGTAGTTCGGCGAAATGAGGTACATGATCCCGCCGACGAAAAACGGAAGTGAACCGATGATCCCGGCGGAGGATTTCGCTTCTGCGCTGAGTGCCTTGATCTTGCGCTTCATGGCCTTGCGGCCGCGCAGCACCTTGGACAGGTTGTTCAATGCTTCGGCCAGGCCACCACCAGCCTTCTGCTGAATGGCAACCACGATGGCAAAGAAGTTGGCTTCTGCCAGCGGAACTCGTTCGGGCAACTTGCCGACCGCTTCGGCAAGCGAAATCCCCATGATCTGGGTTTCGGTGATCTTGCGGAACTCGGTCGCGACAGGTTCGCGGGCTTCGCGGGCAACCACCTTGATGCAGTCGCTGAGCGGCAGACCGGCCTTGACGCCGCGCACGATGATGTCGACGCCGTTCGGCAACTCGTCGAGAAACGCGTTGAAGCGGCGCTTGCGCTTGCTGGAAACGTACCAGCGGGGGAAACCCAGCGTGCCGGCGAAACCGAAGGCTGCCGCAATGAGCAGATTTCCGCTGAAAATCAATCCAAGGATCAGGAAGACCAGACCGGCAACGATACTGAAGATCACGAAATGATGGGTCTCCCAGGCCAGGCCGGCCTGTTCGATCTTGACCTTCAGCGAGACCTTCTGCTGCTTGTCCTGCTTGGCCTTTTGCCGTACCTCGAATTCCTTCAGCTGATCCTGGATCGACCGTTTGCGCCGGTCGACATCACGAAGGGCCTTGCGCTGATTTTCGCTCTGGGGCCGCGCTGCGACCGCGTTCACGCGCTGATCGCGCCGCTTGGAGCCGGACAGAGCAGGCTGAAACAGGCTGTAGATGATGCCGCCAACGGCAAGCATCACCAGGGCGGCAACGGCCAGGCCGGTGATTTCAGGCGTGAGAAACTCTTCAAGTCCGGACATGGGGTCCTCAATCAGCTACATATTCAGGCATCTCGGCAGCATCCAGTGCCTGTGCCAGACGGGCTTCTTCGCCGAAGTATCTTGCGCGCTCCCAGAATTTCGGACGACCGATTCCGGTGGAGCGGTGGCGGCCGATGATCTTGCCGTTCGGGTCTTCGCCGACAATGTCGTAGAGGAAGACATCCTGGGTGGTGATGATGTCGCCTTCCATGCCCATTACTTCCGTCACATGGGTGATGCGGCGGGAACCGTCGCGAAGACGCGCCGCCTGGACCACCACATCGATGGACGAGACGATCATCTCGCGCAGAGTTCTGGACGGAAGCGAGAAACCGCCCATGGTGATCATGGATTCCAGACGGGACAGGGCTTCACGCGGGGAGTTGGCGTGCAGGGTTCCCATGGAGCCGTCGTGACCGGTGTTCATGGCCTGCAGGAGGTCGAATGCCTCCGGGCCACGCACTTCGCCCACGATGATCCGCTCAGGACGCATACGCAGGCAGTTCTTGACGAGATCGCGCATGGTGATCTCGCCTTCCCCTTCCAGGTTGGGCGGACGCGTCTCAAGGCGCACCACATGCGGCTGCTGCAGCTGCAGTTCGGCCGAATCTTCGCAGGTAATGATGCGCTCGGTGCTCTCGATATAGGCAGTCAGACAGTTGAGCAGCGTCGTCTTGCCCGAACCGGTACCGCCGGAAATCAGCACGTTACAGCGTGAACGGCCGATGATCTGCAGGATCGTCGCCCCTTCCGGCGTGATCGAGCCGAACTTGGTCAACTGGTCAAGCGTCAGCTTGTCGCGTTTGAACTTACGAATGGTGAGGGCCGGGCCGTCAATGGCGAGCGGTGGCGCGATAACGTTGACACGGGAGCCGTCGGGAAGACGCGCGTCACAGATCGGGCTGCTGTCATCAACGCGACGGCCGACCTGGCTCACGATGCGCTGGCAGATGTTCATCAACTGCGCGTTGTCGCGGAACGTCACACCGGTCTGCTCAACCTTGCCGGAGGTTTCGATATAGACCGTGTGCGCGCCATTGACCATGATGTCGGCGATGTCGTCGCGAGCCAGCAGAGGCTCCAGCGGACCATAACCAAGTACGTCGTTGCAGATGTCTTCCAGCAGATCTTCCTGCTCTGAAATGGACATCACCACGTTCTTAAGCGCGATGATGTCATTCACGACATCGCGGATCTCATCGCGAGCATCTTCGGCATCGAGACGAGCCAGCTGCGACAGGTCGATCGCCTCGACCAGCGCATTGAAGATCTGGGCCTTGGTCTCGTAATATTCGCTGTTCTTCTTCCGCGCTGCCGGGGCAGCCGGCTGAGGCTCGGGCGGCGGAGGCGGTGGCGGAGGTGTCGGCGCGGCCACCGGCTGGGAAGGCTCGGTCTGGATCTTCTGCGGCGCCGATTGTTCCGGCTGTTTAGCCTGTTCCGCCGGCGCAGGCGTGTCCTGCAACCCGGGTATGCCACCTGGCCGAAGGGTCTGGGGTCCAGACGATGAGCTGCCACGTCTACCAAACATAACGAACTATCTGCTCCGCTCTCAGGCCGGTCTAGCCGGCCTTCCGCTTCAGTTTCGAAAGCAAACCACCGAGGCTCGACCTGGACGCCCTGACGGGCTGGGCCTTGCCGGAAATGGTGTGTGCCAGGTCGTCGAACACGCGCGCAATCGCGTGCTTGCCGTCAATCTCACCAATCATCTGTCCGTTGTTGGCTGCCGTTCCAAACAGCTGCGGTTCGAACGGGATTATCGCGTGAACCGAGAGGCCGAGTGCTCCGGCAAATTCTTCCGGCTTGATCTCTGGGCGTTTGGGAACGTTGACCTTGTTCATGATGAGATGTGGCGGGCGGTCGTTCGGCCGCAGCTGCTTCAACATGTCAACAACGTTCTTGGCATTGCGAAGGTTGGCAAGGTCCGGCTCCGCGACAAGCACGATCTCGTCGACGCCAAGCAGTGTGTTCTTGACCCAGGCATTCCAGGAATGCGGCACGTCCAGCACGACGCTCGGCACCCCGGCGCGCATTGTCTCGACCAGCAGGTCGAAGGACTTCTCGCTGTAGTCGTAGGTGCGTTCAAGCGTTGCCGGTGCGGCCAGCAGGCTCAAGTGCTCATTGCATTTGGACAGGATGCGATCGAGATACGTTTCGTCCAGGCGCTCCGGAGAAGACACGGCCTCGAAAACGCCCTGGAGAGGATCCTGATTGTAATCCAGCCCGGCCGTGCCGAATGGCAGATCCAGATCTGCCACAACGACCTCGCTTTGGAACACGCGGCCAAGTGCCCAGGCCCCGTTGTGAGCGATAGTCGAAGCACCGCAGCCTCCCTTTACGCCGAAGAACGCGATGGTCCGGCCAAGCGGCTCAGCCTCGGGATCGGCATAAAGGTTGGCAATTGAGCCGATCAGCTGGAACACGCTGACAGGCGTGATCAAATACTCGCTGACGCCGCGGGAAATCAGATCGCGATACAGCATGACATCGTTGACATCGCCGATGACGATCACCTTTGTACCGGCGTCGCAGTATTCCGCCAGATGATCGAGGCTCGACAGAAGGTCTTCCCGCCTGCCGGACGTCTCAACAATGATCAGGTTCGGTGTCGGAGCCTGTTCGAAGGTTTCAATCGCCGCCGGAATACCGCCCATATCCAGCTTCAGGTGCGCCTTTGCCATGCGCCGGTCTTCCATGGCTGCCTCCGCCACCCGCATGGTGGCGTCGGTCAGGCAGAAGCCGTGCACCGTGATGCGCGGGATGGAGCCGATATGGAGACCATCGTCGCTGCCTGCATAGTTGTGATCCGCAGGCTCGGAAATGGGATCCATGTAGCCGGACATATCTTTCAAGTCTGGGTTGGCACTCATAGCTATCCCCTAGTCCTCGGCAACTTCGGCGCCGACACCTTCGTTGAAGTCACCCGCGGTGACTTCGCCCTTCCTGTATTTTTCTATGACCACAGCACGCCGGCCCTGATCGGAAGGATCGGATGCTCTCGGCGTGATCAGGTCGGACGGATTGTCGACCATTGCCGCCAGGTTCGCCTGGCTGGCACATCCGAAGTTCTCGTAGTTGATGTTTTCGCCGAAGCCGCCGCCGATGTTTTTCGGCCAGGCCCCGCACTCGCCCGCAGTTGCCTGCATGCGCGCATAGGACAGGCGGATCGGTGCATCCGCTCCGGGATCACCCACCGAGTAGGTTCGGGTGCTGATCCTGTTCCTTGAAACGCCCCCGCGCTGCAATGCCTGACGGATCTTCGGCGTGATGGAATGAACCGCTGCCTCGTTGGCCCCACCAGACGGCACCAGGATCTCGACGGATCCATCGCCCTTTTGCCGGGACTGCTGGCCAAAGGCGGCAATGGTGCTTTCGATCGGCCCGTTGATGTTACGCGTGTTGCGTCCAACAGGGAGATCCAGCGTTTCCGGCTCTTCGGTGATCACGATCGGGTGCATCAGCCTGTAGTCGTGAGACGCCAGAAGCTGGCTCTGCGACTGGTTCTGGCAACCGGCTGCGATCAGGCACCCAAAGACCACAAGTGCGGTTTGCGAGAGCGTCTTGCTGCGGACCGTGTTTGACATGTTCATCCGTCCGTTCTCACTTGTAGATAAAGCCAACCTGACCGTGATAGATGCCTTCGGCGGCGGCTCCGGTCGGGTTGTAGATCTTGTTCAGCCGGTTCAGGAAAATCGTCTCGGCATCCGACGGCGCCATCAGGTTCTTGTCCGGGCGCTGCAGCTTGCTGACCGCAACCGGCTGAACCACGTAGGGCGTCACGAAGACCGCCAGTTCCGTCTGCTCACGCAGGAAGTCGCGGCTCTTGAACAGCGCGCCCAGGATCGGGATCTGCATCAGCCCCGGGACACCTTCGATAGCCTGCTGATAGGATTCCTGCAGAAGGCCGGCCATCACCAGCGTGCCGCCGGACGGCAGTTCCATGGTTGATTCCGCACGGCGTACCTTCAGGGCGGAAATTGTGATCCCACCTGCGGAGACCGCGCCATCGTTGCTCAGTTCGCTGACCTCGGTCTTCACGCGCAGACTGATCCGACCTTCGGACAGAACCACGGGCGTAAAGTCGAGACCGACACCGAACTTCTTGAACTCGACGCTGATCTCGCCGTCCTGCTGGGAAATCGGGATCGGGAATTCGCCACCTGCGAGGAAACTTGCGTTTTCGCCGGAAATCGCGGTCAGGGTCGGCTCAGCCAGTGTTCGGATGACGCCCTCACGCTGCAGGGCTTCCACCTGTGCGGTGATGCTCGTCGCTCCCGCAGACAGCTGCGTACCGCCAACTGCCTGGTTCACGATGGAAGGGTTCACGGTGAAGTTCGGCAGGCTGGACATGAAGGGCGTGAAATTGCCAACGCCGATAGTGCCCTGGAACTGGACTCCGAGCTGCTTGATGATCGAGCGCTCGACTTCCGCGACCGTGACCTTCAGGTGAACCTGATCCTTGCCGGCGACGGAAATCAGATTGATGACTTCGCTTGCGCCCTTGGCACCTTGAAACTTCGCCGCGATATCCGCTGCCTGCTGGGCTTCCAGCGTGCTTTTGGTCGTCCCGCTGAGCACAACACTGCCGTTGATCGATTCTGCGGAAATGTTGGAACCGGGAATAAGCTTCCGGATAATCCGGGTAATATCGGATGTATCCTTTTCGACACGGACGTCGAAGCTGGCCAGCTCCCGGCCGCTGCGACTGAACAAAACCAGTCGAGACTGACCCGCGGTGTTGCCGATCACGAAGATGCGGCGCGGTGTTCTGAGGACGGCATCAGCGATTTCCGGGTTGGACACCAGCACATCGGCTGCGTCTTCCGCGAGATTGACCACCACCGACCGGCCGACACCAACATTCAGGATGCGGCCCGTTGCCCGTTCACCGGCGGCGATATGGACCTGGCTCGGGAAGTTGCCTTCCGCCTGTGCTGCCGGAGCCGACACTCCCATCAGTCCTCCGAGCAAAACAGCCGTGGCAGCCAGCTTGTGAAGATAGTTTTTCATCGCGCCCCTCTTGCTGGACGTTCTGTTTTCAACCGGGCTCATTGCGCACCTGCCTGGCTTGTCACGCCATATTTCACGTAGCTGACACCTCGGCGGCGACCGCCCTCATCGTCCGCGTCATCGGCGGAATCCTGGGCACTGCGCAAGGCAAGCGCGATCGTGCCGATCTGCTGCGACTGAGCGACCACCTCGGACTGAGGCAGGGTCAGTTCCAGCGTGGCCGTGCGCTTTGGTGACAGGTTCTTCTGGTCCTGCTCGCCTGCGGTCGTGCTGTCGATTGCCAGGACGCGGATGTTTTCCAGGATCGTTTCGCTGAGAGCGCCCGTATCCGACTTGCGGGTCAGGATCAGGTCGACCTTGTCGCCCGGCAGAATGAAACCGCCTGCCGTTGTTTCCGCTTCCACGCTGACGGCGATTGCGCGTTTGCCTTTGGGCAGGATCGCCGCCATGAAGCCCTTGTCGGTATTAATAAGACGCTCGGGGCGAACGGGCTCACCTGCAAAAATCGGTGCCCGGGCGATTCGGCCTTCATATTCCTCGTTGGCCAGAGGCGAGGCTTCTTTCGTCACGGCTCCGAAGGGAACGGCATCTTCAGGCCATTTCGCCCAGCTCATGTCGTCCGCCGTGAGTTTGGCACCGAGCGGAATATCCCTTTGGGCAACCAAAACCTGCGTTTTGGTCTGCTCGGCGGCAGGTGCCTGTACGATCTGAGGCTCTGCTGGCTTGTTGCCCGACATCATGACCATGCGGAAAGCGATGATGCCTGCCGCTACAGCAATTGCCAGAACGAAAATTCGCGCGATTTTCATGACCAAAACCCAATATTCCAATGCGCACATGCGCTGTTCCCGACTAGGATGAGGGGTAATTGGTCAAAACATGGTTAATCAGATATGGATGTTTTCGGTTAATATTCGTTAACTTTACTGAACACTTTCTTAAATAGATGCATTCTGCAACGAATACTGGGCCACAACACCGTCTCACAGCTTCAAAGACCGTGTTTTTGCTTGTCTGAAACACCTGCAGACAAATTGGATTGCTGCGGCCTGAAGCAGAAAAATCCGTTCGCCGGCTAGCGTTTGCCAACCAGGGGCAAATGGCTCACTTCAAAGTGATGACCCATAACGGTAGTCGAACCCCAACAGGTCTTCGGCCAGGCGCGATTCGAACCGGCAGCCAAAGCCCATCAGGACCAGACCTCAACGAATGAGGTCGAACCAATAAGTAGAGGAATAGACCTGAAGACCGGCAATCGCGATTGCGATGCCATAGGGAATGCCGCTTTTGCTGTCATGCAGACGAGCGAACCATTCCTGCCGATAAAGCACGGACGGCACCACCGCATTCTGCCGTAAGGCCAAAAGCCCCAGTGTCAGGAACATGCCGTAGACGGCAACAAAGAGAACGAACATCAGCAGTTCGTGCGAAAAGCCAATCCAGAGCGCAATGGCACTGATGAACTTGACGTCGCCTCCGCCCATCCATCCGAAGGCGAAGAACAGGAAACAGGGGGCAAAGACGACCGCAAAGGCGAGAGCATGCATCCCCCAGGCTTGCAACGGCAAGCCTGTCGCGACCGCCAGAATGGCAAACCCAGCGATCAGCAGCAGGGAAACCCGGTTCTGGATAGTCATTGTCAGCAGATCGGATGCGCCGCCAAAGGCGACCAGCATCGGAAAAATGACGAGAATTGCGGCCTGAACCATGGAACATTCGTCTCGTTGAAAACCTGATGCCTCAAGGCTAGGGGGCAGAGGTTAACATTTCGCGGAAATACGGCCCGGCAGAACAAAAAACGGGCGGAAAAACCGCCCGTTCTTGTTCAACCTGTTTGGCAGCTTGAGCCGCCAGACGACGCTTAGGAAGCGATGTCGGTAGCTGCAACGCCGAGCTGCGTCTGAATGCGGGTGAAGATCGCGCTCAGGGACGTACCGGTTGCTGCCAGTGCGCCGATGATGACGATGGACAGCAGGCCAGCGATGAGGCCGTATTCGATTGCAGTTGCGCCAGATTCGTCTTTTACGAAACGGTTGATAAGAGATTTCATGTGTTTTGCTCCAAGTACCACTGAATTGACAGCTTCAAGTCCGTCGGATCTTTTGTGTCCGATTGGACATAGGCTCACCCTAGGACAGAGAGCTTTCCAAGCAGTTAAATTTACCATCCCAGCCAAAAATAATGCTGGCAATTATTACTATAGTTAACAAGACGTATAGATAAAAATTCGTTAATACGATCAAAAAACTTTAATATAAACACGTATAATTTAATCTCATACAGAATTATCTACATGCTCGCTCGATTTGTCCAGTTTGTTTCTTAGATTTTATTTTGGGCTTGATCGGCGTTATACGCTAATTCCCCGAACTTCTATTATTCTTCCCGCCTCTGAAATTTTACCGAGGGAGAAGAATATCCACGTACCCACGAATAAAGGCAAAACAAACGTAGAATTGTCCCTGAAAAGGCAAAAGAACATCCATTTACACTTCCTTCGCCGGGTCGTTAGCAGATCGTTCACCACGTTTGACGCATGATCTTCTATGGAAATGCACAATTGGAGTATCCATAGGCATGTTTGCGCAGCTAATCAGATGGACAAGCCTTTTCGCCGTTGCCTTTGGCGCGACCGTTGCGGTCGCACAGGACGGCCCTGTGCTTGTTACGGTCGATCGCGCCAAGGTCTTTCGGATCGAGGACGGCGCCGCAGCGGTTATTGTCGGCAACCCCTTTATCGCGGATGTCGCGATGTTCGATCAGAACACCGTCGTCATTACCGGCAAGAGCTACGGCACAACCAACCTCGTGATCCTTGATGGTGACAACAAGCCGATCGTCGACGAAGTCATTACGGTGAAGGCGTCGGATGATGACGTCGTCTCCGTATACAGGAAGGCCTCGCGGGAATCGCTGTCCTGCAATCCGGCATGCGAACCGGTCCTGCGCCTTGGGGACTCGATTGAAGCCTTCAAGGAAACCGCAGATCAGGCAAGCGCACGCAATGATTTGGCGACCAAGGCAGCCGGCGGGCAGCAGTAACGGGTCCCCTAACGGAGTAGTCACCGAATGCGCTTGTTGAAACGGCTCCTCGTCTCGAGACGGAAAAGAGGGCGTGCGTCCTTCGGCAAGAACGACAGTGGCGCTACAGCCGTCGAATTCGCTCTGATCGCCCTGCCTTTCTTTACTGTCGTCTTCGGGATCATCGAGGTGGGCCTGTCCCATTTCGTCAACCGGATGGTCGACAATGCCGTGATCAATGCGTCCCGCGAAATCCGCACCGGCCAGGCACATGATGGCGGTTATGACGCTGCCACCTTCAAGACCCGGATTTGCGGTAACTTGCCGGACTTTCTCTGTTCACTGGATCGCCTGGTGGTCGACGTCGACAAGGTCGATGCTTTTGCCTTGGCCAAATCCGCCGGCGAAAGTCTTTACGATGAAGACGGCAACCTGAAGGAAGAGTCCAACTACGAAGACGCCGGTGCGGGCGAGATCGTCGTGGTCAACGTCATCTACAGGTGGCCGATGATCACGTCGCTTCTGTCGCTCAACCTCGCCGATCATGGCAGCGAACGCTATCTCACCTCTACATTGGTGTTTCGAAATGAACCCTGGAACTAAGATGCCTCGTCATTTCGGCCACTTCCTGCGCCGGCTTGCCGGACTGAGGAGCTTCCACGCCGATAAGCGCGCCGTGTCCGCAATCGAGTTTTCGATGATCCTGCCTTTTCTGCTGATCCTGCTGATCGGCATGGAAGAGGTCACGGGCACCTTGAACTATGACCGCAAGGTCAGCCGCATAGCCAACTCGGTCGCCGATCTTGTGGCCCAGGCGCAGACAATTACCCCTGCCGACCTGAGCGCCATGATGGCACTAGGTGGCAAGATCCTGGATCCTTATCCGGATACCAATCTGGAAACGATTGTCGCCAGTGTAACCTTCGACGAGGACGGTGATCCCGCTGTCGACTGGAGCTATTCGTCCAAAGGCGGCAGCCCGTGGGCGGAAGGGTCGACACCGCCGATCGAACTGCCCGCCACGGTGGCCGCAGCGAACACTTCCATCGTCGTGACGCAGACCAACCTGAACTATGTGCCGACGTTCTCCGGTCTTTTTACCGAGTATTTTTCCAGGGCGTCCTCAATCGACCTGAGCGACACCTATTATCTGCGCCCGCGATTGACCGATACCGTCAAGTGTCCGGCCTGCTGAAGATAAACGCCGAACGTCTTGGAAACGGGAACTGCAGCGCCAGAACGTGTCTGTTTCACGTTACCTGATTCCGTTTCAATCGGTCGGACACGCGCCTACGCTAACTCCCGTATTTGTAACGTCGTACATTCCGGCTAATCTGCTTCGGAATGCTGCATCGCAATATGCACTTTTAAGTATGGGATTTTTGAACCGATGGCGACAAACAAGACTTACGATCAGATCAAGGTCGGCGATACCGCAGAAATCGTCCGCGAATGCTCCTCCAACGACCTTCTGGTTTTCGCGCACGCTTCCGGCAATCACAATCCGATACATCTTCCCGACACGGACTGGACCGGCGATGGCCTGGTCGACAAACCCGTTGCACCGGCCATGTGGGTCGGGGGGCTTGCCTCCGCGGTGCTCGGCAACATTCTTCCCGGACCCGGCACGATCTACAAGGCGCAGTCGTTCCGCTTTCTGAGCGGAGCTGCGGTCGGCGACAAACTGCATGTCAGGGTTACGGCAACCGAAAAACGTCCGGACAACATTGTCCTGTTCGACATGTCGGTAACACGGGGAGACGGTACCCGCCTTGTTGAAGGCGTTGCCGAAGTCGCCGCACCGACAGAGCTTATCGAGTTCGATTCCAGCGACATTCCAGCGATCCTGGTGCAGCGCCACCGGCACTTCAACCGGATGATCGAACTGGCAAAGACCCTGCCTGCCTTGCCGACCGCGGTGGCTGCACCGGACGATCCCAACTCGCTAGAAGGTGCCTTGATGGCCGCCCGCGAGGGGTTGATCATGCCGATTCTGATTGGCGCGAAGAGCCGGATTGAAGCTGCAGCCAAAGAACTCGACGAAGATCTCGGTCCGTATGAGCTGATCGATATCGAAGATGAAATGGAAGCGGCCGGCCGTGCCGTTGCGCTGGTCCATGAAGGCCGGGTCAAGGCCGTGATGAAGGGCCACCTTCACACAGACCATCTTTTGCACCACGTGGTCAAACGCGATGGCGGGCTCCGAACCAAGCGGCGTATCAGCCATGTCTTCGTGATGGACATCCCGGGCCGCAAGACCCCGGTCCTGATTTCGGATGCTGCAATCAACATCACGCCCGACCTCAACACCAAGGTCGACATCACCCAGAACGCCATTGATGCCGCCCTGTCTCTCGGCCTGGAAATGCCGCGTGTCGGGGTCCTGTCCGCCATCGAAACCGTAAACCCCGCGATCCCGTCCAGTCTCGATGCGGCGGTTCTTTCCAAGATGGCCGAACGTGGACAGATCACCGGTGCGATCGTCGACGGTCCCCTGGCAATGGACAATGCGGTCGATGTGCAGGCAGCCCGGACCAAGGGCATCACCTCGCTGGTTGCCGGACATGCAGAGGTCCTGATCGTGCCGAACCTGGAATCGGGCAACATGCTCGCGAAGGAATTGACCTTTATCGCCCACGCGGAAGCGGCCGGGCTGGTGATCGGAGCGAAGGTCCCCATCATGCTGACGAGCAGAGCCGACGACAGCCGGGCCCGCCTCGCCTCCTGTGCCCTCGCCCTGCTCTACATGCACTGGCAGGCAACCGGCAATCCGGCAGGTATCCTCGACCGGGACGGCGAGTAACCATGGACCCGGTCATTCTTGTCCTTAATTCGGGCTCATCCTCGATCAAGTTCACCCTCTATTCGGGTGACACCGTTCAACTCAAGGGGCAGATTTCCGGACTGGGTGCCCAGCCGCATATCTCCCTTGCCTCACGGGTTTCCGACACAAGGGTGGACCGGCAACTGTCCGCGGACGAAGGCAGAAGCCACGGGGCGTCGCTCGCGGCGCTGTTACCGGTTCTGGAACAGGAACTTGGAGGACGCAGTGTCGATGCAGTAGGTCATCGGGTCGTCCACGGCGGTGTCACCCACACCGAACCGGTTCGCCTGACGGCTGAGATCCTTGAGGACCTAAAGGCGCTCGAACCGCTTGCGCCCCTGCATCAGCCGCATAACCTAGCAGGGATCACTGCAGCCAGGGAAGCCTTTCCAGAGGCCATGCAGGTCGCCTGTTTCGATACCGCCTTTCATCGCAGCCACCCATGGGTCAACGATACCTTCGCCCTGCCCCGGCCTCTCTATGACGAAGGTGTACGCCGCTACGGCTTTCACGGCCTGTCCTACGAGTACATATGCTCCTATCTGAAGCAGGTTCATCCTGAAATCTATAAAGGCCGGTTAGTCGTCGCCCACCTCGGCAACGGCGCCTCCATGTGCGCTATTCGAGAAGGCCAGAGCATCGGGTCGACGATGGGCTTCACCGCGCTTGACGGCTTGCCGATGGGCACGCGCTGCGGCCAGCTCGATCCGGGCGTGGTGCTGTATCTGCTGACGACAAAGGGCATGAGCCCAGATGCGGTCTCCGACCTGCTGTACAAGCAGTCCGGGCTCAAGGGGCTTTCCGGCATCAGCCAGGACATGCGCACCTTGACGCAGAGCGACGATCCGAAAGCCGCCGAAGCCATCGATTATTTCGTCTTCCGCATCCGGCGGGAACTCGGAGGCATGGCCGCCGTTCTGAGCGGTCTCGACACAGTGGTCTTTACCGGTGGAATCGGCGAGAACGCTGCCCTGGTCCGTGAGAAGGTCTGTGCCGGTCAGGAATGGCTCGGTCTTGAAATCGACCCGGTCCGGAACGAGGCTGGAGCGGAGACGATCTCCACCGACACCTCCAGCATCAACGTACTGGTCATTCCGACCGACGAAGAAGCAATGATCCGGCGCCACACCGAACGGGTTCTGGGCAGCGCCGCCGCTGGTGCCTGACGATCGTTCAAACGCTGCAGGGTTTCTTCAGCGGCCTGCTGGATCCAGCAGCGTGGCGTAATCGTCCTCGTAGGTGCGCAGCACCGGACGGTAGTCGGCATGCACCACAGGCTCGAAACCGCCCGGCAGGTCCGGTTCTATGGCCAGATAGGCGTCGGGTGCTTCCCGGCGCATGTCCATCAATCCGGCCCTGAGACGCCGTTTCAACGCGTCAGGCAAATCCTTGCGCACACTGTGAGCGGAATAGGGGATCGGCGGCGAGCGCCAGACGATTTCCAGATCCTTGAAACCGCGTTCTCCCGAAACATAAAAATCATTGAGCGTTCCGGCCGTATAGCCATTCTTTGCCTCCCCCGCCAATGACGACCAGCCAAGGGCCGCATCGACCCGGCCGTCCAGAACGGCGCGGAGGCCCTCAACAGGGTCCTTCACCTCAACAAGAGTGCTGAAATGCGCGCGCGCGTCGACACCGTCAGCCGCCAGATTGGCGAGTGGAACACGATAACCGGTCACGGAGTGGGTACCACCGACAGCAAGGCGCTTCCCCTTGAGGTCTGCCAGGGTTCCCTGCTCTGCGCCGCGCTTCGCGATCAGAATGGCGTAAAAGCGCGCCGGAAAATCATCCGGAGCGGCGGTGACCAACGGCTCAACGCAACTGCAGAGCTGATGCACGGCAGCATAAGCAGATGGTGAAAGGCGAGCATAGTCGATCTTTCCGGAAGCAAGCGCCTCGACAGCATCGGCCATGGTTTCCATCAGAAAGAGGTCAACCGGCAGGTCGGCAATTTCCTCAAGCGCGAGGCGGAAAGGCTCCACCCGGTCGCGGGCCCCTTCGTCTGCCGCCACGACAACACCGAGGCGCAGCCGATCGGGCAGGGGTTCCGGATCCTGTGCGCTGGCGGTGGCAGCGGTGAGAAAGACTGCCGCGAGAATGGGGGCCAGCCAGCGGAACAGGAGATTTACAAGTGCCATATTGCCGACATAACCTTCTGATGAAACTTGCAAAATTTTATCTCGCCTTTTGAACAACTTCCGCCAGAAAACCGGATCGACCACATGAACGATGCTATCACGACCGTCGTCTTCGATATAGGGAATGTCCTGATCGAATGGAATCCCGAATATCTCTATCGCGAGCTCATTCCCGATGACGATGCACGCGAAGACTTCCTGACGACGGTCTGCACAATGGAGTGGAACCTGCAGCAGGATCTTGGCCGGCCCTGGGCGGAGGCCGTTAATGTTCTGTCCCGCCAGCATCCGGACAAGGCCGAGCTTATCGCCGCCTACAGCGATCGTTGGCACGACATGGTGCCCGGCGAAATTCCCGGCACGCCTGACATGCTCGCAGAGCTCAAGGCCCAGGGGACGCCCCTTTATGCAATTACCAATTTTTCAGAAGACAAGTTTGTCCAGGCCCAGGAACGGTTTCCGTTTCTGAAGACCAGCTTCCGCGACATCGTCGTCTCCGGCGCTGAAAAGGAGATCAAGCCCGGCCTGCGCATCTACGAAATCCTGCTGGAGCGAAACGGACTGACTGCCGCGCAATGCCTTTTCATCGATGACAGCGAACGCAATGTCGAGGCCGCCCGAGAAGCCGGCATGTCAGCCCATCACTTCAAGGGGGCTGAGGGTCTGCGCGCGGAACTGAAACAGCTCGGTCTGCTGAACGGGTAATTGCCGTGAGGAAGCGACCAATATCGGGGAGGCGGCAAGGCCGTCTCTCAAGATCCGTCGCACTCAAGTCCCGGCGAAGAGGTCTTATCCCTCGAAGCCTTCAAGCACATTGACGCAATTGGTGCCCAGTGCGTCGACCGCATAGCCGCCTTCCATCAGGAAAATGGTCGGAACGCCGACCTTGGCGAGCCTCTGACCAAGCCGGATGTAGTCTTCACTCTTGAACTTGAAGCCGGAGATCGGATCGTTCTCGTAGCAATCCATGCCAAGCGAGACGATCAACGCTTCTGGCTTGTAAACCAGCAACCAGCGGCAGGCTTCCTCGAGTGCCGGTGTGTAGCTGTCCCAATCGGTGCCGAGCGGCAAAGGCCAGTTGCGGGTGAACCCGGTACCGGCATGTTCACCGGTCTCGTCGGCAAACCCGAGAAAATAGGGATATTCGTGTTTAGGGTCGGCATGGATCGACAGGAACAGGATGTCCGGCCGGTCATAGAACAGCGCCTGGGTGCCATTGCCATGGTGGTAGTCGACATCCAGGATCGCGATGCGATGCAGTCCGTAGTCCCGAAGATACTGCGCCGCGACAGCAGCGTTGTTGAAAAAGCAGTATCCACCGAAGAAGTCATAGCCCGCGTGGTGTCCCGGTGGCCGGCAAAGCGCGAAAGCCGATTTCTCGCCATCGAGAAGCAGTCCGGCCGCAGTCAGGGCCGTGTCGGCTGACGCCCGCGCCGCCTTGTAGGTGTTTTCGCCGAGCGGCGTACCGGCATCCATCGAGTACCGTCCGAGCAGGCCGTCGATATGTTCGACCTGAACATCCTGACGCAGGCTGCGGATGGGCCAGACAAAGGGAAAGGCTTCGCGCGACCGCCCTGCGGCCGTCCATTTTTCCCAGAAGCTTTCCAGAAACGAAACGTATTCGGGGGCGTGCACCCGGTGCAGCGGACGGACGGGAAATTCCTCCGGCGCAACGATGTCACCGACATTGCGCTCCCGCACGGTCTTGAGCACGATTTCGGCGCGGCTCGGGATCTCGACAGCAGGCTTCAGTTCGCCGTCTGATATTTCCTGCGCCGGTGCATGCGCGAGCTGGGTGTTTGAAAAAACCGTCTTCACGAGTTGCCCCCAAGTCCCCTGTTGTCTCACACAGCAGCGCTAATGTAACCCATTTCAGGAAAAACGGAATTCCGTAACATGAGTATAAGTCTCTGAGGGCTGTAACAAAACCGGTGTGAACCCGTCGTGATTGACGCTGTCCGGCCATCGCTGTGCTTCAAGGCACAGCCCGGCATGGGCCCCGTAGTGCCGGCCGTCCAGCCCGGGAACCGTCACCGAGATCCGCTGCGCATCATAAAGCTGCAGGCCAGGTTCGCTCGTCCAGACTTCCATGCGGCGATTGCCGGAACCGTCTTCGAGGGCAGCAGCGAATTCCACGCCCTCGCGTGGTGCATCCGCGAGGCAGAAGTTGTGATCGAAGACCACGTTCTCCTCACCCGCCTTGCGCCGCAGCTTGCGCCCGTCGCGGAAGTCGTATGGCGTCCAGGCCACGTTGCGTATCTCGCCGGTCGGGATCAGCGCCTCGTCCACGGGCAGATAGGTCTCGGCAGCAATTTCCAGCGTATGGTCCAGAATATTGCTGCTGCCATCCAGATTGAAATAGGCGTGCTGGGTCAGATTGACCGGCGTGGTCTTGTCGGTGGTTGCGGTGATTTTCAGACGCAGCGCACCGGTGCCGGTCAACGTATAGCGGGCAAGCACTTCCACCCGGCCCGGATACCCCATGTCGCCGTCTTCGGAGACAAGCTTCAGCAGGACGCTGGCCTTGTCGTGCTGCTCTACCTGCCAGACCCTGCTGGAGAAGCCGAGCGAGCCGCCATGAAGGTGGTTGACGCCGCGTTCGTTCTGGTCGAGTTGATAGGTGACCCCGTCTATCGTCATCCGGCCACCGCCGATGCGGTTGGCGCAGCGCCCGGCAATCACGCCAAAATAGGGCGAATGATCCAGATAGCTCTGGAGATCGTCAAAGCCCAGCACCACCGTCTCACCATCGACCTTGAGGTCGCGGATGATGCCTCCCAGGGTGAGAATGGAGGCAGCCAGAGACCCTTTTGCCAGCGTAATTTCCTGGACAACGGTCCCGTCTGGCAGAACCCCAAATTCCTTGATCATGAAAATCTCCGGCGAGAAGGCGGCAGGATGCGCAAAAGGCGGCGGAACTATCCGCCGCCTTTCGTCAATCGGTCAAGTGGTCAGAGCGTCTGGTTGTAGTCGCCCACTTCCGAGTTTTCGCGCAGAACGCCGTCAACAGCCTTGAACATGGCGTGGAGCCGGTCTTCCGAAACCGGGCTCTCGACCACGACCACCAGCTCCGGCTTGTTGGAGGAGGCACGCACAAGGCCCCAGGTCCCGTCTTCGCTGACGACGCGAACGCCGTTGACGGTGATCAGGTCGGTGATCGACTGTCCGGCAACCGTTTCGCCCTTGGCTTTCATATCCTGGAAACGGGCGACAACCCGGTCGACGACGTCGTACTTGATTTCGTCGTCGCACTTGGGAGCCATGGTTGGCGACCCCCAGGTCTTGGGAAGATCCCGGCGCAGGTCTGCCATCGTCTTGTCCGGGTTACGGTCAAGCATGTCGAGGATGGCAATGGCCGAAACGAGCCCGTCATCATACCCGCGGCCAATCGGCTTGTTGAAGAAATAGTGGCCGGATTTCTCGAACCCGACCATGGCATTCAGTTCGGTGACACGGCGCTTGATATAGGAGTGACCGGTCTTGAAATAGTCGGTCTTGGCGCCGTTGGCCTTAAGCACCGGATCCGTGTGGAACAGGCCCGTGGATTTCACATCGACCACGAACTGGGCACCGGGATGAAGCGCGGAGATATCGCGTGCAAGCATCACGCCGACCTTGTCGGCGAAGATTTCCTCGCCTTCGTTGTCGACGACACCGCAGCGATCGCCGTCGCCATCGAAACCCAGTCCGACTTCCGCACCGACTTCCAGAACCTTGTGACGAAGCGCATGGAGCATCTTCATGTCTTCCGGGTTCGGGTTGTAGCGCGGGAAGGTGTGATCCAGCTCGGCATCAAGCGGAATGACTTCGGCGCCGATCGCCTCCAGGATCTTCGGCGCGAAGGCGCCGGCAGTGCCGTTGCCGCATGCCGCGACCACCTTGATCGGGCGCTTCAATTTGGCCCGGTCGGTGAGATCCTTGAAATAGACATCCGGGAAACCGTCGACGAAGCGGTAGCTGCCGCCGCCCTTCAGGTCGAAAGCCGCTTCCAGAACGATGTCCTTCAGACGGCCCATTTCATCTGGACCAAAGGTCAGCGGGCGGTCGATACCCATTTTGACGCCGGTCCAGCCGTTGTCGTTGTGCGACGCCGTGATCATGGCGACCGCCGGAACATCGAGCGCGAACTGTGCGAAATAGGCCATTGGCGACAAGGCCAGGCCAATGTCGTGCACGTTGATGCCGGCTGCCAGAAGGCCGTTGATCACCGCCATCTTGATGGAGGAGGAATACCCCCGGAAATCATGCCCCACCACGATGTCCGGGCGCACGCCACGTTCGTGAATGAGCGTGCCGATGCCCATACCGAGCGCCTGCATGCCCATCAGATTGATTTCCTTTTCGAAAAGCCAACGCGCATCGTATTCGCGGAAACCCGTGGGCTTCACCATTGGAAAGGATTCATATTCAAAAGTGTTCGGAACCAATTTCGGACGCGGTTTCGGAAACATCAATGCCTCTCAAAGCAAGGAAGAAGAACGGAACTGGGTAATTACCTAAACACGGTATGACAATTCACTGCACCAGTACAAGCGTGCCATCGGAGATGTCAAACCGCTTCATTTGGTTGAGAACGGACATGCCGAGCAGGGGTTCCCCGAGGCTTTGATCTTTCAACACAAGTGTGTCGACATTGCGTAGCCGGATCTTTCCAATGCGCAAATTGTCAATGGTCGCCCTGGCGCCACGAACTGTGCCGTTTGCCGTCTGGATCGCGTACTTGTAGTCGGCCGAATTCAGGAAGATTCCGATGCTCTCGGCAAGCGATTCCGGCAAAACGGTGACGGTTGCACCGGTGTCGACCAGCATGTCCACCGCACGGCCGTTCAGATAGGCATCCGCCACGAAATGCCCCTGCCTGTTGGCCGATATTCGGTGGCTTCGTTCACCGGCCTCGTCCACGTCCTGATCTTCGGCAACCTGGTCGCTGCTCACCAGCACCTCAAGCCTGTTTTCCAGCAGATACGCTGCAAGCGGAACGATTGCCATGCAGGCTAGAAAGATGATGACAAAGCGCGACATGCAGGGTCTCGACGTTGCGTGAGCCCCCTGATTATCACGGTTTCCTTAGCGGCCTGTAAAACAGCATCAGGCAATCGTGTCGGCCAGCCGGGCAATGTCCTCCAGATGCGGTGCACTGGACTGGGCCCCTGTCACGGTGCAGGCAAGCGCACCGGCTGCGGCACCTTCCTTCAAGGCACGTTCGAAGGACGTCTTGCGATCGAGAGCGGCAGCCAGGGCGCCACAAAAGGCATCGCCCGCACCGGTCGTATCCACCGCGTTGACGGCGGGAGAAGCGAAGCGATAGCGCGCGGTTGGCGTGCGGGCGAGAACACCGTCCGCACCAAGGGTGACGATGACGTTCCGGCCACCTTCCGCCAGTTTCAGCGCGAATGTTTCCGTGTCACCGGCAATGCCGAGGCGACCTCCGATCTCTGCCGCCTCGCTCACATTGACCACAACCGTACCGGCAACATCCAGACAGGCACTCAGGTCGCCCTCAGGCACAGGAGCCGGGTTCCAGATGACCGTGCCTGCCGCATCCCGGGCAAGCCTGGCACCTTCGATCACCACAACCAGAGGCACCTCTCCCTGAACGAGCAATGTCTGACCAGGCCCAAAACCGCCTTTCAGCCAGGAGGCTTCGACACGCGCATTGGTGCCGCTGGCGACGATGATCTGATTTTCCCCTGCGGGATCGATACCGATCAGGGCAAGGCCGGTCGACCCGGCCATGGTGCGAACGCCTGAAAGATCGACGCCGGCTTCGCGCAGATTAAGCAGCGCGAGTTCGGCAAAGCTGTCCTGTCCGACCGCGCCGATGAAACGAACGTCGGCCCCTGCCCGCCTGGCAGCCAATGCCTGGTTGGCGCCTTTCCCACCTGGAAACGTCTGGTGATCGCGACCGCTCACCGTTTCGCCGGCGGTCGGCAACCGGGGCACGGCAACGACCAGATCCAGATTGATGGAACCAAAGACCGTAATCATGTCGCCTCCCCTTTTTTTACAAAAGGTTAGACACCGCACGCCCAAGCGCAACAAAAAAGCGCGGAAGTTTCCCTCCGCGCTTTCAGCCGTCTATTCTGTCTGGCCGGTTACTTCGTGCCGTACATGCGGTCGCCGGCATCGCCAAGACCCGGGACGATATAGCCCTTCTCGTTCAGCTTCTCGTCGATGGAGGCGGTGTAGACCGGCACGTCCGGGTGGTTCTCGGTGAAATTCTTGACGCCCTCAGGTGCCGCGAGCAGGCAGAGGAAGCGGATGTTGTTGGCTCCGCGCTCCTTGAGCTTCTGAACCGCTGCAATCGCCGAGTTGGCGGTGGCCAGCATCGGATCGACCACGATCACCAGACGCTCGTTCAGGTCTTCCGGAGCCTTGAAGTAATACTCCACCGGCTGAAGGGTCTGCGGATCGCGGTAAAGCCCGATGTGCGCCACGCGCGCGGACGGAACCAGATCCAGCATGCCTTCCAGAAGTCCGTTGCCCGCGCGCAGAACGGAAGCGAATACCAGCTTCTTGCCGGCCAGGGTCGGTGCCTGCATTTCGGCAAGCGGCGTTTCGATGGTCTGGTAGACGAGCGGCAGGTCGCGGGTGACCTCATAGCAGAGCAGCGTGGAGATTTCCCGCAGCAGGCGCCGGAACCCCTGGGTAGACGTTCCCTTGTCGCGCATGATGCTCAGTTTGTGCTGGACCAGCGGGTGGCTGATGACAGTGGCTCCGGACATATCTGCCTCTCTTCTCAATGGGGCCATAACACCGGCCCGGTCTCATGATTTTTTATGTTCGGGACCTATGCCCCGAACGGCAACCAAAAAACAGACCCCGGGTTCATGAAGTGCCCGAGTTTTTTCGCTTCCTGCGGGTGTCCTTGCAAATAAATGCCGCCAGCCCGGCTGGTTCCGCCTTCCAGGATGCAGGTGAGCGGCAATTGATCCTGATGAACCTTGAGCTCGTGCCGCAGCAGTTCGGCAAGCCTGTCGGTGAGCGCAAGCGCCACAGCGCGGATTTCGACCATGCGGTCGCGTTCGGCCTCTGCAGACAGTGCCGTGTCCGGTTCGAGAATTTTCAGGACACCAGCGTCAAGGAACAGAGCCGCGTGGGCAGGATCGGCAGGCGGCGTCAGTGCCTCCAGTCCGAAGACTTCAAACCCGGCCCAGGCAAGAGGTTCGATCAGTGAATAGACCATCTCCTGGGCAGCCAGATGGAACGGCACAACAGTTCTCTCGGAAACCGCGCCCCGCTGGTAATGCTCGAAGCTGTCGCCATAGACCATGCTTCCTTCGCTGGCACCACCGTCCCAGAGCGGACAAAGCGATTCCAGCAACCGGTCGAGCAGATCCCTTGCCGAAACCACACCATCGCTTTCCTTTGCCATCCGAACTGCAAGACGGCCGGGACGGGTCTCGTCCCCTTCCCCGAAAAGGTCCGGCCGCAGGGCAAGCGCTTCACCGAAGCGTTTCAGATGGCGCTGCATCGCCTCGAGCAGGTCGTCATCCTCCCTTGCGTCCCACTGCAGGCCTTCGGAGAGTTCCATCCGGTCCATCTGCACGAGCGTCTGCGCATCGACGCGATAGGGATCGGTCATTTCACCGGAAAACGAACCTGCCGCGAACATGTGAAAGGCGGCCAGTGCCGAAGCCTCCTGGCCGGTCGCCTCGGTCTCAGTCATCCTGTCCTCGAAAACCCAGCCTTCAGGGTGACGGGTTTTCATGTAGGTACCCAGGATGGCAAGGTCGGCTGCAGCGGCAAGCATTTCTTCGGCGGTTTCAAACCCGCGCGCATTTGCCAGCGCACCCCAGCGGTCGATGCCGCCGGCCTCGTAATTCCGCCAGATGCCATAGGGGGGAATGTGAAAATCCGGAAAATTTTCCCGAGTTGTTTCAAGCACCTTGGCCAGGGCTGTTTCGAGCAGGTCCGGAACCGCTTCGACATGGGCGAGTTTGCCATCTGTGGCGAGCTTCAAAAGCTCATAGGCTTTTTCCCGAACATGTTGCGGCCGGAACAGGGACAAGGCTGGTTGGGTATCGGTCATGGAAATCGCCGGATCTGGAAAGGATTGTGTGAAAAGACGCTGCCCTCGCCTATCTGCCCACCATAACCTTGTCAAACCGGTTCGTCATTGGTCATCATCTGTGTGATTTGAACCCAAGCCTTTCAACCATCCCACACCGGAAGTTTCATGTCTGCCGTTGTCTCAATCGCCGCCCTTCTCGTCGGATCCGGACTGCTTTTGCTCGCCGGCGGCCTTCACGGCCTCCTGTTGCCGCTCGCCGGCCTCGCCAACGGCTTTTCCGATGCCTCGCTCGGCCTGCTCGGCACCGGCTGGGCAGTCGGCTATGTCAGCGGCTGTCTGGCCGTGCCGGTCATCGTGAAGCGTGTGGGCCATGTGCGGGCCTTCGGGGCGCTTGCCTCGCTGGCGGGCATCTCGGTTCTCCTGAACCTCCTGTTCATGGATGCCGCTGTCTGGATCGTGCTGCGGGCGATCACCGGCTTCTGCTTTTCCGGCGCTGCCATGATCGTGGAAAGCTGGCTGAACGAACGCTCGACCAGCGAAACGCGCGGGCGGATCTTCGGTATCTATACGATGATCAACCTGGGGGCGACGACCGCCGGACAGATGTTGCTGACGCTTGGCGATCCGACCGGCTTCTTCTTCTTCGTTCTCGGTTCGATCATCTACTCGCTGTCGCTGCTGCCGACAGCGCTGTCCACCGCCGCATCGCCCCAGCCCCTGACACAGGCGCGGCTGGATCCGAAAAAACTCTGGCGCAATTCACCGATCGCAGTGGTCGCGGTTTTCATGGTCGGCATTTCAAACGGGTCCTTCGGCACCTTGGGTGCGGTTTATGGACTTCGCATCGGACTGGACGTACCGGAGATTGCCATCATGATGAGTTTGGCGCTTTTGGCCGGCGCAGTGGTGCAGATCCCGGTCGGCATGCTGTCCGACAGGCTCGACCGGCGCCTCGTGCTGGTCGGTCTCGCCGTAACCGCCATGAGTTTCGGGTCCAGCCTGTCGTTCTTCGGCGGCACCGATCCGACCCTCACGGTTCTTCTGATCGCAGGTTTCGGCGGCGTGGTCTATTCCATGTATCCGGTGATTGTCGCCCACGCGAGCGACCACGCAGAGCCAGGTGACTTTCTCAGGATCAGCGGCGGTCTTCTGCTTATCTTCGGGGCTGGTACAATGCTTGGACCGTTGCTCGCCTCGGGCTTGATGACCTTCACTTATCCGGGCGCACTCTTCCAGGTGACGGCGGCAGCGCATCTTTCCATGATGCTCTTTGCCCTCTGGCGCATGCGTCAGCGTGCTTCGCTTCCGCAGGAAGACAAGTCCGATTTCGTGATGGCGGTCTCGACCGCGCAGATTACGACCCCGGAAACGGTAAGCCTCGATCCGCGCACGGAAGTGGACGAGACCGGCGGGGAAATCTGAGGGGGCTTGACGCCATTCCCTTCGGCATTCATCGCCCTTCTCCCCTCATCCTGAGGAGCCGCTTCAGCGGCATCTCAGGATGAGGTTTTGGGGATGAGAGGGCGAGAGGCGAGAAAGCTCACCAGAGTTCTCGCTGAACCGAGCCAATGCAAAGCAGCCGCGCCTATGGCCGGCGTCATTCCGGACAAGCACAGCAAAGCTGTGCGCCGGTCCGGAAACCAGACATCAGCGTGAGCGAAGCGACCTCGCCTGAAACAAATCTGGCGTGTATTCAGCGTGCGGCGCATCCGGCATGTTGCAGAAGACCTGCCTCAACCCGTCGGCGCCTGCTTTGCGCTTTCCAGTCGTACAAAGAGCCTTTTGCGTGTGGGCTCATCACAGAAGGCGGCTTCGATGGCCGTGCGGGTGACTTCCATCTGATCATCGAAACTCCATCCGAAGGTTTCGGTGACCGATGAATATTCCTTGCCGAGCGTGGTGCCGAAAAAAGGCGGGTCGTCGGAGTTGAGCGTGATCTTCACGCCCTCCTTGCGCAGCATGTTGACCGGGTGGAAGCGCAGGTGAGTGTAGACGCCCAGAGCGATGTTCGACCCGGGGCAGACCTCCAGCACGATCTCCTCGTCGACAAGGCGCTTGACCAGATCCTTGTCCTCGATCGCCCGCACACCATGGCCGAGACGTTTCACACGCAGGAATTCGAGTGCCGCGGTCACACTGTCCAGACCGCCGAACTCGCCCGCATGGGCCGTGGTGCCCAGCCCCGCATCCGCCGCCATGCGGAAGGCCTTCGCGAAATTGGCTGGGTGGCCGGAGCGTTCGTCCCCGGCCAGGCCGAAGCCCGTGACCAGAGGATGCGGATTGCCGATCACTTCCTTGATGACCCGTTCGACGGAGGCCGAACCGAAATGACGGACGCCGATCGCGATCATCCGGCCCTCGATGGCAGTGTCTGTCTTGGCGCGCTCGATCCCCGCGGCCAGTCCCTCGACATAGGAGCGGTAGGACAGGCCGGCGGCCTGAGCGTGGTCTGGCGAGATGAAGATCTCGCCATAAATTGCCCCTTCCGCCGCCAGCATGCGGAAATAGGTTTCCGCAAGCAGGGCGTAGTCCGCCGGTGTCCTGAACACCGAACTTGCAACGTCATAGGCTTTCAGGAAGGTGGTGAAGTCGGACCAGATGTATTTGCCGTTACCGTCGAGGACGGCCGAAACATCCTCGCCGCGCTTGTCGGCAAGGCGCTTGACCAGGGTCGGTGGCGCGGCGCCTTCGATATGACAATGCAATTCCGCCTTCGGTACCGTGATGGCGTCGCTCATGTCCCGCGGGTCCTCATTCGAGTGTGTGGCGGGCCGGTTTTCCGTCTTTCCGCAGAAAGGACGGACGAGTGGCCCGCGGTTATTGTGCCCGATTCACCGGATTGCCGGAATGCGGATGCGGTTACAGAAAACTTGTGCCGTTCGGACCGACCGCGATGCCCAGATGATCGGCGATACTTTCACCGATATCGGCATAGGTCTTGCGACCACCGACGCTTCTACCTTCGAGACCCGGACCGGTTGCGATCACCGGGACATGTTCGCGGGTGTGGTCCGTGCCACGCCAGGTCGGATCGCAGCCGTGATCGGCCGTGAGGATCAGGAGATCACCGTCCGTCATCCTGGCAATCATTTCCGGCAAGCGGCGGTCGAAATGCTCCAGTGCGGCTGCATATCCCGGAACATCCCGGCGGTGACCGTAAAGGGAGTCGAAATCGATGAAATTGGTGAAGATCAGGTCGCCATCGGCAGCCTCATCCATGGCCTCCAGCGTCTTGTCGAACAGCTGGTCATTGCCTGCGCCCTTCAGCACCCTGGCAACGCCCTGATGCGCGAAAATGTCGGATATCTTGCCGACGCCATAGACCGTGCGCCCTGCCTCTGTCAGCCGGTCGAGCAAGGTCGGCTCCGGCGGTAGCACCGAATAGTCACGCCGGTTGGCGGTGCGCTGGAAAGTGTCCGAAGTTTCGCCGACGAAGGGCCGCGCGATCACCCGGCCGATGTTGTAGGGATCCGCAAATTCACGCGCGATCTCGCAAAGTTCGTACAGCTTCTCCAAACCATAGTGTTCTTCGTGGGCGGCGATCTGGATGACGGAATCCGCCGACGTATAGAAAATCGGCTTGCCCGTGCGAATGTGCTCTTCGCCAAGTTCGGCAATGATCACCGTGCCGGAAGCGTGTTTGTCACCCAGGATGCCGTTGAGGCCTGCCTTCTCGCTGATCTTTGCAATCAGCTCTTCCGGGAAGGTCGGGATCGTTTCCGGAAAATAGCCCCAGTCGAAGCGCACAGGCACACCGGCGATTTCCCAATGGCCGGACGGCGTGTCCTTGCCATTGGAAACTTCGGCAGCATAGCCCCACAGGCCTTCCGGCTCGCCATCGAAATCCAGACCCGGCACGTCCTTGCCGGTGGACAGGCGCCCTGCCGCGCCCAGGCCGAGCCGGTCCATGTTGGGAACGTTCAAGGGGCCGGAGCGCAGACCGTCCTTGTCGCCCTCACCGGCTGCACAACGCGCCGCGATGTGGCCCAAAGTGTCGGCCCCGGCATCACCAAAGGCTTCCGCATCCGCGGCACCGCCGATACCGAAACTGTCCAGAACGCACAGAATTGCACGAGGCATGGACATCTCCTCAAATTTATCATTGCCGGCCGGTTCGGCCGGAGAGGTTCCGGGCGACCATTCGCCCGGCACGCATTTTCCCGGTCAGGGCGCGATGCGCTCGACGACGCTCGGCCTGTCGATGACATCGGCTGCGGAGCCGATGGTGTAGGCTTTGCGCACCGCGACGGCTGCTTCTTCGGCCTCTGCCTCGGTTCTGGCATGGACAATCGCCAAGGGCGCATCCGCGTCCACCGTGTTACCGACACCGGCAAGGCTGGTCAGGCCGACGGACGGATCGATCACGTCTGCCGCCGCCCTGCGTCCACCGCCAAGCGCGACGACCGCAACACCCACTGCCCGGGCATCCACACCCGTAACGACGCCGTCTTGTTCGGCGTAGACCGGCGCTTCCACCGACGCCTTGGCAAGATAAAGTTCCGCCTTTTCCATGAAGTCGGCAGGTCCGCCAAGCGCATGAACCATCTGGGCGAACTTCTCAGCCGCCTTGCCGCTCTGAAACGCTTCACGCATCATGCCGGCACCGGCCTCCGCATCAGCGGCGATGCCGCCGGAGGCAAGCAGTTCGCCGCCTTGTGCCACGGTGACATCCCAAAGGCGGTTGTCGATGGCCGTGCCTTTCAGAAAGTCGACAGCGTTCTGCATTTCAACCGCGTTGCCGGCGGCAGACGCCAGCGGCTCGTTCATGTCGGTCAGGAGAGCCGTCGTTTTCAAACCCGCCCCGTTCGCGACCAGCACCAGGCTTTCGGCAAGCGCACGAGCATCTTCAAGTGTTGCCATGAAAGCGCCCGTACCCCACTTCACGTCCAGCACCAGTCCCTGCAGACCGGCTGCCAGCTTCTTGGACAGGATCGACGCGGTGATCAGGTCGATGCTCTCCACCGTGCCGGTCACATCGCGGATGGCGTAAAAACGCTTGTCGGCCGGAGCAAGGTTGCCGGTCTGGCCGATGACGGCACACCCGATCTCCTTGACCACCTTCTTGAACAGCAGATTGTCCGGTTGCGTCTGATAGCCCGGGATGCTGTCGAACTTGTCCAGCGTGCCGCCCGTGTGACCCAGGCCACGACCGGAGATCATCGGTACTGCAGCGCCACAGGCGGCAAGCGCCGGCGCTAGCATCAGCGAGACGTTGTCGCCAACGCCGCCGGTGGAATGCTTGTCAAGGATCGGCGCGTCGATGCCCGACCAGTCCATGACATCGCCACTGTCGCGCATGGCGAGCGTCAGAGCCACCCGTTCGTCGACGGTCAGACCCTTGAAGAAGACAGCCATGGCGAGCGCAGCCACCTGGCCTTCCGTGACCGAGCCGTCTGCCAGGCCCTTGACGAAGAACTGGATCTCCGCCGCGTCCAGCGTTCCACCGTCGCGCTTCTTTCTGATGAGTTCTTGCGGCAGCATTTGTTGTCCTTCTTGAAGCCGTCTCAATAGCCGTGGTGGGAGTGGTCCACGATTTCCTGGCCCTCGATGGTCGAGATCAGGGCATCCAGAAGACCACTGGCACCAAAGCGGAACGTGTGTGCCGATACCCAGTTCTGGCCCATGATCTTGTCGGCAAGCGCTAGGTAGGCAGCTGCGTCCTCGGCGGTGCGGATACCACCGGCCGGCTTGAAGCCGATCACTCGCTCGGCGTTGTCGCGCCGGGCCTCCTCGATCGCGGTCAGCATGATCTCGGCTGCTTCCAACGTTGCGTTGACGGCAACCTTGCCGGTCGAAGTCTTGATGAAGTCCGCACCTGCCCCAATGGCAATGTTGGAGGCTGCGTGGATCAGCAACGGATCCTTGATTTCGCCCGTTTCCAGGATGACCTTGAGCAGTGCCGGTTCCGGAATGGCAGCCTTCACGCGAATGATCTGCTCTTCCGCAAAACCCTTGCGGCCAGCGCAGAAAGCCTTGTAAGGCATGACCAGATCGATCTCGTCGGCTCCATCGGCAAGTGCCTGCTTTGTCTCGGCCAGGACAGCTTCCGTATCTTCGCCACCTTCAGGGAAGTTGACCACAGTCGCCACCTTCACGCCCGTTCCGGTCAGTTCCTGCGCGGCCTGCGCCACGAACCGCGGCCAGACACAGACAGCCGCAACCGACCCGTGATCCGTCACGGTCCGTCCGGTCAGCTTGGAAATATCCGCCGCCGTGCAGTCGTCGTTGAGGTTGGTCAGGTCGACGAGCCCGAGGGCCCGTTTGGCGTGTTCGATCATGTCAGTCATTGGCCGATCTCCTTCACGAATGCCCGCACCAGCTGTTTCATGCGTTCCATGCCCTGCAAGGCAACGGACTTGGTTTCGTCGTGAGACAGCGCGTGCGTCTGCATGCCTGCGCCGTAATTGGTGATAATCGACATGGCCGCGACGCGCATACCCAGGAATCTGGCCATGATGACTTCCGGCACGGTTGACATGCCAACCGCATCCGCACCCAGTGTCTTGGCCATGCGGATTTCGGCAGGCGTCTCGAAAGACGGGCCGGAGAACCACATGTAAACGCCCTCGGCGACCGGATCGCCGGTTTCCTCGGCGACTTTCTTCATCGCCGCACGCAAGTCCGCATCGTAGGCGGTGCTCATGTCGAGGAAGCGCTTTTCGTCCTCTTCACCGATCAGCGGGTTCATGCCCGACCAGTTGATGTGGTCGGAAATCAGCATGGGCGAACCGGGAGCAACTTCCTGGCGCAGGGAACCTGCCGCATTGGTTGCCAGCAGGATCTCGCAGCCGAGCTCCTTCAGCGTTTCCACCGGCGTGCGCATGACCGTCGGATCGCCGCCCTCGTAATAATGGGCCCGGCCCGAAAGGATCACCACCGGCACCCCGGACAGCGTGCCGGCAACCAGCTCGCTGGAATGGGACGTGACGGTAGAAACCGGAAATTCGGTCAGATGCGAATAGGGAATGCGAACAGCGTCCTCGACTTCCTCGGCGAGCGCGCCGAGGCCGGAGCCGAGGATCATGCCAATCTTGTACGAGCCCTCCCGGGCTGCGCGGACGATCTCCGCGCATTCACGGCCGAAACCACTCATTGTGGGTCAGTCCTTCTTATTTTGACGTGTATTCCAGTTCGAAGGCGGCAGGCAGCAGCTCATCCATCGTGAAGCTGCGCCGGATACCGTCGAGATCAGCGACATGGACAACCAGATCGTCCGTGCCGAATTCCTTCAGACGCTGGCGGCACATGCCGCACGGCGTGCACAGGGCCGCATCGCCAATGACAACGGCTTCCGCAATTTCGCGGTAACCGGCGGCAATCATGGCGCTGACCGCCCCACCTTCTGCACAAACGCTCACCGGGTAGGAAGCGTTCTCCACATTGCAGCCGATGAAAACAGTGCCGTCCGGTGCACGCAAGGCCGCGCCGACCAGGAAGTTTGAATAGGGTGCATATGCGTTTTCACGAACCGCTTTTGCGGCCTCGAACAACGCGTCCAGATCGCTCATGAACGCTCCTTGAGATACGGAATGCCAGCCGCCTTCGGCGGGATTGCCTTGCCGATGAAACCTGCAAGCAGGATCACGGTCAGAATATAGGGCAGTGCCTGGAAGAACTGCACCGGAATTTCGCCGATACCGGGTAATTTCTGACCCTGCATCCGGATGGCGACAGCATCGAGGAAGCCGAACAACAGGCAGGCCAACATGGCGTTGGCCGGTTTCCACTTGGCGAAAATCAGGGCCGCCAGCGCGATGAAGCCCTTGCCCGCCGTCATGTCCTTGATGAAGCCGGAGGACTGGGCGATGGAAAGATATGCTCCGGCTACACCGCACAGGGCACCGCAGGCGATGACCGCCCGGTAGCGCAGCCAGGTGACGGAGATGCCGGCCGTGTCAACGGCCGCCGGGTTTTCCCCGACCGCACGCAGGCGCAGCCCGAAACGGGTGCGGAACAGCACCCACCAGGTCAGCGGCACGGCCACGAAAGCCGCGTAGACCAGGATGTTGTGGCCTGACAGCAGTTCGCTGTAGATGCCGCCAATGATCGGAACATCGCGCAGTTCTTCCGCGTAGGGCCAGACGATGTCCCTAAACCGTCCGCCTTCCGGCAGTGAGGGTGTACGACCGCCCTGGCGGAACCATGTCTGCCCGAGCAGCGCGGTCAGGCCCGCTGCCAGGAAGTTGATGGCGACGCCGGAAACGATCTGGTTGCCGCGGTTGGTAATGGAGGCAAAGCCGTGGATCAGCGCCAGGCCGATCGAAACCGCCATGCCCGCCAGAAGGCCGATCCAGGCGTTTCCGGTCATGTAGGCTACCGCACCCGCCCCAAAGGCTGCGCCGAGCATCTTTCCTTCCAGGCCGATATCGACCACGCCGGAGCGTTCCGAGTAAAGCCCTGCCAGACAGGCCAGCAGAAGCGGTGTCGACAGGCGGACTGTGGAATCAAGTGTCAGGATCACGATCTCGAACATGATCACGCCTCCTTCGCGGCAAGAGCCCGGGAGGGCGTGAACAGCTTGATGATGGCCGGGCGGAACATGTGCTCAAGCGCACCGGCAAACAGGATCACAAGGCCCTGGATGACGATGATCATGTCTCGCGTGATGTTGGGCATTTCGAACGAAAGTTCCGCGCCGCCCTGATAGAGCATGCCGAACAGGATCGACGCCAGAACGATGCCGACCGGATGTGCCCGCCCCATGAGCGCAACCGCGATACCGACGAAGCCGTAGCCGGTCACGAAATCGATCAGCAGACGGTGCTGTGACCCCATGATCTCGTTGATCGCCATCATGCCTGCAAGACCACCGGATATGAGCATGGTGATGACGATGGTGCGCACCGGCGAGATGCCGGCATAGACCGCGGCTGTGGCGTTGGCACCGAAGGACCGGATCTCGAAACCGAGCTTTGTGCGCCAAATCAGGAACCAGACCAGGACACAAGCCGCCAGCGCCACGAAGAGCGACAGGTTGACCGGCGCATAGCCGAAGCCGAAGGACGGGAAGATGTCGTTCAGGAACGGCAGACGGCCGCCGTCCTCGAAGGTTCGCGTTTCCGGCTGCATCGAGCCTGGCTTCTTCAACGCGTTGTTGAGCAGATAGACCATCAGCGACGAGGCGATGAAGTTGAACATGATGGTGGTGATCACCACGTGGCTGCCGCGGGTGGCCTGCAGCCAGGCCGGGATGAACGCCCAGGCGGCCCCCATCAGCGCCGAGCCGATGATGGCGAACGGCAAGGTGATGTACCACGGCACTATGTGGTCCAGCGCCAGACAGGCTATGGCGACCCCGAGACCACCGATATAGGCCTGGCCCTCACCGCCGATGTTGAACAACCCGGCATGAAAGGCAACGGCCACGGCCAGGCCGGTGAAGATGAAGTTGGTGGCATAGAACAGCGTGAAGCCGATGCCTTCGCCATAGCCAATGGAGCCCCAGACCAGGAGCTGCACCGCGTCCAGCGGGTTTTCCCCGATCAGGACAACGACGAGGCCGGACACCAGGAAGGCGGCGGCCAGGTTCAGGAACGGGATCAGGCCGTAATCGACCCAGCGCGGGAGCTGACCGGCACTCATCGGGCGCCTCCTTCAACAGCCATCTTGTTGTTATCTTCCACACCGGCCATCAGCAGGCCAAGTTCGCCTTCTTCCGCATCGCCGCCGCGTTCACCGACGATCTTGCCGTCGAACATCACCAGCACCCGGTCAGAAAGCGCCCGGATTTCGTCGAGTTCCACCGACACCAGCAAAATGCCCTTGCCGGCATCGCGCATTTCCACGATCCGGCGGTGGATGAACTCGATGGCGCCGATATCGACGCCGCGCGTCGGCTGACCGACCAGGAGCACTTCCGGATCGCGCTCGATCTCGCGCGCCAGCACGATCTTCTGCTGGTTGCCGCCCGAGAAATTGGCGGTCTTCAGCATCGGGTTCGGCGGGCGGATGTCGTATTTCTCGATTTCGGCCACGGCGTTCTTCTTGATGGCAGCAAGATCCATCAGAAGGCCCCGGGAGTAGGCCGGGTCGCGGTGGTAGCCAAGGATCGAATTCTCGTATTCGGAGAAGGAATTGATCAGGCCCATCCGGTGCCGGTCTTCCGGCACGTGGCCCATGTTCTTGGCGCGCATGTCGGCGGCGTCGAGCGTGCTCGTTCCCAGATCGATTGTCTCGCCGTTGATCTTCAGCGTACCTCTGGTGGCGCGGCGAATGCCCGCGAGCGTTTCCAGCAGTTCCGACTGGCCATTGCCGGAGACACCGGCGATGCCGACAATCTCTCCCGCACGCACATTGAAGGAAACGTCCTTGACCACCTGCACGCCGCGGCTGTCGGTCACCGTGAGGTTCTCGACCTCCATCACCGGAGCCTTGGGTTGCGCCGGTTTCTTGTCGACACGCAGCAGCACGCTGCGGCCGACCATAAGCTCGGCGAGTTCTTCCATCGAGGTCTTCGCGGTTTCGCGCGTTGCCACCATCTCGCCGCGGCGCATCACGGAAACAGTATCGGTCGCCGCCATGATCTCGCGCAGCTTGTGCGTGATCAGGAGAACCGTCTTGCCTTCGTTCTTCAGAACTTCGAGGATCTTGAACAGGTGATCGGCTTCGGCCGGCGTCAGAACACCGGTCGGTTCGTCAAGGATCAGAACCTCCGCGCTGCGGTAGAGCGCCTTCAGGATCTCCACCCGCTGCTGCAGACCAACCGGCAGATCCTGGATCAGGGCGTCAGGATCGACCCGCAGTTCGTATTCTTCTTCCAGCCGCTTGAGTTCTGTCTTGGCGCGATTGATGCCGCCGGACAAGAGCGCGCTGTCCTCGGCGCCGAGAACCACGTTCTCCAGAACCGAGAAATTGTCGACCAGCATGAAATGCTGATGCACCATGCCGATGCCCATGCCGATGGCGGCTTTCGAGTCCGATATCGTGACCTTCTTGCCGTCCACCAGGATGTCGCCGTCATCGGCCTGATAGAAACCGTAGAGAATGGACATGAGCGTCGACTTGCCCGCCCCGTTCTCTCCGATGATACCGTGGATGGAGCCCTTCTTCACCACAAGGTCAATGTCCTTGTTGGCGTGAACCGGGCCAAAGCGCTTGTTGATCTTGCGCAGTTCGATTGCCGGCGTATCGCTCATGCGTTCCCCCAGGCCTGACTGTTTTTCTTTGTCATTGTTATTGCCCCTCGCCGCTGCCTCGCGGTGTCCCGATCAGAAAGGACATGCTCCGTCGGTGACGACGTCATGAACCTTGACGGTGCCGTCGGAGATGGCCGCAACGGCGGCATCCGCCACCGCTTTCATGTCCGGCGTGATCAGGTCCTTGTTGTTTTCGTCCAGCACCCAGTCCATGCCGCCATCCGCGACGCCCAGCACCTTGATGCCGGGTTCGAAGGTGCCGTCCTTCGCCGCCTGAAAGCTGTCGTAGACGGCGTTGTCCACGCGCTTACGGATGGACGTCAGAACCTTGCCCGGGTGCAGGCCGTTCTGGTTGCTGTCGGTGCCCATGCCGAGCACGCCCTTGTCGGCAGCTGCCTGCAGCACACCGATGCCGGTTCCGCCCGCTGCCTGAATGATCACATCGGCGCCCTGATTGATCTGGCCGATGGCAAGTTCGCCGCCGCGAACAGGATCCGCGAAAGCGGCCGGCGTATCGCCCGTCATGTTGGACAGAACCCTGATATCCGCCCTTGCGGCCTGGCCGCCCTGCTTGTAGCCGCACAGAAACCGCTGGATGATCGGGATATCCATGCCGCCGACAAAACCGATGGTGCCGCTCTTGGAGGCCATGCCGGCCAGCAGACCGCCGATATAGGCCCCCTCATGTTCCTTGAACACATAGGAGCGCACGTTCGGCTGATCGACCACCATGTCGACGATGGCAAAATCCGTCTTTGGAAAATTGGGAGCCACCTGGCCAAGCGCGTTGGCCTGGTTGAAACCGATTGCGACAACGGGGGACGCGCCCCGGCTGGCAAAGTTCCGCAGTGCCTGCAGGCTTTGCGCATCACGCTCCAACTCGAATTCCCTTACGTCGCCGCCCTGGTCCTGAAACCGTTTCACGCCGGCAAAGGCGCTTTCGTTGAAAGACCCGTCGAACTTGCCGCCGACGGAATAAACGATGGCCGGTTCGGCCAGAGTTGCGGTTGTTGTCATGAAGACAGCGCAGGCCGCAGCAATGACGCCTGATGTGAGACGGAGCATCCTGTCCTCCGAAAAAAACGGGTTGGGCACGCTAGAAATACAGGTAGACCTCCGCACGGTATCGCGCGGAGGTCCAAAACGGCTGCCTTACATCGGGCAGGACTGATCGGCCATGTAGTCGTGAACTTCGATCTCGCCGGAGATGATCTTCTGGGTCGCTTCTTCGACCTTTGCTTTCATCTCGTCGTTGACGAGTTCGGCGTTGTTGTCGTCCAGAGCCCAGTCGACGCCACCTTCCTTGAGGCCGAGGACTTCGAAGCCGGAAGACCAGCTGTCGTTGGCCGCATCTTCGAACGCCTGGTAGACGGCAATGTCGACGCGCTTCAGCATGGAGGTCAGGACGGAACCCGGATGCAGGTTGTTCTGGTTGCTGTCGACGCCAATGCCGAGCTTGCCGGCGTCAGCAGCAGCCTGCAGAACACCGATGCCGGTGCCGCCGGCAGCGTGATAGACAACGTCAGCGCCACGGTCGAATTGGGACTTGGCGAGTTCGCCGCCCTTGACCGGATCGTTCCAGGCTGCACCGGTAGTGCCGGTCATGTTCTCGAAGACTTCCGCCTTCGGGTTTGCAGCCATCACGCCCTGCTTATAACCACAGGAGAACTTGCGGATAAGCGGAATGTCCATGCCGCCGACAAAGCCGACCTTGCCGGTTTCGGACGCCATCGCAGCCAGCATGCCGACGATGTAGGAGCCTTCCTGCTCCTTGAACAGGATGGATCGCACGTTCGGCAGGTCGACGACCATGTCAACGATTGCGAACTGCGTGTCCGGGAATTCCTTGGCAACCTTTTCCACGGCGTTGGCCTGGGAGAAGCCGATAGCAACGATCGGGTTCATGCCGCGCTTGGCAAAGTTGCGCAGGGCCTGCTCGCGCTGGCTGTCGTTCTGAATTTCGAAATCGCGGTATTCGACGCCGGTGTCTTCCTTGAACTTTTCAGCACCGTTGTATGCGCCTTCGTTGAACGACTTGTCGAAACGGCCGCCCAGATCGTAAAGCACTGCCGGCTTGATATCGGCTGCCAATGCGCCCACGGCGGTAAAGGCCAGGCCGGCAAGCGCGGTGCCGATGGTAAGAAGCTTTTTCACTTATATGTCCTCCGACATGCGGGGGCCTGCCTTTTGGCTGGCCCGTTTCCCCTCGTGACCCAGCCGCATCATGCGGACTGTGCCAGCTGCAATCCGGCCCGTGCCGTCAGAGCCCTCGCAAGGGTCTCGTCTGCCACAAGGTCGGTAATGACACCGGTACGCAGGGCCGCGAGCGTGGCATCCACCTTGCTCTCCCCACCTACCAGCGCAATCACGCGGCGCCCGCGCACTTCGTCGAAATGCAGACCCACGGCACAATCGCCGAGCGGATCCGGGGCCAATTTTCCCTCGATCGTCAGAAAGCGCCCCATCAAATCACAGACGGCGCCGCCCGACAGCAAATCTTCCTGTTCTTTTTTGGAAATCATGCCGCGCTGGACAAGATGGCCCTCGTTCTCGACCGAACCGATGCCGATGAGAAAGGCATCCGACTGGCGCGCGCGATCCATCAGGTCCTGCACGCTGCGCTGGGTCAGGAACATCGCCTTTTCGTCCTGGTTTTCGGCAAAATAGGGAACCGGCAGATAATAGCCGATGCCGCCTGTGCGTTCCTGCATCTTCTGGACGATGTCATAGGGGTTGGCAGCAAGCGTGCGCGTCAGCGATCCGCAGATCGACATGATTTCGAGATCGCTTCTCGCAACTTTCGGCAACGCTTCGACAGCCGCGGTCAGCGTGCGGCCCATGCCAACGCCCAGACGCGTGACGTTTGACCCACCAAGCATCCCGGACAGGAACTGTGCCGCGGACACCGCGACGGCCCTGAGGGCGCTGTCGTCGTCGCCGCCACCAAGATCGGGAGCAATAATGCAGTTCGTCAGGCCGAAATGCTCCGTCAGCTCCTTTTCAAGCTGGATGCATTCCATCGGGCGACCATCGACCTGGAATTTGACGAAACCGGCTTTCTGCGCATGTGCGATCAGGCGATGCACCTTGGCAGGCGAAACGCCGAGCTGCGAGGCGATTTCACCCTGGGTACGGCCGCCAACAAAGGACAGCCAGGCCGCCCGGATGGCCATATATGATGTCCAGTCGTCGTCGCGTGTCTGCATTCCGCGTCGAAACCTTCCCCTCCAGAGCCCTTGCGCACGCCTTCCGGCGGACAGGATACTCAACCACTCTCAAAACGCCCGGCTTGATGGAATTGCATCCCGCAAGATGAAACACCCGCCTGTCCAGCCATGCGAAGCGGTTGACCGCAACGGTCCGGCTATGCCCTGCTCTCTTCGGAGCTTTTGTTTTACGGGGCCGCGAAGGCCGGCCGAAAAATTCTTCACCAAGTGAGAATTTCTTCAGATCATGACCAGCCTTGCCTTTGCCGTCAACTAAAAAAACTGCCAATTTTCTGGCTGATTGCTGCATTTCTGGGCAGCAATCAGCACCAAGCACCACTTCTGAACGGCGGCAAATTCTGCCCAAAGCTGCCGATTTTCAGAAACAACCCGGCAAAATTTGCCTAGCTGCACGGCAATAATTGCCGACGGATTTGTCCCCCACTTTGAAAACCCGCGTCTTTCCGGCCGAAAAACAGCTAATTAGAACGCGCATGTCAGGCGCTTAAGAAGTTGCTGAAACGTCGACTGTTTTGGGTCTCAAACAGGTTCTCTCGCCCGAGTTTCTCACAGTTTCGCGCAAAAATGTGACCGACAAGGCGGATTGAAAAAACTCAAGAAATCACCACCTTACCTAAACGTAAGGCTCGACGCGGATCCACGGATGAAAAATTTGCCTAGCAAATCCGGAAGAAATCCCGCGCCTGTGGATAGAATATGCACTCCGTGCACATTACTTTTGCCAGCCAAGGAATATTACGCTACGTTTGGCATGTAGCTTGCTAAGTAAATTTCCAAGCTCATCCAAGGCATTCAGCCAATGCCTTGTTAGGAATCACGAGAAACGGAAAGATAAGGAATTCAACGACAAAATAAACAGGGGAGACGTGGCCACCCAGCCGCAAGGCTGAAGTAAGGAGAAAAACCATGCGTCTCGACATAACCAAAACAGACTGTGCACTGACGGTTACAAGTTTACTGTCACTTATTTGTGCGGCACTTCTTTTCGCCGCCCCAGCCGCAGCCCGAGACTACCGTCCGGCTCTGATGGCTTCTTCACAATACAGCTATGATCCGGCCAACGAAGTGGACGTCGAACTTGTCCTGGCCGTCGACATCTCCCAATCCATGGATACAGAAGAACAGGAAGTGCAGCGCGCCGGGTATGTTGCCGCTCTCACCTCCAGGGAATTTCTTGACGCCATTCAGGTCGGTCCGATCGGCCGCGTTGCCGTGACCTACATGGAATGGGGCGGGGTCGATGAGCATTTCATCGTCGCCGACTGGACGGTGATCCAGGATGCAAGCTCGGCAGCACACTTCGCTTCCAAGATTGCCGAGGCCCCGCTTCGGCAGGTCCAGCGCACCTCCATCGCCTCGGCGCTCGAAAAGTCGGTCTTTCTGGTTCAGAACAACCAGTATGAAGGCCTGCGGCGCGTAATCGACATTTCCGGTGACGGCCCGAACAACCAGGGCGGCTCCGTGACTGCCATGCGTGATCGCATGGTTGCCTCTGGGGTGACCATCAACGGTTTGCCTCTGATGATGAAGTCGAACAAGAACACCTGGCAGGCGATGCTCAACCTCGACCACTATTACGAGGATTGTGTGATCGGCGGCCCGGGCTCCTTCGCCATCCCCGTTCGCAGTCAGGAAGGCTTTGCAGACGCGATCCGCATGAAGCTGGTGATGGAGATCGCCGGGCTGCATCTGCCGGAACCCGATCCCTACTTCCAGCGCGTTGCCGGCCGCGAACCGATCCGCTGTAATCTGTTCGACTGATCGCCACGTCTCCATTCTCCTTATTGCCTGCCGCGTTCCGGGCCGGGACGCGGCATTTTCTTTTGCTCCCTGCCAATGATCTGCCCACCGGGAACAGGTTCTGCGCCCGCCCGTTCATCTTCCTTTGCCTAAAGCGCTTTGAACGGCTAAACACTTCCCCGCCGCTGTCGCTTCCTGCCAGGGTGTCTTTTCGTCCGGTTCCCTCCGGGGACGAACTGGTCTCCCGGGACTTTGGTTTCGATCAGCTTTCGGCTATTCAATCGATCCGGATTGCATAGACCCCAGAGGACCGCTGATGCCTGCCACGCCCACTCTTGCGCTTGTCGCGCATGACGCCAAAAAAGACGCCATGGTCGAGTTCGCCAGACGGCACCAGGACAAACTCGCGGTTTTCGAACTTGTCAGCACAGGCACCACGGGCGGCCGCATTCTGGAAGCCTGTCCGGATCTCAAGGTCACAAGGCTGAAAAGCGGCCCGCTTGGCGGCGACCAGCAGATCGGCGCGATGATTGCCGAAGGCAAGCTCCAGGGCCTGCTCTTCTTCGTCGATCCGCTGTCGCCCATGCCGCATGATGTTGATGTGAAAGCCCTGATGCGCCTTGCAGTGGTCTATGACATGCCGATGGCGCTCAATCCGTCGACCGCGGATATCCTGCTGCGCTCCGCCCGCCTGCAGGGCCTCAAGACCACATCCGCGACACCTGAAGTTGGCTCCTTGTCCTCATGAGTTTTTCCAAGAACACCAAATCCTTTGCCTATCCGGTTCTGGTTGCCGATATCGGCGGCACCAACGCCCGTTTCGCTCTGGTTGACGACGCTGAGGCGCCCACCCGCATGTGCGGCAAGACGGCGACCGCGGATCATCCCGACATTTCTTCCGCGATCCGCGAAGTGGTGCTGCCGGAAACCGATCCGAAACCACGCACGGCAATCATCGCGGTTGCCGGTCCCGTCACCGGTGACAGAATCCCCCTCACCAACGCGGCCTGGGTGATCGAGCCGCTGAAAATGATCGCCGACCTCGGTCTGGACGAAGTTATCGTGCTCAACGATTTCGAAGCGCAGGCCCTGGCCTTGCCAGGATATAGCGGCAGCGATATCGAACAGGTCGGCTCCGGCACGATCCGCGAAGAGAGCGCCAAGTTCGTCCTCGGTCCGGGCACGGGCCTCGGCGCCGCCGCGATGATCTATGCCGCCCAGACCTGGGTTCCCGTTCCGGGCGAAGGTGGCCATGTGGAACTCGGGCCGGTAACCCCGGAAGACGTTGCCATCTGGCCGCATATCGAACTCGTCGGTGGACGGCTTGGCGCCGAACAGATCCTTAGCGGCACCGGCCTTCCCCGCCTTGCCCGCGGTGTTGCCGCCTATATGGGCGCAGACCGCGACTTCACAACGGCGGCAAGCATCACAACGGCCGCAGAGGCAAACGATCCGGTAGCGGTGAAGACGCTGGAGGTCTTTGCCAGGGCCCTTGGCCGTGTGGCTGGTGATTTTGCCCTCGCGGTTCTGGCACGGGGCGGCGTCTATCTGACTGGCGGTGTCACTTCGCGGATCACACGCTTCCTCACGGACGGCGGCTTCCGCGCCGCCTTTGAGGCCAAGGCGCCCCATGAGGCCCTGATGGCCAAGATACCGACCTTCATCGTCCGGCATCCCGATCCGGCCCTGGAAGGCCTTGCCTCCTTCGCACGCGCGCCGGAAGCCTTTGCCGTCGACATGCAAGGACGGCAATGGACCGCAGGCGCCGCATCGGGCGCGAGCTGACCCGGGCCCGTCATGTCCTCTGCCCCAGCCTTCGCGGCACCACTGCCGATCGACGGTGTCCTGCCGGAGCTTCTGGCAACGCTTGATACAGGGCTGAACGCGGTTCTTGTTGCCGAACCGGGCGCGGGCAAGACGACCCGCGTGCCGCTGGCTCTTTTGAACGCGACCTGGCGCGGCGACGGCAAGATCCTGGTGCTGGAACCGAGGCGTCTTGCTGCCCGTGCCGCTGCACGCCGGATGGCAGCCGAACTGGGCGAAAAGCCCGGCGAGACCGTCGGCTACCGTGTGCGCATGGAAACGAAAGTCAGCGCCCGTACCCGGATCGAGGTCATCACGGAAGGTGTATTCACCCGACTGATCCTGGACGATCCGGAACTGACGGGCGTTGCCGCCATTCTCTTTGACGAATTTCACGAACGCTCGCTTGACGGCGACCTCGGGCTGGCGCTGGCGCTGGATGTGCAGGCTGCACTGCGCGACGACCTGCGTCTGCTGCCGATGTCCGCAACGCTCGATGCCGCCGGCATTTCACGCCTGCTTGGCGACGCGCCGGTCATCGAAAGCACGGGGCGCAGCTACCCGGTCGAAACGCGTTACCTGGGGCGAACACCCAACGAGCGCGTGGAGCCGCAGATGGTGAGGGCGATCCGGCAAGCCCTCGCGGAAGAAACAGGGTCCATTCTGGTGTTTCTGCCAGGCCAGGGCGAAATCCGCCGCACCGCTGAGATGCTGGAGGGCAAGCTCCCGGCCGGCTGCCAGGTGGCACCACTTTATGGCGGACTGGACGCCAAAGCCCAGGACGCAGCCATCCGGCCGGCCGACGCCGGCAGCCGCAAGATCGTGCTGGCCAGTGCCATCGCCCAGACCTCGCTGACCATCGAAGGTGTGCGTGTCGTTATCGACAGCGGTCTGGCACGGGTGCCCAAATATGAGCCCCAGACCGGTCTGACCCGGCTGGAAACCGTGCGCGTCTCCCGCGCTTCCGCTGATCAACGGCGAGGCCGCGCCGGACGTACCGAGCCCGGTGTCTGCTACAGGCTCTGGGACGAAGCCCAGACCGTGGCCCTGCCACAGGCAGAAGCTCCGGAAATCCTGGAAGCGGATCTCACCGGCCTGGTGCTGGACCTGGCGGCCTGGGGGACGCTCGATCCGGCAGCCCTCGCTTTTGCCGACCAGCCCCCACTTGCGGCCTGGCGCGAAGCAAAGGCTCTGCTTCAGGATCTGCACGCTCTGGATGACCACGGACGTCTGACCAATGACGGCAAGGCACTGGCGAAGCTTCCGCTGCACCCACGCCTGGCCCATATGGTGATCGAAGGTGTTGCCCGCGATCTCGGCTTTACCGCCGCGATGATCGCGCTGGTGCTCTCCGAACCAGGTCTTGGCGGCCGGGATCCCGACCTGCGTGCGCGTTTGCAGGCTTTGCGCCATGACAAGAGCCAACGTGTGAAAGACGGCCGCCAACTTGCCGAGCGCTGGCTGAAACAGGCGGGCGGAACAGGCAGGGAGATAGACCCGGAAAGCGCCGGACTTCTGCTCGCCCTTGCCTACCCCGACCGGGTTGCCCAGCAACGCGGGCAGACCGGCCGCTTCCGCCTTGCGAATGGTCGTGGCGCCGAGCTGGAGGCGGAACATGCCCTTTCCCGGGAAGCCTTCCTGACCGTCGCCGATATTCAGGGCAAGGCGGCAAGCGGGCGCATTCAGCTTTGCGCGCCGATCTCCAAGGCCGATATCGAGGATCTGTTTGCTGCCGAGATTGTCGAACAGGATGAAGTCCAGTTGACAGGCGATGGTGCGCTGAAGGCGCGGCGGGTCACCCGCTACAAGGCGGTCGAACTGAAGTCCGTCCAGATCCAGTCAGCAGATCCGGAAGCCGTTGAACGCGCCCTGATTGCCGAAATCCGCCGGCGCGGCGTCTCCCGCCTGCCCTGGAGCAAGGATCAGGAACGGCTGAAGAAACGTGTCGCCTATGCTCGGGAGAACGGTGCGCAGGATCTGCCGGATCTTTCCGACGGCACATTGACGGAGACACTGGAATCCTGGCTGCAGCCCTATCTCGCCGGCTGCACGAGCCTTGCCGCAATCGATACCGCCGTGCTGGGCAACGCGCTTGCGGCGCTCCTGCCCTATGATGCATCTGCACGGCTGGACAGCCTTGCCCCCTCGCACTTCACCGCCCCGACAGGCAGCAAGGTGCCCATCGACTATGGCACTGCCGCAGGTCCGACGCTGTCCATCCGCGTGCAGGAACTCTTCGGCCTCAAGGACCACCCAAGCGTCTGCGACGGCAGATTGCCGCTAATCCTGGAACTTCTTTCCCCTGCCCAACGGCCGATTCAGATCACAAAGGACCTCCCCGGCTTCTGGCAAGGCTCCTGGGCGGATGTGAAAGCCGACATGAAAGGCCGCTACCCCAGGCACCCCTGGCCGGACGACCCGACCGAGGCCGAAGCCACAAGACGGGCAAAGCCGCGGGGGACATAGCTCCAAGTCTCGTCGTTGCCCGAACTTGAACCAATTCTCCTCACCATTCGACTGCCTCGTTTCAGGAAAGGAAACGGCATGGATCCCATGGTCAAGCCATGGGATGACGAAGGAAAGTTAGACGCCGGAGGATGCTCTCTAACGCAAATCTTGCCAAGCTTGGTCCCCCTCCCCCTTGTGGGGAGGGGTTAGGGGTGGGGGTATGAAGCCTTAGCCCGAATTACCGCTTCGCTGTTCATCCCCCTGCACACCTCACAAGGGGAAAAGAGCCGGTCTGACCAATTGGCGAAGTCCAAGTTTCAAGTCCGGCCGCAGCACAGCTTCATGAAGGCCTTGGCCCTCAATCGTCCGAGGCTGCCACCAGGCTGGCGTTACCGCCGGCAGCGGCCGTGTTGATGGAGACCACCTGTTCCAGGGCAAACCGGGTCAGGTAGGCCGGGCCGCCCGCCTTGGGGCCGGTGCCGGACAGGCCGGAGCCGCCGAAGGGTTGGGTGCCGACAACCGCGCCGATGGTGTTGCGGTTGACATAGACGTTGCCGACGGACAGCCGGTCGACCACCTTCTTCACCGTTGCATCAATACGGCTGTGAACACCGAGTGTCAGACCGTAGCCGGTACCGGCAATCTGGTTCAGCACCTTGTCCAGGTCGCCTGCCTTGTAGCGGACAACATGCAGGACCGGGCCGAAGACTTCCCGTGTCAGGGCCTCGGCCTTGTCCAGTTCGATGATGTGCGGGGCAACCCAGGAACCGTTGGCCAGCTTGCCGTGTGGCGTCTTGCCGGCGTAGCGCAGTTTCTGGCTCTCCTTCATGTCGTCGACATGGGATAGAATGTTGTCGCGTGCTTCCTCATCAATCACCGGACCGATGTCTGTCGACGGCAGCCGCGGGTCGCCCAAACTGAGTTCCTTCGCTGCGCCTTCCAGCATGTCCAGCAGGTGATCGGCGACATCCTCCTGCACATAAAGCAAACGCAGTGCCGAGCAGCGCTGACCGGCGGAGCGGAAGGCGGACATCATGACGTCATCGCAGACCTGTTCCGGCAGGGCCGTCGCATCTACGATCATCGCGTTGATGCCGCCCGTTTCGGCAACGAGCGGAACAATCGGGCCGCGTTTTGCCGCAAGCGTTCCGTTGATCAGCCATGCGGTTTCGGTCGACCCGGTGAAGGCTACCCCGGCAACGGCCGGATGGGACGTCAGCGCCGCACCGACATCGCCTTCTCCCGGGAGCAGGTAGAAGACATCTTCCGGGACACCGGCCTGATACATCAGCCTGGCTGTTTCATAAGCGATCAGCGGTGTCTGTTCCGCGGGCTTGGCGACGACGGCGTTGCCCGCCATCAAAGCTGCGCTGATCTGACCGAGGAAGATCGCCAGCGGGAAGTTCCAGGGAGAAATGCAGACGAAGACGCCGCGGCCCCGATAGCGGTAGCGGTTTTCCTCGCCTGTCGGTCCGGGCATCAGCTTGCCTTCACCGAAAAGGTTTCTGGCTTCGGCCGCGTAGTATCGGCAGAAGTCGACTGCCTCGCGGATTTCGGCAATGCCATCGGTCAGGCACTTGCCAGCTTCCAATGAGAGGATCGTCATCAGGCGGTCCCGGTTGGCCTCGAGCAGGTCGCCAACCTTGTCGATGGCAGCCGCCCGCTCTTCAACCGGTCTGCGCGACCATTTCTCGAACCCCTTCTGGGCATTTTCGACAGCAAGGCGTGCCGTTTCGCTGTCCGCGAAGCGCACCGTACCAACCTTGGTCGAGCCGTCCATCGGGGCAAACACCGGATTTGCGTCACCCGACGGTTTCAGACCCGCTCCCAGCGGGACAGCCTCGGTGAACGGTGCTGTGGTTTTTGCCATGCCGGACGTCAGCAAATTGCGCTCCGCCGCACAGCCGAATTCCACGCCATCGGAATTGCGGCGGCTATCGCCGTAAAGGTCCTTCGGCAGCGGGATCGACCGGTTGATGGAATGGTGACCGCTATCCAGCAGTTCCTTCGGCCGCTTGAGCATCTTTTCAACCGGCACGGAGGCATCGCCCACGATGGTGACAAAGGAGGAGTTGGCACCGTTTTCCAGAAGGCGGCGGACGAGATAGGCCAAGAGGTCCTTGTGACCACCGACCGGGGCATAGATCCGGCACGGGAAGCCGTCGCGCTCGACAACGGATTTGTAAAGGCTTTCACCCATGCCATGCAGGCGCTGGAACTCGTACCCTTCCGCCTTGCCACCGGAGAGTTCGATGATCTGGGCAACTGTCAGTGCGTTGTGGGTGGCGAACTGTGGGTAGAGCACATCCCGTGCCGCCAGCATCCGCTTGGCGCAGCACAGATAGGACAGATCCGTCGCCGCCTTGCGCGAGAACACCGGATAGCCTTCCGCGCCGCCTTCCTGGGCGTGCTTGATTTCCGTATCCCAATAGGCACCCTTAACGAGGCGCACCATCAGTTTGCGGTTGGTCTTGCGGGCTGCGTTGACCAGCCAGTCGATCACGTGAATGCCGCGCTTCTGATAAGCCTGAACCGCCAGTCCAAAGCCATCCCAGCCCTCGGTGACCGGATCGGTCAACATGGCTGCTATGATATCCAGCGAGATTTCCAACCGATCGGCTTCTTCCGCATCGACGGTGAAGTTGAGGTTGTGGTCCTTGGCCATCTGCGCCAGTTCGCGCAGCTTCGGCAGGAGTTCGTCGCGCACGCGTTCGCCGTTGACGGCCTGATAGCGCGGATGCAGCGCGGAAAGCTTCACCGAAATACCCGGACGGTCCGGCAGTTGCTTGTCACCGGCGGCCTTGCCGATGGCGGCAATCGCCTTGGCATAGGACTGGAAGTAACGCTCGGCGTCCTTCTGGGTGCGCGCGCCCTCGCCCAGCATGTCATAGGAATAGCGATAGCCCTTCGCTTCCTGGGTCCTGGCGCGTTCCAGAGCCTTCTGGATGGTTTCGCCAAGCACGAACTGATGACCGAGCAGGCGCATTGCCTTGCGGGTTGCCATGCGCACGGTCGGCATGCCCATGCGCTTGACGAGGCTCGACAGGATCGACTGGGGCGTGTCGCCCGGGTGCAGCAGACGTGAGGTGACGCCCAGCGCCCAGGAAGAGGCGGAGACAAGCCAGGTGTCGGATTTCGGGCCTGAGGGATCGTCAAAGCGGGCTGCCGCCAGCTTGTCTTCGATCAGCTTGTCCGCGGTCTTTGCGTCCGGAACGCGCAACAGAGCTTCCGCCAGCACCATCATGGCCAGGCCTTCACGGGTGGTCAGACCGAATTCGCGCATGAAGTCTTCCACGCCGCCGAGACCGACCTGGACCGAGCGCATGTCCTGAATATAACCGCGGGCGCGCTGGTCGATCAGTTTCTCCACCACGGGGTCGGTGTTGGCTTCCTTCAGAAGCGCTTCGACAAGCGTCTTGTCATCGGGGGCGTAAGCCGGGCGAAACGGCTCGAGTTCGGTCGAATTGATTGTCTTCATGGCTGCAACAGTTGCGGTCATGAGAGCCTCCCAAAGGGGCCCCGCGGGGCCAGGTCACTAGATGCCTCCAAAATATCTTGAATCGAAGTCCGCTTTTCGCTGTTTTTGAAGCCAATCTCCGTGTATTTCTCTGCAAATTTCTTTTTTCTAGGGAAATTCGCCATGCTTGATGCAACAGACCGGAGGATTCTGAAGGTTCTCCAACAGGACGGCCGCATTACCAATACGGACCTTGCCGAACGGGTGCATCTTTCGGCAACCGCGACCGCCGAACGCATGAAGCGGCTGGTGCGCGAAGGGTACATCGAGCACTTCTCCGCCAGCCTCAATCCGAAGATGGTGGACCGGGGCTTGCTGGTCTTCGTCGAAATCCGTCTCGACCGCACCTCACCGGAAATTTTCGACGCCTTCAAGATTGCCGTCGAGCGGTCGACCGACATCATGGAATGTCACATGGTGGCGGGCGGCTTCGACTACCTCATGAAAAGCCGCGTCAAGGATATGGAAGCCTATCGGGCCTTCCTGTCTGATGTGGTTTTGGCGCTGCCAGGCGTGCGTGAAACACATACTTACGCCGTCATGGAAGAGATCAAGGACACCCATATCCTGCCGGTCTGATTTGCGCTGGAACCGAACGGACACGAACACTCATCGTTCACAAAGCCTTGTCTTGACCGCGCCATGCGCCTTGCGCGAGGGAACGAGGACCGGACACGATCCGCAATAGGGGAAATTCTGATGAAACGCATGCTTGCGGCAACGCTTGGTCTTCTCGGATCACTGATGGCACCGGTGGCTGCTTCTGCACAGGAAGCGGCCAATGATCCGGCGTGGCAGGCAGTGCTGGATGAGGCCAGAGGCGAGACCGTTTATTTCCACGCCTGGGGCGGCGAGCCGCGCATCAACGCCTATATTGCCTGGGCTGCCCGGGAAGTGGCAAATGAATTTGACGTTCGCGTGCTTCAGGTGAAGGTGAGCGATACGGCATCGGTGGTCTCACAGGTGCTTGCCGAAAAATCGGTTGGCAAGGTCTCTGGCGGCGCGGTCGATCTGGTCTGGATCAACGGCGAAAATTTCGCGGCCATGAAGGAACAGGGCCTGCTGGCAGCACCTGGGTGGGCGCAGACGTTGCCGAACTGGGATTACGTCGACGTGGAAAACAAGCCGACAGTCGTCCAGGATTTCACCGTGCCTACGGATGGCCAGGAAAGCCCGTGGGGAATGGCCAAGCTCGTGTTCATGTATGACAGTGCCCGCCTGGACACCCCACCCGCGACACTCGATGCGCTTTTGAGCTACGCCAAGGCAAACCCGGGCCGATTTGCCTATCCGCAACCGCCAAATTTCTATGGCACGACCTTTCTGAAACAGGTTCTCGTCAGCACGGTTCCAGACAAGGCCGCTCTGACGAAACCGGTGGATGAAGCCCGCTTCGAAGAAATCACTGCACCGTTATTCGCCTATCTGGACGCATTGAACGGCTCGCTCTGGCGCCAGGGCCGCGCTTTCCCGAAGGATGCCGCTCACATGCGCCAGCTGCTTGCCGACGGAGAACTGGATATTGCATTTTCCTTCAATCCGTCCGATGCCTCGAGCGCAATTGCCAACGGCGAACTGCCGCCCAGCGTGCGCACCTTCGTTCTGGATGGCGGTACCATCGGCAACACCCACTTCGTTGCAATTCCGTTCAACAGTTCCAGCCAGGCAGGCGCCAAGGTCTTCGCCAACTTCCTGTTGTCGCCCGCTGCACAGGCTCGCAAGCAGGATCCCGGTATCTGGGGCGACCCGACGGTTCTGAACGTTGCCGGACTGCCTGAAACCGAAAAGGTTCTCTTCGATACGCTCGACCTTGGGCCTGCGACCTTGACGCCCGAACAGCTCGGCCCGGTCCTGCCGGAACCGCATCCGAGCTGGGTCAGTGCGCTAGAAGAGGCCTGGACCACCCGCTACGGCGCCGAGTGAGCCCGGAGTACGTGGCAACCCAGCCGAAAGCCGTCCCGGCCATACCGATCATCCTTGTGTCGGTTCTTCTGGCCGGGCCGGTTCTTGCCGGCCTGGCGGGTACGATCCTGCCTGCCTTCGGTTACCTGCCCGCGCTGGGCCACAACAACTTCACCCTTGAACCTGTCCGGCACCTGTTCCAACAACCCGGTCTGCTGACTTCCGTTTGGCTCAGTATTGCCACCGGCCTGACGGCCTCGGTCGTGTCGCTGGCGATCGTGCTCCTGTTCGTGGCAGGCTGGTCCGGAACGGCGGCGTTCCGGCGCCTGACCCGGTTTCTGTCGCCGCTGCTTTCAGTGCCGCACGCGGCGGCGGCCATCGGTCTTGCTTTTCTGATTGCGCCATCGGGCTTTCTGGTTCGCCTCGTTTCGCCCTGGGCGACTGGCTGGACCAGGCCACCCGACGTTCTGATCCTCAACGATCCGTTCGGCATCGCCATGACGGTTGGTCTTGTCGCCAAGGAAGTGCCTTTTCTGTTCCTGATGACGCTCGCCGCGCTAAACCGCCCTCACGTTCAGGAGTATTTCAAGGCAGGTGCCAGCCTTGGCTATGGCCGTGTCGCAACCTTCTTCAAGATCGTTCTGCCGCAGATCTACCCGCTCATCCGCCTGCCGGTGCTGGCAGTGGTCGCCTATGCCACATCCGTCGTTGATGTCGCCGCTATCCTTGGGCCAACGACACCGGCTCCGCTCGCCCCGCGTCTCGTCAGCTGGATGAACGACCCGGATCTGACCAAACGTCTGATGGCATCTGCCGGGGCGTTGCTGCAACTTGCTGTCAGCACGACTGCTCTGGCCACCTATCTGGCAGGCGAACGGCTGGTCGCCTCGGCCTCCAGACGCCGTCTCGTCACCGGGCATCGTCACTTGCGCGAGCGTGCGGCAAGATATGGCGGACTTCTGGTGATGGTAATCATCATCGTGGCCATGATCCTCTCGCTGCTTCTGCTCGGGATCTGGTCTGCCGCCCGCTCGTGGTGGTTTCCCTCCGTTCTGCCGCAGGCCTGGAATGTCATGCAAATGACCGACACCCTCGGCATGAGCCTCGGGCTTCTCGGTACGACTGTCGCTCTGGCCTGTGCCTCCGCGTTTGTTGCAACAGCACTGACACTTTGGGTTCTGGAAGCGCGCGATCACCGCAAGTCGACCTCTTCGCGCCGTCTCAAGACACTCGTCTTCCTGCCGCTGCTGCTGCCGCAGATCAGCTTTCTGTTCGGTCTGCAGTTGCTTTTCCTGTCAGCGGATTTCAGCGGCACATTCTCCGCTGTTTTGCTGGCCCACCTGGTTTTCGTCCTGCCCTACGCCTTCCTGGCCTTGAGCGATCCCTGGGCCCGTCTCGATCCGCGCTTTGCCAAGGCCGCAGCCTCCATCGGCGCGTCGCGTGCCCGCATCTTCTGGCAGATCCGTTTGCCATTGATGCTGCGGCCTGTTCTGGTAACGCTTGCCGTGGCAGCCGCGGTTTCCGTCGGCCAGTATCTGCCCACCTTGATGATCGGTGCCGGACGGGTCGCCACGGTCACGACCGAGAGTGTCGCCCTGGCCAGCGGAGGCAGCCGACAGGCAACTGCGCTGTTGGCCCTGTTGCAACTTGGCATACCACTGGCCGGATTTACGCTGGCCGCACTGTTACCGGCGTTGCTTCATCGCAACCGGGCCGCCATGCGGCTGGAAAGGTGAGGCAAGCAATGCAGACCCCAAACGAGCCAATGGGCCTGGTTCTTCAGGACGTCACCCTCCACCTGGGCGGAGCGCCCCTGCTTGGGATCGACTGCCGGATAGAACCGGGAACAATACTCACCGTGATGGGCGAAAGCGGCAGCGGCAAATCCAGCCTGCTCGACTTCATTGCCGGTTTCCTCCGGCCGGATTTCAAGGCGAGTGGCAAGGTGATGCTTGATGGCAAGGATCTGACACCTCTGCCTGCACAGGAGCGGCATATCGGCCTGATGTTCCAGACGCCGCTGTTGTTCCCGCATATGTCCGTGCTGCAAAACCTGATGTTCGCCATTCCCGCTGCAATCCGCAAAAGATCCCTCCGGCGGGACATGGCTCAACAGGCCCTCGCCGATGTCGGGCTTTCCGGCTTCGGCAGCCGGGACCCTGCGACGCTGTCCGGTGGTCAGCAGACCCGCGTCGCCCTGATGCGAACGCTTCTTGCCGAGCCGCATGCGCTGCTGCTGGACGAACCCTTCTCAAGTCTCGACAAGGCCCGGCGAGCCGACATCCGGGCATTGGTCTTCGACGCAGCCAGACAAAAGGGCTTGCCCGTCCTGCTTGTCACGCACGACGAGGAAGACGCTGACGCAGCCGGTGGCAAGGTACATTTTCTTGATGAAAGCGGATCAGGCAACGGCTGCGCCTGAGAAGGAGGTCACAGAGGTGCAATTGTCGGCGAACAGGGCGTACGGCCAAAACGCGCGGAAGAACTGAGCCGCCTAAATAGTCTTCTGATGGCAGACAGAAGATGTCTGCCGTTGCCAGGATCGCTCCGACGACGGCAGACGGAAATCAGGTTTGTGAACCCTGGTGCTTATTCGGCGGTGTCCGCAGACTTGGCCTGCAGCAGGGAGTAGTTGTCGATGCCGATCCGTTCGATCAGTTCGAGTTGGGTTTCGAGGAAATCGATGTGGCTTTCCTCGTCGCTCAGAAGCTGTTCAAACAGCGCCATGGAAACATAGTCGCCGAGCTCGCGGCAGACTTCGCGGGCTTCGTGGTAAAGGGCCCGTGCGACGTATTCCGCTGCAAGGTCGCCTTCAAGGCATTCCTTGACCGACTGGCCGATCCGCAGCGGGTCCAGAGTCTGAAGATTGGGCAGACCTTCCAGGAAGATGATCCGGTCCATCAGATCCTGTGCATGCTGACGCTCTTCTTCAGCTTCCGCCAGTTCCTTGTCGGCCAGCTTGCCGAAGCCCCAGTCGGCCAGCAGCCGGGCATGGACCCAATATTGGTTCACTGCCGTCAACTCGTGCCGCAGGGCCTTGTTGAGATACTCGATTACGCGCGCTTCGCCCTTCATGACCCTCTCCCTGCGAGATCTCCCCGGGGTGCTCTGTCACTTGGACATGTGCCCGGATGTTGATCGAAATCCATGTTCCGGACCAAGCCATTTCTCTGGCAGGGGCCGGTAAGTCCTAGCGGTTTGAAGCCTGCTTCAATTCTGCAGGCGACGCTTCCGACTTTGGTTGCTCTTCAGAACTTTTTTCGTGAATGATGTCAATGACCGACGGAAAACAGCTTCCGCAACGCGGCCTGCACCCCAGATGACGGAACACCGCTCCGGGCGTTGGCACCTTGCCATTCGGGTCTGCACGCATTTCTTCCGCGGCTTCGCGAAGTTGCTTGTCAGACAGTACGTTACAGGAGCAAATGATCATTGTAGGATCCGGCGCGCGTCCTCATATGCGAACATATTGGCATTGACGAATTCCAGCGCAATAACGAAACTCGACTGCAAGAGTCAACTTTTTCCACGACTTTTGCACGCCAGCAGGGAAATAACATGACCGGCCAGGGTATCCCCGACGAGCGTCCGACACTCGTGCTGACAGGCGCGAGCCGCGGCATCGGACATGCCACCGTCAAGCGGTTTTCCGCGGAAGGCTGGCGGGTGATCACCTGCTCCCGGCAGGCATTTTCGGACAAGTGTCCCTGGCCGATGGGGCCTGAGGACCATATCCAGGTGGATCTTTCCGATCCGGAAAACCTCGGGTTTGCCACCCAGGAAATCCGCAAGCGTCTGGAGCCCAACGGTTCGCGCCTTCATGCGCTGGTCAACAATGCGGGGATCAGCCCCAAAGGCCCCGACGGGGAACGACTGGATTCGCTGACAACGGCCATGCACGAATGGCGCACCGTTTTTCAGGTCAACTTCTTTGCCCCCATCCTTCTCGGCCGGGGCCTTTTCAAGGAACTGAAGAATGCCAAGGGTTCGGTCGTCAACGTAACGTCGATCGCCGGCATGAAGGTGCATCCCTTCGCCGGTACCGCCTATTCCACCTCGAAGGCGGCCCTCGCATCGCTTACGCGGGAGATGGCGGCCGACTTCGGTCCGCACGGCATTCGCGTCAATGCAATCGCACCGGGCGAAATCGATACATCCATCCTGTCACCTGGCACCGAAAAGATGATCGAAGACATTCCACTCCGCCGCCTTGGCCTGCCGAATGAAGTTGCCGACACGATCTATTACTTGTGCTCCGAGAAGTCTTCCTATGTCAGTGGAGCAGAAATTCACATCAACGGCGGTCAGCATGTATAAATCATTTATACAACCTGCCCTTCGCCTAGCTTGCCGATATATTTGCGGTACCTAAACCAGACTTTCAGAATGACGCATTTATTCTTCAGCTAAATATTACCTGAAGCTAAAAATGCGTGATTTACCTAATATTCATTGCGCTCCGCAATACTGACAGAACGACAATGCAGTTGTTCCGGCTGTGCGGGGATAAAATGAAACGAATATTGAAAGTTCTGACCGACTTGAAATTTGGCTTCAAGGTCGGCGGTGGTTTTCTGGCAGTCTTGCTGCTGACGGCAGTCGTGGGAGGCGTGGGATTTCTGGCCATCCATGGTCTGTCCGCGCGGTTCGTCGTTGCCGATCAGGCGGCCAAGGTTGCCGGACAGGTCCAGGCAACGTCCCTGCTTCGTGAAGACTATCTCAACAATCCTTCGGCAGACCTCCGCAATTCCGTGCTTGAAGGTGTGGCGACGCTGCAAGGCGAACTGGACCTCCTGACCAACGAGATTGCGGGCGACACCGCCTCTGAAGCTCAGGTCGCCGGGGCCAAGGACGCGGTTTCCAGTTTCTCGACCACTTTCGATCAGGTCGCCGAGCAGACGGTGCAGCAAGCCGAGCGTATCGCGACACTTCAGAAAAGCACCAATGATCTGGAAGCACTGGCGACCAACATCAGTGACGCCGTTCTGACGGAAGAAAAACGCATCAGCGCCGAAGCTTTCGCGGCGAACAGCCAGCTGGACGATGCCAACCAGCTTCAGAGAACCGTGTTCGAACTGAAAGACGAAGTCGTCAAGGTTCACATGCTTTACCTGAAGGGCAGCGGCAACATTGACGGTGAAGATCTTACCTCAGCCATCGACACCGCACGCAACCTCGTCTCTTCCACGAAGCAGATGAAGTACAAGCAGATCGAAGGTATCGACCGCAAGACCGTGAGCAAGCTGGCCTCGCAGGCGAACAAGCTCAACGCGGCTCTGGAGAACCTCACCAAGGATCTCGGCTTTTCCGAAGCCTATGAAGCACGCCAGGCCGTCGGCAATGCAATCGACGGGATGAACGGCTTTACCGAGGAAATTCTCGGGCAAGTCCACCCGGTCGTTTCCAAGGCAAAGACCGACGCGCTGACCGCCTCCACCCGCCTTGCAACGGTGCGCTCCATTGCCGAAAAAGCTACCAGCCTGAATGAGATGGCGCTGGCTGCCCGTGCGGAAACACTCTACCTCTTCGGCGCCTTTGGTGTCAGCGACCAGTCGGCCGTGGAAGAACAGATCGCCAATCTGCAGGGCCTGGAAAAGGACATGGTCAAATACGCCATGATCCTTCCCTCCGCCGCAGACGCAATCAACGCCATCCCTGAATCCGTTGCAACGCTCGACAAGTCTTTCCGCGAGATGCTTGTCACCAAGGCTGATCTGGCCGCCAAACGAGTGGAACTTGACGACCTGACCCGCAAGGTCAGCGCCGACATCACGTCTATCTCCGCTGCCCAGTCGCAGGCCGCCAATTCCGCCGCCACGGCTGCAAAGGTCCAGATTGCCGTCACGATCCTGCTCGCCATCCTGGGCGGCATCGGTCTTGCCTTCATTCTCAACCTGGCCATCACGCGTCCGATCCGCACGATCACCGGCGTCATGGACCGCCTGGCAAACGGCAACAATGAAGTTGTGATCCCGGGTATCGATCGCGGCGACGAGATCGGCGACATGAGCCGCACGGTGCAGGTGTTCCGCGACAACGCTGTCGAACGCGCTCAGCTGCAGGAGCAGAATTCCCGCGAGGAAGCCTCCCGCCAGGAACGCCAGGCCCGTATCGACAGTCTGATCCATTCTTTCCGCACCAAGGCGGAAGAAGCGCTCGGCTCCGTGGAAACCACCGCGGGCGGCCTCGACAACACCGCACAGGCCCTGACGGAAATCGCCCGGGATAGCGCAGGCTACGCCAGCGAAACCCAGGCATCGTCCAACGAGACCACCAACAACGTTCAGACCGTGGCAAGCGCCGCCGAAGAATTGGCGGCTTCGATCGGCGAGATCTCCCGCCAGGTTGCCCAGACGACAGAAATCGTCGACCGGGCCACCACCGGAACACGGATCACCAACCAGAAGGTCGAAGGCCTGGCGGAAGCCGCCACAAAGATCGGCGAAGTGGTGACCCTCATCCAGGCGATTGCCGAACAGACCAACCTTCTGGCCCTCAACGCCACCATCGAAGCGGCACGCGCCGGTGAAGCCGGAAGAGGTTTCGCGGTTGTTGCTGCCGAGGTGAAGGAGCTGGCCACCCAGACCTCCAAGGCAACGGAGGAGATCTCCAGCCAGATCACCGAGATCCAGAACGCGACCAAGGAATCCGTCGTTGCCATTGGCGAGATCGCGGAAACCATGACCGAGGTGAACACCTACACCACAGCCATCGCATCGGCTGTCGAACAGCAGGGTGCCGCCACCGCGGAGATTTCGCAGAACGTGCAGCGCGCGGCGGAAGGAACCGGTGCCGTGTCCTCGTCCATGTCGCAGCTTTCGCAGGCCGTTGACCAGACCTCGTCGTCTGCGGACATGGTGTTGTCGGCTTCCGGAGAACTGACCCAGAAGACCCACGAACTGAAGCGTGAAGTCGAGCAGTTCCTCTCCGAGGTTGCCGCGGCCTGATCGCGCACATCTGACCGAAGAGGGCGGGTGAGCTTCGGCTCCCCGCCCTTTTCTTTTGCGCTCGACAGGATCGCCGACCGCAGTGGGAAATTGCCTTTGCGGTGCTGTTGTGGCTGGTCACGAAACCTCGGGACCGGACGGGTTCAAAAGCCGGCTCGCAAACCTTTTCGACCACACAGGAACGTCTAATCTACTTTCAAATGAAGGCAGGATGTTCTATGGCGGAACAACTTCAAACCTGACAGAAAACGAGTGAGACCCGTGGCGGATCAGACCAGTGCCTCCACCTATGCCCCGTCCGGCAAGCCTGCACACCAGAGCTGGCCGGTGATCCTGGAAACCAAGGGCTGGAAGGACTATCGGCTTCTGGACATGGGCCAGGGCGAGAAGCTGGAGCGTTATGGCCGTTTCACCATCGTGCGTCCGGAACCGCAGGCCATGGGGGCCCGGCGGCAGAAGGAAAGTGTCTGGAACCGTGCCGATGCCGTCTTTTCCGGCGACACGGAAGAAGAAGGCCCGGGCCGCTGGAAGTTTTCCGGAAGCGTGCCGGAAACCTGGCCTATGTCATACGGTCCTGTTCGCTACAACGGTCGCTTCATGTCGTTCCGCCACGTCGGCGTCTTCCCCGAACAGGCCGCCCATTGGGACTGGGTCAACGGCAAGATCCGCGCTGAACGCGAGCGCGCACCGGAAAAGCCGCTGAAGATCCTGAACCTTTTCGGCTACACCGGCCTTGCCTCGTTGCTCCCGGCGACGGAAGGGGCGCAGGTGACCCATGTGGACGCCTCCAAGAAGGCGATCGGTTATGCCCGCGAGAACCAGGAGATGTCAGGTCTCGAAGATCTGCCGATCCGATGGATCTGCGAGGACGCCTCGAAATTTGTTGCCCGCGAAGTGCGGCGCGGCAACACCTATGACGGCATCATTCTCGACCCACCGAAATACGGGCGCGGCCCGAAGGGCGAGGTCTGGGACATCTACACCAGCCTGCCCGGCATGCTCGCGGACCTGAAGCAGCTTCTGGACAAGGACGCATTGTTCATGATCCTAACCGCCTATGCGATCCGCTCCAGTTTCGTGTCCATTCACGAACTCATGGCCGAAACCCTGGACACCGAAGGCGGCCTGCTGGAATCCGGCGAACTGGTCATCCGCGAGGAGGACGGCAAGCGTGCGCTGTCCACGTCGCTCTTTTCGCGCTGGAGCAGCAGATGATCGAAAAACGCCAGGGAGCGGTGAAACAGATCACCAGCCATTCCAACCCGATCGTCAAGGAGATCAAGGGGCTCGTCGCGCAGCGCAAGCACCGAAGCCAGTCAGGCCTGTTCGTGGCCGAAGGCCTGAAGCTGGCCACCGATGCGCTGGAAGCCGGCTGGGGCGTGCGCTATCTCGCGCTCGGGCCGGAAGCGCGTGACAATCCCGTGGCACAGAAGGCCGCCGCTGCGGCGAAGGCGCGCGGCGCCCTGATCCTGGAAGCATCGACCGCCGTCATGTCCGCGATGACGCGCAAGGACAATCCGCAGATGGTTGTCGGTGTTTACGAGCAGAAGCTTCTGGGAGCCCGCGACATTGATCCTGCCGGTACCACGCTCTGGGTCGCTCTCGACCGGGTGCGCGATCCGGGCAACCTTGGCACGATCATCCGCACGGTCGATGCGGTCGGTGGTGCGGGTGTCATGCTGGTCGGCGATTGCACGGATCCCTTTGCGGTTGAAGCTGTTCGCGCCACCATGGGCTCGCTGTTTCATGTGCCGCTGGCCAAACTCGGCAAGGACGAATTCAAGTCACTGGTCGAAAAGTGGCCCGGCACCGTCGCGGCCACCCACCTGAAGGGATCGGTCGACTATCGCACGCCCGACTATGCCGAGCCGGTTCTGCTGGTCATGGGCAACGAGCAGAAGGGCCTGGAAGACGACATGGCAGCCGCCTGCCGTACCTTGATCCGCATTCCGCAAGTCGGACAGGCTGACAGCCTGAACCTGGCCGTTGCCACGGGCGTTGCGCTTTATGAAATCCGCCGCAAGCATCTGGAGCTTTAGAACCTATGCGTCTGTTCATCTTTGGCACCGGGTTTTCCTCCAAGGCGTTCGTGGAAGAAGTGCGTGACCAGTTCGACTGGATCGGCGGCACAACGCGTTCTTCGGACAAGATGGAGGCGATCCGGACACTGGGTGTCGAACCGTTTCTCTTCGACGGCAATTCCCAAGGCGACGGCGTTGCCGAAGCGCTGAAGCAAGCGACGCATATACTGGTCTCGATTGCTCCGAATGAAGCCGGCGACCCGGTGCTGAACCAATATGCCAATGAGATTGCCGGCGCGAAACCGCGCTGGATAGGATACCTCTCCACAGTCGGTGTCTACGGCAATCACGACGGTGCCTGGGTCGATGAGGAAACTTCGCTCAACCCCGTTTCCAAACGCTCCGTCCAGCGTGTCGCGGCGGAGGAGGCCTGGTTGGCATTTGCCGAACAGAATGACCTGCCGGTGCAGATTTTCCGCCTTTCGGGCATTTATGGCCCGGGCCGGAATGCATTCGAGAATTTCAGGAAGGGCACGGCGCGGCGGCTGGTGAAGCCGGGTCAGGTCTTCAACCGCATTCACGTTGCCGATATTGCGGGCGCATTGAAGGCTGCCATGGCAAAGCCGTCGACCCGGGTTTTCAACGTCACGGACGATGAACCGGCCCCGCCGCAGGACGTGGTGGCCTTTGCCGCAGAGCTGCTCGGCGTCGAAGCCCCGCCCGAGATCCCGTTCGAAACCGCGGATCTCACACCGATGGCCAGGTCCTTCTACGGCGAAAACAAGCGGGTTTCCAACCAGCGCCTCAAGGACGAGCTTGGGTTTACATTCCGCTATCCGGACTACCGTGTTGCCCTGAAGGCCTTGTTGGAGACGGTGTGATCCCGTCGCAGGTCCCTGCCCTGACCAGACGCTGACACGGCGGCGCCTTTTTTCATGCGCCGCCAGCCGTTTCATCCCTTCATTTCAGCCGTTATTTGGGCTGCGGCACGACGCGCAGATAAGGCTTCAGGGTCTTCCAGCCTTCAGGGAATTTCTCCTTCGCCTCTTCATCGCTCACCGCCGGGACGATGATGACATCCTCACCGGACACCCAGTTGGCCGGGGTGGCGACCTTGTGGGCGGAGGTGAGCTGCAGGCTGTCGATCACGCGGATGACTTCATCGAAGTTCCTGCCCGTGGAGGCCGGGTATTCGATCTTGAGCTTGATCTTCTTGTCCGGGCCGATAACGAACAGCGACCGCACGGTCAGCGTGTCATTGGCATTGGGATGGATCATGCCGTATGCGGTGGCCACCTTACGATCCGGATCGGCAATCAGCGGGAAGTTCAGGGCAACGCCTTGCGTATCCGCGATGTCACCAACCCAGGCGTGGTGATCCTCGATAGGATCGACCGAAACGCCGAAAACCTTGACGCCACGGGCTGCGAACTTGTCCTTGAGCTTCGCGGTCATTCCCAGTTCGGTGGTGCAGACCGGCGTGAAATCCTTGGGGTGGGAAAACAGAACCGCCCAGGACCCTTCGATCGCCTCATGAAAACGGATCGGACCATCCGTGCTGTCGGCTTCGAAATCCGGTGCCTCGTCTCCGAGCAAAAGTGCAGACATGAATGAGCTCCTTAAAATTACGGACCGCAATCTCAGTTTTGCGGCGGTTTACCCTTCAGTTTTTGCGCAGGCTTGTCGAGTCTCCCGGCCCTTTCCACCAAGGGGCAAATGAACGCAGGGGTTGACGTTGCCTGGTTCAGCCCCCAGTTTCGGATCACAACAAGGCGGGGATTTTCGCCACATAATTCAAAAGCTTGCATGGGAGAACCTTATGACCACCTGGCGCGTCTACTTATCCGGCGAAATCCATACCGACTGGCGTGACAGGATCATGGAAGGCACATCCGCACTCAAGCTGCCGGTGGAATTTTCCTCTCCCGTGACGGATCACGATGCCAGCGACGATTGCGGTGCGACCATCCTGGGTGGTGAGGACAACAAGTTCTGGTACGACCACAAGGGCGCGAAGGTGAACGCGATCCGCACGCGGACGCTGCTGGAAAAAGCCGACATTGTCGTGGTCCGCTTCGGCGACAAATACAAGCAATGGAACGCAGCCTTCGATGCCGGCTATGCTGCCGCGCTCGGCAAGTCACTGATTGTCGTTCACGACCCGTCGCTGACCCACCCGCTCAAGGAAGTTGACGCAGCTGCTCTTGCGGTCGCCGAGACGTCCGAACAAGTCGTCGATATCCTCAAATATGTTATACTTGGGAAGCTCGATCGGTGAGCAGGTCTTGAAATTAACGATTTCATTACCATACTAATAGACACTATGGAAAAGCCCGGGAGTTTTTACCGGGCAACCAGACCTCCGCCAAATGGAACGGCTTCTTGAAGTGAGGCAGTCGCGAAAAGACTGCGCACGTCGATGTCCAGTTCCGAGCAGGGTCTGAAAAGTACTTTAGTATTATCATCAACACTGTCATCAAGGCGTTGAAAAAGGCAGCTATGGAAGCCGTCGTATGCCAAGATGCCAAGAATTGGAAAGAAGACTCCATGCTACATGGAAACGTGAAATGGTTTGATCAGCGCCGAGGTATCGGCACGATCGAACCGCAGGACGGCGAGGACATCCTTGTCGACATCTCGGCCCTGCGCCGGTCCGGTATTGACACTCTGAAGGAAGGCCAGCTTGTGGCATTCGACCTGGAGTGGCGCCGCGGTCAAATGGTGGCTGAAGACCTGAAAGTCCTGTAAGGTCACTTACAGGTCATTACCGGGTACAAGGGCGGTTCGACCGCCCTTTTTTAATGGATTTTTTTCAGATGCAAATTGACGAGAGATTACAACAGGGCATCTCCGCCCACCGCAGCGGCAATCTGGAAGGCGCCCTCAACGCCTACAAGGACGTGCTTTCAGAAGATCCCGACCATGCGGACGGCCTGCATTTCCTGGGGCTGCTGCATTTCGATGCCGGCAAGGCGGACAATGCGGTCGCGCTTATCCATGCCTCCCTGGAAAGGAACCCGCGCAATTTCTCCGCCTGGAACAACCTTGGCAACATCCTGAAGCTTTCAGGCGACAAGGACGAAGCGTTGAAGGCCTATTTGCGCGCAGTAGAAATCGAAGTCCGCCACGAGGAAGCCTGGAAGAACATCTCGATGATGCTGCAGGAAGCCAGCAACAACGACGAGCTTCTGCCCATGCTGCGAGAAGTCGTGCGCCTCGACCCGAACAATCACAGCGGTTGGCACAACTTCGGCATATCTCTGATGCTTGACGGCAAAAAAGAAGAAGCGGCAGACGCTTTCGAACGGTGTCTGCAGTTCCCGCCAGATGTCTGGAGCGACAAGGGCTGGCATCCGCGCGTACTGTGCGCACTTGGACGAACCGAAGTCGCCACGCGGCATATGGAGATGCTTGTCGCAAACTACCCGGACGACCCGGTCATCCGCTATCAGTTTGCCGCGATCCGCGGAGAAGACCTGTCGCTTGCACCCGCGGATTATGTCCGGGATCATTTCGACAGCTTCTCGGAAAGCTTTGACGACGTCCTGAACGGGCTCGGCTACCAGGCGCCGAAGCTTGTTGCCGAGGAAGTCGCGGAGCTGGCCAGGGAGCGCGACTTGCCGTTTGACCATGTGGTCGATCTCGGCTGCGGCACCGGCCTTTGCGGACCACTGATCCGCAACCATTGTGCCCGGCTCACCGGCATAGACCTGTCACCGGGCATGCTGCGCAAGGCCGCTGCACTGAAGGTCTACGACTTCCTAGTCGAGGGTGAGCTCGTTGGATTTCTGTCCTCCGACCTTCCGGCCCAATTCGATCTGGCAGTCTGTGTCGACACGCTGTGTTATCTCGGCGATCTGCAGCCTTTCATGCAGGCGCTTGCAGGAGCCCTTGCCCCGGGCGGAATGCTCGTCGCGAGCGTCGAGCATCTCGACACTTCGGACGGACCGGATTACCGCGTGGATGCTACAGGGCGCTACGCCCACCGGCCTGAATATCTAAAGCGCTGTGCAGAGGCCGCGGGCCTTCTCTATGCACGGGAGAAACGGGATATTCTGCGCAAGGAACTCGGCAAGGATGTGAATGGGCTCGTTTTTCACATCCGCAAGCCAGGCGCCAGCCAGACGTGACAGTCTGTCCGCGCGGACAGCACGTGAATTCGTGCAGGGACATTCAAAGCGGTTGTGCCGGGGCGTAAAGTTGTTACGGTGTCGCCGTTGGGAACGAGTGTCCGTTTGGAGGGACCGTTAATGTCGGAATGCAATGTTCTGCTGGTGTATCCGCGCTTCAATGCCGGGTCATTCTGGAACTATGGTGCGACCTGCGAAATGGTCGGCGCCAAATATCCCGCTCCTCCTCTCGGCTTGATCACAGTTGCGGCAATGCTGCCGGAAAACTGGAATGTCCGCCTGATCGACCGCAACACCGGCGCCCTGACGAACGACGATCTCGCCTGGGCCGACATGGTGATGACCGGCGGCATGCTGCCCCAGCAGGCCGATTGCCTCGCCGTCATCCGCCGTTCGCAGGAAAAGAATGTTCCCGTCGTGGTCGGCGGTCCGGACGCAACCTCTTCTCCGGAAGTTTATGAAGCGGCCGACTTCCTGGTCCTTGGGGAAGCCGAAGGCATCCTCACCACCTTCGTCGACGCCTGGAAGGAAGGGGTCCGCAACGGCCGTTTCTCGGCCGAGAAATTCAAGGCAGACGTTTCCTCCAGTCCCGTACCGCGCTTTGACCTTCTGAGATTCGACGATTATGTCCAGATTGGCGTGCAATATTCGCGCGGCTGCCCGTTTACCTGCGAATTCTGCGACATCATCGAGCTGTATGGCCGGGTGCCGCGCACCAAGACCAACGACCAGATGCTGGCCGAACTCGACCGGCTGTACGAACTTGGCTACCGGGGTCACGTCGACTTCGTCGATGACAACCTCATCGGCAACAAGAAGGCCGTGAAGGGCTTCCTGCCCGAACTGGCGAAATGGCAGAAGGAACGCAGCTACCCGTTCGAAATGTCGACCGAGGCTTCCCTCAACCTGGCGGACGACGAAGCCTTGTTGAAGATGATGCAGCAGGCCGGATATTTCTCGGTCTTCATCGGCATCGAAAGCCCGGACCCGGACGTTCTGGTCGCGACACGCAAGAAACAGAACACACGCCGCGACATCGCCAAGAGCGTACACAAGATCTACGATGCCGGCATCTTCGTGCTGGCCGGCTTCATTGTCGGCTTCGACGAGGAAAGCGACAAGGTGGCGGACGAGATCTCGGCACTGATCGAGGAAGCCGCGATCCCTGTTGCGATGACCGGGCTGCTCTATGCCCTGCCGAACACCCAGCTGACGCGCCGGCTCGCCAAGGAAGGCCGTCTGCATGCGGATTTCGCCACCGATGATCCGGATACGGAACATGGCGATCAGTGCACCGCCGGGCTCAACTTCACCACAGTTCGCCCGCGCGCGCAGATCCTGGAAGACTTCAAGCAGGTCATCGACCGGGTCTATGGTCCGGAAGCCTACTTCGGCCGCGTTCAGAAGGTGGCTTCCATGCTCGACATGAGCGGCGCAAACGGCTCGATCTTCGGCGCCGGTTTCTTCCACGACATCAAGCTGTTCGGCCGTCTTATCCTGGCAATGACCTTCAAGGAAACCACCTATCGCGGGCCCTTCTGGAAAACCCTGATCAAGACCGCCTTCACCAATTTCAGGGCGATCAAGCCGGTCATGATGATGCTTGCGCTCTATGTGCACCTGGGGCCGTTCTCCCGGTTCGTGGTTGCCCAGATCGACAAGCAGATTGCCGATATCGAAAAGGGCAACTGGGAACAGCCGGCGCTGGTGGCCGCCGAGTAATCGGATAAGGTCACCCTCCTTCGGCTGACGGGATTGGCGGGAAAAGAGTTGCGGTCCGGTATCTCCAAACGCAGCGCGCTGGGGTTCATCCTGGTCACGCTGGTTCTCAATTCCATGGGCATCGGCCTGATGATGCCGGTCATGCCCTCGCTCCTGACCGAACTCACCTCGCTGCCTGTGAGCGAAGCCGCCCGCTGGGGCGGTGCACTGAGCGTCGTCTACGCCTTGATGCAGTTCGCCTTCGGTCCGACGCTCGGCAATCTGTCCGACCGCTTTGGCCGCCGTCCGGTGCTGCTGGTGTCCATGTTCGCCATGGCCGTCGACTACCTGATCATGGCCTTCTCCTGGCATCTGGCCGTGCTGTTCATCGGCAGAACCCTGTCGGGTGTCGCCGGAGCAACCTTCTCGGCCGCATCAGCCTTCATTGCCGACGTGTCGTCCAAGGAGGACAGGGCGAAGAACTTCGGCCTTGTCGGGGCCGGATTTGGTGTCGGCTTCGTACTCGGGCCGATGATTGGCGGTTATCTCGGCGAATACGGACCGCGTGCGCCCTTTTATGCCGCCGCAGGCCTTTCCTTCGTCAATTTCCTCTTCGGCTATTTCATGCTGCCGGAAACGCTGAAGGACGAAAACAGAAGAGATTTTGACTGGAAACGGGCCAATCCATTCGGGGCCTTCAAGCAGATCGCCGCCTATCCGGCGGTGCGCACGCTGCTTCTGGCCATCTTCCTGTTCGACATCGCCCATTACGTCTACCCGTCCGTCTGGAGCTACTATGCGGAGGAAGTCTTCGCCTGGAGCCCCGGAGACATCGGTCTGTCACTTGCGGCCGTCGGTGTCGGGTTTGCCTTCGTTCAGGGATACCTGATCCGTGTCCTGGAACCGAAGCTCGGGCCCGGCCGGACACTCTTCATCGGGCTGGCCGCCAATCTCGTGGCCTTTGCCGGTCTCGCCGTCGCCGATACCGGCTGGATGGCCTATCTGCTGATCTCGTTCGCGGCGCTTGGTGCGATGGCGACGCCTGCCTTCACCGGTCTGATGTCGGTCCGTGTCCCGGACAATGCGCAAGGCGAATTGCAGGGCCTGATTGCCAGTGCCGCCGGCCTTTCCATGGTGGTGAGCCCGCTGGTGATGACCCAGGTCTTTGCCACGTTTTCAGGTCCTGAGGCGGCGATTTCTTTTCCCGGCGCGCCGTTTGCCCTGGCAGGCGTGCTGATCCTCGCCGCCATGCTGATCGCCCTTCCCTTCATGCGTCTTCAGGAAAGACTGCCGTCACCATCCGAGGCGGCCGACCGGAAGACACCAGCCGAATAATCAGGTTCCCCCAAAAGTGACAGGCACCTTTCCTCCCCTTCTCGACGGGCCACGTCTTGACCCGGCCTCCGGCAAACCCGCCCGACAGCTGGTTGTGATCCTGCATGGCTACGGCGCGGATGGCCTTGACCTGATCGACCTCGGGCGCGCCTGGCAGGGACAGCTTCCCGATGCGGCTTTCGTTGCGCCGAACGCTCCTGAACACCTTCCCTTCGAAGCGCTCGGCGGACGGCAATGGTTTGCACTCCAGGAGCGCGATCCCAATGAATACCGCCTCGGCGCGCAGGCCGCCCAACCGGTGCTCGACCGGTTTCTGGACGACGAACTGGCCCGCCATTCGCTGGACGGCAGCGCATTGGCACTGGTCGGCTTCAGCCAGGGAGCCATGATGACCTTTCAATGCGGCCTGCGCCGGCCGTCTCCGCCAGCGGCCCTGATCGGTTATTCCGGACTGTTGCCGGGGGCCGGCCAGCTGGGCCCGGTCAACACGCAAAGCCCGGTGCTGATCGTCCATGGCGAGGAAGACGATGTCGTTGCCAGCTATCATGCCCAGGCAGCACAAAAGGCACTTGATGATGCCGGGGTTTCCTCAAGCCTGCACCTTTTGGCTGGCCTAGGCCATTCAATTGACGAGCGCAGCATGGTGCTGGGCGGGCGGTTTCTGGAAAAAGCATTTGGCCCGGCAATGCCGGTCTGAAGACGGCCTTGCATTGGTTAATAGCCTGTTAACGGTTTTGCAGGATGCTTTCTGCAACTGTGCCAGACCAGAAAGGGCCGGACAAGCCGGGATCCGAAGCCATGCAGATTTCCATCGAAACCACCACGCAAAGCGCGAGCCTTTTTACGGCTTCCTTTTCGAATGGCGGCGCTGAAGGCCAGAAGAACGATCCCAAGGGCAACGCCTACGGCCACGAGATCGGCCAGCGGAATGGCCACGACAAGTCCCCCGCCGTCAATGCTCTGGAAGCAGCCAGCAAACAGGCCGAGGAAGACGCGGTCGTGATCGCCGCCCTTCAGGATGCGGTCGAAAAAGGCAAAGGCAAGGACGACGACAAGGAAAAGGACGGCGCGCTGGCGACCGTCGAGGACTATCAGAAGACCGCCGGCAAACTGAAGGTGGCTCTTGGTGAAGAGGAAAGCGGCGCTTCGGCGAATGTCGCCTATGAAAGCGCGACGATTTCAACGACCACCATTGAAGCCGAGATCGGTGGTGAAACCGTTTCCGCGCAGTTCGTATCCTTCGAGCGGGTGTCCTACGACAGCGAAACCGGGCTGTCCGTCCGCTCCGCAAACGCCTCTTCCATCGAAGGCAACTTCGACAACGGCTCCTTCAGCTACCAGAGCGCTGCCGTCAGCGAGCTTTATGCAGGCACCGGCGACCAGGTTTCGAACCTCCTCGGCCTGGTGGCCTGAGCAGGCAGCCCTTCCGCGTACGCTCCGGTTGGGACGTGGGCTGGACCGGACTGCCGGATCAAGTCCGGCAATGACGCAGGTGGGAAAGAGCCAGATCTGACACCTGACTTAAAAAGGGGAGCCGAAGCTCCCCTTTTCCATGCCTTACACCTTTTTCAGGTAGGCGACGATGATGTCCAGAGCCGCCTGAAGGTCACCCTTGTCGATCATTTCAGTGACCGTGTGGATGTAGCGGGTGCCGACAACGATGCCGATTGCCTTGGCACCGGCAGCCGCCTGCTGGGCAGCCGCGCCGTCCTGGCCACCAGCCGCCAGCATGGTGCGCTGGAACGGGATCTTTTCCTTGACCGCAATGGCTTCGATTTCCTTCACCAGATCGCGGTCCGCGATGAAGCTGGAATCCTTGACGTGCAGACCGAAGCCTTCGCCCTGCACCGTGGTGCGGTCCTGCTCGGGAACGCCCGGCGTGTCGCAGGCAAGCGTGGTATCGATGCCAAGCCCGATGTCCGGCGCAATGGCAAAGGACGCGGTGCGCGCGCCGCGCAGGCCGACTTCTTCCTGGCAAGTGAAGGCGACGTGAATTTCGCAATCATGCTTGGCCTTGCCCAGACCCCTGATCGCCTCGATGCCGAGCCAGCAGGCGATGCGGTTGTCGAGCGCCTTGGAGACGACCTTGTCGCCGATCTCGATCAGCGGCTCGTCCATGGTCACCATGTCGCCGACCTTGACGATCTCCTTGGTCTTTTCGCCAAGGCCCATGTCGATGACGAATTCCTTGGGCTCTGGCACCTTCTTGCGCTCTTCCGGAGAAGAGATGTGGATCGGCTTGCCGCCCGGGTTCATCACCCCCTTGAAGTCGCCTTCATCGGTAGACACCAGCACGCGGCGGGAGAACAGGTTACGGGCATCGAAGCCACCAACGGGCTGCACGTGAACGAAGCCCTTGTCCGTGACATGTGAGACCAGAAAGCCGATCTCATCCATGTGGCACAGAAGCATGACCTTCTTCGGGGTTCCCTTCTTGGAAGCCTTGCGGCTGTCGCGGCGGCAAAGCAGCGAACCCATCGGGTCGACGGTAACCTCGTCGAACAAGCCCTTGATTTCCGCCTGAATCAGGTCGCGGACCCGGTGTTCGTGACCCGGTACACCCGGCGTTTCGCAAAGTCGGCGAAGCAGATCGATATTCATGGAACTTCCTGTGAAGGTTGGAAAATCGGCACGATCCTAGTCCGAAAGACCGCGCGGGATAAAGAGCCAAGACAGATTAGTTCGAAAAGAGAGGCTTGTTGCAGGTGCATGGCCTGCGATAAGCCTCGGCACGAAACCGCATCCCCCATGCGAATCCTGACAGACCGTTCCGCCGTTTCCCGGCACAGCCCTTCAATGCGAATGGAAAGGTTTTCTTCGTTGACCACTCTCTTGTCCGGCACCGTCCATGTCGAAACGCGCGCCATCACGGTCGGCAACTCCACCGTTAACGTTCGCTGCTGGACACCTGAAGATCGTTTGCCCGGCAAGGTGCCGGTGCTCCTGTTTCACGATTCTCTTGGCTGTATCGCCCTCTGGCGTGATTTTCCCGAACGCCTTGCCGTGGCCAGCGGACGGGTCGTGATTGCCTATGACAGGCCCGGCTTCGGCCAGTCGTCGGTGCGCGAAGACATCCTGCCCGCAAGCTTCATTGCGGATGAAGGCAGAACGGTTGTGCCCGCGCTGTGCGAGCAGCTGGACCTCACGCGATTTGTTGCCTGTGGGCACAGCGTCGGTGGTGGCATGGCGGTGCATACGGCCGCACAGCATCCCGAGAAGGTCACGGCCCTGGTCACGATTGCCGCTCAGGCGCTTATCGAGGACCGCACCCTGGAAGGTGTGCGCGAAGCCCGCACCGCGTTTGCCGATCCCGGCGCCTTCGACAGACTTGCGCTCTATCACGGCGACAAGGCGCGCTGGGTGCTGGATGCCTGGACGGAATCATGGCTTTCGCCCGCCTTCGCCCATTGGTCCCTTGACGATGCGCTTGCCGGTGTCCGCTGCAGCACCCTTGCGATCCACGGCGCACTGGACGAATACGGATCAACCCGCCACCCGGAACGCATCGCCAATAGTACCGGCGGACAAAAGGTCATCCTGGAAGGAAGAGGGCACACGCCTCACAGGGAATGCCCGGACCTGCTGGTTGAAACCATTTCCAGTTTCCTGGTGAATGTTTCGTGATCCAGCACCCGGGCAGGCTGCTGGCCGTCGCAAGAAAAGGAAAACTGCGGTCGGTCTTCGCAGATTAGCGAAGTCGGTTTAACTTCTTGCTCGCCAATTTCGAAAAATCGTCCGCCTGTTTTTCGCTTTGCCATTGCAGTGTCGCAATTGATGACAACATTCTAAAGGTAAGCAAAAAGCGTCTCCCGTCTTCTCGGAGAGATGTAGCGCCTTCCATTGCGACGATCCCGGGGAATCCCATGACCCAGAAAAAACGTTTTATTCTTTCCATTGACGGCGGCGGCATTCGTGGCCTCATTCCGCTTCGGCTGCTTGAGACACTTGAAAGCCGATTGAGCCAGCGCGGCGTTAGCGAGCCGCTGCACCAGGTTTTCGATCTGATGGCCGGTTCTTCTACCGGCGGCCTGATTGCTGCAGGCCTATCCGCACCACGCCCAGGCGGCACCGCCGGCGCACCTGCCGCGACCATCGATGAGCTGCGCAGCTTCTTCGAACGCGACGCGCGGGAAATCTTCAAATCATCAATCTCGGCACGACTGGCCAGAACCGTCACCAGTTCGCTTGGCCTGTTCGACGAGACCTACGATCCGCGGCCGCTGGAAAAGCTGCTGAAGGAACGCTTCGGCTGGACCTCCATGGCCAGTGGCCTGACCCATCTTGTCCTGACCGCCTACGATCTGGAACAGCGCAAACCCGTATTCCTGACAAACGGCCTTGAAGCCAGCAGCGGCCGGCCGGATGACTATTACTTCTGGCAGGCTGTGCGTGCGACCACCGCCACCCCCTCGTATTTCGAACCGGCACGCGTTGAAAATCTCAGCCGCCGGCGTGAGGAAGCCCTGATAGATGGAACGGTCTTCATGAAAGACCCGACAGTGGCAGCGTATCTGGAAGCCCGCAATCTTGGCTGGGGCGACGACGAGATCGTCATCCTTTCGCTTGGCACCGGCCGGGCACCGGCACGGTCGTTCCTTTACAAGGACGCCGTTGGCTGGGGTGCCCTCGGCTGGCTGCAGCCCTCCAAGGGCGCGCCGCTGATGTCGATCCTGGCCGACGCGCAAAGCCAGACGACCTCCGATCAGGCACGGCAGCTCTTTGCAGAACTGCCGAACGTGACCTATCACAGGCTCGACGCCGATCTTCCACCGGAAGCCGAAGACATCGACAATGCCCGTCCCGGCAACATCATCACGCTGAATGGTGCTGCAGACAGGGTGATCCGCGACAACACGGTTTTCCTCGACGCGTTCGCCGACATGATCGCGGCGCATGTGGATAATAGCGAATCGGATGCGGAAGCACCCGATTTGGTGCATGCTGCCTGACGAGTGAGGTGATCGTCGCGGCGGGAGCAACGACGGCGGAACACCCAGACTGGCGCACGAGGTTTCGACGTGAGAACGGGGAAAACAGGCAAGCGAAATCGCTGGGCACTTTCGGTGTCCGGCTTCATGGCATTTGCAGCCGCGTTCCAGGTTTCCTGTCTCGTCGCGTCAGCCGCGCCGGTACCGACAGCCAAACCGGCCGATCCTGTCTCCGAGGACTATTCGCCGACCGTCGAACTGGTGGCCGGTGTGCCTGTCCCGGTAAAGAAACGCGATGTGCCGGAAGGCTATGTCGCGAACAAGCCCAAGCTGGTGCTTTATGGGGACCAGCCAGCACGAGACTATTTCGGCGCCGCCACCGGCCCCGCTCAACTGAAAGCCCGCTCGATCGGGTCCTATGCCAAGGGCTGCCTTGCAGGTGGAGCGGAACTGCCGACGGATGGGCCCACCTGGCAGGCAATGCGCCTGTCGCGCAACCGCAATTGGGGCCACCCTGTCCTGATCGACTATCTCAAGGATCTGGCGAGCGATGCCCCCAAGGTCGGCTGGAACGGTCTGCTTGTCGGCGATATCGCGCAGCCGCGCGGCGGGCCGATGACATCCGGCCATGCCAGCCACCAGATTGGCCTCGATGCCGATATCTGGCTGACGGAAATGCCGAACCGGCGCCTGACCGCTCAGGAACGGGAAGACATCTCCGCTATTTCGATGCTGATCGGTCCGATGGACGTCAAGGGTGCAGATCGGCGTGTCGACCCCAGGAAATGGTCGGATGACCATGCTCGGCTGATCCGGCGCGCCGCATCCGATCAGCGTGTTGCACGCATCTTCGTCAGCCCGACGATCAAGAAGGCTCTGTGCGATTTCGAGAAGGGCGGCAACCGCGCCTGGTTGCGCAAGGTACGACCGTGGTGGGGGCATCACTATCACTTCCACGTGCGCCTTTCCTGCCCTGCAGGCAGTGCCGGCTGCAAGAACCAGAACCCGCCGCCCCCGGGCGATGGCTGTGGCGCGGACCTTGCCTATTGGCTGTCCGACGAACCCTGGGTTCCCAAAAATCCCCCCAAGCCTGGAGAACCTCCGAAGGTGGTCAAGAAACGGCCCATGGCTCTGGCAGCCCTGCCGAATGACTGCCGGTCGGTGCTGACGGCCAATTGAGACCGGCTGGATGACGCCTAGGCGTTCGGTGACTGCATCGGCCCCAGAACCCTGGCAACGAAGACCAGATCCAGCCAGCGGCCGAACTTGGTGCCGGCTTCCGGCAGACGGCCGGCAACATGAAAACCAAGCTTCTCGTGAAGGGCGATGGACGCAGCATTGTCCCCGTCGATGACGCCGACCAGCACATGTAATTTCATGTCGGCGGCAATGTCGACCAACCGCTCCAGAAGCGCCTTCCCAATGCCGCGCCGCTGTGCCGCCGGGTCGACATAGACAGAATGTTCCGCCGTCAGACGGTACCCTTCGCGAGGCCGGAACGGCCCGAAGCTGGCGAACCCGAGAACGGTATCGGCATCGTCCACGGCCACCAGAACCGGCAGACCCTGCTTCACCCGGCCTTCGTACCAGGTCAGCCTGTCGTCCAGCGTTTCCTCACGATTTGTCCAGGCAGCCGTCGTCTCGCGCACAGCCTGGTTATAAAGCGCCAGGATCGACGGGACATCCTTCGGTTCTGCATTACGGATCAACATCATGCTCTCTTGTCAGGCTGCTCGACACATCAGTGCCGCTGCAATCTAGATCACACTTTGAGGTTGATTTGCCACGACAAATGTCACCTGCGGGCTACGTCATTTGCCGGAGGCGCCATATCCCTGCCGGAGCGGTGAAACCCGGCATTCGCGCGAGGGTGCAAAAAAGCACCGGAATTCAACGCCCGAAAGCTTCAATCTACTAGGCGAAATCGAATTGCAATGGTAAAGGGGCGGCCATGACGACGAAGAAGCTTTCCAACATCCGCAACTTTTCCATCGTGGCTCATATCGATCACGGCAAGTCGACGCTCGCCGACCGCCTGATCCAGATGACCGGCACGCTGACCGACCGCGAAATGACCGAGCAGGTGCTCGATTCGATGGACATCGAACGCGAGCGCGGCATCACGATCAAGGCGCAAACAGTGCGACTGATCTACAATGCCAAGGACGGCGAACAATATACGCTGAACCTGATCGACACGCCGGGCCACGTGGACTTTGCCTATGAAGTGTCCCGCTCGCTAGCGGCCTGTGAAGGCTCGCTGCTCGTGGTCGACGCCTCTCAGGGTGTGGAAGCCCAGACGCTCGCCAATGTCTATCAGGCCATCGACAACGATCATGAGATCGTCACCGTCCTCAACAAGATCGACCTGCCTGCGGCCGAACCGGACCGCATCAAGGAACAGATCGAGGACGTGATCGGCATCGATGCGTCAGAAGCCTGCATGATCTCCGCCAAGACCGGTCTTGGTGTCGACGACGTGCTGGAAGCGATCGTTTCCAAGCTGCCGCCTCCGGAAGGTGACCCCGAAGCGACATTGAAGGCGATGCTGGTCGACAGCTGGTACGACACCTATCTCGGCGTGATGGTGCTCGTCCGTATCATCGACGGCTCCCTGAAACGGGGCCAGAAGATCAAGATGATGGGTACGGGCGCTGCCTATGATGTCGACCGCGTCGGCGTCATGACCCCGAAATTCCTGCAAGTGGACGAGCTGAAGGCCGGCGAGATCGGCGTCATCACCGGGTCCATCAAGGAAGTGGCCGATACCCGTGTCGGTGATACCATCACCCTGGAAAAGAAACCCTGCACGGAAGCCCTTCCGGGCTTCAAGCCGGCTCAGCCGGTCGTGTTCTGCGGTCTCTTCCCGGTCGACGCGAACGACTTCGAGGATCTGCGCGCTGCCATGGGCAAGCTGCGCCTCAACGATGCCTCGTTCTCGTTCGAGATGGAAACATCCGCAGCTCTCGGCTTCGGCTTCCGCTGCGGTTTCCTCGGCCTGCTGCACCTGGAAATCATCCAGGAACGGCTCTACCGCGAATTCGACCTCGACCTGATCGCGACCGCGCCGTCGGTGGTCTACCAGATGTCCCTGACGGACGGTGCGGAAGTCGAACTTCACAACCCGGCCGACATGCCGGATGTGGTGAAGATTTCCGAAATCCGCGAGCCATGGATCCGCGCAACCATCATGACGCCGGACGAGTATCTGGGCGGCATCCTGAAACTGTGCCAGGAACGGCGCGGTCTTCAGATCGACCTGTCCTATGTCGGCTCCCGTGCGATGGTGACCTACGACCTGCCGCTCAACGAAGTCGTGTTCGACTTCTACGATCGTCTCAAGTCGATCTCCAAGGGCTACGCGTCGTTCGACTATCAGATTTCGGACTACCGGGCCGGCGATCTGGTCAGGATGTCGATCCTGGTCAACGAAGAGCCGGTGGACGCGCTTTCCGTGCTCGTGCACCGCAGCCAGGCGGAACGCCGTGGCCGCGCCATGTGCGAAAAGCTGAAAGAGCTGATCCCGCGGCACATGTTCAAGATCCCGATCCAGGCAGCCATCGGCGGCCGCGTGATCGCCCGCGAAACCATCTCCGCCCTGCGCAAGGACGTGACTGCCAAGTGTTACGGCGGCGACGCCACCCGTAAGCGCAAGCTGCTTGAGAAGCAGAAGGCCGGCAAGAAGAAGATGCGTCAGTTCGGCAAGGTCGAGATCCCGCAGGAAGCCTTTATCCAGGCCCTGAAGATGGACGAGTGAGAAACCGATTGGCGCACCGCGCCAATCCCAGCAAGGCCTTGCCATGAGTATTGAACAGACCCTTTCCGACCGCGCCGGCAACGCTTGCGAGATCTGCGGCGCTACCGAAGCTCTGCGGCCGCTGGATGTCGGCCCCGATACGGATGGCACGGCCGAAATGGCGGTTCTGGCCTGCTCCACATGTGCCGACCAGATTTCAGGTGCCGCCGATATCGACCCGAAGCATTGGCTCTGTCTCAACGAAGCCGCCTGGAGCCAGGTTCCCCCGGTTCAGGTTGTCGCCTACCGCATGCTTTCAAGAATGCGGGACGAAAGCTGGGCTCGCGATCTTCTGGACATGCTGTATCTGGACGACGAAACGCTTGCCTGGGCCAAGGCCGGCCTTGGCGGCAGCGCGGGCGAAGGTGACGACGGCGTGATCCACAAGGATACGCACGGCGCCATTCTTGCCGCTGGCGACACGGTGACCTTGATCAAGGATCTCAAGGTCAAGGGCGCCAACTTCACCGCCAAGCGCGGCACCGCCGTGCGCAACATCTCCCTTGTTGCGGACAATGCCTTCCAGATCGAAGGCCGCGTTAACGATCAGCGGATCGTCATCCTGACGGAGTTCGTGAAGAAGGCCTGATCAGCTCGTTTCTGAGCTGATCAACGCGCCCCGGGAGAGCGCTTACGCCGCATCCTGGAAGACCTGAAGGATAGCCGAAACAATTGTCGGGTCTTCCCGACAGAAGAGCGTCATCCTTGTTTTCGGCAATTCGGGCAGCCGATAGAATTCCCCGACCTCACGGCATCCCTCCGGAATATTTCGCCGGTCGAGACAGGCAATGCCGAGCCCTGCGCTGACCGCCCCCTGTATGGCGCCGACACCGGTGCCGGTGAAGGCGTCTTCAAATGCGATCCCCGCATCCTTGAGCGTGCCAGTCGCCAGGCGCCGGAGGGCGCAGGTTTCCGAAAGCGCCACCAAGGGGAACGGGGTACCGGTTTCCCAGGTGAAATCCCTGGCGGCTGTCCAGACGAGATTTTCCTCGAACGCCACATGACCCGTGCCCTCGACGTCCTCGGAGCGCACCATGATCGCGCTGAACAGACCTGCCTTGAAGTCGTTGTACAGCGTATCGGAATAACCGACCGCAACATGGAGACGATGTTCCGGCAAGGCCTTGCTGAGGGAGGCGATAATCTCCGGGAGACGGCCTCCCGCAGCGTGATCGCTGATACCGCACCGAAGCCGCTTTTGAACGGAAGGACCTGAAACGCGGGCGGTCACCCTGTCATGCAGGTCGATCAGGCTGCGGGCGTCACTTAAAAAACGAGCACCGAAGCTCGTCAACCGGACGGAGCGGGGCGATCGGCTGAGCAAGGTGTTGCCGAGACGGTCTTCCAGTTTCTTGATCTTGACGCTGACAGCAGACTGGCTTGCCCCCGTCATCTGCCCTGCCCGGGTAAAGCTGCCTGTTTCGGCAACGCGAACAAAAGCGCGCAAGAGGTCCATGTCGAGATCGGTCATGCAATCATTCTAATTTATCATTTTTGAAATATCAAAGATTTGTTTCTGTTATCTTTGATGCCGCAATAAGGTTGCCGGCATCACCGAATGACGGAGGACAAGATGCCGCTTACCAATGTTTCCCTGCTGAAAGGCTCCAGGACCGCTGCACAGAAATCAGCAATCCTGGACGAGATCTATCAGGCAATGCGCGAGACCTTCGGCGTGCCGCAGGACGACAAGTTCATGATGATCACCGAACATCCACGCGAAGATTTCCTGTTCGGCCGTCACTTCATGAATATCGACCGGTCGGACGACCTGATCATCATCCAGCTGACCGTCAGCGATACGCGCAGCGTCGACCAGAAGAAAGCGCTGTTTGCCCGGATCGCAAAGGGCCTGGCCCGCGAAGTCGGCATCCGTTCCGAAGACATCTTCATCAACCTGGTCGAGACAAGGCTTGAGAACTGGTCGTTCGGCCATGGCGTCGCGCAATATGCCGACAGGCAACCGGTCGCCGTTTGATCCGAACCGGACAGGAAGCCGGTCGACCTGATCACCAGGCAAGATAGCGAACGCACTAAAATGCGGGATTGCCTCCCAAAGACAGAAACGGCGCCGGGCTTGCCGCCCAGGCGCCGTTTTCTGGTTTGGAAGTCTTGTCCAACCGGCCTGTCCTTGCGGAGGGTCGATCGGAAGGTTTGGGGACCGACCTTTCAGCCGGTCTTCAGCCTTAGCGCCGGTTGAGCGGAAGGTCGGCCAGTTCACGCTGGGACATGCGCACGATTGCCGGATGGGACATCGGGTCGGTGCGGTCATATGCGGAAGCCGGACGAGCCGTCAGGTGTCGGCGCATAAACAGTTTCATCATGAGTTTCATTCTCCTTATTATTGTTTTTTGCATGGCCAAATTCCTTCTTTGAATTTAGCTATGCTCCTTATATAGACGCCACTACTCGCTAAAAAAATCGACTTATTCTGATTTTCAATTTAGTTTTTCTAAAATGAAGAACCTCAATCGCATTCACCTCTCCGGTCTTCGCGCCGTGGAAGCCGTCGCGCGCCTGGGCTCTGTCAAGGCGGCCGCGGACGAACTTGGCGTTACCGTGGGCGCCGTCAGCCAGCAGGTTCACAAGACCGAGGCCCAGCTTGGCGTGCAGCTGTTCGAGCGGCAGAACCGTATGCTGTTGCCAACCGCTCATGTGCTTGCAATGCAGCCACATCTGACCAGCGCCATGTCCTCGCTTTCGACCGCGATCGCCACCACCCAGCGCGGACGGGAAGATGCGCTGACGATTTCGGTTGCCCCGGTCTTCGCCGGAAAATGGCTGGTTTGGCACCTCAAGAACTTCAACAAGATGCATCCGGGGATCCGGGTTCGGGTGGAAGCGACGGTGGACCTGGTCGATCCGGACATGAGCGATGTCGATCTGTGTATCCGTGTCGGCAAGGGACCCTATCCGGGCGTCAAGGCAGAGCAGTTGCTGCACCAGCGGGTGTTTCCCGTCTGCAGCCCGGCGCTGGCCAGACAGATCAAGGAGCCGAAGGACATCGGCAAGCTGCCGATCATCCGTGACCCCGGACAAATGTTTACCTGGAAAACCTGGCTTGATCTCTTCGGCCTGGATGAGAGCATCCTGCAGGATGGCCCCACCTTTTCCGACGGTTCACTGTGCCTGGATGCGGCAATCGCCGGCCACGGGGTGTTTCTGGCCTGGGAAACGCTTGCGGTTTATGCCGTGAAGTCCGGCCAGGTGATTGCCCCCTTCCCCGAGCGCCCCGCCACGGGCAGCGCCTACTGGCTGGTCAGCGGTAAAAACGCCCCTCAGACAAAGGCCAAGAAGGCTTTCGGCGACTGGCTGCGGGAGGAACTGCAAGGCTCCATCGGCAGACCGAAAGGAGCCGATATGGTTGAGGCGTGAGCGTTTTTCGCTCGTCGCGCACCTCTACTCCGCACTTGCAATGGATTTTCCCAGTATGTCGGCCTTCACGGCACCACGTGTTCCCATTGGCCGGTCCGGACCGACGGTGCTGTCGCGGCGGGTCTGCGCTTCCATCTCGCCATTCAATTCGGCCCCGAGCAAGATGATATACGCCGAAATCCAGAGCCACATCAGCAGGATGATGACGCCGGCAAGGCTGCCGAATGTTTTGTTGTAGCTGGCAAAGTTCGCCACATAGACCGAGAACCCGTAGGACGCGGCAAGCCACAACAGGCAGGCGATTACAGCGCCGGGCGTGATCCATTTCCATTTGGCATCGGTTCGAGACGGCCCGAACCTGTAAACGAAGGAAAGACCGGTGACGGTCAGAAATCCCAGAATGATCCAGCGGGCCGATGACAGGACCTTCTCCAACCAGTCAGGCAAGGCGAGATAACTGAAGACAACCGGCAGCAGAAGCGCGGACACCAACCCCAAGACCAGAGCGAAAACAAGCAGGATCGTCATCACGAAGGTTCTGGCTTTCAGCGCAATGAAGCCCCGCTTCTCAACCTCGTCATAGGCGATGTTAAGCCCTTCCATGAGGCTGGCCATGCCCTTGGAAGTGGAATAGAGCGCGATGCCCAAGCCGATGACGAAGGCGAAGCCGAGCCCCGCATTCTCGCTGCCTGCAACATCTGCGGCCTGCGCCAGAATGATTTGTGACGCCTCCTTCGGCAGAAAGTTCTCGATCATTTCAAGCTGACGGCTGACCTCGACTGGTTCAACCACAAGCCCTGACAGCGCCGTGAACGCAGTTATGGTCGGGAAGATCGCAAGAAGACCGTAGAAGGCAACGCCGGCGGCAATCAGGTCGATGTGGTCGCGCTGGACCGCGTTCCACACCCGGTAGCTGATATCCAGCCAGCCCATTGGCGGGATTTTTTCCGGACTGCCCGCATCTCTTCCACGTGCCATGTTACCCCCTCAGTTGCCGGCCCACGCCCTTCTGTCCACGGACGTTGGCAAACAGCAGGGAGTTCGAAGGTAAACGCCCGGGTGGGGATTGAGTTCCGGTGCCTGGGACTCGCCGCTACGCGTTGGCCAGGTTGAGGCGCAAGGCTGCCTTTCCTTTTCCGCTTGCCAACGCCTCGCCTTTCGCTACATTGACGCCCCATGAGCGACCTTACCGCACATATCCGCCGTTCCGGCCTTTGCAGTGGCTCTCAGCCTCTTTCCGGGATCGACGTGCGCCTCATCGAGCTGCAGGGCCCCGCCTGCGGTCGATTTACGCGCTAACGCGCTTTAATTCCGGCGCTTTTCTTCTCTTCGGGAACTCACGCAATAATGCGCATGAGGCCGTGGCAATCACCGCCATTATTCGCTAAAAGACCCCGACTTTCTGTTTCGACACCTCCGCGCGCACCGCGCGAACCGACGACCGAGTACGCATGTCCAACCTCGACACACTTGAATCCGATCTTCTGGCCGCCATCGAAGGCGCCGGGACCGAAGCCGCCCTGGAAGACATCCGCGTTGCCGCCCTTGGCAAGAAGGGCTCAATTTCCGAGCAGATGAAAACGCTCGGCAAGATGACCCCTGAAGAGCGCCAGGTGATGGGCCCTGCCCTCAACGGCCTCAAGGCGAAGGTCACCGACGCTATCGCCGCCCGCAAGGATGTGCTGGCGGAAGCTGCCCTGGAAGCACGGCTGGCCAGCGAGAAGGTGGATATCACCCTGCCGCTGCGCGCAACACCGGCGGAGACCGGCCGTATTCACCCGGTCAGCCAGGTCATCGACGAACTGACGGCGATTTTCGCCGACATGGGCTTTTCCATTGCGGAAGGCCCGGACATCGAGACCGACGAGCTGAACTTCACCGCGCTGAACTTTCCAGAAGGCCACCCGGCGCGCGAGATGCACGACACGTTCTTCTTCAATCCGAAAGAAGACGGCGAACGGCTGCTGCTGCGCACGCACACCTCGCCGGTACAGATCCGCACCATGCGCAACCAGGAACCGCCGATCCGCGTCATCATTCCAGGCCGGACCTATCGCTGCGACAGTGACCAGACCCACACGCCGATGTTCCACCAGGTGGAAGGCCTCGTGATCGACAAGGACAGCCATTTCGGTCATCTGAAATGGGTGCTGCGGGAATTCTGCAAGGCCTTCTTCGAAGTCGACGACATCAAGATGCGCTTCCGCCCGAGCTTCTTCCCGTTCACCGAACCGTCCATGGAAGTCGACATCCAGTGTGACCGGTCCGGCGGCGAAGTGAAGATCGGCCAGGGCGAAGACTGGCTGGAAATTCTCGGCTGCGGCATGGTTCATCCGAACGTCATCCGCAACTGCGGCCTCGACCCGGATGTCTACCAGGGTTTTGCCTGGGGCATGGGGATCGACCGCATCGCGATGCTGAAATACGGCATGCCGGACCTGCGCGCCTTCTTCGACGCCGACGTCCGCTGGATCCAGCATTACGGCTTCCGCCCACTCGACCTGCCGACACTGTTCGGCGGTCTGTCCAGTTAACCGCCTGAATTTGGGGGCGCCATCATGTCATTGCTGATCCGCATCGTTCTTGCCGCCATGCTGACCGTTGCCGCCCTGTTGCCGGCAGCCGCGCAGACCAGCGACCAGGAAACACGCGTCGCGACGCCGACCTCGTTCCTCGAGGCCTGCGCGGACAAGATCGAGAACCGGGGCCGGCTGCGGTTCTGCGATACCTATTTCCGGGAGAAGCTGGGCACCGAAGCCGACGCGCTGCTTTATCTCCGTGACCGGATCACGCGTCTGCGTGCCGGCCACGAGGCAAGCTCGGCCGAGAAGTACCAGAGCTTCCTGCAGGCAATCTATATCGTGGCGTTCCTGACCATTGCTTCGATCGTGCTGATCGCCAGCGACCGGCGGATCGGCGGTACAGCCAAGTGGGCCGGCTTGACCAGCACCGCGGCCCTTCTGGTGATGGTGTTGATTGTCGCCATGGGCTGGCTCGGCAAGTACCGTGCCGAATATGCGGCCCAGGTCGAACTCGGCATCCTGCGGGACCGGATCGAGACGGAAGCTGCCCAGGCGATTGCCACCAAACAGCAGATCACGCCGGAGATCGTGCGCGGCTGGACCCGCGACTTTTCCGACATCGGCCGCCGCTTTGCCGAAAACTACGGCGCTGCGACCATCATTCCCGAAGTGGACCGGCTCGGCAACTGAGGCCTCCACGTCCCGTTTCGCGGTCCTGAGACCGCACCAAGTTTGAAGAGATCGAAAGATGAAATTCACCCTTTCCTGGCTCAAGGAGCATCTGGAAACCGACGCCAGCCTGGAAGAGATCGTTGAACGTCTCACCCTGATCGGACTGGAAGTCGAGGAAGTCACCAACCGTGCCGACCGCCTGAAGCCGTTCAGAATCGCAAAGGTTCTGGAAGCCGAACAGCACCCGAATGCCGACCGGCTGCGCGTCCTGAAGGTTGACACCGGCGAGGGCGACCCGGTGCAGGTTGTGTGCGGTGCGCCGAATGCCCGCGCCGGCCTTGTCGGCGTGCTCGGCAAGCCGGGCGACTATGTTCCCGGCCTTGATGTCACGCTTTCCGTCGGCAAGATCCGCGACGTGGAAAGCTTCGGCATGATGTGCTCGGAGCGCGAGCTGGAACTTTCCAACGAACATGACGGCATCATCGATCTGCCGGCGGATGCGCCGGTCGGCATGGCCTATGCCGAATGGGCCGGTCTGGACGAGCCGGTCATCGAAATCGGCCTGACGCCGAACCGCCCGGACTGCACCGGCGTATACGGCATTGCCCGTGATCTTGCCGCAGCCGGCCTCGGCAAGCTGAAGGAACGCAGCAACGAACAGGTTCGCGGCAGCTTCCCCTGCCCGGTCGACGTAACGCTCGATTTCGGCGACACCAAGCCGATGTGCAAGGCCTTCGGCCTGCGCCTGGTCAAGGGCGTGAAGAACGGCCCCTCGCCGAAATGGCTGCAGGACCGCCTGACCGCCATCGGCTTGCGCCCGATCAACGCCCTCGTCGACATGACCAACTACATCACCTTCGATCAGGGCCGGCCGCTGCACGTGTTCGACGCCGACAAGGTTCACGGCAATCTTGTTGTCCGCTGCGGCAAGCAGGGCGAGAAGATCGACGGCCTCAACGGCAAGAGCTACGAGCTCGATGACACGATCTGCGTCATTTCCGACGACAACGGCGTTGAAAGTCTCGGCGGCATCCTGGGTGGCGAGCCTTCCGGCTGCACGGAAGAGACTGTCAACGTGCTGATCGAATCCGCCCTTTGGGACGAGGACGACATAGCCGCCACCGGGCGCAAGCTCGGCGTCAATACGGACGCACGCTATCGCTTCGAACGTGGTGTCGATCCCAACTACATGATGCCGGGTCTGGAATATGCCACGCGCATGGTCATGGACCTGTGCGGCGGCGAGCCGTCCGAAACGGTTCAGGCCGGTTCCGTGCCGGATACCAGCAACATCATCGATTTCCCCTATTCGGAAATCAGGCGCCTTTCCGGCGTCGATGTTCTGCCTGCTGAAGCAAACGTCACCCTGAAGTCGCTCGGTTTCTGGATCTCAGGCGCCGGTGACACGGTCAAGGTGGCCGCGCCCAGCTGGCGGCCGGACATTGAAGGCAAGGCCGACCTCGTGGAAGAGGTTGTGCGCATCATCGGTCTGGAGCGTGTTCCGTTCACACCACTGCCGCGCACCGGTACCGTCGGCCAGAAGGTGCTGACCACCGGACAGATCCGCCGCAACAAGGCGCGCCGGGCACTGGCCGCCCGTGGCTTCAATGAAGCGGTTACCTGGTCGTTCATTGCCAAGGATCACGCTGAACTCTTCGGTGGCGGCAGCGCTGCGCTTGCGCTGGCCAATCCGATTTCCAGCGAGATGTCCGACATGCGCCCGAGCCTGCTTCCGGGCCTTTTGCTGGCGGCACAGCGCAATGCCGACCGGGGCTATGGCAATGTCGCCCTGTTCGAAGTCGGTCAGGTGTTCGAGAACGATACTCCTGAAGGCCAGAAAATGGTCGCAACCGGCGTGCGCCGCGGGTCTGCGAAGCTGCAGGGTTCCGGCCGGCACTGGTCGGGTGTTTCCCAGGCCGTTGACGTGTTCGACGCCAAGGCGGACGCCGAAGCAGCGCTGGCAGCCATCGGCGCGCCGGTAGACAAACTGATGGTGTCTGCAGATGCCCCGGCAACGTTCCACCCGGGCCGGTCCGGCTGTCTCAAGCTTGGCCCGAAGAACGTTCTGGCGGTGTTCGGCGAAGTTCACCCGCGCACGCTGCAACTGCTCGATATCGAAGGACCGCTGGTCGCATTCGAGATCTTCCTCGATGCGCTGCCCGAACCCAAGGGCAAGGGTGGCCGTTCCAAGGGCGCCCTCAATGTCAGTGGCCTCATGCCGGTTCAACGCGACTTCGCGTTCCTTGTCGGCAAGGACATTTCGGCCGAGGCCTTGCTCAAAGCAGCTCGTGGCGCGGAAAAGACGCTGATCAGCGATGTCACGCTATTCGACATTTACGAAGGTCAGGGTGTGCCGGAAGGCCAGAAGTCAGTCGCCATCGACGTGACACTGCAGCCGCGTCAGAAGACCCTCACGGACGAGGAAATCGACGCCGTGGCAAAGAAGATCATTGCCAATGTCGAGAAGGCAACCGGTGGCACGCTGAGAGGCTGAACCGGCGTTTCACAAGACTGGAAAAGGGGGCTGCGCGAACACCATCGCGCGGCCTTTTTATTGGCGGGCCTGCCCCATCTCTGCACAGACAAGGACGGAACATTTCGGGTTGTCCTTGGTCGGCACGAATGTCGGCCGCACCGTCTGTCCCGAGAAACACTGGTTCCGGCCGACGACAAACCGGTCGAACTTATAAGGTCCCGACTTCAGATTGATACCCCCGAATCTCTTGATCAGGTCCTGCGTCTGGTCACAGGTCAGTTGCGTGGTATCGGGCTGACGCCGGGTTTGCGCTTCCGCCTGCAGCACAGGGACAAGAGCCGCACACATAAACAGGCCTGCCTGAAGTGCGGACTTCGCAATTAACAGTTGTTTTCTTGTATTATTCTCGTTCATCGCAAGGCCTTTCCTGAGTATTCAGGCGAAGTCATGTATTAAATGGCTATGATTTCCAGCAGTAGGTAATCCGTATTTCATATTTGTGAAACGGTTTCCAAATGCAACACAGCGTTGCCCCGTCCGCGCATGAAATAGCAAGAAAAGCCTGCAAGGCGGTTAAGACTTCTGCCTCTTTATCCTGTTTTTGCAGAAGGATACCGTTTACCGCTGGGTCCGGTTCTGGAAACACCTGTAGCCGACGGAGCACTGCGGATTGTCTCGCGTGGGAGCAAATTTCGCACGGACCTGCCCCGTTTGCGGCCGGCAATAGCTGCCGTTTGCAACGAAGCGGTCAAAGGTCGACTGGCCGGTCGTCAGGACGATGCTGCCGCTTTTCCTGACCAGTTCCTGAGCCTGGGCACATGTCATCGAACGCGTGTCCGGGCGCCCGGCCTGGGCCATGGCCGGTTCTACAGCGGCGGTGACCCCGAGCCAGGTAAACGCCAGGAAGGCGAAACATGCGTTTCTGGAAAGTCGGTTCACATGACGTCTCCTGTTGAGGTCCGGAAGGGCAACCGGCCCGGATACGGCTCAGTCATACCGCCAGGGTTGGGGATTGATACAGCGAAGCACGTAGCATTTCGCATTGTCCCTTGTTGGAATGTAGTCCCGGCGCGTGACCTCGCCATGCTGGCAGTAGCTCCGGTTGGCCACATACCGGTCGAACGTATAGCGCCCGGTGCTGAGCACGACGGCCCCACGCTGATTGATCATGGACTGGACCTGCCCGCAGGACATGGCGGTGGAATTCGGCCGTCCGGATTGGGCCGCGGACGGCAGAGCGGTGACAAGCACCGCCCCGCAAGCGGCCAGTACGGCGATCATTTGTGTGCGTGGCAAGAGGTACATCGGCAATTCCTGAAAAAACCAAACGTCTCCGAAGGAGATGGCGCCTACCTGCTTCATGTCAAGTCGGTGCCCCTCATCCGGTAGCGCGCGTATCTGCGGAGGACACATTCGCGTGCATGGTCCTCATCATGCACGGCTCGCGATACGTTGAGAATCGGATAGGTTGCCCCTTCGCGAAAAGAGGATCCGGAAATGACCGCCGATTTGCAGATGGATGTACGCGACGCAAGGCTGGGCGATCCCTATGCGGCCAGCGAGGAGACGCGGCTGGCAGGTCTTGAGCAGATCCTCAGGACCGTGCCTCATGTGATGGAAATCCTGACCACCGTCCGCAACCTTGCCCTTCCTGATGCCTGGCTGGTGTCGGGCGGTATCTACCAGACTGTCTGGAACGTCCTCACCAACCGCCCCCTGCTGCACGGCATCAAGGATTTCGACATCATCTATTTCGACGGAACCGATCTATCCTACGAGGCCGAGGACGCTGTTATCGGCAAGGTCAACCAGGCCCTGCCCGACTTGGCGAGCCTTCTGGAAGTGAGAAATCAGGCTCGTGTACACCTGTGGTACGAGAGCCGTTTCGGCAGGCCATACCGCCCTCTCGACTGTGCCATGGATTCGCTGACGACCTATGCCTCGCGCACCCATTCGGTGGCGGCACGGCTCGAAGAGGACGGGCGCATGGTGTTGCATGCGCCTTTCGGCCTTGCCAACCTGTTCGGCATGCGGCTGGTGCCCAATTACACACAGCCGAACCCGGAGACCTATGCGGAAAAGGCGGCGCGGATGAAGGCCCTCTGGCCGGAGCTGACAGTCATCCCTTGGGACAATGCCTGAGATGTCAGCGCTGCACTCTTAGCGTACCGGTTATCACCCTGCCTTGCGGGTGGCTTCATTGTGTTGCCCGGCTTCCATGTGCCACGAACCACTCGCTTGTTCCGAAAGCAGGCGAGCGCGCATCAGACCGCGCACGGAATTGCCGACGTAGACTTCCTCGGCCTCTTGCAGATCCTGAAGCGTAAGGTCTGCCTCGCTTGCGAGACCACGCTCCAGAAGCCCCGCCCGGAAGGTGCCGGGGAGAAGCCCGTGACGAAGCGCAGGCGTCAGCAAGCTGCCGTTCCGCTTCACGAAAAGAGTGGTGTAGCTGCCCTCGGTGAGATAGCCGTTCTCGTTCAGGAACAGCACCTCTTGGCAACCGGTTTCCGCCTGATACCGTTGGCGCGTGTCATCGTAGAAGGCCCGGTTGGTGGTCTTGTGGAACAGGAATCTGTCGGTTGACCACGTGGTTTCTTGCGCAATCACCAGATTGAAAACGGCCTCCTGACCGGCCGGCGGAAGATCCGTCGACGTGACCGAAATGCCGCCATCCGCCGACAGCAACAGTCGCACACGTCTCGAACCGGCAAAGGTGCGAACATGCTGCAGAAGCTCCTCACGCACGTCTTCTTCGCGGAAAGGAAAGCCGAAATAGGCAGATGAGGCCTGCAGGCGCTGCATGTGCCGTTCCAGAAGCAGGTAGCCGTCGCCCGGGTGATAAGCCAGCGTCTCGATCAGATCGAAGCCGGGCGTGTCCTCGCTCATGAACCTCAGTTTCAGGGCACATTCGTCGTATTCGGGAGACGCGCCACTGTCGAAGATCACACCGGACCCGCTTCCGGCTTCTCCGCTGCCGTCGTTTCGCAGCACCAGCGTCCGGATGGCGACATTCAGCCGGAAATCGCCTCCAGGCGCGAGATAGCCGATCGAACCGGTGTAGACGCCACGCGGGCCGGTTTCCAGATCCTGGGCAATCTGCATGGCGCTGAGTTTCGGCGCGCCCGTGATCGAACCGCAGGGGAAGAGATGTTCGGCGATGCGTGCAAAGCCGACGTCATCGGGAACTTCAGCTTCGACCGTCGAGGTCATCTGGTGAAGGCTGTGGTAGCGCTCCACCTCGCACAGCCTGGTCACCTTGACGGTGCCGGTGTCGGCGATGCGCGAAAGGTCGTTGCGCATCAGGTCGACGATCATGGTGTTTTCGGACCGCTGCTTGGGATCGGTTGAAAGCGTGCGCGCAATCTTGGCGTCCTCGGAAGCGTAACGCCCTCGGGGCGCGGTGCCCTTCATGGGTTTGGTCCGCAGGCAGGTGCCCCGGTGCTCCAGGAAGAGTTCCGGCGAGAGAGACAGGATCGTCCGGTCTTCAAGACGCAGGAAAGCGGCAAATTCCACCGGCTGGCGACGCAGAAGGGTCTGGAAGATCCGTTCCGGAGCCCCCTGGTGCCGGAACCGCGCGCGCATGGTCAGGTTGACCTGATAGATGTCGCCCTTTGCCAGATGGTCGCGGACGCGGGCAAAGGCCGTATCGTAAGCGGCCCTGTCCATATCGAACTCCGGCTTGCCGATGGCAGCCTCGCCGTCGCCAGCCACGCTTTCCAGCATAGCTTTGGCTTCGTCCAGACCCAGTTCCTCCGGCGCGCCATACAGCCCGAACCAGAGCAACGGCTCTTCTGTTTGATGAAACCGTTGCCGCAGCTTTTCCTCGAAGGCAAAACCCAGTTCATAGGCAAGATAGCCTGCTGCATGGCGCCCGTCCGCCTGGGCGGCCTCAAGCCGCTCGAGGCAGCCCTGAACCTTCTCGAGCCGGGAGCAGGTGATCACCTCATCCGGCGCCTGAAACAACAGCGCAGACCGCTGCTTCAAAAGGTCCAGCAGCAGGACCGTTCCGGGCGCGAAGGAGGATGCAGGCATCGTTTGGCGTCAGTGTCCGCAAGGGTGAAGAATGCTGCCAGCGTGGCACGTTTTCATTCGCAACGCTGGTTCGTTAGGGGCGGCTCATGGCATTCAAGCGACATCAGGTCAAGCATGCAGGACAGGAGAGCACCCCAAGAACGAAAAAACCGGCGGACTGGCCGCCGGTTTCAGAAGATCACGATCTGTTGCGGCCGTACTCTCAGGCCGCGACATCCTTCAGGAAGGCGGTGATTGCCCGGCGCATGTCCTGGGTCTCCATATCGAGGGTTTCGGCCGCCTCGACCATGGAGCCGACCGAGTGGCTGGTGCGTTCGACAGATTCCCGCACACCGTCGATGTTGTTGGCAACCCGGCCCGTGCCGTCCGCGGCTTCCGCCACATTGCGCGAGATTTCCTGGGTCGCCGCGCCTTGTTCGCCAACGGCGGCAGCAATGGCGGCCGTATAGCTGTTGACCTCGTCCATCGTCGTCGCAATCACTCCGATGGATTCCACCGCATCCTTGGTTTCCGCCTGGATCGCCGCGATCTGGGCGCCGATTTCTTCCGTTGCCTTGGACGTCTGTGTCGCCAGTTCCTTCACTTCGGCAGCAACAACCGCAAAGCCCCTGCCAGCTTCGCCCGCGCGGGCCGCCTCGATGGTGGCGTTGAGAGCCAGAAGGTTGGTCTGTTCGGCAATCGCCTGGATCAGCGTGACGACCTCGCCGATCCGATTGGCCGCATTCGCAAGGCCCGCGACCTTGCTGTTGCTGGTTTGCGCATTTTCCGTCGCCCGGTTGACGATGCCGGTGGTCTGTTCGACCTGGCGCGAAATCTCCGCGATCGAGGACGACAGCTCTTCTGCAGCGGAAGCGACCATCTGCACGTTTGAGGACGCTGTTTCGGACGCATCTGATACGGAGCCTGCACGCGACGAGGTGTTTTCGGCAACTGTGCCCAGCTCGGTTGCGGCATCCCGCATTTCGCGCACCTTCAGGCCGACACCGTCCAGCTTGGCAGCGATATCACTTTCAAACGCCATGATGCGTTCGTTGATGACCTTCTGCTTGGCGCGCTCCATTTCGTCATTTTCAGCGGTCCGGTGCTGCAGCACCATTGCCTGGGCGCGAGCGGCCTCGGCCTCCTCGCGTGCCTTGTCGGAAGCGGCAAACGCTCGTGCCAGGCTGTCGGTCATCCACCAGAGTGCGCCGACTTCCGCAACCACGACAAGCGCATGAAAGACCACGCGGCTGAAATCCGCCCCACCGGGGAAAACGGCCCAGGGCATGGCGAAATTCAGGACAAGGTGATGCACGGCGACGACGGCTGCATAGGCAACCAGCGCCCGCCAGTCGACCCAGCTGGCCAGGATGGCCAGTACGGCAAAGAAATACATATGCGCGTCGAGCTGATAGGTGATCTGACCATCCGGCGTCGCCAGAGCGGCCACGAACAGGGCAACCAGCCCGGCAAGGGACATGGAGGTGGCAAGGCGCGTTTCGACGCCGGCTCCGAACTTGATCCATGTACCGGTTGCCGCAACACCCAGGAGCAAGGCTGCCCCGCAAACCGCCACGAGCGAAACATAGCCAACCCACCAGGCCGTTCCCATGACCAGGAAGACATTCACCCAGATAAAATGGATCAGCATCCGCGCAAACTTCTGCCGGAACTGGTCCAGAGCGGAAAGCTGACCCGACATCTGATCCGCTTGAGACATTTCCACACCGTTCATTTCAACTGCTCCAGGGAGACACCGCTCAATCGCGCGCAGGCTTGCGCGATGAAGGAAGACGCCACAAAACCGGCGCCTGACCGGTAAAGATTTGCGATGGACTGATTTTCACCGGCTTCGGTGAGCGCCACCCAGCTTCTGTCCCCGACGAACAGTACCGGGCCACCCGATCTGGCGATGACGCTGATCGCGCTTTCACCCCAGGGCCATGCGAATACCGCGACCGGCCCTTCGCGGGCAGGCATCAACGAGCCGACCAGCATCAACAGGCAGCTGGCCAGGAAGTATCCTGTCGCGAAAATTTTTGCCGAACGGCTCACGAAGTCGATCCTTAAACGCCCATGCGTCAGGTCTATCCTCGCAGCGCAAATTTAAGAAAGCCTGAAACTTCCCTAGAGTATTGAAAGATATAAGCTATGTACGAAATTGTACTTATGTAGATCCTGACTTTTTTGACCCGCCAGCTGACTTTCAGTATGGCCAACTTCGGCAAGGAAACGGTTGAAACACTGCCGGCTTCAGGCGCCGGAGAATGCAAAAAGACGGGGCAGCGCCGTCACTGGCACTGCCCCGTCTGGAACTCAACCGGAACCAAGCTAGCGATCGGACAGCCGTCAGGCGGTCTGGCCCAGCCCGACCGGGCACGAAATGCCCGTGCCGCCGATCCCGCAATAGCCGGCCGGGTTCTTGGCCAGATACTGCTGATGGTAATCCTCGGCGAAATAGAAGGTATCCAGCTCCCGGATTTCCGTCGTGATGGAGCTTGCCACGCCACCGGCCTTCAGGGCAGCCTGATAGGCTTGCCTCGATTGTTCGGCACCGGCAAGGTCGTCGCCTTCGCTCACGTAGACGGCCGAGCGATACTGGGTACCGGTATCATTGCCCTGGCGCATGCCCTGGGTCGGATCGTGATTTTCCCAGAAGACCTTCAGAAGATCTCCAAGGGAAATCTCCGCCGGGTCATAAACGACCAGGACCACTTCCGTGTGGCCCGTGCGCCCTGTGCAGGTTTCATGGTAGGTCGGGTTGGGCGTATATCCACCCGCGTAGCCGACCGCGGTGACATAGACACCGGGCAGCTGCCAGAACAGGCGTTCAGCGCCCCAGAAGCAGCCCATTCCGACCACAAGGGTTTTCATGTTGTCCGGATAGGGACCTGCGAGCGGCCGCCCGTTGACGAAATGCGGCTCGGCCGGCCGGATCGCCTCGGACCGCCCCGGCAGGGCCTCGTCCTTGGCCGGCAGCGAAAATTTCTTGGTCAGCATCGTCATGAACGACATGGCTATCTCCCGCACACGCCGACAAAGCCTCTCGAGGATGCCCCGGGAAGCAGTCGGCTTATTTCAGGAGCTAATGTGGCGCAGCTGCGCCCGCTTTCCAAGAGGCCCGTCACGCAACGGTGTTCGCGTGTGAGCGGAAACTGCCGTTTTGCGACACCTCGTCTGGTTCTGCAAGAAACCGTGTCAGGCGTAAAGCGCACGCTGGCTGCGGCGCTTGGCGCCCAGCCAAAGCAGCGCAAGGCCGATCGGAGCGAAGACCGCCCAGACCGGCCAGGTCAGAACAGTCTCTTTCAGGGTCTGCCAGACCGTCGGGTCAAAAGACGCCACGATGTGGGCTTCCGCCATTTCGAGAGAGGCAGGCGACAGGTTCTGCCAGACCTGGCCAAGCTGGGCCAGACGGATTTCGGACAGGGCAATGGAAGAACTGGCATCGGAAATGCCGGCAATAATCGCGACGGCGACAAAGCCGTAGCCGAGGATGCGGAATAAAAACTTCAAAACACTGATCATCGCTTTGCTTTCAGCTTTGCCAAAATATTAAACGGAGCGCTCGCTCCAGTCAGGCCTTCAAATATTAGCCGCCGGATGTTGAGCATTCCTTTAGGGTAATATCACCCCGCGCAGGAACAAGATTTGATATTCAACACATTCTTGTGACTTTGGTTCCCGGCTTTCGCAAGTGCTTTCGTTTCAAATGCTTCGAAATAAATTCAGGCAGCGCGTTAGTTGCAGTGCAGCATTTCCCGAATACGCAAGCACAAAGCCGCCTGCTCAGACCTGTGTCACACCGTGGCCGCCTCGTCTCCCCGGCCTATCGCAACGCTGAACCCCAAGCGAGGTTATCTTCCCGCACAGAGACTGAGCCATGCCATGACCTTGCCTGCGAGACGTCTCTCGACCTTCGAAAACACCAGACGCTGATTCTGCGCGGCCATACATGCGCCCGGCCAGCCTCCAGCCGCAGACAAACCGCCTTGGTACTGCCACGACAGGAAAGATTTTTTCGGCCCAGGCATTGCCGGCTGCTTGGCACGTTACAGCCGTTTTTTGCAGCTCGTCCGAGCCCCGCAACCCCTCGACAATCCACAGCGGCGAGGCACCGAAAAAAAAACTTGTTCAAGTGCTTGCACTTGATCGCGCCATGGGTATATTGCGCCCCACTCAAGCGGGTGACGCTTGCGACGGACAGGTGGCCGAGTGGTTGAAGGCGCACGCCTGGAACGCGTGTATACGGGCAACCGTATCGAGGGTTCGAATCCCTCTCTGTCCGCCATTTCTCTTTCCAAGACATTGAATTTTTTTGTTTTTGAGGTTGGCCTATCGCTCAACCCATCATTCTGGCCGTGGCAGGCCCGGTCTTTCCACAATCTGTCCAAATTATGCTCATGCCGCGCTATTTCCGCTGCAACCTGAAGCATCGCTGCTTATCGCTTGAGGCGTAGGTGGCAACCAAGACGCACGCAGCGTGCCGGAGGCCAAGCCCGCGTTGTATGTCAGCGTCTGGCGAGCGAAGAGAACGTCGACTGGAATAAACGTGCTGGCAGCAATCGAGCTCGCCAAAGAACTCGGATCGACAGCCACCGTCGTTACAGTCGTTTGTGACAGCGGCCTCAAATACACGAACGGAGTGTTGTTCAACAGTTCGCGGTCAATCACTTCCTAAGTGGCTTACCTCTTAAAAGACATCGAATGTTAGCTGCTGGAATTCAAATCAATTCCCGACAGGAGTTGCGCTGCCTATGTCTGCTTCAGGGAAACTTGCATACGGAACTAAACGACCCATGTGGGGCCGCGAAGCCGCCAGTGAACCAATCGAAGGTGAATGTCCGGAATCGGCCGTTTGTGTCGACCAGCACCACGAGGTAGGGGTAGGCGCGTCACGACGGCGAAAGGCTGCTTGGAGCCCGCTTTGACCAATGCTGCATTTTGCAGCAAAGTCAGCTTTGTAAGAGACTTGTCTTAAACGCACCCATCCAAAATTCGCGTTGGAGAACCCGTGCCCACCATCACCGCATTCAAATCATCTCCCGACAAAGGTGCCGGCCTTGCGCGTGATATGCGTGTCCGTTGGGCGCTTGAGGAAGTCGGCCAGTCCTATGATGTGCGACTGGTGACTTTCAAAGAATTGAAGCAGCCAGCGCACCTCGCCCTCCAGCCCTTCGGTCAGATACCAACCTATGAAGACGGTGACGTGGCTTTGTTCGAATCTGGGGCCATCGTGTTCCACATCGCGGAGCGTCACGCTGGCCTGCTGCCCGGCGATGGAGCAGGACGCGCACGGGCGATAAGCTGGATGTTCGCTGCCCTGAACACGGTTGAGCCTCCGATCGTCGAGCGCGACTACGTCAAGTATTTCGAGGCCGACAAGAGTTGGCAAGCGGAACGGTTCGCCATGGTCGATGACCGCATCCGAACACGGCTGGATCAACTCGCCGCCGCCTTGGGAGAGCCGACCTGGTTGGCCGGACCTTTCAGCGCAGCCGATATCCTTATGGTTCACGCGATCCGCAGGTTAGAGGGATCGGGCATACTGGAAGAGTATCCAATCTTTATGGATTACATCGCGCGTGCGGCAGAGCGACCCGCCTACAAGCGAGCGTTCGACGCGCAGTACGAGGTGTTCCAGCAAGCCTCGTCGAAGTGAGAAAGCAGACGTTGCCCGCGACAATGTAGATGGCAGCTAAGTCCCCTAAGTGGGCCTTGGAAGTGAGGTAGATAACGCAGCAGTGGATGGGTGGTGTGGCGGGCCGGCGCGCAGCATGCAGTTCCACCGATGAACGGCAGCGGACCGTCGGCTAATGGCCGCAGCGATTAAAAATGCGGACATTGGTGCGCCACGCAGCCAAGGCCCGGATCGTGTTTGAGAGTAGGTTGTCGGGAATTGCACGCCTTCTCGCTGCAACTGAGATGACCCCAGCCAACGGAAAGTCAATTCAATCCGTTCAAATAGCCTGACGCAGAACCGCTTCCGGACATGGAGAAAAAGACGCCGTTATCACGCTCAGCGCTGTTTGGCTTCTGCCGAACCCTGTTCCTCAGGGCTTCCGCTGTAATGGATACCCCAACCTCAAGATTTGAATGGTGTTCACCAAGGCTCGGATCAATCAGGCCATGCTGGTAACGGTCGACAAGCGTTTCTGGGAGGTCAACCAGCCAGAAGTTTTCGTCAGAATGAAAGGACAGAAGGATCGTATAAGGGTCAATCCCATGTTCTTTGATCATCGCCTCAATCAGAAGCATGCCGCCATCAGGCGATAGGCCCACCTCCTCGCGAATGGCCTGGGGTGCTTCTGTGAATCTGTAGGCGGGTGGTGCCCTGCGCGGCATTCGAAAAAACAATGGTGGCTTTTCAAGCAGGCTGGGGCAGAAAGTGCCAATTTTTTCGATGAAGACCTTTCCTATACCGAACTCATCGCCATGAAAGGCAATCATGTGTTCAACCGACTTGTAGGCAATGTGTTCGTGCCCAACGAATTCGGCTGAATTCGCATCACCAACCAAAACGTCGTTCTGGTAATCGACATCCAAAAGTGTGAATTCACATCCGGTGATCCCAATACTGAAATTCCATTGGTGCTCAAAAAGACGATTTACGTCTCCGGGATTGCGCACCAGGATCTTGATCCCAATGACACCAAATGGCGCTTCGCGTGAGATCATATTTTGAACGGCGCCGTCTTGAATATCAAAGACTGTGGAGGTGTTCCGCAAGTCGATGAGATGAGACTGAAATTCTGCGCCTATCCTATCAATCAGTCTTTCAACGCGGCCCTTACTTGGTGACACATCAGTCTCCGGTCTCTTTCTGGTCACTCATTCTTCAGACCAATATATGCGATCCAGGCATTGTCGGTAACTTCCTGCCTTTGAAAATAGCGCACCAGGAGAGGTTTAGAAGGTCCTACCCATAACACCTTCACCCGACGCAAAATGAAAGGTCATTCCACGCCCAACTTGTGAGTTCAATCCGCATGCGATGAATGATGGCTATTGGGTGCAAACGGAAAGCCGACGAACGTCTGGAACGGGAACACTTTCCGGACCGCCAGCTTCCATAAATACCGACATAGCGGTTCTGGGCGTTTCTGGGCGGTGCTGTGATCCGGAGAGCGCTCAAAGGGGTTTCGGACCCGGTCCAAACGTCGGCTGTTAACAAGAGGCTTGCAGCATTCTGAGATAGTCGTCGGCGGTTGCGTCAATGGGGTTGGTCTTGTGGCTGTGGTCGGCCAATGCACCCTGAATGATGCGGTCGAAGAGATCTTCGGAAACACCCAGCTCCGACAGGCTGACGGGCAACCCGATGGCCGCCGTCATCTCCTTGATGGCCGCTCCGATATCCGTTCCGGTTGCCAGCCCCATGGCATCGGCCATCCGGGCATACTTGTTTTCGCTGACGGATGTCGGGGCCGCCTTGTTGAATTCCAGAACTGCAGGCATGAACACCGCGTTCAAGGTGCCGTGGTGCAGCTTCGGATTGAGCCCGCCGAGCGCATGACTGAGGCTGTGCACACAGCCCAGCCCTTTTTGGAAGGCCATCGCGCCCATGGTTGCGGCGATTGCCATGTTGGCGCGGGCGTCCTTGTCATCCGGTGTTTCCGTCGCCTTGCGGATATTCGCCCAGGCGCGGCGCAGTCCTTCAAGTGCGATGCCGTCTGCCGGCGGATTGAAGGACGGGGCAAGATAGGTCTCGATGCAGTGCGAGATAGCGTCCATTCCGGTGGCTGCAGTCAAAACGGGCGGCAGCGTCATGGTCAATTCCGGATCGACGATCGCGGCTTTCGGGACAAGGAATGGAGACAACAAGCCGACTTTTCGGCCATCATCCAGTATCACAATCGCCCCGCGTCCAACTTCGCTACCGGTGCCTGACGTTGTCGGAATAGCGATGGTCGGCCAGGTCTTGGCCGTGATTTTTTGCAGGCCACCCTCGATGACCGCATAGGTCTTCAGGGCACCGCCATGTGCAGCGAGGATGGCAACCGCCTTTGCAAGATCGATCGCCGATCCGCCACCAATGGCAATAATTCCGTCAGCTTCAACCTCTTTGAACAAGTCAGTCGCGTCACGAACGGCCGCCTCATTCGGATTTCCGGGGGTCTCGTCGTAGACGCCTGCCAGCTCCTTGCCGAGGACAGCTTCAATCTTGTCGAGAAATCCGAGCCCGCGCACGCCCTTGTCCGTCACTACGAGCGGGCGCGAAATTCCGGCGAGCGCCAGTTCCTCCTTCAACGTGGTAAGCTCGCCAAAACCAAACTGGACCCGGGTTACGTAATTGATCAGAGGCATGCCACTCCCTTTGCTGATATGCCCAATGGAAACCGATCCGGATTGAAGGCTAGCCATTTGGGCGAATATTTTTGGTTCGCCGCAAGATAAACTCTAAATGTGACCTGTAAATCCACTCTCTTTCAATTTGGGTATAACGAGAAGAGAATTGACGCTTCCCGCAATGCCGTTTCTCTCGAGAGAGACAGACTTGGTTTGCTTACTGTCATTTCGGCGATCGATGGCAACGGACGACTGGCAGCGGCTCATCCGCCAAGGGTCAGCAGCGAACTGGCGGCCTGCGTGCTTCGATCGGGTTTAGCAGCGCGCAAGCACTCTCCATTCCACCGACCTTCATCTGCCCGTCTTCTGACGAAGTGTTCTGAAAGGTACCTCAGGTCGGCACGTCTGCGGCCTGCGGGCTCGCCTGGCAGGCGCTGAAATGGTCTGTGTCCCGGCATCGCCGGTGACCTGTTTAAATTCTGAACTAAAAATTCAACTTTTTTAATCCGGACCGGTTCCCTCCCCCGCTGCTTTCGGTGTAAAGATCGATTAGCCAGGGCAGCGACGGTCTTGATGATGATCGTGCAGACCGCCTCAGCCTTCAAAAATCTCCAGCAGTTCTGAAAGCCAATCGTGCGTTTCGTGCGTCCCGACGGGACAGCCCTTTTCGCGGATTGATAGCTCCATCCGGCTTCGCCGATGCCACCCACGTGCTGCCCTGGAGACAAGTCTTTAACTCGAATGGCGCGCGGCCGAGGTTCTTATCAGGAACCAGGCCGCGAGCCGCTACGGGAGAGCGAAGGGATGAAGAGATCTTTGGTTTCGGCGCCGGTTCGGGCGGTTGCGCTCGCCTTGATGCTGAGCAGTCAGTTTGCTGCCGCAGCCAACGCGCAATCGGCGTCTCAGGCAGCGTCCCAAACCGCCTCCAAGACAAGCGAAGCGATCTCCGTCCAGTTGAACGATGCGGAGACGGTCGACGGGTCCTGCCGGTTGACCTTCGTCATCCGTAACACCTTGCCAAGACCCGTAAACGCCCTTGGCCTCGACCTGGTGATGTTCGACACGTCTGACGGCGTTTCCGGCTATGCGGCGATCGACTTCGGCGATCTCCCCACCGGCAAGACGCGTGTCCGGCAATATGACGTTGCCAAGGGAGACTGTACCGGCATCTCTCGCGTCCTTGTGAACGAGGTGCGCGCCTGTGACCTTCAGGACACCGCCCAACAGGACTGCCTGCCGCTGCTGCGGATCGACTCGCGGTCGGAAATCGACCTGATCCTCTGATGAAAACCCAAGCGTGATCAAAATGCCTGATGTCCCTACCGCGGCCCTGCCGCACTTCCTGTCTCCGTTGACCGGCCTCGTCGATCAGGGCGGCCCGGTGGTGTTGTTCCTGCTTGCCCTTTCCCTGGTGGCGGCAGCGCTGATTGCCGCCAAGCTGCTGCAGTTCCTGTATCTGGGTGTCGGCCGTTTCGGCACTGCCCGCAAGGTGCTGGACCTTTGGCTGGACGGCCGGCCTCAGGAAGCGAAAACGATGGCGGCTGGTGGAAAATCCGTGGTTGCCGACATCATGCTGAAGCTCGTGCAGGGCAGCGCTCGCAGCGAAACCAGGACCGAGCTTCTGAAAGAGGACGTCGAGCGGATCTGCATCCAGCGGATCAACACGCTGAGGGCATACCTTCGCCCGCTCGACATGATCGCGCAGACAGCACCGCTGATCGGCCTTCTGGGGACCGTACTCGGCATGATCGAGGCCTTTCAGGCCATGCAGGGCGCCGGCGCGGCGGTGGACCCTTCCGTTCTCGCCGGCGGTATTTGGGTAGCCTTGCTGACAACCGCCGTCGGCCTTTCGGTCGCGATACCCGTGTCGGCCATTGTCGGCTGGTTCGACAGCCGTATCGAGGCGGAGCAATCCGAGATGGAAGCGCTGGTCACGGCGTTCTTCACCGGGGCGATCGCCGAACGCGGTGCGGCCCGGATCGTGGCCCTGGAGGCTTCGGAGACGAGGCATGCAGTTTAAAGCAAGAGTGCGGCGCAAGCCCGTCGGCCTGACCTCGCTGATCGACGTCATCTTTCTGCTGCTGCTGTTCTTCATGCTGGCGTCCAGCTTCACACGGTACCAGTCGCTGGACATTTCCAGCGGTGCTGAAGGTGGCGGCGCGGCGGAAAGGCCCGCCTACCTGCGTATTCACACGTCGGAAAAGCTGGACCTGAATGGCCGCCCCCTGATGAAGGCGGACATGGCGGAACTGTTTTCCGCGCTCAAGAAAAATAGTGTCGTCGCGATCTGGTCCGGCCCGGATGCAAATGTCCAGGACGTGGTTGATGTCATGTCCGAGGTTCGCAGAAGCGGGCTGAAGAGCGTTCTGGTGACGGGACAATAGGTGACCTCATGCGCATGAAATCCCCACAGCGCCGCGAACCGCCGGAAAACACCATTCCGCTGATCAACGTCGTTTTCCTGATGCTGATCTTCTTCCTGTTTGCAGGGTCGGTTGCCCGGGACGATGCCAGGAAAATCGAACCGCCGCTGAACATACTGGAAGACGAGACCATCCGGTCCACCGGCGCACTCATTGTTGACCCGCAAGGCCGCATCTTTGCCGGAGAGGCCGAAGTCGGCGTTGCCGACTGGCTTGCGCAGCAGGATGAGTCCGGCGGCACAGACGGTCCGATCAAGGTGGCTGCGGACGGCACGCTGAAGGCGGACGCCCTGGAAAAGGTGTTGCGCGAGCTGAAGGATGCCGGACGCACCGACATCGTGCTCATAACAAGAAGAGGCTCGAAGTGAGTTTCGCGCGTTTCCTGGCTGCCGGGGCAATCCTTTCTCTGGTGCTGCACGGCACCGGCGCCGCCTTTTTCGCGAAAGATCCGAATGAGATCTCCATTGCAGCTTCTGAAGGCGGCGGCGTTTCGGTGATCGGGTCCATCGAGGATCTTGTAGCCGGAGCACAAGTGGATGCCGTAGCCGATCCTCAGCCTGTCGAGGACGTGAAGCCGGACGTAGAGCCAGTCGAAGAAGTGCAGGTGAACACCGCAAAGCCCGAGGTGCGGTCCGGCACGCCAGTAAAACCGGTCGAGGTCAAGCCAAGCCCGGCCGTTGCTGAGGCAGTGCCTGACACGCCAGCTTCGGAACCTGTTCCGTCCGTTCCGATGGTCGCAGGCGTTACTTCATTGGAACCGGTGAAAGCGCCGGCGACAACACCGGAGGTGGCGACGGTGTCAGAAACGTTGCAGGGCAGTGTCACACCGGAATCAGTCAAGCCGCCGGTAGAGCCAGTCGAGCCGGCACCGGAGCAAAAACCTGTCGAAGTTGCACGGGTGGAGCCAGCCGCACCGGTTGAGACAGTTCAGCCGGTGGACCCGCAAACCGAAGTGCAACAGCCAGTTGCCGATCCGCTGGCCGAGGTCACGCAGACACCGAACCGCAAGCCCAGGCCGCCAGTGCGAAATGCGGAAACTCCCGAGACCGAAGAGCCGGAAAAACCCAGGAAGGTTGTGAAAGCGCAGAGGAAAGGGGCGGAAACCAGCGCCCGAAAGGGTGGTGAACGCGTCACCAGCCAGAGCGCGAAATCCAACACCAATGGCCGGGCGGATGCCCGTACCAAGGATGGCGGCACCAGAGCAACGTCCAATTATCAGGGCAAGGTGGTGGCCAAACTGCGCCGCGCAAAACGTTATCCCCGTGAAGCGAAACGTCAGAGGCTGGAGGGAACGGTGAGTGTCGGCTTCACGATTTCATCCAACGGCGCTGTTTCCGGTATTCGCGTGACCCGGTCCTCCGGGCACCCGGTGCTGGACCAGGCCGCGCTCGACATGGTGCGCAGGGCCTCGCCCATGCCCAAGTTTCCGGGTGATATTCGCGTTGCGCGCATGAACATGCAGGTGCCAGTCCGCTTCGACCGGTAACACACCGAACCAAAACGAGGGCAAGGCGAGCACCGTCAAGCAGCAGGGGTCTGCCGGTAGCTCTGCTCCAGTTCGATCAGGCGTTGCTTGCGCCAGAGCCCCCCACCATACCCGGTGAGGGAGCCGTCCGCGCCGATGACCCTGTGGCACGGCACGACGAGAGCCAGTTGGTTGGCGCCATTGGCCCGGGCAACCGCCCGCACAGCTTCCGGCCTCCCCAGCGCCCTTGCCAGTTCGGAATAGCTGCGTGTCTCGCCAGGCGGAATGGTCAGCAGTTCGCGCCAGACATCCCGCGTGAAGGCAGAACCGTGAAGGGCAAGCCTTGTCTGGAATTGACCGCCGGTTCCGGCAAAGAAACGATCGAGTTCTCCCTGGATCTGGTCGGTGACCTCCGTTCGCCCAAAGCCGATCTCTCCCTTGGCGTAGGTCTGCAGCTTCCTGAACTCTGTCGAAAAGGCCTTTCGGTCGAGAAATTCCAACAGGTGCAGCTGGGTCCTGTCGGTGACGGCAATCAGCGGACCGAGCGGCGATGCCACCCAGTCGGCGAAAAGCAGAGGCTTGGCGGAAAAGACACCGGGAGACTGGCCGAGAATCCTGGCAAAGGCTTCGCGAAACGCGCTCGGCGAGTCGAACCCGGCCGTGATCTGCGCATCGATCACCTTGCCGCCGTCGGCAAGTGTCGAGAACCCTTCCTGCAGGCGCCGCTGGCGCGCCATTTCAAGAAAGGTCATGCCGAAATGCCGCTTGAAGGCCCGCCGCACCGTTGAGGGGTCGAACCCCATGTGCACGAGATCCGGTTCGCCCCAGCGGTAGGATGGCCGCTTTTCCAGTGCCTCGATCAACGGTTTCACCACCGGGTCGGCAGTGGCCTCCGGCGTGGTTGGACGGCAGCGCTTGCAAGGGCGGAAACCGGCGTCAAAACATTCGAACACGGTGTCATGGAAGGTGCAGTTCTCCCGCTTCGGCTTGCGCGCCGGACAGGTCAGCCGGCAGAAAATTCCGGTAGAAGCTACACAGACAAAAACGCGTCCGTCGTATGAGGGATCACGGTTCAGAAGCGCTTCATAGAGCGTGTCGAAACTGGGTCGGGTCATAAGCATGACCCGACCTTACGCCCGGCGAGAATTCATTGCAGCCGGAAATCGGGCGTTAATTTCATTCCATCGGATAGCGCCGGGAAACAAACCTTTCCTTCGTCATCCTGGCAAGCGCAGCGCGAGCTAGGATCGGAGAGCCACCGGCGGACGACGTGGGCACGCGTTCAAAAGGCAAGGCACAGGCGCCCCGATCCCGGATCTCCGTTTCACTGCGTCCGGGATGACCAACCGAGAGGTGAGAAACTGGCCTCTACCGGTACACTTCGCTCTCACCGGGGAAGCTGCGGTCCTTGACCTCTTCCGAATAGGCTTTCACCGCTGCCTCGATCTGGCCGCCAAGATTGCCATAGACCTTGACGAATTTCGGCGGTGTCGGGTTAAGGCCGAGCATGTCTTCCAGCACCAGGATCTGACCGTCGCACTCCGCGGACGCTCCGATGCCAATGGTCGGTATCGCGATCTGTTTGGTGATCCTTGCCGCCAGCGGCTCGACCATACCTTCCAGAACCAGCGCGAAAGCGCCTGCCTCGGCAACGGCTCTTGCGTCTTCCTCGTGGCTGGCCCAGCTGTCCTCGTCGCGCCCTTGCGTCTTGAAACCGCCCATGACGTTGACCGATTGGGGCGTCAGGCCGATGTGGGCCATCACCGGAATGCCCCGCTCGCTCAGGAAGCGGATGGTTTCGGCCATGCGGGCGCCACCTTCAAGCTTGACGGCCCCGCACTGGGTTTCCTTCATCACGCGGGCAGCGTTGCGGAAGGCCACCGACGGGCTTTCCTCATAGGTGCCAAACGGCATGTCGACCACCACCAGCGCCCGGCTGGTGCCGCGTACCACGGCCTTGCCGTGCATGATCATCAGTTCCAGCGAGACACCGACGGTGGATTCCATGCCGTGCATGACCATGCCGAGACTGTCACCCACCAGGATGAAATCGGCGTATTTGTCGACGATGGCCGCCGTATGTGCGTGATAGGAGGTCAGCGAGACAATGGGATCACCGCCCTTGCGGCTGGTGATCTGCGGGGCCGTGATGCGGCGAACGGGTTTCTGGGTGCTCATGCGGCGTCCTTTCAATAAGGGGCTTGAGACGGATTATCAGGTGGCGGGTGCAATCACCCGCTGGTCGATCAGGAGAACAGTGCCGAAGCGCACGGCCAACAGCACCACGGCCGGGCGGTCAAGTGTGCCGGATAGCTCTTCAAGGGTTTCCGCATCGCGAATGTCGACGCTTTCCACCTTTCCCGAGGGCGCTTCCCCAAGGCTTTTTCGGACAGCAGCTTCCAGCACCGAAATTTCCGGGGCCGATTTCGCGAGTTCCTCCGCAGCGCTGAGCGACCGGCTGAGCTGGACAGCGTCGGCCCGGTGCGCCGCCGTCAGGCGAACGTTGCGCGACGACATCGCGAGCCCGTCTTCCTCACGCACCGTCTTGTGCGGCACGATTTTCAGCGGCATGTCGAGATCACGGACCATCTGCCGGATCAAGGTCAGCTGCTGATAGTCTTTCTCGCCGAAGACGGCGAAATCCGGCGTGACAATGTTGAAGAGCTTGGTGACGACCGTAGAGACACCCCGGAAATGACCGGGCCTGAGAGCGCCCTGCAAAATGGCGGAGAGGCCCGGAACCTCGACGAAGGTATCTCCGCCGGCGCCGTACATTTCCTCAACGCTCGGCAGAAACACGGCGTCGGTGCCTTCCGCCTCCAGAAGCGCCAGATCACGCGCTTCATCACGCGGATAGGTCGACAGATCCTCATTGGCGCCAAACTGGGTGGGGTTGACGAAAATGGTGGCAACCACGCGGTCTGCCTTTTGCCGCGCCATGCGCACGAGGCCGAGATGGCCCTCATGCAGATAGCCCATTGTCGGCACCACCCCGACGGTTTCACCCGCGCGTTTCCAGCCTCGCACGGCTTCGCGCATCTCCGCCTTCGTCCGGCAGATGATCATCTGTTTCATCCTCCCGCGACCCCGTTTCCCGCCCGGGGTTTCTTTTCGCAGGTGCAGCATAATGACGGCGAAACGAAAGTCCAGTGGGCAAAGAGGGGAACAGACCTTGCCAGGTGCCGCCTCCATGTCGTTTGGTGCATGCTGGATCCGCAGGCTGGGGAAGTCGATGGAGCCTGTCCGAACAAGAATAATAGCCGGCTCGCAAAGACCGGCTAAACGAGCAGTATTGTCAGGAGAGAAAAATAAAGAACCGCCTGAACCGACTGGTGATCTATTTTCCTGGCTATGATTTGCGTCCGGCCCGTTACTGCTTCCCGTTGCTCCGCAAGGAGTTCGACACCTTCCTGAAGATCCGGAAGGTGAACGGTGCCCTTTCCCAGCTCAGCGAAGGTCTTGATCCCGGCGGCACCACGGCCAGTTGGAGCGGGCATGTCGACTGGCCGGACAGCCGTGTCGAGACAACGTTTGTGCAGCTTGGCTGGCGGGACGTCATCAAGGCCGATTTTCGGCGCTCCTGGCCACGCACGATTGCAGATGCCATCCGGTCCTTCATGATGATCGCCCAGGCGGGCGGATATCGGGCTGCATTGAAAAGCAACTGGGCGCATGGGGTCTTCTGTCTTTATCCCCCCGTTGGACTTCTTCTCTATTTCCTGGCCAGCCTGCTGCCACCCATTCTTCTGGCACCGGTCATTCTGCGCAATGTGGGCGCGGCGGTTCGGCAAGGCCATGCCGAAGAAATCGCCTGGTCCGTGTTGCTGGGAGGCAGCGCGGCGTGGATGCTCGCGGTTTACCTGCTCATGACCTGGCTGGAACCCAAGTCCTACTTCCGGTACCTGGTCAACAGCTGGCACTTCATGGCCCGGCTTGCCCGGAACGACCACCCCGAAATGCTTGCCCGTATCGAAGAAAGCGCCGACCTCATCGTTGCAGCAGCCGCGGAAGCGGACGAAGATACGGACCTGGTGTTCGTGTCGCACAGCTGCGGCACGTTCGTGGCGATCTACATTCTTGCCGCTGTCCTGCGCCGGCAGCCGGACATCGTTCGACGCCCCGGCGGCTTCTCTTTTGTCACGATGGGACCGGCGTTCGATTGCCTCGGCGGGTTCGGGGCGCAAGACGGCTTTGGCGATGCCATGACGGCGGTGGCACGGTCCGGTGTCGACTGGACGGATCTTTACGGCCCGCATGACCCGCTCTGCGGCGGCCGCACCACGCCTGTGGCGCGTTATGCGCAGCCGAACAAATCGGGCGAGACGTTGCCGGAACCCAGACGGTACAGCGTGTGCATTCCGGACCGAATGACCGCAAAGAGGTTCCGCTACCTGCGCTTTCGCTTCTTTGCGCTTCACTTCAATTACTTTTTCGCCTCGGTGCGTCCGGGTCTCTTCGACTTCTACCGCCTGACCCTTGGCCCCAAACGGGCCGTGGACCAGCTCAAGGCCTGGGACAACGGGCGGGATTAGCGGGCGACGCGATCTCCCGAGAGCTATCCAAACCTAGCGATCACCGGGGAAGCTAACGGTCTGCAAGAGTTCGATGATCTCGCCGGCCGGCCCTTCAAAAATTGCGTTGCGGATCCGCACTTCGGGTTCGCCAAGTGTCAGTGCTTCCGGGCCGTGCAGATGCCTTGCACCGGCTTCGACAATCCGCACGCAAGCCTGATCAAGATCCGTCACGCTCAAGCAGAGGTGTGCGAGCGCACCGGTCGAAACCTTTTGCCCCTGTTGCGCACCAACACCTTGCATCGGGATCTCGGCCCTCAGATCGAACAATTCGATCCAGCTTTTCCTGTCGGGTGCCTGCATCATTACCGCGCGATCGATGCCATAGCTCGGCAGTTCCCAGTCGTGCACCTGGTGGAAACCGATTTCCTCATAAAAGGAAACGGAACGCTGAAGGTCCGGGGAGCGGATCGCAGAGTGATGAAATCCGGTGAAAACTTGTACTGACATCGCATGGTCTCCATGTTTCGGATGACACCTATCGGAGTTTCCCGCGCATGGACCAGTCTGACAATTTTGACACAGCCCGCCGGAACTGGTCGACGATCCAGGAGCGAAACCGAGGGAACCTCCACGGATGGTGTGATCTTGCAGCCGGCCTCCAGACCGTGAGCGGACAGTGGAAAGCGTCGATCCTGATTGTGCTGTCCGAGAAGGATAGCGGCCTACCGGACATTCAGCGCCGCCTTGAATTTGCAAGCCGTCGTGTGCTCGTTCGGGCAATGCGCGAACTTGAAAAAGATGGGTTGGTGTCCCGATCGGCACATGTTGCAACCGACTATTCATTGACACGCGATGGCCTCGCACTGGTGCCAATCCTTCGGCACCTTGCGGATTGGAACGCCGCACGGGCAGGCTGATTGCAAGAAGACCATTCTCCATGAATTGACGCTTGAACTGCCCTGCGTCTTAAACCGCTGCAAGTGCCGCCAAACCTGTGAAATCAGGTCGGTTTGAAGGGTTTGCAAAACCGTCCTTCGTGGCCAGGACGTGCCTCGCTCCTGCGCCACGGGATGCAGGAATGCTTCGATTTCCCTCCCTTTACAACCCTTGATCGAATTCACTCAACTCCCCTTGTCGATTGAATAGATTGGCATTCTTTCCACAGGCCCGGGATATTAACTAATGCAAAGAAGCTCCCTTTACACGCTTCACGCGATACGGGAGTTTGCGCTGGGGGCATTCATTCTCGACAGACTCACTTGAGAGGTCCGATGCGGATTCTGAGATTGTTGCTTGCAGGCCTGGTCATCGTCGCCGCCGGGTTTGTGATTGCAGGGGAGCAGTTGTCAGGCACCAGCGCAGATGCGGTTATCAATGCAAGGCTCACAACGGTACGGGCGCCAACAGCCGGGCAACTGACGCTGGAGCACCGGTTACTCGGATCTTCTGTTGCACAGGGTGAGCAACTGGGGTCGATCGATGATCCCCTTGTCGACAACATCTACCTTAACGACATGATCCGCGAAAAGGCGTTTGCGACAGCCGAGGTCGAGCGGCTGTCGAGCGTGATTGCCGCGATCGAACAGTCCGTCAGCGATTTGCAGGCGAGATCGGAGCGCTATCAGCAGCAGCGGATCCTGCAGCTTCAAGCGGAGCTGCGTGCCTTGACCTTCGAAATCGGTGCCGCCGAAGCCAGGGGGGATGAGGCGGAGGCAGCTTTCCAGCGCTCCAAACAGCTGACAGATCGCGGCCTGGAGGCTTCGGCCTCCTTCGAACGGATCAGAGCGACGCAAAGGGTTGCAGCGCAGGATCTGGAAAGTGCGCGCCAGCGGGCGGCCGTTGTCGAGATCGAACTGCAGGCGGCTCAAGACGGAACGTTTCTGGGCGATGGTTACAATGATGCCCCTTACTCCGAACAACGCATTTCGGAACTGACACTGGACCAGTCCGAAAACCAGGCCTTGCTCAATGCGGAAAAGGAAAAGGCAAAGGCCTTGGACAATCGCATCAATGTCGAGCGGCTGAGAGTGAACCGACTGGCCTCCTCGAAACTCATTTCGAACGTCGACGGAACCGTTTGGGAAGTGCTGACGGCAAACGGCGAGACGGTTGAACGAGGCGAGCCATTGATGCGCCTGGTGAATTGCACCTCCACGATCATCACCTTGAGCGTCGCGGAATCCGTCTATAACCGCCTCAAGATCGGAGACCTTGCCAAGTTTCGCGTGAGCAACGACCAGAAGGTTCTGGAGGGTACGATCACGCGTCTGGCCGGTTCCGGGGCAGAGACGATTTACCGAAACCTTGCCGTTGCGCCCAGCGAAAGACACCTGCAGCGCTTCGACGTGACGCTTGTCGTACCCGCAATCCGCGAAGATCCGGCACTCGCCTGTGCGATCGGGAGAACGGGCCGGGTTTTCTTCGAAGCAAGACCTCTCGATTTCCTGCGCAACCTCTGGCTCTGAGATGTTTCCGGTCCTTTACCTAAGCGACACCGTTTCCAGCATCGTGCAGCTCAACCTGGTGCTGGCGCTTGGAATGGTTGTTCCTTTGCTTCTGTCCCGGGAAAAAACCTGGCACAGGGCCCTGCTCTTTGCAGTCTGCGCCGTGCTGACAGCGCGATATCTGTATTGGCGCGCCGCCTACACGCTCGCACCGCTGGATCTGACCTTCGACTGCCTCGCAAGCTGGTCCTTCTTCGCGATCGAATGCGCAGCGTGCCTGTCCTCGCTGAGTGCGTTTCTTATCCTGTCGAGGCACCGCGACCGCAAACAAGAGGCGGACCGGCAGCAAGACTGGTGGGAACCGGAGCCAGCCCCTAAAGTGGCCGTTCTCATTCCCACCTACAACGAAGAGCGGGACGTTCTGGAACGGACGATCGTTGGAGCACTTGCCCTGGATTATCCGGAGTTCAGCGTCCATGTGCTTGATGACAGCAGGCGCGACTGGCTGAAGGACTACTGTGTTGCGCAAGGGGTTACCTATGTCAGCCGGCCCGAAAACACGGGGGCCAAGGCAGGCAACATGAACCATGCGCTTCGCCAAATGGCCGAAGAAGATACAGCGCCCAGCTTCATTGCCGTCCTCGATGCAGACTTCGTTCCACACAGCAATTTCCTGAAAAGAACGGTCGCTCTTCTCAAGGATGAAAAAGTTGGACTGGTTCAAACGCCGCAACATTTCTTCAACTCGGATCCGATCCAGCACAATCTCGGCCTCAGCCGGTCCTATCCGGACGAACAGCGCTTTTTCTTCGACTACCTGCAGCCGTCGCGCGATGCCTGGGGCATTGCCTTTTGTTGCGGAACCTCTTCCGTCATCCGCTGGAACGCGCTTCAGAAGATCGGATGGTTTTCGACGGAAAGCATCACCGAGGATTTCCTTCTGACGCTTTGCCTGAAGGACGCCGGTTACAACACGGTCTACCTGAATGAAGCCCTTTCCGAAGGCCTCGCACCGGAAGGTCTCAAGGAATACATCAGCCAGCGCGCCAGATGGTGTCTCGGCATGATGCAGATCGCCCGCAGCCGGTTCGGCCCCTTTTCCGACAATAGCTTGGGACTTGCCGACCGGTGGAGCGTGATCGACAGCGTGCTTTACTGGACGACGAACTTTCCGTTCCGGATCGCAATCCTCGTTTACCCGCTGCTCTACTGGTACTTCAACATCATGGTCGTCGATGCGACCTTGCAGGAAGTGCTGCGCTATTTCGGTACCTATTACCTCTGGATCCTGATCACCTTGAACTTTGTGTCCGGAGGACTGGTCGTTCCGATCGTCAATGACATCAGCCAGCTGCTCGGCGCGGTGCCGATTACCAGGGCTGCCTTCACGGGACTGTTCTTTCCGAAGGGACATCCCTTCTCGGTGACCGCAAAAGGCGGCGACAGAAGCCGGGTGGTCGTTCAGTGGCGCCTGATTGCCCTCTTCGGCACGTTCTTCCTGCTGACCATTGTCGGCTTGCTGCTCGGCATCATCTCCGACCACTTTGCATATAATGACGCGGGCGATGGCAAGCTCGTGATCATGTTCTGGACCTTCTACAACCTGATTGTCCTTGGCGTGACGATGATTGTCTGCGTGGAACTTCCCAGGCGCGAGATCCATTTCCAGGACAAACCCGAACGGGCCATTCTTCATTCAGACATTGGCAGAACCCGGGTCTGGATCGTGGGATTGACGCAGAACTCCGTCAGGATCCGTGGTGCGTCGATACCCGACGACACCCCGGTCCGGATCGAAATCGACGGTGTTGGCATCGTCAATGCTATCGTGACGATGCCGGACGACGACGGCGCCCGCCTCCTGCTGGAACCGAAACCGGAACAGCATGAAGCCCTGCTACGCCGGTTCTACACCACGGGAGAAGCCCCTGGCGTAACCAAAACCCGTTACCGTGCACTGCTTGGCGACCTGGCCCAAAGACTGTCAGCGCCACAACGCTGACAGCACAGGAACTTACGACTGCATCTTGTTTTGTAATCGTGCGACAGCAGCACTCAGCACGCTCGCTTCCGCCGTGGTCCTTGCTTCATAGGGGTAGATTTCCTCACCGCGCATGACTGCCCTGGCCGTGATCGCCAGTTTGCCGAAAGGACGAACGAAAATCAGGATGAACAAGGCCGTGAGGGCTGCAAGGACGATGCCGAGGGTCACGAAATAGACAATGAAAAGGCTCGTGAATTCGCCGATCGGGTGCGCGGTGTTGTTGATGCGCGCGATCATGCTCCAGCCGAATGCCGGCAGGTCCGCGTAACCAAGCGCCGGGATCACCGTTGTGAAATAGGTTATGCCGTCCGGCCATTTCTCCACCCCCGTTTGCCGAGCGCCGGTCATCGCAGCTCGGAAGCTTTGCAGCTTGTCGATAGGTTCGGAGTGACCGTCCGTTCGTGCGATTACGTTTCCTGTCCGGTCGATGACATAAACGTCCAGCCCCACGGAATGTGCGGATTCTGTCAGATACTTTTCGACCCAGTGATGATTGATGTGGAAGGCCAACACCCCTTCGACCGACCCGAACTCATCCGTTACAGGCGTTGCCATGTCGAGAAAGCGGCGAGGCTCGTTTCCGATGGGGGGTAACAGATCCGCCAGAAGAACGGCCGAATGAACATCCCCGGCGAAATCTCCGCCAAGGCCGTTCGTGAACCACGGACGAGAAGAAACATCGGCGCCTTCCAGCATGCCCAATGAAGCCGTCAGTACCGTGCCATTGACCGAGGCAAGGCCGGCCCATGAAATTCGTTCCTTTCCGGCGACGACCAGATCGAGCGCAGCCCTGACAGTCGGCTCCCCTCGCCCGGCCATATCCGCTGCGATTAGCCGAAGGTTGCGCCAATCCTGGTGGAGTTCCCGGGCAAAGTCGAGCCCAACACCCCTGGCCCTGACCGATACGGCTTCCGCAAGTGCAGCGTCGCGGCTTTCCTTCAGCCGCTGGCCGACGAACGACCAGGCACTGAGCACCGCAATCACACCTCCAAGTGCAACAAAACCACATATGGCCACCATCAAAGAGGGGTAGCCAGTTCTGGCACGCTTCTCCGTCATAAATCACTCCTCATCCCACAGAGGGTGAATCAGACACAGCGAATAGGGGAAATTGTGTGACACCCACGACCACCGATAGTGGGTAACAATGCTTGGCAGACGGTTTCAGGCTTGATGGTTAAGGGTTTCTTACCAGACTGATTAAAATTCGCCCCGTCGTGGAGGCTAGCGAACTAGGTAATAATGGCGGCGGCGCTACACATGGATGCATCAGGCAGTCACTCCGCCAATGCCCTCCACCACAAGACGCACAATCTTGCGGATGTCTGCCTCTGGAACCACGCCAGCCTGCAAACCGTTCAGCATGGCTTGTCCATAGACACCCAGTACGATCAGGGCCATGAATTCCGGTACTTCATCCTTGCGGATCAGCCCCTGGGCCTGGCCGAGAGCCAGGATGTCCCGCACCAGCCCCTGAAACGAGGGGCGGCCTGACGGTGGCTCGAGGGAAGGTCTTTGGGCCGGCACCAGTGCAAGCCGCGCTACTGCGGGGTTGGCCATGCACCAATGGGCACTGTCTATCAGGACCGCTTCGAGCAACGTTACCGCATGCTGCCCCTCGGCTATGCGTTCACGATAGTCTGTGTCCCGGGCTTCCGCCCGCGCTATGAGGCTGAGAGCAATGTCTTCCTTCGACCCGAAGAGATTATAGACGGTCTTGCGCGTCAGTCCTGCGCGCTCGGCAATCACATGAACCGTAGCCCCTTCGAACCCAAGTTCGCGAAACGCGATTTCCGCAGCATCGAGGATGAGTGCGCGCGAGCGCTCGGTGCGTTTCAGACTTGTCATTTTTATACTCTAGTGTAATTTTACACTCTTGTAAATAAACGGAGCCAGGCGATGCTCAAGGAATTCGGACCGGAAATCTGGATTGCGGAAGGCCCGACAGTGAGAGCCGCTGCCGGATTTCACTATCCCACGCGCATGGCGATCATCCGCCTTTCCAACGAAGGGCTAGTCGTCTGGTCGCCTGTTGCCTTTTCTCCGGAGCTCGGTTCTGCCGTCGATGCGCTCGGCACGGTCCGCTACATCGTTCCGCCGAACAGTCTGCATGACACCTTCCTTGCCGAATGGCAGCAGGCCTATCCCGACGCCGCAATTCTCGCACCACCGGGTCTGCGTAAAAAGCGACCTGATCTTGTCTTCGCTGGCGAGCTCGCTGACATCACGATGCCCGGCTGGCAGGCAGAGATTGATGTCGTGGTGGTTCCAGGAAACCGGATTACCAGCGAAGCCGTGCTGTTCCACCGGGCCAGCGGCACGGCAATCTTCGCGGATCTGCTGCAGCAGTTTTCACCCGGCTGGTTCAAAGGATGGCGTGCCCTGGTTGCCCGCCTCGACCTGATGACAAGGCAAACGCCTTCCGTTCCCCGGAAATTCCGGCTCGCTTTCACGAACCGGGATGCCGCCCGGTTTGCCGTGCGGCACATTCTGGACTGGCCCTGCAAGAGGGTTCTGATTGCGCACGGCACCCCGGTGTCCGAAAACGGCCAGGCCTTTCTCCGGGATGCCTTCCACTGGCTAATCAAATCGTGACGTTCGGAGACATTGCGCAAATCTCGGCTGGGTCTAACCCACTCTAAAACGTCCCGTCATATGCCCGCCGCTCAATCCGGCAGGCCAGCAGGGTGAAACCTTCGCGGGCGAGCGCGTCCTCGGCCTCACGGTGCAAAGTCTCTGCGTCCTCCACCCACACCCCGTGGCCGCCATAGGCTCTGGCGACGGCCGGGAAATCCGTTTCGCCGAAATCCACACCCACATTCGGGCGCTGGCTGGAGCGCTGTTTCAACTCGATCAGCGACAGGCTTGTGTCGACCAGCACACAGATGATGACGGGGATCTTGAGGTCACGCAGGGTGGAAAGTTCGCCGAGGCACATTTCCAGACCCGCGTCGCCGACAAAGGCAATCACAGGGGACGCACCTTCAACCACGCGGTGGCCCATGGCCAGCGGCACGGCGCAGCCCATGGTGCAGAGCGCGGAAGACTGCAGCATCTGACGAGGCATCGGACAGCGCCAGATCTGGCTGACAAGAATACGGTGAGCACCGCTGTCGGCGGTTGCCACCGTATCGGCCGGCAAAGCCGCGCGCAGCGTGTGGAAGACCGTGCCCGGGCCCCAGCCGGACTCTTCCGGTGCGAAGGCCTTGTCCAGCTCGGCCCGGACGGCGGCAGGTTCGCCTTCCGGCCAGGAGGGCTTTGCCGGCTGGCGAGCGGCGCCCAATAGATCAAGCGCCGGCTGCACTGCGCTGCGCAGCGTTGACCGTACACTGTGCATGCCATGGGTGCGCAGCACCGGGGTGATGTCGACCACAGGCGCGTCGGCATCCCACGGATTGCGCCAGTTGATGCGCATCTCGATAGGGTCGTAGCCGAGCAGCAGAATGCAGTCGCTCTTGTTGATGAGTGGCAGCAGCAGGCCATCGGCCTTGGGTGAGAGGCCGGCTCCGCCAAGGGCAAGCGGATTGTTTTCGTCGAGCAGGCCCTTGCCCTTGTAGCTGGTGACAAGGGGAATTTGAAACGCTTCGCAGAATTCGGAAATTGCAGCCGAAGCTGCCTCGTTGACGGCATCGACACCAGCGATCGCAATCGGCCGTTCGGCTTTTCTGAAAAGGTCCAGCGCAGTGTCGAGATCCGGGCCGGGCACCGGTGCGGTTGCGACCGGTGAAGACTGGAACACACGGCTCCAGGCTTCCTGTGTGTCCCCCTCGGCAACACGGATCGGTACGTCGATGTGCACCGGGCCTGGCTGGCCGTCGAGCGCAATGGCCAGCGCCTTTTCCATCATCACGTCAAGAGCCCCCAGGCGAGCGGAGAAGCTGGCCTTGACGATGGGCCGCAGCAACTGTTGATGATCGAACACCTGGTGGGTGTAGCTTTCCGCCTCTCCCTGGTCGACACAGCCGGTGAGGAAGATCAGCGGCACCCGGTCCTGCCAGGCATTGGCAACGACATTGACCGCATTGGCGGCACCCGGCCCGAGCGTTGCCAGAAGCACGCCAGGCGCGCCGTCGGCATGCCAGCCGCCTTCGGCCATGAAGCCACCCGCATTCTCGTGCTTCACCAGCACGAAGTTGAGGCCCGCCTCGTCCAGCGCCTGCATGAGGGCTAGCACCTCGCCGCCCGGAATGCCGAAGGCGTGACGGCAGCCTGCCGCGTGAAGTTTGCCTGCGATGATATCCGCACCGGTGGTCATTTGCTGCTGTGTCCTTCAGTCGCCCTGTCTGGCGGGGTTGGGCCGAGGTCGAGAATGCCTCTGCCGGCAAGATCGGAAAGGGTGTCTGTACCAAGTCCGAGCAGACGGGTCAGAACATCCGCAGTATCCGCTCCCACAAGCGGTGGCGCGCTGCGGTAGGCAACCGGCGTCTTTTCCAGGTTGATGGGCGAGCCGATCAGGTCGACTTCGCCACCAAGCGGATGCGGCAGGGTGATCCGCATCTGGCGCGCCAGCACCTGCGGATCGGCAAAAACCTGTTCCAGATCGTTCACCGGGCCGCAGGGAACGCCTTCAGCTTCAAGCTCGGCAATCCACTCTGCCGCGGCCTTCTCGATTGTCAGACGCCGGATCTTCGGGACCAGCTCCGCACGGTTGCGCACCCGGTCGGCATTTTTGGCATAACGCGGATCTTCGGCCAGTTCCGGCGCACCGGCAACCTTGCAGAACTTGCCGAACTGGCTGTCATTGCCAACCGCCAGAATGAAGGACTGGTCGCTTGCCGGAAACGTCTCGTAGGGCACGATGGTGGGATGGCCGTTGCCGAGGCGGCCCGGCACCTTGCCGGAGGTAAGATAGGCCACACCCTGGTTGATCAGCCAGGAGACCTGGGCATCCAGCAGCGAAATGTCGATGGACTGACCTTCCCCGGTGATGTTGCGGTGGTTGAGTGCAGCGAGGATGGAGACGGTCGCATACATCCCGCACATGACGTCGGCGATGCCGACGCCGCATTTGGTTTCCGTACCGCCGTCCTCATCCGCAAAGCCTGTCAGCGACATGATCCCGCCCATGCCCTGGATCAGGAAATCATATCCTGCCCGCTGCGCGTAGGGGCCGGTCTGTCCGAAGCCGGTTATGGAACAATATATCAGGCGCGGGTTGCGGACCTTCAGCGTGTCATAGTCAAGTCCGCGCCGCTTCAGGTCACCAACCTTGAAGTTCTCCACCAGAATGTCGGCCTTTGCCGCCAGATCGGCAATCAGCTGCTGCCCTTCGGGGCTGGCGAGATCAATGGCGACAGACGCCTTGTTGCGATTGGAGGAAAGGTAGTAGGCGCTTTCGCCGGTCTCCCTGCCCTCACCATCTTTCAGGAAGGGCGGTCCCCAACCGCGCGTGTCGTCCCCCCGGCCCGGCCGTTCGATCTTGATCACCTCCGCACCGAGATCACCCAGGATCTGGGTGCAGGTCGGTCCGGCGAGAATGCGGGAAAGGTCGAGGACAACAAGGCCGGACAAGGCGCCGGATGCGGCAGGAGACGGCTGGGACAAGGCTCACCTTCAAAATGACGTTTCCCGGTAAAGGCCACAGGCTGATGGGCGCCGTCAACAAGCCAGCATCAGCCCCCCGGACAAGCCGCCTCACTTTCTCGTTAGAAAACGAGAAGGAGGGGCGTTCGGAAAAGAACGTCTGGCAGGCAGAGGAATGGCCCAGACCGGGCAAAGGGATTGTCGGGATCAACGCGTCTAAATGCCAGGAGAAGCGGTTGCCAGACAATTGAAGCTCTGGAACCGAGTAGGCCCCGGGTCTCGCGGTGCTCGCCCGGGAGGACGTTCAGGCAGCACAAGGCATCTCCACAAACATCACTTTCGTTGTAGTCATTCCGGCAAGGTCTAGTGCGAACTGAGATCGGGATGCCTCTGCTTATCCGTCTGATCCCCTGAATTTGAACCTCGATGGTTCTCCGATCCCGGATCTCCGCTCCGCTGTGTCCGGGATGACAGAGGAGAGATTTGCGTTCTGAAACGTCGCCTGACCACTCCACTCAAAGGGGACTAGAAAAGGCAAACCGCAAGTCTCTTGCTCCTCTCTTCTCCGTCATTGCCGGACTTGATCCGGCAATCCATGCCGCTTCGTCACATCCCGCAAAGCGGTGAGTGGTGGCATGGACACGGCATGGATGCCATGGTCAAGCCATGGCATGACGAATGTGACGAAGGTACGAGAGGTGGCTGGATGATCATAGGGTTGCATACGATAGAAGCTGATCTGCCGCGAGAAAACCCTCTCCGTCGTCATCCCGGACGCAGCGGAGCGGAGATCCGGGATCGGGGTGACGAAGGGCTCGATATTTAGGGGACTGCCGATCAAATGGATGGTCCCCATCCCCGAGAGGTTTGTTGACCTTGGATGCCTTGAAATCCAACTGGGTTCAGCGCACGCCTCGTTCTTGCCTAGGTCGTCCAGCCCTTCATCTCGGCAAGCTCGTTCCAGGCGCGTTTGATCCAGCTGGCGCTCACGCTGTGGCCACCGTCGTGGAGGCAAAGCTCGAGGAAGCCGTGTTTCGGCTGCCAGGTTTCACAGGTGAGGTTGCCTTCGGTATGGGTCTTCGGCGCAGTTTCAGAGAGACCGTCCTTGCGGCGCCAGACGTCGAAACTCTTGAAAACGTCCCCCTGTTTCCACTTGCCCCCGCCAAGCCAACGTCCCTCGAGCGGCACAACCGTGTCCGACGTGCCATGCACGTGGAAAAGATAGGGGGTCTCCGTCACGCAGGACTGCGGCAAAGGTTCCCAGAAGGCGCCCGCGATCGGCGCATATCCTGCAAACATGCCGGAATCCTCGCAGGCCATGTACCAGGTCATGAAACCGCCGGAGGAAAAGCCGGACAGCATTGTGCGGCTTCGGTCGATGCCGAAGCGGTCGGACAGGTCCTGAAGAACGCTGTCGAAGAACGCCGGTTCATTCCGCAGGTTGCGCGGCGCTGTCGGGAAAGACCAGGTGCCGTTCATGCCCTGAACCGCAACGAAGGCAACACCCAGATCGTCCGCCATCTTGCGGAAGCTCTGGTTGCGGATCTCGTTGATGGCCTTGCCGCGATGGCCATGCAGGAAGAAGATAGCACCCAGAGGCTTGTCGGCCGGCCGGTTCTCCGGCAGGTGGATGAAATATTCGCCGTTCGTGACGTCGCAGGGTTTTTCCTCGCCGCAGGCTGCGGTGCCTGCCGCCTGCGATGGTGCGCCGAATGCGCCCAGAGCCAGAACCACGGCGCCCGCCAGCAGGCCGAGGCGTCTGGAAAAACCGGTAACTGTCGCCAATGACATGAAGTGCTCCTTGCACGGTAAAAACCATTGCCCCGCTCCGCCGGTAAGGATGGCTCCCGGACGGCGTTTGTCCAGCGGTTCGTCTTCACAAATCGGCGAGAGGGCTTCAGTCCTGCAAGGTGGCTAGTCCCATGTGCCTTCAGTCGGAATATTGAGAATTCGGCCACAATGCTTGCAGTGCACCGCATCCGGATCGTGCCTGTTGAGACCGCAATCGGGGCACGACAGATTGACCTTGGCCGGGCGGAAGATCGTCTGCACCAATCGCAGGAACAGGGCGACGCCGAAGATCATGATCACCACCGTCATCAGCCGGCCGACGCTGTCGGTCATGGTGATGTCGCCGAAGCCGGTCGTCGTCAGCGTGGTTACGGTGAAATAGAGCGCGTCGAGATAATTGTTGATGTTGGCGTTGCGGTCGTTCTCGACCACGAAGACGAGGGCCGTCACGACAAAAATGAAGACGATCAGGTTGATGCCCGACTGAAAAATCTCCTCGTTGCGGCGGAACCACTTCGACGCCTGGCGCAGCTCCTTCAGCAGGTGATAGGAGCGCATCAGCCGCAACATGCGCACAACGCGCAGGAAGGCGAAATTCTCGAAGAAGGCCGGAGCGACCAGAGAGACGATCACCACAAGATCAGCAAGCGATGTGAAGCTGAAGACATATTTGGTCCGCCGTCTTTCGGCGATCAGACGCGCAACATAGTCGAGCGCAAGAACCGCGGCGATCGCATAATCCAGCTCATGATGGATGCGGTCCTTGTCGATCATCGACGAGACGATGAAATAACCGATGGTGACCAGGTCGAACAGCAAAAGCGCATACCGGAAGGCCCGCGACCCGACCGTGTCGCCAAAATAGAGCTGGCGCAGGATCGTCTGCAAACTCCGCTTCGTGTCCGCCATCGGCTTCCCCTGTTTCCTTGCGAACTGACCGGCATACGCTGTGCGCGCTGGCTGGATCATTCGTGCAGATGCCGCACGATGCTGTTGCAAACAAGCTGTTTATTCTCACGGCCGACCGCACTAATGTCCGCTGTCGATCAACCAGAGCCTCCTGAATTCCGCTGAATGCAGGACGCTCGAACCTTTTTCAGAACCCGCCTGCATTCCGGCGTTTGTGCGAACGTCCGCGAATACCGGCAGGTCCAGAGGCCGTAAAGGCTCATCCAGAACGGGAACGTTACATGTTTGATTTGTCGGGACAAGTTGCCCTGGTGACGGGCGCGAGCCGAGGCATTGGAGAAGCTGCCGCCCGCAGCCTGGCGAAATATGGTGCCAAGGTCCTTCTGGCGGCACGCTCCGGCACGGATATCGAACGCATCGCCGGCGAAATCCGTGCGGAAGGCCGCGATGCGACGGCAGTCGTTTGCGACGTCGCGGATTATGACGAGGTGGTCAAGGCAGTACAGACGGCCATCGACACCTATGGTGGCCTCGACATCCTGGTGAACAATGCCGGCGTGATCGAACCGATCTCCCGGATCGAGGACAGCGATCCGGCGGAGTGGGGCAAGGTCATCGATATCAATGTGAAGGGCGTCTACTACGGCCTGCGTGCCGTGGCCCCGCATATGCTGGCCAAGGGCGCCGGTACCGTTGTCAACATCAGCTCGGGAGCTGCGGTCAGTGCGCTGGAAGGCTGGAGCCATTACTGCGCTTCCAAGGCGGCTGCGCTTTCCCTCACCCGCTGTGCGGACAAGGAATTCGGTGACAAGGGCCTGCGTATCGTCGGCCTCAGCCCGGGCACGGTCGCAACGCAGATGCAGGTCGATATCAAGGCCTCCGGACTGAACCCGGTCAGTCAGCTTGATCCGTCGGTGCATATTCCGGCCAGTTGGGTCGGTGAAGCCATCTGCTGGCTGTGCACGCCCGCGGGCGATGCCTATCGTGGTGTGGATTGCTCGCTGCGCGACGAGGATGTCCGAAAGTCTGTCGGCCTGATCTGAGTTCCGTCAGCACTCTGGTCGGCTGTCCAGCCTCCAAGATCCCGGATCTTCGCTGCGCTGCGTCCGGGATGCCCCTCTGAAATATGGAACGAGGTAGGGCCCCGAACAGGCCAACGAGGCTTCAAAAACAAAAGAGGGCCGCGCTAGCGGCCCTCCCATGAGATCGACGTGACACAAGTCCCGGATCAGATCCCAGCGAAATCTCTCACTACCAGAGGCTGCTCCAGCACCGTTCGATTCCGCCCAGACACTTGGGCCACGCACCGATACTCATTAGACATGGGCACACCTCCTTTCAGTTGTTGAACACACTAAGAGTGTGGGGTCGCCCAGACAGTTTCACAAGCCCAAAAACAAGGCGTGGTTGCCAATCGATTACGCAATTCACAGGACTGTCACTGTGCGGCAACAGCCTTGTCGGCGATAGAGGTGAAGACCTGATCGAGTTCCCTTGCAAGTTCTTGCAAGGCCGAGCCGCCCTCGTCCATGTAGGGTGCGAAGACAAAACCGGGCGTTTTCCAGGAAAGCGTTGCAGTGCCGTCGGTGTTTTCGGTGACATAGAACCGGATCGGTGCTTCGATACCCGCGGCAACGGAGGCTTCCAGCATCCGGACGGCATAATCATTGCGATATACGCCAATGATGCGGTTGCCGGGAATGGTAATTCCCCTGCCCTTCGCACCGTCCGAGGCACTGGCCTGGGTCACCAGCAGCATGCCTTCTCCCTCGATCGCACTTTTGAGATCATCAACCAGCGCAGGGTAACTTTTGGTCGTGGGCAGGACCTGCCAGCCTTCGCGATCGGTCAGGCTGTCCGCTCTGGCCAATCCGACGGCAAACAGGCTTGTGACGACAACCAGGGCAAACAGACGCATTTTCTTTCTCCCGCAGGCGATGTTGCAATGCCGCGCACTCTAGCGGGGCCTGCCTCACGAACGCGTCACAATGCGGTGTGCTTCAGGACGTCTTCAGTCCATGCCAAGCCGCAAGCGCACGCGGGTTCCGGCAAGACTGCCAAGGAAGCCAAAGACCAGCCACAGCCAGCCGTGCAGCGAGCCCGACGCCAGACCGCCCAGGTAAGCACCGATATTGCAGCCATACGCCAGGCGGGCGCCGTAGCCCATCATCAACCCGCCCGCGATTGCCGTCAGCACGTCGCGGCGGTTCAGACGCCAGACCGGAGCAAAGCGTCCGGCGAGGCCCGCTGCCGCCATTGCACCCAGAATGATGCCGAAGTCCATGACGGAGGTCGTGTCGCGCAGCACGGGGTTTTCCAAAGCTCCGCGCTGCCAGGTCCAGTAGGGCCAGCTGTCCACCGGCACGCCTGCCGCGTGAAAAAGCTTGCCGCCCCAAAGCGCAAAGGCAGAGGTGATGCCCCAGGGGCGTCCAATCACCACGAATGTGGCAATGCCGACGATCGCCAGCATCACCGCACCCAGCATGGGAGACCAGGGACCGCTGAGAAACGAAACTGTCGGCTTCGGTTGGGCAATCGAGCCGTGAGCGCGCCGCTCTATGATGATGGTTGCAATTGCCAACAGGCCGAGGATGAGCGCGGTCAGAAGAAAAGCGCCATGCGGACCGAATTCCCGGATGAGGGACATCGGCGGCAATTTGGGCAAGCGGCCCCAGAGATGCAGATGCGCCGTGGCAGCCACTGACCCGAGGACAAAGCACGCCAGGGTAATCATCATGCGGGTGGAACCGCCACCGGCGGTAAACAGCGTGCCGGATCCACAGCCGCCGCCCAGTTGCATGCCGAGACCGAACAGGAAGGCACCGAAAGCAGCCGCCACCCCGAAGGGAAAGACGAAGCCGCCCGTGGGCCAGCCAAGCGCATGTCCCCAGGCAATCAGGGGAAAGGAAACCGCGCTGGTCAGAAGAATGAGAACGAATTGCGCCCTGAGCCCCCCGCCGCGTTTTTCGGTCACGATCCGTCGCCAGGCGGCCGTGAAACCAAAGCTTGCATGATAGAGCGACAGGCCTGCGAGACCGCCGATCAGGACCGCCACTGCCTGGCGCGGTCCGGCTTCGCCATAGGCCCCCAGTGCGACCATGGCCAGAAGGCCACCCGCAATGGCGACGACGGCTGCTTGAGTTTTCCCGACGGCCAAGGCCATGTGTTCCTGCTCCCGCGCAGATCCGACTTTAAAACCCCGATACGAAGACTTGCACTTCCCGCCTTAATTTCGCAACGAAGGTATCTTTTCTTCACCTACACATTGCCAACACCTTTTTGTGTTTTGCAGTTCAAGTGCCGCCTGCGGATTTTGGATAGGAATATTCAGCCATCCGGCCATTTACAGCCGCAGTTGGCGGGACCCGGTTTCAGAGGACCGGAATGAGAAACAAAAAGGCCTGTTATGCGTCTAACTGATCAATTCGGATATGAGCTTACCCTGTCGGACAAGGAAGCCTTGACCGCCTGGAACGAGACCGTGAATGCCTTTCTGGCGCATGGCAGGACTACTCCCCAACATCTCGAGACATGCCTCGCCCTTGCGCCGGACTTCGCGCTTGGGCATGCAGCACGCGGGATTTTCTGCCTGCTGCTTGGCCGAAAGGAACTGACCGCGACGGCACAGGAATGCCTGGCGATTGCCAGAACCTCGACCCAGCATACGCCGGTCACGGCACGCGAACTTGCCGTGGTCGACGCCCTCGGGTCCTGGTTGCAGGGATATCCCACAAGATCTGCCGACCTTCTAGATACCGTGCTGGTAACGGTTCCCGAAGATGCCCTGATCATGAAACTGGTTCACGCGATCCGCTTCGTGCTGGGCGATGCCACGGGCATGCGCCAGTCGATCGAGCGGGTGCATGCGGCCTATGGCGAAACCCACCCGGCCTATGGCTACATGCTTGGCTGCCGGGCGTTTTCGCTGGAAGAAACCGGCGACTACCGCCTGGCAGAAGCTGCCGGCCGCAGAGGACTGGAATTTGCCCGCGACGATGCCTGGGGCCTTCACGCCGTCGCCCATGTGCACGACATGACCGGTCGCTCCGAAGAAGGGGCCGGCTGGCTGGAAACACAGCCGGAAGGCTGGGCCCACTGCAACAACTTCGGCTATCACGTTTGGTGGCACCTGGCGTTGATGTATCTGGACCAGGGCCAGGCCGACAAGGCACTTGCGCTCTATGACACCGACATCCGCAAGGACAAGACCGACGACTACCGCGACATTTCCAATGCCGCCTCGCTGCTTGTCCGCCTGGAGCTTGAAGGGGTCGATACCGGCCCCCGCTGGGACGAGCTGGCACTTTTGTCCGACAAGCGCGCCGAAGACGGCTGCAATGTCTTCGCCGACCTGCATTACCTGCTGGCCCTATTGAACGGTGGCCGCCGCATGGGTGCCGAGCGATTGCTGACCGGACTGAAGGAACGGGCGCAAACCGAAACGGATCTTGGCCGGATTACTGCGGAAACCGGACTGCCGACCGGCCTCGGCCTGGAACAGTACCGGAAGGGCAATTATGCCTCCGCGTTTGCCCTGCTGGACTCGGCGAGAGACAATCTATACATGGTCGGCGGCTCGCACGCTCAGCGCGATGTCTTCGAGCGAATCACAATCGATGCAGCCCTGCGGGCAGGCATGCCGGAAGATGCGGAACGGCTGCTCAACAGCCGGACGCACAAACGCGGTGCACTGGATAGATTCGCCGAACAACGTCTTGAAATATGCGACAAAATGCACCGCGCCCACCGAGTGATGGAAGACCAAAAACTCAGGGCTACCGGCTCGGTCTGACCCACTGCCGGCTCTCGACTGACCAATTATCTCTGGACCCAACGTGAACGCTCACACACAAACGAAACGCCCACGCGATCCGCGGCTAGATTTCTTCCGCGGCCTTGGAATGTTCATTATCTACGTTGCCCACCTGCCCTGGAACTGGTGGACGCTCTGGATACCCGCCCGGTTCGGGTTTTCCGATGCAACTGAAATCTTCGTCTTCTGTTCGGGCATGGCCTCCGCGCTCGCCTTCGGCAAGATCTTCGACGTTCATGGCTGGGGCATGGGGGCAGCACGCATCCTGCACCGCATGTGGCAGGTGTACTGGGCGCATATCGGCCAGTTCCTGGTCCTCGCCGTCGGCCTTGTCATGCTTCAGAACAGCGGTTACCTGGCTGAGTGCTGCGGCCTGGAAGAAAATTATGTCGCCTCGCTCAACCTCCTGCATCTCTATGACAACGCCGAAATGGCCCTGCCCGGCTTGCTGACGATGACCTGGGTGCCCAACTACTTCGACATTCTGCCGATGTATGTGGTGATCCTGTCGCTGATCCCGGCGATCATGCTTGTCGCCCGCTATTCGGTGCCGGGCGCTTTCGCATTGTCGATCGGCCTGTGGCTGGCGGCCCAGTTCGACCTTCTGAGCCTGCCGGCCGAGCCCTGGTCAGACCGGGAATGGTTCTTCAATCCCTTCGCCTGGCAGATGCTGTTCTTCACCGGCTTTGCGTTCATGCGCGGCTGGATACCGGCACCTCCCGTCAGCAAGACGTTGATCGTGATTTGCGCGGTGGTGCTTGTCGCCACGGTTCCCTTCGCCTACTTCCGCGCCTATCAGGAAAATCACCTGAACCTGGTCTGGGCCCGCGAAATCCGCGAGATCATCAAGCCGCTCTGGATCAAGACGGAATTCGGCCTGTTCCGCTACCTGCACTTCCTGGCCCTAGCCTATCTGGCCTGGGTTGCTGCCGGTGAGCACGGCAGACGCCTGCTCGGACATGGCGAGATCTGGGGCCGCTTCGTGCGCGTTGTCCAGAAAGTCGGACAGCAGTCACTGCCCGTGTTCATGGCAAGCCTGGTCATTGCCCAGGCTGCGGGCATCCTGCGCGACATGGTCTGGGGCCGCGGCGAATGGCTTCCGCAGGTCCTGTCGAACCTGCTCGGTTTCGTGGCGCTGATTGCCGTTGCCTATGTGGCTGGCTGGTACAAGAGCCAGCCCTGGCGCAAACCGCCTGCGACCTCTTCCACCGGACCGTCCGAACGACCGAAGACACCTCCGGCAGATGGCGGTGAACCTGCTGCCAAGGCAAAGGCCGAAACCCGGGAACCGGCCCTCACCTGATCAGGCGCCGGCCTGCTGCCCGACACAAGAACGCCCGCAGAAGTCCTGCTTCTGCGGGCGTTTCGTTTGTGGGGAACACTTTCATTCGATAACCAAAGGCCCCGGGCTTCACCATTTGGAAGCGCTCACCTGTGAAGCAGTGAGACCGGTGCCCGCTCATACAGGGCCTCAAAAGCAAAAACACCGGCCAGATGGCCGGTGTCGCATTCGTTTTGCAGTCTTGTCAGTTGACGTCAGTGCAGTGACGCCATTTCCAGTTCTGCTTCAAAGGCATTGGCAACGGCAGCTTCGCGGCTGTCTGCCAGCAGGATCGGCGTACCGTCCGCATTGAGAAGCGCGTAAAGCGTCATGTTGTCGTGCAGCGGCGGGACATCCGGAAACATTTCCTTCAGATCCCGGGCCTTGATCGGCTTGATGTAGGCGACATCTCCGGTGCCCAGTTCGGTCAGTTCATCGACCGACATGAATTCGGAAAGTAGCGTGCGGTCTGCCCATGACGGGCTATTGGGGTTTTGCATCAGTCATTCTCCATATGTTGGCCGACGAGCGTTCATTCGCCGCTGGAGATTTCTATTTTTCTGATGACACGCTCCGGTTCCGGGCGTGCCAGGTCGATGGACAGGAGCCCATCTTTCAAGTCGGCTCCGAGGATCTCGATCCCCTCGGCCAGGACAAAGGCCCGCTGGAACTGACGGGCGGCAATGCCGCGATGCAGATACTGCCGGGTCTTGTCGTCTACCTGACGCCCCCGGATGACCAGCTGACTCTCTTCTACCGAGACTTCAAGCTGCTCTCGTGTGAACCCTGCCACCGCCAGGGTGATCCGAATGACATCGCCTTGATCTTCTGTTTTCGGAAGTCTCTCGATGTTATAGGGCGGATAACCGTCGTTGGCGGCCTTGGAGACGCGATCGAGCACGCGCTCGATATCGTCGAACCCGAGCATGAACGGGCTAGAAAACGCTGACATGCGTGACATCCTCAAAGTCCTTGTCGAAGCGACCTTGCGCCCGGACCCTTTCAAGGCATCCGGACCGGAACCAACCGGTTCCTTTCATGATTAAATATGGAGCTTCGTTAAAATTGATTCAAGGAGCCAGGCTTTCACCCATTTTTGCTTTCACTGTTCTGTGAATTATTCAGGAGAATGAAGACAAAATCGGGTTCTGTTTCAAGAACTTCGTCAGAGCGGATACGGCCTGGCGAACTGTTGGTTCATGACGCTCGTCCTGATGCATGACCAGCCACCGCTCGGTTTCCATGGTGTCGAACGGGCCTTCGATGCGCATCAGATCGGGATATGCATCGCCGACAAAGGTCGGCAACAACATGCGGGCATTGCCTTTTCGTACGAGTGAAAGAGCAAGCGAGGCCTTGTTGACGGTGATTACCGCATCAGTGCCATGGTTCTCCTTCAGCCAGAGACCCGTCGGCGAATGGGCATCGTCTTCCACCAGCCCGACCCATCCAAGCTCTGCACCCTTTGCAACCTTTGCAGCCTGATAGGCGGCATATTGGACCTTTCCAACCTTCTGTCCGGCCAACCAGGCCTGTTTGGGCCGGCTGTTGCGGATACCGATATCGATCTGCCGGCGGGCAATGTCCCGGTTTCTGAGATCCGCAAGGATTTCCGGCAGCCAGCCGGCGTCAGGGGTCCAGAAGGACGACAGGTTGTCGATGAGCAGCCGCGCGGTCCAGTCTCCCGCCGATATCCGGATCCTCCGGCGAAGGCCTTCTCCTTCTTTCCACGCATCGATGCTGCGGGCGGTCTGGTCCATGTCTTCCAGGTAGCGCAGGAGATCATGTGCGGCAGCGGTCAGCTGGTAACCTCGCGCCTCGCGCTCCACAAGGCGAACGTCGAGGCTTTTCTCCAGAGCGGCAACCCGGCGGCCGAGCGTTGCGGAGCTGACGCCGGTCTTGTCAGCCGCTCCGGCAAGACCGCCTGCTTTCGCGACAGCCAGGAACAGTCGAAGATCTTCCCAATCGATACTTCGTTTCATTTTTGAAATCTCGTTTTCAATTAGAAAACATGGGAATAGGCGCGTCTCGTGAGACTATCTGCAAATACCTCTTCAACAAAATCAAAATTGAAGGGAGCAGCATATGCTCATTCCCTATTCCTTGCCGTTGCGAAAAAAACACTGTGTCAGCCGCCTGCCCGCCTGGGACGATCCAGTCAGATCACTCTATCCGCACCATGCGGAATTCTGGCCGCAGCAGATCCCGGAACATGTCCGGCTGCTCAAACTCGGAAAGAGGCTGGCCCGTAAACGACGCCGGCTGGCCGTGATGAGATTCCTGCGGATGTGCCTTGGTCACCCCCACAAACGGAAGAGGCCCCGGAGTATCTCCGAGGCCCCTTGCGGCGACCCGCCTGGCAAGCGCGCAACAGATCGCGGTTGCGCAGGCCAGGCCCGTGTCACCGTTTCTCCGGCAGTACCGGCTACCTGACGCGGTTCAGTTCGCGACCGGGATCAGGCGGCTGCCATAGGGATTGTCAATCACCATCTTCCAGCTGCCATCGGGCTGCCGCCGCAACACGGCGATGGAAAGGCCTTCGCCGGCCACCGGCTTTCCTTCCGGATCGGTGCCGGTCATCGTCCAGGGTGCGATGTGGACAGCAAGATCGCCTTCCACAATCACTTCGTGGCCGGAATAGGTGAATTTCGGCGAAATGGAGCGGAACTGGTGAAACAATTCGCGCGCCAGGGTGCTGTCGGACACCGGGTTTCCGGGCTCGAACGCAATGCTCTGGCTTGGTTCATAGGTCTGCATCACCGTATCGATGTCTCCCTTTTCAAAGGAGGTCGTCATTTTTTCGATAAGGGTGATGACGTTCTGTTGTTCCGGGCTCATGTCTTTCTTTCCTTCTGCGAGGCTGGGTTGGGAAAAGGTGATGACGGCAACGGTGGCTGCCATGGCTGCGAGGTGTTTCAACTGGGTCACGGAAGTCTTCCTTTCGATCGGCAAGGCGGTGCCAGTCCCGCCCTTTGCCGGGCTGGTTGATGCATTGTGCGATTACTGGCGGGTCTGGTTGCGTCAGTGGCCGGGGGACAGGATCTCGGTCAGCTGAACGCGGATGTCTTCAGGGCAACGTTGCCGGGGAACCGCGTTCTGAAGTTCAAAGGCCTTCAGACCGTCGATCACCGATGCGACCTGCCGCCGGGCGTCGTGATAGGTTTGCGCCCCTCCGGCGGAATTGGGATAGGATCCGGGTTGAATTCGGCCGGAAGCGACGGCTGCAGGAAGCCGCTTCGGACAATTGCATTTCGCCTTTGCCGAAACGATGCCGCAGTGGCGCGAGGTAAACGCCATCACTTCCTCCCGTGCCCGCGACAACCGCTTGCGGTAGGCCGCAGGAGCAATTTCCAGAATGCTGGAAGCTTCGCCGTGTTCCAGTTCCAGGATATCGCCCAGCACATAGGCCAGTCTCAGGTCCATGGTCAGACAAAGCAGCATGGCCATGGTGCAGGAAATCCTGAGTTCATTCAGCAGAAGCACATCGTCCGGCGCCTTGGGCGGTTCAGACACCAGGCCGTCTTCAAGATCGGCTGCAAAGGCATCGAATGTCAGTCCGAGATCCCGGTCTCGAACCTTCTTGGCGCTCACCAGATAGCGAACGGCCACGCGGTAAACCCAGGTCGAAAACCGGCTCTCGCCCTTGAAGGTTGAAAGTTTGGTCAGGATCAGGATGAGAATTTCCTGCGTCGCCTCGCGCGCATCTTCCGGATTGACCAAAATACGGCGGGCCAGATGATGGATCTGGTCCTGCACGCCCTCCAGAACCCGTTCCAGAGCAATCCTGTCACCTTCCTGGGCCGCCCGGACCATTTCCGTTTTTACGCTGATTGCCGTCATGTCGTGTTCCGTCTCTTGGTGTCTCGTAATGTTAGAGAGCGCGGGGCTGGAATGTGTGACACGTTTTTTTCATTGCGATGCAGCTTGCGTGATTCAGCTGGAAAAGCCACTCTGCCGCTCCTGCCGACGGACCCCGTTTCCGGTCCCACGACTTTACGAGCACGCCAATGACCCGCGACGACTTTGACGCCTTCTGCAAAAAGCTTCCGGCAACCACGCATGTGATCCAATGGGGCAATGCATCTGTCTGGAAGGTTGGCGGCAAGATCTTCGCCATCTGCTCTGGTTGGGGGGAAGGAGATTTTCCGCGGTTCAGCTTCAAATGCTCCGATATTTCCTATTCCCTGCTCACCCAGCAGGAAGGAATGATCCCCGCGCCTTATCTTGCCCGTGCCAAATGGGTGCAGATGGAAGAAGAAGGCGCGCTGTCCGATGCGGACCTGAAGGCCTATATCGAAGCCGCGCACAAGATCATCGCGGCCAAGCTGACCAGGAAGCAGCAGAAGGAACTGGGTCTTGCCGGGTGAGATGGCGGGCAAATGGCGATCACTCGGCCTGCTGATGCTGGCCGAGATCGCCGCCATGAGCCTGTGGTTCATGTCCGCAGCGATCCTGCCCGATCTGACCCGTGAATTTCCCATATCCGACTTTGCCCAGGCCGCTCTTTCCAGCGCCGTCCAGATCGGCTTCGTGTTCGGCGCCGTCGCGTCGGCCTTTCTTGGCCTCGCGGACAGGATCGACCCTCGGCGGTTCTTCGCTTTCAGCGCGATCACCGCTGCCCTGTTCAACGCAAGCCTGCTGGTGATCGAGCCGGGTGGGCCGGTTTCAATCCTTGCGCGTTTTGCAACCGGCGTCCTGCTGGCTGGTGTCTATCCGGTTGGCATGAAGATCGCCGTCGGCTGGGGCCAGAAGGATCGCGGGTTTCTGGTCGGCACGCTTGTCGGCGCGCTCACCTTCGGGTCCGCCGCCCCTCATCTTCTGGCCTTGCTTGGAGGCACCGACTGGCGCTGGAGCCTGAGCGTTGCCTCTCTTGCGTCCGCTGCAGGTGGCGTGCTGTGCCTTTTTGCCGGTCTCGGGCCGTTCCATGCCAAGGCGCCCCGCATGAAGATGAAGGCTATCTTCACCGCGTGGACAAACCCAAAGATCCGCTACGCCTATGCAGGCTATCTCGGCCACATGTGGGAGCTTTACGCCATGTGGGCCTGGATCGGCGTTGCCCTTGCCGTTTCCTTCTCCGCCCATATGCCTGCAGAAACCGCGATCCCGCTGTCGCGCCTGATCGCGTTTCTGACCATTGCAGCGGGTGGTGCTGCCTGCGTTGTCGCGGGGATCATGGCCGACCGCGTCGGCAAGGCGAACATCGCGATTACCGCCATGGTCATCAGTGGCACCGCCGCGCTCGCCTCGGCCCTCACCTTCGGCGGTCCCGTCTGGCTGACAATCCTGTGCGTCCTCATCTGGGGCGCCTCCATCCTGCCGGATTCGGCCCAGTTCTCGGCCCTTGTCGCCGACTACGCTCCGCCCGACCAAGCCGGCAGCCTGATGAGCTTCCAGACTGCCCTCGGCTTCGCGCTGACCTTCTTCACGGTGCAACTGACGCCGCTTGGCGCTGAGCTGATCGGCTGGCCCGGCGTGTTTGTCCTGATGGCCATCGGCCCGGCGCTCGGGATTTTGGGGATGCTCAGGCTTAAGCGGCTTTCCTGAACCGTGATCAGTTCATTGCCGTCGGCATTTCCAGCTCGAACTCCGAAAATCCGAAATCCTGACCGTTGATCCTGAGGCTAACCGCCTGTTTGCCACCGTAGTAGACACGTGTTGTGATCGGCCGGATGGCGTGGCTGCGGGACAGGGTCAGCCGCTCGCCCGGAGCCAGTGTCAACTTGGTCCATTTGAACACCTTGGGCGCCAGCGTGCCGTTGGCTTTCTTGAAATGGATCAGGTAGTCGATCACCAGATCCTGCGTTTTTCCGCTGGTCGAAACCAGCTCGATGTTGAAGCCGACGGCGTCTCCATAAACAACCTCTGACGTCAGGACATGCGGGCCTTCGACCCGGATCTCCGGCGGATTGAGCCCGAAGGCTTCCAGTGTTGCCGTGTGGCCCTGCTTGATCAGCGACCGGCAGGCGTGACGTACGAGTTTTTCACGGTTCCTGTCCGCCCCCTTCAGCCAACGTTTCGCGATATCGGCCACCAGTTCAGGATGGTCCTTGGCGATATCGTTGAGGTGATTGGCTACCGACCGGCGAACATAGTCCTCCGGATCGTCCTTCAGGGCTTCCAGAAGCGGCAGAGTGGGTGTGGGGTCTGCCACCAGAGCCTGGAGCCGCATGCCCCACGGCAGGCGCGGCCGGGTTCCTTCGGAAACCAGCCGGCGGACATGGACGCTCTCGTCCTTCACCCAGGGTGCCATGATGGCGAGTGCCTGGTCCTGGTCCCTGGCCAGGAAGGGGCGCACGTCGAATTCGGCGGTCGCCCGCTTGGTCATTTCCTTCAGTAGTGCGAACGAGGCGTCGAAATCGTCCAGGCCACTTGCCGCGACGACCATGCCGAGCGGCATCATGCCCCATCCTCGGATACCCTGCTCGTCGCTGCCCCTGTCGAAGGCGACTTCCGTCATCGGATGCAGCATGGCCTGCAGGATGGCAAAGCGGGCGGACAGTTCCCGTGGCAGATGATGATCCAGATGTCTCGCGATCAGCGCGGCACGCTGCTTGAGTTCCAGGCTGTCCAGCTCTTCCAGGATATCCGCTTCAAAGCCCAACCGGTCGAAATCGGCATGATGTTGCGCGACATGGCCGCCGATGCAGCGCACCAGTTCCGGTGAGATGTTGTTCTTGAAGGGTTCCAAAGGTTTCTCCCTGAAGCGGTTTCGAGGTGTTTGCCAGAGCTTCCGAAGGAGTTCCAGACATCTCCTGCCGCTCTCCTGACAAGCACCGTCAGGAGGATGTTCGAATGGCCAAAAACAAAAAAGCCACCCCGGTTGCCCGGGGTGGCTCTGTCCTGGTCCGGCGGCCCTCGTTAAACCGCCTCGCCTGACGTTTCCTGATCAGTCGATCCGCCGTCCGGTTTCAGCGTCGAAGTAGTGAACGTTTTCCGGAGCCGCCCGCAGATAAAGCTTCTCGCCCGGCTCATGACGGGCATGGCTCGACACGCGAACCAGGATCTCGTCGCCGCCATCGGCAAAGCTGGAATAGAGATAGCTTTCCGCGCCGACCGGCTCGAGCACGTTGACGCTGGCTTCCAGATGAAGGCCTTCGCCTTCACCGGGTGCAGTCACCACTTCGAGATGCTCCGGCCGAATACCGATGGTGTAGGCATCACGGCCCTTGGCATTGGCGCCCTTGAGGCCGGTGCCGGTTGCAAGAGCAAGACCGTTCCCATCCGCCTTGACCTTCAGCAAATTCATGGCCGGCGAACCGATGAAGCTGGCCACAAAGGTGGAGGCCGGCTTGTCGTAGACATCGATCGGCGCGCCGATCTGCTCGATGTTGCCGCCGTTCAGAACCACGAGCCGGTCTGCCAGTGTCATCGCTTCCAGCTGGTCGTGGGTGACGTAGACGCTGGTGGTGCCGAGCGAGCGCTGCAGGCGCTTGATCTCGACGCGCATCTGCACACGCAGCTTGGCATCAAGGTTGGACAGCGGTTCGTCGAAGAGAAAGGCCGCCGGTTCGCGCACGATGGCGCGGCCCATGGCAACGCGCTGGCGCTGGCCGCCGGAAAGTGCGCGCGGCTTGCGTTCCAGGTAGTCGCCGATTTCCAGGATGCGCGCGGCTTCCTTGACCCGGCGGTCGATCTCGTCCTTGGCCATGCCGCGGTTTTTGAGGCCGTAGGCAAGGTTGTTGTAGACCGACATGTGCGGATAGAGCGCGTAGTTCTGGAACACCATCGCGATATCGCGATCCGCCGGATCGACATTGTTGACGACGCGGTCGCCGATCTTGATGTCACCGGTGGTGATTTCCTCAAGGCCTGCCATCATGCGCAGCAGTGTGGACTTGCCGCAGCCGGACGGACCGACCAGGACGATGAATTCACCGTCCGCGATGTCGATGGAAACGCCTTTGACCGCTTCCACACTGCCGCCATAGACCTTGCGGACCTTGTCGAGAGTTATCGTTGCCATTTATCTAAAAACCTCACTTGTCGCTCTCGACGAGCCCTTTGACGAACCAGCTCTGGAAAATCACCACGATGAGCACCGGCGGCACGATGGCGAGGATCGCAAGTGCCATGGCCTCGTTGAAGTCCGGGATCTGGGCTCCGACCCAGACCTGCAGGATCTGCTTGATGCCGCGAACCAGGGTAAACAGGCTTTCGTCGGTGGTGATCAGCGTCGGCCAGAGGTACTGGTTCCAGCCATAGACGAACATGATGATGAAGATTGCCGCGATCATGGTCTGCGACAGCGGTACCAGGATGTCCTTGAAGAACTTCCAAGGACCGGCTCCGTCGATGCGGGCGGCTTCCAGCAGTTCGTCCGGTACCGACATGAAGAACTGCCGGAAGAAGAAGGTGCCGGTTGCCGAAGCGATGAGCGGCACGATCAGGCCGGAATAGGTGTTCACCATGCCGAGGGACTGGACGATTTCGTAAGACGGCAAAATGCGCACTTCCAGCGGCAGCAGGAGCGTTGCGAAGATCACCCAGAAGCAGAGGGTTGCCATCGGAAAGCGGAAATAGACGATGGCATAGGCCGCAAGCATGGAGATGACGATCTTGCCGATGGCAAAGCCAAGGCCGAGGATCATCGAGTTCTTGAGCATGACGAAGCCGTCGACTTCCTTGGTGAAGCCACCGGCCTCGAACAGGACCGTCTGATAGTTCTCGAAGAACTTGCCACCCGGCGTGAACTGGATGCCTTCCTTGTAGATGGTGATCGCATCGTGCGTGCTGGTCAGAAACGCCAGCACGACCGGAGTGACCATGAAGAAGACGCCGAGAAGAAGAATGACGTGATCCGAGATCTGCAGTTTTTTCATCGTCGCCTCCCTTATGTGTAGTGCACGCGCCGCTCGATCAGGCGGAACTGGATGATTGTCAGGATGAACACCATCAGCATCAGGATCACGGACTGGGCCGAGGACCCGCCGAGGTCGTTGCCGCGGAAGCCGTCCAGGTAGACCTTGTAAACAAGGGTCACCGGGTTGTTGCCGGGCTCGTTCTTCACGATGACGTCGATGATGCCGAACGTGTCGAAGAAGGCGTAGGTGATGTTGATGATCAGCAGGAAGAAGCCGGTGGGTGCCAGCAGCGGGAAGGTAACGGTCCAGAAACGCCGGAAGCCGGACCGGCAGTCGATGCTGGCGGCTTCCTGAACGGATTTGGAAATGCCCTGCAGACCGGACAGGAAGAAGATGAAGTTCACCGGGATCTGCTTCCAGACGGCGGTGACGATCATGGCAAAGCTGGTGTCGAAATAGCTTACGCCGATCTGCATCTTCCAGCCGAACAGGGCGAACAAGTCAACGATGGGGCCGACATGCTGGTCGAACAGAAGCACGCCGATCAGGCCGGCGACGGGCGGCGCAACCGCATAGACCCACATCAGCAGGGTCTTGTAGGAAGATGCACCGCGCAGAACCTTGTCTGCCTTGACCGCCAGCAGAAGAGCAAGCCCGAGCGACAGGAACGTTACGAAGAAGGTGAAAACCGCCGTGAACCGCGCCACCCGGCCGTAGTCGGTCGAGGTGATCATGTCCTTGAAATTATCGAGCCCGACGTAGGTCGAGCCGAAACCGAACGGATCTTCGAGATAGAAGGAGGACTGGATCGCTTGCGCGGCCGGCCACAGGAAGAAAACCGTCACGATGCCGAGCTGCGGCAGAAGCAGCAGGTAAGGCAGCCACGGAGACTGAAACTGGACTTTTTTCATTATTTCGTTTCTCGACCACCGGGAACGATTGGCGCCGGCCTCCCCTTGTGGGACGACCTGCCCGAAACATCAGGCATTGGATCTAATGCCGGAGGCTTCATTCATTTCGCTGCGGATCGACATCCGACCACCCAGACCCCTCTGGCTGAATGTCGGTCGACCCGGGCCATAAACGCATGATATTCGACTGAATTGGTATGCGTATACAGCCACGCTCAAAGGTCGATAGGGGCGCAAGGCGCCCCTATCGGTCTGGCGACTAAGTCGAGCTTAGTTGCTGGTGGTCTTGGCGAAACGCTCAAGGAGCTTGTCGCCGTCGGCCTTGATGGTCGCGAATGCGTCGTCAACGCTGGTCTCACCGGAGAAGACCTTGCCGAGTTCGCGGTTCATGACGTCGCGGATCTGGACGTAGAAGCCCATGCGGTAGCCCTTGGTCCACTCGCCGCCTTCCAGGGAAAGCTGCTGGATGCCGACTTCAGCTGCCGGGGTGCGCTCGTAGTGGCCGTCCTTCTTGGCCAGCTCATAGGCAGCTTCGGTGACCGGCACGTAACCGGTTTCCTTGTGCCACATGTACTGGACTTCCGGAGAGGTCAGGTATTCGAAGAACGATGCAACGCAGTTGTTTTCTTCAGCCGGCTTGCCGGACATTGCAAACAGAGCCGCGCCACCGATGAAGGAAGCCTTGTTGGCGCCTTCAACTGCTTCCCAGTAAGGCAGGTAGGTTGCGGAGAACGGGAAGTCGACCGTGTCGGCGATGCCGCCGAAGGACCCGGAAGAACCGATCCACAGAGCCACTTTGCCTTCGTTGAACGGGGTCTGGTTGTCACCCCAGCCGGTGCCGTAGTAGCCGAACAGACCTTCGTCGAGCCACTTCTTGGCAGCCTTGAAGTGGTTCTTGATCGGCTCGCCGAAAACCAGCTCGGTGCCTTCTGCGCCGTCGTAACCGTTGTTGTTGGTTGCGAACTGCAGGTTATGACGGGACTTGAAGTTCTCGACGAATTCCCACGGCAGGTGCGACTGAACGAGCGGCACGTAACCGGCTTCCTTCAGCTTCGGAGCGATTGCTTCGAACTCTTCGTAGGTCTTCGGAGCTTCGACACCGGCCTTCTTCATCGCATCGTCGTTGATGTAGAGGATCGGAGCGGAGGAGTTGAACGGCATGCCGATCATCTTGCCGTTGCTGTCGGCATAGAAATAACGGACACCGGCGATGTAATCTTCGATGTTGAACTCGGCGCCGCTCTCGTTGAGCAGGTCTTCAACCGGAACGACAGCACCCTTGGCACCGATGATGGTGGCGGCGCCAGCGTCGAACACCTGCAGGATGTTCGGCTGTTCGCCAGCGCGGAACGCTGCGATGCCGGCGGTCAGGGTTTCTTCGTAGGTGCCCTTGAATACCGGCGTGATCTGGCAGGCGTCCTGGGATCCGTTGTAGCCGTTGGAAATTTCGACAACCACTTCGCCGAGCTTGCCGCCCATGGCGTGCCACCAGGTGATGTCAGTGGCCGCATAAGAAGCGGAGGACGTGCCCAGGAGGGCGGCCGCAGCCACGAGGCTGGCGACGGTCTTGCGATAAGCCATGTTCATTTGCTCCCATCTAGCAGGGCGTCTTTGCCCCGGTCAGCAGTTGGTTCTCTCTCGGTGCCGAAATGGCTTCATCGGCACCCGAAACGATAACGCCTGCGTTTCGTATTGTTTTCATATGAACGTTATATGACGCTCATATGAACATTAAAAGACGCCTTGACCGCGTCCGCAAGAGGGAACGCAGGAAATTTGAAGAATCCCGACCCTTGATGGGGTCCAGGGCTGGATTTCCGGCGGAAGCCAAGTTCTCGTCCGACAGTAAAAGCGTGCCCCCGGACACGGCTCCACCCTTGCCGCAATCCCGGCTAATGCTGGACTTTTTGCAGAATTTAGTTGGCTCATATGAAACTGTTCAGTCGTTCATATGAACTCTTGGTGACATTCACCGGCCTGTGGAAAGTGCAGATTTTTTCAATCGCCTGCAGGCCCAAAGCCGGAGCTGCGGACACGGCAAGGCACTTTGCGGGTGCTTGTCAGATACCTTTATGATGCTTTTGGCGCCTCAGGCGTCCTGTCCGAAGATCCGGCGTTTCGTGCTTTCGGAAGAATGCAGGATCTTGTTGTGGAGATAATGCTTGGCCCGCTTCTCCAGAAACCGGAAGGCGTATTCCAGCTTGCCCTTGAGGCTCCGCCGGGGCTTCGGCCCTGATGTCAGGTGTTTGTGGATCCGTCCCTCGTCGCAGAGCTGCTGGACCCACTGCTTTTCCGCATCCCAGTCGTGGGTGTGCTGTTTGCCCTGATGGGTGAAGCCGAAGAGGTGAATTTCGGCGTCCGGCAGAACATCCAGGAATTCGGCGATGATGGACGCGCCCGATGTCGGGTTGCTGCGGTCGAACGGATCGAATCTCTTCAGGTGTTCCCGCGCCTTGTTCGTCGGGCCGAACCCGAGATAGCGCGGCTTGCATTCGCGCGCAAACAGCCAGTCGACCTCGCCGTTCTCCTTTATGTCGTTCACCCAGACTTCCGGCGCGCGTTCCAGGGCAAGCGGGTTGATCCGCTTCGACATATAGACCCGGGCCCGGTTGAGCATCAGAACGTCGACCCGCTGGCCCGCAACCCCGAGGGCCGGCGCACTGTTGAAGCGCAGCACCAGGTCCGCCTTGTCGATTTCCGGCGCATCGGCCTCGGAAATCGGTCCGTTGCCGACGATGGAAATCGTCCTGATCTTCCGGCCGTCCAGAAGGCTGCTGGTCATTGGTGCTTTCCTGCCTGTTGTGCCGGGCGTATAGCAACCCGGCTCGTGCCCGGCAACGGCTGTTTGGAATGGATACTGACCGTATCCGGTTCCGCAAACAGCTTCCATGAGTTAGGCTTTGCTCAACCGATTGCTACAGACGATCCTTGCATGTCCTTGAAATTCTCCTCCGTCTTTCCGTTGAAACACGCCCGCGCGCACGAAGTGTGCGGCGACAGCGCGTTGAGCTTTGCCGCGATCGCCGCCGGAATGGCCAAGGGGGCCGTCGTGTGGATTTCGGAAGACTGGCGCCCGACGGTGAACCCGGAAGGCCTTGCGGCCTACTGCGATCCGGGCCGGCTGCTTCTGACCCGCGCCGGCAACCAGCTGACTGCTCTGGCAAGTGCGGAAACCGCGCTCAGGTCCGGCGCGGCCGGGCTGGTGGTGGCCGAACTTTCCGGCACCGTCGGACTGACGGAAGGCCGCCGGCTGCAGCTGGCGGCCGAGGCCGGACGCACCACGGCCATCCTGCTGATCCCGGAAGGCGCGGGCAGCAATGCCGCCGAAACCCGCTGGCGCAGCACCTGTCTTCCGGCCCAATCCGCCCCCTCTTCCGGTCTTGCACCGGAGCCTCGTCAAAATGGTCACGACTCGACTCATTGGCGCTGGTCGCTTATAAAGAACAAAATAGGAACATTGTCGGAATGGGTAGTACGTTGGGATGCAGCGGCGCATCGTGTCATTGTGGTTTCCGAGGCTGGCGGCTGAGCGCTCCCTGCGTGCCCGGCCCGTCGACGCACCCTTTGCGCTGAGCCTCTTCGACCGCAATTCCGAACGCCTTTACGACCTGTGCCCGCGTGCCGAAAGCTTCGGTCTCAACCGCGGCATGACGCTGGTTCACGCGCGCAGCTTCTGCCCCGGTCTGCTGACCCGCCCGGCGGACCCGGCCGCCGACCAGCGTTTCCTGAGGCTGCTGGCCCGGTGGGCGACCAGTTACTGCCCCTGGGTCGGCCTTGACGGGCGCAACGGCCTCTTTCTCGACATCACCGGCTCGGCCCATCTGCTTGGCGGCGAGGAACCGCTGCTGGACGATATCCGCGCCCGGCTGGCCCGGGCGGGGCTGACCGCCCGGCTCGGCCTTGCCGATACCCCGGGAACGGCCTGGGCGCTGTCCCGGTTTGCCGAAGGCATTGCCGGGACCGGCGAGACCCTTGCCCGCATCGGCCCGCTGCCCTTGTCGGCCCTGCGGCTGTCCGACCAGACCTGCACCAGTCTGGAACGGCTCGGCATCGCCACGGTCTCGCAGCTCTACAATCTGCCGCGCGCCACGGTTGCCCGGCGATACGAGCCCGATGTGCTGCGCCGCCTCGACCAGGCCCTGGGGGCGCTGCCCGAGCAGATTTCCCCCCTTGGCGAGGAGCCGGGCTTTGCCGTGCGCATGACCCTGCCCGACCCCATCGGCCTTCTGGACGATGTCATGGCCGCCGCGCGCCGGCTGACCGCGCATCTGTGCCAGCGGCTCGACACCGCGCAGAAGGGCGCACGCAGCCTGAAGCTGACCTTTCGCCGGGTCGATCAGGAAAACCAGGCGGTGGAACTGAAACTCGCCCGGCCGATGCGCGACCCGGAACGGATCCTGGCCCTGTTCGAGCGCGGGGTCAGCGCGGTCGATGCGGGCTATGGCATCGACATGATCCGCCTGGAGGCAACCGAGGTGGAACCGCTCGGCATGCGCCAGCTGGACCGCACGGAAGGCCTGGAGAAAGACGGGCTCGATGATCTCATCACCCAGCTCGGCAACCGGGTGGGCCTCGACAATATCCTGCGGTTCCAGCCGGTCGACAGCCACATTCCCGAGCGCAGCTTCAAGCTGGTGCCCGCCGCCTACAGCCGCCCGGCGCAAGCCTGGCCCGCCAACCGTCCGCGGCCGATCCGCCTGTTCGCGCCCGAACCGATTTCCGGCACCGGCTTCGAACCGCCCCGGCGCTTCCGCTGGCGCGGCCGGGCCCTGACCGTGTTCGAGGCCGAGGGGCCGGAACGGATCACCCCCGCCTGGTGGGACCTGGACGACAGCTGGGCTAAGGGCCTGCGCGACTACTGGCGCATCGCCACCCACCAGGGCCAGCGCCTGTGGCTGTTCCACACGCCCCAGCACCCGGCCTGGTTCGTGCAAGGGGAGTTCGGCTGATGGGCTTCCGCAGTTTGCGCCTTGCCTCTATCGCTTTTCCGGTCCCGGGCTCGCAGATCCTAGGCTCCCCGGTCCCGGATCTCCGCTCCGCTGCGTCCGGGATGACGACGGAGAGGATGGTTGTTGTTGCGGCTCTGCGGAACGCCTCTGGGCTTCGCCCCCTCTTGCCCCTTGCACGGAATGCGGCTGGAACTGCGGTGGCTCAGGAACGCCCACCGCTGTCATCCCCGCGCAAGCGGGGACCTAGGACACTCCATCGGCTGCAAACGGTGCCGAACATATCCAACCCGGGCTCCCCGGTCCCGGATCTCCGCTGCGCTGCGTCCGGGATGACGGCGGAGAGGACAGTCGTCGTTCCGGCTCTCCCCGCCCCTTGCCCGGTGTCACCCCGGACGAGCATCGCGAGATCCGGGCTCCACTCGTTTGCAGAGCAGTGCCGGCAGGGGCCTCCGGTGCCTGAAGGGCAAGCGGACCGGCGGTTGCGACCGGGCTTTGCGCTTTTGCTTTGCCAGGGCGGCACGCGGGAACACAAGGGTCTCGCGCATCTGTCTTGCAAGGACAGCGCCGGAAAGAACAGGGAGGCCTGCCGATGAGCGTGCTTCCGTCGCCTGACGATTTCCGGCCCGAGCCGGTCCGCTATGCGGAGCTGGCCGTGACGTCGAATTTTTCGTTCCTGCGGGGGGCCTCCCATCCGGAGGAGCTGGTGACCCGTGCCGCGATGCTCAATCTCGATGCGGTTGCCATCACCGACCGCAACTCGCTGGCCGGGGTTGTCCGGGCCTATTCGGCGCTGAAGGAGATCAAGCGGGCGGCGGCCGAGGAGGGCGTTCAGATCCGCTCGCATTCGCAGATCGACACCTCCTCCCGCAAGGAGACGAACACGAGCCCGCCCCTGCCTGCCCCGCAGACGCTGAAGCTGCCGCGGCTGATCGTCGGCGCGCGGCTTTGCCTGCAGGACAGCCCGCTGCACTGGGTGGCGCTGCCGACCGACCGTGCGGCCTATGAGCGGCTGAGCCAGTTGCTTACCCTTGGCAAGCGGCGTGCGGAAAAGGGCGAGTGTCACCTGAATTTCTCCGACCTGATGAACGCCTGCAAGGGCATGATCCTGATTGCCCTGCCGCAGCCGGAGATGGCGCGCGAGACGATTTGTGAGACGGCTAAGGATCACATTCGCCGCCTGCGCCAGGAAGCGCCGGGACATGTGTTTCTGGGCGCGGCGCCCCGCTATGACGGCACCGACCAGGCCTGGTTCCGCACCTGCGCCCGCGCGGCGCATTCGCTTGCCGCGCCGATGGTCGCCGTCGGCGATGTGATGATGCACCATGCCGGCCGGCGCCGGCTGGCCGATGTGCTGACGTGCCTGCGCGAAGGCTGCACCATCGACGATATCGGCACACGGGCCCTGCCCAATGGCGAACGCCGGCTGAAGGCGCCGGAGGATATGGCAAGGCTGTTCCGCCATCATCCGGCGGCCCTGCGCCGGACGCTTGAGATCGCCACCCGCTGCAGCTTCGACCTTTCCGAACTTTCCTACCAATATCCGGACGAGATCACGGGCAACGAACCGCCCCAGGAGCGGCTGGAACGGCTGACCTACGAGGGGCTGGAGAGGCGGTATCCCGCGGGCGTGCCGGACCATGCGCTGGCGCTGGCGGAAAAGGAACTGAAGCTGATCCGCAAACTTGCCTTCGCCGCCTATTTCCTGACCGTGCATGACATCATCCGCTTTGCCCGCAGCAAGAACATCCTGTGCCAGGGGCGCGGCTCGGCGGCCAATTCCATCATCTGCTATGCGCTCGGCATCACCGATGTGGGGCCGGAAACCATCACCATGGTGTCGGAGCGCTTCATCTCCGAGCACCGGGGCGAGCCGCCGGACATCGATGTCGATTTCGAGCATGAGCGCCGCGAGGAGGTGATCCAGTATGTCTATGAAAAATACGGCCGCCACCGCGCCGGGCTCTGCGCCACGGTGATCCACTTCCGCACCCGCGCGGCGATCCGCGAGGTCGGCAAGGTGATGGGGCTGAATGCGGATGTCACCGCCGCGCTGGCCGGGCAGATCTGGGGCAGCTCCAGCAAGGGGCCGGAAGAAACGCGGATGAAGGAGATCGGGCTCGATCTCGACAATCCGCGCGTCCGCCAGACCATCGAGCTGATCCGCGAAATCATCGGCTTTCCGCGTCATCTCAGCCAGCATGTCGGCGGTTTCGTGATCACGCAGGGGCGGCTCGACGCGCTCTGCCCGATCGAGAACGCGGCCATGGAAAACCGCACGGTGATCGAATGGGACAAGGACGATATCGACGCGCTCGGCATCCTGAAGGTGGATCTGCTCAGCCTCGGCATGCTGACCTGCATCCGCAAGTGCTTCGAGCTGATCGACACCCACCATGGCCAGGAACTGACACTCGGCACCGTGCCCCAGGCCGACAGGAAGACCTATGACATGCTGTGCGTGGCCGATGCCATCGGCGTCTTCCAGGTGGAAAGCCGGGCGCAGATGAACTTCCTGCCGCGCATGCGCCCGCGCCAGTTCTACGACCTCGTCATCGAGGTGGCGATCGTGCGCCCCGGCCCGATCCAGGGCGGCATGGTGCACCCTTACATCAACCGCCGCCAGGGCCGGGAGAAGGTCACCTTCCCCTCAAAGGCGCTGGAGGAGGTGCTGGGCAAGACGCTTGGCGTGCCGCTGTTCCAGGAACAGGCGATGCAGATTGCCGTGGTTGCCGCCGGGTTCACACCGTCGGAAGCCGACAAGCTGCGCCGTTCCATGGCCACCTTCCGGCGCATGGGCACCATCGGGCAGTTGAAGGACAAGTTCATCTCCGGCATGCTGGAGCGCGGCTACGAGCTGGAATTCGCCCAGAACTGCTTCGGCCAGATCGAGGGGTTCGGCGAATACGGCTTTCCGGAAAGCCATGCCGCCGCCTTTGCCATGCTGGCCTATGTCTCGGCCTATCTGAAATGCCACTTCCCGGCCGAGTTCGCCTGCGCGCTGCTGAACGCCCAGCCGATGGGCTTTTATGCCCCGGCGCAGATCGTGCGCGATGCCCGCGAGCACCAGGTGGAGGTGCGCCCCGTGTGCGTCAACACCAGCCTGTGGGACAACACCCTGGAGCGGCGCAGCGACGGCGCGCTGGCGCTGCGCCTGGGGTTTCGCCAGATCAAGGGCCTGCGCGAGGAGGACGCGGCCTGGATCGTTGCGGCCCGCGGCAACGGCTATCCGGACACGGAAACCCTGTGGCTGCGCACCGGCGTCATGCCGGCCACGCTGGAGCGGCTGGCCGAAGCCGATGCCTTTGCCGGCATGGGGCTCAGCCGCCGGGCGGCGCTGTGGCAGGTGAAGACCATCCGCAGCCCCAAGCCGCTGCCGCTCTTCAACGACCCCATCGACGGCGAGGCGATCTTCGAGCCGGATGTCCTCCTGCCCACCATGCATCTGGGGCAGGAAGTGGTGGAGGATTACCTGTCCACCCGGCTGACCTTGCGCGCCCACCCGATGGAGCTGCTGCGCCCGCATATCCCGCATCTGACCCCGCATGACCGGCTGGCGGCGCTGACCCCGCGCGAGGCGCGCCGCGTTTCCGTCTGCGGGCTGGTGATCACCCGCCAGCGCCCGGGCACGGCCTCGGGCGTGATCTTCCTGACGCTGGAGGACGAGACCGGCGTTTCCAACGTGGTCGTCTGGCCGAAGATGTACGAGAAATTCCGGCCCGCCGTTCTCGGCGGACGGCTCCTCAAGGTCACCGGGCGGCTGGAACGCGAAGGCATGGTCGTTCACCTGATCGCCGACCACATCGAGGACCGCTCCCGCGACCTGTCGCTTCTCGGCCACCCCAACGACGACGTTCTGGGGCAGACGACCACCAAGACCGACGACGTGCCGGTGCATCTGAAATCAGACGCACAACGCACCCGTGCCATGCACCCACGCGAACAGGCCAAGCGGCTGTTCCCGAGCCGGGATTTTCATTGAGGGGTGTTGGCGGAAATGGGTGGGGAGCGTTCATTCGCTGCGGTTGGAACGAATGACCGAAATGGGTCTGGGAAGGTCTGTTTTCCGATTGAAAATTGGCGAAAGCAGACATCATCTACCTGGAGTTGATCTCTGGCGGGTTAGGAGGGAGGAGGCTAAACAGATGAAAGGTTTATATTTTACAGATAGATAACACCCTTGCGAAGTAAGGCTTTGGAGTAGAAACGCTTACTATCAAGCCAAGAACGTTAGCGCTGATAGTTGCTGGCCAGCGGCGATTGTCAGGGTAATAAGGAGTGGCACCATCGTCCCCCACAGATTATCACATTATTAAAATATATCAGATACCTGAGGTTTTAAAATCAGGTCGAAACACCGTCTTTTCAATAGATTTACTTTATCAATTGGGGCGCCGACATGGATCTTATTAAAGAAATAATTGGCTTTATCGACCAGCCAAATACGTATTTCTGCATGAGCCTGGCAGTACTGATCATCTTTTCCTTTGAGGGAACGACGAATTATCTTCGCCACAGCTTGACTGGAATATCTGCTTTTTATGCACTGATTGCAGTCGGGCTATCGCTGGACGCCCATGAACATCGCGGTTTTCAGTACATCGCTCCCGACTATTACGCCGCTGCGTTCTTCGCCGCATTTTCCGCATTCAGCTTTTTGTCGGCAGCCCTGATCAAGCAGCGCAAGGGGCTGCTGAGAGCGATCGTGATCCTGAATTGCACCACACTGGCTCTGGTGACGCTCTATTTCGACTTGCTGTCAGGAGGTGGACTGCACGCGCATTTGAACATTTCCCACACAATCACGTTTCACATGTTCAGGTATTTCGCCTCCGACGTCGTCTTCCTTTCCCTGCTTGTGCTGTCATTGGCGATCTATGTTTACCGGCACACGTTGAAAACGCAGGAGCAGCGCAGGCAAAGGCTGATCAAGTCCGCCTCCATTTCCCTGTTTGTGTTCTGGGTCGTGTTTCTGTGCTACCCGCTTGCCCCGCAGGGTGTTGGCGGCAACATCTACAACTCCTTCGCCTTCGACAGTGTGACGCGCAATTTCTTTTATGGCGTCGACATCGGGGCGACAAACCGGCGCTACGAAACCCGGCTGCATGTTGCTGCAAAGAATGGCGATTTGGAGAAAGTCAGCTCTTTGCTGAGGGCCGGCGCCAACCCGCATGCCGAGACCAGAACCGGCAATTACCGCCTTCCTCTGGACTATGCCGCCGACGGCAACCATCTGGCGGTGCAAAAGCGGATCCTGGATGCGATGGACGACATCAACTACCGCGACCAGGACAACAAGAGCCTGGTGAACATTGCGGCGAAAGCGCCAAATTCGGAATTTCTCGAATACCTGATGCGCCGGTCTCCAAACGCTGACAGCATGGTGGCGCAAGACACCGCGACGAAGTGGGCGCCCATCCACCGGGCTGCGGCGAGCCGGGGCAGCGACTGGCACACGGTCCGCAAGATCCGGATCCTGTTGGAGAATGGCGCGGACGTGAACGCAGAAAGCGGCTACGGACAAAAACCGCTCCTGCTTGCGGTGATGTCCGCCAAGGTCCCGGCCGTTCAGGAACTTTTGAAACACGGCGCGAACCCCGATATTCGCGACTTCCTGGACAAGCCATTGCTTCAGGTCGCATTGGAAGAAAAGCAGAAATGCGAGACCAGATGCAGCCCTACCATGAAGAACCCCAGAAAACGCATCAGAAATCTGTCCGAAATCATAGAAATTCTGGGAAACACATCCCAAGACAGGACCGAAAACAGCGGCGAGAACTCTTCAAACGACAATTCCAAACCCGCCAGGGTCTTTGGGAACCGCGGATAGAAAAATGACGATTACAGATGGAAACCAGGCTTCCTTCGAGCCGAGACGATTTTGGCAGGTGCCCACAAAAACACGGCCTCAGCAAGTTCCTAACCACCACGCTTGGGCTAGATTTGCGACTGCGCGAACTCAACCGACCCTAGTACAAAACAAAATTGCCATGCTACGAAACACCGGTTCCGGACGGGAGTAATCCAGTTCTGCTATTGGCTGGACGTCCGTTTTGTCCGCATAGCCGCCGTCTTGCGGCAATGTTCCTCGCGGATGCAACGAATGGCGGCTTCAGCGGATTGCACCACGGCATCATTTCGGCAGGTGGATGTCGGCAAAGGGGCCGTAAGCGACGCCAGTGAAGTCGATTGTACCGCCCCGCGGCATGGCCGGTTTGAGCCCTGAATGGACGTGATCAAGCCATCATAATGTAACAAAGGTTATACCAATAACGGCCACCGTCAGACCAAAAATGGCTCCGGCAAGAAAAACAAATAGCCGGTTCCAAAGGAATCTCTCTAGCCCAGACACTCTAAAATCCAGTCTCCCGATTTCGGATCTCATCTCGCGAACCGTTTGCTCCGCCCTCTCGCGACTAAACTCTTTGAGTTCATGCGATTGTTCTCGAATCTTTGTTTCAAGGCGTTTCTTGATAGCCTGCAAATCTTCGTCCATCTGAAAACTATCCTTCCATTTCCGCGTTGAACTTCATTGTTCTTGCACAATCGGCAACCTCTTCCAAACACGAAACATCTCGGCCTTTTTGCTTTGAGTTTTTGATCGCCAATAACCGCAAAGTCCAGCATTGCCGGCGTCAGGTAGCCAGCCGCCTTCGCAGTTGCAATGGATGGCGGTTTCGGAGGGCTGCATCGCAGCATCCTCTCAGCAGGTGGATGACAGCTATGGGGCCGTTTGTGTCCATCAGGTACCACCCAATGCCAGAATGGGAGTGCCGTACTGCTGCAGGGCAGCTTGGAACTCAAACCTACCTGATGCCAAACCCTAGATTGCACCCAGGCGACCAAGTCGCTAGATGGCTAGAGATCCACCAAAAGGAACTAATATGGGATTTCGTATCTGTTATCTTGCGAGCGAGGCTTTGCCGGACGAACTAATTGACAAGTTGGGTTTAACGAAGGGTGAACCGGTCGAAGAGATGCCAGATGGCAATTGGTGGACTGCAAGACTCAACAGCACCGGTTGGACCATCCTATGGTCAGAGGATGAAGGCTTTGGACGAAGCGTTCGAGATCAGGTTGCCGAACTGTCCCAGAAGCATCGGACATATATCTGCGAAGTTAACGAAACGGTTATGTGGAGCTCTTCCGAGTTATGGCAGAATGGTCGACAGATTTGGAAAGTCACTCACGCCGGAGACGGTGAAGACAGGTTCGATCTATCCGAAATCGGAGAACTTCCAGCAACCTACAACGAATTGAAGCAACGTCACGTTCTGGCTCAAGTGAATAAAGAGGAAAACATTGATTACGCCTTTGAAATCCCGCTTGACCTGCCTGCATTGGAGATTGGCTTCAGGCATGAGAATTACTTAGAAGCTGAGGATGTCGAGGTGTTTAATATTATCGCTCTGAAGAGCCCGAAGATAACACGAAGCTTATTGTCACGCATTTTTGGCAAATAACCCGCGAAGACAGTTGTGTCCGCAGCGCCAGCGCCTGGTTGCTAGCTGTCTTCTCTGATGCAACGAATGGTGGTTTCAGCGGTTCGCATCGCAGCATAATTTTGGCAGGTGGATGTCGGCTTCGGCCCAAAAGCACAAGACTGCTCCAAAAGGCCCGCCGCGCCTGACCAGAAAACCAACACCCACTGAGCTGCCACTTCCGCCCTTTCAGCGCCCGGGACAATGGCTTAAGAAAAGAACTCTTCAGCTTTCCAGCGCATAGAGGGGACACATGGAACAACGCAGATTGGGCGCCAACGGGCCGGAAGTGGGTGCCATCGGCTATGGGGCGATGTCCTTCTCCGACATGTATGGGCCGACGAACGAAACGGAAAGCCATGCCATTTTGAATGCCTGCCGCGATCTGGGTGTCACGCATCTGGATACGGCCAATGTCTATGGCATGGGCAAATCGGAAAGCGCCCTCGGCACGTATCTGAAAGCCAATCCGGGTGCGCGGGACGAATTCGTGATCGCGACCAAGGCCACGATCACCACCGATGCGAACGGCAATCGCAGCTTCGACAATTCGGCGGAGCACCTTGAAGCCGAGCTGGACAAGTCTTTGCAGCGGCTCGGCGTGGAGTGCGTGGACCTGTTCTACGCCCATCGCCGCGACCCGCGCTTCACACCGGAAGAAACGGCGGCCAATCTCGGTCGGCTGGTTGAAAAGGGCAAGACCCGCGCCATCGGCCTGTCGGAAATCGCGCCGTCTACCCTGCGGCGCGCCATGAAGGTGTTTCCTGTCGCGGCCGTTCAATCGGAATATTCGCTTTCCACGCGCGCGCCCGACCTTGGGCTGGTGCAGGCCTGCGCCGAGCTTGGTGTTGCCATGGTGGCGTTCTCGCCCGTGGGCCGCTCGCTGCTGACGGACCATCCGATCCCGCGTGAGCGGATCGCCGAGCTGCCGTTCCTCAGCACCAACCCGCGGTTCATGGAGCCGAACCTGACGGAGAACCTGCGCATCATGGAAGGCTTCCGCAAGCTTGCGGCGGAGATGGGCACGACGGCGGCGGGGCTTGCGAATGCCTGGCTGCTGACCCGCGGGCCGCATGTGATCCCGATCCCGGGAACGCGCTCGGTGGAGCACCTGCGTGAATGCATCTCGGGTGCCGCGCTGACCCTGACGGCGACGGATCTGGAGCGTATCGAGGCCGTGCTGCCCGTTGGCTGGGCCCACGGCGACCGCTACTCGGACGTGCAAAGCATCGGGCCGGAGCGCTATTGCTGATATGAGCAGGCTGTTTGAAGAACTGGACTACGCGCCGACACCGATCGGCGCGATTTCCCTGCGCCGCCGGCATATCCTGGCGCTGAAGACCGACGTGTTCGAAATCCTCCTTGGCGAGGAACACCTGATGTCGAGCCTTTTTACCGCGTCGGAAATCGCGCTGGCGGACAAGGGGCTTGCGGCCCTCGACGGCGACAAGCTGGACGTGCTGGTGGGCGGACTTGGGCTTGGTTACACCGCGCAGGCCGTTCTGGCCCATGAGAGCGTTGCCGACCTTACCGTGGTCGACCTCTTGGCACCCGTCATCCGCTGGCATGAGGAAGGTCTCGTGCCGATGAAAACCGAGCTTGCCGACAACCCGCGCTGCCGGCTGGTGCAGGGCGATTTCTTCGCCATGGCCGCCTCGGAAATGGGCTTTGATACAGACAGGCCCGGCCGCCAGTATGACGCCCTGCTGATCGACATCGACCACACGCCGGAACGGCTGCTGCACGGCGGATCCAAAGGCTTTTACACACCCGAGGGCTTGCGCGCCGTGCAGCGGTTCGTGAAGCCGGGCGGGATCGTCGGGCTGTGGTCGGATGAGGCCCCGGATGAGGCCATCACGGCCTTGCTTGGCCAGGCATTTGACGCAGCCTGGGCCGAACCGGTGGTGTTCACAAACCCCCTGCAGGACGGGCGCGAGGTGACCCAGGCGGTCTATCTGGGGCGCAAGGGGTGAGTTGGCTCAATCAGCCGCGCGGGAAATAGCTTTCCCGCTCGGCATCCATGGCCTTCCGCCAGCGGTCCTTTAAAGAACTGCGGCTTTCCGGATAGCGTTGATCCAGCGCCTCGGCAAAGGTCATGCGGTCGGTGCGGAAATAGCGGAAGCCCTGGCGCAGCTCGCACCAGGCCGCAAGGATGCGGCCCTCGTCCCGGTAGCCCAGCAACACGGGCCAGACCACGCGCTTACTTTCCTTGCCATCGCCGTCGCGGTACCCCAGCGACACCTTCCTGCCTTCCAGAATGGCCTGCCGCAGCATGGCTGCATCGACCTTGTCCTCTGATGCCGGGCCAACGGGCCGCACGCTCATCGCGGCCGCCGCGATGTGGCGGCGCAAGGGCCCGGGCGTGATGGCCTCGATCTTGGCGATCAGGTTTTCCGCTGCCCTGGCAAGTTCCGGCTCGGCGCGGGTGGAAACCCACAAGGCGCCCAGAACCGCCGCATCGATTTCCTCGGCTGTCAGCATCAGGGGCGGCATGTCGAAGCCCTCTTCCAGAACATAGCCGACACCAGCCTCCCCCCGGATCGGCACGCGCTGCGCCGTCAAGGTGGCGATGTCGCGATAGACCGAGCGCTTGGAAACCTCCAGTTCGTCCGCGATCGCCTGCGCCGACACCGGCCGGCGCACCCGTCGCAGGATCTGGATGATTTCAAACAGTCTGTCCGCGCGCCGCATGGCCCGTCTCCCCGGCACGATGCTGCCAACACGGTGTCAGCAGGGGGCCTTTATAGGACCCGGACACCAGAGTTGGAAGCGTCCGGAGACCATGACCCGAAACCTGACAAAACACCTTTTGTGGATCCTTGCGATCCTTTTTCTGACCAGCGGAACAGCGCTTCACGCGCAGGAGACAGACATGACAAATTCACAAGCAGCAGCCTTTCAACGACTTGGCGTCTATGTGCTGTCCAGCGACCTGAGCCGTTCACGCGAGTTCTACCAGGACCTCTTCAGCGCCGCCCCCACGGTGGAAACTGATGTCTTCATCGGCTTCGATGTGGCCGGTGGGCTGTTTGCCGTCATTTCAAAACAGACCTTCGCGCCGGACGCCAAGCTTGGCGGCAACGCAGTCCCCTATCTGAAGGTCGACGACATTCAGGCGGCTCTGCAGCATGTCGAGGCAGTCGCCCCCGATGCGCTGAAGGCCCCCGGCCTGATCAGCGAAGGGCCGATCAGTCTGTTCAAGGTCACCGATCCGGATGGCAACATCCTCGAGTATTATGCGCTCAGCACGCCGATCAACGGGCTTTAGAACAGCTATCCGGCAGCTTCCTCCGGCGTGCCCAGAGACGCCAGTCCCTTGGGCGTCAGGGCGTAGATGCCTCTTTCCACCCGCTCGAACCAGCCGTAGTGATCGTCGGCCATCATGCGGGTTGCGGTGGCGACGCCTGTTGCCCTGGCGACATCCGCGCCGCGGCTGGGGCCGTTGGTGGAAAGATGTTCCGCGCAGCGGATCGCATCCTGGCGATAGGCCGTCACGAGCGTGGTGCGCGTCGAGCCGCCGGTATTCGGGTCACCGACCCGGCGGGCAAACTCCCGCAGGAGCCGATCCTTGCGCGCCTTGGACTTGCGCGGGGTGAAAGGCGCCGGGTCCAGGTGCACCTCGACAACGCCATCCGGCAGCCTGACGGTGATTACGCCAAGGCCCAGCCTTCGGGCAAGCTGCAGGTTCTTCTTCAGGGACTGGAGGAACTGCCGGCCCTTGCCCCGGACAACGGCAACATAGACTGCGTCGGTCACCGACTGGCGCACGACTGCCTGATGAAACAGGCTCAAGGTGAACCCGGTCTTGAGTTCGACAATCACCGGGTCCGCACCCTCGCGGCACGCGACGATATCGGCCGAACCGACTTCGGCCTTCACCTCATATCCCTGCTCAACAAGAAAAGCTTTGACCGGCGGATAGAGCTCGGTTTCCAGAATGCGCCCCATGGCGGCATCCTACGTGCGAAGCCATGGGCGGGCAATCTTCCGGCCGGGGCTGCCGGGCGAAATCCAAGGAATAGATCCGCCGTAGCGCTTCAGGGACGGAGCCGGAAGCCGACACCTTCAAAAAAGACCGGACCACATTGCGTGACCCGGTCCGATCCGTCCTTGCGCGTTCCTGATGAGAACGCTGGCGGCCATGACTACTGCGCCGTCTGAGGTTCGCCCACTGCGGGGGCATTCAGCTGCTCGGCCTCCTGCCGTGCCTTTGCAGCTTCTTCCGCCTGGCGTATCTGCAGTGACGTCAGAAACGCAGGAGCTGCATCAACCTCGTCCAGAGAGGCCTTGATCACCAGCGTCTGGTCACCCGGCTCCACCTTGCTGTGCTCGACCGCATCGTAGGGAACGCCGATCAGCTTGGTACCGAGGCCCAGAAACCCTCCTGCCTCGATCACGACACCAACGACCTTGCCTTCGCCATCGATTTCAAGCGCGGCCACCTCGCCAATCGTGTCACCAGCCGGATTGGTGACTTCCTGCCCGATCAGGTTGCTGGAAAGCCAATGGCCGGATTCCTGCTGAGCAAGGAACGGGGTCACGCCTTCGAACGCGATCTCAGGCGCATCGCCCTCGGGCATTGTTTCCTGGATCATCGGGTCTGCTTCGCGGGGTTGAGAGGTCTCCTGCGCCAGCGCGGGACTGAGCGACAGCGCCAGGGCGGCGATTGTGGCCGGAACGATGTTGCGTTTCATGATTCACTCCCTTGTTGCCGCGCCGGCAGAGCAGACAACCCGTTCGCCCTCACCGATGCGTAGACAAACAGATAGGAAGCAAAATTGACCTTTTCGGGCAAAGGCCTGATAAAATTAGCTCTTAAATATCAGCAGGTTACCCATGGATACATGATGGGACATACCCGCAAAACGTGTCAATTTGATGATCGATTCAATCTATACGGGCACCGTACAGCCACCGCACTCCCTCGATATCGCTCGGCTGTAGACCCTCGAAGGTTTCCCGGTACTTGAAGTGCATGATCGAGCTCTTGCGAAGGTAGTGATCAAGGCCGATCGCATGACCGATTTCATGGGCAAAGGTGTACTGCAAATCATAGGTCTTCAAATCGCCGTCGAAGCCGATTTTCCATTTGTGAACCGGATTGAGACAAACGGCAGACCGGGTGATGCGGGCAAGTTTGACGGCGGCCGTGACGCCTGACCGTGCTTCCGGTTGCCGGCCGGGTTTTCCGAGACCCCGGTCCGAAACGTCGGTCACATTCGACTTCGGACGATCTGCAAAGTCGGACTGAAACCTGACGTTGGTGAACGCAAATCCCCTTGGAATGGACTGCACGCCCAGCAGAATATCTGCCGCGTTCACGTCCGCTATCTCTTCGAAGGTGAGCCCGCTGACATTTTGCCAAAGCTGGAAAGCAAGCGATGCCTGGCGCCGCACGTCCTCAAGGCCCAGGGAACTCAAGCGCGCAAGGCGCGCAAGGCTGTCCATCGCCCCGCAATTTCGTGCTTTCTCCTGCACGATGGGCTGCTGCACGAAGGCATAGGTGACGTGAGCCGGCGTGCCGAGCTCTGCCTTTCCCCATTTCACAAGATGTCCTTCCAGCTTGAGCGGGGCAAAACCTGCAGCGTTGCCTGCCAGTGAAGGAACCAATGAACAAAAAGTCACAATTGCAGCGATGAGGAAAATGAAGCCGGTCTTCAATGTCTCACTCTTTGGTCGTTCAAGGGTCGGGTAAGACTGCTGACCGTAACGCCAAGGCCGCGTCCTGGATCAGTTTACAATGCGGCAGCTTTACCGCGCCTTGCGAAGGCCCTCAGGCCTGCATCCAAGAGCCAACACCAAGGCAACTCCCGGCTTCTTGCATCTGCGCCGAACGTTACGTCACATTGCCGGCGAAGAAAATCCGGAAAAATCCCATGCAGACGCGAAATCCCGAGAAAATTTCAAGCGATTGAAAAATTGCAACAGTCCAACCGCCCGAAAGCGATGCTGTTTGCTCACGCAGGTGTGAGCACGATCCGCTGAATGAAACGTCCCGATGCCTCGGAAATGCCCGGAAACACCCTATACTTGATCATCGGACGCACCCGGTGCCCACAAGGAGCCGGGCCCAAACGCCCGACAGGAGATTACTCATGACATCCGGTCTCATTACCCGCCGAAACCTGCTTGTCACCGGAACCGCCCTGCTGGTGTCGGGAGCATCCGGGTTGAGTGTTCCCGCACAGGCCAAAGGCGTGGCGCCGACAGCGTCGATGCGGGGCGGGTCCAACAACTATCGGCCAGGTGCGCCCATTGTCGACAGGATTGGCGGGGGCGGTTTCTGGATGAGCGGAACCGTGCGGCGCGCAGGTGACGGTGCCCCTCTGGCAGGCCAGCGCATTCAGATCTGGGCACATACGACCGAGGGGAACGAACGCGACCAGCGCAGCCATGGCGCAACGCTTACCGATGCCAATGGCGTCTTCCGCCTGGAAATGCCGCAGATCGTTCCGGCCTTCGGCCAGCCCCACGGGCATCTGGCCTATGACAGCGGAGAGTTCGAAACCGTCTTTCTGCGACCGGTGATGAGAAGCTCGGCCGATACCAGCCTGGAAGCACATTTCGTGCTGCAGCCTGCTTGACCCGGACTTGCCCGACGGCATGAACCGCCTTCGTGCTCTTCTGATATGGGCCATCCTGGCAACGATCCTTGCTGTGCCGATGCTCGCGGCGGCGGCAAGCCCGCTGCTGCAATGGCGCCAGCCGGTCTATATCGCGGCAGGCTTTGCCGGCATCACAGCGATGGCGCTGCTCTTGTTGCAGCCCTTGCTGGCCGGAGGTTATCTCCCTGGCGCTGAAGGCCTGAAGGGTAGGCGCCTGCACCGTTGGACCGGCTCGTTGCTGGTGCTGGCAATCATCCTGCATGTCGGCGGGCTCTGGATCACCAGTCCGCCGGATGTCATCGACGCCCTTCTCTTCAGATCACCGACACCCTTTTCCGTCTGGGGCGTGCTTGCCATGTGGGCCGTATTCGCAGCGGCATTGCTCGCCGCAGTCCGACGACGCCTGCCAATCCCTCCGCGTCGTTGGCGCCGCCTCCACACCCTGCTTGCAATGGTGATCGTCATCGGCAGCGCCGCCCATGCGCTGTTGATCGAAGGCACGATGGAGACACTGTCCAAGGCCGCGCTTTGCGCTTTGGTAGTGGCCGCGACGGTGAAAGTGATCGTCGACCTGAAAATCTGGGCAAGGCGTCCACGCCAGTAAAGCTGACGGCTTCCCGAAACGGGTCAAGTTTCAATCCAGTCCCAACGCTCTTTAGAACTGGGCTGCCCAATAGCCGAAGGTGATGTGTTTCGGGTCCTGAGGCAATTTCTTGATCAACGCTGTTTGCGGGTTCTTCAAGGGACCGCTGTTCTTGCCGTCGATATAATAGCGGCGAAAATTCTGCCTGCATGCACCGAACTCCGCTGTGCGGGTAATCTGTTCGCAAAGATACAGAACTGTTCGGGCGTTCGGGTTTTTCAAATCCACATTCTCCATGAGCAAGGGATGGATTCTCATGTAATCATCACGTGCTTGAATCCGTCCACAAACGATGTCAGCAGCGAGCCCTGCAAGCGGAATTTTGGAAATGGAGGCTCCGAGGCCTTTGCACGACAAATCAAACCAGGGAACGCTATTTGGATCATCGACTGAATTCAGGTTACCGGCCACTTTATCCCCCAACGAAAAATATCAAATACAACCAGTGAAAAAACTTCTCGTTGAAGAAAATTGTCACGAAGCCTGTCGCGAATCAACAAGTAAAAGTCCGTTGACAACCACAGTCACAAGGCCCCTCACCTAAGAAAGGGCAAGTTGAGAAACGTCATTTCGGGTCACCTAATTGCAGGGTTCTGAATGGCGACTCTATGATTTGTTTATCCGCACTTTCCGCAAACCCGAAATTCGAGAGCGTACTTACACCGGCTTCCTATTCTGTCATGTGTGGACAGCAGGTCCCATGCTATGATTTTAGAGAGAGATCCAATTTAACAACAAGAACAGCCCGCCTGTAGTCACATCCGAGGAATTTCGACCTAAGGACGAGTGCAACTGCTGTGACATTTCGAAAGCTTGATTTGCCATGCCCTTCCGTTTTCCTGCCCGGCCCTTTTTCTTTCTTGCCACGCTGCTGCTGAGCACTCAGAACGCCTCATCCGCTGAGTTGACACTTGTCTCCTTCCGCTACAGTGACGCCGCGCCGGTGGTGCATCTGCGGTTGGAAGGGGAAATACGGGCGGAGGATGGCGAGCGCGTGGAGGAGGCCTTCGCGCAACTGGCGCGCTGTTCGGGGGCGGCCTGCAACAACGATTTTGGCGGGCCGCGCGCTATCGTCTCGCTGTCGAGCCCCGGCGGGTCCTATTCAGCCGGGGTAAAGCTGGCGGACTTCTTCAGAAACAACACCATCGCAACAGTGGTCGAAGCTGGAGACAGCTGCGTTTCGGCCTGTGCCATGGCGTTTCTGGGCGGCTCGTCCTTCTGGCCGACCGGCGGCATAGGCACCTTCATCGACCGCACCATCGAACCGGGCGCAAGGGTCGGTTTCCACTCGCCCTATTTTACCGAAGAGACTGCGGTTGCCGCCGTCCGCAGCGGTCAATTGGGTCAGTTGCTCGAGCTGACCCGGCTTGCGATTGCCGACATCGTCAAGAACCTGACGCGCTACTCGGTCAGTCAGCATGTGCTGGACCGGATCATCAGCATGGGGCCGGAAGGTTTTTATGAAATAGATACCCCCGCGGCGCTCTTTGCGATCAGGGCGCAATTGCCCAGCTTCGACCCGGCCCTTCTGAAAATCCCGTTCGAGAACCAGATCCTGAACGTGTGCAGCCGCCTGGCCGCGCTGCACTACGAGCAACCCCTGAGCCTGCTCGACGCGTCGCTGCTGGAAGATACCAACGACGGCCGCACACCGGAGGGCGACAGGATCAGGCTCTACGACCTTGCCGACCGGCCGCTCAACGTTGCTGGCTGCGGCGTTCCGCGTGACAAGCAGTCCGGCACCATCGATACCATGTCTCTCTACCGGCTGGTCAGCGACGGCGAAATCTTCGAGCCGCTATTGTCGTTTCACAATTCGAAAGACGGCGGCTGGTCGTCGCTTGGTTATCGGGGAGGACGGGCAACGGACGCTTTCATCAAGCTGGGGCCGCTCAACCATGTGCTGATGGCTCCTGATGAAAAGCTGAACGACCTGCCACGCGTGGTTTGGGAAGAAATAGAAGCCGCCAAAGGCCGGGTCGCCAACCCGCACTTGCCGAGCCACAGCCGCCCCTGGCCCGTGGAAGCCATGGCCGCCACACATTGGTCGCGCAGTTACCTCGGCGAAGGGCTGACGATTGTCGAACAGACCGGCCCGGCAAACCTTTTTGAAGAGTTGGCAGAGCAGGCGGAAGGAACCAGCATTCTCTATAGCCAGGACAAGCCGGACACTCTGGTACGGTCCGGCGAGGACACTGAAACCGGCACCTCCTACTACTGGCTCGCCCTTCGCTCCGGCAACCGGGCTGCCACCATTCGCGTTGAAGCGCCCGTTCCGGCAGCAGGCCTCACCAACGCCCAGAAATCCCTCATGAGCCTGGTGGCGTGCTCAAGCGATTTCGAAGGCGTTCATCTGGGGTGTTTCAAGTAAGGCGGTTCGAAAGCCGCGCGTCAGGTCACGGCGCCATGTTCGGCGAGAAAATTCAGCAGCACGCGGACACGTGCCGGCAAAGGGCCGCCCTGGCCGGTGTAGACCGCGTGGAAGGCTTCGCTGTCGTCCGAATAACACTTTTCAAGAACCGGTTTCAGACGTCCCGCGGCGATGTCATCCCTTACGGTAAAGGCGGCCAGACGCGCCAGTCCAAGGCCGTTGATCGCCAGCCGGCGGATGGCCTCGCCGTCGCTCGCCTGAACGCGCCCGGGCGGGCAGACTGCTATCGGTTCGTCGTCGCGCAGAAAGCGCCAGGTATCGACTTCCCGCGGATAGTTGAACCCGATTTTCCTGTGCTCCTCCAGATCCGCGACGCAGGCAGGTTCCCCGACACGCTGAAGATAGTCAGGCGAGGCGACGATCAGCATCGGCGTTTCGCCGAGCTTGCGTGCTACCAGGCTGGAGTCCTTGAGCGGCCCTGCCCGCACCACAACATCCGTCCGCTCCGCGAGAAGGTCGATCAAGGCGTCGGTCAGAACGATTTCGAGAGAGATGTCGGGGTACTGATCGAGGAACACAGGCAGGACCGGCTCAAGTATGTGGGTCGCATAGGAGGCGCTGGTGTTCAGCCGAATGCGGCCGACCGGCTGCTCGCCCAACCCTGCCTGCCGTTCCGCTTCATCGATGCTTGAGAGAATTTCTCGCGCACGCTCGTAAAAGACACATCCTTCGGCCGTCAGATCCAGGCGTCGGGTGGACCGGTTGAAAAGCCGTGCGCCAAGCCGTGTCTCGAGCCGGGAAATCAGCTTGCTGACTGCGGACTGGGTCATCCCCAGGTGCCTGGCAGCGTGGGAAAACCCGCCCAGTTCAACAACCTGGACAAAGACCTCCATCTCACCGCTGCGGTTTATACTGACGCGCGACATATGACTTCAATTCACTTATTATATTCATTTCGGACGTATAGTTCATGATATGAGCACTGCCTAGGTTTCGTCCATCGAAATTTCATGGACCGAATCCAAAATGCCCCTTGCTCTTTATGCACTGGCGGCCGGAGCCTTCGGCATCGGCGTCACAGAATTCGTCATCATGGGCCTTCTGCTAGAGGTCAGCCGCGATCTTGGTGTCTCGGTCGCTGCAGCAGGAATGCTCATCTCCGGCTACGCCCTCGGGGTCGTAGTCGGTGCCCCCATCCTGACTGTCTTCACCGCGACCTGGAACAGGAAGCGCGTGCTGATCGGCCTGATGGTGATCTTCATCATCGGGAACGCTGCCTGCGCGCTTGCGCCCAGCTACGACCTGCTGATGGCAGCCCGTATCCTCACGGCCCTCGCCCACGGAACCTATTTCGGTGTCGGCTCGGTCTTCGCCGCCTCCATGGTCGGCAAGGACAAGCAGGCGTCCGCAATTGCCATCATGTTCACGGGGTTGACGCTTGCCAACATCCTCGGCGTGCCTGCCGGAACCTGGCTTGGCCAGCAATTCAGCTGGCGCATGACCTTCTGGGCCGTGACACTGATCGGCCTGGCCGCACTGGCCGTGCTCATTCTGCTTGTTCCGACGGATCGTTCGCGCGCCGCACAATCCGGCTGGCGGGCCGATCTGAAGGCCGTGTCGCGCGCATCCGTCCTTCTCGGCTTCCTGACCACGGTCCTGGGGTTTGCAGGCGTCTTCACCCTGTTCACCTACATCGCCCCGTTGCTGACGCAGGTCAGTGGATTTGCCGACACGGCAGTATCCCCGATCCTGCTGATCTTCGGCGGGGGGCTGGTCGCCGGAAATCTCCTGGGCGGAAAACTTGCCGACATCAGACTGAAGACCGCACTCATCGGCAGCATGGCAGCCCTGGCACTCGTGCTGGCGGTCATGTCCGCCGCCTTTGGAAACCAGACCGCGGCCGTGGTGCTGACGGGACTGCTTGGCGTGGCCGGTTTCGCAACGGTTCCTCCGCTTCAGTCCTGGGTTCTGTCGAAGGCCGTTGGCGCCGGAGAAAGCCTTGCGTCCAGCCTGAACATTGCCGCCTTCAATCTCGGCAACGCACTTGGGGCCTGGGCCGGCGGCCTGGCCATCTCCCGTGGGCCCGGACTTGAAAACCTGCCTCTGGTCGCCGCGGGCTTCCCCCTCCTCGCCATCGTGGTCGCACTTGCCTCCTTCGCGATTGAGCGGCGGCGCGCGCCCTCCCCGATCTCCACTCACCAGACTGCCAGCTAGAAAGGGCATCACCGACATGGACTATCGCTATCTTGGAAACTCCGGGCTCAAGATTCCCGCCCTCAGCTTCGGTGCCGGCACATTCGGCGGCTCCGGCCCACTCTTCAGTCACTGGGGCACAACGGACGTCGCAGAAGCGCGCCGCCTTGTCGACATCTGCCTTGAGGCCGGCGTCAACCTGTTCGACACCGCGGACAACTACTCCGAAGGCGCTTCGGAAGAAGTGCTCGGTGAAGCAATCAAGGGCCGCCGCGACGCGGTGCTGCTCTCCACGAAAATGAGCCTCCCGCTGGCGGATGGCCCCAATGAGGCAGGGTCTTCACGCTTCAGGCTGATCAGGGGTGTCGAGGCTGCACTCAAGCGCCTTGGAACGGACTATATCGATCTTCTGCAACTGCACGCATTCGACGCCTTCACCCCGGTGGAAGAGGTGCTGTCCACGCTCGACCAGCTCGTCCGCGACGGGAAAATCCGCTATATCGGCGTTTCCAACTTCTCCGGATGGCAGATCATGAAATCGCTGGCCGTTGCGGAGAAACACGGCTGGCCGCGCTATGTTGCAAACCAGGTCTATTATTCTCTCGTCGGACGGGACTACGAGTGGGACCTGATGCCTCTCGGCGCAGATCAGGGCCTGGGCGCCATGGTGTGGAGCCCGCTTGGCTGGGGTCGGCTGACCGGCAAGGTCCGCAGGAACAACCCGATCCCCGAGGGCAGCCGACTGCATGAGACCGCAAGTTTCGGACCTCCCGTGGAGGACGCTCTGCTCTATTCGGTCGTCGACGTCCTGGATGCGATTGCCGAAGAAACCGGCAAGACAGTCCCGCAAGTGGCGATCAACTGGCTGCTTCAACGCCCCACTGTCGCGTCGGTCATCATCGGGGCGCGCAACGAAGCGCAACTTCGCGACAATCTGGGAGCAACGGGCTGGGCGCTGACGGACGAGCAGATTGCCCGTCTTGATGCCTCGAGCGGGCGGACTGCTCCCTATCCGCATTTTCCCTATCAGAGGCAGGAGGCTTTCGCACAGCTCAACCCATCCCTGGTCTGACGGGCAATCCTGAACGGCGCGGCAGGTGACAGCATGAACCTGTCGCGCCAATGGACCTTGGTGCTCAATACCAGAAGCCTTCCCGCCGCCAGATGGTGAAATGGCCACGCACAGGTGGGGCCGGGGTGCCGCCGTCAATCGTGAATTCGCAACCGCCCTTGAGACCCTTGCCGCCGGTACGGCGCAGGATCACGTATTCGTTGCATTGCGGACCACCGCTGGAGCTCTGGCACATGTCGATACGCGCGCGTTTCTCGTCCAGAACTTCCCAGACCCAGTCGATCATCGCCACATGTCCGTTCCAGACCATGAAATCGAGTGGCTTGACCTCGTTGATGTCGTCGATGTTGGTCTTGGCGACATGATCCGGATACCGCCGGGGTGAAACACCGTAATACTTGTCCCACTCACCCGTGAATATGAGGAAATTGGCGATAAAGCCTATGCAGTCCATACCGAAAAAGCGGTCTTGCACCATCTGCTGCAGTGCCGCCTGATCGGACATCTTGTCGAAGTAGAGTTTCTTGATCTTGCCGGTCTGCTCGACATCCTTGGAGCCGTCCTTGTTCGCGCGGCCGCAGACCTCAACCTTGTATTTGTCCAAAAGATCCTTGTTCTTCAGCATGAAGTTCCAGATCTTGACGAATGTCTTGTCGTTTCCCTGGCCTTTCAGCGCCAGGTCGATCTCGCGGCCGCCGACATGCTGGTTCAGCGTGATGCCGTGGGGATCCTTGATCCAACGGAAATTCTTGAAAAAACTGGTTGCGCTGTCGTTGCCGCCGTTACCACGGTCCTTGCAAAGATACTGCGTAAGCTTGACCCGGCCGGCGCTGGTCTGCAGGCCAGGATTTGTCAGAACGTCGACGTATTCGTAAGGCAGAAAAAAAGACTCGGCCACATTCACTCTCCCTTGGTTAGGCCCCCTCAATGGCCCCTGAAGCTGTATGCGTAATCGGCGTCTTTCGTAGGCTTGCCGGTGCAGCCAAATAGCCACGTTCCCGGCGAATGCGTCTGTCTTCCACGTCACATTATTTGTGATTGTTGCAATGCGCAGCATCACACCTTTTGAGGGAGCTCGGCCAGCAAGATGCAATCAAGGCGATGCGCCCTGTGCGAGGCGACTGATGCCCCCGACAACCCCGAGACTCCGCACATGAACTGTTCGACAGGGACAACACCTGAAAAGGCGTCTTTCCCTCACGCGATTTCGTCGATGGACAAGCCGCGTCATCACCCCTATGATCAAGTCATCTGATGATTTGGTGACTTCAAATGCAATCTCTGGCAAAAACGAGCCTGGTAGACAGCGCAGCCGAGGCGATCCGGGCGGAAATCGTGGGCAATCGCTGGTCCGTGGGGGAAAAGCTACCCAACGAGGCCCAGCTCTCGGCGCAGCTTTCCATCAGCCGTGGCACTGTGCGCGAAGCCGTGCGCGTGCTTGTTTCGCAAGGCTACCTGGAAACCCGGCAGGGCTCGGGCACCTATGTTCTGTCGGTCGTCGATGCCATCGGGCCATTGACCATGGCGCGTCGCGCAACCCTGCGCGACCAGTTCGAGGCCAGACTGGCGCTGGATGCGGAGGCCGCCAGGCTGGCCGCACACCGCCAGACACCAGAGGTGATTTCGGAGCTGCGCCGCTTGCTCACGGAGCGCGGAAACTACGATGGTCACGACAAGGCCGGTTTCGTGGAGCGCGACCTTGCCTTTCACCGGGCTGTTGTCGCGGCCTCGCAAAACTCCGTTCTGGTCAACATGTACGAATTCTTCTCCAGTCTGATCGGCGAAACCATCGAGGCTACGCTTGGAAAAGACCTGCAGGAACCCGACATGGCGGCCCACGCGGCCATCGTCGATGCCATCGAGACAGGCGACCCGGAACTGGCCGAGGCCGCTGTCCGCCGGTTCATGGCCCCGGTCCTGAGAGACCTGGAGCGACTGCTCGGCTCATGACACAGGCATCTGAAATCGATCCCGGCTCGATCGAACTGATCGATGCCGAAGACATTGACGTTTCCGCTGAGCAATCCCAGCCGGCGACGCAGAGCGGACTGGTGCGGTTTCTGCTGGGCGCAAGCCTGGTACTGATCGCCTTCAACCTTCGCCCGGTCTTTTCCAGCGCGTCGGCGCTGCTCCTGGAAATCCGCGAAAATTTTGGACTGTCGCCAACGGGCGCAAGCCTTCTGACGACACTGCCCGTTGTGTGTCTCGGCCTGTTCTCGCCGCTGGCTCCACGCCTTGCCCGCCGCATCGGCACGGAACGCACATTGCTTGCAGTGGTGGTTTTGCTGGCCATTGGAACCGCGGCACGAGGAACGTCCTCCGTGCCGTTGCTGTTTCTTGGCACGGCGTTGGCGGGTGCCTGTATCGCGGTTGGCAACGTACTGCTGCCCGGGCTCGTCAAGCGTGATTTCCCCGACAAGGCCGCACTGGTGACCGGGTGGTATACCATGGCACTTTGCGCGGGCGCTGCCGCCGGTGCAGGGTTGACCATTCCGTTTGAAGCGACCCTCGGTGGCTCTATCGAGGGTGCACTTGCGATCTGGGCCGTGCCGGCTCTCGTGGTGGCCGTCCTGTGGTTTCCTCAGGTCATGGCGACGCGCAAGCGCCCCAAGGGTCCGACTTATGTGGTGAAGGGCATGTGGGGTGACAGGCTGGCCTGGCACGTGACCCTGTTCATGGGTCTGCAATCCGCACTTGCCTATTGCGTCTTCGGCTGGCTGGTACCGATCCTTCGCGCCCGCGGGCTGGACGGCGTCACCGCCGGGGCAATCGTGTCGGTGTCGGTGATGGTGCAGGCTGCCGCCTGCCTGATAGCGCCGCATCTTGCCGTTCGCGGCAAGGACCAACGGCTGATCAATGTCGCACTCTGCGCCATAGCGGTTATAGCCCTGCTCGGCCTGCAATTCGCGCCGCTGTCCACCGTCTGGATCTGGGCGGTGCTGCAGGGCATCGGCCAGGGCGGACTGATTGCGGTGGCGCTCACGGTCATCGTGTTGCGGACACAGGATTCCCATTCCGCTGCACAGCTTTCGGGCATGGCCCAATGCGTCGGCTATACGCTTGCCGCCATCGGACCGCTGATCGTCGGCCTCATCCGAAGCTGGACCGGAAGCTTTGCCTGGAGTGCGGTGCTGTTCGTGGCGCTTGGCCTTGGCGCCGCCATCAACGGCTGGTTCGCCGGAAAGGCAAGTCACGTCAATGTGGAGACGGTCAAGCTGTCCGGCTGACCGCACCAACGGGGCCTGATGTTTCCAGCCGGTATTTCAGGAAACGCGTGCCGTCATAATCGGTCTCGCCAATGAAACGTGCCCCCATCCGCCGCAGTGCACCGAGGTTCCGTCGGGACGGCGGCAGCAGGAAGGTAACGAATGGAATGCGTTGGTCTTCGTTAGCAAAGGCCAGCGCCTTTCTGGTGATTGGCATGCCGAGGCCAAAGGCTACCGGGTGTAGGACCAGCCCGAAATCCCACTCTTCGCCTTCTTTCTGAAAACCACCCCAGCCGACATAGCGGCCGTCTGCCAGAAAAGCCCAGTGTCCAAGCCCGTCGCGCTGCCAGCAGGCTTCCTTGGCCGCGACGAACTTCGCAGCCATCTCGAGATCCCATGAGAAGGTCAGAAGCGGCATATGCGTTCCGACACGCGGGTCGGACATATGCGCGACCAGCTCTTCCAGCGGAATGTCCGGCAGGCGTACAAAGTCGATTTCCGGTTGAAGCGGGTTGGGCATGGGCTGACGTCTCCTGAATCGGGCCAGCGCCTCTTGCACCCAAAATGGCCGGCCCGATCAAGACAACTCCTTTGCCCGATCATCAACACTGCGTGTTCAGGCGGTGGTGTCGTTTTCCAGGCTGACGGAGACATTCAGCTTGTTACCGTCGAGATCACGCACATAAGCGCCGAAATAGTCCGGGTGATAGGAACGAGGGCCGGGTGCGCCTTCATCACGTCCACCACACCGCAGTGCGGCAGCATGAAACGCCCTGACGGCCTCGGCATCCGGCGCATAGAACATGACCTGCGTACCATTGCCCCATGTGGCAGCCCGCCCGTCAAACGGCAACAGGACAAACAACGATATACGGCCATCGGCACCAGCATAGCCAAGCTCGCGGGGATCGGAAAAAACCCGCTTCATGCCAATTGTCGCAAGCACTTCGTCGTAAAACCTGCCGGCAGCCGAAAGATCGTTGGCGCCGATACAAACCCCTGACAACATTTTTGAAAATTAACCCGCACTGAAGGTGTGGCCCGTCTCGACCAGGCCGTCTGGCCCGCTCATATCACAGTTCCTCCCGCTTGCCAGAGCCGCAACGCAACAGTGCGCAAACTTACCTCACCAACCGCAGCAGAGCCGCAGCGAGACGGCTCCTCGCTGGAACAGCGCGACGAGCCTGGCCATACACGTCAATGGTATGGAACCACCGTTACCGGCGGTAGGTCGCGGCGATGCGGGATATCTCTTCGTAGATGCCCGCCAGGATATTGAGGCTTTGCCCTGCCTCTTTCAGGCGCTTGTCAAATTCGGGCAGACTTGAGATCTGCTCAATCAGCAGCCGTTTGCGCACAGCGCCGTAATCATCGGTGATCTTCTTGCCTTCCGGTGTCGCCTGATAGGTCACGCCCGTGCGGCCCGAGCCCTGCTTTTCAATCAGCCCCGCCGCCACGAGTTTTCGCATCGAATACTGGATGTTTGGAATATCGTCGCGGTTGGTAAGCCGGGCCAGTTCCTTGATGCTTTTTGCCCGGTCGTTCATGCGCACGATATGCAGCAGTGCGTTTTCTGGGCCGGTCGCCCCAACGTCGCTGGCAGACGCCAGGCATTCTGTCTGCCATCGCCCGAACGCCTCGAAACAGCGCATCAACGCGAATTCCAGCTCGGTGCAGACGACCTCCGCATCGTTCTCCGAAAGGTGCCAGTGATAGTTGAGCTTCTGATCGTCCGACTTGCCGGTCATCGGTCCCTCTTCGTTTTTTCAGATCGAATATAGCTGCGATTCAGTTTGACGTAAGGGCGTTTTTGCACATAGTTTTAAATAAAAAATACAATTGAAAATCTATCCTAAATGGAGGGGATCCATGCCTACCAACATGATGAAAGACAAGAACGGCTTCAAACTCGGGACGTTTTCGTCCAATTGCTCGTCCGGGATGACGGTCACCAAATCGCCGTCCAGATGGGTCAATAGCTGGGAAAACAACCTGAAACTCGGCCAGATGCTGGATGATGCCGGCATCGACTTCATGCTGCCGATCGCCCGCTGGATCGGTTACGGCGGCGAGACGGACTTTCACGGCAGCGTGCTGGAAACGGTCACCTGGGCAACCGCGCTGCTGGCCTCAACGAAAAACATCACTGTGTTCGCCACGGTGCATACAGCTGCAAACAATCCGGTGGTCGTCGCCAAGCAGATTGCCACGATGGATCAGGTGGGCAATGGCCGAGCGGGACTGAACATTGTCGCGGGCTGGAACAAGCCGGAATACGAAGCCCTGGGCCTGACCCTGCCCGACGATCACGAAACCCGTTACGGCTACGCCCAGGAATGGTTCGATGTGGTCGAGAAGCTCTGGACCTCGAAGGAGTATTTCGACTGGGAGGGCAAATACTTCAACCTGAAGCACGTTGCCGGCGACCCCAAGCCCGTCAATGGCCGGCCACCGATCCTGAACGCGGCAGGTTCGGCAACCGGACGGACCTTTGCCACCGACAATGCCGACTACCTGTTCACGCCGGCCATCGATCTCAACCGGTCCGTCGACGAAATCAAGGAACTGAAGGCGCAGGCGGCGGAGAAGGGGCGCGATGTGGGTGTTCTGACCTTCAGCCACGTCATCTGCCGGGAAACTGAGGAAGAGGCGACCGCCCTCCGAGACCGGCTGATGGGCGATCTGGCAGACTGGGAAGCGGTGGACAATCTTGTCAATCTGCAGTTCGCGCATGCGCAGTCGTTTCCGCACGACCTGCTGGCCCAGATCAAGAACCTGTTCGCCATGGGTCACGGCGGGTTCCCGCTGGTTGGAACTCCGCGGCAGGTTGCCGACGGCATCCTCAAACTGCACGAAACAGGCTTTGCCGGAACGACGCTCTCCTTTGTCGACTATGTCGAGGAGTTCCCGTATTTCCGTGACAATGTTCTTCCGCTGCTTGCGGAAGCCGGTATCCGGTGATGGACCCCATACCGTCCAGAGAATTCACCAACGCCATGCGGGCGTTGGTGGGCAATTGTTCCGTCATCACGGTCGGTGAGGGAGAGGACATTTCAGGCCTCCTCGTCACATCGGCAATGTCTCTCAGCGCCGATCCACCGCTGGTGCTTGCCTGCGTCAACAAGGCTTCCTCCAGTTGGCCCTTGCTGAAGAAGTATCCGAAATTCGGCTGGTCTTCGCTTGGGCCCGAGCACCGCAAGGTTGCCGAAAACTTTTCGGGGTTCGGCGGCGTCAAGGGAGCGGAACGTTATGCCGGAGCCACATGGCGCACGGCGGAAACCGGGGCTCTTCTGCTGGAAGATGCTCCGGCCGCTTTCGATTGCGAGGTCGAGGAGATGATCGACCGGGCGACCCATTCGATTGTCATCGGCAAGGTGCGTGCAATCCGGCAAAGCCAGTCATCGGGCGCGCTGGTTTACTGGAACGGAGCGTTCCAACCGTTGTAAACGGCCTTTTGCCGAGAGACGCAGCTTCTTGAGGAGCTGCGTCTCTCCATCCCGCGACTTAAATTTTACGCAAAAAATTTGCCTCGAACACGAACCGTCCAGACAGCCCGCTTTTTCGCGATTTACAAAGTTTCTGTCCGTCCAGAAATCCGTTCCGCCGCTCCCCTCTCCGGGCTGGAGAAGGAACCATCCTGTGTGCGCGCCGTTTATTCCATGGACCCATAACCAATACAGGAGGACCAGATGGACCTTTCCATGAACGACCTCAGCCCGAAGCTTCGCAAGGAAGCCGAACAGGAGGCAGAAAAGATCAAGCGGGTCGCTGACAAGTCCAACGCCGGCGGACAGCTTGGTGGAACGTTTTTCGGACAGGAACAAGATGACGGCATGGCACCGCCGAGATCAGTTGCAGCCGGCCGGTCCTGATACCGGGTTTCACTTCAGGGCGGGCTGACACAGCCTGCCTGTGAACCGACCGGCGGCCGCGAGGCGCACGAAAACAAGAACGACCCAAAAAAACGGTCGCGCCCGGCCGCCGGGTCGGTTTCACATCCAACCATACCCCGTCAACCAGCGCGTTTTCGGCAATCAGCTTTCCAGAATGACATGCGGCACAAACCGCGACAGGTCTTGAGTCACAGGTGCCTTGTCCTCGCGCAGGCAGATGCCCGATGCCTGGCCGCCAATAATCCATGAACCGATCATGACGTAGTCGTCGCCGAATTTCGGCGGTTCCGCATAGGCCTGCAGGATGTGGCCTTCCGCGCCATACCCGCCGGGCGTACTGAGTTCTTCGGATCCGAGACCGCGCACCGTGATGTTGGCTCCCTCCCGACTGAAGAAAGGTTTGCGCACATGCGGGCCCTTCAGGAATGCCTCATCCGCCTCCCCCTCGAAGTAGGACGGCAGCAGGTTCGGATGGTCCGGAAACATCTGCCAGAGTAGCGGCAGGATTGCCTTGTTCGACAGCACGGCCTTCCAGGGTGGCTCAAGCAACTGTATCGGCGCATCGGGTAGATAGGGGCCGTAATCCTCGCGCAGCATGTCTTCGTAGGGACACAGCTTGAACAGGGCGTCGATCACGAAACTGTCGGCGTCGGCAAACCGGCCCTCGCCGTCGAGCCCGATCTCTTCCACAGCAACAAAATGCGGTATCAGCCCCGCCTGCCGCGCGCAGTCTTCCAGATAGCGCACGGTTGCACGGTCTTCGTCGTGATCCTTCGATGAGGCGAAGTGGATGTGATAGCCGGGCGCGAACATGGCGGCGAACCGCTCGATCAGGCGATCCTGAACAGAGTTGAACTGATCGCTGTCGGTCGGCAGAACGCCAGCCGCCATCTGCTGCTCCAGCCAGATCCACTGAAAGAAGCCGGTTTCGTAAAGCGCCGTTGGCGTGTCGGCATTGAATTCGAGGAGCTTCGCAGGCCCGCTGCCGTCGTAGAAGAAATCGAAGCGGCCATAAAGCGAGGGCTGCTGCTGCTCCCAGGAATTGCGGATCCAGGAGCGGTATTTTTCCGGAATCGCCATCTTGTCCATGAAACTGTCGTCACGGACAGCCCGATCGACCAGATCGAGGCACATACCGTAGAGCTCCTGCGAGGGATCCTCCAGGTCGTCCTCGATCTCGCGCAGAGTGAACTGATAGGCGTGGGTCTCGTCCCAGTACGGTGCGCCGTACATGGTGTGAAAGCCGAAGCCGAGGCGCTCGGCTTCTTCCTTCCACCCCGGTCTTTCAGGAACTGCGATCCGCTTCATGGTGCAAGCGGGGCGTCAGAGCTTCGCCAGAAGAGCCTGGACGTCGTTGCGGGCCGGATTTTCCAGGGCCTTGATCTTGGCTTCCAGATCGGCGCCGCTTTCCAGGCGAGCGTCTTCCTCAGCCGCTTCGAGCATGGCCTGCTGTTCCGCCTGGCGCTGTTCCAGGCGTGCGAGGCTGTCGACCGCACTGGCCAGCCGGCCGTCGGAAGCCGTGGTGTTGGTGGACGCCGCCTTCTGGGCCTTGATCAACGCTTCGTTGGCCTTTGCGCTTTCCATCTTGCGCTGCAGGGTCTCGATCTTGTTCATCGACTGGCGAATGGTGCTGTCCATGCGCTCTTCGGTGGACTTGTACTGATCGAACAGAGCCTGGTCTGCTTCCGCCTTGTCGCGCAGTTTCAGCACGCTCTCGATGATCTCGATAGCCAGCGGCTCGTCGCCCTGTGCCTTGGCACTGCGGGCTGCTTCCGTGCGCCGCTCGATTTCGGTCATCAGTTCGGCGACGGATTTTTCCTTCAGCTTGCGGTTGGCCGCCATGCGCGCCTTTTCGTCCTTGGCTGCACCGATCGCCTGTTTTGCTTCGCGGATTTCCTGTTCCAGGATCGTCATCAGGTTGGCGTCCTGAACGGATTCCGCGGCATTGTGGGCGTGGCCCTTGAACGCCGTAATCAATTTGCCCCAAACACTCATTTTCAAATGTCCTTCTTCAAATTGGCGGCGGGATCAGGCAGCAGCCTTGGGACCGACGTCGGCGGCCAGCTCCAGAGCGCTGTTGGCGATGGTGCGCAATTCCGTCTCGACCGAATCCAGTGTCGAGCGCACGGACATGGCGCCGAAGAGCTCGTAATATTCGCGTCCGTCGATCATATCGATGGACAGGGCGCAGAGCGGCAGCAGCTTCTTGTGATTGCGCAGCATCATCGCCTCGAAGGAGGCCGGGTCCTCCTGGGCATCGCAAGGCCACAGAACCGTGGACGTCAGGATCTGGGTTTCGCCGACAACCATGAACAGGGTGATTTCACCGGCCGAGTGAAGCTGGACTTCCAGCACGCCGGCCTGATCGGAACTCACCGTGCAGCTGATTTCACCTGCCGCGAAGGAATCCGATTGCTCCAGAGCTTCCTTCAGCTCCGCAAGTGTCCAGGGAGATTGCCGCGTACTCATCCAAAGCCCTCCATTTCAAATCCGGTGCCGGGATCCGGCCTCGAACAAGTAGAAGCCCCGTCTAGCCGTTTCAAGCGATTATTCGGAAAGCTATGCCGAATTGACAATAGGGCAGGCTCTGGTCAGAGTAGCCGGCGACCGAAACAGGGGGCAAATTTCAGCGGTGCCAATCCTGCAACTCATCATTTCTCGGCTCTACCAGCACGTCCTCGAGCTCAAGCTCTGGCTGCTTGCGACGCTGATATGCGCCTATATGGTGATCTCGTGGATCCTGTTTTTCCTGGCTGGTGAAACAGGCCTGACGGGCAATCCGCTGACCTTCATCTATTTTGCCGCGACAACCGCCTCAACGGTCGGTTACGGCGACCTGTCTCCGTCGACGGAAGCAGGCCGGATGGTGGCCGCTTTCTGGTTCTTTCCGGGCGCGTTGCTGATTTTCTCGGCCGTCCTGGGCCGGTTGACGGGTGTCCTTGTGGAAGGAGTGAGGCGTATGGCTGACGGCAACGGAAACTATGAGCGCGTGCAGAACGCCACGGTGATTGTCGGCTATCACCGGGACAAGACACCCTTGATGGTGGAGAACCTGGTTGCCGGCCAGGACGGAGACGACAAGATCATTCTGCTTGCGGACTCCAAGAACGTGGAAGTACCGGAGGGCGTGCGGCTGATCCGGGCCGAACGCATGGACGCCCTGCAGTCGCTGCGCCGTGCGGCCATTCCAGGCGCGCAGAAAGTGCTGGTCTACGCCGGCTCGGATGCGGAAACCTTCAACACCTGCCTTGCCATTCGCGAACTTAACGAGACCGTTCACATTGCGGCCTATTTCGAGGACCGTGACACCGCCCGGCGCGCAGGCAACCTCGCGCGAATCGAACCGGTGGTGTCGAACGCCTGCGAAGCGCTGGTACGCGCTGCGCAGGACCCCGGCGCGGGTCAGATCCTGATGGCCCTTTCCACAGCGGGCCTCGGCGCGACCATTTATTCGGCCATCGTCCAAAGCGGTGGCGGCACCGAAACCGACAAACTGGAACAGGCCCTTTCAGGCGCCGAAGGTACGCTGATTGCGGTTTCCCAGCCGGACGATCCGGATTTCCTGTTCAGACCTTTCCCCAAGACGTTGAAGACAGGCGGCTCGATCTATTATCTCGCCAACAAACGTCTCGCGGCGGGCGAGATCACGGCCGGTCTGGGGGGAGCTGATGTTCGGATCACTGTTTAACAAGAAGGACAAAGGCTGGCAGCCGCCGGAAGTTCTCGGTCTGACCATCGGGAGAGGCATTTCCTTCGATCCGATCGCGCTTCGCCTGCTGCCTGCCGACAGTCTGATCGAACGTCCCGACACCACCCTGATGATCACCGCCCAGGGGCATTGCGACCTTGGCGAACAATCGCACATGCATCGTTTCTATCCTGACGACGACCGCTTCCTGATCCAGTTTCAGGGCGGCGACGGCAAGAACGACGAGCGGGTCGACGAGATCATGCTGTGGTACTTCTATGACGTGCAGTACCCGACCGGCGACACCGAGTGGAACCGGGTGAAATCCGCGATCCGCCAGACGAGCTTTTCACTGCCGGGCGAAGATCGCGACTACCGTTTCGAGCGGGCCTGGTTCGATACGTCGACTGCGCCGGAAGATCCGATGACCTACTGGGAGGAAGTGTGCGACGACCGCGAAGGCCGCGGAAGGCGCAAGATCTTCCAGACCGCCATGCTTTTTGCCCGCCCCCTGCAAGACGGCCGGGACGAAATGCTGCTCGTCAACATGGAAGAGCCGGAAAATGCGGAACGCAGCGTCGCGTTCATGCTAGGCTTCCCGCTTGAGCGGCACAATTTTTCTGTCTGAACTGAATAGTGGAGACCAATATGGCAGACCTTCAGGCGTCCCTTTCAGGCATTGTTCCTTTTATTGCCTATTTCATTACAGCCATCGTCATGCTGCTGATTTTCATGAAAATCTATACCGTCATGACCCCGCATGACGAAATGGCGTTGATCAAGGAAAACAACGTTGCCGCTTCGGTGGTCTTCAGCGCAGCCTTCCTCGGCTTTTCGCTGCCGCTGGCCAGCGCCGCGGCGAATTCCGTGAGCATCATCGACTTCATCATCTGGGGCATCATCGCCTGTGCCGCACAGCTTGTGGTCTACCAGGTCTTCCGCCGGTTCTTCCCGAAGGTCACTGACCGGATCAAGGGTGGTGAAATGGCGATCAGCACCAATCTTGCTGCCATTTCGCTGACAGTCGGCCTGCTGAACGCCGCCTGCATCACCTACTGACCGAGGCGGTACGGGCCGCCCTGCGCTGATGCCCCGAACCGTATCACGCAAAGCATTTCATCAGACCGTTTGAAGGTCGGGAGAAAATTCATGAAACGCTCCAAGTCGATCAAGCTGGTGGTCATGGCAACGACGACCGTGACCATTGCAGGCTGCTCGGACGAACCGACGCTGGATGGCCGGGTCTACAAGACCGAGGCGGAATGTGTCGCCGACAGCTACGTCCCGGACGAGGTTTGTGTCGAGGCAATTACCGCCGGCAAGTCAATCCACAAGGCCTCCGGACCACGCTATGACACCGTCAACCTGTGTAACGAGCAACACGGCAACAACGTTTGCGCCTACGACAGTGCCACCGACGGCTCTTCCTACTACACGCCATTTCCGGCAGGTTATTTCCTGGCAGGGGCACTGACCGGCGCCGTTACCAACCAACTGATCCAGAGCAACGTCCGCCCGGTCTATCCGGAACGCGGCAGCAAACGCTACTACACATCCGGCGGCTATTACGTCGGCAGTTATGGGGGCGGCAGCTGGCGTACCTATGACGATGCGGTGAAGACGCCACCCAAGCCGGCAAAAGTCCAGACAAGGACTTCCGTCGCTTCACGTGGCGGGTTCGGCAGCCGGTCGAGTTCCGGGTTCCGCGGCGGGTAACGGCCGACAGAAGGTAACCGGCATTCAGGTACTGCGGCACACACGCGGTGATCTGTTGCCAGCCCCGGCGCGTATCATTGCCAAAGCGTGAGGGTGTTGAAATGTACCGGCTTCTTTCTTTCGTCTGGTGTCTGGCGGCAACGTGTCTTTGTGCCGTTGCTCAAGCCAAGGACCTCGAGGGCCAAGGCGAAGCAGCTCAGTCGGCCCATGCCTTCACCTTCGAAATGCCCTATGGCGAACCGATTGCGCTCAAGGATTATGCCGGCAAGGCCATTCTGATCGTCAACACGGCAACGGAATGCGGCTTCAGCGGTCAACTGGCCGGCTTGCAGAAGCTGCATGAAACCTATTCGGACCGCGGCTTGCTTGTGCTCGGGGTTCCGTCCAACGATTTCGGCGGTCAGGAACCGCGCGCCGACGGCGACATCGCAAAGTTCTGCGAAGCCAAGTACGGTGCCGAATTTCCACTTGCCGCCAAGACGGTCGTGAAAGGCGAAAAGGCCCATCCTTTTTATCGATGGGCCGCAAGCGAGCTTGGCCCCACGGCACGCCCCTACTGGAACTTCCACAAGTATCTCGTCGGGCCAGACGGCAGCATCCTTGCCTGGTTCCCGACGCCTGTGCCGCCGACTTCATCGGACGTGACCGCCGCGATCGAGAAGGCCCTGCCCGGATCCTGATCCCCGGAAGCGATCTACAGCACCTTTTCAAACGAAGCGAACAACTCGCTATCAGGCGTGTACGCCCTCTTGCGGACGGCTGTCCTTCAGAAGGCGCGTCTTCCCAAGAAGGACACCCCGCTCTTTCCCCCTTCTGATTATCTCCCACTCCGCGGCGTGGCTGCTTGTCTGTCTGTCTGTCTGTCTGTCTGTCTGTCTGTCTGTCTGGCTGGCTGGCTGGAAATTGTAACTTTGACATTGCCTGGCCACGTGGATTGCGTTAGGCAGTTTTAGTAATGTAATAACATTACGAATCAATTTGATACTTTCCCTCCCCCAATCAGCAGAGGATCAGATCCATGCAATCACGGTTTGGCAGGCTGGCGGGCGCATGTGCGCTCATAGCGTCGTTTCTCGTGGCCGCTCCCATCCAGGCGCAGGAAGCCAAGGACAACTCGGCTAAACACGACCATTCGCACAAGCATTCACATGATCACTCGAGTGATGCCGAGCGGCAGATTTACAAGGGCTACTTCGAGGACAGCCAGATCCAGCCGCGTCAGCTCACCGATTGGCAAGGCGAATGGCAATCCGTCTATCCATACCTTCAGGATGGAACGCTCGATCCAGTCATGGCGCACAAGGCCGAACATGGCAGCAAGTCGGCTGAAGAGTACAAAGCCTACTACGAGACTGGCTATCGCACCGATGTCGACCGGATCGTGATCGGCGCGGACAGCGTGACTTTCCAGACCGAAGACGGCGCCTTCGAAGGGCAGTACATTGCCGACGGCTTCGAAATCCTGAACTACAAAAAAGGCAATCGCGGCGTCCGCTTCATCTTCAGGAAAACCGCAGGTGATGACAACGCCCCGGCCTTCATCCAGTTCAGCGATCACAGGATCGCTCCGTCGAAGTCCGATCACTATCATCTTTACTGGGGTGAAGACCGGCAGGAAATCCTCAAGGAACTGACCAACTGGCCGACCTATTATCCGGCGACTTTGAACGGAGACGAGATCGTCCACGAAATGACGGCTCACTGAGACTGCACATGAGCTGAAATTGACGATGGGCGCTGTCTGGTCACCAGCATCGGCTCCGCGTCCATCGCTTCGTCCCGGTTCGGGCGGCGTTTGCTGTCCGGGCGCCAAAGTCATCCTCTGCCCGCCAAAGCTTGAGCCACATCAACGCCTGCACTGCGGTCCGCGCCTAGGCTGCCTGACGTGATTTCCGGCAACATGGAGATGATGCATGGCTGTTTCCGACTGGAACGAATTCGTTGCACAAACCGATGAACGCATGGCCGCCGTCCGCAAAGGCATTCCGGAGGTCGCAAAAGGCTTCGGATCCCTGGCGAAAGCCGCGACTGCTCCCGGTGCGCTTGACGCAAAAACCAAGGAACTGATCGCACTGGCCATCGGCATTACCGCGCGCTGCGATGGCTGCCTTGCCTATCACGCTCGTGCCGCAGCACGCCTCGGCGCGAACAGGGACGAGATTCTCGAAGTGATCGGCGTCTCTGTCTATATGGGCGGAGGTCCGTCCATGATCTACGGCGCTGAAGCACTGGCAGCTTTTGATGGGCTGAAGGACGACGATTGAACGAAACCTATCCTGTGCGTTCATGATAGGCATCGTTCATCTCGTTTATACCTCCCCTTCCAGCAGGGCTGTTGCCAGGGCTTCACACGCGCTGGTTTCAGCCCGTTTGCTGCGTACCAGGATGATGTCCAGCGGCTCCAGTGACGGCAGACCTCGATCCTGGTCGACACGTTCCACCGTTGGGGGAACCGCCATCTGCACGACGGCGGCAACGGCAAGGCCCGCCTCGACAAGCGTGACCAGCGCTGAATGGCTGAAGCTGGAATAGGCGGAGCGGTATCGTAGGCCGCTGCGGCCCAGCGCCGCCAGGGTCACTGTCCGAGCCTGGCTGCCAGGCTCGTAAAGGGCTACGGGGAGCGGGTCTCGCTCCAGCGCCTGACCATCGCGGGAGCTGATCCAGACCATCGGCTCCCGGCGGATCAGACGCCCTTCCGTGCCCCCCGTACGCGTAACGATCGCCAGGTCGATCTTGCCGTCATCGACCTGCGGCAGCAGTGCCGTCGACTGGGCACAGACGACATTCAGCTCCACACGTGGAAACAGGCTTGCGAACCGTCGCAAAACATCCGGCAGCATGGCGGCAATGTAATCGTCCGGCGCACCGATGGTGACCGAGCCTTCCATGTCGGGCCTGCGAAAGGCTTCCACCGCCTCATCATGCAGGCGCAGGATCCGTCTGGCGTAACCTTCCAGCTCCTCTCCAGCGCGCGTGAGTGCGAGGTTGCGTGTATCGCGCACAAACAACGGCTTGCCGATGCGGTCTTCCAGCCGCTGAATCTGCATGGACACGGTTGCAGGTGACTTGTGCACGCGCGTTGCCGCGCGAGAGAAGCTCATCGCGTCGACACAGGCGAGAAAGGTTCGCAGAAGAGCGTGATCGAGCAGCATTATTCTTCAATTTTTTCAACAAGTATCTTCAGATTATATCGTTTGACCAAACAATGAAAGAGGCCTCAATTTACAGATCAGCGGCGGAAATGCGTCGATGTTGTATCAGTTTGCGGTGTGCAATCGCCGCCAGTCAGGACACGTCCCATGACCAGACAGACGGAAGGCGTGATCGGCCTTATCGCGGCACAGACCCTGCTTGGTACAATCGGACTGTGTGTTCTGGAAAGCGGTGCAGACCCCGTTACCGTCGCCTTCTATAGATGTGCGATCGGAGGCCTGGCCCTGGCTCTCTACTGCTGGTATCGGGGTGATCTAGCCCGGCTTGCCAGACTATCGCCGCGCATCCTGGCCATGGCCGTTGCCAGCGGCGTTCTGATGGCAGGCAATTGGGTGTTGTTCTTCGAAGGTATTCAGAGAACCGGCATTGCCGTTGCCACCATCACGTTCCACATCCAGCCGTTTCTCGTGGTGGTTCTGGGCGCCTTCGTCTTTCGGGAAAGGCTACAGGCGGTCACTCTCCTGTGGATCGGTCTCGCTCTGATCGGCCTTGCACTGGCCACCGGGCTAAGCGGAATGGAACTGACGGCTGACCGGTCCTATCTCCTTGGCCTCGCCGCAACCCTGGCGGCCGCATTTCTTTATGCAGGCGTGACAATCATCGCCAAGGGACTGACGGGAATTTCCGCTCCACAACTTGCCACCGTTCAGTTCGCCACCGGCACCTTGATGCTGGCAGCCTTCAGCCCGGCCGGTCCACTGACCCTATCGGCAGACCAATGGGGATGGCTGGCAATCATCGGCCTCGTTCATACAGGCGGTGTTTATGTCGTACTCTACAAGGCCTTGCCGAAACTGCGGACGCCAGTCATTGCCGTGCTGCTGTTCCTTTATCCGGCCAGTGCGGTGCTGGTGGATGCTCTTGCCTACGGCCATCTGATCAGCACACTGCAACTTGTCGGCCTGGGACTCATCATCCTGTCCAGCCTTGCGGTTACGCTGCGGTGGGGCATCCGGAGACTGACCACAGCCGCCGATGCACAGCTTGTACCGCCCACCACCCGCTAGCGCTGGCGCACCTGTCCCGTCACGGCTCGTATTTCACATAGGCAAAGCGCCTGCTGTCCGGGGCCCAGGAGGGAACATTGAGCGTTCCCTGGCCGCCGAAGAGTGACCGCAGGATACGCGGAGTACCACCGTCGGCAGACATCAGGCGAAGCTCGACCGGCCGATTGGCCGGGTGTCCCGTCGTGCCAGCCTCATAGGCAAGATAGGCAACAAACCTGCCGTCGGGCGAAGGATGCGGAAACCAGTTGACCCGCTCGTCGCTTGTCATCTGCTGCAAGTCGCTGCCGTCCGGCCTGATGCGCCAGAGCTGAACAGATCCCGATCTTTCACCGTTGAACCAGATCCAATTGCCGTCAGGCGTATAGTCCGGTCCGTCGCAATGGTCGAAGTCACGGGTGACCTGTTTTTCCGCGCCACCGTTCAGGCCAATGGTGAATACCTGGAAGGTGTCGCCGGTTTCCGGCCTTTTGCCGACGTAGGCAAGTGTCGCTCCGTCCGGTGACCAGCCGTGCCAGTAGGATGGTGTCTGCGAAGTTATCCGCCGTGGCACGCCGCCAGTTACCGGTAGCGTATAGATGCAGCTTTCCCCTGTCTCTGTCCCGTCACTGACCGCCAGCATCGTTCCATCCGGTGACAGGCCGTGGTCATTGTTGAGGGCTTTGGCATAGCCTGTGTCAATCTCGATCAACGCCGGATTGTCGAGTGGGAAGCGGTAGAGCCGGCCACCACCGTTGACAATCAGTGCGGCGCCGTCAGGCGTCCAGTTGGGCGCTTCCAGATGGCGGTCCGTTTCGTACAAAACGGTTTCCGTCCCGGTTTCAATATCGATCGTTGCAAGAATGCTTTTCATCATCTGCTCCAGATTTCTCCGGAGCTTGGCACGGGACAGCCCTTCGGAGAAAGGCCGGATATGGTGCCCAACAGCTGACCGGCGCTGCTAATCCAACATGCTGTTGGGCAGCAGCAGTTCGATTGGTGCCCCTGAACCAGCACCTCGCTCAATCGCCGGCCTGCCCCCGGGTGGTTGCCCGCTGCACCAGATGTACGTCGCATACCCTGACCTGCTGCGGCAGGTCCGGGTTTTCCAGACGTTGCATCAGCAGGTCGAGCGTCGCCTCACACAGGTCATGACGGCTCTGGGAGAAGGTGGTCAGGTCGTAAGCCTTCCACGCGGCTTGGGGAATGTCGTCGTAGCCGACCACCTGAATGTCCTGCGGCACGCGCAGCCCGTGGATGTGGCGCAGGCCGTCAAGAACCCCCAGCGCCAGGTAGTCAGCTGTACAAAAGACGCCGTCGACCTCGCTGCGCACCCGGTGAACGAATTCCGCGGCCGCCAGTCCGCCGTCATAGGTCTGTGCGCCCCAGGCGATCCGTATCACCGGAACACCACCGTCATTGGCCGCCTGTTCGAATGCGAGCGCGCGGCCGTTGATGGAGAAGGACGAGCGTTCCGGGGTGACGACCGCCAGCTTTCGGCACCCGCTTGCGATCAGGTGTTCATACGCTTTCCGGCCACCGTCCTCGAAGGCGGTCACGACCCGGTCGACCGGTGCTCCCGGGTCACGCTTGTTGACCACCACCAGAGGCACACCGTTTTCAAGACATTCGATGCAGATCTCTTCCGGCGGGGTATCGGACGTGACGATGACCCCGGCGACACTGTATTGCAGCAGGGACCCGATCAGGTCGGCAACATCCGTCGACTTTTCTCCCCGCAGCAGGATCGGCCTGAACCCGCATTCCAGCAGCCCTTTGGACAGAAGGTCTATCTGCTCCGAGCGGAACGGATTGTCGAGATCGGCCGCGACGACGCCCACCAGGTCGGACTTCTGCTTGTGCAGCGAGCGGGCCAGCACGTTGACCCGATAACCGAGTTGACGCGCGGCTGCGATCACCTTGTCCCGGGTTTCCTTGGAGACGCTGGCACCGTCGGTGAAGGTTCTGGAAACAGCCGACCGTGACACGCCCGCCAGGCGAGCGACGTCGAAGGAATTGACTGTTTTCTTGTGACCAGGAGCGTCAGGCATGTTTCTTCCGTTTATATGCTTTTACCGAGCATCCGGGCGACGAGAAAGGGCTCATTCACGTTGAAGAGATCCGGCTTCAAGGCCCGCAGGCGTTTGATCTCGGAAGGGTCGTTGCCCATGTAGGCGATCATAGTCTTGCGCCCGGCCGCCCTCACCGCGTCAAAGGCTGCCGGATCGGCATTCGTCGCATTGAATTCGACTATCCCGGAACGGAAGGTGGAGAGGCACGTGTCGAGGGACTCGAAATCCTCCGCCCGCACCATCAGTTTCGCTTCCGGAAAGGCATCGTGAATGGCCCGCAGTCTCCCGACATCATGGGCCCAGAAGAACACGTCCTCGGCCGCCATCATTCGCAGTACCCTGGACACTGTTTGATGCGGATCCGCCTGTTTCAGCTCGACATAGAGCTTGCCGCCCATTCGCAGTGCCGTTTCCAGAACCGCACACAGGGGCGGGATGCTCTCTCCTTCGAAAAACGGATCGAACTTGCGGCCGGCATCCAGCAATGCCAACTCCGCACCCGTCTTTTCCGTGATTGCTCCACTGCCACTGGTGGTTCGGTCCAGCGTGGCGTCATGATGGACAACAAGCTGTCCGTCCGCCGTTTCCTGGACATCGATCTCGACATAGTCGAAGCCTGCTGCCCAGGCTGCCTTTGCCGAAGCCAGCGTGTTTTCCGGAGCCACCTTGCAGGCCCCGCGATGGCAGACAATTTCCGGGCTTGTGACAGCCGAGCGGGCGAACCTTGCGACCATTTCCGGCTGATCCGAACAGATACCGAGGATCGGCATCTTCACCAGAGCTTCGACCACATCGACACGTTCTTCATGCCAGGTCACGACCGGCAGGCCGCGCTCTCTTGCCCTGGCAAAGAACGCTTCATCCAGCAAACGGTCCGGCCGTTGCCCCGCACGCTCCCAGCAGGGATGGAGGATTTCGGCGCCGCACTGATCGGCAATCGGAAAAGGATCCTTGCCCACCCCGACCAGAATGGACACGGGATAGGGACAGCCGCCAGCGATCAGTTCGGATGCATAGTCAGGCGTGTTTGCGCCAACGATCACCCGCTCGATCCGGTGGTCCAGAAGCTCCGCGATGGCCAGCGAGGCTGCCTCGCCTTCCTTGGCATCCAGATAGATGCCCGCGCCAAGACGGGCTGCAAGCCCGGCAATCTGCGAGAACAGGGGAGCTTCACGGCCAGACTCGGCGGTCAGAGCCTGCAGCCGGGCGGCGGTCACGTCGGCAACCTTGAGGTCAAGTCCGCAGATTGCCTTGAGGTCTTCATCGTGAAAGGCAACCGGGATCCTGTCCACGGTCAGCCGAACATCGACCTCCCACATGTCCGCCCCAAGCTCATGGGCGATTTCATATGCCCGCAAGGTGTTGTCGAAGGCATAGGCGCTGGCACCACGGTGGGCGATGGAAAGCGGAACGGATCTCGGTTCGCCGAGCCAGGCGCGGCCCGGCTTGAAAGCTTGCAATGCCGTTTCCATCAGAGCCTGCCGCCGTCTGGACCAAAGGCAAGAATGCGGTCTTCCGCAATGCCCCAGGTGACCTCGTCACCCAGCTTGTAATTGCCGCCATGCGGCTGGATCGACCGCAGCACGGCACCGTTTTCCAGGGTGACGTCGTAAAGCTCTTCCCGGCCCTGGATCTCGACGAAGCTGACCTTTCCGGTCACCTTCAGCGGGTGGTCCGGCTGAAAGAACTCCGGACGAATGCCGAGACGCATCGGCGCGCCGTGACCGGGGGCCGCAATACCGGACGGGATCGGCAGTTTGACCTTCGAGTTTGCCAGGCGGAAACCACCATCTTCCGTTGCCCCGTCCAGAAACGCGATTGGCGGATTGCCGAGGAAGCCTGCGACGAAGTCCGACGAGGGGTTGTCATACATTTCCGAGGGGCTGGACAGTTGAACGATCTCGCCCTTCTTCATGATCGCGATCCGGTCGCACATGGACATGGCTTCGACCTGATCGTGTGTGACAAGCACCGCGGTAATGCCGGTTTCCTGCTGAATGCGCCGGATCTCCGAGCGCATTTCCAGACGCAGTTTCGCATCGAGGTTTGCCAGAGGCTCGTCGAGCAACAGAATGTCGGGCTCACGGACCAGTGCCCGTGCCAGGGCCACGCGCTGCTGCTGTCCACCGGACAGCTGCACGGGCCGGCGCGCCATCAACTCTCCGATCTGGACGAGACTGGCGATCTCCCGGACCTTGCGGTCAATATCGGCCTTGTTCTCCCGGCGCACCTTCAGCGGAAACGCGATGTTCTCGTGGACGGTCATGTGCGGATAGAGCGCATAGTTCTGGAATACGACGCCGACGTTGCGTTGCTGCGAGGGAACGGTCGTGACGTCCCTTTCGCCAAACAGAAGACGGCCACCGTCCATGCGGTGAATGCCGCACACGGCAAACAGCGTCGTGGATTTGCCGCAGCCGGAAGGCCCTAGCAGGGCCAGCATCTCGCCGCTGTCGATCGTCAGGGACATGTTGTCGATGACGGTGGTCTCACCAAATTTCTTGGTGAAGTTTTCAAGTGCGATACGCATCAGCCTTTCGTGCCTCCGCCGTAGATGTTCATGAGTTTGCGGTTGAAAACCACGTAGATGAAAATGACCGGAAGGGCGTAGAACAGCCCGATGGACTTGAAGAGGTTGAAGTCCGGCTTGCGGTCGTCCGCGATGATGTTCTGGAGATAGGTCGCCAGCACCTGCGACGCGCCACTGGGGGCCAGAACCTGCGGCAGGATGAATTCCTTCCAGGCTTCCAGGAAGGAGAACAGCGCCAGAGCAGCGATGCCGGGCTGCACCTGGGGCAGAACCAGTTTCCACCACACGGTGAAGCGGCTGGCGCCGTCGGTGATGCCCGCCATTTCGATTTCCCAGGGCACAGTGTCGTAAAAGCCCTTCATGATCCAGATGCCGAGCGGCAGCTCCAGAGCCGTCTTCACCAGGATCACGCCGATCAGCGTGTTGTAGAGGCCGCTCATCTGCAGCATCAGGAAGATGGCGATGATCAGGGTCACTGTCGGGAAGGCGTGCAGGGTCAGGACGCCGCCAAGGAAGAACTTGCGGAACGGCATGTTCAATCGGGACAGAGCGTAGCCTGCCGTTAGCGACACCATCACCACGATCAGGCTGGTGGAACCGGCAAACAGGAAGGTGTTGGCCGTGACCGGCCAGATGCTTGCCCGTCCGGTTTCAGGCGTTTCGAACAGGAATTTCCAGTGTTCGAGGGTAAAGCTGTCCGGCAGGAGTGAACCTGCCGTGGTGTCGGTGAATGTGTCCACCACCAGGTAGAAATACATTAGCACCAGTGGCAGCGACAGGATGCTGAGCAGCACCAGGACAGGCCAGACGCGGAAGTTGGGTCTCATGTCCGTCTCTCCCCTATTGCTCGATACGCGGCTTGGCCACGAGTTCGTTGAAATTGAAGAGGCGCAGATAGATCAGCGATGCGGCAATGCCGATGACCACCAGGACCATCGCCAGCGCAGCCCCGAGACCGTATTGCAGAACGCCGCCATAGTTGTTCAGCGCGGTGTGGAAGGTGTAGAGCGCCCACACTTCGGTTGCCTTGCCCGGTCCGCCGTCCGTCGACAGGTAGATGTAGTCGAAGGACGTCAGCAACGAGAGCGTCTGGTAGGCGGTGGTGAACAGGATCGGCCATCTGAGCTGCGGCAGGATGATGTAGCGGATCTGCTGGAGGCGATTGGCACCATCCACCTCGCTTGCATGCAGCATGGTTTCGGGAATCGCCTTGATGGCACTGGAAAACAGGATCATGCCGAGTGACGCCCCGACGAAACCGTTGATGAGGATGACAACCACCCAGGCATTGATGTCCGAATGCAGCATCCAGTTTCGCGGCGGCACGCCGAAATTGGCCAGAAAGCTGGACAGGAAACCGGTGTCCCAGGCCATCCATTTCCACATCATCACGTAGATAACCGGCGGAAGGATGCGCGGCAGGAACCAGATCGTCCGGAATGTGGTTGCGGCCGCGGCCGGCAGATAGAAGGTCGTCACAGCCAGGAAGAGACCGAACCCGATGTTGAAGGACAGCGTCAGCGATACGTAGATCAGCGTGTTGCCGGCCGCCCGAAGCGAAGACGGCAGCGAGGCGATCAGGCTGTAGTTTTCCGTCGTCCAGACCCAGCCGGTGTAGGCGGTCCTGGCAAGTTGGTCGGTTTCGCTTTCCGGAAGGCCGAGCCCCAGCTCGCCAATGCCCGTCATGAAGGCTTCTTTTGTTTCGAAGCGCGTGTTGAGGATCGAGCGCTTGAAGAGATCGGCGGCTTTCTTCAGATCGCGTGTCGAGCGCGGGCGTTCCTTCAGGCGCTTCAGTTCGCGCTCCAGGTCACGCCGGCCGGCAAAACTCTTGCCGGACAAACTGGCTTCGATCTCCTGCGCGAAAGCCTTGCCGTATTCGGCTTCAACGGCTGCGATACCGGCCGCGTCGATCTTGTAGGTGTCCTCGGCCAGACGATCTGCCGTGACTTCCGGAAACCCCTGGTCCTTGAGCATCCGGATCGTGCGTTCCGTAACCTCATAGGCACCGCCGGAAGAAATGCCGGTACCGGAACTCATGCTGGTGAAGGAAAACATCATTGTCAGCGCCACCGGCGCCAGAAACAGAAACACAATGATGAAGAGCGCAGGGGCCATGAACCCCAGCCCGAGCAGGTGCGCGCGTCGCATCTTGTCCCCTTGAAATGTGAGCCGGGCGGCGGACCGCCCGGCAAGGCAGATGGAGGATGGATGGCTTAGCGGACGATCAGGTCGTCGCCGAGCACGGCCGTCATTTCCGCTTCCACTTCGGCAACTGCGTCAGCCGGAGACTTCGTGCCGGTCCAGGCTGTTTCCAGACCCTTGAACATGATCTCCGAGAACTTGCCGTAGTTCGGGTTGTTCGGCTGTGCATTGGCGTGCGGCAGCAGGCGACGGGTCGCTTCGGCCGCCCAACGGTCGTTGGCGTAAAGCTCGATGTTGGACTGCTCCCGGGCGATGCCCAGGTGTGCAGACTTGATCGCGTGCAGCGTGTTGATGCGCGGTTCGGACGCGATCTTGATCAGCTGTGCGGCGATCTCGATATCGTCTTCGTCATCCTGCTTGGTGAGCAGATAGGCCAGCGGATGGGTGATGGTGTTGGCCTGGCCGTTTTCATTGCCTGCCGGAATGAGCGAGAACTGGATGTTGCCGAAGAAATCGTCCAGGCCTTCCTTGCCGGTATAGCGCGCATAGTGCCAGGTGCCGCCGTGCCACAGGGCCGCCTTGCCGGCTGCCACTTCCGCATACCACTGGTCCCACTCGGTGCCGATGTGGTTCTTGCGGGTCACCTTCGCTTCTACAGCGTCCACGAAGAACTGATAGAAATCGGTCATCGCCTGTTTGTCGAGGATCAGTTTACCGGTTTCGCTGTCCATCAGTTCGCCGCCGAAGGACTGGTAAAACTGGGCATAATCCGGCCCGTTGGAAACGCGCGGATAAAAGCCGTAACCTTCTTCGACGATTTCCATATCGACGGCTTTCTTGGCGTCTTCCAGTACGTTCTGGAGCGTATATTCACCAGCTTCGACCTTGGCCGGAAGCGCGTCGATCTCTTCATCCGTGTAACCGATCTTCTTCATGGTTTCACGCCAGAAGAAGAACGGACGGCTTTCGGCATCCTGCGGCAGACCGTAGACGACGCCGTTGTAGGTCGTGATATCGAGCAGGTTTTCGTAGATGTTGTTGATCGGCCAGGTGTCCATGTCGACATAATCCTCGACAGGAACGATCAGGCCGGACTGGCTCCAGGGAGCGATATCCAGGTGGCTGGTCACAACAATATTCGGGGCGCTGCCGGCTTCAGCGGCCAGGGTCACGGCCTGCTTGAATTCCTCCCAACCGGCAAAGTCACGCTTCTTTTCGACAGTGATGTTCAGGTCTTCACCAGCAATCGCATATTCGCGGGACAGGATGTCAGCTGCCATCTCGATAGCATCGAGACGGTAGACGTCGCTGTCATTGGAACCGCCTGCCCAGACGGTGATGGTGAGGTCTTTTGCCAGGGCGTCTCCGGCAAAAGCCGCGGTGGTGAGAGCCAGGACGGCAGCCGCTGTGGACTGGCGCAGTTTGGAAACGAGAATGCTCATCGTATTTCGCCTGCTGTCTGTGTTGCGACACCTCCCTCCCGGAAGTGCCATGTGGAAAGAATAAACATGTTTTGCACACGTGTGCAAAGCGGGTTCTAGCGGGCGGGTATTACGGGCATGTGACAGCGTTGCGAATTTCAGGTGCCGCACAATGCGACGACCCTGGCTTCATCTTGATCATAAAAGCCGATCACGACAGCGAGACGACAGACGGAAGGGCGCTTTACTCGGCCTTGATGATTTTTGGCTATAGCAACACCCCGAACAACAATTTTCATGACCTTCCGGCTTCTGTGAAGCCGGACCAGCGGGGAGTTGAACCCATAAAGCGCCTTGTTATCGATTTGGACGGAACCCTGACCCTGGCAGACACGTCCGACTACAGGAACGTCTCACCGAACCTGCCCCTCATCGAGAAGCTGCGGGAGTACAAGGAACAGGGCTTCGAGATCGTGATCCAGACCGCACGCAACATGCGGACTCATGAGAACAATGTCGGCAAGATCACGGCGCACACGGTGCCGATCATCATCGAGTGGCTGCAAAAGCACGACATTCCCTACGACGAGATATTCGTCGGCAAGCCCTGGTGCGGACATGAAGGATTTTATGTAGACGACCGCGCCATCCGGCCGGACGAGTTCGTCCGCATGTCAAAATCGGAGATCGACACCCTGCTCGACAACGCACCGAAAAACTGACGTCAAAACAGGCTTCGCAGCCGGCTGACCGCGAAGCCTGTCTATCTTTTAGCCGGCAGATTTATCGGTGTTACAGGTTCTGACCGTCCTGACCTTTCTTTCGGTAGACGGTCCAGGAAGGGCTGCTGGCAGCTTCTTCGTAGTGCTCCTGCACATACGGCCGGTAGATTTCCCAAAGCGCTTCTCCGGACGGGTCGCCATGACCCAGGATCACGAATTCCGCATCGGAGAAGAACTCTTCTTCCGGCTGATGGATCTCATTGGAGAAGGTTCTGCCATTGTGGAACCAGATCGGCACCCTGGCGGGTGAAGGCTTGTTGAGAAGGGCCGGAAACGGATTGGCGAAGTTGAGAGCCAGTACCGGCCCGGCATCCGGATCTGCAGCCCCGACTTCCTGCAGCAGGCTGAAACCATCCAGCATCCTGTTGTAGTCGACGGTTACTTCCTCATCAGGCTGTTCCAGCCAGCGCGGATGCAGCACGAAGCCTGCCTGCCCGGTGTTGGCCAGCCGTTCGTCTGCCGGATACTGCCGGCTTTGCAGGAATTGCGCGACCATGGCACCGCCATCACGAGCCGGATAGATGAGGGCGATTGCAATGGTGAGGACCGACAGGATCTTCAGCGTCAGGGCCTTCGACTGTCTTTCGACGGAGACCGCCGCTGTATCCCCCTTGCGGAAAAGACCGGCCCACTGTGCGGCGATGATCGGAAGCATGGCATAGACCGGGCTTTCCGACAGCCAATGGTTCTGCATGAGAATGACGCAGGCCATGGCAGCGGCGACCAGGATCAGGACGACAGGTGTGAAGCGTTTGGGTTCAGCGCTGTTTTCGCACAGCAGGAGATAAAGCACAGCGCTGCCGATGGCCCAGACCGCAGCCTCCCCAAGCTGGGTAATCAGCTTGATGATGCGCCAGGTTTCCTTGGCAAATCCGGAGACGGTCTTGATGTCCGCAAGATTCGCGGTGACCTGGCCCGTCACCAGCTCTGCGGCCGCAAGCGACGCCGCAAGGCCGATCAAGACCACAACAGCATGCTTGATCGAGACGTTCCGGAACACCGTTGCCGCGACCAGCAAGCCCACAAGGGCGGCGCCGAATGTGACCTTTATCAGAAAGACGACGGCAATCGAAAAGCCCAGCAGCAAAGCCTCCGGCACGCCCCTGCGTCCCGGAGGACAGCAAAAGGCCACGGTAACGACAGCTGCAAGGGCCGCCGCCCAACGGTTATAGGGGGCAAGCCAGCTCATGCTGGTCTGGGCAAAGATCATGTCCGGTTCGCGCGGTGTCACGACTGTCGCGACCGCGACCAGCAGAACGAGGCCAAGCGTCCCGAAACTCACCTGTCGCGTCAGAGTGAGAACCGCCAGAACGAAGGTTCCAAGCCCGAATATTGCACTTGCCAGGGGAACCGAAGTCGCATCCTGCGGGCGCAGCTCGACAGCGATCCGGAAAACCCAGTCATAGACCGGTCCGATCGGACTGAAATAATCGACGCTGGAGGCCTGACCATAGGCAGATTTGTTTGCCGTATCGAAGGCGGTCCAAAGGTCGTGCAGGTAACGCTCGTGATCAAAGAACAGGTGCGGCAGCGTCGCGCTGACGGCAATCAGCACACCGGCGGCCAACAGGCCAAGCAAGCCGATAAAGCCGGAGGCATGGTCCTTTCGCAAATACCAGACTGCGACAAGCACCGGAAACAGCAAGATGGCAAAGGCATAAGTCGAAAGGGCAATCATTTGGCAATCGTCCACTTTGCTGCGGAAGGCGGCGGAGAGGCGATGAACGCCTCCAGTTGCTCCGGCGTACCGAGCATTCCGACATCCTCGAACGCCAGCTGGCTGATGGAGACAGCCGCCCCGTCCGCGATGATCTGGTTGTACATCGGCGCGATGTAGCGCTCGCCCTTCTCCTCGCCGCTGTTGCGGAAGAAGCGGGCATAGACGTCCCGGTAGCGGGCGACGCTGTCGAACCAGTAGAGGCCGACGGTCGCATGATCGGAAATGCGTTCCTTTTCGCGAAGCTCCACCACACGTCCATCCGCATCGGTGCGTGCGAAGGACCAGCCGTTACCCGGTCCGGGAAAACACGGCACATGCCCGGCACAAACCGCCGGGTCTGCCGGCTTCATCGCACCCGGCGCCACGTAAGTGTCGATGTTGAAGATGGCGAGTGGCTGGTTTTCCGAAGCCGTGGCAACAAGTTCCAGAGCCGTTGTCGCCTGGCCGTCGGTGAGTTCGTCAAGCTCGACGATGCCGTCAACCTGAATGCCGAGCGCCTTGCAGCGAGCTGTCAGGAAATCCGGCGCGTTCAATCCGCTGCGCACGGCAAAGCAGAACGACCAGCCCGCCTCGCGGTAGGCCTCCATCGAGAGCATGGACCAGTCGAACAGGGGCCGGCCGAGCGCCTCGATTTCGTACTTCGGACGGTCGTAGCCCGCCTTGGTGAAACGGCTGCCCATCCCGGCCATCGTAATCGCTACTACGCCGCTCATCAGCTGGCCTTTCTCTGCCATTTCTGTCCGCTTTCAAGCTGATCGAGGATCGAAGCCGCGATCAGCGCAAAGCCGACGAGTTTGTCGGGGTGGTCGGTGTGAAGCGGCAGCATCGACAGGAACAGTGAAAGTTCGACCGCACGCACATGGGCGATGTCGAAGCCTTCCGCCTCCAGCCTGTCGCAGAAGTGCCGCTCGGCCCAATCCGCGGGAGGCGCGATCGCCCAGTCGAGTTCCAACCGCAGTTCCTTGTTCAGATACACGCGGAACAGGCCGTTGTTGACATAGTCATAGCAGCCCAGAATGGAGTGACTGATCTTGGCGACATCATAAAGCGGATGCATCATCGCATCATCCGCGGACAACGCTCCACGCGGATCGATCAGCCGCATCAATCCGATCCGCCTGTCGAACAGGACGTTGGAAAAGCACGGATCGCCGTGGGAAAACACCAGCTGATCCGTCGTGCCGACCGCCTTTCGAATGAAGGGCCGTGCCTGCTCCAGCATGTCGGGCAAACCACCGCGGGGGCCGGCTTTTTCCAGAATCTGGTTGGTCTGTCTGCCGCGCTCCGTCTCCAGGAACCCCGCAAGCCGCTTGTCCAGTTTTTCCAGGATCTGGGTTTCGGCCCGCGCCTGGTCTTTCTTTCCCGGCGTTCTGGCGTTCAGGTAGTTGAAGATCTGATCGAGCAGGACCTTGAAATCACCTTCCGTGAACGAGTGATGGACCCATTGCAACGCCGCATCCGGGATCGCCAGATGCTCCATCTGGTAGCCGGCCTTGTTGCCGTCTTCCCAGAACCCGAACGTGGGCAGCAGGAAACGTTGCAGTTCAGGCGGTGCGGCATGGAAGAAGCCGTGCTCGGCACGCATTTTTGCAATGTCGGTGGACTGCTTGTGAAAGACGTTGTCTTCCGAACGGGCGGAATTGAAATGCCGAAGTTCTGTCGCACCGGACAGGAACAGCATCAGGTTGCGCGGCTCGCGGATATCGATGAAGCGGGCGTGGTCCGTGATGATCTCGGTACGATCGCGCAACGACAGCAGCAGGAGACGGCGGGCCTCAGGCGTTTCCGCGCATAGAAGCGACGCGGCTTCGGCATGGAACAGAACGGCGACGGCCTCATCGTCGATGACCGGGCTGGCGAGCATGGTCTTCAAGGCGTATCCGGCCTTGCGCACCAGCACCGAAAAGCCTTCCGGATCGAGCGGCGGCAGACAGAGCGGCACGCGCAGATAGATTGCCGCGTCGCCCCGGTCGCGGATGCGGTCTGCAAGCTCGACACCGCTTTCAGGCGACATCAGGTGTTCCACCGTTTCCGCACCGGCCTCCAGGGACATGGCCGTCAGTTCTTTCGCCAATGTCTGGCGGCGGCGCATGATGTCGGAGAACCGGACTTCGCCAAGCGCGGCCCGCACGCTTTCTGCCGGCGGATCCCGGTCGTCTAGGATTACGGAAAGTGCTTTCGTCATAAGGCACCGGTCCTGTTCTGGGCACGTAGCGGTTCGTTGCGCACTCGCGGAAGGTAGATCCACATGGCAAGCGGCCAGACCAGCGCAAGGGACAGAAGACACAGGCTGCTCCAGGCGCCGATGGCGCCCTGGAAACTGGCAACTGGCCCCTCGAACACCCGCTCGGCCAGAAGCACGATCCCGCTGGTTTCGACAAAATTGGCGGAGGTGTATGCCAGCACAGTCGCCGCCAGGGCTTCCAGGCCCCAGATGACCATGGACATGACCAGCAGCACCGGTCCCTGTACGCGGAAAAGATCGGCCCCTCGTGTCGTGATCTGACGCAATCCGTCCAGCTGACCCAGGTGCCGCAGGGAATTCGGATTCCGGTGGTTCAGAACCACATAATGTTGCACGGCCCGCAGGATGCCGGGGCCAAGCACGAAGACGACAAGGCCCGCCAGCACTGCAAGGCTGGTGACGGCCAGAAGGACCATAGGCCCGGTGGCCAGCGGACCGTGGTATGCATAAACGACGACGAGCAGGACGAGGATCATCAATCCGTCGAAAAACCGCTCCAGAAGGACGATAATCAGCGCGCCGGGAAAGCTTTTGCCCAGATACCAGAGCTGGTGCAGCCTCAGGATCTCGCCAAGCTTGAAGGGAATGACGAGGGCACCCGGGCTGGTCACCAGATGCAGCAGCGCGCTGGAGCGCCCGGAAATGCCGAGCAGCCGCGAGGCCATGATCGCAAGACGAACAGCGCGCACACAATGCGAGCCGAGATAGATGCCGCCTGCAACAAGGAGCGCCTGCCACGGCTTGCCCGCAAGCTCACCCAGCCCCTGCTCGGCCAGCCACCAGATCGCGAGACCGAACGGCAGGAACAGGACCGCGTAATGCAGGGCTAGGCCGGCCGGCAACCTGGCCTGCCGCAAGCGTGAGGATGTCCGCACAGATCCCACCTCAGGCAATCCGTGTCGAGGGATAGGCGGCGCGCGGTGTCTGCCGGTGATCGGTCGCAAAGAAAGCGGCCGGCTTGAACAGACGGAAACTGACAATGCGCAGAAGCTGAAAGCCCATCTTGCTCAGCTTGGCATTGGATATCTGGTCGTCTTCACGCCAGGTGAGCGGAAAGAACCCCAGCCGGAACCGGTTCCGGACAACCCCCAGGATCAGGTAATAGTTGAACGTCAGGTCGTCGGCGTATTTCAGGTGAAAGCCGGACTTGAAGGCCTCTACCTTGAACAGGTTCAGTCCGGAGCCGAGATCGAAAAGGCGCTGGCCGCTGATTGCCGAAAAGATCAGGTTGAAGGTGTGGTTGGCCGCTGTGCGCAGCAAGGAATAGCCCTCCAGCTTGGAGCCTTTCATGAAGCGCGCGCCCATCAGGAAATCGAGATCCTTGTGGCGGCCGGCCGCGATATGCGGCACCAGATCGGCAATCGCGCCCTGATCGTCACCATGCAGCACCACAAGATAGTCGTAGCCGTTCACCATCGCGAAATTGATCGCGACCTTGTGCGAACCGCCGAGACCGTAATTGTCGTCGTTGTGCAGCAAGGCCGTTTCGGCGTATCCGAGTTTCGCCAACCCCGCCTGCGCCGCCTCGCGCGTGCCGTCCGTCGACCGGTTGTCGACACACAGGACACCATCAACGACAGCCTGAACTTCCGGTGCCTCCAGTTGCTTCAGCACACGCGGGATCTGCGCTTCGCAATTGTAGCAGGGAATGAAAACGAGAACCCGGCCGGTCATGAAGGCCACCTCAATCTGACTTGCGGTGTTCGAGCAGAAACCGCATGAAAAAGAAATTCGCGACAAGGGTGAAAGGCGTGACCAGCATCTTGGCCGTGACCCCGCACAAGGTCACTGGCTTCAGTCCCAGACCGGCAACGAAGGCAGTGCCGTCAACTGTGACCAGCAACGACATCAAAGCCCAGCTCAACCCGGCCGTCAGAGCCGAGGCGGCGGTCACCGCGACAACCTGCCAGATCCAGTAGAGCGCCAGGAGCACTGTCGTAGACCTGTTGCCGGCCTTCTCGAAGATGTGCTTGCCGGCAACGAAGAAAACGAAGGTCACGCCGCAGAAGGCACCGATGAAGTTTGCCCAGAACACGGGCAGGCCACTTTGCGTGAGCGTTGCCATGGTCAGGAAATCCAGGCACCAGCCAATGCCGGAGATCAGGGCAAATCCCGAGAAGCGCTTTGCAATCGCATTGTAACGGTTCAAGGAAGACGACCCTGACTTTTGTTTGCCGTCGCGTTCCACGACGATAGATGCGCTCCCGGCGTCCTTCATGAAGCCACCGTCAGCAACCGCTGGAAAGACGGTCGATCCATATGCTGAAATTGCGCTCGGCCGGCATCGGAAAAACCTGTTCACATCCTGAAAACAAAGAAGCCGTTTCCGTCGAACTGGCTGACCGAAACGACCTTATCTCATGCCGGGAAACACTAGCGGTGAATTGTTTCAATGCCGTTAATCGGCGAATCTGACAATGGATCTGGATATGTGGAAGGTGTCCGTGCCAACGCCCGCTGGGATGCGATGCAAGGGTTCGGGAACAGCTTCCCGGTGGCGGCAGAACAGTCAATCAGCGATCGCTCGCAGCAAAGACAAACCGCACACGGCCCACTGCCTGGTCGGCTCAACATGCAAATTTTTCGAAGAAAGACTGGAATGGTGGAGCCAAGGGGAATCGAACCCCTGACCTCTACAATGCCATTGTAGCGCTCTCCCAACTGAGCTATGGCCCCATGTTCCATATGAGAGCCGGTTTGGGTGCCGGCGTCGATGGAGGCGGGTTATAGTCACACCTCCACACAAGATCAAGCAGAAAATATCAGGATCTTTTCTGCCGCTTGTGGAAAAGCCCGGACAGACTGAAAAGCCTGTCCGGACAATAGTTTAGCGATCCGTATCTTCGTCGATTTCGACGCGGATGCCCGGGACGGATTCTTCGTCTTCATCCTCATCGTCGATAAAGACGTCGTCGTCGTCACTATTTTCGTCGTCGTCGAGATCGACGTCCGTATCTTCCAGATCCGGCACATCGTCGTCGCCGCCTTCCGCTTCCGCATCGGCCTCTTCCAAGGTCACGATTTCCGGAGCTGCGACGTCGTCTTCTTCTTCATCGTCTTCCGGCGTCTCTTCGACCTTGGCAGCCTTCGCGGCACGGGAGGTCATGACCGCCTCGAACACCGTGCCGCATTTCGGGCAGGTGACCGGGTTCCGGTTGAGATCGTAGTATTTGGCGCCGCAGCTCGGGCAGAGCCGCTTTGTGCCAAGTTCAGGTTTTGCCACTGTGCTCACCCTTCTTCGTTATGCAATCGACTTGAATTCGTGGGCCGCCCCATAGCCTCAAGCCGTTCCGGTGTCAAAGGCAAATCAATCGAAAAACATTCTTCGGATTATTGTTCTGCACGTTGTGACTCAAATTTCAAGCACCTGACCGCGTTACCCACACGCCCTGCAGACCGGCACACGTTTGAATCTGCTTGTCGTTCTGCCAATGCCGGGAAATCTTGCGAAGTTCGGATTCGGGCGGTCTGAACGGATGACGCAGGCGCATCCACATGATAGGACGTGTCACCTTTTGACAACCGATCCAATTTGCGGACATTGAAAATGTCACACGATTCTGCGCCCAAGCCTCTGACTTCCAGCCTGGGCAGCCCCTTGACCGGCACGATCCGCGTGCCCGGCGACAAGTCCATCTCACACAGATCCCTGATGTTCGGCGCGCTTGCCGTCGGCCGTACCACCGTGAAGGGTCTGCTTGAATCGGAAGACGTGCTGGCCACGGCTGACGCCATGCGTGCTGTCGGCGCAACCATCACCAAGCTCGAAGACGGCAGCTATACCGTCGACGGGATCGGCCTCGGCAGCCTGCTTGAGCCGGAGCATGTCATCGACTTCGGCAATGCCGGCACCGGCGTGCGCCTGACGATGGGCATCTTCGGAAGCCACAACATCGCCGCCACCTTTGTCGGCGACGCTTCCCTGTCCAAACGGCCGATGGGCCGCGTGCTCAACCCGCTGCGCGACATGGGTACCAACGTGATTGCCCGCGACGGCGACCGTCTGCCGGCGTCCATCCGCGGCCCGGAGCAGGCACTGCCGATCACCTACCGGGTGCCCATGCCTTCGGCGCAGGTCAAATCGGCCGTTCTGCTGGCCGGCCTCAATGCCGCTGGCGAAACCACCGTCATCGAACCTATCCCGACACGCGACCACACGGAAAAGATGCTGAAGGGTTTCGGCGCCGACATTTCCGTATCCGTGAACGAGGCCGGCGAGCGCGTGATCAAGCTGCAGGGCCAGCCTGAACTGAAGCCGCAGGACATTGACGTGCCTGGCGATCCCTCCTCGGCGGGCTTCCCCCTGGTGGCGGCATTGATCGTGCCGGGTTCGGACGTCGTCATCGAAAACGTTCTCCTGAACGAGCACCGCACCGGCCTCATCACCACCCTGATCGAAATGGGCGGCGACATATCGATCGTCAATCGCCGCGAGACGGGCGGCGAGGAAGTGGGCGATCTGCATGTGAAGGCCAGCAAGCTGAAGGGCATCACTGTTCCGGCGGACCGGGCGCCGTCGATGATCGACGAATATCCGGTGCTGGCCATTGCTGCCGCATTTGCCGAAGGCGATACGTTCATGCCGGGGCTCGAGGAGCTGCGCGTGAAGGAATCCGACCGCCTGGCCGCTGTTGCCCGCGGGCTGGAAGCCAACGGCATCCCTTGTGTTGAAACCGAGGACACGCTGACCGTGACCGGTGGTGCCGATGCGATCGGTGGCGGCACGGTGGTGACCCATCTCGACCACCGCATCGCCATGTCCTTCCTGGTGCTGGGCATGGCTGCCCACAAGCCGGTGACGGTTGACGACGGCGCTGTGATCGCGACCAGCTTTCCGACCTTCACCGGTCTCTTCGACGGCCTTGGCGCTAAGATTTCCGCAAACACCAGCGAGGCCGCATGATCATCGCAATCGACGGACCGGCGGCTTCCGGCAAGGGGACCCTCTCCCGCCGGCTGGCAGATCATTTCGGACTGCGGCACCTGGACACCGGGCTGACCTATCGCGCGGTTGCGGCCGCGCTTCTGGCCAATGGCCTGCCGCTTGGCGACGAAGGTGTTGCCATCGAGATTGCCCATAATCTTGATCTGGCCCAGATGGACAAGTCCGTCCTGTCGGCGCACGAGATCGGCGAAGCGGCGTCACGCATCGCGGTTCTCGGCGGCCTTCGCGACGAGTTGGTGAAGCTGCAGCGGCGTTTCGCCCAGACGCCTCCCGGCGCCGTACTCGACGGTCGCGACATCGGCACGGTGGTGTGCCCCGATGCAACAGTGAAGCTGTTCGTGACCGCCTCTCCCGAGGCCCGCGCAAAGCGCCGGACCGACGAGATGGTCTCCAAGGGGCAGGACGCGCAATATGCCGCCGTTCTGGAGGATCTCAAGCGCCGGGACGAGCGCGATTCCAAGCGAACCGTGGCTCCAATGCGCCAGGCGGACGATGCGGTCTTGCTTGATACGACAGAAATGGATATAGAGACCGCGTTCCAGGCGGCTGTGGATATCATCTCCCGCGCCAGGGGTGCCTGATAAGGACAAGGGGTTCACCACCGGTGCGCCCCTGTTTGTGCATCCGGAACGCATGTGGCCTCAGGCCATCAGTTCTTTACGGAACGACCAGAGAATTTCGGCAGGGCGCCTTTTCCGGCGACCTGTGACGAGACCGGATTTTCCGCCTCTCGCCCCGCCGGCCCGCTTTCGATAGCGGCAGGATCAGCGGAAACCGCGATCCCGGGAGAAGGACAGATCCGGAGTGCAACACCAACCCGCCGGCGGCGCGCCTGAAGGCGCCAGGAGCATATATGTCTGATTACAATCCCTCCATGGAGGATTTCTCCGCTCTTCTCGAAGAGTCCTTCGTTCAGAACGACCTGTATGAAGGTGCCGTCGTAAAGGGCACCGTCGTCGCGATCGAAAAAGACCTGGCAGTCATCGACGTCGGTCTGAAGGTCGAAGGCCGCGTGCCGCTGAAGGAATTCGGCGCAAAAGGCCGTGACGGCGAAATGAAGGTCGGCGACGAAGTCGAGGTTTACCTGGAGCGCGTTGAAAACGCTCTTGGCGAAGCTGTTCTGTCGCGCGAAAAAGCTCGCCGCGAAGAAAGCTGGGTCCGCCTGGAAGTTGCTTTCGAAGCAAACGAAAAGGTCAACGGCCAGATCTTCAACCAGGTCAAGGGTGGTTTCACCGTCGATCTGGATGGCGCAGTTGCCTTCCTGCCGCGTTCGCAGGTCGATATCCGTCCGGTTCGCGACGTGACCCCGCTGATGCACACCCCGCAGCCGTTCCAGATCCTGAAGATGGACAAGCGCCGCGGCAACATCGTCGTGTCTCGCCGTGTCGTTCTGGAAGAAACCCGCGCCGAACAGCGTTCGGAACTGGTCCAGAGCCTGGAAGAAGGTCATACCGTGGAAGGTGTGGTCAAGAACATCACCGATTACGGTGCGTTCGTCGACCTCGGCGGTATCGATGGCCTGCTGCACGTCACCGACATCGCGTGGCGCCGCATCAACCATCCGTCGGAAGTTCTCACCATCGGCCAGACCGTCAAGGTGCAGATCATCCGCGTCAACCAGGACACGCATCGCATCAGCCTCGGCATGAAGCAGCTTGAAACCGATCCGTGGGATGGCATCGAAGCCAAGTACCCGATCGAAGCCAAGTTCACCGGCCGCGTGACCAACATCACCGACTACGGCGCATTCGTGGAACTGGAGCCGGGCATCGAAGGCCTGATCCACGTTTCCGAAATGTCCTGGACCAAGAAGAACGTCCATCCGGGCAAGATCGTTTCCACTTCTCAGGAAGTCGAAGTGATGATCCTGGAAGTCGACCCGGTCAAGCGCCGCATCTCCCTGGGCCTCAAGCAGACCCTGCAGAACCCGTGGGATGCATTTGCAGAGCAGTTCCCGATCGGCACCGAAGTCGAAGGCGAAGTCAAGAACAAGACCGAATTCGGCCTGTTCATCGGCCTCGACGGCGACGTGGACGGCATGGTTCACCTCTCCGACCTCGACTGGAACCGCCCGGGCGAGCAGGTTATCGAAGAGTTCAAGAAGGGCGACATGGTCAAGGCCGTCGTTCTGGATGTTGACGTCGACAAGGAGCGTATCTCCCTCGGCATCAAGCAGCTTTCCGGCGATCCGATGGAATCGGGTGCAGCTGGCGAACTGCGCAAGAACTCCGTCGTGACCTGTGAAGTCATCGAAATCAAAGACGGTGGCCTGGACGTCAAGATCGCAGACAGCGACCTGACTGCCTTCATCCGTCGCGCCGACCTGTCCCGCGATCGCGAGGAACAGCGTCCGGAGCGTTACTCCGTTGGCGACAAGTTCGATGCCCGCATCACCCAGTTCGACAAGAAGACCCGTCGGGTCACCGTGTCGATCAAGGCTCTCGAGATCGCAGAAGAGAAGGAAGCTGTCGCTCAGTACGGCTCTTCCGACAGCGGTGCGTCCCTCGGCGACATCCTCGGTGCAGCTCTGAAGCAGCAGTCCGAAGACTAAGATTTTCGTCTCTCTCACGAGAGTTGAAAGCGAAAAGCCCGGCAGCAATGCCGGGCTTTTTTGTTTCTGCGTTGCGAGGGGGTTAGAGCAAGAAACGCCCCTCCAACTTACGCCCCAAATGGGGAATGCGGCCAGCTCCACCGTGCACTAGCTTCCGGCCATGCCATCACCTGGAGGAAGAGCATGTTCGACTGGTATGACCTGCGTAATTTCCTGGAAGACAATCTGATCGTCAGCATATTCGTCGGCATTGCCTTCGCAATTGCCATTGTCTGGGCGGTGGTCGTGTTCGTCCAGGCCCGCGGCGGCGGGTTCAAGGCTGTTTCAGCCAGCCTCTTTGCGACAATCGTTTCCCTGTTCTATCTCGTGATGGCCTTCGCTCTGGGCTCGTTTGCCGAGCCTCTGGTCATCATGCCCTATTTCGCCGTTCTCGCCGCGCTCAAGTCCATGGCCGTCGCCTGGCGTATCGGCGCGCGCTGATACCAGGTTCCAGACGGGTGACGTCAATCCGGCTTGGCGCGTTACGCCTGTGCTGGGAAACGCAGACTTAGCGCCGCTCTTTCAGAATGCCCTGGAAATAGCCCGACAATGCTTCATACGCATCCAGCGGCAATACCTCGGCGACGTATTGATCGGGCCGGACGATGACCAAACAGCCTTTATCCCGGTCAATGCCGCGCATTTCGAAAATGTCGTTGCCGCTTTTGAGATCCGGGCAGAACATCTTTTCATAGTCCCTCAGCCCGTAGCGGCCTTTTGCCGGTAGCAGCAGTGACGGCATGCGTTCAAGGGTCAGATCGCGATGGTTTTGCTGGAAGACTGCGCGAAGATCGATAACCGCATCGATATCTTCACCTGCCGCCGTATGACGCAAAACCGGTGAGCTCTGATCGTCTTGCAGAAAGTTGCAAAGACGATGGATAGCCGACGTTTCCGCTGCCGGGTCGCCTTTATCGGCAAAGGCGAAGATCCGCCAGCGACCGTCCGCCTTTACGACATGGCCCAGCTGTACCGGCTTGGCGTCGGCAAGACGAACGACAGGGGCGGAATGAAACCGCATGCCGATCTGGAAACCTTCCGCCAATTGCTGATGCGCACCGTCACCCGTCAACAGGGACGGGTGATAGCGCGAGGCTGTGCCGGCGGTATAACGGCCATGCTGCACAAAGTATTTCTGAACTTCAGCCGGTTCGACGCCATCGGGATTGCTTTCCGATCTCACCGGCGCGCTGACAAGCTTTGCCCATTCCCGGTCGAAATCGATCAGGTTCTGCGCAATCGCCTGGCGTTCGGCCGAATAGCTGGCAAGCAAGTCCGGTTCGCTCAGTCCCTTCAGTACGTGGGCGAGTTTCCAGCCAAGATTGAACGTGTCCTGCATGGAGACGTTCATGCCCTGCCCGGCCTTAGGGCTGTGCGTGTGGCAGGCATCGCCCGCAATAAAAACGTGAGGCAAGCGGCCCGGAGCGCCTCCTGCCGGAACATCATCGAACTTGTCGCAAAGTCGCTGACCGATTTCGTAGACCGACCACCAGGCGACTTCCTTCACGTCGAGAGAATAGGGATGAAGGATGCGTCCGGCTGCGGCGATCAGATGATCGACCGTAATGTTCCGGTTCGCGACCCGCTCGTCCGGCCGCAGCTTGTCGAGTTCGACGTAGATGCGGACCAGATATCCGCCTTCACGCGGAATGATCAGGATGCTGCCTTCGCTGGCCGACTGCACCAACGCCTTGAAGCGGATGTCCGGGAAGTCCGTCACGGCAAGAACGTCCATCACGCCCCAGGCCTGATTGGCACTGTCGCCCTTCAACTCGCGGCCCAGCGCCCTGCGCACGGAACTGCGGGCGCCGTCGCAACCGACCACGTATCTTGCGCGTATCGTTTCCGTTTCACCTTCGTGTCCGGGGTCCATGCGTTCCAGCTGAACCGTAACCGGCCATTCCTGCCCTGCTTCGAGCGCCATATCCAGATCGACCAGCCGGCGGGAGTAGTTAGGCTCCAACCTGTTTGGCGAATTGCGCATGATCTCGAGATAAAAGTCGTGAACGCGCGCCTGGTTCAAAATGACATGCGGAAACTCGGACAGACCGTCCTCGACATCCTGAACCCTGCCGCTGCGGGCGATCGTGTCCGGAGACGCCGGGTCCGGTTTCCAGAAAGTGGTCTCGTTGACCCAGTAAGCTTCCTTTTCCAGTCGCTCGGCAAAGCCGAACGCCTCGAACATTTCCATTGTCCGACAGGCGACACCATCCGCCTGGCCAAGCTTCAGGGGGCCGGCTTTCTGCTCCACGATACGGGTTCGGATGTCCGGGAAAGCCGCAAGTTGAGCGGCAAGTGTCAGGCCCGCGGGACCGCAACCGACAATGAGGACATCGACTTCTTCCGGCAGGCTGTCTGTGTTGGCCAGGGCAGTGGCGTCGGCATTAGGTTCATGAATGACCGGATCACCGGTCTTGAAGCCGTCGAGATGAAATTGCATGAGACCGTCTCCTCCGCCACTTTCCGGCAGTTTGGCAACCGGCCCTCCTTCTTGGGAAAGGCCGGCGCCAGCATGATGGGGCCACGCGAAAGCTGCCGGTGTTCAAGCCCGGACTTCCTTGCCGCATTGCGGGTCTTTCGCGTTTGACAATTCCGCCGCGATGTCCAAACAAACATCGACAACGGATTAATTAGAAAGCATACTGATTATCAGCATGCTGTCAAATATAATCAGCATACTTCCTTTTTTGACTCCCTGGAGGCGGCGATGCGAAACCTTGAACAGATGCCCGGACACCTGATCCGCCGTTTGCAGCAGATCGCAGTGGCGGTGTTTCATACGGAAGTGGATGCCGTCGGATTCGACATGACGCCGGTGCAATTCGCAGCGCTGGTCCGGGTGGCGGAAAACCCGGGCATCGACCAGATAACGCTGGCAGGCCTGATTGCCTATGACAGGACCACGATCGCCGGCGTTGTCGACCGGCTGGTGCAGAAGGGCTTCCTGTCACGCGCCGTGAGCGAAAAGGACAGGCGCGCAAAGGTGCTTCACATGACGGACGCCGGAACCGATGCGCTGTCGCGGCTTGGCCCTGCGGTGGAAAAGGCGCAACAGGTGATGCTCAGCGGGCTCGACCGCCAAGAGGCTGACGATTTCATGCGTCTCTTGCAAAAGGCAACAGAGGCGGTCAACGACCTCAGCCGCGCGCCACTGCGTTCCGGTTCCAAGTCTGCGGAAAAAGACTGACTGGCCTGCGAAGGTTCAGCATCAAGACCGCAACAAGCGGTGACTATTTCCCTGCCCAGAAATCCGCCTGCAGGCCGGCCGCTTCCTCTTCCAGAAGCGGACCGACAACCTCCACCTTGCGTTGCCCCGCCGCAAACACCGTCCTGCAGGGCAGATCGAGTGTCGGATTTTCCTCGTGATCGCCCGTCTGTTCCTTCAGGGACTTTTCGGTCTGGCCAAAGACGACCCGACCAATGCCCGCCCAGTAGACAGCGCCGGAGCACATGGCGCACGGCTCTGCCGACGTGTACATGGTGCAGCTTTCCAGAAAATCCGGGCGCCAGCGCTTGCTTGCCCGTGTCGCCAGCAGCCTTTCGGCGTGGGCGGTCATGTCCTGCCCTTCGGCGGAATAACCGTTACCCTGCTCCATCAGAACCTCTCCGTCCGGACCTGCCAGCAGGCAGCCAAATGGATGATCGCCCGTTTCCCGCGCCTGCCGCGCGATTTCGAATGCCCGGCGCAACAGCGCGATATCTTTGTCGTCATGAGTATCAGTCACGCAAGGCTCCTTTGATTTCTTCCCCCTGAAGGGAGCATGAACACGCTCACCCCGCAAGACTTTGCAAACAGTCAGTCACGTTGACCAGAAACACGTCAAAAGACTGGCAATTTAAAAGGCAACTGCTGAAATATTGGTCTCTTGATCACTATTCTCGCGGTTTCATCTTGAGGTTTTCTTGACAAAAATCACGCACCGGTTTCCCGTAGAGGTCGAGTAGAAGCGGTGGAGCCCAACGGTTCCGACATTGCTCATCTTTCAGTTGATCGACGATGCCCGGCACGAACGCGCCCGCATCCAAGACCAGGAGATGAGAATGCCGGCCGAAGACAACAAAACGCTCCCGCCACTCGAAAACCTTCCAGAGAAAGTACAGCGAAAGGGTGTGCCGATGCGCATGTTTGACGGTAAGTCGTTGGTTGTTGCCATGGCGGCAATGGTTGGGTCGTTTCCGGCGGCTGCGGCCGATCTCGTGACCTATCAGCTCGACTGGTTGCCCGGCGGTGACAAGGCGCCGATCTATGTCTGCATTCAGGAAGGCTTCTGCGAAGAAGCCGGTCTCGAAATCAAGATCGAACCGGGGCGCGGGTCTTCCGAGGCCATCACCAAGATCGCCACGGGGGCATCGGACATCGGTTCCGCGGGCATGGGTGCCCTGATGGCAGCCAAGGCAACCGAAGGCGTGCCGGTGACCGCGGTCATGACCATCTTCAACATGGGACCGCACGCCTTCTACACCACCAAGGACAGCGGCATCGCCTCGATCAAGGATGTCAAAGGCAAGAAGATCGCGACCTCGCCTTTCACCTCTTCCAACGTGTTCCTGCCGCTGGTTCTGGCCGACAACGGACTGTCGGAAGAAGATATCACCCTGACCAAATCCGACCCCGGCGCGTTAGGGCCGCTGCTGATGACCGGCCAGTCGGACGCGATCATCGCCTGGCTGACCGACGTCTCGCGCTATTCCGGCCAGGCGGCGGAGGCCGGCAAGGAACTGGTCGTGCTGCCCTGGGCTGACGCAGGTCTTGAGCTTTATTCCGCATCGCTAGTTGCGGGTGACAAGTTCCTGGAGGAGCGCCCGGACGTCGCCAAGCGCTTCGTTGCAGCCTTCAAGAAGTCCCTCGAATTTGCCTACGCAAACCCGGACAAGGCAGCTGCGGCTGTTTCCGCACAGGTGCCGGAGCTTTCGGCGGAAGACGTCAAGGGATCCTGGCTGGATGCGTCCAAGCTTGCCTTCAACGATGTCACTGAAAAATTCCCGCTCGGCACAATCGATGCCGACCGGCTGGCGGCGACATGGACCCGCGTTGCCGCAGCGCAGGATCTGGACCCGGCATCCCTGAAACCTGAAGACGCTGTCAACCGCTCATTCCTGCCGGCAGCGGAGTAACCCTCAAGTGGCACTCACCAACAACGCGATCAGCTTTTCCTCGGTCGGTCAGACGTTTCTGACCGGCTCGGGATCCGTCACCGCCCTGGACGGGGTCACCGTGACCATTGCTCAGCATGAGTTTGTAGCGGTGCTCGGCCCATCCGGATGCGGAAAATCGACCTTGCTGAGGCTGACCGCCGGACTGATGAAACCTTCAAAGGGAACGGTGAGTGTCTTCGGCAAAGAGGTGACGATGCCGAGGGACGATGTCGGCATCGTCTTCCAGAAACCGACATTGCTTCCCTGGGCCAACGTAGAGGACAACGTCGTCTTTCCGGTTCGCCACAAATACGGACGGGTGACGACGGAGGACCGCGAACAGGCCTGCACCATCATCGAGACCGTCGGCCTGAAAGGATTTGAAAAGCGGCTGCCGTCGGAGCTTTCCGGCGGCATGCAGCAACGGGTCGGCATTGCCCGGGCTCTGTTTCTCAATCCGGACATTCTTCTGATGGACGAACCGTTTTCAGCGCTTGATGCACTGACCCGCGATGCCATGGGCTTTGAACTTCTTCGGTTGTGGCAAGCAAGTCCGAAGACAGTCCTTTTCATCACCCACTCGATTCCGGAAGCCGCGCTGCTGGCCGACAGGATCCTTGTGCTCAGCGAGCGCCCCGGCCGCATCATCGCGGACCTGCAGGTGCCGACCGCCCGTCCGAGAGACGAAAGCGCGCTGAGAACACCGGAGATGCAGGATTTCTCGGCCGAACTCCGCTCGCTTCTGATCAGAAAGGAGGCCGCCTGATGACTGTCAGCGAAACACAGGACTCCGCCGCGGCGAAGACCACCCCAAAGCCCGAGCGTCAGGAGCGGCCTTTGCCGGTTTCCGAAAAGCTGCTCCGGATGCCTGTCGTACTTCCCCTGATCACCTTTGTCCTGATCCTGATTGTCTGGGAGGCCGGGACACGGCTGTTTTCCGTCCCCTCTTTCGTGCTGCCCGCCCCTTCCCGCATTCTGGGTGGATTTGAGAGCGTTACAGCCGGACGCTGGATGGAGCATATCTGGGCAACGCTTCGGGTCGCCCTCATCGGCTATGCCGTTTCGTTTGTCATTTCGCTTCCGATTGCCGTCGGCCTGGCAAAGTCGCGTCTGCTTTCGGGGGCGTTCTATCCCTTGCTGGTGGTCATCCAGTCCGTCCCGGTTGTCGCCGTTGCCCCGATCATCATAGTGGTGCTGGGCACCGGTGATGCACCACGCGTCGTGATCACCTTCATGATCTCCTTCTTTCCGTTGGTCGTTTCCATGACGACGGGTCTGGCCGCAACGCCGCCGGAGCTGATCGAATTGTCCAGGTCGCTGCGCGCGCCGTCCTTCCGGGAGATCACACAGATCCGATTGCCCTATGCGACGCCTTACATCTTCTCGGGCATGAAGATTTCGATCACGCTTTCAGTCATCGGCGCTGTCGTGTCCGAATTCGTCGCCGCCGAAAAAGGCATCGGCTACTTCATCCAGTTCTCCACGTCGATGTTCAAACTGCCCCAGGCCTGGGCCGGACTGGTCATCCTCGTGATCATGTCGCTGGTCCTGTTCCAGTTGGTCAGCCTCGCGCAGCGGATCTTCTTTCCCTGGTCGCTGCCGAAGGGACAGAAATGACAAGCTTCCTGATCAACAACATTGACTACGGCCTCACCGGCAACCGGGAGGGAGACCGCCTCAGCGGTGCAATCCGCGTTCACGACGGCAGGATTGCGGAAATCGGCCACCTGCAGCCCCGGGAAGGCGAACAGATTGTCGATGCGAGCGGATGCGTGGTCACACCGGGACTGGTGAATACCCATCACCATCTATTCCAGTCTGTCCTGAAGGCCGTGCCGGAAGGCATGAATGCGCCACTTGACGACTGGCTCATGAACGTTCCCTACAGCTACTGGCCGCTGATCGACGAGGAAACCCTTCGCGTATCGGCCAGGATAGGACTGGCAGAACTGCTTCTCACCGGAACGACAACGGTCTGCGATCATCACTACGTCTATTCCGACCACTATGACTACGATCCGGCGGACGTGCTTTTTGAAGAGGCGGAAGCGCTTGGCATCCGTTTCGTCCTGGCCCGGGGTGGTGGAACGAAAGGCCGGTCTTTTCCCGATCCGAGCCTGCCGCCGTCACCAAGCGAGCCACTGGACAAATTCCTGACAAGCATCGAGCGGACTGCAAACCGCTGGCATGACCCCTCCCCAGGTTCCAGCAGGCGGGTTGCTGTCGCACCGACCACGCCGACGTTCAATGTCGATGCAGGAGAGCTTGCCGACATCGCCCGCTTTGCCCGCGGCAAGGGCCTGCGCCTTCATTCGCATCTTTCGGAAAACCGGACCTACGTCGACTTCACCCTGGCGAAATACGGCAAGCGACCGGTTGATTGGCTTGCCGAGCAGCAGTGGCTCGGGCCGGATGTCTGGTTTGCCCATCTGGTGGAATGCGACCGGGACGAGGTGCGCATGCTCGCAGAAACCGGAACCGGGATGGCGCACTGTCCGCAACCAAATGCAAGGCTTGGCTCAGGCATTGCTCCAGCTGACGCCCTGCACGACCTCGGCGGCAGAGTTTCGCTGGCGGTAGATGGCGCAGGCGCGAACGAGGCCGCCGACATGGGCGCTGCCCTCTACAGTGCCTTCGCACTGCACCGAGCGACAAAGGGCGTGCGGGCATTGCAAGCCGAAAGCCTGCTCAACTGGGCAACCGAAGGCGGCGCCAAGGTGCTCGGCTTTGAGGAGATCGGCGTGCTGCGTCCCGGCATGATCGCCGACATTGCCGTTTTCGACATTTCCGCCCCTCGCAACATGGGACTTCACGATCCGGCCCTTGCTCCCGTGCTGACGGGTGCCGCAAGCCTGCGCCACAGCTTTGTCGGCGGGCGGCAGATCGTCCGGGACGGTTCCATCCCCGGACTGGACCTGGTCGGGCTCGGTTCGGACGCAAGGCGTGTTACCCGGCAACTGATCGAACGCAGAAAGGAAATGACGGCGCCTTCACGGGCCCGCGCCGCCCAGGCCTGATGGCAAATCGCCTGCGTCGGGCAGGCACATTCTTATGTGGAGTAGAAGCTGTCAGTGCCCATGAGCACGGGTCATTGCTCCCGGACCTCTTTCTCAAGGAGAACGGAAATATGAGCACCTCTGCATCTTATGGTCTCGTTGAACTGGAAAAGGAAAAAGGCTTCGGCGGCGTCGGTGAGACGGTCGACCGGTCAATTCCCCAGGTCGACATGTCGGATTTCTTTTCGCGCAAGGCAGAGATCACCGAGGATCTGTGGGCAGCGGCGACGGACATCGGCTTTTTTCAGCTGAGCAACCACGGCATCCCGCAGGAACTGATCGACGAGGCTTTTCGACTGTCGGCCGGCTTCTTCGACCTGCCGGCAGAGACGAAAGAACAATATCCGCTTCGGCCCGGCACCAATGCAGGCTGGGAATTCAAGGCGCAGGTCCGCCCTTCAACCGGCACTGCCGACCAGAAGGAAAGCTACCAGATCACCCTGCCGCGCATGACAGGTCTCTGGCCGACCGGCGAAGAACTGTCCGGCTTCAAGGCGACCATGCTGGCATTCGAGCGGCACAACTGGGCGCTGGCGATGAAGGTTCTGTCCTGCTTTGCCGACAAGCTGCAGTTTCCGCCGGACTTCTTCACCGACGGGCACGATCCCCTGACACCGGAATACCAGTCGACCCTCCGACTGATCCATTATCTGGGCATGGAAGATGCCAAGCCAGAGGACTTCAAGTTCTGGCGGGCCGGTGCCCACACAGACTTCGACTGCCTGACACTGCTGCACCAGAAGGCAGGCCAGGGCGGGCTACAGCTTTGCCCGGGCAAGGACAGCCAGGGCCGGGCGATTGCCTGGACCGACGTACCCCCGCTGGAAGGTGTGATCACCTGCAACATCGGCGACATGCTGATGCGCTGGTCGGACGACAAGCTTCTGTCAAACCTTCACCGGGTGCGCATGCCCAAGCCGGAGGAATATCTCGGTCCTCGCTACTCGATGGCCTATTTCGCCCAGGCCAACATGGATACGGTGCTTGCAGGGCCGGAAGGCAAGTATGAGCCGATAACGGCGCATGACTATATCCAGATGCGGCTAGGTGCGAATTTCGGCAAGAAATAGCGGCGCAATCGCCATCCGACAAAGAAGAACCACGGCGCCGAGGCCATCGTTTGAAACGATCGGCGCCGTGGCAGCACCATTTCAGCCATGATTTGTCCGCAAAACTATCCAGAAGCTGACGATCCGGCAGACTTTACTTTTGCTGCCCGTCCTTTAGGCTTGGTTTCACGACGAGCACCCGCCAACGAAACGCGGCCTCAAAACTCACCCAACAGACAGAATTGCGAAACGCTCCATGACCGAAGCCAAAAGCGGCGACACGGTTCGTCTTCATTATAAGGGCACGCTGGACGACGGCTCCGTCTTCGACAGCTCCGAAGGACGCGACCCGCTGGAATTCACCGTTGGATCCGGCCAGATCATTCCGGGTCTCGACCAGGCCATTCCCGGTATGAAGGTTGGCGACGAGAAGACGGTCCGCATCGAGCCCGACAGCGCCTACGGTCCCCACAATCCGGCAGCACGCCAGGCTGTTCCGCGGACCAACATTCCGGCCAACATCCCGCTGGAAGTCGGCATGCAGCTGCAGGCGCAGACAGAGAACGGCCAGATGATGACCGTGACCGTGATCGAGATTTCCGAAAACGAAGTCATTCTGGACGCCAACCATCCGTTGGCCGGCAAGGTGCTGACGTTCGAGATCCAGCTGACAGGGATCAACTGAGGCCCACCGGTTCCGGTTTAGCTGGCGGTGGCAAAGTCAGAAGCCGATTTCGGCTCCCTGATGAGGTCTGAACGCTGAAAAGACAAAAGCCCCGCGGTTCGCCGCGGGGCTTCTTTTTTCACGCACCGGCGCTGCAAGCCGGCGCGCGAAAATGTCAGACCATGCGTCAGTCCATATAGACGCTGTCGTTGGCTTTCTGGACCTCGGTCTTGAACAGGCCAAGCAGTTCGTTGGCTTTCGGGTCGAGGTTTTCAGCCACGTGCGTTTCGAAAGCCGGCTGGGCCGCTGCGGCCATGGACGCGCGCTGGTCGGCGGTGAGAGCGGTCACTTCCATCTTGTCCATCAGGCCCGCCAATCCCCTGTCGGAGGCTTCGATGATGCGCGACAGGCCACGGCTGGCGGTTACGCAGCTTTCCGCGGCATAGCGCAGGGTCTTCTGCTGCTCTTCGCTCAATCCTTCGAAGAAGTCCCGGTTGACCATGAACGTGTAGGGCGAGAACAGGTGGTTGGTCAGCGTCATGTACTTCTGAACCTCGGAGAAGTTCGCGAAGGAAATGATCGGCACCGGGTTCATCTGACCGTCGATGACGCCGGTCTGCAGGCCGGAATAGACCTCGCCCCAGGATAGCGGATAGGCCTGCGCGCCAAGCGCCTGAATGATGGTCTGGTGAGACGGCAGCGTCATGGTGCGGATGCGGATGCCGTCAAAATCGTCGAGCGACGCGATCGGATGCTTGGAATTGGTAACAGCAAAGAACCCGCCCGTGTCCGGGAAACCGAGCACCACAACATCTCCAAGGGCTTCCTCGATGTCGGCAGCCAGAGCCTTGCCGAAATCACCGTCGAAAACCGCGTAGGTGGCCGCGTTGTCGGCGAAGGCGAACGGCAGGTTCAAAACGTCGATGCGTGGGTAGTAGCTTGCCAGCGCGCCGGTGGACGTCAGTGTTGCCTGGATGATGCCGTCGCGCACATGCTGCACATGCTCGGCAGCCGAACCGAGCTGGTTGGAACCGAAGACCTCCACTTCGACGGCACCGTTGGTGTCTGCGTTGACGATGTTGGAGAACACCGCGGTGCAGGCATGAGCCGGATTTTCGAACGGATCGGTCTTGTTGTCGTGTCCGAACTTCAACACCTTTCCATCTGCCAGCGCGCTGCCGGCCATAAGCGCAGCGGTCAGCCCGACCGCCAGTCCCTTTGCGAACTTCTTCATGATTTTCTCCATTCCTCTGTCAGGTTGTTTTTTTGTTATTGGGCAAACCCGAGAGCACGCGGCAGCATCATCGCCGCGCTTTCCCAGAAGGCGAACAGGAACAGCACAGCCACCTCTGCGACCAGGAACGGCCCCAGCTTGATGGCAATCCGTTCCAGTTTCTCACCGGTGACCGATGAGAGAACGAACAGGCACGCGCCGACAGGCGGCGTCATCAGCGAGATGTTGAGTGCCAGAACGAAGATGATCCCCGCATGGATCGGCTCCAGACCCACCTGAGCGGTGAGCGGAACAAGAACCGGTGCCAGGATGATCAGGATGGCGGTGATATCCATGACCATGCCGACGATCAGCAGAAGTCCGATGATGATGGCGATGACCGCATAGCGGTTGTCGGCCAGACCCAGGATGGTCTCGGCCAGCATCTGGGGGATTTTTTCAAAGCTCATCCACCAGCCGAGGATGCCGGCAAAGGCGATGATGACAAAGATCACGCCGGTGATGCGCGCGGTGCGCACGAGCATCTGGTAAAGCGCGGGCAAGGTCAGCGTGCGGTAGACGAATGCACCGATGAAGAGTGCGTAGGCGACTGCAATGGAAGCAGCTTCCGTCGGCGTGACGACACCTCCGAGAATACCTCCCAGGATGATCACCGGCATCAGCAGTGCGGTAATTGAGGAAACGAAGACCTGCCAGATTTCCTTCAGGTTGGCCCGGCGCTCCGCCTTGGGCAGGCTGTTGCGGGCCGCACCAAGGGTAATGACGGCCATGCAGACACCGCAGATGACGAGACCCGGTAGAATGCCTGCGGCGAACAACCCACCAATGGAAACGCCCATGAGCGAGCCGTAGACAACCATCAGGCCGGACGGCGGGATGGTCGGTCCGATGATCGAACCGGCCGCCGTTACGGCGCACGCGTAATCGCGCTTGTAGCCTTCCTTGACCATGGCAGGCACCAATGTGCGCCCGAAGGCCGCCGCATCCGCCGTTGCCGAACCCGTTAGCCCCGCAAAGAACACCGAGGCGAGCATATTTGTGTGGGCCAGCCCACCCCGGAAATGGCCGACCAGCACCTGGGCCAGCTTCACCAGCCGATCGGTGATACCCGTCTGGTTCATGATTTCGCCGGCCAGAATGAAGAACGGCATCGCCAGAAAGGGGAAGATGTTCAGGCCGTTGAAGATACGGCTCGGCCCGATGGCCAGGAACTGGTCACCGCCCATATGAATGAGGCCGATGACGCCGGCCGCGCCAATGGCAAAGCCGATAGGCATGCCGAGCAGGACAAATCCGATGAAGACAGCGGCTACGATCATGCTGCGGCCTCCGCAAACGGAGGATTGTCGAGATGCGTGCCGTTGTCCCGGATCATCGCCAGAACGGTCTGGATCGAGGCAAGGGCTGCGGCAGCCGGGATTGCTGCATAGAACGGCTGCAGACTGATACCGAAGATCATGGCCTGCCGCTTGGCGCCGCTTTGCGCGAAACCGAGCCCGTACCAAAGAACGTAGAGAAACAGTGCGAGAACGCAGAGATCAATCGCCATCAGCACAATGCGGCGCAACGACACCGGCACGCGCATGATGGCAGCCGTCAGTCCGATATGGTCCCGCCTGGCGATGCCGGATGAGACGGCCAGCATGGCTGCCCAGATCATCAGGTAGCGCGCAAGGATCTCCGGCCAGGGCAACTGCCAATGAAAGAAGTAGCGATCAACCACGCCGAGCCAGACATCAAGCACAAGCAGTGCCATCAGCAAGGCTATTACAGCCTCGACGCCCGTATTCAGCCTGGCACTGGTTCTGGCAGCCCACTCGCGCATAATCCCTCCACCGAAATGTACCTTAATTACATTTTCAGAGCAGAAATTGCGTTTCGTCAAGCGTATTTTGTTTTTAAATTACATTTCTCGCGTAAATGAGGCTATGATCAGGCGCTGATTGACGATTTTGTGTAATCAAATTACAAATCCCGCAACCAGGGAGACATGTGTGCAGGCAAAGATCCGAACCCCGACCGGCGACAATACAAACGGCCATGCCGCTATCGATCTCATTTCCGCACTCCGCGATCACGCCGGCCAGTTTCCGGCGCGGGAACAAAAGGTTGCGGACTACGTGCAAAAGCATCTGTCCGCGATTTCGGACATGACGATCGCCGAACTGGCAAAAGCCTGCGGCGTCAGCACACCGACCGTCGTTCGGTTTTGCAGGACACTCGGCTGTGACGGTTTCCGGGAATTCAAGCTGCGACTGGCACAGAACCTGGCCGTCAGCCTGCAGTATATTTCCGCGCCATCTACTACCGAGCAGGTTGCCAGCGAAACGGCGATCGACCGCGTTCTGGGCGCGCTTTATGCGACCGCCAATGTCATGCGGCAGCAAGTCGATCCGGCCGTTATCGAGAGGGCTGTCGAAAAGATCGCCAAATGCCGGCAGCTTCTCACCGCCGGGATCGGCGGTGGGTCGACGATGGTGGCCGGTGAAGCGGCGAGCCGGTTTTTCCGCCTTGGCATCCCGTCTGTCGCCCTGCACGACAGCTATCTCCTGCAGATGCGCGCGGCGACGCTCGGGCCCGACGACGTTCTGCTGTGCGTCTCCGCCAGCGGCGAAGCGGATGAACTGGTCAGTGCGGCCGAAATTGCAGGCGGCTATGGGGCCACCACGATCGCGATCGCACCGAAAGGCTCCCGCCTTGCAATGATTTCCAAGATCCCCATCCTAGTCGATCTTCCCGAGGACCCTGACATCTTCAAGCCCACCGCTTCGCGATACGCGCACCTGGTGATTGTCGACGCCATCGCCATGACGGTCGCGCAGGTCCGGGCCGCCACCACAAGCGAAAACCTGCGCCGGATCCGCTCTTCCCTGACCGCCTTCCATGGCCGCACCGGACCTCAACCTCTGGGCGATTGAGCCTCACGAACACACGAAACTGCGCCGGCTTGCCAGAAACCGCCGCAATCTGATGTGAAACTGAGAGAAGCCGATTGCATTTCTTACAACGGTCACCCTATGTATGTTATTGGTTTTCATAAGCTCTTGTCGGGGACATCGTATTCATGTCGGTAGATGTTGACGCGCTGGTAGACAGACGGCGCCTCAGACGCAAAGTGACCTTCTGGCGGATCGCGACTTTTGTCGTCATCGCCGCGGCACTGATCGGGGGGCTTATCTACGTCTCCGGCGCTTCGGAATTGTCCAAGCGGACGGCGCATATCGCGCGCATCCCGATCGAAGGCGTCATCCTCGAAAGCCGCAAGACCCTGCAGATGATCGAGAAGATCGGCAAGTCCGATGCGGTCAAGGGCGTGGTGATCTCCATCAATTCTCCCGGTGGCAGCACAACCGGCGGCGAAGCGCTGTATGAAGCGCTGCGCAAGCTTTCCGAAAAGAAGCCGGTGGTCGCCGAAATCCGCACCATCGGAACCTCCGCGGGCTACATGATCGCCCTTGCCTCCGATCACATCGTCGCGAGATACAATTCCATCACCGGCTCCATCGGCGTGCTGTTCCAGTTCGGCAATATCAGCAAACTGATGGAAACGGTCGGCGTGGAAATGGATGCGGTCAAGAGTGCTCCGCTGAAGGCCGAGCCCGACTTCTATTCCCAGACGAGCCCCGAGGCACGCGCCATGCTGCAAAAGCTCGTCGACAATTCCTACGACTGGTTCGTTTCACTGGTCGCCGAGCGGCGATCTCTCGACATGCCCAGGGCCAAGGAACTTGCAGACGGCCGCATTCTGACGGGCCACGATGCCCAGACGGAAAAGCTGATCGATGCCATTGGCGGCGAAGATGTCGCAATCGACTGGCTCGTAAGCGAGAAGGGCGTTCCGAAAGATCTTCCAGTCGTCACCTGGAGCGCCAACGAAAATCTGGAAGAGCTGCCGTTTTCCTCCCGGGTCTCGCGAGAGTTCGGAAAAGGCATCGGATCGGCCCTTCTGGAGCCGGTTAGTGAAGCTAAGGGGCTGATTCCACGAGGGCTTACGCTTGACGGGCTCGTATCCGTTTGGCAGGCTTCTGACGCGGCAGACAATAATCCGTAAGCGAGGGGGCACTTCATGATCAAATCTGAGCTGGTTCAGCATATCGCCGAACAAAATCCGCATCTCTATCAGCGGGACGTTGAGAACATCGTCAACGCCATCTTGGATGAGGTTACCGAAGCGCTCATGCGCGGCGACCGGGTGGAGTTGCGCGGCTTCGGCGCGTTTTCCGTCAAGAACCGCCCCGCTCGCGTCGGCCGCAATCCGCGCACCGGTCAAAAAGTGGAAGTGGACGAAAAGTTCGTGCCCTTCTTCAAAACCGGCAAGGAAATGCGTATACGGTTGAACGATGGTGTGGACCACGGCGACGACTGATTGCGTTTGCCACGGCACGCCATTTAAAATCGACTTCTGATCTGGCCAAAACCGGGAGAACCCAGTGACCCGTTTCCTCAAGAACGTGATCTTGTTCGTTATCGCGGTTGTCCTGATCCCGTTGTCGGTGGCGAACCGGCACACGGTCTCCCTGTCGCTCAATCCCCTCGACCCGCAGGACCCGCGCCTGACGATCCCGGACATTCCGCTGTTCTGGATCATCTTCGCAAGTCTGGGTGTCGGCATCATCGTCGGTGGACTTGGTGCATGGGCCAAACAGGGCCGCTGGCGCAAGGAAGCACGCGTGAAGCGCCGGGAAGCCGCGAAATGGCACAAGGAAGCCGACCAGCTGCGGGAAATGAACACCGCAGGTCAGCCGGCATCCAATCTCAAGGGACTGGCAGGACCGGGCAACCGCAACGCCGCCTGACCGGCCGACATTACCATGCGTATTATCTCCAGCGACGAGATCGATGCCTGCCTGGAAGACAGGGCCGTTCTTGAAACGCTGCGCCGGGCCTATCGCTCCAGCACAGTCGCGCCCAAGGCATCCCCCTTGCCCATCGGTCGGCTGAACCAGCAACTAGGCGCGCTCACCGTACAGCCGGCCTGGACCGACTTTACCCAACAGGGCGACGTCAAGCGCGGCTATATCGGCTGCTCCCTGGCGCTGGATCTACCCGAACAATCGGGCCTGTCCTCCAGTCTCTACCTTTTGTTTTCCGGTTCCGGCGGACAACCGATAGCCCTTCTGGATGGCATGCGCCTTACTGTCTGGCGCACGGCCGGGTTGCATGCGCTCGGGGCAAGTTACCTGTCCCGCGAAGACACGTCCCGCCTGCTGGTCATCGGCGACGACCCGAGATTGCCCCGGCTTGTGTGCGGTTATGCGGCCGTGCGCAACCTGACGTCGATCCTTCTGGCCGGCGTGTCGCCGGAAATCCAGAAAAGGATCGCCGCCTTGCCCGCGCTCAAGGGGGTCAATGTCGGCATCACGAACGAGATCTATGCCGCGCAGGAAGGCGCGGACATGATCTGCATTGCCGGTCCGGAAAACGAAACAGGCACCCATCACGCCCTCACCTACCTGGATCCTCCTGCAGGCTGTCACGTAGATGTGCTGGATCCGGAAGCACAATTGCCGACAGAACTGCTGCAGGAAGCACGGCTGTTCACCACCGACCTGAGCGAACCGCCGCGGCCGGATCTTGAATGGGCTGCCGACCTGAAAGACCTCACACAGGGCACGAAAGCCGGCCGGCGTTACTACGGCCAGCGCACGCTGTTTTTGCCTGCCCCGCGCACCGGGCTCGCAGACTACGCACTGGCTGCACACGTTTTTTTGAGGACGTGACCTCTGGAACTCGTGCCTGCGCACACCATATCCCGGATCAGCAGGGGAATCCATGAAAGCGAGCGCCCGAAAAGGGTCGCCCGGATGACGGCTTGGCCGCCATGGGTTTCTCGTTGGTATCTTGAAGGAGCAAATCATGCTGACGACGCTTGCCTATTCGGCAAGCCTTCCGGCAATCGCAATTGGGCTGATGTACTATGTGTCGGCCTGCTCGGGGCTTGTCTACTAGTGCCTTGATGGCACCCTGGCCGTTCGACCCTACGGGCGAGACCGGCTGCCTCCAAGGGTTTGGCACGTTCGGCCGATCGCGCCAAACCCGTTATACGATAATCGTGAAGCCGGTTCCCCGTGGGCCGGCTTTTGTCGTTCCTGGACTGTCCGCTGAGGCCAAGGGACGGAAAGCCATCCCGGCTTAGCTGGGATCTGAACCTGTTCCAAAACGGTGTCCGGGCAAGGTCCAGCCACGCAGGATCGCTCCGCCGCGCAGGATCAGCGCAAAGCTTGCGGCAAGGATCGCGGCAAGGATTTGCGGCGCGCCCAATTGCACCAGCACAACAAATCCACCCGCACCGGCAAAGGCCGCACCGACATAGATTTCCGGCTTCACGATGGAGGAAGGTTCACGGGCGATGGTGTCCCGCAGGATGCCGCCGAAAGTTGCCGTGGAGACACCCATCAGGATCGCCACCAGGATCGTGTCACCGACAGTCAGGGCCTTGGCAGCTCCCATGACAGAATACGCCGCAATACCGATAGCATCGGCCCATCTCAAGGGTTTGCAGAGCTTTTCGATCCACTCGGCAAAATACCAGACCAGCGCGCTGACGACGAAGCACACCAGCAGATACCATTCGTTCTCCACCCAGAAGACCGGTACACCCAGCAAAAGGTCACGCAGGGTACCACCACCGATCCCCGTCAGCGTGGCAAAGAACAGCAGGGCAACGATATCCAGCTGCTTGCGCGAAGCGACGATGCCGCCGGTAATGGCGAATACCGCCACCCCGAGATAGTCCAGCATTTGCAGCAGCATTCCGTCCCCCATGGCCACTTTCTTTCCGAAGGCAGTACCTGAGGTCCGGGTCTTTGTCATCCCGTAGCATGCCATGCCGGCACTCGGCCCTACGTCTGAGGGCCTGCATATCTCGCTCAAGGGATCAGGGAAGTTCGACCAGACCGCTTTCTGGAAAAACATTGATCGTTCCCGGCTGTCGTCCTCTCGCGTCGCATCGACGGCAGGACTGGCTCACGTCAGCTGTGTTGACGAAAGGGTTGCCCCAAAGAAAAGGGGCCACTCCGCTGGATGCGGAGCAGCCCCTTCAAAGCTCTAGGGTCGGTTGAACTCAGGCGTTCTTGTCGACCGTCTGTCCGGCTTCAGCCGACGCCGCAACATCCTTCGGGCCACCCTTGGAAACGCCGACCATGGCCGGACGCAGCACGCGGTCGCCAATGACGTAGCCGGCCTGCATGACCTGTACAACCGTGTTGTTCGGCACTGCGGTGTTCGGCACCTCGAACATGGCCTGGTGGAAGTTCGGGTCGAACTTCTGGCCTTCCGGGTCCAGTTTCTTGACGCCATTCTTTTCAAGCTGGTTGAGCAGATCACGCTCGATCATCTCGACGCCTTCGATCAGCGAAGCAACACCCGCATCGGCGTTCTTGCGGTCATCTTCTGGCAACGCCTCAAGTGCGCGGCGCAGGTTGTCGGAAACCGTCAGCATGTCACGGGCAAAACCTGACACGGCGTACTGGCGGGCGTCCTTGACTTCCTTTTCCGTGCGGCGGCGCAGGTTTTCCATTTCCGCCATCACGCGAAGCGCGCGATCCTTCAGATCCGCGTTTTCGGCTTTCAGAACTTCGATCGGATCGACACCGGCCGCCTCGACAGCTTCCGGCTGTTCCGCTGCTGCGGTTTCCGGCGTTGCTTCTGCCGGCTGCTCTTCCGGGGTTTTGTTTTCGTCGCTCATGAATGATCCGTTTGCTCAGACTGTTTGCGGGTGCTTATACGACCGGTTGGCGTTTTTTCAAAGAGCACCGGCGGATAGGCTTTCGCTTACCCGCCGGATGCGCTCATATGAACCGCAGCCGGTCAGCCGCAGATATATTTCGGAATTAAAGGGCGCTCTTGATCCAGTCGGAGAGTTTACCCTTCGGCGCTGCACCGATCTGGGTTGCCATCGGCTCGCCATCCTTGAACAGGATCAGCATCGGAATGGACCGAACGCCGTATTTCATGGCCATGTCCTGGTTCTCGTCGATGTTGAGCTTGGTGATCTTCACCTGGCCGTTCATCTCTTCGGAGATTTCTTCAAGAGCAGGAGCGATCATCTTACACGGACCGCACCATTCGGCCCAGAAGTCGACCACGACCGGGCCGTCGGATTTCAGGACTTCGGCTTCAAACGAAGAGTCGGTAACTTGTGTGGTAGCCATAACTAGATCTCGTAAGTCTCAGGATCGCGCCTACCCGATGTAAGCGCGTCAGTTGGCAAGAACGTAGGAAGCCGAGGGCCTGCCGTCAAGCCGATGTGCCGTCAGGACGCAGTCCGGCGAAGGTTTCTTCCAGCACCTTTTCGGGGATTTCCATCAGGCTCGGCACCGCGGTCCACAGAAGCTGGGCGGAAATCTCCCTGTCCGGATAAATCTGCTTCAGCATTTCCCTGTAAACACAAAGCTGTGCGCGGTACTCGAGCGGGATTTCGGCAACTGATGCCGGTGGATGGAAATTGGTCTTGTAATCCACAATCACCACCCGGTTATCCTCAACCACCAGCCGGTCGATTTGTCCGGAAATCTCGACTTCCGTGCCGTCGCTTGCCCGAATCGTCCCGACCAGCGGCACTTCGGCGCGGGCATGACCGCAAAACAGCGTCTCGAATTCCGGCATCTCTAGAATCGCAGCCACTTCGCGCAGAAGGTGAGGCATGCGCTCGGCAAATTCCGGCTTGAGGGCCTGCTTGAGGTAGGCTTCCGAAGCTGCCATACGGGCGTCTTCAGCCAAGTCCGGCAACAGCTCCAGAAGCCGGTGGATCAGTCGACCGCGCTCCAGGGGCCAGGACGCAAGATCCCTGCCCGCCTGCAAGCGAGACACCGCAGGCACCGGTTCGATGCCTTCCTTTTCCTCCATCGCCTCGAATGCCCGTGAGGGCTGAAGGCGTTTCTTCCTGGCAAGCGGACGGACGGGGCTGGAGAGCCAGTCCGGCAACGGCGGTTCTTCGCTGCGCGGCTCTGCGGAGGTATGCGACGCCGCGCCTGCCTCGGGCTCGGCGATGACGCCGTCCTTCTGCCAGCGCCAGGCGGAGACGGATCCATCCGGTGCGGTCAGTTCGCGCGCCTCAGACTTCAACGCCCGTGAGACCATCGAATACCAGCAGTTCTCGTGGGCACCGCGTTTCGGTTCCCAGCCGCAGACGATCAGCCGGTCTTCGGCGCGGGTCAGAGCCACATACAACAGGCGCCGGTATTCTTCCTCCTGCGCGTCCCGCAGGGCTTCCACCGCCGCGTCGTGCCAGGGTGTTCGGTCCGCCTTGGGCGGCAGCCAGACCAGAGCCGGTGGCAGAAGATCGTTTTCCAGACGCTTGCGCGGCAGGAAGGCCGGATCGTGGATTGCGCTGACGGGGGCTGCCCCCGGATCGACCAGAACGACGATCCGCGCTTCCAGCCCCTTGGAACCATGCACGGTCATGATGCGGACCATGCCCTTGGTATTGGTCAACTCACGCTTGATCTCGGTCGGTGCCGCTGCCATCCAGGCAAGGAACCCTTCCAGTCCCGGCGTGCCGGATTGCTCATAGGCAATGGTGAGCGCCAGGAACTCGTCTAGAACGTCATCGACTTCCACGCCGAGGCGAGCGCGAAAAGCTTTCCGGCCACCATCAGCCCCCAGCAGCCGGGCATAGAATTCGTAAGGCGGCACGAAGTCGGCGCGTGCGCGCCAGTCTTCCAGCCTTGCGCGCACGGCCTTCCATTTGTCCGAACTGTCCGACCGTTTCACCAGCATCTGCCACAGCGTTCCAGGCCGCACCTTCTCCGGCGTTTCCCGGGCAACCTCCAGCAGGTCGTCGTCCGTCAGGTCGAACAGCGGGCTCTTCAGCACGCAGGCAAGCGACAGGTCGTCTTCCGGCAGCAACAGGAACCTGCCGAGAGCGGCAAGATCCTGAACAGCGATATGGTCCGTCAGAACAAGGCGGTCACTGCCGGCAGCCGGGATGTCCAGCTCCTTCAGCTCCCGATTGAGCGCTTCGACAAAAGGCCCGCGCTTGCGCACGAGGATCATCACATCGCCGGGATTTGCCGTGCCATCGCGCATCCACTGGGCAATTTCAGCAGCAATACGCCTGGCCACCTTCAGCATCGGGCTGCCTGAACCGACGTGGTCGATCGGCTGGCGCCAGTCGTCCGGCTCCTCGATCTCCGCCTCGGCTTCCAGTGGCCACAGATCAACGATCCCCGGATCGCGCCGGATGGCTTCATGAACCGGCGCTTTCACGTCCTGCGACAGGCCTTTGTGGGCGCTTTCGTCGTGAAACACCTTGTCAACCGCTCCAAGAACATCCGGCGTGGAGCGGAAGGAGAGCTGCAGATTGACGGAATGAAACTCAAGCTCGGCCGCCTCGGCCTTGCCGGAAAAGGCCCGTCGCATGGCATCGAAATAGGCCGGCACAGCTCCCTGGAACGAATAGATTGACTGTTTTTCGTCGCCCACCGCAAACAGCGTGCGGACCCGGTCTCTAGCACCAGTCCCGGCGAAGAACTCGGCGGCAAGCGAAGTCACCACTTCCCATTGGCGCGGGCTGGTGTCCTGAGCCTCATCAACGAGGATATGATCAAGCCCCTGGTCGAGCTTGTATTGCACCCAGAGTGCGGCGTCCGACTTCTGCAGCAGTGTTGCCGTCTTGACCACCAGATCCTCGAAATCGAGATACCCGCGGGCGGTCTTGGCGCGCTCATAATGACCGATCACCGCGTCGGCGAGACGCAGCAGGGCTGTGGTTCCCTCGTAGGTCGCCACTTTCCGGCGCTGGTCCAGCAGCTCCAGCAGGCGTTGTTGTTCCGCTTCCAGCGCCTCGAGCATCTGGGGGAACGTTTCAGCGACCTTCTTGGTGGCGAGCGACTTTCGCGGCTCAAGCTTGGCTGTCAGGAAAATCGCCTGCCAGGCCTCTCGGAAAGCGGTTATGTCCGTGAGCCTCGCGGCGGCAACCAGATCGTCCGCACGCGCCTGATCGGTCTTGGTGCCGGTTCGCAGTGCCTCGGCATAGGCAAGACAGGTGTTCATATCAAACGGGCATGCAGACCGGAACTGCTCGTCGAAATCCGCGAGCCGCAGAGCCGGATCGGTTTCCAGAAGACCGGCAAGCTCGGCGAGCGCGGTTTCCAGATCGCCGGCATCAACCGTCCAGCGGCGGAAGGCGTCACGGCTATGGATCAACTCGTCCAGAGCCTTCTGGGCGCCGCCGTCGCTCATAAGATCAATGACAGACGCCAGAGCCCTGCCGAAGGTGCTTTCCGGCTCGGTCTCGGCAACATGCAGCACGGTCGCGCGCGAGGCCGCCATGAGTTCCGCTGCCACCCGGTCGTCGAGTACGGCAAAATGGCCCGCGACGTTTGCTTCCAGTGGAAACTGGTGCAGCAGGGATTCGCAGAAACCGTGAATGGTCTGGATCTTCAACCCGCCCGGTGTTTCCAGTGCCCGGGCAAACAGGCGACGCGCCATCGCCAGGCGCGCGGCATCCGGTTTGCGGCCTTCAATGTCCTGCAATTCGGCCGCGAGTGCGGCATCATCCTTGGTGACCCATTCGCCGAGGATCTTGAAAACGCGGGTCGCCATTTCGGCAGCGGCGGCCTTGGTGAAGGTCAGCGCAAGAATACGAGAGGGATCGGTGCCATCCAGCAGCAGCCGCACCACCCTGCGGGACAGAACGAAGGTCTTGCCCGATCCGGCGTTGGCACTCACCCAGGCCGAAGCCCGTGGGCGGGAGGCAAGGTCCTGCCGTTGCCTGGTCACTTCAGGGATCTGAAAGCTCATGAAGGCTCCTCCGATCCAAGTGCCCATTCCTGCGTTCTGGCAAGATGATCATAGTCACCGCCCACCTGCCGCTCGCGCATGACGCGGGCACGGGACAGGTAACCAATGTCTTCCCTGACATAATGTGCGATCAACTGTTCCAGCCGCGTCCAGGCGTCTTCCACCAGATCTTCCAGCGGCGTGTCCTTCGGGTTTCGCGGCGCTTCGATCACCGGCTCGCTGCCGCCCTTCAGCTGCAGATACAATAGCTCGGATATCGGCGCGTCAGCCGGCACATCCTTGAACCCGAACCGCCGGACCATTGCGGCCTCCAGCGGCAATTGCGGCGACAGGAGCGCGTCGACCTGCTTTTGCGAGGGCACCTGCCCTGTCTTGTAATCGACCACGGACAGCCCGCCGCCACTCAGAAGGTCGATCCGGTCTGCCCGGCCGCGCAGGCGGAAATCGACGCCGGGCAACTTCAGTTCCACACCGCCCCCGATTTCCAGGAACCGCTGGCTGACGTGTTGGGACCGCCTCGCTTCGTAGGCAACGAAGCCAGCCGCGATCTTCTGGAAACGCGGCCACCAGAGCGCCCGGATCGCCGGAAACGCATCAAGAGGCTCAAACAGCTCCTCGCCGATCTCTGTCAGGGCCTTTACGGCACTGTCGTCGAATGCGCCGGTCCAGGTCAGCAGGAAATCGGCCAGCGCATCGTGAATGAGGTTGCCCTTGTCGGCCGCACCGGGTTCGCCGCCGATCGGGTCGACCGGCTGCAGCTCGAGCACATGACGGGCAAAGATCGCGTAGGGATCGCGGATCAGGCGTTCGATTTCGGTGATGGAGAGCGATTTCGGGCGCGCTGCCAAGGGCGGACGAGGGTGAGGCCGGGACGCGGGCCGCACCGCGCCTTCCGGCCGGTCGAGCTGTGCTGCAAGGGCGGAATATATCGCCCCTTGCGCTTCCAGTTTCTTTGTCAGGTCAGGCCCGGCAAGCGTGGTCAAGCGCTGCAGCCAGCGCGATGCGACAGTGGGAGCGCCGTCGGAGCGTGCGGCACGCGACAGAAGGACCCGCCGTGCACCCATGCCTTGCGCAAAGTCATGTGCGGCCGCACCGAGCCGGCGCTCCGGGGGTTCCAGCCCCATGTCGCGCTTCATCGGCCGGTTCAGCCACGGATCATTGCGCGTGCGTTGAGGCCAGACGCCCTCATTGAGCCCACCCAGGATCGCGAAATCAAAGGCCTGAAGCCGTGCTTCCATGGGGCCGAGGATCTGCACCCGCTGGTCGCCCGGCAACCTGCGCCGTACGGCCTGACCGGACATCAGCGCAGGCAGTACCGACGGCCATTCACCGGGCGGAATTTCCAGTCCGCTAGAGCTTGCTTCCAGAAGACCGGTCAGGAACTGGGCCAGCGCCTCGCCCGCCTCACCGGCGTAAAGTTCTGCCACCGAACCTTCGTGATCGATCGAGATCGCCTCGATCACATCGACATGACGCCGTGCGAGGTCGGTCAGAAGGATCGTGCCGCCTTCTGCGGCAAGTTCTTCCAGCGGTTTCAGTGCGTTCGCCAGCCGGTCGACAAGGTTCGCAATCACATCCCAGTCTTCGTCGTGGATCTTTTTCCAGCGTGGCGTATGTGCCTTGCCCGCATCTTCCCGGCTCGCCTCGACAGCCAGTTGCAAACCTGCCGTTCCCGGCCGGGCGCGCGGTCCGCGAACCACGCCACGCTCCAGCGCGCGGGCGGCAGACCGGATGTCCTTCACCGGCAGGCTCAGCCGTGTCAGCGGATGCTTCAGAAGCGCCAGAAGATCGATAGGCTCGCAGCCACCAAGGGCGAGTTTCGCAGCCAGGATCGCCAGAATGGCCGGTGCGGTCTGGTCGAGCGGGCGGCCGGCACTGTCGTCCACCTGTATGTTCCAGCGGGCAAGCTCTGCCGCAACCCGGCGCGTCAACATGCGGTCCGGCGAAATGAGGGCCGCACTTTCCTGCCGCTCGATCGCTTCGCGCAAGGCAATCGCCACGCTCAAGGCTTCATCCGCCTCGTTGCGGGCAGTCATGATCGAGACACCATCGAGGGCCTCTGCCCTGTCCGTCTCTGGACGGGCGTCCAGATAGGCTGTCCAGCCATCGGAGGTGTCGGCGGGACGCAGAGCTTCGGAGACAAGTTCCTCACGCAGCAGGAGCCCCCGGTCCGGGTTCGGCCCGAGTGTTGCAACCTCTTCCCGCCCAGCACCCAGCCGATCAAGCAACTGCTTCAGCGAATACTGCGGATGTGAAGGCAGGGTTGCCGCGTCTTTCTGCATCACACCCTTGCGGGTCGAGGCCTTGCCCGTCTTTTCTCCCAATACGGCCCATGAGCGGCTGTCCAGATAACGGTCCAGCCCAGGCAGCACGACGACACCGGATTCAAGCCGGGAGACAACCTTCAGCAATTCGGCGGTGGCCGGAACCGAGCCGGTGACACCCGCAACAATGACCGGGCCACGAGGAGGTGTCCTTTCCAGGCGCTCGGCCTCGCGCCGGATAAGGGCCGAGCGGCGTGCCTTCGGGTCCATCATTTTCAGTTCGGCCAGATGCGCGGGCCAGGCCTCCCGCACGATCTGCAGGAAATCGAGCGTGATCTGCCAGTACCGGGCATGGTCCTCCGGCACCAGACCGGACAGTTCCGTCCAGTCGGCTTCTTCCGTCTCAACCTCGTCCATCAGCGTCAGCAGGTCTGCCGCCAACCAGGCTGCATCGGCCGTCGACGCCGGAAGGCCGAGAGGTTCGTCGGACCTGAGACTGAGCGCTTCCCGGCGCAGCATGCCCTTCCAGGCCTTTACCAGCCGCGTCATCGCAAGATGACGTTCCAGAAGGGGCATTGCCGGCGGCAGAGGCTCCAGATCCGCATTGGCGGTCAGGCTCTGCGCATCCTCGTCGGCATCGCCCACCGGGCGGATGGCAGGCAGGAGAACCGGCCGGCCACCAAACCGCTGCTGGAAAAGCTCCGGCAGCAGGCGCGCGGCGCGGCGCGTCGGCAGATACAGCGTGACCGACGGCAGCAGCAGTGGATCGTCCAGCGGGCGAAAGCCAGGGATCAGGGTGCCGTCGACCAGTGCGTCGACCAGCGTTTTCAGGAAAGGGACGGACGGCGGGACAGACCAGAGGCGCGCGCTGCGGGCCATCCTCAGGCGGCACTCTCGCGAACGGCATATTCGGCGGCACGGATGGCCTCCGGAGTTCCGATGTGCAGCCACAGGCCTTCCATCTGAACGCCGTAGAGACGCCCGGCTTCAATCGCCCTGTCGAAAAGCCTGTTCATGGAGAACGGCCCGTCCGGGGCATCTTCGAACAGGCGCGGGTGCAAAATGGTTGCTCCTGCATAGGCAAAGGGCGTCACGCCCTTTTCCTGCCGCCGGGTCAACGCGCCGTCCTTCGCCATGTCGAAATCACCGCGGCCGGAATAACCGACCGCTTTCACGGTTTCGGCAACCAGAAGCAGGGCGTCCATGCGGCTCTCGTCCCAGGCTTCGATCATGTGTTCCAGGTTGGGTTTGACGCCTTCGATCCAGTAGCAGGTGTCGGCATTGAGCTGAAAGAACGGCTCTTCGCCCAATAGCGGCAGCGCTTTCTTGATACCGCCCCCGGTTTCCAGAAGCTGATCGCGTTCGTCGGAAATCAGGATTTCCATATCAGGGCGGCGACGGACATGAACCTCCACCAGATCGGCAAGGTAGTGCACGTTGACCACACAGGTCTTCACGCCGGCTGCCGCCAGCCGGTCCATGCCATGGTCGATCAGGGCCTGACCGTTGACCTCGATCAGGGGCTTGGGCGTCGTTGCCGTCAGCGGGCGCATGCGCTTGCCGAGGCCTGCGGCCAGGATCATGGCTTTGGAAGGGCGAAACCGCTTGTCTGTCATCATCTGTCTCAAATGTGCGACCGGTTGAACGCGGCGCGTTCAGTGCCGGTGGCGTGCGTACCAGTCTTTCAAATCCGACAGGAACGGCCTGTCAAGCACCCGGTCGAGATAGCCTAGCATGCGCGGCAAATGGCTCAAGTAAGCCGGCTTACCATCGCGCTCGGCCAGACGGACGAAGATGCCGAGGATCTTGGAGATCCGCTGCGCCGCCATGACCGCATAGGCTTTCGAAAAACCGACTTCATCGAACTCTGCGGACTGCATTTTTCTTGCCGAGAGATAAGCATCGTAGAGCGCCGTTTCCAGAGCTTTGTCCATGTCCGTGCGGGCGTCCAGCAGCAGGGAAGCAACATCATAGGCAACCGGGCCATAGACCGTGTCCTGGAAATCGATCAGGCCGATCCTGTCGGTTCCCTCAGCACCCGCCTGCCAAAGAAGGTTCGGCGAATGAAAATCGCGCAGCACCCAACCTGTCTGGGCCTCGCTTATGTCTTCAAGTGCCTCGCGCCATAGCCGTTCGAATTCCGAGCGCGTGCTCTCGTCGGCCGGCTTTCCGGACATCTTCGGGACATACCAGTCCAGAAACAGCGCCGCTTCGGCAACAAGCGCGTCCGCTGAATAGTCGGGGACCTGATACAGCCCACCATCAGCGAGCGAGACCGTTTTTGGCCAGGCCTCACCGTGCATCTTCGCCAGAACATCGACGGCGGCAAAATATCTTTCGCGCACCGGTTTGCCGTCTACCACGATGGTATCCCGGCCAAGATCAGACGAGAGGATCAGTCCGTTTTCCAGGTCGCTCGCCATAAGATCGGGCGCGCGAAGACCATGGTTCCTGAGTTCCGTTCCCACCGCGACAATCGCCCGGCAGTCGCGCGCCAGATGCACCTTTTCCATGTAGGCGCGGACAGCTTCCGGCACCGCGTCCCCCTGGAAAGGCCAGCGCATCAGAACAGCTGTCGAAGACCCTGTTGCAACCGTCTCGAACGTTCGCAGGGAGGCATCACCTGCCAGAAAACGACGCTCGGCGTCCGGGATACCCGCGGCCCCCAGAAAGGACCGCGTTGCCAGCGATTGCCCGATCCGGTTCTGCCAGTGCGGGGCGTCCGAATAGAGGCTGAACCGGCGATGATCATCGCTGTCAGTCGGCTGGGTGATCTGGATCCAGAGGGCATTGCCGGGCAGCAGCTCGTTCGCCTTCTCCGGCCATTCGATCAGCGCGGCTCCCGTTTCCAGAAGGTCTTCCAGCCCGAGCTCTTCCAGTTCTTCGGGCTCTTCAAGCCGGTAAAGATCGAAGTGGGACAGGTCGAAACGCGGGAAATCGTAGGTCTGCACGAGCGTGAAGGTCGGGCTCGGCACTTCCAGCTCCGGCTCACCGGCAAAGGCCCGGATCAGCGCCCTGGTGAACGTGGACTTCCCGGCGCCAAGATCGCCCGACAGGCAAATGACATCGCCGGGCTTCAGGACCATCGCGATGTCGTTGGCAAGTCGCCGCGTGCCTTGTTCGTCGGCAATTTCGATTGTCTGAAAGGCGCCCGACAGGGCTTGCAGCTGGTGGTCTGCCATCCGGCGTCCTACTCGGCCGCCGCCTGGTCCGCCAGTTCGGGCCGTGCGGGGAAAACGCAGGTCACCGTCGTGCCCTTGCCTTCGGCGGACTGAATGTCGACCGTGCCGCCATGGAGTTCGACAAAGCTCTTGACGATGGCAAGGCCGAGACCCGCGCCCTGACGGCGCGATCCTGTGTCATGCCCGACAAAGCGGTTGAACACCTGGGTGAGGATTTCAGCGGGAATGCCATAGCCATGATCCTGAACGACGAAGGTCACCTTGTCGTCTTCGCGGCTGCAGCTGACATCGACCACGCCGTCGGGCTCGGAATAGCGCACGGCATTGGAGATGAGGTTGAACAGGACCTGGCGCAGGCGTTTTTCGTCGGCAACCATCATGCCGATATCACCCGGCACATGGGTCCGCAGGTTGATGCGTGCTTCGGCGATCCGGTCCTTCAGCCCTTCGACGGCGGCTGCAACGGTCGGCGCGACGTCGACTTCCCCCAGGTCCAGTTCCATGATGCCGGCATCCAACGTTGCCAGATCCAGAATGTCGTTGATGATGGCAAGCAACGCCGAGGAGGACGACTGGATGTAGTCCGCATATTCGCTCTGCTTGTCGGAGAGTTCTCCGAATTTCGGATCTGCCAGCAACTGGGCGAAGCCAATGATGTTGGTCAGCGGCGAGCGCAGCTCATAGGAAACATGCTGGATGAAGGCGTTCTTGATCTGGTCGGCCTGTTCCAGCGCCTCGTTCTTTTCCAGAAGGGCCCGCTCGACATTGACGCTGTCCGTTACGTCTACAAAGGTCACCAGCGTACCGCCGTCGGGCAGCGGAACAGTGGCATAGTCGACGACATCGCCGTTGTGGCGTTCCAGACGGCTGACCTTCTGGGTGCGGTTGTCGAGAAGTCCCGTTACATTTCCGGCAAGCTGTTCCCAGGCATCGCGCTCGGTTTCATTGAGCGTGCAGGCGGAGACGACTTCCTTGACGTGCGGCAGTTCTGAAAGCTGATCCTCTTCCAGACCCCAGATACGACCGAAAGCAGGGTTCCAAAGGCGCAGCCGCCCGTCGGACCCGAACACGGCAACGGCTTCCGACAGATTGTCGAGGGTTTCCCCCTGGACGCGGGTCAGCGCGTTGTAGCGGCTTTCCAGATCGAGCTGCTCGGTGACGTTTTCATAGATATAGGTGACGCCACCTTGCGGGTGCGGATTGGCAATGACGCGCAGGGTGCGGCCATCGGGAAGATGCCACCAGCTTTCGCGAGCTTCCAGAGACTGGTAGCTCTCCATCATCTTGTTGCGCCAGACGCGATAGTCCGCCTGTTCCGGGATCTTGCGCGCCGCGCGCAAGGCATCCAGAACCGCGCTGTCTTCCGGCCGGCTTTCCAGGAAAGCGGGATCGAGATCCCACAACTGGCGGAAGGCCGCGTTGTAGAATTGTAGCTTGCGATCGGCGCTGTAGATGGCAACCGCAGCTGCCAGCTGGTCCAGCGTGCGGCCGTGGAAGTCCTCGGCGCGGCCGAGTTCCTTCTGGGCCTGTTCCAGTTCGCTGATGTCCACGGCAATGCCGGCTCCGCCGACATTGGCATTGACATCGGTCACTTCGAACACCCGGCGTTCACCGGAAGCCACGATGGGAATACGTGCGTTGAAACAGCCGTCTTCGTTACGCTGGACAGCCATGGCGGTGCGTGCAGCAGCGTCGAGGAAGGTTGCCCCTTCCTTGATCGCAAGATCGGCGTCGGTCATGTCGACCGCTTCCGCATAGGCCTGGTTGGCCCAGATGAGATTTCCTTCCGCATCGCGCTGCCAGGCCGGTGCCGGCATCGCATCCAGCAGCGCGTGCAGCATATGCAGTTCGCCCGAGATCTTGGCATTTCGGGCAGCAAGTTCCGCCTGCATCTGACGTTCGCCGGTCAGATCGCGCAGACGCAGGACCACAGCGCCGCCGGTGGTGCGCCCCAGCGCTTCCACATAGGTGCCGGTGCGGGTCTTCAAGGTGGTGGTGAAGGCTTCGCCGGTGCGGAACAGCATGTCCAGATGACGTTCCAGGTCGCCGGCACATTTCGCCGTCAGCCAGCTGCCGAACGCAAGCAGTTGCGCCGGAGGTCGCGGCACGCCGGATTTTTCGGGAAGGATGCCCCAGATCTGTGGCATGGCGCCGTTGCCGGTCCAGACGATGACGCGTTGCTCGTCGGTATTGAGCATCGCCTCCAGGCGGTCGACCCGGAATTTGAGATCGCTCTTTTCCTTTTCCAGCGCGTCGGTCAGCAATCCGGATTGTTTGCGATGACGCACGAGAGCGACAGATGCAGTGACGGCAAAGGCGCACATTCCGCCTAACGCACCAAAAAGAATCATGTTATCGGGGGAAATGGCAGCAGTCGTGTCGGCGAGCATGTCGGCTGCCGCTGAACCGCAAGACAGGCTCCAGCCTGCCAGCGCCGTTCCGCCGAGCTTCACCGATTTCAGACTCCAATCTCGCCACGCCGCGCGTGGCCGCGCGTCGTTCCTGCCGCTTATCGGCATATTGTGATCCCCTTGTGCCGCCTTGCCCTGTTCTTGCGGGCCGCAGCTCCCGGTTTCTGGGAGCAAATCAAAGACATCCGCCTCGTGGCCTTTGATTCGCCTAAACCATAACCTTTTTGAGAATCACGCAGAAGAGTCCGTTATTGAAAAGTTAACAGGACCCTTAAAATTAAAGGGTCCTGCATTTTTTTGTTCACAGACCCGAATCGAGGCGATCACCACATCTAGTGGGCCACCTCGCCGGAATCAGTATTTGTAGTGTTCCGACTTGAACGGACCAGCCTTATTAATCCCCAGATATTGAGATTGCTCGTCCGACAATTCGGTTAACGTGACGCCCAGCTTCTCCAGGTGAAGGCGGGCAACCTTCTCGTCCAGATGCTTCGGCAGCACGTAGACTTCGTTCTTGTACTGATCGCCCTTGGTGAAAAGTTCGATCTGCGCCAGAACCTGGTTGGTGAAGCTTGCGGACATGACAAAGCTCGGGTGGCCGGTAGCGTTGCCGAGGTTCACGAGACGGCCCTGGGAGAGCAGGATCATGCGCTTGCCATCCGGGAACACATACATGTCGACCTGGTCCTTGACCGGGCGGCACTTGGTGTTCTTGAGGGCAGCAACCTGGATCTCGTTGTCGAAGTGGCCGATGTTACAGACGATCGCCATGTCCTTCATACCACGCATGTGGTCGAAGGTGATGATGTCCTTGTTGCCGGTCGCGGTGACGTAGATATCGCCTTCCGGAAGAGCCTGTTCGATGGTCTTGACCTCGAAACCGTCCATGGAAGCCTGCAGGGCGCAGATCGGGTCGATTTCGGTGACGATCACGCGGGCACCGGCACCAGCCAGGGACTGTGCGGAGCCCTTGCCGACGTCGCCGTAACCACAGACAACGGCAACCTTGCCGGACATCATCACGTCGGTGCCGCGGCGGATACCATCGACCAGGGACTCACGGCAGCCATAACGGTTGTCGAACTTGGACTTGGTGACGCTGTCGTTGACGTTGATCGCCGGGAACGGCAGGTCGCCTTTCTTCTGCATTTCATAAAGACGCAGAACGCCAGTGGTGGTTTCTTCCGAAACGCCCTGGATCAGTTCTTTCTGCTTGGTGAACCAGCCCGGGTTGGCGGCCATGCGCTTCTTGATCTGCGCGAACAGGCACACTTCTTCGTCCGACTTCGGGTTATCGATCAGACCGGTTTCACCGGCTTCGACCCGTGCACCGAGCAGGATGTAGAGCGTGGCGTCGCCGCCATCGTCCAGGATCATGTTCGCACCTTCGGGGAAGTCGAAGATCTTGTCGGCATAATCCCAGTATTCTTCCAGGGTTTCGCCCTTGGTTGCGAAAACCGGAATGCCTGCAGCTGCAATCGCAGCGGCTGCCTGATCCTGCGTGGAATAGATGTTGCAGGACGCCCAACGGACTTCCGCACCCAGTGCAACCAGCGTTTCGATCAGAACGGCGGTCTGAATGGTCATGTGCAGGGAACCGGCAATGCGGGCGCCCTTGAGCGGCTTGGAGTCACCGAATTCGGCGCGGCAGGCCATAAGGCCCGGCATTTCGTGCTCGGCGATCTCGATTTCGGTGCGGCCCCAGTCTGCGAGCCCGATGTCTTTAACGATGTAGTCGGTCATGAATAAGTCCTGCTGTTTTGAGCCAGCTTCAGGCGCAAGGCCCCTTGAGTGTCGCCGCCATCTCGTGAACCAGTGCCAAAACAGCACCAGGGGCGGGCGACAGCCGAAATCCGGAAGGCTCCGGAAATCGTTGGAAGGGGTTATAGCGTCAGCAGGGTCATCACGCAATAAAGATATAAAGAATTCTTTATATCATATGTCCCAATTACGTCCGGTAGAGATCCGCACGTGACGGCGGCATGCCCGACGGACCCTTGGTGCGACGCGTCGCGACCGTCTGGAAGATGCCGATGGAGCCGCGTTCAAAGCCGAGCGAGACGCCAATGAGATAGGCCAGCCACAGACGATATTTGTGCTCGCCTATTTCCGCGACAGCCGCGTACTTTACCTTCATCAGGTTTTCCGCCCACAGCCGTGTCGTGCGGGCATAGTGCTCGCGCCAGGCTTCCACGTCGTGAACCTCGAAGCCGTGCGCTTCCAGATTGGTCAGCGTCCAGCCAATGTGGTCGACCTCCCCTCCCGGGAAGATGTAGCGTACCAGCGCCTGGTATTCCGGCTTCTTGCGGCGGAACGCCTTCAGATCCTTTTTGCCGCGGCGGGTGATCGCATGGTGCAGGTAGACACCCCGCGGTTTCAGCAGGCGGTGCACGCTCTGGAAATAATTGTCGTAATTGTCCAGCCCGACCGCCTCGAACATGCCGATGGATGAGATCTTGTCGAACTTGCCGTCCATGTCGCGATAGTCGATCAGCTTGACCGAGACCTTGTCTTCAAGGCCACGCGCCTTGATCCGCTCCTCGGCAAGCTTCAGCTGTTCTTCCGCCAGTGTGACCCCAACGGCTGTCACGCCATAATGTTCGGCGGCGTGGCAAATCAGGGCGCCCCAGCCGCAACCGATATCGAGCATCCGGTCGCCCGGCTTCAGCCGCAGCTTGCGGCAGATCATGTCGAGCTTGTCTTTCTGCGCCGTCGCCAGATCGTTCGACCAGTCGGAGAAATAGGCGCAGGTGTAGACCATCTCCGGGTCGAGAAAGAGCCGATAGAAGTCGTTGGAAACGTCGTAATGGAACGCGATGTCGTCCTTGCGGCTGCCGGAGCTTCGGTCCGCTGACTGACCGGCATCAAGCCCGTCCGGGTTGGCTTCAGCCTTGCGACCAGAACCGCGCCAGAGCGAAAATCCGGTTTTCAGAAGCAGGGTCTTGTTGAGGCGTTTGCGAATTTCCCGGCTTTTGAGTGTCGGCCGCTTTTCGGCAAAGTCGAAAATGCTGCCACCGCGCGGGTCGACGTCGCCATTTGCATAGAGATCGATCAGCGTCTTGATGCCGGGACGGCGAAGAAGACGCGTCAGCGCCGTTTCGGAAAGAGCAATCCGCAGACCGTCCGCCGGCGCATCGGCAGGTACCCGGGATCCGTCCCAGAGTTCGAACGCGAATTGAAGGTCCAACGCCTCATGGACATGGGTAAGTGCAGTGCGTGCGGCGGAAATCAGTCGGTCCTGAGTGTGGCTCGCCATGTCGGCCCCCGGTTCGGTTTGGAAGGGTGTGGCCGATGCCCGGAATTCACTCGATCGACCGCAGCAGGAATGTGCACCGCAGGGTGGCGCCACGAAATGTCAAAATCAATCTTCTTCGCCAAAGCCGCTTTCGACGAGTTCGGCAATCGCCGCCATGGCGTCTCCTGCATCAGAGCCGGTGACGCTGACAGTGATAAAGCAGCCCGGGCTGGCGGCGAGCATCATGAGCCCCATGATCGACGTTCCGCCGACGGTCTGGCCGTCCTTGGAAACCTGGACGTCTGCGTCAAACGTCTCCACCAGCTTCACCAGCTTTGCGGAAGCCCTGGCATGCAGGCCACGGCGGTTGACGATTGTCAGGTCTTTTTCCAACACGGTCTGCGCTGTCATTGTTGTTTTAGTTCTGTCCCGACAGCACCTGGCTGGCAACCGAGATGTATTTCTGGCCGGCCTGACGGGCTTCGTCGACAGCATCGGCCAGTTCGCGATCTGCGCGCACGCTGGCAAGCTTGATCAGCATCGGCAGATTGACACCGGCCACCACTTCAACGGATTTGCTGTCCATCACGGAAATTGCGAGGTTGGAAGGTGTGCCACCGAACATGTCCGTCAGAAGCACCACACCCTTGCCGGAATTGGCAGCTTCCACAGCGGCCAGAATGTCCTGGCGCCGCTGCTCCATGTCGTCATCCGGACCAATGGAGATGGTTTCAACCTGTTCCTGTGGACCGACAACATGTTCCAGCGCCGCTTTGAATTCCTCAGCAAGGCGCCCGTGCGTAACAAGTACAAGTCCGATCATGCGTCAGTTAGCCTGATTATCGAGTGCGTTAAGCTCAGGATCCCAAAAGAGATCCGGAAAGAGCCGGGCGTTTATCAGTCTGATGCACTCTCTTCAACCGCTTCGTCAGTTGCAAGCAAAAAACGCCCCTGCTGCCTCAAATATAATCCGGTCCTTTGGGGAAAAGGTGCCGTAACGCCCAACGGATCAGGCGCAGGCTGTGCTCAGGGTCGTTTTGCGGGCACATGACCACCGGCAAATGCACGCCTTCAAGGCAAGTCGTCGCAAGAGCCTGCTCCGGCATCCTCTCGATGGCGTCGGCCGCCTTAAGTTCGACCAACAGATGCACTTGCGCGTGTGGTAAAAAGCGCGTTTCGACAACACCGAAACCGCGTACTTCCATGCGGCCTTCGATCGTCCGCGGCGCATGCGCCTCGAGCCGTCCATCGGCTGCAGCAACACGCGTGTAGTCGTCAGCCACCAGAAGGCCGAGATTGCCTTTGGTCCGTGCCGCCTCGATGAGAATATCCGAAAGGGTTGTCTTGCCGCTTCCGGCACCGCCCCGGATCAGAAGGCCGGCAGTGCCCACCACCACGCAATTGGCATGAACCGCCGGAGGCGTCACTTGCTCCGCCCTGCCGGCAGATAGATGGTGAAACGAGCACCTGCAATCTTCTGCTTGCCGTCCCGACCGGGCACCAGACGGTTGGTGGCAACAATGGTCCCGCCATGGGCTTCGATGATCTGCCGGGAGATCGACAGGCCCAGACCGGAATTGTTGCCGAAGCCTTCGCCTTCCGGCCTGTCGGTATAGAAGCGTTCAAAAATGCGTTCGGTGTTTTCAGCACGGATGCCGGGACCGTCATCATCCACGATGATCTTGATCATCCGGCCGTCCCGGCTGAGATCCACCCGAACCGTTCCGCCGGCGGGCGAGAAGGACCTGGCGTTGTCCAGAAGGTTGCTGACGACCTGTCCGAGACGAATATCATGGCCTTGCATCTGATACGGCTTGCTGCCCTGAGCATCTGCAACGGCCAGCTTGACACTTGCCTCTTCCGCTCCGGACCGCTGGTTGGCGGCATCGGCCATGTTGCGCAGCAGTTCGGCCAGGTCGATCGGCTCGGCCTGGATCCGGGCCAGTTCCGCATCAAGGCGGGAAGCATCGGAGATGTCGCTGATCAGACGATCGAGGCGGCGCACGTCATGCTGGATCACTTCCATCAACCGGTCCTGCGAATTCTTGGACTTGGCCAGCGGCAGGGTTTCCACGGCACTGCGCAGCGATGTCAGCGGGTTCTTCAATTCGTGCGCGACATCGGCGGCAAACTGCTCGATCGCATCGATCTTGTTGTAGAGCGCGTGGGTCATTTCCCGGAACGAACGCGCCAGATGGCCGATCTCGTCCTGCCGATCCGAAAAGTCCGGTATCTCCTCACGAGAGGTCGAGCCTCTCCGCACCCGGTCCGCGGCAGCCGCAAGGCGCCTGACCGGGCCGGCAATCGTCCCGGCCAGAAGGATCGACAGAAGGATGGTCACTGTGGCGGCAAACAGGAACACGCGAATGATGGCGATACGTTCGGCCCGCACGATGGCGTCGATGTCACCGCCCTGTGTCGACAGGAGCAAGGCGCCAAGAACCGCGCGGAACCGCTGGATCGGCACGGCAACGGAAACGATCAGCTCGCCCCGTTGCGAGATCCGCGTCACGCTGGCCGGGGACCCGGCAAGCGCCGCCTCCACTTCCGGATAGGCGCGGCCATCGCCGCCGCCTACGTCCTGATAGATCGGCAGGTCACCCTGGCGCAGCCAGCGCTTGACCCATTGCCAGGTCGAATCCCAGAAGCCTTCCTCCTCCGCCGTCGGAGGCGGCAGATCGAAGCGCAGGATCTGGGCACTGGTATAAAGGTGGCGGCTGTCGAGGATGAGAATGCCTTCCGGATCATAGATCCGCGCCCGGGTCTTGGTCGGCGAAATCAGGCGGCGCAGCACGGGACCGACCCGTTCCGGGTTGATCGGAAAATCGAGACTGTCGAGGTCTTCCTGGGTCGGGGTAATGCTTTCGCCCGCCTGCAACTGCAACAGGCGTTCGGGGTCGACGGTGATCGTGCCCGTATCGACGGTGGCGGACGCGGCAATGGCGCCGGCAATGATTTCACCCTGGGTCAGAAGGCTCTGCACCCGTGCATCGATCAGACCCGCGCGAAACTGGTTGAGGTACAGAATACCGATCACCAGTGCCAGCAGACCCACGAGGTTGATGGCGATGATCCGGCGCGTCAGCGACGAGAGAACATAGGTTCCGAAGATACGGCCCAACTGGCTGAGCAGACGGCGACGGATGCGCTTGTTGCCAAGCCGGCGCAGACGGGAGCGATCCGAACCGTTCTGAGGTTCAGAGGCACCAATCTCTTCCGCGCTCTCGCTTTCCACCGCCATTCGGGCTCACATTAGATCAAAGGCTGTTCAATCGAAACCGACTGAACAGCCAAAAGCAGATCGTTTCCAGGTTTTACCGGGACAGTCGCTCTACCGGTCCGTTTCAGACTTCCCGGAAACGATACCCGACGCCGTAGAGGGTTTCGATCATGTCGAAGTCGTCATCAACAACCTTGAACTTCTTGCGCAACCGCTTGATGTGGCTATCGATGGTGCGGTCGTCCACATAGACCTGATCGTCATAGGCGGCGTCCATGAGCGCGTTACGGCTCTTGACGACACCGGGCCGCTGCGCGAGCGCGGACAGGATCAGGAATTCGGTCACGGTCAGCGTGACGGGTTTGCCGTTCCAGGTGCAGGTGTGACGCTCCTGGTCCATCACAAGCTGGCCACGTTCCAGCAGTTTGTCGGCATCGTCGCGCGGCGTGGATGCGTCACGCGGCTGCGCCCGGCGCAGCACCGCGCGCACACGCTCGACCAGAAGCCGCTGCGAAAAGGGTTTGCGGATGAAATCGTCGGCGCCCATCTTCAGGCCGAAGAGTTCGTCGATCTCGTCATCCTTGGAGGTCAGGAAGATTACCGGCAGATCGGAGTTCTGGCGCAGGCGGCGCAGCAGTTCCATGCCGTCCATACGTGGCATCTTGATATCGAAAATCGCGAGTTCCGGCGGGTCGCTCTGCAGGCCGTCGAGCGCCGATGTACCGTCGGTGTAGGTTTGAACGCGATAGCCTTCCGCTTCCAATGCGATAGAGACCGAAGTCAAAATGTTGCGGTCGTCATCGACCAGGGCAATTGTCGGCATGCTTTGTTTTTCCATTTCCGGCAACGCACCGATGGCGCGCATCGGCATTAATGTAACACACAGCCTTTGGCCTGCTAAATGCGCATAAATTAAGGCAATCCGCCTCCGGATATGCTTGCATGACACAAAGACCGCCCAGCCGGCTGCATTGGTGGGGATCACTGTAAAAGATTTCAAGAGACCAACTTAACGTCAAGTCTCGTACATTGGTGGCGGGGCTCAGTCGAGTCTCTACTACAAGTGCGAAATGAACGCACTTTCTTTCGATTCAATCAACATTTCGAACATTCCGAAAGTTTCGAATTTTAGTTCGATGTCCAAATTAATCATTGGCAATTTAATGGTGATTTTTAATCGATTAAACAATTACATAGCACCTTTGGTAGTCTTGCTGCCGTTTAATCATTCCACTACGTTCGCAGCCCTCACAGCCAGATTTAGCTTTTCTTAACTTTCTCCGGCCGTGACAAAACTAGCCCCCATCACGAGGACTGCGGGAACATGCAAGAAGTAGGTGTCAGGAATCCCTCAATTGGTTGCGAAACTTTCGGCTTCAAAGGCCTGAAAGCGCTCTATTGGAACCAGAACGAGCCTGCTCTTTATGAATATTCCCTCTCCCGCGGCGAAGCGCAGCTAGCTGTCGGCGGCGCGATTGTTGCTGAAACCGGCGTTCACACCGGCCGCTCGCCGAAAGACAAGTTCGTGGTTCTGGACGACGAGACCCGCGACACCGTGTGGTGGGACAACAACTCCCAGATGTCGAAAGCCAATTTCGACCTTCTGCTGTCCGATTTCCTTGCCCACGCCGAGGGCATGGAGCTGTTCGCACAGGACCTTTACGGCGGCGCTGACAAGACCCATCGCCTGCCAGTGCGCGTCTACACGGAATATGCCTGGCATTCGCTGTTCATCCGCAACCTCCTTCTAAGGCCCGAGAGTTCCGAGCTGGAAGGCTTTGCGCCGGACATGACAATCATCGATCTGCCGAGCTTCAAGGCGGATCCGGAACGCTACGGCTGCCGGACAGAAACCGTGATCGCCTGCGACCTGACCCGCAAGATCGTCCTGATCGGCGGAACCTCCTATGCAGGCGAAATGAAGAAGTCCGTCTTCACCATGCTGAACCACCTGCTGCCGGCAAAGGGCGTCATGTCCATGCACTGCTCGGCGAACTTGGGTGATGCAGGCGATACCGCTGTGTTCTTCGGCCTGTCCGGCACCGGCAAGACCACACTTTCCGCCGACCCGTCCCGCACACTGATCGGCGACGACGAGCACGGCTGGGGTGAAAGCGGCGTCTTCAACTTCGAAGGCGGCTGCTACGCCAAGACCATCAAGCTTTCCGCGGAAGCCGAGCCGGAGATCTACTCCACCACCCAGCGCTTCGGCACTGTTCTGGAAAATGTGGTTCTGGACGAGAACCGGGTTCCGGATTTCGACGACGGTTCGAAAACCGAGAACACCCGTGCTGCCTACCCGATCCACTTCATTTCCAATGCCAGCGACACCGGCTGCGCGCCGATGCCGAAGACCATCATCATGCTGACGGCCGATGCCTTCGGCGTCATGCCGCCGATCGCGCGTCTGACACCGGCCCAGGCGATGTATCACTTCCTGTCCGGGTACACCGCCAAGGTGGCCGGCACGGAAAAGGGTGTTACCGAGCCGCAGGCGACCTTCTCGACCTGCTTCGGCGCGCCGTTCCTGCCGAGGCATCCGTCCGAATACGGCAACCTGTTGAAGGACCTCATTGCCAAGCACAATGTGGATTGCTGGCTGGTCAACACCGGCTGGACCGGCGGTGCATATGGCACCGGGCAGCGCATGCCGATCAAGGCAACCCGCACGCTGCTCACTTCCGCACTGAACGGCAGCCTGAAGGACGCCGAGTTCCGCACCGATGCGAACTTCGGCTTCGATGTGCCGGTTTCCGTCGAAGGTGTCGACGATACGATCCTGACCCCGCGCGAAACCTGGACGGACAAGGATGCCTATGACGTTCAGGCCGCCAAGCTGGTGCAAATGTTCGTCAAGAACTTCGCGACCTTTGAAGCCCATGTCGACGGTGCCGTGCTGAATGCCGCTCCCGCCGTGCGTATGGCTGCCGAATAAGCCCGACAATAATACCCCGCAAAACCTGAACGGCTCCTCCCCCTCGAGGAGCCGTTTTTTCGTGGGCAGACAACGCTCTTGCGCTTCCCGATCACGGCGTCCCGCCGGATGGATGATCGCTGAGAACGTCCGCCGTTGGCGCGAGGATCACAGGGTGATGCTGCGCTTGCTTTCCCTCGCCTGCTCTCTTTCATCAAATTCAGAAAGATCTATATTGGAGGTCCTACCTTGAAGGGGCGACCTCATGACGGCCACAGAGACGACTTCCATTCCCGACGTTTTGAAGACCGCCGAAAGCTGGCGCGGTGCGGGACGTTCCGTTGCACTGGCGACCGTGGTCGAGACCTGGGGTTCCGCGCCACGCCCGGTCGGGTCCCATCTGGTCATTGATGCCGAAGGCAACTTCGAAGGCTCCGTCTCCGGCGGCTGTGTCGAAGGGGCGGTGGTATCCGAGGCAATCGATGTCATCGAAACCGGCAAGCCGACCACGCTGGAATTTGGCGTTGCCGATGAGACAGCCTGGCGTGTCGGTCTTTCCTGCGGCGGCCGCATTCGCGTCTACGTCGAACCCGTCACCTGATCCCGGACCTGATTTCGATGACCACGGAAACCCTGCTTGCCTTCATCGCCGCTACGGCTCTTTTCGCCTATATGCCTGGCCCGGCCCTGCTTTATACCGCCGCACAGACGATCGCCCGCGGACAGCGGGCCGGTTTCATGGCTGCCGCGGGTATTCACCTGGGCTGTTATGTGCATGTCTTTGCCGCAGCCTTTGGCCTGTCGGCGATCTTCAGTGTCGTGCCGACACTCTATTTTGCGCTGAAGCTGGTTGGCGGGCTTTACCTAATCTTTCTCGGCATCCAGATGATCCGGACCCGCGTAGTGGCCGGACCGACACCCAATCTGCCCCAAAAATCCGAAAAGCGAGCCTTTGCAGACAGCGTGCTGGTGGAGGTTCTCAATCCCAAGGTCGCCATCTTCTTCATCGCCTTCCTGCCGCAGTTCGTCACCCCTGACGCAAGCCTGCCGATCTGGGCGCAGTTCCTGATCCTGGGAACGTTCGTCAACTTCGCTTTCACCTCGGCAGATATCGTCACCGTTCTTTTTGCAAGCCAAGTGAAGAAACGGCTGACCAGGACATCGAGGTTCCAGAGCCTCACACGCTGGCTCGGAGGATCGCTTCTGGTGGGACTTGGACTGAAACTGGCAACGGACCGCGCATAGACCATGGACTTTTCCCTGCTAAGTGACCTCAACAAGGACCGTGCCGCGCGCCGTGCGGCGATCCTGGTGACCGACATGGTGGACGGGCAGCAACGCCTCGTCCGCAAATCCGACGATTTTTCCGGCGATCCCCTGGCTGAGGAACTTGCAAGGCGTTTCCGCTCAGGTAAATCCGGCATGATCACCGGAGAAAGTGGCGAAGTCTTCCTGAACGTATCCTTGCCTGCGCCGCGCCTGGTCATCATCGGCGCAGTGCACATCAGCCAGGCGCTTGTTCCGATGGCGGAGATTGCGGGGCTTGATGTGACCGTCATTGATCCGCGCACGGCCTTTGCCACCGAAGACCGCTTTCCCGGAAGCACACTCAAGGCGGACTGGCCCGAAGAGGTCTTGCAGTATGCGCCCCTTGATGCCTTCACGGCCGTTGCCGCTGTCACTCATGATCCGAAGATCGACGACTTCCCCCTGATGGAAGCGCTGAAGACCGGATGTTTCTATGTCGGGGCGCTCGGCAGCCGCAAGACCCACGGCAAGCGTCTGGAACGCTTTACCGAAGCCGGCCTGGCACCTGAGCTGTTTGACCGGATCGATGCTCCGATCGGTCTCGATATCGGAGCAGCTTCGCCGGAGGAAATTGCGGTGGCCGTGCTGGGCGCCATCATCAAGGCGTTGCGGACCGCTCCGGGAGCTGCCGCATGATATTCGGCCCTTGTCCGCCGGAAGATGCCGAAGGCTGTATTCTCGCGCACCGGACAGCCCTGCCGAACCGTGTGCTGAAAAAAGGCCGCCGCCTGACGGGACAAGACTGCGCCGAGATTGCCGCCGCCGGTATCGACAGCCTCATGGTTGCCCGGATAGAACCCGGCGACACCGGAGAGGATGCCGCGGCCGAGCAGCTTGCCACGGCTGCTGCAGGTGCAGGTCTTGAGACCGACACCGCCTTTACGGGGCGCATGAACCTCTACGCCGCCACCAACGGCGTCCTGGTGGTCGATGCGGATGCGGTTACCGCGGCCAACCGGATTGATCCGGCCATCACCTTTGCGACCCTGCCGAACTACAGCAAGGTTCTGGCCGGCCGAATGGTTGCAACCGCGAAGATCATTTCCTTTGCCGTTCCAGAAGAACAACTGGGAGCCGCCGAAAACGCTCTCAGGGGCGCAGTCCGTGTTGCCGGCTTCAGTCCGCGCAAGGTTGGCCTTGTCGCAACGCAACTGCCGCATCTCAAGCCCTCGACCATGGACAAGACCCGCCGCGTGCTGGAAGACAGGCTGTTGCCGAGCGGATCAACCGTCCTGGGCGAGCACAGGGTCCCCCACAGCAGGGAGGCCGTTGCCGAAGCCTTGCGCTCGCTGAAGGAAGAAGGCGCTGATTTTCTGATCCTGTTCGGGGCTTCTGCCGTTGTCGACAGGCAGGACGTGCTGCCTGCGGGCCTGGATCTTGCCGGCGGGACGGTGCACCACCTGGGCATGCCGGTGGACCCCGGCAACCTGCTGATGCTCGGAAGTCTCGACGGCATTCCCGTGCTGGGCGCACCGGGCTGCGCCCGAAGCCCGAAGGAGAACGGTTTCGACTGGGTTCTGGACCGCCTGCTTGCCGGACTGGAAGTCCACCCCGACGACATTACCGCAATGGGTGTTGGAGGCCTCTTGATGGAAATCGGGACACGGCCGCAGCCCCGCGAAGGCAAACGCAAGGGCGAAGCTGCCAGGATCGCGGCGCTGATCCTTGGCGCTGGCAAGTCATCCCGCATGGGCGGTCCGAACAAGCTGCTTGCGACGCTGGACGGCAAGACCCTGATCCGGCATGCCGCGGAAGCTGCCGCTGGTGCCGGTCTGTCACAGACCGTTCTGGTAACCGGGCATCTGGCTGAAGAAGTCGGCGCACAGGTCGAAGATCTGGACGTTACGCTGGTGCACAACCCGGATTTTGCAGACGGCATGGCCGGGTCTATCCGCACCGGCATGAATGCTCTTTCCGCAGATACCGATGCGGTGATCGTTCTTCTGGGCGACATGCCACGTATCGGCAGCGATGTTCTGAAGAGGCTGATCGGCACTTACCGCGAAAACGACAACAGTCTGATCGTCACCGCAACGGCGGATGGGAAACGGGGCAATCCGGTCTTGTGGGACCGACGCTTCTTCGAAGCCCTGAAATCCTTGAGCGGCGACGTTGGAGCGCGTCACATCATTGGCGAAAACCCCGGGTTCGTGGCCGAAGTCGAGATCGGATCCGCCGCAAGACTGGATCTTGATACACCCGATGCGCTTCGGCAGGCTGGAGGCAAGTTGCCTGAGCCAAAAGGCTAAACCTTTGGCCTGGTAAAGTAAGCCGAAGCAATAAAGCCAAACGATAACATTACATTAACCCGGTATGCACTGAGTGCAGGCCGGAATTGCCAGCTATTCTATTGCAATTTTGTGACATGCCGCTTATGTAATGCCTGCGCTTGCTGAAGGGCACCCAATTGGGTTGGACAACGGATGACGTCCCGGGCGCCGCTTACATCCGATTCCTGTCGAAAGCTGTTCGGATCCTCCCTCCCGAGGATGCTCGAGCGCTTTTGTCGCTTGGTTAAAAGAAGAACGAAGGAAAACGTCATGGCTGACTTGTCTCTCCCGCGCCCGGGCTGCTGCAAATGGGCAGAAGGTGATTCTGGTAACTACATCTTCCCGTGCAGCACGCGCGTCGAAGCAGGTGTCTCCTATTGCACCGAACATAGCGCCATCGTCTACATCCCGCCGGAAGAGCGCCGCCGCAACCGTTCCGGTGGTGGCATGAGCCTGTCCTTCCGCCGCGCGGCATAAGAATACAAGCTGCTTGAACTAAAAAAGCAGACATTCCGTGGAACACCACGTACCTCGAAACCCGGCCCTCAGGCCGGGTTTTTTGTTGCCTGATCGTCGAGGAGATCTGCATAGCCCCGCCCTAGCGAGCTCCGAAGGCAATAGGCAGCCGACAACCTGCGGCTGAGCAGAAGATGTATTTCTATTTTTTCTTTCTACGCAAATATTCTTATCTAATATTACCTAGAGGCCGTTTCTTCTTTAAAAACAATCGCGCCTTCCAGTCGGAACAACCCTGCCTTAGTAGACAATTTAACTAAATCTCGCGAAGTTAATACTTTGTTTTGGTTCCAAGGGTAGGTGTAAACGACCTAGAACCGAAACAGTGACGCGTTCGGCAGGGAGGCGCAGCGCACAATGAACCCTGTGCAAGGACACAGCGAACGGGAACGCCTGAGTGCGCTAGCTACCCTTCAGATTCTGAACTCTGAGCGCCTGCCTGAATATGATGATCTCGTAGCAACTCTTGCAACGATTTTCGACGCCCCGATGGCGTTCATTTCCATCGTTGGCGAGGATGATCTCTGGTTCAAGGCCAAGATCGGTATCGCTGTGGACAGCACCCCCCGAAAAGGGACCTTCTGCGACCAGGCGATCCTTTCACGTGACGTGATGATCGTTCCAGATGCTCTTGAAGACGAGCGTTTCCGCGATACCAGCCTCGTTGCCGGCCCTCCTTACACGCGCTTTTACGCCGGCTTTCCGCTTTCCATGGATGGTATCCACATCCTGGGGACTCTGTGTGTCGTCGATACCAAGCCCAGACACCCCACCGAAACGCAGCTCCAGCAGTTGCGGCGGATGGGAACCATCGTGCTTGGCCTGATGAAGTCTCATCGCTCCCAGAGCGAAACGCAGTCTGCCCTTCGGGCAACCGAAGAACAGCAACAGCTTGCAATGCGCAAGAGTGACCTGCTGGAGGAGATTACCACCGTCTCCGGTGTTGGCGGCTGGGAAGTCGATATAGATACCGATACCGTGACCTGGACGGATAAAACCCGCGAAATCCACGAAGTGGATGATGACTTCGTTCCAACTGTCGATATGGCGCTTTCCTTCTACGCACCGGATTGCCGTCGCCAAATCTCGGATGCCGTCATCAAGAGTATCAAGGAAGGTGTCGCCTGGGATCTTGAACTCCCGTTCGTGACCGCCAGGGGTCGTGAAATCTGGGTTCGCACCGCGGGCAGGCCCATCATCGAAGATGGCCGCGCGACCCGTTTGATCGGGGCATTCCAGGACATTACCGAACGCAAGCAATCCGAACAGGCCGTGCTTCATTCTGAAGCGGTCCATCGCACCACCCTGGAATCCCTGAGCGAAGGGATTCTGCTCCTCAACCGCGCGGGGCAGATCCAGTCGTTCAACCCCGCCGCTCCCGCTTTGCTTGGCTATTCAGGCGAAGAGATGAAAGGCAAAAAGCTTCAGGATCTCGACCTCGATATCCTCTGCGAAGAGGACGGAGAGGTTTCTGGCTGTACTCCCCTGCAGTCAGCAGCGACAAATCCGGACAAGGTTCGCAACGTGGTTGCCAAGATCACGCGTCGCGGAACCGACCATTCCACCTGGCTCCGCCTGAACGCAAAGGCCATCGGCGATAACAATGCCTACGGTCTCGACGGCGTTGTTCTTTCACTGACCGACGTTAATGCAACAAAGCGCCAGTTGCTCGCGCTCCAGGCCATTTTCGACAATCTGCCCGGTGGCCTTGTCTACTATGATCCGGACAGACGGCTGGCAGTTTGCAACAAGGACTTTCAGCGGCTTCTGCAACTGCCTCAGGATTTCATCGACCGCAAGGCACCTCTTCTGGAGGTGGCGACCTATCTCGCCAATCGTGGTGATTACGGTCAGGGCGATCCTGCAAAGCTCCTGCAAGAACGGTTCAAATATTTCGACGATCCGAGGCCGCATACCTATGAGCGTGTCAGCCCGGATGGCACCCATCTGGAGGTGCGCGGTATTCCGTTGCCAAGTGGCGGCCTTATCAGCAGCTTCTTTGATATCTCGGAACGCAAGCGCGCGGAGAATGTACTGCGCCATTCCGAAGCCGTTCACCGCACGACACTCGAAACCCTCAGCGAAGGTATCCTTCTGCTGACCCATACCGGCGAAATTCAGTCAGCCAATCCGGCGGCAATCGAGTTGCTCGGCTTCTCGGACCAGGAACTGGTCGGATTGAATGTAACCGATGTCGATTTCGGTCTTCAATGCGACCTCGAAAACAAGGGCGAATGCGACGCCCCGCTTGAGCTTGCCGCCCGCGACCCCGGATCTTTCAGAGATGTTGTTGCTCGCCTCTCGCCTACCAACGGGCGGCCAAGACGCTGGCTTCGCCTCAGTGCAAGACCGGTCGACGAAGATCAGGAATTCGACCTCGATGGTGTGGTTGTCTCCCTGACGGACATTACCGAGACGAAGCAGCAGGCCGACACGCTTCAAAGCATCTTCGACAACTTTCCGGGGGGCATCGTTCACTATGATGAAACGCTCCGCCTTGCATCGAGCAACGAACAGTTCCGCCGTCTTTTGAACTACTCCGAGGAGATGATCGCAGACCGGCCCTATCTCTACGACTTCTTCCGCTATAACGCGCAACGGGGCGACTACGGCGAGGGTGACCCGGAATCGCTCGCTCTTGAGCGCTACCGCCAATACAATCTGAAGAAGTCTCAGGTCTTCGAACGTCGCGCTGCAAATGGCAACTATATCGAGACCCGCAGCACACCTTTGCCTTCCGGTGGTTTGATCCATAATTTTTATGACATCACCGACCGCAAGAACATGGAAGAACAACTTGCGTCGAACGAACGGCTGGCCCGGCATCGCTCGCAGGAACTCGAAGCCATTCTCGCCAATATGCGCCAGGGTGTCAGCGTCTTCGACGCGCGTGGCCGCCTGTCGTTGTGGAACAAGCAGTACCTGGAAATCTTCAATAAACCCGAAGCGGACGTTTACGAGGGTGTCAGCCTGATTGAGTTGATCCAGGCCGAGAAGGAACGCGGCGAATTCGAAGGCGACGTACAGGAACACGTCATGGATCTGATGATCCGTCTTTCGGCAGGCGAAGTGGTCCGTTCCAAGTTCAAACATCCCAACGGCAGGATTGTCAGCGCGGTCCACGCGCCCTTGCCGGCTGGCGGCTGGATCGGTACGCATGAAGATGTCACGTCCCGTGAACTGGCGGCTGAAAAGATCCAGTTTGCCGCCCACCATGACACCCTGACCGGTTTGGCGAACCGAACGCTTTTCAATGCAAAGCTGGACGAAGCCCTGAATGCGGCTTCGGCCAATGGCATCGCCGGCGACCTGATGCTGCTTGATCTCGACAAGTTCAAACCGGTGAATGACAGCTTCGGTCATGACGTCGGTGACGAACTTCTCAAAACAGTCGCACAGCGACTGCGCGAGTGTGTCCGGTCCTCAGATCTGGTCGCTCGTCTCGGCGGCGACGAATTCGGGATTATCCTGACCGGCACCGGTTCCGGCAACGCCAGTACGGCCGAGATCGCCGATCGTATCGTCCGCAAGATCGGGGCACCGTTCGCTGTCCAGGATCACATTATTTCGGTTGGCGTCAGCGTCGGAATTTCTCCGATAACGGGCACGGAACTGGATCCTCGTCCAGTGATAAAGCGCGCTGATATGGCGCTATACGAGGTCAAGCATAACGGGCGTAACGGGTTCAAGTTCTTCGAAGAGGAAGACGTCGCGCGGTTTGCTCGCGCCTGACGTTCGGCCTTCTGATCGAGAGCCGAGTGTTTGAGAGGTAGCCTGTCAGGTACGTCAGAACCGTGCCTCTTGCATACTTGACCGATCGCTTCCCCCAAGAACAAAAAACGCGGCCCGTTGCCGGACCGCGTCATTGAATGAAGCTTGAGGGGGTCGTATCAGGCCTTGGTGAGGGCTTCTGCGACGTCCTTGAGCTGAGCCAGTGTCATTTCGGCTTTCTGCCGCGAGGCATCGTCCTTGGCGTCGGAAACATCTTCCTGCGCATCCTGGATTGCCTGGTCGAGCTGCTCACGGCTGATTTCGCCAACCGGAACGGCCTGTTCGGCCAGAACGGTGAGACCGCCTGCTGCAACATCGGCAAAACCACCGCGGACGAAATATTCGTCCCAGCCACCATTTTCGCTGCTGCGTACCTTCAGGATGCCCGGCAGGATGGTGGAGATGAACGGGGCATGGTTCTTCAGAACGCCAAACTCGCCTTCGGCGCCCGGTACAACGACCTCTGCGACCTGTTCGGAGAGGAGCTGGCGCTCCGGCGAGACCAACTCAAACTGGAAAAGTTCAGCCATTTGGCGTCTTCCTTGTCAGTCTAATTCTGATGGCAAGCCATCAAGCATGAAGAAGACGGACGCCCGATAACGGGCGTCCGGTCAATTCGCCGATCAAGCGGCTTCAGCAGCCAGGCGCTGTGCTTTCTCGATGGCTTCATCGATGGAGCCAACCATGTAGAAAGCAGCTTCCGGCAGGTGGTCGTATTCGCCTTCGACCAGACCCTTGAAGCCCTTGATGGTGTCTTCGAGGGCAACCAGCTTGCCCGGAGAACCGGTGAAGACTTCAGCCACGAAGAACGGCTGGGACAGGAAGCGCTCGATCTTACGGGCGCGGGCAACGGTGAGTTTGTCTTCTTCAGACAGTTCGTCCATGCCCAGGATGGCGATGATGTCCTGCAGAGCCTTGTAGCGCTGCAGAGTAACCTGAACCGCACGAGCCGTTTCGTAGTGCTCTTCACCGATGATGCGGGCATCAAGCATACGGGAAGTGGAGTCCAGCGGATCCACAGCCGGGTAGATGCCTTTTTCAGCGATCGAGCGGTTAAGAACCGTCGTTGCGTCCAAGTGAGCAAAGGTCGAAGCCGGTGCCGGGTCGGTCAAGTCATCGGCCGGAACGTACACGGCCTGCACGGACGTGATCGAGCCCTTGTTCGTGGTGGTGATGCGCTCCTGCATGCCGCCCATGTCGGTGGCCAGCGTCGGCTGGTAGCCCACAGCGGACGGGATACGGCCGAGAAGTGCGGACACTTCGGAACCTGCCTGGGTAAAGCGGAAGATGTTGTCCACGAAGAACAGCACGTCCTGGCCCTGGTCACGGAAGTGTTCTGCAACCGTCAGACCGGTCAGAGCAACACGTGCACGGGCTCCCGGGGGCTCGTTCATCTGGCCGTAAACCAGAGCAGCCTTGGAGCCTTCTCCGCCGCCTTCCTTGTTCACGCCGGATTCGATCATTTCCCAGTAAAGGTCGTTACCTTCACGAGTACGCTCGCCAACACCTGCGAACACGGAGTAACCGCCGTGCGCCTTGGCGACGTTGTTGATCAGTTCCATGATGAGAACGGTCTTGCCCACGCCGGCGCCGCCGAACAGGCCGATCTTACCGCCCTTTGCGTACGGAGCCAGAAGGTCAACGACCTTGATGCCCGTCACAAGGATTTCAGCTTCGGTGGACTGTTCGATGAACTCCGGAGCGTCCTGGTGGATCGCACGCTTGCTTTCGTGCGGGATCTCACCGGCTTCGTCGACCGGCTCGCCGATCACGTTCATGATACGGCCCAGGGTGCCATCGCCAACCGGCACCACGATCGGTGCATCGGTGTCGACCACTTCCTGACCGCGCACCAGACCCTCGGTGGAGTCCATCGCGATGGTACGTACCGTGTTTTCGCCAAGGTGCTGAGCAACTTCAAGCACAAGACGCGTGCCCTGGTTGTCAACTTCAAGAGCGTTCAGGATCAGCGGCAGGTGGTCATCGAACTTGACGTCGACAACGGCGCCGATGACCTGGGTGATCCGTCCGACCTTTTTGTCAGCCATATCCCTAATCCTCGTCTCGATCCCGTTAGAGCGCTTCCGCGCCCGAGATAATTTCAATCAGTTCCGTCGTAATCTGAGCCTGGCGCTGGCGGTTGTAGTTGATCGTCAGTTTGTCGATCATCTCGCCGGCGTTGCGGGTCGCGTTGTCCATTGCGGACATACGTGCACCCTGTTCAGACGCAGCATTTTCCAGAAGTGCCCGGAAAATCTGAACGGAGATGTTGCGCGGCAGCAGATCCGCAAGGATCTCTGTCTCTTCCGGTTCATATTCGTAAACCGCGTTGGCACCTGCGCCTGCATCAGTGCTGCCAGCCTCGAAATGGGCCGGGATCAGCTGAGTTGCAGTCGGTTCCTGCGCGATCACGGATTTGAAAGTCGAATAGAACAGCGTGCAAACGTCGAACTCGCCATTGTCGTACATGGAGAGCACTTCGCGGCCGATGTCGTCCGCGTTGTTGAAGCCAACGTTCTTAACACTGCGCAGGTCGATGGTCTTGATGATGTGCTGGCCGAGCTCGCGCTTCAGAGCGTCGTAGCCCTTCTTGCCGACACAGATGATCTTGACCGTCTTGCCCTGCTTCAGCAGGCTGCGCGCTTTTTCACGCGCAAGCTTGGCAATGTTGGTGTTGAAGCCCCCACACAGCCCACGTTCGGCCGTGGCAACGAGCAGGAGATGAACCTGGTCATTGCCGGTGCCGGACATGAGCTTCGGAGCGTCGTCGCGCCCCTCGAAGGCCACCGCGAGGTTGGCCAGCACCGCACCCATGCGTTCCGCATAGGGGCGCGCGGCCTCCGCAGCTTCCTGAGCACGACGCAGCTTCGCCGCGGCCACCATTTGCATGGCCTTGGTGATTTTCTGCGTCGCCTTAACGGAAGCGATGCGGTTTCGTAAGTCCTTCAGGCTCGGCATGGCCGCCCCTGCTCCTTATCCCGGCGTGGTCTTAAGCGAAGTTCTTGGCGAACGCGTCGATGGCAGCTTTCAGCTTGCCAGTCAGCTCGTCGTCGAGTGCCTTCTTCTCCCAGATGGCGTCGAGCAGCGCTTTGTGCTCGCCACGAAGGAACAGAAGCAGGCCTTCTTCGAAGTCCTTCACGCGGTTGACCGGGATTGCATCCAGGTAGCCGTTCACGCCGGCATAGATGACTGCAACCTGTTCTTCGGTCTTCAGCGGCGAGAACTGCGGCTGCTTCAGAAGTTCGGTCAGACGTGCACCGCGGTTCAGGAGGCGCTGGGTCGTGGCGTCGAGGTCGGAGCCGAACTGGGCAAAGGCCGCCATTTCGCGGTACTGAGCCAGTTCACCCTTAATCGGGCCGGCAACCTGTTTCATCGCCTTGATCTGAGCGGAGGAACCCACGCGGGACACCGACAGACCGACGTTCACGGCCGGACGGATACCCTGATAGAACAGGTCCGTTTCCAGGAAGATCTGACCGTCGGTGATCGAGATCACGTTGGTCGGAATAAACGCGGACACGTCGTTGCCCTGGGTTTCAATAACCGGCAGTGCGGTCAGAGAGCCCTTGCCATGGTCTTCGTTCAGCTTCGCAGCACGTTCCAGCAGACGGGAGTGCAGGTAGAAAACGTCACCCGGGAAAGCTTCACGTCCCGGCGGACGACGGAGCAGCAGGGACATCTGACGGTAGGCCACAGCCTGCTTGGTCAGATCGTCGTAGCCGATCACGGCGTGCATGGAGTTGTCACGGAAGAACTCGCCCATCGCGCAGCCGGCAAACGGTGCCAGGAACTGCAGCGGAGCAGCGTCGGAAGCGGTAGCGGCGACGACGATGGAGTATTCCAGCGCGCCGGCGTCTTCCAGAGTCTTCACGAACTGAGCGACGGTGGAGCGCTTCTGGCCGACAGCAACGTAGATGCAGTACAGCTTGGCGTCTTCGTCGTCAGAAGCATGCAGCGGCTTCTGGTTCAGGAAGGTGTCGAGAATGATCGCGGTCTTGCCGGTCTGACGGTCACCGATGACCAGCTCGCGCTGACCACGGCCAACCGGGATCAGGGCGTCGATGGCTTTCAAGCCGGTAGACATCGGCTCGTGCACGGACTTGCGCGGCAGAATGCCCGGCGCCTTGACGTCCACGCGGCGCTTTTCGGTTGCCTCGATCGGGCCTTTGCCGTCGATCGGGTTGCCGAGAGGGTCAACAACGCGGCCCAGGAGGCCCTTGCCGACCGGCACTTCCACGATGGCGCCGGTCCGCTTGACGGTGTCGCCTTCTTTAATGTCACGGTCGGAGCCGAAGATAACGACACCAACGTTGTCGGTTTCCAGGTTCAGGGCCATGCCCTTGATACCACCCGGGAATTCGACCATTTCACCAGCCTGGACTTTGTCCAGACCATAAACACGGGCGATACCGTCACCGACGGAGAGCACCTGACCGACTTCAGAAACTTCGGCTTCCTGGCCAAAGCTCTTGATCTGGTCCTTGAGGATTGCGGAGATTTCCGCGGCCCGAATATCCATCAGCCGACCTCTTTCATCGCGAACTTGAGTGAATTGAGCTTGGTACGCAGCGATGTGTCGATCATGCGGGAGCCGACCTTGACCACGAGGCCACCGATCAGGGCAGGATCAACCTTTGCCACGATGTTTACAGATTTGCCCGTGGAAGCCGAGAGAGCTTCTTTCAGGGCAGCGACATGATCGTCGGAAAGGGCAGCTGCGGAGGTTACCTCAGCCGTTTCCTCACCACGCTTTTGCGCAAGCAGGGTGCGGAATGCCTTGATCATGCCGGGAAGAACGAAGAGGCGCCGGTTACGGGCTGCCAGCTTCACGAAATTAGCAGCCAGGCCTTTGATGCCTGCCTTGTCGAGAAGTGCGGTAAGCGCTGCAAGCTGCTCCTCCACACTGAATACCGGGCTTTTCACGAGACGGACGAGATCTTCGCTTTCGGCAAGCATGCCTTCGAAAGCTGTCAGATCCCGCTCCACGTCAGCCGTTACACCTTCGCCTTCGGCGAGGTCGAGAAGGGCGGACGCATAACGCTGTGCCACGCCGGATACGAGAGATACGTTGTCAGTCACCAGGTCCGTGCTCTCTGACGTTTTTCATGCCCGCGAAACGGCCAGCGCTCGCAAAGCATTGAAAAAATGAATGATTTCAAGGTCAGAAGGTATGACGGTTAAACCGCTGCCCCCAAAGCCGCGCCTCAATTAGCACAGGGTTTCTCAGTGTGCAACTTCGCCTAAAGACTGTTATTGCCGATTCCTCGGTGTTTTTTGTCAAAGGTCGATAAAAACCGTTTCAGATCAACGTCTCCGCACCGTCATAAACCTTTAGACGGTTTTCTGCAGAGCAGGCAAAAAGGCCTTTGCGCAGGGCGGAAAGGGACAAGTCACGAGGGCGTTTTTGCCGCAGCTGCGCGGACGGCGGGATTATTGCCGTCAGCAGCGTTGCCACAATTGCAAACAATGACCCTGCGGTTCCACCCGATTCTCCCACGCCGAACTCGTATGAATGGCAGGCGCTTTTCCCCATGGATGCAAAAACCACCTAGAGAAAATGCTGCGGGTCGATGTCCACTTGCAGGCGCAGCCCCTTCGTGGGCTTCGGGCCGATGCTCAGCCAATGCCGCAGATAGGCCTGCAGATCGTACTGGCGGGGGGCCATTGCCAGCAGGCGGAAACGATAGCGTCCGCGCACCATGGCAAGGGCAGCTTCCGCCGGCCCAAGGAGCGTGACCGCCTGATCCGGCGGTGCGGCACGGGCAAGGGCCCTTGAGAAGCCTTCCGCAAATCCTCTGTCTGGTCCGGAGACTATGACGGCGGCAAGACGCCCGAACGGCGGCAGGCCTGCTGCCCGCCTTGCCTCGATCTCGGCCTGGTAAAACGCCTTCTTGTCGCTTGAAAGCAGCGCCTTGATGACGGGGTGATCGGCATTGTAGGTCTGCAGGAAACCCTTGCCGCCGCCGGTCACGCGGCCCGCACGGCCCGTCACCTGGGCAAGCAGCTGGAAGGTTTTTTCCGCAGCTCTCGGATCGCCATGGGCAAGGCCAAGGTCCGCATCCACCACGCCGACCAGTTTCATCAGTGGGAAGTTATGCCCCTTGGCGACCAGCTGCGTGCCGATGACGATGTCGGCCCCGCCTTCCTCGACAATCTTCATTTCGCGCTTCAGCCGATCCGGCCCGCCGGCAATATCCGACGAAAGCACGAGCACACGCGCCTGCGGAAAGAGCTCGGTCACTTCCTCGGCGATTCTTTCCACGCCGGGACCGCAGGCAACCAGACTGTCTACCGACTGGCAGGACGGACAGGCCTTGGGAACCGGCTCCTGATGGCCGCAGTGGTGGCAGACGAGTTTTTTCTGGAATCGGTGTTCCACCAGCCAGGCGCTGCAATGAGCGCATTGGAACCTGTGGCCGCAGGTCCGGCAAAGGGTGAGCGGTGCATAACCGCGCCGATTGAGAAACAGTAGCGACTGCCCCCCTTCGGCGAAGGTACCGGCGATGCCGTGGACCAGGCCAGGCGCCAGCCAGCGTCCCCGTTCCGGCCCGTCCTGGCGCATATCGATGGCCATGAGGTCCGGCAGGGCAGCTCCGGATGCCCGTTCGGGCAGCTCGAACAGCTTGTAGCGGCCCACCTCTGCGTTGACGATGCTTTCCACGGATGGCGTGGCCGACGCCAGAACAACGGGGAAGCCGGAGAGATGACCGCGGACGACAGCCATGTCGCGAGCGCTATAGGGCACCCGGTCGTCCTGCTTGAAGGCCGCATCGTGTTCTTCATCGACGATGATCAGGCCCAGTTCCTTGAAGGGCAAAAACAGCGAGGAGCGGGCCCCTATCACCACCCGCACATCACCGGACGCCACACCGCGCCAGACCCGCGAGCGGTTCTTGACCGTGATCTGGGAATGCCATTCGGCCGGATAGACCCCGAAGCGTTGTTCGAAGCGCCGCAGGAACTGTTCGGTGAGTGCGATTTCAGGCAACAGCACCAGCGCCTGCTTTCCCCGGCGCAAGGCTTCGGCAATCGCCTCGAAATAGACTTCCGTCTTGCCCGAGCCGGTGACACCGTCGATCAGGGCAACGGCCCCACCCTTGCCGAAACAGGCGGTCAGGCCGTCTGCCGCGGCCTGCTGCGCCGGGGTCAGCGGTTTTTGCGCATAGTCAAGTTGCGGTTTCGGCGGCGGAGGAGCCGCCGGCATAAGGACGGTTTCCAGGACATCTTGCTGAAGCAGGCCGTCGATGACGGAAGCGGACACGCCGGCAGCATGGGCAAGGCCGCTTTTCGTCCAGGCAAAGCCGTCTTCCATGGTCGCCAGAACGCGCCCGCGTGCCGGCGTCAGACGATCCGGCTCGGCACCTTCGATACGGCGGACACCGGGAACGGGTGCCTCCGGCTCCAGCGCTTCTTCGGACCGCAACACCATGCGCAGCACCATCCCCGGTGCGCCAAGTGTCCAGTTCGCTACCCAGTCGACGAACCGGCGCAGATCATCATCAAGCGGCGGCGTCTTGTCGTAGACCTGGGAAATGGTCTTCAGTTTCTTTGGATTGATGGCCGCGTCCGGCTCGATATCCCAGACAGCGCCGATCACCTCGCGCGGGCCGAGCGGCACCTTGACGATGGTGCCCGGAACCACGGACTGGCCGGGGGGAACCTTGTAGGTATAGGCCCCTGCAACCGCGACCGGCACCAGCACGCTGGCAATGGTTTCCTGGAAGTCTGGATCGTCGAACAGCACTGGGTGTCAGGTCCTCATCGCTCCGGGAACGGCCGCGAAACCATGCGCCAAGCACGGCCCGAACCCTGGCGTGACATTGCCCGTCCGGTCAACGGGATCAAGCCTCGCCACTCTTGAGGTACGTACCGCAAAAATTTCGTCCACCAGAGAATCAGGGGTTCTTCTTGTCATCATCCTAGGGTAAAGAGAGCCCAGCTGACCACGCAATCGTTTTGTCCCGCTAGCCGGGACCAGGTTTCCGGCGACGCTCCGGTAGCCCTACAGGGAGTAAAGACAGATGAAATTCTTCGTCGATACGGCCGACACGGCTGAAATCAAGGAACTGGAAGCAACCGGCCTCCTTGACGGTGTCACCACCAACCCCTCGCTGATCGCAAAGTCCGGTCGGGACTTCAAGGAAGTCATCGCAGAAATCTGCGCCATCACCGAAGGCGACGTTTCCGCCGAAGTGGCCGCAACCGATTTCGACACGATCATGAAGGAAGCGCACGTCCTTGGCGCGATCGCAAACAACGTGGTCATCAAGCTGCCGCTGACGTTCGATGGCCTGAAGGCGTGCAAGCAGCTGACCGAAGAAGGCACCAAGACCAACGTCACCCTGTGCTTCTCGGCCAACCAGGCCCTGCTCGCAGCCAAGGCCGGTGCAACCTACATCTCGCCGTTCATCGGCCGTCTGGATGATATTCATGCCGACGGGCTTGAGCTGATCCGCGAAATCCGCGTGATCTACGACAACTACGGCTTCGACACGGAAATTCTGGCTGCTTCGATCCGCACGCCGAACCACGTGAAGGATTGCGCCATCATCGGCGCCGACGTCGCGACCGTACCGCCGGCAACGCTGAAGGCACTGGTCAAGCATCCGCTGACCGACAAGGGCCTTGAAGCTTTCCTGGCCGATTGGGCCAAGACCGGCCAGAGCATTCTCTGATCACCGACCTTTAAGACGAACGAACGGCCCGGATTTCCGGGCCGTTTTTGTTTGCCGTGACCGGCGCCTGCCAAGGGCAACAGGACGTTCCAATACCTTTTGCATGGTGTTGGGGGACAAGTCGATCAGGGTGGGAAATCTCAACGGTCCTGTTCACCTCCTGGTGGGGAAGGACCTTTGTCGGCCGGTTTGACGAAAAATAGCCGCCATGTGGCGCGATGTTAACGGAACCGTTGGGGATCCGGCATCACATTGGCACCATGTGTGCCGCATCCTTCAAATCCGAATCGCTGCTCGTCACCGCCCGGCCGGAACTCAACCGCCGCATCGACCAGTGGCTTGACCACCTGTCCGATGAGCGACGCCTTTCCGACAAGACCCTGCTTGCCTACGAACGCGACCTGCGCCAGTTCCTGCGGTTCCTGACCAACCATCTGGGCGGGGCACCGGACCTCAAGGAAATTGCAGCGCTCCGCCCGGCCGACTTTCGAGGCTTTCTGGCAAGCCGCCGCCGTGACGGTGCCCAGAGCCGATCGCTCGCCCGCGGCCTTGCCGGGATCCGGTCGTTCCTCAGGTACCTGGAGCGGCGGGGCGAAGTGAACGCTGCCGCGTCTTCCGCCGTGCGGCCACCACGGCAGGCCCGATCCCTGCCGAAACCGGTCTCCTCCAAGGACGCCATCGACGTGACCAGCGGTGACCTGGCGATGGAACGCGAGCCGTGGCTGGAAGCCCGCAACGCCGCTGTCCTGACCCTGCTCTACGGCTGCGGCCTGCGGATTTCGGAAGCGTTGTCGCTGACCGGTGCCATGGCCCCCAAAACCGGGACGAAGACACTTCGTGTCGTCGGCAAAGGCGGCAAGGAACGGATTGTCCCGATCCTGCCGGCGGTCTGCCAGGCGGTGGAGCACTATCTGAAACTTTGCCCTTATGCAATTTCACCCGATGGCCCCCTGTTTCTCGGTGCCCGCGGCGGTCCGCTGAACCCGCGCATGATCCAACTGGCCATGGCACGCCTGCGCGGTGCATTGGGCCTGCCGGACAGCGCGACCCCGCATGCCCTGCGCCATTCCTTTGCCACACATCTGCTGGCTGGCGGCGGTGATCTCAGGACTATCCAGGAACTGCTCGGCCACGCCAGTCTTGCCTCAACGCAGATCTATACGGAAATCGACAGCGCCCATCTCCTGTCCGCCTACGACAAGGCTCATCCGCGCCGTTAGGATCCGTCAGGTTTCGGAAATCCGTAGACTGTCCGTTCCTTGCCATCAGGAAACATCTCGCGCGCAATCGGCTCGCCGCCAAGTTTGCGCACCAGTCCCCTTGCTGCCTCGTTGTCATCCTTCATATGCGTTTCAACCAGAGGCCAGCCATACACTTCGTAAGCATGGCGGATTGCCGCCTGCGAGACTTCCACGGCTGCACCGGTGCCGCGTGCCTGGGGCATCAGCCACCAGGTCAGCTCCCGTCTTGGCCAGCCTTCGGGCCAAACAAAGCCGCAACCACCGATGATATCTGCCCCCGTTTTCGGTTCGATAACCCACATGCCATAGCCGCGCAGTTGCCAGTGGCCGAGGTGGCATGCCAGCACGCGCCAGGCAGAGTCCGCGCGCAACGGCCCACCATAGAAGTGTGAGGCCTCGCCGTTCTCGAAGAACGCCTTGTAGACTGGAAAGTCCGGTTCTTCCGGCAAGCGCAGACGAAACCGCGACGTTTCGAGTGATTGCATGATAAGTCTCTGTTGTTTGCGGGGAATTTCGTTCGATTCCCATGTTAGTTCCAACTCCGTTGTAGCCGCTTCCGCCACAAACGGTTAGGTTGCTGAAACAGCCTGTTTCGCCGGGAGATAACGAATGCGTCTGATACTACTCGCAGCCGGTCTTCTTCTACTGTCGGCAGCGCCCTCGCTGGCGCAGCGCGTCTACTGTCCACTTCCCGAAGACGGCGTCTGGGTCAATGCGAATGCCAAGCCGAAGGAGATCTCGCGCGTCGAGGTGGAAAGCCGCTGCGAGAATGAAGCGGTGCATGTGCGCGTACGCGCGTTCACCTCCTGCATCCCGCGTGACTGCAAGTGGGGCTGGACCAAAGGGGAATTGCGCTCAGATGGTGCCATCCAGGTGCTGCTGATCGGTTTCTTGAGCAGCAAGCAACTGACATTGCGGGCCTTTGGCGAGCTTCTGGATGTTCACGTGATCAACGTCGTCAACGATCTGTCCGAACCGCGAACCGAGACCACCTACAATCTCCAGCGCGAGTAACCGGTCAGGGGCAGTGCGACGACAATCGCCTTTCGCTTTTTCCTTGTCAGACCTCCATTTTCCCTTACCTTACGTAAGACTGCGCAACTGTAGCGCAGGCCAACGGACGGAGATGTAACATGCGCCTATTGAGCACCGGCATTGCGGCCCTTGCCGTAACCGCGTTTGCAATTGCACCGGCCGCTGCATGCAGCTGGAACAAGACAGCCCAGTCCAAACAGATGACAGTGGCGGAAACGCCCGTCCTCCCGGACACCGACTCGGATGTGGCCATCGCCACCAACGATCTCAGCAATGCAATCGTTAGCGAGACCGTAATTCAGCCGACCACCGGCGAAGCCGTGTCGGAGTGACCCCCACCGGTAAACAAGCTCCAGACCAAGACCCGCTGCTCCGCAGCGGGCTTTTTTTCGGCTGAATACCGTCTGCACGAAATCTGCTGAAACCTGCCTTTATCGGGCCGTATCGACGCCTCAATAGCCCGGTTCACTCGGGATTATCCTGAAGAACCGGTTGATACAGTCTCATGATTTCCAGACGCCGTTTCCTGCAAACCTGTGGCATCGCAATGTTGGGTGCCGTTTCCGCTCCTGCCTATGCGATTGGCGTTGAGCCTTTTCGGCTCAGCCTGAAGCATTATCACCTGACGCCTCCACGATGGCCCAGAGGGCTGAACCTGAAAGCCGCGCTGATAGCCGACCCGCATGTCTGCGATCCCTGGATGGGGCTGGAGCGGGTTCGCTCCATCGTCCGGCAGACCAGCGCTCTGAAGCCCGACATCATCCTGATGCTGGGCGACTATGTGGCCAGCCACAAATGGCAATACGACCCGATCCCGCCACAGGCGTGGGCTGATCTCTTCGGTGATCTGTCGGCCCCGCTCGGGACCCACGCCATTCTCGGCAATCACGACTGGTGGGACGACGCGGACGCGCAGCTGACTGGTGGTGGGCCGACCAGATATGGTCAAGCGCTGCTGAACGCCGGCATTCCCCTTTACCAGAACCGGGCTCAACGGTTCGATAAGGACGGCCAGGCTTTCTGGCTTGCCGGCATCGACGACCAGCTGGCGCTGAGACCGCACCGCAAGATCAAGCGGCACCGCTGGAAAGGTTTGGATGACCTGACCGGCACGCTTGCCCAGGTGACGGACGATGCCCCCGTGCTGCTGATGGCACATGAGCCCGACATCATCCGTGAAGTGCCGGGCCGCGTCAGCCTGACGCTCAGCGGTCACACCCATGGCGGGCAAGTCAACTGTTTCGGCTACAAACCGGCCTTTCCGAAACGCAGCGTCAAAAGCTACGCCTATGGCCACATCGTTGAAACGGAAGGGACGAAGCTGGCAAGGCACCTGGGCCTTGAAACGGAGCCCCGCCACCTCATCGTTTCCGGAGGTCTTGGCTGCTCGATCCTGCCGGTCCGATTCGGTGTTCCTCCGGAAATAACGGTGGTGCATCTGGGAAGCACCACCGCTTGAGTCATGTTCTGGAAAGGGCGAATTATTCAGCCGCCACTTCGTGCTCCGTCTTGTGCCTGTATTCCTTTATGGCCTGGCTCAGGATCTGGACCGAGGAACTGACGAAGAGAGCCGCCATGAGACCGGCGACAATCAGGTCCGGCCAGGCGCTTGCCGTTCCCCAGACACCGGCGGCCGCCAGCATGACGGCGACGTTGCCTATGGCATCGTTGCGCGAACAAAGCCAGACGGAGCGCACATTGGCATCACCATCCTTGTATCGGACCAGCAGCAGGACACTGGCAAGGTTTACGGCCAGCGCCAGAAAGCCGATGGAGCCCATCACCGCGGCCTGCGGTACGCCAAGCACGAACACCTGATAGAGCGTGGTGGCAGCCACCCAAACGCCCATCAGAAACAGGCTGGTACCCTTTGCAAGCGCAGCCAGGGCCCGGGTCTTCAGCGATGCGCCAATGACAGCCAATGATATGCCGTAGGTGACCGCGTCGCCGAAGAAATCGAGGGCGTCGGCCTGCAGCGCCTTTGAGCCGGCTGCCTGGCCGGCAATCATCTCGACGATGAACATGCCACCGTTCAACGCGATCACCAGCCAGAGCCGGCGGCGATAGTCCTTCGACATTCCGTCAAATGTTCCGTGGGAATGTCCGCAACAGGCACCCATGATGCACTCCTTGTTCGAGTCGCTTGATTTTCGGTTCCCGTCCCTTGTAATTGCTATAGCGACTAGAGCTTCAAGAGGCTTTTTATGGATTTTTCAATTGGTGACCTTTCAAGACGGACCGGCGTAAAGGTTCCGACGATTCGTTATTACGAAAAGGAAGGCCTGCTGGAAGCGCCGATCCGCAGCGAGGGCAACCAGAGACGCTACCGGCCCAGCGACCTGGAAAGGCTTGGCTTCATCAAGCATTGCCGCGACCTCGGCCTGCCAATGCCGGCCATCCGCGACCTGATAGACCTCAGCCAGCATCCGGACAAACCGTGCGAAGCCGCCAACCGGATTGCCGAAGATCAGTTGAAGGCAGTGCGCCAGCGGATTGCCCACCTGCGCAAACTGGAGGCGGAATTGAAGCGCATCGCAACAAGCTGCGAAGGCGACCACACGGTGACCGAATGCAACGTTCTGAAGGCTTTCGGCGACCATGGCCTCTGCCTGAAGGAGCACTGACAAGCCTTTTTGCCCGGCTTCAGGCAAGCCTTGTCCAGTCCCGTGTCTCCCCTACGGCACGAATGTTCGTGCCGATGGCAACCGCCAGGGAGTGTGCTGCTAGCTTTCGTCTATCGGTCTTGGTCCGGCGCCTGAGCCGAGTTCCGTTGCCATCACCGTTCCCCCTAGCCTTTCCAGACGCATCATTGTCCAGCGTTTGGCAGGCAGATTACAGGAATGACGGCCCAGAATGCAGGAGAACTGGAGGACGTGGGGATAGTCGTTCTTCGGCCAAACCCTTTCAGCAACGTCATGCCTGCCCTTCAGGTAGCCGAGCAGGGTATATTCGCTGACATACCAGACGTCGCCTTCCTTCAGGTCTCCCATACTGGTCGGCCGCCCCTTGGGAAATGTGCCTCCCCAGGTCCAGGACAGGGCACCGGACGTTTTCTGATCCAGAAAATGGTGGGCCATCGTTTCGTCGATAAAGACCCGCTTTCCGTCCGCCAGATCCTGCCGGTAAGCCTCGACCACAGCTTGCCTGTTCGGCAAAGGTTCCGACAGCACATAGAAAACGATGAAGTTGGAGGAAAGCGCCAGCACCAATGCGGCGCAAAGGCCAAGCTTCACACTGTGCCAGCGGTCTTTCAACAGCACGTCGACCGCCAGCAGAAACAACATTGCGGCCGCAAGATTCCGGATCAGCGGCCGGTCATGCACGAAGGCGCCGAAGAATTGTCCAGCGGCAAGGCAAAAGCCGATTATCCCGGCAGTGCGGGACTTGCGGAAAACAACCCAAGATACGCCTGCAAACATGGCAGCCCGGAAGATCGCTTCCACATTGAACTTGCCGGAGCCATGTGACCGGCTGGAGTGATAGGCGATCTGCCGGAAGAATTCGGCGAACTCGAAGTTCACCGAGACCGCAAACAGGGCAACGGCAATAGCCAGGGCGACAAGGCCTTCACTCAGCACACGAACGAGGCTTGCCTGCCGCGTCCTGAGCCTCCAGATCTGAAGAACGGCAATGACGCCAACACTCCAGGCAAGCATGGACAGTGCAGTCAGCGGAGCAATTCCCAAAAGCGCGGTACCCGCAACGGCGGAAACAGTTTCCAGACCGGTCTGCCGCGTGTCACCCGTACCTGCCCTGACTGCAACCGGCAGGACCAGCAGCAGCCCGAGCATCCAGATGAATGAACCTGTCAGTTCCAGCCGGAAGCCGGAAACGACATACATGGGCGCAAAGATCAACGGTGTGAAAAGCGCAGCGGTGCGAAGGTTCAATCTGAGGCAGAACACCACGAAGACCAGGCTGGTCGCCACGTAACAGAGGAATTCGTACAGGACGATTGTCGCGGTGCTGATCCCCGCGGCTTTCAAAAACCATCCGGACAGAATGAAATGAAGCCTTGGCTGGAGATGATAGGATTCCAGCTCCGGGAACTGGACCGCAAGAAGCGGATTCAAGTGACGGCCCGTTTGCGCAAATTCGGATGCCCACGGAATAAAGAAGAGGTCATCCACGTAGGGAATGGTTCGCTCCGGCCAGAAAAACACCAGGCCGCAAACCAACGGCAATATGCCCCCTGCAACGACTGGCAGCCAGCCGCGGGTGAGATTCAGATTTTGATTGTTGCCCCGTTGCCTTTCAAGCAAAGCATCTCCTGCCTTTTTTTGAAATGCACCACCCCTGACAGGACAACACTCTAGCGCATTAGTTGCAGATGCGCGGCAATTTTTACGTTTACTTGCAGAACTTCAAACTTGAATGGCGTCAGCCGGTCCGCAGGACGGCCGATCCAACAAAAATGTTACGGGGCACCCGGTGACCGGATGCCCCGAACCGATATCGAAAAGACATCGTTCAAGCGTTGATTACGCGTGGATCGACTTCGCAAATGCGCCGAGGGCTGCTTCCTTGACCGCTTCCGACATGGTCGGGTGGGCGTGGCACGTGCGCGCAAGGTCTTCGGAAGATCCACCGAATTCCATCAGGACCGCAGCTTCGTGGATCATCTCACCGGCACCGAAGCCGACGATGTGAACACCCAGCACGCGGTCCGTCTTTGCGTCCGCCAGAACTTTGGCAAAGCCGTCGGTCTTGTTCATGGCGCGCGCACGGCCGTTTGCGGAGAAGACGAATTTTCCGGTCTTGTACTCGATGCCCGCCGCCTTCAGTTCTTCCTCGGTCTTGCCGACGGAAGCGACTTCCGGCTGGGTGTAGACAACACCCGGGATGACATCATAGTTCACGTGACCCGCCTGGCCTGCCAGCATTTCGGCAACGGCAACGCCTTCGTCCTCGGCCTTGTGTGCCAACATCGGACCGACAACCACATCGCCGATGGCGTAGATGCCGTCGACATTGGTCTTGTAGTGGGTGTCGATCTTGACGCGGCCGCGCTCGTCCAGGGCAACACCTGCCCCATCAAGGCCCAGGCCTTCCGTGTATGGACGGCGACCGATGGCAACCAGAACGATGTCGGCCTCGATAACCTGCGCATCGCCGCCCTTTGCCGGCTCGACAGTCACGGCAAGGCCCTTGCCTTTTTTCTCGACGCCCGTGACCTTGGAGGACAGCTTGAATTCCATGCCCTGCTTTTTCAGCATACGCTGGAAGTTCTTGGAAACGTCACCGTCCATCGGGCCGAGGATCTTGTCCATGAACTCGACCACGGTCACTTCCGAACCGAGACGGTTCCAGACGGAGCCGAGCTCAAGGCCGATGACCCCACCGCCGACGACGAGCAGCTTGCCCGGCACCTTGTCCAGTTCCAGAGCGCCGGTGGAAGAGACCACCTGCTTCTCGTCGATCTCGACACCCGGCAGCGGCATGACGTCGGAACCGGTGGCAATCACGATGTTCTTCGTTTCCAGTACACTCGCCTTGCCGTCGGCATCGGTAACTTCCACCTTGCCTTTGGCCAGGATCTTGCCGGTACCGGTGTGAACGTCGATCTTGTTCTTCTTCATCAGGAAGGCAACGCCGTTCACATTGGCGTCGACCACACCCGTCTTGTGTTCCATCATCGCCGGCAGGTCGAGCTTGGGCTTCGCTACCTTGATGCCGAGTTTTTCGAAACCGTGGCCGGCTTCCTCGAACATTTCCGAGGCATGCAGCAGCGCCTTGGACGGAATGCAGCCGATGTTGAGGCAGGTGCCGCCAAGCGTTGCGCGTTTTTCGACGACGGCCGTTTTCAGGCCGAGCTGCGCAGCCTTGATCGCGCAGACGTAGCCGCCAGGACCGGTTCCGATGACGACGAGATCATATTGGGACATTTTGGTCGCCTTTGCCTCTTTCATTTCTGGTTTGAATGGGGGTTAGGGAAGGATTGCCCGGCCGCCGGAGACATCGAGGATGGCACCGGTCGTATAGCTGGACTGGTCGGAGAGAAGCCACAGAATCGCTTCGGCCACCTCGTCGGCGGATCCGGCACGTTTCATCGGCAGTTTGGACCTGAGCTGGGCCACCCGGTCAGGATGGCCGCCCGAGGCGTGGATATCGGTGTCGATAATGCCGGGGCGAATACCGTTGACGCGAACACCTTCGTCGGCAACTTCCAGCGCCAACCCGACTGTCATGGTATCGATCGCTCCCTTGGAGGCCGCGTAGTCGACATATTGGGAAGGTGCCCCCAGCTTGGAGGCTGCAGACCCGAGATTGACGATCACGCCGCCGGTGCCGCCATGCTTGGTCGACATGCGCCTGACCGCTTCGCGGGCACACAGGAAGGCCCCGATCACGTTGATGGAGAACATTCGCGTCAGACGTTCCAGGGTCATTTCATCGACGCGCTGGGAATAGTCGACAACACCGGCATTGTTGACCAGACCCTTGAGAGTGCCGAGCTTGTCGGCTTCGGCGAAAAGATGCAGCACGTCGGCTTCATTCTGGACGTCACCCTGAACTGCCACGGCCTCGCCGCCGGCCGCCTTGATTTCCTCGACAAGAGCATCGGCGGCAGCCTGGTTGTGCGTGTAGTTGACGATCACCTTGTGACCGAGCGCCGCAACCTTGCGGCTGACGGCAGCGCCGATCCCCCGGCTCCCGCCCGTCACCAATACAACCGTGTCAGTCATGAATTCCCACCGGCTCCCGTTCCTATTGCCCTTGAATGCGCGTCAGTACTTCAGCGCCTCGGCCCGCGGCCCAGAGGCCTTTCAAATGCCCGTCCGCCATGACCGCGTAAACCACCGGCGTCTTGTCGCCCCAGTCCACTGTCAGCACGTTGCCGTCCAGTTCACCCACGCCGCGATAGCTGTCGGTGCCGACCGTCCAGATCAACGTGAATGTCCGGCCCTGCTGCGTCAACACGACCGTACCGTCATATGTCGTGCCGTCCGGGTTTCGGCCGGCAACCGAATAATTGCCAGTCAGCCCCTCCGCCTCGACCGGCGCAGTGCGCGAATAGAGCGTCAGCTTTTCGCTGGCCGAGCCGTCCGCCCATTCACCATCCAGCGTTTCCGTGCCAGTGAAGGAATAGACGACAGGGTGCTTGTCTCCCCAATTGACCACCAGCATGCGGCCGGCGAACTCGCCGACGCCGGTGAAGACGTCGGTCCCGATCCACCAGGTGAGCCGCACATTCCGGTCTTCCGGCGTGATTGCCAGCATGCCGTCGTAGGTCGTTCCGTTCGGGTTGGTTCCCTCGACCCGGTAGACACCCGAGATCTGGCGGGCTGGACCGGTGCGCGCGGTGCTCTCCTTGAGCGCGGTTCCGATGGCCGCAAGAGCGGCCATCTTGGGCACTGATCCTGCCGGATTATCCGTGCTGCCGTCAACGAAGGTGAAATCTCCGAAGAAGGAAGAGGAAATCCAGGGCGTTTGCTGGCCGTTCGTTTCCTGGAAGACACCCTTCAGCGTGCGCTTGAAGGTTTCTTCCAGATTGAGCGCCGGGGTCGCGATTGCGCTGGCCAGATGCTTGGTGAAAGGGCTGTTGCTGCCCTGCCCGTCCAGAGCCACGGAGCCAGGTGACGTCGAATATGAGACGAACAGGCGCGCGTTGCTGTCGATCCGCGACAGGCCGGACGACGCCCCACCGAGGGGATTGTTGCGGCAAGCGTCCAGCACGACGATGTTGAGCCCGTCATGGGACGACGTCATTACTTCCACGGCCTCGCTGACCGCGACCGACTGCTGCTGCAGGACCTCGTCCGCTGGCGCATTCCCTGCCACAGGCAGCAGGTAGTTTTCGCCCTTAATCTGGATACCGTGGCCGGCGTAATAGAACAGGCCGACGCCACCCTCCTTTTTCAGCCGATCACCGAAGGCCTGGATCGCCTGCTCCATGGCATCGCGGTTGGCATCGGTCTGAAGGATGACCTCGAAACCCGCCTTGTCGAGGGCGCTGGCGATGGCCAGAGCGTCATTGACCGGATTGGCGAGCGGGCCATAGCCATATTGCGCGTTTCCGATCACAAGCGCAGTGCGTTGTTCGCTTGCGTGCGAAGCGACTATCAATCCGAGGACGGTCCAGACGACAAGAACAACCGAAAGGGCACAACGCTTTATGGCGTTCATATTCCTGTTCCTCCTGACCGTCTCACACCGTGTCGGCGATGATCCGATTATTGCTCCGCCAGAGCCAGCCGCAAGCCGAACCCGGCAAAGGTTGCAGCCACGGTCCGGCGCATCCAGACCATCACGCGATCGCTCTTCAACACCTTCTCGCCGACCAGTGAAGCAAACGCGCCATAGATGACAAAGACAACGAAGGTCATTGCCATGAAGACGCCGCCCATCAGCAGCATGTCGAGCGTTGGATTGACGGCATCATGGCTGACGAATTGTGGCAGGAAGGCGAGGAAGAATACCGTCAGCTTGGGATTGAGGATGTTGATCAGGAAGCCGGTGCGAGCCGTTGCAAGGAAGCTCTTGCGCGATCCCCTGTCGGCTTTCAGTTCCATCGGCCCGCTGTCTTTCAGCGTCTGCCAGGCAAGGTAGAGAAGATAGGCGACACCGGCGTATTTCACGCCCTGGAACACCAGGGCACTGGTGTGCATCAGCGCCGCCAGGCCCACGACGGACGCCAGAATTGCGGGAATGATACCGAGGGTACAGCCGAAGGCCGCGGCAACGGATGCCTGACGGCCTCTGCCAAGTCCGACGGCAACCGTATAAACAACACCGGTGCCCGGAACGAGCACCACGACAAGAGCAGTAATCAGAAATTCCAGGCTCACAATGCGGCTCCTCCTGGGCCAGACCGACGGGCATTCAACCGCGAGAGCTGGAACGCCGCTGGCCAGGCAACCTTAAAATGTCCGGGCACCCTGCCGGGGAGTTCCCGGCAAGGCACACGCAAGGCACTGAACCGGATCAGAGATCCAGAACCAGACGCTGCGGATCTTCCAGGCTTTCCTTGACGCGAACCAGGAAGGTCACGGCTTCCTTGCCGTCGACAATCCGGTGGTCATAGGAGAGCGCCAGATACATCATCGGGCGGATCACTACCTGCCCGTTCACAGCCATCGGACGTTCCTGGATCTTGTGCATGCCCAGGATACCGGACTGCGGCGCGTTCAGGATCGGCGAAGACATCAGCGAACCATACACCCCGCCATTGGAGATGGTGAAGGTGCCGCCGGACATATCAGCCATGCCCAGCTTGCCGTCGCGCGCCTTGCGGCCGAGATTGCCGATTTCCTGCTCGATCTCGGCGATGGACATCTGGTCCGCGTCACGCACAACCGGAACCACAAGGCCCTTGTCCGTGCCGACGGCGACGCCGATGTGGCAGAAGTTCTTGTAGATGATGTCGGTGCCGTCGATCTCGGCATTGACTGCCGGGATCTCTTTCAGCGCATGGGTCACCGCCTTGGTGAAGAAGCCCATGAAGCCGAGCTTGACGCCGTGCTTCTTCTCAAACAGGTCCTTGTACTGCTTGCGCAGTTCCATGACCGGGCCCATGTCCACTTCGTTGTAGGTGGTAAGCATGGCCGCGGAGTTCTGTGCGTCTTTCAGGCGGCGCGCAATGGTCTGGCGCAGCTTGGTCATGCGAACGCGTTCTTCGCGAATTTCGTCCTGGGCGGCAACCGGGCCACGGGCAACGGGAGCAGCCGACGGGGCTGACGACGAAGAGGTTGCACCGGAGGCGATCGCGTTGATGACGTCTTCCTTCAGTACCTGACCACGCTTGCCAGACCCGGCAACCTGGTCGGCGGAAAGGTTGTTTTCAGCCATCATCTTCTGAGCAGACGGAGCCGGCGGCATGGAAGACCCGCCGCTTGCAGCCGGTGCGGACGCAGCCGGTGCCGGTGCAGCGGCTGCCGGAGCGGCGGCAGCACCTTCGCCTGACGGATCGATCTGGCAGAGCAGAACGCCGGGTTCCACGGTCGTACCGGTTTCGACTGCGATCTTGACGATGGTGCCGGCAACCGGGGCCGGAACTTCCTGGGCTGCCTTGTCGGTTTCCAGTTCCACCAGCGTGTCGTCGGCCTTGACGACGTCGCCGACCTTCACGCTCCATTCGCCGACTTCCGCCTCGGTGACGGATTCGCCCGCGCTCGGCGTGACGACATCAACCAGCTGAGCCTTTTCGGATTTGGTTTCGGCCTTGGCATCAGCCTTTGCCGGAGCCGCTTCAGCCTTCGCGGCCGGAGCACCGGCGCCTTCTGCGATCTGACCGAGCAGGGCGCCGACCTCAACGGTGTCGCCTTCCTTGACCACGATGCTTTCCAGCGTGCCCGCGGCCGGTGCCGGAACTTCGACGGTTACCTTGTCGGTTTCCAGTTCCACAAGGGGCTCGTCCTGGCTGACGGCGTCGCCCGGTTTCTTGAACCACTGCGCAATAGTCGCTTCGGAAACGGATTCACCCAGCGTGGGGACGCGAATTTCGGTTGCCATGGTCGCCTTCTCTTAAAATTACCTGGCCAAATTTTTGAAAGAGGGCCCGAAGGCCCTCTTGTGACTAACTTCCCAGAGCCTCTTCGAGGAATGCCTGCAACTGCGCCAGATGCGAGGACATCAGGCCGGTTGCGGTCGATGCCATCGCATTGCGGCCAGCATAGCGCGGGCGCTTGTGCTTGGCGTCGATCTGCTCCAGGACCCATTCGATGTAGGACTCGACGAAGAACCAGCTGCCCATGTTCTTGGGCTCTTCCTGACACCAGACCATTTCGGCCTGCGGGAAGCGCGCCAGTTCCAGCATCAGCGCTTTTTTCGGGAACGGATAGAGCTGTTCGACGCGGAGCAGGTAGACGTCGTTGACGCCGCGCTTTTCGCGCTCTTCGAACAGATCATAGTAGACCTTGCCCGAGCACATCACGACCCGCCGGATCTTGTCGTCTGAAACCAGCTTGCCTTCCGAATTCAGGTTCGGCCCCCAGTCGTCCCACAACAGACGGTGGAAGGAGGACTCCGGACCGAGTTCCTGCAGCGTGGATACCGCCTTCTTGTGACGCAGCAAGGATTTCGGCGTCATGAGGATAAGCGGCTTGCGGATATCGCGGCGCAGCTGACGACGCAGGATGTGGAAGTAGTTCGACGGTGTCGAACAATTCGCAACCTGCATGTTGTCTTCGGCGCAAAGCTGGAGGTAACGCTCCAGACGGGCGGAAGAGTGCTCAGGTCCCTGACCTTCGTAGCCATGAGGCAGCAGGCAGACGAGGCCGGACATGCGCAGCCACTTGCGCTCACCCGAAGAGATGAACTGGTCGAACACCACCTGGGCGCCGTTGGCGAAGTCGCCGAACTGGGCTTCCCAGAGTGTCAGAGCACGCGGCTCTGCCAGCGAGTAGCCATATTCGAAGCCGAGCACGGCTTCTTCCGAGAGCATCGAGTTGATGACCTCGTAGCGCTGCTGATCGGGAGAGACGTTGTTGAGCGGAATGTACCGGCTCTCGTCTTCCTGATCGTACAGGACCGAATGGCGCTGCGAGAACGTGCCGCGTTCGCAATCCTGACCGGACAGGCGCACCGGGTGGCCTTCCTTCAGCAGCGAACCGAAGGCAAGCGCTTCAGCGGTTGCCCAGTCGATGCCTTCGCCGGTCTCGATCATCCGCTCGCGCTGGTTCATGAAGCGCGCGATCGTGCGGTGGATGTTGAAACCGTCCGGCACGTGGGTCAGAGCCCGGCCGATCGACTTCAGTTCATCCATAGGCAGACCGGTTTCACCGCGACGTGGATCGTCCTCGTCGTCGGCCCGTTTCATGCCTGCCCACTTGCCGTCCAGCCAGTCGGCCTTGTTCGGCTTGAAGGCCTGACCGGCATCGAACTCGTCGTCCAGATGCTTCCGCCAGTCGGCTTTCATGTGCTCGACTTCGTCCTGCGTCAGAACACCTTCCTTGATCAGGCGTTCCGAGTAGAGCTGCAGCGTCGTCGCATGCTTGCGGATCTTGCGGTACATGATCGGCTGCGTGAACGCCGGCTCGTCGCCCTCGTTGTGGCCGAAGCGGCGATAGCAGATCATGTCGATGACCACCGGACGATGGAACGTCTGGCGATATTCAATCGCGATCTTGGCCGCAAAGACGACGGCTTCCGGATCATCCGCGTTGACGTGGAAGATCGGCGCTTCGATCACCTTCGCCATATCCGACGGATAGGGCGAAGACCGCGAGAAGCGCGGATTGGTGGTGAAGCCGATCTGGTTGTTGATGATCACATGGACCGAACCGCCGGTGCGGTGGCCACGCAGCGCGGACAGGCCAAAGCATTCCGCAACAACACCCTGGCCGGCGAATGCGGCGTCGCCGTGCAGCAGCAGCGGCAGAACCGTGCCGCGGTCGATTTCGGTCGTGTCGACGAAATTGCCGTTCTCGTCGGCAGCCAGCTGATCCTGCTTGGCGCGCGCCTTGCCCAGAACCACCGGGTTGACGATTTCCAGGTGCGAGGGGTTTGCCGTCAGCGACAGGTGCACGTCGTTGCCGTCGAACGTCCGGTCGGAAGACGCGCCGAGGTGATACTTCACGTCGCCGGAGCCTTCCACATCGTCCGGCGCGTAGGAGCCGCCCTTGAACTCGTGGAAGATTGCCCGGTGCGGCTTGGCCATCACCTGGGAAAGCACGTTCAGGCGGCCGCGGTGGGCCATGCCGAACACGATTTCCTTAAGGCCCATCGAGCCGCCGCGTTTGATGATCTGTTCCAGCGCCGGGATCAGCGCTTCACCGCCGTCCAGGCCGAAGCGCTTGGTGCCGGTGTATTTGACGTCCAGAAACTTTTCGAAACCTTCGGCTTCGACCAGCTTGTTCAGGATCGCCTTCTTGCCTTCCGTGGTGAAGGCAACCTGCTTGTCCGGACCTTCAATGCGCTCCTGGATCCAGGCCTTGGCCGCCGGATCGGAGATATGCATGAACTCGACACCCAGCGTCGAGCAATAGGTCCGCTTCAGGATGTCCATCATCTCGCGGATGGTGGCGTATTCCAGACCCAGCACGTGGTCGATGAAGATCTTGTGGTCCCAGTCGGCTTCGGTAAAGCCGTAGGAGGAGGGATGCAGCTCCTCGTGATCGCCCTTGCCGGCCAGGCCGAGGGGGTCGAGATCTGCATGAAGATGGCCGCGCATGCGATAGGCGCGGATCATCATCAGGGCGCGAACGGAATCGCGGGTCGCCTGATGAACTTCCTGATCCGAAACCGGCTCGCCCTTGGCTTCAGCCTTCTTTTTCAGTTTGTCGCCGAGCTTCTGCTCAATCGGGCCCCAATTGCCGTCGAATGCATTGACGAGGTCGCCATTGGCCTCGATCGGCCAGTCCTTGCGTTTCCAGGTCGCCCCGCGAGCCTCTTTCAGCACTGCTTCCTTCTCGTCCTGGAAGGCCGCAAAGAAGTCCTGCCACTCGGCGTCGACCGAGCTCGGATCTGTCTTGTACTGTGCGTAGAGGTCTTCGATATAGGCTGCGTTGGCGCCGTAAAGCAACGACGTCAGTGCGAATACGTTGTTCGCTTCCTGCCGTGCCATGTCCTTTAGCGGAGGTATCCTCCGCCCTTTTGTTTAGGCGGGCCCGAAAAATTGACCCGCTGCCGGTTTCCCTACAATGGCCGATGGTTTCCACCGACCCCTCGAAAAATGGTTACGGCACGTCAACCGCGCCGGAACCCATCCTTTCATCATGCGACAGGAAACGTAAACAGTTTCCGTCCCCATCGCTAAAGATTCTTGCAGAATCAGCCCTTCAAGACTTCGAGAAGGGTCTCGCCGAGCTTCGCAGGAGACGGTGACACCTTGATGCCAGCAGCTTCCATCGCAGCGATCTTGTCTTCTGCACCGCCCTTGCCGCCTGAAATAACGGCACCGGCGTGGCCCATGGTGCGGCCCGGAGGCGCTGTCCGTCCGGCGATGAAACCAGCCATCGGCTTGGACCGGCCGCGCTTGGCTTCGTCCTTCAGGAACTGCGCCGCGTCTTCTTCCGCGGAGCCACCGATTTCGCCGATCATGATGATCGACTGGGTTTCGTCGTCGGCCAGGAACATTTCCAGGACGTCGATGAACTCGGTGCCCTTGACCGGGTCGCCACCGATGCCGACAGCCGTCGTCTGGCCGAGGCCGGCATTTGTGGTCTGGAAAACAGCTTCATAAGTAAGGGTGCCGGAGCGGGAAACAACACCGACGGAGCCTTTCTTGAAGATGGAGCCCGGCATGATGCCGATCTTGCATTCTTCCGGGGTCAGGATACCGGGGCAGTTCGGGCCGAGGAGGCGCGACTTGGATTTCTCCAGCTTGGCCTTGACCTTGACCATGTCGGCAACCGGGATGCCTTCGGTGATGCAGACGATGAACGGAACTTCCGCTTCGATGGCCTCGATGATCGCGGCGCCCGCGCCTGCCGGCGGAACGTAGATCACGGAGGCGTCGGCACCGGTTGCTTCCCTGGCTTCGCCAACGCTCGCAAAGATCGGCAGAGAGGCCGCGCTGTCGACACCGGAAGACCAGGTTTCGCCACCCTTTTTCGGGTGCACACCGGCGACCATCTTGGTGCCGTAATATTCAAGTGCCTGTTCCGTGTGGAACGTGCCGGTCTTGCCGGTCAGGCCCTGAACGATGATTTTCGTGTCTTTATTGACGAGGATGGACATTTAGCTGCCTTCCCTAAAGATGATTTTGGTCGCAGTAAAAGTGGAATGCGAGGCATTGTGAGCCGCTTGAGAACCGATAACGATCAAATAGTTTCCATCAAGTTCGGTCCGTAATTTGAGAGCGCCTTCTGCTTCCTGCAAAACGACACTTTCAGTGGGAAGCAAAGCCTGAAGCTGATCTTTCATGTTCAAGCATTGCAATGTCGGAGCCCCCCAAGCCGGTGGTGCGACAACAAATTGTTTCCCGTCCAAACCTGAACTGTCCGAGACTATTCCCTTTTCGAACCCCACCGGAGTTTCCAACGTTGTCGAACATTCCATGTGAACGACTTGGTCGAAATCCACAAAATCCGACACGAAAACCAGTCCGTCCGAAGATTGTAGTCTTAGGAATCCGTCACCTGACAATGAACCGTCAGAACCAAGGATCTTCCAGCCGTTGGCTTCAACCCAGGTGAGCAGTTCTTGTTTGCTCGAATTATGGAGACAGACTTTGGCAAAGTCCTCAAGCGGGCAGCGCGCAACAGCCACCCCGGCAGAAACCAGGGTCGTAATAGCCGCTAAGCAAAGCAATTTGAGCGCTGCCGTTTTCACATTCAGCCCTTCACGGCTTTCACGATTTTCTGGGCGGCGTCGTCGAGATCGTCAGCGGCGATCACGTTCAGACCGCTTTCGTTGATGATCTTCTTGCCGAGTTCCACGTTGGTGCCTTCCAGGCGAACAACGAGCGGAACCTGCAGGCCGACTTCCTTGACGGCTGCAACCACGCCTTCCGCGATCACGTCGCAGCGCATGATGCCGCCGAAGATGTTGACCAGGATGCCCTTCACGTTCGGATCGGACGTGATGATCTTGAACGCGGCCGTCACCTTCTCCTTGGAAGCACCACCACCAACATCGAGGAAGTTGGCCGGCTCGGCGCCGTAGAGTTTGATGATGTCCATGGTCGCCATGGCAAGGCCGGCACCGTTGACCATGCAGCCGATGTCACCGTCGAGAGCGACATAGGCGAGGTCGTACTTGGAGGCCTCGATTTCCTTGTCGTCTTCCTCGGTGACGTCGCGCAGCCCCATGATGTCCGGATGACGGAACAGGGCGTTGCCGTCGAAGGAAACCTTGGCGTCCAGAACGCGCAGGCGGCCGTCCTTCATGACGATCAGCGGGTTGACTTCCAGAAGGCTCATGTCCTTCTCGACGAAAGCCGTGTGCAGGATCGGGAACAGCTTCATGCCGTCTTCGCGTGCCGCACCGGTCAGTTCCAGCGCGTCGCACAGCTTGGCGGCATCGGCTTCGGTCACACCGGTTTCCGGATCGATCGGCAGGGTGACGATCTTTTCGGGGGTTTCTTCGGCAACCGCTTCAATGTCCATGCCACCTTCGGTGGAGACAACGAAAGCCGGGCGGCCAACGGTCCGGTCGACCAGAATGGAGAGGTAAAGCTCACGCTCGATGTCGGCGCCGTCTTCGATGTAGAGACGGTTGACCACCTTGCCTGCGGCACCGGTCTGTTTGGTGACCAGCGTGTTGCCGAGCATTTCCTTGGCGTTGGACGTGACTTCGTCCAGCGAGAAAGCCAGACGGACACCGCCCTTGGCATCAGCGGACAGTTCCTTGAACTTGCCCTTGCCGCGGCCACCAGCGTGGATCTGCGACTTCACGACCCAGAGCGGGCCCGGAAGGCTCTTGGCGGCTGCTTCGGCTTCGTCGGCGGAGAAGATGGCAACGCCTTCGGCCACCGGTGCACCGTATTCCTTCAGAACGGCCTTGGCCTGGTATTCATGAATGTTCATGTGTTTCCCCCGTTGTCGGAGGACCGTTCTTCCCGGCAGGAAGAACGGCCGCAAATTCCCTTAGGCGGGCCCGGTTCAGGCGAGCGCCGGCTGAATTTTCTTGCAGGCCTCGACCAGACCGTCGACGGAAGCGACAGACTTGTCGAAGTTGGCCTTTTCGTCGCCCTGCAGGTCGATCTCGATGATGCGCTCGACGCCATCGGCGCCGATCACAACCGGAACGCCCACATAGGTGTCCTTCAGGCCGTACTGGCCGTCGAGAGCAGCTGCACACGGCAGAACGCGCTTCTTGTCCTTCAGGTAGCTTTCGGCCATTGCGATGGCGGAAGCAGCCGGAGCGTAGAAAGCGGAGCCGGTCTTCAGAAGGCCGACGATCTCCGCGCCGCCGTCACGGGTGCGCTGGACGATTTCTTCCAGACGCTCGGCGGTGCACCAGCCCATCTTGACCAGGTCGGTGAGCGGGATGCCGGCAACGGTGGAGTAGCGGGTCAGCGGCACCATGGTGTCGCCGTGGCCGCCGAGAACGAATGCGGTCACATCTTCGATGGAGACGTTGAACTCGTCTGCCAGGAAGTAACGGAAACGGGCGCTATCCAGCACGCCTGCCATGCCGACGACCTTGTTCTTCGGCAGACCGGAGAACTTCTGCAGGGCCCAGACCATCGCGTCGAGCGGGTTGGTGATGCAGATGACGAATGCGTTCGGGGCATACTTTGCGATGCCGGCGCCAACCTGCTCCATAACCTTCAGGTTGATTTCCAGAAGGTCGTCGCGGCTCATGCCGGGTTTACGCGGAACACCGGCGGTAACGATGACAACGTCCGAGCCTTCGATGGCTTCGTAGCTGTTGGCACCCGCCATTTTGGCATCGAAGCCGTCGACCGGGGAGGACTCGGCCAGGTCGAGCGCCTTACCCTGCGGAACACCTTCCGCGATGTCGAAGAGCACGATGTCTCCCAGTTCCTTCAAACCTGCCAGATGTGCGAGCGTGCCGCCGATCTGACCAGAGCCGATCAAGGCAATCTTGTTCCGCGCCATTTCGAAAGTTTCCCTTTACGTAAGATGGAACTCCATGCCATCCTCTGATGACTGAGGATGGCACTACTCCCTTTGATCCGCCCGCGCAACCTCGCCAAAAGAATATTGCGCGATGCCGGACAAATTTTCTCAGATCTTCCCGTCTGCATAATTCACCTATAGGGAATGCAGACCTATGCGTGTACTTGTCGTCTTTCTCCCGCAAGGTACGCCTCGGACCGCATCTCGATCAACCGGGAGGCCGTCCGGTCGAATTCGAAGGCTTCCGTGCCGTCCTCGCCGACGTAAAGATCCTGCGGCTCGGCCTCAGCCGATACCACCAGCTTGATGCCGTTATCGTAAAGCGTATCGATCAGATTGATGAAGCGCTTGGCTTCGTTGCGCCGCGCCTTGGACAGCACGGGCACGTTGTCCAGAAACACTGTGCCGAAGGCATGAGCGATGCGCAGATAATCACTTGCCCCCAACGGCTGCATGCACAGGTCGTCGAAGGTGAACCTGGCCGCTCCCGCCGCAACACAGGGAACGGCAATCTTGCGCCCCTTGTTCTCCAGCTCTTCGGCATGCGGTGTCATGCCGTGCGTCAGCTTGGCAAAGAGCTCATCCATCTGGGCGTTTGCACTCTCGCCCAGAGGCGTGACATAGACCGGCGCACCAGCAAGCTTCTCCAGCCGGTAATCCGTCGGACTGTCCAGATGCAGCACTTCCACCTTGGAGGTCAGCATCTTGATGAAGGGCAGGAACAGCTGGCGATTGAGCCCGTCCTTGTAGAGGAGAGTCGGCTCGACGTTGGACGTGGCGACAACGATGACGCCGCGCTCGAAAAGCTGGGTGAACAGGCGGCCGAGGATCATGGCATCGGCAATGTCGGTCACCGAGAACTCATCAAACAGCAGCAGCCGCGTTTCTTCGGCAATCTGGCTCGCCACGGGCGGGATCGGATCGTCACCCTTGACCTCGCCGCGCTTGTGCGCCTGGCGGTGGGCATGGATGCGCTCGTGCACATCGGTCATGAATTCGTGGAAATGCACACGCCTTTTGCGGCGGATGACCGTGACCTCGTAAAAGAGGTCCATCAGCATCGTCTTGCCGCGCCCGACACCGCCCCACATGTACAGCCCCTGTACGGAGGCCCAGAGCTGGTTCTTCTTGTTGGCGAACAGCCAGCCAAGTGAACTCTTCTTGGAGGCCAGGCGGGTTTCGGCAAGACGGGTGTTCAGGAGATCGAGCTGGCGCACCGCCTCCCGTTGCACGGGGTCTTCCTTGATCTCACCCGACGCGATGAGCGCGTCGTAGCGGGCGCTCAGGGCGCGGTTGACCGGCAGTTCCATCTTCAAGGGTGCTGCTCCCTCCATGAGAATTCATGGGGTCTTGGACGTATCTATTTGCACGGCGGAATAAGGTCAAAACGTCGCAGATGCAAGTCATGATATGGTTGCATACGATCACACATTCTTACGGATTTGTTTTTCAACCGTTTGAAATTTAAGGATTTCAGACCTCATGTCCATTCCGTTGCTCTCACATAATCCGGACTGGTTTCGCCAGGCTGACCTGCTGATCGACGACCTCGGACATCTCCTGGGAGCAAGGGCCCTGCGCCTGGACCATGTCGGGTCCACGGCCATCCCTGGGCTGATTGCCAAACCCAAACTACATATCGATGTAACGCTGGCTCCCGGATTTTCACCGGCTGCACTCAGCAACGACCTTCTGCTGTATGGCTACCATGATCTCGGCGCCCGCTTTCGGGAAGACGAAGTGCAAATGACCCGGCCAGCCGGACCAGTCCTCCGGTGGAAGGAGAGGGAAAATCACGAGCTGATTATCGCGCATCGGCTGTGTCTGTGTGCATCCGATTGCCCCTCACCTGCGCAGCGGCGCCAATTTCGCGACGCCTTGCGCGGCGATGCCAGCCTTGCCGGGCGCTATGCCGTGTTGAAACGGGACCTTGCCCTCAAGGCCGGTTCGACCACCGACTGGGAAACATACAATTCCGGCAAGACATCCTTCATCGAAGGCGTGCTCTCAGGGGAAGGTATGCGACTGATCCAGCGATGACGCTCCTTCCGGCGCCGCCATCACTGCCCCCCTTAACGGAACACTGCACCCAGCAGTCCGGTTCGCAATTCACTGATTAGGGGCAGAGAAGCACAGGCCAAACCTTGAGGAACTCGAAACAGGAAGGCAGCACGCCCTCTGAACAAACAGCGCCCGCAACCGGTGGGAGGGTTACGGGCGCAGGGCACAGGGAGGGGTCCTGTGCGGGAGGAACGCAATCATGAACACCCAAACAGCTCGGCCTGACTGGACCCGGCCATCATGCCTGTGCCCGGCTGAGCGCAAAAAGCACTCAGACAACGCTTAGCGCAGGTAAAGGGCTGTCTTTCGACCGTTCTGAACTTCCTGAAGATAGAGCAGCTGGGCAACCAGATAACACTCGGACTGGTCGTCCAGATTGGCCTTGCGGCCACGACCGTCGGTCAGCAGCCAGGCATTGCCGGACTTGACCACATCGCATTCGATTGGTGCGGCGGCATCGAAACCGGCTTTCTTGAACAGCTCCGTGCCGACACGGCTGCCGGTATCGTCGTCCAGACCCTTCATCGCCATGCGCAGGCTGCGATAGGCCTTGTGAACCGACAAGGTTGCGACGATGGCAGTGACGATTTCGTCGCCTTCCATGGCTGCGAAGCGCACAACGCCGCCTTCCTGCGGAATGATGGAATTGGAACAGGGCGTGCGCTGGACATCGCCAAGCGTGGTCCATTCGGAGCGCAACGTCACGGTTGCAGGCTGACGAAGGGCCGCCATTTCCTTGGTGAGCCGCTTTTCTGCGGTTTTCTGCGGATTCTTGGCGGTCCGATCCATACGGGCGGACACCCCGGCCACGGTTCCGCCGATGCGCAACCGGCGGAAGACGATGACATCGCGCATGAGATCGGTTCGCTCTACCCGCCAGCCGGCATCAAGCCAGGCGTTCTGGTGAACGAGGCTGCCGCCGGAATTTGCCCACCATGTCCGGTGTTCCCGGGCGCTCTTGGGCAGCGACGAGCCTATGATATCTTCGACTTCGTTCAGCTTGGCCGCCCAGACAACATCTTCCAGTCGTGCCAAGTGTTCCCGCAGTGGTTCGTATTTTGACATTTGCACAGCCTTTCCGGTAGCTATGCAAATATACACCTATAGCGCGAGCTGTCCAGCATAAATACGGAGGGGCCTTAACGGTACAGCGAGATCGGCGATCCGGTAGAGGTCTGACCGTTGAACTGGCCGGAAGCGCTGGAGTAAAGCTGCGCAACGATCAGGCCGGTGCCGTCCTTCAGGACCACCTGATTGCCGCTCAGGTCCCATGCAGAGATCCCGGACAGTACAGGCGAAGCACAACCTCTGGTATTTGCACGGTAGCCGCCGGACCATGTTGTCAGCGTCATGAAGGCCATGCAGTTGTCGCCAGCGGAGGTGATTTTCCAGCCACCCAGAAGGTCTGTCCGGCCAACTTCCTTGGCATCGGCAGGCGCTGCAACCGGGTTGCTGGCCAGGTCGGTCGGCTGAGCCGACGGATCGTTGAGACCGCCGGCCGGCGCGTTGGGATCAAGCGGTGCAAGCTGTCCCGAGCCTACGGGTGTCGTCGGGGTCGCCGGCAGCGGTTCGGCATAATTCCGGCCTCCGGACAATCTCTGGCAACCAGCTGCCAGGACCACCAGGCCGACGATCAAAACAAACTTTCCCGCGCGCATCATGACGAATCAATCCCTCACCTTCGTCCCAATATGGGAGCAACTCTTAGCCCACAATTTGTCGAAAATCCAAAATCCTGAGAATCGACCGTTTTCTGATCGCTCAGGCAACCCGGTTCGAGACGGCCTTGCCTGCTGTTTTTGGCGGCTCCACAAGCCTGTCGATCGCCTCCGCAATCTTCTCGAAATAAGTGGCGCAGGCACCAAAACCATCCGGAAAAGGCGGTTTTGCGGCAATGTTCCACCAATGACTCGATGTCGTGGTCTTCCACTGCGGCGGCAAGGCCACCGGCGCCTGGTCAGCGAGATAGACGACCCTGTCGGGAATTTCAGCATGCGGCATCAGGAAAATGTCGATCGGCTTGGGCGCAAGACCTTTGGCATCAATTCCCCGTGCCGACAATATCCGGCGCACATGCCGGCTCAGTTCCTGGGAAGGAGCCACACCTGCGGAGAACGCCCGCATCAGACCGCCTGCCCGAAAATTCAGATAGGCTTCGGCCAGGGGCGACAGCAGGCTGTTGTCCGGACAGACGAACAGAACGGTTGTTTTCGACAAGGGGCATTCCTTCGCGGCTGCAGCCCATGCCAATCACGCCATGGGCGGCCTCCCCCTAGCGCCGGGACGGGAAGACTTTATGACAAACCCGGGGCAACATCGAAAATCATGAGGATATCTTCCACGAGCCTGATAGATATGCGCACAAACGCTCGCGTGCAGCCCGGCGCCCCCCCTGCAGCCTCATTCCGGGTATTCGCGCGCAAGACCTGCAACACGTTCCTGAGGAGCCCACATGCCCGTCGCCTTCTGGTGTGTCCTTGCCGCCGCCATTCTGCCGCTGCTTTCCGTCTTTCCGGCAAAACTGGACAAGTCCTTCAACAACGCCCGCCCACGTGACCCGGACTATTGGCGAGACGGTTTCCGCGCCCGCGCACAGGGGGCACAGGCGAATGGCTTCGAGGCATTTCCCCTGTTTGCGGTTGCCGTTTTCGTTGGCCTCAACCAGGGCGGCGACCCGCACTGGATCGACAGGCTCGCCGTGCTTTTCGTGTTACTGAGGATCATTTATATCGGCTGCTACTGGGCGGACCGCGCCTCGCCGCGCTCACTTGCCTGGGCAGCCTCCTTCTTGACATCGCTGGCAATTTTCACCAGTTCCCTATGGAGCTGAGCCGCCGATGGGCGGATTCCGATCCTGAAATTCGTACAACGATCATTTGCACCAAGAGGCTGATTTCGTTAACGATGCATCGGAGTGAGGCAGTAATCTCGTGGGCAGAGGTGCATTGTGCGGACGACCGACCAGACGACAGACACCTTGCCGACGCGCCGTCAGGCCGCGGCACAGAGGCAGATTTCTGAGCAGCATATCGTCGACCTTCTGATTGCCGAACGGGGCAAGCTGGTGATGGCCAGCCCGTGGTGGCCCTTCATCAGACCCTTCGCTCACAAGATCCTTCGCTACAAGTCCGCCGTCGAAATGGCCGACACCATTGCGCAGATGGAAGCGCTGGAGGTTTTTGCCCATTTGAGCGGATTGCTGTCGCTTGACGTCACCACGCTTGGCCTTGAACGGGTTCCGCAGGAAGGCCCCGTCGTTCTGGTGTCCAACCACCCGACCGGCATTGCCGACGGCATCGTCCTTTATGATGCGATCAAGTCCCGCCGGAACGATCTTGCGATCTTTGCCAACCGCGATGCCATCCGCATCAACCCGCGCCTTGCCGACATGATCATTCCGGTCGAATGGCGTGCTGACTTCAAGACCCGCGAAAAATCCAAGGAAACGATCAAGCTCGCCTCCTCCGCCTTTGCCAAGGAGCGGGTGGTGGTGCTGTTTCCCTCCGGGCGCCTCGCCTATTGGCACGACGGTAAGCTGACAGAACGGCCCTGGATGACGTCAGCCCTCGCGCTGGCACGCAAGAACAAGGCCCCGATCATTCCCATGCACATGGGCGGGCGCAATTCCGGTCTGTTCTATTTCCTTGCGAGAGTGTCGACCGAATTGCGCGACATGACGGTCTTCAACGAATTGCTCAACAAGGAACATGCCAAGTTCAACGTGCATTTCGGCAAGCCGATCCGGCCGGAAAAACTTGAAGGCGACCTTGGCGATCTGACCGAACAGATGCGCATTCACTGCGCCGAAACGCTGGCGACGGATCCGGACGCCGAGTTCTAGGTGCCAACGCACCGCCTCCACGCGTTTCCTAAGCATCTGATTTTTTGATGCTCTGACCAGGGCCTGCACGTCATCCACAGGCGCGGTTCCGCCTTCATTGCCCTTCTTCCGCGAATAAGACATTGTGCGGGAGAATCAAAGGACCCGTCTCACCCATGCCCGTTTCGCCCGCTGTTGCCGCGGAGGAAGTCATTCCAGTGCAGCATGCCGTTGCTCCGACTGTGCGTCCGGAGCCGAAGCCGCTTGCGGTTCTGCAGAAGGTTTTCGGCTACAGCAGCTTCAGGGGCAAACAGCAGGCGGTGATCGAAACGCTTGTGGACGGCAACGACGCTGTCGTTCTTTTTCCCACCGGCGCAGGCAAGTCGCTCTGTTACCAGATCCCGGCACTGTGCCGGCGTGGGGTCGGCATTGTCGTCTCGCCGCTGATCGCGCTGATGAAAGACCAGGTCGGTGCGCTTCGCGCCGCTGGCGTTCAGGCCGCGGCCCTCAATTCCACGCTGTCACCTGAAGAACAGGACAGCATTCGCAGTGCCCTGCGCCGCGGTGAAATCGACCTGCTCTACGTGACACCGGAGCGGCTGGGCACCGAGAGCTTCCGCAAGTTCCTGGACACGCTGCAGATTGCCCTTTTTGCCATCGATGAAGCGCATTGCGTCAGCCAGTGGGGACATGACTTCCGTCCGGAGTACATGTCGCTGTCCTGTCTGCGCGACCGCTATCCGGGCGTGCCGCGTGTGGCGTTGACCGCGACTGCCGACCCGCACACCCAAAAAGACATTCTGGCCCGCCTGCAGCTGGAAGACGCCGCCGTCTTTTCCACCAGCTTCGACCGGCCCAACATCCGCTACGAGATTGTCGAGCGCACCAACCAGCGCCAGCAGCTGCTGGATTTCCTTAAGAAGCACTCCGGCGAGAGCGGCATCGTCTATTGCCTGTCACGGGCGAAGGTCGAGGATATCGCCGAATGGCTGACCTCTAAGGGCATCAGGGCCCTGCCCTATCACGCCGGATTGCCCGCGGAACAGCGCTCCGCCAACCAGGATGCATTTCTGCTGGAAGAAGGACTGTGCCTGGTGGCGACGGTTGCCTTCGGCATGGGTATCGACAAGCCGGATGTGCGCTATGTCGCGCATCTGGATCTGCCGTCTTCGGTCGAGGCCTATTACCAGGAAACCGGCCGCGCAGGCCGCGACGGCGCTCCATCCGAAGCCTTCATGGCTTACGGCATGGCCGATCTGGTGCAGCGCCGGCGCATGATTGCCGAGGGCGATGCGCCCGAAGAGGTCAAGCGCGCGGAAAATGCCAAGCTGAATGCGCTTCTCGGCATTTGTGAAACGGCCGGTTGCCGTCGTCAGGCCCTGCTGGCCCATTTCGGCGAGACCTACCCCAAACCCTGTGGCAACTGCGACACCTGCCTGTCCCCGGTGGAGACCTGGGACGGCACGGAAGCTGCCCAAAAACTGATGTCGGCGATCTATCGTACTGGTCAACGTTTCGGCACGGCGCATGTCATAGATGTGCTTCTGGGCAAGACAAACGAGAAAAGCACCCGCTTCGGCCATGACACGCTGTCGGTTTTCGGAATTGGCCAGGACGTGCCGCAGAAGACATGGCAATCGATTGCCCGTCAGCTTGTCGCCGCAGGCTACGTCGATGTCGACCATGCCCAGTTCGGTGCGCTGGTTCTGACGGTAAAGGCGCGGAGCGTCCTGCGCGGTGACGAGAAGCTCGCCTTGCGCAAGGACCGGAGCGCGGCAGGCCTGAAACGGACGAGTTCTTCACGTACGGCCTCCATCGCCGATGAACTGGACCATGAAGACAGGCTGCTGTTTGAACGCTTGCGCAGGCTGCGGACCCAGATTGCCCGCGATCAGGGCGTACCGCCCTATGTAGTGTTCACGGATGCGACGCTGGCCGGGATATCCGCTGCGCGCCCGGTGACCGAAGATGCGCTGCTGGCCGTTTCCGGTGTCGGGCAGTCCAAACTTGAAAAATACGGCGAGGCGTTCCTCGAGCTGGTCGAGGCATTTGAAGCCGGCGTATGACCGCCACGATGGTTGCCTATGAAATCCGGTCAACCGTCCTGCTGCAGGCAGAGCTGATAAACCCCGGCAAGATCCGACAAGGTTTCTTCATCAGGATGCGACAGGAAACTGTCGATGATATCCCTGAGCGCCAGATGCATGTTCCGGTGCTGGCGCAGACGCCTGTAGGACGAGCCGAGCTTGTAGATCTGTTCGATTTCCTCATGCGAGAAGAGGTCCAGACCCGCAATACCCAGCACGACACCAAGATCAGCATTGGTGCGGCGCGTCAGGTTATGGGCAATCAGGAACCCGAACAGGCCGGTGACAAATCGGTTTTCGAAGCACAGTTCGTCAAAGTCGCGCTCGACCACTTTCAGCACGAGCTTCATGATCGACACGGTGGCAGCTGCCGCAAATTCGGTCGGTGTGTTGGTGTCACAGATCTCCAACCCTGCTGCTTCCAGCATGGCGGCGGTGGATCTTCGAAGGCGGTCTTCCGTCTCGACGGCTCTCAATTCTGAAATAAATTCCGGCTCTGCTGTAACGCGACTTCCAAACAAGCTCAGCATGTTAGCGTCCTTTCAGACGTAAGCCCACTGAAAGTATGTAGTGTACACCTTACCCTACGGCAAATTGATGCCTGAAAATTCGACGAAAATGCTGTTCTTTTGGGCCGTTCCCCGCGGAAACGGCCCATTTTCGAATGTTATGATCCTGCCTTGGGCAGCCCCTTGAAGGCTTCGCTGCCCCACACGGCCTTGACCTGTGAATCCCTGCCGCACCCTTTCCTGTAGCCTTTGTAGGCGTCGGCGCGGGTGACGTAGCCGAAGCGGGTGAGCGTACGAACCTGGCTCTTGTAATAGGCCTGATGGTAGTCCTCGGCGGGCCAGAAAACGGCCGGAGCCTCGACCGGCGTTACGATCTTTCCGCCGAGTGCCTTTTCCGCCTTCGCGATTTCCGCCCTGGCCTGTTTCGCCTGGGTTTCGTCCAGAGGATAGATGGCGGTGGAATAGGCATGTCCCCGGTCGCAGAATTGACCGCCGGCGTCCGTCACATCGACGGTGCGCAGGAAGATCCCGACAAGTTCGGCGTAACTGATCTTGTTCTCGTCGAAATCGACCCTGACGACCTCCCGGTGACCGGCACGATCATAATCCTTGTAGGTAGGATTCTGGGTCTCCCCGCCGGCATAGCCGGAAACGACATCGCGCACGCCGGGAAGTTTCTCAAGATCGGATTCAACGCACCAGAAGCATCCTCCGGCAAGCACCGCGGTTTCGGCCTGTGCGGTTCCCGGTGGCATCGACGCCACGAGCGCGGCAAAGAAAGTGAGCGGGAGCAGGCGTTTCATGTCAGGTCCTCCAGGGAGCTGGTTGTGGTCGACCTTTCCTAAGGGGGCGCCAACCTGATGATGATGGCGAAACCCCGACCGGAAAGACGACCAGCGCGCTTGGGTTTCGAGCTGTGGTCTTCGACTTTGAAATGCGCCTCATGGGTTGGAAGACCGGAGAAGGCATTTCGAATTCTACCCGAAAGAGGTAACGCGCCCGGCGGCTGAGACAAACTCAACTCCGCTCGCCAAACCAGCACATGCCCGTGAGCCTGGCGTGAGGCCCCTCGTTTCGGACAGCCAAAGCCATGTCCGATCAGGCCGTTCTCAGGCCTCCCAGGTCTTGGCAGCCTCCTCAAAACCGGCGAGTTGCGGTTTGACGACGCAGAACCTGTGACCGCTGGTTGCCTGCATCACTGTCCAGCCGTCCAGTTTCTGAACGATGGTCGCGCCCAGACCTTCAAGCCGGGCAACTTCCTTTTCCGGATCGTCGGTTTCGATATCCAAGTGCACGCGGGAGGGATGCTCGACCGACTGGAGCAGGATGCCGATTTCATCTTCCGTGCCGATCAGACGGCGATAGCGTGGGTTTTTCGGCTCAGCTTCAACAGTGCGCCCGAGCGCACCGGCCCAGAATTCCGCATGGCGGTCGATATCGCCACCTTCACAGTCGATCACCAGATCTCCCAGCCGGCTCTTGTGCATTTTATTCTCCAAATTGAAATCAGGAAACAAAGACTTATTCAGGCAGGTGACAGACCGCCTCGATATTCAGACCATCCGGGTCGAGTACGAAAGCACCGTAGTAATTTTCGTGGTACTGCGGCCGCAGGCCCGGTGCGCCGTTGTCCTTGCCGCCGGCTGCGATCGCAGCCTCGTAGAAGGCATCGACGAGCGCCCGGTTCGAAGCTGCAAAGGCGACATGCACCGGTGTTCCGGGGGCTTTGCCTTCGCCAATCCAGAAGTCCGGCTTGTCCTTGCCGAAACCGCAATAGGCGGGTCCACCCGTCATTTCAGCGGTGACTTCCATCAACACCTTGATGCCAAGTGGCGCCAGGGCCTTTTCGTAGAACGCACGAGACGCCGGAAAATCGCTGACCGCAAAACCGATATGATCAAGAATGGACATCACGTCCTCCCACTCACCTCAATAGAACAAAATAAGAACATTCAAGGAGGAATTGCAAGCCTCGTTTTAGAGCTGCGATGCGCTCAACCGGCAAATGCCAAGCAAAATCGGCGGCGCAGCGAAGCCACACCGCCGACCGGATTGGCGACATACCGGAATGACAGAATGACCGTCAGACCGCTTCGGCTTGCGGCCTCGTGCCAACCTGTTGTTGCCCGGACCAGTCGATCCGCTGGGTGGCAAACATGGTAACGGCAAGTGACAGGAACCCGATCATCGAACCGATCAGGAGCGCGTAGTCCTGCTCCTGCATGAGCGCATAAAGCACGCCGAATATCGCAGCCAGGACCGCAAGCATCACGCTTCCGGCGAGACGGCTCTTGAGCGAAGTCCCGATATAGAGCGCGTTCAGCAGTGTCGCGGCGGCAGCGGCGACAAGATAGGCCAGGCCGTAGCCAACATGCTCTGCGAAGGCGAGCAGCATGACGTAGAAAACGATCAGGGACAGTCCGACCAGACCATACTGGATCCAATGGACCCGCCATCCGGAGCGCATTTCCAGAACGAAGACCGCCAGGAAGGTCAGACTGATGAAGCAGACTGCGTATTTCAACGACCTGGAAATGGTCTGATAGAAATTGACGGGTTCAACGAATTGCACTCCCAGAACCTTGTTTTGCAACGGCATTTGCGGGCCGAGCACCAGTTTGGGAATGCCGCGGGCAAGATAAGGGATGGTCCAGGATGCGTTGAAACCGGCATCGCCGATTTCTCGTGCTTCCGGTAGGAATGCGCCGGTGAAGCCGGGGTGCGGCCAGTCGGATTGAAGGGATACGCTGGTCGTCTGACCGGCCGGGGCAACGTAGAAGGCGGTGGAGCCGTTCAGCTGCATGGGGATGTCGAAAGAAAACCCGTTTCGCCACAAACCCGCAGCGACAGGTGCATTGATACCGGACGCGTTGATCGTGGCAACAGACCGCCGTATCGGCTCCATTGTCAGCGGCCCCAGCCCAGGCTCGAACGGCACGGAACCACTGTCGTTCAGGACCAGTGCGACCTCGCTTTTCAGTGCTGCGATGTCGCCGATGCCGACCACAAGAACCGCCTTGTCCCCGGCAATGTCGATTTGCCCACCGAACTGCGGCTGAAAGTTTTCGGACGACGTCGCGGCGAACCGGCCCTTCAATGTCACGCTGCCATGATAGACGGGCAGCGAATAGATCGATTTCCTGCGCTCCTGAACGGAAATGTCGCCACTCACATCCAGCTTTTCCGGAAACAGGATGGCAGTGTGCCAGCGAATTTCGGTCTTGGCGTTTTCTCCGGTGGAAACAGTGAAGGTCTCGCTGAACGGAACAACCAGGTAGGGTCCGTTGATCTCCTGGATGCCACCCCAGGACCGGGCGATGTCCTGAGCGACATCCCGGGCTCTTTCGGCCCGTTCTTCCACCAGCACCCAGACGAACAGGCTCGGCACCAGCAACATCACTGTCAACACTCCGATGATCACGAACTTGACTGCCGGAGACCCAAGAAAAGACGTTCGGCGGACCGGCTGTTCACGGGGATGCGAAAATTGAGGTCGCTCCTGCGGTTGTTCAATGGTGTCGTTTTCAGTATCGCTTGTCATGCAAATCAACCCTCTGCCAGAAGGATGTCCCGTCAGGCGGGCACCCGGTCAACAGGGCGATCATTGAAGACAGAACAGGACACAAAAGGGCGTGCCCGAGCGGCTTTTCAGTATTGTTTGTGCAGTTCCTGTGCAGTGGCTCAAAAGTTGTTGGATTGCTGCCTCATTTTTCCTGTCTATTTCACAACTCGCACTTGTGCGTACCGGCGGCGCAGTGCCAGAATGGCAGAACCCTCGGAATAACCAACAATGCATCCATTAAGCGACATATCTACCGCGGCCGCGCCCGCCTATGCCCGACGTGCGGACTATCTGCCGGCGCTGGTCAAGCGGCTCGATCTCTTCAAGAGTGAAGCGCACCGGTATCTGCTGGTGGCGCATCTGTTTGACGACACAAGGCGCATGATCGATGCGCTGGAAGGGGTCATGGATTTCGATGCAATCATCGGCATCCCGTATTCCTCCGGCAGTGATGTGACACGGCTGAAATGGCAGGCCGTATACGGCGACAAGGTCCAGTGCCCGAAGACCGAGCCAGAATTCAAAGAGGTCCTGGCCAAGGCCTTGCAGAAGAGCCTGGATGCCTGCCGGGCCTCCGACCAGAAGCTCGTCATTCAGGAAGTCGGCGGTTATGCCGTCGAATTACTGCACGAGCGGTTTCAAGATCAGCTGCACCTTGTCGAAGGCGTGGTGGAGATCACCAAGCAAGGCGTCTGGCGGGCCGGGCAGACACGGCTGCGGGTGCCTGTGCTCCACTGTGCCGACAGCGAACTGAAGCGCCTGGAAGCGGTACGTTGCGGCGAGACCATTGCCCGGTGCCTGGATGGGCTCATGCGCGATCTCGGCAACTCCCTGGCCGGCCGGCACGCTGCTGTCTTCGGAGCAGGCTGGATCGGGTTCGGCGTGGCCAAGGCCCTGCGCCGGCTGGATGTCATCGTCTCGCTGATCGATGTCGACCCGCTGAAAATCGCAGAAGCAAGGTTGTCAGGTTATCCGGCGACCCTTCATCCCACGGATCTCGAGCAATGCGACCTGGTTGTCGGGGCGGCAGGGCGCTTGTCGATAACCCGGGACGTGTTGCAGCAGCTTCGCAACGGCTGCCTGGTGGCGAGCGCCAGTTCCCGGCGGATCGAAATCGACGTCGATTTTCTGGAACAGTCGCCAGCCTGCGACATTCATCCGTCGATCAAGGCTTTCCAGCTTCCCGGTCAACAGGGGGCGGACAAGCAGATCTGCCTCGTCAACGACGGCTACCCGGCCAATTTCATTCCCGGCTCCGGCAGCGTTGCCGATGAAGTGGTCGAGCTGATCCTCGGCGAACTGATCGTGCTGATGGCCGACCTGACCACCTACACCTACGAACCCGGCATTCACCGCTTGGCGACAGAAGGAGAGGCAGTGTGCACCAAACTCTGGATCGAACAGAGAGACCAGACCTAGCGGATGATGAGCAATCCGAAGTTACGGTCCATTCGCAGTATCTGGTCAAAAAGCTCGCGAACGCCCAGAGGAACCTGTACGGAACGGTGAAGTTCGACATTGTCGCCCGCACCATCCGGGACTGGGCGCAAGACCTTGGTCGGCCGCCGCGCATTCTCGATATCGGTTGCTCGACCTCGATTTCGAAAGAATATCTCGCCGACACCGGCCTGGATTTCGACTATTGCGGTGCCGACTATGAAGCGGCGTTCGAACCGGACATCGTGCTGGATGCCACCCGTCTTTCCGAACACCGCGACGACCTGCCCTGGCAACCGGATGTGATCGCCCTTCTGGATGTGCTGGAGCATCTGCCAGGCCGTGGACCGGCGATCGAATCCGTGATGCGTCAATGTGGTGAGGTCATTGCGCCGGGTGGACTGATCCTAGCCGTGGTCCCGCAGCTTTATCGCCTCGACCGGCTGAAGCTGGGCCACCTGCACTACGCCGAGCACCAGGTCCGCATGACCTTGAACGAATGGTCGGAGATCATCGGCCGCGCGGTCACGATCGAGTCGGTGCACGGCATCGGCTATCTCTCGTGCCTGCCCTATCTGCCGATGCTCAGCCCCTGGTACGAGGAAACCAACCGCCACGGGAAACTGTTCCACCACCTGCGCGGCAAGACTTTCGAATGGGGCCCGCTGAAACCCGCTGAAATCGCCCTTACCCGCACGCTTGGTCGTGTTCCCGGGTTCAGGGGCTGGTGCAACAGCTCGCTTCTGGTGTGCCGGGCGAAGGGGTAATCGCGGCAGGCTCGGAACCACGCCATCGTTTTCCCGCGTCATTCCGGACAAGGAAGGCGCAGCCGACCGCAGATCCGGAATCCAGAAATATGCTGCGCGAATAGCGCTGCCTTATCTTTCCAGAGTGTTCGCTCCGCTCACACTGATATCTGGTTTCCGGATCGGTGCGCAGCTTCACTGCGCTTGTCCGGAATGACGGTGGCAAGGTCCTTCGGTGTCGCAACAAAAAAGGCCGCCCCCCCGGGATGGCCTTTCGATTTTCTGGCGACGCGCAACTTACACCCGGCGTTCCACCATCATCTTCTTGATCTCGGCAATGGCCTTGGCCGGGTTCAGGCCCTTCGGGCAGGCTTGTGAGCAGTTCATGATGGTGTGGCAGCGATAGAGACGGAAGGGGTCTTCCAGATTGTCCAGACGCTCGCCGGTGGCCTCGTCACGGCTGTCGATCAGCCAGCGATAGGCCTGCAGAAGGACGGCCGGGCCGAGATAGCGGTCGCCGTTCCACCAGTAACTCGGGCAGGAGGTGGAGCAGCAGGCACACAGAATGCATTCATACAGGCCATCAAGCTTCACCCGGTCTTCATGCGACTGGCGCCATTCCTTTTCCGGGGCTGGCGATACTGTCTTCAACCACGGCTCGATCGAGCGGTGCTGGGCATAGAAATTGGTCAGATCCGGCACAAGGTCCTTGACCACCGGCATGTGCGGCAGTGGGTAGATCTTGACGACGTCGCCGGCAATCTCGTCCATGCCCTTGGTGCAGGCCAGAGTATTGGTGCCGTCGATGTTCATCGCGCAGGACCCGCAGATACCTTCGCGGCAGGACCGGCGGAAGGTCAGTGTCGGATCGATCTTGTTCTTGATGTAGATGAGGCCGTCGAGCACCATCGGCCCACAATCGTCCGCATTGATGAAATAGGTATCGACGCGCGGGTTGCGGCCATCGTCCGGGTTCCAGCGATAGATGCGGTATTCACGCAGGTTGGTGGCGCCTTCCGGCTTGTCCCACACCTTGCCTTCCGTCACCTGGGAGTTCCGGGGAAGCGTCAGCTGAACCATCTCGTTACTGCTCCGCGTTGGGCCCTTGGTTTCGCGTCCAGGGCCAAATCGTCTTTCGCTCAGGCAGAGAGCTCAAAGACCATGTTGTCATTCGTCTGGCCGGTTACCCCGTAGCCGCGGTTTGCCAGTTCACTCAGGCAATCCTCGGTCCAGTAGGGCCGGCAATTGGTTTCAAGCAGGATCACGCGGGGCCAGAGGCTCCGGTCCGCGTGCCTCAGGAAAGGCAGGACCACACGGTCCTCGAAGCCTTCCACATCAACTTTCAAAACATCGATCCGGGTGAGGCCCTGATCGTCGGCTATGGCCGTCAGCGGACGAACCTTGACGAAGGTCGGTGTCCAGTCGCCAGCCCATTCACCGGTGGTCAGGTCCTTCACGAAGGTGGCAAAGCCGCAGTTGCTCGGCTCCTGCCACAGCGGCAGCGTATCGTCGCGCGGGCCAACGGCTGAATTGACCACCGTAACGGTGTCCAGGTCGTTTGCACGTACATTGAAGCCCAGCTTCGTTGCCGTCTGCGGGTTGGCCTCGATCGCAACAACCTCCGCGCCGAGACCGGCGGCAAAGATCGAATAGGAGCCGATGTTGGCGCCGATATCGACAAACACCTTGCCCTTGCCCAGATGCGGTTCGATCAGCTTGTGCTCTTCGCGCTCCGGCAGGCGGCCCTTGGCCAGGATCTTGCGGTCGTCATAGTTTTCACCCGGATAGATCCGGAACTTCAGACCGTCGGCTTCCAGGTCGTAGGGGCCCTTGAAGAACCGCGCCACGAGGGAGCGGATACGCTTGCGCAGGCCCTTGGAAAGGTCGTGCCGGTCGGCAAGACGCCAGGCAGCCCGGACCATCCGCTCGGTGGGATATGTGCCGAACGGACTTCTCGTGTCCAAAAGGGTTGCCACCTGGCTCACCGTGCCGTCTCCTTAGTAGACGCGCGCTTTCGGCGCGATCTTCTTCGGATCGATGCCACCCTCTTCAAGGGTGGTCAGCGGATCGAGCACCACCGGACGGTAGTCCAGCTTGACGTTGCCGGCTTCGTCGACCCACGAGAGCGTGTGCTTGCGCCAGTTCTCGTCGTCGCGGCCGGCGAACGGACCGTCCTTGTAGTCCTCGCGGGCATGGGCGCCGCGGCTTTCCTTGCGGGCTTCCGCGCCATAGACCGTGGTGATGGCGTTGGCCATCAGGTTCTCCAGCTCCAGTGTTTCCACCAGATCGGAGTTCCAGATCAGCGAACGGTCGGAGACCTTGAGGTCCTTCATTTCGCCCCAGATCTCGGTCAGACGCTTGCAGCCCTGCTCCAGGCTTTCCTGGGTCCGGAAGACGGCGGCGTCTTCCTGCATGGCGCGCTGCATCTTGTCGCGAAGATCGGCGGTCGGGATGGAACCGGAAGCGTTCCGCAGCTTGTCGAAGCGGTCCATGATCTTTTCACAGGAAGCTTCGCTCGGCGCCGGAACGGCCGATTTCGGATCGACGACCTCACCTGCCTTGATCGCCGCCGCGCGGCCGAAGACCACAAGGTCGATCAGCGAGTTGGAGCCGAGACGGTTGGCACCGTGAACCGATGCACAGCCGGCTTCACCGACGGCCATCAGGCCTTCCTGGATGCGGTTCGGGTTGTTGCCGTCCGCGTTCAGCACTTCGCCCCAGTAGTTGGTCGGAATGCCACCCATGTTGTAGTGAACGGTCGGCAGGACCGGGATCGGATCCTTGGTCACATCCACGCCGGCGAAGATGCGGGCGCTTTCGGAAATGCCCGGCAGACGTTCGGCCAGCAGAGCCGGATCGAGGTGATCCAGGTGCAGGAAGATGTGGTCCTTGTCCTTGCCGACGCCGCGGCCTTCGCGGATTTCCATGGTCATGCAGCGCGAGACCACGTCACGGGACGCAAGGTCCTTGGCCGACGGTGCGTAGCGCTCCATGAAGCGTTCGCCCTCGGAGTTGACCAGATAACCGCCTTCGCCACGTGCCCCTTCGGTGATCAGGCAGCCGGAGCCGTAGATACCGGTTGGGTGGAACTGGACGAATTCCATGTCCTGAAGCGGCAGGCCTGCACGGGCCACCATGCCGCCACCATCACCGGTGCAGGTGTGGGCGGAGGTTGCCGAGAAGAAGGCGCGGCCGTAACCGCCGGTCGCCAGAACCACCATCTTGGCGGCAAAGCGGTGCATGGTGCCGTCATCGAGGTTCCACGCGATCACGCCCTGGCACACGCCGTCTTCGGACATGATCAGGTCGAGTGCGAAATACTCGATGTAGAATTCGGCGTTGTTGCGCAGGGACTGGCCGTACAGCGTGTGCAGGATGGCGTGTCCGGTCCGGTCGGCTGCAGCGCAAGTGCGCTGCACGGGGGGGCCTTCGCCGTAGTTCTGCATGTGACCGCCGAACGGGCGCTGATAGATGCGGCCGTCTTCGGTCCGGGAGAACGGCACACCGTAGTGTTCCAGTTCGTAGACCGCCTTCGGCGCTTCACGGGCCAGGTATTCCATGGCGTCGGTGTCACCGAGCCAGTCGGATCCCTTCACCGTGTCGTACATGTGCCATTCCCAGCAGTCCGGCGTCATGTTCTTGAGCGACGCGGCGATGCCGCCCTGGGCAGCAACCGTGTGGGAGCGGGTCGGGAACACCTTGGTGATGCAGGCCGTTCTCAGGCCCTGCTCGGCCATGCCGAGCGTGGCCCGAAGGCCTGCGCCACCGGCGCCGACGACCACCACATCATAGGTGTGGTCGACAAATTCATAGGTCTTGGCCATTCGGGTCAGCCTCCAAAGCCAATCTTGAGCACTGCGAAGACGCAGCCGAAACCAATAAAGGCGCAGAAGAAGGTGTTCGCCATCAACGTGAGGAACTTGATGCCTTCGCCATGCACATAGTCTTCGATGATCACCTGCATGCCGAGCTTCATGTGATAGACGCCGGAGAGGATAACCAGGAGCAGGATGATCGAAACGAGCGGGTTCTTGAGGGTCTCGACCACGTCGCCGTGGGAGGAGCCCTGCATCGCGATCACGAGGATCACGAAGAACGAGATCAGGAACACGTTGGCGACAGCGGTCAGACGCTGCTTCCAGAAGTGATCGGTGCCTTCCTTGGCAGATCCAAGGCCGCGTACCTTGTTCAGGGGTGTGCGCATATCTGTCATGACACTCTCCTTAGCGAACCGCGTAGCCGATGATCCAGAGGATCAGCGTGACGGCAACGGACCCGATGATGGTCGCCTTGGCGAGCCACTCGCGCGCTTCCTTGCCGAAGCCCGCACCCATGTCCCAGATGAAGTGGCGCAGGCCGCCGAGCATGTGATGCACAAGCGCCCAGGTGAAGCCGAACAGGATCAGACGGCCGATGATCGAGCCGTAGATGCCGTTGACGAAATCGAAGTAGCTGGGGCCCGCCGCAGCGGCGATCAGCCACCAGGCCAGCAGGACGGTGCCGAAGTAAAGCGCCGCGCCAGTGATGCGGTGCAGAATCGACATGACCATCGTCAGAATGGGCTTGTAAATCTGAAGATGGGGCGACAGCGGGCGGTTGCCCCGCAGATCGGCGTTCGACATGGAATTCCTCTCCCGTACGACGCTAGAGCGAAATGCGCTTAAGATGACCCGTTTGAACCTGATTCCGACCCCGGACGAACCGGCGCAGCCTTCTGGCCAAACGACCCAACCTCAACTCACCTCACCCCAGTTTACGTTTACGCAAACGTAAGCAAATCAAAGCGTTGTCTAGGTGCGTAATAGCGCCAACGCTTCAAAAGGTCAAAATATCCTATAGGCCTAATTGCAAGGAAACTACTTCTATATCGTTTAAATTCATCCGGTGACAGAAAGTGACCTAAACGTGAGCCCCTTCGCCCCCGTGGGGAACGCCGAACACCGACCAGCCGGTTTTGTGAGCAAAATGCTCCATTGCTTCCGTGCCCAGCTTGGAATTGCCGTACTTGTTCAGACCCGGCGACCAGACGGCGATAGACGCCCGACTTGGTGAAATCACGAGAATCCCGCCGCCGACACCACTTTTGCCCGGCATGCCGACACGAAAAGCGAAATCGCCCGAACCGTCGTAATGGCCACACGTCATCATGAGGGCATTGATCCGCCTCCGGCGCTCGATCGAAACAAGGCCTGGCATCCTGGGCGCATCCACCAGAAAACGGCCGGCAAGCGCAAGCTGCCGGCAGGACATTTCAATGGCGCATTGATGGCAGTAGGTGCCAAGCACCTTGTCGACGGAAGCCCGCAAGTTGCCGTAGGACGCCAGATAATGGGCAAGCGAGAAATTGCGGTGTCCGGTGGCGAGTTCCGACTTCGCAACCATCTCGTTCATGTGGATGCTGTCGTCGTCGCAGGCGGCGCGAATAAAGCGCAGCAATTCGCCCAGAGCTTCCCGTGGCGTTGATCCGGCCAGGTAGGTATCCGTCGTCACCAGCGCGCCGGCATTGATGAACGGATTGCGGGGAATGCCGTCTTCCCGCTCCAGAAGCAGGATCGAATCGAAGGAAAGCCCGGAGGGTTCGCGCCCAACCCTGTACCAGAGCTGATCTCCCACCCGGCCGAGCGCCAGAGCAAGGGCAAAAATCTTGGAGACGGACTGGATGGAGAACGGCACATCGGCATTGCCGGCTGTAAACACCCTGCCATCGGCCAGGGCGACGGCTATGCCGAACTGGTTGGGATCGATGCCTGCCAGCTCGGGAATATAGGTCGCGACATTGCCTTTGTCGGGATTGGCCGCAGCGGCTTCCGCGATTTCCGTCAGCAATTCCTGCATGTGCTCCTCCGGTTCGGAGGGGCACTTGGTCAGATTGCCATGGGATATGCAAGTGTCGGGTGACGTGACGCCATCCTGGCAGCCTCAACTGCCGGGCGTGGTCTCCCGCCCCGCAAGAGCAAGACAGTCTTCAGGCCCGCGCCACATTCTGCCGCTGCGCTGCCAGCAACTTGAAAAGATGCAGCATGAAGATGGTCGCAAAGATCGGCGTCACCAGGTTGAGAATCGGCACGGCAAGCAAGCCGGCGATGATCAGGCCACCGAGAAAAACGGTTCCGCCCCGCGCCTTGCGGAATGCCTTCGCCTCGGCCGCCGGAAGGAAACGCATGGCGGCAAATTCGAAGAATTCCCGGCCGAGCAGGTAACCGTTGACGATGAAGAAGGCAACCAGATTGACACCGGGAACAAGCAGCAGCACCAGGGCAAACAGGTTGCCCAAAATCACGACGCCGGTGAACTTGATTGTCTGCACGATCGACTGCGACAGCGGCAGTGCGCGGCCTGGCTGGTCGTGCGGATAGTCTTTCTTGTCGACGATATCCGCGATCTCGTCCTGAAAGAGGCCGGCAAAGAGCGCTGAAATCGGCGCAATCAGGAAGCCGAGTACGAAAATTGCGCCAATGCCCGTCAGAACGGATATTGCCGTGTCCATCCAGGCATAGGGCAGCGCGACGAAGGCGGCGATCACGCCCTGAAGGGCGATCCAGATGACAACCAGCACACCAAGTGTAAAGCCAAGCATCTTCCAGAAAATTGCCCGGAACGGTGGTTCAAACACCTCGGACATGGCGCGGGAAGCAGCTTGGAACATGACACCTTCAAATTTCTCGTGAACGACCGCCTCGACATAAGTGCAGCGCCGTTCATGTGCAAGCCCGCGGACGATAGGCGACCGAAAACTAAACTTAATGTTGTGCAAACCAGCACCTGAAACTAGAGTTTGTTAAACGGTTGTTCGTTGCCGGTACTTTACACCCCAGGTTCGGACCGCACGATGCTGCATCTTCATTTCGCCCCCGACACCGACATCACCAAGGGGCTGGCACCCGAAGCCCTGAAAATGTTCCAGTTCGAGTGGAACATCTACCACAAGCTGGTGCGTGCCAATGAAATGCATCACCGGGAAATCGGCCAGCTCTTGCGCGACGAGATCGGCAGACGCTTTGACAGGCCTTTCGCCTTTCTGGATCTGGCCTGCGGCGACGCCAGTCTTGCGCATACGGTGCTTCAGGACAGCAAGGTTGCGACCTACGAGGGCCTCGACCTGTCACGCCCGGCGCTGGAATGTGCTGCCCGGGTGATGAAGGACGTGCCGTATGATGTGGAACTTGCCGAAGAGGATATGGTGGAAGGCATCGTGAGCCGTCCGGCCAGCGCCATCTTCATCTGGTGCGGTTATTCCATCCATCATCTTCAGCGCGCGCAAAAACAGGAAATGCTGTCAGCGGTCCGTAACGCGCTCAAGCCGGGCGGCGTCTTCGTCTGCGCGGAGCCTGTGTGCCTGCCCGGCGAAACACGAGTCGATTATACACGCCGCTGGCAGAAAGAACTGCGCCACCGGTTTCGTTCACTTACCGACGCCGAATATGACCACCTCTGGCAACACATCAGCACGCACGACTTTCCCGAGACCCCGGAAGATTGGTTGGCGATGGGCGAGACAGCTGGTTTTACATCAAGCCGGGAGATCTTCCGGTTTCCCGGCGATCTGTTTTGCGCCGCGTTTTTGTATGAGAAGTGAGGCTGTCCGGTTTCGGCAGTGTGCCAGGTGCCTGGTTTCCAGCGTGTTTCTAGAACCGCGTCCGGGCGCGCAGCGCCTGCGCCAGCGTGCCTTCGTCCAGATAGTCCAGTTCGCCGCCGACGGGCACCCCATGGGCGAGGCGGGTGACATTGACCTCAAGATGGGACAGCTGGTCCATGATGTAGTGGGCCGTTGTCTGCCCCTCGACGGTGGCGTTGATCGCCAGAATGACTTCCGAAAAGCCTTCTGACCCGCAACGGTCGATCAGCGAGGCGAGATTGAGATCCTCCGGGCCGATGCCGTCGAGAGGCGACAGGGTACCGCCCAGGACGTGATACCGGGCATTGACCGCGCCGGCACGTTCCAGTGCCCACAGATCGGCAACATCCTCGACCACCACCAGAACACTCTGGTCGCGTTTCGGATCTGAACAGATGGTGCAGGGATCGGACGTATCGACAGTGCCACAAGTCGAGCAGATGCCGATTTCCCGAACAGCAATGCCCATGGCGTCCGCCAGCGGCACCAGCAGCTGATCCTTTTTCTTGATCAGATGCAGCGCGGCACGGCGTGCCGAACGCGGGCCAAGACCCGGCAGTTTCGCCAGGAGCTGGATCAGCCGTTCGATTTCCGGTCCTGCCACACTTTTCTGTGCCATGGTTTTCTCTTCAGCGCGCGTTGACGACCACCTGAAAGACCTGCCGCGTCGAACCGGCCGGACCGCTCCCCTGATTTCCAGAAAGCGACCAAGAGGCCGGCTTACGAGGCATGGCGCGAGGCCCTTATGGCCGCCACGCACTTCAGTTGGTATCAGAACGGCAGTTTCATGCCGGCGGGCAGGCCCAGACCACCCATCAGTTCCTGGGTCTTTTCCTGAATTGCCTGCTCGACCTTGGCACGGGCTTCGGTGTGGGCAGCAATCAGCAGATCCTCGAGGATCTCCTTTTCCTCTTCCTTCAGAAGAGACGGATCGATCGACAGCGACTTCAGATCGCTCTTGCCGTTGAGACGTACGGTGACCAGGCCGCCACCGGCCGAGCCTTCGGCCTCGATCTCAACGATCTGCTCCTGCAACGAGCCCATCTGCTCCTGCATTTGCTTGGCCTGTTTCATCATCTTGAGGAAATCCATGGAACGACTCCTTCCAAACCCTCACATGGCGCGGATTTCCGCGACCTTACCTATCTGGGAACTGCATTTAGAAGAACAAGAAGCGCGGATCAATCGTCTTCGTCATCCCCGAGCGCTTCGCTCAGGAGCGGATCGCTGACCATCGGGTCGGCCAGAGCAGCGTCGTCTTCTTCGGTGACCTGAACCTTCACGTCGACAACACGGGCACCCGGGAACTGCGCCAGCAGGGCAGCAACGGTTGGGTGCGACTTCGCGTCGGACAGGAGTTGCTGCTGGTTGGCCTCCTGCTCCTCGTGGATGGTCGGGCGTCCCTGATTGCGGGAAACCACGACAAACCAGCGCTGTCCGGTCCATTCGGTCAGCTTGCGGCCGAACTCGCCGGCGATATCGGCCGGGGCGTCGTCCGTCGGCTGGATCTCGATCTTGCCGGGTTCGAATTTCACCAGTCGCATGAGGCGCTGGATCTTGACCTTGAACGGAATGTCGCCCTTCTCGGAAGCAAGGGCGGCGCAATCGTAGAGGCTCTTCAGATTATACGCCGGCTGAGCCTGCGGTTCGGGCGCGGCTTGCGGCACTCCCTGAGGCGCGGGCCTGCCGCCCTGGATGGCCGAGAGCTGAGGACGGGCGCTTGCCTGCATGGTTGGGCCACCGCCCGAACTGCCGGGCGCGTAGTTCATGCCGACAGCCATGGCGGATGTACCACCGCCACCACCGGCAGGTGCTCCGCCACCACCTGATGGTGCCGCACCGCCAAACGGGTTCTGGCCATTCTTGATCTGCGCCATCAGGTCGCCCGGATCCGGCAGATCGGCGGCATAGGCAAGGCGCACCAACACCATGTCCGCAGCGGCCAGTGGCTTGGACGCGGCCTGAACTTCCTGGACACCCTTCAAGAGGATCTGCCAGGCGCGGGACAGAAGCCGAACGGAAATCTGCTCTGCAAACTCCCGGCCGCGCGCCCGTTCAGCTTCGGTCACGGATGCTTCGTCAGCCGATTTCGGCGCAACCTTCATCCGCGTGACAAGATGCGTGAAATCCGCCAGGTCCGTCAGCACGATGGCCGGATCCGCACCTACCTCATATTGCGCCTGCAGTTCGCCCAGGGCGTCCTCGATCCGGCCGGCCATGATGTGACCGAAGAGGTCTATCACCCGGGCACGGTCCGCAAGACCCAGCATCTGACGCAGGTCTTCCGCCTCGATGGCGCCGGCGCCATGGGCCATGGCCTGATCGAGCAGGGACAGGGAATCGCGCGCCGATCCCTCCCCCGCACGGGCAATCAGCATCAGGGCTTCGTCGGAAATCTGGATGCCCTCGGCATCGGAGATCCGGCGCAGCAGACCGATCAGCTTGGATTGTTCGATCCGGCGCAGGTCGAAACGCTGGCAGCGCGACAGGACCGTGATCGGCACCTTGCGGATCTCCGTCGTCGCGAAGATGAACTTCACGTGCTCCGGCGGCTCTTCCAGGGTCTTCAGCAGACCGTTGAAGGCGGCGTTCGAAAGCATGTGCACTTCGTCGATGATGTAGACCTTGTAGCGCGCCGTTGCCGGGCGGTAGCGGGCCGCATCGATGATTTCGCGAATGTCGTTGATGCCGGTGTGGGAGGCGGCGTCCATCTCGATGACGTCGACATGGCGGCCTTCCATGATGGCCTTGCAGTGCGTGCCTTCCTGCGTGAGCTTCACCGTCGGCTTGTCGGCAACGCCCGGCACTTCGTAATTGAGGCCCCGCGCGAGGATGCGGGCGGTGGTGGTCTTGCCGACGCCGCGCACCCCGGTCAGCATCCAGGCCTGCGCAATCCGCCCGGTTTCAAACGCATTTTCCAGCGTCTGCACCATCGGCTCCTGGCCGACCAGATCCTCAAACGTCTTCGGCCGGTACTTGCGCGCAAGAACGCGGTAAGCACCATCGTCGGTCGCCGGTTTCACCGCGCCCTGATCCGCCATCAACCCCGGCGTCTGCCCGCCGTCACTTTCGGAAAAGCCTGTCTCATCCATGAGCCGCACCATAACCATTTTTTCGAAAAGTGGGACGGGCTTTTGAAAGTTTTTGTGCGTCGGACTGCCCCGGGCCGCAATACCTTCAGGGAACCCTTTGCCCAAGCCACGCATTGAGTAACTGCCGGCCGTTATTTTCAGCCGGTTTTCATCAGGGAGACGATATGTCTGGAAAACTCTCGCACGACCTGTTCAGCCTCTGGTTCCAGGCGCCTGTCGTCATCGCCCTGCGCTGCCAGGACTGGACCGCAAACCTTGCGGCGGGCACGGCCTGGACCAATCCGGAGCTTCATCGGATGATAAGCGAAAAGGCTGCAGCTGCGACGGAAAGCGCGCTTGCCATGAACAGGGCGCTGCTACGTGATGGAATGACGTCGTTTCAGCGGAACTGGCTGGGTGGGCAATCAATCGCGGCAAAGGGCACACGGCCCTATGCGAAGCGTGTCCGGGCAAACGCCAAGCGCCTGAGCAGGAAACCGCGGTAGTTACCCGATTCCCTCAGCCCTGATATCTGTCCGGCAACAAAAACCGTTGCCTTGCGCCTGGTGACCCAAGCCGCGCGTCCGAATACCACGTTGCCATCAACGCCCTTGAGCTGAGATCCGGGTTCTTGGCAAGAAATTCGCCGAAGGTTTCATGCGGCGTCTCGGCCATCCGCTCCGACAGGATGCCCAGGAAGGCCAGGGTGATGGTGGTGTTGTACTTCTCCGGCACGCCTGCTCTGGAGGCAAGGCCACGCAAGGCGTTGCCATATCGGCAAGCCGCTTCCAGAAACTCGTACTTCTGCAGCATCTGGCAGGCAACGCCGATATGGTCCACATGGCTGAAGCCTTTTGCATCCAGCTGGCCAGCTTCGAAGCGATCGGAAAGCTGCGCGTAATCCCTAAGCTCCGGCATTTGTTTCATCCTTCAGTTTGTGGCTGTCGGCCGCGCTCAGATCGAGGTCGTAAACGCTCTTGAGTTGCCGGATCTTGTCCAGCGTCTCCTTCGAAAACGGCGGCTTGTTCTCAAAAGCATGCAGCGCCATGCCCTCGATCAGGTCGCCAAGACTGATGTCCAGATGTTCGGCGAGCCCTTTCAGGACCTTCAGCAACCGTTTTTCCAGGCGCACACCGGTTTGAACGCGCTCAACTGATTTTTCCATGTTGTTATCATGGTACCAATGTACCAGATAAGTCAACTTGTCGATTTGAGATGCGGAGAGCCCGAGCCCGAAAAACAAAAAAGCACCGCGGAGAACCGGCGGTGCTTTTTGGTAAAGCTGATGCTTTGGATAGGGTGGGAGGCTGGCACGGCGACCCGTGCCGAGGCTCGTTAGGGCTGCTTCCTTCCGGACCTGACCCGGTTGGCGAGTGGCTCGTCCACCACCAACCTCCCGAGGGCCTTATATCAGAAGAAGGATGGGGTTTGGCAAGAGGGCAACACGGTTTTTTGTTCGCCGGGAAATCACACTCCCAAACCCGCCACGAAGCGTGTAGCCTTCGGGAAATTCTGCCCGGAGTGTTTCATGTCATCCTTTGCCCTCAATGCCCGTCTCGAAGGCGACAGCTACTTTGTCAGCGACCTGACGCTGTGCACCGTCCGTCTGCTGAAAGATGCCAACTATCCCTGGCTGCTGCTCATTCCGCGCCAGTCGGACCTCGTCGAGATCATCGATCTGGAGGAGGCCGACCAGATGCAGTTGATGCGAGAAATCGCCCTGGCCAGCCGGGTGCTGCGCGAAGTGACCGACTGCGAGAAGCTGAATGTCGGCGCGCTCGGCAATCAGGTGTCCCAACTGCATGTCCACGTGATTGCCCGTTACCGGGACGATCCGGCCTGGCCCGGGCCGGTCTGGGGAGCGGTTCCGGCGCAGGAGTATTCCCACGACAGGGTGGAAACCCTGATCGAGAAGTTGCGGGATACCCTTGCCGGTGACGACGACTGATTGCCGGACCGGTCCAACATCCTGCCTCGTAGCTGTTTCAATCTGCATTCAGATGTGATCGGCGGCATCGGCAGGAAGCGGTTTCTCCAAGCTGGAAAATGCACTACGTGAAGAACCAGCATCTTTTGACCTCCCGCCCCTTTCTCTTCCAAGGACTTTGACATGAACGCCAACCCCGCCGGTTCCCTGGCCATGGAAATGAGTTTCCTCGGCAACACGCTTGACCGGCAGTCGACACGGCGTGGCGATACCGCCTATCTGGCAAGTCTTCTGGAAAAGCCCGATACGCGCATCGTGCTGTCGACGGACCGGACATTGGTCTTTGCCGCGGGCGAAAACCTTGCCGCCGGGCATCGTCTGGAGGTCGCCCTTTCGCTCGGGGCCGTGCGGGAGGAGATGATTTTCCTGGGACTGCGCCCGGAAAACGGCGAGGCCCTGTTCGCAACGGCCTTGCCCGCGACAGACGAAGACCTTGCGGATCGCACGGACCTTCAGCTTATCGACTTGCGCACCCTTGCCCTGCAGAACGCATTTGCACCGCAGGACATGGGCGCACTTGCCCAGGCCCGCGCCCTGATCCACTGGCATCGCACCCATCAGTTCTGCTCGCGCTGCGGCGAGAAAAGCCATCTGTCCGAAGCCGGATATCGTCGCGATTGCCCGTCCTGCGGCGGCCAGCATTTTCCGCGCACAGACCCCTGTGTGATCATGCTGATTACCGACGAGAGTGGAGACAAGGCCCTGCTGGGCCGCCCGGCCCGGCTCCCGGAGGGCATTTACACAACCCTTGCCGGCTTCATGGAACCGGGAGAAACAATCGAGCAGGCCGTCCGGCGGGAAACGCTGGAGGAAAGCGGGATCATTGTTGGCGAGGTCCGTCTGATTGCCAACCAGCCCTGGCCGTTTCCGGCAAACCTGATGCTCGGCTGTATCGGCAAGGCGACCTCCTTCGACATCGCCATCGAGGACGACGAGCTTGAAGCCTGCAAGTGGTGCGACCGGGACGAAGTGCGGCAAATGCTGGCCGATACGCATCCCGAGGGCCACAAGATACCGCCTTCGATTTCCATCGCCTTTGAACTGATCAAGGGCTGGCTCGACGGAACGCTCTGATGACCTGGTGCGCTTACCTGACCCATCCGGAAGTCCTTGTCGATCCGGACGTTCCCGTTCCCGAGTGGGGCCTGTCGGATACGGGCCGGGAGCGTGCGGCGAAAGCCACCGTCCTGCCGTTTGCCAAGGACATCCGACAGGTAATCTCCAGTGCCGAAAAGAAGGCGCTTGATACCGCGCAGGTCTTCTCCGGCCGCCTCCGCGTCTTTCAGCGGTCGCTTCCGTTCCTGCACGAGAATGACCGGAGTGCGACCGGCTTTCTGCCACCTGAAGAGTTCGAGCAGACTGCAGATCTTTTCTTTGCCAATCCCCATCATTCCGTTCGCGGCTGGGAACGTGCGATCGACGCCCAGGACCGGATCGTCAATGGTGTCAAAAGCGCCCTGCGCCACATTCCCGAGGAAGACCCGGTCCTTTTCGTCGGTCATGGCGCGGTCGGCACCTTGCTGATGTGCCATCTGATGGCCGCACCGATTTCCCGACATCACGACCAGAGACGCGGCGGCAGCTGGTACCGCTTCGAGAAATCCTGGCTGATGAGCCAGGCCGGGCGCAATTTGGCTTGGACAGAACTTTAAGCACGGTCGGACGAAGACCCGGAACATGTTAGGCTGCCCAGACCTGTCGTGATCCGGGAGCCCGATGTGATCTGCCGTTTGCCGAAGCTTGTTCTTGCGACCCTGAGCTGCCTCGCCGTTACTTTGCTGCCCGCCAACGCGGGCCAATATGATGCCCAATTCCGGCAGTTCCTGTCTTCGGAAGTTGCTCCGGCGGCGCGCCAGCAAGGCATCTCCCAGGCAACTCTCGACCGGGAACTGAAAGGTCTGACACCCGACACCTCCCTGCCGGGGCTGGTCGGGCCGGGCGGCAAGGGCACGCCGCCCAAGATCAACTTTCAGGCCGAGTTCGGTTCCCCAAGCCGCTACTTCCGGGACAGCCAGTTCAACGCCCTTGTGCCGCGCGGGCGATCGCTGATGCAGAAACACGCGGCCGTGCTGTCGCGGATCGAAGCGAAATACGGTGTGCCCAGCCGGATCATCCTGGCCATCTGGGCAAGGGAATCGGGCTATGGCGGGGCCAAGATCCCCTATGACGCCATCCGCGTTCTTGCGACGCAGGCCTTCATGGGCCAGAGGCCGGACTTCTTCAAAGGCGAATTGATCGCCGGATTGAAGATCCTGCAAAATGGCGACGTATCCAGGCAGGGCATGAAAAGCTCCTGGGGAGGCGCCATGGGTCAACCGCAGTTCCTGCCGTCTTCCTTCTGGAAGTATGCGGTCGATTTCGACGGTGACGGCAAGCGCAACATCTGGACCTCCGACATCGACACGATGGCCTCCATTGCCCATTATCTCTCGGCACATGGCTGGGTAGCTGACCGCGACTGGGGATATGAAGTCCATCTTCCCGACAACGTCTCATGTACGCGGGAAGGTCCGGACAACCGCCAGAAGATTTCCGACTTCGTGCGTGAAGGCGTCAAGCGCGTCAGCGGCAAGCCTTTCCCGGCCAATGAAGTCAACCGGCCGGGCAACATCCTGCTGCCTGCCGGCCGCTACGGCCCAGCTTTCATTGCCACGGAAAACTTCTACGTCATCAAGGACTACAACGAGAGTGACACCTATGCGCTCTTCGTCGGTCACCTGGCGGACAGGTATGGCAACAACAGCGGTTTTGTCGGCGACTGGAAACCGATGAAAGAAACAACCAGAGGCGCGGTACGGAACCTTCAGCAGAGGCTTGAGGGACTGGGGCATGACGTTGGCGGCGCCGATGGCCTGATCGGCTTCAAGACCCGTCGATCCATCGGCAAGGACCAGGAGAAGAACGGCTTCTTCGCGACTTGCTGGGTCGGCTAGAACACACCCTGACCGCTCTCCTGGGTTGTGTTTCAAGGTGCCCGCAAAACTGCCGTTTCCAGGTAGAAGTATCCCGTGACCAAGCGCCGCGGGACGCTCGTTTCAACAAACAGTTGATTTTGGGCGTGCAGTGCGGAAGACTGTATCCACATCCTTCCTTACTGCTTCTCCGGTGCCTTCATGCGGCTCCCCAAGATCGTTACCACATTGCAGGATTATTCCCTGCCGCTCTTCCGTGCCGACCTCGTCGCCGGGATCACAGTTGCCATGGTTGCCCTGCCGCTCAGCCTGGCGATCGCCATTGCTTCGGGGGCCGATCCTGCGAAAGGGCTGGTGACTGCGATTGTCGGCGGGTTCTTCATCTCGCTTCTTGGCGGCAGCCGGGTGCAGATTGGCGGGCCGACCGGCGCTTTCATCGTGGTGGTTTACGGCGTCATTGCCGATCACGGGTACGACGGGCTGGTGCTGGCAACCTTCATGGCGGGCATACTGCTTTTGATCGGCGGGTATTTCCGGATCGGCAGGCTGATCCGCTATGTGCCGGAAGCCGTGGTCAACGGGTTCACCATCGGCATCGCGATCATCATCGCCTCCAGCCAGATCAAGGATTTCTTCGGCCTTCAGATCACCGAGGTACCAGCGGACTTTCTGGAAAAGCTTCCCGTTCTCTGGGAAGCACGTGACACCGCTTCGCTGGCCGCCAGCGGACTTGCCCTGGTCACGCTGGTAATGATCGTCGTCCTGCGCCGGATGGCTCCGGCCTTTCCGGGGCTGATCGTTGCCGTGTCGTTAGCCTCGCTGGCTGTCGTTCTGGCCACCCTGCCGGTAGAGACCATAGCCTCTCGCTTCGGTGCCCTGCCCAACACGCTGCCAGTTCCGGCACTGCCGAGCGTCACTGTCGAGCGGGTCGTGGAGCTGTTTCCCTCCGCCATCGTGATCGCGTTCCTTGCCGGAGTGGAATCGCTTCTGTCCGCGATGGTGGCCGACAGGATGATCGAAGGAAGCCACCGCCCAAACGCCGAGATGCTGGCACAGGGAACCGCGAATATCGCGTCTGCCCTTTTCGGCGGCCTTCCGGCCACCGGTGCCATTGCCCGCACGGCCACAAACGTCCGTGCCGGTGGCAAGACGCCTGTTTCGGGGCTGGTGCATGCGCTTGCCATCTTGCTGATCATGCTGGTTGCGGCCCCCCTGGCCGGATACCTTGCCTTGCCCGCCATGGCGGCCTTGCTGGTTCTCACAGCCTGGAGCATGAGCGAACCGCACAAGTGGAAATCCTATCTGAGCGCCCCGATGGCCGACCGCATGTTGCTGTTGACCACACTGATCCTGACGGTCCTGATCGATCTGACCGTTGCCATCGGCGTGGGCGTTTCAATCGGTCTTGCCCTCAGGCTGCGCGAACGCAAGAAGCAGCCGGACGACTGGTCGATGCCGGAACGCTGACACGGCCGGTCACCGCCTGCAGGACATTCAAAACACAAGGTTTTCAGCTGAAATTTCCAATTTCCCCTTTGGTTACGACCGGCCAAAGGCCTGATACTGCGTGTGCTTCATATATTTTCTGCTTTTATTTTTTATTGTTTTACGATAATTAATCGCTGCAACTTAAATTGGAGCCACTCCACATGTCTGTTTTGTCGTCTTGCGGCGCGGACCTTCGGGTACGCGCGAGAACCCTTCTTATTGCTCTTTTTCTGATGGCCATTGGCACCGCATCGTCCTTTGCGGACCCACTCGACCGGTTCAATCCCGCCACGACCGACCCTGACCTCTTCCGGCTGGCGGTCCGTCACCCCGACAGAATGAAGGTTCCGGATGGAGCCGCAAAGGTTCATGTTGTCCTGTCCGACAAGGAAACCGGGCGCGTTGTCCAGGAAAAGCGGATCGAGCTGCAAAGGACCACAACCGGCGAACAGGCAGCTGAAGTGCGTGCAGAGGCACCGGAAAACGTGGTGACTGTGTACCGGATCCCGGCAAGACAGGTGGCTGAACTGCGGGCACTGCAGGCCAAGTATCTGGCCATGCCCCAGTCTCGTCAGCAAACGATTGGCGGATCCCTGTCGATCGACGTCACCGGCTGCAAACTCGATGCTGCCGATACCGGCGAGATGCTGATTTCGACTTATCTCAAGACATCGGAACTGGAGACCTTCGTGGCTCTGGCGGAGAATTTCGACCTGCGGAACACGCAGGCTTCAAGCCGCAACGACCTCGATAACACGATCCCGCCCTGTTCATGACCGGTGAACCGGGCAAGGTCACCTCAGACCTTGCCCGCCCCTGCGATGGACAATCACCCTTCCCTGTCTTCGGATCGAAACGCACTTCCCATGTCGACCCCTTTTTCAAGCCGCTCGCTGCTTGCGGTTATGCTTTGCCTGCCCCTGTTTCTGCTGACTGCCTGCAGTCATGTTCCAGTTGCCACCATGGTCAAACTGGCAAACTTCGATATTCTGAAAACCAACCCGGCAGGCTTGCGGGTTGCCGTCAGATATCCGGCCAGCATCCGCATCCCGAAAGGCGGAGCACGCATGATGCTGACGGTGAAGGACAAGAAGACCGGCAAACTGGTTATGGAGGAGAAACTTGCTTTCGTCCGCGTATCGTCCAAGGCCGAGCGGGCGGAGCTGAGCGCCGAACTGCAGGAAGGCCGGCGGATTGCGATCTACCGGCTACCGGACGACAGGATCCCCGCCTTCAAGGCCTTTCAGACGTACCTTCTGACAATGGACAAGGCTGAACGGGACAAGATCGAAGGCAATATGGAAGTTGGCGTCGACGGCTGCCTGGCTTTCGAGCACCGGCCAGCGCGTATCCTGGTCAGCACCTATCTGAAAGCGGACGAGCTGGGCGGCTACATACCACTGCTGCGCGATGTCGATCTTGAGAAACAGATGACTGACGGCAAGAACGGCGTCGATGGTGGCCTGCCGCGCTGTACGGACGCCCGCGCCGCTACTGAAGGATAACGGCTCAAGCGAGTGCACTGTCCGTCCTTTAAGACCGGCAGACGGCACACCTTTGGACAAGGCAGCGCATGTGCGCTGACCGGTCTGTCAGGATTAGGCGCTCACCACACCTTCCGGTGCGGCTTCCAGGCGGAAGGCGGCAGCCATCAGGGCCTTGGTGTAATCGGTCCGGGGCGCATCGAAGATCTGTTCGGAAGCGCCCTGTTCCACCACCTTGCCCTGCCGCATGACGATAACCTCGTTGGCCAGGGCACGGACGACCTTCAGGTCGTGGGAAATGAACAGATAGGCGAGACCGTGCGCCTTCTGCAGATCTCGCAACAGATCGACCACCTGGGCCTGGACACTCATGTCGAGGGCTGAAGTCGGCTCGTCCAGCATGACAAACTTCGGCTCAAGAACCATGGCCCGTGCGATGGAGATGCGCTGACGCTGGCCGCCTGAGAATTCATGCGGATAGCGATGCCGGGTGGACGCATCGAGCCCGACTTCCTCCAGGGCCTTGGCGACCTTGCGGTCGCGCTCGTCGGCCGAAATACCGGGGAAATGCACCTGAAGGCCCTCACCGACGATTTCAGCCACCGACATGCGCGGGCTCAGCGCACCGAAGGGATCCTGAAACACGATCTGCATGTCCCGGCGCAGCGGGCGCATTTCCTTCCAGGAATTCTTCTGGATTTCGGCACCGTTGAAGGCAATCCGCCCGGTGGAGGAAATCATGCGCAGGATCGCAAGACCGAGAGTTGTCTTGCCCGATCCGCTTTCGCCGACGATCCCAAGTGTCTGGCCCTGCCGCACTTCCACATCTATCCCGTCCACCGCCTTGATGTGGTCGACGGTCTTGCGCAGGAAGCCTCGCTTGATCGGGAACCACACCTTCAGATCGTCGGCCTGAACGACAATCGGCTTGCTCTTGTCCGTCGCCGGAGGTTCGCCCTTGGGCTCCGCGGTGAGAAGGTGCTTGGTGTAGGCGTGCTGCGGCCGGTCGAAGATATCGGCGACCGGTCCCTGCTCGACGATCTTGCCCTTGGTCATCACGCAGACCCGGTCGGCGAACTTGCGCACGATCCCGAGATCATGGGTAATGAACAGCATCGCCATGCCGTGGCGGCGCTGAAGGTCCTTCAGCAACTCCAGGATCTGCGCCTGAACCGTGACGTCGAGCGCCGTGGTCGGTTCGTCGGCAATCAGCAGATCCGGTTCGTTGGCCAGCGACATGGCAATCATCACGCGCTGGCGCTGGCCGCCGGAAAGCTGGTGCGGATAGGAGTTGAGACGTTTTTCAGGATCGCGGATGCCCACCTGGTTGAGCAGTTCCAGCACGCGCTCACGCGCCTTTGTATCGCTCATGCCCCGGTGGATCTTCAGAATTTCCGAAACCTGCTTTTCCACCGAGTGCAGCGGATTGAGCGAGGTCATCGGTTCCTGGAAAATCATCGAAATGCCGTTGCCGCGCACCTTGCGCAGTTCCGCTTCCTCGACCGCCAGAAGATCCTGACCGTTCATCAGGATCCTGCCGGAGGGATGCGAGGCTGCAGGGTACGGCAGAAGCCGCAGGACCGACTGAGCGGTTACGGACTTACCCGAGCCGCTTTCCCCCACCAGTGCGACGGTCTCACCCTTCTTGATGTCGAAGGTGATCCGGTCGACGGCAAGGTTCTTGCTGCCGCCTTGGGAAAAGGCAACGGACAGGTCTTCGACGGAGAGGAGCGTTTCTTTTGTCATCTTGTTTTCCTCACCCCAGGCTCTTGCGCGGGTCGAACGCATCACGCACCGCCTCGCCGATAAAGATCAGCAGGCTCAACATCAGTGAAATGACCATGAAGCCGGTGATCCCGAGCCAGGGCGCCTGAAGGTTGTTCTTGCCCTGCGCCAGCAGTTCGCCAAGTGATGCCGACCCTGGCGGCAGGCCGAAGCCGAGGAAATCCAGCGCCGTCAGGGTGGAAATCGAGCCGTTGAGAATGAACGGCATGAAAGTTAACGTCGCCACCATGGCGTTGGGAAGCAGGTGCCGCCACATGATCACCGGATTGGAAACACCGAGTGCCCGGGCCGCGGATATGTATTCCAGGTTCCGGCCGCGCAGGAATTCCGCGCGCACGACACCCACAAGCGCCACCCAGGAAAATGCCAGCAGGATGGTGAAAAGGGTCCAGAAGCCGGGCACCAGAAACGACGACACGATCAGGATGAGGTAAAGCGTTGGCACCGCCGTCCAGATCTCGATGAAACGCTGGAACAGGAGATCGGTCCAGCCGCCATAATAGCCCTGCACGGCCCCTGCCGCGATGCCGATGACGGAGGATGCCAGCGTCAGCGCCAGGCCGAACAGAACGGAAATCCGGAAGCCGTAGACGAGACGCGCAAGCACATCCCGGCCCTGGTCGTCCGTACCGAGCCAGTTCCAGTTGCCCATGACGCAATTGGGATCTTCCGCGCCAAGCGGATAGCGCGAGCAACGCTTTTCCTTGTCCATCGTCCAGGAGGGAGGTGCGGGTGCCGGGACCGGAATATCATTGTTGACCGATCGGTAGGAATAGCGCACCGGCGGCCACAGCATCCAGCCGTTGGCGCTGATCTCTTCCTGGATGAACGGATCGCGGTAGTCGGTAACCGCCAGGAAGCCGCCGAACTTTTCTTCCGGGTAATCGACGAAGACCGGCGCCAGCAATTCGCCGTTGTAGGAAACAAGGATCGGCCGGTCGTTGGTCAGGAATTCGGCCAGCATGGCCATGACGAACAGCACCAGGAAGATCCAGAGCGACCAGTATCCGCGCCTGTTGGCCTTGAAGTTCGCCAGCCGCCGCTGGTTTATCGGCGAAAGGCGTGCCTTGGTCCCCTGTGCCGGGACGACAAACGCTTCGCGATCATCCGTTACAGCTGCCTCGAAGTAGGCCGCCCTGGACCGCTCGCGGCTTTCGGCTTCATATCCGCCAGCCTCATGTCCGCCACTGCCGGAATCGTAGTTTGCACTTCCTGCATCACTGTCTGAATCGGTCGCCATCGTTCAGACCTCCCTGCTTTCGAAGTCGATCCGGGGATCGATCCAGGTGTAGGTCAGGTCGGAAATGAGGTTCACCAGAAGTCCCATGAGCGAGAAGATGTAGAGGGTTGCAAAGACCACCGCGTAGTCGCGATTGATCACCGATTCAAAACTGAGCAATCCCAGGCCATCGAGCGAGAAGATCGTCTCGATGAGGAGCGAGCCGGCAAAAAAGGACGAGATGAAGGCCCCCGGGAAACCGGCCACCACGATCAGCATGGCGTTGCGGAACACATGACCGTAAAGCACCTGGCTTTCCGTCAGTCCCTTTGCCCTTGCGGTGATCACATATTGCTTGCGGATTTCATCCAGGAACGAGTTCTTGGTCAGCAAGGTGGTGGTGGCAAAGGCGGACAGGGCCATGGCCGTCAGAGGCAGGGCAAGGTGCCAGAAATAGTCGGCGATCCGGGCAGGCCACGAGAGCTGTTCCCAATTGTCAGACACCAGCCCCCGCAAGGGAAAGATATCCCAGAAGGAGCCACCGGCGAAAAGCACGATCAAGAGAACCGCAAAGAGAAAGCCCGGTATGGCGTAAGCCACGACGATGACACCGGAGGTCCAGACGTCGAACCGCGAACCGTCCGAAACGGCCTTGCGGATCCCGAGCGGTATCGACACCGCATAGGATATCAACGTCATCCAGAGGCCGAGCGAGATCGAAACCGGCAGTTTTTCGGCAATCAGATCGATGATCTTGATGTCGCGGAAATAGCTTTCCCCGAAATCGAAGCGGGCATAGTCGCCCAGCATCTTCAGGAAGCGTTCGAGCGGCGGCTTGTCGAAACCGAACTGCGCTTCCAGTTCCTTGATGAATTCCGGGTCGAGCCCCTGGGCACCGCGATATTTCGAACTGGCCGAATCTGCAGTTGCGCCGCCACTGCCTCCAGAGGTGTCGTTGCCGCCCCCCAGCATGTCGCTGCCACCGCCGCTGATGCGTGATGTCGCCGAAACGTCCGTTCCCTGCAACTGAGCAATGACCCGCTCGACCGGACCACCTGGCGCAAACTGGATGATGACGAAGTTGATTGCCATGATCCCGACCAGCGTCGGTATCATCAGCAGCAAGCGGCGGAGGATGTAGGCGCCCATGGAGTGTGTGCAGTCCCTTTTGTCTTGGCCTTCTGGAGCGGGCCCGAGGTTTCGCTGGAAATATTACCCGGCTTTACCGAGTTTTTCCGCCTTTTCCTTGTCTATCCACCACAGTTCTTCAACCGGGAAGAAGTAGCGCGGAGTTTCTTCGGGAAAGCCGTAGACATCCCACATGGCAACAGTGTGGACGTTCTTGAACCATTGCGGGATCCAGTAATGACCGGCCCGCAACACGCGGTCGAGGGCCCGGGCCGCGTTGGTCATCTCATCGCGCGTTGTCGCCGCGATGGCCTTGTCGATCAGTGCATCGACAACCGGGCTGGATATGCCGGATGTGTTGTAGGTGCCCGGAATTGTCGCCGCCTTGGAGCCCCACATTTCGCGAATGGTATCCGACAGTGTCGGTGAAAGGCTGAGCCTGCGGCTTGCGATATCAAAGTCGTAGTCGTTGAGCCTGGCTTCATATTGCGCCGGATCGACGATCCGCAGGCTCGCCTTGATGCCAAGCCGTTCCAGGTTATTGATCATTGGATTGACGATCCGTTCGTAAGCGGCGGTGTTGTTCAGGAACTCGATCGTCAGCTGATTTCCGTCCGGGCCGATCAGGTCGGTCCCCTTCCGGGTAAACCCGGCTTCGGCCAGAAGTTCGCTCGCCCGTTTCAGCAGCTTGCGGTCATTGCCGGATCCATCGCTGACGGGCTGCATCACCGCTTCGCCGAAGACAGCCTCCGGCAACTGGTCCCGGAAGGGCTCCAGCAACGCAAGTTCCGCGGCCGAGGGCATCCCCTCCGCCTTCATATCGGAGTTTTCGAAGAAGGACTGGGTTCTCGTATAAAGCCCGTAGAACAGGTTCTGGTTCGACCATTCGAAATCAAAGGCGTATCCAAGAGCCTCGCGCACGCGCGGGTCCTTGAACTTGTCGAGCCGGGTGTTGATGAACCAGCCCTGCGCCCCTGACGGCCGGCCATCGGGAAACTCGCGGCGGATGACCTTGCCTTCTTCCACTGCGGGAAAATTGTACTCCGTCGCCCAGTTCTTGGACGTGAATTCCTCACGGTAGAAGGTCTTGCCCTTCTTGAAGGCTTCGAATGCCGTCTGGCGTTCGCGGTAGAACTCCACCCGTATAACCGCGAAATTGCAGTGCCCTACCCTGACCGGGAGATCCTTTGCCCAGTAGTTTTCGACCTGATGGTATTCGACATAGTGACCGACAGCATGTTTTCCGACCTTGTAGGGACCGGAGGACAGGGGCGGTGTAAGGGTCGATTGCTTGAAATCGTAGGCGGTGTAATAGCGCTTGGAGAAGATCGGATAATCGGCCGCAACGACGAGCGGCAGGTTGCGCGACTGCGAGCCGTCGAACTGCAGCGCGACCTTGTGATCGTCCAGAATGACCGCGTCCTTCAGTGACGACAACGGCTGGCTGAGCATGGGGTGACCGTCGGCCTTCAGAAGCAGAAGCGAAAAGGCGACGTCCTCGGCAGTCAGTTTGGAGCCGTCGTGAAATCTGGCTTCGGGCCTCAGGCTGAACGTGAAGACATTGCCGTCCTCCGACACCTTGACCGTTTCCGCCAGCAGGCCATAGACCGCGTCCGGCTCATCGTAAGCGCGCACCATCAAGGTGTCGAAACACAGCTCCATACGGGGCGGGGCATCGCCTTTCAGGATGAAGGCATTGAAAGTGTTGTAGGTCAGGACATTCTGGTTGAAGTACCAGTAAGGCGCCTGAAACGAGAAGGTCCCGCCTTTCGGAGCCAGCCGGTTGACATAGTCGAACTGGGTGAAGTCCGGTCCGTATTTCAGATCGCCGAATACGGACAAGCCGTGTACGGGGCCATCCGGATATGCGGTCTGTGACGCGAAGGCCGTCGACACCGGCCAGGGCGCTGCCGACGCAAACGCCGCGGCGCTGCTCATTTGCAGGAAACGGCGCCGGGAAGTCGTCAGGGCCCCACTCATCTCGCAGTTCCCGTCTTGGCGGCCAGGGCCTCGTCGTACCACCAGATGGTCGGGAACCCGGTGCTGTATTCCGGCATCTGTTGCGGATGGCCGAAGCGGTTCCAGCGTGCCGTGCGAGTTTCGTCGGAATAGAACTGCGGCACCACATAATGGTTCCACAGCAACACGCGGTCGAGCGCGCGGGTGGCAGCCACCAGCGTTTCCCGGTCTTCGGCAAATATGACCTTGTCGATCAGCTTGTCGATCGCGGGGTTCTTGATACCGGCATAGTTCGCCGAACTTTCGTTATCAGCAGATTCAGACCCCCAGTACTCCCGCTGCTCGTTTCCGGGCGACAGAGACTGACCGATCGCCAGGACCACGGTGTCGAAATCACGGCTGCGGACACGATTGACGAACTGCGAGGTATCGACCAGGCGCAGGATCGGCTTGATGCCGATGGCTTCCAGGTTCTGCGAATACGGCAGAAGGGTGCGTTCGCTGGCCTTGTCACGGTAGAGGAATTCGATGCTGAGCTGTTCGCCGGTTTTCGGATCGACCATCTTGCGGTCTTTCAACTCATAGCCGGCCTTGCGCAGCAACTTGACGGCTTCACGCAAGTTGGCGCGCACGTTCTGCGGATTGCCGCCAACCGGGTTCTTGAATTCTTCCGTGAAGACTTCGGGCGGCACCATGTCCCGCACTTCCTCCAGGATCTCCAGCTCCTTGCCCTGCGGCAGACCGCTGGATGCCAGCTCCGTGCCGGCGAAATAGGAATTGACCCTCTTGAGAAGGTTGGCGGAAACGATCTCGTTGGTGGTTTCGAAATCGTAGGCATAGTTCAATGCCTGACGGACATCAGGGTTCTGGAATTTCTCACGGCGCTGGTTCAGGAAGAACCCCTGCATGACGCCCCTGGACTTGTCCGGGAAGATTTCCTTCACCACCCGGCCATCCTTGATGGCTGGGAAGTCGTAGCGCTTGGCCCACTGGCTCGAGCTGCGCTCGGTATGGAAGTCGTACTGGTCACCCTTGAAGGCTTCGAACTGCACGGAATCATCGAGGAAGGAGATGTAACGAATCTCCTCAAAATTATCGGTTCCGACGCGGATCGGCAGGTCCTTTCCCCAATAGTCCGGCACGCGCTCGTAGATCACCTGACGGTTGGGCGAGAACTCTTTCATCTTGTAGGCACCGGAACCGAGCGGTGGTTCCAGAGTGGTGCGGGAGATGTCACGTTGTTCTCCCTTGCTGTTCGTGCCTTCCCACCAGTGTTTGGGCAGGACGGTCAGCTGGCCCATGATCTTGGGAAGCTCGCGGTTTCCGCTGACATCAAAGGTGAAACGCACGGTGCCATTGCCGACAATCTCGGACTTCTGGACATTCTGGAAGTAGTACTTGCGCTGCGGGTCCAGCTCGATGGACTTTTCAAACGACCAGATGACATCTTCGGCGGTTACCGGCTCGCCGTCATGCCACTTTGCATCCGGGTTGAGCCTATATTCGACCCAGGAATAGTCGTCGGGAAAGCGGACCGCTTCGGCCAAGACACCGTATTGGGCACTGATATCCTCTTCATCCAGAGAGGGCTCCATCAGGCTTTCGTAGATATTCAGGATGCCGGGGGCGATATTGCCCTTCTGCGCCAGAATATTGAACGTATCGAACCCGCCGCTGGCAGCTAGCCGAACCGTGCCGCCCTTGGGGGCATCGGGATTGACGTAATCGAAATGCCTGGCATCGGCGCCGTATTTGGGTGTTCCGTTGAGGGCGGCCGCGTGATGCCATTCCGGTTCAGCCGCGAAAGCCGGTACGGATCCGATCCCCGACATCACCACCACACTTGCCAGTGCAAGCCCAGCTGCGGCCCGCTTCCCTACATGCCATTTGAACACCATCGGCTTCTCCGTCCCCTTCCGGTTCCTGAACCCAAATCACGGGTTTAGAGAATCAGTGTAGGGACGTGTTGGCCCTGCGTCACCTGCTGGCTGTCGAGATGACAGAAATTTAACCTGCCTGGGGGAGGCCGTTTCCGGGAATATCCTGTGAATTTCTCTTGGACTTTGCCTTTTGCGCGTACATTCTTCCGTCGGCAACCCTAAGTAAATCCTCCACCGTGGCGGCATCACCTGGATAACTTGCCGAGCCAATACTGGCTTTCACATCGATGCGGGCACCCGAATACTGGAATGCCTGGGTCACACGTTCATCGAGGCGCGTGAGAAAGGTGTCCCTTTCCTGGCGCCGCATGTTGCCCGGCGTCAGCACGATGAACTCGTCGCCGCCGACCCTGGCGACGGTATCCGTCTGCCGGATCTGGTTCTGCAGCCGCTGCCCGACCTCGATCAGAAGCTGATCGCCAACTGCGTGCCCATAGTTGTCGTTGACCGGCTTGAAGGCATCCAGATCGACGTAAAAAATCTCGAAGCCCGCGCCACTGCGCTCGCACATGGCGGCAAGCTGGTGCATGCGGTCTTCCAGCAGGCGCCGGTTCGCCAGTCCTGTCAGCGGGTCATGCAGCGCCATGGAGCGAACCTTGTAGACCTCGCTGATCAACAGAAATGCCATGGCGCCAAAGACGAGCGAGATCAGACTGCCGACGAGTTGCGTGATCCAGACCTGGTTGCCCGTGCTCGACCAGCCCGCCTCCGGAAGACCGACAAGCTCCCAGTTCAGACCGCCCGGAAGATGCAGAGGCAGGGACACATGATCCTTTTCAAGGAGAGACTGGCTGCCGAAAATCATGTTGTTGGAAGCAACCGCGCTCCGATTCACAAGACCGATGCGGATGCCGTTGATGACATCCGTGATGCCGGCAGTCTTCATCATGCCCTCTTCGTCCAGCACCAGGGTGGCGACACCCCAGTAACTGCGCTCCTTGAGCGGTTGCCCAAGGAAGCTGGCTGGAAAGATGGGAATGCGGATCAGGAGGGCCCTGCCCCCCTGCACAAGTTCAAGAGGGCCTGCAATCACGACGTCACGGGTCACCATGGCCTGCTGAATCGCGGGCCACTGGGCCGTGTTCATGCGGTAGTTCAGACCGAGCGCCGCCTGGTTGGGCTCCAACGGGAACACCGCGCGAAGAATGTTGTTGGGTGCCAGACCTATAGAGCGGATGGACGGATTTTCCTCGATCAGTTCGACCGCGATTTCCCGGTAGTCCTCCATTTCGAATGGCTGTTCGACGAACTGGGACACATAGGCCCGGATCCCGAGTCCGTGGGCCACAGTCCTGTTGATTTCGCCTTCAAGGCGCGCCCGTGCTTCGGAGAGCGAGGCGACGGCCTGACGTTTGTGCTGGGAAACAATTTCATTGCGGACCAGTTGACCGACGTGCGCAGTGACGGCGATGCCAGCGAGAAAACAGACGGCAGCAACGATGGAAGCGATCCACGTTCCATTCGACTTAGAAAATACATTCCTCGTCAAGTTGATGCCCATAGGGTCCTTGTCCGACCTTAGCCCACTATTTGACAACAATACGTAACGTAAGATTTGTTAATTTTTCATATAAATCAAATAAAAAAGCCGGGTAGTTAACCCGGCTTCTCTACAACTCTAGTCACGTTCGCGATGTCGAAGAGGTTTTACTCGGTCGGTAGCGGTGCAGGCGAATCGGCCTGTTCACGAAGGTAGGCAATCATGTCTGCGCGGTCTTCCGGTTTACGCAGTCCGGCAAAACCCATCGTGGTGCCGGAGATGAAGTTCTTCGGGGACTCCAGGAAGTGATCCAGTTCTTCATAGGTCCACTCCGGATTTTCTTCACCGAATGCGACCATCGCGGAAGAATAGCCGAAGCCTTCGTGTCCACCAGGCTTGCGGCCGATGACATCCCAAAGTGCCGGGCCAACCTTGTTGGCGCCGCCCTGCGTGAAGTCGTGGCAGGCAGCACATTTCTTGGCCACCTTCGCGCCGTCTTCAGCAGATGCTTCGACCAGACGCTCGGAGATCGGCACCACTTCCGGAACCGCGCCGACTTCCGAGGTGCTATCCTCTGCAGACGCCACGACGATCTCATAACCCGGTTTACCCGGCATCGTCGGATGGAAGATGATGTCGGAGACAATGCCGACACCCATAGTCAGAATCAGAACCATCAGTACCGCACCAGCGGCCTTGTTCAGCGTGAAGGAATCCATTCTCTCCGGCTCCAAGCTCATACGCGTCCGGGCCCGCAGCGTCGCTGCGACCCCTATCAGCTTTTCGAATTTTGCCGGAACCTACAAATTTTTTGACCTTGCTGTCCATAGCTTTAAAAGGGCATCTGATACGACAAACGGACGCGGCACGTGTTTTTTTGCATTTCTTCCGCCCGTCCGGCCCCATGGAGACCCGATTGACCGCTGCACTTGTGATTATCCCGGCCCGCCTCGCTGCCACCCGACTGCCGCGCAAACCGCTTGCCGACATCTGCGGAAAACCCATGATCGTGCGTGTTCTGGAACAGGCCCGCAACGCGGATATCGGTCCGGTGGCCGTTGCCTGTGACGACAAGGACATTTTCGAAGCGGTGCAGGACCACGGCGGCAAGGCGGTCATGACGCGTGCCGACCATGCCTCCGGATCCGATCGCATACACGAGGCAGCGGGACTGATCGATCCGGACGGAAAGCACGATGTCATCCTGAACGTGCAGGGTGATGTGCCGCTGATCGCACCGGAAGCCATCCGGGCGGCCTTTGCGCCGCTTGCCATTGCCGATGTCGACCTGGGCACCATCATGACCGAGTTCACCAATACCGCCTTCCGGGACGATCCGAATTTCGTCAAGGCAGTCACCACACCCAACGGCCACGGCCATCATCGCGCGCTTTACTTTACCAGGGCCGTCGCCCCGCACGGTGACGGCCCGTACTACCACCACATCGGCATCTATGCCTACCGCAGGGCAGCCCTGGCGAAATTCGTCCAGCTGCCGCCTTCGCCACTGGAACAGCGTGAAAAGCTGGAGCAGTTGCGGGCCCTGGAAGCGGGTATGCGGATTGATGCCTCCGTCATCGACAGCGCGCCGATGGACGTGAACACGCCCGAAGATCTGGAACGAGCCCGGGCGGCCTATCAGACAAACTGACGAAAGACTGCCGAAAGGCGGAAAGACATATGACCGACAGAAAAAGAATCGTGTTCCAGGGAGAAACCGGTGCCAATTCGCACATGGCCTGCCGGAGCGTTTATCCCGATTACGAAGCCATCCCCTGCGCCACCTTCGAGGACTGCTTTTCGGCCATGGCTGACGGGTCGGCAGACCTTGCCATGATCCCGATCGAGAACTCCGTTGCCGGCCGTGTCGCGGACATTCATCACCTGCTGCCCAAATCGGACCTGCACATCATCGGCGAATATTTCATGCCGATCCGGTTTCAGCTCATGGCGGTCAAGGGCGCAAAGATCGAAGACCTGAAAAAGGTGCAAAGCCATGTGCATGCCCTTGGCCAGTGCCGGAACGTTATCCGTGAGCTCGGCCTGACGGCCGTCGTCGGCGGCGATACCGCGGGCTCCGCCCGGCAGATCGCCGAGCTGGGTGATCCGAGCGTCGGCGCTCTTGCGCCGGAAATGGCCGCCGAAATCTACGGTCTGGACATTCTGCGCCGGGATGTGGAGGATGAGGCGCACAACACGACCCGCTTCGTCATTCTCTCGCGCGACAAGATGGAGGCCGCGCACAACGGCCAGCCGGTCATCACGACCTTCATCTTCCGGGTTCGCAACGTCCCGGCAGCGCTCTACAAGGCCCTGGGAGGATTTGCCACCAACGGGGTCAACATGACCAAGCTGGAATCCTATCAGCTTGAAGGGCAGTTTTTCGCGTCGATGTTCTATGCGGACGTCGAAGGCCATCCGGAAGATCCGAAGGTGGCCCTGGCGCTCGAGGAGCTGGCCTTCTTCTGTGCCGAGCTGAACATGCTCGGCGTCTACCGGGCAAGCCCGTTCAGGGACAAGATCAGGGAGCCGGAATCCAACCGTGCTCTCCGGCCCAATCCCTACTCGTAACGGCGGCTACCCGACACCACCAGAGGAACTCTATGACTGAAACAAGATTTGATGCCCTGTGCATCGGCAATGCCATTTGCGACGTCTTCGCCCATGTCGAAGAGGATTTCCTGCTTCAGGAAAACCTCGTCAAAGGCTCCATGCGCCTGATCGACACCGACGAGGCAGTACGCCTGTTCGACAAGATGGGACAGACCGTCCGCATTTCCGGCGGCAGCGCCGGCAACACGGCGGCTGGCATTGCCTCGCTCGGCGGACGCCCTGCCTATTTCGGCAAGGTTGCCGAGGACGAACTGGGCGATAGCTATTATCACGACATGAACGGCACCGGCGTCTATTTCAACACGCCCCGCCTCAAGGAAGGCAAGCCGACCGCCCGGTCGATGATCCTGATCACGCCGGACGGCGAACGCACGATGAACACCTATCTGGGTGCATGCACCGAATTCGGCATCGCCGATGTTGACGAGGAAGTCGTTGCCGCCGCAGCCGTCACCTACATGGAAGGCTATCTGTGGGACCCGGCAGACGCCAAGAAGGCGTTCCTGAAAGCTGCGGAAATCGCGCATGCAAACGGGCGTCAAGTGGCGATCACCCTGTCCGACTCGTTCTGTGTCGACCGCTACCGCAGCGAATTTCAAGCCCTTCTGACCGATGGTGTCGTCGACCTGATGTTCGCCAACGAGCACGAGCTGAAGGCCCTTTACGAAACATCGGATCTGGAGAGTGCGGTAAATGCGGCCCGGGACTCCGGTGCCCTGACCGCCCTGACCCTCGGCGAGAACGGTGCGATGGCAATCAGCCGCGAGGAAACCGTCAAGGTTCCTGCGCAGACTGTCGACAACGTGGTTGACCTGACCGGTGCCGGCGACCTGTTCGCCTCCGGTTTCCTGTTCGGCCTTGCCCGCGACTACAAGCTCGCGGAAGCCACCGAGCTTGGCTGCCTGTGTGCCTCGAGCGTCATCAGCCACGTCGGCGCCCGGCCGGAACGGGCCTTGAAAAACATCGCCGGCCAGAGCGGCTTCGAGATCTGAACCTTTTCAGGGGCGGCCTTCGGGCCGCCCTTTTCGGAACCGGCAACTGCTACCGACGCATGCCGTGTTCCCTCGATTGCATTGCTTCAATCGCCGCCGCGATTGCCAGCACCTTTCGATCTGCCCCCGGTAGCCCATCGATTTCCAGGCCTGCGGGTACGCCGCGAATACTCCGTGCCATTGGCAAACTCACGCCAGGGGCGCCAAAGAATGTCGCCGGTACCGTGTTGCGCATGGTCTTCCAGACAGACACTTCCTTGCCGTCAACGACGACACGCCCTTCTTCACCCAGTGCCGTTGCCGCAATCGGTGTCGTTGGAAAAATGATCGCGTCAAGTTTGTACTGCTCCAAATGCGCGCAGTATTGCTTGCGACACCGGGGGAGAGAGACGGAAATCACATGCTCGTATCGTGCTGCCAGGTCCTTGGCGTCCGCACCACGCAAAGCCCCGTCAAATTCCTCACGAACGTATTGCCCGGCTATGCCGGCAACGAGCGACCGAACATCGACGGCAGCGCCAGAAACCGACAAGTACGCTTCCAGCGCTCTTTCCAGCTCCCACGCACGGATTGGCTCTGACATTTCGCCAAGCCAGCTTGAAACCTCCGGCATCTCTGCCTCAACGACCGTGACACCCCAAGAGACAAGCTGGTCAACGGTTTCCTCAAACGCCTGGGCGACGCCGCTTTCCAGACCGGACAGGAAATACTTTCCGGGAAGGCCAAGCCGCAGGCTTCGAAGGTCGATGGCAGGCCGCTCACTCTGCTCACACAAAACGGCATCCAGAAGCAGCAGATCTTCTGCAGATCGCGCAAATGAACCAGGCACATCGCGCGTTGGAAACAAGGGCATGACACCGTCAGTCTTGTAGCGATCACTTGTGGGGCGAAAGCCGAAAACCCCGCAAAATGATGCCGGAATTCGCACCGAGCCTGCCGTGTCCGTGCCAAGAGCAGCCGGAACCAGACCCGCGGCCACGGCAGCGGCAGAACCACTGCTGCTTCCCCCCGCTGAGCGAGAAGGATCGTGCGGGTTTCGAACGGGGCCTGTGTGATCGTTGTTGCTGGTGATGCCGAAGGCAAGCTCGTACATGTTGGTCTTGCCGAAGACCAATGCCCCGGCGTTTTCTAGTTTCGTGACCACCGATGCGGTCCTGTTGACCACGTGATCTTTCAGGCTTGGCGTTGCAGCAGTCGTTGCCATGCCGGCAATGTCGATGCAGTCCTTGATGGCGACGGGAATGCCATGCAGCGGCCCCAAAGGTCCACCGTTCGCCTGGTGCTCATCGGCCTTGCGTGCAGCGCTGCGTATATTATCCGGGGCAAACTGGGTGAAGGCATTCAGGTCAACGAACCGTTCCGATCTTTCAATCAACGCCTCGACATAGTCTCGGCAAGACATTCTGCGGCCGCGAAACATCTCCACCGCTTCAACAACTGTCAGCCGCCAAAAATCCATGTCGGTTTCACCCCAAGCATCGGAACCTTCGTATCATCGCTGGTTTGCAGCCCTTGTCACTTGCTGTTCTCAAAAATAATGAAGTTGGCCTACCCGGTTAGGCGGCAGCTTCAATCGCGTCTGTAACGCGCAAAATTTCCCTGACAAGCAACTCGAGGTCATCGCTTCGTGTACGGTGGTTGCAAATGGCGACGCGAAGGCTGTGACGGTCCCTGACAGTAGTATCCGAGAGCGCTGCAATGCCTTCCTCCTGAAGGCGAAATGGCCGAACGCAGTGCGCTGACACCAGGAGCCCACTACCTCGTCAGCATGATCGTCGTTTCATTTGCAACCCTGGCCGGACAAACCGAACGGGCCGAGCGTTGGGCGAAAGATGTGCGGTCCCGACGTACCGACGCGACCAGGCAAATGTTTCTGGAGGCTTTTCCCTTCAAGGACCCGCAATGGCGTGCCCGCATCGATGCTTCGTTGGAAGCACATGGTTTTTAACCGCGTGTGAGACCGGTGACGGCAGCGCAATGTTTGCCGCCGCCACCGGTCATTTCACCAGGTCTTACCAGGGCTGATTGGCCGGACCGACGGTGAATTCGTTGACCGTCGTGTCCTCCGGCAGCGACACTGCAAACTCGACAACCGCCGCGATCCGGTCGGCGGAGATGCCGTACTGGTCGTAAAGGGCCTGGAACGCTTCGGAACTGCCCTTGTCGCTGATCGTGTTCAGAAGTTCGGTGTTGATTGCCGCCGGGTAGATGGTTGCCGTGCGGATGTTGGTGCCTTCCATGGCAGATTCCATCCGCAGGACTTCCATGAACGAGCGCACGAACCACTTGGTGCCGCAATAAACTGCGCCGCCAGGATAAGCTTTCAGTCCTGCAACGGAAGAGGTCGCGATGACATGGCCGGACTTCTGTTCGGCAAAGGTCGGCATGACGGCTGCAACACCGTTCAGAACGCCCTTGACGTTGACGTCGACCATCTGCTCCCACTCGTTCGTCTTGAGTGCGGAAATCGGCGAGGACGGCATGAGCCCCGCGTTCAGGAAAATGACGTCGAGTTTTCCGTAAGTGTCCTTCGCCAGATTGACGATAGCCTCGTTTTCAGCCGGTACGGTGACGTCCAGCGCCTGATAGACGGCTTCGCCGCCAGCAGCCTTGATCTCGTTTGCGATGGTTTCGAGCTTGTCGGTGCGCCGTGCACCCAGCACGACCTTCGCCCCCTTGCTGGCCAGCAGCTTCGCGGTTGCTTCGCCGATGCCGGAGGAGGCTCCGGTAATGATGACGACTTTTCCCTTGATGTTGTCGGACATGATTGTCTCCTTGGGTTCTGAGAGTTCTTGTTCAGGCAGAGGAATGGCCCGGTTCACCGGGACCAGACAGATCCGTTCTGCCGAAGCGAAAGCGTTTTCGAAGGTGTCGAAAATGAAGACACCTGCAGTCAGGCAATCCCGACGGGTGGACAGCCCGTTCCAGAATTTGCCGATTTTGGGTCGTGTCAGTCGGCCGCTTCGATGCGGACCGAAAGCGGTCCATCGCCCAGAAGGGCATCGATCGATCCGTCGAATGCGCCGAGCCTCACGAGGCCCCGGGAATTCTGAAACGGCTTGTAGAAGATCGCGATGTTTCCCCAGGGCGCGTAGTGCGTGATGTCACCCTTTCCGGGCGTGTAGCTTGCCGGGGCTTCGGAGATATCGAGCTTGCGTGGCAGATCCGCGACCTTTTCTGTCCCGTGATAGTCGGTCAGGGTCAGGTCGAGTGGCAGCAGGGCCGCGAAGTCTCTGCCGGCGAGCGTATCGTCGAGCGTGGCCGGAAGCACCACGTCTTCTACGATCACCTTGATGCGGATCATGCGAGCCTCGTTCGATGGTTCGGTTGCGTTTCCGGAAGCCCCCGCCCCGGCGCAAAACAGAGTCAGTGCCAACGAGAGCATTCTTGACCTGAAAGCGGGCATTGCGGGGTTCCTCCGATCGGTTGCTCCCAATCTAGGCGTCAGACCGACAGGGATTAAGCCCCCTCCAGGTACTGCCTCTCATGAGCAGCACTCATTAATCCGCGCCCGGGGGACACCGGCAGGACGGGAGCTCGTGGACAGACGGACAGCTCCACCGGGTTCATGAGTGATCCTCATGACTGCTTCCGACAGAGCCACCATTATCCACGCGTGCGTCTTGCCTACGTTCTTAAGGCAGGCCGAAAGGCCGCCTCACGACTGATGGAGACGACCTGAGATGAAACGCACCCTTGCAACGCTCGCACTCGTTCTTGCGGCTCCGGCTGCATTTGCACAATCCATGGAAATAACCCGCTCCGAAACCCTGGCGGGCCAATTGGGAAGCGGCGACTATTTTACCGGTACAGCCTATGTCGCCCCTATTTTCCCGCCCGTCATGAACGATGTCAGCGCCGGTCACGTCACGTTTCTGCCCGGAGCCCGCTCCGCCTGGCACACGCATCCTGCGGGCCAGATGCTGGTCGTGACATCGGGGACCGGCTGGGTCCAGGAGCGCGGCCAGGAAAAGCAGATCATGCAGGCCGGTGATGTGGTCTGGTGCCCGCCTGATGTCGAGCATTGGCACGGCGCGACCGACACCACGTCCGTTTCCCATTACGCAATTCAGGCGACGGTTGACGGGTCCGCCGTTGCCTGGGGCGATCATGTGACGGACGAAGAATATGGCCAGTAAGCTTGCCGTCCACTTGTGTGGCGTCTTGTTTGCGATGCTGGTACCGGTGTCCGCTTCTGTAGCGGACACCGTGCTGAACGGCCTCGACTATCCCTGGGATATCGAAGCCCATGGCGGCAAGATCTATGTGACGGAGAAGAGCGGAACAGTCGGCATCCTTGCCGAGGGTTCCTTCACGCGCCTTCCCGTCGAGACCAGTCAGCCGATCCTGGATGACCGCGGCGGCGGCCTGCTTGGTCTGGCCATCAGTCCGGACTTCCCAGACACCGGCCGCATCGTGCTCTACCAGCACTACGGCACCCCGGACGCCCGGATGAACCGTGTCATCGAGGCCGAACGCCTCGGGGATCGATGGAAAGAGACCCGGGTGCTGGTCGACGCAATTCCGGGCCACCCGCTTTACAACGGCGGACGCGTGGCCTTCGGTCCCGACGGCATGCTTTATGTCACCACCGGTTGGACCGAAAACAGGGAGCGTCCGCAAGACCTCGGCAGCCTTGCCGGGAAGATATTGCGTGTGACGCCGGACGGCGAAATCCCTTCGGACAATCCGTTCGCGGGTTCACCGGTCTGGTCGCTCGGCCATCGCAATCCCCAGGGCCTTGCCTGGGACGCCTCCGGGCAGCTCTTCGCAGCCGAGCACGGCCAGTCCGGCCATGACGAGGTGAACCGGATTGAGCGGGGCGGCAACTACGGCTGGCCGCTGATCCGGGCGATGAAACCCGCGACGGCCTGCTCGCACCGCTGGCGCATTCGGGCCAGAGCACCTGGGCGCCTTCCGGCCTGACCTCGGACGGTGACCGGCTGCTTCTTGCGGGCTTGAGAGTGAACGGCATTCTGGAAGTGACCACCGAAGGCCGGGTATCCGAAGCCTACCAGGCTGGAGAACGTATCCGGGACGTGCTTGTGTCGGATGGCGTGATCTATGCAATCACCACAAACCGGTCTCCCCGGCGGGAAGGGACTTCTGAAGACAGGCTGATCCGGCTTGATCCCTGATTGCATAATCGATGGACCTCATGAGCCCGGCACATATATGTGGGAGAGACAGTGAAGATTCTGGATGATCAGAACGGGACCTCCCACATGCTCCGAGAAAATATCAATGATCTCATCGCGCTTGCGGCTGTTGCGGAGGAACGCAGTTTCACGCGGGCCGCAGCGCGGTTGAACGTGTCTCAGTCCGCCCTGAGCCACACGATCAAGGGACTGGAGCAACGCCTGGGCCTGAGGCTTTTGACGCGGACGACCCGCTCCGTCGCTCCCACGATCGAAGGCGAAGACCTTCTGGCTACCCTGACACCGTGCCTCGAAAAGATCGAAGCCCGGCTTCAGGCACTCAACGATGCACGTGACCAGCCCACCGGAACAGTGAGGATCGTCGCCACGGAATACGCCATAGAAAGCCTCCTCTGGCCGAAGCTTTCTCCGGTTCTCAAGGCCCATCCGCTGGTCAATGTCGAATTCGTCATGGACTATGGCTACACGGACCTTGCCGATTCCCAATGTGACGCAGGTGTGCGGTATGGCGAACAGGTCAGCGAGGGCATGATCTCGATGCGTATCGGTCCGGACGAGCGTATGGTCTGTGTCGGATCACCCGACTATCTGGACAGGGTTGGCGAGCCGGAAACACCCCAGGATCTCGCGGACCATAGTTGCATCAACCTGCGGCTTTCCACCCATGGCGCACTCTATGCCTGGGAGTTCGAAGACAAGGACGGCAACGAAATCCGGGTGAAGGTAAAGGGACAAGCCTGCTTCAATACGATCAATCCGGTCATGCGTGCGGCCGTGGACGGTCATGGACTGGCACTGGTTCCCGAAAGGCTGGCGCAGGAACATCTTGCGGCCGGAACCTTGCGCACATGTCTTTATGACTTCAGCCCGTCGTTTCCCGGTTTTCACCTTTATTACCCCAGCCGCCAAAAGCCCTCGTTCGCCTTCCAGGTCGTCCTGGATGCCCTGCGGGATCGTGGTTGAGCCCACTCATGAGGTGACGTCATGAGTGGCTTGAAAGACCCGGTTATTAAGATACGTTTTTTGCGCTCCAGATTAGCAGGGTAATTGCCCACTTGCCGAAAGGGAGCTCCCGATGAAATCCATTCTCACCGCAGCCGGTCTGGCGTTGATGGCCACGACTGCAGCCGCTCAGGACGCGGCTGGAACCTTGCCTGCAGCCGTTGGCCGCGTTGCCCCGGCACTTGAAGCCTATGCGAAGGACGATCTATTCGGTGCGGAATGGAACGGGGCAGGCCTTTCCAAGAGAGACCGGGCACTGGTCACCTTTGCCGCCCTCATGACGCGGCACGAGACCGGAAATCTTGCAAGCCATGTATCGTTGGCTCTCGATTCAGGCGTTACCCCGGCAGAGATCTCCGAAACCATCACCCACCTGGCCTTCTATACAGGCTGGGGCAATGCCACCGCGGCCGCCGAAGCAGCCGCGCCGGTGTTCGAGGAAAGGGAGATCACCATCGAAGACCTCCCGGCCTCCGACCCGGACCTGCTACCGCTCAACGAAGAGGCCGAAGCTGCCCGTGAAAACCTCGTACGCGGCAACTATGCGGATGTGAGCATGGGTGTCGTGGACAACACGCGTGAGCTGCTGTTCCGCGATCTCTGGCTGCGTCCAGATCTCGCGCCCCGCGACCGGAGCCTCGTGACGGTGGCCGCCTTGATTGCAGCCGGTCAGCCCGAACAGATGACATTTCACCTCAACCGCGCCATGGACAATGGCCTGACACAGGAAGAAGCCGGTGCCATGCTTTCTCACCTGGCATTCTATGCCGGTTGGCCGAAGGTGTTTTCGGCTTTGCCGGTTGCCAAGGCCGTGTTCGAAAAACGCGCGCAGTGACCGGTTCCCGCCGGAGCCGGCCTTGCCGCACGAAAGATCGGAACTGAGACATGAAGATAGGCATTCTGGGGTCGGGTCTGATGGGCGCCAAGCTCGGACAGCTCTGGGCGCGTTGCGGCCATGATGTGACCTTCGCCTATTCCCGCAGCCGCTCGAAGCTCGAGCGTCTCGCCGAGGCGGCAGGCGCCTCGCACGGGTCGGTGGCGGACGCGGTCGAGAACGCGGACGCGCTGCTGCTGGCCGTGCACTGGTCGCGGGTGGACGACGTCCTCGCGCAAGCCGGGGATCTATCCGGAGCCGTGGTCCTGAACTGCTGCGTGCCCCTTGATCCGACGAACACGGATCTGGTGGTCGGTATCCAGTCGTCCGGAGCCGAAGAGCTGGCCGCCATACGGCCGCAGGCCCGCTGGGTTTCCTGTTTCAACACGGTTCCCTCCGAGGCTTTCATGCCGGTTTTTTCGCAAAAGGAACGGACACCAAGGCCGCAAGTCCTGGTTTATGGGGACGATGCCGGTGCAAAGGAAGTCGCCGGTTTCCTGATCCGGGACATCGGTTTCGATCCTCTTGAAGCCGGACCGCTTCGCACGGCCCGCTTCGCAGAGCCCTTTGCCATGGTCACCGCCGAGTTGGCCTACAGCCAACCCGGGGGGCCTGCCCTAACCTACCGTTTTGAAAAGCTGCGCGGCTGACCGCGCAACAAGCAACAGGGAGTTGAAAATGAAAATCATCCGTTCCGGGACTGCTTCGTCCGTCAAGGGGCCAGACGACTGGTTCACTGGCACTGTGCGCATCGACCCGCTTTTCCAGGCCGAAGAACCCGGCCGGACCGGCGGTGCCCATGTCACCTTCGAGCCCGGCGCACGCACGGCCTGGCACACCCATCCGGCCGGACAGACGCTGATCGTGACCTTCGGCCGTGGCCGGGTTCAGCGCGAAGGCGGCCCCGTGGAAGAGATTTCCCAGGGTGACGTCGTCTGGTTTCCGGCCGGAGAAAAGCATTGGCACGGTGCCGCACCCGACACAGCCATGAGCCACATCGCCATTCAGGAAAGCATCGACGGCTCCCCCGTCACCTGGATGGAGAAGGTCTCGGACGAAGACTACACCGGCTGAACGACCGCCAGCCGGGCCCAAAGGCCCGGCTGCCATGCCTCGGAGAATGTCCGTTTTCCGACGCCTGCGACTGACGTCCCCCGTGCTGTTCACCAACGGCTGGAGGACGTTCACGTATTCACGCCGATTGCCGGCTGTTCCCGTCAGGCAATTCCGCGTCTTCGGCACTCCGGGGCGTGGAATCGGCGACCTTGGACCTGCGGCCGAAAAGCTTCGAAACGACGACGTAGAATGTCGGCACCAGAAGCACCGCAAGCACCGTTGCCGATATCATTCCTCCGAGAACACCCGTACCGATTGCTCGCTGGCTGGCCGAACTGGCACCTGTCGCAAAGGCAAGCGGAACCACGCCAAGAATAAAGGCGAAAGACGTCATCAGGATCGGACGGAAGCGCAGTTTCGACGCTTCGACCGTCGCTTCCAGCAGCGAACGCCCCTCGTTCCTGAGATCCCGGGCAAACTCGATGATCAGGATGGCGTTCTTGGCAGACAGTCCGATGATCGTGATCAGGCCCACCGTGAAATAGATGTCGTTGGGCAGGTTTCGCATGGTGACCGCAACGATGGCCCCGACTGCGCCAAGCGGAACGACAAGCATCACGGCGATTGGAACCGACCAGCTTTCATAGAGCGCGGCAAGGCACAGTAACACGAAGACGAGCGACAGGCCGAGCAGGAAGGGAGCTGCGTTGCCTGATGCCTTTTCCTGGTACGACAAGCCCGTCCATTCGTAGCCGAAACCATGCGGCAAAGACTGGAAAAGCCGTTCCATTTCTGCCATTGCCTCGCCACTGGTGTGGCCGGGCGCAGGGCTGCCGCTGATCTTGATCGCCTGGAGACCGTTGTACCCGACCACTTGCGTCGGCCCCAGTTCCCAGCGCGCACTCGCGAAGGCGGAGAGCGGCACCATCTCGCCGCGGCTGTTGCGGGCGTTCAGATCAAGCAGGCTCGCAACGTCCATCCGCTCGGCCGCTTCGGCCTGAACGATGACACGCTGCATCCGGCCAGCGTTCGGAAAGTCCGCGACATAGCTCGATCCGATCGACGTGGACAGCACCGCATTGATTTCATCGAAGGCGACCCCGTAGGCGTTCGCCTGCCGGCGATCGATATCGAGCATGATCTGCGGAGCAGGCGGCAGACCTTCGATGTAAGGGTATTGCAGGATCGGGCTTTGCCAGGCCATGCCCAACAGGGCATTGGCAGCCTGCACAAGCGCGTCATTTCCGTGATTGGCACGGTCCTGCAAACGGAAACTGAACCCGCTGGCATTGCCAAGCGCTGCAATGGGCGGCGGCGTCAGGGTGAACACGGAGCCTTCCGGAATGCCGGCAAGTGCTCCCAGGGCCGAACCGACGATGGCTTCGGAGGAATCCCCCGGTCCTCTTTCCGACCAGTCCTCGTAGGTGGCGAAGGAGATCCCCGCATTCTGGCCGTTGCCGTTGAACCCGAAGCCCAGGATCGAGACAATTTTCTTGACGCCTGACCTGTTCATGAAGAAGTCATCGACCTGATCGAGAACACCGGCGGTCCGCTGCGCGGTAGACCCGGCCGGCAATTGCGTCGCGGCGATAGCATATCCCTGGTCTTCCACCGGCAGAAAGCCCGAAGGCAGGCGAACATAGGTGTAACCCAGGCCCGCCAGGATCGCCATGTAGATCACCATCATGCGGTAATTGCGTTTCACGGCCCCGCCGACGACGTGGCCGTAGCCATTCGTCGTCTTGCCGATCAACCAGTCGAACCCACGGAAGAACCAGTTCTTGTGATGGGCATGGCCTTCAGGGATAGGCTTGAGGATCGTCGCGCACAGCGCGGGCGTAAGGGTCAAAGCCATGAAAGCCGAAAACACCATCGACATGACGATCGTCACGGAGAACTGCTTGTAGATGATCCCGATCGCCCCGGGAAAGAATGCCATCGGCACAAACACCGCAATCAGGACGACCGTGATGCCGATGACGGCACCCGTGATCTGCTTCATCGCCTTGACGGTGGCCTCCTTGGGTGGAAGACCTTCCTCGGCCATGATGCGCTCGACGTTTTCGACAACCACGATCGCATCATCGACCAGGATACCGATCGCAAGCACCATCGCGAACATGGTCAGCACGTTGATCGAGAACCCGAATAGCTGCAGCGCGGCACATGTTCCCAGCAAGGCGATCGGCACGACAAGCGACGGGATCAGCGTGTAGCGGAGGTTTTGCAGGAACAGGAACATGATGACGAAGACCAGCACCACCGCCTCGATCAGCGTGTGAATGACCTTCTCGATGGAAATCGAAACAAAGGGCGTCGTGTCATAAGGGATCTCGAAACTGACGCCCTGGGGAAAGTTTGCCGCCAGTTCCGCCATCCTCGACTTGACAGCGTCGGCGGTCACCAGCGCGTTTCCACTCGCATTCAGCTGGATGCCGATCATCGCGGCTTCCTGACCGTTGATACTCGAGGAGATCGCATAGCTTTGCGCGCCGAATTCCACGCGTGCCACGTCTCCGAGGCGCACCACAGATCCGTCGGGGTTGGCCCGCAGTACGATTTCCGCAAACTCATCGGTGGTCGACAACTGACCCGTGGTCGAGACGGTGGCCGTAATTTCCTGGCCAGCCGCACTCGGCTGGGCTCCAATGCTGCCGGACGACACCTGAGCGTTCTGTCCAGCAATCGCGCCAGTCACGTCCCTTGCTGTCAAATTGAGGCCGACGAGCTTTTTCGTGTCGATCCAGACGCGCATCGCCCGTTCTGTTGCGAACAGTTGCGCCTTGCCGACACCAGGCAAACGCCGCAATTCATCAATGACATTCCTGGCTGCGAACTCGCCCAGGTCGACAGCGTTCAAACGGCCATCCGTCGAGACAAGGCCGACAAAGAGCAGAAAGGAGCTGCTCGTTTCCTCGACCCGCACCCCTTGCTGGCGAACCGAAGGCGGCAGGCGCGCCTCCACACGGCTGATCCGGTTCTGCACATCCACGGTCGCGACCTGCGGATCGGTGCCCGCTTCGAACGTGATGTTGATGGTCACGCTGCCTTGCGCATCGCTGACGGAATCGAAATAGAGCATCCCCGTCGCGCCGTTCATCTCCTGTTCGATGAGCTTGGTGACACTGTCATAGAGATTTTCCGGTGTGGCGCCGGGATAGCTGGTTGTCACTGCAATCGTGGTTGGTGCCACGTTCGGATATTGCGAGATGGGCAGGAACGGAATTGCGATCGCACCTGCCAGGGCAATGGCAAGTGCGATGACCCAGGCAAAAACGGGCCGTTCGATGAAATACTGCGGCATTTGGAAGGACCTGTTCTAGCTCGGGATATAGCACGGTTCTGCGGCACTGCAGTCTGATACCGTGCCGCGTTCGGCGGCCTTTTCTGCAGCCGCTTCCGCCGGTGCGGCCGAGACGGGCTGACCTGGCATCGCACGATCGAGGCCGTCGACGATCACCTGATCGCCCGATTTCAGTCCCTGGTTGACGAGCCAACGGTTGCCGACGGAACGACTTGTCAGGATAGGCTGTGCGGCCGCCTTGCCGTCCCTGACTGTCATCACGCTCGCCTGGCCCAGCGTGTCCCACTGAACGGCCCTTTGCGGAACGAGCACCGCCTGGTGAGCGACGCCTTCCGTCACACGGACGCGGACATAGGTGCCAGGCAACAGTTTGCCCTGCGGATTTTCGAACTCGGCGCGGAGCAGCACCTGACCCGTGGTTTCATCGACCACGGCGGATGAAAACAGCAGTCGGCCCGGATGTTCATAGGTGCTGCCGTCGTCAAGGATCAGCTCGATGGCATTGCTGCTTTCAACCGGCTGCATGTCGCCAGCATCGATTTCGCGGCGGACCCTGGACAATTCCGCGAGCGGCGCGATGAAGTCCACATAGAGTGAACTGATATCCCGCACGATCGCCATTTGCGTTCCGTCCTCCTGGCGAACCAGAGCGCCTTCGGACACCAGCGCAGCGCCAATATGACCGTCAATCGGCGAACGCACCGAGGCATAGCTGAGTTCAAGTTCCGCGGTCTGGAGATTGGCCTTGGCAACGGCAACTTCCGCCTGGGCCTGCTTGCGGTCCGCCAGGGCAACATCGTGCTGTTCCGTGCTGGCGACATTTCGCGCGAGCAGACGCTTCACCCGGTCTGCCCGCTGGTTCGCCAGGCTGAGCGCTGCTTCCGCCCTCGAAAGCTGCGCCTTTGCGGAAGCCACGGCGGCCGCGAATTTGGCCGGGTCGATTTCGAACAGCACGTCGCCCTTGTGGACGTCGCTACCCTGTTCGAATTGTCGTTCCAGTACGATGCCGGAAACCCGCGCCCTGACTTCGGCCAGACGAATGGGCACCAGTCGACCCGGATAATCTTTCTTGAGCGGCATGTCCTCGCCGGCCACCGTGATCGTTTTCACGGCCGGCGGCGGGAAACTGGCATGCGAAGTTTCTTCGGAAGGGCTGCAGCCACTGAGTATTATCAGAACCGCAAGGAGCGGGAGTAAGTCGGGAAAGAGCCTGACGTGCATTGGTTATCCGGTAATGAGTACGAGGTACCGGCGGCAGGTTTGGGCACGCCGATGAGCCTGTGGACGCAGACCCGGACGCCTTCTTAAGACCTCAACCTAAGTTGAGGTCAAGAACAAATTTCGGCTTCTTCAAATCCGTCACTTTCCTCGTGCCACATCACCGTGCAAAGGCTGGACTTCGCCAAGTTCCGGGTCACTCATCGATTGACAAGTACGATCCCGGCGACGACGAATGCCGCTCCTGCAAGGAGTGAAAAAGTCAGTTGCTCCCCCAGCAGGAGCACTGCCAGGATGCTGCCGAAGATCGGCATCAGGTGGACAAATTGCCCGCCGCGTTCCGGGCCGATGATGCCAATGCCGTAGGACCACAGCCGCGAAGGTCGTATCGCACGAGACGTCCGAAGCCAGTCAACTCGGCAAGCCAGTGTTGCCAGACGGGACTGTCAAGATCGCGGGAGATATGGGTCAGCCAGTGCGCGGCTCGAACGATGGTCGGCCCACGCCCTGACGAGGCGCAGGCAATGCGCGCACCATCTTTGGCGGTGACAAAGAAGATGTCTTGTTTTGGAACTCCACGCCGCATCATGGGCAGGAGTATGACATCTCTTCGCATGGGGGCACAGTATTGCCTTGGCGCGATTGCTGTTCATTTCACACCCCATTGCACCCGGCACAAACGCGCACGGCCTCCGGGATGAGCGGAGGCCGTGAAGCGTTTTTCAGTTTTTACAGGGATGCGATTACTGCAGTCGAGTTCCGATCCGGGCATCGACACTAAAGCGGCCGGCGCCATAGGCTACGATCTGCAACAGTCCACCGGCGATCGATATGTTCTTGAAGAAGTGGATGAACTGGTTCTGATCACCGAGCTGATTGTGGAAGGTCAGAGCTGCTGCCACAGTAAAGAGTGCCATGACTGCGGCAACGAGACGGGTCTGATAACCCGCGATCAGCGCCAGACTGCCGATGATTTCAACCGCAACTGCGCCGATATAGGCAAGCGTTGCGAAGGGCAGGCCTGCCGCATCGATCCAGGCGATGGTAGCTTCTGCAGACCCAAGTTTGGAAATGCCGGAAAGCAGAAACAAAGGGGCGATCAGCAGGCGTGCGGCCAGCGGCACGGCGCCGTCCAGACTGCGGGTGAGTGCGGAGCCGCCTTCAGGTGCGGCCGATACATCGAGATTTGCCATTTTCAGTACTCCTGTTTTGCCGGACCTTTCCTTATTCGTCCGGGCCTGGTTAAAAGATATCGTCTACTTATCTGATTATAAGTCACCAAAATCGGATCACATTGTAATCGATTATTGAACAATCCAATCCGACCTGCCGTAAGTGGCGGGATGAGATCTGTGCGCCCGGGAGCTTCAGCGACGGCAATTTCGAACCGAAATCTGCCGGCGCCGAAGTTTCAACCTTCATCAGGCGTTGCGGACAAAACTGGCGATGATGTCCGCCGTCAGTTCAGGATGCTGATGCTGGGGGCCATGGCCTGCACTGGGGTAAGTCACCAGTGTGACTGTCGGCAGGACCCCGTTCAGCGCGTACCAGTTCTCGACCGGGAAGATGATGTCGTGATCTCCGCCGATATGCAGGATCGGCACGCTTGTCGTCTTCAGCATCTCCATCACCGGCGGCGCCGGGAAAGCCGGATTGGCCGGACCACCGGCAATGCGAGCCCGTGCAAAATCTATCGGAACCGCCGGGCTGGTATCGCCCTCGCGCGCATCGATGCGTGCCTGGGACCGGCTTGCGGCCGCACGGCTTGAAGCCGATTTCGGTTCGAAGAAAAGGGCAACCACGTCTTCGAAGTCGTTCACGTCCTTGCCGGCAAGATCGTAAAAAAGCTGCTCTGCCGGTTTCACCAGATCGCCGGGAGGTGTCGAGCCCAAGAGCACAAGGTGGCTGATCTCCTGCGGATAAAGCGTCAGCGCCACCTGGGCCGCCATGCCGCCGATCGACCAACCGAGCAGGATCACGTCCTTCAGGCCCAGCGCCTGGATAAGATCACGCGGATCTGCGGCCATCTCCAGGGGATTGTAACTGGGTGTGCCAGTGGAGAGGCCAAGGCCGGAATAGTCGAAGGTGATGACACGAAAGCCGTTCTCGGCAAGCCCGTTCAGGAAGGCCGGATCCCAGAGATCCAGAGTGCCGCGAAAGCGCGTTGCCAGCAGGATCGGCTTGCTTTTGCCGATGGACCTGTAAGCCAGGGTTCTGCCACCGGTTTCGATGAATTGGGTCGGTGCCGTCAGGGCATCATTTTCTGCAATCTTGTCGAGCATGTCCGTCTCCTCTGCTCCTTGCCGAATAGCGCCGGATCGCTTGCCTTTCCGGCTGATGGCTAGAAGGTGAGCCAAGACGGGTCCCGGAACCATTATCTGCCGGGATGCTGCACTCATACTGGCGTATGATTGAACGGACTGCAGGCCCATGCGAGGACTTGGCCATGACTGACAATCCGATTGTTCACATCATCGACGATGACACCTCGCTACGCGAAGCCCTGGTCCGGCTGTTCCGGTCAGTTGGTCTTGAGGCGAGGCCTTATGTGTCCGTCGCGGCTTTTCTTGAGGCCGGCAACAACGACACTCCGGGGTGTCTTTTGCTCGATGTGCGCCTGCCCGGCATGAGCGGTCTCGACTTTCAACGCCAACTGGAGGATCACGGGATCCGTATGCCGGCCATCATGATGACCGGCCACGGAGATATCCCGATGTCCGTCAGCGCGATGAAGGCGGGTGCAGTCGACTTTTTGCCGAAGCCTTTCCGCGATCAGGACCTTCTGGATGCGGTGGCAATTGCAATCGAACGCGACAGCCGCAATCGGACCGACAATCGGGAAAAAGACCAGTTGCAGGCTCTGTACGAAAGCCTGACCCGGCGCGAACGTCAGGTGATGACGCGTGTCTGCGCCGGACGCCTCAACAAGCAGGTCGCAGCGGATCTCGACCTCAGCGAAATCACAGTAAAGATCCACCGTGGAACGATGATGAAAAAAATGAGAGCCAGAACCCTGGCCGACCTTGTGCGCATGGCCCAGATCCTCGGTCTGAAAGACCCTCATGTGGATGCCTCCGGATTGGCGAGGCTCGACAGTCATGACCTCTGAGGCAGCCTGCGTTGCGGTCATCGATGACGATGAATCGCTGCGCAACGCCATTTCGTCGCTGCTGCGTTCAGTGGGAATGCGCGTTTCGACCTTTGCCACCGCCGACCTTTTCCTGAACCGCGCGGTGCTTGGCGACACAGATCTGATCATTACAGACATTCACATGCCGGGCATGTCCGGCATCGAGTTGAAAGACCGGCTCGACGATCTGGACTGCCAGGTACCCGTGATCATGATCACCGCCAAGACCGAGCAGAATCTGCTTGACCGGGCGGAGGCCTCGGGAGCCTACTCGGTATTCCGGAAACCTTTCGATACCGACGACTTACTCAACACGATCGAGCAGGCCCTTGCCGACTGAACGGGAGATGCCGCATGCTGGAAGGACCTATCCCTCTTTCTGAATTGCAGCGCCCTGACGCGGCAGCAACCACCCTTCTGGACCATGCCCCGCAAAGCGTCGTCCTGTGTGACCGAACCTGGCGCATCGCCTACTGGAACCGGGCGAGCGAAACGCTCTATGGCTGGACATCGGCTCAAGTACTCGGACAGGAGCTGAACACGCTGCTGCAAAGCCGGCATCCCCAACCCGTCCAGGCCCTGCAGCAGACTTTCGCAACGCACCGGGCCTGGGACGGTGATCTGGAACGCACCACCGCCTCCGGCAACACTCTCACCGTCGAAACGACCTGGGCGATGGTGCCAGCGGCAGACGGGCAGTCCGAGTGGATCATCGAATACGGACGCGACATCACCGCGTTGAGTGATGCGGAAATCTCCGTCCGCACACTCACCCACCAGTATACGAACGTGTTCCAGGCCATGGCCGCCTCGTTCTGGGAGCTGGACTTCACCGAAGTCCGCCAGATGATCGGCGGCCTGCTGCAATCCGGCGTCACCGATTTTGCGGCCTATTTTCAAAACCATCCCGAATTTATCGACGAGGCCATTGCCCGCACGACGATCCTGGATGTCAACGATGCGACCGTGCGGCTGTTCGGGTGCAAGGACCGGGACGGCATGATCGGCCGGAACATCTCGCCATTCTGGCCGCAGGAAAGCCGGACCATCTATGCCCGATCCTTGCTGGCCGCCCTGCGGCGTGATCCAAACCTGCAGACCGAAACCCGGCTGTCGACGCTCGACGGGCAGCTGATCGATGCGCTCTTCACCGTGTGTTGGCCGGAGGGCCATCATGGTCGTGGCTCGGTTCTGGTCGGTGTCATCGACCTTACCGACCGCGTCAAGGCGGAAGAGGAACTGAGACAGTCGGAACTGCGTTTTCGCGATCTTTTCCAGGCCATGTCCACGGCCTTGTTCCAGCTCGACACTGCGGGCTTGCTTGGCTTCTATGACGACTTGCATGCCCGAGGCATTACCGACATGGGCGCTCATCTTGACGACCATCCGGAGGATCTCAGGCGCGCAATGGAGGGCTGCCTCATCGTTGAGGTCAATACAGCCGCCCTCAAGATACTTGGTGCGGAAACGGCAGAGGACCTCGTAGGCCAGACAGTATCCCGCTTCTGGCCTGCGTCCGGTGAAGAGGCCTTCCGGGCCGTGCTTCAGCACAGCTTCGCCTCGGCAACCCCGTTCGAAGTCCGCGCCCGGAACTTCCGCCTCGACGGCAGCGAGTTCGACACGATGTTCCTGGTCAATGCCTCGCCGATCCTGCGGGCAAGGAAGATGACGCTTGTCGGGCTCGTCGACATCACGGATGAAGTCGAGGCAAAGTCCGCCCTGCAAAAGCTTCAGGCCGAATTCGCGCATGCTTCCCGGCTTTCGGTGCTCGGGGAACTGGCAGCCTCCATCGCCCATGAGGTCAACCAGCCGCTGGCGGCAATTGCCGCAAACGGGTCAGCCGCCGGCCGTTGGCTGAAGCGGCCCGACCCCGATCTTGAGGAACTGATGGCCATCAACGAGGCGATGGTCTGCGATGCCAGGCGCGCGGCCGACATCGTGTCCCGGATCCGCTCCATGGCCACCAAGCGGGAGACCCAGCAGCTTGCAGCACCGGTCAATCGGATCATCGAGGAGGCTCTGGTCTTTCTTGCCCACGAGCTGCAAGCCCACGGCACAAATACACGAACCGCGCTGAAGGACGGCCTGCCGGATGTTCTTGTCGACCGGGTGCAGATCCAGCAAGTGGTGGTCAATCTCATTCTCAACGCCGTCCAGGAACTTGCCCGCAAGAACATTCCCTTCCCGCTGATCGAAGTCACGACCTCGCAGATGGACAACAGGGTTGTCATCCGCGTGGAAGATACCGGTGCCGGCATTCCGGCGGAGATGCGCGAGCGTATATTCGAAAGTTTCTACACGACCAAACAGACCGGACTTGGCATCGGCCTGTCCATCTGCCGCAATATCGTGGAAGGTCATGGCGGCAGGATCCTGGCGGACGGTTCACCGCTCGGCGGGGCACGGTTCCAGGTGGAGCTGCCCGTTGCCTCTGCAGCGGTGCAAACATGATCGGGAGGACGCTGCCGTCCTCCCGTTTATCTGGCTGAAACCGAGTCCTCACGCCGGCTGGACGAAGAACTCCAGAAGATCGGGATTGACGATGTCCGGATGGGTCGTTGCAAGGCCGTGCGGCAGCCCCTCATAGACCTTCAGCGTGCCCTTCGGCAGCAGCTTGATGCTTTCCAGCGCCGAGGCCCCGATCGGGACGATCTGGTCGTCGTCGCCGTGCATGACCAGAACCGGGATATCGATTTTTTTCAGGTCTTCCGTGAAGTCGGTCTGGGAAAACGCCTTGATGCAGTCGTAATGAGCCTTTGCTCCCCCCATCATGCCCTGGCGCCACCAATTGTCGACGATGCCCTGGCTGACAACGGCACCCGGCCGGTTGAAACCGTAAAACGGGCCTGCCGGAATATCGTGGAAGAACTGCGAACGGTTGGCCAGAAAGGTTTCCCGGAAACCGTCGAACACTTCCAGCGGCAGACCGCCCGGATTGGCCGCCGTCTTGACCATCAGCGGCGGCACAGCGCCCAGCAGCACGGCCTTTGAAGCACGGGCAGTGCCGTGACGGCCGAGGTAGCGGGCCACCTCGCCACCGCCGGTGCTGTGGCCGACGTGGATGACGTTTTGCAGGTCCAACGCTTCCACCAGCGCCTTCACGTCATCGGCGTAAGTGTCCATCTCGTTGCCGTCGAAGGTCTGGGTCGAACGGCCGTGACCGCGCCGGTCGTGCGCCAGCACCCGGTACCCCTTCGCCAGAAAGAACATCATCTGGGCGTCCCAGTCATCGGCAGAAAGCGGCCAGCCGTGGTGAAACAGGATCGGCTGGGCGTTTTTCGGACCCCAATCCTTGTAAAAGATTTCGGTGCCGTCTGCGGTGGTAACGAATTGCGCGGTCATCTGGCTTGTTCTCCTGATTTCTTCCGCCGTGGCGGGGGTCGGTTGCATAACGATGGATACGGCCCCGCCGATCGCGGGGGCCGATGCCAGTCCTTCAAGAACGAAGCGTCGCGTGACAGATTTCATGGACATGTTGTTCCCCGTAGCTGATGCAGGCGGTGCCTGCGGTGACGTCATCAGCCTGCGGGAAAGGGCACCGTGGAACCATTGTACGGCAGGTCTTACCGCTCATACATCGGTATGGTTGCGTTAAGCCCCGTGTTTGATTGAAGCTGGTGTTGAGCCAATTCCGTCAACGAAAGCCGGCTTGTTTCATGAGTCCTTCTCATCAGTGCAAGCTGGACTCAGGCATATTTTCCATCCGGTCAGCGGGATAATGTGTCAGCTCCAAATTCGACTTGCCTCCCAAGCGCCTTGAAACCGGACGCAACGCATCAAATGCAACGCCCCTTCATCATCTGCCACATGATCACCTCTCTCGACGGCCGCCTGCTTCCCGGTCGCTGGCCGGCCAGCGAGGAAGAAGTCATGACAGCCTATGAAAGCGCTGCCGCACGTCTGGACAATGACGGCTGGATTGTCGGTCGGCGCACAATGGAAGATTTCATTGCCTCAGCTGAACCCCGCATCTCCGCAGGTCCGGTTCCGCGTCCGGATCTCATAGCCAGCTCTTCTGGAAACAAGGTCGCAATCTGCTTTGACCGCTCCGGACGTCTACGCCCCGAAACCGGAGACCTCGACGGCGATCATCTCGTGATCGTGCTCTCGGAAAGAGTTGCGGACGACCATGTCCAGGACCTGTACGCCCGCGGTATATCCGTTTTCTTTGCCGGTGCGGAGGGAACCGACCTGTCCGGTGCGCTGACAAGGATTTCGAAATCCTTCGATTGCCGGCGTCTGTTGCTGGAAGGTGGCGGTACTCTCAACGGCGCGTTTCTGGCAGCCGACATGATCGATGAAACCAGCACGCTCGTCTTCCCGGTTATTGATGGACAGAGCGGCATTCCAGCCATTTACGAGCATACGCAACCGTGTGATGCCCGCAGGCTCGAACTCATCTCCTCCAGCACGTTCGACGACGGAACCATCTGGATCCGCCACAAGGTGATCCGGGAGACCTCCCATCGAGACCGGAATGACAGTGACATCTGAATCTCATCCCCCTGCCGGGGCCCTGATCATCATAGCCTTCGCGACGTTCCTTGCACTCGTCGTCTTCACCGCGCCGTTGACGACGCTGGAAGCGATGACACGTGAACTGAACCTGTCGTCGGCCGGTCAGGCGTGGGTCATGGGCGGCATGCCACTTGGGGCGGCCTGCGGCCTGCTGACCGCAGGCGCCCTCGGCGATACACTCGGCCGGCGAATGACGTTCGCCGGCGGATTGTGGCTCACGGTTCTGTCGTCGGTTGCCGCAGCGCTTGCCACCAGCGGCCTGTTTTTGATCCTCATGCGCATCGTACAGGGCCTTGGAAGTGCCGGCATCATGGCCTGTGGCCTCGGGTTGCTCGGACAGATCTACCAGGGCGAAGCTCGCCGGCACGCAGCGGCAATCTGGGCGGCGGCACTTGGCGGCGGTGTGGCCGCAGGTCCGATCATCGCATCGCTCCTGCTCGGGGTTTCGGGCTGGGCTGCGATACACTGGCTGATAGCGGTGACCTCGGCCCTGCTCGCCCTCGCGGCCCGGGCACGCCTTCCGGAAAGCCAACCCAGCGGTCAGAAGGTCGATCTGGCGGGAAGCGTCGTCCTGATGGCCGGGCTCGGGTGCCTTCTTTCGGCATTGACCGAGGCGCGGGTCGGGTCAGCGACGACGGTCGTAACCCTTTCGGCTTCCGGTGTTTTGCTCGTCGCGATTTTCGTGGCGATCGAAAAACGGGTCAGAAATCCGATCCTGACACTGGATCTTTTCGGCGATGCCAATTTCACGGGAGCCACAATTGCGGCCTTCGCTTCGGGCGCAGGTGTGCTTGCCCTTATGTCCATGGTTCCGACCGTTCTGGTCCGCGGCCTTGGAATGGAACCGCTGTTTGCTGCCGTTGTTCTTGTCGCCTGGTCCGGTGTCACCGTTATCGCCGCTCTTGCGGCACGCCTGCTGCCGGACCGGTTCACCTCTAGACAAAGGGTTATCTGGGCCATTCTCGGTTGTGCACTTGCCCAGTTCCTGCTGATTGCCGCTGATGCCGATACGACCTGGGCGGCCGTTCTTCCCGGACTGTTCATCGCGGGGCTGGCCAATGGCGTCCTGAACGCTTCCCTGGGCCACGAAGCTGTGCAGACGGTCCCCCCAGAACGCAGTGCCATGGGGTCCGCCGCCAACAATACGGCCCGCTACCTTGGTTCGGCCATCGGCATTGCACTTGTCTCCCTTCTGATTGCAGAACCGACGGTCGAGGGCTTTTTTGCCGGCTGGCATGGGGCGGTCATTGTCAGCACCGTCAGCAGCCTGATCGGCGTTGCAGCCATGCTGTTTGTCAGTCGTCGTGGTACCCGACCGACAGTGTGACGCCGGCGGCAGAAGCGCCCTCGACATCGCTCAATGACCAGACCTTGCCCGCTTTGTCAGCGGGCTGTCGCTGTGTGCAGGCCAGGGACATCCACTTGGTTCGCCCGGTTCGTTTCATGAGGTCAGATCATAACTCGTTTCAAGAGACGCGCCTTAATCCCCCGGCCTGATGACTTCATATTACCCGTGACGCGCCGGGCATGACGCTGCCTGAAGCGAAACGGACGCAAGCATGTTGCCGCGTTGCGTAATCAGTCGTCGGCACGCCTTCATGAAAGCTCGAGGAGAGGCACCATGGAACTGAACATCAATGGATCCTGGCACGAGGTTGACGTTGAACCCAACACCCCGCTGCTGTGGGTATTGCGGGACACGCTCGGAATGACCGGCACCAAATACGGATGTGGCCTCGCTCAATGTGGAGCCTGCACGGTGCTTGTCGACGGTTACGCGACCCGTACCTGTGTCACCCCGGTCGAAAGTGTCGCCGGTTCCGAGATCACGACCATCGAAGCAATTGAACAAGATCCAGTCGGCAGGAAAGTGGTCGACGCCTGGGTGGAAAACCAGGTGCCGCAATGCGGCTATTGCCAGTCTGGCCAGGTCATGGCTGCCACGTCCCTTCTCAAGGAAAACGCGAGCCCCTCGGAAGACGACATTGCCGCAGCAATGACCAATCTGTGCCGATGCGGCACTTACAATGCGATTTCGAAAGCCGTGCGTCAGGCTGCGGAAGCTTAAGGAGGCGCTCCCATGAATATTGATGAAAATTCCGGTTTCACGCGCGCCGACATAAACACAGCGCGCCCGCTGAACGTCTCACGCCGTGGCTTTCTCGCCGGTTCTATCAGCGCGCTGGTTCTGACCGAATCTCTTCCTGCTGGAACCGGGCGGGCGATTGCACAGACCGGCCAGACCACGCCGGGTACCCGGATCGATGCCTACCTGGAAATTCTGGCCGACAGCACGGTGAAATTCCGCAGCGCTTTTGTGGAAGGTGGGCAGGGTATCTACACCGCAATGGCCCAGATCGTCGGTGAGGAACTGGATGTCGAGCCGGGCAACTTTCAAGTTGAAACGGCGCCCCCGGGACCGGACTACCTGCTGATCGGCGGGCAAATTCGCTTTACCGGCGGCAGCATGTCCGTGCGCATGAGCTATGACGCCATGCGCAAGCTTGGTGCGACTGCCCGTCAGATGCTGCTGCAAGCCGCCTCTGAGCGCCTTGGTGTGCCGATTGAAACCCTCACGACCGAACCCGGGAAAGTGGTTCATCCGGCCTCCGGGCAATCGATCCCCTATGGAGACCTTGCGACAGCTGCGGCGTACCTTCCGGTGCCGGAAACTATCGAATTGCGGTCGAAGGATGAATTCCGCTGGATCGGAAAGCCGCACGACAGGCTGGACGTTCTCGACAAGTCCACGGGACGGGCGCAATACGCGATCGATCTTTCGGTCGATGGTATGCTCTACGGTGCGGTACAACATGCGCCACGTCTTGGCCAGCAACCTGGCGCATTCGCCAATGAGGCAGACGTCGCGGCGATGCCCGGCGTGCATTCCCTTCACAAATTGCCCGGTGCCGTTGCGGTTCTGGCCGACAGCTGGTGGCGCGCCCGGATGGCCGTTGAGAAGCTGGAAGTCGAGTGGACAGAAGCTCCCGCAGGTACCGCTCGCGCGATGCAGGACACCTTCTCCTCCGAAGCGCACAAGGAAATGCTCAAGGCGACGGCTGGTCAAGGGATCGCGTTTGAAGCCGAAGGAGATGCCGATGCAGCGCTAGCATCATCCGCAAAGGTGATCGAAGCCGCCTATGACGCCCCCTATCTGGCGCACGGTCAGCTTGAGCCGCCCTCTGCACTTGTGCGCTGGAACGACGACGGCACGCTGGAAATGTGGATCCCGAACCAGGCTCCAGAGATGTTCCAGGCCGATGCCGCGAAGGTGGCCGGGATATCTGCGGACAAGGTCATTGTTCATTCCCCTATGCTCGGGGGCTTCTTCGGCCGTCATTTCCTCTATCAGACGGCAAATCCCTATCCGCAGGCGATCCTGCTCTCGAAGGCGGCAGGCCGCCCGGTAAAACTCCTTTGGAGCCGTGAGGAAGAATTCCTGCGCGATGCTCTTCGGCCAATTGGCACGGTGCGGTTCAGGGCTGCGATCGGCCCGGATGGCCATCCCCTGGCTTTCGACGCGGTTGCCGTCGGCGAAGGCCCCACCGGACGCTGGTACGGTCGTCAACCGGACAAGGTCGACAGCTCATCGGTCGAAGGAATTGCCGGCAAGCCCTACGCGATCGCAAACAAGCGCGTGGGCCAGATCCATGTGGACGATCCGGCCATCATAGGTTTCTGGCGTTCCGTCGGTCATTCGATGAATGATTTCTTCTATGAGTCCTTTTTCGACGAAATGGCTGATGCCGGCGAGCAGGACCCCTTTGAACTGCGTCTCAAGTTGCTGGACCACAGCCCACGCCACAAGACACTGCTGCAGACGGTTGGTGACTTGTCCGGCGGTTGGAAAAGGGGCCCCTTTGAGGCGAAAGACGGAACGCGGCGCGCCCGCGGTGTTGCCATGGCATCTCCTTTCGGCAGCGAAGTCGCAACAATTGCAGAAGTCTCCCTGGATGGCGGCGAAGTGGTCGTTCACGATGTCTGGGTCGCGATCGATCCGGGCAGCATCGTCAATCCAGCGATTATCGAAGCCCAGGTAAACTCCGCTGTGGCACTCGGTCTTTCTTCCGCATTGCTGGAAGAGGTCGTCTACACCGATGGTATGCCCGAAGCCCGCAATTACGACATGTATCCGATCCTGCCTCCTGAGCGTATGCCGCGCGTTCATGTACGTATCGTGGAGAGCGGTGCGCCGATGGGAGGTGTCGGTGAACCCGGGCTTCCAGGCGTGCCGCCGGCAGTCGCAAATGCCGTAGCTGTTCTCACCGGCGAACGGATCCGGAGCCTGCCGCTTTCCAGGTTTGATTTTTCGGGAGCAAACGGATGATCAGCAAGATCATTGCAGCCATCGGCATCTCGCTGATGATTTATGGTGCTCCCTGCGCTTTTGCGCAGGGGGGCGACCTTTCGGGACAACAAGCGCTCCTTGAAAAACAGGACCTTGGCCTTCAAGCTGGCAGGAGCTGATTGCTGCGAACCATGAACGCTCGTCAGCACCCTTCAGACGACGCCTTGAAGGACAATGTGCTGGTTCTCGCCTTGCCGTTTTTCCCGACATATTTGACCTTCGCCCGCATGAAGGCGGGGTAACCGGCCCCAATCGTCTTGGTCGAGAACCCGTAACTGTTCGTCACGGTGACCGCTCCATTGATCCGGCTTGAATAGAATTCTCCCGTCGCTGTGTTGAGGCTCAGTTTCTCCGTGCGCGTGAAGCATTTGCACCCCTCCGGGCAAACCTGCGTATGAACCCCGCACCGGTTTTGCTTGTAGTCGTTGAAGAAGTAGACGGACTTCACCGGCCCCTGGAACCGGTCTCGATGAAGCATCCAACAGGATGGTTGAACGGACAGGCCTGTGGTTGACCTGTCACTCCCTCATTGGAGCGCGACTGTGCTGTCGCAAATTCTGCCGGCAAACCCAGCAGAAGGCCAACTGCAAGAGCGTAGGCGTATTTCATCAGATTGTCTCCTTTGAGCCGAAACTCGGGAAGGAGTAGGCGATCCTTGCAGACTACAAATGTCCCATATGGGAGAGCTTGAACGGAAATCGCAGCTACTTAGGCGGCGAAGCATCAAACTCTCGCGTCTCTTTCAGCAACCTTGCGAAGCGCCAGGGACTGGCCCGGGGCAAAGCGTGACACTGTCTCATACAGCAGCCAGGACAGAAGACAGCCAACCAAAGCCGCGGAATTCAGGTCCACCGTTGTCAGCAGCACGGTGACCGCGATCCCGACGTTCAGGGACACGATTGCCGCCGGCGCGCTCACACGCCGGCCGCGAACCGACGCCCAGACAACCGGCAAGAACACCGCCAGCGAACTGAAGGCGGAAATGATCGAATTAAGGACATCCGCGAACAAGGCCGCTGAAAGACCGAGCAACGTGAACAGCGCGGCAACGATCAGCTGCAATCTCCCCAGCGACAGTTCTGTCCGCTCCAGACCGGCCATCAGCGGCATCACGAACGTGTCCATCGTCGACATCACCACGGCGATGAGCATCACGTCGACAAGCCATATCCAGGTCTGCGGCACCGACGTGTGCAGGATCTGCATCACGTCCCCGCCAGGCATGCTGTGCAGCCCGAGCCAGACGATAATGAGGTATCCCGCAAGGCATATCGGGGCTCCGAGCAGGAATGCGCGCCGGGCAACCGACGGCTCGCGTGCGGTCGCCATCCGCTGCCAGTTGTCGACGGCCAGAACAGCGCTTGCCGGTATGAACAGCCAGATGCCGATCAGGATCGGAAAGCGGTAGGGACCAAGGTTGAAAAACACGAGCTCCCGCGAAGGCGCTTCCATGTTCCACATCCCGAGGATTGCAATGCCGACGAGAATGACCACAGCCTGCGGAATGTCGGTTTCCGTTGCCACTCTGTAGCCGCCAATCGCCGTATAGGCCCCTGCAAAGAATGTTGCGAGCACGACTGCCGCAAGTGGCGGGATCGCGAGGACAGCCGTCAGGATAACGGCCAGGGCAATCAATTGTACCGAGGCCCGCAGAAGAAAGACAAAGGCAACCGGCACCCATATCAGGATCGGGTGCCGCACCTTGTGGGTGACCACGATGAGGTCGATCAGTCCCCTCACACCGTATTTTTGCGACAGTCTGTGCACACCTGGAGCGACAAGCGCACACATCATCAGCCCGGTGCCATAGGCCAGCGCGAGCGACAGGCCGATGACCGGGCTTGCCGCGGAAAACAGCAACAGTGCAACGAATGTACCGATGCCGATATTGCCGCAGATGATACCGGCGACCGTGGCCAGCAACCCCGTGCGACCCGAGTTGAAAATGTAATCTGCACGCGTTCCCTTGCGGCTGCGCCAGAAGGCGTAAACCAGCGGTCCCAACAGAAGCGTTCCAAGGACGATTGTCTGTGATCCCGTGCCTGTCACGCCTGAAGCAGCCTCTCGAAAACGTTTTCCGTCCGACGGGCCCTGGTCAGGTAAAAATCCCCGTGAACTCTAACCGTTGTCCGATGTAACCCGGCACCCTATGATCTCCAATATATGGAAAACCATAGTTTATGCTTGGACAGACGCAGTGCCGCCCAGTTTGATCGAGAAATTGCCTGAAGGAATTTCTTCCAACAGTGCCTGGACAGCCAGTGCACAATTCTTCGAATCCTTTGGCTTCGACAAGCTCATTTACATCGACCGCACGATGGCGGGTCTGTCGATGTTCACTACCTTTCCGGAAAGCTGGACCTCTCATTACCGCGCAGCCGGCTATGAGCGGATCGACCCCTTCTTTGCCTACTGCTGCACCTCGACTACTCCTATGGGGACAGGCATCGACTATCTTTCGGACTACCCGTATCTGTGCACCGCCCAGCGCCAACTCATTCAGGAAGCTGGAGAAACCGGCATGCGTGCCGGCATGTCCTGTATCGTGCGGCAAGCCGGCCCTGGTGGAGCTGGTGGCTGGAACCTCGGTTCAAGCCTGCCGCGCCACGAAATCGAGAAGATATTTTCAGAACATGCCGACGTGCTCCGCCTGACAGCCTTCTTTGCGCACCAGCGCCTGCAGGCCGCGCTGGAAAACGAGCACAGGGACATCGCGCTGAGCCCGAGGGAAAAGGAATGCCTCCTTTGGGTCGCGCAAGGCCTGCGCAGCAAGCAGATTGCAGACAAGCTCGGCCTCAGGCCGGTTACCGTCGAACTTCATCTCAAGAACGCCCGCACAAAACTTCGCGCCGCGACCCGCGAACAGGCAATTGCCATCGCGCTGCTCAACGGGCTGATTTCCCCTTAGTCAGGAATGTGGGAAAGGTGTCCTGTGCCTTTCACGTATTCAAGCTCCCTTAAATGGGAGAGGGCGCGTGTCACCCCAACTGTTCTGTTGTCGTCCGGACATGGATTTTCCGGAGACATGCATGACGACGCTTTTCATCCTACTGATCATGAGCCTTGGCGGGTTCGTCTACCTGCAGAACCGCCTTGCAGCGGCCAGAAATGCCGTTGCGAACGGGCGTTCCGGCATTCAGGTTCAACTCAAGCGGCGGCATGACCTTGTTCCCGGACTGGTGAGCGCGGTCCGCTCCGCCATCCGTCAGGAAAACCATGTCTTCGACCGTCTTCTGGACGTGCGGGAGAAGGCGATTGCGGTCAGGCAGGGCAGCCTGGAAGACATCGAACGGGCCGAAAACAACCTGACCGCGGGGTTGAGCACCTTCCTTGGCTACACGGAACATCATCCAGATGTGACTTCGACGGAAAACATCCTTCAACTGCAAAAACAGCTGGAGGAAACCGAGGACCAGATCAGTGCCGCGCGCCGGCTCTATAACGGCAATGTGGATCGCTACAACACGCTGCTGGATGCCATCCCTTCGTGTTGGGTCGGCTCGCTCCTCGGCTTCGAGCGGGCAGCGTTTTTCGCACTTGATGCAGACCAGTTGAAATCCGCTGAAGCCGTACCGCCAATCGACCTGACAAGAGCGCCGTCATGAGTGGGCGCGTCACGCACTGGGACCCAATCAAGGGTGAAATCTCCGTGGAGACCCCCGATGTCTCCGACATCCGATCAGGTGTTGTTCTGCCGGCTCCGGTCCGGCGCATGCTGCCGATAGGGGCGATCCTTGCCCTTCTGTGGACCATGGTGCAGGGCTTCTGGACGGACGGCTTTCCGTTTGTGCCTGTTGCAGTCACGACCGTGATGTTCGCGCTCATGTTTCTGGCGGGGGAGCTTGAAAACAGAGACGGCCGACAGCTGAAGCGCCGGGTCGAACTCGCACGCAGGAAAGGCTGGAGCTACACCGGCAAGCTCATGGAGCGCGTGCGCGAATTCGGCACCGTCATGACATCGGACGGCGCGGATCGCCGTACGCACCTGGTCAAATCCGAAAGGGCGCTTGCCGTGGAAGACCGCGTCCCGGAACTGACCAGGCTTCAGGTCGGGTCCTTTGTCGGTGCCCAATTCGATGGCGAATTCTGGGGCACAAGCAGCAACGACGGATTGCCGTTCTGGGTCGCAATCGGTGCCATGGAAATGGAAGCCGGCCTTGCGGCGAATCCTGCCCTGAGGCGTGACGCCCGCGGCGGCCGAGGGGGCTTCGGCGTGTTCTACTCCCTCCTGGGCGCTTACAAACTTGGCCGCAAGACAGGCGTCCGGGCTGCAGTGCGACCGGAGAACCTCTTCCACAAGGGCCCTCTGGATCGGGACATCAAGACGGAGTCCATCGCCTTTAACGAGGCATTCCATGTCTCCTGTTCAAACGGTGCCGGAACGGATGCGGACCTTGCCGTTCTCAGAATCCTGACGCCTGCTACTCAGGCCACCCTGCTCGATCTGCTTGAGCGGTATCATACTGTCGGCTTCGTGGTTGACGACGATGTCCTGTTCTTTCTGGCGCAGGACAAACTTGTCGGTGCCAACGCGCATCCGGACCGGGTCGATGCACATCTCGCCGACCTGCTGATCGAGTTCGAGGCCGCAAAGTTCTCTCTCAAGAATACCGTCGAATAGGGGCACTCGGCATGAAACGCCGCTTTTGCAGCCAGACCCTATGGATTTTCATAGATTTGCAACGGCGGCTTTCTGCTGCAGTCTCGCGGCGGGCGTCTGCAAGGGGAATTTTGACACATTGGGCAGATGTGGTTCTGAGACGAGATCTGCGCATGGAAGCAAAATACCTACCGAGACCTGACGGGCCTTCGCTTTATTACCGTCATTGGCCCGTCAACATGACGCGCCGTCTCTATTCGGGAAAGAGAACCGTTTTCCTTGGCCACAGCCAACCAACGCATTCAGGAATGCTGCAGCCACTCGCGGCCGGGTTCCGCGCCTCCGGCTGGGACGTCCACTCCGGTGATATCCGGGGACACGGCAAGAGTTTCGACAAGACCTCGGTTGCCGGGCATCTGGATCCGCGAGACGGCTGGAAATCGGCTGTAGAAGACATGCGGCACCTGCTGCAGCGGAGCTTTGAGGACACGCCCTGGCAGGACCGGTTGATCGTCGTTCCCAATATCACCGCCCTGCTGACCCTGGAAGTCATGAAGTCCTGGCCGGACCTTGCACGGCACATCGTGTTCATCTCGCCGCCGCCCAACCAGAAGACGCTGGCCCTGTTCGGCAAGACTTTTGCCGAGGTTCGCATCCGCCTGAAAGGGGCGGATACGCCCGACGAACAGACCCTGCACCATCTCTATTCCTTCCTTGGCGCGCACCTGAAGGATCGCAGGCACCTTGCCGATGTCATGAGTACGGATCACCGCGTCATTCAGCAGGTTCTGGAAGACCCGCATGGCTGGCCGACACCGACACCCGCATATTGGAAGCAGATTTTCGAAGGCATGCTCAGTGCGTGGTCGTGGCCGCGTGACGCTCAGATGAAACCAGGCACGCGGTGCCTTGTCGTCTTCGGCGGCGAAGATGCAATGCTCCGCGACGGCGGTTTCCTGCCGCCCATCCAGCGCTTCCTGTCGCGGATAGGCATCGAGGACGTTGCCTCCGAACGTGTCGACGGAGCCCGGTCGGCGCTGTTTCTGGAAGAGGACAAATTCTCGATCAGCGGACGGATCCTGGATTGGGTCCAGAAAAACAGGCGCCCTGAGGCCGATATCAGTGAAGTCGGTGTGGAAGAGCTTGCCTCGGACATCCTCAACCGGATCAGCGAAACCGGCGCACGGCAGCTGGAGCCGGATGAACTTGTCGAGCTCTGTTACAACGCGATCGATGACGACAGCCGATGGACGGAAATCATCTACCGGATGATCCATGAGGCGGAACTCTCCGGGAACGTCAACGAGGAGGAATTGCACGAGCGCATCAGCCGGCTGATGCCGCACTGGGAACGGGCGTTCAACCTGAACAAGCAGGTCATGATGAGCGCGACGCTCGGCGTTCTCCTGGAAAGCGTGATCGAGCGGCTGCAGATCGGTGTTGCCCTGCTGGACAGGCAAAACGACCTCCTGCATTGCAACGGCGCCTTCGAAACCTCGCTCTCGGGCCTGTTGCCGCAGGACGACGCTTGTCAAATTCAAGAAACCGCGAAGACGCGGGTAAAGTCGCTTCTGGCAGAAAACGAAGCGGCAGTCATTTCTCGCCAGAACGGGGAAAGACTGATTGTCCACGAGGGCAAGCCTGTCGGCTTTCAGTTTTTTCCTGCCGCCCTCAAACAGACCAGCCTTCAAAGGCACGGGCCTGCCAGCTTGTTGTTGTTGAGGGTGCAGACCGGCGAAGACACCTCCGAAACCCGAAAGACCCTGATCGAACTGGCCTATGGCTTGACCGGCAAGGAAGCGGAGATTGCCCTCGAGATCGCCGAAGGACGATCGCTGGACCAGATTGCAGACAACCAGGGAATTCTGGTCAGCACGGCACGCGGGCATCTCAAAAAGAGTTTCCAGAAGATCGGCGTGCACAGTCAGTCGGAGCTTGTGGCCCGGCTGATGGCCGGGCCTGTCGGCTGGTTGAAATAGACCGTCCGCACGCATTCCATTCGGGAAGTTTTCGCGCCGCCTGTCACCTGCCAGCAGCGTAGACGGAACATCCCTGCTTCAAGGCGGCGCGACGGTCGCTCTGGCACTCGCAGGAAGGGGTGATCCCCGTGCCGGTGAGGCAGGAAACGCCTTTGACGTAGCAACCCTGAGCGCGAACCACCACCCTGTGGTTAAACCGGGTGCCATCGAACTTGGGATATCCTTTTGTTACTCGGGCCATGGAAACGGCAAACCGGCGGCCATGGCTGTTCCTCATCTTGCCTTGCCAGTTTACCCAGGCTCTTGCCTCGGCACCGGCCCGGGTCTTGTGACCCTTGCTGAAAGCACTCTCCGCCTGAACCGTGCAGATCGTCTTGGCCTGCGCCGAAAAGGTTGGCAGCAGGAAACTCGTCCCCAGTGCCAGAAAAAGTATCATCCAAATCTTCCGCATTTCAGTCTCCGGTCTTGTTGGCGAGACATGTCGATGACGCAAGACTGACGTTTCGATCCGGCTGAAGCCTCTCCCATTTGGGTGAGCATCGATGCGGTTCCGGCACCGGATGGCGCTTATTTGCAGACAATGAAACCAAAAGCCGGACACCCTCCGGTTTCGCAATAGGCGTCCACTGTGGCGGCCTTGCCGACGAGCTTGATGTCGCCGAAACAGGCAACCTCCGGCTGACCGAATTTCAGACAATAGGCACGGGCGGGTGCCTTGCCGCATTCGCTGTAGCGATTGTCCGCTCCCTTGAAACAGGCGAGCACCCGGATGTCCGGTTGCCCCTGCACGAAGATCGGATCGACAGACACATTGCCCGGGCAGGGTGACACGGAAAACCCGTCGAGACTTGCGAAGTCGGGCAAGGCTTGCGCACCGCTGCCATTCGGCGATGCGCCGGTGTCCTCGGTACCCGAACTTGAAAGGCTGCCCGCGCCGGTGCCTATGCCGGAACCGGCAGCCTGCAGGCATTCGGACGGTGGCAGGTCTGCGTTTCTTGCCACCTCCGTAAACCGTGCGGGATAAGCCTGGGCGAACAGGTCCCGGGCCTCTCCCGTCGTCATCAAGCCCAGCATCGCCAGGACGTCGCATTGCGAAGATGAAACACCTTGGCAGCCATACCCCGCCGCACATTCGAGGTCTTCGACACCTGGGGCCTGGACGCCTGGACCCTGCGCGAAGACAGCTTCCGACAGGACCCAGGGGATTACGAAGGCCAGACAAGCACGGCGAGGACGAACCCTCATTGAGAAACCAGTTCGATTGCAAACCTGTCGAACTCGAAATGGCTCTCTTGCGACTTTGCCTTGTTCCATTGACCGGCGAGCACGCTCGGCTTGCCGGCAAGGCGCAGTACGGTAACAGGATCGGTCTCCAGGACGTAGGGACCGCCCTCCTGACCGTCAGCAGCGGGCAACTCCAGTTCGATGGCAGCGGAGAGCGCACGTCCTCGCCGTTTCAGACGCAGCAGAGCACCATCGGTAGAAAGCGATTCCAGAACCTTGTTGCCATATGCCCTGCCCGCCTTGTCGCACACGGTCTTGACGATCTGCTTGCTGAACAGATTGACATCGAAACGCGATACTTCTGGCTTGCCTTCGGGATCTCCGGAGAGGCGGGTCAAGGACAGGTTCAGATAAGAACCGCAGCCTTTTGTCCAGATCCAGGCCATTGCGCCGATCTGGTTGTTTGTATCCTCCAGCAGCGACAACGATACGCTTTCATGGCCGCTTTGTTCATGCAGCTTGAACTTGAGACTCAGGTCGAAATCACCGTCAGGCAGCGGCTCGTCAAGAACGAGGCGGTTCAGCGCGTTCTTGTTGTCGTAGATCGTATCGCCCCCCAGTGCGGAGACAAACAGGGTGCCACTTCCCGTAAATCTGGTCAGCCTGTCGGTTCCATTCAGTGTCTGCCAGCTGGCTGCCAGCTCCGGGCCGTCAAATGTTTCCTCAAACACAAGGGTGCTGGCCGGAACGACCTCTTCAGCTTCCGGCGCCGGTGCGGGAGGTTCCGCTGCCTTGCCTGCATCCGCGACAGCCTGCTTGACGGCCTCGGTGAAGCTTTCAGCATTGTTGGCGGCGTAATAATTGCCGCCGCCATTGTCGGCGATGCACTGAAGGGCCTGGTTCTCTTCCTGCGTCAGGTCAAACCCGACCACATGGACGCGGGTGTTGATACCACGCTCAGCCAATGCCTTGGCCGCGGCGCATGGGTCGCCGCCGCAGGTTTCCAGCCCGTCTGAAATCAGAAGCACGTTTGCAGGCCGGTTGGAGGCGGGCATGGCGGAAGCTGCCTGTTGCAGGGCGGCTGCGATGGGGGTTTTTCCACGAGGCGTAATCGCGTCGATAACCGGCTTCAGACGTTCGGTATCGAAGTTGGAAACCGGATACAGGATCTCGGTGTCTTCGCAATCCCCCTCCCGGCGGTGCCCGTAGGCCATGAGACCGACATTGGTCTGAGCCGGCAGATCACCGATAAGACCTGTCAGCGCCTGTTTCGCGGTGGTGATCTTGGCAACACCGTCGACCTGCCCCCACATGGAGCCTGAACCGTCCAGAACGAACAGAAGGTCGCTCCCTTCAGAGGACAGGCCGTTTCCGGGAAGGTCCCCTTCCTCCATGCCGGGTATTACCGCGTCTACGCCATTTGCAGCCTGTGTCTGCCCCGATCCAACAGTGGACCCGGCCGCTGAACCGCCCTTGAGCGTGATCTCGGAACCTGGATCCGATCTGATGTCCACACCGGCGGACTGCAGGAGATCGGACAGCGACCAGTCGTTTGTTTCGGAATAGATGTCGTTGATCTGCCAGGATCCGTCCGGCACGGATATCAGCGTGTAGATGTGCCGGATCGGCATTCCGAAGTTGGTAAAAGTCACCTGGATCCGGGCAGCGCCCTGCAAGAGAGGTGTGTCCGGATCCGGCCGGATGCTGAGATCGGAAATACTCGCGTCCTGGGCATCATAGACCGGGTCGAATTGCAAAATCCCCTGAAGCTCCCCTTGCACGAGACCGTCGACGAGGAACTCCTTTGCGGCCGGAGCGTCGTTCAGGAGCGGCGTATCGCCGTCGTTGAACCGCTTGGAATGTTCGGCATAAAACAGCCTCACGAGGTTCTCAGCGGCGGCGACATCACCTTGCTGAGCATGAGAAGGTAAAGCTGCACAAAGGGCGAGCGAGAAAGGAACCACGAGCCGCAGTACGCGCGCCCGAGAGGGAAGAGCAGACATGGGAAACTCCGGGCTCATTGTTGCGGACGGCGGATGCTGAAGTGGTCGAACTCGGCCAGCGTTTCACCGCTGCCGGCGCGGCTGCCCTGGCCAAGCAGGAAAACCGGTTTGCCGAAAGGCGCCATGCGGGCAATCCAGTTGGTGTGAACGGTCTCGAGACCGGCGGGTTTTTGCGCCCCTCTGTCCGGAACGGTCAATGTCAGGGAGGTCCGGTAACGCAACCCTCTTCGGGAAAGGGTCAGCTCAAAACCTTCTGCAAACAGGTCGGACAAGATCTGATCCCCGAGGGGGCGGCCGGCCTTGTCGCAAACGGACTTGATGATGGGGCCGTCAAACAGGCTGTGGTTGGCGGCGGTCAAAACCGGCTTGCCTTCCGGCATTACCGGCTGATTGGCGACAGTCCGCAGGAACAGTGCAGGACCGCACCCCTTGGTGAGCACATAAAGATGGGCTGCAATAAAATTGTCCGGACTTTCCCGAAGTCCCAGCCAGACTTCGTCGTAACCGGTTTTCGGATCGAGCTTGCCCTTGATAGCAAGATCGAAGTCTCCCTCAGGCGGCATGCCTTGCAGCTCGAAGATGTTGCTCGTATCCGCATTTCGCAGACTGTTCTTGCCGCCACTCGTGAGCGCAAGGAGGATGCCGTTCTCTACAACGAAGGTGTCCTTGTCAGCATTCAGGAGCTGCCAGTGCCCGGCCAGATCCTTGCCGTCAAACGGCTCCTCGAAGGGAAGTTCGATTGCGGTGGCAGTCGGTGCCTGGCCGCCGTCGGCTGCGGCCAGCCTGGCCTGTTCTTCAGCTGTCAGGTTTGTCTGGGCCTGCGCCGAAACCGCGCCGAGCAGAAAAACTGCAGTTGCCTGAAATAGCGAACGTCCCGATTTCCCTGATCTGCGCACCAGCTTCCGCAAGCGGGAAGAAACTTTCGTGCATTCGGCCATCTAAAAATGCTCCAACCGTGGTCGACGGCTGGAAACCTATAGAGGCGCGGCAGATCGGCCCTCCCTCAAATGGGAGAGAGACACTGAATGCAAATCATTATTCAGGACTGTTTTTGCAAAGAAATTGCCGGGGAATTGCAGACGGTACATGCCCGCTTCAAAGGCCCATTCGATAATGCCCAGGGCAACGCAGGCACCTGGCGGGCTGCAGGCTGTCTTTCAAAAACAAGTCCCGCTGCCTCTTGGAAGCAGCGGGACATGATTTTCGGCAATGCGGACTGGCCTCAGTCGGCGAGATCCTGGACGCTGACCACGCCGCCGTTTTCATCGAGGCGATAGATGATCGGCGTTCCGGTGCCCAGTTCGCGCTTCAGGATTTCTTCCGGTGAAAGATCTTCCAGATCCATGATCAGCGACCGCAGCGAGTTGCCGTGCGCGGCAACGATCGTGCGGCTGCCAGCCAGGACGCGCGGCAGAATTTCCGACTTGTAGTAAGGCAGAACGCGCTCTGCGGTCATCTTCAGGCTTTCACCGCCCGGAGGTGGAATGTCGTAGGAGCGGCGCCAGATATGGACCTGCTCTTCGCCGAATTTCTCGCGCGCTTCGTCCTTGTTCATGCCGGTGATGTCACCGTAGTCACGCTCGTTGAGAGCCTGATCCTTGAAGGTTTCAAGGCCGGTCTGGCCCAGTTCTTCCAGGATGATGTCCAGCGTCTTCTGTGCACGCGACAGATCGGAGGTGAAAGCAACGTCGAAGGACAGCTTCAGATCCCTGAGCTGCTCGCCGGCCTTGTGAGCCTCCGCCACGCCCTGCTCGGTCAGGTCCGGGTTTTTCCAGCCGGTGAACAGGTTCTTCAAATTCCAGTCGCTCTGTCCGTGACGGACAAGCACAAGAAGGCGGTCCATGCCATTCTCCTCAAGCTAAATGCGTATCTTCAAGAATCCAGGCCGAGGACATCGGCCATCGAATAAAACCCGGGCTTCTGGTCAAATCCCCACAGTGCCGCCTTGACGGCCCCGCGGGCAAACAGTTGCCGGTCTTCCGCCCGGTGAGTGAGTTCGATGCGCTCGCCCTCACCTGCAAAAATCACTGAATGCTCCCCGATGACCGACCCGCCCCGCAGGGTTGCAAAGCCTATGTCGCCGGTCTTGCGAGGGTCCATGATACCGTCGCGCGAACGGACCGAATGGGCGGCCAGATCCAGGCCCCGGCCCTGTGCAGCCGCTTCGCCAAGCAACAGCGCCGTGCCCGAGGGGGCATCCACCTTGTGCTTGTGATGCATTTCCAGAACTTCGATGTCGAAATCCGCATCAAGCGCGGCGGCAGCCTTGCGCACCAGGCTCGCCAGCAGATTGACACCCAGGCTCATGTTTCCGGATTTGACGATCCGGGCATGGCGGGCAGCCGCCTTCAGAGGTTCGTCCTGCCCTTCAGCCCAACCGGTGGTGCCGATGACATGGACGATGCGAGCCTGCGCGGCCAGCTCGGCAAACCAGAGGCTTGCCGCCGGAGCCGTGAAATCCAGGACGCCGTCAGAGGCGGCAAAGGCGGTCAATGGATCGTCGGTGACAGGAACGCCCAAGGAACCTGTTCCAGCCAGGTCGCCCACATCCTTGCCAAGGAACTCGGAGCCCTCGCGTTCGATCGCAGCGACGACGGTAGCACCCGTTGTTTCCGTGACCGCCCGCGTCAATGCCCGGCCCATTCGGCCGCCGGCTCCAACGACTACCAAGCGCATCTGCCCCATCAAGTGGCTCCGTCTTCCGCAGTAGGCCAATCGACCCCAATTCACTTCACGATGGGGGTATACCAGTTTCGCCGGGGGAGGCAAACGCCCGATCATGCAAGGGGACTGCAGCACGCAATAGAAATAGCTCTTGTCAAATATTACTATACCCAATCGCGACATTATTAATGAACAGCAAGTTAAATTGACAATAAAGTCGCAACATCTTCACCATTCCAATTCACCAAAGGTAAACCTCGAGCAGTTACGTTTAAGTCTGTAAGTGTTTTTTCTTGCAATTGCAAAACAGGAGGCAGGTTTCATGATACTGTGCTTATGGACGCATCGGTTCGTCACAACCTGTCTTTTCCCGAAGCTGTCCACACCCGCCGCCGGGTGCCTTGTACTTGCAAGACCAGCAACAGCCTGTTGTTCCAACCGAGAAGGACCCCGCGCCGCCTTGCTTCCCGTCATGTTCGATTTACCCGTCAGATGATGCCCGCCGGTTCAGGAGCGCTTCGTTGAAGGCCAGTTTTTCCATTCCCTTCAGCCGCCTTGTCATGGCTCTGTTTGCGTTCGGCCTTATGGGAACGGCGATCGCGCTCTTCTGGATTACGTACCTTGGCAGCCTGTCGATTGCCGAACATGAAATTGCCCGCAGCGCAAAATCCAAGGCAACGCTCGCAAGGCTCGTCTTCACCCAGCATCTGGACAAACTCGAAACGCAGATCCGCGCGGTCGCAGCACACCCGGATATCCGGCGGGCCCTGTTGGACAACGACAGGGAGACCGCCAAGGTCATCATTGAACGCGCTTCCGAAGGCATGACCAGCGCGGTTCTGGACATTCTCCTGATCGATCTTCCAGGTGAAAACGGCTGGGTAAACGGCAGTCTCGGCCTGATCGACCTGAGCCACCAATTGCCGGTGAAGATACGCGCGGCCATGCCGCCCGACATCTGGGTAACTTACGCGGACCATGATTCCGATCCCATACAGATCACTGCAGCGCTCTCTGTTCTGGTTCTCGATCCCGATACCGGCCGAGTCCTCGGCAGGATTTATGGCGGGACGACTATCACCGATTCCTTCTCCCTGCCGGGTGTCCTCGCCAAGGCGCTACGGGTGGAAGATATCGCCTTCTATCACCATGAGGATGTTGTGGCGGGCATGGGCGACCTGACCACGGAAGTCCTTCCCGAACGGCTCTACGCTACACCCGACGACGTCAATTACGCGCTGAACGGAGAGAACCTTTTCGTTTTTGCTCCGCTGATGCAGGGCCTGGACGGCCACATGCTTGCGACCGTGATCAAGCAGCCCGTGGACACCCTGCAAAAGGTCGAGGAAACCTATAGCCAACTGTTCACACCGTTCCTGCTTTATACGGCGATACTGGCAATCGGTGCAGCGCTTCTGGTCAATCGCATCACCACGGCCGGCCTGGGCAGGCTGCTGAACTACGCGATGGGGCTGCGGCAGGACAGGGTGGTGTCGCCGCCCCCGCCCGGGCTTATCTTCGAATTCAACAAATTGGCGACCATGTTCCAGGCGGCGTTCGAATCCGTTCGTGACCGCGATGCCCAGTTCAAGGACATGATCGACGGCTCGATGCACGGCGTGCTCGTCCATGCCAATCATCGCATCCTTTATGTGAACAACGCCCTGCTGAAAATGTGCGGTTACACCCCCGGTGAACCCGAGCAGCTTGTCGAGTCTCCCACACTGGTGATCTATGCACCGGAAGAGCACAGCCGGCTGCGCAGCTACTACAACATGCGTGAAAACGGCGAAGGCGCTCCGCGCACCTATGAGGTCAAGGGCATCCGCAAGGATGGCGAGACCATCTGGCTGGAGCAGCATGTTCGGTTGACGGAATGGCGCGGAGAACGCGCCTATTACGCCACCATCACAGACATCAGCGAGCGCAAACGCCAGGAGGAACTGGCAACCAAGAATGCCAATTTCGACATTCTGACCGGCCTGCCGAACCGGCGCCTGTTCATGGACCGTTTGCGCCAGGCGATCCAGCGCGGCAAGCATATGGGCGACCTGACCGCGCTGATGATCCTCGACCTCGACCGATTCAAGACCGTCAACGAAACCTATGGACCCAAGGCAGGGGACAAGGTCATCGAAACCATAGCCGCGCGTCTGACCGGGACCCTTGGTCCGGACCAGACCGTGGCCCGCATGGGCGGCGACGAATTCGCCATTATCCTGTCGAACCCGGAAGACCGCTGGCAGATCGAACAGACCGCCCGTGACATTCTGAAGGCGATCGGCGACCCGATCAAACTGGAAGACGGCAATGAAGCCGTGCTTGCCGGCAGTCTCGGCATTACCGTCTGCCCGCACGATGGCACACACGAGGAAGCGCTGCTGATGCAGGCCGACACCAGCATGCTGCAGGCCAAGGCCGATAGCGGTGCCAGTTACCGGTTCTTTGCCACGCGCATGAATGAACAGGCCGCCCGCGCAAGCCAGATCGAGATCTGCCTCCGGCAAGCCATCGACAAGGGTGAGCTGCACCTGAATTTCCAGCCGATCGTGGACTATGAAAAGAACCGCGTGGTGAGCTGCGAAACTCTGGCACGCTGGACCGATCCCAAGTTGGGCGTCGTCCCGCCGACCGAGTTCATCAAGGTGGCCGAAGACTGTGGGCTCATCGTGCCGCTTGGCGAACAGGTGCTGCGCGAGGCCTGCGAATTCTTCCAGTCCTGCAACCGCAACGGCCTGCAGCTCGACGGGATCAGCGTCAACATCTCACCGCGCCAGTGCAGGGATGCGGATTTCCTGCCTCGGCTGAGAGAAATCCTCGACGAGACCGGCATGGACCCGGCCCGCCTGCAGCTGGAAGTCACCGAAAGCGTGATGTTCGACGACCAGCGCGTCAACCCGGTTGAAATCCTGGAAGCCATCAGCAACCTCGGCATCAAGATCTCCCTGGATGATTTCGGTACCGGCTATTCGTCACTCAGCTACCTGAAGCGCCTGCCGATCGACACGCTCAAGATCGACCGGACCTTCATCATGGGCCTGGAGCGGGATGTGGACGGCCAGGCACTGGTTCAGGCGATCATTTCAATGGCCGGCTCGCTGCATATCGAAGTCGTGTGCGAGGGAGCTGAGACGCACGAACAATGCGAGCTGATACACTCCTTCGGCTGCTCGCTCATCCAGGGGTACAGCTTTTCGCGCCCGCTTTCCGGCGTCGACTTCCACCGCTATCTCGCCAAGATGAACGGCGTCGATTCTGTTGCGGCCCGGGCCGGCTGACCAGCCTTTCTCGCTTCAAGACAAACAAAAACGGGGACCTTTCGGTCCCCGTTTCATATATTGCGTCTGTCGGACGGAAGCTTATTCAGCTTCTTCCTTCTTTTCGATTTCCTTGCCGGTTTCCTGGTCGACAACCTTCATGGACAGGCGGACCTTGCCGCGCTCGTCGAAGCCCATGAGCTTGACCCAGACCTTGTCGCCTTCCTTGATCACGTCGGTGACCTTGGCAACTTTCTTCGGAGCCAGCTGGGAGATGTGGACCAGACCGTCCTTCGCACCGAAGAAGTTCACGAATGCGCCGAAATCAACGCATTTGACGACGGTGCCTTCGTAGATCATGCCCACTTCCGGCTCAGCGGCGATGGAGTTGATCCAGTTGACGGCAGCCTTGATCGCCTTGCCGTCGGCAGATGCGATCTTGACGGTGCCGTCGTCTTCGATGTTGACCTTCGCGCCGGTCTTTTCCACGATTTCGCGGATGACCTTGCCGCCCGAACCGATGACTTCACGGATCTTGTCGACCGGGATCTTCATCACTTCGATGCGCGGAGCATGTTCGCCGAGCTCGGCACGAGCCTCGGTGATAGCCTTGGACATTTCGCCGAGGATGTGGATACGGCCGTCCTTGGCCTGACCCAGAGCGACCTTCATGATCTCTTCGGTAATACCGTCGATCTTGATGTCCATCTGCAGCGAGGTGATACCGTCCTGGGTACCGGCGACCTTGAAGTCCATGTCGCCGAGGTGATCTTCATCGCCCAGGATGTCGGACAGAACCGCAAAACGGTCGCCGTCCTTGATCAGACCCATGGCGATACCGGCAACCGGTGCCTTCAGCGGAACGCCGGCATCCATCAGCGACAGCGAAGTGCCGCAGACGGTTGCCATGGAAGACGAACCGTTGGATTCGGTGACTTCGGAAACGACGCGGACGGTGTACGGGAACTCGTGATGCGGAGGCATCATCGGGTTGATCGCACGCCATGCCAGCTTGCCGTGACCGATTTCGCGGCGTCCCGGGGAGCCCATGCGGCCGGTTTCACCGACGGAGTAAGGCGGGAAGTTGTAATGCAGCATGAAGTGAGACTTCACGGTGCCTTCCAGAAGATCGATGAACTGCTCGTCTTCGCCGGTGCCGAGGGTGGCAACGACCAGGCCCTGGGTTTCACCACGGGTGAAGAGCGCGGAACCGTGTGCACGCGGCAGAATGCCGACTTCGGAAGAGATCGCACGGACGGTCGACAGGTCACGTCCGTCGATACGGGTGCCGGTGTCGAGGATCGCGCCACGAACGATTTCAGCTTCCAGTTTCTTGAACTGCTCGCCCAGAACGGTGCTTTCGACGGCTTCGCCTTCGGCAGCGTTGGTGATCAGCGCTTCAACGACCTTCGCCTTGGCAGCGTCGACTGCATTCTTGCGGTCGGTCTTGGACGTGATCTTGTAAGCGGCAACAAGCTCGCCCTCGGCCAGAGCCTTGACCTTGCCGAACAGCTCGGAATGATCCGGCAGGACCAGCTCGCGCGGTTCCTTGGCAGCGGTTTCAGCCAGTTTGATGATCGCGTCGATCACCGGCTGGAAGCCCTTGTGGCCGAACATCACAGCGCCGAGCATGATGTCTTCGTTCAGTTCCTTGGCTTCGGATTCAACCATCAGAACGGCGTCGTTGGTACCGGCAACAACCAGATCCAGCGAGGATTCCGGCATGTCGTCGACCAGCGGGTTCAGCACGTATTCGCCGTTGATGTAGCCAACGCGCGCACCGCCGATCGGCCCCATGAAGGGAACGCCCGACAGGGTCAGAGCAGCGGAAGAAGCCACCATCGCCAGGATGTCCGGAGCGTTTTCCAGATCGTGCGATAGAACGGTGATCACCACCTGGGTGTCGTTCTTGTAACCATCTGCGAACAGCGGGCGGATCGGACGGTCGATCAGGCGGGACGTCAGCGTCTCGTGCTCCGACGGACGGCCTTCACGCTTGAAGTAGCCACCCGGGATCTTACCAGCGGCAAATGCCTTTTCCTGGTAGTTCACGGTGAGCGGGAAAAAATCCTGGCCCGGCTTCGGAGACTTGGCGGAAACAACCGTCGCCAGAACCTTCGTTTCGCCATAGGTCGCCATGACGGCGCCGTCGGCCTGACGGGCAACCTTGCCCGTTTCGAGGACGAGCGGGCGTCCGCCCCACTCGACTTCTACACGATGAATATCAAACATCATCTGTCCTTACAGCTTTGCCTGCCTTTGGCTGCTTTCGGTACAGCACGGTCATGGCAGACACATTCCCGGTCGGCCCCGTATGGGCCGGTTACCGGCGGACAGGTCACGGGCAAGACGACGAGCTGCTTTCGGCTCAAGACGGAAAGAAGCCGGCAATCCTGCCCCATGACGTGTCACGAGGTCTCTATAGAGCGTTCCACTCGAATTTGAAACACTCAAAGCTCTTTCGCGGAACAAAGACCCGAAGTGGATCAGTGTTTTGCCCGCAAGAGCTGCGTCCGGCAAATGCCGTCACGCAATACAAAAACGCGGCGGGTTCTCACCCACCGCGCTTTCAGGTTCTGAGTTCTTAGCGGCGAATGCCAAGACGCGAGATCAGCGACTTGTAGCGTTCTTCGCTCTTGCCGCGCGTGTAGTCCAGAAGGGACCGGCGCTGCGCAACCATTTTCAGAAGACCGCGGCGGGAGTGGTTATCCTTGCCATGACCCTTGAAGTGTTCGGTCAGGTTGTTGATCCGCTCGGTGAGGATCGCGACCTGTACTTCCGGGGAACCGGTGTCGCCTTCTTTGATGGCGTATTCCTTGATGAGCTCAGCTTTGCGCTCTGCAGTAATCGACATCGCTCTTTCCTTTCAAAGAGTGGGGTCCGTTGACCGGACACGTTGAAATGCCGGAGACCGGCCTGATCCGGATGTTTCCAGAGCCGAGATGTCGTTCAGCAAAGGATCCTTCCGGACGAATTGGGCATCAGTGCCCAATGGCGGCGGAATATGGCGGAAAACCCTTCGAAAATCCAGAGGTTTCTCAGGTTTTTTCGCCACACCAGATTTTACAGGTGAAACACCCTGGTCGGCTGGAACCGGCCCTTGTCAATTGAGCCGATGGCAACCGGCACGCTGGCGTGACTGGCAAAGGCGACTTCCGTGTTGAGCGGAGCATCGCGGCCGCGCAGCAGCACGGCCATGCCCTTGCGGATCTTGGCCGCGTCATCGAGCGAAACGGGTACCTCGATCAGATTGTCCATCGCCTCGCGAACCGGCAGGACGAACTCCTCGACCAGCGCCTCGACGCCGGCGCCTTCCTCAAGTGCCTCGGATGCTTCCAGGATTTCGTCCAGCCCGATCAGGTCGTCTTCACAGAACGGCCCGACCAGCAATCTTCGCAGTTCGGTAACGTGACCACAGGTGCCGAGACGGCGGCCAAGGTCGCGGGCGATTGCCCGCACATAGGTCCCCTTGCCGCATTCAGCCTCGAAGACGGCGCGGTTCTCGTCCGGACATTCGACCAGATCCAGCCGGTGCACTTCGATGGGCCGGGCTTCCAGCTCGACCTCTTCGCCGTCGCGCGCCAGATCATATGCCCGTTCACCGGCGACCTTGATGGCGGAGAATTTCGGCGGGACCTGCATGATCGTGCCGACAAACTCGCCAAGAACTGCCGAGATTTCTTCCGCATTCGGCCGCACGTCGGACGTGGCAACCGCCTCGCCCTCGGTGTCGTCCGTGTTGGTTTCCACGCCCCAGGTCACCTCGAAACGGTAGACCTTGCGGCCATCCATGACGAAGGGCACGGTTTTCGTGGCTTCGCCGAAGGCGACCGGCAGGAGTCCGGACGCGCGCGGATCCAGTGTTCCGGCATGACCGACCTTTTCCGGCGAGAAGATCCGCTTGATCTTGCCGAGTGCGTCGTTGGAGGTGATGCCATAGGGCTTGTCCAGCACAAGCCAGCCGTTGATTGCGTTCTTTTTTCTTTTGAATTGTTTTTGGCGTGCCATGAGTGCGTTTCAATACGATTGCAATTGTTTTTCGGCGACAAACGAAAAACTGACTGTCGGACCCACCATCCATACGCAACAGCGAGACCCTGAAGACATCAGCTTTCGTCAGCGATCATTCTTGAGTTTTTCAAGTCTGTTGTGGTCACAGTAAGTCATCTGGTTTCCAACTTTATGCGTCTGATGGAGCCAATGCTGCCACCAACTCAATCTCTGCATTTGCAACCGGCATACCATCGTTTAACAGCACGCCCGAAACCTCAGGCGCGAGGACGCGTGGAACGGGAAACACGACACATGCAGAGGTCGCTGCACCAAGTGCGATTGCTGCGATAGTTCTGAAGAGCGCCATCTTCTTTCATATCAAGTGACTTGCCGACACTGCACACATTCAAGTCGACCGGCCAGACAAATTCAGTTTTCCATTTCCCGGCGAGGCTACAATTACCGAGGGCTAAGAACTCGAATTCACGCAATTTCAAATTGAACCGTGAATTGTGGTTTCAACGCGGCAATCAATCCTTGGCTGGGTCGCCGTCCTCTTCGTCCGCGTCGAGATCGCGGGAGACTTCCGGGGAATGCAGCAGCGTGCCGATGCGGTCGTCGTCGTCGAACCTGGTGTCGAGAACGAAGCGCAGGTCCGGCATGTATTTCATGGTCAGCCGGCGGGACACCTGGCCGCGCAGATATTTGGCGCTGCGGTTCAGGGCCTTTTCGACATTTTCGGCGTTGACACCCCCAAGCGGCATCACCAGGCAGGTGGCCAGGCGCAGATCCGGCGTCATGCGCACTTCGGGGATCGTGACGATCACCCCGTCGAGATCGGGGTCGGAGAACCGTCCCCGGGTCAGAATATCGGACAGCTCCTTGCGGACCGTCTCGCCAACGCGCAACTGGCGCTGGGAAGGGCCGCGGCTGTCCTGTCCGTGTTGTCTTGCCATTGTTGTTGTTCCTGCATCTCTGGCAGCGCATTCTGTCCCGACGTATTCGGGCGCCGTTGGCGGACCGGTCCCAGCGATCCGCGCCCATTGCCGGGCCTGAAGCGCGGACGGTGGCGAGACCATCTGGATGGTGCGAATACCACGGCCGAGCCATGGCATAACGGGGTTACCTGCGACCAGATACGATGTCAGCGGCTTAATTGAATAAGCCGCTGACATCAGTTTCAAGTAGATTTCTGACTTCGATCAGAGTGTCCGTGCGATCTGCTCGACGCGGAAGCACTCGATGACGTCGCCCGGACGCATGTCCTGGTACTTGACGAAGTTCATGCCGCATTCCTGACCGGATTCGACGGACTTGACCTCGTCCTTGAAGCGCTTGAGCGTGCCCAGTTCGCCTTCGTGAATGACCACGTCGTCGCGAATGAGGCGAACGTTGGCGCCACGTTCCACGACACCTTCGGTGACCAGACAGCCTGCAACCTTGCCGACCTTGGAGATGTGGAAGATTTCCTTGATCTCCGCATTGCCGAGGAAGGTCTCGCGGCGCTCCGGCGACAGCATGCCCGACAGGGCCGCCTTGATGTCGTCGACCAGGTCGTAGATCACGTTGTAGTAACGGATCTCGATGCCTTCGCGGCTTGCCGCTTCACGAGCCTGCTTGTTGGCACGCACGTTGAAGCCGATGATCGGAGCCTTGGAAGCGAGCGCCAGCGTGACATCGCTTTCGGTGATGCCACCGACACCGGAGAGCAGGATGCGTGCGCCGACTTCCTCGTTGCCGAGTTCGTTGAGCGCATGGGCAATCGCTTCCGCGGAACCCTGCACGTCGGCCTTGAGCACCAGCGGGAACTCTTTTTTGCCGGTTTCCTGCAGACGGTTCATCATCTGCTCGAGCGAACCACGCGTACCGGAGGCGACCACGGAGGCCTTCTCGCGGATCTGGCGCTGACGGTAGTCGGTAATTTCACGGGCGCGGGCTTCGTTATCGACGACCGCAACCATGTCACCGGCTTCCGGCGTGCCCTGGAAGCCCAGAACCTCGACCGGTTTGGCCGGACCGGCTTCCTTCACCTGGTTGCCATTCTCGTCGAGCATGGCGCGGACGCGGCCCCACTCGGCACCGGCAACAAGAATGTCGCCCGGCTTGAGAGTGCCCTTCTGCACCAGAACGGTGGCAACCGGACCGCGGCCCTTGTCGAGCTGCGCTTCGATGACGATACCTTCCGCCTTGCGGTCCGGATTTGCCTGGAGTTCCAGAACTTCGGACTGCAGCAGGATCATTTCCAGAAGCTTGTCGAGGCCCTGGCCGCTCTTGGCCGAGACTTCCACATCGATCACGTCACCGCCCATGGATTCCACAACGAGGCTCTCGCTGAGAAGTTCGGTACGGACGCGGTTCGGATCTGCTTCCGGCTTGTCCATCTTGTTGATGGCCACGATGATCGGCACGTCGGCCGCCTTGGCGTGCGCAACGGCTTCCTTGGTCTGCGGCATGACACCATCGTCGGCAGCAACAACAAGGATCACGATATCGGTCGACTTCGCACCGCGAGCACGCATCTGCGAGAACGCAGCGTGGCCCGGGGTATCGATGAAGGTGATCTTGTTGCCGTCCTGATCGACCTGATAGGCGCCGATGTGCTGGGTAATGCCGCCGGCTTCGCCGGTGACAACCTTCGACTTGCGGATCGCATCGAGCAGCGAGGTCTTGCCGTGATCGACGTGACCCATGATGGTCACGACCGGAGGACGCGGCAGCAGGGTGGCCGGTTCGTCTTCCGTGGTGAACAGACCTTCTTCAACATCTGCTTCAGACACGCGCTTGACCGTGTGGCCCATTTCCTCGGCGATCAGTTCGGCGGTATCGGCGTCGATAACGTCGTTGATCTTGAGCATCTGGCCCTGCTTCATGAGAAGCTTGATCACGTCCACGGCGCGCTCTGCCATACGGTTGGCGAGTTCCTGGATCGTGATGGCTTCCGGCAGAACGACTTCACGCATGATCTTCTCACGCACGACCTGCTGCTGCCCGCGCTTCGCCTTTTCCTGGCGACGGCGCATGGAGGCCAGGGACCGCGCACGCTGGCCGTCGTCGCCACCGGTGGCGGCGGAAATGGTCAGCTTGGAGCGGCGGCGGTCGTCGCCAGTGCGCGGACGCGCAGCGGGAGCCGGAGCCTGCTTCGGGCGCTTGACCGCACGAACGCTCTTGTTGTTGCGATCGTCTTCTTCGGATTCTCCGCGCTCGGGTTTCGCACGTGCGGCCGGAGCTTCCGGCGCCTTGCGCTTGCCCATGTCGTCAAGGCTGGGCGGCTTGCCGCCATCGGCGTGAGCCGGCTTGCGAACCACGGTGCGACCGGTTGCTTCCTTGCGCACGGGCGCAGCAGCTTCCGTTGCCGGTTCGGCGACAGGTTCGCTCTTCGGTTCGGCCTTGGCCTGTTCCGCAGCCTGGAGAGCTTCTTCGGCTTCACGCTTTGCGCGCTCTTCCGCTTCCACCTTGGCGCGGGCCTCTTCTTCGGCCTGACGCTGCGCGGCTTCAACAGCCCGGCGCTTGTCTTCTTCTTCGCGGCGCTTGCGGTCTTCCTCGTCGCGCACCTTCGCCATCTGAAGGGCTGCCGCACGTGCTGCCGCTTCTTCCTTGGTCAGGGTGCGCAGAACGTTGCCGTTGCCCTTCTGGCGCTGGCCGGAGGCAGACCGGCGGGCCTGCTTGGTCGCCTGTGGATCTGGCTGTGGCGGCGTACGCGGCGCTTCAGCCGGCCGCTCGAGGCGCTGTGTTGTCGGCGCAGGAGCTTCTGCTTTCGCTTCCTGCCCCGGGAGTACAACACGACGCTTCTTCTTTTCCACGACGACGGCTTTGGTCCGGCCATGCGAGAAGGACTGCCGAACAGTTCCCTGATCGCCACCGCCGCGCTTTAGGCCAAGCGTTTTGCCACGCTCAACGCTGATTGTCTTGTCGCCTGGATTTTTCGTATCGCTCATATTGCCTTCAGTCCTGCGCAACCGCCTTTTCAAGCGTTGCCATTATCGCTGCTTGCCCCGGAGGAGTTGCGAAAACGCTCCAGGTCACGCACCCGCGACAGGAAGTTTTCGCTCGCCTGCCCCGCAAGCAGTGCAGCATGTATCACATTTGACCGGCCCAATGCCAAATCCAATTGGTCCGAATCGAACAAACGGACGATTTGGCATCCGTTTGCGTGTTCCTGAGTGCCGGCAGCCAGTGCCGCCAGCTTCCTTACCCCGTCTTCTGCAGCGTCCGAGGCATGGACCAGCCCGGCGACATCTTCCTGCCGCAGAGCTGCTTCAACTTTCGCATATCCCGTTACCAGCTCGCCGGCCTTGCGCGTCATGGAGAGCGCTTGCAGCGCCGATCGTTCCATGAGCGCATCAACCCGATCCGCCAGTCCCGGCTCGACAGAGGCTTCCCCTTTAAAACCCCTGCCGAAGACCTTTTTCCGGTCCTTTTCGGCAACAGCCACGACTTCTTTCGTGGCGGTTATCCAAACACCACGCCCTGGAAGAACCCGCTTCAGATCCGGAACCACCTCGCCTTGCGGGTCGAGGACGAACCGGATCAGCGCACTGACGGGCTGAACCTCCCGGGTCACGGCACATTGCCGTTCGGTCGGCTCACTCTTCCTGGGCACGCTGCCACTCCTTTAGATCAACCTGCTTTCCGGTGCGAACACCTTCGGCGCAGAAAAGTTGATCGAACTTGCGAATTCGAAACTGCCGATCGGCCGGGGCCATACCGGAAGCTTCATACAGGAGGCTTTTGCCTCTCTCGTTACCCGTTCAGGATCGCGCCGCCCTGCGGCTCTTCTCCAACGGTCTCGGCCATTTCGGCCTCGTCTTCTTCTTCGGCTTCTTCTGCCTCAGCCTGAGCTGCGAGTTCTTCCTCGGTGATCCAGCCGGCTGCCAGACGGGCGGCCATCACGACGTTTTCCGCTTCAGCGCGGGACATGTCGAATTCCGAAAGAGCACCTTCGAAGCGCTTGGTTTCGCCGTCCTTGCGTTCGGTCCAGCCGACGAGATCGTCAGCAGCGCAACCGGCGAGGTCTTCCATCGTCTTGATGTCGTCCTTGCCCAAGGCAACCAGCATAGCCGTTGTCAGGCCATCAATCGACCTCAAGTCATCGGCAACACCGAGCGAAATACGCTCTTCGTCGAGTTTAGCTTCCAGTTCGGCCAGGTAATCCCGGGCACGTGCCTGGATTTCGACGGCGGTGTCGTCGTCGAAGCCTTCGATCATGGAGATCTCGTCGAGCTCCACATAGGCAACTTCCTCAACCGAGGTAAAGCCTTCGGTCGCCAGCAACTGTCCGACCATCTCGTCCACGTTGAGGGCTTCCATGAACAGCTGCGAGCGCTCCAGGAATTCCTTCTGGCGGCGGTCGCTTTCTTCCTGCTCGGTCATGATGTCGATGGCCCAGCCGGTCAGCTGTGAGGCCAGACGCACGTTCTGGCCGCGGCGGCCGATCGCCAGAGATAGTTGGTCATCGGGAACGACAACTTCAATACGTTCGGCGTCTTCGTCCAGAACAACCTTGGCAACTTCGGCCGGCTGCAGGGCGTTGACGATGAAGGTTGCCGCTTCTTCGTTCCACGGGATGATGTCGATCTTTTCGCCCTGGAGCTCGCCAACAACGGCCTGGACGCGGCTGCCGCGCATACCCACGCAGGCGCCGACCGGGTCGATGGAGCTGTCCTTGGAGATCACGGCGATCTTCGCGCGCGAACCCGGGTCACGGGCAACGGACTTGATCTCGATGACGCCGTCGTAGATTTCCGGAACTTCCTGGGCAAACAGCTTCGCCATGAACTGCGGATGCGTGCGCGAGAGGAAGATCTGCGGGCCGCGCTGCTCGCGGCGAACGTCGTAAATGATGGCGCGGATGCGGTCGCCCGTGCGGAAGATTTCGCGCGGGATCAGCTCGTCGCGGCGGACGATGCCTTCGCCGCGGCCAAGATCGACGATGACGTTGCCGTATTCGGCGCGCTTGACGACACCGTTGACGACTTCGCCGACACGGTCCTTGAATTCTTCGTACTGACGGTCACGCTCGGCTTCGCGCACTTTCTGCACGATAACCTGCTTGGCGGACTGGGCGGCGATACGGCCGAAATCGAGCGGCGGCAGCGGCTCGGCAATGAAGTCGCCGATGCTGGCTTCCGGATTGCGAGCCTGCGCATCATCAAGAGAGATGTCGGTGGAAACGTTCTCGACAGTGTCAACGACCTGAAGCAGGCGCTGCAAACGGATCTCGCCGGTCTTCGGATTGATTTCGGCGCGGACTTCCGTTTCCGTACCATAGCGGGAGCGGGCTGCCTTCTGGATCGCGTCTTCCATTGCATTGATGACGATCATCCGGTCGATGGATTTTTCCCGTGCGACCGCGTCAGCGATTTGCAGCAGTTCCAGCCGGTTCGCGCTGATTGCCATATTCCACTCCTCTTGCGCCAAGGATCGGTTCGGGCGCGTTCTTCTTCTTTCCCTTAGAGCCTGTGGCTCAGTTGGGCATGTTGTCCTGCGACAGCTCGTCATCCTGGCCACGGGCGGCAAGCGCCGCCTTTTCCGCCTGAAGAGCTGCGGTAATCAAGTCATCGGTCAGAACCAGCTTGGCTTCGCCGATGTTCTCCAGCGGCAGCGCCACTGTGTCCTCTTCGCCTTCCCGCACATCGGGCAGCCGAAGGTTGGCCTTGCCGTCTTCCGCGCCGAGGAGCTTGCCCCGGAACCGCTTGCGGCCATCCAGCATGACGGCCATCTCGACCTTCAGCTCATGGCCGGCCCAGCGATTGAAATCGCCGGCCCGCACGAGCGGACGGTCGATACCTGGAGATGAAACTTCTAGATGATATGCCCGGTTGATCGGGTCTTCGACGTCGAGCGCAGGCGACACGGCCCGGCTGATGGTTTCGCAGTCCTCGACCGTCATGGTGCCGTCCGGGCGCTCCGCCATGATCTGCAGGGTGCAGCCGTTCTGAGCACTGATCTTCGTACGCACCAGTCGGTAGCCGAGGTCCTCGATGACCGGCTCCACAATTGCGGCAACACGGGCATCAAGACCCTGTTCCGTCACAATTCTCGGTTCGTGTGCGCTCACACTTGGCTCCTGTTGGCGGCCGTTACCGGCTCTTGAGCATCAGATGCACCTGATTGTCGATTTACATAGGGCAGTCCTGCTCGAACTCGTTGGTTTCCGGTTATGTAAGCAAAAAAGAGCGGGTCCCCGGCGGGCCCACTCTCAAAGTGCTCAGATAAGCCGTTTGAGGTGAAACACGGGCTGTATAACGCCAAAGGGGGCAAAAAGGCAAGAGGCCGGGCCAAATTCCTCAAAGAAGTTGGCGCCAGTCCGGAATCCCCCGATAAACGGCAGCAAACGCGCCGTTCTCCGCGATGCGCCGCTACACCCTGCGGAAAGTCAGGTAGCGTCCGATACGCCCCTCGCGGATGGCCTTCGCCTCGTAGCGTGTACTTGGCCAGCCCTCCCAGGGTGTTTTCCAGTCGGACGCTGTTTCCGCCGCCCATTCGAACGCCGCATGGTCGCGGCAATGGCGCAGTGTCCAGTCGACGTAGGTATCGATGTCGCTGGCAAAACGGAACTCGTGGCCGGGCTTGATGGCCCGGGCATAGCGATCGAGATTCTGTTCGTTGATGAACCGGCGCTTCCAGTGGCGCTTTTTCGGCCAGGGATCCGGATAGAGCTGATAGGCCAGGTCGAGACTTGCCTCGGGCAACCAGTCCAGAACATTGACGGCATCATCATCGTAAAGGCGGATATTGCGGAACCCCTCCCCCACGACGGCATTCACGGCCTTGGCCATGCTGCCGACGAAAGGTTCGACGCCGATGAAGCCGACACGCGGATTGGTTCTGGCCCGGTGAAGCAGATGCTCACCGCCGCCAAAGCCGACCTCCAGACACACCTCGTCGACATCCGCGTCAAAGAGGGTCTTCAGATCCTCCGGAGCGGGTGTTGCCAGGTCCAGCGCCAGGCGCGGCAGTTCGTTTTCCATCAGCGCCTCACGGCGCGGGCTCAACGGCTTGCCCTTGCGGCGGCCGTAAAAGGAACCTTCGTAGCGGTCAGTCATAATTCAACTTCAAAACGACAGATCGCCGGCACTGAACCGGCGATCTGCTTCACTTCTTCCATGTTCAGCTTAGGCGCAGCTTATCCCGCAAGCGGGCGCAGCGCGTCAACCAGATCCGTCTTTTCCCAGCTGAAGCCGCCATCGGCCTCAGGTTCACGGCCGAAGTGGCCGTAAGCGGCGGTGCGCTCATAGATCGGGTTGTTCAGCTTCAGGTGCTGGCGAATGCCGCGCGGGCTGAGGCCCATGACATCGCGCAACGCTTTTTCCAGCTTGGCTTCATCGCAACGGCCGGTGCCATGCAGGTCGACGTAGACCGACAGCGGCTCCGGAACGCCGATGGCGTAGGAAAGCTGAATGGTGCAGCGGTCGGACAGATCGGCTGCAACAACGTTCTTGGCAAGATAGCGCGCCGCGTAGGCTGCCGAACGGTCCACCTTGGTCGGATCCTTGCCGGAGAATGCGCCGCCACCATGCGGAGCCGCACCACCGTAGGTGTCGACTATGATCTTGCGGCCGGTCAAGCCGGCATCGCCGTCAGGGCCGCCGATGACGAAGGCACCGGTCGGGTTGACGTGCCAGACGGTGTCGCCGGTGATGAAGCCTTCCGGCAGTGCAGTGCGGATGTAGGGCTCGACAATGGCGCGCACGTCGGAGGAGGTCAGGGCCGGATCCAGATGCTGGGTCGACAGAACGATCGAAGTTGCCTCGACCGGCTTGCCGTCGACGTAGCGGACGGTTACCTGACTCTTCGCGTCCGGGCCGAGCGCAGGCTCCTGACCGGATTTGCGGACGTCGGCCAGAAGACGCAGGATCTTGTGCGAAAACAGGATCGGCGCCGGCATCAACTCTTCGGTTTCACGGCAGGCGTAACCGAACATGATGCCCTGATCGCCCGCACCTTCGTCCTTGTTGTCGGCGGCATCAACGCCCTGGGCGATGTGCGCGGACTGCGCGTGAAGGTGAACGGCGATATCGCAGTTTTCCCAATGGAAACCGTCTTGCTCGTAGCCGATATCCTTGACGGCCATGCGGGCAAGATGAGCGATGTAATCGTTGGTGATGGTTGACGGACCGCGGGTTTCGCCGGCGATCACGATGCGGTTGGTCGTTGCCAGAGTTTCACAGGCAACGCGCGCTTCCGGCATTTCCTTGAGGTAGGCATCCACAACCGCATCGGAAATACGGTCGCATACTTTATCCGGATGCCCTTCGGAGACGGACTCGGAGGTAAACAGGTAATTCTGACGTGCCATTGGCGATCGTCCTTCTGGGAATGAATATGACAGGAGCGGCGATTGTCATCGCCGCTCCGTCTGCATCAATCTTAGAAGTTCTTCGCCGCGTCAAGCGCGCGCGTGAATTTTGTCAGTCGTCGCCAGCCAGAGACCGGACCAGATCGACGATCCGGCGGCGTACTTTCGGGTCTTCAATCCGCACGAATGCCTTGTTCAGAGACAGGCCTTCGGAAGAAGACAGGAAGTCGACGACATAAGAGGTCGGCTGCGTTTCGCCGAAGCCTTCCGCCTCTTCAGGCGTACCGGGCGCATCTTCGAAGAAAAAGGAAACCGGGACTTTCAGAACGGTTGCGATGTGTTGCAACCGGCTGGCACCTATACGGTTGGTACCTTTTTCGTATTTCTGGATCTGCTGGAAGGTGATGCCCAGACTTTCGCCAAGCTTTTCCTGACTCATGCCTAGCATCATGCGGCGAAGCCGGACGCGGCTGCCAACATGAATATCGATCGGATTCGGAGACTTTTTACTGGGCATCTGTGTCGCTCTTTCTTTTTCTCGCGGAAAAAGCCCGCTCGTTTTCGTTTGCACAAGCTCTCCTGACATCCCCCCACAGGCTCAAGAGACCGAAGTTTGCCCGCAACCTTTCACTTGTACATGAAGCAGCCTTCAATCGGCTATTTCACGGTTGTATCACAGTTTCTTCACTCAACTCAAACAAAAAATATCAATTTACACGCGAATCGCGGTTGTATTGGTAAAACCCGGCAAATACTACGATAAGAAACGAGATAACGAGCACGGGAAGATCGCCAAAAATGCCGTAGAGAGTATTGTCTAGTCTCTGCGGAAGCTTGGAATCGATCAGACCTTTTTCGAATATCGCGAGTTTCGCGACCACCTGACCTTTGGCATCAATCACCGCTGAAATGCCTGTATTTGCTGCTCTAATCAGCGGCAGGCCGGTTTCGATGGCACGTAAACGAGCCTGTGCGAGATGCTGATAAGGGCCGGGCGTCCGGCCAAACCAGGCGTCGTTGGTAACGTTCAGCAAAAAATCCGGCCTCCTGGAAACACCGTCCAGAGATCCCGGAAAAATTGCCTCATAGCAAATCATGGGTAGAAAACTAAAACTTTCGGAGGTGGTCAGTACACGCGGTTGATACCCGGCCTCGAACCCATCCATGGGGCCCGCAAGGTTAGAAATTCCCAGTGATTCAAGCAGGGGTTTAAACGGAACGTATTCGCCGAAAGGCACGAGCCGAACCTTGTCGTAGATGCCCTGGACGGTGCCCTCGGTGCCGATGACGAAGACGCTGTTGAAGTAATCAGCCCCTCTCATGCCGGGCTCGGCCCGGATCGCACCGGTCACCAGTTCGGTCTTGTCACCGAGCGACTGACCGATCCGGAACAAGGCTCCCGGCTCCTGTGTCAGCAGGAAGGGAACGGCCGATTCCGGCCAGACCACCATGCGCGGCTGTCCGACCCGCGCGGCACCGCCAAGCGGCGCTTCGGTCATGTCGAGGAAGGTCTGAAAGATTTCGTCGCGCAGCTCCGGCCGCCATTTGTCTTTCTGATCGATCGATGGCTGTACGATTCGGATGTCGAGATCGGCAACGGGCAATGCCGTCTGCCAGAGCCTGACGGCGCCATAACCCGCAACCGCGGCCAAGGCAACCGCGGCAATGACAACGGCCGTCACGCGCTGGCGAAACGGGCGAGCGTCGGCCAGAACGGCCGGCGTCGAAAAGACCGCAACCACGAAGAAGGTGAGACCATAGAGCCCGACAAGACTTGCCGCCTGCGACACACTCAGCGATCCGGACACGCCATAGCCGAAGGCATTCCAGGGAAATCCGGTCAGGACATGGCCGCGCAGCCAGTCCGTCAGGGTCAGGCCGGCAGCAAGTACCAGGATGCGGCGAAACTGGTCACTCCAGAATATCGCGGCCAGTCCCACCCCAAGGCCCGTGAACAGCGCCAGTCCGACAGGCATTGCCAGCACGGCAAAGGGCATCAGCCAGGCAAAGCGCTCCGCTTCCACCAGAAACGCCGCACCGATCCACCAAAGGCCCGAGAGAAAATAGCCGAAGCCGAACAACCAGCCGAGCGCGAAACCCGTGCGAAACCGCTGAACCCGCTTGCCGGGTGCGGGATCGACCGCTCCGTCCAGCATCCAGACCAGACAGGGAAACGTGACCAGAAGCACGAAAGTGAAGTCATAAGGGGGAAGCGCAAAGGCCGTCAGCGCACCGCAGGCGGCGCACAAGAGACGGCGCTGCCAGCCCCATGCCAGAAGAAAGGTATTTGGCAGGGCCGACAGGCGGTGTGACAACCATTGCATCAAAGAGCTTCCCCATACTTACGGTCAGGAGATTTGTCGGCTCGCCGCAGTGGGGTCAAGGGTTAATACCAACGGCACGCGAAGAAGTGGCTTCGAGACGACGGGCCATCGGCACCGTTGGCAAGCATCCTTTTGGCTGGTTTCGGCGTCCGGCCGCTCATCCGTTTCCGCTGGACGCAGCAACCTTGGTCTTGGTGCTTTCGCTGTCCTGGCTGCTCTCGCCGGAAACGGAATCGGTCCGCTTTGGACGGCGGCGAAGATCCGGCGGGCGCGCGTCGGCGCGGCGGCGGCGGATCTTCAGGCGCTTGATGCGGCGCGGATCCGCATCCATTATCTCGAATTCGAACCCGGGCACTTCATCCGGCACCAGCAGCAGCTCGCCGCGGACCGGTACGCGGCCAACGGAGACATAGAGCAGACCACCGAGCGTATCGACGTCCTCGGAAATCTCGCCGTCGTTCAGCTGCGTGCCGAGCGCTTCGTCGAGTTCCTCAAGCGGCAGACGCGGATCTGCGATCCACACGCCCTCGCCGGCGGCAGCCAGCATGGCTTCCTCGTCCTCGTCGTGTTCGTCTTCGATATCACCGACAACTTCCTCGACAAGATCTTCCAGCGACACAAGTCCGTCGGTTCCGCCGTATTCGTCGATCACCAGCGCCATCTGGATACGATCGGCCTGCATTTTCGCCATCAGGTCCGTCGCCGGCATGGACGGCGGCACGAACAAGAGATTGCGCAGCAGATCCGTGTCCTTCAGCGAGACCGACAGGTCGACACAGGACAGGTCCAGGTCGGGCATGTTGTGACCGTTCCGCGCAGGCGCATTCGAATTGGACGGTTGAAAGCCGGTTGTATCGTTTTCATTGTCCACAGAAGTTGCAGGACGGTTCGAAGCGCCACGTTCTGCGATATAGGCCATCAAATCCTTGATGTGGACCATGCCGCGTGGATCGTCGAGCGTCTCTTCGTAAACCGGCATGCGCGAATGCCCGCTCGTCTGGAACAGTTCCATGACGCGGCTAAGGCTGGTTTCCAGATCGACCGCGTCGATATCCGCACGCGGGATCATGACGTCGTCGACGCGCAATTCGCGCAGTCTCAGAATGTTGCCGAGGAGCATTCGCTCCTCCGGCGAGAAGGCAGCATCACCACCTTCGCGAGCAAGCTCGTCCTCCAGGTTCTCGCGCAAGCTCGAAGACTGGCGGCCCAAGCGCAGGAAGCGTTTGAGAAGATCGAGAAAGGCCGCAGGTTTCTGCGGCTTCAGCTGTTGCGGGTCTTCCCCGTCCTGGTCCTGTCCGGTGCTGGCAGGCTTCTGCCCGGTTGCCGGACTTTGCGGTTCAATTGAGTTCATCATCCATCAATCAAGAACATCACATCCCATGATGCCACTTAACCGCCGTCGGCCACAAGTGGCCTGTCCGCGTAAGGGTCATCGATGCCAAGAGACGCCAGAATGGACTTCTCAAGGCTTTCCATCAGTTCCGCCTCTTCACTTTCCTGATGATCATAATCGAAAAGGTGAAGCAAACCGTGAACAGTCAGATGGGTAAGGTGATCGGAAAATTCAATTCCAAGGTCTGCAGCTTCCGCCGCGACGGTTTCATAGGCGAAAACGATGTCCCCCAGAAGAGGGCCATAAACGTCGCCTTGCGGATCGCTGCCGGGAAAGGACAGGACGTTCGTTGCCTTGTCCTTGTCGCGCCATTTCGCGTTCAGCTGCCGGATCGACGCGTCGTCGGTAAACAGCAGCGAGACTTCCGTTCCCTCCAGCACTTCCAGATCCGCCCCTGCAAAGGCAGCGGTGATTGCCTTTGCAGTTATCGCCTCCAACTGGCTTTCCGCCGGCCAATCGCCTGCTTCTATCGACAGGTCTATCTGAAAACTATCAGGCAATCGGTCTGGCATCGTCGGCAAGGGCTTTTCAGGAATTTGCGGCTTCACGAGGGCGCGCAGAGGCACCGTCGCGGTCCGCACCACGTTGTCGCTCGGCAAAGCGGCGCTCGCGCGCTTCCGATTCTTCCCGAGAGGCTTTGTCGTAAGCGGTTACGATGCGTCCGACCAGCTCGTGACGGACAACGTCCTTCTCGTTGAAGCGGATATGGGCAACTTCCGGAATGTCCGTCAAAAGCCCCAGCGCTTCGCGCAGACCGGACATCTGCCCTGACGGCAAGTCGATCTGGCTCGGATCGCCCGTGACGATCATCTTCGAGCCTTCCCCAAGACGCGTCAGGAACATCTTCATCTGCATGGAGGTCGTGTTCTGCGCCTCGTCGAGCAGCACCACCGCGTTGGAGAGCGTGCGGCCGCGCATGAAGGCGAGCGGTGCCACTTCGATCATGCCGGACTGCAAGCCACGATCGACCTTCTCGGCAGGCATCATCTCGTAAAGCGCATCGTAGATCGGCCGCAGGTACGGATCGACCTTGTCCTTCATTTCACCCGGCAGGAAGCCGAGGCGCTCACCGGCTTCCACGGCAGGACGGGACAGGATCAGTCGGGCCACATCGCCGCGCTCCAGAAGAGCTGCTGCATAGGCAACCGCCAGAAAGGTCTTGCCGGTACCGGCCGGGCCGGTTCCGAAAATCAGGTCGGCCCGATCCATCGACCGGATATAGGCATCCTGGGTCGGTGTGCGGGCGACGATCGTTTTCCGGCGGGTCGCGATCTGGGCGAAGGCCAGCCGGGACTTCGGCTCCAGCGTCGGCAACGGCAGCTGCGCTTCCGCAGCCGCTGCCATGCGCAGCGCGCCGTCGACATCACCCGGGTGGATTTCCTGTCCCTGCAGCAGACGCTGATACATGGCTTCCAGAGCCGTGCGCGCCTGGGCGCAGCCTACCTGGCTGCCTTTCAGTGTCACCTGGTTGCCCCGGGCAATCGCGTCGATGCCGAGACGCTGCTCGATCAGCGCAAGGTTCTGGTCGAATTGCCCAAACAGATCTCCGATCAGCCGGTTATCTTCAAAGGCAAGAACAATATGGGTCATGTCGGAGGCCGAACCGGCCGCAGAGGATTGTACCGAAGACTTGCGGGATGAAGAGTGGCTGTCGCGCGTCAAATGACGTCTCCTTTAGGCCGCCGGAGCCGGGATGCGTCCGGACCTTCCAAGATCATCTTGCCCCGCAATCAGCCGCCCGAACAGGGAATTGGACCCGATGTCGACGATTTCCACCGCTTGTATCGACCCGATGAGGTCTTCAGGTGCATCCAGTTGCACCGGCTGCAACCACGGCGACTTGCCGACCAGCTGTCCGGGATTGCGGCCGGTCTTCTCCAGAAGTACATCGCAGGTCATGCCCAGACGCGAGGCGTTGAACGCCTTCTGCTGCTCGGCAACCAACGCCTGAAGCGCGGCCAGCCGTGCGGACTTCACGTCCTCCGGCACCTGTTCGTCCATGGTCGCGCCGGGCGTACCGGGCCTGGAACTGTATTTGAACGAGAAGGCCGAGCCGTAGCCGACCTGTCGAATCAGATCCATCGTGTCTTCGAAATCCTGGTCGCCCTCGCCCGGGAAACCGACGATGAAATCGCCTGAGAGCGCAATGTCGGGAGATACCTCGCGAATGCGGTCGATCAGGCGGAAATACTCATCGCGCGTGTGCCGGCGGTTCATCGCCTTCAGGATCTTGTCGGACCCGGACTGCACAGGCAGGTGCAGATACGGCATCAGGCTTTTCAGGTCCCGATGCGCCTCGATCAGGTCATCATCCATGTCGCGCGGATGGCTGGTGGTATAGCGCAGCCGGTCCAGACCGTCGATTTCCGCCAGACGACGCAGCAACCGGCCAAGACCCCAGACGGCACCGTCCGGCGATGTGCCGTGATACGCGTTGACGTTCTGGCCCAGCAGCGTGATCTCGCGTACCCCGGCCGCGGCCATGCGTTGGGCTTCGCTGACGATCTGCTCGACAGAGCGGGAGACTTCGGCCCCGCGCGTGTAGGGAACGACGCAGAAGGTACAGAACTTGTCGCAGCCTTCCTGTACGGTCAGGAAGGCGGACGGCGGGCGTTTCAGAACCTGCTTTTCGGCACGTTCCGACAGGTGATTGAACTTGGCGTCGATATCGAACTCGGTCTCGACAACCTTGGAGCCTGCGCGGGCCTTTTCCAGAAGGGACGGCAGTTGATGATAGCTCTGCGGGCCCACCACAAGATCGACAATCGGCGCCCGGCGAGAAATTTCCTCGCCCTCCGCCTGCGCAACACAGCCGGCGACACCCACCATCATGTCCTTGCCGGATTTTGCCCGCTCTTCCTTGACCTTGCGGATGCGGCCAAGCTCCGAATAGACTTTCTCGGCTGCCTTTTCACGAATATGGCAGGTGTTCAGAATGACAAGATCCGCGTCTTCCAGATCGTCCGTCGCCTCGAATCCTTCCGGTGCCAGCACATCGGTCATGCGCTCGCTGTCGTAGACGTTCATCTGGCAGCCATAGGTACGCACGAACACCTTGCGGGTGTTTCCGCCTTTGCGGGCGTCTGTCATATCGGCGGCGGAAACGGCGGTGACGTTCGTTTCCATGTCTTGTTCAGGGCGGCTTGTCATTCGCTCCTCGTGGGGCTCCTCATGGCCTTGATACGCTGGCCTTTTTCAGGCGGCCGGATGTCATGAATGTCGGTACCTTCATCGGGCAGTTCACCCGGCACAGGCACAGGATCGATCCGTCCTTCATGCCCGGGACCCGCGCCTGAGACCGGCGGCGGACGGCACCTTGCAAATTCAGGCGCCAGCTTTAGCGGTTTTTTCCGCGTTTGAGAAGAACTCGAGTGTCTCGATTTCGCTGAATTCTTCGGTGTCGACCGGCTTTTGCAGCAGCGAGGCTATCGTCATGGCCCGAACCTCCGTTTCCAGACGGCGGGTCAGGGCTTTCCGGTCCGTTGTCCGATCAACCAGAACCGGCTCGCCCCAGCGCACCACCACGTCGAGTGCACCGCGCGAAAAGATGCCCCACAGATGGCCGGCGAGTTCCATATCGCCATACCAGGCGACATGCGGCCGATGGGCCCGACCCATCGGCAGGCCGTAGAAGCCTTGATAGGCGACTGAAAGCGGCTGCACCCAGACTTTCGAGGTTTCGTCCTCGCCGACCGCACGGGTGGCGGCGCCCAGTAGGGCCGAGCGAAACGGCAGGACGCAATTGCCGTCGTTGGAGGTACCTTCGGCAAACAGGACCATCGCGTCGCCGGCAGCCATGCGAACGGCGATGGCATCGGCAACCTGGGCTGTTTCCGTGCGCCGGGTGCGATTGACGAACACCGTGCGCTGAAGCTTGGCGAACAGGCCGAAAATGGGCCAGCCCGAAACCTCGGACTTGGCGATGAAGGAGAGAGGCATCAGCGAGCCGACCACGGTGATATCGACCCAGGATGCGTGGTTGGAGGCGATCAGCAACGGCCGGTCCACGGCAGGGGCCCCGATCTGCTCGATCTTGATGCCCACAAGCCGGGTGGCGATCCGGTGCCAGAGCTGGGGCAGTTTTCGCTGCATCGTCAGCCCGAGCTTCACCGCCAGCCACTGAAGCGGGATCAGCACCAGCGAGACCAGCGTCAGAAGGAAGATGATAACCCCGGCCTTGAGCTCAGCCATCGCCCTGATTATCCTTCGGGACATCGAGTGGGACGCCATATAGTTCCAGCCGGTGATCGACCAGACGGTAACCCAGCTTCTTGGCGATGAATTCCTGCAAGGCCTCGATTTCCTCGTTGCGGAACTCGATGACCTGGCCGGAGCGCAGATCGATCAGATGGTCGTGATGCTCGTCCGGAACGGTTTCATAACGCGACCGGCCGTCACGAAAATCGTGCCGTTCGATCATGCCGGCGTCCTCGAACAACTTCACCGTGCGATAGACCGTCGAAATGGAAATGCCGGGATCGATCGCCACGGAGCGGCGGTAGAGTTCCTCCACGTCCGGGTGCTCGTCGGACGCGGCTTCGATGACGGAGGCAATGACGCGACGCTGTTCGGTCATGCGCATACCTTTTTCGATGCACAAGTCCGCTAGCGTTGATTGCCGCTCTTCCGCCATTGCGATGCCGTCCGCTGTCTGTTTCCGATACCGTATCCGTTTCCGCTACAGCGCTTAACCAAGATCGACGCGCATGACAAGCGCGGTGCCGTCTCCTCCACTGTCGCTGTAATAGCCTTTGCGGCTGCCGACTTCCTTGAAGCCGAGCGCCCGGTACAGCAGCAGAGCCGGTTCGTTGGCTGCGTCCACTTCCAGAAAAAGGTGTTTGCAACGTTCACCGTATAGCCGGAACAGGCCGGCTTCCATCAGCTTCTTGCCGATGCCACGGCCGCGCTGGCGCGGGTGAACCGCAATGGTGATGACCTCGGCTTCGTCGGCAACGGTGCGCACGATCAGGAAACCAAGCGGCGCGCGCGTGCCATAGGGGCTCGCCCGGCGTGCCACCAGAAACATCGTCCCCGCATGCGCTTTCATCCGCGCAAGCTCGTCCGTATTCCATTTGTGCTTGAAACAAAGCGCGTGGATGTCGGCAATCTTCGGTAGATCCTCGTCCAGCGCCTCTTCTATCACCGGCGGCTGGGTCCAGAACCACCAAAAACTCATTGCCGTTCTATCCTTCCCTTCGTTTGCGGCGTCGCATCGGGCGGCCGCAAATAGAGTGGCGAAGGGGATGACCTCGAAGGATCGGCGGAGATCCCCAGTTCCGCGACATCCCGAATACCCGGGAAAGTACTACGGGACAATATCGCGCTTTCCGGAAGCCCAAGCTCCCTCGCGATTTTTTCCGATGCCGATCCTGCCAATCTTATGTCCTTGGGCAGGTTCGCCGCAAGATCTGCGATGGTACGGACACCGGCTTCATCGGCAGCGATGCCGGACGCATGATAAAGCTGGCAGTAGACTTCGTCTGCCTTTCCGGTCAGCGCCACCAGCACGGGACCGCCGTCATCCCCTGGCACGGCGGAACGGGCAATGGCTGCCAGGGTCGTTACGCCGACAACCGGCTTTCCGAGCACAAGACCAAAACCGCGGGCAACCGCCAGTCCGACGCGAAGGCCGGTAAAGCTGCCGGGTCCGATGGTCACGGCAACGCGGTCGAGCTCGGAAAAGGTGGTGGACGACTCGGCCATGACCTCACCGATCATGTCCATCAGCTTCTCGGCATGGCCGCGGCCGATCTCCTCGCCGCAAGCCTCGAAACACGCGGTTTCGACACCGTCGTCGAGAACGGCGGCGGCGCAATTGGCAAGGGCTGTATCGATGGCGAGGACGCGCATTCCGGTTTGGCTCATGGTTTTCGTGTCCCACATGCCACTACCCCGCCCCGGCCCGCGAGTCGAGCGGGGCTTTGGACCTAAGTCCAAAGGGGGGCTTGCCTTCCACAAAGAATGGGAGTCGAAAATATTAAAGGCCCGGACAGGAGGCCGGGCCTTTGAAATTCTTCAGGAATGCTCCGATCAGATCGGGCGGACTTCCTCGACTTCCGGAACGAAGTGACGCAGCAGGTTCTGGATGCCGTGCTGCAGTGTTGCCGTGGATGACGGGCAGCCGGCGCAGGCGCCGCGCATGGACAGATAGACCACGCCTTCCTTGAAGCCCTTGAAGGTGATGTCGCCACCATCCTGCGCCACAGCCGGACGCACCCGGGTTTCCAGGAGTTCCTTGATGGTGCTGACAGTGTCCGCGTCACCTGCCTCGAAGAATTCGCCTTCCTCGATATTTTCCGCTTCGCTGGTAGCCATGACCGGCTGACCGGACATGAACTGCTCCATGATCACGCCCAGGATGGCGGGTTTCATGTGCTGCCAGTCGGTTTCGTCCTTGGTCACGGTCACGAAGTCGTGGCCGAAGAAGACCGCGACCACGCCCGGCACGTCGAACAGTTTCTGTGCAAGAGGCGACACCCCGGCGTCCGCCCTGGAGCGGAAATCGTAGGTTCCCTCCGGCAGGACAACCCGTCCCGGCAGGAATTTCAGTGTCGCCGGATTGGGAGTGGCTTCGGTTTGAATGAACATCTTGTCTCGTCCTTGCGCTTCAGGTCGCGCCCATGTTGCCGGCTTCGTTTTGCGCCTCACCTCCATCGCAAAACGCCGATGAATGTTTCTAACGTATCTCTCGGCAGTTTGGAACCGTTAAAAACTAGATAGGTGCAGATCCTGCCTGGTCAAGCCGTCTTCTTGAATCCGGCAGCCCTGCGATCGCTCGTCAAGCCAGCGCGGCGATGGAATCATCATCCAGGTTACCCGGCACGATCGTCACCGGAATGGGGAAGGTTCCCGCGGATTTTCCGGCAATCGACGACACCAGCGGTCCCGGCCCTTCGGAGCCCGTGCTGGCGGCCAGGATCAGGATGGCGATGTCGGCATCCGCCTCGATCAGCTCCATGATCTCCTCGGCCTTTGTCCCTTCCCGCACCACCGATTCCGGTTCGGTACGGGCAACGGACCGCACGCGCTCGGCGGCTTTCGCAAGCGCTGCCTCGGCTTCTTCCTGGGCTTCCGCCCGCATGATGTCTTCAACCCCCAGCCAATGCTGGAAGTCCCCAGGTGCAATGATGAAGACCAGCGTCACGACGCCGCCGGTCCGGGCCGCCCGTTTTGCGGCATATACGATCGCCCGGTCACATTCGGGCGTCTCGTCGACCACGACCAGAAACTTCCGGCGGTGGCCTTCCTCGTTGCTTTTTCTGATAGCTACCATGGGCCGCATGCTGCCACCGGTCCGCGCACTCCGCAAGCGGCGAAATCGCCGCGCACGGAGCGCTCAACCGGTGTCTTTCCGCATGCCTCCTAGAGGATGAACTTCGACAGGTCGACGTTCTTGGCAAGGTCGCCGATGTTGTCGCGAACGAATTTGCCCGTGATCTCCACCTCTTCACCCGGACGGTCCGGCGCCGTGAAGGAAATCTCGTCGAGAATGCGCTCCATCACCGTCTGCAGACGGCGGGCACCGATGTTCTCGACAGAGGCATTGAGATCAACCGCAATCGAGGCGATCTCGTCGATGGCATCCTCTGTGAAGTTCAGCGTGACCTTTTCCGTTTCCATCAGCGCCACATACTGCTTGATGAGGCTGGCTTCCGGTTCGGTCAGGATCGCACGGAAATCGTCCTTGTCGAGCGCACGCAGCTCGACCCGGATCGGCAGGCGGCCCTGCAGCTCCGGCAGAAGGTCCGAAGGCTTGGCGACGTGAAATGCACCGGAAGCGATGAACAGGATGTGGTCGGTCTTGACCGGCCCGTGCTTGGTGGAGACCACCGTTCCTTCGATCAGCGGCAGCAGGTCACGCTGCACGCCTTCACGAGAGACATCGGCTCCCGCACGGCCTTCACGGGCACAGATCTTGTCGATCTCGTCCAGGAAGACGATGCCGGAATTCTCGACAAGCGAAATTGCCTCTTCCACCACCTTGTCGTCGTCGAGCAGCTTGTCGGATTCCTCGTTGATCAGGAGCTGGTAGCTGTCGCGAACGGTGGTGCGTTTGGTCTTGGTCTGGCCGCCGAACGCCTTGCCCAAGAGGTCGGAGACATTCATCACCCCGACGCTGGCACCCGGCATGCCCGGCAGATCAAAGCTCGGCATCTGTGCCTGGGCCCGAACCTCGACCTCGATTTCCTTCTCGTCCATCTCGCCATTGCGCAGCTTGGTGCGGAAGCTGTCCCGGGTTGCCGGGCTGGCGTTCTTGCCGACCAGCGCATCCAGCACACGTTCCTCGGCCAGCATGTGTGCCTTGGCCTTCACCGCTTCGCGCTTCTGGTCGCGCACCAGCGTGATGCCGGCTTCCACCAGATCACGGACGATCTGCTCCACGTCGCGGCCGACATAGCCGACCTCTGTGAACTTGGTGGCTTCCACCTTGGTGAAGGGGGCATTTGCCAGCTTTGCCAGACGGCGGGAAATCTCGGTCTTGCCGACGCCGGTCGGGCCGATCATCAGGATGTTCTTCGGCAGAACTTCCTCGCGCATCTGGCCTTGCAGCTGCTGGCGGCGCCAGCGGTTGCGCAATGCAATTGCGACCGCGCGCTTGGCATCTTTCTGGCCGACGATGTAGCGGTCGAGTTCGGAAACGATCTCACGCGGAGAAAAATCGGACATTGTTTAAGACACGCCTTCTTTACTTACGAGTTCCATCAGCAGGCAGTCGCCGGTGCGTCCCAGAAGCGCTTCGATCTCCTGAAAGCCCGCCTTGCGATAAGCCCTCAGGGCCCTGAGATTGGCCGGATCCGGATCGATGATGATCCGTTCGTGACCTTCCTCGCGCAACTGGCGGACAAACGCCTGCAAAGTTCTTGTTCCAAGTCCCCGGGACAGATCTTCCTCGAATGCAATCGAGAGGTCGACACCAACGGCCTCGGCCGGCAGCCGTTCCAGCCAGGGATAATCCGCCGCAAATGCGCTTCCCTGCTGATCGCCGACAAACCAGACCTGGATATAGCCCTTGTCGATGCCGTCTTCCTGGAAGATGAAGGGCCGGGTCGTATCCCTGCCTTCGACCATGTCCCGGATGTTGCTCAACTCTTCGTCCGGATCGCCCCACCATTGCCGCCAGTGCGGCCGCGCCAACCAATTCGCCAGCGTGGGCAAATCGTCGGCGGTGACGGGGCGAAACGAAATCATCGGCCGTTACTCGGCCGTATCCAGCGACTCGACCGTCACGCTGGCGTTTGTGTAAACGCAGATTTCCGCCGCAACCGCCATCGCCTTGCGGGCTATGGTTTCTGCGTCATAGTCGGTATCTGCCAGGGCACGTCCAGCCGCAAGTGCATAGTTGCCGCCTGAACCGATACCCATGACGCCCCCTTCGGGCTCCAGAACATCGCCGGTACCGGTCAGCACCAGCGACACGTTCTTGTCGGCCACCAGCATCATCGCTTCCAGCCGGCGCAGATAGCGGTCGGTCCGCCAGTCCTTGGCAAGTTCCACGCAGGCGCGCATCAACTGGCCGGGATACTGTTCCAGCTTCGCTTCAAGGCGCTCGAAAAGGGTGAAGGCATCGGCGGTTGCACCGGCGAAACCGGCAATAACCTCGCCCTTGGCCAGCAGGCGTACCTTGCGGGCGGTGTGCTTGATCACGGTCTGGCCGAGGGAGACCTGGCCGTCACCGGCGATCACCACCTTGCCACCCTTGCGCACCATCATGATCGTCGTACCGTGCCACTGGGCCGGTTCGCGCGTTTCGCTCATTCAATCCTCTTGGCAATCTTCATGGTCATCTTGTCTGCCGCCCTATGTAGGCGGCAAATCCGGTATTTCCAAGCAGTCAATGGGATGCGGCCCTGTTAAGCCCGGCTATGGAGCCGGCCGAAATCGGCTCAAGACACACATTTTCAGGGCGATTTCTGCCGGCAATTCGAGACCTCAGTGCGACATCTCGATCCGGGTTGCCCGCAAAAGTGCGTCCACCAGCTTGTCGAGCTGGCCGCCTGCCCGTTCATCGGAAAGTTCGCCCTTGTCGTCGAACGCGCCCGCCGCTTTCGGTACGGCCACCATCTGCGGCAGGACCATTGCTCCAAGGCCGACTTCCAAAATGGTGCGCATGCCGATCAGACCGCGCATGCCGCCGAACGCGCCGGTCGAAGCTGCACCGAGTGCAAAGACCTTGGTCTTGTAGGGATCGCCCGGTTCCTTCACGCGGCTGATCCAGTCCAGGGTGTTTTTCAGCAGCGGCGAGATGCCGGCGTTATATTCCGGACAGGACAGAAAAATGCCATCCTGCGCCAGGAACAAGCGTTTGAGTTTCCTGGCATTTTCCGGAACGCCCTTCGTATCTTCCAGATCGCCGTCGTAGATCGGCAACGGATAGTCCTTCAGCGACAGATGCGTCACCTGAGCATCCAGGATCGCAAGTTTCTTGGCGGCCAGCGCCGTCAGTCTGCCGTTGAAGGAACCGCTTCGGACCGAGCCCGAGCAAACGAGGATCTTCGGATTGCGCATCAGAACCTACCCTACAAATGTCCGGCTCGCGCGTAGCACCGCGGTGAACCGCCTGAGAGCAAGTTTAGGGCGCTTTTCGGGAAATGGGAGTGCTTCCTGCCCGCTGTCCCCTGCCGTCTGAGCCCTCAATGGGCCTTGCGGTAAACCCAGACGCGTGCCGGAGGCAGGTTTTTCCAGACCCAGTCCGAACTGAAGACGGAGACAGAGCGGTTGTCCGGCTTCACCGGAGCGACCAGCCCATAGGAAAACTGGATGAAGGGCGCGCCCGGTTTCAGAATTTCCAGAGCTTCCGCCAGCAGCGCCTTGCGGACCGTTTCCGGTCGCGTCAGCAGCGGCAGGGACGAGACGATGCCGTCAAGCGAATGACGCTGGTCTTCCGCAGCCGACAGCGTATCGCCGGCGCGCGAAAGGGTGGCGCCAAGGGCGTAGGCATCACCCTGGACAATTTTCAGGCCGGGGTATCTGCGGGTCAGCAGTTCGCAAAATTCCGGGCAATACTCGATGAGCCTGAGCTGCTGGGAGGAAAATCCACGCTCCAGAATCGCCTTCGTAACGACGCCGGTTCCCGGTCCGAGTTCCACAACCCTTGAATGGGGACGCGGTGTCAGAAAGGACGCCATCTTGGCGGCGAGCTCTGGCCCGGAAGGGGCAACGGCACCGGTTCGAAGCGGGTTCTGAGCCCAGGAACGGATGAATTTGACTTCATCGAGCACCTTCGCCCGAACGGCACTTGCCTTCTCAAGCTTTTCCCGAAAAGCTTCCCGGCGCGAGCTATTGCGTTTCAGCATCTTTCCTCACTCACATCCCCCACGCGGGGAATATAGGAGTGATTGCAATAAGATGCCATGGGCAAGCGCACATATTGCACGCATACGTCACCCTTTGCAGACTGCTTATGCACCGAGATTATCGATGAAATCCTTCACCTTGGAGAAAAACCCAGCCGATTCCGGGTGGTTTTCACCGGAGGATTCCTTCTCGAATTCCGCCAAAAGCTCACGTTGGCGCCGGGTCAGATTGGTCGGTGTTTCGACCGTGACCTGAATATACATGTCGCCGTGCTGGCTGGAACGCATGATGGGCATGCCCTTGCCGCGCAACCGGAACTGCTTTCCGGTCTGGGTGCCTTCGGGCACCTTCACGCGGCTGGTAGACCCTTCGACCGTCGGCACGTCGAACTGACCACCCAGGGTCGCGGTCGACATGGAAATCGGCACGCGGCAGTAAAGATCGGCGCCGTCGCGCTGGAAAAGCTCGTGCGGCCTTATGGAGAGGAAGATATAGAGATCGCCCGCGGGGCCTCCGCGCACGCCTGCTTCACCTTCACCTGCCAGCCGAATACGAGTTCCGTCCTCGATACCGGCCGGAATGTTGACCGACAGCGTGCGCTCCTGGGTCTTGCGTCCGGAGCCGCTACAGCTTTCGCACGGATCGGTAATCACCTGGCCGCGTCCCTGACAGCTTGGACAGGTGCGTTCCAGCGTGAAGAAGCCCTGCGCGGCACGCACGCGGCCTGCCCCGCCACAGGTGCGGCAGGTCGTCGGGCTGGTTCCGGGCTTTGCGCCCGAACCGGAGCAGTCGTCGCAGGTAACGCTGGTGGGAACCTCTATCTCCACCGTCTTTCCGGTGAAGGCATCCTCCAGCGTGATATCCAGATTGTAGCGCAGGTCCGCGCCACGTTCGCGTCCGCCCGACCGGCGGCCACCGCCGCCACCCATTCCGAAGAATTCCTCGAAGATATCGGACATGGTGGAGGAAAAGTCGTGGGCGCCGGCACCGCCGCCGCCAAAACCACCGTTTTCGAAGGCCGCATGGCCGAAACGGTCATAGGCCGCACGCTTCTGGCTGTCCTTCAGCGTGTCATAGGCCTCGTTGACTTCCTTGAACTTGGCTTCGGCGGCCTCGTCGCCCGGATTGCGGTCCGGGTGAAATTGCATGGCCATCTTGCGGTAGGCGCTTTTCAGCGCTTTTTCGTCCGCCTCGCGCGAAACACCCAGCACCTCATAGAAATCACGTTTCGACATCAAGATCTTCCGGTCTTGTTGTTGCACCGCCGGCGGCCTGGCAAATGCCGGCGCCAATTACGGCGAAGGCGCCGCGCACAAGTGCCCTTTCATCAGGCAGTCGAGCGACCGGCGCCAGGATTGGACCAGCCAGCCGGTTACCGGCTGGCTGGTATTTTTCGGTTAAGCGGATTTTTTGTCGTCGTCTTCTTTGACTTCTTCAAAATCCGCATCAACGACATCGTCTTCGGCCTTGGCTTTCGGATCGGCTTCCTCGCCGTCTTCTGCCTGGGCGTCAGCCTGAGCTGCCTGATACATGGCTTCGCCAAGTTTCATGGAAGCTTCTGCCAGAGCCTGGGTCTTGGCCTTGATGTCTTCCAGGTCTTCACCTTCAAGAGCAGACTTCAGGGAGGCGAGCGCGGTCTCGATCGCGGACTTGTCGTCCTCGGAAACCTTGTCGCCGTAGTCCTTCAGGGACTTGTCGGTGGAATGAACAAGGGATTCGCCCTGGTTCTTGGCTTCCACCAGTTCCTTCCGCTTCTTGTCCTCATCGGCGTGGGATTCAGCGTCCTTGATCATCTGGTCGATGTCGCTGTCGCTGAGACCGCCGGAGGCCTGGATGCGGATCTGCTGTTCCTTGCCGGTGCCCTTGTCCTTCGCGGACACGTTGACGATACCGTTGGCGTCGATGTCGAAGGTGACTTCGATCTGCGGAACGCCGCGCGGTGCCGGCGGCAGGCCAACCAGGTCGAACTGACCGAGGATCTTGTTGTCCGCAGCCATTTCGCGCTCACCCTGGAAGACGCGGATGGTCACGGCCGTCTGATTGTCTTCAGCGGTCGAGAACACCTGGCTCTTCTTGGTCGGGATCGTCGTATTGCGGTCGATCAGACGGGTGAAGACACCGCCAAGCGTTTCGATGCCGAGCGACAGCGGGGTCACGTCGAGCAGCAGAACGTCCTTGACGTCGCCCTGCAGAACGCCAGCCTGGATCGCAGCGCCCATGGCCACGACTTCATCCGGGTTCACACCCTTGTGCGGGTCCTTGCCGAAGAAGGTCTTCACGGTTTCCTGGATCTTCGGCATGCGGGTCATGCCGCCGACCAGAACCACTTCGTCGATTTCACCGGGAGCAAGACCTGCGTCTTTCAGAGCAGCTTTCATCGGCTCGATGGTGCGCTTGACCAGATCTTCAACCAGCGACTCGAACTTGGCGCGGGTGAGTTTCAGCGTCAGGTGCTTCGGACCGGAAGCGTCCGCCGTGATGAACGGCAGGTTGATTTCGGTCTGGGAAGAGGACGACAGTTCGATCTTCGCCTTTTCCGCAGCTTCCTTCAGGCGCTGCAGGGCCAGCTTGTCGTTCTTCAGGTCGATGCCCTGGTCCTTCTTGAACTCGGACGCGAGGTAGTCGACGAGAACCATGTCGAAGTCTTCACCGCCGAGGAAGGTGTCGCCGTTGGTGGACTTCAC